>Ga0209278_1000003_pt1 | contig 842643 bp, 715 predicted proteins | sample JI81BgreenDNA_FD_187504 | JGI IMG/M metagenome (GOLD analysis project Ga0209278, IMG submission 187504) | Wastewater effluent complex algal communities from Wisconsin, to seasonally profile nutrient transformation and Carbon sequestration -... | ecosystem: Engineered > WWTP > Effluent > Algae...
CACTGATCGTGGTTGCTTGTGCTGCTGTATTAGTGCCATCAAGCAAGCTACAACCTTGCGTTCTGTTACCACGGTAAATAACGCGATAACCGGTGCCTGGTGTTAAGTTCGTGGCATTGGTATTGGCAACACTTACCCATCGATTACCAGCCGCAGCGGTTGGATTGTAGGTGAACATGCTTGGAGTATTGTTCAAGGTGGCATCGAAGCCGTTGCTGTGTGGGGTTAATGTAGGGCAAATGGTACCGCCAGTACCGCTGCCGGTAATGTGGATCTGTTGCTGCCAGCTCGTATCGATTCGGGCTGTTACAGCACTCGATAAAAATACATTGCGGCGGCGGCCTGAGGGAAGATAACGCTCTACCGTTACACTACCGCTAATGGTACCGGAACTGTTACCTATCATGCCAGTATTGGTAGCGCTGCTTGCTAACTGTAGCTTACCATTTGTTGTAAGAGTGGCACCAGTATTTACCGTAAGGGTACCCAAGAAACTTATGTTATTGCCTAGTAAGGCACTAGTAGCAGCAATAACTACATTGCCTGTACCACTAATACCATCTCCATTATTGGTGATATCGCCGTTTAATGTTGCCGTAATGCCCGTAGTGTTTAAACTTACGCCGCTATTAATGGTGAGTCCTTTTGCTGTGAAGCTTGCTGGCGCAGTGCTGCTGGCTATGATGGCATCAACCGTACTTGAAGGCGCAGAAGGACTCCAAGAAGTGCCGTTCCAAACTGGAATATCTGTGTTTCTAAGTATAGAAAACGAATTTGACACTCGATTCACCACTGCGATGTCTGACTTGCCGTCATTATCTGCATCGCCTACTGCAACAGACCAAGGATTTGAACCTGTACCGAAATCGATACGTGTAGCGAAACTAATATTACCAGAAGTGCTAGTGCTTCTAAAAAAAGATACTTTATCTATACCATCTATTGACACAACAACATCGAGTTTATTATCACCATTCATATCGCCAAGTGCAATGAAATTAGGTGCTGCACTCGTAGCCGGATCTGTTGCAACATCAATTTTAGTGGCGAAGGTTACTGTTCCAGATGTACTTGTACTACGCAAAATTGAAATTGATTTCGCACTTTGATTCGCAGAAACGATATCTAACTTACCATCATTATCAATATCGCCAGTAGCAATCCATACTGGAGCTGTAGCAGTATTAAAATTAACTCTTGCGGCAAAACTTAACGAGCCAACAGAACTAGTGTTACGAAATACTGATACGCTGTTATTATCTTGATTTCCTATTACAACATCAACAACGCCATTGCCATCTATATCTGAGATTGCTACTGAAGAAGGACCACTCGCCGTTGAAAAAGTAGTATGCGTTGCTAAACTGATGGAACCTGGTGTACTTGTATTTCTTACAATTGAAAAGTTATTGTCGTTATAGTTTGCTGTAACAATATCGGCTTTACCATCTCCATCTACGTCTCCAACGGCAATACCCAATGGCCAACCGCCAACTGCAGCATCTACCTTTGTAGCAAAGGATATACTCCCGGAAGTACTGGTGTTACGTAATACAGAAATACTACCACTAAGATTCAAAGTAACTACATCGAGCTTGCGATCATTATCTATATCGTTGATAGCAATGGCTAGCGTACTAGTACCAGTTGAGAAAGTTACCATAGCAGCATAAGTAACAGCACCTGAACCATTACTAGTATTTCTGAATACACCGATGTTGTTAGAACTGAAATTAGTAACTATAATTTCTGCCTTACCATCTCCGTCGATATCGGCAAAAGCACATCCTCTAGGAGAACTCCCTGCTGTAAAATCGACCTTGCTAGCTAAGTCTGTACTTGAGAAAGCAGATTTTGCCGGACTAAATACAGGATTAAACTTTTGCAAGCTTGTTCCCACCAACGATGTAGCTGTATTTAGTATACTTATTGGTGCGAACGTAGCGCCTTGTGGTACTTGTACTGTAAGGCTTGTAGCAGTAGCATCAGTAACAGTTGCTGCAGTTGCACCAAAATAAACAATGTTATTAGTGGTAGTTGTATTGAAATGAGCACCTGATATCACTACAACATCACCGGGGGTGGCCGCTAATGGAGTAAAAGATGTAATTGCCGGCGCTAATGCAGTTCGCGTAACTGTAATGGTGTATGTTTTTGTAGTAACCCCATCTTCGGCAGTTACCACAACGACAATGGTATTATTACCAATATTGAGTGGTAGGTTTGATGAGGCTACTCCACTTGTGATAAAAGAACCAGCGCCTCCATTAAGAACTACTCTAATGCTAGAACCTGCATTAACTTCTTGAAGGGTTGCTGTAAGTGTAATTTCGCTGGTAGCATTAGAAACAGTTGCTGTATAACTGGTTGTATTAATAGCAAACGTTGGGCTCAATGTACCAGAAGAGATAGTTAATGCAGTTAAATTGGCATTACTACTTTGAGCTCTAATAACTTGAATGCTGTATGTTTTAGTAGTGGTACCATCTTGTGCAGTTACAAGTACATCTATAGTGTTGCTTCCAACATTTACCGCAAGGTTACCTGAGGTTGTACCACTTGTAACAGTACTGTACGAACCTCCATTCACTCTTACTTGAATAGTGGCATTAGACTCGGCTCTGGTTGGTGTTACTGTTACAGTAGATGATGCATTACCTACACTTACACTATAACTGGTATTACTACTATTAAAGGATGGATTTAATGTTCCGGCAGAAATAGTTAATCCACTTAAATCGGCATTGGAACTAATACTTGAAGCTCTCGTAACAGTAATAGTATATGTTTTAATAGTGTTACCATCTTGTGCGGTTACACGCACATCAATTGTATTGCTTCCAACATTTAATGCTAAAGCTGCCGATGCTGAACCGCTTGTAATGGCTGAATAAGTACCATTATTTACCCTTACTTGTATGGTAGCATTCGCCTCTGCACGTGTTGGCGTTACAGTTACACTTGTTGTTGCATTACTTACACTAGCTGTATATGCCGTTGTAGATGCTGAAAAAGTTGGACTTAATGTACCTGCAGTTGTTGTTAGCGCACTTAAATTAGCGTTATTACTTAAGGTTGATAAGGCTGTACTAGTAACCCAATTACTCGAAGTACCACTAAGAGTGAAATTATAGAGTGTACCATTAAGTACATTTGATGTTAGATCGGTTAGTGTAGTTACACCAGTATTAGTACCGCCGGCGGTACCATGATTAAAGCCATAATAGGCTACTAAGCCCGAAGAGGATGCACTCACTGTGGTGCTCATATTAGCTTGAATTTGAGCCTGCGTTCTAGCAACATTCCAAATTCTTACTTCATCCATAGCACCGGCAAATTTTTCAACACCACTCTCACTCAAAGTGAAATTATGACTACCACCCGTAATTGTTCCCGTATAACGGGCTCCAGCTACTTCTAACCCATTTCTAAAAATTTTGACACTATCTGCAGCATCATTAAACACAAAAGCAATATGCTGCCACTCATTTAGCGTTACAGTATTGTTAGGCGTAGTAAGAATGCCCAAGTTATTATTTAGTACCACTGTAAGGGCATTAGGAGAGCCTGCCTTACCACCAAAAAAATATCCTGTTTGGTAATTACGATGTACGATTCGATCCCATCGGTTATCTCCTAAATTCCTACTCGGACGAATCCAAAGCTCCACCGTCATAGAACTAGTTATATTCAGCTTTGTGTTGGTACCACAGTCAACATAGTCAGAGGTACCACTAAATTGAAGCGCATTATTCTGTGCAAACCCTTGATAAACAAAAATGAAACTCATCAAAAAGCCAAGCATAAAGCGGCATTGCTTTCTCATAATGATAGTTTGGTTGTTTGGATTAATCAGCACAACCCTTAGATGTGCTCAATACAATTGAAGGTATCTGTACACCACCTTACGGTAAAAAAATCAGCGTTTCAAAAACGTTACAATCTGTTACAAGCAGCGTAACGTACTGATTATCAATGCATTTCAAATACAAAGGAGGCGTATGAGATTCTGAAATAGCAGCTTTCATTTTGCTTTTTCAAGTGCAAAAACAATATTTTAGCAACGTCTTGAAACAGTCTTTTTACTTGCAACCAACCCGTTTACTACTGCAACCTATGCTTTGGTGTTGTATGCTGCTATGCATCAACCCTATAAAAGCACAGTATTCTGTAGATTCATTTTTACAGCTCAGCGGTGTTGATAGATACTATATACTTAACGAAACGTATGGTCAAAACCTTAAGAACAAACAGGTTATTGCCAAGCTCAATAGCATCGTCGAAAAAAAGGGTAACGCGTCAGATAGACTCATTCAACATTTTTGGCTCGAAAAAAGGCTCATATTAGACTCCTTGAAGCTTGCCCCCGAAAGTTTCGCCATTTATGAGGAAATGGTAAAAAAAGCCGAAGCAATCAACAACTATTATCTGGTAGCACAATACTACATATCGATGGGGGTGAATCATAACGCCCTCAAAGCCTTCAATAAATCATTTGAAAATCAACTTCTTTGTTTAGATGCACTCGCTAAAGATCCGGAAGGCAGATACTTTCAGCAAAGTTGGTGGTTGCACATTATTGGTAACAAATTCTACGAATTCAAAGATTACAAAAAAGCTATTGAATTAGCCAAAATTGCAAGTACTATCGGATTGAAATACACACCCGATGGGCATTGGTTTCAAAAGGTTAACGCCAACCTCATTGGCATGAGTTATCTTAAAAGTACTCAATACGATTCAGCTGCTGCATGGCTTCAACAAACACTAAACATTGCTAGCAATGCAAAAGATACGGTATGGATGGGCATTGCTATAGGCAACCTTGGTACCGTATACTACAGCCAGGGCAACTGTAAAAAGGCAATCGAATTATATACACAAGCATTGCAATGGTGCCGACAAAAGGGTATCTGGGATAATGTAGCCTCATTTTGTAATAACCTTGCCGACTGTTATTTAATTATTGGTAACACTAAGGCGGTTCTTCCTTTAATTTTTGAGTCTACAAACGCCAATCAAAAAGATCAAAACAATAACAGCTATTTAGCTAATCAAGTAAAATTATACACTATCGCAGAAGCCTACTACAGAAAAGTGGGTAATGATAAGCTAACGATTCAATATGCCGATTCTATCAAAAAATACCAACAGCTATACAATAATCACTTCGATATTGTCCAAAAGATCAAATCAGAGGGAGAGTTTGCATACCGTAGTAAAGACTTACAAAACAAACTACTCTTAAATGAGAATAAATTACAAAAACAAACAATACTTTTTGGTTGTATTGCAGCCATACTAACCGCTAGCTTCATTATTGTTTATATTAAACGAATTAACTTACGTAAAAAAATAGCAGACCAGAAAAAAGTATTACTAGAACAACAGCTCCTCGCTTCAAAAAAAGAGATACTAGACTTTACGCATCACATCGTAGAAAAAAATCAAATCATAGAGCATTATACAGCTGAAATTCTAGCCTTACGAAAACAAACCAAATCCTTTGAACAAGAACAAACATCTGTACTGCAAGAACTAAAGAGTCAAACAATTTTAACCCAAGCAGATTGGGTTAAGTTCAAGCTTTTATTCGAGAAAGTGTATCCCAACTTTTTCTCACATTTCAAAACACAATATCCCGAACTCACACAAGCCGAAATTAGATTCTTGGCATTCACCAAACTAGAAATCAGCCCCAAAGAAATGGCTAGCTTATTAGGTGTAAGCGATGAAGCCATTCGAACACTACGTTATCGCATCAAAAAGAAATTAAACATTAACGATGCGAAAGAAATTGAACAAGTAGTAGCTACAGTATAAGTAAACCTAACAAAACATCTACAAGAAGTGGCCTCGCCAGGAATCGAACCTGGACCTGGAGCTCCGGAAACTCTTATACTATCCATTGTACTACGAGGCCATGGCTGCAAATGTGCAACATCAACTGAAAATTGCCAACTATTTCAATAGGCCTGGTGCATTCGCCGCAAATATTTTTACAGCAATGGCTAATAAAATCACACCAAAAAATTTACGCACTGCTAACAATCCGGCTGGCCCCAACAACTTAGAAATGTAATCAAGCGATTTCAAAACAATGTATACAATCGCAAGGTTAATGAGTATGGCTAATAACACCGGTACTTCCTCATAGTTAGCACGTAACGATATAATAGTGGTAAGCGTACCACTACCAGCAATCAAAGGAAATGCAATGGGCACTACTGTTCCCGATTTTGGGTCATCGCCGCCTTTAAAAAACTCATGCCCTAAAACCATTTCAAGTCCGAGTATAAAAATTACAATAGAACCACCCACTGCGAACGATGCTACTTCTATACCTAACACTTTCAATAGCTTTTCGCCAACAAACAAAAAAGCAATCATTAACGCACCAGAAATAAGCGTTGCTCTGAATTCACGAATACCACCCATTTTATGCTTGAGCGAAATAAGCAATGGTATAGAACCAACAATATCAATCACCGCAAAAAGTGTGAAGGTTACTGTAAGTACAGCATCTAACGATATTGCTTGCATGGCTTTGATTTTTGCAAAGATGCAACTTATTAACGTGTTGGTCGGTGTACTTCTGGTGTTCTACTGCTATCGTTATGTAAAATATGCCAGTCGAAACTGTTGTTATCATTGGCTGTAAGCTTTACAACAGCACCATAATGCAGGCGAAAAGCAGCAAACGAGTCTTTTAAAGGCGTATTAGTAATTGCTGCAAGTATGCAACGCATAACACCACCATGACTCACAATGGCAATAGGCGGCACTGTTGTAGCTGCTACCACATCATTAAACTGTGTTGCTACCCTATGAAACAACTGCACATAATTTTCACCATTCGGAAAATGATTGTTTACAAAATCCTCCATCCAAGGGTCACTGATATGTCGAGGGATATCGTTCCATAACTTGCCCTCCCAATCGCCGCAATTGATTTCTTTAAAGTTAGTATGCTGCTGTATATCGTGTGTGGGGAATAAAAACTGTGCTAGCTTATAACATCGCTGCAAAGGACTACTATGTACACGAGTAATACCTTGCGGTAAATGTTGTGCAATAGCCGAAGCCTCTTCTTCAAATGAATCGGTAACATTCAAATCAGATTGACCGTAGCACGTACCATAAGGTACTAAAGGGGTAGTATGCCGAATAAGATAAATTTCCATATGATGATAAAACCTGCATAACAGCAAACTTCTGTTACTTGTTGTGTAGCACCTAAGCAATCACCGGTATAACCACCGATCCACTTCTTAAAGTACCAAGCCAAATATAGTAATAGCAATACACTCAATGTTAAGGCAAGCCACCATATAGGCTCAAAAAAATACCATACGCCAACACCTCCCACGCATGCAATGAGTACTTCGTACCATTGTAAGCGCTGGTTAGCAAGTGGCTTGCTTTTACTCGCATCAATATCGGCCACATAAGGTAGTAACTGCATCATCATTACTGCCATTAAACGGCTGTAAGCATGTGCACCTAACATAAGGAGTGCTACTTCATTTACCGTAAGGTATACTACCAATTCTTGCAATAGCAAAAACTTGATACCAAGCATAGATATTAATCCAATAGTGCCATAGGTACCCAGCCTACTATCCTTCATGATAGTAAGAATTTTTTCTTTCGTCCAGCCGCCACCAAATGCATCACAAACATCTGCCCAACCATCTTCATGAAAGGCGCCTGTAAGTATAATAGTAACCAACGTACTACATGCAATAGCCAACGAATTACTTACTACCAACTGCAAATAATAAAATGTAGCAGCAGCTGTTAACCCAACGATTAAACCCACCCAAGGAAAATATCGAGCACTCTTTTGCAAGTACACGGGCTGATAGTTAAACCATTGCCCCGTTGGTATACGTGTGAAAAATTGTATTGCAGTTAGTAGATATGCCAATTGCCTTGCCATAGCATGAAGATAAGGGCTCAACACTATTCAGCTACATTGCTAACGCCTGCACTTTCGAAACTTGCCATTTCATGTACAAAAGCACAAGCACTGCGTAATAGTGGCATGGCTAATGCAGCACCAGTACCTTCACCTAATCGTAGTTGCAATTGTAACAACGGAATAACATTCAAATAATCTAACATTTTTTGATGCCCTTGCTCGTTACTGCAATGTGCAAACACACAATGCTGCAATACGGTAGGCTGCATTTGTTTCGCTACCAATAAAGCAGCAGTAACTATAAACCCATCTATTACAATCGTCATATCTAATGCAGCTGCTTCAATAATGGCAGCTGTAATCATAGCAATTTCAAAACCTCCAACTCGTTGTAACAACAGTTCAGGTGCAAGCGGTTGTTGCAATTGATGATACTGATATACTTGCGTGAGGGTTTGAATTTTAGTTTGCAATTGTTCTCCTACAACACCTGTACCACTGCCAACACACGCTTGTATGGGCAACTGCATTACATTACTCATAATAAGTGCAGCACTCGATGTGTTACCAATACCCATTTCGCCAAAACCAATCGTATTACAACCCTTACGGTAAATGTTCTGTACAATAGTAGCTGCACTATTGAAGCATTGGTTTAACTGTTCCGGTGTAATAGCTTGCTGTTGCTCGTAGTTAGCAGTACCGTGTGCCACTTTCGCTCTAATAAAATGCGGATGTTGTTCCAACGAAGTATCAAAGTCGTAAGCAACACCAGCATCTACTACTTGTAGACTAAGATTATGCTGCGTGCAAAAAACATTGATAGCAGCACCACCTTGTACAAAATTCAAAACCATTTGTGCCGTTACCGCTTGTGGAAATGGGTTGACCTTTCCCGTTGCAGCAATACCATGATCGGCTGCAAATACAACTATATGTGGTGCTTTAATAACAGGTGCAACAGTTTGTTGTATAGTACCCAACTGTAGTGCTAACGATTCTAATAAACCGAGTGAACCCAGTGGTTTGGTTTTGGTATTGATAATATGTTGTAGTTGTGTAACGGAAAAGGGTTGCATGTGTATTTTTTTTAAGTTGCTATCGCTGCATGGCCGTGCCATGCAGCGATAGCAAAAATTACCAATTAGCGGTTATGCCTAGCTGAGCCAAACGAGGCATTGCAGCAAAACCTCTGATATCAAAAAACTGTTGTGCAAACATGTTTTGTACATCCGCAAATACTTTTACATGTTCATTAATGGTATAGCTCCCATAAACACTGAACAGCGTATAATCACTAAGTGCAACATCGGCTCTACGGAAGCCTCCTACATCGAAACGACTACTTACATAACGTACTGCAACACTAAATTGCAAGGCACTGATAGGTGTGTAATTGACACTTGCATTAACACTGTGCTTTGGTCGGCGTAATAAATAACTATACTGTATTGTATCTCTTAAGCTAGCTCTGTTTTGTGTTGTTTCTTTAGCATCTAAATACGTGTAATTGGCATTGATACTCCATTTACCCGTAAGGGCAACATTGGCTTCTACTTCTAACCCTTGTACCTTTTGAGTAATGAAGTTGAAATATTTATTACTGATGTAATTGTAATCGATACCATTATCAATAATGCGATTAAAATATACGGTTCTAATACTAGTATTTTGCTTACGATACGCTACACCCAATTCGTAATTAGTACTTTCTTCAGCAGCTAGGTTTCGGTTGCCACTAAAGCCATCGTACAACTGAAAAATGGAAGGACTTTTAAACCCTGTTGAAACACTGGCAAATACACGCCAATATTTATGAAATGCATAGCTCGGATTGAAGGTATAAGTATTGTTATTACCATAACGGCTATGCACATTTAAGCGACCTCCTAGCTCAATAAAAAGTTGTTGATTTTTGCTTGCATAATTCAACGATGCATACACCGATGTTTGCGACAAACTTGTGTCTTTAAAATCGGTATTGAACGGACCAAAACTGCTCAAACTGCGGTATTGATTGTTCATATTGTTGTATCGAAAATCGCCACCCTGTACAAGGGTGAATCCACCACCAAGTTTGATGGCTGCATACAACTCCACAAATTTCGAATCGCCATTGTAATCGTTAGTCATGTACTTATTAAAACCAAGTCTGTCAATACTATCGTTGGTGTAATTGCGTTGTATACGTGTGTATTGAAAATTTCCCGTAAGGGTAATCATGTCATTCTTAAATGTAAAACCACTGCCAGCATTGAGCATTCGATTGCGAATGATAAAATCTTTTTCATCGCTAAAAGCACCAGCATCTATATCGGCAATGTAGTTGCTGCTTTGAATAAAACTTCTAATATGTATTTGCTTAGTAGCTGCATATTGTAAGGTACCACTGATAACATTTCCATTATAACCATCGCTATCAAAACCTTTGGCAGCAGTGCTATCGTAAGCACTAGTGAAACCATTTGTACCAATATGTGCATAGCGAACATTGTATTGTAGCTTGCCAACCTTACCAAATAATTGTGTACTGCTACGCAACGTATTTAAGCTACCATAACTCAACGTTGTTTTCGCATTAACCGGCTCAAGAACATTATTTTTTGTTGTAATAATATTAATAACACCAGCAATAGCATCGCTACCGTACAAAGTACTTTGAGCACCACGGCATACTTCTATTTGCTCAATATCATTTAAACTGAAAAGATTGATATCAAAATCGTTGGTAATATTACTTGGGTCGGTTACAGGTATCCCATCGATGAGAATCAACGTACGGCCAGCATTGGCTCCACGAGTAAATATTGTTTGAACGCTACCCGGTGCATTATATGCCCCTGCTACTACAATACCTGCTTGTTCCGTAAGCAATTGTCCAAGGTTTTTGCCTGCATTTTTTTCGAGTGTTGCTTTATCAATAACAGTAATTACTTTGCCAGTAGTACTTTGCTTTTGCTCGTACCGATTAGCAGTAACAATAAGTGGTTCTAAGGTTTGTGTGGCAGTATCTTTTTGTTGTGCCAGCAAATGCGTCGCTACTATTACAGCGACTGTTGTAAGCATAAATTTGTTGCTCATTCTTCTAATATTTTTTGGTTAGAAAGAATGAACTTTCAGTAATAAAAACGTAGAAATGCAAGGGCAGACCTGCAGCATCTGCAAAAACACTTCTTCTGCTTTTCCTCCGAAAGCTCAAGATAGTTATTGGCTTGGCAGGTCTTCTGGCTCTTAGCATCTATTCGCAGCCTTCCCGTTGTTCACAGTGGCAAAAGATGGTGGCGAACAGATTATTTACCTTACGGTAAAAGCTAATTACAGCTACGGGGATAGCGTAAGACTTTCACTTACTTCCCTTTTAATTGTAGCGTTGAAAAAATATCAACAACTACAAACCAAAACCGTTGCAAATGTATATACGTTTGTAAAGAACCCACAAATTAATTTATTCAACATTTACCGTAAGGTTATTAACGTTTGAAATACATGCACGATAAGCAAGAACACTTACCGTTTTTAACAGGACTACGATTTATTGCAGCCTTTATGGTATTTGTACACCACTTTCCATTACCTGAAGAACGTGTAGGAAAATTTTTATATGCATTTCAATCGGAACTATACATTGGTGTTACTGTATTCTTTGTATTGAGTGGCTTTTTAATTACGTACCGTTACTATCAAAAACCAATAGTTTGGAAAACTTATTTAGCAAATCGTTTTGCTAGAATCTATCCGATGTATTTGCTGTTCACGCTAGGAGCTTTTTTTATTGGTACAAAATTCCCTGATATTATAGATGTATATAAAATAACAGAAGGTAATTTCATCACATCGATTTTTTTAAACCTCACCCTAACAAAAGCATTTTTTAGCGATTATATTTTCACAGGCATGGCACAGGGATGGACGCTTACACTAGAGGAATGTTTTTACGTAAGTGCACCTATATTATTCATTTACTTACGTAAAAAAAAGTGGTGGCAATTAACAGCCATTTTATATAGCATCGGAATTGCATGTGTATTAATGGGCAACCTACTAACATGGGGTGGATTTTTCAAAGATTGGATGTATTTGTGCACCAGTACTTTCTTCGGTAGATGTTTTGATTTTTTGATGGGTATGTACTTGTGCGTGTTGTATTTAAACAGAAAAGCTACAGCAACACCATCTTTCCCTTGGATGACGCTTCTTGGTAATCTTAGCATTGTAATTACAGTAACATTACTTGTATTTGTAAGGAGCAATGATAGCCTCTATCCATTTGGACTTTTCACATGGCCTGGCGTAGGTATTAACAATGTACTAGTACCCATAGCAGTAGCTTTACTCATGTGGGGCTTACTCACAGAAAAAAGCTGGTTGCAACAACTCTTAGCAACCTCTATTTTCGATGTACTTGGCAAAAGCTCTTACGTGTTTTACCTAATACACATGGGTTGGTTATCGAGTTTATTACTAATGGTTACCAAACGTTACTATCTTCATTTACCGGCATTGGTTTTATTAAGTATTGCCTTGTACTACTTAATAGAAAAACCCGCTAACCGCTGGATACGCCAACAATTTAACGCTAATACTAAATAAATAATATGAAACATCAGCTAAAGCTATTCAGCTTTATCATGATTGTGGTAGGCCTAGTGATAGGAATGGGAATTTTTAGAACAGCAGCCACCAGTGCTAAATATGCTATTGAGCCAAGTGTGTATTTTAGTGCTTGGATTGTTGGCGGTATCATTGCCCTTTGTGGTGCCCTTACCTACGCCGAAATTGGTAGTAGATACCCAGTTACAGGTGGCTACTATAAAGTGTTTTCTTATGCTTACCACCCGAGTATTGCATTTGCAATTAATTGCATCATTCTGGTTTCAAATGCCGCTAGCTTAAGTAGCGTAGCACTTATTGGTGTGGGTTATTTTACCAGATTGTTCCCCGAATATCAGTTCACCAATATACACATTGCAAGTATTAGTGCCGTAGCAATTGTTTTGTTTTATTTCATTAATCTTAAAGGGCTCAAACTAAGTGCTACAGCACAAAACATTTTAATGCTCATTAAAATTGGTATGTTGCTGTTACTGGTGGGAGCCTTGCTATTTCCCAATGCTTACGCCACTAATACCACACTGATTTTTAGTGGTACTGCTAAAGCAACCGACTGGATCAAAAGTTTAGGCATTAGCCTTGTAGCTGTAAGCTTTACCTATGGTGGTTATCAGCAAACCATCAACTTTGGTAATGAGGTTGCGAACCCAGCGAAGAATATACCTAAAGGTATTTTTGGTGGCATTCTTATTATCATCAGTTTGTATTTGCTTGTTAATATTAGCTATTACAACATCATTGGTTTTACGAACATGCAAAACGAGAGAGATATTGCTTATGTAGTAGTTGATAAAATTTTAGGTACAAAAGGTGCACTCATTTTTAGCTTCTTTTTATTCATTGGTGTTTTAAGCTATGTGAATGCACTACTCATGAGCAACCCTCGTGTTATGTATGCCATGAGTACAGAAGGCAGCTTACCAAAATGGTTTGGTAAAGAAAATAGTAACGGCGTACTTACAACATCACTTACGGTGTTCACCATTATTTGTATTATCATTCTCTTCTTTTCCCAAGAGTTTGAAGAAATACTCAGCTTCACCATTTTTCTAGATTGCTTTGGAATGATTGCAAGCAGTGCTACCATTTTCAAACTACGCAAAAACACAGCACATCTTAACAATACCGGCATCTATCAAATGAAACTATTCCCACTGCTACCTATTTTATTTATGATGGCCTATGCATTTGTTGGTATAAGTATTGTCATTGATAAACCTCAAACAGCACTTATTGGTGCAGGTGTACTACTTGTTTTTATGGCACTTTATTTCTTACGTAAAAAATCTACAACAACTCACTAAAATCGTTATATGCAGCTTTCAGAAATCATCAATAGCTTAGGTGAAGAACGTGAGCATTACTTCAATGCTATGACGCCGCCGATTATGCAAACGAGCAACTTTGCTTTCAATACTGTTACACAGTTGCGTGAAGCATTTGCCAACGAATATGGCAGCTATCTGTACAGTAGAGGCATTAACCCAACAGTAGATATACTTCGCAAAAAACTTGCAGCATTAGATCAGGCAGAAGATTGTTTGGTATTCAATAGTGGCGATGCTGCTATTACAGCTTGTGTAATGGCCAATCTTGCTGCAGGCGATCATGCGATTGTAATCAACAATCCATACACTTGGGCTAAAAAACTATTCGCCGAAACGTTACCCCGTTTTGGAGTACAAACCACTTTTATAGATGGCACCAACATCGAACATTACCAACAAGCCATCCAACACAACACAAAGTTGATTTACTTAGAAAGTCCGAACAGTTTCACATACGAACTACAACCACTTTCCGAGGTAGCAACACTTGCCAAGCAACACCATATAGTAACCATTATCGACAATACCTATTGTACGCCATTATACCAACAACCTATTAGCCTCGGTATCGATATCAGCATACAAAGTGCCAGCAAGTACATTAGCGGCCATAGCGATGTTGTTGCCGGCGTAGCCTGTGGCAGCAAAGCCATGATGCAGAAAATATTCGATAACGAATACAATACCATGGGCAACTGCATTATGCCCTTTAACGCTTGGCTGCTGCTACGTGGCCTTCGCACTTTACCCATTCGTTTAAAACACATCATCGAAACATCGGCAGCGGTGGTAAGTTTTTTAGAGCAACATCCGCAAGTAGAACGATTACTATTTCCAACGCATCCTAGCTTTCCGCAACAGGCACTCGCCTTACGGCAAATGAAAGTAGCGTTCGGGTTGGTAACCTTTGTGCTCAAAGCAAATAGCTTACAACAAGTAGAAGCATTTTGCGAGAGCTTGCGGCAAATTGCCATGGCAGTAAGTTGGGGCGGCCACGAAAGCCTCATTATGCCCAAAGCTGCTTTTGTAACCCACACTCAGTTCGATACCAGCAACGAACAACATCGTATGATACGCTTATACATGGGTTTAGAAACAGCCGATTATATCATTGCCGATCTAGAACGTGGCTTTGCGGCCATGCAAAAAAGCTAGTACAAAGCGGGGCTACATTTACCGTAAGGGTATAAATAACCTCTTAATAGGGCTAAATACCGCTTATCTAAAAGCGCTGTGCTACCAAGCAAGGTGCAAATACTTTTGAAATATGCTTAGGAAATTACTCATACTGTTAACGTTTGCTGGCTCCGTTACCATGGCAGGTGCCCAAGAAACTTGGACGCTACGCCGTATGGTAGATCATGCCATGCAACAGAATATATCTGTTAAACAAGCCGATGTTCAGGCTCGTATTCAGGCATTGCTGCTACAACAAGCTAAATACAACCAACTACCAAGCGCTAGTTTTGGTACAGGACTAGGTATGCAGTTCGGACGTAGTATTGACCCCACCACCAACCAGTTTACAACCACACAGTTATTATTCAATAACCTTTCGGTAAATGGTGGTATTCAGTTATACAACGCCGGGCAGCTGAAGAACAATATTGCTTATAATGCATTGTTAGTACAAGCCAGCTTGGCCGATAAAGCCAAAGCTGCTAACGATATTGCTTTAAGTGTTTGTAATTTTTACTTGCAAGCTTTAGCAGCTCGTGAACAAGTAAAAATTAGTGCTGTGCAAATCGGTCAAACCAAAGCACAACTCGATATCACTCGTAAGCGAGTTGAAGCTGGTAACTTACCAGAACTAAACGTTGCAGAACTAGAGGCACAACTTGCCAACGACTCATCGAACTATATCACCAGCGAGGTTAACTTTCAACAGGCAGTGTTAAGCTTAAAAGCGTTACTGAACCTTAATATGGCCGAGCCTTTTGCTATTGATACGCCTTCTGTTAGCAACATACCACTTCAAACACTGTTAGAGTTACAGCCCGACTATGTATTTAACTTAGCTCGCAATAATCAACCACAGCAACTTGCCGATAGCCTCCGCATTGCAGCAGCGAAGCAAAACATCAAAATTGTACGTGCCGGCTTTTATCCTACAGTTTCATTTGGTTACAATCTAACATCTGCTTTTGCTAACACGCTTAAAACAATCGATCCCAACTCGTTTGCTATTACAGGCGTAGCACCTACAGGCTCTTTTGTAACTGTAGCAGGCACTAATTACGCTGTGTTAGAACCAACTGTTGCCTTTAAAACCATGCAACGAAACTTCGGACAATGGTGGGATGGTTACGGTCGTCAGATTGATCAGAACTTTCGTCAAAGCGTAGCTTTTCAGGTGAGTGTTCCCATTTTTAATAATACCAACAATACGCGTATCAATTACAATAGGGCTAAGCTAGATGTACAAAATCAGCAACTTGTACAACAAGGTAACTTGCAAAAATTACAGCAAGATGTGTACACCGCTTACACCGCTGCCGAAGCAGCTATGCGTAGGTTTTATGCAGGACAAAAGAGTGTAGAAAGTGCTCAAAAAGCATATGATTTCGCTATAAAACGTTACGATGCCGGACTACTCCCTACCATCGATTTAATTACCAATCAAAACAACCTACTCAGAGCTAAATTGCAGCAACTGAATAATCAATACGATTATATTTTTAGAATGAAGTTGCTCGAATTTTATAAAGGCCAAGGCTTACAACTCTAAACCAACTTACAAACAATACGAACTATTAAGTATATGAGCAAAGGATTAAAATGGACGATAGGCATATTGGTAGTGCTAGTGATAGCACTCGTTGCCATGAGCAAAGCGGGTGTTTTCGGTAAAGATGAAGGCACTAAAGTAGTAGCGGAAGATGTACAAAAGCGTACTATCATTGAAACCGTAACCGCAAGCGGAAAAGTATTTCCTGAGGTTGAAGTTAAAATTAGTCCCGACGTTTCTGGGGAAATCGTAGAACTTAATGTAGCCGAAGGCGATACTGTACGCAAAGGCCAAGTACTTGCCCGTATTTATGCCGATATCTATGCCAGCCAGAGAGATCAGGCTGCAGCCGTGGTACGCCAGCAAGAGGCACAAGTAAGCAATAGCCAAGCACAAATTGCAGGCTTAAAAGCAGTTGTCAACCAAACTTATGCCGCTTACAAGCGCCAAAAACAGTTGTTCGATGAAAAAGTAATTAGCCGCCAAGAGTTTGAACAAGCCGAGCAAGCTTACTTGAGTGCGAAGGCCAACCTCGATGCTGCCGATGAAAATGTAAAAGCTACCAAAGCTGCAGTTGCAAGTGCACAAAGTAGCTTACAACGTGCTGCCAAAGATTTAGGTCGTACCACATTAACCGCTCCTATGGATGGTGTAGTAAGCTTACTTGCTATTAAAAAAGGAGAACGTGTTGCCGGTAACAGCTTTAACGTTGGTACTGAAATGATGCGTATTGCCGATTTAAGCAGCATTGAAGCGCAAGTAGATGTTGGCGAAAACGATATTCCAAAGGTTTCTGTTGGCGATACCGCTCTTGTTGAGGTAGATGCGTACAACAATCGCAAGTTTAAAGGTGTAGTGTATAAAATTGCCAATCCTACAACTACATTGGCAAGCACCAGCACAACGGTAACTAATTATAAGGTACACATTCGTTTGTTACCAAGCAGTTATGCCGATCTTATCGGTAGCGGTAAGCCCTTCCCATTCCGTCCGAACATGACTGCAAGTGCCGATATTCAAACACGTACTGAGAAAGATGTGGTAACAGTTCCTTTAAATGCAGTAACAACACGCGATAAGAAAGATGAAGCAAAAGATAAGAGTAAGGTAAAAGCCGATGAGCAAAAAGATGAAAACATGCCTACAACTGCCGATGATGATATTCAAGAAGTAGTTTTCGCTGTACAAGCAGATGGCACAGTGAAAAAAGTAGTTGTTAAAACAGGCATTCAAGATATCAACTATATTCAAATTCTTTCTGGCTTAGCACCGGGTACCAAGGTAGTGGTAGGTCCTTACGATGTTGTGAGCAAAACGCTCAAAAACGGTAGTAAAATCAAAGTAATTACCAAAGATGAATTGGTTACAGGAAGCAAAAAATAAGCTGTTTTTATAACGTTGCGTTAAAGGCTGTTACTTCGGTAGCAGCCTTTTTTTATGCATCTCGTATAAGCCCTAATAGGTTAGCTACCTTACGGTAAATGTTGCATGTGCATTGTGCGTAATCACATTTGCCGTAAGGCACTAAAAAACATCCCACTACAAATAATTGTAATGGGATGTTAGAACGTAAGTACAACCTTATGGTAAATGCAATGAAGCGATTTTACAAGCTCATCATTTCTTTGAATTTCACTGTTTGTCGGCGACTAACTTCAATTTTTTCACCACCTTTCAATTCTAGTAGCAAACCACCATTGAAGTAAGGCTCCACCTTTTCAATCCAACGAAGGTTGATGATGTGCTTACGGTTAGCTCTAAAGAAAACTTTGGTGTCTAAACGTTCTTCTAAGGCATTTAAGCTTTTCAAAATCAGCGGCTTATTGGTACCAAAAAATACCTTGGCATAGTTACCAACACTTTCAAACAAGCGAATTTCATTCAGCTTTACAAACCAGCAACGTTCACCATCTTTAACAAACACTTGGTCGTGCTCGCTTAATGGGCCACGAATGTGAGCACCATTGGCGCCATGTTGCTTTTGTAGCTCGTCGTGCAATTTGTGGATGGCATCGGTAAGGCGTTTGGGCTCAACTGGCTTTAAAAGGTAGTCGAGTGCATTAACTTCAAACGCTTTCAGGGCATATTCATCGTAAGCGGTGGTGAAAATTACATGTGGTGCTTTTTCTAGCTGCTCTAACAAATCGAACCCTGTTTTACCAGGCATTTGAATGTCTAGAAAAATAAGATCGGGATGAAGGGTTTCAATTTTTTCAATGCCTTCATCTACGTTAGCGGCTTCGTCGATTACTTCGATATCAGAAAAATCTTGTAACATTTTTCTGAGTTCACTTCGAGCTAAACGCTCATCGTCGATAATAATGGTTTTAATGGTAGCCATTGTTAACCTGTTTATTTTATAAGAGAATGGAGTTGTATAGGTAATATAATTTTTGCTTCTACTGTTTGTGCACCAATATCTTGAATTGAAAAGCTTGCCGCTTCGCCAAATAAGATTTTCAAACGGTTACGAGTGCTGCTTAGGCCAAAACCATCGGTAGATGTTGTTGCAGTTAAAACGCCAGTATTACGCACAATAATTTCGTGATGATCTGCTTTAAAATCGCTAATTACATGTATGGTACCACCATCAACATGCTTGCTAATACCGTGTTTGATGGCATTTTCAACTAAGGTTTGCAGCATCATAGGAGGTATGGGTTGATCGAGGGTATCTTCATCGATATCGTAAGATACTTGCAGACGATGCTCAAAACGTATTTGTTCTAGTGCCAGATAATCTTTCACGATATTAAGCTCACGTTCTAGCGGTGTTGTTTCTTGCATATCGGCCTTCATGCTACTTCGTAAGATATTGCTTAATTCAGTAATAGCGGTACGGGCTCTGCCTGGGTTTTCATCTACCAATGCACGAATACTGTTTAAAGCATTGAAGATAAAGTGCGGATTAATATGGGCTTTAATGGTTTTAAGTTCTAACTCTTTTACCAAAGTTTCTAAGCGTAACCGTTCTAACAGCTCTTTTCTACTTTTAGAAACGTAGTAGTAGATGAAGTAAATACTATTCCAGATAAATAGAAATAAGAAAGCACCAAAAGCTACTCGTACAGCATAATTCAAAAAGCCGTACCCACGTGGGTTACTTTCAATAGGCAATATGCGATTGAAACCAGTGATAAACAACCCGTATAAAAACGAAAACAGTAAGGTTAAGCCAATGAGTGAGCCAATTTGTACATGCAGCTCTTTATCCATCAATTTGAATCGTTTAATAACGGTTCGCATGAGGTGTGTAACCAACAAGCCCGTTAATGTATCGAGCATGAGTATAGAAAAGAAATTGGGCGTTGGCTTAGTACTGATGGTGAGGTAGAAAAAGGTATAAATCAGCGCATAGGCACTCCATCCACAAATCTGACACAACCAATATGGCGATATTTTTCTGAGCATCCCTGTAAATGTACTTACGGCTTTCAAAGGACTTTTCATTCAAATTTATAAATGGTTAATATGGATGGTTGTTGGTAGTTGCGTTAACATTTACCGTAAGGCGTTTATCCATTCAGAAAAATTAAAGTTCTATTTATCAACTATTACCACTTACAAATGTTAACTTTCATTGGCTGTATGACTTGCCAAACAGCAACAAATATTACTTTTACGGCTTCTAAACAAACAATGCATGGAAATAACACCCGGCGAATTGCTTAAAAAAATCGACAAGCCCGCAGATTTAAGAGCACTCTCGAAAGAGCAGTTGCACCAAGTATGCGACGAGTTGAGGCAATATATCATTGATGTGGTGAGCGTACATGGAGGCCATTTTGCCGCTAGCTTGGGCGTAGTAGAGCTTTCTGTTGCCTTGCATTATATCTATAACACGCCTTACGATCAGTTGGTGTGGGATGTTGGTCACCAAGCCTACGGACACAAAATTTTAACGGGCCGCCGCGACAACTTTATTACCAACCGTAAATACAAGGGCTTAAGCGGATTTCCTAAACGCAGCGAAAGCGAGTACGATACTTTTGGTGTAGGCCATAGCAGCACCTCTATTTCGGCTGCATTGGGCATGGCTATGGCTGCTAAATACAAGCAGGAAGACAGAAAAACAGTGGCTGTGATTGGCGATGGTAGTATGACTGCCGGTATGGCTTTTGAAGCCATGAACCATGCTGGTGTTGCCGATGCTGATATGTTGGTGATTTTGAACGACAACTGTATGAGCATTGACCCGAACGTTGGTGCGCTCAAAGAATATTTAACCGACATTACCACTTCGCATACATACAACAAACTCCGCGACGATGTTTGGAACATCCTCGGTAAGTTGCCTGTAGGCAAAACTTTTAGCCGTGAAATGGCTAGTAAGCTTGAAATGAGTGTGAAAGGCATGGTGAGCAAGCAAAGCAACTTATTTGAAGCGCTGAAGTTCCGCTATTTTGGCCCCATCGATGGACATAACATTACCAAGTTAGTAGATACACTCCGCGACTTACGTGATATCCCTGGTCCTAAGCTATTACACATTGTTACGGTAAAAGGTAAGGGTTATGCCCTTGCGGAAAAAGACCAAACAAAATGGCATGCACCTGGCTTGTTTGACAAGGTTACCGGTGAAATCTACAAGAAGAAATTCGATATGCCGCAACCGCCTAAGTATCAAGATGTATTTGGGCATACCATGATTGAACTTGCAGAGCAAAACCAAGCCATTATGGGTGTTACACCTGCAATGCCTAGCGGTAGCAGCTTGAAGTTTATGATGGAAAAAATGCCGCATCGAGCTTTTGACGTTGGTATTTGCGAGCAACACGCAGCTACTTTAAGCGCTGGTTTAGCTACACAAGGTATGCGGGTGTATTGCAACATTTACAGCAGTTTTATGCAACGTGCCTACGATCAGGTAGTACACGACATTGCCATTCAAAAACTGCCTGTGGTACTTTGCTTAGACCGTGCCGGATTGGTTGGTGAAGATGGCCCGACACACCATGGTGCTTACGATATTCCGTATTTCCGTTGTATTCCGAATATGATTATCAGTGCTCCTATGAACGAGCAAGAGCTACGGAATCTTATGTACACCGCACAGCTAGAAAGTACTGCATATCCATTTGTAATTCGCTACCCACGTGGCGAAGGTGTAATGCCAGAATGGAGAACGCCTTTCGAAGCCATTGAAATTGGTAAAGGTCGTAAGCTAAAGGCAGGTAAAGACCTTGCTATTCTTAGCTTTGGCCATCCGGGTAATTTTGCAACTACCGCTATCAGAGAGTTGAAAACACACGGTATTGATGCGGCTCACTACGATATGCGTTTTGTTAAACCACTCGATGAGGCATTACTTCACGAGGTGTTTCAACAACATACCAAGGTTATTACCATTGAAGATGGTACTGTTGTTGGTGGTTTTGGTAGTGCTATTTTAGAGTTTATGGCAGCAAACGGTTATACTGCTACTGTAAAAATGCTTGGTATTCCTGATAGAATCGTAGAGCACGGAACACTGAAAGAGTTACACCGTGAATGTAACTACGATGCACAAGCAATAGTGCATACAGCACAAGCATTAATGAGTGCAACGCAGGTTACAGCATCTGTAGTTTTTGGTTAATATCAATTAAATAGTATATGAAAAGAGGGATGGGTTGGCCTGCGGCCAACCCATCCCTCTTTTTTTAAGGTGCACCAATGTTATCTGGCTTTAACTTTACCTTATAACCACACCACAATGGGTGAACCTAAGGGAACCATTTTCGCTAAAGCTAACACCATACAACACCAACGTACCCTACGACACACAAAAACCTTCTTAATCGTAGCTACGTTATTGTCGTTTGTTGCCACGCTTAAAAATTACCAACTCAACCTGCCAATTTCGCTTCGCATTTTAGCAATAATGACGCTGGGGTTGAGTACCAGTTTTTTGCTTTTAATACGCGGTTTTACATTTGCCGCAAGGCTTACAGCCATTGGTATGCTATCCGTAAGCCTGTCGTTGGTTACCATAGCACATGGCTTGCGTGCAGGCAGTTATATGTTTTTCTTTTGGATGTTTTTTGCATTGCCTTTAGTAGTACCTATACATAAGCACTACAAACAAGAACTGATTGCATTAATTACGTGTATCACCGTTTGTTTTGCCGTTACCATCATCATTGCTCCTTATGAAAGTACATGGCAGCAAATGAAAAGCGATGATTATGATATTTTGTTTCGAGGTAATTGTACACTCACACTTTTACTAAGTGGTGTTTTTGCGTACTTTATTGTTACCAACGAAAGGCATTACAATGCCAATTTGATGCAACTTTTAAAAGCTTCTGAAGATGCCAGCGAAGCTAAGGCTAAGTTTTTGAGTGATATTGGCCACGAACTTAGAACACCCATCAACAATATGATTGGTGCACTCAGTATTATTGACACCGATGCATTACCTGCCAATGAAAAAGCACCAATTCAAATTTTAAAGTATAGCAGTAGCCATATGCTACAACTCATTAACAACCTACTCGATTTTCATCGACTAGAGTTGGGTAAGTTGCAATTGTATCATCAACCCGTACAGCTACCAAAGTTGATAGCACAAACCATGCAAAGCTTTACTTATAAAGCCGCTGAAAAAAACTTACAGTTGCATTTACATATCGATCATACGCTGCCAGAAACCGTACTTACAGATGCGACACGACTAACACAAATCATCAATAATTTGCTTGGTAATGCTATCAAATACACACAAGCAGGTAGTGTTACCCTTACGGTAAATGTATTACAGCAACAACCACATACCGTTAAACTGCTGTTTACCATCAGCGATACGGGTGTAGGTATTTCGGCAGAAAATATTAAAAGAATATTCGAACAGTACTGGCAGGTAGATAATGATACCAACCGAAAAGGAAACGGCTCAGGCTTAGGTTTAAATATTGTACAACGCTTACTGCAGTTATTTCACAGTAGTCTTCAGGTAGAAAGCAAACAAAATGTTGGTAGCAAGTTTTCGTTCACCCTGCAACTTCCTGTAGTTGTTTAAAACATTTTTAAAAATTACGATGCGTACGTACCCAATCTGTAATGTAGCTGGCAATGTCGGCTGTGGCAGTGCCCGGTGCAAAAAGCTTACCAACACCCAGTGCTTGCAATGCTTGCATATCGTCTTCAGGAATGATACCGCCGCCTGTAAGTAATACATCATGCATTCCTTTTTCTTTCATTAGTGCAATTACTTTAGGAAAAACAGTATTATGTGCACCACTCAATATACTAATGCCAATGGCATCTACATCTTCTTGTAAGGCTGCATTTACGACCATTTCCGGGGTTTGACGCAGGCCGGTGTATATTACTTCCATACCAGCATCACGCAATGCAGTCGCAATTACTTTAGCACCTCTATCGTGACCATCTAAGCCTACCTTAGCTACCAAAACTCTTATGGGGCGTTGATTCATATGTACAAGCTTGTAGTTACAAATGTACCACGCAAATGCATTAGATAAAAGCCATTGTGTACAACAAAACTTACATCATAGCGATGGCGGCCATAGGCCGCCATCGCTTATTGAAATACTCTACTTGATAATTACAATAAGGTGAGTACATGTTGTATACGTTCTATGGTAGCTTGCTTGCCAATCATGGTGGCAATGTCTAATACGCCCGGCCCAAACTTACCACCTACCAGCATTACACGTAATGGTAACATTAATTGCCCTGCCTTTACTTGTTGCGCTGCTGCAGTTGCTTTAAAAGCAGCATCAATAGCATCGTGTTCCCAATCGGTGATGGCTGTAAATGCTGCAACTAACGCTTCAAAAAACTGTTGCTGCTGTTCGTTCCACTTGCCTTTAATTGCTTCTATATCTATCACAGTTGGTGCAGTAAAGAAGAAACTTGCTTGCTCAACAAAATCTGGTAAGAAGGTACATCTATCTTTTACCATGTTAAGTACACGTACAAAATAAGCGTCGTCATTTACCGTAAGGTGTTGTGCCTTAAAGATATCTTTTACCGTTTCGGCATACAATGAAGCATCGTTTTGCTTGATCCATTCGTGGTTAAACCATTGTGCCTTTTCCCAATTAAACTTAGCACCGCCTTTATGTACACGGTCTAAACTAAAATGTTGTAACAATGCCTCACGTGTGTAAATTTCTCTTTCTGAGCCATCGTTCCAGCCAAGTACAGCCAACATATTCACAAAGGCATCGGGCAAGAAACCTCGTTCTCTGAATCCAGTGGTGGTTTCGCCAGTTTTAGGATCAGTCCAATCCATAGCAAATACTGGAAATCCAAGGCGATCACCATCACGCTTGCTTAACTTACCATTACCATCGGGCTTAAGAATAAGTGGCAAATGTGCCCACTGAGGCATAGCCGCTAAACCAAATAAATACTCCCAAAGCTTCACATGTACAGGAGCGCTGGGCAACCACTCTTCGCCACGAAAAGCATGTGTTATTTGCATTAAATAATCATCTACCACCACAGCGAGGTGATAGGTGGGCATGCCATCAGCTTTAAGCAGTACTTTATCATCTACTTGCGATGTATGAAAACTTACTTCGCCGCGAATCATATCTGTTAATGTAACCGTTTCATCGGCGGGCATTTTAATACGAATTACATAGGGTGTTCCATTATTCAGCAATTCGTCAACCTCAGCAGCTGGTAGCGTTAAGCTGTTACGCATGTATTGGCGTAAATGATGGTTGTATTGCGGACTCGGATTTTCAGCAGTTTTGTATTGCTCACGCATTTGTTCAAGTGCTTCAGGCGTATCGAAAGCATAATAAGCCTGCCCTGCAGCTACCAACTGCTCTGCATAACCACGGTATATTGCCTTACGTTCGCTTTGACGATACGGAGCATGTGGGCCACCATGTATCGGACTTTCATCTGGCACCAAACCACACCATTCTAAGCATTGAAAAATATATGCTTCTGCACCAGGCACAAAACGAGTTTGATCCGTGTCTTCTATACGTACAATAAAATCGCCACCCTGACTTTTAGCAAATAAATAATTGAATAAAACGGTACGTACACCGCCTAAATGCAAGCCGCCTGTGGGTGATGGTGCAAAACGAACTCTAACCTTTTTCATATTATATGTTTTCTGCTACTATTCGTAGCTACTTAATATTTGTTACTTAATTGTAGTGCTATAGCCTCGGCTACTTTTTCACCGTCCATAGCAGCACTTACAATACCTCCTGCATAGCCTGCCCCCTCACCACATGGATACAAATTTTGGATTTGTGGATGCTGCAAAGTAGTTCCATCTCTCGGAATTCGAACCGGCGAAGATGTTCGGCTTTCTGTTGCTACTAACACCGCCTCATTGGTATAATAGCCTTTCATTTTTTTCCCAAAAGCTATGAGGCCATCGCGTAGCCGTTCGTGAATGAATGCAGGCAGTACATCTCTCAAATTAGCACTCGTAACGCCCGGTATATAACTACAATCGGGCAAGTTATTGCTTACCTTATAATTACAAAAATCTACCAAGCGTTGTGCTGGTGCAGCAAGGTTACTACCACCTACTTTAAAAGCTTGTTGCTCTACCGATTGTTGAAATGCCAGTAAGCTTAATGGTGTTACTGTTTGTTGCTGTTGCACTACATCGGCCACATCTACACTTACTACCATACCGCTATTACTGTATGGATTGTTACGCTTGCTAGGGCTCCAACCATTCACTACCAACTCGCCTGGTGCCGTAGCTGCTGGCGCAATAATACCACCAGGGCACATACAAAAACTAAATACACCACGCCCCATAGACTGATGCACCAAACTATACGATGCCGGTGGCAAATACTCGCCACGTGCAGGACAATGATATTGAATGCTATCAATCAACGCCTGCGGATGTTCTACCCTTACGCCCAAGGCAAAAGGCTTTGCTTCAATAAGTATGTCCTTACGGTAAAAGAGTTCAAAAATATCACGAGCACTATGGCCCGTAGCAAGCAGTACAGCATTTGCCGTAAGGCGATCACCATCGGCAGTAATAACAGTGCTGATTTGATTACTTTGAACCGTAATATCTACCAGCTTTTTTTCAAATAATACTTGTCCGCCTGCTGCAATAATCTGCTCACGCATGGCAGTAATAATGTGCGGTAATTTATTGGTACCTATATGCGGATGCGACTCGTACAGAATTTTTTCATCGGCGCCAAACTGCACAAAAGTATTCAATATTTCATTAATACTTCCACGCTTATTACTTCGGGTGTACAACTTACCATCGCTATAAGTACCCGCACCACCTTCACCAAAGCAATAATTACTTTCAGGATGCACTTCGCCTGTTTTGTTCATGTGTGCCAAATCGCGGCGACGGGCTCGAACATCTTTACCACGTTCCAACACAATAGGTTGTATGCCTAAGCGAATGAGTTTTAAGGCTGCAAACAAACCCGCAGGACCCGCACCTACCACAATCACTCGATGCTTGGCAGCACTCACATCAGGATATTGTACCGGCACGAATGGCCTTGTATGAAACGGCTCGTTGATAAAAGCCTGCACCGTTACATTGTACCAAATTTGTTGGCGGCTGCGTGCATCAATAGACTGATGCGTTTTATAAAAACCATTTACCTCAAGGTTATGAACGCCTAATTGTTGTGCAATAGCCTCGCTAATAGCCGTGCTATCGTGCGCCTGAACGGGCAATAAACGAAGTGTAACTGTTTGTGGCATACTGTGTTAGGGAATTATCCTAAAAACAAAACCGCAACCCCGTTAGCGTTGCGGTGCAAAAGTATTGATTTGCAGGTGTATTCTCCCTTAAAATGGCAAATCTTCGCCATCGGCTTCTTCAAAGTTCGAGAAGGTTTCGGTTGGCATATCGTTAGTAGGTGCTGTACCACCAAGTTTCACAGCTTCGAGCCGCCATGCATCGAGGTTGGTAATGTAATTATCTACACCATTTTTATTCCACTTGCTTCCTTTAATGTTGAAAAACACTTTCACATCGTCGCCAATATTGGCTTTATCAGGCAAAGTAGTTTTATCTTGTACACATTGAAATTTAATGTAGTTGGTAATTGTACGACCGTTAATATCATCGGATTTTTCAATAACGAATTCACGTGTTTTAAAGGTGGCACTACGTTGTACTTCTTCGTACTTGGCAATTAATTTGCCGGTAATTTCAAACGACATGTAAGCTGGTTTTATGGCTCGAAAGTAAATCTTTCTTGTTTCCCTAAAATTCTTGATGGTTATCTGTACAAATATGTAATTTGTATCCCCATCTTTTTTTAGACCATGCATTACATTTTTAGACGAACATTAGTAGCCCTCGCAACCATTACTGTATTTACTGCTTGTGGTGGACAAAAACAAACCGTTACTGTAGCCTACAACGATTACAGAGTAACCAAAAATGTACAACCCGATTCGGCAATGCTGAAGCTATTAGCACCTTACAGCGATAGCATCAACAAAACCATGAATCAGGTGATTGGTTTCGCAACCAATACATTACAAAAAAAACAACCTGAAAGTAACCTTGGCAATCTTATGGCCGATGCCATGAAGCATACCGCCAAAGAAGTGTATAAGGTAAATGTAGTAGCAGCCTTTGTGAATTACGGAGGTGTAAGAAGCTACATACCCAAAGGCGAAGTAACGATTGGAAAAGTGTACGAGTTAATGCCGTTTGACAACCTTGTAATCGTACAACAAGTAAAAGGAGATGTATTACAAGCTTTTTTAAATCATATTGCTAGTCGAGGTGGTTGGCCCATCAGTGGTATTCAAATGAAAATTGTTGATAAAAAAGCAACAGATATTCTGGTAGATGGCAAACCACTCGACATAAACGAAAGTTACTACATCGCCAATAGCGATTATGTTGCCAACGGCGGCGACGATTGCGATATGCTCCGTAACATACCACAGATGAATAATGGTTATCTGTTTAGAGATGCCCTCATCAGCTACTTTAAAGTACTTACAAAATTGGGCAAACCGATTGACAGTAAAATTGAAAATAGAATTACGCTATAGTTAAGCCACACTACATGAACAGAAGAAAATTTGTAAAAAACAGTTTATATGCAAGCGGTGCACTTGCCACTGCATCCCTAATTTCAGGTAGTGCCGCAGCTGCACCTTACGGTAAAAAAATAACGATTTTGCACACCAACGATGTGCACAGCCGTTTAGAACCTTTTGCCAACGATGGTAGCCGAAATGCCGGATTAGGAGGTGTAGCATCAAGAGCTAGTATTATTAACAATATTCGAAAAGAAGGAGGCGAAGTGCTGCTATTAGATGCTGGAGATATCTTTCAGGGTACACCCTACTTCAACTTGTATAAAGGTGAGCCCGAAATTAAAGCAATGACAGCCATGGGCTACGATGCTGCCACCATGGGCAATCACGATTTTGATGCAGGCCTCGACAATTTTGCCACCCAACTACAACACGCTAAGTTCTCCATCATTAACTGTAACTACAACTTCAATGGCACGCCTATGGAAGGCAAGGCTGTACCTTATAAAATATTTAATAAAGGCGGCTTAAAAGTGGGTGTATTGGGTGTAGGTATAGAATTAAAAGGACTTGTACCTGATAACCTGTATGGCAATACGGTGTACATGGAGCCCATACAGAGCGCCAACAACACTGCTGCACAACTTAGAAAAGAAGGATGCGATTTAATTATATGCTTAAGCCACTTAGGTGATAAATACAACGACGATAAAGTAAGCGATGAAATTTTAGCAAAAGAAACTTTTGATATCGATCTTATTATTGGAGGCCACACACACCGATTCTTTGAGCAGCCTCGCAAATACAAAAACCGCCGAGGCAGCGATGTTTTTGTAAATCAGGTGGGTTGGGGCGGCATTCAACTAGGACGGTTAGATTATGAATTTTCAGGCGGCGGCAGAAAAAATTTGACAGAAGCTAGAACTGTTGTAATAAGTAAAAAAACAAGTGAATAAAAATTTTTTTTTCAACAGTTAGTGATTCATATTCGCACTCTTGCTGAAGAAAATTTTATCCACAAAATGGAATAACTTTTTTGCAGCATTTTTTTCGAAAAACCACATTCATCACCCCTGATTTAGTTTGACATATAGTATGACCAAAACAGCCGAATCTGTATGGAGCAACTGTCTGAAAATCATCAAGGATATTGTGGAATGGCAGCACTACAAAACGTGGTTCGAGCCAATCCGCCCTGTTGATTTGAAGGAAAGTGTGCTAATGATTCAAGTGCCAAGTCAGTTCTTCTTCGAGTACCTCGAAGAACACTATGTGAACTTACTTGCTAAAACTTTAAAACGTGAACTTGGCAAAGATGCCAGGTTAGAATACCGTATTATGGTAGATAGTGGCGGCAATGGCAGAGGCAGTATGGATGTGCCTGCCAGTGGCCACCGTGTACCTACCAATAACGAAATGGATTTTCCTTTGGTTATTAACAACCCCGTTAAAAACCCATTCGTTATTCCTGGACTTAAAAAAATGCAAATTGATCCGCAGTTAAACCCAAAATACACGTTTGATGCGTTTATTGAGGGCGACTGTAATCGTGTTGCTCGCCGTGCCGGCAAAACTGTTGCAGAAAAACCAGGTGCGAACAGTTTTAATCCACTGGTGATTTATGGTGGTACAGGTTTTGGTAAAACACACTTAGCACAAGCTATTGGCAACGAGGTTAAACGCTTACATCAAAACAAGGTAGTCCTTTACGTAAGTAGCGAAAAATTCATCAATCAGTTTCAAGACCATAGCCGTAACAATGCTATCAACGATTTTATTCACTTCTATCAAATGATAGATGTGCTCATTATTGACGATGTGCAATTTTTCGCCCGTGCCGAAAAAAGTCAAGATGCCTTTTTCGCCATTTTCAACCACTTACACCAAAGTGGCAAGCAGTTGGTACTTACCAGCGATAAGGCACCGAAAGATTTAGATAGCATGCAAGAACGCTTGCTAAGTCGCTTCCGCTGGGGCTTAAGTGCCGATGTTCAACTGCCCGATTACGAAACACGCATCGAAATTCTAGAACATAAAATGAAAAACGATGGTCTAGAAATGCCGAAAGAAGTTGTTAAGTATGTTGCTTACAACATCAATACCAACATTCGAGAATTAGAAGGTGCGTTGATCAGTTTATTGGCACAGAGCAGCCTTAATAAGCGTGAAATTGATTTAGAATTAGCGAAAAAAGTACTTCGCAACTTTGTTAAAACAAGCAACAAAGAAATTACCATCGATGCCATTCAAAAAATGGTTTGCGAATACTTTAATGTACCTTACGACAAGTTGTTGGCACAAACACGTAAGCGTGAAATAGTACAGGCACGTCAAATTACCATGTACTTGGCCAAAGCATTCACTAAAAACAGTTTAAAAACCATTGGCGAACATTTTGGCGGCCGCGATCACACAACGGTAATACATAGCTGCCAAACAGTGAAAGATTTAATGGATACCGATACCATTTTCCGAGAAAATGTAATGGAGCTTACACAAAAAGTTCAGCTCGCAAGCATGTAACAAAATAGCCACTAAAAAATACAAGCCCCGTATTGCTTTTAAAGTGATACGGGGCTTTTAACTACAGTACATGATTGAACATTTGTTCGGGCTGTTGCAGGCTTCGCTACGCTTCGGTACCAAAGTACCGGCTCCCGTTGGTCGCCGCCTTCCACATCCCGCAGCCCATGAACAGTTGTACATTGAGCAACTTCATTTACCGTAAGGTTACCATTATGTTGTTGGAGGCACAGCATCAGCTTCATCTTCAAGATTGCTGCTATCAGGCGTATTATCTGTTAACTCTGGAAACTGCAGGGCAGTATCTTGCTGATACAAATCTTGCGGCGGAGCTTCGGCGTCAGCCTCTGTAAGGTTCAACTCTTCTGCCCTACGATCGTTCCATTCTACAATAAAATTGTTTTTGCCCTCACCAACTAAAATAGTCATATAGCGCTGCTGTGCCAGCTCTAGTAAGCTCAAAAACAAGAAAATAGCATGAATGCGATCTTGACAAACTTCAAAGATTTTTTCAAAGCTAACAGTGCGACCGTTGCGAATGGTTGTGAACACATGTTCACGGCTGCCCTCCATGGTGTAGTTGTAGCGAATTACAGTGTGTACAGGCTTGTTATTGCGTTCGTGTAAGCGTTGCATTACCCGCTCAAACGTTTTCATTAGCTTGAACAGTGTTACACTTTGTATTTCAGTACCTTCTGCGGCATCTTCACCAATACCATTCAGCTCTTGGGTAAGGTTGCCACGCTTTACCATAAGCATACGAGTAGCTTCTAACTCGGCCATTTGCAGGCTGGCTTCTTTAAAGCGTTTGTACTCAAGAATTTTATCAACCAACTCCTGACGCGGATCAATTTCATTGCCTTGTGCATCTACCTCTTTGCGAGGCAACAGCATTTTAGCTTTGATACGCATAAGCGTAGAAATGAATAAAATGAACTCGCTGCTCAATTCAATATTGAGCTTTTCTTGCTGGTGTATGTATGCTAAAAAATCGTTCGTAATTCGTGTGATGGGAATATTGTAAATATCCAACTCATCACGTTCAATAAAGAACAACAACAAATCGAACGGACCTTCGAATTGTGGTAGTTTTATTTGATAGTTTTCTTGTGTTGCCACGCTACAAATCGTTTAAATGAAAGTGCCTTCGGTGGCACTACGCAAAAATCCCGTTTTTCAACGGGATTGCAACATTACATACTTGTTTCACGGGATGGATGATTATTTTTTCAACGCATCACGTATTTCCATGAGTAGTTTATCGGTACTGCTGGGTTCTGCTGGCGGCGGCGGTGGTGCAGCTGCTGCTTCGGCCTCATCTTGCTTACGTTTAATGGCATTCATACCTTTTATGATAGAAAACAAAATGAAGGCAACAATGATAAAGTTGATAACAGCCGAAATAAACAGTCCGTACTTTACGCCACCAAAAGCCGAGAGGTCTTGCAGTTTGGTAAGATGCGCTGCATCTAAGGCTGGTTTTAAAAGTAATGGCGTAATAACATCTTCAATTAAAGAGCTTACAATTTTGCCGAAGGCGCCACCAATAATAACACCTACAGCAAGGTCTACCACATTGCCTTTAAGTGCAAACTCTTTAAATTCTTTAATAAATCCCATAGTAGTGTTGGTTTTGTGTTGATGTGTAGTTGTAGTTACAAATTAAACAGTTCCTTACAAGAAACATCGTTTTGCCTAAAAAATAAATCGGCTAAGCTGCACAAGCGTGCATCTTTGCAATATGACCGATTTAAGCAAGCCAAATAGCGCCAGTAAATGGTTGCTATTCGCACTTTTAGCACTGATTTGGGGAAGTTCATTTATACTCATGTTGGCTGGTATGAAAACGCTTTCGCCCTACGAAGTAGCCAGCATTCGTATTGCAAGTGCAGGCTTGGTGTTATTACCATTTGTAGTGCCTGCCATCAAAGCTATTCCGGCACAAAACAGGTGGTTGGTAGTGTTATCTGGTGTTTTAGGAAGCTTTATTCCTGCCTTTCTTTTTTGCATTGCCGAAACCCGTATCGATAGTTCTTTAGCAGGTATTTTAAATGCACTTACACCCTTATTCACCATTATCATAGGAGTTAGTTTTTTTAAGATGCAAGCCTCACCTGCCAAATGGCTAGGCGTGTTAATTGGTTTTGTAGGACTTGCGTTACTGCCTTTTGCAGCAGCTAAAGGCATCAATTTTACAGAAGTGCAGTATGGCTTATTGGTGTTAGTAGCCACGGTTTGCTATGCACTGAATGTGAATATGGTCAGCAAGTTTTTACAAGGTATCAGCCCCATACATATCGCAGCACTCGCATTCACTAGTTTGCTACCGTTATGCTTAGTAGTACTTAGCTATCTTGGTTTTTGGCAAAAGCTATCGATTGGTAATACCGCATTATGGTATGGCGTAGGTGCAAGTGCTGTACTGGGCATTTTTGGTACAGCCATTGCCTCAATCATTTTTTATCGCTTGGTGAAAATGGCGGGTTCCATCTTTGCATCGTTGGTTACCTATGGAATACCTTTTGTAGCAGTGGCATGGGGTTTAGCGTTTCAAGAAGCTATTACCTTTTTACAAATGGGCTGCCTTTGTATTATTTTAGGTGGTGTGTATCTGGTAAACAAAAAATAAAAAAACGCAGCGTAATTGATTATCACGCTGCGTTCAAAGTTATTCCATCATTTACCGTAAGGTATTTGTAAGCCATGCCTTACGGCAAATAATGTAGCAGCCATTACACCACTACATTCACGGCCTTCCCCTTCACGTAGATGAATTTTTTCAATGGCTTGCCCTCCATCCATTTTTGCACAATATCGTTGGCGAGTACTTCGGCTTCTATGGCTGCCTGATCAGCATCGAGTGGCAGCGTCATAGTAACACGCATTTTGCCATTAATACTTACCGGATATTCTTTCGTTGTTTCAGTAACATACTTCGGATCAAATACCGGATACGGAGCATCTAACACAGTACCCGTGTTGCCTAGTGCCTGATACAATTCTTCGGCAATATGTGGTGCATACGGTGCCAGCAATACCAACAATGGTTCTAACACTTGCTTACTCTTACATTGCACCTCGGCAAGTTCGTTCACACATACCATGAACGCTGCTACTGCTGTATTAAAACTGAAACGTTCGGTATCTTCTTCAATTTTTTTGATGGTTTTATGCAAAATTTTCAGCGCTGCAGGTGTTGGTGCTTCGTTTGTAAATACGCTAACCCCTTTCACCTCATCGAAGAACAAACGCCATAGCTTACGTAAGAAACGGTGCACGCCTTCTATGCCTTTGGTATCCCAAGGTTTGCTTTGTTCAATAGGACCTAAAAACATTTCGTACATACGGAAGGTATCGGCACCATACTTTGCCACCAAATCGTTCGGGTTAACGGTGTTGAATTTTGATTTACTCATTTTTTCAACCTCGCTACCACATACATATGAAGCATTGTTAGTAGCATCGGCCTGATACGTACTTCCATCTTCTAAGATGAAGGTGGCATTGGCGTGCTCGCCATTACGCCACTGCATGAACGCTTGCACATCTAGTGTATACCCGTCTACAAAATTTACATCAACGTGTAATTTATCAACGGTTTGGCCTTGGTACAACCCATCACTATCTAAAAGGTTATGCGATACAAACGTATGCGTACCATTGATGCGATACACAAAGCGGCTACTACCTTGTATCATCCCTTGGTTTACAAGGCGTTTGAACGGCTCATCAAAACCAATATGCCCTAAATCGAAGAGCACCTTCGTCCACATACGACTGTACAATAAATGGCCAACAGCATGTTCTGTACCGCCAACATATACATCTACCTGATTCCAGTAATCAGTAGCCTGCCTTGCGGCAAATGAGGTATCGTTATGCGGATCCATATAGCGTAAGAAGTACCAACTGCTACCGGCATAACCAGGCATGGTATTGGTTTCGAGTTGGCGGCCTGTCCATTCAGGAATATTCGCCAACGGACCTTCGCCTTCTGGGCCAGGACTGTAGCTTTCTACATTGGGTAAGGTGAGTGGTAGTTCATTTACCGTAAGGGGATATGCAATACCATCTTTCCATGTGATTGGGAAGGGTTCGCCCCAATAACGCTGGCGACTGAACGCCGCATCACGCATTTTATAATTGGTTTTTCGGGTACCAATACCCATGGCAGTCACTTTATCGATCACCACATCAATAGCGGCTCGCATGTTCATACCATTGAGAAAATCGCTGTTGTGCAAGATGCCGTCTTTGGTAGGGTTGGCTTCGTTGCCATTAAACGCTTCGCCTAAAATATTGGTGATAGGAATATTGAAATGACGAGCAAATTTAAAGTCGCGTTCATCGCCACAAGGCACAGCCATGATGGCACCTGTACCATAACCTGCAAGTACGTATTCTGAAATCCAAATTTGAATTTTGCGACCGTTGAACGGATTGATGGCATAAGCACCTGTGAAGCATCCGCTGATTTTTTTCTCTGCCATGCGTTCACGTTCGCTGCGGCTCTTCACGTAAGCAATATAATCGGCTACAGCTGCTTGTTGTGCTGCACTTGTAATGGTATGAATCCATTCTAGTTCAGGTGCAAGTACCATAAAATCAACCCCGAAAATGGTATCGGGGCGGGTGGTGTATACCCGTACTTGTTGGTTAGGATGCCCTTCAATGCCAAAGCTAATTTCGGCACCACTGCTTTTGCCAATCCAGTTGGTTTGCATTTCTTTCATGGCATCGCTCCACTCGAGTTTGTCTAAATCGTTTTGCAAGCGACCCGCATATGCTGTAATACGCAAATACCACTGACGCAATTTCTTTTTAACTACAGGGTGACCACCACGTTCACTCACGCCATTCACCACCTCGTCGTTGGCAAGTACAGTGCCTAAAGCCTCACACCAGTTTACTTCGCCATAGCCACAGTATGCCAAACGGTATTCCATTAAAATGGCTTGCTGTATTTTTTCGCTAAAACCATTCCAATCGGCGGCGCTAAAAACTAGCCCTTCTAAGCCATCGATCACTGCTTTCTCGTTCGGAATAGGATGTTGGAGGTTCCCTTCTTTTACAAACGTTGCTACCAAAGCTTCTATGGGCATTGCTTTTTGTAAAGTGCGGTCGTAGTAGCTATTGAAAAGTTGTAGGAAAATCCACTGAGTCCATTTGTAATATTGAGGATCGCAGGTACGTACCTCACGTTCCCAATCGTAGCAAAAACCAATGTTATTCAGCTGTTCAATAAAGTTGCCGATATTTTTTTCGGTACTTACTGCGGGGTGAATCCCATGATCTATGGCGTATTGCTCGGCAGGTAAGCCAAAAGCATCGAAACCCATTGGGTGCAATACATTGAACCCTTTTAAGCGTTTGAAACGACTATAAATATCGCTGGCAATATACCCTAACGGATGACCTACATGTAAGCCTGCACCACTCGGATAAGGAAACATATCGAGCACATAGCACTTAGGTTTATCGCTTATGTTACTTACTTGATAGGCTTTGGTGGCTTTCCAATGTGCTTGCCACTTTTTTTCAATCTCGTTGAATTTGTATTCCATTGCTTGCTGTAGAACGGTTGTGGTGTAACTGTGTGCTTTTGCATTTGCCGTAAGGCACTTGTTAATCACCAAGTATCAAAGAAAAAACTGTTGTATTTGTCTTAAAAAAATGGTTTAACATACAGAATATGTCAAACCCATCGTTTAAGGATAGCAAATGTAGGCGAAACCGCTACATTTGCCCAAAACAGGCGTATTGGCTCGCTGCAAATCAATTATTTTAGCAACATGGCACAGTTTGGAAAAGCATCGGCAAGGCGTAGCAAACCCAGTTATATCTACAGCATTATTGGGGTTGCATTGATTTTGCTCATTATGGGCATTATGGGTTGGGTATTTCTCAACTTTAGTCAGGTAAGTAAGGCTTTAAAAGAAGATGTTAGAATTAGTGTGTACCTGCGAACGCTCAACAACGATAGTGTACGTATTATTCAAAACTACATTGAACAACAACCTTATGCTAAAAATGTAAGTTTTGTAGATAAAGAGAAAGCCAAGGCCATTTGGAACAAAGAGAACAACGAAGATTGGGATAAAATTCTCGATTATAATCCACTGCCTGAAAGCATTGATTTTTACGCTCCGGAAACTTACGTAAATAAAGACAGCCTTACTTTGATCAGCAATGATATTCTCAGCAAGTTCCCGAATCAGGTGAACGATTTAACCTATCCTAAAAACTTAGTAACAAGTTTAGATGAGAAAGCAAAAAGCTATGGTTTCATTTTCGTAGGTATTGCTGCCCTACTCTGCATTTTGGTGATTATTAGCATTGATAATACCATTCGCTTAGCCATGTTCAGCAATCGCTTTTTGATTAAAACCATGCAAATGGTAGGTGCCACGCGTTGGTTTATTGTAAAACCGATGGATTTAAGAGCCATTTTAAATGGTGCCATTAGTGCCCTCATTGCCGGAGCTGCGCTGTTCGGACTAATGCAATGGGCCGAAAGTTGGGTACCGCAGCTTAAAGTGATTCGCAACAACGAGCTTACCATACTATTGTTTGGTGGCCTGCTTATACTTGGCGTGCTTATTTCGCTGGTAAGTACTCACCGTAGCGTCATGAAATATTTGAAAATGAAGCTCGACGATCTGTATTAGTGTATTTTTTATTGTTGAAACGCTTTTCTTTGTAAGCCAATAACGCAATTTATGGCCGTAGTAAAAAAACAAACAGCAACTACTTCAAACCAATCGCCGATGCAGCCACTCTTCGGGAAAGCAAACTATCTATGGATGGGCATTGGTGCTGCGGTGATAGCATTAGGCATGTTTCTTATGAGTGGTGGCAAAAATCCGGTGGATCAATTCGATTATAATGTGGTGTACAGCAAAACAAGAATTACGATTGCACCCATACTTATCATCCTTGGTTTTGCGATTGAAGTATATGCGATTTTCAAAAAATCGCCTGATAAAGTTTAAACGCATTTACGTAAGTACAATATCAATAGAAGCCACCTCAGGTGGCTTTTCTTATAGGCTCACCTTACGGTAAATGTATAGCCACCACTAACCTAGCAACACGATGCAATACAAACTCACATCACTTTTCACTACGGTATTTTTCGCAATGGCAACTGCGGCACAAGTAGGTGTACCGCTACAGCGTAATACCGTAAAAACCACGCCTATTGCCACTTTTGCAGGAAAAGTAGCACCTAATAGCGGTGAGTACCCCATTACGGTTCAATTGTTTGAAACCAAACAAACACACCAATTTTTACTCGTAATCAAACAACTGAAAGATGTACATAAGGATACGGTAACCCTTCCGAACCTTGGCACCATGCCTCGTATACAATTACAGCCAGGCACAAGCAGCAATAGTTGCATTATTGGCTTCTTAGACAATAAAAACAACTTTAAACCCTACAAAGCCGTTATTGCTACAGGATTACGTATTCGTGTGAAAGTGCTCAAACGCTACGCCGTGTACACACAAACTACCACTGTACAATAATTAACATAGTAACTTGTTACTGAATATGTAGTTACACTTAAATTAGTACACTTATTAAAGTGCTTATGAAGCGATTGATTTTTATAGTGCTGTTGTTACCTATGCTTGCAACCAACTTGCAAGCACAAGACCCGCATTTTTCGCAGTTTTTTGCCTCTCCGCTCACACTCAACCCTGCCTATATCGGAAAAATTGATGGTCAGTTTCGTGTTGCAGGTAATCACCGCAACCAATGGCCTACTATTAACCGAGCCTTTATTACCTCTACGGTAAGTTTAGATATGGCTTTAGGACGTAATGCCCTACCGAATAAAGACACCTGGGGCGTTGGTATTATGGGCTATACCGATAGAAGTGCAGGCGGTGCCGTTATGTTTAACTACGGTAGTGTAGGTACGAGCTACCACCTTGGGCTCGATGAAGATGGCTATAAGCAAATTGGCATAGGATTTCAGGCAACATATGCCAACATGAGCATTAACACCTCGCAGCTAAAATTTGAAGATCAATTAACCACCAGTGGCTTCACCGGTGTTACCAGCGAAATCTTCAACAATGCCAACCTTAATACCAGCTACTTCGATTTGAATGCCGGCTTAATGTACAGTGCCAGCACCACCGATCGCAACCATTTTTATGCTGGCGTGAGTATGTACCACATCAATCAGCCTAAGCAACAATTCACTGGTGCATTGTATATTTTAAAGCCTCGTACCACTTTTCATGCTGGAGGTTACTTTCCTTTAGGACAAATGACTACACTGCATTTCAGCGGTTTATACAGTAGTCAGGCTAAAGCAACAGAAGCGATGTTGGGCGGTGCTTTACAATTTTTTGCTACCGACCCCGAAGAAGAAAAACCTGTTAGTTTTTATGCCGGAAGCTGGGTTCGCTTTAACGATGCCATCATACCCTATATTGGAATGGAGTTTAGCGATTTTCGCTTGGGTGTAACCTACGATGTTAATAATAGCACATTACGCACTGCAAGTGAACGTAGGGGCGGCATTGAGCTATCGTTGATATATGTACATCGCCCGCCAGAAAGCCGCGGCTTACCTTGTCCGAAATTTTAAAATACGTACACGTTTGGGTACTAACATAAGTAAAAAGGGATGGGGGCTGCGTTGCAGCCCCCATCCCTTTTTTATCATTTGATTAATCATACCTTACGGTAAATGAACGATCAGTTTTATACTATTACTTTACAAATGCTGCCCCTTAAACTTACCATTACTAATGGTAACTGATGTAGCTGGACTATTACGTACCGTTCCAGAAAATGTGCCTTCAATAACACGTGTAGTGGTGTTGTAAGAAATCACATTTACCGTAAGGTTAACGCCTGTGGTAGCCATACTAGATGGCCCTGCCCAGAAAATTGGTATAGGTGTTGCCCCAGCATCGTTAGCGAATATGAAATCGGCTCCGGCATTGGTGGTATTATTTGAATTGTAAGCACCCGCTGCCACCGCTGCACCAGTAGTATTACCTACGGTAAGTGTGAACGTAGTATCGCCAGTTGCAGCAGAAGAACCTAACATGTTCATAGCAACAACAATGGGAGAGGTACTGTAACTCAACAAATCGAACGGTCCATGATAGAAAGCAGATCCTACATTAAAACTCCAAGCACTATCATTATCGTTGATACTTACGGTGCCGCCACCGCCACCACCACCACCACCACCTGTACCGCCGCCACCGCCGGTACCACCACCGCCCGTGCCTTGTGTATAAGTAATGCTAAAAGAGCAAACCGATGTATCGAATGTAACGGTGTAGTTGCTAGTAATAGGTAATGTTGGTGTACCAGAAGCTTTTAAGCGTACAACGCGTGTACCTGTTGTGCTAAAAAAGCCGGAATCGGCAAATGAAACGCCATTTTGTGCACTTGTGAAAATACGGTAATTGCCAGTGCCGAGTACATTAACGGTTAGTAATAAATAATTGCTGGTATCGGTGGCTATGCCCGCCTGATAATTACCAGCGATGGTAATGGTATTACACACCCCAGCAGGGTTTTTTAACGTACCTGTTGCAGCGGTGCTTCCGCCGCCTTCAAGACTGTACTCTTTTGAACATGCCATTAAGCCTAATACAAGTGCAAAAACAGCGGTAAGTTGTTGTAAGCGTGTTGTCATTGTTGAAATTCTGTTCGCAAATCTAATGGATAGTTGATACAACCTACACCAATAACGCTGCCCTTGGGGTTAAATTGTGCTTTTCTAGTACCAATTGTATGCTTCCAAAGGTGGTTAAAGCAATTTGTGTAAGTGCTTCTTGCGTGAAAAATGCTTGGTGTGCTGTAACCAAAACATTCGGGAAGCTCATGAGCCTTTGAATCACATCGTCGGCAATGATATCGCCACTTAAGTCTTTAAAAAAGAGCTTTTCTTCTTGCTCATACACATCGATACCAAGATAGGCAAGCTTGCCCTTTTTAAGTGCCTGAATTACTGCCTGTGTATCAATTAATCCGCCTCTACTTGTATTAATAAGGGTAGCACCTTGCTGCATAATAGCCAAAGTATCGGCGTTGATTAAATGGTGTGTTTGTTCGTTTAATGGGCAGTGTAGGCTTATTACTTGTGCTTGCTGTAACACTTCTAACAATGGCAGGTAAGTAACGCCTAATGCCTCTAACTCCTTATTCGCTATTAAATCGAATGCCAATACTTTACAGCCAAAGCCTAACATTATTTTGCTGAAAGCAGCGCCAATATTACCTGTACCAATTACGCCAACTGTTTTACCATGCAAATCAAAGCCAAGTAGCCCGTTTAATGCAAAGTTTTGTTCTCTTACACGGTTGTACGCTTTGTGTGTTTTGCGATTTAATGTAAGCAACATGGCTACGGCATGTTCTGCCACGGCTTCAGGGCTGTAGGCTGGTACGCGGCACACATGTATGCCTGCGGCTTTCGCAGCCTGTACATCTACATTATTAAAGCCAGCGCAACGTAGTGCAATGAGTTTAACCCCTTTTACCGCAAGGTTTGTAATGGTTTCGGCACACACTTTATCGTTCACAAATACGCATACGGCCGCACAATCGTCGGCTACGATATTGACGGTTTTTTTATTCAGTGGAATTTCTAGAAAGCTCAGTTGATACCCAAATTGTTCGTTGTGCTTTTCAAACGAAAGTTTATCGTAGGGTTGTGTGCTAAAAAACTGGATATGCATTTTTATGGTTTTATACCTTGCGGTAAATGATAACGCAAGTTTACGGCTTTGGCCAATAATCGAACGGTAGCATGTAAGCAATTTTTTCGGAATATGCCCAGTAACCATCTCTTAGCAAATTGGTGCCTTCGAAGTGCATGCCACTACTTAACACTACAAGTTCATCAGGCTTCACCAACGTAATATTGCTTCTCCGAAATGGATATGGTTCGTGCCCCTCGAGTTGAGCGAATGTTGCTGTTTCTTTTTTTTGATACCGAACCTCAATGTAATGATTGAAAAAAATACCAAGTGTGGTGCTATCAATGGCATAAGCAATACTATCGGGCGTTATGGGCTGCGGACTTAATACTTGATTGATTTTGGGCTGCTTTAGTACGGCTATATAATATTGAGTACTATCGTAGGCCGTTGTGCCTTTACTAGTACTTTGTTGTACCCAAGCATCATCTTTATACAATGCCTTTGTAAGCTGCTCAACTCTTTTGCGTTCTGTGTTTTCAAAGCGTTGTAATACTCTGATTTGAAAGCCATCTTGTTGCAATTTATTGCGATAGATACTACGCATAAAATGCATTGTAGAGCCTTCGTATGCTTCTTTACGATGACGCTCCCACTTACGTTGCTTTGCCTCACCACCTTCCATTGGTATAAACAAAGGGTAGCCTGCTACTAGTAACGACTTATCGCTGAAAGCATATTCAAACGTTACTAAATCGTACTGAAGCGTATAGCCTAAGTAATTGTTTTTAATGATGATTGGTTCAAAAGCAACTGCTTCAAGTAGCTTTTCTTTTTTCTTGTAGCGAAATTTAATTTTATCGCTATTCATAATGCTTACACTAGCAGCTTCGGGCATTACACCAATGAATAGTTCTGTGAACAACCTGCCCCATTTATTCCACCCATCTTTTTCAAAGGCAGCCACAGTAACAGCTTCTAGCTCCTTCGGCTTGGGCTTCAAAATAATTTGATGATTGACCGCCTGATTGGCTGCTGTAACTTTAATGACTGCATTTTCGAAGCCAATGCTACTGACCACAAGATCGAACTGTTGATAATTTACCGTAAGGGTAAAAACACCATCATTATTTGTGACGGTACCAATAGAAGTATTGTTCACAAACACACTTGCCCCCGCCACAGGTTGCTGATTTGTAGCATCTTTCACCACACCAGTAATTAATTGCTGCGATTGCAAATGGGTAGTAATGGAACACAACAACAAGAATAAAGCCCACCGAAACATCATAAAAAAGCGTTATGAATTAAAGTTAATTTATCCATAACGCTTTTGTACATTTTTTTTATCAGTGGCTTACAAGCCAAATAGACCTATATTCAATGCTTGCAGCGTAGCCTCTTTGTATTGATTTGGTACGAGTAGGCTTACATTATGACTACTACCACCATAACTCACCATAGTTACCGGTATGTGTTGTATAGCCGTAAAGAGTTTTTGCAACAAATGGTCGGTACTTGCAATATTGTTGCCCACTACTGAAACAATGGTTTGATGGGTGGTAACTTCTACTGTTCCGAAAGGGTTTAACTCTCGTACGATATCATCTACAAAGGTTTCGTTATCGATGGTTACACTCACCGCTACCTCGCTGGTGGTGATCATATCGATGGGTGTTTTATACTTTTCAAATACTTCGAATACCTTACGTAAAAAACCATAAGCAAGCAGCATTCTACTGCTTTTCACTTTAATAGCAATGATACCATCTTTAGCGGCAACAGCTTTAATGCCTTCTTGTGTAGCAGTACTTGTAATGGTAGTGCCTTTTGCTGTTGGTTGCATGGTATTGAGCAGCTTCACAGGAACGTTTTCTTGCTGTGCAGGCCAGATACAGGTAGGATGCAAAATTTTAGCTCCGAAATAAGCCAACTCTGCAGCTTCATCGAAGCTTAGTTCTTCAATCGGCACAGTTGTATTTACAATGCGTGGATCGTTATTGTGCATACCATCAATATCGGTCCATATTTCACATACGTCTGCTTTAACAGCTGCTGCAATTAACGATGCAGTATAATCGCTACCACCTCGCTTTAGATTATCCACTTCGCCTTTAGCATTACGACAGATATAACCTTGCGTGATGAATAATGTAATACCATTTTGTTTTGCTAGTTGTTGCTCTAATCGTTGCTGAATAAGTGGTAGCTGAGGCTCTTCATTCGCATCGATGCTCATGAATTCTAAAGCAGGTAGTAGCGCATGTGGTACTTGTATTTCACTCAAGTACACTGCAAATAGCTTTGTACTTAACAACTCACCTTGTGCCAATATATCTTTATACAACGCTTCGCTAAAGGATATTCGTAAGATGATGTGTAGAAATTCAAAATGCTCTGTAACAATAGCTGTGGCAGCTTGTCGTGCAGCTTCAGTTTGTAACAAGCTGCTTATAAAACTATGATAATGAATTTCTAAAGCTTCAATTTCTGATTTTGCAGCGGCTTTATCGTGTTGTGCTAAAGCATTACTGATACGAACCAATGCATTGGTGGTACCACTTAATGCACTTAATACTACAATTTTAGGAGTAGCATCGGCAGTAATTAATTGTGCTACCTGATGCATTCGCTCTGGCTTACCAACACTGGTACCGCCGAACTTCATGATTTTCATAAATACTTGCTTGCTTTGAGCTGCAAAATTATTGGTGTACTACCAGCAATTGCATTTGCACGTAAGTGCTTACAGTTTTTTTAACGAAAACAATTTCAGCTATACCGATAAAGGCTTTAACTGCAAGCTTTCGGCCAAATTGTTTAAATCGTTCATCACCGTTTCAATGATGGGAATACCATGTTGCATACGTTCGATCTCCATCAAACGTTCTGGGTCGCCTGGTATCATTACAGGCTGCTGTGCATCGATTGGTATTGTATTTCTGAAACGACTTATCCAACGATCCATGTGCGTTAGAAATGCATCGGCAGGCCGAAACGCATCAATACGCATTGCTCCAATAAAATGGCCCAAGCCAGTGCCTGGCATATCTTCAGGCATAGGGATATATGCTGGAAAAGGTGGCGCCCAAGGACCATAACTTGCACCACTGAATACTGCTGAAAAAATATCTACAATACTGCCTAAGGCATATCCCTTGTGGCTGCCATGTTCTCTATCGCTTCCTAGTGGTAGTAACGCTCCATTCTTTTTGAGAATATGTGCATCGGTACTTGGTGTACCATCTGCATTCTGAACCCAACCCAAAGGAGTATCTTCATTTTTGCGTTGTAATATTTCTAGCTTTCCATTAGCAGCAGTAGTAGTTGCAAAATCGGCAACAAAAGCAGGTTGTGTTTTTGCAGGAATAGCCACTGCAATGGGATTGGTTCCTAACATTTTTTCTTTGCCAAATGTGGGTGCAACTAGTGCACTTGCATTGGTCATAGCAATACCAATCATATCATGTTCTAAAGCCATCATCGCGTGATAACCAGCAATACCAAAATGGTTACTGTTACCAACTGCCACCCATCCTGTACCACACTGCTTTGCTTTATCAATGGCTATTTGCATGGCTTTTTGTGCAGCAACCAATCCTAATGCACCATCGGCGTTGATTGTTGCAGTACTGGGTGTTTCATGTACTATGTGTATTGTAGGGGTAGCATTTACGCGTCCTGCCTGCCACAAACGAATGTAGCCCGACAAGCGGGCTACACCATGGCTATCAATACCTCTTATATCGGCACTTAGTAATGCTTTGCTTGCAGCAATGGCATCGGCATCATTACACCCGATATGTATGAATACAGCTTTTGTAAAAGCAAATAATGCATCGTAATGAACCGTAATATAATTTGCCATATGCAGTGTGTCTAATCAGTGGCAAATATAACCTTACGGTAAAAGCAATACTGCCATTTATTTGGCAGCGACAATGTTGAAAACCACTTTCACATTGTCGCCCATAGTCATACTGCTACCACCGATTTCGTAAGCACGGCGGTCGATTGTAAACTCACCTTTGAAGGTGTACTGATTACCTGCAATACCAACGTTAAATGGAATGGTAACAGGTTTTGTAATCCCCTTGATCGTAAGGTTACCTTCTGCTGTGAAGCCACCTGTTGCCATAGATGTTACTTTGGTACTCTTGAAAGTAAGTTCTGGGTGTTTTTGAACATCAAAAAAATCGTCTTTCTTGAGATGATCATCTCGTTTTTTTATGCCCGTATTAATGGTATTTACGTCGGCCGATAATTGTATACTCGTTTTTGTTACATCGGCAGCATTCCAATCGATAATACCTTTTACACCACTGATGTTGCCATCTACATTCACTCCAAAATTTTTGATGGTAAAAGTTACAACATCACTAGCGTTACCATTGGTGGGTTGCAATCGTACATTATCTACTGCAAATAAACTAAACATTACTGCTACAAAAGTAGAAGCGATTAACTTAAACATACGTTTTATGATTTATATGAATTTAACATTTGCCGTAAGGCTGCGGGCATAAAAATAGTTGTTGGAACGCTACTCATAATTTTTAGTTCGTCTAAAAAGCTGGTATCGTTATCTAAGAATGCTAAAATGCGCTGCGGTTTATTCTTTGCAAATAATTGTGCGAATACAGCATCGCCGGGCATTGATTCTGAGGCTAGTACATGTAATAAAGTTGCATCGTATAATTGAAAGCGTTGCTTCCAGTATGATGTTTGAACTTGTGGCGATAAATCTTTGGCTAAAGCAGCCACGATAGCTTCGCTATGTTTTTGTATGAATTGAAATGTGTAGCCGCTGCTAGCTTTGGTGACACCGCCTGCAGTACCAATATTGATGATACGCTTCGTACCCTTTTCGAAAGGATAGTTGGTCATAGGAATGATACCAAACTCTTCTTCTACAATCGTATAATCTGTGATGGCGAGGTGATGTTGAATGTAATGCCGTAAGCCATCATTATAATCATCTTGTGATAAAAGTTGTTCTGTAAATAATGTGTATTCAACCAGCGCCTTCCTTGCGGTAAATGGTAATACATATACAAAAGCAGCTCCATGGTGTTGCGATACATTAAAATCCATGAAAGTAGCTTCGTTGGTGTTAAACACATCGCTGTTAGATTCTATAATCCATCCTTTAAAATGTTGTAGTAAGTGGTATTGATTTTTAGCGATGTTGGTAACACGATTTTTAGGAAATAGATGCTCAAACAAAATACTATTAAACACATAGGTAGCCGTGTATTGCTTGGCAGTTGCTGTAGTTACAACAGCACTATCATGATGCGTAGTGATAGTTGTTACAGCATCTTGTACGAAAGTGATGTTGGATTGCGTTTGTATTTGCCGTAAGGCATGATTGTAAAAATCTATTCCACGTATCATTTTGTATTGATACGGTGCTATGTTGAGCTTACTGCTAAAACTATTACTCCGAAAATGTATGTATTGATATTGACGATAAACGATATCTTGAAAAAAGCCATTTGACTGCTCCCAAAAGCACCAAGTTCTATCGTTCGATTGTTTAGCATCTTGATCGATGAGCAAGATGCGTTTTTGTTGCAATGCAGGTGTTTGTAAAATTCGCAGTACAACACTAAAAGCTGCACAACCAGCACCCGTAAATATATAATCGTACTGAGGAGTTAGCATACCATGAATTATGCTGCATTGCTGCTTTGATGAGCTTTCATACGCATTTCGTCGGCACGTACTTTATCCCAATATTTTTTTGCTACAACAAGCATCCCAAAGCTTTCACCCTGCTCTTTACCCAAATGCTTATGATGCATTTTATGTGCCCAGCGGATGGCCCTAACATAACGATTGTTACTGCGTGTAAAAAATTTGAATCGTTGATGAATAATAATATCGTGAACCAAAAAATAAGCAGCACCATACATAGCAATACCCGCACCAATACTCACTACCCACCATACCTGATGCATGCTTCCTAACATGATACAGAGCCAACTAGGGATTGCAAAAATGACAAAGAATGCATCGTTTTTCTCAAAAAAGCCGGGACGTTTCTGATGATGATCTTCGTGTAAATACCATAGAAAGCCATGCATTACATACTTATGCGTAAGCCATGTAATACCTTCCATTACAACAAAAACCAATAATGTTAATAACACGTACACCATACTAACTGAATAATCGTATTGCTATAAAAAACAACGCTTCAATGAATAACAAATGTATTACGAAATGGTTGGTTTGCCGCAATTGTAACTTAAACATAACAGCTGCTAATAATGCACTAATAACATACCAACAAGTATAATTAAACATAGGAATATCGGCCGTGTGCCATTGCCACATACCCAATTGTATCGCAGCAGGCTCCATAATATAATCGAACGCTACTGTAATAAAAGCAGCATCGAGTACGCCCATGAGCAACATCAAATGCTTATTAAACACTACACCGATGGTTTCGTATTTATTAGTTATGTATTGGTGCATCCATACCGAAATAGTAGTAGCAGCATAAACCGTAACAAACCAATTCACACCAATTAAAAAGGGAACACCATATAACTTTGGACCGAGTACGTTACCATAGTGATAATCGCCAAACAGCAATCCTGTATTTACACCAATCATTTCTGTTATCATACCCGTTGCGAACGCAATGAACATGAACAACCAAAATGATTTATTTTTTTGCACTTGCGTAAATATGACCAATGCCAACATGAGCAGCAAATTCAATGGTGTAGCAGCTTTAAACCAAGCTGCATATGGCGATAACATACCAAGCACACCAAAAAAATGTACAACAATAGCAATGATAATAGCTATGTGCTTACGCTGATCGACAGATAAATTTTTGATGGTTGCCATCATGAATGCAAGTGTTGCTTTTTGTAATCGTCTGCTATTATTTCCGACGCTATTTTGGCACTTTTTAAACAAAGTGGAATACCACCACCCGGATGTACACTGCCACCAACAAAATACAGTCCATTGATAGCATTCGTAAAGTTAGCATGCCGAACAAATGCGGCTACTTTACTATTGCTACTCGTACCATATAAACTACCCATGTAACTGCCAGTTCTCGCTTCAATCATAGGCGGTGTTAACACCTCTTCTACTTCTATACAACTTTCTATATCTGTATGCAGTATACGGTTGAGTTTATCAATCACTAGCTTTCGACATTGCTTTTGTAATTCGTTCCAAGGTTGCCCAACATTTGCTGGCACATTAACCATTACAAACCAGTTTTCTTTTCCTTCGGGTGCTTGTATGCCGGGCTCTAACTTACTGGTAATGTTCACATAAACCGTAGGATCGTTATACAGCTTTTTATGTTGAAAAATACTTGCAAACTCTTGCTGATATTGCTTTCCAAAGAAAATATTATGTAACTGCAGTTCTGGAAACTGCTTGTTCATTCCCCAATAAAAAATGAATGCACTGCTGCTACGTTCTTGCTTTAAAATTTTTTGAGCCTTCACAGCATCGCCAATAAGATTCTTGTAAGTGAAGTACACATCTACATTACTTACAATTACATCTGCCATGTGATTAGCGCCTTCTACAACCACACCAACGGCTTTTCTATTACTCGTGATGATACTTTGTACTGGTGTATTAAATGCAAACTGCACACCTTTTTTTACCGCAAGGTTATACAATGCATAAGTAATACTTATCATACCTCCTTTAGGATAAAAAGTACCTTCGTTGTGTTCTAAATGAGGTATCATGGTAAGCATGGCTGGCGCCTTGTAAGGATTACTACCGTTGTATGTTGCAAAGCGATTGAATATTTGAACTGCTTCTTTCGATTTAAAAGCCTTACTATTATAACGATGCATACTTTGCAGTAAATAAGCAGCCTTGGTTGCAGCAATGGCTTTTCTTATGTTGGCCTTACGCAAGGTAGAACGCTTGTGCAACGAGTAGTTAAGAAACACATTACCAATATTGTTGTAAGCAGTATTAGCCTCTTGTAAGTATTGCTGTACGGCTCCCTTAGGTTCGCCTAGTTGCTGATGCACTTCTTCATCGAAGGCTTGCGCATCGCCATAAGCAGTTACTACTTTTCCGTTTTCAAAAAAGTATTTACAAGCAATAGGTACTTTCTGGTACTGAAAGTAGTCTTGTATGGGCTCGTTGGCAAGAACAAAAAGTTCTTCTATATTTTGTGGTTGTGTGAAAAGGCTCGGACCAGCATCGAATATGTAACCGTTACGCTCAAAGTAGCTCAACTTGCCGCCAGGATAGCTGTTTTGCTCGTATACCTGTACTTGAAAACCATTTACCGCAAGGCGAATAGCGGTAGCTAACCCTGCTACACCTGCACCAATTACAATGGCTTTTTTTGTTGACATAATACCTACTACTGTTTAGTGAGCAGTAGCTTGCTCGCTACGCTGGTTGTAAATGTGCTACTAATTTGGGGAATGCGATGTGAAACCACGCTGTGAACTTTTCAGGGTGCGATTGTAATGCAGCTTGAATATGCTCTAAAGACATATAACAATAATCCATTACTTCATGAGGATTGGGCTGTATCGCAGTGTCGTTGGTAATAGTAGCCATCAACACATGATCGAACTCGTGTTCAATGAGCCCATTATCGAAACTAGCTTTGTAAGTAAAACTAAAAGCGCTAATTACTTTAGTGGTGAAGCCTAACTCCTCTACCATGCGACGTTCTGCTGCTTGAATTACAGTTTCATTTTCTCGAGGATGACTACAACAGGCGTTCGTCCATAATGCAGGACTATGGTATTTTTCTTTAGCACGTTGTTGCAGCAACATTTCGCCCTTTTCATTAAAAACAAATACGCTAAAAGCCCTGTGCAGTAAGCCTTTGCGATGTGCTTCCATTTTTTCCATCAACCCAATAGGCTCATCTTGCTCATTCACCAATATCACAAACTCCATGTACTGAATTTAACCACTATAAAATATTGAACTGACTGCGTAAGCCTGCCTTAGCAAGTATAAACGCTTTGCCGTAGTTAGGTATGCGTATACGCTCTTCTAAAATACGTTGCGGTTGTACTTTTTTGATTTTCTTAAATAAACTGAGATAGTATTTGTAGGCTACATACACACCAAACCTTGCTTTCATGGGCAGTTGCAAAATGCCTTCGTAAGCATGATCAAAATCTTGCTGTATATCGGCTTCAATTTCTTGCTTCTGACGCTCGGTGAGGTTTCCAAAATCGCAGTTCGGAAAGTACATACGATCAAGGTTTTCTACATCATTTTTTACATCACGCAAGAAATTCACTTTTTGAAAAGCTGCACCTAAGCTTTTGGCACTTGGCTTTAGTTGCTCGTACAAAGCAGTATCGCCTTCACAAAAAACATACAAGCACATTAACCCCACAACTTCGGCACTGCCATAAATGTATTCGTTGTAGCCCGCCTCATCGTAAGCCCGCTTACCTAAATCGAGTTCCATACTATGGAAAAACGCTTCAATTAAATCGTGGCTGATATGATATTGATTAACTGTAAGCTGAAAACTGTGCAGGATTGGATTTAAACTAATGCCCTCCGCAATGGCTTTATAGGTTTCAACTTTAAAACGAGCCAATAAATCGGGCTTGTTGTAATCGTGAAAAGTATCTACAATTTCGTCGGCAAAGCGAACGAATCCATAGATGTTGAAAATAGGCGTTCTTAAATCTTGATGTAATAGCTTGATTGCACTTGAAAAAGAAGTGCTGTATCGCTCTGTAGTAATGCGACTACTCTGCTGACTTACCTCATGAAAAAGCTGCATCATAGCTTTGCAATTTTGAGCTTTAAAAGCTAGTTTTTGAAATGTTTTGCCACTTGGTTAGCAACTACCTTTCCACTGATAAGGCTTGGCGGAACACCCGGCCCCGGCACGGTTAACTGGCCACTGTAAAAAAGGTTGCTGAGTTTTTTGCTCTTACAAGCAGGCTTTAAAACAGCTGTTTGCAGCAAAGTGTTCGCTAACCCGTAAGCATTTCCTTTGAAAGCATGGTAATCGTTCACAAAATCACTTTGAGCATAGCTTTTATAATATACCACATGTTCTCGAATAGATTGACCAAGTCGGTCTTCCATTCGCTGCATAATTTGGTTGAAATATTGCTTACGTAAATCTTCAGTATCGCCTGTAAGCCCCGTAGCAACTGGAATTAACAAAAACAGATTTTCGTGCCCTTCGGGTGCTACGTTATTATCGGTAACACTAGTAGCACTTACGTAAAAGAGTGGATTGGTTGGCCACTTTTTAGTAGTATAAATTTCTGTTCCATGCACCCCAAAATCGGTATCGAAGAATAAGCTATGGTGTAATATGTTGCTGATTCGCTTGTTCACACCAACGTAGTATAACAAGCAGCTTGGTGCCATTACTCTGCTATCCCAATATGCAGGCGTGTACATACGATATTCTGGTGTAAGCACCTCTTGATCAATATGGGCATAATCTGCACTAGCTACCACTACATCGGCTGTATGTGTAGCGGTACAATCGCAGTTCGCATTATATGTTGTAACCGCTGTGATGCGATTATTTTTACCGTAAATGAAACTTCTAACTTCTTCCTCAAACAAAAATTGCACCCCGAGTGAAGTTGCTAGTTGATGCATTGCTTGAACAATTGCATACATGCCGCCTTTAGGATACCAAGTACCACCTTTAATGTCGGCGTAGTTCATTAAACTGTAGAGTGCTGGCGTTTTTTCAGGTAGTGCTCCTAAAAACAACACCGGGAATTCCATCAACTGCTGTAGATAAGGATGTTTGAAATGTGCTTTCACATGGTGTTTCATGTTTGTGAACACATCGAGTTTGAACAAACCTTTCACGAGTTCGAGATCTGCAAATTCAAGTAACGATTGGCCTGGCTTGTATACCAATTTTTGAATGCCCACTTTGTATTTGTAAGCAGCCTCATGCATGAACGCATCTAAACGGTTAGCACTGCCTGGTTCAATTTTTTCGAAGACTTGCTGCAATGATTCGTAATTGGCAGGCACATCCATCACCTCATTGTTAGGCCAATAAATTCTATAAGATGGATCTAAACGATGCAGTTCGTAATAATCGCTAACGCGTTTGCCAAAATCGTTGAAAAAAGATTCAAAAACGTCTGGCATCCAATACCAACTAGGACCCATATCGAAGGTAAAGCCCTCGGCTTGCAGTTTTCTGGCTCTGCCGCCAGGTTGGTTGTGTTTTTCAACAATGGTTACCTGATATCCAGCTTTAGCTAGATAACATGCGGTGGACATGCCAGCGAAGCCGGCACCTATTATGATAACTTTTTGGGGCATTTATGGTTAGGAAGTTAAACAAATTCTGTTAATGTCTTTGAATTTGATTTTTTAACAGCTTTCTCGCAAAGTGGATACGGCTTTTAATGGTGCCTAAAGGCTCATCTAACATTTCTGCAATTTCGTTGTATTTGAAACCATCGAAGTACAACAGAAACGGACTCTTGAAAATTTCGGGGAGCTGATGAATAGCAGCTTGAATTTCTTTGATGTTGATGTTGCTAACGGCTGCATTGCTCGTAAGCAATTGAGTTTGGTTGATTAGAAAATCGTTGGGCGTACTATCGAAAATGGTATTTTGTTTAGCCTTTCTACGATAGTTATTGATGAAAATATTACGCATGATGGTGTATAACCATGCCTTAATATTGGTGCCAACATTATATTTTTCTTGATTCGCCATGGCACGATACAGCGTTTCTTGGAACAAGTCTTTTGCTGCTTCGCTGTCACGTGTTAATGTGATAGCAAATGGCTTTAAAAACTCTGCATTGTTCAACAACATTTGGTTAAATTCAACGGTTGACATGGCGGATGATGTTTAATTAATTATTGCACTAAGTTAAACACAAATTTTACTCGCTACCAAATATTTGTTTAAGATTTTGCTAAAAAGTCCAAACAAAATGTTTCGGTTAAACATGCTGGACAATAAAAAAAGCGTATCAGTTGTACTGATACGCTTTTTATTTACGTAAGTATTGTCTACAATGCTGCAATATATTCCATTACCTCTGAAAGGGTTTTCTTGAACTCTATGTTAGCCGGTAATTGCTTTTTGTAACCTTGCGTTAACTGCCCTGAAATAATAATTTTATGATGCGGTATTTTTAAATGAATGTTATTCAAGAAGCGCTCTAAATTAAAATTCTGCGCTACCGACGTAAGGTGCGTGTACAGCACATCTGGGCTCTTGAGCTTAGCCACATATTCAATATCTTTTATAGGTGCATTTGCGCCAATATACAACACTTTGATGCCCCTGCTCTTGAGCAAATAATACATGAATAATAAGCCCAATTCATGATGTTCACCTTCCGGTAAAAAGAGGAGCAGCGTTTTATTGATCTGAATATGACTAACGGTACTTTCAATACCAACAATGAGCTTCTGTCGAATGATGTTGGTTACCAAATGCTCTTGTGCTGGATTCACATGATTGGTGATCCAAAGAATTCCAATACGCTCTAAAAAAGGGAAAATAATTTGGGTAATTGCCTTTTCAACCCCTTTAGCCATGATATAGTTATCGAGTGTAGCTTCAAACCGCTCGATTTCTAAATCTATCATGTGCTGGATAAGCTCGTTGACAATACGTTCTTGCTGTGCTTGTGTTTGGCTTAGCGAAAAAGTTTTGTCTTTGATTTCATCCACCGACATCCTATCGATATGAGAAATTTTAAAGCCATACTTGTTTAGAAGAGCAATGTTAAGAATCATTTTAAGCTCTTCGTTGGTATAATAGCGAATATTAGTATCGGTTCGCTGCGGCTTTAAAAAAGTATAACGCTGCTCCCAAATACGTATAGTATGGGCTTTTATACCGGTAAGATTTTCAAGGTCTTTTATGGTAAATGCGTTCATACTTTATAAAACACGTGTTATACAATAATTGTTTAGTAACTACAGAAGCCGCCTCGTTAAAGTAATTACAAAGCTATAAATATTGTGTAAGTATACAACTAAAGCCCGTGTAATACTTACACATGTACAATGTACAAAACGAAAAAACCCTAGTTTGTTCTACAAACTAGGGTTAAAATAATTTTAAACTTTTTTATTTCAGGGAGCGTAAATAAGCCCCGTAGCCACTTTTTTGGTATTCGTCGGCCAGTTTTAGTAGCTGTTCTCTGTTAATAAATCCCATTCTGTAAGCAACTTCTTCGATACAGCCAATTTTCTGACCTTGTCTTTTTTCAATCACCCTTACAAACTCTGTTGCATCACTTAAGCTATCGAAAGTACCAGTATCGAGCCATGCAACACCTCTATTCATGACACCTACCTGTAGCTTACCACGTTCGAGGTATACTTTATTCACGTCAGTAATTTCGTACTCACCTCTGGCGCTTGGCGGTATACTTTTTGCAATACTTACTACATCGTTATCGTAAAAATAAAGCCCTGGTACGGCGAAGTTAGACTTTGGCTTTGCTGGCTTCTCTTCTAATGAAACTGCTTTAAAGTTTTCATCGAATTCAACAACACCATAGCGTTCAGGATCACTTACTTCGTAAGCAAATACGGCAGCACCCTCAACATCATTAAAACTTTGTACCAACTTACTAAAGCCTGCACCGTAGAAAATGTTATCCCCTAAAATGAGTGCTACCTTATCGTTACCTACAAATGATTCACCGATAACGAAAGCTTGTGCCAATCCGTTAGGTACAGCTTGTACAGCGTACGAAAAACTACAGCCAACGCTACTACCATCGCCTAATAACTTCTGAAACTGTGCACTATCTTCTGGTGTAGTGATGATGAGAATGTCTTTAATGCCAGCCAACATTAGTATGCTTAGCGGATAATAAATCATTGGTTTATCATACACAGGCATAATTTGCTTACTAATGCCCTTAGTGATGGGATATAAGCGAGTGCCAGAGCCCCCGGCAAGAATAATTCCTTTCATGATTGTTAGTATTGGTTGAGCTGCTCAATTACAGCAGCCAGATTAGGATTTTGCTTGTCTTTATCCGATAAAATTAACTCAGAAGCTGGCAATTTCCAATCAATATTCAGTGCAGGGTCGTTAAACATTAACCCACCTTCAGCTGCTTTATTGTATACATTATCGCACTTGTAAAAGAAAGTTGCAACATCACTTAACACCACAAAGCCATGGGCAAAACCACGTGGAACGAAAAGCTGCTTTTTATTATCGGCGGTAAGTTCTAAAGCAACATGCTGCCCAAATGTGGGAGAGCCTTTACGAATATCTACAGCAATATCTAATACTGCACCTTCTAATACACGTACCAACTTTGCTTGTGCAGCATCGCCCCATTGGAAGTGTAGGCCTCTTAAAACGCCTTTAACGGAGCGACTTTGATTGTCTTGCACAAAATGCACATTAAGTCCTGTAGCACTATTGAATTTATGCTCATGAAAACTCTCGAAAAAATAACCTCTATCGTCGGCAAATACAGTATCGTGAACGATAAAACAGTCTGCTAAATGGGTGGCTTCAACTTTCATATAACTATAGCTACTTGAGCGGCGATTTATCGGTTAACATACTGTTGTTCGTAATAAGCCTGGTAACTACCAGAAGTTACATTGTTGAGCCATTCTGTATTGTTCAAATACCAATCGATGGTTAGTGATAAGCCTTCTTCAAATGTTACAGACGGGCTCCAACCCAACTCTTTATTGATTTTTGTGGCATCGATAGCATAACGTAAGTCGTGGCCTGGCCTATCTTTTACGTAAGTGATTAATTGTTCACTTTCGCCTGCGGCTCTACCAAGTTTTTCATCCATCTGCTTGCAGAGCAACTTCACCAAATCGAGGTTTTTCCATTCATTAAAGCCACCAATGTTATACGATTCGTGGTTTTTGCCAGTATGGAAAACAGTGTCGATGCCTCTTGCATGATCTACCACAAACAACCAGTCGCGGGTATTTTCTCCCTTACCATATACAGGAAGCGGCTTTTTGTGGATGATGTTATTGATAAATAGCGGAATTAGCTTTTCAGGAAAATGGTTAGGACCATAGTTATTACTACAGTTGGTAATTACGTAGCCCAAGCCATAAGTTTCGCCATAGGCACGCACAAAATGATCGCTAGCAGCTTTACTAGCACTATAAGGTGAATTAGGATCGTAAGGTGTTGACTCGGTGAAAAAACCAGTATCGCCTAATGTACCATACACTTCGTCTGTTGAAACATGATGAAAGCGATGTTTGGCATAATCGGCTTTCCAATGCTTTTTGGCAGTATTTAGCAAATTAACTGTACCAATTACATTGGTTTGCACAAACTCTAACGGATTAGAAATACTTCTATCAACATGACTTTCTGCCGCCAAGTGTATAACATCGGTAATACCATGCTTAGCAAAGATTTGATCTAATACATCAGCATCGAGAATATTAGCTTTTTCAAACTTATAGTTTGGTTGCTGATCAATATCTTTTAAATTTTCCAAGTTACCTGCATAGGTCAATGCATCGAGGTTAACGATGGTATAGTTAGGATATTTATTTACAAACAGGCGTACCACATGCGAGCCAATAAAGCCTGCACCACCTGTGATTAAAATAGACTTACTCATAAACTATTTATTTTTTTCTTTGATATATACTTGCGTAAATGATTGAAAGGGTTTTGATAAGAGCCAATAGATAGCAAGTACTAATAATGATAATAAACCGCCTGCTGTTGCCAATACCAGCGTTGAAATTTTTTGTCGTTTCAATGGCAGTTTAGGTTCATCAATGATGCTGAATAATGGCGCTTGCTTCATCAACAAAAACCTACTTACCTCAAGGTTTTTAGCCACTTCGCCAATCGCTGCTGTTGCAATGGATATTTCTATTTGGCGCTCTTGCACCGATGTCATTGGCGATTGAAATACAGGATTGAGGTTTGCATCAACAGTAGCTGCTCTTTTCTGAATAGCACCTGAAATAATAGCTCTAAGAGAATCAACCTTTTCTTCTAAGATGCGAACGTTTTTAGCACTTTTGGCGGTTTTCACACTTGTGTACATTGTACCCAAGTTATCCATTAATGCTTGTACGAATTGTATGCTAAGTTTTGGATCGTTAGATGTAAAATCAACTTGATAAATATCTGTTTTTCTATCTGGTATTGTAGCTACGAGATGCTTCTTTTGAATTAGATCAACAATTGTTGACATGATAGAATCTTGAAAAGGAGTTGTTGGCACTGTAGTGTCTGACACTTTAAAGCAGGGTAATTCAATGGGCTTTGACCGTGCCTTTATCTTATACAGTTTTATAAACTGATCTGCATAGGTTTCATTTTCACCAGCATGGTGTTGCAACAATGTTTTCTCAATTAACTTTCTCGACTTAATAAATTGCAACAAGTTATTACCTGAAAACATAGAGCTTACACCGCCTGCATCAAAGCCAAACTGAGCTGCTAAACTCATTAGGCCACTAGAGGCATCATATTCACCATCTAACGTGAAAGTTACCGAAGCGGTGAATTTTGGCTTTTTTAAATAGCCATATGAACCAGCAGCGGCTGCACCCAGCATACCTACTAGCAGCACAATTTTCCATTGTGAAATTGCATATAGTACAAATATTCTAACCCTTACGAAAACATCGCTGAGTTTAACCTCTTCCATGAATGCATTTTAATCTATAAACGTAGTAAAGCTATCACAACGGTTGCAACAGATGCTAAAGCGGTAGTAATTCCGACCATTTCGGCCACAGATACACGCTTTCCGTCACGCTCTAATTTCTTTGGAACAAATATTTCGTCTCCGGCATTGATGATTGGGTTCGATTTAAAAATCAAAAAACTCTTCACCCGCTTACCATTACCATTACTTGCAACTACAAACGCTTTTCGTTTTTGTGCTTGTGTAGAAAACCCACCTGCTAAATCGATATAATAACTCAGTCTGCGATTGGGTATGTATGCAATTTGGGTTTGCAACAACACCTCACCTTTAACTTTCACTACATCATCTTTAGAGGGCACGTTAATAACATCGCCATCTTGTAATAAGATATCGATAGACGACTTTGGCTTTTTTAATATTTCCTCTACATCAATCGCTACGGTTTCGTAGGCTTCTACACTATCGATTAAGGCTGTAAATGCAGATGAATCGTTCTTAGTACTGAACAGTTTTTTAGCTGCATTACGACGAATGTCGGCATTGGGATCATCGGCACTCACCCTCCTTCTCAAGGAAACACCTTTAATATTCGATAAAGACGTGAACCCTCCTGCTCTGTTTAAAATATCACTCAACCGCTCGTTTCTATTTGAGAGTACATAGTTGCCCGCAAATTTCACCTCACCTTTAACGGTTACCACTTTTTGAACAAAGTAACCAGGGTTGGTTCTTACGATTACAATATCATAAGGTTGCAAAGCAATACTGCTCTTAATTTGATCTAAACTACGCTCAGTATCTAAGTTAATTACTTCAGCAATTTCTATATTGTCTTTGCTTTCAGCATTGGTAATACGTCGACCTATTTCTAATCTGAGTCCTGTAGCTGCCTCCGTAAAGCCGCCAGCAACAATTACAGCATCTGCCACAGTCATGCCAGACTTAAACTCGTAAGCACCAGGCTTACGTACTTCGCCTTCTACAGATATTGTTTTCTTATCTCTCAAATCTGTGATGACGGGGATAAACACTTTATCATCGGCCTGCAGTGCAACATCGGGCTCTACGCCGTTTAATATAGCTTTTAGATTGTAAGAAGCGGTACTGTAGGTTAAGTCTGTATTTAACCTCGAGATGCTAATTTTTTCTGTAAATGCACCTTCACGCAAGCCATCGGCAAGCTGTACCAGCTTTAATAACGAACTGGCACTTTCAACACTGTACGTTCCTGCACGCTTGAAGGCACCCTCTGCAGCAATTCTGTTTTTAAAGCGAGCATACACATACTCCGCTTCGATTGTACTACCTGTTGCAGGTTTGAAACCATTGAAATTACTTGCAACGACTGTTTTTATCTCTTTTTGCTTACCTGCTACTTCGGTAATACGTACTTGTTCTCTATAAGCACTATCAATAAAACCACCCGCATAATCAATGGTTTGTTGCAAATTTTCATTTGCCGTAAGCTCATAAATACCCGGGCGTTTGAAAGCACCTTTCAAATAAATACGCTTATCGTAATAATTGATTTTTACAACATCGTTCTCGGTTAAGCGTATGTTAGCCTTTGTGCTACCATTGTGCAAAAATTGATACAAATCGGCAACTGCTATTCGCTTACCGGCTCTAATAACCTCTATGTTTCGAAAAGATCCGTTTTTAGATGGCCCGCCACAAGTATATAGTAAGTTAAACAGTGTTGTAAACGAGCTAACACTATAAACACCTGGCTTACGAGCCTGACCAATTACAATTACTTTAATGGTTCTAATACCACCTAAAGTTGTTTTTACTTGCGTAAATCCATTGTTGATTGCACGATAAATGGTTTTAGCAAGATGTGCTCTAATTTTTTGATCGGCCTCGGCAATGGTTAATCCATTCACATTGATGATACCTGCATTTTGAATGAATACGTTGCCTTCGGGACTTACCTTCAAATTATAACTTGCTTCGCTTTGACCATAAATGATTACACTCAGTACATCGCCAGGGCCTACTACATAATCGAGTGGTGTGGCAATTTGCAAATCAGGCTCAAATGAAAGGGATGGATTGGTGAACAGCTCCATTCCGTAAATCATTTGTTCTAAACTATCTAATTCTACTTCGGCGAGTGTTTCTTTTGTAGGTGCATGCTTGCGAGTGGTATTATTCTGTTTCGTATCGGTCTTAGCATTTACCGTAAGGTTAGCTACACCACCTAACCCTTTGAGGCGCTGCATTATTTTACTGATTTCGCCAGCTGCCATACCACGGGCACGTAGTAACTGCTCTATTTGAGCATCGCTAACATTAGAGGCTTTCGCCTTTTGGTAGTAGGTGTTTAAATCTTGATCTGAGATTTGTTCAGATGTAACGCTACTTAGGTTGTCGGCATTTAACGTGCCCATTTGGGCTGATGCCAACGCACACCAAAGGAGTGCTACGAGGAGGGGTGTGAGAAATTTCATGCTAAGCAAGTACGTTCGAGGGTGTTAAAACATGTCTTTTACCAGCTGGTAAGTAGCCGCAATACCTTGTTCAAGCGATATTTTCGGCGACCAGCCTAAGTTACTAATCTTACTGATATCCATTAGTTTTCTTGGAGTGCCATCGGGTTTAGAGGTATCAAAAACCAAATTACCTTCAAAACCAACTGCATCTTTTACCATTTCGGCTAGTGTTTGAATGGTAACATCGGTTCCGGTACCTACGTTCACAAAGCCTTCTTCGTTGAAATTATTCATTAAGAAAACGCAAGCCTCGGCGAGGTCGTCTACATGCAGAAATTCTCTTCGTGGTGTGCCCGTACCCCAAATTTCGATACTGCTGGCACCCGCTTTTTTGGCTTCGATGGTTTTACGCAACAATGCTGGAAGTACGTGACTACCGTTTTTATCGTAGTTATCGTTAGGGCCATACAAATTGGTTGGCATAGTCGAAATAAAGTTACAACCATACTGACGGCGATAGGCATCGCATAGTTCAATGCCTGCGATTTTGGCGATAGCGTAAGGCTGATTGGTAGGTTCTAAATAGCCTGAAAGGAGGTATTCTTCTTTCAATGGCTGTGGTGCCATTTTCGGATAAATACAAGACGATCCTAAGAAAAGTAGCTTGTTAACTTTATGCTCGTAGGCTGCATGAATGATGTTAGCCTCAATCATAAGGTTGCGATAAATAAAATCGGCTCGATAAATATTGTTCGCCAGAATACCGCCCACTTTTGCCGCTGCTAAAAACACATACTCGGGCTGTTCTTGTGCAAAAAAATCGTTCACAGCTTGTTGTTGTGTTAAATCGAGCTCGGCGCTGGTTTTTACCGTAAGGTTATTGTAACCTAACTTACGTAAATGGCGCTCTATGGCAGAACCTACCATGCCGCGATGACCAGCGATGTATATTTTACTATTGAAGTTCATGATTATTCGTATTGATTTCTGATGGTGAAGCCAGCCTGTTGTAATAGTTGTTCTTTTTTGAATAACTCTATATCGGCCAATACCATTTCGTTCACCAGCGCATCGAGTGTGTAGGTAGGCTCCCAACCCAGATTTTGTTTGGCTTTTGTAGGATCGCCAATAAGTAGATCAACTTCCGTTGGGCGGAAATACTTAGGATCGATGTGCATTACAACTTTGCCTACCAAACCAGCATCGGCATTATCGGCTACAGCGGTAACGGTAGCAATTTCGTTCACACCTTCGCCACTAAAGGCAACTGTAATACCTGCCGCTGCGAATGCCATGGCAATGAATTCACGCACGGTGGTAGTAATACCTGTTGCAATCACATAATCTTCAGGGGTATCTTGTTGTAAGATGCGCCACATGGCTTCTACATAATCTTTCGCATGGCCCCAATCGCGTTTTGAATCGATATTACCCATGTAGAGCTTGTCTTGAAGCCCTAATTTAATTTTAGCAACACCGCGTGTAATTTTTCTTGTAACAAAAGTTTCGCCACGTAGCGGACTTTCGTGATTGAAAAGAATACCATTACATGCATACATGTTGTATGCTTCGCGGTAGTTAACCGTAATCCAATATGCATACATTTTAGCTACGGCATACGGAGAACGTGGATAGAATGGTGTTGTTTCTTCTTGTGGCACTTCTTGTACCAAGCCGTACAATTCTGATGTAGATGCTTGATAGATACGCGTTTTTGCTGTTAACCCTAAGATACGCACCGCTTCGAGGATACGAAGGGTACCAATACCATCGGCATTGGCAGTGTATTCAGGTGTATCGAAACTTACTTTCACGTGGCTCATAGCACCGAGGTTATAAATTTCATCGGGCTGCACTTCTTGAATGATTCTGATAAGGTTGGTGCTATCGATTAAATCGCCATAATGAAGTTTGAAGCGTATATTTTTTTCGTGCGGATCTTGATACAAATGATCTATACGATCTGTATTAAATAAAGATACACGACGCTTGATACCATGTACCTCATATCCTTTACTCAATAATAATTCAGAGAGATAGGCACCATCTTGACCAGTTACACCTGTAATAAGTGCTTTTTTCATGTGTTATTTATTTACGATTGTTATCTAGAATTTCTTAAGAAAAATGAGTACGCCACTTGTAAAAATGGTAGTGGCATTACTCGCAAAAAGAGTCGTAAAACGACATTTCTGTAAAAACGGATTTTAGTAATAAAATGATCGGCCATCATTTTATGAAAGAAATCGTACTCGCTTAAAAAATAGGCGTATCCATGCCTACGCTTTGCCATGTTATTACCAATACGAACATCTACCAAAATTTCTTGGAGGTTATGAAATATCGCTCCACGTTTTAGCATTTCGTACCATAGATTGTAGTCTTCTAAATTTCTTTGGCTCCAATAGCCACCGGCTTCAATGGCTTTTTGCTTTTTGAACACAACAGTCATGTGATTAAACGGGCTACGCTTTTTAATGAATTCCTTTAAATCGTCGTGTAATTCTGGAAGCCTGCGAACTCTGTTTAAATCATGTACTTTGAATTTGAACTCTTCTATGTTACAGCCTAGTACGTCGATATTTGGATTCTGTTTAAGAAAGTTGAACTGAATTTCGAATCTATTTGGCTTTGCGATATCGTCTGAATCCATTCTTGCTACGTAATTATATTTACAGTAATGTAAACCTGTATTCATAGCAACTCCCATTCCGCTATTATGTTCGAGTTTTACGATGTTAAATAAGTTAGGATATCTGCTTTCAAAGTTGTTTAAGACCATTCGAAGTTCGTTGGATATTGGACCATCTTCAACTATCACAATTTCTGATGGCAATAGGGTTTGTTGTACGATACTTTCGAGTGCTTGGTTAAAAAATTCAGGGCTTTCTTTGGTATAAATAGGTATTAAAACAGAAAAGTTCATTAAATGTGTTGTTACTGAAACTTAAAATAGTGATTGAAGATTAACCTTGAATCCCTAAAAATATAATTGGCAAAGATAGAAGATGCCCACTGAGTGATAATTGTTGCAACGGCAGCTCCCATAGCTCCAAATTTTGGTATCAATACAATGTTCAGGATTACGTTTAACACCAATCCGATCAATGTTTTGTAAAGAATAATTTTTTGTTGCTCTTCGATAATCATCAGCTGACTGAAAGCTACGCCGCCAAAAATGGGTACGAGTGTCCAACAATACAAAGCCAATACCGATGCCGACTCAACATATTCGCTGCCAAACAATAAACTGATGACGAGTGATGATGATAGCGATAACGCAATACTAAGAATGGCGGCCCCAGCCAAAAAAGACCAAAAAATGATTTTGGCTAATTTGAAGTAAGCACTACTGCTAATACTTCTTTTTTTAATCAGCACTTTATAACAGCTGCCTGTAACTACAAGTGGTATGAAGTAAAATATTTCAGTGACTTTAGTACAAGCAGTAAAGTAGCCCACTTGTTCGATGGTTGATAACTTCCCTAACAAAATTTGATCGATTTTCATGTACACGACTATTGCCAAATTAGCTACCATAAATGGTATGGCTTTTTTTATCATGGCCGCAACAGCCTGCATAGAAAAGAACAACTTGAACTTTTCTCTAAACCGGAAGTAAAGAAAGAGTACAACATCGGCAATAAACACATCAAAAACAGTTAAGAAAGCAAAAACGAGTATATCGGCCTTCGCCAGAATCGCCAATATTTTAAGCAGGGCTCCAACTACAAAAAAACTGTTCCTGAACAGTACAACTGTTTTAGATTTAAGCTCGGCTTGAAAAACATAATCAATCGTAGCAAATGAAGTAGTTAATAGTGGGAAAATGAGTAGCAATAAAATGAGCAGATTTTCATTTGTTTCATTGGTGATCCAAAAGAAAAGTAGCAAGCACAAAAGCGTTGCTAAAGATGCGAACATTCTTAACGCAAAAGCAGTACTAATAATACTGTTTCGTTGCTCTTTATGCATTACCAGCTCCTTCACTAAAAAACTCTCCATCCCTAAGTTTGCAAGTACAATGCCCACACCTACGTAAGCATTTACATAATTGATTTTACCAAAATTAACTGGGCCTAAATATCTTGTTACCCAAACACCAACGATTAGGCTAACAACCATTCTCCAAACCCTATCTACAACCAACCAAATGATATTCTGAACCTCTGGCAACTTTACTAGCTTCATTAAATTTTTACTAAGCATCATGCAATTACTGTTTTAAATAATGATACTTAGGTAAAGGACTTAATGCTGTTATCTTATACAGAGAGACTACTTGTTTATTATACTTGAAAGCTTCGAGTGCCACCAAGGGCGTGTATTCTGAATAGCTTGGAATAAAGAAATAGTCACAAGTGCTTAGTAATTCATTTTTTTTATGCTGATCGTTGCAAATAGCTATGTTGAGCTTATTGGCCAGAAAAGCAAATAGTAAATAGTTAATAGAGGTTTTTTGTTGAGTTAATAAGATGATGTTCTTAGGCTTGCTGCCAGTAACTTTTCTTTGAATAGCATAACGCACTAGCCACCATATATTTTTTACTGGTTCAAAATTGGCGATTGTAAATACAAATCCATTTCCTTGATTACCCAATGGTTGCTTTACATCTGCCTGATGGCGAACTAAATAAGCTTTTATAAAATCGTATAGTTCGTATTTGAGCTTATTAGCTTTTACGTAAGTGAAATCGCTATGTCTATAAGCATCGCTGCTACCTGAAATAAAGCATACTTCATCATAATACTTCAACCGCTGTAGCTGACCAACCCTTATTATATTTTTAAGCGTGTAGTATATGGGATAAAACTGAAGTCGGAATTTAACTGCTACCCACCCGTGACTAATAATAATTTTTTTGAAACTGTTTTCAAGTACATATCCATTGGCTTCTACAAGTGCTCTAAATTGATTGAGCTTTCTTACAAGCTTGTCTGCACCTGAAAAATGTGCATTCACAATAACTGTATCAAAAACAATTGGATTGTTACTGCTTGTTTTAATCTGAAAAAAATCTTGCGTAACGGCTTCTAGCACAAGAATAGTATCATACTTGTGCATCAACACATCGTTTATATAAAATTCCGAAAAAACTGCAATGCCATTAACCGTTCTCTTATATGTATCTGTTACAAATATTACACCCCTTGACACGCTAAGCTTAAATTTTAATCCAATGGTTTGGTATGAATGAGTCGTAGTTAAAACCACCGGACTTACCAGGTAAGAACCACTTTTGTGGCGCTATGATAATTTTATCACTGTTTTGATTTAAATATGCTGCCCACCAACTAAAAGTACTATTCGAAATAATGATGTGCTGGCATGCACTCATAAATGTGAGATCTAAATATGAATTGCTGCCAAAGTTTTCATTCACAAGTATCTTGATAGTACCATCGATATCAAAATTTTCTTTTATCCAATGATGATCGTCTCCAAAAAAATAAAATACAGCTTGTGGATGTAACTGCTTAATGTAGTTGATAGCAGCATTATAATATTGAACATCTAAAACATGATGACTACTATGCGGAAGCAGATAATCTGTTCTGCGAATATGCACTGCAACAGCAGTGCGACCAGCAACACCATTTAAGAAGTTTTGTAACTTCAACTGGAGATTTTCTTTTAGTGTAAAGGCACTTACAATATTGCTATACTGTGCATTGAAGTAATTATTACTTTGCCAGTAACCATCTAAATAAACCAGAGGCGCTTTAATTTCTAATGCCCCAAGCTGATCTGCATCTGTAAGATATTTTATTCCGAATAATGGTAGTATATACTTACGTAAATGAGAATACTTACCAAAAAACATTTGAGCTATGTAATTAGAGATGATGGGATGCTTATAAGATTTGTAAGCAACATTAAAATGCTCTAATTCGAATGCTCTTGGTGTATCTCCTTTTTTATGACTAATCTTATAATAGCTTGTATCTAAAAATAGGGTTGCATTTAATTTTTGGGCTAGCGCAAATCCTGTTGCGAACTGCAACATTTGATTGCCTAGTCCTCCCATTAATTTTACCACTACTTTTTGTTTCATAAGTACTATGAGTAACAGCAGTTAAAGTGCTAACTGCTAATTAAGCTTTTTAATTTGTACTTAGCGTAATCAATCAGCACAACGCCTGCATAGCAAATACCATCTATTCTTTTCCAAAGTGCTCTTTCGAGAAGAATATTTGCTTTATAACGAAAAAGCTTTTTACCATGCTCTGTGTAACTATTTCGTATAGAATCAGTAGAATTAGTGCTATACCAAATGGTAGGTTTATTGATGTAATAATGCTTTCGATGACTGATGAGATTATTTAAAAGAAAAAAATAATCTTCAACACTACGATAAGAGGCACGCTCATCAAACAAACTCACTTCGTTGTTATCAATACAAAGCGTGCTTAAAATACCATGATTCTGAAACCAATTACGCAACAACGATACTTGCTTTACAGGAACATCTACGGCTTTAAAGTACACATTACTTGTTAGCTTATGATCAACACGCAAATAAGCATTGCAAGTGATAACTGCTTTGGTGAGTTTTCTACTGGTAATTAAATTATGAATTTCGGCTAGGTGATTTTCTGTAAACAAATCATCACTGTCGCAGAAGCATATCCATGAGCCAGTAGCGTTTTTAATGCCTATGTTTCTTGGTGTTGCGGGACCACCAGTATTCTGCGGCGTTTGTAAAAACCTAAAGTTGGGTATATCATATTTTCTAACAACATCCTTTGTATCGTCGGTTGAACAATCGTCTACTACTATTATCTCATAGTCTTTAAACGTTTGTGCAAGAATACTATTAATAGCTACTTCAAGTTGTTGACTTCGATTGTACGTTACAACGATGATTGAAAAAAAATACGCCAAACTATTCTAACTATTGTATGGGTTTACTCGGTAGGGTATCCTACCACCTATTGCGAATTGAACCTACTATTTTACTTTATGATTTACAGTACTGATGTTAATAGATTCATCAAAGTTTTACTGCTGACTTACGCTTGCCTTGCATTAGCATTTTAAAGTACTGCTTACAGAAGTATCCAATTAAAATAAATACATTATGCGAATAGTGCTTGAAGAACTGATTTAAAAATACAGTATCGTTATGTTCTGCTTTCGAAGAAACACTTATGGCATCGATTTTTATTTCGCTATTACTAAAGATTAGATCGTTATACCAATCGGGTAATTTATTGGTATGGGTATATGCCACATTCAAGTTGCCAAAACCTCTATTATCTATCATAGATTGTGTTGGTACCAAAAACGGCTTTTTAGTAATAAACTGGTAATAATGTAGCAAACTATCCCAACTTGTACCATGGCGTTCGTAACTGAAGCTAACGTAATTGATTAGTACAATTAACTTTATTCGAAGCGATACATCTTTTACCGTAAGGAGTTTTAAAACATCTCGCAGCTTTAACCGGCTTGTTACTACAAACTCATAGAACTGTTTAAAGTAGTTCCTGTTTGTATACCAGCCCCAAAAGAAAGGAATGTAAGATTGATATAAATAGAAGTTATTGTTATGCTCTATACAGTTAGAGAAAAAACTAATATTTTCATCAAGTATACCTTTAACGTTTTTACTATGTTCTAAGAAACTAAAAAAGCCAACTGTTGGTATACAATCATCTTCAAGAATAATACCTCTTTCTTCGTGTTCAAAAAACCATTGGATGCCCGTGATTACATTGCGTTCGCAACCAATATTTTCAACCGACTTTTTTAATTGGTAGTTAAAATGATTGGCTTCTAAATAAGCTTCAATCTTGCTGAACCCTGCTGCATCGCGTGGATAATGATCGACAGCGATGTATACTTTCTTGTAATGGTTTTTATTGAGTGCCTCGAGTATGGTTAAGACAAGCTCGAAGCGGTTGTATGTAATGATTAGAACAGGAAGTGTCATTAAAGTGAATGCGTTAGGAGCTATGTTAACCAGTTAGCCGTTGCTTTGATTGAAATTTTACGAAGTATTTAATTTGCTTCACCAATACTGTTACAACAATAATATATCCGGCAATTAGTATTAAGCCTGATAACGAGGTAATGATGGGTTGGTATATCCCAAAAATCAGAATGAAAAAATTAAGTACTTGCAAAAACTTGATGAATATACTTTCGGATTTAAGTCCGAAAATAACGCCAGCCATTAAGCCATAAAGAAAAATGCCGATGTAGCCAGCATCTAGATAAATGGGGAAAAAATTGGTTGAGAAGGCATTGTATTGGTAATCTAGCGCTTCAATGTATTTTCCGTCGGTTAGCTTTAAGTTGTAGCCCTCCCAAGCGTAATTTAAATTAATACCAATTTTTGATACGAATATTTTCAAAATAAGAAACAAGGAACTTATTGTATTACACTCTAGCGGGTTACCAAAAAATGGTCGATCCTCTGTAAAATGTTCGAAGAGAAAATAGCCTACATACTGATAGTCGAGTACACTTTTTCTAAAAACTTCGTAGTTAATAATATCTGATATGCCTCCTACTGCTAAATCGACAAAAAACTGCCGTATGTATACAGTGATAAAAGAGATTGCAATAATAATAGAGGCCCCGATATAAAGCACTCTTTTCTTGAGACCTAATTGTGAGTGGAAGAGGTATAAAAAAAAGAAAACAAAAATGTATTGAAACCTACCTAACCTGATAATACCATCGAGAACAATCAAAAAGAAGCATAGGTATATTAATCGCTTATTTTTTTTATCAAAGTTGTTACTTAGAAAAAAAATGGTTGCTAGTAACAAGCCTGGTGTAAGAAAAACCGAATAAAGCGTAAATAGATAGTTGGATTTAAATATACCTCCAGACGATTCATAGAAATCCATCCGATAGGTAGCTATCTCAAAGCCATCATTGTATATTCTATAGATACCATAAAGCTCTACAATTGCAACGATATAAACTAAAAACTTGAAAAAACTGTACGATAAATCTCTTATACTCCAACTAAAAGTTGGGAATGTTGCTTGCTCAAATGTTACATAGCCGATGGTAAATGCAACCACAAATAATGCGACAACAGTGGTAGCACGTGGCAGAAAAATACCTTCGGTTATAAATAAAATAATCAGCGGCACTACGTACCAAAGAACCACTAAAGCATATTTCTTAATTCCCATGTACTATACTACTATCCATTCTCTTGGATAAAGGTCTGATAAATTATGCTTGATTGCTTGGTACCATTTTGATGGCGCTACCACCAACTTATTAGGATAAGGATTTAAATACGCAGACCACCAACTGAAGGTGCTATTGGCAATGATTTGATGCTTACACATTTTCATTAAGCTAAAATCAATTAACGCTGCATCCGCCATATTGCTTGTATCAACAATTGTACATGGTGCTATAACCGCAAGCTTCTTAACAAGCACATTTGCAACCCAACTAATATCATTTGAAAATATAAAAACCTTAGGATCTGCTAATTGGCTCTTCAGCAATTTCAGTGCACTTATATAGTACTCGTCGGTAAGATGCGCCATTTTTGAAGCTGCCTTTTTATTAGAGAGATAATCACCTCGGCGAACGTGCAAAGCAATGGCGTTATTACAACGCTTTATTTCGTTAGCAAACGTAGTAGCATCTGCAATACTGCATGTAAACTCAGAACGTAATACTTCTTTTATGTCTTCAAAGTATTTGTACGATTGGAAGTATCCATAATACAGCCTATAATATTTTTGAGTAGCTGCCTGATCAAAGTTTACATCCCGCTCAATAAAAAAATTGCTCGAAGGTATTTTAGGCAACTTTCGGAGCAATCTCAACAAGTGTATATGTTTTACGATGTTTTTGTCGCTAACAATTCGCTGTTGGGGAACATTGAGTTTATTGAGTTCAAAACTACCTCTACCCTTTGCCTCTGTATATGCAGAGATATCTGCGAAGTAATCTATACCGTATTTGAGCCCAATACTTTTTATAAATGCATATTGGAACAATTGATTTCCTAACCCTCCATCAAGCTTTACAACACAACTATCACTTACCATACGCACGCCTAACTTTTAGTAGCTTCTTAAACAACAAGAACATAATACCCAATACACATGCAAGGAAAGAACCTACTACTAACCCAAATAATTTGCCCAGCTTCTTAGCTTTTAGGGGCATCCTTGGTTCATCTACCATCTGAAACAATGGTGTTTCTTTTTGAAGTGTAATTTTTGCTACTTCTAAGTTTTTAACTACCTCGCCATAGGCTGCAGCGATAACAGTTGTTTGAGCTTGATTTTTTTGAACAGGCGTTCTATTAACTTGTAAAGATGGGTTCAGATTATACACATTATCTAGTGCAACCGCAGTAGAATTGATGCTACGCTCCAAAAGTGTACGAAGACTGTCTGCTTCTTTCTGAAGCATATCAAGATTTTGGCGAGCAAGTTTTGTTTTCGTTTCAATATAAAATTGCGTTGTTTCATCCGCAATGTACCGGGTAAAGTACAGGGCAAAGATTTCATTCTTGCTCTTAGTATAAATTTCGTAGATGTTTGTTTTCTTATCGTTTCTTACAACATTGAAGTTAGACTTCATGATCACATCATGCACTTCTCTAAACAAGCTATCTTGTACGCCTGTCATTAGCTTAGGTGACAATGGAAATGGGAACGCATGCTTAAGCCTATCTTTTTTAGCCCAACCTTTATCTAATTGTAATGTACGACAGTATAGATTGATGAGATTATCGTTAGTGTTAGGTAACTTTTTGAATAGTACCCTTTCGCTTAAGTATACAGATCTGAATAACGATAAAATGTTATCGTCGCTAAACGCATCTGCACCACTATTACCTAAACTAAAGCCAAACTGGCTGGCCAAGTTCATCAAACCAGAAGATCTGGGCTGATTACTCAACACAAACACACTTTTCGCTTCATAGGTTGGTTTGGTATAAAATGCTATTGCTATACCTATAACACCACCCACTAAGGAACAGCAACCAAGAAAAAGCCAATTCCTGAGAAGTAGCTTTATAAATGATACAACCTTATTTAAAACATCTATAAAAGAAATTTCTTTATTAGTAGTCATACTACCTTATTACATTGATTAATGCTATTACAACAGCCGCCAATGATGCTACTGCACTGGTAATAGCTATGTTTTCTTGGAGTGAACGTTTAGGACGTGTATCGGCATTTGGCCGCGGTACAATAATTTCAGAACCGGGTTTAACTTTTGGATAAGTTCTAAACAGTAAATAGTTCTTTCTTACAGCTGCTTTGCCATTGGCGTATAGTACATACACTCGCTTCATCGAAGCATCTTCGGTAAAGCCACCTGCTGCATTAATGTACGATTTCACTGTAAGCTTATTGTCGTAAGGTATTTGTGTTGGGAACATTACCTCACCGGTAACCTTAACTTGAGGATCTTTCTTGGGTATGTAAAACACATCCCCGTCTTCTAAGAAGATATCTTCTTTAGAACCAGGATTCTTTTGAATGTAAGCAATGTTTAAAGGTATTTGATCTACCGGCCTGCTCACTTGCTTAACAATTGCGCCTGTTGAATCTTTCAGCTGATCTTGAATTTTCTTTACGGTTTGTAAGCGTACATCTTCCGATAAAGAGCCAGCCTGTTTTCTTCTTTGAATGTATGCCCCATCAATATCGGCCTCTGGAGTGAAGCCTCCGATTCTTTGCAGTAAATCACTCACTTTCTCATTCCTTGTTTTAATAGCATACTTACCAGGAAGCTGAATTTCACCTTTAGCAAAAACAGTTTTAGGAAGCATGTAGCCCGGCTGTTGCTTTATAATTACCATGTCTTTTGACTTGAGTGTGATATCAGCAAGACCTCTTAATAAATCAACTGTATCACTCATGGTAATAACATCGCTTATACGTACATCGGTATTAGACAAGCTATCTCGCTTTATAAAACGTGCAATTTCTATTTGCTTTCCAAAAGCCAAATCAGTGAAGCCATCGCTTAAGATGATGGCATCTTTTAAGGTCATGCTATCGAAATAAGCATATCGACCGGGCTTTTTAACCTCACCTTCAATATAAATGTACTGTTCGTTCGCTAGGGTTGGTATAGCAGATATTTGTACCAAATCGTTGCGCTGTAATGCTATCAGTGTTCGTCCTTCTACAACATCTTTCACATTAAAGCTAATAACCGACTTCGTTAAATCTTTATTCTCTCTAATTAAGATGCCTCTATCTAAGTAAGCTTCATCTTTTAAACCTTCTGCTTTCTTCAATAGATCATTTACCGTAAGGTTAGGTGTTACTGCATACTCACCGGGTCTGAACACAGCACCAATAATAGTTACTCTATTCTTAAGCCTGTCTAAAAGTGAACCTACTGTAATTTGATCGCCATTTTTTGGTGTGTAACTTGCAAAGTTTTCTTTGCTGATATCTTCCACCTTTTTCTCAAGATCGGTATTGGTAATTACTTTAATACTAGCCTTATACGCATTGCTCGTATAACCTTGGGCATATGCCACCAAATCGTTGAAAGTTTCGTTGGCTAATAGTTCGAACAAACCGGCTCTTTTCACTTCGCCGACAAGCTCAACACGATTATCAAATGCGGGTATTCTAATAACATCATTATCACGTAACTGTACATTATCAATTAAAGTACCTTTTGCCAATAACTTGTACAGATCTATAACCCGAATAATTTTATTGTTCCGAATCAGTTCAATTTTTCTGTAAGAGCCTGTTGCGTTAGGTCCGCCACTTAAATAAAGTGCATGAAACACGGTTCCCAGCGAAGAAATGGTGTATGTACCGGGTTTTTGAGCACCCAATATGGTTACACGAATACTTTTAACCCTGCTCAATGTAACCGATAATTTACTAGATCCATTTTTAAGGGTTCCATAAGGCCCGGCCGCAAGTACTTGATTGATTTTTTGTGTTGCAGCTTCAAGGGTAAGTCCGGCTAATCGAATTAAACCAGCATTAGGAATGTATATGAATCCTTCGTTGGTAATAGGCAACTCGTAGCGAGCCTCTTGTATTCCATAAATCAATACTTGAATAACATCATCCGTACCCAATTCGTAATTCTGCGGCGCACTTATTTTCAAATTAGGCTCAAAACTAAGACTCGCATTTTCGAAAATTTCGGCACCAAAAACCCTATTTGATTTCGATGTTTCTTTTACTACGGGAATGATACTATTATTTAAGGTAACGTTAGCGTTGTTAGCTGCTACAACAGCACTTTTACCGCTTGGAGCCATATTACCTACGGGTTTGGTATCTAGCTGCATGAGCCTAGCCTTCAACTTTTGTATTTCGCTGGCTGGCATCCCCTTAGCAAGCGCTAATTGTTCTGCTTGAGCCTCTGAAATGCCCATTTCCTCCAATTGTACTTTTAGCTTAGCAATATCAGCATCCGAAACTTGCTCTACTCTGAATGTAGAAAGATCTGCACCTTTCAACAAATCTTGCGCCTTTGCTGTTATAGAGATAGTAAATACAGCAATGGTAAATAAGAGCTTATACGCTGTAATAAAATATTTCATTTGATAATTTTACTTATAGCTTCGCTACTCTCAGTCCCAATCGGCACTGAGCTTCAAACATAACTATAGCCGACAAATATAGATAACTAACAATAACAATCAAATCAAAAGAAAGCCCCTAATAATTTGATAATCAATACATTACGAGTACCTTACGGTAAATGACGACGCATATTTTTACCGCAAGGCTATCATTTTTAATTGCGTTTTATTGCAGGATGATAAATGCAAAACGTATTTTCACCAACTAAAACCGCACAATAATGCAACAGCGTTATTACGCTCTAGATGTATTCAGAGGTGCCACCGTTGCACTTATGATTATGGTGAATAACCCGGGCAGTTGGAGTCATATTTTTCCGCCCTTGGCACATGCCGAATGGCATGGATGCACGCCTACCGATCTCGTATTCCCTTTTTTCCTTTTTGCAGTGGGCAACGCCATGTCGTTTGTAATGCCCAAGTTTTATGAAAAAGGAGATGCTTTTTTCCTCAAAAAAGTACTCAAACGCACTTTACTGATATTTCTTATTGGCCTATTGCTGGCATGGTCGCCATTTGTACGTTGGGATGGCGATGTTCTTGCATTTAAAACATGGGAAAAGCTTCGCATTTTTGGTGTACTACAACGTATTGCCCTTGCCTATTGCGTAGCCTCACTATTGGTATACTACTTCAAAGCAAGAGGTGCATTTGTAATCGGCGGTATCATACTATTATTATACTGGTTTTTAAGTTGGTGGTTAGGCAACCCTAACGACCCCTACAGCCTCGAAGGATTTTGGGGCACCAGCATCGATAGGGCTGTACTTGCACCGAACCATATCTACAAAGGCGAAGGTGTACCTTTTGAGCCCGAAGGTATTGTGAGCACACTACCTGCCATTGTTCAAGTAATTTTTGGCTACTTGGTAGGGCAATACATTCAGCAAAAGGGCAGAAGCTATGAAATGCTCAGCAACCTTTTCGTTGCCGGCCTTGTGTTGATAGTGGCAGGTCAAGCCTGGGGCATGGTGTTTCCGATCAATAAAAAAATATGGACGAGCAGTTACGTGATTTATACAAGCGGATTGGCAATTTGTACTATTGCGATGATGATTTTTATGCTCGAATTCAAAAGTGCTAAAGGTGCTTGGAGCAGCTTTTTTGATGTGTTCGGAAAAAACCCGCTGTTCATTTTTGTACTCAGTGGCTTTTTACCGCGGTTGGTAGGATTGATTCGCTTATCAAACGGTGTGAACGATAAGGGTGAACCTTCGTATTTAAGTCCGTTCAGTTGGTTCTATAAGTATATCTGCGATCCAATTTTCCCTACAGATCCTAGAGTTGGCTCTTTGATCTATGCCTTGGTGATGATAACAATGTATTGGAGCATTGCCTATTGGCTCGATAGAAAGAAGATTTATATTAAAGTTTAGCTTACTACATCAGCTACTTTTTACTAGTGCATTCATCGTTTTCGGTGAATGCTTTTTTTTGTGCAGGCAGCAAATGTTAAAATGAATATATCTATCTATCCGTTAACAGTTTTTTATTAGTTGCTTATGCAACTTTGCATTATCAAACACGCTGACAGTAAGGCTACACATTTACCGCAAGGTTTTAGAAAGTCTTAACAAACGATCAAAAGTTTGGCATCGTATTTGAAATGTATCAACATAGAAAAGTAGTCAATTTTCTCATAAGCAGTTAGTTTTGGTTGCGGCCCTCGTTTCTACGAGGGCCTATCTTTTTGCCCAAACGAACGCCTATAATAGCTCCGATAGTATCGGCAACAATATCGAGCCATTCAAAACTGCGAAATGGTATAAAATAATGCTGCACCAACTCCATAACGATACCATATACTACAACAATTACAGTTACCCATACGACCCTTACGGGCAAATATTGCTTCGGCCAAACGTACATTAAGCCAACGGCTAAAATGGCGAACATGCTAATGTGCACCAGCTTATCGATACGTAATGTTTCAGAAAAGGCGATGGTAGGCAAATCGCTGGGCGGCATCACCATCAAATAAAAGGTGGTTAGCCACCACAATAACGTTAATAAACGCCACCAGAAAATATGAACTACGGGTACAGGCATGTTCAAAAATAACAATGCCTCCTCAAAAATGAGGAGGCATGTACCCACACTAAACAAACACACTATTACATTTTGGGCATTACTACCGTATCAACAACGTGTATTACACCATTTTTTTGGAATACATCGGCAATGGTTACAATACTGGTATGACCATTAGCATCGGTCAATACCACTTTCTTACCATCGAGCGTGAAGGTAATTTCGCCGCCTTGTACAGTTTTAGCAGTGTACTTGCCGCCATTCTTCTTAATTAAACCAATCAATGTTTTGCTATCAATCTTGCCGGCCACTACATGGTAAGTAAGTACGCTGGTAAGTGCTGCCTTGTTTTCAGGCTTCAACAGGTTAGCTACGGCCTCTTTAGGTAATTTTGCAAATGCTGCATTGGTAGGTGCAAATACGGTGAAAGGACCATCACTTTGTAATGTTTCTACCAAGCCTGCGGCTTTCACTGCAGCTACTAGCGTGGTGTGATCTTTGCTGTTCACAGCATTTTCTACAATGTTTTTACTAGGGTACATAGGTGCGCCACCTACTTCAACTGTTTTTTCTTGTGCCGTTGCACTAAACGTTACTAATACTGCGGCTACGAGGCTGGTTACAGATTGTACAAGCTTTTTCATAATTGTATTTGTTTGAATTTGCCATCATGTACGAGCTACTGATATCCTTGGATTTAAGCTTAGTGGCTTTTTCATTTTGTTTAACAATTAGGCTTGATTGGCAGCACGGCAGCCATTTACCGTAAGGTATAACCACTCATCGTAAAAAAAATTTACCGTAAGGTGTAACATTTAATTTCATGGTACGTAACACATCTAAAACCTATACTGCCATAGCCGCTTATGACTGAAAGAGAGTATAACCAATGTGTACATCAATACGCCGACAACGTGTTTAGGTTCATTGTAAAAAACCTAAAGCACGAAGAAGATGCAAGAGATGTAGTACAATCGGCCTTTGAAAAGCTGTGGCGGAACCGTGAACAAGTAGAGGTGGCTACAGCAAAAAGCTACCTGTTTACCATTGCTTACCACCAAATGATAGATCACTTGCGTAAAGTAAAACGCATGAGCCTGCAAGACGATTTTAGTAACGATACCCGAACCGTTCAACAACAAACCCCACAACTCAAAAAAACACTACAAGAAGCCCTTAACCGATTAAGCGAAACACAGCGTAGCCTTGTAATGCTCAAAGATTATGAAGGTTACAGTTACGAAGAAATTGGCAAGATTATGGACTTGAATGAAAGCCAAGTGAAAGTGTACCTACACAGAGCCAGAATAACCTTGAAAAACTATTTAGTGAGCCCCGAACATGTGATGTAAGCAAAACCAAGTACCATGAACACAAACATCAACAGAAATAATTACGAAGAATGGTTGCTACTGTATGTAGATAACGAGCTAAGTACTGCCGAACGTAGTGCCGTTGATGCTTTTGTAGCACAAAACCCCGATATAGCCGCAGAATTAGCGCTATTACAAAATACACAACTTAGCAACTTACAAGAACCCCGCATGGCTTTTGGCGATGTTAGCCACTTGCTTAAGTCTGAAACACCAGCCATTAGCATTGAAGAATCAACCCTGCTCAGTTACATCGATAACGAACTCGATGCCACTGCTACAACTGCCTTTGAACAAACACTACAAAACAGCCCACAACTTGCAGCCACATTAGCTTTGTACCAACAAACCAAGCTAACGCCTGAGCATATTACCTGCCCCAACAAAGAGGCACTCTTACAAGAAGAAAAAGAACGCCGTATTGTATACTTCCGCTGGTGGCAATATGCAGCAGCAGCGTTGGTTATTGGCGTGTTAGCTACAACAGGTATGCAGGTAATGCAGCGCAATCAGCACCTTACGGTAAATGAAGGAACCATTGCACAAAACCCAACTACAACCAATACTTCAACACCAAGCCAACAGTATAATACAAACAACGCTGGCAATACCGTTACAACCAATAACGAAGTAGTTGGGGTTGCTACGGTAGCTGCAAATACGAGTAACAAAGCAGCAAACATTCGTACTACAGCCATTGTAACGAGTAGTAGTTTGAACCCAAGCAACAACAACAATAATAATAACACATCAGAACCAGCCGATATCGCCGCTACTACCGCTATGGCCAACGCCATTGCACCTTACCGTATCGATGTTCCTAGTAACAATACTGCTACAATTATCCCCGAAAATGATGTTGCGGCAACAACTGAAAAAAAATCTGACAACAACAGTAACATTATACACCAAGCATCGTATAACATAGTAGATACTGAAGCCGATGACAACGGTGTATATATCGGAGCATTTGAACTAAATAAAACAAAGGTCAAAGGCTTCCTTCGCAAAGCAGGCAGGCTTTTTAGCAAAAAAGCAAAAGCCGCCGAAGCAGAAGAATCTGATAACACCAGTACATCGAATAATGGCAAACTGCAGATTGCCAGCTTTGAGGTACAACGCACCAAATAACCTTTACAAAATAGAAACATTCGTTATGAAACAAGCTTTACTCGCAGCAGCTACGCTGTTGTCTATCAACACTTTTGCCCAAACCGACACTACCAAGGCCACACAACCCGATACATTAAAAGTGGGCAACTTCATCATCATCAAAAACAAAGATGGTAAAAGCAGTAGCACTATCGATAAAAAAGATAAAACATTCACCATCAACATTGGCGAATCAAAACGCAACAACAAAAGCAATGTAAGCACCAATTGGTGGATACTAGACTTGGGCTTTGCCAACCTCCGCGACGAAACCAACTATGGCACCTTCCGTACACAAGCCCCAGGTTTTTATCCTACAGTAGGCCGTGCTACAACTGTTACAGAAAACAGCTTTCAACTTCGCAATGGCAAAAGCAGCAATGTGAACATTTGGGTATTCATGCAAAAACTCAACATTGCCAAACATAAACTCAACCTTAAATATGGTTTAGGTTTAGAAATGTACAACTACCGTTACGATAGCCGTATCAGCTACCGCCGCGACCCATCAACCTTTGTGTTTAACGATACCATCAGCTTCAGCAAAAACAAGTTGTACGCAGGTTATGCTACCATTCCGGTAATGCTCAACTTTCAAGCCAACCCCGATAAGCGTAACAGTTTCAGCGCAAGTGTAGGCGTAAGTGCTGGTTACCTCATTGCAAGCCGCAACAAACAAGTAAGCAGCGAACGTGGCAAAGAAAAATATCGTGGCGATTTAAACTTAGAGCCTTGGCGCCTTGCAGCCATTGCCGAACTAGGTCTTGGTCCGGTACGCTTGTACGGTAGCTACAGTTTAAACAGCCTGCACAAAACAGATCGTACAGGTTTAGAACAATACCCTTACACCATTGGCATCCGTTTCAGCAACTGGTAAGCCATTCTTACATCATAATACACCCTTCAACCCTAAACAAAGCCCACCCAGCGTGGGCTTTTTACGTAAGTATACCTTACGGTAAATGCCTACGCACACAAGCATACAGAAAGCACTTACATTTACCCAAAACTTGCTATATGGAAGCCAAAATACAGTTTCTTAAAACAGCGTTCATACCATTGTTACAAAGCATACCACCCGATACCAAAGGTCAGTGGGGCGTATTAAACCTGCAACAAATGATAGAACACATGGGCGACGCTTTTAAGAATGCAGCCGGAAAACTGGTGTTACCACCTCTCACCAGTGGCGAAACACTCGAAAAAATGAGGGCCTTCTTAATGAGCGAAAAGCCTTTTAAAGAAAATACGCAAAACCCATACATGGACGAAAAAGGGGCTCCCACACGCCAGTCCGATGTACAAGCTGCCATCGCTCGTTTAGAAAAGTGCATCCACGACTTTTTCCTTCATTTCGAAAGCAATCCTAATACCACTACACAGAACGCATTTTTCGGTGAGCTCACTTTCGAACAAAACGTGCAGCTATTGCACAAACACGCACTACACCATCTCAAACAGTTTGGCGTAGTGGTTACACCATAAACACAAGAATAGAATAATTCGCAACAGAATCAACTAACAGTCATTAGTTTTGTAAGCATCAATAGTATATTATGCAACAACTCGAAAACTATATTTTAGGTAGTTGGATCAAGGGCGACGGACAAGGCCAAGCCCTATACAACGCGGTAACAGGTACACCCAACTTTACTGCCAGCACCAAAGGCCTCGATTTTAAAGACATACTCCGTTACGCCAGAGAAGTTGGTAACCCCGCCTTACGGCAAATGACCTTTCACGAAAGAGGACTCATGCTAAAAGCATTGGCCCTGCATTTACGTAATCACCTACCCAAATTTTACGAACTATCGTACCAAACAGGTGCTACCAAAGCCGATAGTTGGATTGATATAGAAGGTGGTATTGGTAACCTATTCGCCAATGCCAGTTTGCGTCGTAAATTTCCCAATGAACCTTTCTGCCTCGATGGCGACCCACACGGGTTAGGCAAAGCAGGCACTTTTATGGGGCATCACTTATTAGTACCTAAAGAAGGCGTTGCAGTACATATTAACGCGTTTAACTTTCCCGTATGGGGCATGTTAGAAAAAATAGCGGTCAACTTGCTAGCAGGCGTGCCCGCCGTAGTGAAACCCGCTACGGTTACTAGCTTTTTAACGGAAGCTGTAGTGCGTGAAATTGCAGCGAGTGGTATTTTACCGCAAGGTGCACTTCAACTCATTTGTGGCAGCGCCGGCGATATGTTATCGCATGTAACAGCACAAGATGTAGTAACCTTTACAGGTAGTGCCAACACAGGTTTAATGCTGCGTAGTAGCGAGCAAATATTAGCGAACAATGTTCCGTTTAATATGGAAGCCGACAGCCTTAACTGTATTGTGCTTGGTAAAGATGTTACACCCGATATGCCAGAGTGGGATTTGTTTATTAAAGAGGTTCGCAAAGAAATGACGGTGAAATGCGGACAAAAATGTACGGCTATCCGCAGAATTTTTGTACCTGAAGATAAACTAGAAGATGTACATATTGCACTCGGTAAAGCACTGGCACAAACCACTATTGGCAACCCGCTGAATGAAAAAGTACGGATGGGTGCCTTAGCTGGCCATACACAACGCCAAGAAGTACAAGAACAAATACAAAAATTACTGGCAAGCAGTCAAATTATCTACGGCAGCTTAGATAGCGTTGAAGTAATAGATGCCGATGCTCGTGCCGGCGCCTTTATGAGCCCCATATTACTACTCAACGAAACACCTTTTAACAGTCCAGAAGTACATGAAGTAGAGGCTTTCGGCCCAGTGAGTACGCTTATGCCCTATCGAACCACCGAAGAGGCAATTCAACTTGCCAAAATGGGTAAAGGTTCATTGGTAAGCAGTATTGTTACTGCCGATACGGGTATTGCTAAAAACTTTGTACTAGGTGCTGGTGCTTGGCATGGTAGAATGTTGGTACTCAATGCACAATGTGCGAAAGAAAGCACAGGTCATGGTAGTCCGTTACCATTATTAGTACATGGCGGACCAGGCCGTGCTGGTGGTGGCGAAGAAATGGGCGGTATGCGTGGCGTTAAACATTACATGCAACGCGTTGCAATACAAGGCAGTCCTGAAATGATTACAGCCATTACCAACCAATATATGCCGGGTGCTACAGGCATTACCACCAAGGTGCACCCATTTGAAAAATACTTTGAGGAGCTAACCGTAGGCGAACAAATTGTAACAGGTAAGCGTACCATTACCGATGCCGATATTAAAGCGTTTGCCAATTTAAGTTGGGATCATTTTTATGCTCATACCGATCATACCAGTTTAGCGGGCACTTTATTTGAGCAGCCTGTAGCGCACGGCTATTTTATTATGAGTGCCGCAGCGGGTTTATTTGTTCCGGGCAGTAAGAAAAATCCAGTACTTCTCAATTATGGTATCGATGAGTTACGTTTCACTAAACCAGTATATGCGGGCACTACCATTCATGTGCGCTTTACCTGTAAAGAAAAATTGCCACAAGAGTTGAAAGATGAACAAGATGTACCAAAGGGTATTGTGAAATGGTATGTAGAAATTTTCGACGACAGTGCAGATCCGGTTGTTGGTGTAGCTACCATTTTAACTATGGTGAAAATGCAATCGGCAGGCCAGTAGGCACTTACGTAAATGATCACAATCGAGCACTTTATATCAAAGGGATGGGCGCCTTTCAGGCGCCCATCCCTTTGATTATTATCTATTAGAATAACGTACTTACACAAGTATAGCCATCGTCGTTTATTAACTGAACAATTGATACGTTAACCAACTCATGCCGTATGCCAATACCGTCATGTATATTAACTGTATTGTAGGCCATTTCCAACTTTTAGTTTCACGTTTTACTACGGCGAGGGTACTCATACATTGCATGGCTAACACATAAAATACCATTAAGCTCAACGCTGTAGCAATGTTATACACGGGTGTACCATCGGCACGAACGGCTGCCTGCATTTTTTCGCGTAGACTTGCATCTTCTGCTTCATCTACACTGTACAATGTTGCCATGGTTCCTACAAACACTTCGCGTGCAGCAAAACTGGTTACCAATGCAATACCAATTTTCCAATCGAACCCTAAAGGTGCAATCGAGGGCTCAATGGTTCTACCAATAACACCAGCATAGCTATACTGTAGCTTTTCCGTTTGCCAAGCTTTTTCCAAATTCAATTTAACACTATCAATTTCGGTAGTAGCTACTGCGGCTTCGTACTTGGCGTTCACAGCATCTATTTTACCGGAAGGGCCATAATTACTCAAAAACCAAATGAGTAAGCTAATAAGCATGATGATCTTACCAGCATCGGTCACAAAAATTTTAGCTTTTTCTACCATGGTAATGCCGGCGTTTTTCCAGCGAGGACTCCGATAGGTTGGCAACTCCAGAATAAAGAAACTTTTCTCTTGAATGTTGATGAGTAATTTTAATACCAAACTTACCAGCAACGCCATCACCACGCCGAGTAGGTACAAGCCCATCATTACTAAACCTTGCAAGCTAAGCCATCCCATGTAGTAATGATCTGGTACTACTAAAGCAATAAGAATGGTGAACACTGGTAACCGAGCACTACAACTCAACAATGGCGTTACCATAATTGTGAGCAAGCGTTCTTTGCGATTTTCAATAGCCCTTGCACTCATAATGGCAGGCACTGCACAAGCAAAGCCACTAATCATAGGCATTACACTCTTGCCATTAAGTCCCACTTTTCGCATAAGCTTATCGCTTAAAAACGAAATTCTGGCCATGTAACCAGTATCTTCCAAAAGCGTTATCAGTCCAAACAAAATCATGATTTGCGGCACAAATACCAAGATGCCACTCAAGCCTGCTACCAATCCGTTAATAATTAAATCGCTCCACCAACCTTGCGGTAAATGATTAGCCAACCAGCCACCCAACCACGAAAAGCCAGCTTCAATCGCATCCATCGGAAAGCTGGCCAGCCAGAAAATACTTTGGAATAAAAGAAAAAGTGTTGCTAATAAAATCACATAACCCCACACGCGATGGAGCAAAATATTATCGAGCTTTTCAGTAAATAGTTTCTTTTGTAACGGATCAGGTTCAACTACGGCCTGCTGCATAATTTGCCTAATGCGAGCATAGCGCTGCACAATTTCGTTGGCTTGTGTTTTCGTAGGACTAAACGCTGTTTCTATTTCAATTTGCTCAATAGCTTGTTGCGCTGTTGCCGTTAAAGGAAACTGCTCGTGATGAATCAAATAATGTATAGCAGCATAATTGGTTAAGTCTGGATACAAGGCACGCACTTTCGCAATGGCTTCAGGTGCTAATTCTTGATTCTGAATGAATTGATAGGTGGGCGGTGCATTGAGATATTTTGTTTTCGCCAACAAGGTTTTCTTGAGTTGGCTAATGCCTTTTTCTTTTCTTGGGTTAATAGGCACTACAGGCACCCCTAGTTCACGCTCTAACTCAGGAATATCAATGTCAATTCCCTTCGTTCTGGCCAAATCCATCATCGTAAGTGCCACTACTACCGGGTACTTTAAATCAATGATTTGACTACAAAACAGCAAGTTGCGTTTCAGGTTACTAGCATCGGCCACTAGCAAAACAACATCGGGTTTAATGGCTTCGTCTACTTGCATCAATACTTTATACGCCACCCATTCATCAGCTCGTCGGGGGTACAGGCTGTACGTTCCGGGCAAGTCGATCAGATTCACAGCGGTATCGCTATCAAGCTTGGTAATACCTGTTTTTTTATCTACCGTAACGCCCGGAAAGTTACCTACCTTCTGATTTAAGCCCGTAAGTACATTAAATAATGAGCTTTTGCCGCTATTAGGGTTACCTACCAATGCTATATTAAGACGAGAACTTTCCAACGATGCGTATTTAAGTGGAGGCAAAATTAGCTTTTACGTAAGTAATACCTTACGATAAGAGGAACTCCGCTTATTAAATCAGAAACTTATACCGTTACCTGATATGTTTTTTGGGTAGTGGGTGCAGGGTTTAAGCTAACGGTGGCTGCAATTACGGCATAGGCAGGTGCCAACAACCAACCAACGATCGGGATAAGATGCATCAAATAAAAAATCATACCGTTACCAATGGCCAACCCTTTGTTACGACCAATAAAAAATATGCTTTCAGCAGCTGTCATTTTCTTTCGTTCGCAACTATAATCGAGCATTGAAAAACCGTAATAGTAACACTCAATGAGTAATGCTAACAAGGGGGTGATCCAACCCACCAATGGCATGAATGAAAGTATGAGAATACTAAAAGTGTATACCGTTTGCCACAACGTATTTCGCAGTGCAATTTGTATGCCTCGCAATACATCTTTCCATAATTGCTGCCAGCTAAAAGCGTACGTTTTACCGTCGATAATAGCTTCTGTTTTTTCACTTAAATAAGCAAATACAGGCGAGCCAATGATAAGCCACACATACTTAAACAACGAAAAGTAAAACAGCATTAGCACCAACCAAAGCATTACCCCGGTTAGCGTAAATAAAAAACTAAGGATTCCGCTATCTACTGCTGCCAACCATTTATCTAAACTGGTGATTTTCCAAATCCAGCCAATAAAGCTGCTGGCACTACTACCGAAAAAATACATACTCACCCCAAATAGTAAAGCATACAAAACACCAGGCAATACAATCCACTTCCACAGCTTGTGTTTTTGAATAAGCTGATGTGCTTTATAATAGCTGGTAAACGCAAGTATTAACGCTTTTAGCACAAGAATGTATTTTGCGGTAAATGTAACCTTTCGGTGTTATGCAACTACTACCACATTGGGAAAAACTACCTACTGCATACTTTCTGCACAACAACGTAGTAGCACTTGCAAAAGATTTGTTGGGCAAAATTATTGTAACCAACATAGATGCACAGCTTACAGCAGCCCGTATTGTAGAAACAGAAGCTTACCAAGGCATTACCGATAAGGCCTGCCATGCCTATGGCAATCGCCGTACAGCACGTACCGAAATCATGTATGCTGCAGGCGGTGTTACTTATGTGTATTTATGCTACGGCATGCATTACTTATGCAATGTGGTTACCAATACCATCAACCAGCCCGAAGCAGTTCTCATAAGAGCAGCCGAACCCATCATCGGTGAATCTATCATGCAAGCACGATGCCAACATAAAGGACTGCCTACACAAGGACCAGGCAAACTCTCGAAAGCTTTGGGCATTACCAAAGCACTCAATGGCTATTCGTTACAAAGCGATACCATTTGTATTGTTAGCGATGGCTATACGTACCCAGCCGATAGCATTAAAAGCAGTCCACGTATTGGCGTTGCTTATGCCGGAGCAGACGCTTTGCTGCCTTACCGCTTTTTTGTGTGCAATAACAAATATGTAAGTGGTAAGTAAGAGTACCTTACGGTAAATGACGATACAGAACGAACCAGCGAAATCAATACAGCGAATCGTATTGTTCAATAGATTTTACGAATAAAGGCTGAACGGTAAAACAAAAACTGGATCATGACGTTTAAGCTAGTGCAAACCACTGCTTATGTTTTCCTCTCTTTTAAAAAGAGTATTTAGGCCAATCATACTTCCGTATTGGTGGCAAGATGCTTTGTTACTAGTACCACGCCTCATTTGTGGCTACTTACTTACAGCCGATTTCGGAGCTGCCAAGTTTGGCTTACCATGGTCGCCGGCCGATAATAACCTTGGCTTTTTTGAAGTTGCATTTTGGTTCCCGAACGATGTTGCAGCATACGGTGGCATATTTGCCATTTTCCCCGCATTTTTTGCGTGGATGGGTGCATTCAGCGAAGCGGTTGGCGGCATTTTTTTGATGCTTGGCTTAGCTACTCGTCCATTTTCATGCTTACTGGTTTGTACCATGCTAGTAGCTGCATTACTACAACAAAGTGGTAATGGCACTTGGAATATGTTGCCTGCTCTCGGTTTTTTATGGTTATCGCTTTACACCATGTTAATGGGTTCGGGCAGGTTCGGACTTGATTATTTGATTGCCAAAAAACTAACCAAATGAAATTTATACTATTCACATGCATGGTTGTTGCCATGGCTTGTGTTCAAAAAACACATAAAAAAACGGTGGTATATCAATTGCTCACACCTAACAACACCGGAATTGAAAAGGTGAGCATTAAAGGCAGTGACCAACCTTTGAGCTGGCAGCAAGATACCGTACTCAATACTGTAGTAAAAGATAGTTTGTATACCATTACGATTACTACAGAAACAGGCTACAAATTCACGGAAGTGAAGTTTTTAGTGAACGATGTGTTGGAACTAGAAGGCAAAGACAACCGACGTGTAGTCTTTGCAGCAGGAGATACTACTTTTTATAAAGCCACATTTAATCAAGCCCCATAGCAGTACATAGCCCACGTAGCCCCGACAGTAGCGGTTACCCCGCTGAAGGCTTTGCAGCAGCGCATTGTGGCGGAGTAAAAGCGTATGGCGGGAACCACAGTTACTTACTTGCACTAAGCTGAAAGCTACCAACACTATACAGGCATGTATAACAAACGCCATCGCAATTGCGATGGCGTTTTGTTGTGAGTATTACTAGTGATCGATTATTTGCCGCTAGCAACCGTTTTGAGCATTTCTTTTACAGCAGCTTCTAACTGCGTGTCTTTGCCACTCAAGAAATCTTCGTACGAAAGTTCAACTCGAATATCGGGCTCTACTTGTAGGTTTTCTGAAGGTCGGTTTTCTTTACCAATAGTAGCCACCATTGGAATACCGAATACAAGTGTAGGGTCAATTTGTGTTTCCCACCATACGGCCGTTCCAGTGCCCGGTACAGGCATGCCAATAAGCTTACCAATACCATTTTGTTTGTAGATGTAAGGGAAGATAAACGCATCGGAATAGTTGCCCTCACTCATTAAAACGCAACTTGGCTTGTACCAACGATCAAAAGGTTCGCTAGCACTTACTCGATTGCCTTGTGGTGCAAAATCTAAATAACGCTTGCCACTTAAGAACGTGTTCAAATCGTTATGCAACCAACCACCGCCGTTAAAGCGAGTATCTACAATAAGTGCTTGCTTGCTGAAATGACGGCCTAACACTTCATCGTATACCGTACGGAAGCTACCATCGTTCATGCCTTGCACGTGCACATAACCTAACTTGCCATCGCTGAGCTTTTCCACCAAATCGTTCATTTTTTTCACCCAACGCTTGTACATGAGTGCACTTTCTTCACCGAACGAAATTGGCTTCAAGGTTTCATCCCATGTTGTTTTACCATCGGTAAAGGTTACAAGCACTTGCTTATCTACCTTACGATTCAACAGGCTTGCCCAGTCGCCTTCTTCGGTAATAAGTGCACCATCAATATGTGTTATGGTGTAGCCGGCTTTTAACTTTGTATCGCTTCTATCAAAAGGACCGCCTTCAATAATTTCAGTTACTTTCAATCCTTTACCTGCAAAGGTTTCATCGTACAACAAACCTAGCGTAGCTGTAACATCAGGATTATCGTAGCGAGGACTGTAACGACCGCCGGTGTGGCTGCCATTCAATTCACCTAAGATTTCACTGAGTAGTTCCTGAAAATCGAAGTTATTGTTAATATGTGGTAAGAACTTAGCATAAGCCGTTCTATAGCCTTTCCAATCGATACCATGAATATTCGGATCGTAAAACTTCTTTACTACCTGGCGCCAAGCATGTTCAAAAATATAGCTACGTTCTTCGGCAGTATTCAATACCATTTCGCCATTCACACCAATGGGGGTTGATTTGCCGCTCTCATCAATTTTCATAAGACTACCGCGGCTCATTACAAATACGGCTTTACCGTCTTTACTCATTTCAATACCGCTACCACCTGTACCCAGCTTAGCTAAAATTTTAGTTTCTCTGGTACGTGGTTCTGTTACCCATAAATCGAACCCACGTTCAAAAGCACTGAGGTAATATACTTTGCTACCATCGGGTGTAATAGCATAATCGGCAATGCTAGAACTGTTAATGGTAAGGCGCACCACTCTATCTTCAAAACCTTTGATGTTAGGCATCCAGTTTTTAGCAGCTGTATCTTTTTTGGTTTTGCTGGTATCGGCTTTTTTGGCTTGCTCTTCTTTATCTTTCAACAGGGCAAATTCTTCTTTGCTTAGTTTAAAACGTTCAAAAGCAGCAACATCTAAAAAGCCTGCATAAATATCTGTTTCTGTACTGCCTTGTAATGCCAAACCTTTACGGCCCAACTTACTATTCTGCCAGCAAATAATTTTGCCATCCATGCCCCATTTGATGTTGTTTTGACCAAAACCTGAACGGATAGGATGCTCAATGGTGCCGCTACCATCGGCTTTAATCAATGCAAAATTGCCCGCTTGCCATGTACCTTCTTGATCATCGCAAATAATCCACTTGCTATCGCCGCTCCACTGATAATCCCAATCGCCATCGGAATAGCTGTAGTTTCTACCTTGCGGTAAAAGTGTACGCGACTGCTTACTAGCGATATTGTATACCCGAAGCACATTACGTTCTTCAATAAAGGCTATCTCTTTACCGTCAGGTGAAAACTTCGCCTGAAATTCTTCGGCAGGGGTAGCAATTACAGGCTCTTCTTTAATGAGTGTTGCAGCATAAAAATAGGGTTCTTCTTTACGAGCCACAGTTGCTTTGAACACATCCCAACTATTACCACGCTCTGTTGCATACAGTAAGGTTTTACTATCAGGACTCCAACTTACCATACGTTCTTGCTGTGGTGTGTTGGTAATACGCTTAGTAGGACCACCATCAACACTTGCTACAAACACTTCGCCACGTACCACAAAAGCAACTTCTTTACCGCTTGGGCTTACCGCAAACTCACTCATATTACCATTAATGCTCACATTTTTTTCAATGTTTTGGCGACCATCATTGGCTATTTGTACAGCTACCTTCTGCGGTGTTCCATTTTCCGTAAGGGTATATATCTCACCATCGTAGGTAAAGCAAAGGGTATTGTTTTTAGCAATACTTAAATGGCGTACGGGATGCTTATCGAACTTGGTAAGTTGCGCCTCTGCCATTTTGTTGCTCACCGGTGTACGATATATATTTTGAGTACCATTTTTTTCACTCAAGTAATAAATAAACTGATCGTTATTGCTGAACACGGGCTCTCTATCTTCACCTTCAAAGCCGCTGATTTTGCGATACTTATTGGTAGCAACATCCATTACCCAAATATCTCTTGTAACTGATGAGGTATGATGCTTACGCCACGGATCTTCGTATCCTTTACGATCTTGAAAAACAATTTGTGTGCCCTTAGTATTGTAATGAGCATGCTCCATGCCAGCACCGCTTACCAATACTGGCTTACCACCTGTTACTGGCACTTTGTATAAATTTTGAAACAACCGCGGACTATAAAAACGAATGTTTTCCGCTTGCACATTACGGGCACTGCCTAAAATCACATGCTTACCATCGGGCGTAAAATCGTACGGATAATCATTGGAACTATGCGAAGTAATGCGTACTGGAGCACCGCCGTTAGCAGGCATTACAAACACATCGAAATTACCATATCTATCACTCGCAAAAGCAATGTACTTACCATCTTTACTCCACACGGGCATCATATCATGTGCCTCATGTAAGGTTAACGGAACCGCATTACCACCTTTAGCATCTACACGGTACAAATCGCCTTTGTAACCAAATACGATGGTGCTACCATCAGGACTAATTGCCGGATAGCGTAACCACATCGCATTATTTTGCGCCCAACTCATGCTGCTGAGTAACAGCACAGAAAGCACTCCCCAGAAACGATGTTTCATATGAATTCATTTAGTTTTACCAAAGCAATAAAGGTACTTGGCCATGTTAATGAACGCAACACGATTTGAAGAATGGATGTTTAAATACACCGAAGGTTTTCATGCATTGGTGCCTTTACAGGCAAATGATGTACTGCTACCACTCAACTTAACAGCAAGTAATACCGATTTAACGCCGGCTTTAGTAAAAGACACTACTGCATTTACACACTATATTCAGCAACAGTTAGCTGCAGCAAATGCAACGTATGGTTATGGCGGTTATGCCGAAAACAGAACGGTATACCAACGCAGTGGGGTATTTGATGGAGCAGAACCACGTACGCTGCATCTTGGCTTAGATATTTGGGGAGCTGCCGGCACCACTGTATATGCACCACTAGGCGGCATGGTGCACAGCTTCGCTTTCAACAAAGCTTTTGGCGATTATGGTGCTACCATCATTTTACTACATCAGTTAGAAGGCATTCCGTTTTATACCTTGTACGGACATTTAAGCTTACAAAGTTTAGCTGGCCTCACCGAAGGCAAATACATTAGCAGGGGCGAGGCTTTCGCCAGTTTTGGCATACCAGAGGAAAATGGTTTTTGGCCACCACACTTACATTTTCAAATAATACTCGATATGGAGCTTAAAGAGGGCGATTATCCGGGTGTTTGTGCTTATAGTGAACGTGATAAGTATTTGAATAATTGTCCGAACCCAGCAGTTATTGCGGGCAAGCGATTTTTATAAGTAGCGAACCATACGATAAGGGGCGGCCTGCGGCCGCCCCTTATCGTATAAAAAACACCTATCAACACTTGAGTAAATACTAACGCTTTACAATACGATCGTAAAAGCCACCAAAGTTGTTCATCTTCACTGCATCTTCTTGAAAGAACTTTCCAGGAAAACCAAGATCTATTTTGCTAACTGCATCTAACCTAGCCAAATGCGCTGGCGAAAGTGTTACTTGCGTAAATGCCATATTCTCCATCAACTGCGATAGCTTGGTAGCACCAACAATAGGAATACAAGCTACCCCTTGCTGGCGTGTCCACTGCAATGCAACATGGCTTGCCGGCACGCCAAGTTCTTCGGCAATAGCTACTACTTCTTGTGTAATGATATTGCTGGCAGCACTCAAACGATTGCTTTCAGGCTTTAAACGACCTGTACCACCTTGTAAATATTTACCCGTAAGGGCACCTCCTGCTAATGGCGCCCAAGGTGTTAGCGTTAGGCCATAATGCTTCGCCATCGGCAGTAATTCGCGTTCAGGTGTACGTTGTAGCAAACTGTACTCAACCTGTAAAGCAACAAATTGGCTCCAACCCATTAACTCGGCAAGGGTTTGACTTTTACTCACAATCCAGGCGGGTGTATCGCTGATAGCAATGTACTGCACCTTGCCAGCCCTTACCAAATCATCGAGGCCGCGGAGTATTTCATCAACCGGTGTAAGATCATCCCAAATGTGCAGGTACAACACATCTATAAAATCGGTTTTCAAACGTCGGAGGCTACCTTCTACACTTCGCATCATATTCTTGCGATTATTGCCACTCGCATTCGGATTGGTTCTGTTATCGGCCAGTGAATATTTAGTAGCAATTACAAAAAAATCTCTATCGTTGGCTGCCAGATAATTCCCTAGAATAGTCTCGCTTTGCCCCTGCTGATAAATATTAGCAGTATCAATAAAATTGCCGCCGGCAGCAGCAAAAGCATCGAGTATTGCAAAGCTATCGGCTTCGTTGGCACCCCATCCGTTAGCTGTACCGAGGCCCATAGCACCAAAACAAATTTCACTTACTTTAAGTCCGCTTCTTCCGAGTAATTGGTAACGCATAAAAACTGTTTTATCTGTTGCAACCTAAGTAATTTGGTGTGTCAACATTTACCGTAAGGGTAATATTTATAAAAACCTTGCGGTAAATGCAGCGATGCAGGCAGTTGCGTATCTTCACGGCCTTAATTATTGGGGTATGCAAAGCGATTTATACAAACCTATCATTGGTTTTAGTTGTGGCGATATTAACGGCATTGGTATTGAAGTATTAATACAAGCACTACACGATAATCGTGTGCTTGATATGTGTACGCCAGTAATTTTTGCCAGCAACAAGAGCATTAATTTTTACCGAAAAACATTACCCGACGTTAATTTCTCGTACAGCGCTACGAAAGATATTACCCGCCTCAACCCCAAGCAGGTGAATATTTTCAATTGTTGGGAAGAAGAAGTAAGCATTACCCCTGGTGTGCTCAACGAAACGGGTGGTAAGTATGCTCTTATTAGTTTGCAACAAGCCGTTAGCTGCCTTAAAAACGGCGATATTGATGCACTTGTAACAGCACCCGTCCATAAGAAAAATGTATATAGCGAGGGCTTCCCTTACAGTGGCCACACACCCTATTTGAAAGCCAGCTTTGAAGCGAAAGATGTGTTGATGTTTATGGTAGCGAGTAACATTCGTGTGGGCTTACTTACCGAACATGTGCCAGTGCATCAGGTACATGAACATGTTACGAAAGAAAATATTATACGCAAATTACAGATGATGCACAGCAGCCTGCGTAGAGATTTTGGTATTGATAAACCTAAAATTGCTGTACTTGGTTTGAACCCACACGCCGGCGATGAAGGGTTAATTGGGGAAGAAGAACAACGGATAATACTACCGGCTATTGAAGAAGCTCGCAAGCAAATGCTGGTGTTTGGTGCTTTTAGTGCCGATGCCTTTTTTGCCAGAGGACAATATGAGCAGTTTGATGCTGTTTTAGCCATGTATCACGACCAAGGTTTGATACCTTTTAAATCGTTGGCCATTGGCGAAGGCACCAACTTTACTGCAGGCTTGCCTGTGGTGCGAACCAGTCCTGATCATGGTACTGCTTTTGACATTGCCGGTAAAGGCAAAGCAAGCGCTACCTCTACCCTTTCAGCCACATTTGAAGCGATTGACATTGTACGCCGCCGCCGTGCTTTTGATGAGGCTCATAGTAACCCTATTCAACGCCGCAGCAACCGCCTACTACAACATGCTGTAGATGAAAAAATTGATGAATAAGCCACCGATACCATGCTATTAACACTTGAAAATAATACGTTAACTGTTGCAATCAGCACTTTGGGTGCAGAGTTGCAAAGCATTTACCGTAAGGATACACAACTAGAATATTTATGGCAAGGCAATCCTCAATTTTGGGGTAAGCGTAGCCCAGTGTTGTTTCCTATTGTAGGTGGTTTGAAAGATGGGAAATATCATTATGCAGGCAATAGCTATAAAATGGGGCGGCATGGTTTTGCCAGAGAGCAACAGTTTGAAGTAGTAAGCCAATCTACCAATAGTATTGCGTTACGCCTTACGGCAAATGATGCTACGCTACAGATGTATCCTTTTGCATTTGAACTTACCATTACCTATACACTTACTAACGATACACTAACGGTGAGCTACGATGTTGGTAATGTGGGGAACGATACGATGTATGCTTCGATAGGTGCACATCCTGCATTTAATGTACCGCTTACCACCGATACAACGTTTGAAGATTATTACTTGCAATTTGAGCAGATAGAAAACGTAGGAATTTATCCGCTTACAGCAGCAGGACTACTAAAAACAGAACCTGTACCTTACTTGCAAAAAGCCAATGCCATTCCCTTGGTTAAATCAATGTTTTATGGCGATGCATTGGTTTTCAAACAATTGAAGAGTAATAGCATTGCTATATTAAGTACCCGCCATGAGCATGGCGTAACAGTACAATATGAAAATATGCCCTACATGGGTATTTGGAGTGCAAAAGATGCTCCTTTTGTATGTATTGAACCTTGGCATGGTATTGCCGACAGCGAAAATGCTACCGGCGACATTACCAACAAAGAAGGCATTGTGGCCATACCTAAAGGCGAGTACTTACACTGCAATATGCGAATTACCTTGTTTTAAGTTGATGTTGTTACCCGGCGTTTGCACCGCTAGTTGTGCAGCACTGCGTTTTCGCCTTGCATGATTGTACGTGTTAACAGCAAAATATCATTTCGATTAGGCAACTGCATGATGCGTTGGTATATGGTACTAGAAGCCATTAATGCAGTTAATGTTTGTTGGTATTCGTTCATTAAAGCAGTCATTTGCGGAGAAAGCTGAACATTAAGGGCTTTCATTTTAGCATGCTTTGCAGCCGGCGATAAACTTTTGTTGCTTACAATCGCTTGTACCGCACTTTGCTGTGCTTTCAACTGCTTTGTATTGGTTGGGGTTTGCTCCGCTTTTCGCTCTTGTTCAGTTAACGAACTTATTTGTGCTTGCAAATACACCATTTTACGGTAATGCTGATTACCTGCCAGTACTTGTGCCCATTGTTCGTTGGTTTTAAATTCGGCTTGACTTAAACCCAATAATGGCAGTAACAGTACTATTATAGAATGCAGTAGTTTTTTCACAATTTAATTTTTACTAAATTATATAAAAAACTAATTCACTACATAGTTAGTATAATTAATGGTTACACGACCTTTTTTATTTTTAAGCAAGTTGGCATCGTTTGGCTTGGCGCCCTCTTCAAACTCAAGCGTAATTCCTTTAGGTAGCTTGTAATCTTTTGTATTAAAACTAAATACAACCTTATCGGGAAGGCCGTAATTGGCAAACTTGCCATAAGTCATTTCCATTTCGTAAGTGCCATTTTCTTTGGTTGTAGTAACGGCTTTCATGATGAGCAAGTTGGCTTCATCGATGTACATGGTGGTAAGTACTACATCGCTACTTTCATTCATAGGTATCAACTTCACTATACGTACTTTAACGCCTTTGATGGTTGCTTCGCCGGCAGCAAATGCTGTGAAGTTGGTAGTTGCTAGCATGTTACTCATGTTCACACTAATACCACCTTTTGGTAGTAACGATATACCACCACTACGTTCTAGTTTAAAGCTATTTGGTTTTTTATAATACACTTTTACCTTACTGATAGGCGCTTTAATGAATACAATATCAGTTTTCATAACACCATCTGCGGTGTAGCTATTCACCTGATCTAGTTTTGCTTTCACCTTCAACACAAGCGGTGTCATATCTTGTGCGTAAGCATTTACGTAAGTGTATATCGTACAAATAAAAACAACAAAGAATTTACCGAGTGATATTGTAGATGGCTTTAAATACATGATGATTTAAGTTGTAATATCTTTTTTCTTAAAAATAACAATAGCGGCACCCACGAAGGCAACAATGTGCAATAACAATACAATGATAGAATTAATAATACGACCACTGTTTTGTATAGTGCCTGTCAAAGATTGATTTTCTGCATTCACCTGAACATCAAAAAACTCTTTCCAATTGTTCATGTGCGTTACAAACAAATAAGGACGTATGTAATTGTAAAATGGAATGTTCATTGTACTGAGCACTGTGAGAAAAACAATGATGCTCATGGTAGTAACAATAGGGCCAATACTATTCTCAGAGAAAATACTCAATAAAAAACCCAGTGCTGCTACTGCTACCATACTAACGGCAGCAAAACCAAAAGCACCTACATAACGCCAGAACACATCGGTATCGTCGAGAATAACAATGTAGCTGCTTTTAAGTAGCATCATATCATCGGTACCGAAAATGAGCATGCTACCGAAGAGTGCCATGCAGGCCATCCATGTAAGTAATAGCAAGGTGTAAATACTTGCAGCAAAAAACTTACTTAACAACCACTGCGTTCTGCTAAATGGCTTGGTGAGTACAAGTCGTAAAGTACCCATATTGGCTTCACCACTAATCATATCGGCGGATATCAGTGTTACTAGCAGGGGAACTTGTACCAGTAACATTTGCAGAATGATATAGCAAATGAGATATCCATTGAGAATATTGCCTTCAATTTCAAGACTACTGATACTACCAATCATGAAATCAACATAGCTCTGTCCGTCTACTTTTAAGCCTAACTGAACAGCTCCGATAAGTGCCGTGATAGCAGCGAAGGAAATATACGTTCGCGGTCGACGGAATATTTTATAAAGTTCAATACTGGTAAGTTGCCACATGTTGTGCTCCGCTGGTTACTTGTAAAAAATAATCTTCTAAACTATGCTTGGGTTGCAGGCTGTACACTGCTACATTCGATTGTACCAGAAATGCATTTAAATCAGGGATTTGATTGCGGTGCATTTTAAGTACAATATGCTGTTGGCGTTGTGGTTGCAGATATGGCGCCCATTGGCTTTGCTGCAATAACTGAAGGGCATTAGCAGCATCGTTACAGGTAAGTTCTACCACTGCTTGTGCCGGATCGAACAGTGCCGAAGCACTGCCTTCTACCAACTTTTTGCCTTTATCGATAATGAGTACGCGTGTGGCTACTTGCTCAATTTCGCTGAGTAAATGGCTGCTTACAACCACTGTTTTATGCATTTCGCGGCTAAGCCTTAGAATAAGGTTACGGATATCGGCAATCCCTTGTGGATCTAGGCCATTGGTAGGCTCATCGAGTATTACGATTGATGGCTCGTGTATCAAAGCAATGGCAATGCCTAAGCGCTGTTTCATGCCTTGACTAAAGGTTTTTACCACATCTTTAGCACGTTCTGCCAAGCCTACCATTTCAAGTTGTTGCATCAGTTGTTGCTGTGTTGGCTTGATACCACTTAAACGAGCAAAGAGCCTCAGGTTATCGTAAGCACTGAGGTATTTGTACACATCGGGTTTTTCAATAACAGCACCCATTTGCCGTAAGGCTTCAGTTCTGTTGTTGCTGAGCGACTGCCCCACAACATTAATGGTGCCGCTGGTAGGTGTAATCAAACTCAGCAGCATACGCAATGTGGTGCTTTTGCCAGCGCCGTTCTGCCCTAAAAAACCATATACATCGCCTTTGAGTACGGTGAACGACACATCGTTCACTGCTTGAAAAGTTCCGAAATGCTTGCTAAGCCCTTGTACTTCTATTACAGGTTGCATGTAGTACTAACGTGTAGTATTTAAATTGGTTGCAAAACTATTCAAATAGGTACGGCTAGGCCGTATTTTTACAAAAAAATATGGTTGGGCGCTACTTGCAGCTATTTAATTGATCAGGCATTTACCGTAAGGTTATATTAAGAACTATCTTTATGGCATGCAAGTGCATTTTGAACAAGAAATAGTATTTACAACGGCTCGTAGTGGTGGTAAGGGCGGACAACATGTGAATAAAGTTGAGACCGCCGTTACCGGCAAATGGGATATCGTACAAAGCCAGCATTTCACCACTGATGAAAAAGCTATTTTATTGCAAAAATTACAACACCTCATTACAAAAGATGGGGTTTTGCTTGTAAAATCGCAAGTAGATAGAACGCAATTAGGCAATAAGCAACGGGTGACACAAAAAATGTATCTATTAGTGCACAAGGCTTTAATACCAAAAAAAGCTCGTATTGCAACAAAGCCGAGTAAGGCATCGCAACTACAAAGAATAGACACTAAAAAGAAACATTCGGCCAAAAAACAACAGCGTCAAAAAAATATTGGATATGAAAGGGAGTAAGTTTTTGTGTTTAAAAATATGGGGATTCATCGCCATAGCCATTATTACTGCGGCTTGTGGCAGAGAAGGATCGGGCACTAATGTGAACCCACCTGCCTACGACGTTCAGTTACGCTTCATCAATTTTATGGGGGGCGATACGGCTAAGGTCAATAACAATTATACCAACGCTGCTGGTGAAGTATTCATCCTGAGCAACTTTCAGTATTACATTAGCAATATTGCCTTTTATAACAATACCACCAATCGCTGGGAAACACTAGACGGTCAGTATTATTTGGTGAGCATTGCCAGTGATAGTTCTCGCACTATTAACCTGAAAGTAAGCAACCGAAACTACTCGCAGCTTCGGTTTTTGTTAGGTGTTGATAGCACCCGGAATGTAAGCGGGGTACAATCGGGAGCACTTGATCCGCTAAACGGTATGTTTTGGACATGGAATAGTGGCTACATTATGGCTAAGCTAGAGGGTAGAAGCAATGTAAGTACTGCGCCAGCTAATAGTATGAGTTACCATATCGGAGGGTTTAGAACAGGTGAAAATGCTGCAAGAACCATTACATTCAATTTAACAACGCCTATTAACATACCTACAAATGGCAAAAGTGTTGCTACCTTACACGCCGATGGCTTGAAATGGTTCACGGGTGTACACAATTTGCGTATTGCTACACAGGCGATTGTGCATAACCCGGGTGTTGCAGCCATGCAATTTGCAGACAACTACGAACGTATGTTTACCCTAGTTAATGTTCAGAATTAATGCGATGTACAAAAAACATATGGTTGTGTTTGAGTGTGATAGCTGTAGTTATCGGCGTGATTGGTGTGCATAGTTGTAAGAAAACAGATGCTGCACCTAGTGCACCAACACCTACCCCTGTTAGTTTTACCGTACCCAACGGCTGGCCACAACCAGCATACGACTTCACAAAAAATCCGCTTACGCAAGAAGGTATTGCATTAGGAAGAGCTTTGTTTTATGAGGGTAAGCTTAGTAAAGATGGTAACTTCCCCTGTGCTAGCTGCCACCAGAATTTTGCAGCTTTTGCCACCTTCGATCATAATTTTAGTCATGGCTTCAACAATAGCTTTACCACACGCAATGCCCCGGGTACTTTCAACCTCGCTTGGTTAAAAAACTTTCATTACGATGGAGGAATCAATCACTTAGACTTACAGCCGCTAGCCCCAATAACAGCGCCGAACGAAATGGCAGAAACCATTGCCAATGTAATCAACAAGCTGCAGAACGACGCAAAATATCGTCAGCTTTTTACAGCGGCTTATGGCGATGATAATATCACTACAGAACGCATGACCAAAGCATTGAGCCAGTTCATGCTTACCATGGTGAGCAACAACAGCAAATACGACTTGGTAAAAGCAGGCAAAGCCACCTTTACACTGCCAGAACAATTAGGCTACGATTTATTTAAAAACAAAGGTTGTGTTAGTTGCCATACAGAACCATTATTCACCAATAACGATTATATCAATATTGGCATGCCTGTAGATCCTACGACTAATGATTATGGTCGCATGCGTGTTACCAACAACCGAACCGACAGCCTCAAGTTTAAAGTTCCTACACTTAGGAATGTTCAGTTAACCTTTCCTTACGGGCATGATGGAAGGTTTACCAATTTAGATGCTGTTTTAGAGCATTACCGAAGCGGCGTAGTCAATGGCCCTACTACCGATGCTCGTGTTCGGAATAGAATTGCACTAAGCAATTTTGAAATCGGACAAATCAAAGCATTTTTAAACACGCTTACTGATACTGTACTTACCAAGAACCCAGCTTTTGCACAGCCCTAGTACAATTCCAACACTACGATGTAAGTTTGCCATCCACCGATTAAATACACGCTTTCTTGTCGATTAAGAAACTTGCATCACACACCCTTTATTATGGCCTTAGCAGTATTGCAGCTAAGTTCATCAACTATTTGCTTACGCCTTATCTTACGTATAATGCAGCTGTAAGTATTGCCGACTATGGGAAAATGACCGCCATGTATGCGATCATACCCATCATCAATATTGTTTTCACCTATGGTATGGAAACGGCCTACTTCAGGTTCATTCAACAGGAAGGAACCAGCGAAAAGGTCAACAGCACTGCTTCTATTTCTATTATAAGCAGCACAATTATTTTAACCCTCATCGGTTGGTTTTTTGCAGGCCCTATTGCTGCCATTGCATCGTTGCAAGGCTTTGAAAACTGGGTTCAAATTAGCCTGCTCATTATAGCACTCGATGCGTTAAGTGCTATTCCCTTTGCAAGGCTACGTAATGAAGGCAGACCATTACTTTTCGCCTTTATAAGAATCGCTAGCATATTACTCAACGTAGGATTAACGCTATTCTTTTTAAGCTACTGTCCTAAGCAAGTAGCAGCCCAACCCAATAGTTGGTATATCATCGTATACGACCCTGAGGTGAATCCAGTTACTTATATTCTTATAGCCAATTTAGCACAGAGTGCTTTCACATTTTTGCTACTTAGCAAGTGGCTACTACCCAAACAATGGCATTTTGATATTGCCTTATGGCAAAAAATGATGGCCTACGCACTGCCTATGTTACTTGCAGGTATGGGCGGTATGATTAACGAAACCTTCGACCGGCTTATGCTTGGTTGGTGGCTCCCTGCCGGCAGCGATTTCGATGCAGAACGTGGTATCTATGGCGCCTGTTACAAACTAAGCTTACTCATCACCCTTTTCATTCAAGCTTTTCGTATGGGCGCAGAGCCCTTTTTCTTCAAGCAAGCACAAGGTGCCAACCCACAAATCATTTACGCAAGGGTTATGAAGTTTTTTGTGATTACACTATGTTTCATTTTTCTCGGCGTAACCCTGTACATGCCATTACTCAAATATTTTATTGGCGAAAAATACTGGGCGGGGCTTAGCATTGTACCCTTACTGCTATTGGCTAATATGGCGCTTGGTATTTATTACAACCTCAGTGTTTGGTACAAGGTAACATCAAACACTATGGCAGGTGCCTACATCACACTCGCAGGTGTTGCTATCACTTTTGCTATCAACTATGTATTCATTCCTACATACGGATACATTGCCTGTGCTTGGGCTACCTTTTTATGTTATACCAGTATGATGGTTATTAGTTTTCGCTGGGGACAAAAGCACTACTACATTCCATACAAATGGAAAAAGCTGCTTGCCTACATTGTTATTGTACTATTACTGTTTGGTATACAAAGCATTGTTGCATGGTTCGTTGGCAACCTTAGCCTACAAATGCTAACCGCCACACTGTTGTTTGGCATTTTCACTTGGTTTATCACCCTAGTAGAACGTAAAGAGCTGAAACAGCTTCCTGTATTGGGCAGATTTATCCGATAGCGCCATATAAAATTTTCCTTACGGTAAATTTTTTGTTGCTCCATATAGCAAAAACCCTATTTTTGCCACCCAATTTCCAAGAAGGGTTCCAAAAACCTGGAAGTTACCGGCGGGTGTGGCGAAATTGGTAGACGCATTAGACTTAGGATCTAACGCCGCGAGGCATGGGGGTTCGAGTCCCTCCACCCGCACTAAACCCCTTCCCTGAGGGGTTTATTTTTTTAATTACCGATAACAATGCTTCAGTAAGGGGCTGAAGTAACAACGTCTCTTTTGCATGGCTACAGTTACCCGTGAACAAATTGGTACGCTGCACGATAAATTAGTGGTTACACTCAGCAAGAACGATTATTATCCTGCATTCGAAAAAGGTTTAAAACAATACGCTCAAAAAGCCAATATCCCTGGTTTCCGTAAGGGTATGGTACCTGCCGGATTGGTGAAGAAAATGTACGGTCAAAGTATCTTTACCGACGAAATTTTACGCAAGGTAGAGCAAGAATTAAACAGCTACCTCACCAACGAAAAGCTCGATATTTTCGCTCAGCCATTGCCATTGGAAAGTGATGCTGCTAAGCTCGATGTGAACAACCCTACCGACTACACATTCAATTTTGAAATTGGTTTAAAACCAGCTTTAAATATCGATGTTAACAAGGGTAACTACATACGTTACAAAATTGAAGTTACCGAAGCCATGTTAAACGAAGAGGTAGATCGCCTTCGTACACGCTTCGGCAAAATGACAGAACCTGAAGCCATTGATAACGATGAAAACGTTTTAAACGTAACCTTCACCGAAACCGATGAAGCAGGCAATGCCATTGAAGGTGGTATTAGCAAAGCTAGCAACAGCCTTTTGGTGAAATATTTTACAGAAGCACAACGTGCTGCATTACAAGGCAAAAAAGTTGGTGATAGCCTTACGGTAAAATTGAACGATGCCTTAGAAGCAACTTCAAAAGAAGCTGTACTCGGCGATTTAAATCTACGCCATGAAGATGCCGATAAATACTTCACCATTGCCATCACAAAAGTTGGCTTGGTAGAAAAAGCAGAACTTAACAACGAGTTCTTTGAAGCTGCTTACCCAGGTGCTGGCATTACAGATGAAGCAGGTTTCCGTAACCGTGTGCAACAAGATATTGATGCCTATTTTGCACAACAAAGCAGCAATCAACTACACGACCAAATTTTCCACAACTTAGTAGACCATACAGATGTTGACTTCCCTGAAGCTTTCTTAAAGCGTTGGTTGCAAGTAGGTGGCGAAAAACCAAAAACAGCTGAAGAAGCAGAGACAGAATACCCAGGCTTTGCAAAGCAATTAAAGTGGAGCATTATTAGCGGACAACTTATTAACGACAATAAAATTGAAGTGAATCAAGACGAGTTGAGAAGCTTTGCTAAACAACAAATGCTTGGTTACATGAACATGCAAATCAGCGGCGATGATATGCCTTGGTTAGACGATTATATCAACCGCATGATGAGCGACCGCAAGTATGTTGAAAACACGTACTTCCAATTACAAACCGATAAACTTTTCCGTTACGTTGAAACACAAATCAACCCAACGGAACAAGCCATCAGCGTTGAAGCCTTTACCGATATGGTGAAAAACCATCATCACTAATTGCATTTACATTTACCGTAAGGTATTTGAATACTACAAGCCACTTCTTTCGAAGTGGCTTTTTTCATATAATAAGCCTTACGGCAAATAGATATACGCTATCAACCTTTGCCGAATAGCCTTACCTTGCAAACACTAAATATTTGCAACCAACAACCAAGCATCATGTCGTTATTTGAGTCGATTATTTTAGCTGTAGTAGAAGGGTTAACTGAATTTTTGCCGGTAAGCAGTACCGCCCACATGATTTTTGCCAGCACTTTTTTAGGTATCCAGAAAGATGAATTTGTAAAAATGTTTCAGGTAGCCATACAATTTGGAGCCATATTAGCCGTAGTAGTATTGTATTGGCGGAAGTTTTTCAACTTTACCAAACTGTCGTTTTACATCAAGCTGGCCATTGGCGTGATGCCTGCATTAGTACTAGGCTACTTATTCGACGATTACATTGAATCAGTATTAGAAAAGCCCATACCTATTGCCATAGTACTCATTATTGGTGGCGTAGTACTGCTCTTTGTAGACCGCTGGTTTAGCAACAACAATATTGATAACGACGATGCCATTACCATTCCGAAAGCATTAGCCATTGGCTTTTGGCAATGCTTGGCCATGATGCCCGGCACCAGTAGAAGCGCTGCAAGTATTATTGGTGGTATGCAGCAAAAATTAACGCGTAACCTAGCTGCAGAATTTTCGTTCTTTTTAGCTGTACCTACCATGTTAGCGGTAAATGTGTACTCTATTTTTTTAAAAGACTGGAAGTACAACGGCACGGAACAAAAGGGCTATCAAATGATACTTAGCGATACTGCACATACTACGGCCTTTGCACTTGGCAATGCTGTAGCATTTATAGTAGCTATTATAGCCATCAAATTCTTTATTGGCTTTTTAAAGAAATACGGCTTTAAAATGTGGGGTTATTATAGAATTATTGTAGGCCTCATTTTATTAGCATTATTTTTATCTGGCGTGGTTACCACCGCCTAATACCGTTGCTATGCAAAAAACTGCCTCCAAAAAAGTGGTGAATGCCTGGGCCATGTACGACTGGGCCAATAGTGCTTATAACCTGGTAATAACCTCTACAATTTTTCCTACCTATTTCGAAGCTGTTACCGGCGACGGCAATGAAGCTACGTTAATAGATGAGGTACAATTGGGTGGACGTACTTTCGTAAATACATCGCTATACAATTATGCCCTTGCCGTTGCATTTTTAGTAGTTGCAGCACTCTCGCCACTATTATCGAGCATTGCCGATTACAGAGGTAATAAAAAAACATTTTTAGGTAGCTTTTTCACCCTTGGTAGTGTAGCCTGTTGTGGCTTGTATGCCTTTACCGATACTAGCAACCTTTGGTTAGGATTGTTATGTATGATTTTAGCTTGCTTTGGCTATTGGGCTAGCTTGGTATTTTACAACTCTTACCTGCCAGAAATTGCAGCCCCCGAAGACCGTGACCATATTAGTGCTAAGGGTTTTGCCCGCGGCTACATTGGCAGTATGATATTGCAAGTGATTTGCTTTGTTTTTGTACTTAAACCCGATTTGTTTGGTATTACAGTTGGCATGGCAAGTCGTATTTCATTTTTGCTCGTAGGTATTTGGTGGTTTGTATTTGCCCAGTGGAGCCTACGCCGCTTGCCTGCTGGTACACCAGCCGATGCAACAGCAGCAAAACGCAGCGCATCGAGTGGCTATAAAGAGTTACAAAAAGTATGGCATCAGTTAAAAGAAATTCCGGTGCTACGTATGTTTTTGGGCTCCTACTTTTTTTACAACATGGGGGTGCAAACTGTAATGCTGGTAGCTACCCTCTACGGAAAATCAGAATTGGGTATTCCTACCACTAATTTGATTATTGCTATTTTGTTGATTCAGTTGATTGCCGTACCCGGTGCCTACACGATATCGTGGCTGAGTAGCAAAATCGGTAACCTACAAGCTTTAATGTTGGTAGTAGTATTGTGGATTGCACTTTGCTTTGTGGGCTATCATTTACCGAAAGGTGGCATCAATGAATTTTATATGTTGGCTGTTGGCGTTGGCTTTGTAATGGGCGGTATTCAAAGCTTGAGCAGAAGTACCTATGCCAAGCTAATGCCAGAAACACACAACACAACATCGTTCTTCAGCTTTTTTGATGTTACGGAGAAAATTGCCATTGTAATTGGCATGCTTAGCTTTGGTTATATCATTGAATTTAGCGGCAGCCAGCGTAACAGCGTATTAGCACTCATGTTATTTTTTGTGATAGGTTTAATAGGTTTGGCATTTACTTTACGCAAGCAAAAAACAACGATTGCAGCATGAAACTCTATACGATAAACACAGGTAATTTTAAACTCGATGGAGGCGCTATGTTTGGTGTTGTGCCTAAAAGTATTTGGCATAAGCTAAACCCTGCCGATAGTAATAATTTATGTACTTGGGCTATGCGGTGCTTACTAATTGAGCATGGCAACAAGCTTATTTTAATTGATACTGGTATTGGCAATAAGCAAGATGATAAGTTTTTTGGCCACTATCACTTACATGGCGATGCTAGCTTACAAAGCTCATTACATGCACTGGGATTCAATAGTAGCGATATTACCGATGTAGTTTTAACGCATTTGCATTTCGACCATTGTGGCGGGGCAGTTGAGCGTATAGGCGAAAGCTTACAATGTACTTTCAAAAATGCTACTTATTGGAGCAATGCAGCTCATTGGCAGTGGGCTACGCAGCCTAATGCTCGTGAAAAAGCATCGTTCTTGAAAGAGAATATACTGCCTTTACAGGCAAATGGACAGCTTCAAATGGTACCTATTGCCGATAAAAATCTACAACCAAATGGTGTGGCCAAAGTAGCTTCTGGCATTATAGATGAACTCAGTTTTAGAATTGTGAATGGTCATACCGACGCTATGATGCTACCACAAATTAGCTACCAAGGCAGGGAAATTGTATACATGGCCGATTTGCTGCCCAGTGTAGGGCATATACCTCTGCCGTATGTAATGGCTTACGATATGTTTCCACTCACAACATTAACCGAGAAAGAAGCGTTCTTACAAGAAGCGGTAAGCAACAATTACATCCTTTATTTTGAACACGACCCTGTTAACGAATGTTGCACACTACAGCAAACAGAAAAAGGCATTAGAGCTGCTGCAACAATGGCACTAGCTGACTTAGGTTAAACACACTCCACAATTACTATGGCATTAGCAACGATACTTTGGGTAGACGATGAGATTGAAAGCTTGCAATCGCACAAGCTATTTCTGGAAGGTAAAGGGTACGAGGTGCACACCCTTACCAATGGCTACGATGCGCTAGAATTTTTAAAAGAAAATACCATAGACGTTGTACTGCTCGATGAAAGCATGCCAGGTATTACAGGGTTAGAAACCTTGTCAAAAATTAAAACCGACTACCCTTGGTTACCGGTTGTAATGATCACTAAAAATGAAACAGAAAATGTAATGGAAGAGGCTATTGGTAGCCAAATTACCGATTACCTCATTAAGCCGGTGAACCCTAATCAGGTATTGTTATCACTCAAAAAAATTATTGATAACAAACGTTTGGTTGCCGAAAAAACAACTACTGCCTATCAGCAGCAGTTTCGCAACTTGTTTATGGCGCTCAATAGTAACCCGAATCATAAAGAGTGGGCCGATATTTATAAGCAGTTGGTGTATTGGGAGCTAGAAATGGAGAAAAGTGATAGTCCGCAAATGCAAGAGGTACTTGCTGCACAAAAGCAAGAAGCCAATACAGAGTTTTTCAAATTCATTTATAAAAACTATGGTAAGTGGTTGCATCAAAAAGCGGGTGAAGATGCTCCAGTGTTAAGTCCTCAATTGTTATCGAACAGTGTTTTTCCTTTGCTACAAAAACAAACACCTGTTTTTTTTATTTTGATCGACAACCTGCGTTTCGACCAATGGAAGGCGATACAACCGTTGCTAACCGAGCACTTTAGAGTAGTTTCAGAAGATACTTTTTATAGTATTCTACCAACAGCTACACAATATGCCCGCAATGCTATTTTCAGTGGTTTAATGCCCATTGACATACAAAAAAAGTTTCCGCAGCATTGGAAAAACGATGATGATGAAGGTGGCAAAAACCTATCAGAAGAATTGTTCTTACAATACCAACTAAAGCAAAATGGTTTAGCCAATATTAAATACAGCTTCACTAAAGTGCTGCATCATAACGATGGACAGCAACTAGTAGCTAATATTCATAACCTGCTCAACAACGAGCTTAACGTAATTGTGTACAATTTTGTAGATATGCTAAGCCATGCACGTACCGAAATGGAGGTGTTAAAAGAGTTGGCTTCCGATGAAATTAGCTATCGCAGTATCACAAAAAGTTGGTTTGAACACAGTCCACTCAACCAAGCGTTAAAACGCATTGCCGATAAAAACATACAAATTGTGTTGGCAACAGACCATGGCAGCATTCGTGTTAATACACCTTACAAAGTAATTGGCGACAAGCAAACTACCGCCAATCTCCGCTACAAGCATGGGAAAAACCTCAACTTCGATGGTAAAGATGTGCTTGCTTTCAAAAACCCTGCCGATGCGGGTCTGCCAGCACCCAATGTGAACAGCAGCTTTATTTTCGCAAAAGAAGATGGTTTTTTATGCTATCCAAATAACTACAATCATTATGTGAACTATTACCGCAATACTTTTCAGCATGGTGGCATTAGCTTAGAAGAAATGATTATTCCGGTAGTACACCTCACCCATAAATAAGATTTATACACTTACGTGGAAAAGTGGATACGCATTGGCCATACAACTAATCGTATTTTTGAAGCAATGAAGTATACAGCTACTACACTTAAAAAGTTAGAAGATATTTTAGGCGAAAGTGCATTTACCGTAAGGTACGAAAGAGGCAACTTTCAAAGTGGCTATTGCATTTTAGAGCAAAAGCGAGTGGTAGTACTCAATAAATTTTTGAATGTAGAAGGTCGTATCAACACCTTACTAGAACTGATACCACAACTCAATATCGAGTTCGATAAGCTTACCCACGAATCGCAAAAATTATACGACGATGTGGTAAGTAAGAGTTTAAAAGCTACCGCATAACCAACCCTTGTACTACTTTTGCAGGGCATGCAAAATCCGCCATTAACCATCACATTTTTAGGCACCGGCACCAGTAGCGGTGTACCTATGATTGGTTGTAATTGCGAGGTATGCCAAAGTAACAATCCTAAAGACAAACGGCTACGCAGCAGCATTTTAGTTTGCTCTGCTACCACACGTATTGTTATTGATACTACGCCCGATTTTAGGTATCAAATGTTGCGCATCAACAATCAAAAGCTCGATGCAGTGGTGTATACGCATGCTCACAAAGACCATATTGCCGGCCTCGATGATGTTAGAGCCTATAACTTCACACAGCAAAGAGCAATGGATATTTATGCAACCGAGGCTACACAAGCAGCACTAAAAAAAGAATTTGCCTACGCTTTTGCCGAGCACAAATACCCCGGCGTTCCTGAATTACGGCTACATACCATTGCTACAGCGCCATTTCAAATCGGAGATATTTGGCTTGAACCAATACAAGTATGGCACCATAAAATGCCAGTACTTGGTTTTAAGTTGGGAAATTTTATATATATTACCGACGCAAATGCAATTGATACTGAAGAGCTTGAAAAGCTGTATGGTGCCGATATTCTAGTGTTAAATGCCTTGCGTAAAGAGGCTCATATTTCGCACTTTACACTATCGCAAGCGGTAGCTATTGTGGCACAAACAAAGGTTAACCAAGCGTATTTCACGCATATCAGTCATCAGTTAGGTTTGCACAACGCTATCAATGCAAGCTTACCAGCTAACATAGCGCTAGCATACGATGGCTTAACTCTCCAAATTAACTAGTAGCATATAACGCCTTTTTTAAACAAAAAGCGTTATGAAAACAATTGTACAGTACTTCAAATTTTCACGCAAAGAGCGTGTAGCCGCTGTTACACTGTTAGTAATAGGTGTAGCACTTTTTGCGGTACCTTGGTGGTTAACATCGGCTAAAAGCCAGCAGCAAACCATAACAGCACCACCACCTCAAATCGTACAAAACAATCTGCCAAATGCGGCATTACCAACCGATGCTTCAGCCGAAACCGAAGCCTCGCCTCAAAACACACTTTTTTACTTCGATCCGAATACAGCCAGTTTGGCCGACTTCGAACGATTAGGCCTACGAAGCAAAACCGCACAAACCATCTTAAACTATCGCAGTAAGGGCGGCAAGTTTCGTCAGGCTTCCGATTTACGTAAGATATATACCCTCTCCGCAACCGATGCCGAACGCCTGATTCCCTATGTTCGAATAACATCGGCAACGCACAATCAAGGTACACCTTACGGTAAATATGAAAGCACACCTTACATCAATAAAACACCCAATACAATAGATATTAATACTGCCAGCGAAGCCGATTTTGAGCAATTACCTGGTATTGGCAAAGTACTTGCTGCACGTATTGTAAAGTTTAGAAATGCCAAGCAAGGCTTTCAACAAATAGATGATATTGCTCAAACCTATGGCTTGCCTACAACTACATTTCAGCAAATTAAACCTTACTTAACCATTAGCCAGCAAGCAACCGTAGCTACTAATAAACAACCACAACAGCACCTTACGGTAAATATCAATGAAGCTAGCTGGCAACAATTACAGCAACACTGCAATACAATTAACAGCGATATTGCCAGTGCTATTATAACACTACGCAAAAAATATGGCACTATACAAAACAGCACCGATCTCAAACGCATTGTGTTTCTAAACGATACGCAAATACAAGCGATAGCCACTTGCTTTAACCTGCCATAAGCACACTACTATAGTGTACTACCAGCACCTATGCAATGAGATAAAACCATTGCCCAATCGGATTTTGCGTATACTAGCTTGTGTAAGGCATGAGTACATTTACAGTGTATCCAAATTCTATCACGAAAACTGTACTTATGAAAACCTTAAACAACAGAGGTCCTACTTTAGGGGTGTTTAATGTGCGGCTTAAAAAGCACATGTTTATTAAGGGATGTTTTAAAAACACTTCCATTCTTTCTACATCTTTTAATGATGGTTAAGTACCATTTTATTGGTTGCCCTACTACCCCGAAATAGCTTTGCATTCTAATCCAATAGTTTTTTCTACTAACACAAACGCAGTTATGAAACGCATTTATTCATGGTTATTTTTATCGCTTACGGTTATTGCATTTGCCTGTAAAAAGGGCGAAGAACTCAATGCCGATAACGGTAATAATACAACCAAAGTAGCCCCCGACGGATTTACTTATAATACGTCGAAGACAATCAATTTAAATATTCGATTGCTCACGAACGATAACCAACCAATTAAAGGGGTAATCGTTAGTTTATATCCTGGTACAAATACCGATGTGGCAAACATTATGTTCAAAGGAATGACAGATGCTACCGGTACTTTAAGAGCCACCTTGGCGGTACCTTCTTACATAGATACCTTCACAGTAGATCCAGAATATGTAGGTTTAATGCGTTACGCCAAAACCTACTTAACCTCAAATCAATTGAACGTAACCATTGGCGGTGCTGGTGGATTTTCAGGAAATGTAGCCGGCCGTGGTATAGATATGCCTAACAAATGGTATATCGGCGAAAATCGTGTTGAGAATAACGTTATATACAAATACATGGGCACCTACAATAACAATGGCCGCCCAAGCTACTTAACCACACCTGGCGATGTTATCAGTGCTGGTTTATTAAGTCGTATCAATGAATCATTACCAGAAAGAACCGATGTTCGATTAGTACACCCAGAGTATTTATTAAATACTGCTACACCCGATATCAGAGTAACCGAACTATCAGATGTATGGTTAACTTTTGTGCATGAAGGTGCAGGCTATGTTAACTCTCTAGGCTACTTTGTATACAATACTAACAACCCTCCTAGCAATGTTGCGCAAATTGATACTGTATATCATGTATTACCTAACGCTTCATTGAGCGGCAGTGGTGGCGATATGCGTAGTGGCGATAAGGTATACTTAGGGCGCTATGCAGCAGGTAAAAGTATTGGCTTTGTAATTTTTGCTAATGGATGGAATGGTGGTAGCCGTACTGTAAACACCAGCGCAGACAAGTTTTATAGCAATCCGAATTTCAACCCAGAACCAACCGCTGCTTTGAGAAGGCACCATGTACTCTTATACGACCAAACAGAACAGATGTTTTTGGTTGGGTTTGAAGATATCAACAGAACCTTCTCTGGCTGCGATCAAGATTTTAACGATTTAGTGTTCTATTGTAAGAGTAATCCTGTTACTGCCATCTCTACCGATAATGTTGCAACCATGGATATTCCAACTGATAGCGATGGCGATGGTGTTGCTAATTCTGTAGATGAATTCCCAACCGATCCTACCCGTGCATATCGTTATTACTATCCATCGCAAAACAACTGGGCTACCATTGCTTTTGAAGATTTATGGCCTGCCAGTGGCGACTACGATATGAACGACATGTTAATTGATTATCGCTATACATTCATTTGTAATGCTGCCAACAACGTGGTAGATATGAATGCCAGTTATGCTATTGGTGCAGCAGGTGCCAGCTTTAACAATGGCTTTGGTCTACAGCTCGATGTTGCCCCCAGTGCCATCAGAAGCATTACAGGTCCTAGAATCACCAGCAATTACCTTAGCTTCAATGCCAATGGTACCGAAGCAGGTCAATCAAAAGCAGTGATTATTCCTTTCGATAATCATCGTAGCTTAATCAGCGATCCATCAGGTTCTATTTTCATCAATACACAAATGGATAGAGCCAGAGTAAGCGGCGATACAGTTAACCTTACCATTGCATTTGCACAACCTATGGCTGTTGCAGGCTTGCTATCAACCCCAATGAATCACTTTATTATTAGCAACCAACGCCGTGGTTACGAGGTACACTTACCAGGTTACTTACCAACCGATAAGGCCGATGCTAGCTTGTTTGGTCAGTGGTCTGATAATACAAGTCCGCAAGACAATCGTTACTACCTCGCAAAAGATAACAGTCCTTGGGCAATTAACTTCTTGCAAAAATTCACACACCCAACAGAAACAAGCAATATTAAAGATGCTTACTTACGTTACATGAATTGGGTGAACAGCGGTGGAACTACCAATACCGATTGGTACAGCAATACAAGTGCCGGCTACCGCAACAACGCACTGATTTACACAAAGTAGTGTTTGTATTATAGTAGAAAAACCATCTCCGGGGCAGCCTTTACAAGGCTGCTCTTTTTATGAGTACACCTTACGGTAAATGTTGACGCATGAGTGCCTGTACCCGAAGTAATGCACTGTCTTTACCTTCTTTTACCGCAAGGGCCGATGGCTTCACCCAAACATCGGGCAGTACGCCTTGTGCCGTTTTATCGGCCAACGTTTTATTAGGGAATACAATTCTATACAACGGCAAGCGAACCCTTATACCACTATTCGGCAGCGTAATGGTGGCAGTATTAATAGCACTGTTGCCATAACTACCACCTCCCGATTCATCGCCAACAATGGTAACATTAGCTTGCCCTTTTAATGCATTGGTAAACATCGTTGCGGCCGAAAACGTATAACCATTTTGCAAAATATAAATACGTCCGTTAAAATGATGTCGCTTAAAAGGTTGATGCACAGTATTGGCATAGCTACGCATGTAGTATTTGCCATCGGCAGCATTACGTTTGGTACGTAACTGTAAGCCCAACCAAAACAACCAACGAGGTTGTATATACTTACCATTGGCACCAAAGTTGCGACGAATCGCCATCACAGTATCGCCATCTTTAAACGGCTGTTGTATTAAATACTTGGTGAGCAAAACATTACGAGCCACCCTGCCACCTGTATTATTGCGAACATCTATCGCAAGTTGTTGAATACGATATTGTGCTAGCGTTGCAAATGACTTTCTCAAAAAACGCCGCATTGAATATTTACTAAAACTGCCAATACGTAAGTAGGCAGTATGCAAAGTGGTATCTATTTGCAACTGTAAGGTTTGTGCCTTTTCACTTTTTCTAATCGCTCGCTTGCTAGGGGTGGGTGCAGTAGCTACTACGGTTGCTACCGGTTTTTTGGTCGTGTCTTTTTTAACTACAAAATTTTTGAGCACCGTTTGTTTGGCTACGCCATTAGTATCTATAAAGTTGATATGGTAAGCCGTATCTAAGCCTAATATCAAACGATACATACCTGCAAAACTGTTGCTGATATACAAGTACTTAAAGCTTAATGCGTTACCATCGGTACTAATAAACTGTTGTAATGTATCAATGTACCATTTTGCAGATTTGCCATTAATATGAGTGATATAGCTGCCGCGTGTTAGCGTTGTATCATTTGCCGTAAGGCTACGTATTAATACCATACTATCGGCATGTAATACACGCACCATTAATGGCATTTGCGGTCCTTTATATTGGTTATTCCATCGGGTATATGCTTTAGAAAACTGTACTGATGTATGACCACATTTGATTTGTGCTACCACTTGTGCCAAAGCATTTTTAAGTTGTAGCTCGCTAATACTATCTGGAATGTTTTGTAGCACCTGCTGAAAAGCACTATCTATTACTTGTGAAGAGGTGTACCAAAATGTACTTGGATGCTGTTGATAGAGTACACGTTGCAATAACTGTACATCGGCCTTTGCCGCAGCAGCCGATAACTTAGGAGGTGCTGTAGCCAATTTTGTACTCGTACAACTTTGCAGCCACATGCATAGCAACAAAACACCACACCATAAACACTTCATACTTATACAAATGCGTTCCAACCTTGTGCTGTAATATCGTGCAGGTTATTGCTGCGGGTAATGAGCTTTTTGCCTTCTTCTAGTTCGGTGACATAACCAATCACAGCAATATCTTCATTCAGCGTAATTTTATCGTAATCGCTTTGCGATAATGTGAAAAGTAGCTCATAATCTTCACCACCACTCAAAGCACAAACCGTAGGATCTAATCCAAATTTAAAGGCAGCTTTACGAGCATCTTCATGGATGGGTAGCTTTTCTTCGTAGATGCGGCAGCCAACATTACTTTGTTTACAAATGTGTAGTATTTCACTGCTTAGGCCATCACTTACATCCATCATAGCTGTAGGCAATATGTTATTGGTTTCAAAAAAGCCAATAATATCTTTTCTGGCTTCGGGCTTTAAGAGTCGACCAACAATGTAATTTTCGTTTTCTAAATCGGGTTGTACCCCCGGATTTTCGAGGAAAATTTTCTTTTCACGTTCCAATATAGTCAATCCTAAAAATGCAGCACCTACATCGCCTGATACACAAATTAAATCGCCTTTTTGGGCGGTACTACGCTTTACAATTTGTGTTGCATTTGCCTCGCCAATAGCGGTTACCGTAATAATAAACCCCTTTTGACTGCTACTTGTATCACCACCAATTAAATCAACGCCATACTTTTCGCAAGCGGCATAAACGCCTTCATAAAACTCAGTAAGTGCTTCAACGCTAAACCGGTTACTAAATGCAACACTCATGGTAATATGTGTAGGTGTAGCATTCATAGCATAAATATCACTGACATTAACCACAACACTCTTATAGCCTAAATGCTTCAATGGCGTGTACATCAAATCAAAATGCACACCTTCTACCAACATATCGGTACTAATTACCGTTTGCTTCCCAAAATGATCAATCACGGCTGCATCATCACCAATACCGAGCATGGTACTTGCATTGGTAATCTCAAAATTTTTAGTGAGGTGCTCTATTAAACCAAACTCACCCAAACTTGCTATCTCAGTTCTGTTACTCATACGTTGCTGTTAAATATTACCGCCATTAATAACGGCATGTAACTGTTCGTGAATAATACCATTGGTAGCCAACAAATGTGGTTGATACACACTGTAAGCATCACCTTTAAAGTCGGTTACTTTACCGCCTGCCTCTTCTACGATTAAAAAGCCTGCTGCACTATCCCATGCATTGAGCTTGTGTTCATAAAACCCATCGAAACGACCAGCAGCTACCCAGCATAAATCAATAGCAGCACTACCTAATCTACGCACTGCAATACCTTTTCGTACCAACTTATCAAACACTTGCAATGGTCCATTTTCTGATTCTAAGTAGGTATAAGGGAACCCTGTTACCAAACAAGCTTTGGTAAGTTCATTTTGTGTTGAAACATGTATTGCTTTACCATTCAGTGTAGCACCCTTTCCTTTTTCGGCCACAAATAACTCGTTCATAAAAGGGTTGTACACGGCGCCCATCACCATTACGCCATTGTGTTCTACACCAATGCTTACACAACAAATAGGGATATGGTTGGCAAAATTGATGGTACCATCAATAGGGTCAATAATCCATTTATAATGGCTTTGCTGCGGCAAGTCGCCACTTTCTTCCGTTAAAATAGCATGGTCGGGGTAATACTTTCGAATAACCGCCATAATAGCCGCCTCACTTTCAGTATCGGCTTGTGTTACCAGGTTATTCACCCCTTCTTTATTTTCTACTGTGAATGTGCCGCCAAAATAATGCTGCAAAACGGCAGCGCCGGCATGTGTTGCTTCTAATAAAACAGATAACATGCTGCAAATATAGCCCAAGCAAGGCCAGCCCTTAGGTTTTGCTTTGCTTACCTTACTTTAGCAGCCTTAGTGAAGCATGGAATTATCAATCATCATCGTTAATTATCAGGTTCCTTTTTTTTTAGAACAGTGCCTGCACAGTGTGCAAGCTGCCACCCAGCACTTGCATGCCGAAGTATGGGTGGTAGATAATCATTCGAATGATGAAAGCAAAAACTACCTCACCCCAAAATTTCCATGGGTACAATGGCTTTGGCTCAATGAAAATCTTGGCTTTGCGAAAGCCAATAACTTGGCACTGCAACAATGCAAGGGCAAGTATGTACTCTTTTTAAATCCCGATACCATTATCACAGCCAATGCGTTGCAACAATGTATAGCACACCTTACGGTAAATGACCAATGCGGTTTGGTAGGCGTACAAATGATAGATGGTGCAGGCCGATTTTTGCCAGAAAGCAAGCGTTCCCTGCCTACGCCTATCGTTAGCTTTTGGAAAATGATAGGTGCAAGTACGCTGTTTCCCAACTCTGCATATTTTAATGCCTATGCGTTAGGACATTTGCCGCAAGGCGAAAACCATCCTGTAGCTGTTATTGCCGGTGCGTTTATGATGGGGCGGCGCTCACTACTGCAACAATTACAAGGCTTCGATGAACGGTTTTTTATGTACGGTGAAGATGTAGATATCAGCTACCGTGCAACGCTTGCAGGTTACAATAACTACTATATTGGCAAGGCTACTATTGTACATTTTAAAGGCGAAAGCACCCAACGTGGCAGCCTGAATTATGTACGTGTTTTTTATGAAGCTATGCTGTTGTTTGTACAAAAGCATTACCGCGGCCAAGGTGCTTTATTCTTGCGTTTTGCCCTACAGCTTGCCATTATGGTGCGTGGTTTGTATGCTTTTATCAGCAACATTTTTAGTCGCAGCCAACAACAACCCATACAAAGGGCATTTTTGTATGGCACTACCCATGCCGTAGCATCGGCCGAACAAATATTTGCACAAGCCAATACAACCGCACCAGCTACATTGCTGCCCATTAGTAATGCTACCCTTACGGGCAAATCGGTGTGGCAACCCACCGAAGCCTTAGTATGGTGTATTGATGAACAACTTACCTACGAGCAAGCCGTTACTTACACGCAACGCCAACCAGACACTTTTTGCCTCTGGCACAAGCAAGGAAGTAGTTCCATTGTAGGCAGTGCTCATAAAAATGCAAGAGGTGTGGCTTTCACCCATGCAAAAAACCCGTTACATTAGTACACGCTTGCAATACATTTGCCATTTTGAAATTTAGATTACAACATGCCTATTTTAGATATTAAAGTTCCTGCTTCGGTAGCTAAAGCTTTACGCCTTACTTCTAAGAGCGACCTTAGAGGACAACAACTGAATGTGCTCAAAAAGTTGTTGAAGAAGGCACGTTTCACAGAATTTGGTCAACAATACCAATTCGATCAAATTTTAATGAGCCGCCATCCGGCGAAAAAGTTCTCTCAAATTGTACCTGCATTTAACTATAACACCATACACAACCAATGGTGGCATAAAACCCTCGAAGGCAAAACCGATGTGTGCTGGCCTGGCAAAATCAAATACTATGCCCTGAGCAGTGGTACCAGCGAAGCTGCTAGTAAGTACATACCCATTACAACCGATTTGCTGAAAGGCAATCGGATGGTGATGCTCAAACAGCTATTTAGTTTGCGTACGTACGATGGCATTCCTATCAAAGCCCTTAGCAAAGGATGGTTGGCCTTAGGTGGTAGTACCGATTTGCAAAAAGGACCAGGTTATTATGCTGGCGATTTAAGCGGCATTACGGCCAAACGGGCTCCTATTTGGTTTCAACCTTTCTACAAACCCGGTAGAAAAATTGCGAAAGAAAAAGATTGGAATAAAAAACTAGCCGAAATTGTAGAAAAGGCTCCTGAATGGGATATCAGCTTTGTGGTTGGCGTACCTGCATGGATTCAAATGTGCATGGAAATGGTGGTAGCCAAATACAAGCTTAATAACATTCACGAAATGTGGCCGAACCTCACTTTTTTTGTACACGGAGGTGTAAGCTTTGAGCCTTACAAAAAAGGCTTTGAACAACTATTAGGCAAGCCCATTACCTACATTGAAACCTACTTGGCGAGTGAAGGCTTCTTAGCCTATCAAGATAAGCAGTATGCCAAAGGCATGCGTTTGGTAACCAACGAGCATATTTTCTTTGAGTTTGTACCTTTTGACGATCACAACTTCGATGCCGATGGCGAAATACTACCTACCGCCCAAAGTTTGCTCATTCACGAAGTAGAAGAAGGTAAAGATTATGCTATTCTCATTAGTACCAGCGCAGGTGCTTGGCGTTACCTCATTGGCGATACTATCAAGTTCGTTGATAAAGAAAAAGCTGAGATTGCTATTACCGGTCGTACAAAACACTTTTTGAGTTTGGTAGGCGAACACCTCAGCGTAGATAACATGAACAAAGCCATTCGGGTGGTAAGTGAAACTATGAATTTGTGTATTCCTGAATACACTGTAGTAGGAGAGCCACACGATAAATTTTTTGCACATCATTGGTATTTGGCTTGTAATACCACAGGCATTAACACCGAACTACTTAAAACAAAACTCGACGCTGTACTTTGTGAAGTGAACGATGATTATGCCGTAGAAAGAAAGAGTGCCCTCAAAGAGGTTCATGTAACCGTATTACCAGAACAAACATTTATGGATTTTATGGCCAGTAAGGGCAAAGTAGGCGGCCAGCATAAATTTCCAAGAGTACTCAAAGGCAAAATGCTCGAAGATTGGAAGGCATTTTTAGCTGCACAACATTAACAGTATGGCGGCTAAAGTATACCTGATACCTACCACTTTACACGACGATGCTACTGCCTTGCATGCATTGCCGAGCTATTTGTTGGCAGCCGTTCAAGACTGCCAGGTTTTTTTTGTTGAAAACGAAAAAACAACACGTCGCTTTTTTAAAAAGCTATGGCGTGAAATGGTGATTGATAACTACACTTGGCATACCATTCATAAAGCCGAAACCGAAGTAATACAGCAATTTAGAGCTGCTATACAAGCAGGTAACAATATTGGCATTGTAAGTGAAGCAGGCTGCCCTGCCATTGCCGACCCCGGACAAATTTTGGTAGCCGAAGCACAGCAACTACATGCCACCGTACATCCACTGGTTGGGCCTAGCAGTATTTTACTTGCACTTATGGGCAGTGGCTTGAACGGACAGCAGTTTCAATTTTTAGGCTATTTACCGATTGAAGCTACCCAACGCAAAAAAGCAATTAAAGAAGCTGAGCTATACGCCAAGCAAAAACAATGCACTCAAATTTGTATTGAAACACCTTATCGTAACAATGCGTTTGCGGCCGACTTATTACAAAGCTTGCAACCTACTACACGCCTCTGCATCGCAGCCGATTTAACAGCACCAACACAGTACATTGTTACAAAAACAGTGGCAGAGTGGAAGCGTAACAACTTACCAGAACTACATAAAAGACCTTGTATTTTCTTGTGGTTATAGTGCCTTACGGCAAATGCTAACGCTAACAGCCATAACCTAACAGCAGGTTCATTTACCGTAAGGTATGGGTTATAACTTAGGTTTGATTTCACCTTCTCGGTATTGCATTCCCTGAATTTCATAGATAGAATCTACCACAAAACGTTGCATGCCTCGCCAAGGTAAGGCACCAAAATACTCTTTGTAACCAAGCTTCATTTCGGCACCGGCATTTTCCATGAGCTTTTGAGCAATGCGTTCGTTGGCAACACTAAATTCAAACTCGTTGCTTTGCACATTGGCTTTAAAACCACTTTGAATAATTTTTCCTTCGTAGGTTTTAAAAACATAACCTTTATTCATAAAGCTATTAAGTACACCCGCTTTCGTACCTGTGCCAAACACCCAGAAATAACGGAAGTACACCAACAGCACTAGTGCAGCAAGTAAAGTTATCAATAGCTTTCTTTTCCAATTCGATATCATTGTAATCCGTATTTGTCTACAAGATAAATCAAAGCTGCCATGTTCACCGCACCGAGTTGCATTTCTCTTATATTCACCGCTTCAAATACATCGGTAACGGCATGATGCAAATCGAAATAACGTTGACTATCGGGTTGTAAGCCTGCAATAGGTGTATTGAAGTTACGGTTCAGTGGTGCAATATCGGCACCGCCACCGCCACGCACTAAGTTATTACCATAATAAGGAGCTAATAAGCCAGCCCAGCTCTTTATTTTTTCGAACACAGCATCGTTAGCTGTAATACCAAAGCCACGTGGTGTAAAGCCGCCAGCATCACTCTCTAGTGCGAAAATATGTTGCTCGTTACGCTGCTTAGCAGCTTCGGCATAAGCTTTAGCACCACGTGTACCATTTTCTTCATTGGCGAACAATACAAACCGAATGGTACGTTTGGGTTGATAGCCTAATGCTTTAAACACACGCAATACTTCTATCGTTTGTACAATGCCTGTACCATCGTCGTGAGCACCTTCTGCAACATCCCAGCTATCTAGGTGCCCGCCAATTGTAATGATTTCATTCGGATACTCAGTGCCTCTTAATTCTGCAATCACATTGTTACCAATGGTATCGGGTAGCATTTTTCCGTAAGTAAAAAGGTGTACGGCAGGTTGTACACGCTTGTAATCAATGAGATTGTTCAGGGTTGCAACATCTTTTAAGCCGATAGCCACTGCCGGAATTTTAGGAAAGCTATCATTATACACGGTTGCACCGGTATGAGCATGATTATCGTACGCATGCGTCATGCTACGCACGATTACCGCTGCTGCACCATAACGAGCGGCTTTGCTTGGCCCTGTAGAACGGTAAGTAGCATTTTTGCCATATGCCTTAAAGGTTTCAATAAAAGTTTGCTCAAAAGGTGCATTGTAAAAAACAACATTCCCCTTTATTTGAGCCTTGTAAGTTTCAAGCTCTTCAAAATGATTGATGCGAATAACACGGGCTTTCACGCCGTTGGCACCAGTTCCGATAGTATTACCTAAGGCTAGGCAGTTAAGTACTTGCGTATGGGTAACATCAAAATTATCGCGGTATATCAGTACAGCAGAATCTTTACCGCCACGCACCCAGTGTGGCACCATACATGGTTGCCAATAAGCAGTATCAGCCTTAAGTTGTTGAAATACTTGTAAGCCCCAACGCTCTGCTGCGGCGGCTTGTGGCGAACCAGCCAACCTACCGCCAATACGCTTGGTAAGATGGTAGAGATAATCGTGCGCTGTATTACTTTCAAGCATATTACTAGCAATGCTTCTAATAAAAGTGCTGTCTGCTACATACTGAGCATTTACCGTAAGGTGCACTGTACCCATGCACACCAACATCCATAATTTTCGCATAACTGTTCTGTAAGTGCGGAAGATAGTAATTACTTGAATGTGCATTTGCCGTAAGGCTACCATTCACCTCAAAAATCCTACGTTGAGCGAATTCATACAACCGTAAACATATTTTATGAACTGTATGGATATAGCATTGTTACTTTGCTGTTCAATTTTTTGAGCTATGCGAATAGGTATCGTTTGTTATCCAACTTTTGGCGGTAGTGGTGTGTTGGCAACAGAATTGGGTAAAGCACTTGCCGACAAAGGACATTCGGTGCATTTTATCACGTATCAGCAACCGGTGCGTTTGAATGTGTTTAATGCGAACATTTATTATCATGAGGTACGGGTACCTACTTATCCGCTGTTCGATTACCCACCTTACGAAGTTGCTTTGGCAAGTACGATGGTAGATGTAATTAATCACCACGATTTAGACCTACTGCATGTACACTATGCGATTCCGCATGCAAGTGCCGCTTATATGGCTAAGCAAATTGTAGCCAAACAGGGTAGAAATATTCCATTCATCACCACCTTACACGGTACCGATATTACGTTGGTAGGGAAAGATAAAACCTACGAGCCTGTTGTAACATTTAGCATTAATGAAAGCGATGCCATTACAGCTGTTAGTAACAACCTACGCGATGAAACGTATAAGTTTTTTCAGATAGAAAAAGAGATTGAGGTTATTCACAACTTCGTTGACATTAAACGTTATCAGAAAAAACCTTTAGATGCTTTCAGAAAAGTAATTGCCCCAAATGGTGAGAAAATTCTGATGCATGCGAGTAACTTCAGAAAAGTAAAGCGTGTGCAAGATGTATTGCACACATTTGCACATGTGGTAGAACACTTGCCTGCTAAGTTGTTGATGATTGGCGATGGCCCAGAACGCAGCGGTATGGAAATGCTTGCAAGAGAATTGCATATTGAAGAGCATGTGCGTTTTGTAGGCAAGCAAGAACAAATGGAAGACATCTTACTCATCAGCGATTTATTTGTATTACCTTCTGATTATGAGAGCTTTGGCTTGGCTGCTTTAGAAGCGATGGCGGCACGTGTGCCCGTGCTAAGCACCAACGCTGGCGGCTTGCCCGAAATTAACATACACCGCAAAACAGGCTTTATGGCCGAGGTTGGCGATATTACTATGATGGGGCGCTATGCTGTTGAATTGTTAAGCAACGAAACACTGCTCACCACCATGAAGCAAGAAGCTTATGAACAAGCTTGCCGCTTTGATATTGAACAAATTGTACCTCGTTACGAGCAACTCTACAGCCGCTTTTGTCGCATGGATGTTTGTAATAATATATAAAGCTGCTATAACAGTATCAATGCAACGGGCGGCCTGCGGCCGCCCGTTGCATTGATACACGCATTGTACCTTACGGTAAATGATTAACGCGGTTTCAACCAACTTGTAGGATTTTCATAACGGCCATTACCGTTGTTCATCACCTGAAACTCAAATTCAAATTCATCGTCGGCTACTTCGGCTACATTGGCAAGTAATGTACCCGCTTTTACTTCTTGTCCTTTAGATACTTTAACGCCATCTACTTGACTGTATACAGAAAAATACTTACCATGACGTACCACTACGCATTGGTACGAACCTAACTCAATAATGTTCGCCACAATACCATCGGCAACGCACCGTACGCCAATGCTATTCTTACAAGTAATAAGCAAGCCATCATTTTTACGATCTACTCCAGCACTTACTTTTTGTACACCAAAATTGCCTGTTACTACACCTTCGCTTACAGGCCAAGGTAACTTACCACGGTTGCTTTCGAAGTTGAGCGATAGGGTTAAACCTTCGGGTGTAGATTCAAATACGCTGTACGTTCTATCTGTTTTGGGACGACTTCCAGATTCTACCGGCGGATTGTTCAGTGGTGGGTTATTATTACTTGTTGCTGGTTTGGTAGTACCTGCGGTAGCGGTATTGGGTTTATTTTTTTCGGCTTCTTTACGGCGGCGTTCTTCTTCGGCAAGCTTTGCAAGTCGTTGGCGTTCTGCCTTACGAGCTTCTTCTTCCTCACGGCGGATAATAGCTGCTAATGCCTGGCGCAATCGCTGACGTTGCTTTTCACTTTCGGCCACTTGCTTAGCAATTTCTTTTTCGCGGCCTTGTAGTTGTTGTACTACTTTCTTTTGCTCGCTTCTATCTTGCTCTAGTACATTCAACTGGTTATTTTGCTCATCAAGCGTTTTGCTTTTGTCTTGCTTACTATTGGCTAACGATTGATTTTTTTGTACTAACAATTGTTGTGTTTGTGCAATGGTAGCAGCTTGTGTTTCGCGGTATTGGCGATAACTTTTTAAGTAAGCTACTCGCTTTACTGCATCGTTAAAACTTTGTGCACTGAATAAAAAATTCAAATAATCGTAGTTGCTTCTGTTTTTATAAGCAAATACAAGGCTTTTGGCATATTGCTGCTTTAGTGTATCTAACTCGCGGCGTAAGCGGTTCATTTCGAGCTGCGTTAGATAAATTTCATCGTCGAGGCGGCGGAGTTCTCTGCTAATATTATTGATGAGTTCTTCCCTTGCCTTAATTTTTCGTTGCACCACAGCTAGTTCTGCCAGCGATGCTTTTTTGTTGTTTTTAATTTCTGCAAGGGTTTTGTTCAGCTCCGATAATTCTCGCTGTAATTCTTGTTGCTTCTTCTGAATTTCTTCTTTGGTAGGTTGTGCCCATGCAAGGGTGCAACTACCTAAGCAAAGAAGTATGATGCATATAAAACGAGTCATGATAATCATTACAAATTTAATGTGAAGCAACCATTTACCGTAAGGTATACTTACAACGTTTAAAACGCTGCAATATTACATACGCTTGTATTTCGAGGGCACATTAAACGGGAATGTAAGCGGTTGATTGAATGTATAATTTTTAAATTCTAACGTAACATCGAGCTTGCTTTTTTCGGCTACTGAAATTTCACGGTTGGTGGCAAATGCTATGTTATTCATGTATTCATAATTACTGTAACGTATTACACAGGTTCGGTTGCGTAGTTCGTTGGCATCGTCGAGCTTGCTGAGTACTACATTAAAATTGTTATCGAGGGTTATTAAGTGTTTGAAAACATCGCCTAGCATGAGTAGCATTAAGCCATCGTCGTTTTTCTTGTAAGAAATAATGTTATCGTTCACAAAAACCGGATTACCGATAATTACATCTTGCAAGCCCTGAAAATCGAGCGGTAGTTCTGTAAGTTCTTGTAAGTACTGAATGCTACGTACTTGTAATCGGTTTTTCAATTTATTCATTAGGTACACGCTGTCGCGGGTTACGAGCAAGCGATACCCTTCGATACCCAACTGATTGAGCGACACCCATATAACGCTATCTTTTTTCATACGTATGAAGGCAGTGGCTTGTCCGCCGCCGCTGGCATCGTTATAATCTACTTTTACTTTAGCGTAGAAGGTGTTGAATACAATGGTACGCTGCCCCATTTGTTGGTACCAATCTTTTAAAATGCCTGAGCTATCTACTTTGGCTACGCTATCTACCACTACACGCTGCACCGTGTCTTTACTAGTAACGGCTATTTCAATTTTTTGGGCACGTTTTACTGGCCTGCAAGCCACCAACGATACTAAGAGTACAAGAAAATATAAAGGCGTGTTTTGCATGTTGTCATCATTTACCGGTACTACCAAAACCGCCTTGTCCGCGGTCGGTTGTATCGAGTACGGTTACAGGTATCCATTGCACTTGCGCTACTGTTTGTATCACCATTTGTGCAATACGCATACCCGGTTCAATCGTTTGAATAGTGTTGCTTAGATTAATGAGTATTACTTGAATTTCTCCACGGTAATCGGCATCGATAGTGCCAGGCGTGTTCAAACAGGTGATACCATGTTTAATAGCTAGCCCGCTACGTGGCCTAATTTGTGCTTCATAACCTTGCGGTAAAGCAATGTGCAAACCGGTAGGAATAAGCTTACGCTCAAGCGGTTCTAAATGTACCGGCGCAGTAATATGAGCTTGTAAATCCATACCGGCACTACCAACAGTAGCATATCTTGGCAGTGGGTTATTACTCTTATTAATGATTTCTACGGAGAGCATCGTACAAAACTACAAGTGTTGGTGACTGAATTTGTTAGCGGCATGTTATAACAACAGTTACACTTGTTGTAACAACACGGTAGCATAGGCTACCAAACCCTCTTCGCGGCCTACAAAGCCCATTTTTTCTGTAGTAGTGGCTTTGATAGAAACATCATTTACCGTAAGGTGCACAATACTTGCAATAGCAGCCTGCATGGCTGGTACGTGCTTCTTAATTTTAGGTGCTTCTAGGCATACGCTACTATCAATATTCACTAGTTTATATCCTTTAGCCTGAATGAGTTCGTAGGTTTTGGCCAGCAAAATTTTGCTATCAATATTTTTATAGGCTTGGTTGGTATCGGGAAAGTGCACACCAATATCTCCCAATGCCAAAGCACCCAACATGGCATCACAAATAGCGTGTAGCAGCACATCGGCATCGCTATGGCCTAATGCACCTTTGGTATGTGGTATGTGTACGCCACCCAACCAAAAATCGCGGTCTTCTACCAGCTGATGAAAATCGATACCGAACCCAATTCTAAAACTCATAATGTTGTGTTTGCAAAACTGTAAATGCACTAAAAAAGCGAAGGTAGTTGTAACCTCCGCTTTTTGTATGCTTGTGGATAATGGCTGTTACCTTACGGTAAATGTAGCTATGCTACTTACCAGCCTCATCTAAATTGAATGTTAAACCGAAGCGAATGGTATTGCTCAATGGGTTTCTTGTAACACCCTGACCACTTGGTACAATGTAGCTGAAGTTGAGTTCAAACACATTGTAGCGAATACCTAAGCCAGCAGTTACATAACTACGATTACCTTTCATTTTGTTTTCGTAGTGGTAGCCTGCACGGGCAAAAAACTGATTGTTGTAGGCATACTCGGCACCTACACTCCAAATCATTTCTTTAAACTCTTCGCTGAAGCCGCCCGGAGCATCGCCAAAACTTTTGAGCCAGCTACCAAACACACCTTGATTGCGGTAATCTGCTAAGGCAGCACTATCGGCTGTTGCATCACCCGTAGAAATAGGTGGTGTAGGTACTAATAGTTTGTTCATTTCTACACCAATCATGATTTTATTTTCTTCATCGATGGCCTTATGATAAGCAAACCCAATACCAAAGTTGGCGGGAATATAATCTCTCGTTAAGGCGTTATCGGTATAGTTGATTTTAGAACCTAAGTTAGAAAGTGCAACACCGTAGGTGATACCATTACCGGCATCGTCTAACCCATTATGAAAGAACGTTAAATCGGCTGCAACGGCATTACCAGCTTTATAGTTCACGCCATTAACAACAGCACCATTAGCTAGGTTACTATTGATATAACGTAAAGCAATACCTAAGGCGTTTTTATTACCCACCTTACGGCTATAGCCAAAATCGATCGCAAACTCACGTGGACGACTACCGCCAAGGCTGTTACCTGCGAAATCAACAAAATCAATGCTACCAAGGTTGAAGTAGCGTAGACCCATGCTTAGGGTTTGCTCTTCATCGAGTTGATAAAAGCCACTTAAAGCAATCAACGATACATCTTTAGTAATGTCTCGCAACCAAGGCGTATAGGTGACAGCTAATCCTGATTTTTGGGTTGAGAAGGGCAACTTTGCCTGATTAAAAAAAGAAGATGCAGCATCGGGTGTGGTGGCAATACCCATTTCGGCCATACCACCGGCACGTGCATCGGGCGGAACACGTAAGAAGGGTACTGCTGTGGTAACAATATTCATTTGCGGAGGGGCGTCAGTGGTTTGGGCATCCACATTGTAGAGGCTACCTACAGCCAATAATGCTACGGCAGATAATTTCAGCAACTGTTTTTTCATTCGTACTATAATTGTTATGCAATTGAAATGGTACTTAGCAACGATGTGGTGCGTTTGGTTAGCGCTTCCATTTACCGTAAGGTAGTAACAATCGTTACAGAAGTAGATGCGTAAAATTTGCTTCGATAAACTTTTTTTTATGTACCAAATCTATAGTAACGACAAATATATAGGCTAAAGTGCTGTGTAGCTGTAAAAAATCTTAATGGTAAGTTTGTAAATCGGTTTTGGGTCTTTATGAACAGATTTTATAAGTAGTTACACAAAATCGGTTATATTCGCCTGCATATTTCTCACAATAAACTAGGTATAATACCGTTTTATACGTACAAAACTCGCTGAATAATGTTAAGAGGACTCAGAAACACCACATTATTATTGACTGCTGTTGCTGCGTTTGGCGCCTGTAAGAATGGTGGTTTGTTTAAGAAAAAACCTGAGCAATCGAGTGTTACAGGTTGGAATTACAACGATAAAAACCAAGGTGGTTTTAGCGTTGTGAAGCCTAAAGACATCAAAACAGGCCCTGGTTTGGTGTTTGTACAAGGTGGTACCTTCACCATGGGTGCTTCGCAAGAAGACGTAATGGGCGATTGGAATAACATTCCGCGTCGGGTTACGGTTAACTCGTTCTTTATAGATAAAACCGAGGTAGCGAACGTTCACTACCGTGAATACTTATATTGGGTTGAAAACGTATTTCAAGACGAACAATACAAAGCCGTTGTAGATGGTGCTAAGCCAGATACATTGGTTTGGCGTTCTGAATTGGGTTATAATGAACCTTATGTTGAATACTATTTCCGCCACCCAAGCTATAACTACTACCCTGTTGTAGGTGTAACCTGGAAGCAAGCTTACGATTTCTGTATTTGGCGTACAGACCGTGTAAACCAACTTGAATTAATTAAGCGTGGTTTTCAAAATAAGAACGCTGTAAAGCAAGAACTAAACGGTGGTGGTCAAGATAACTTTAATACCAAAAGCTACTTAATGGGCGAATACCAAGGTGTACCTGGCAAGCCTAAGAAAAATGGCTTGAAAGATGCACAAGGCCGCCCTCGCAATTTTGTGAAGTTTGAAGATGGTATCTTATTACCTGATTACCGCCTTCCGACAGAAGCTGAGTGGGAATATGCTGCTTTAGGTTTAATTTCTGAAAACCCAATGCCTCGTAAAGGTGAGAAAAAGCGTGGTGAGGAATTAATTGCCAACAAACAAATCTACAGCTGGAAAAACGATGGTTACGATAACTTACGTGCTACCCGCCGTGGTGCTTGGCAAGGTGCCATGCTAGCTAACTTTAAGCGTGGAACAGGTGACTATATGGGTGTTACAGGTGGTTTGAACGACCGTAGTGCCTACCCTAGCACCATTCAAAGTTTCTTCCCGAATGGATTTGGGTTGTTTAATATGAGTGGTAACGTGAGTGAGTGGGTTGCCGATGTGTATCGCCCTCTTAACGTTGATAACGATGATATTAACCCTTATCGTGGTAACATCTTCAAAACAGTTGATAAGAGTGGTGGAGAAGGTAATTTAAGAGATAGCCTCGGCCGTATTAAGTATATTCCAGAAAACGACAGCACACTTAAAACACGTCGTAACTATCAGCGCCACTACGCACTTAACTTTTTAGATGGCGATAGCCTTAGCAACTCAACCTATGGTTATGGTGTTACTACACTTATCAGCGATAGAAGCCGTGTGGTAAAAGGTGGTAGCTGGAACGATATGCCTTATTGGTTAAGCCCTGGCAGCCGCCGCTTCTTAGAAGAAGATCAAAGCAGCAGCACTATTGGTTTCCGTTGTGCCATGACGCATTACGGTGCACCAGAAGGTAACAAAACCAAGAACGGTAACTTCTTCCCTAGCCGCCGTCCGAAAAAATAAACAAGCGATTTTTTATAAAAAAACCACCTGCAACACAGGTGGTTTTTTATTGCTAGTAAGTTTGCAGCAACACAACCAATTTGATACCACATGTATACAGATATTACAACCTTATATCAACACTTCTTACAACATCGCCAAATAGCAACAGATACCCGCAAGCTTACTCCGGGTTGTATTTTTTTCGCGTTAAAAGGTGGCAACTTTAATGGCAACCAATTTGCATTACATGCATTACAACAAGGTGCTGCCTATGCAGTAGTAGATGAACTTATTGATGCCGATAACCCGCGTTTATTGCTGGTACCCGATGCATTAACAGCACTGCAACAACTCGCCAAACATTACCGTAGCCAACTACAAATACCAGTGATTGCTATTACAGGAAGTAACGGAAAAACCACTACAAAAGAATTGGTAAGTGCTGTACTGAGCAGTCATTTCAAAACCAGTACTACCGTAGGTAATTTGAACAATCATATTGGTGTGCCACTTACCTTATTGGCAATACCACCCGATACCGAAATAGCAGTTGTAGAAATGGGTGCCAACCACCAAAAAGAAATTGAAGGCTATTGTGTATACACCCAACCTACACATGGCATCATCACTAACTGTGGTAAGGCACACCTCGAGGGTTTTGGTGGTATTGAAGGCGTTCGCAAAGGCAAGGGCGAATTATACCATTACATCAAAGCTAATAACGGAACAATTTTCGCCTTTAGCGATTACGATTACCTGCATCAAATGAGCGATGGCATGCAACACATCGTATGGTATGGTACGCAAGAAGGTACCGTTACGGGGCATGTAGTTACCAGCGAGCCATTTTTGCAAGTAGCGGTTACCAGCGGCACCTCATTTACGCAAGTGAACACCCAACTAGTGGGTGCTTATAACCTGCCTAATGTATTATGTGCTATTGCAATAGGACAATTTTTTGGTGTACCTTACGGTAAAATAGAAAGCGCCATTCGTAATTACACACCTAGCAACAGCAGATCGCAGTTAATGCAATGGCAGGGCAATCAGGTGATACTAGATGCCTACAATGCTAACCCTACAAGCATGAAAGCTGCTATTGAAAATTTTGCAGCCCTGCACGCCACCCAAAAAGTAATTATGATTGGCGGTATGATGGAACTGGGCGAAGCAAGTATTGCAGAACACACAGCCATTATTGCACTATTACAACAATACCAATGGCATCGAGTAGTATTGGTTGGCGGCGATTTTGCAGCGGTAGAACATCCATACCAATATTTCAACAATGCTAGCGAAGCTGGTACTTGGCTACACGAACAACAGTTTAACAATGCGTATTTGCTCATTAAAGGCAGCCGTAGCATGCAAATGGAAAAAGTATTGCAGCCAACAGTAGGGTAACGTAACCAAAGTCACGCGGCAAGTAACAGACTTATCTGACATTTACAGTACAAAACATAGTGTATGTTATTTCGCACTCGTAAGAATTTTTTTCCAGTCATAGTACGGTTGCTGTATAGCATTCCACTTTGGTGGGTAGCAATCGCCTATCGTTCATGGCCTGCAGCCATTATTGGTGTGGTATTGACTGCTGCTGCCTTGGTAGGCCACTTCACCCAAAAGGGATGTGGTTACGATGGTACTAGCTGCCAACGTTAATCACGTACCTTTGCAATGCTAACTTATATTTTAAAAGTGTGTTTTATGATGCCCGAACAACCCGCAAAAAGAAATTATCTGCTCAGCGTATTGCAATGCAAGTGCCCACGCTGCAGAGAAGGTAACATGTTTGTTGACCCTCACCCCTATCATTTAAAAAGCTACATGAATATGAACGAGGCTTGTCCGGTATGTGGCCAGCCTACAGAAATTGAAGTAGGTTTTTATTACGGTACTGCTTATGTGAGTTATGCACTTACGGTTGCATTTTCTGTATCTACATTTGTGGCATGGTGGGTATTGGTAGGCTTTTCGCTATACGATAACAGAATATTTTACTGGCTTGGCTTGAATGCAGTTTTAATGCTTGTATTACAACCTGTTTTTATGCGTGTAAGTCGTAGTATTTGGCTAAGTTGGTTTGTGAAATACGACCCTGCGTGGAGCCAACATAAACTCGGCGATTTTGAACGTGTGATTGATGCTCACAAGGGTAACTGGTAATTAGCGTTATTACTTTTACCGTAAGGTACACTTACGTAAATGATATGATGCAGGCGTACACACGCCTGCTTTTTTATTCGTCGCGTTTTTTATACGCTATAAACAAAACGATGCCGGTAATGCACGCAATTGGCCCTGCATACCAAGGGAAAACAATATCTTTTCGTTCGTAGTTCACCACCTGTGCATTGCCGTAATTGGCAATGGTATTTTTTTTCTCCCAATACCAAGAGCCTTTGTACGTCATGTACAATCCTATCAAAATGAATACCATTGCTAAAAAACGCATACTACAAAGTTGATGCGATTTGGCACACTAACGATAGAAAAGTTTTGCTTCCATTTTTTTATCGTGCCCATAGATATCTTTTCTAAAATTTAGCTTCCCATCTTGGTCAACCCATGCTGTGAAATAACCAATAAATACAGGTACTGTAGATGGCAGTGTAACCCATTTTTCTTGGGTTTGATGCATGGCGTTATAAATACTTGTACTATCCCAAGCAGCATTGTTACGCAATAAGTACTGTGCCAACCAAGCTGGTTCGCCTACACGAATGCAACCATGACTAAAACTGCGGTTCGTTGCATTAAACAAACCTCTATTGGGGGTATCGTGCAAGTAAATATTATAGTTATTCGGAAATAGAAACTTCACCAAACCAAGACTATTACTACCGCCAGGCTTTTGCCTGATCATTGGTAGCGATGCCGTGCCACCATATACCTCCATATTGTTGCGGGCTAAATAATTAGGATCGCGTTGCATAGCTGGCAACAGCTCTTTTTGTACAATACTACTAGGCACATTCCAATAAGGACTAAATACAATATATTTTAATCTTCCTGAAAATATTACGGTACTGTTCGCAGTTGTACCTACAATAACACGAATATCTTTCACCAGTTTTTTATGTTCAAAAATGTGCAATCGATACTCGGGAATATTCACTAATATGTATACACTGTCTTCAATTTTAGGCATCCAGCGTACACGCTCCATGTTAATACGAATTTGCTTGATACGCTTGCCAATACTATCGTTCAATTCGCTTAACATAGTTTTTCCAATAACACCATCGGCTGTTAAACCATAACGTTTTTGAAAACGCTTAACGGCTGCTTCAAAAGCAGTATCGTAATAAGGCGTTGTATCGTTGGTAACATAATCGCCATACACATACAAACGTTCTTTTATAGCTTTAATAGCATTGGCACTATCGCCTTTACGTAAGCTGGTTGCACTTAGTGCAATCGGTTGATGATCCCAGTCGTACTGCTTTTGTGCTGCCAACAACTTCACCAGATAACTGCGAAGTGCTTGATACTGCGGATTCAAAGGCTCGTAATCGTTATTGGTACTATCTAATTCTTGCTCTAAGATGCTTGCTAATGCAATTTTTTTTCTTGGGATAAACCATCCTAATTCACTAGCATCAACATCGGCACCTTTATAAATACTTTTAGCATAGTTGAAAAACTGCCCGGTAAGCAACAACTCGTTACGCAGCTGTTCTCGTTGCGTTAGGTTTTTCAACTTATCGTTACGCTGCACAGCAGCCATTAATCGCAAAGTTTCAGGCTGTATTACGGTGCTATCAATTTCTGCATCTAAAGCATTACTCAAAGCATGTATAAAGCTTACTGCTTCAGATGTAATACCATCACAATCGAACCATGCGTATTGAAAATTACGTTGCTTATAAAAGTCGAAATAATCGGCTGCATAATCATTATTCAACGAATCAGATGCTAAAAATTGCACCAGTGTAGTACTATCGAAAAAGAAGTTGTTGAAACTTGTTGTAGTATTAATGGTAGTATCAACCACTACGGGTTTTCTGTCTCTTTTTTTCAGATTACAGGCTGCAACTAACAGTACAGCAATACACAACAAAGTGTAGTAACGATTCATGTAATTCACGTTGGGCTTACGTAAATATACATGCATATATTAAGCAAATTGTAATAATGTGGCGCCAATAATGCCAGCTGTTTCTGTTCGTAAGCGTGTACTACCCAAACTCACCGGCGTGTAACCTTTCGCCAATGCTGCAGCTACTTCTTCTGGTGAAAAATCGCCTTCAGGACCAATATATAAAGTACAAGAATCGGGTACACTACAACGTTGAAGCGGTATTTTTTCAGCAGCATAACAGTGTGCAATCAGCCCAACTTCATTGGCAACAGTTGCTAACCTTACGGTAAATGAGATAGGCTCATGTAACACGGGCAGCCATACTTGCTCACTTTGTAACATAGCAGCCACTAAAATTTGCTGCATACGATCAAATCTAAAATGCTGCTTTTCGGTTCTATCACATTTCAAAGGAACAATAGCAGCAATGCCTAGCTCTGTTGCCTTTTCAAGCATCCATTCAAAGCGACTTGCATTTTTAAGCAGACTAATGGCAAGTGTATGCTGTTTTACCGGTAACGGCAACTGCTGTACACTTTCTATCTGCACCATACTCTCTTTTTTGGTTACCTGCGTAAGTACGGCTCTTACCAGCAAGCCACTTCCATTAGTAATGTGCATGGCCTCACCCATTTGCATACGCAACACTTGTATGGCATGCTTGTGCGTTTCGGTACTTAGCAAATGATGATGTGCCGATGCTACAATTGTAGGTTCGTAAAAAAAAGGAAGTTGCATAATACTACGTTAGAAAGGTGCATCTTCTTCTAGGCCTTCGTCAAATTCACCCGTGTTCATGCGGCTACCCTGTATAAAAAACCTACCACCGCCACTATTGCTATCGGGAGCAATGCCGCCGCTTGCAGGAGCACCGCCAGTAGGCAAGTTAGGCCTGAAACCACCACTGCCACCGAAGCTTGGGTAACCACCATCGGCATTACGATCTTCAAATTTCTGGATCTCTAGTTTCGCATGCAGTATTACAGTATCGAGGCTACCATTACGGTGTTTTGCAATTTTAATGTGTGTTTCACCTTTGGTGCTTTCACCCATTTCATTGGTATTCTGCTCGTAGTAATCAGGACGATAAATGAACATTACCATATCGGCATCTTGTTCAATGGCACCCGATTCACGGAGGTCGCTTAACTGCGGAATTTTACTCTCTTTTCTACTTTCTACCGCACGGCTTAACTGGCTTAGTGCCAGAATAGGAATATTGAGTTCTTTCGCCAGCTGCTTTAACCCACGGCTAATACCACTAATTTCTTGCTCACGGTTACCGTTACGGTTATCATTACTGCCACTCATTAACTGCAAGTAGTCGATGATAATCATTCCCACATTGTACTTACTCACCAAGCGGCGTGCTTTAGCTCTGAATTCAAAAATGTTCAATGCCGCGGTATCATCAATGTATATCGGAGCTTGCTCTAAACGCTTGATACCTTTTGTATGCAACTGCTGATATTCATGATCTTCTAACCTACCCCTGCTAATTTTTTCCATAGGTATCTCACTCTCGGCACTTAAAATACGCTGCACCAATTGGGCAGCACTCATTTCAAGCGAAAAGAAAGCTACGGGAGTGGGTCTACCGCTGTTAAGTGCAGCATTACGGGCTAGGTTCAAGGCAAAGGCTGTTTTACCCACGGCAGGGCGGGCAGCCAGAATAATCAAGTCGCTCGATTGCCATCCAAAAGTTATTTTATCTAAGGTTGGAAAGCCACTTGGTACGCCTGAAATATCTTCTGTTCTGGCTCTTAATTCTTCAATTCTGTTCACGGCTTCGGCAAGTGCATTGGTCATTTGCTTGAAGTCGCTCTTCAGAAAGTTATTGGTGATTTGATAAATTTTATCTTCAGCATCATCCATTAAATCAAACACATCGGTACTGTCTTCATACGCCTTTGAAATAATTTCGGTGCTTACACGAATCAGTTCACGCTGAACAAAACGTTCTTTTACAATACGGGCATGGGCTTCAATGTGGGCGGTGCTTACAACCACGTTGGTGAGTTTTGAGATATAGTAGGGGCCGCCTACCATATCTAACTCTTCACGTTGTTTTAAGCATTCGGCAACGGTAAGTATATCTACCGGTTGCATATTATTCACCAATTGTGCAATGGCTCTGAAAATGCGTTGATGGGCATCTACATAAAAACAATCGGCATGTATAATTTCTGCTACTACATCAAAGGCGCCCTTTTCAATCAGTAATGCACCAAGTATAGCCTCTTCAAGTTCTCTGGCTTGTGGCGGTACTTTGCCATACACCATTGTACTTAAATCGAGGTTTTGTTTGTTGCGTCGACTAACGCCTTTTCTTTCTTTATTGATATTGAGTCCGTCCATGAATTAAGTTGATCGCTGTTGCCTGAACAATACCCTTTTGCATATTACCGAAATGTTAATTGGCACAAAGGGGAGGCAATATGGAAAGCATTTTTGGCCTCAAAAAATTTTTGACCAACCTTATTAATGCACTTTTTGCAGCAGGTAACCACCAGCTTACGCACATCAAAAAACACTTTATCCACCTGTTTTGTACCGCTTATGCACAATGTAACTTTTTTTTCCGCACAAAGGGTGGCGAAATTCACATTTTAAGGTGATAAAAAAAATTTGAAAACTTCTTGGTTGGTATTGGCTTTTATACTTGCGTAAATGATCGTTCAAACATTTACCGTAAGGTAATTACCGTTGATACTTGATGCGGGCAACTCATCGGTAACACATGCCAATAGGCACAAATTTGGGCGTATGCTGGTGTAATGTAGCGAATACGCTTATTTTTGCAGCGCCAGGCCATTATATGTACTGGCTTTTTTTCGCTTGTAACCAAAGTGAGCAGTTTAAACCATTGGCATGATTCATCCACATACCTACATTCATCCGAATGCTAAGTTGGCGCAAAACGTAAAAATCGATCCTTTTACTGTTATACACCAAGACGTAGAAATAGGCGAAGGCACATGGATTGGTAGCAATGTTACCATTATGGAAGGTGCCCGAATAGGCCGCAACTGTCGCATCTTCCCTGGTGCAGTAATTGCAGCCATACCACAAGATCTGAAATTTGCGGGCGAACGAACTTATGTTGAAATTGGCGATAATACCACCATTCGAGAGTTTGTAACCATTAACCGCGGTACTATGGATCGTGGTAAAACAAAAGTTGGCGATAACTGTCTTATCATGGCTTACAGCCACCTTGCACACGATTGTGTGGTAGGCAACAACTGTGTACTTAGCAATAGCATTCAAATGGCAGGCCACGTTGTGGTAGGCGACTGGGTAATTATTGGTGGCGTTAGCGCAGTGCACCAATTTGTACACATTGGCAGCCATGCCTTTATTGCAGGCGGTAGCTTGGTAAGTAAAGATGTTCCTCCATTTATTAAAGCTGTTCGTAATCCGTTAAGCTTTGGCGGTGTTAACAGTGTAGGTTTAAAGCGCCGTGGCTTCACCTTGCAGCAAATCAATTATATCGGCGATATCTATCGCATCATTTACAGCAAGGGTATGAACACCAGCCAAGCCCTAGAATACATTGAAGAAGAACTACCCGCCACCGATGAACGTGATGATATTGTAACCTTTATCCGTGAAAGCGGTAGAGGCATCATTAAGCGTTACACAAAGGGTGCTAACGATGAAGATTAATGCATGCTACGCATAACAGCGCAACAACTTGGCAAACGCTTTAACCGCGACTGGATTTTCAAAGGTTTTAACTACACTTTTGAACAATGCCAAGCATATGCCATTACCGGCAACAATGGAAGCGGCAAAAGCACCTTATTACAAGTACTTGCAGGCAGTATGGAGTGCAGCGAAGGTACCCTTACGGTAAATGATGACGCACACACCATAGGCACCGAAACACTCAACCAGCACCTTACCATTGTAGCACCGTATTTAGAATTGATTGAGGAAATGACCGCTACAGAAATGCTAGCATTTCATTTTCAATTTAAACCGCGGCTACCACAGGTTAGCATTCCTCAAATCATAGATGCGGTACAGCTTTCGCATGCCGCCCACAAACAAATACGCTACTACAGTAGCGGTATGAAGCAACGTATTAAGTTGGCACAAGCATTTTTTGCCGATGTTCCAATTTTAATGCTCGATGAGCCCTGCAGTAATTTAGACCGTACCGGATACGAACTTTATCAGCAGCTGATAGCCACATATGCCCGTGAAAAGCTAATTCTTGTATGCAGTAACGAAGCCGAAGAGTATCAGTTTTGCAACCAAGTAATTGCTATGGCACAATACAAATAAGTCAATCGCTATAAAATAGGCTGCTTTTGCTTGCCTAATGCCTTTTTCTTGTAATTTCACGCCGCCTAAAAACGTTGCATTATTGCTGCTCAAAGCTGTAATAGTACAAGTGTGCGACGCAACTATTGTTGAGCATAGAACGTTAGATAGGACAATAAGAACAAGCAATCCATCCAAACAAAACATTCAAAACCAATTTTTAGAATGGCCGAAGTAATTCTGATGCCTCGCTTGAGCGATACGATGACGGAAGGTGTTATTGCCGCCTGGCACAAAAACGTTGGTGATACTGTAAAACAAGGCGATATACTAGCCGAAATTGAAACTGATAAAGCCACTATGGAGCTTGAAAGCTACAAAGAAGGTGTGCTTTTACATATTGGTACGCCGAATGGTGGCAAGTTGCAAGTGAACGATTTACTAGCTATCATTGGTACTGCTGGTGAAGATATCAGCAGCCATATCAATGGCGCTGGAAGTGCAGCACCTGCTACTGCAGCGGCTACCGAACCTACACCAGCTGCGGCTCCAACACCTGTTGCCTCTGCTGCAAAATCTGCCGTAGATTACAGCAAAATGGAAGAGGTAGTTTTAATGCCTCGCCTCAGCGATACAATGACAGAAGGTGTTATTGCAAGTTGGGTTAAAAACGTTGGTGATGCTGTTAAAAAAGGCGACATACTAGCCGAAATTGAAACCGACAAAGCTACCATGGAGCTTGAAAGCTATAAAGATGGTGTGCTATTGTACCAAGGTGCTAAAGCAGGTGAAAAAATTCAGGTGAACGATTTGCTGGCTATTATTGGTAAAGACGGGCTTGATGTTGCTGCCATCGTTAATGGCTTGAAAAATGGTGGCGCTGCTGCTGTTCCTGCTACTACAACGAGTGCACCTACCACTGCTGCTGCTCCTAGCACGGTAACTACTGCTGAAGCTGCTGTAGTAAACGAAGGCCGCATTTTCGCAAGTCCGCTTGCTAAAAAAATGGCTGCGGAGAGAGGTATTGATTTACGCTATGTAAAAGGTAGTGGCGACCATGGCCGTATTACACGTACTGATATTGAGAACTATACACCAGCTACCACTACTGTTGCAGCGGCTGCACCTACAGCCAGTACTGTAACCGCTGCAGAGGTAACACCAACACCTGCTGCTACCAAAACAACTACCAATACAAGTGCTGGCTTTGAAAGCTATGAAGAAGTGCCTGTAACGCAAATGCGTAAAACCATTGCACGCCGTTTAAGCGAAAGCTTATTTACAGCACCACACTTCTACCTCACCATGAGTATTAACATGGATGCAGCTATTGCAACCCGTGCTAAACTCAACGAGCTAAGCCAAGTGAAAATTAGCTTTAACGATATGGTCATCAAAGCCGTGGCAGCATCGTTAAAACAGCATCCAAAAATCAACAGCAGTTGGTTAGGCGATAAAATCCGTACCAACCACCATGTAAATATCGGCGTTGCTGTAGCCGTAGATGAGGGCTTACTCGTACCAGTAGTTCGTAATGCCGATACGAAAGGGTTAAGTCAGATTGCTACCGAAGTGAAAGCGTACGCTCAAAAAGCAAAAGATAAAAAATTACAACCTAGCGATTGGGAAGGAAGCACCTTTACAATCAGTAACTTAGGTATGTTTGGCATTGACCAATTTACTGCTATCATTAACCCACCAGATGCTTGTATTTTAGCTGTAGGTGGCATTAGCCAAGAGCCTATTGTTAAAGACGGACAAATTGTACCTGGTAACATTATGAAGGTTACGTTAAGCTGCGATCACCGTGTGGTTGATGGTGCTACAGGCGCTGCATTTTTACAAACATTGAAGAGTTTATTAGAAGAACCACTACGCATGTTAGTATAAGTGTAAGCATACTTTTATTGATACAAGCCCAACAAAATTGTTGGGCTTTTTTATTAGCTACGATTGGCATGCTACATGATGTGCTTCTGCATTTTATCCTTAATTTCCCAGCTGAAAGTACATATAAAGCATCTGAAATATGAAAATCAACTACCCCGAGGCATTAGCATTTCTGCAAGCATATCATACAACCAACAACACACATTTAGCAAAGCTCGGAGGGTATAAAGATGGAGGCTATGTAACCGATTTCAGGGCTGTTCAACAAGCGAAACTGTTAATATCAGGCGGCGTTGGCAGTAACGTGCGTTTTGAGTCTGATTTTCATGAAATCAACGATACTGCTCAACTATTACTCATAGATCCAACCGTATCGATATTAAGAATGATTGTACGAGGCTTTTACCACTTCACCAAACCAACTCAAAGTGGTTTTAGAAGCTTGAGTGAAGTGCTAAATTTCCTTTACCTAAGAAAACACTTTACGCTGGTAAAGAAGTATTTAGGCACCCAACTTAACATCAATGAATTGATACAAACCTATGCACCGAACTTACAACCAGGACAAGTATTTTTAAAGTTAGATATTGAAGGATTTGAATATGAGTTACTTTCAGACATTCTAGCCAACAAAGCAATGTTTGGCGGCATTTGTATTGAGTTTCACAACCTAGAAATTGCCGCTAACATTGAAAAGATACAATCGTTTCTCGAGCAGCTTTCTTTCAATATTGTGCACATTAGCATCAACGAAGCGTGTATGGCCGAGCACCAGTATCCATCGCTTTTAGAAATTTCATTGAGTCCCAAAAATGCAGATACACTTTTTAGTACTTACGATAGTGCCTACTATTTACAAAATGCGAACATGCTGCACAACAAAACCATTGTTTTTGGTTAGTGGCACTAACAATACTTACCAATAATATGGGATAGCCTTACGGCAAATGAGAAAGCACTTGCAGATGATGCCTGATTACAGTTGCTCAACATCGTGCTGTGAAGGATCGTAATCAGCATTGATATGTCCGAACTCGTCGATGTATACCTGTACAATCAGCAAAAACATAGCAATAAGAATAGGGCCAAAAATCAATCCTATAAAACCAAACATAGGCACACCAATAATAACACCCAACATGGTGATTAATGGGTGTGTATCGCCCATTTTTCGCTGAAACCAAATACGAAATACATTATCGGTAACCCCAATCACCAAAAAACCCCAAGCCAAAATACCTACCCCACGCCATGTACTTTCTGCAAGCATAATAAACCCTAAAGGAATGTAGGCTAATGCTGAACCTACAAAAGGTACCATAGAGGCTAATGCTGTAAGTACACACCAAAACAGCGGATCGTTAGCACCAAAAATTAAATATCCCAGTAAGCCTACCAAGCCTTGTGCCACAGCAATTAAAGGCATACCTATGGCGTTGCTTTTCACCAGCTCGTTCAACTGTGTACCCATCCGCCTGATATTGTTATTATGCAGGGGTAAGAAACGGTAAATCCATCGCTCCATTTCAACGCCACTTACTAACATGAAATAGAGAAAGAAATACATTAAAAAAATGGTAGTGATACTGTTAAATGTTGCCCCTACCAAACTAGGCAATACATCTGCCACAGTGGTAGCTGCCTTTTGCAGATTTTGCTTGGTGATGATTTGTATTTGATAATCGAGTTCTATTTGCTGTAAGAAGCTTTCCGTAATACGCGTTAATTGTGCACTGTGCTGTACTGCGTAATTGATTTTACTCGATACCATTGTAGCCAGTACATAAATAGGTACCAATATAACAATGAAGCTTAGCAGCATCAGTAACAATGCTGCCCAATGCCGCTTCCACTTGTTGCGATATACCAGCTTACGCATGTAAGTACGCATTAGCATGTACAAGGTTACAGCACCTAAAGCTGCTGGTATAAAACCAAGCATTTCTACAAACAATAGTGCTGCCAAGCCTATAATAACAGCTAGATATACAATTTGCCGAAGCTTGTTATTATTTAAATATTCGGGGTGTGACATAAGCGTAATTCGTATGTAAAATAAAGTATTACACCAATAAAAAGCCCAGTGTAGACACACCGGGCGGTTTCTGTTTATCTGTATGTATCTATGCTATGGTTAAAAGCCGCTGCCTACGCAACGTACTGCATCGCTATATTGGCTGCGACTGCTTAGGCTTGCTCGGTACGTGAGGGTTAGCTCAAAACCGCCACGCATTTGTGAAGCTGTTTTTAAGCGTCCTACTTGTACATCGTAACTTAAGCCTATGTTCATTTGATAGAGTGATAACCTTACTGCCGGAACAATAGCATCGTTCCAACGATAGAAGGTTCCGAGGTAGAGGGTTGAAGTACGATCGCCATCCCAATCGTAACTTAAATCAACACCATACATACCTCCTATAAAAAATTGCTGACTACCACCTTGTGAAAAATAATCGGTATAAAAAACTAATTTATTAACGTCGCTGGTTTGTATGGTTAGTCCGCCATTGAGTGCTACTTTGGGTTGTAACTGTACATTGCTGTTGCTGGTATAAAAAGCTACTTTCGGACGATTAAAATGAAAGAGGCCTGCACCTACGTAATAATGAATATCATCGTTATAACTAGCGCTGTAGCTAATGCCGGTACTTGCATCCCAATAATTAAATCCGGTGCGTTGAAATACTTGTGTTGGAGCATTGGCATTATAACTACCATTCACAAACTGATCGTTCATTTTAAGTGCTGTAGGATCGAATTGGCTGTTCACAGGGCCTGCCATGAATGCAACACTTATGTATTCGTTACGATCGGCGTTGAGGCTTTTATGAAAGTTAAGTACTGGCATTACTTGTGTACGCTTTAACTTAACATCGCCAGCAACATCGTGTGAGGCTTGTAAGCCAAGGGTAAGCCAATCGCCATGTTGGTTAAAGGGTAGTTTGTATTCTATACCTAACGCACCTGTTTGAAAGGGTACTGCGATAGATTGCCATTGATTGCGAAAAGCGCCACTCACTCTTACATCGCCATCGAATACGCCTGCTAAGGCAGGATTACGCAACATGGGTATTTCGTAAAATTGAGAGAAGGTTAAATCTTGTGCGTAAGCATTTACCGTAAGGTAACCTAGTATAAAAGCTATTATAGTTAAGCGTTTCATAGTTGTAAGATTTAAAGTGAAGGTTACAGGTGAATGATTACATATTATGTTATCGAATAATGGTTATATTACCTTTATAGCTAAATGGTGTATCGTTATCGCATACTACTTCGCAGGTGTACACGTATACATCGGTTGGTGCTGGTATGCCTTTTAACTTACCATCCCAAGCTTGTGCAATATCGTTGGCTTGGAAGTTGGCACGTTCAAACACTACTTGTCCCCAACGATTGAAGATGCGGAAACTCTTCACCAACTTAATACCTGAACCACGCACCATGAGTACATCGTTCTGGCCATCGCCATCGGGTGTGAAGGCATTAGGAATATATACTTGAGCATCGGTACAAAAAGCTTTTACATGTAAGGTATCGGTTGCTACACAACCATAAATGGTAGTTGCACGTACGGTATAACTTGCATTGGTACGTACTGTTAATGTTGGTACTGCACAAGTAGTACAACTTAGATCGCTAGTAGCATTGCCGCCCCATACCCATTGTGCAATAGGACCATTCACAACACTGCTCGTAAGTGGAATTTTAGTACCACTTGCTGCTTGCTTATCGGGACCTAAATCAATTACAGGTTGCTGACCAACTACTACGGTTACATAACCTGTATCGCTAAAACAACTGTAAGCATCGCGGCCAATAACACGGTATTGTGTTGTTATTGCTGGCTGTGCCATAGGTGTGGCTACACTTGCATTACTTAAACCATGCAATGGCCACCATTGGTAAGTATCGGCACCACTTGCTAATAAGCGTGTGCTTTGGCCAACACATATCGTATCGAAAGCTGCTACCTGTATTTGTTGTGGTTGTACCACTGTAATGTTGATGGTATCTCTACCAATACAACTGCTACCATTCATACGACCACTTACAATGTACTGACGACTGATGGTTGGAGTGGCACGGGTTGTAGCACATGTATCGCAAGCCAATTCAATGGCAGGACTCCAAGTATATCGTTCTGCACCTATTGCTTGTAGCACTACTGTATTACCACGACAAATAACATCTACACTGTTAGCAACAACATTAGGTACACTTTGAATACGTATGTTGGCATAAGCAGTATCGGCACAACCGTTACCTGTTCCGGCTATGTACATTGCTTGATAAGTACCTGCTGCAGCAAAACGAATTTGTCCGCTTGTAGCATTACTAGTGAATCCATTACTGAACTGCCATTGTTGTAATGTAATGGGTGCCAAGCTATTCGCAGTACCTGCAAAACTGATGGTTTGGTTAACGCATCCCGTAGTATCTAACACTATTTGAGCTTGTGGTATTGGTATAACGGGTACTGCTATGGTACGCGTAATACTATCGGTACAACCTGCTGCCGTTGTAACAGCCATTCGAATGGTGTAGTTATTGGTAGTAGTATAATTGGTAGTGGTAGTTACACCTGTGGCTTGCACACCATTACCTAACGACCAACGAATTTGTGAAAGTTGATTACTTGTATTAGTGCTATCGTAAAAAGTAACTTGTGTAGTTCCACACTGTTGTTGTAATACTGTTCTAAAAGCTGCTTGTATATGTTGTACTTTAATGGTATCGCTACCTACTAATTGTACATTACACGCAACACCATTTTTTATAAGCATGGCATGTGGCACATAGTACCCTGCATTGGCATAGGTATGAAATACTGTAGCCTGTGTTGTGGTTTGTACATTACCATCGCCAAAATACCAGCGAATGCTATCGGCTCCATTGGTTTGAGCGTTAAAGCGTACAGGCGTATTGTTACAAATAGTACCTGACTGGTAAGTCCATGTGCCAGTAGTTGCTTGAAGACGAATACGGATGCTATCTTTATAGGTACATCCACCATTAGTGGTATGTATCATTTGTAACCAATAGCTACCATTGTTTTGAATGGTATATGTACCGCTTGTATTTGCATTAATAAGATTGCTGTTTAACAACCATTGTGTAGTACCAGCTGCTGCAAGTGTAGCATTAGCATATTGTAATTGAAAAGGTGCACAATTACTTACTGAATCGTTCACTTGAATACTACCACTACGCAGTGTAACAACTTGTACACTTCGTACAACTGTATCGGCACATACAACACCACTTGGGTGTGCATTAGCGGCAATCAATTGTACTTGATGTGTGCCACCTGTACTGAATGTAATGGCAGGTGTACGCAAGTTACTTGTAGTATTATTCCAGCTCCAAACAGTACTTACTGCCTGTGTATTGGTTGCAGTTGTAATAGTATCGCCTACACATACGTTATTATTACTTAATGTAAATTGTGCAGAAGGCTTTCCATAAACAACAATGGTTTTAGTAATAGTTGTATCGCTACAACTGTTAACGGCTCTTACACTAACATTGTAAGTACCCGCCTGTAAAAAACTATGTACTACAGTATCATCGTTATTGAATGTAACTGCTGTATTGCCATCATTGAAATTCCATGTGAACGAATTGGCATTGTGGCTTGCATTAATAAAGCGTACACTGTGTGGTGCACAGCCTGTTAGCTCATTACCATTTACCGTAAGGTTCAACTGAATATTGTTAGGACTTACCACTAAATTGTAACTAGTAGTATCACTACCACATTGATTGGTGGCTACAAGTTGAATAGGATAAGTAGCTTGTACCCCTGTGATATAGGTATGTTGTACTTGTTGTAAGCTATTGGTAATAAATGGAGCACTACCATCACCAAAGGTCCAGGTATAAGTATTATTGGTACCGTGTGTATTGTTACTTAGTTCTACAGTAAAAGGTGAACAACCTGTGGTACGTACAGGAATGAAGGAAGCTCGTGGCCTGCCATTCAAGCGAATAATTTTTGTAGCTGTTACAGTATCGCAAGCTGTAATAGCCATTAGCTGTACTGTGTATGCAGTATCGCCACCATTAGGGTGTAACTGATATAAAATACTACCGGGTTGTGCTTGCACACTGGTAATACCATTACCGAAATTCCAGAAGTATTGAATACCTGTAATGTGCTGTGTGGTATTGTTAAATGATACTTGCAAAGGAACGCATCCGCTGGTATCACTTACGGTAAATGATGGTTGCGGTGGTGTGCTGGTACGAATAACATATGTTACACTATCGTTGGCACAACCATATAAGCTTATGGCCTTTAAAGTAATTGCTACACTATCTGTTCCGGCAGCTACATAGTAGCCAGGGAAAATATTACCTGTACCAATAGATACGCCGTTAATAAACCATTGATAATTACTATTACGTGTAGGGTATAACGTTGCTTCAACCATGTTAGGAGCTAACATAAATGGAGCACAAGTTTGTGTAGATATAATTCTGAATGCTGCTAATGCTTGCGGACGAACCACTATTTGTACCACATTACTTTCACTTAATGCATCGCAAGTATTGGTACGAATAATACGCTTAATCCATGCATTTTGAAAAATTGTATCGGCTGTATAGTTTATTGAAGTAGCACCAGCAATCGTATCGAACTGTATACCATCGTAACTAATAAGCCATTGATAATAATATACACCATCGCTACCAGTAGGCATACTACCATTCACTTGTAACTGTGGTGCACTCTCACAAATAGCTGTTGGTGTTTGCAATATATTATTAGCAATAGGGCTGAGTAATACAACAGGCTTAATGCTACTGTAAGCGATAGCACAATTACTACTTTGTACTACTACTCTAAAACGTGTAGTTGCAGTAATGTTGTTAACACTAACTGTACTTTGTGTGCTGTTAATAGCCTGCCAAGTAGTACCATTATCAATACTACGTTCCCAACGAATGATGTTACCTACACGAGCATTTACCGTAAGGAAAACCGGTGTATTCGCAACACATATCGTATCAATACTTGCTGTGATAAAACCACCTTCACTAGCAGGTATTACCCGAATGGTAGCCACTAAGCTTGTATCGGTTCCGCCACACAAACCACTTGCTGCTACAATGTAACGTACACGAATTAATGAATCGCTGGTAGTTGTAGATACCAATAATGTATCGGCTGTATGATTGCCAATAGTAGTCCAAATACCATCGGCAAATATTTGCCAAGATTGAATAGTACCAACATATTGTTGTGCTCTAACCACAGTAGTTATGTTGCCACATACTTGATTGTTAAAAATAATGTTACCACGTGCTACAGAACCGTATAGAGCCACTTGAATAGTATCGAAAGTAGAAGCACAAGCACCATTGTTAATACTTATAGCAAAGCGGTAAATACCAATGCGGTTAACGTTAAAACTGATTTCGTTGCCTTGTTGTGCAATTGGTTGAACAGTTGCACCTGCAGGACTTTGTAATACTTGCCATTGTACATTTTCATATGCCCTTACGGTAAATGAATTTCGCAGATCGATACGTACTACATTACCATTAGTGATGTTACAGTAGGCAGTATCATCGCTCAATTTTGCAACAGTAGTAGCTGGTCTATTGAAAATACGAATGGTATCAACACTAGGTAGGCAGCTACTGGCATCGGCAATTTGCCATACCATTGTAATAACAGTATCAATAGCAATATTGGTGATGTTAGTAGTGGCATTATTAGGCTGCTCAATATTAACAGCAGGTCCGTCTATTTGTCGCCATAAGCCATTACCCAATACAGGAGTATTTGCATTTAATACGGTAGCTGTAGCAGCACATAAGTACTGATCGGCACCTGCATTCGCAGCACTTACACCTGGCTTTATAAAAATGGTATCTCGCCAAGTATTACCAGTACAAGTGCCATTCCATGCTGTGAAGGTATAAATCAATCTGCCGGTTACCGTATGTACATTACTTACAACATCGGGCACCGCATTTAATGCAACAGGTGTAGCTTGTTGTGTAAAGCCTTGAATATTACCACCTGTAGCAGCGGCAGTCCATGTATATCTTGTGTTAGGTAAGCCGCTTAATAATTGCAACCCAACTTGCTGACCGCTACATACAGTATCTACCAAATGTGTTGTACGTGCATTCGGACGAGCATTAACATGTACATATACAGTGAAGCTATCGCCTTCGCAACCTCTGAAAAAAGTTCTATAACGATACGCAACAATGGCATTACTATTAGCATTGGTATTGGTAAGTGTGTTGTTAATAGTACCACTGCCGCTTGCAGTAAAGCCAGTTGCATTACCGCTAATAACACTAGCTGTATAGTTAAAAGTTACACCTGTTACACTTGCTCTTGGTATGTATTGAAACGCCGTACCAGAACAAATGATACGTGTACTATCTATACCAAAGTTGTGTGGCGTTACTACTACTCTAATGGTATCTCTGGCTATACTACAAGTGCTGCCTTGTTGCGGATAAGCTGCTGCAATTACTAAAAAGCTGCTTAAGTTTCTATCAGTATCACTTAGTATGTAGTTGGTGATGGTACCAGTGGGATTTGAAAAAACACCTGTACCAGTACTCATCCAACGGATACTATCGTAACTATTTACATTAATCGCTGCAGTGTAATTAATAAGATTGTTAGTGTAACAAATAGTATCATTTGTTTTATGTAACACTACAGATAAGGCAGGATCAAAGCGAATGATTTGTGTATCGGTACTGATACCACAATTATTATTAAAACGTACTACTACCTGATAAGTGGTTGCATTTTCAAACCGAATTTGAGGGTACATGCTATTCGCATTGGTACCGTTCAAATAAGTAAAAGCACCTCCAGAAACAATCCATTCAAAAGTAGGTATACCTGTAATACCATTGAATGTAGGGCGGTGTGCAGTATCTGTACCAAAATTAATGGTACGTGTATTACAATAAGCTTTATCACTAGGTAATGTAATGGTACTACCACCAATTGCATTAACAAAAATGGTATCTGCACCTGTACCACAAGCATTGGTATGTCTAATACGAATGTAATAGCTACCAGGGGTATTAAATCGAAAGTTAGGTGTTGCTCCTCCACTACTCCAATCGATTGTATATACACCACTATTGCTTGCTACCAAACTGTTATTGGCTCTGTTAAATACATCGAAGAAGTAATTAGGAGCAGCACAATAGAATGGATTAGATTGGTTATCTAATGCAAACTGAAAAGGAGTACAACCATTAACAGTATCTACATTATTTACTTTATAACGAACTACCGGAGTTGGCTCAATACAAATGGTATCAGTACTATCACTTACAGCACAAGCATGGTTATCAACTACCAATCTTACGATATTGATACCAGGCTGTGTAAAACGATACGTTAAGTTGGCTTGTGCATTGGTTTTATCAATATTGCTTTGTACCAATACACCATTAACATACCAGAAAAAATCGGCTCTTGAAATACAACTTGTGCCAAAGGCAGCCTGACCCGCATCACTCACGTTGCGAATTAATACCTGACTGTTTAAACAAGCGGTTTCGGGCAACTGAAAATACGCTGTAGGCTTCTTAGAAATTTTAGCTCTTGTAGTAACTTGTGGTCTATCGCATACACTACTGTTGGTCCATGGTTGATCCATCGTAATCGTAATGTTATAAGACACACCAGGAAGGTTACAAGATGTATTGTTATACAAATGCGAAATGCGGCCATTACGTGCCATTAAATCGCAGTAACGATACGTTGTACTGGTATTATCGCCCCAGCTTACAGTATATGTTGCACCAGGATAGTTTTCACTGATACCTCCAAACTGTGCATCGATACCTACCTGAAAATCTAACTCTCTTGGTAAGCAACCAGATTGTTCACCATCAACACCTAATGTAATTCTGTTACGACTATTTACAAGTTGGTAGGCTCTTGTTGCAACCACACCATTTAACTCAGCCTTTACAACGTAGGTGTAATAAAAACGATCAAGAAAAATATTATATGATGAGCCTGCACTTTGTTGCGTAGCACTTGTTACACCAGTAATTTCATTTTTTAGAGTACCAATAGTACTTGCACCACTTGTACTTACATCGTTCACACTCAAGTTTTGTGCAGCACTCGGACTAGCACAAAAACCATACGCATAATCGGCACGCAAAATTCTAGATGAAGCACTTGCATTCAATCTAGCTCTTGGTCCGGTAACGTTGGTGATACTAAAGAAAACAGTTGTATCTCTCAAATTAGGGTCTGAAGCTGTAAGTAATAAACGGTAATTATTACCACTTGCAACTGTGGTTGGAATTACACCATTAATGAATGTTGCAAAATCGCTGTTATAGGTTCCAATAACAGTAGTACCATTATCAAAGCCACCAGTACTATTCGATAAAATAAGGTTGAAAGTATTATTAACATTGTAACAGCCGGTTGTTTTAAACAACACAGCAATATCACTACCTGCACCATAAGGCACTTGCGCTGCAAAATTTGCATCGTCAATTATCAGAGTTTGTTGTTGTGCATTCACACGCAAGCCAAGCAGCAACAACAGCAATGATATGAACCAAGGCTTGCCAATGGTGTACAAGCGTTTCATAACATATAATTAGATAAACAGATAAGCTTTCTTACGATTGCTACAACGAATTTGACGATAAAAAGCATCTATAAATCTGACACGAATCACATCAACTACTAACCAAGTTGAAAGCTACAACCACCTATTCCGCTGTAACACCTACACAGTATACCTTACGGTAAATGAATACACATTTTTAAACATATTAATTGCGACGGGTTCGGATACAATGTTAGCTGATGCAAATCTGGCGTGTATTACAGCGTGCATCAGCATTTACCGTAAGGAAATAAAAAATCACCCTTAAATAAGGGTGATTTTCATTTTTAAGTGTATATGTAACACATTATAATATTTGCTTCACAGCATCTACTACCTGTACTAATTGTGCTGTATCTACACCGCCAGCATTAGCTAAATGTTTTTGTCCGCCGCCACCACCTTTAATTAAAGGCGCTACAACAGTTTTAATAAGCTTACCAGCATCAACACCATTAGCAACAGCAGTATCGCCAGCGGCAATAACAACCGATGCCTTACCATCAATTGCAGCAGTAAGTACCACAACAGCAACATCGCCTAATGCAGTTTTAATACCAACAGCCAAATTGCGTAATGCGTCGGCACTACTTACTTCTACCTGTGTACCTAAGAAAGTGTATGTATGGTGCGTTATAGCTTGTGGCACCAAACTAGCTTGTATAGCTGCCAATTGTTTTGCTTCCAGCGATTCTAATTTTTTACGTAAGTCGCTTACCTCGGCTTGTTGTTGTTCAATTGCCTTCAATACATCTTTAGGATGCTTCAATGCCACTTTAATATCTTGTAGTAGCTGCATGTGTTCTATGATGTATTGTTCGGCAGCAGCACCGCAAACAGCTTCTACCCTGCGTACACCTGCGGCTACTGCAGTTTCATGTTTGATAGCAAAGAAACCAAGTTCGCCAGTACTGCCTACGTGTGTACCACCACACAGTTCTATGCTATAGTTTGGATCTATTACAACTACACGCACAGTATCGGCATATTTTTCACCGAACAATGCCATAGCACCCATGGCAATAGCATCGTCTTTACTCATTTCCTTAATTACAACAGGAACATTCTCACGAATTTTAGCATTAACAATGGCCTCTACTTGTGCAATTTCTTCTGGTGTAAGTTTTGCAAAATGCGAAAAGTCGAAACGCAAATGTTCTTCATTCACCAAACTACCTTTCTGTGCTACGTGTGTGCCTAATACGGTACGTAAAGCAGCATGCATTAAGTGTGTTGCGCTATGATGTACCGTAATTTCATGACGTCTGGTAGCATTCACCTTGGCAATAACATTACCACCAACACTTGCAGGCATAGCATCGGCAAAGTGAATGAACAAGTTGTTTTCTTTCTTGGTATCGTAGATCACTACTGTTTCGCCATCAATAGTAAGTATGCCGCTATCACCTACTTGGCCTCCACTTTCGGCATAAAAAGGTGTTGCTTCTAAAACAATTTGGTAGGCTTCTTTGCCTTTAGCCTTTACTTTTCTGTACTTCACTACTTTGGTAGTAGTTTCAGTAGTGTTGTAACCAACAAAGCTGGTATGAGCAACATCGTTCACGGTTACCCAATCTTCTGTGTCGATAGCAGTGGCAGCACGGCTACGTGCTTTTTGCTGTGCCATTTCGGCTTCAAAGCCTGGCTCATCTACTTGAAGATTGTTTTCTTGTGCAATAAGTCGGGTTAAATCAATCGGGAAGCCATAGGTATCAAAAAGCTCAAAGGCCTCTTTACCATTAATGCTACCTGAACCACTGGCTTTTTCAGTAGTAAGTATATCGTTGATACGCTTTAAACCCTTTTCAAGTGTTCGTAAGAAAGCGTCTTCCTCTTCTTTAACCACTTTGCTTACAAAATCTAATTGCTGCTGCAATTCAGGGAACACATGTTCAAACTGAGCCGCTAGCACTGGCACCAATTGAAACAATAACGGCTGCTTGTAATCAAGATAAGAATAGTAATAGCGAACAGCTCTTCTTAAAATGCGTCTGATCACATAGCCAGCACCTGTGTTAGAAGGCAACTGACCATCGGCAATGGTAAAACTAATAGCTCTAATATGGTCGGCTAATACACGAAAAGCAACGCTTTGCTTATCATCGCCAGCCGTATAGGTTTTGTTGGTAATACCTTCTATGGCTTTAATGGTTCCGGTAAATACATCGGTATCGTAGTTACTGGTTTTGCCTTGCAGAACACGCACCAAACGTTCAAAGCCCATGCCTGTATCTACGTGTTTGGCGGGCAATTGCTGTAAAGAACCATCTTTCAGTCGGTTGAATTGTATGAAAACGTTGTTCCAAATTTCAATTACCTGCGGATGATCATTATTTACTAAATCTTTTCCTGCCACTGCAGCTCTTTCTTCAGGCGTACGGCAGTCTACATGAATTTCAGTACAAGGACCACAAGGCCCTGTATCGCCCATTTCCCAGAAGTTATCTTTTTTGTTACCCAGCAAAATACGATCTTCTGCTATCCATTTTTTCCACTCGTTGTAAGCCTCTTCATCGCGGGGCAAACCTTCTTTTTCATCGCCTTCAAAAATGGTTACATACAACCGCTCTTTATCAAGTTGATATACTTTGGTTAAAAGCTCCCAACTCCATGCAATCGCCTCGGCTTTAAAGTAGTTACCAAAACTCCAGTTACCCAACATTTCAAACATGGTATGGTGGTAGGTATCTACACCTACCTCTTCTAAATCGTTGTGCTTACCACTTACCCGCAAGCATTTTTGGGTATCGGCTATACGAGGGTTGGCAGGCACCTTATTACCCAAAAAATAATCTTTAAACTGGTTCATACCAGCATTGGTGAAGAGTAAGGTAGGATCGTTTTTAACCACTATCGGAGCACTAGGCACCACATCGTGCTGCTTGCTAGCGAAGAAATCTAAAAACTGCTGACGTATTTGGGCTGCGGTAAGCATAAACACCAAGTAATTATTTTAGAGTAATGTTAAAAGGGCAAGCGGTTATCTTTGACCACCTACAAGGCCGCAAAACTAAGGTCTTTGCAGGCAACCGCAAGAGTTTGGTGGCGGAATATGCTTGTGATTTAGCACCTTTACCACCATTTGCCGCAAGGCTACCTTACGGTAAATGTTTATAAGGCTATGAAAAAAGTAAAATATTATTACAATACACACACGCTACGCTACGAAAAGCTAGAAGTACCTTTTCGGGTGAAACTATTGCGTGTGTTTGGCTTTATAGCAGCAGCATTGGTAACAGCTATTATTATTGTAGCTATTGCATTTCAGTACATTGAGCGGCCGCAAGAAACCTTACTAAAACAACAAAATAAAGAGCTGCAGCAGCATTATACCATTTTGCGTAAGCAGGTAGAAGCCCTCACCGCACAAATGGATGAGCTTTCAAAAAGAGATAACGAGGTGTATCGCAGCGTTTTTGAAGCCGACCCTATACCCGATAGTGCTCGCTTGGTTGCTATGGAAAAAAACAAAGAACTCGCATTACTTGCTACACTCTCTGAAAACGATATGGTAGCTAGTATGACGCAGCAATTAAATACGCTTTCAAAACGTATTGCTTATCAAGAAAAGAGTTATGGCGAAATAGCTGGCATGGTTAAAAACAAAGAACGCTTGTTGAAAGCTATTCCTGCGATTCAACCGGTAAGTAATAAAAACCTGAATCGTATTGCCAGTGGCTTCGGCTATCGCATTGACCCTGTGTATAAAGTAACCAAGTTTCATGCCGGGCTCGATTTCACTGCTCCGCAAGGCACGCCTATTTATGCTACAGCCGATGGCAGGGTGAAAGAGGCTGGCTATAACAGTAGCGGTTATGGGAACCATGTAGTAATAAATCATGGGTATGGGTATGAGACCTTGTATGGCCACATGGTACGTATTAAAGCACGTGCCGGACAAACCATTAAGCGTGGCGAAGTAATTGGCTATGTTGGTAGTACGGGTAAGAGTACGGGGCCACACTGTCACTACGAAGTGCATAAAAACGGAAAGCCTGTAGACCCTATTTATTTCTTTTACAACGATTTGTCGCCCGAACAATTCGACCGATTGTTAAAGGTTGCAGCAGCGGCGAACCAAAGTTTAGATTAATACTACTGTAGAATGATAAAGGGGCGGCCTGAGGCCGCCCCTTTATCATTCTACCAACATCTACACCAACATCTGCTTATTGCTTTACAAACATGCTACTTGTTATTGTACCATCAGGCAGTTGTATTTGCAAATGATAAGCACCTGCAGGCAATGTACTTACTGGTAACTGTAACTGATTGGCTACTTGTACAGATGGTAGCATCATTACCTGTGCACCGCTTGCATTAACTACTACTGCTTGCACCTTGTTGTTAATAGGCTTTGTAAAGCTTACTTGCAATGTGTGTTGTACCGGATTAGGATACAACTGCAAAGCCATATTTTGTTGTACTTGTTGTACCATTACAACAGCACTGAAAGTAGTTTTATCATTCTGGGCTATTGCTTTCACACGATAGTACACTTTGCTTTGTATGGGTGTAACATCTTTCCATTGATATGTTACGGCTGTACGACTATTGTTAGCAGCTACCACACCAACAGTATTGTAATTACGAGCATCGTTACTGCGCTGTATTTCGTAAGTTTTAGTATCGTCGTCGCTTGGTAAGCTCCATGTTACTAAAGCACCTGTTGATTGACGTTCTGCATCGATACTTGTAAAGGTTACAGGCAATACACTTGCACTTCTGAATACCAGTTGAAATCTGTCTTCTGCTTGGCTTGCTGCACTATTGGTAACAGTATATCGATACTGCATGTTATTGGTAATAACTGTTTCAGTTCTAGCAAAGCGATCCATTAACAATGCACCATTCGCTGGTAATTGTATATCGCTGAAATTTAAAATATAAATATCTGGTGTAAGTGTTACTACACTGAGTGTTACAGTATCTACTGCGTAACTAGCATCACGAGTTTGAATGCTCATGGCTTGTTGTTGTTTGTTACTTGCAATACGATAGCTAGCTTCTTGCATAGCAGGTGCATCGTAATTGTTAATCACGTTGCCACGTGCTGCATCGGCACTGCTAAAACGTATCACCATTTCATCTAACATTTCATTACTGGCAGTGTGCAGACCAACTCTTATAAACCCTTGCCAAACGGGTGCGTTATTATTTGCCGCAAGGCTATTTGTTTTGTTATTTTCAGTAAAAAAATTACTAATGTTTGAAGTGGTATTTTTTGTCCTTACGGTAAATGCTTGTCCGACAGGAATGATATTCGTATTTGTTACATCGCTAGGTTTATTCAGCATGGTTCCCGCATTGTACACAGTATAAATACCAGGTTTATTTTGTGGATACTGAATCCAGTAAGCGGCAAAAATGTGTTGACTGTTTTGTGTAGCAAGTGTGTTGAAATCGATAGCACTCAAATATGGATTACCTACCAAGTTAAAATCGTTGGGTTGAAGGTTAACAGCAACATTGCCCATAGCAAGTGTACCAACTGCTTTTAATGTTACAGCCGATGCTGCTACATTAACACCACTTAATAAAGTACAACCATCGTTACGATGACCACGTACCAACAACTTATAACCAATAGTTGGTTGTATACTTGTTCTGTTAGTGTTGGCTACAGACTGCCAACGTGTACCTAATGGTGCTGCACTGTTGTAAGTTAACATGCTAGGAGCACCGCTTACACTACCATCGAAGCCGTTGGCAGTAATAGTACCACAAGCACCAATTTCTCCAGTGATATGTATGCTTTGCTGCCAGCTACTATCGATACGGGCTTTTACCGGACTTGCTACAAATAAGTATCTGCGTGCTGAGGCTGCGGGTATGGCTTGTTCTGTAATAACAGCACCTTTTATATAATCAGTAACTGTTGTACTTGCTATGCTACTAGTACTAGTGAATGTAACATTAGCTCTTACATGCAAGCTACCTGCCAAAGGCTTGTAGTTACCTGTTACGATTAAAGTATCTTCTGATTGTACGGTAACATCGGCAATGTTATCAATCGCAATATTTTGCACTGTACCAACACCAGTAATCATTTGTGGAATGCTTGCATTCATGAAGAGGTAACCTTCGCCTCTTATCACACCATCGTTATATAATTTCACGCCTTTTACCGCAAGGGAAGCATTGTTATTAATAGTTAATGTTCTGGCAACGCCAATAGCAATGTTATAAGCAAATGCTTGTTGTGAAATCACAGGTTCATTGGCATTCGCTGTATCAGGAATCATCACGTAGCTGTTGCTATCTGGTACAGCGTTAGGGCTCCAGTTACGAGCATCGCTCCATTGATTGCTTTGTACGCCACGCCAAATAATAGGCTCGTAATACAAGGCATATGCAGCACTTATTTTACAACCCATAGTGTTAAATGCACCACCAACATGTATGCGATTGTTCACTGCTACAATATTGTTCACTGTTGCATTAGCACCATTAGAAAGACTAGTCCATTTTTCGCCAGTCCATACAGCAATGCGATTCACTGTTACAGCAGAAGCCATATCGTAAGCAGTTGTAAAACTACCACCCACATATACGTTATTGCCCATAGTGCTCATGGTAATAACATTACCATTTACACCGTTTAAGCTAGCACCGCCTAGTGGCTGCCATATAGAGCCATTCCACATTGCAATTTTGCTACAACTTACAGCGCTATTATCTGCATTAGTAGCACTTAAAAAATTACCACCTACATATACTTTATCGCCTACTACTGCAACACTATTTGCAGTACCATTCACACCTTTACCCAAGCTAATCCAAGTAGTGCCATTCCACATAACAATGCGATTAGCAATAACTGTATTACTGGCATTTAATGCATTTGTAAATGCTCCGGCTACGTACACATTATTGTTGGCTACAACCACTTGTTTTACTTCGCCATTCACACCATTACCAGCATCGTTACCGCAGAAGCGTTGCCATATTGTGCCATTCCAAATAGCAATGTTATTTACCGCAAGGTTATTGGTAGCACTGCTGTAAGCATTCGTAAAGCTGCCACCTATAATAATATTAGTACCATAAGAAACTATAGTATTAACATTACCATTCACGCCATTACCAAGAAATGAATTGGAACTACCAAGTGCACTCCATGTACTACCATTCCAACGAGCAATGTAATTGGCAACTACCTGTTGATTGTTGGTGTTGTACACGCTGCTGAACCAACCACCTACATATACATCGTTATTATGAATAGCAATGCTGTTAACGGTTCCGTTAGCACCATTACCAACAGGCTTCCATTGAGCACCATCCCACATAGCAATGTTGTTCACTTGAACGGTAGCACTGTTGTTATATGCCATTGAAAATTCGCCCCCTACATATACCATGTTATTTTTAACCGCTACAGTATAAATGGTGCCATTTAAGCCATAACCACCAAGGTTATGGATATTAGCATCTACGTGATCCCAGCTATTGTTACGCCAAATGGCAATTTTACCCGCTGCGATAGTTTGCCCGTTGCTTGCTACCACTCCAGAAAAATTACCTACTAAAAACAACTCACGACTTCTAATGCACATGGCATTCACACCAGCGGTAGCGCCATTTTGTTGTGCACCACCCATTGGCAACCAGGTAGTACCATTCCAGCTTGCAATACGCTGTCTGTTATATGTAGCAACACCGCAATACGTATTGGTAAATTCGCCAGCGGCATGCACCAAACTATCAGTTACCACAATTGTTTTTACAGCGTTGTTGACACCATTACCAGTAGCAGTAGTACCAGTACCTAAGGCACTCCATACACTACCATTCCAGCAGGCGATGTAATTTGTAGTAACTGCAGTACCTGTAGCATTGTAAGCTGTTGTGAAGTTACCACCCACATATACTTTACCATTATTAGCAACCGCAATGGTATTTACAATATCACTCACACCATTGCCGGTAAGCGTATTACCTGTGCCTAAGCGACTCCATGCTGTGCCACTCCAGCTAACAATATTATTTACTTGTAAGGTTGTACCAGATTGATATGCCTGACGAAAGGCACCGCCTACCCAAAGTGTATTACCATTTACCGCAAGGGCATTCACGGTACCGTTCACACCATTGGCGGTTCCAGCAGCACCTAACACACCCCAACTCGTGCCATTCCAACAAGCAATATTGTTGGCAGTGATAGCAGCATTGGCATTGTTATATACTTGCGAAAAAGCACCACCTACAAACACTTTGTTTCCACTCACGGCAATGGCATTTACCAAACCATTCACACCGTTGCCATTGGTAGCATCGGTACCTAAAGTAGTCCATTGTACACCATCCCAAACGGCAATTTTATTAGCCCGTACTTGCGCTACCATGCTGTTATAGGCAATACTAAATGCACCACCTACATATACTTTGTTACCACTTGTAGCAATAGCCATTACAGTACCGTTAACACCATTACCACTAGTGGTTTGTTGTGCACCGAGTGGTTCCCATGTTACGCCATTCCATTTAGCAATATTGTTCGCTACAACACTACCAGCAATTGAAAAACTACCACCTACATAAACGTTACCTGCACTATCTACTGCAACTGCTAACAAAGAACCAATAGCACCATTGTTGATGCCAAAACGACTATCCCAACCATCGTTACAATTATTTTCTACGGCAGCACCTGTTGGTGTATTGCTTACTTGCTCAAAACGAAGTTTGCCATCGGCACGTTGCGCTGCTAACCGATAGCCTTGAGCATTGAAACTACCTTGCATGTGGCTAGGTAATGTTCCATCGGGTAATAAATACTTACCCAAAGTGGTGGGTACATGGTATAGTTGCAGCATTTGAGCATACTGTTGTTGTAGCATGCTACTACTAAATAATTGGTTATACAGCCTGCTAATATCGCTACCATCGGCAGCAAAAGCACTTTGCACAACCAATAAAAGATACATACCAATCAACCAACAACTTTTTCGGATTTGTACTACAAACTTTGCATGTAGCCCAGGATGAATGTGAAGATGCGGTTTCATAGAAAGGAGGATTAGTGGCTTACGCCAGCGGATTTGGATATGATTATTTCAGGGACACAAACACTTAGCGGTGTGTTTTACCGTAAGGTGGCTTTGTTACCACCTGCACTACTTACGTAAATGCTATATGGAAGTATTGACATAGATGAAAACGTTTCATGGTATTGGTTTGAGTGATGTGGTTATTTTGATATTGGAACATAAAATTGAACCATTTCACAGATTTTGTTGAACAGAATTCCCTTTTTTAGTCTTATAGGTACATCACACTGTCTTTTACAACAATGGCTACTTATGCTCAAAATCAGCTATAAGTAAGCTGCGAGCAGCCTAAATATTGTATCTTGAGCCAAAATTGGTCGCATGATCAGGCTTTATGTAACGCTTCTACTTAGTATCATTACTGTTGCTCAATTACAGGCACAACACCGCTGGCGAATTGGTGTAAAGGGTGGCATTAGCTTGCCTAATTTGCAAGATCCTAGTGGTAATGATAATTCTCAAGCCTATGGCTACAGTAGCATCATGGGGCCGTATTTTGGTATCATTACCGACTACAAGATAAGTGAGCTGCTATCGTTACAAGGCGAAATCAATTATGCTACGCAGGGTGGACAAAAAAAAGGTGATCAAAAAATTAGAACTGTAGGTTTCGAAAGTTTTATACCTGCAGGCATTCAAGTACCCGAATATGTTTTCACACGCTTCGATAACAAAGTGGTGCTACACTACATTGAAATAGCAGCACTAGCAAAATATCATATTGTAAAACGCAAGCACTGGAGTGTAACTTTCAATGCAGGCCCGTACTTTGGCATTTTAACCTATGCCCGCAATTTTTCTAAAGGCAACTCAAAAGTGTATTACGATGCACAATACACACAACCACTCTTACCCTACGCCGTAGTATTTGATAATGAAGAAGATATACAACCACGTGTTAACCCATATGCTTTGGGTATACAAGGTGGTGGCACTATTGGTTATAAATTCAAGCAGTGGGAAGTGTTTATAAGCGGTGGCGGCAACGTTGGCCTCACAATACTACAAAGCGATAAAAGTTTGGGCAATAATAGAACCGGAGCAGGTACACTTACTACCGGCGTTTTCTTTCAACTGTAATGTATTATCAGGATTCAGTCAAAATACCTTACGGTAAATGAAAAACTGTGATAGCATTAACCTTATAACTTACGCAACAACCTTGCAGGATTACCAACGTACACACCTGGCACTGTTATAGATTTAGTTACAACAGCACCAGCACCAATAACAGTACCATCGCAAATATCTACCGGTAATATGGTAGCATTACTACCAATACTTACATGATTACCTATGGTTGTTTTTTTCCATAAATTTTTATTACCTCTAGCAGGGCCACCCGTATCAAATGTATCGTTGATGAACATAACACCATGACCAATAAAACAGTGGCTACCAATAGTTACTAATTCGCAGATAAAGCTGTGGCTTTGAATACGTGTGTAATCGCCGATGGTAACATCTTTTTGTATTTCGCAGAATGGACCTACAAAAACATGGTTACCCAATGTACAACCATATACATTACTAGGCATAACAATGGTAACAGCATCGCCATACCGTACCGATTCGTGTATACTTACATTAGAATATTGCAAACTCATAAACCACTTTTTTGGTAGGTAGCAGCTGCATAAATTTTTTCAATGGCAATAACACTGTGCAACGCATCGGCACCAGCAATGATAGCAGGTGGCTGATGAAATTGCGCTACCAATGTTTTATACAACACATCATGATTGCTCATACTACCTACATAAGCACCATAATTATTCGGACCATTACCTATTGGTAAATTTTCAAATACAAAATTATCAATGCTTTGGTATTCGAGTTCATTCAAGTATTGTCCGCCAATTTTCACAGTACCTTTTTCACAGAACAGCGTAATGCTACCTTCCATATTTTTGGCATAAGCATTTACTGTAAAGTGTATTGTGCCTAATGCACCAGCACTTGTATTAAAACATACCACACCCTGATCTTCAAAATCTATAACACCCTGATGCTGTGCGTTATTGGTGAACGCCTTCACCTCTTGTATAGGGCCCGCTAACCAATAAATCAAATCAATGAAGTGGCTGAATTGTGTGTACAAAGTGCCACCATCTAATTGTTGCGAACCACGCCAGCTATTATTGTAATATGCTTCATTACGATTCCAAAAACAGTTAACTTGTACACTTAAAATTTTTCCTAACGTTCCGTTTTCAAGTGCATTTTTTACTGCAACCACCGGCGGATTAAACCTGTTTTGTTTTACAACAAATAACTTTTTACCCACCTTTTCTGCCGTTGCAATCATATTTTTTGCATCGTTACTATGTATTGCCATAGGCTTTTCTACCAACACATGAAACCCTGCTTCTAATGCGGCTATCGCCTGCGTAGCATGTTCGCCATTCGGCGTGCAGATAGATATTACATCGGCATCTATTTGCGTAAGCATAGTGGCAAAATCAGTAAAAGCTACTGCTTGCGGATACTTGTTGGTAAAACCATGCAACGCATCTGTTGCTATATCGCACAACGCCACCAACGATGCGAATTCGTGAATGTACTTCGCATGACGTTCTCCAATTTTTCCGCAGCCAACCAATGCAAATCGCATCATAAATTTTCTTTAGGCAAACAATGTTGCAGCCTTTGCCAAAGCATCGGGCTTTCCAACATCTAATAATATATCACCAGTGTGATCAAACCCTTGAATAGTGTGCGTTGCAGCATGTGCCAAATACACATCTACCATAGAATATTTTCCGGGTTTAAGTAACGAAAAAATAGCGCTATTTATTACATGCACACCACTAAATGCCAAAGGCATATAAGCTGTTGCTGTTCGGGGCAATTTTTCCTCTCCTGTTGCAGTATTGCGCCAACCGCAAAGTGTTAACTGCGTATCAAATAAAAACACTCTACTACTTGTGCGTTGTGTTACCGCCAGTGTTGCCAGCGGTTGCTGCTTTTTATGTGCAGCAATCATTGCAGTGAGGTTAAGATTAGTTAGCATGTCGGCATTCATCAACACAAAATCAGATTCACTTTGCAGTAAATGCGTAGCCTTTTGCAAACCACCACCGGTTTCCAATACCGCATCTGTTTCGTCGCTAATTGTTATGCTACTGCCCCAACCATTATTGGTGGTTACAGCATCTATAATTTGATCTGCAAAATGATGCACGTTCACAACTACTTCTGTAATACCAAACTGCTGCAAGTATTCTATGTTACGTTGCAGTAACGACTTGCCATTAACAGGTGCCAACGCTTTAGGATGATGATCGGTAAAGGGTTTTAAACGTGTTCCCAAACCAGCGGCTAACAACATTGCTTTCATATACTATGCTTGTTGTTTGGTTACAGGTGTAGTTACCCAATTCGCCTGATTAGTATGTGTTAACTGTACTTTTACTTTATACTTATTCTTTAAGTGTCGGGCAGTTTGTTCGGCGGCATATACACTGCGGTGCTGCCCACCAGTACAACCAAAATTTATTTGCAAATGCTCAAAGCCTCTGCTTAAATAGTTCTCTACATTAACATCTACCAAATCCCAAACACTATTCAAGAATTCATTCATTTTGGTGCGCTGTTCTAAGAAGTCTTGCACTGGCTTGTCTTTGCCGCTCAAATGTTTATAATCGTCAAATCGGCCAGGATTTAAAATGCCACGCATATCAAACACAAAACCTCCTCCATTTTCAGAATGATCTTTAGGGATACCTTTTTTATAACTAAAGCTATTCACCTCTATCACTAAAGGTGTTTGTTCATTGGCTTGTGTTGGTGTAAACTGTGCAATTATTGCATCACTTGTTACAAACTGCAGCAGTTGCTCAAATTCAGGTACCGATATACCCACCCTGCAGTTAGCCAAAAACCATTTCAAGTTTTGCAATGCCAATGGTATGCTCGCCAAAAAGTGTGCCTTACGTTCAAACAAACCTCTGAAACCATACGCACCTAATACCTGCAACAAACGAATAAGTACATAGCCATTGTACTGACTTGTAAATGTATTTCTATCAACAGGTTGCGATAAGAGTTGCTCTACTTCATCTATATAATAGTTTAGTAATTGTGCTTTCCATGTTTCTGGTAATTCTGCTTTTGCTTGCCATAACAAGCTTGCAACATCGTATTGCAAAGCACCTTGCATACCGCCTTGATAGTCAATAAAACTAACCGTATCGTTATGTACCACAATATTTCTACTTTGAAAATCGCGGAACATAAAATACTTGTACTGTGTACGTGTAAGATATGTTGCTAGTGCATCAAAATCGTCTAACAACGCCTGCTTATCATATGGTTGTTTTAGCGTATCTAAAAAATAGTATTTGAAGTATAACAAATCACTTAAAATAGCTTGCTTGCCAAATTCTTTTGCCGTAAGGCACCAGCCATAATTAAAATCTTCGTGCCCGTGAATTTGCAATTTTGCTAAGGCTTTCAAGCTTTGTTCAAACAACCCATACACACGTTGCGAATGCCCTTCTTTCTCAATTTGATTCAGTAGACTCTCAGCGCCCAAGTCTTGCTGCAAATACACATCGTAACGCTCATTCACAGCAACAATTTTCGGCACCGGCAATTGTTTGGAGAGAAAGTGTTGCGTAAATTTTACGAAAGTTTTATTCTCCTTAATGTTCGTATTATAAGTAGCAATAAAAGTGCTTTCATCATCACAAAAAATGCGATAATAAATACGATCGCTACCGCTTTGCGGTAGCTTTTCAATTCGGTTCACCCTCACGGGTAAATGTTGTGCTGCTAGCTGTGCTATATCTTGCAAAATGGGCGTCATTGATCGTTGGTTCAAGTGGGTAAAAATAAGGGTAAAAGGTGCAGGTAGCTACAAAGAAATAGCGGCTACAATGCAGCCGCTATTTTATAATCATGTCCAAGTAATACGCTGTTACACTGCCGATGCAGTAAGTAATGACAACAGTTCTTGCTGGGTACTCAACGTTTTATCTTTAGCATACCAACCATGTAATTGTTCTGCCAAAGTAGCAAATGGCACACCCGATGCTTTTAAACCACTGTACAAGGTTTGTGCAGCAACAGGCCTTGGCCCCCAATTGAAAATTTCATCGCCTTGTGGGTTGGTTGCAATCAGTTTTGGGATACTTCTGCTTTTGCCATTTTGCAAATAGGCATCCATTAAATCGAGGTTTTCGTCACGTAAGAACAAACGCAAACTGATTAAAGGATTTTCTTTGGCCATAGCATCAATCACCGGAACAATTTGAGCAGCATCGCCACACCAACCTTCCGTTAGTAATAACCATACTTGCGGCGTTGTTATTTGCCGTAAGGCATGCACTACTTCGGGCAGTAATGTTACCGTTTTATCAAGCCTATTCATACGAGCTATGTTAAGCTTCGCATATTCTAAAATTTCAGGTGTTTGATAGGCGGGATTGTTGCCTGTTGTTTTGCCCTCTGCATTCAACGTATCTATCAGTACACGGTAGCTTTCGTAAGTATAATGTGGTTGATGTAGGTAAGCCTGTAATATAGATTCCAATGTAGGATATTTAGTTGTGCAAACATAAATTTTTATGCCTTCTTAATATTACGATTTTGGTCAATAGTGCCTTGTTATTTAGCATGATATGCTGCTGCAAATGCCTGTGCAAACTGTGCTAACTTAACACTACCCTGTGTAGCTGGTTTGTTGGCCCAATAATCGGCTTGTAAAGCGCCACTGCGTAATGCCTTGCCTAAGTTAGTATAGCCTTCGGCAATGGTATCGGGTAAGCCTGCTTGCTTTAAACCGGCATAAGCCTGCTCATCGGTGAATACTACCCAAGGTGTGCCCGGCTTACCAATAGCATCGCCTAAAGCGGCAGCAATAGTTTGTGCAGTAGCTTCATCGCTACTGATGTAACGTATATGCTGACCATTGGCTAATGGTAATTGTAGCAACACTTCTGCTGCAACAGCTGCAATATCATTGGTATCTACCAACACCAACGGCTCATCGCCGCCAAAATTGCTACCGAAAATACCTGCATTTTTTACCAGATCAATTTGTGCAAATAGGTTGTAAAAAAAGTACGACGGACGTAAAAAAACTGCGTTCACACCTGCTTCTATAAGTTGCACTTCTAAATAAGCTACACCATCTATCGGGCCAGCACCTTGTCGCATGTGGGCACCAATACTGCTTAAAACAACAACATTCTTCACATCGTTCGCCTTAACAGCAGCTACATAATTGTTCGCTACCTGCTGCTGATACGGATACCAATCTGTTACATTCCATTTGGGAGGAATCATTAAATACACGGCATCGGCACCTGCAAAACTCGCTTGTATAAACGCGGCATCTTCTACCGACCCAACCAATGCTTTTGCACCTAACGCTTCAATATCGGTAACACGGTCTTGATTACTAGTGATTACACTTACATGATTGCCCGCAGCTACCAACTGCGCTACTAATGGTTTGCTAATGTGGCCAATTGAGCCAGTGATAACATAATGCATCTTGTCGCTTTTTATATTAAAAAATAGTTTTAAAACTTGTATATACAATTAATAAAGTAAAAAAATTTAAGGCAATGCATCGGCCACGGTAGCAATTTGTTGCGCTAATGCACCACTTGCTTCAGAACCGAGTATTTTACTGTATGCCGTATAAAAACCATCAATCGCAGCCTGCATATCTGGTAACATAGCCTTTGCTTTATCCGTAGGATATACCATGGTGGTTTTACCATCGAGTACCCTTGTTACCAACGCTTGCTCAGCTAACTTTTCTATCAATCTGGTGATAGTGCTGGGTGTAAGCTGTAACTCATTCGCCAGTGTTGTGGGCTGTACGCCGGGTTCTTGCAACACTACCATTAACAAATACGCATGACTCGGACTCAACCCTAGAGGTTTCCAATAATGCAACGCCAACTTCTCTACCTTACGGGCAAATGCATTGCTGGTAAAGTATAAACACTGGCGGTATCTGCTTGCTGAGGTTTTCATGTACGCGGCACAAAGATGGGAGCTTTTATTTGTATATACAAATATTTATGGTAAATTTTCTCTCCTTACGGTAAATGCTTGCCATTACCTTTGAGCATTCACTATGCAGAATCCGAATTTAAATAGCGATAAAACACAGTTGTCGGCGGCAGACAAAGAGTTTGAGAACAACATTAGGCCTTCCGAAATCAAAGAATTTAGCGGGCAACAACAAATTATTGAGAACCTCACCATCTTCATCAAAGCTGCTAAAATCAGGGGTGAAGCGCTAGACCATGTGTTATTTCACGGTCCGCCGGGGTTGGGCAAAACAACGCTTAGCCGTATTGTTGCTAACGAACTAGGCGTGAGTATCAAAGAAACAAGTGGCCCCGTTATTGAAAAACCGGGCGATTTAGCAGGCTTACTCACAGGTTTACAGCCCAGAGATGTACTTTTTATCGACGAAATTCACCGACTTAGCACTGTAGTAGAAGAATACCTCTACGCAGCAATGGAAGATTTTCGCATTGATATTATGATTGATAGCGGCCCCAATGCTCGTAGCATTCAATTGAACCTCAACCCATTCACTTTAGTTGGCGCTACAACCCGCAGTGGCTTACTTACAGCACCATTATTATCGCGTTTTGGTATTAAAAGTCGGTTAGAGTACTACAATGCTTTTACGCTTCAAAAAATCATCGAACGTGCAGCACAAATTCTAAATACTGCTATAAGTACCGACGCAGCTTTTGAAATTGCACGTCGTAGCCGAGGCACGCCACGTATTGCCAATGGTTTATTACGCCGGGTTCGCGACTTTGCACAAGTACTCAACGATGGTATGATAGATTTGGGCATTACACAACATGCGCTAAAAGCATTGAATGTAGATGAGCATGGCCTCGATGAAATGGACAATCGTATTCTCGCTGCTATTATTGAGAAGTTTAAAGGTGGCCCCGTTGGTTTAACCACCATTGCTACAGCAGTAGGTGAAGAACCCGGCACTTTAGAGGAAGTGTACGAACCCTTTTTAATTCAAGAAGGCTTTTTGCAACGCACGCCACGTGGCCGCGAAGCCACACCAAAAGCCTACGAACATTTGGGTAAAAATCCATTTAATCGTGGTGCACAAACTGGTTTATTTGGTGGCTAATTGCTCAGGCGTAACACATTTACCGTAAGGTGCTGGTAGTGGGTTTAACAAAGTTTTGTTACAGCAACCTTGTTTTGGCATGGTAAATGATTACTTTTATTACAAATAGAAACCCTACAACTATGGAAGGTAAAAAGTACAAAATTTTACTATGTGAAGATGATACCAATCTTGGTATGGTCTTTAAGAACTATTTAGAACTGAACGATTTTGATGTAACACTTGAGCGTGATGGCCGCTTAGGCTTAGCTGCTTTTCAACGTGAAAAGTTCGACATATGCTTGCTCGATGTGATGATGCCAAAAATGGACGGCTTCACACTTGCGGAAGAAATCAGAGACATTGATCCTGAAATTCCGCTATTTTTCTTGAGTGCTAAAACCATGAAAGAAGATATCATCAACGGTTACAAACTTGGTGCCGACGATTATATTACCAAGCCTTTTGATAGCGAAGTGTTGTTGATGAAAATCAAAGCTATTCTCAAGCGCAATGAAGAATTGAATAAGGAAACAGAAAATCAAGAGTTTGATTTAGGAGCCTATCACTTTAATCCGAAATTACGAGAGTTGATTTTCGCTGGCAAAACACAAACCTTGAGCCCGAAAGAAAACGAGCTTTTGAAAATGTTGGCCGAACATAAAAACGATTTGCTGCCCCGCGAACGTGCTTTAAAGAAAATTTGGGGTAGCGATACGTATTTCAACGGTCGCAGTATGGATGTATACATCGCTAAACTGCGTAAATACTTGAAAGAAGATAGCAATATTGAAATTGTGAACATTCATGGTAATGGTTTCCGTTTGGTAGCACCATAACCACAATGCCCAATAATAACATTGAAAGCCGTTGTAGTGTATATTACAACGGCTTTATTATTGCTTGTTATGCAGCCTCAACAATGCTTATTCTGCGGACATATTGTACAGTTAATTCATGTGCACGGCCACTATCAATGCCCGGTATGCCATACCAATGCGCTGCCTTGCTGCGATGGCGATAATTGCAGCACCAATATGTTATTGCAGCCCAATGGGCACAAACATTTACCGCAAGGTATTAATCGCCTTACGGTAAATGAAGATAATGGCCTTACGGCAAATGAATAATTGATTACTACTAGAGCACTAATACGCTGTTGGTACCGCCGTAAATATTAGCAGCTTCGCCATCGGCTTCTGGCTCGTTCATCCACGATTCTGTGTTGATTCTGTACTTGAATTCGTGCGTGGTGTTTTTAGGAAGTTGTACTTCGGCGGCAAAACTGCCATCTTTCTTTTTACTTAAGCTGATAGGAGCTTCCCAGTTGTTGTTAAGGCCCAATACTTCAATGCTATCGGCGCCTGGAGCTTCTACTACAAATTTTACTTTACAATAATCTTTTGTTTTGTAAATCGTTTTCTGGATCATGAATAATTTCGTTGGTTGCTGCCTTTAATACCAGCTTTTACTAAAAGTAACCCATTACGTAAAATTTTAACATACTTACAAATAGTTGTTAGCATTGTATTAGGTGTATTAAAAAAGCGTCTGCTGGTGTGCAGACGCTTGTATCATTTACCGTAAGGTGAATGTTGTATTCACTTACAAGGTACGTTTTACTTCCTCTTCTTCGAAGGCAACAACAGTATCGCCTACTTGAATATCGGTGAAGTTTTTGATGGTTAAACCACACTCGTAGTTGGTTGCCACTTCCTTCACATCGTCTTTGAAGCGCTTTAAGCTGCCCAATTCTGCAAAGCCGCCTTCGGTACGTGGATAGATAAGGATACCATCGCGGAACACACGAATCTTGTGGTCGCGTTTCACCTTACCTTCTGTTACGTAACAACCGGCAACCGTTGCTTTATCAAACTTGTATACTTCGCGGATTTCAACCGTAGCCACTTCTTTCTCTTCAATCTTAGGCTCTAACATGCCTTCCATAGCACTCTTCACTTCTTCGATAGCATTGTAGATGATAGAGTACATTTTAATTTGTACACCTTCATTTTGTGCTAATCGGTTGGCTTGTGCCGAAGGACGAACGTTGAAGCCAATTAAGATAGCATCGGATGCTGTGGCAAGTAATACATCGCTTTCAGAGATCTGACCAACTGCTTTGTGTACTACGCGTACGGCAATTTCTTCGGTACTTAGCTTCTGCAAGCTATCGCTTAAGGCTTCTACCGAACCATCCACATCACCTTTGATGATGATGTTTAGTTCTTTAAAGTTACCTAATGCCAAACGACGACCAATTTCATCTAATGTAATATGCTTACGAGCTCTTAAGCCTTGCTCACGAAGAATTTGAGCACGCTTGGTAGCAACTTCTTTGGCTACAGATTCATCAGCATATACTTTGAATTTCTCACCCGCTTGTGGTGCACCATTCAGACCTAGTATTACTACTGGTGTGCTTGGTGGTGCTTCTTGAACGCGTTGGTTACGTTCGTTGAACATAGCCTTAATACGTCCGAAATATTGACCACTTACAATAATATCGCCTTGACGGAGTGTACCATCTTGTACCAGAATGGTAGCTACGTAACCTCTACCCTTATCTAACGATGCTTCAATAATGGTACCTGTTGATTCTTTATCTGGATTGGCCTTCAGATCGAGCAGTTCTGCTTCGAGCAAAATTTTCTCAAGTAATAAATCAACGTTTAAGCCTTTTTTAGCACTTAGTTCTTGGCTTTGGTATTTACCGCCCCACTCTTCTACCAACAAGTTCATTTGTGATAACTGTTCGTAGATTTTTTGTGGGTTAGCACCATCTTTATCAATCTTATTCACGGCAAAAATCATCGGCACATTGGCAGCTTGTGCGTGGCTGATGGCTTCTTTGGTTTGTGGCATCACAGCATCATCAGCTGCTACCACAATTACCGCTATATCAGTAACCTTAGCACCACGGGCACGCATGGCAGTAAATGCTTCGTGACCTGGTGTATCTAAGAAAGTAATTGCTTTTCCATTAGGTAATGTAACCTCATAAGCACCGATGTGCTGTGTGATACCACCCGCTTCACCTGCTACTACATTGGCATTACGTATGTAGTCTAGCAAAGAGGTTTTACCATGGTCTACGTGACCCATGATGGTTACAATTGGCGGACGACCTTCTAAATCGGCAGGATCGTCTGCAACTTCTTCTTCCTCTTCTTCAACATCATCTAAACCGGTGAACTGTACTTCGAAACCAAATTCGCTGGCTACGAGTTCAATAACCTCAGCATCTAGGCGCTGGTTGATTGACACCATGATACCCAAGCTCATACACTTACTGATAACTTCAGTGAAGTTCACATCCATAAGGTTGGCTAATTCACTTACTGTAACAAATTCTGTTACTTGTAGTGTATTGTCTTCACCCTCACGACGTAATGCTTCGGCACGTTCATCGCGGCGTTCGCGGCGCTGCCGAGCTTTTGCAGCCTTACCACGTTGGTTGTTACCACCACCTCCAGAAAGTTTGGCTTGTGTTTCACGGATTTTATCCTGAATTGCCTTAGCATCGATTTCGATATCGGCTTGAGGACGTTGCTGGTTGTTGTTACGGCTGTTGCCACCACGATTATCGCGGTTGAAACCACCACCACGGTTATCGCGGTTGAAGCCGCCACCTTGGTGCTGGCCGCCACGGTTGAAACCACCGCCCTGTTGCTGACCACCACGATTATCGCGGTTGAAACCTCCACCTTGTTGTTGGCCACCCTGACCTTGATGTTGGCCTGGCTGCCCTTGTGGACGTGGCGGTAAGTTATTACCCGATTTATCGATCGGCATACGCTTACGCTTACGTTTTTCGTCGGCGGCACGTGTGCCTTGTTTCGGACGGGTATCGTTATCTACTGGTAGATTGATTTTTCCTAAAATCTTAGGACCTGTTAAACGCTCGGCCTGAATATTTTCGATTACAGGTGGTGCATCTACTACTGGCTCTGCTGGTGGCGGAGGCGGCGTAGGTACATTTACCGTAAGGTTAGGCTTAGGTGCTGATGCCGCCTGAGCTGGCCTTGGTGCCTGTGGTGCAGGCTTAGGTGCTGGCGGTGGCGTAGGCTTTTTAACAGGCTGTTGTGGTACAGCGCCTTTTTTAGGACGTGTACTGCTATCAATAGCGCTTAAATCTATTTTTCCTAGAATGTTAGGTCCGCCAATTTCTGGAGCCTCTAAGCGTACTACATCGCCGGTATTATCGGCGGCTTCTGCTGGCGCTGCTTGTTGCTGTTCTGCAATAGGTGCAGGTGCTGCTACAACAGGGGCTTCTTCTACTACTTGTGGCGTAGGCTTAGGTGCCTCTTCCACTGCCACGGGTGGCGGCGGTGGTGCAGGTGCCACTACTTCTTCGTGCACCACAGGTGGTGGCGGCGGAGCAGGTGCCACTACTACCGGTTCTGGCGCAGGAGCGGCAGGCGGTGTAGGCATTGGTGCTTCAACAATAGGTGCAGGTGCTGCTACTTCGGGTACTTCGGCAACTGCTGCTGCCTTTTCAGGCTTTGCAGCTGCTGCTAACTCTTCTTCTTCTTTGCGCTTGCGAGCCTCGTTGGCTGCTGCTTTAGGAATTTCTACCTGATCGGCTTTTGTTTTAGCCACCTTATCGCTTTGGAACTCTTGTTGTAAGGCTCTGTACATAGCCTCGGTTAGCTTAGCGGTAGGCTTCAGTTCGTCTTTCGGAAAACCTTTAGCTGCCAAAAAATCCACCAGGGTTTCTTGCCCGATGTTGAACTCCTTGGCTGCTGCCAACAATCTTGGTAATTTCAGTTCTGACATATTATACGGGCTCCAACGTTGCGGAGCTTTTACTTGGGTTTTTGCCTATTTACACTTAGGCTTGTGCGTTAAACGATTATACTTAAGGGCTGCCAAACTTAATACCGTTGGTGAAAGTTTAGTAACCCGTACGTTACTTCTATGTTACTCTTTTTCGAATTCTTCTTTCAATATTCTGCGAATGTCGCTGATTGTTTCTTTTTCAAGATCAGTTCTGCGTTCTAATTCTGCTTCGCTCAAAGCTAATACACTTCTGGCGGTATCGCAACCTACTCGCTTTAATTCATCGATTATCCACTGATCTATTTCATCGCCGAATTCATCAATATCGATATCAAATTCTTCTTCACCTTCTTCTGCTTCGCGGTATACATCAATTTCATAACCTGTTAATTCGCAAGCTAATTTAATATTTACACCACGGCGACCAATGGCTAAACTTACCTGATCGGCTTTTAAATACACATCGGCCTGCTTGTCTTCGCTATTAATATTCATGTAGCTGATTTTAGCAGGTGTTAAACTGCGCTGAATCAACAACTGAATATTGGTTGTATAGTTGATTACATCGATATTCTCGTTCTTTAATTCACGTACGATACCATGAATACGGCTACCCTTCATACCAACGCAAGCTCCTACCGGATCAATACGATCGTCGAAGCTTTCAACAGCCACTTTTGCTCTTTCGCCTGGCTCACGAACAATTTTTTTGATGCTAATAAGGCCATCTGCAATTTCTGGCACTTCAATTTCGAGCAAGTTAGCCAAAAACTCAGGACTGGTTCGACTTACAATAATTACGGGGTTGTTGTTTTTTAAGTCTACACGCTTCACCACACAGCGAATACTTTCGCCTTTTTTGAAGAAATCTTGTGGTATTTGCTCACTTTTTGGCATCAAAAGTTCATTGCCTTCATCGTCCATGAGTAATACCTCTTTTTTCCAAACTTGGTGTACTTCTGCGCTAACCAACTCTCCGATTCTATCGCTATATTTTTTTACGAGTACGTTCTTTTTTAGATCGCTGATACGGCTTGCTAAGGTTTGTTTTGCAGCTAGTATGGCTCTCCTACCGAAATCGAGAATATCAACTTCTTCATACAACTCTTCGCCTACTTCAAAGTCGGGTTCAATTTTAATGGCTTCGGTATAAGCAATTTCTGCATTAGGATCGTTCACTTCACCATCTTCAACAATCATACGACGGCGGAAGATTTCAAGGTCACCTTTATCGGCATTAACAATAACATCGAAGTTATCGTCGGCACCGTATTTTTTGCGAAGCAATGTTTTGAACACATCTTCCACCACCTTCATCATCGTAGGGCGGTCTATGTTTTCTGCGTCTTTAAATTCTTGGAACGCATCTACAAGGTTAATGCTTGCCATTGTTTTTTCGATTTATGGTATCATCGGCTACTATTGCCGCTTTTTTAAAACTTGATTTGAATGGTTGCTTTTTTGATTTGTGTAAAAGGTATAACCAATTGCTGCGTTACCGCTTTTTTGCCCTTACCTTCTGTATACTCTAGTACAATATCGGCTTCGGCTACCCCTAACAACTTTCCTTCTTTCACGGTTTCATCTGTGAATACAATCTCAATGAATCTGCCAATGTTTTTATGATACTGACGTTGTAATTGCAAAGGCTCATCAACACCCGGACTAGAAACTTCCAATGAAAAATCGCCATCGGTGTACATAGCACTTTCTTCAATGAGCTTGTATAGCTTTCTGTTCAAATGCACACATTGTTCAATGGTAATGCCTTTATCGCCATCAACATATACTTTAATGTTGTTGGTTGGCTTTATTTTCACCTTCACCAGAAAGTGCTCGGGGCTATCGGCTAAGAGTTGGTTCACCCAATCGCCAATACGTTCAATTACACTAGTATTTTCAGTACCCATAGTTCAGTTAAAAAGAGAAGGGAACGTTAGTCGTTCCCTTCGATTGCGTCTTTTTCCGATGCAAATGTAAGCGATTAATGTATTTACTTCCAAATAACAGTTTGTAGCGTTTTAACAAGGCGACATATGTGAAAGTTATACTTTTACAGCATGACACCGTTTCAAATCTTGTTTTTCGGGTTTATACTATATGTGCTATACAAGTTTGTAACACGTATCGTACTGCCCGTTTTGAAAACAACAAGGGCTGTAAAAGCACAAATGCAAGCCATGCAAGCTGCTGCGCAACAACAATACCAACAACAGCAATACCATCAAACCGCAACGCAACAACAGCAACGCCATCACGCCAAAACGGCTGACACGAGCGTTACCGATGCTGAATACATTGACTTTGAAGAGATAAAGTAAGTATAACCTTACGGTAAATGATAACGCTACGAATCAACATTTACCGCAAGGTACTCTATAATGCTAACGATAAGAAAGTGGTTGGCGGAACTACATGTGCTGTCAGTAAGCCCGCAGCCTTTGCCCCATCGATATTCACCAATGTATCGTCAATAAATAGCGTTTCATGAGCCGCAAGGCCAGCATCGGCAAGTAATTGCGTGTATGAACTCGCGTAAGGCTTGCGATAACCAAACGTGTGACTGTAATATGCTTTTTCAAACATACCATCGAAAGTGGTACCAGGGAACTGTTGTTCAAACATGTGCATGAACGCAGCATGATGAATAGCATTGGTATTAGAATATAAAAATATACGATAACGCTTGCCTAGTGCCTGCAAAGCATCGATACGTTCTGGTGGAAATTGCCCTAACATGGCGTTCCAAGCGGTGGTTATTTGTTCATTTGAAAGGTTGACATTCGCTGTGGCACGCAAGGTGTCAAAAAAAGCATCGTTGCTGATAGCGCCAATTTCTAATTGCTCAAACAAGTGGCTTGCATGATGCTGTGCGTACAAAGCCTTGAAGTTTTGAACGCCTAGCGCTATAAAAGCATCTTCTGTTTTTTGATAGTCAATTGTAAGCAAGATGCCACCCAAATCGAAAATGATATTTTTAATATTGTGCTGTGCCATTGTTAAGCTGGTTCTACCCAGGCGTTGTTATCTTTTAATAATTGAATCAGTTCGTCTACAGCAATTTCACTATTGATATTTTTCTTCACCACTTCTTTGCCCTTGTACAGGGTTATTTTGCCAACACCACTACCCACATAACCAAAATCGGCATCGGCCATTTCGCCGGGCCCGTTCACAATACAGCCCATGATGGCAATTTTAACACCCTTTAAATGGTGGGTTACTGCTCTGATTTTGGCAGTGGTTTCCTGCAAATCAAACAAGGTACGACCGCAGCTGGGACAGCTAATGTATTCTGTTTTGGAGATACGTGTACGTGTGGCCTGTAATATGCCGAACGCAGTGTTATTGATGAAAAATTCGGCTCCCTCGGCACCTTCAGCCGCTTGATAACGACGCCCACTTAATGCAGTTTCGTTGAATTGCTGGTAGGCTTGTGCCGACATACCCAAACAAATACCATCGCCAATGCCATCAATTAACAATGCACCTGTTTCGGTAGCATAATGAATAAGATGTTCATCGGCAGTAGCCCAATGGCTATCTGTGATTAGAATGATAGGGTTTTGAATTTGTTGCGACTGCAAGTGGGCTGCCATACGGCGTACTGCTTGTGCTGCATTACTTCGCTTGCTGCTAAGACAAATTACTACCGTTGGATCGTTGGCAATAGCGTCTAAGTAGGTAAAATCGTTCACAGTAGTATCATCGCTAAAGCAATCGACCATTACAAAGTTGAGATGGTTGCTTTTTGCTTCGGCGGTAACATAACCATGGATATCAAAAATGGGGAAGTATTTGCTTTTATCGGCTGCTGCTGCCCAATGATTAGGCCATGTAATTACTTTGAGTGTACCGGGCAATGCAAAAGGTAGTTCTGCATGACCCGTAAAAATGAAGTCGGCAGCTAAATCGCCGATGCTCCACTTATCGGTAGCTGCATCGTATTGATAGCCGACCTGGCGTAAATCATTTACCGTAAGGTGTGCCAGCTTACTTAGATCGGTAATAACCACGGGAACTTGCTTACCACCAATAGTGTCTACTGCAAAGCTTTTGGCTCGCCTATATTCGAAAGGAGTATATGGTAATTGCTGTATAGGCGGTACAGGTGTTGCACTGTTGGTAGTAGTTGTTGGCAAACCAAAATTGTAACGCTTCACCAAATCGCGGCACACAGGAATTTCAAATTCAGGATCTTCTGTTAAGCTTACACGAACGGTATCGCCAATGCCATCTTCTAATAAAGTACCAATACCTACAGCACTTTTGATACGACCATCTTCGCCATCGCCTGCTTCGGTAACACCTAAATGCAGCGGGTAGCATTCACCAAACTCGTTGAACATGGTTTGCACCAATAAACGATAGGCTTGTACCATTACTTGCGTGTTACTAGCCTTCATGCTCAACACTATATTGTGGTAGCTTTCGCTGCGAGCAATACGAAGAAACTCCATAGCACTCTCAACCATACCAATGGGTGTATCGCCATAGCGGCTCATGATACGATCGCTTAGGCTGCCATGGTTTGTACCAATACGCATAGCGGTGCCATACTCTTTACAAATACGCACCAAGGGTGTAAAGCGTTCTCTAATACGTTCAATTTCTTCTTGGTATGCAGCATCGGTGTATTCTAGTTGTTCGAACCTCTTTTTGTCGACATAATTACCTGGGTTCACACGTACTTTCTCAACAATACGGGCAGCTATTTCGGCTGCGTTGGGCGTAAAGTGAATGTCGGCTACCAATGGGGTATGATAACCACGCTTACGCAATTCGTCTTTAATGTTTTGTAGGTTTTCTGCTTCTTTTTTACTTGGTGCAGTAATACGTACCAACTCGGCCCCGGCTTCAATACAACGGATGGTTTGTAGCACAGTAGCTTCTGTATCCATTGTGTCGGTGGTGGTCATGGTTTGTACCCGAATAGGGTGGCCATTACCTAATAACAAATCGCCGATTTTCACTTCTTTAGTGAGCAGGCGTTGGTATTGCGTAAGCGAAGGTGTGTATAGTTGCATAAGTACCTTAAACTGTTGCTACGTATTGCAGCAACAAGATGATTTGTTCAATAATTGATTCGTATTACAGTCAAATAGCTACAACAATAGTAAGTGCCGAAGGTTGCATTTATGCTAGCAAACTTGCCTTTACATAAGGCTGTAAAACAGTTGGAATACGAATACCATGTTCTGTTTGATGGTTTTCTAGCAAAGCGGCCAAAATTCGTGGCAACGCCAAACTGCTACCATTTAAGGTGTGTAACAATTGGGTTTTGCCTGTAGCATCTTTATAGCGAGCCTTTAAACGATTGGCCTGAAAACTTTCAAAATTACTAACGCTACTTACCTCTAGCCAACGTTGCTGCGCTGCGCTGTACACCTCAAAATCGTACGTGAGTGCACTTGCAAAGCTCATATCGCCACCGCATAAACGTAAAATACGATAAGGCAAGTCTAGGCTTTGTACCAACTGCTCTACATGATGCACCATAGCATCGAGGGTTTCGTAGCTCTTATCGGGTTGTACAAACTGAATGATTTCTACTTTTTCGAACTGATGTAAGCGATTGAGGCCACGAACATCTTTGCCGTAGCTGCCTGCTTCGCGGCGAAAACAAGGGCTGTATGCTGTGAGTTTAATCGGCAAATCGGCTTCTTTCAAAATTTCATCGCGGTACACGTTGGTAACTGGCACTTCAGCCGTAGGAATCATGTAAAAATTATCTTCTGGCATGTAATACATCTGCCCTTCTTTATCTGGCAGTTGGCCTGTACCATAAGCACTGGCCTCGTTCACCATAAAAGGTGGCAAATATTCTGTGTAACCGGCTTCGGTATTAACATCGAGAAAATACTGAATAAGTGCTCTTTGCAATTTAGCACCCTTACCAATGTACACCGGAAAACCACTACCTGTAATTTTATTACCAAGCTCAAAATCAATCCAGTTATACTTTTTAGCGATATCCCAATGCGGTAAAGCACCTTCGAACAAAGTAGGAATGCCGCCTACTTGTCGTACGACTTCGTTATCGGCTGCCACCTTACCTTTTGGCACCAAACTGCTTGGTAAGTTGGGCATTTGTAACAATATATTGGTAAGCTGCTGTTCTACCTCGGCCATACCTGTTTTCAGTGGTTCGAGCTCGGCTTTCCAGGCAGCAACTTGTTGTTTGGCAGCTTCGGCTTCTTCTTTTTTGCCTTGTGCCATTAGTTGCCCAATCAATTTGCTCGATGCATTGATTTGCGATTGAATATGATCGAAAGCAGCCTGTAGTTTTTTACGTTCATCGTCGCGTTGAATGGCCTCATCTACCAAATGCAACGCTGCAAAATGCTTCACCTGTAAGCGTTCTTTTACCCCTTCCGGATTTTGCCTTAGTACGGCTACCTGTAACATGCGGTTTGTTTTTTGCAAATATAGCCTTGCGGCAAAAGCAATAGCCTTACGGCAAATGAAAACGCACCCGATAGTAGCTACGGTGCATTTACCGTAAGGTGATTAGCACCATTTTATTTCCCAAAACGTAACCGTAGGGTTGCAATGGTGTATTTACCGTAAGGTACGATAGCTACCTTTGCAAGCTATGACAGATGCGAGTGTAGACTTACAACAACGTTGGTGGAACTTAGAAGCCAAACTGGTAGAACGCTTTGGCAAAAAGCCCGATGTAGAAACTATTTTGTTTTTAATTGGCATGCAAGAAACGGGCTTTGTACAAGAAAAAATAACCAAAGAGCAAAAGCAAGATTTAATGCATGTTGCGGTTTGTACCCTGCTGAGTAGCAGTGGTTTTTATAGCCTTACCGGCCACGATGAAGAGGGTTGGCCGCACTTTGAACAGCGTAAGGCATTGCCCGAAATGCCTTTGTACGAACAGGAAAATTTCTTGAAAGACCATATTTTGCTTTATTTCGAGCAACAAGGATTATAACCCGAGATAATTATGCTGAAATCTGTATTGATGGCCGCTTCATTGGCCTTACTAAGTATGGGAGCTGTGGCTCAAGTGAAAAAACCAGCTCCCAAACCCGTTGCACCTGCTGCAAAATCGAAAGAAAAGCTGGTAGAAATTATGACGAGCATGGGCACTATTGTGGTAAAACTCTACGATAGCACACCACAACACCGCGACAACTTTGTACGCTTAGTGAAAGAAGGTTTTTACGATAGTTTGTTATTTCACAGGGTGATTGATGGTTTTATGATTCAGGGTGGCGACCCTACCAGCCGTAACGCCGATAGTACCGCTATGCTGGGTGCAGGTAGTGCACCGGGTGTAGAACGTATACCAGCAGAATTCAAAAACAATTTGATTCATAAAAAAGGAGCTTTAGCTGCTGCCCGCGATAACAATCCGCAAATGGCTAGTAGCAACTGCCAGTTCTACATTGTGCAAGGCAAGCCTTACAGTGATGTGGAAATTAACATGATGGAATGCCGTGCACGCCAAAACAACCCTGCTTTCACCTATACAGATGCACAGCGCAAAGTGTATAAAACACTGGGTGGCACACCTTTCTTAGATCAGAACTACACCGTATTTGGCGAAGTGGTAAAGGGCCTAGAAGTGATTGATTTAATTGCTAAGGCACCAAGAAACGGTAGCGACCGTCCGCTTAAGAATGTATATATGAAAATGCGACTGCTCAATTAAGCAAAGCCAAATATTATCAGCATATTTGCACCATTAAACGAACACTTCTTATGAATTTTCCTGCCGATTTAAAGTACACTAAAGATCACGAATGGATTAAAGTTATTGATGGCAATACTGCTTTGGTTGGTATTACCGACTTTGCTCAGAGTGAGCTTGGTGATATTGTATACGTAGATGTGAATACTGTAGGACAAAGCCTAGCAGCTGAAGCTGTATTTGGTACAGTAGAAGCAGTGAAAACTGTAAGTGACTTGTTTTTACCAGTAGCTGCAACCATTGTAGAGGTGAATAGCAGCCTTGAAAAGCAGCCTGAATTGGTAAACAGTGACCCTTATGGCGACGGCTGGATGGTGAAAATTGAACTTGCCAACGTTGCCGACCTTGATGCACTTATGAGTGCAGATGCTTACGCAGCTTTAGTAGGTTAGTAATTTACAGCTGCATTTTGAACCTTTACGCTACTTGTTGCGTAAATAGATACCGCTTCCTTAAAGCTTATGCAGCAACACCCCACGCAAAAATATACAGAAGCCGAACTGGTTACTTTGTTACAGCAAAGGAACCAATCGGCTTTTAGTTATTTATACGATAATTACGCTGGTGCCATCTATGCTGTAGTTTGCAGCATTGTTCCAGACAACACACTTGCTTCTGATGTATTGCAAGAAGTATTTGTAAAAATTTGGCGACAAATTGCAACCTACGATAGCACCAAGGGACGTTTGTACACCTGGATGCTCAATATTGCTCGTAATGCATCGATAGATACTTTACGCAGTAAAGGGTTTCAGAATAGCCAACAAAACCGAGAATGGAACGAAGCCGTATATGAAGATATTAGTAGCACGCAAGTGAATGCTGAGGTGATCGGACTCAGAAAGTTGGTACACACCCTTAAACCAGAGTTGAAAACAGTAGTTGAGCTGGCTTACTTTCATGGTTATACGCAAGAAGACATTGCAGCCATGCTAGAAATACCACTCGGCACCGTGAAAACTCGCCTACGCACCGCCTTAATTAAGCTACGAACCATTATTAAACCTTAGTACCGTGGATATACAGGCATACATAGCAAGTGGGGTAGTGGAAAGCTACGTACTGGGTTTGGCTACCAACGAAGAAAGAGCTGAACTGGAACAACTATTACCGCAACATCCTGAACTTCAGGATGCCATCACTGCATTTGAACAATCGCTAGAAGCATTTCATCATAACGAAGCTGTAGCACCACCGCCTTCCATTAAAGCTAATTTAATGGCACAACTGGCCGATGAATTTGCAACTGCAGCACCACCGCCCTTGGTAAATAACACTACACCTGTAGTACCGCTCACCAACGAACCAACTCCGGGCAATACGGTAGTGCGTTCTATACAATGGTGGCGCAACCTTGCAGCTGCTGTGGTAGCACTACTTATAGGCAGTGTAGCGTTGAACGTATATTATTACAATGCAGCTACCGAAGCCAAACAAACAGCCCAAGAGCTGATCTCACAGAATAATAGCTTGCAGGCACGTATTGATGCTACTCAGGTTCGCCTACAAGAAATGAATAACGGCTTTAAACTCATGGCCGACCCGAACGTACTCACTGTTAAACTTACCGCTGCCAGCAACGAGTTGAATGGTAATGCCGCCACTGTTTTTTGGGATAGCCGAACCAAAGATGTATTTGTAATGAATACCGCATTAACACCGGCACCCGCTGGCAAAGAATACCAGCTTTGGGCAATTGTTGATGGCGTTCCGGTAGATGCAGGTATGATGGGCAAATGTGCCGAAGGTGTATGCAAAATGAAAAATATTCAAAAAGCACAAGCATTTGCTATTAGCCTAGAAGATGCCGGCGGCAACCCCACACCTAAAGGCACCATCTATGTTTTGGGTAAGGTTAGTTAGTACCTTACGGTAAATGAACTACCGGATTTTCATGGGAACACTTTTCTAAAAGTGGATTTGAGTAATACGATAGTTTTTACAAAATAGTATGGGGCGGCCGAAGGCCGCCCCATACTATTTTATTGCTGCGACAATCCTATTCATCACACCTACAGTTAACTATTGGCATGCGGTAATTGCGTCAACATTTACCGTAAGGTTACTTAGCTTATGTTGTAGCTTGCTGGGTTGCTTCTTTAATCAGTGAGGCATCGTCCCATGCTGCATCTACTTGTAACATCAGGCGGTTGTTGGTATCTTCTTGCAACAGTCGTTCCAGCTCTTCCATACGTGTACGGGCTTCTAAGATATAAGCCTCTCTATCTTCAATAGCAGCTAATTTCTTCAGGTTTTTCTCATCGTATTTTAAAAACATTTTCGACATACGTGTGGCATGATAAGCATCGTGACCCAGCATTTTCAACACATCTACACCCATGCGTAAGCTGGTATCTAAACTTTCGCGATACACATGCAACATGCCAGCGTTTAAAAGCTCATAGGCATCGAATCGATTACGAGAACGAACGTATAAATGCAGATTGGGAAAATGCTTTTTGGCTGTTTCAATCATCTCTAACCGTTTCTCCACATTATCAATGGCAATCACCAATAGCTTCGCATGGGCAGCACCTGCAGCACGCAACAAATCGTGCCGGCTGGCATCGCCATAATACACTTTAAAGCCCATACGTCTTAATAAAGCTACCCGATCGCTATCAATATCGAGGTAGGTAGCGTTCACCCCATTTGCACGTAAGAAGCGACCAACCGTATTACCAAAATGCCCAAACCCTGCGATAATTACAGGATGTGTTTCTTCAATAGCTTCATCACTTTCGTTGGAGTTTTCTTGCTCAAGCACACCCAAATGTGGTAATATTAATCGTTCATGTAAGAGCCAAAGCAACGGTGTGAGTGCCATAGAAATAGCTACCACACTCATCATTACATCGATGGTGTATTTGGGCAATATACCTTCCGTTAAACAGAAAGAAAGGAGTACAAATGCAAACTCTCCCACCTGACTTAAAGCCACTGAGAAAATAGCATTTTGATCGAAGCTAATTTTAAAGAGCTTGCCCAATGCCAATAAAATCAAGGCTTTCACCGCCATTATTCCTGCAACAATACCCAATATTAATAATGGTTTTTGTAAAATAATGTCTATATCAATAGATGCACCTACTGCAATAAAGAATAAGCCAAGCAATAAGCCTTTAAATGGTTCAATATCACTCTCTAACTCGTGTCTGAATTCGCTATTGGCCAATACCACACCTGCTAAGAAAGTGCCTAATGCCGGACTTAACCCTACTTGTTGCATGAGCCAGGCAATACTTACTACCAGCAAAAGTGCCGATGCCGTGAATAGCTCTCGTACCTTACTGCGTGCTACAATGCGTAACAGTGGCTTAATCAAATAACGACCTGCCAACACAATTGCTACAACACTGCCTAATACAATTAACATTTGCTGTAAAGCGGGCATTCCTTGTACCCAATTAGTAGATCCATGACTGGCTGTATCTACTACTTTAGGCAGCGTACTTAACAATGGAAGAATGGCCAGCATAGGAATTACGGCAATATCTTGAAACAGTAATACCGAGAAAGAGCTTTGGCCAGCAGCCGATTTCATGAGGCCCTTTTCTTGCATGGTTTGTAATACAATAGCAGTACTACTCATAGCTACTGCCATGGCAACTGCCAATGCTTGTTGCCATGGCATGTTAAACCCTACCATAGCAATTATGGTAACCAATGCTGTGGTAAGTACCACTTGCAATCCGCCCAAGCCGGCAATACTGCGACGCATTTTCCATAGTAATTCGGGTTCAAGTTCTAAGCCTATTAAGAACAGCATCATCACAACCCCAAATTCTGCAAAGTGCATAATGTCTTGTCCTTCAGTACCAATAAACCCAAGTACACCAGGACCAATAAGTGTACCAGCAATTAGGTATCCTAGTACACTACCCAAACCTAGGCGTTTAGCAATGGGTACCATAATCACTGCTGCCACTAAATAAATGATGGCCTGAAACATAAATGATTCACTCATTGTTTATACGTTTTGTAGGCTGTTAGGAATTGGCACTAAATCGTTGCTGTAGTTGCACGACTGTAACTCATCGAGGGTAAAGCGACCAGTACTTAACCCCAATAAAAACTCTTGATATTGCAAAGCACAAATACTTATGTCGGCTTCACTCATTTTATGGGTCCCATGAATTACAAACGGTGGTAAGTATTGCATGTTACACAGCCTGGTAGTTTGTTCAAATGGAACCAAAAACTGTTGTATGGTATACCGATTATGCCCACCTTGCATATAAGCTGTTTGCGGACCTCCCGTTGTAATTACGTTCATTGCCCACTTGCCCAACAATTGCTTTCCGGCACTACCATAAGCCCATCCATGCTCTAATACCAAATCTTGCCATTGCTTTACGATAGGCGGTGCACTATACCAATACCATGGGTGTTGCCAAATAATAATATCGTGCTCTGCGAGCAACGCTTGTTCTGCTTTAATATCGATATCAAAATCTGGATAGAGTTGATACAAATTATGCAGTGTAACATTTTTCACTTGCTGTGCAGCCCTGTATAAATGACGCTGCACCCTACTCGCTGCAATAGCAGGATGTGCAAATAAAATTAGTACTCTCATACCTAGGCGTTTTTTACTGTTTCAGAAAAGTGCTTACCGATGTCATCCAAACATTAGGCTCTTTCAAAAGCAAACTTTGATGCCCCGATTGCCGATACACCATTAGCGTTTTACTTGTCGCATGGGTTAAGTTAGCAAAAATGGCATTGGTTTCATGCAAAGCCACCCTATTATCTTGTTCGCCCCATTGCAATAATACAGGGCAACGCATACTTGCAACATACGTTTTAGGCTGTAAGTCAAATGCCCAAAAACCACGTACTACACTTCCCCAAAAAACAAGCATTGTTGCCATCGGTTCCTCTGGTAAGTGCATCAAACGTAATCTGCCCTTGGTAGCATCTTTCAAAGAAGCAAAAGGCATATCTAGTATAACTTTCGAAGGTTGCATATTGGCATGGTCGTGAATGGCTTTGGTAATAGCTGCAGCCCCTAACGAAATACCATACAACACAATCGGTTGCTTAAACTGCAGTGCCCATGCATACATGGTATACACATCTTCACTTTCGCGATAGCCTATCGTACACACATTACCTGTACTTGCACCATGTGCCCTAAAATCGGTTAATACCACGCTATACCCTAATTCATACAACGCTGTAGCCTCGGCTATAATACCAGCCCTGTTACCTCCGTGTCCATGAAACAATAACACCAAGCCCTTAGCTTGTGGTTGTGCTGCATACCATACTGCAAGTGATTCGCCATCGGTTGTCCTTACGGTAAATGATTGGTGCGGTAGCAACAAGCTATCTGTAATTGGCTTTTTGTATGCTTTTATACCCGTAAGCATTACTTGCCATTTACTCCATCCGCTTAGTTGCTCTGGTCTTATTTTGGGCTGTATGATGTTACTATCGTAGAAATAGGTAAACTTACTTGCATGCATTACAACCACTATGTTCAATAATAGCAGCAGTATCGCAATGCCATAGCCAATACGTTTAAGTACACGCTTCATAGGTTGTCAAGATAATGTATTTATAACAGTTTCGGCCGCCCTTGGGCGGCCGAAACATAACCTTAACACATACTGTTAAGTTTTTATATTATTTAGGAAGCACTTCTGCTAACTTCTTCGATAAATCGGTGCCACGCAGGTTGGCAGCGATGATTTTTCCGGTAGGGTCTAACAATACGTTGAAAGGAATGCCATCGAACTTGTAATCTTTCACTACGGCAGCATCCCAATATTTTAAATCACTTACATGCTGCCAAGTAAGCTTATCTTTTTGAATAGCAGCCTGCCAAGCAGCTTTATCTTTATCAAGCGATACGCCTAAGATGGTGAAATTACGATTGCTAAATTGCTGATATGCAGCCACAACATTAGGGTTTTCTTCTCTGCAAGGGCCGCACCAACTAGCCCAAAAATCTACCAAAACATACTTGCCTTGTAAGCTAGCAAGACTAAAAGGCTTACCGTTAACATCGGGTAAGTTAATAGCTGGTGCTGGTTGATTGAGTAAGGCATAAGGCTGGTTGGCTGCCTGTTGCTGTTGTTGTTCTGCTTGCTTACGTGCAGCTACCAAATCGGTTAAAGCTTTTGCCGCACTATGTTCTTTATGTTGTGTAGCAACAACATCGGCGGCTTTGCTCCACTCTTCTGGCGTTAGGCTACGCTGGCCTAACATTAAAGCATAATACTTACCTGCAACGCTGGTGCTTGTTTTCAAGTAATTTTTAATCACGTTATTCAATTGCGTAAGCTGCGCCATTTGCTTGTTCATAGCAACCAATGCAAGACTATCGCCATTGGGCATACTACGTAAGCTATCAATCGCAGCGCCATTTACCGCAAGGATACTATCTTGCGCTCTGTACTTTTCAAACAAATCGTACAATGCTTGCGTAGCATCACTGCCAGTAATATCGGGGCGACGAAAATTAGCAGCCGATAAATTCACCGTAATGGCATCGGCATCGTTAATAAAAATTACTTGTGGGCCTCCCTCGTAACCAATGATGTACAAACCTTCTTCTTTCGCAATGCTTTTAAGGCTGTATTCGTTTTTGCCCGTAAGGGTTATAGAATCTACAATCACCGGATTGTTGTTGTTAAAACTAAGTTGTTGTAACAATAGTTTGGTACCTGCCGGAGCTCCGTTAATAGTACCACTTACGGTAAATGTTCCCGTACCACCTTTATTGTTACAAGCTACGGCTACAATAACCAACAATGCTGCATAAAACCATTTCATGAATATTCAGTTGTATTGATGTATAAAATTTTTATTTCAATTTTTCTTCGAGTAAGGCCGTCACCAATTTCGGATCGGCTTGCCCCTTGCTACGTTTTTTAACTTCGCCTACAAATAAACCAATCAATCCCTTTTTGCCTTTTTTATATTCGGCTACTTTATCGGGCATGGCAGCCAACACATCGTTCACCCACTGCGCCAATACATCGGTATTTTTTTCTTGTACCAATTGCAGTTGCGTAACAGCATCGACAGCCGAAAGTGTAATATGAGTGCATAGGTACGGGAATAATTTGGTTGCAGCTGTGCTAAAACTCACGGTATCATTAGCTACAATGGCAATGATATCTGCTAAACGTGCTGGCGTAACGGCTATTGCATCAATAGCAATGGCGTGCTCGTTCAAATACTGCTTAACAGGGCCGTTCAGCCAATTGGCCGCAGCCTTCACATGCGAGGTATGTTGTAATAAAGTTTCAAAATAATCGGCTGTAGGCTTATCGGCTATCAGTTGTTGTGCATCGTAATCGCTTAAACCTAAAGCTAAGTAACGTTGGTACAAGGTTTCTGGCAGCTCAGGCAGATTGGCCTTGGCCGCTTCAATAGTAGCTTCTGAAAGTATAAAGGGTGCTACATCGGGGTCGGGGAAATATCGGTAATCGTTGGCTTCTTCTTTATCTCTAACAGCAAAAGTGGTATCGGTTGCAGCATCGAAACTGCGGGTTTGTTGTACAATTGTTTCGCCTTTTAATCGCAAGGAAATCATACGCTCGGTTTCGTATTCAATCGCCTTTTTTACATTGCGGATACTGTTTAAATTCTTGACCTCTACCTTGGTGCCAAGGGTGGTAGTGCTTTTTGGCCTTACAGAAATATTAGCATCGCAGCGTAAGCTACCCTCTTCCATGTTGCCATCACATACGTTAAGCCAACGCACCAAACGGCGTAGCTCCGTTAAGAATGCAAAAGCATCATCGGCGCTGGTAATGGCCGGTTCTGTTACAATTTCTACCAAAGGCGTGCCTGCTCGGTTGTAATCGATACAAGAAGCATCGTCGTATTTATCGTGTATGCTTTTGCCCGCATCTTCTTCGATATGAATGCGGTTGAGTGGTATGCGTTTGAGCGTACCATTTACCGTAAGGGTTACATAACCACCTACACCAATAGGCGTGGTATGTTGCGATACCTGATAGCCTTTCGGCAAATCGGGATACATATAATTTTTTCTGGCGAAGTAATTATATCGCTCAATTTGGCAATGTGTAGCCAAACAAAGTTGTAAGGCCAGCGCAACAGCAGCCTCATTCAAATAAGGTAATGTTCCAGGGTGCGCTAGTGTAATAGGACTTACTTGGGTGTTGGGTTCGGCTCCGTACGCAATGGTATCGCCACAAAATAATTTGGTGGCGGTACGTAGTTGTGCGTGTACCTCTAAGCCTATTACTACTTCGAAATCGCTTGCTTGCATGCTGCAAAGAAACAGAGATTCGTAGTATAACCTTACGGTAAATGGATTACCGTTGTACAATAACCTACGACCACTTGCTGCATACCTAAACCATTGGTTTCGGTTGGTTGTTGACATGTATCTTCACCAATAAAATTATTAGCGCATGGAATACCGTTATATGGGACGCACAGGCTTACAGCTAAGTGTGTTGAGTTTTGGTAGTTGGGTGAGCTTTCACAAACAAATTGATGACAGCATTGCCGATACCCTTATGAGTATTGCTTATGAACATGGCATCAACTTTTTTGATAATGCCGAAGTGTATGCCTTGGGCAAAAGCGAAGAAATGATGGGGCGTGTTTTAAAAGCAAAGCAATGGGATAGAACGAGTTACACCGTTAGCAGTAAAGTGTTTTTTGGCTGGCGCGGTAAAGACAATAGACCTAACCAACACGGTTTAAGTCGCAAGCACATTATAGAAGCTTGCCACGAAGCGATGCAACGCTTACAGGTAGATTATTTAGATTTATACTTCTGCCACCGACCCGATAAAAAAGTGCCTATTGAAGAAGTGGTTATTACCATGAACCATTTGATGCAGCAAGGCAAAATTTTGTATTGGGGTACCAGCGAATGGAGTGGGGTTGAAATTATGGAGGCACATCGTGTTGCGAGAGACTATCGTTTGGTAGGGCCGGCTATGGAACAACCGCAGTACAACCTTTTTGAACGTAACAAACTTGAAAATGAATACTTAGAAGTATTTAAGAATGTAGGTTTGGGTACCACTATTTGGAGCCCACTTGCTTCTGGCTTATTAACAGGCAAATACAACAATGGTATTCCGGAAGGTAGCCGCTTGGCGTTAGAGGGTTTCGATTGGTTGAAAGACAGGCTTTATGCTGCTGAAAAGCTTCAGAAAGTACAAGCACTTGCTGCTTTTGCACAAGAATTAGGTGTTAGTCTTGCTGCTTTAAGCATTGCATGGACGGTGAAAAACCCGCATGTTACAACTGCGATTTTAGGTGCTACCAAAGTAGAACAACTACACGATAACCTTAAGGCTTTAGAAGCGTTGCCACTATTAACACCTGAGGTAATGACAAAAATTGACAGCATTATGGGAACTAAACCAGTGTTGCCAGATTTTTAGTGCATTTACCGTAAGGTAATACTTAATACAAAGAGCCTACTAGTGATTACTAGCAGGCTCTTTTTCATCAGCCATTTATGAGTATTCAACAATCAGCCAAAGGGGGTTTAGGGTGTTGTTTATAGATTGGCTTTTTTGATACGTTTAGGGTAATTCATGGTAATGGTTTGAGGTGTGCCGTTGCGTACGATAGAAAATGTAACAGCTTCACCTGGCTCAACATCTTCAAGTGCTTCCATCAAATCGTCGACACTGCTTACTTTTTTGCCATTCACATTATTCACTAAATCGCCTTTTTGTAAACCTGCTTTTGCTGCAGCACCTTCGGCATCAACAGACAACAGTTTAACACCGCTATTGTCGGGCGTATCTTCGATTTCAACACCGAGTTTTGGCTTGCGATTGAAGTAGAATGGAGCAGCCGGACGGCGAGGACCTTCGGGACCAAACATATCAATGGTTTCGATATCACCAGGTTGTAAGCCCATTAACACATCGGGCATTTCAAATACACCTTCTGGTGTTGTGAAAGAGAAAGCGTTCACTTGCTTTGACTTTTGCAGTTTTACTTTCACCTTTTTTTCTTTTCCATCACGCGTGTACTTAACACTTACCTCATCGCCTTCTTTATGCTTATTGAGTATTGTGATGATATCGTCGCCAGTAGCAACCGCAGTATCATTAATGCTAAGTAAAATATCTCCTTCTTTTAAGCCTGCTTTTTGGGCTGCACTACTATCTACCACATCCTTAATAAGTACACCGTTGGCAGCTTTTTCGGTTACGATACCCAAACGAGGCTTATCGTTACGCATCGTAATGTTCATACTGCGTTTTTGTGCCCAGCCGCCAGGAGCTCTAGGAGGCCTTGGCATGGTAATAACACGTGCATTACCATCGGTTCGGCGTACTTCTATATTGGCACCTTTGAACTCTTCAACAGGCTTGCCATTCACGGTAATTTTATCGCCTTCTACTACAATTACCATTTTCTCACCTTTTTCGCTACCACGCTTGCGAATGATGATGTTCTCTTCTTTCACCTCTTGTGCTATTACCGTACCGAGGGTACTTAGCAGTAAGGCAGTTGTTACAAATAGTTTAGTCATGGGTTGAACGTTTTATCTACGAAGAATTTAGTAGAACAAAACTAAGGGAAAATATTGAATTACGAAAAGCTTCGGAAATGTTAAATTAAACATCTTCGTTGTCGAACGCTGTACGAACCATGTACGATTTGGTAACAATACCATTAATAATGTTATCGAGCCGTTCTGCTTGATCTTTCAGCATATTTAAATATGCCATTTGGGTATCACTCAAGCCATCGGTATTGAAAAGCATTAGTAGCGACTGCATATTGGCCAGAGGTGCTCTTACCACATGTGATTGATCGAAACTTATTTGCCGTAAGGCCTCGTTCTGATGCTTCACCCTGAGGTATGCCATTTTTTGTTCGGTGATATCGGTTGCAATTACGGTTACACCTGTTATTGCACCTGAACTACTGCGGAGTGGTTGTAATGAATTTCGGAACCAATGGGTTTTATCGTTCATTGGCACTTCACTCTCAAATACAAAGCCCTCACCATTGGCAATAACTTTATGAATCATGTCGAGATAACCAGCTACCACTACTGGCTCAAAGTAATCACGAATATTTTTACTCAGTACTGCCGCAACAGGCTCGTGCACAAAATCGGCGGCTTTTTGATTCACAAACAGATAATTGCCATCTTTATCCATCATTGCAACAATTGCATCGGAGCTTTCAAGAATACTACGATAACGCTCGTTGATTAATACAATCTCTTTTCCGGCCAGTATTTGCTCTGAAACATCACGACAATTACTCAAAATAAAATGTTGGCCACTACCATCGGTTACGAGCTTGGTATCGCTTTCTAAGAATACCCAATGGCCCGCTTTGTGGCGCATACGAAAGTATTTAACATGCTTTTGTTCACCAGTACTCAGTACCTCATTGAATACATTAGATACCAGCGCAACATCGTCGGGATGCAGCAAATCTGTAAAAACGGCTGTTTGCATTTCTTCAGGCAAATACCCAAGCACCGGCCTGGCAGAGGGAGAAACGTACACCAACTTACCTGATATTTCATGTAAGCACACCACATCTACCGTATTTTCTGCTAAGAGTTTGAGTAACAACTCTTTCTCGGCCCTTGCTTTTTCTGCTGCTTTAAAATCTGAAATATCTCTCGCAACACTAATAATATACTCTAACACGCCAAGACTGTTAAGCATAGGCGTGGCTGTAATTTCATAGTACTTAATGTCGCCACTTTTGGTGAGTAATCGGGTAGTAATTTGATTGGCAGGCTTACCACGATGCAATTGTTCGTGTGCTTCTGTAGCCATATGAGCTCGATCATCAGGATGTACGAGTTCATAAGCATTTCGGCCAATTAATTCTGCTACTGTGTAACCTAAACTTGTTGTAACAGCCTCGTTAACGTAGAGATACTCACCATTGGCATCGTGGATAGAAATAATATCTACCACATAGCTTGCTAATGCTAGCGGATGTTCAAGTATATCGGTAATACCGCGACTGCGGGTATACAAAGCTGTAACATCAAAAGCAATGCCACGTACTATGGCAATTATACCAGTGTGTTTAGTTGCAACATTGGTTTCTGTGAAGTACAACAGCTTTAATACGCGTAAAGAACCATCGGTATGTTTAAACCTACAAACACTTCTTTGTAAGCCTGCAGATGCAATAGCGTTTTTGAAATCGCTTTTAAGTTGTTCGTAATCAGCCGGATGCACCGCCCCTTTCCACCACCACTGTTGGTTATTGAAATCAATATGAGAACGGCCCGTTACTGCTTCCATCTGAGCATCCCAGTGCAGCTCTTGATGCTGTTCGCCCACCTTTATCGTCCACATACCAGCGGTGTGCAGATTAGCAAAACGATAAATAAGTGAATCTTTAGATATTGCTACAAACGGGTTCAAATTTTGTGGAAGCTTAGTGTTTGAAAGAAGAACAAAGCTTGTAGAAATATGTTCAATTTATATTAAGGATGCCTTAAAGCTGACTTTTTTGAGCATAAATTAACCCAAGATTGATTGCTTAACTAGCCATTAAACAGCCTTTAAAACTACCCTACCAATCTTTCAACTGCCCGCCAATATTAGACTTCTGATTTAATTTTTTTTGAAGTTGTTGCTCTTGCTGGCGTAGTTGCTCCAACATTTGTGCAGCGGCTTTTGCATCGAGTTTGTTCTGTTGCGGTTGCTTTTGGGGTGGTTTTTGCTGTTGGCTTGGCGTTTTTGGCTTTAATTGCTGCTGCAAAAAAGTGTAATTATCACGAGCATCGTTATCGGTAGGTAACAACAGCAAACTTTGCTTAAAAGCATTGGCAGCCGCTTCTAATTGCCGATCGGCAGCTAATGCCATACCCATATTATACCAAGCAGCAGCTTTTTGAGAGGCACCCTGTGCATACTGTAATGCTTGCTGATAAGCTACCACAGCTGCTTTGGGTGTTTTAAGCTGCAAGTAAGTATTCCCAAGGTTAAACTGTGCTTCTGCCAAAGTACTATCTTGTTGTAAGGCTTGCAAATACTGTTGTTTTGCTTGTTCAAAATTACCCTTACGGTAAAAGTTGTTACCTGTCTGCACCAAGTTGCTTCCATTTTGTGCTATCACCTGATTGGTCACGCCTACGAACAGTAACACAAGTACTGCCAAACGCGTTTGCTTTTGCCGTAAGGCCATACCCCACTGCAACCACCAAGCCAACAACAAGCATACAATACTTAGCAATACAAAAATTTGATACTGATGCTCGAACCTATTACCAATACTACCATCGAGCCATTTCTGCGGAATTTGCTGTAAGGCTTGTACCAGCTTATTGGCATCTACCGCCGGATCGGAAAGCATTTGATAACTACCGCCGGTTGCATCGGCTATTTGCCGTAAGGCTACTTCATTTAATTTACTCACTACAGGTTGTCCATCGGCAGCTACAATGGGTGTATTGGTGGTTGCATCAATAATGGTACTACCTGCGGCCGTGCCAATGCCATAACAAAACACAGCAGTACCGTGTGCTTTTAGGGCTTGTATGGTATTGTTGAGATTATCATCGTGGGTTTCGCCATCGGTAAGCAATACAATGGCTTTATAGCTTTGCTCTTGCACATTCAAAGCATTATCGGCTACACGCAGGGCACTACTTAATTGCGTGCCTTGCAAATTGACCATTTGCGGACTAAGACTGTTCACAAAAAGTTGTGCTGCAGCTACATCGGCAGTTAAAGGCATTTGTAACAATGCTTCGCCAGCGAACACCACTAGTCCAACACGATGATTGGTTAACTGTGGCAAAGTATTTTGTAACAGTTGCTTGGCTTGCAGCAAGCGGTTTGGCGTAACATCGGCACTGAGCATGCTGCGACTAACATCAACTGCCCACATCACATCAATTCCCTGCTTTTTCACACCCGCTTCGGCTACCCAGCGACCAGGTTGCGCTAGTGCAAGCACAACATTTGCAAATGCCAGTACAATGGCCATATGTTTTAGCCACCAACGCATAGCAGTTGGCGTGGCTAGTAGCGGCACAATTAACTTAGGCTGCCCCAACTGCTGCATGATACGCCTTCGCCGCCGCCACTCTATATACAAAAGTGCCATGAACGGTAACAACAACAGCAGGAACCATAACCACTGCGGCTGTGCAAATTGTATGAAGCCTAAAACATGCATTGCTGCAAAGAACGGAACAACAACCAAGCCAAAGCTACCAACCTGCCTAAAAAAATACCGTCGATGTAATTCATCGGCGGTAGTAGTATGTTGCGTGTTATTTCTTGCCTTCTTTAAACCCTAAATGTCGTAACAGTTCGTCTAACAATTGATTGCGTACTTCGGGCATGTTCATGCCTTTATCGCCTTCGAGATTTAAAACGAAGAAGTATGGATGTCTGTTTTCTTCTATCCAACCTACCACCCAACCTACTTCCTTACCAGTTGTAGTAGTACCCCAACCAGTTTTGTATGCAAGTTCATAGTTACTGTTTTGTTCTTGCAGCATCATTTGCTTTACAATACGTTGTGGTCGCTTATCCATAAGTAATTGCTCGAAATACAAACGCTTCACCAATCCTAGCTGCTCATCGGCGGTGATTTTCAGGCTGTTATCGAGCCAAAAACTGTCGATAGTGCTTATTTTTTTATTACCATAAGCCAAGCTATCGAGCCAATACTGCATGGTATCTTTTCCGATGCGGCGAGCTACCTCTTGGTAATACGGTACTGCAGAATACTTGAACGCCTCTACCATACTCAAATTACGGTTCCATTCGTGGGCGGTATCGCCACCCGGGTAGGTACGTACCACACCATCCCAGTTGATGATTGTTTTTTCATCGGTAATGCGGCCGGTTTTAATTGCGATAAGGCTGTTCACAATTTTGAAAGTACTTGCTGGCGTGTAAGCACTGTCTTTAAAACGCGTAAGATTGTAAATGGTAAACTGCCCTTGACCATTATCGAAAATGCCGAAAGTACCTTTTGCTTTATGCTTCGTAAAAAAATTACCCAACGAATCGTCGATGGTTACATTGTTAGGCGTACAACCTGCTATTAAACTAATGGTAGCAATGAGTATGAAAAAAAAACGCATGCAATAACTTTTTGTGCTTGCAAAGAAACAGTAATCGGGTCGATAAAGTTTTCGTTGCGCTAAAAATTAGCAATACCACCTTACGGTAAATGACCAACTGCGTTAGCATTTGCCGCAAGGCACTTAGCGCACACGAATAATATTGCACTATATATTTTGAAGTATGTATGATTGCTTATAAATTTATTGATAGCACCCCAATTGTATTGAACGCTTTATGAAACAAACATTCACTGATGTTAATACCGGCGGTAAGTTTATTATGATAACTGAAGCCGACCGTTGGGAGCAGGTTTACTATCAACAAAAGAAAGGATTTTCGGCACATACCATTGCTTGGAATAAAGGCGCTACAACAACGGTGTTTATTGATGAGGTTCCGTATACGTTCAAAGCTAATTCGGTACTGCCCATAATGTTGAACCAATCTTTCAGATTTCATGAGGCGCAGAATATTGTTGCGTGGCAGTTCGATAAAAATTTTTACTGCCTTGCCAACCACGATGCCGAAGTAGGCTGTTATGGCTTTTTATTTTTTGGGCCAATACCTACTATGTTCATTACACTCGACGACTCGGATATTAAAAAAATAGAAGCAATTGCTTTACTTTTTGAAGAAGAGTTTTATAGCAGTGAAGAGATTAAAGGCGAAATGCTTAGAATGTTATTGGTACGCCTGATTATACAACTTACACGAATAGCTAAAAAACAATATATTACAGTTGAGCCTCAGGCTGATAACTTTAATATGATGCGGCAATTCAATTTTTTGGTAGAACAGCATTTCAAGCAACACCATCAGGTGCAATTTTATGCAGCGTTACTACATAAGTCTCCCAAAACAATTGCCAATATCTTCACATTATATAGCCCCAAAACACCGTTACAAATTATTCACGAACGCATTATTACAGAAGCAAAACGCTTACTGCTATATACCAATAAATCTATCAAAGAAATTGCTTACGATATTGGATTTTTAGACCCTACACATTTCAGTAAGTTCTTTAAAAAACAAACGCAACAAAATCCGAGTGATTTTGTGCGTACTAAAAACCATCAAAGTATTTAATACGGAAAAATACCATGCTTTAGGAAGTATTGCCATTTTAGTGGCTAAGCGGTAATGATAGGTTTGCAATTATAAAATCGTCATTACATGAAACACTTCATTTTAGGGTTGGTACTGTTATTGTCAACTCAAGTAGAAGCACAAAAAATTTTTAAAACCAATGGCCTTGCCATTCGAGGGTACGATGCTGTAGCTTATCATACAAAACAAAAAGCTATAGAAGGCAACGATAGTTTTACACTTGTTTGGAGTGATGCAACATGGCGCTTTAGTACACTTTCAAATCTACATTTATTTAAAGCAAATCCACAGAAGTATGCACCTGCGTATGGTGGTTACTGTGCTTATGGTGTAAGCGAAGCACACTTATCACCTACAGATCCGAATGCTTTTACTGTTGTTAACGATACGTTGTATTTCAACTACAGTCAAAAAATAAAAAGTTATTGGCTGAGAGATACTATACAACGCATTAAAACAGCAAATAGCAATTGGCCTTCACTTTAAAATTCTCAAATCATTATGCGAACATTCATTATTTTTTTCATGTTTTTCTTAGGTGCTTACAATAGTATAAATGCCCAAACAAGCTTACGCACTAAACATTTTAATACAGAGAAAAACCTTGCGGTAAATGGATATGATATAGTTGCTTATTTCCAGCAAAACAAGGCCATCAAAGGCAGTGCTAAATACACCGCAATAGTGGAAGGTATTAGCTACTACTTTTCGAACGAAAGTAACAAACAAGTTTTTTTAAAAAACCCCAAACAATACGAACCCCAATATGGTGGTTGGTGTGCTTACGCTATGGGGGCTACAGGTGAAAAAGTAGAAGTAGACCCCGAAACTTTTAAAATAGTGCAAGGGAAACTTTACCTGTTTTACCATTCATGGGTGAACAACACTTTAACAAAGTGGAATAAAGACGAAATCAATTTAAAAAACAATGCCGACAAACATTGGCAACAAATATTTCACTGATAATATGAAATTGAAATTACATACTGCACTACAGTTATTACCTAGAGTTGTAGTTGCTATAATATTACTTCAAACCTTATACTTTAAATTTTCTGCACACAGTGAGTCGGTAACACTTTTTACAAAAATCGGGGTTGAACCATGGGGACGTATTGCAACGGGTGTTATTGAGCTGATAGCCGGTATTTTAATCTTAATTCCAAGAACTGCATTTATAGGTGCGATAATTAGCATCGGGCTTATGCTTGGTGCAGTGACCGCCCACCTATTTGTTATTGGAATTGTATCGCAAAATGATGGCGGACAGCTTTTTATAATGGCTTTGATTGTATTTGTAGCAGCCTTGCTGGTAACAATACAAGAACGCCAGAAGCTTCGTATATTCATAGAAAGCATACTGAAGCACTAATATGCTTTGCCACACCACCCTTAATAGCTGTAATTTTTATAAATCAAAAAATAACAAGCACCAACATATGATATTCGTGCAACTTCAATATCAATTAAACATGCTTCAAAATCTGCTAACGCAATTAAACAACTCGGAATATAGCATGAAGTTTGAGGCATTATTTAATGCAAGTATTGGCGACCATACAAGGCATATTATTGAACTGCTCTCTTGTGCTATTGATGGCTACGATTCTGGTTTAATTGATTACTTTAACAGATCAAGAAATATTACCATTGCAGCAGATATTCACTTAGCTCAAACGATGCTAAGTGCAGTTCATAAAAGTTGTATTAAACCCGATAGGATGTTATTAATACAATTTGAAGATGATGCAACAATTCAAAACAAAGTTAGCTCTACTTATTACCGAGAAATGGTGTATAATACAGAGCATATAATACACCACTTAGCACTGATAAAAGTTGCACTCTACTTTATCGGCAATATCAATGTACATAATGATTTTGGAATGGCTTATGCCACTATTCGCTATAATGAAAAAAAGGAATAAAGTATGTGTACTGTTTTATATTTACCGCAAGGTAACAAAACAATGTTTGTTTCGTTAAGAGACGAACAGGTGAATAGACCTAAGGCAAAAAATCCTGTTATTCATATTGGTGAAAACTGTAAGTATATCGCTCCTATTGATACACTTGCTGGAGGTAGTTGGCTAGGTTGTAATAGTATTGGCTACACAATCATTCTGTTAAATGGTGGATTTAAAAAGCATGTTCATACACCACCTTATACCAAAAGTAGGGGGCTTATCGTAACAGCACTTTTAGATAGTATTACGCCTGTTGTAGATTGGCAGCTTTTAGATTTGAATGGTATTGAGCCATGTACTATTATCATACATCATAATAACTACATGTTTCAGCTAACTTGGGATGGAAAAAGTAAACACAAAAAACAATTACCTATTCCTACTGCGAGCATTTGGTCGTCGGCTACATTATACGATAGTAAGGCTGTTGCTATGAGAGCATTGTATTTTAATCGCTGGCTCGAAACAAAACCTAGTATTGACGAAAGTAGTATTATGGAATTTTTTTGTAGTGTTAATGATGCAACCAATGGTTTTATCATTAATCGCCATAACACATTAAAAACAATTAGTGCAACATTTATTGCTAGAGATACTTACGGTGAGCAAATAGAAATGTCGTATAACGATTTACAAACCAATCTGCATAGTGCTACCGCAATAGCTATTGAAAATACAATGAGTATGTGCTCTTTTTAAAATAGAAATTTTTTTGAAACAAATTCGGCATAACCTAATAATACTAATGCACTGGGAGTTCTGGCCTATGTGGTTGGTGTATCTTCCTATAAGCGTGTATTATATTTACTTGAGTTTTAAAGCAAAGTCTTTTTTTTTCTTTTCAGCAGCTAACCCTTCTATTGAAACTGGTGGAATGTTTTTTGAAAGTAAGTTTAGTGTACTTCAGCTCTTACCAAAAGCATACTACCCAACAACAGTTTATATTCCTACTGATGCACCAATAGCAACTGTAATAAGTCAGTTAGCAAACAATAACATATCGTTCCCCATTATTATAAAGCCCAACAGAGGTGAACGGGGTTGGCGAGTTCAAAAAATTGATACCCAACAAGCCTTAGCAACTTACTTGTTCGCCAACCGTATTGATACTATTATACAACCTTTTATCAACTACTCATACGAGTTTAGTGTTTTTTATTACAGGCATCCAACTAGTACTATAGGCAGTATTAGTTCTGTAACTAAAAAAGAGCTTTTACATGTTATAGGAGATGGAAAAAGCACCCTAGCAGAACTTATTTCTAAAAATCGCAGAGCATTTCTACAATCAAAAACGCTGCAAGAACAATTTCAAACCGATTGGAATACAGTTATTTCATTAAACGAGCATAAGTTATTGGTACCATATGGTAATCATGCTAGAGGTGCAACATTCATAGATGTTACGGCACAATATCAGTATAAAGCATTAGAGGTGTTCGATGCCATTGCAAAAGCAATACCCGAATTCTATTTTGGCAGATTCGATGTTAAATGCGAATCAGAAGCTAGTTTATATACTGGCATAGGATTACAAATTGTAGAGTTAAATGGTGCCGGCGCAGAACCTGCCCATATTTACGACCCGAATTTTAAATTTTTTAAGGCACAACAAGTACTTTATCAGCATTATAAAATTATGTATCAAATAGCTACGTACAATCATGCTAACAGTAATATACCTTTTTTATCGTACCGCATGTTTAGGCAGCTCAGAAAGCAAGAGCGGCAATATAAAAAAGTAGCAAATGGTTAACATGCTTTTACTAGGTATGGCTATTGGCTTTTATGGTTACTTACAACCAGGCATTATTAATACGATGATGTTACAACTATACCTACATCAAGAAATTAGAAAGCTGCTAATTGCGTTTATATGCTGTATTTTTTTTGAAATTATTTACGCAAGTATTAGCTTATATATTTTTACAAAATACACATTAACTCCAACAACACAACTGTACTTCAAAGTTGCAGGTGCCATCATATTCATCGTCATTGCGCTGAGTATGCTTGGTAAAACAAAAGTCTATCAACAAAAGCAAGTATTACATCAAAAATACAAGCAAGGTATCATTGCTATTATCTTACATCCACAGCAGATACCTTTTTGGATGGCTACATTCAGTTTTGTATTACCAGTATTATCTAGCACTAACTTACAGCCAATGATTTGGTTATTGGTTGGTAATACAATAGGTGTAATATTAATAATGATAATTTATGTTTTTGTAGGAAGACTCTTTAGCAGATTTATATTACAACACCAGAAGCGCATCAATAATATTACAGCCTATCTTTTACTTGCAATTGCAATTACCAACTTAATACTTATGCTTAAAAACAATTATGGTAAGTACTAAAATCTAAAACCATATTCAATACCTAGCAGAAAACTTCTAGTCAATCCATCTGGTCGTACATCTCTCACTGCAAAAGGGGCAGCCATATTCAACTGTATGCTATGTTGCGCCGAAATTGCAATATCTATAAATAAATTTCCATTGATAGTTAATCCCTTAGAGCCCTCAATAGCAACAGATTTTCCGTTAGCATTACTAGTATAAAAATCGTTATCTAAGTGATAGATAGGCAATATACTCGGTGTTATAGTAATGTATTTTGCAATGGGTACGAGGTAAGCTACTCGCAACAATACATCGGCAGATCGTTTAAAGTTATTGGTAGGCACCCATGTTCGTAAAGCACTACCGCTAGGGTACAACATTGGTAAAAATTGATTCTTATTTTGTGTCAATGGCAACTGAATTGCAGTTTGAAGTTGCCATTGCTTATTACTATAACCAACACCCATGATAATATCAAATGTTCCCAAGCTCGACTGATAATCCATCGGAAGAGGCAGCTCATTAAGCTTACGTGCAGCAGTATTGAGTGGCACCTTCACACCACCAATCAATTTTATTGCATCGGTAGCATTATAAGTACTCGTAATAAAAACATCACCTATTCCAAAAGTATTGATACCATTCCCCGATTGTGCCAATGCTGTAAGCTTAATATCGGTCATTAACTTTTTATTCCACTGATATAAGTAATTAACATAAGATGCATACGCTTGTATGGCATTATCGGCCTTGCCATAATTAGCGCCAAATTTTAATAAGTGCCGCTTTGCAAGCGCCTTATTTGGTTGCAAGCTATGTATTGAACAAAAGCCAGCATCACTACAACCTTGTGCATTTACTAAAGCACTCATCATTACACTCAACATCACAAACATCACTCCTTTCATTTGAAATATATTTATACGCAACTTAGTGTATTGAGCATAAGCATTCCTGCCAATTATTCCCGAAGCATGGTATATTCATTCTACCTTACGGTAAATACAAACGCAGGCCAACATTTACCGTAAGGTATAGCAATCAACAAAAAAAAGGCCGCCCAAAGGCGGCCTTAACATATCAATAAAAATTTATTTAACTACACCGAGCTGCTTACCAACTTTCGTAAATGCTGCAATAGCTTTATCTAAATGTTCTTGATGGTGTGCAGCACTTAATTGCACTCTAATACGAGCCTGACCTTTCGGCACTACTGGAAAGAAGAAGCCAATTACATAAATGCCTTCCTCTAAAATTTGAGCAGCAAATTGCTGTGCAAGCACTGCATCGTATAACATTACCGGTACAATCGGGTGATCGCCTGGTTTGATATCGAAGCCGGCTTCCGTCATTTTCGAACGAAAATACTTGGTGTTAAATTCTAATTTATCGCGTAACGCTGTTGTTTCGGTGAGCATATCGAGTACCGCAATGGAAGCGCCAACAATGCTTGGTGCTACAGTATTACTAAACAAATAAGGCCTGCTACGTTGGCGCAACATTTCTATTACTTCCTTCTTACCACTGGTAAAGCCACCACTAGCGCCGCCTAACGCCTTACCGAGTGTACCTGTGATAATATCTATACGCCCCATAACGCCTCTGTACTCATGGGTGCCACGCCCTGTTTTGCCTAAAAAGCCACTGCTATGACATTCATCAATCATCACAATAGCATCGTACTTATCGGCAAGGTCGCATATAACATCTAACTGTGCAATGGTACCATCCATACTAAAGCTACCATCGGTTACAATGATACGGCTACGAGCACCTTGTGCAGCTTGCAACTGTGCTTCTAAATCGGCCATATTATTGTGCTCGTAACGGTAGCGCTGTGCCTTACACAAACGCACACCATCAATAATACTTGCATGGTTTAACGCATCGCTGATAATGGCATCTTGCTCGTTAAAAAGTGGTTCAAAAACGCCACCATTCGCATCGAAGGCGGCAGCGTATAAAATGGTATCTTCTGTACCAAGAAACTGTGCTATTTTTTGCTCCAGCGTTTTGTGTATGTCTTGCGTACCACAAATAAACCGCACACTACTCATGCCATAGCCATGTGTATCTATGGCTTTGTGGGCAGCTTCAATTACTTTGGGGTGACTGCTTAAGCCTAAATAATTATTCGCACAAAAATTCAACACCTGCTTTCCGTTCACGATAATTTGAGCACCTTGTTCGCTGGTAATAACACGCTCTTTCTTAAACAATCCCGCTGCTTCTATTTCAGCTAGTTCGGCGGCGATACGCTCGTTGAATTTTTGGTTCATACTGTACATTTTTGCAGTGCAAATATAGGTGGCACTAATAGTAGTTAGTTTTTGAGTTTTACCGTCATTTACCGTAAGGTTATAACATAAAAAAGCTCCAACTGTAGCTGGAGCAAATTTGTATTGTGCCTTACCTTACGGTAAATGTTGGATTATTTTCTACGATCAATTTCAGTACACAAAGCGTTGAAAATATCGTCTACAGAACCTTCGCCAGGTATGTTCACTACTTTATTAAACTTACCGTAATACGCAGCTACAGCACTTGTTTTAGCGTGATATTCTGCGATACGAGCTTTAATAACCGTTTCGTTGGTATCGTCGCTGCGGCCACTGGTTTTACCACGGTTCACAAGGCGTTTAATAAGTTCGTCTTCACTTACTTCTAAAGCTAACACTACATGAATTTCAGTTTGCTTTAGCTTTAATAACTTGTCTAAAGCTTCGCTTTGTGCTTCGGTACGAGGGAAGCCATCGAACAAAAAACCTGGTGCTTCGGGATTGGCATCGAGAAAATTATCTACCATACCAATTACCACTTCATCGGGCACCAACTGACCTTTGTCCATAAAGTTTTTAGCCTCTATGCCTAATGGAGTAGATGCTGCTATTTCGGAACGCAACAAATCGCCAGTACTCAAATGCTTAACGCCATATTGGGCTATTAATTTTTCGCTTTGGGTACCCTTGCCACTGCCGGGAGGGCCAAACAAAATGATATTAAACATGCTTTAACAATTGCTTACTCTTGGCAAATATAACTTAACTGCTAAGAAAATGGTAATTTTCGTGGTGTGTATACTGTAATAAGTATACATAGATTTTATTAGCATGTTTTATGTTTTAACAAACCAATACATGTACTTGTACGTAATTAAAAGCATGAGAACATTACTTGTATTATTGGTGTTGGTATGTTGCGGTTGCGAATCGCAGTCGCAACCTGCATCGAAAGACACGATCGCTAAAAAGAAAGTTATGGAGAACGACAAAAAAAATCCGGTGTACAACCGTGCCGATACTGGCCGTGTGAACCTTACAGAAGATGAGTGGAAGCAAATTCTGCCAGCCGATGTATACTACATTGCTCGCCAAAAAGGTACAGAACGCCCGTGGAGTAGCAAGTTTGAGGCGTTTAATGAAGTGGGTACTTATTACTGTGCAGCCTGCGGTAATGCTTTATTTAAAAGTGATACCAAATTCGATAGCGGCTGTGGCTGGCCTAGCTTTTATGAACCTATTACCAAAAGTAGCATCATTTACAAACCCGATTACAGCCATGGCATGACACGTACAGAAGTAATGTGTGGCCGCTGCAAAGGGCACTTAGGTCATGTTTTTGAAGATGGCCCACCCCCAACAGGATTGCGTTATTGCATTAATGGCGTAGTACTCGATTTCGAAAAAGCACAAGCCGCCAAAGCCGAGTACGACAAAAAAAAGAAAAGCTAATGTTGGCTTCAATGTGCTAATCTGCTACTTTTGCCGACCTCAGGCGGTATATTGATTACTGCTGCGGACCCTTAGCTCAGTTGGTTAGAGCATCTGACTCATAATCAGAGGGTCGCTGGTTCAAGCCCAGCAGGGTCCACCAATCACAACAAGGGTTACAGCGATGTAGCCCTTTTTTATCATCTTACACTACACACGCTTTATAAGTTTCATCTGCAACGTTACCGCACTAGCAGCTGTATGAAGCATACATACAAATAATTGTTAAAGCCATTATATAACTTATGAAACTTAGCGGCTACTGCATCTTGGGCATACTAAACTTAGCCCAATGCGATGCGCCATACTATTGTTTTTAAGTCTTGTAACCATTACAGAAAAGCCCGATTTCTATCAACAACTGGCGCAGGCAGCCGCCCAACTTACAACGCATCAGGTAACTTATGACCCTAGTTATGTAACAATCAAATATCCAAATGGCGATGTGCCTGCCAATAAAGGCGTATGTGCCGATGTAGTTATAAGAGCCTACCGCCAACTGGGTATTGATCTACAGCAACTTGTTCATGAAGACATGCAACAACATTTTCAAGCTTATCCTAAAATATGGGGCTTGCGACAACCCGATACCAATATTGATCATCGGCGAGTACTTAACCTGGCTACTTTTTTTACCCGCAAGGGCAAGCGCCTTACGGCAAATAACAACGCAGCAAGCTACCAACCCGGCGATATTGTTTGTTGGCTGGTTCAAGGAAAGCTACCACACATTGGCATTGTGGCTTTGCCCAAAAGCAAAGATCAACAACGGCATTTAATAGTACATAATATTGGCCGCGGACAGGTGATGGAAGATTGCCTATTTAGTTATACCATTACTGGTCATTACCGCTACCAGCCTTAGCCGACTTTCGAGCAGCTACTTTAGCCTTGCCTGTTGCGGTAATAGCAAAGCTGCGTGTCATTGTTTTGATAGCTTCAGCAGGTTTAAAGCGTAGGGCACTCCAATCTTCATCAATGGCTACCATACGAACAGGTTCAAAACCTAATTCGCCCAAAGCTTGCCAACCGTTATCTCTATTAAAATCACACTTATACTTTTTAGAACTGCCTTTGGGGTAACAAAACCAAAGCAAGGCATCTTTTGTAAGTTTCGGCAAAATAGCAGCACTGTAGTGCGCCAGTTAGCAGTTGTGGTAATTGTTGAAAAGTGAGTGTCCTGAGTTGCAAACTCAAGACAGCAACTCAAACTTTAACGAACACTACGGTTAGCTGAGATATAAATTACCTAAATCTTTTAAAAAAGATCTTATTTGATTTAGATATAATAGTAAAAACATCCTTAGTCTCGATAAAACCCGTTATATCGGAAGACATAGTATTAGAATTGCCCGGAAAAAACCACACATCAAATGGCTCATTTAATTTTATTATATAAGCATCCGTTATTGGAACTTGATAAGGGCTAGCTACATGCTTGTTTTCATCGGTTTTCCTAATTTGTTTAATGAGATAATATTGATTGTTGAAACATTCTAAAAAACCAACTTTGGAAGTATCAAAAGAAGCTATGATTTTACCAGAAGATACATTTATGAAAGAATAAGTTGAGTCTATTATAATCTTTTCAGATATGCAAGGTTTTATGTAGCCTCTGCTATCATATTCAATTTTGAATGGGATGATTTTCTGGGCGTTACAAGCGATGAATATCAATAAAAAAGTGATAAAAAACAAATAATTACCTTTCATGTCTTTATTTTGGTCTATAGAGTGGTGTCTTATCGGTTCCTTGTGGAGAAGCCCCTCCATATGATGGAATTTTTTCTAGAAGCAGATGTTCGTATTTTATTTGAAACGGGGTGTTAATCCCAGAGCCATTCTTTGTAAATACTTGAACACCTTTTTCATTTCGCAAAAGAAACGTTGTCATATGAGTTGTAGTTCCTGCAGGTGTATTGTTACCATCCTTTAACAGTGCCTGATCTCTGGAATCGCATTTCCCTTCTCCGTTTGCATCTTGCGTTGAATTGTCTGTTTTAGCATATCTGATGACATTACCCGTTTGGGGGTCTGCAACATTATTATATTTTTTTATAAGTCTCTGATAGGCTTCCGTTGATGTAGGAATCAGCCCAGCTGCTACTATTCCTCTCGACTCTGCCATTGAAGTAGCCGTACCCCGACAATTGTTAGTAAATTCAAAAAACGGGAGCGGGTCTATTTAGGTTAGAATTCATTCCATCAAATGAAAATAAGTTCCCCAATCCTTTCAGCTCGACACCTTCTTTTAAATCGCCTAAAAGCAAAGATCAACAACGGCATTTAATAGTACATAATATTGGCCGCGGACAGGTGATGGAAGACTGCCTATTTAGTTACACCATTACTGGTCATTACCGCTACCAGCCTTAGCCGACTTTCGAGCAGCTACTTTAGCCTTGCCTGTTGCGGTAATCGCAAAGCTGCGTGTCATTGTTTTGATAGTTTCAGCAGGCTTAAAGCGTAGGGCACTCCAATCTTCATCAATGGCTACCATACGAACAGGTTCAAAACCTAATTCGCCCAAAGCTTGCCAACCATTATCTCTATTAAAATCACACTTATACTTTTTGGAACTGCCTTTGGGGTAACAAAACCAAAGCAAGGCATCTTTTGTAAGTTTCGGCACAATAGCAGCACTGTAATGCGCCACCTCGGTTAATGCAGTGCAAAAAATCAATACCACACTTAGGCTTGCACCTGCTTTTGTTTTTACCGTAAGGTATGGCTCAAAATCGGCTTGTAAAGTAGCTAACACAGGGGCAGGTGCGTTTAATATTACTACTTCAGTAGCCGTTTTAACATTAAGTTTTTTGAGTAATGGACTCATACATACTGTTTATAGCTTACGAATGGCATACACCAACTCATCTTCAAGTATACCATTTTTAATGAGGGTTTTTTCAAATTTGGCCTCTAGCACAAAACCTACTTTTTCGAGCACCCTTTGCGATGCTGTATTACGCCCGAACGGTCGGGCAAAAATGCGATTGATGGGCAATTGCTGAAAACCATAGTGCACCATTTGCCGAATGGCTTCAGTTACAATTCCTTTTCCCCAAAATGGTTCTGCCAGCCAATAGCCTAGTTCGGCATTGTTGCGAAAAATATCGTGTTGTAAGTGTAAGCCAATGCCACCTACAGCAACACCATCAATGGTGATCGCCATAATGGTAACCGGATTACCATTCGCTGCCATTTGTATAAACTGTTGGGCATGCGTTTCTGTATACGGATGCGGAAAGCCATCGGTAAGGTTGTTGGCAATATTGGCATTATTGGCGTAGTGCACCAAATTGGGCACATCTGTTAACTGCCAAGAGCGTAGTAGTAAAGATGACTTCATTGCTTAAAGGTACAGTGTATTCGTGGTGCTTGCATGGTATTTATGCATCAGCACATTTACCGTAAGGTGCCCTGTACACAAAAACAACCGATACGCTTGCTTTACAGTATTTTTACCCACTCAAAGTTTTGATAACACCTTGCGGTAAATGACCTGCCGCAAACCGTAAAACCATAGCATGTACACAGATTTTTTGGTGATTGGGAGTGGTATTGCTGGCTTAACCTATGCCATCAAAATGGCAACAACCTTTCCGGAAAAAACAATAACCATACTTACCAAAACCGTTGCCGACGAAACCAATACGAAGTACGCACAAGGTGGCGTTGCTGGTGTTTGGGATGCTGCAAAAGATAGTTTCGAAAAACATATAGACGATACCCTGATTGCCGGCGATGGTCTTTGCAATCGCAATATTGTAGAGATAGTAGTGAAAGAGGGGCCCGATCGCATTCGTGAAATTATTAGTTACGGCACCAGTTTCGATAAATTAGACGACAGTACTTACAGTCTTGGCAAAGAAGGCGGACACAGCGAAAACAGAATTCTACATCATAAAGATGTTACCGGCAAAGAAATTGAACGTGCCTTGCTGCAAGAGCTTGGCAAGTACCCGAATATTCAGTTGCTACACCACTACTTTGTTGTAGATATTATTACGCAACATCACTTAGGTTATTTGGTTACAAAAAGCAGTCTTGATATTGCTTGTTATGGTGTATATGTACTTAATCTACACACCCACGAAACAGAAACCATATTATCGGGTGTAACCTTGTTAGCAACGGGTGGTTGCGGCCAAGCATATCGTACTACTACCAACCCTATTATTGCAACAGGCGATGGTGTTGCATTGGTATACAGAGCTAAGGGACGTATTGAGAACATGGAGTTTATACAGTTTCACCCAACAGCGCTGTATGAGCCGGGCGTATCACCCTCTTTTTTAATCACCGAAGCAGTACGTGGCGATGGTGGCATACTCCGCAATAAACATGGCGAAGCTTTTATGCAACGCTACGATGCCCGTGCCGATCTTGCCCCCCGCGATATTGTAGCCCGTGCAATTGATAATGAAATGAAACGTGGTGGTACTGAGTATGTATACCTCGATGTTAGACATATACCGCTGGAGCAATTCAAATCACATTTCCCGAACATTTATGAGAAGTGCCTGAGTATTGGTATCGATGTTACACAACACATGATTCCGGTAGCGCCTGCTGCTCACTACAGTTGCGGTGGCATTAAAACCGACGAATGGGGCAGAACCAGTATTCAATACCTGTATGCCTGTGGCGAATGTGCTAGTACAGGGCTACATGGTGCTAACCGGCTCGCTAGTAACAGCCTCTTAGAGGCAATGGTGTTTGCACACCGAGCCTTTGTTCATTATTGCCAACAACCAATAAGCAGTAACAGCGCTGCGTTGCAACAAGCCATCCCCGATTGGAACGCACAAGGTACAAGCGACCCTACAGAAATGATTCTTATCACACAAAGCCTGAAAGAATTGCAACAAATCATGAGCGATTATGTGGGCATTGTTCGTACCGATGTTCGCCTTGAACGTGCCAGCAAACGACTCGATTTGCTGCATGAAGAAACAGAACAACTCTACGAAACCACCACCCTATCGCCACAGCTTTGCGAATTACGCAACTTGATTACTGTTGGCTACTTAATTGTAAAAGGTGCTCAATTCAGAAAAGAAAGTATCGGATTACATTACAATACCGACCATCCGCAAAAAAGTAAGCTCGTTCAAAATATAGTTTTATAACCTTGCGGTAAATGTCGTAAGGCCCCCTGATCACCAACATCATTATTATGGTTCGAATACTTTTTTATGGCTTGTCGCGGTTACCGTTACGGGTACTGTACTTATTTAGCGACTTAGCCTATTTTATAGTGTACTACCTAGTTGGCTATCGCAAGCAGGTAGTCATGCAAAATTTAGACATTGCCTTCCCTGAAAAAACAAAGGCAGAGAAAATAAGGATTGCTAAAAATTTCTATCATGGTTTTGTAGATACGTTTTTAGAAACCATCAAACTCATTAGCATGCCCGAAGCCGAGGTACGCCGCAGAATTACCGGCGACTTTAGCATTTTGCATCAGTTATATGAAGAGGGTTATAGTGTTCAATTACATACTGGTCATTTTTTCAACTGGGAGTTTCTCAATCACTCGATAGCACTGTACGGTCCGCATACCTTTTTAGGCGTATTCACACCCATCAGCAACAAAGCTTTCAGCGATATCATGTTCAACATGCGAAAGCGTTTTGGTACGGTGTTAATACCTGCTACTAAGTTCAAACATTTATTTGCGCAACATGCCAAAGCGGGTCGGTATGCGTTAGGTTTGGTTGCCGATCAATCGCCGGGCAACCCACTCAATGCTTATTGGTACCCTTTATTTGGTAAAATGACGGCCTTTGTAAAAGGACCCGAAAAAGGCAGCCGCAACATGAATACAGCAGTTGTAATGCTGCATTTCTATCGTGTAAAAAGAGGTTACTACCGTGTAGATGCCGAACTACTTACCAAACACCCCAATGAACTACCAGAGGGTGCTATCACCAAAGCCTTTGTTCATTTTCTAGAAGAAAGCATCAAGAAACGCCCAGAAAGCTATCTATGGAGCCACAAACGCTGGAAGCACGCTTACAACGACAGCTATAAAGATCTAGTGATTTCATAAACTGTATGTATTAGATATACCAACAATAAGGGCTCGCCTTCGGCGAGCCCTTATTGTTAATCAACATCGTTAATACCTTACGGTAAATGGATAATTCGCATCAATACCCAAACCATGTATGCATTTACGTAAGTGATTAAAACTTAACTATACAAAAGTGCCCCGCATGTTGCGGGGCACTTTACTATGCATCAAGAGCATTGATTATCTGTTCATTCTTACACGATAACCAGTAGCTAGTACTTGCGTACCAGTTGCATCTGTTAAATCAATGTAGAAATCAAGCTGACTCAACAAAGCACAAGGGAAACGAACTACGTTCGGAGCACCAGTGGTTGTTCTAACAAAAGTAGGAACACCACCATAAGTTCTACCTGTAGCCTGTAAAGGAATAGTGATAGTAGGAGCAGCTGGGTTAGCCCAGTTGATGTTCGCCGTTACAGCAGCCCAACCATCATCATAGATATTAGCAATTCTGATAGTTCCACTTGTACCATTTGCATTGGTAGTTGGCGTAGATACAGTAGTAGTATAAGGACCATACTGGTTAGCGGTACCAGGTTGCTCAAGCGTGTTAGGGTAAGCACCTACTAATTGAGCAGGGTTGATATCGCAAGTTGCCTTTAATACCAAACGGTACGTAGCATTGTAATCAGAAGGCTGGAAATCGCCATTCGCTTGGATATTAATGATTAAAGTATCAATACGAGCAGCATTCGCACCAGAGTACTGTGCTGGCACTGCATTGATGATCAATGAATCGATTACACGGTTAGGTGCCAATGGTAAAGCGTTCGCCGTACCAGAAGCAATAGTATAATGTGTACCCGCTACCGCACCTGTAGGTGAAGTAATAGTATAGCTAATAGTACGTGCAGCTGTTGATGGTAATGTAACACCCATTGGTACAGCAAAACGAGTACCTAAAGCTACCACCAAATCACCTCCTGTTCTGTTAGTGAAGTGTGCTTGTAATGGTGGCGCTAAGTAAGAATCGTATTTTTTACAACTTCCGAAAACACCAGCTAATAAGGTAGTGGCTACGGCTAGTTTAATGAAATTAAGTTTCATGATTTAGGTTTTGACTTTTACAAAATTAGTATCCGGCGTTCTGTACCATATTTCTGTTAGCTAATAATTCGCTAGCAGGAATTGGGAAAGTGAAACGGAAGTTGCCCACAGGTAAGTTTAACCAGTTACTGTTAGCACCGCCATCAACATCACGAGCATCACGAGCAACAGGTAAGCCCTTACGCTTCAAATCAAAGAAGCGGAAACCTTCGAATGCTAATTCTTTGTAACGCTCCAACATGATTTCATCGATAGCAGCCTGACGAGAAGCAAAAGTTACAGGAGTGTAACCAGTGATACGAGCTGCACGAAGTGTATTGATAGCATCAGCAGCGCCAGTTAAGTTGTTTAACTCAGCTAAAGCTTCTGCACGAATCAAATACATTTCAGCGATACGCATACATTTAGCATCTACTACACGACCACCACGAGCACTGATAAAGAACTTATTTACAAAACGCTGACCAGTAGCAACACCATTAGCAGCACTACCTGTACCAATGTATGCAGTTAAGCGAACGTCGTTTGTACCATAAGTATCTAACAACTTGTTAGAAGGTTGGAACTGCAATGTACCATCGGTACCTGTCCACATAGCACCTGCAGCAGTTGAAGTGTTGTAGCGAATACGGTAAAGTACTTCACCTGTAGCGTTTTGGTCGTTCCAAATGTTAGTGAAGTTTGTACCAGTTTGTAGAGGGCGTACGTTTGAGTTGATTACCTCATTAGCTAAGTCAGCAGCACGCTGCCACTCACCCTTGTATAAAGCTACACGAGCTTGTAAACCTTTAACATTGATTTGGTTTAAAACCGTATCAGAGAAAGTAGCAGGTGTTACGGCAGGCAATAAAGTTACAGCCTGAGCATAATCTGCTTCAATCGCAGCTAAAGTTTCACCAACGGTGTTACGAGCTGGCTGTCCATCGAGTGAACTTGCAGTCATCACAGGTACACCAAGAGGATCGTTCGCAGTGTAAGGGCGAGCATACCAACGTAATAATTCGAAATGACCTGTAGCTCTTAGGGCTAACAAGTTAGCTCTGATGATGCTCTTACGGCCTGTTTCAAAAGCGTTAGCTGCAGGAACACGATCAATGTTTGGAATAATACGGTTACACTGATCAATCATGCTGTACATATTACCCCATGCACCGATTACGTCGCCACCACTGGTACCATCGGCACTGTATTGTAAGCGATATACGAACTGACCTGCACCAGAGTTATTAGCACCAAAACGAACTTCGTCTGATGCTAATGCACTAACGTACATGGCACTGGTCCAACCATAACGGTTGTAGGCTACGTTGGTAGCTAACTGTAAGTCGTTAACGCTAATGAAAGCGTTATTTTCTGTAACTAAGTCGGTAGGTAAAAGATCTAGATCTTTTTTGCAACTAGCAAACGAAGCCAGTAGTGCAGTACCTAACAATAGATTTCTATATTTCATAGTAATAATCGTAGTCTTTTAAGAATTAGAATTTCACTTCAATACCACCAGTGATTGTACGTGGGTTCGGGAATTCAGATAAAGAGATGTTGTTGTTATCTTCAGGATCGAAGCCCTTCCAGTTGGTGAAAGTCAACAAGTTGTTCGCATTTACGAAGATGCGTAAACCTTGGATAAACTTGATTTTGCTTAATACTTCACGATCTACTGTGTAAGCAATTGATACGTTACGTAATCTTACGAAAGCAGCATCTTGAATGTACTTAGAAGTGAACTGGTTCTGCTGAGCAGGAGACTGTACAGTTGCAACATCACCTGGACGAGCCCAGAAGTTCAAGCTACGAGCTTGGTTGTAACCACTTGTTAAGAAACCAGGGTTCTCCATGAAGAACTCTAAGTTGTTGTAACGGTAAGCACCATTCTGCCAAGAGAACAAGATGTTGAAATCAAAACCCTTGTAACGTAAACGGCTACCGAAACCACCAGAGTAAGGAGCTTGCCATGTACCGAAGGTTTGTTGACGGATACCAGCTGAGAATTGGTTAGTTACTTTACCATTTAAATCATAGTATAAAGCCTGACCAGTTGCAGCGTCAACACCAGCCCAACGAACATCAAAATGAGAACCGATAGGCATACCAACTTTGATTAACTCTGTACCTCTTTCATAAGAAGGAACACCAGCTAAATCAACAACTTCGTTTCTGTTAACAGCACCGTTAGCAAAAACTGTCCAAGTAAGATCACGCTTCTTAATTACATCGTAGTTGATTACATATTCAAAACCACGGTTGCGTAATTTACCAGCGTTTAATTCTTGAGAAGCACCGTTACCTAAACCAGCAGTAGAACTTAAAGTCTTACTTACGAATAGGTCGATGGTTTCTTTATTATACCACTCGATGTTACCGTAAACACGATCCTTCAAAATTGAGAAGTCGATACCAGCGTTTAAAGTATTAGTGTATTCCCAACGAGCGTTAGGGTTACCCACACCAGCTACAGCAATACCTGCCTGACCGTTGTTCAATGAAACTTGTGAGTAAGTAGGTAAGTAACCGAAGTCACCTAGAGGATAGTTGTCTGAGTTAGCAGACTGACCATAGCTAACACGAGCTCTTAAAGAGTTGATCCACTTGTTGTTCGCTAAGAACTTCTCTTTTGTCGCATCCCAGATAAAACCAGCAGCGTAGAAGTCGTTGAAACGATTGTCTTCATTCAAGATAGACACACCATCGTAACGGTAAGTGAAGTTAAATGTATACTTCTGCTTGAAGCTATACTTAGCAGTTGCAAAAGCAGAGCTAATTTTTCTTTGACTCTTACCACCACCAACAATAGCAAATAACTGGTTAACAGCATCACCTTGTTGTGTTGCAGCAGGTGTATTTGGACGCTTAGGATCGATACCGAAACCTTGCTGACTCAATGACTTAGAAGCAGTATGGATGTATTCACCATATACAGTTACATCGATCTCATGGTTTTGCTTGAAAGTGTTTCTGTAACCAATAAAACCACGGTTAGTGAATTGGAAGAAACGTGTTAAGCTTTCAGAGATTGAACCTGAACGTGTTCTGATAGCTGTAGAAGTACGTGCATATACGTTGCGTGGGTCACTGTAAGTAGTACCTTGAGTTTCACGGAAGTCAATACCTACGGTACCACCAGCGTAAATGTTGTCTGTAATTTTATAAGTAGCAGTTAAACCTACAACAGCCTTTAACTGATCGTTATAGTTTTCGTTCCAGTACATGGCATCTAACAAGTTAGGGCCAATGTTACGACCATCTAACTGAGGAGCACCACTTGCGAAAGTACCATCAGGACGGTAAGGAACACTGAAAGGAACTGCCAAACGTGTTGCTAAGAATGGGTTAGCAATAGAGTTAGAAGTACCACTCTCTTGGAAGTTACGCTTTACATAACCTAATTGTGAGCTAATTTGTAAGCTAAGTTTATCATCGCTGTAGTCAACGTTGTTACGTAATGTCAAACGCTTCATATCGCTACGGTCAATGATACCTTGCTCAGAATAGTAACCTAAGTTTGAGTAAAAACGAGTTTTACCTGTACCACCGCTGATACCAATTTCATTGTTGCTGAAAGTACCCTGACGGAAGAAGATATCATCCCAGTTAGTATTGATACCCTTTAAGCTATCACGCTGACGATCAATAGCAGCACGTACAGCAGGTGTACCACCAACATAGGTTGGGTTCAACTGAGATAACTGCCAACCAGGTAAGGTAGCAGCACTAGCAGGAAGGATAGTACCCAAACGCTCTTGAGCAGCTAATAACTCTTCACTGTTCATCATATCGTAGTTGAAAGTAGGGCGACCTGTAACACCGAACTGACCAGTATAAGTTACACGAGCCTTACCAGCACCACCACGCTTTGTAGTAGCAACGATAACACCAGAAGCACCACGGCTACCGTATAATGATTGTGCAATCGCATCTTTTAATACGTCTACACTTTCAAAATCGTTAGGGTTGATAGACTGGAATACAGCAGCTTCTACCGGAATACCATCTAAGATGTACAACGGAGTGCTACCACCAGAAATTGAAGATTGACCACGAATAGTTACGTTAGCTGCAGTACCAGGCTGGCCACTACCACTTAAGATAGAAACACCAGGAGCACGGCCTTGTAACATTTGGTCGAATGAACCAGTAGGCATGTTCTTGATAGCCTCGCCAGATACACGTGCAGCAGCACCAGCGTATTCAGCTTTCTTGGCCTTGTACACACCCGTTACAATTACACCTTCGTTTTGGTTAGCCGAAGGTTCCATTTTAACACCGAAACTGGTTGTTGAACCAATTTTAACTACCTGAGCGCTGTAACCAATAAAGGTAAACTCAAGTTCTGTAGCAGAAGCTGGCACGTTCGCAATTGTGAACGAACCATCTTTCTTGGTAACCGCAAACAGGTTTGCTTTTCTTACCAACACGGTTACACCCTCTAGCGGGCTACCGTTCTCATCCGTCACCTTACCTGAAAGCGACTTGTTTTGTGCCCATAGCTGAATCACCAATAGGCACATGCTAAGAAGCATGAACAGTTTTCTCATAAATGCTGATTTTCTTTTTGAGGTCGGCAATTTAATTAACAAAAGATTAAAAACAAGTTGTTAAGACAGAAAATAGTTTGCTTTTGCTGCATCTACTGTTAAAAAAAACGAGTTGCCAACCTTTTTGATGTTAATTTTTTATCAAAAAAGCCAAGCGGCATATAGTTGCAAAAAATGCTTCAAGTGGCTGTATATACGGCATTTACACATTTACCGTAAGGTATATTACATTGTTGCAACAACGAATCACATTAAAATTTACATCAATGAAATAAAAATCTTTGCCTTACGGTAAATGATGGTAAAAATTTCGGTTAGTACCACCTTGTACAAACAGTACAAGACTTGTAAACAGCAATGAAAACATCTTTAAATGCAAAAGGCACCGCAAGATGCGATGCCTTTTAGATATCAATGTACTGTGAATACTAGTTGTCTGTCATTAACGGATTCAACAACAATTCGTTAGCCGGAATAGGCCAAATGTATTGTTGGCTAGTAGTTGGCACAGAGGCAACAGAAGCTTTGGCTGGCAATGGCTGCAAGCGGCGTGTTAAATCGGCACCGGCAAAACCTTCACCCAATAACTCAATTCTACGTTCATTTAGAATTAAGTTGATAAGCTCTGCTTTTGTAGTTGGAGCAAAAGTAGTAGTAGCATCTGAACGCTGGCGAACAGCATTTAATAATGCAACAGCTCTTGCATCTACACCTGTAGCAGTTTCGGCTAATGCTTCTGCCAAATTCAACATTACTTCTGGGTAACGAATTACAGGAGCCCAATCAATAAATGTTGAAGGGATAGTGTACTTCATCAACCAGCTTTTACCACCAGAAGTTTGAATGAAGCCTCTTCTGGCATCGGTAGCCTTCCAGTTAGCATCGGCAATAATACCTGTGCCAATTAAAGAATACTCACCGCTACCACCGTTCAATGCTGCAGGACCATAGTAGAAACCTAACTGGTTTTGTGTACCAGGTTGCTCGTTGGCTGCAAATGGCATTGATAAGATAGACTCTGTAGTAGTAAAAGTAGTGAATGGCGTTCTAACATTCGCTTGCATGGCATGGGCAACGCCCGAAGCTGCTGTGAACGGAGCATTTGCACTTACAATTTTGTTGGCTTCAGTGATTACATTATTCCACTGACCCATGCTTAAATAAACACGTGTTTTAAAAGCAATCACTGTATTACGGTGTGCTCTTGTAGTGTTTAATGCAGCTGAAGTGTATGTAAGTGGCACATTTGTTTCTGCAAAATTCAAATCTTCTAAGATTTGAGCATATACCTGTGCAACGGTAGCTCTTGCTAACGCATAATCACCAGAACCTGTGTTTGGCGTTAAACGCAAAGGAACACCTGGCTTAGAACCATTACCATCGGCAAAAGGACGGCAATAGAACTGTAACAATGAATAATAACTCATAGCACGTAAGAAACGAGCTTCGGCAATGAAGTTGTTAGACAAAGTTTGGCCAACTACGGTTGTACCTTTCTTGTTCATGCCATCGATGAAAACGTTGGCAAGGTTAATTACGTAATAAGCTTGCGACCAATGGTTCTGTACACTGTTCGTAGAGTTATTGGTTGGCGTGTATTGCCACACATCGAAACCAGTTACCACGTTGGTACGCTCATTGTTAAAATCGCCACCACGGATGTCGTTAAAAATCTGATAACGACCACCGTACATACCGTTGTTCTTGATAGATGCATAGATAGAGCGAACGTTGCCTTCAATACGGTCGCGGGTATCGTATGCTGTTAAGTCTGAGATAGTATTTGTTGGGGCAGGAAACAAATCAACATCACGCTTACAAGAAGTAAGTGACAGACCTGCCAACCCCGTTGCTATCAATATTTTATTTAATTTATTCATTTGTAGTTGCTTTTCCGTTTAGTAATTAGAAACCAATGTTCAAACCAACAGTAATAGATCTTGCGTTCGCAATTGTATTTCTGTCTACACCCGGTGCACCAGGAGTGTTACCATTTGAAGAAACTTCTGGATCTGGACCAGGATACTTGGTGAAGATGGCTAAGTTGTTACCAGCTACATAGAAGCGGGCACTTGAAATCTTCATCTTATCAGCATACTTCGTAGGTAAGTTGTAGGCAAAAGTCATACCTCTTAACTTCAAGAAATTACCGCTGAATACGTTCACATCTAATGGGAAAGCAGAACCATTTGAAATGTTATCGCCGAAAATCAAACGAGGAATTTCAGTAACATCACCCGCTTTCTGCCAACGAGCTAAAACATCTGTTGAGTTGTTCCAGAAACGTTGGTCACGCAAACCAGCATTAGAACCGAAGTAAATGTTATAACCAAGTTGGTAAGTGAACAATACGTTCAACTCAAATTGCTTGTAACGGAAAGTATTATCGAAACCACCAGTCCAACGAGGAATAGTGTTACCATACACCACTGCATCTTGAGAACCTACAGCAGAAGCAGTAGTACCATCAGCAAACATGAAGCGAGCCTGACCAGCAGGAGCTACGTGCTGGAAGAACACCTGACGACCAGCGCCATTGATGAAAATTCTTCTACCAGTAGCAGGATCAACACCTGCTGTACGTGTTACAAATAACTGGCCGATAGAATAACCAGGACGTGTTATGTTAACACTCTCTAAGTTAGAAGTTGCAGTTAAAATTTGAGTAATGCCTGGGGCTAAAGAAGTTACTTCGTTATGATTGTAAGCACCATTAATTGAAGCTCTCCAAGTGAAGTTCTTACCACGAACTACATCAGCAGCAATCAAATATTCAAAACCTTCGTTGTATAAGCTACCAATGTTAGTTGCAATAGCATTAGGCAAACCAGCAGAAGGTGGCTGAGGTACGTTTAAGATCAAGCCATTAACGTTGTTCTTGTAGTATGCTAATTCAGCAGTAATTCTGTTGTTTAATACACCAAAATTCACACCGAAATCAGTCTTAGTACTAGTTTCCCAACCAAGGTTGTTGTTACCTGCTTGCGCAAATGCAACGGTACCAGCACCACCATACAAGCCTGATGTAAATTGAGAAAGTGAAGCGTAGTTACCTAAACCAGAGATGTTACCTACCTTACCGTAGCTACCTCTGATTTTGAACGAACTGAAAGTTTTGCCAAAGAATGACTGCTTCCAGAAATCTTCTTCGCTAATTTCCCAACCACCAGAAATACCATAGAATGTACCAAACTTGCTGTTAGCACCTAATTGAGAGGCACCATCACGGCGTACGTTAGCAGCAATAAAATACTTTCTATCAAAGTTGTAGTTAACGCTAGCAAACTCTGAATACAAATAGTTATCAGAAATACCTAAACCAGCGGTGTTAGGTGTGGTCCAACCACCCTGAATGTTGGTGAAAGCTGGGTCGTTCACATTTTGACGTGATAAACCATAGCCTATGAATTCAGTTTTTTGTTGTTCAACACCAATCAATGCACCAACATTATGCTTCTTGAAAGACTTGTTGAATTGAGCAGTGTTAGTCCATACCCAACGCTTGGTTTTGTTATACCAGCTTTGAGCAAAACCATTGGTGGAGAAACCTTCGTTTGATAATGGGTGCTGATACAACTCGTTATCAACATATACATAATCTAAAGCGTAAGTGCTCTTCAATGTTAAGAACTCGAAAGGCTTAGCTTGAATGTAAAGGTTGCTCTGCATTTGGTTGATTTCGCTGTTAGAACGGTTTAAATCAAAACCAACAACAGGGTTACTAAAACCAACCTGGCCCACCAAGTTACCCATTACGCCAATAAGGTTACCTGCTAGGTTGTAGGTACCATCATTATTGTATGGTGCTACGTTTGGAGCAGTGATTAAAGGAACACGACCCAAACCAGTTGTATTAAATGCTTCACCAGGTAATGAACCAGAACTTTGAGAAGCTAGGTTCATACTATTGGTGTACTGCAATTTGGCTCCCATACTAATGTACTTATTAGCCTTGTGATCTACGTTCATCAAAATACCCAAACGCTTAAAGTCGTTTCTTTTTAAGATACCTTCTTGTTCAGTATAACCTACTGACATGTAGTATTGTGTAGATTCGTTACCACCACTTACACTTACTGCATTGTTATGCATCATACCTGTACGATATACAACATCATACCAGTCTGTATTAATCGGTTGGCCATCAGGACCATTCGTTAAACGGAATTGGTTGGTAGCAGAAAACGCATTAGCGTTACGTAAAGCTTCATTCTTTAATTCAGTGTATTGGAAGGCATCTAATAGCTTAGGCAACCCGAATGGCTGGTTCCAGCCAATCCAACCATCATAGCTAACTTTAGCCTTACCTCTTGAACCCTTCTTTGTAGTTACAAAAACTACACCATTGGCAGCTCTTGAACCGTAAATAGCAGTTGCAGCAGCATCCTTAGCAATATCGATACTTTCGATATCATTAGGATTGATAGCAGCTAACGGGTTAGCAGCAGCGTTTGTACCAGAGAAATCACCAGTGAAAGTAGGCACACCATCAATTACGAATAATGGCACTGAAGAAAGTGATAAAGAGTTGATACCTCTTACACGAATAACAGGAGCAGCGTTTAATACACCACTAGGAATGTTCACCTGAACACCAGCAGCTCTACCACCCAAAGCCTGATCGAAGCTCTGTACAGGTCTGTTAGCTACAGCACTACCTTTAATAGAAGCAGTGTTACCAGTGTAATCCTTTTTACGTTGTGTACCATAACCTACTACTACTACCTCGCTAAGACTTTTGTCTTCTGAGGTAAGTACGATAGACATTGGACTGGTGCCAATACTAACGCTTGTAGATTCAAAACCAACGTAAGTAACCCTGAGTTGTTTGGTATTGGCAGGAACACTTAGGGTGAATGTTCCATCGGCTCCAGTAGTAGTACCTACTTTGCCGGCCTGAACTGAAGCACCAGCAACGGGTACCCCTTTCTCATCTGTTACCTTACCGGTAACAGTCTTGTTTTGTGCAAACACACTACTGGCAAAAAACAGTAGCATGCTTACCATTAGCGTAAGCAGTCTTCTCATGTACATTAAGGTTTTGTTAACAAATATGCACAACTAGACAAACCGCTCATCCAAAAAGCTGTCGAAAAAAGGAATTCTGTTTAACCTTTAAGCCATTTTTAATATAAGCACTTATGCTTTTGTACTGAAAGTACGCATCAAGCAGGGCAATAAGATCAAATTAGTGAGTGTTGCTACCACCAATGTGGCCGAAGTAAGCCAACCCAACCCTTTAGTTCCACCAAAGTCACTAAAACAAAATATTACGAAGCCTGCTACCAATACGATAGAAGTATATACAATAGAGATACCCGTATGGTAAATACTTGCTCGTAAGGTGGTATCTACATCATGCTTGTATAATGGTAGCTCTTGCTTATAGTTGACTAAAAAACGAATGGTTACATCAATTGCAATGCCCAATGCAACACTAAATACCAGAACCGTACTTGGTTTCAAGCTAACGCCAGTCCAGCCCATAATACCTGCCGTTATCACCAAAGGAACTACATTGGGAATCAATGAATTCAATAAAATTTTTACCCCTCTAAATAGGTATAACATACATAAAGCAATTAGCAGAAACGCATATACAATGCTTTCCTGTAAGCCATTGATGATAAAAGTGCTGCCTTCTAAAAAGGTTACACTGGTACCTGTGAACGTAACACGATATTTTGAAGTATCAAACACGGTATTGGCTTCTTGCTGTACCTCTTTTAAGAAATTGGGTAAAGCTTTACTTCCAATATCTTTCATGTTAACACTAATACGAGCATACTGCTTGGTACTATCCATGAAGCTTCCCATCAACTTTGCAAATCCACTTTTTTTACTCGCAGTACTATCGGCACTATCTTTTTGCTTTAAATACTTACCTATTAATGGAATATCAAACTCTGTTGGTGTGGTGTAATTAGTACTATCGTTGTCGTAATATGCCTGCCGAGCAAATTTCATCCCTTCTACAAACGAAAGTGGTCTGGCTGTTTCAGAACGTTCGGCCAAATAGGTGCTAAAAGCATCGATACGTTCAATGGGCTGTAAGGTTTTAGTAAGACCGTTTTTACGCTTGGTATCAATCACAATTTCTAACGGCATTACACCTTCGAAGTTCGATTCAAACCATTTTAAATCAACATATATCTCATCTTGCTTAGGTAAATCATCTACAATAAAACTCTCACGATTTAATCGAAAGCATCCAATAATGGCTACAACTGTTACAATACCAGTGATACCATATACCCAACGCTGTTTGTTAAATACGATAAACTCTATTTGCGTAAGCATGCGTTGCATCCATTTACTCCTCAAATAGTTGGTATGCTTAATTGTTGGAGGTTTCATATAACTAAGCACCGCCGGAATAAAAATGAGTGAAATCAAAAACAACACTAAAATGTTGATACCACTCACCAAACCAAACTCTTTCAACAAAGCACTTTCTGTAAGTGCAAATACTGCAAAGCCTACAGCAGCAGCAATGTTGCAGAACAGTGTTACAATACCCATTCGACCAACCATGGTTACAATCGCAGTGGCTTTATCGTTGGTTTCATCGTAAGCAGTATGATACTTGTTCAGAAAATAAATACAATTGGGTATACCTATTACCACAATCAACGGTGGAATCAATGCAGTGAGCAGGGTAATTTTAAAGCCTAGTAATACCATAGTACCCATACTCCAAACAACACCCATACCAACTACGAGTAAACTCATTACTGTGGCGCTAACACTTCTGAAAAAAAGTAACAATGTAATAGCACTTAGCACCAATGAGCCAATTAAAAAGCCGTTCATTTCTTTGGCTATTTTGTCGGCTACACGTGTACGTATGTAGGGCAATCCTGATATATGTACTTGCTGCTTGCTCAGTTGCTCGTAACGGTCGGTTGCGGCAACGATATGATTCATTAAGCGTGTTCTTGCTTTACTATTGGCACTGTCTTTATTTACGGTCACAGCCATCAAGTAGCTATTGGTTGTGGCGTTGTACAACATGCCGTTGTAAAATGGCATTGCTGCAAATACCGACCAATCTTTTTGCAAACTATCCATGCTACGATATGGTGGATGAAACAATGGATAAGGCTCAATTTTTTCAGTACTATCATTAAAGCGTAAGCCCACAGCAGTAGGTATCGCAATTACATCTTGCACACCAGGCACTTGCTTTAATTCAGTGTGCAATTGTGCCATAGCATTAAATGCATTTACCGTAAGGTGTGGTGCTTCAAACCCTACCACAACGGTATTACCATCGTTACCAAATTTTTGTAAAAAAGCCTGATACTCGGTGTACTTAACATTATCGGTCGGCAGGGCTCTTGTGAATTCATAACTCAATTGAACCTTGCTAGCATAATAGCCCATAATGCCCGTTGCTATTAACAAAACTGCTAATAACAATACTTTATATCGAAGTAAAAACTTACCGAGAGAATACCACATATTGTTCCGTTAAAGTGGCTGCAAAGTAACGGTTACTCCACCGTACTTACTACACATTTAACGATTACAAGCCATTCAAATATTGCACAAACCTTGCAACGTCTTTCCACTGCTTCCATCGCATGCGTTTATTTTGTAGGTAAGTTAAGGCTTGTTGCTGCTTTTCTGGTGGTACCAGTGCTAGCCATGCAGTGTCATTTGCTGGTACAATTGCTTTAGTAGTTCTATTGGCAATATAATAAAAATAATCTGTAATATATTTTTTATACAAACTAGCACTTCCGTAGGGCTGTTGCTCAACAACACGAATGCTTGCATAACGCAATAACTGCAGCTTACCATCGGTAAGTACTTCGTAATAACTACGTTCTGTTTGCTTATCAATAGGTGTATAACCAAGCTCAAACACACTACTATCGGTCGTTTCAGGCATCATGAAAATAAGGCGATGCACTAGCGTAACAGCTTCCATAATGCTTCCAACACTATCGCTGTACATTACTTTATGTTGTGCTAAATCAAGCTTAACGCGATTAAAAAACACACGCTTATTGTTAAGAATATATAAGTAGGCTGGTAAGTAATCATCGGCAAAATACGCCGAGCCTTCAACATTCGTTTCATTCTTTAGCAGTACAGGCCTTCCATACACATCTTGCGTTAGCGTCATGGCATTGTTAACACCATTAGCAACGCCTACAGGTTGTGCCTGTAAGCCATAGCACAAGAGCAACAACACTGCAATACAGACATATTTTTTCATAAATAATACCTTACGGTAAATGTAACGCTAATTGCACCAACCATAAGCGTGTAAAGTAGTATCTTGCCGCCATCAAATTAAAGCAGCATGTTAAAAGATATAATTGTACAAAACGAAAAAGAAACCCGTGGCGGTTTTGGTGAAGGCATCCACGAAGTTGGTAAAGAACACCCCGAAGTAGTAGTACTTACAGCCGATTTAGCGGGTAGTTTAAAACTGGGGCCATTTATTAAAGATTTCCCCGAACGCTTTGTACAATGTGGTATTGCAGAAGCTAACATGATGGGTATTGCTGCAGGCCTCACCATTGGTGGCAAAATTCCTTACACTACAACATTCGCCAACTTTAGCACAGGCCGTGTGTACGATCAAATTCGCCAGAGCATTGCTTACAGCCATAAAAATGTAAAAATTTGTGCTAGCCACGCAGGCCTTACCTTAGGTGAAGATGGCGCTACACACCAAATTTTAGAAGATATTGGTATGATGCGTATGCTACCCGGCATGACGGTTATTGTACCATGCGATTTCAACCAAACCAAAGCAGCTACAAAAGCTATTGCTACATATGAAGGCCCTGTATACCTGCGTTTTGGTCGCCCTAAGTGGCCAAACTTTACCGCAGCAGATGGCAGCGATTTTGTAATTGGCAAAGCACAAATACTCAATGAGGGAACCGATATTACGCTTTTCGCCTGTGGCCATCTTGTTTGGAAAGCCATAGAAGCAGGCCGCATTTTAGAAGAAAAAGGCTACAGTGTAGAACTTATCAACCTACATACCATCAAGCCACTCGATGAGGTTGCCATCATTGCCAGCATTCAAAAAACGGGCTGTGCCGTTACCTGCGAAGAACACAATATTTTAGGTGGCATGGGCGATGCGGTTGCACATGTTGCAGCCCTACATCATCCCATACCTATTGAAATGGTAGGTACAAAAGATACTTTTGGCGAAAGTGGCACACCTACGCAGTTGCTCAAAAAATATGGTTTAGATACAGAACATATTCTTGCTGCTGCCGAAAAGGTATTGGCCCGCAAGCAGCAATAATCATCACCTTACAATAATCGAAAGGGGTTGGTGCTTTGCACCAACCCCTTTCGATTATTATGAATCTTACCATAGAATAACCTTACGGTAAATGCTTACGCTGCATTGGTTCTAAACTTCGCCTTTCTAAAAAAGAGCATCTCCGTAACAAAAATGAGGAGTAAACTCACCGCCATAGTAGCAATTACTTTTCCGATAAAGAATACAAAATCGCCAACCTGTGTCCACTCAATCAATACCAAATAGGTATGATGCAAAAAGGTGAGAATAACTACATAGGTAGCATAAGGCGCCCATCCTAAACTTTTAATGCTAGGCTCTACGTAACTCAACTCCGTACTTTCTTGTGGTAGTAGAATATTCAATAAAAACGGCCGTACATAAGCAATCAACACACAGGGAGCAGCATGTAAGCCAGGCCAACCAGCAAAATAATCCATACTTAATCCGAACACGAAAGCAATAACCAACAATCCGAAACGTGGCAGATTAAACGGAAGCCACAGTACAAATAAAAAGTACAAAATAGGCTTCACATACTGATGCAACGAGGGCACCTTATCTAGTACAAAAGCTTGTACCAAAATAAACAATACAAAACGTATGATATTTTTTAACAAGGTACTCATGTGCTATTGTGCTTTCGGGGTTTGTGCTTCTAACTGTTTTTGCTCGCCATACAACAAATTAGCAACCACATAAGCATATTGTAATGTGAAAAAGTTAGTACTTGTTTTTACCGTAAGGGTATAGTAATTACTGGCTTTTTCGGCTGTAATATTAGCAACAGTACCAATCATTAACCCTGCCGGATACTCACTTAAATTGCTGGTAATAACCGTATCGCCTTTTACTACTTTGGCACTCTTACTAATGTTGTTCAAGGTTACAAAACGAGGGTCTTTGCCATCCCACTCTACCATACCGCTATAATTATCTTTCTTAAGCATAGCACTTACCTTAGAAAAACGGTTGAGCAAGCTCATTACCCGAGCATAATTATCACTTACCAATACTACTTTTCCTACAATGCCGCTAGGCCCTACAACAATCATATCTTTCTCTACGCCTTGGTTACGACCCCGATGTAGGGTGATATAATTTGCTTCATTATTTACATCGTTATTAACCACTTTAGCGGGCAACCATAAGAACTTTCTTACACGGCCTAATGTATCTTTCGAAAGACTATCAATATAAAACTGTTGTGTACTGTCGGGTCCCTGAAAGCTGGCCGCCATCATATTTTTCAACCGAGCATTTTCGGCAGTAAGTTCTTCATTTGCTTTTTTGAGGTACAAATAATCTTCTACGGTTTTATACTTTCCCGATACGTAACCTGTTACCTCGTTGGCATTGTTAGCGAAAATAGCTTCGTGTGTTCGGCTATATTTTATGAGCATTGCCCATGCAAAAATTTGCAGCAATACAAAGCTGATGAGCGTAAAGTAGCGACGTATAAAGAGAAAAATATTACGCATGTAAGTGGGCTATAACCAATTCGATTGTTTGCTAATGCAATGTTAGGCGAAAATGATGGATGCTTTATAAAAATCCCCTCGTTGCTACAGAGGGGATTTTTTTTTACCATAAGGTATATTACTTATCGCATTACAAATGGGTAACGCTGGTAATTTTTGAGGGCAATTCCGGTGCCACGTACCACGCTTTTTAACGGATCGTCGGCAATGTGCACAGGCAACTTGATTTTTTGACTCAACCGTTTGTCTAACCCACGTAATAAGGCACCACCACCGGTTAAGTACAAACCACGGCGATAAATATCGGCAGCCAATTCTGGTGGTGTAGTTTCGAGTGCTTTTAAGATGGCTTCTTCAATTTTAAAGATGCTCTTATCGAGTGCTTCTGCTACTTCTTGGTAGCTCACCATAATTTGTTTGGGGATACCGGTAACCAAGTCGCGGCCATTCACTGGAATATCATCGGGTGGATTATCTAAATCTTTCATGGCAGCACCAATCTGAATTTTGATTTGTTCTGCTGTACGCTCACCAATTAGTAGGCTGTGGTAGCGGCGTAATGCTTCCATAATATCGGCGGTGAACTCATCACCAGCAATACGAATACTTTGGTCGCATACAATACCCGCTAAGGCAATTACAGTAATACCTGTAGTACCACCACCAATATCAATAATCATGTTGCCTACCGGCTCTTCTACATCAATACCAATACCGAGAGCTGCTGCCATTGGCTCATGTACCATGTATACCTCTTTAGCACCAGCTTGCTCGGCACTATCGCGAACGGCACGCTTTTCTACCTCAGTAATGCTACTAGGTATACAAATCATCATACGCCAAGTGGGTGGAAACAATGGTTTTTTAGGATAGATCATTTTGATCATCTCACGAATCATCAGTTCGGCGGCGTTAAAATCGGCAATTACACCATCTTTCAGCGGACGAACCGTGCGAATGCTTTCGTGGGTTTTTTCGTGCATCATTAAGGCACGCTTACCAACAGCGAGTACCTCTTTTGGATTGTTGCGGTTAAGTGCTACGATACTTGGTTCGTTCACCACTACTTCATCGTTATATATAATCAGGGTATTGGCGGTACCCAAATCCATTGCTATTTCTTGCGTAAAAAAGTTAAAAAGTCCCATTGATGTGGTATTCCTGAGGGGTTTGTAATGTGTGCAAAGGTGAACGAAATAAATCGAACAAACAAAGCCCAAAATTGTATCGCAGTAATAATATTTTGCTTGTTAACAACTTATTGGCGAATGTATATCCCTTACGGTAAATGTGTAGCCAAAATCGAGCCAAAACTAACTTCACGAAGCGAACTCGTAACCAATATCGTTACGGTAGTTCATACCCGCGAAGTCAATTTGCCGTAAGGCGGCCTTGCTTAAAGCTACCGCATCGGTAATGGTTGTTGCAGTGCTTGTAACTGCCAGCACCCGGCCACCATTGGTTACTACTTGTTGCTCGTGCAACGCAGTACCGGCATGGTACACCGTTGTTGCAGGCATATCGCTAAGTGCAACTTCGTTCAACGTAATGGGCAGCCCCTTCGGATAATTACCCGGGTAGCCGCCACTAACAGCCACAACGGTTGCAAATGCACCCTCGTTCATGGTAATGGTTACGGTATCAAGTGTTTGTTGGTGCATGTGCAGGAAGAGTTCTACCAAATCGTTTTGAAGGCGTGGCATTACCACTTCTGTTTCGGGGTCGCCCATGCGGCAATTGTATTCAATTACCATCGGTTGCTCGCCTACTTTAATCAATCCGAAAAAGATGAATCCATTGTACGGTATGCCTTCGGTGGCAAGTCCTTGTATGGTGGGCTCAATAATCGTATCGGTAACTTGTTGCATGAAAGCGTCGTTCATAAAAGGTACTGGCGTTACGCAGCCCATACCACCCGTGTTAGGACCTGTATCGCCTTCTCCAATACGCTTGTAATCTTTCGCATGCCCAAGCACTCGATACTGCTTGCCATTGGTAAGTACAAAAACGCTAACTTCTATACCGGTTAAAAAGGCTTCTACTACTACTTTATTACTAGCTACGCCGAACTGCTGCCCTATAATCATTTGTTCGAAAGTGGCAAGTGCTTCGGCATGTGTTGGTGCAATAACCACGCCTTTTCCTGCAGCTAAGCCATCGGCTTTAAGCACAATAGGTAGGCTATGTGCCGCAATGTAGGCTTTGCCAGCCTCGTAATTTTCAGCAGTAAATTCAGCATAGGCGGCTGTAGGTATACCATGCCGCTGCATAAACTGCTTGCTAAATGCTTTGCTACCCTCTAACTGTGCACCCAGTGCACCAGGACCTACTACAAAGAAATTCGGTTTGATGGCTTTAATGGCTTCAGACTGTTGCAATACATCGGCCAAACCTTGTACGAGTGGTTCTTCGGGACCTACTACAACAATATCAATGGCCTGTTGTACACAAAAAGCAACCACATCGCTGGCATTGCTCATGTCAAGCGCCACATTTGTGCCACAAGTGCGTGTACCAGCATTACCAGGCGCTATAAACAGTTGGCTACAATGCTTACTAGCTGCTATTTTATGTGCTAAGGCATGCTCTCTTCCGCCGCTGCCCAGTAGTAAAATATTCATGCCGCAAAGCAAACGAATTTTTGCAAGGTTATTTTAGTAAGCTGCAACTTTATAATGGTCCGAGTTGTGGTTGCAACAAAATGCTTTCAACACATGCCTGAGGCGATAAGCTTGCCGCAGCTGTAACCATTGCTGCAATATCGTTGGCTTCCATAATACGCTCCTCGCTTACGCCAGAGCCAATCCAACTATCAGTATAAGCAGCCCCCGGATATACAGCCGTTACTTTAATACCATATTCTTTTAATTCGGCTCTCAAATTCTGGCTGAACCCAGCTAACGCAAACTTACTGATGCTGTAAGCACCGCCACCTGTATAAGCTGCTAAAGAAGCAATAGAGCAGATGTTAAAAATGTGCCCACTTTGCTGTTGCATCATAGCGGGCAGCAATTTTCTGGTTAAGTAATAGGCACTCATAAGGTTTACATCTAACATTTGCCGTAAGGCGCCCTCAGCTTCGTTGTGAACATTACCGGGTATAAACTGTCCGGCATTGTTCACTATAATATCAGGGGTAGCTATGGCTAAGCAAGCATGAGCAAAGTGCTTAACCGCTATTTCATTGGCCATATCAACAGCAAAAACATGTACCACATGAGCTGGGTTGATGGCTACAAGATCGGCTTTTAAGGCTTCTAATGCATTGAGGTTGCGAGCACAACAATAAAAATGGTGTTGGCCCTTACGGGCAAATGCTAACGCAATAGCTCTTCCCAAACCCTTTGAAGCACCCGTGATAACAATATGCATACTGTTGATTTTAACTTACATGTGCTACTTAAAGTAGCTTACCGCAAAGATGCTGTTAAATGCCCGATAAGCCGAATGACTAAGCAGCTTAGCAGTGAAAAAAACATGACATTCGCAGCATGAATACGCCTTACCGCCATCTTTTTTTCGATTTAGATCATACCCTGTGGGATTTTGATACCAACAGCAGGCTTACACTACAACACTTACACGAAAAGTATGCACTACAGGCACGTGGCGTAAGTGATTTTGATACTTTTTTCGAGCGTTACTTACAACACAATGAACGTTTATGGAAGCGCTACACCAATGGTTTCATTAAACAAGAAGAACTTCGTTGGAAGCGAATGTGGTTCACCTTACTCGATGATAAAGTAGCCGATGAAGCATTGAGCAAACAACTTTCAGTCGACTTTTTGGCGGGCTTACCACAACGTACAGCTTTGTTCCCGTATACCACTGAAATACTGGCTTACCTGAAAGCCAAAGGCTACACCTTACATCTTATTACCAACGGTTTTGAAGAGGTACAACATCATAAAATTAAGCATAGCGGTATCGATCACTTTTTTACGCATGTCATCACAAGTGAAGCAAGTGGCAGCCTAAAACCTAAGCAAGCCATTTTCGATTATGCTTTGCAAACGGCACATGCAAGCGTTACCGAAAGCATCATTATTGGGGATAATGAAGAAGCAGATATAGCAGGCGGTAACAATGCAGGCTGGCATACAGTTTGGGTGAATCACTTACAAAAACAACCTACAGTAACAGCAACGTATACTGTTACTAACTTAAAAGCTTTAGAAACCATTTTTTAAATAGCTATCATTTACCGTAAGGTATATTTCATAAAATTTTATATGGCAGAAGAATTACATATTGTACAAGGTTCTAAAACGGAACAATACGAAGCATTGTATCCACAAATTGAGGGCTTGCTCACGGGTGAAACCGATTTGGTAGCTAATCTTGCCAATGTTGCAGCCGCCTTAAAAGCACAATTTGATTGGCTTTGGGTAGGATTTTATTTAATGAAAGACGATGAATTGGTACTTGGGCCTTTTCAAGGACCGATTGCATGTACCCGCATCCGCAAGGGTAAAGGTGTTTGTGGCGCCGCATGGGCATCAGCTACAACACTTATTGTACCTGATGTAGCAGCATTTCCCGGACATATTGCTTGTAGTAGCTTGAGTAAAAGTGAAATTGTTGTACCGCTGATACACCGAGGCGAGGTATGGGGCGTGCTTGATGTTGATAGCGTTGCATTGAACACTTTTGACACTACAGATCAAACTTGGCTCGAAAAAATAGTAACCTTAATACAACCTGCGTAAGTGTAAAGGTTTAGTACATTTACGAAAAGTATACTTTATGATTATTACAACTACTAACACGATTGAAGGACAACCCATTAAGGTGTACCGCGGTATTGTTTCGGCTCAGGCAATTATAGGTGCGAATATTTTCAAAGATTTATTTGCCGGCATCCGCGATATTGTAGGCGGTCGTAGCGGTACGTACGAACGTGTTATTGAAGAAGGCAAGCAAAATGCAATGGCCGAATTACAGCAAAAAGCACAAGCATTAGGCGCTAATGCTATTGTTGGCGTTGACCTAGATTTTGAAACAGTGGGTAACGGTGGTAGCATGCTTATGGTAGTAGCCACAGGTACTGCTGTAAGTGTATAAAAATTACTTACGTAAATAAAAAAGCCGCTGATATCAGCGGCTTTTTTACTCAATTTTGAAAACCTTTGGTTGTTTAAAGGGCTGCTACCTCTACTTGTTCTGCTACTTGTGTTTTGGTAGACACGGTATAGGTTTTAGAGATTTTACCATCTTCGTTACGTAGTGTTACATACACCAAGTTCGATGTGGCGTTTTCTTTCAACAACTTCACATTTTGAATGGCGTTGGCCTTGTTATACGTTTTTCTAAACAACTCATCGCCATTAGCATCGGTGATTACAAGGGTAGGTCGCTTACTATCAATTACACTGGCATCTACTTTAATGTACAATGCTTCATCGTCGTTCGATAGAACTGCTATAGGTAGTGTTGCGTTTTTGTCGTTGTTGTTGTTACCTCCGGCAAATACATTACCTGCTACTACCACTTGTGCTAAAACGGCTAGAGATACGATTACTTTTTTCATACAAATACATTTTTTTGTTACTGAATAAAAAACCAATTTTCAGTGACACAGCGAATCGAACTATGGAAGCGTAATCGTTAAGAATATTTTCGGCTAAGCGCTCCGAAAAAATGTTGCGTTGTAATTACAAACCGTACACGGTACAACTATTAATGCGATAACAATGCAAAAGTAACCCATGTAATAACTAGCAGTGGTTAGTTTACGTGCATTTACCGTAAGGTTAACATGCTCTTTACAAACGAACGTTCGCTTTTAAAAGCACCCGCCGTTCATCGAAACGCTTGAACAGAAATAAGAGAAGTGCTGCAGGAAATGTACTTTTGCATCCTAAATTTTGATGTATGCCCGGATTTGAATTGTTTGGTGCCGAAGAACGTAAGCATGTGAACGATGTGCTTGAAACCGGCATTTTAATGCGTTACGGCTTCGATGGGCCACGTAAAGGCATTTGGAAAGCGCAAGAACTTGAGCAAGCTATTACCGAAGTATTCGGTTGCCAATATGCACACCTTACCAGCAGCGGTACTGCAGCCCTTACTACTGCCATGGCCGCTTTAGGTATTGGCGCTGGCGACGAGGTAATTATGCCGAGCTTCACTTTTGTAGCAAGTTTCGAAGCAGTTTTGAGTGTAGGTGCTATTCCGGTATTGGTAGATGTAGATGAAACATTAACACTTAACCCCGCTGCTGTTGCAGCAGCTATTACACCACGCACCAAATGTGTGATGCCTGTGCACATGTGCGGTAGCATGGCCGATTTAGATGCACTTCAAGCAATATGTAAAGAACATCAGCTTATTCTTTTAGAAGATGCCTGCCAAAGTATTGGCGGCACTTACAAAGGCAAGAAACTAGGCACCATTGGGCATGCAGGTACTTTTAGCTTTGATTTTGTAAAAACAATCACTTGCGGAGAGGGTGGCGTTGTAATGACCAACAGCCACGAGGTTTGGGAAAAAAGCGATGGCTACACCGACCATGGCCACGACCATAAAGGCGTTGATCGTGGTGCAGATTTGCATCCGTTCATTGGTTATAACTTCCGTATTAGCGAGTTGCACGCCGCAGTAGGCTTAGCTCAAATACAAAAACTCGATACCATTTTAGCCATGCAGCGCCACAATAACAAGTTGTTGCGTGGCTATTTAGAGGCCATACCAGAAGTTAGCTTTAGAGTTGTACCTGACCCCGAAGGCGATAATGCTGCCTTCTTGAGCTGGTTCTTACCTACCGCCGAACTTATGCAAGCTTTTGTTGCCGAAATGAAAGCACAAGGCTTACTCGCTGGTAATTTTTACTGGTTCGATAACAACTGGCATTACATTAAAAAATGGCACCATTTAAAAGAAGCTACTACCTTAAACCGAGTAAGCGATGCACAGCGTGAAGCTTTGTTAGCATTGGCTACGCAAGACTTTAGCGTTAGCGATGCGGTGATGAGTCGCTGTATTAGCACTGCAATTAGTTTAAGCTGGACAGAGGCACAGATTCACGAAAAAGGCACCAAAATGGCGGCTGTAATACAGCAAGTGCTGGCAAAGCATGGTGCTACGGCATAACAGTTGCGTAAGTATATTCAGATAGCATTTTTAGAGCCGCCATCGCATAGCGATGGCGGCTCTAGTATTTGTTGTAGCCCAGCATTGCTGCTACTATGGAGCTTTTGTGGCGTTGGCACCGTTCAACGGTAGTGCTACTATTGAGCAGCAATAGCTACCAAAAACCGTTCTACCGCTCTACGAATATTAGCAACATTACCCATGTGGTTGTTCACCATAACACTAAAAGCCAGTCGCTTACCACTCTTTGTAACAAGATATCCCGCCAAGCACACATTGTTACTTAACGTTCCTGTTTTGGCATAAATACGTCCGGCTAAGTTGGTATAATAGTTACGCAGTGTTCCCTGATTACCTGTTGGTAATACCGCAGTGATACGTTGCCAACTGATATCTTGCTGCATTTGTTGTAGTAATGTTATTTGCGCTGCCGGACTTATTAAGTTATATCTACTTAATCCGCTACCATCTACCCAGCGGATTGTAGGTGGCAATTGGCTGAGCGCTGTTTTGAGTAGAAAATTAATAAAGTTGCGTTCGCCAAAGCTGCCTGTTACTTCGTTACCTGTAAGTAATAGTAACTGCTCTGCATAAAAATTATCGCTGCGATGCATGCACAACTTTAGCAAAGTATCGGTAGGCACGCTATAAATCGTTTGCTTACCAACAGCAATGTTTACAGGCGTTGGCATTAAATTACGAATTGTATCGTATAATAACCAGTAGTTGTTGTTCTCCGCATCAAACACAGGAAATACAGCAGTAGAGAACTTTCTATTGGAAGCTACTGCAACAACGCTGTTAGCATTGATGTTACGCTGCAAATAAAACATGCTATCGTTCGGCAGCTGCATTTCGTGAAGCCCTTTAGCACCAAGCTCGTGTTTTTGCATCCAATACTTGGGTTGAATTTGCAACCCGTCACCTGCTAAAGACCAACGGAGTGTATTACCGTACAAGGGCATGAGGCTTCTTTCTGGCATGTAATCAGCATCAAAATCGTCCCAAGCCCAACCCATGCCATATTTTTCGATACTGCCTTGGTGTTGAAAAATGGTTTGTAGTTGTTGCTGTACCAGCAACTGATGCAACACAGGTAACAAACGATGCGTTTTGAAATCGCCATGTAACAACGTAGGATCACCCGTTGGATATAGTGTTAATCGTTTCAACGCTGTATCAAGATTGTATCGTATGGCGGGAATGCTATCTCCTAAAAAACGCATGGCGGCATAAGCTGTCAATAGTTTAGTAGTACTGGCTGGTATGAAATTTTTCTCTGCTTGATACTGATACAAATAACGCTTATCGGCAATATCGTACACGGCTATACCAACATGTGCTTGCGCCAAATCTGGTAACGATAACAGATTATTAATCAATGTTGCGTTAGCATTTACCGTAAGGTGCGGCTGTTGATTAGCCTTTTGCACCTTACACGATACAGCCAGCACGAATAATACGAATAAAATCGTTGATTGACGATACATGCATTTAGTATTGACCAGTATTTAATAAAACCAAGGTACAAGCTTCTTGTGTTACAATGCCTTTGGCTGCGGCCATGGCTTGCAAGGTATCGTTTTCAGTACCAGGATTGAAAATGATACGTTTAGGTTGTAAGCTCAAAATATAGTCGTAATAAGGCTGCTGATTGGTTGGATTGAGATAGAGTGTTACCGTATCAATAGCTTCAAGTGGTGCTAATTCGGTGGTAATGGGTATGCTGTTGATGGCACCAGTTTTATTACCGATAGCTACCACAGGATGCTCGTGTGCTGCCAGCAGGCGAACGGCCATATTACTATAACGATCTTTTTTTTCAGAGGCGCCAAGTACAAGTGTTTTCTTCTTCATTGTGGCAAGTTAGTGTTTCGTAACATATCAGCATAGTACTGCTTTAATACAAACCAGTACCTGATAGCTGCTACATTCACAAGTAAACTGTACAGCAATATTGAAATAAAAATGAAGTTTGTTGAGTAGGCATCTTGACGGTCTTCAAACCATTGTGATGAAAATACACCTATACAACCAGCAAATAGTGTTAACAACGAAACTGCTATCCACAAGTTTGTAATGAATAGCTTCTTGCTAGGCAAAGGAACTTTTATAGAACGAATGATGGTGCTTATCAACTGCCAAGCTCCAAAAAACATCATACCGAACATTTGATACAGAACTACATAGTAACCTTCGTTGAGCGTACCAGTAACACACCAATGTATCAATAGCATACCCCAAATGATGCTATACAACAATGCTTGCAGATGCAATTCTAGGTACTTCATTTGTTCTGAGTGTTTAATAGGTTAATTAGTGCGTTATCAATATTAGGATAGGTAAACTTAAACCCAGCATCGAGTAGATTTTGAGGTAACACCCACCTACTTTTAAGCAGCAATTCAACCTCTGTGCCAATAAAATATGCTCCTAACCTTAGCAGCCATTCATTTGCCGAAAGGCCAAAGGGCACATGCATTAACTTACGCAGCGTGTGCATTAGTACTTTATTGGTCACAGGGTTAGGGGCACAAGCATTGAATACACCTTCTAGCGCAGCATGATCGTACAGAAAAGTGATTATGTTCGCTAGATCATATATATGAATCCAGCTAAACATTTGGTTGCCACTGCCCTGATGACCTCCTAAACCAAATCGAACCAATCTTTGAAACGGCACCAATACACCGCCATTACCCAAGGTAATGGCTGTTCTTAGAGCCACCTTGCGGGTAAATGGTGTACGGACATTAAAAAAAGCTGCTTCCCATGCTTTGCAAACCTGAACACTAAAATCGTTTTGAATATCGCCATCAAGCTCGGTTTGAGGCCGATCCATGGCATGCCTGTAAATGGTAGCACTGCTACTATTGATCCACAACTTTGGTGGATGTACTGCTTTTGCAATGGCAGCTCCAATAGTTTCAGTACTTTGTACACGGCTTTCTAAAATTGCCTTACGATTGTTGGTGTTATAGCGACAATTAACAGATTTGCCGGCGAGATTAATCACCAAATGGGCACCATCTATCTGCTGCTCCCAATCGCCACTATGAATGCCGTCCCAAAGAACTTGTTGTACCAAGGACGATAAGTGCTGACTTTGATAACTATTATTTGATGTTACGCTTTGCTTTCTAGTAAGCACTACTACTTCGTGCTGTTGTGCCCATAAGTTAGCCAAATAAGTTCCAATAAAACCCGTTCCGCCAGCGATAACAATTTTTAAACGTGATAATGCAAACATGGGTGTTCATTTACGTAAGTAATCATTTAATACCATCTAAAGGGCGGTGCCACTGCTGCTTATATAAGAAGGTAAGCATGGTAATTAGAGCACCTAATAAATAATCTTTCAACATTGTACGAATATTATCGTTGATTAATGATGGTTGCCTGCGTAACAGCTTGCGTATGCAGCTGCGCCTTTCTGCGTAAGCGGAAGAAAACAAAGAGGTTGAAAAAGTGCATACCACCAAGTAGCAGAATAATAAAGCCAACTTTTACACTTAAAATTTCTAGCAGTTGTTGTGCATTGGTGATACTGTCAGTTACTTTGAGCACATATACTGCGTAGCCAACATTAACAAGATAAAAGCCTACCAACAACAAGTTATTCACGCTTTCGGCAAGTGCCTGATTACCATGAAAAATGTCGTACAAGAAAATTTTACCATTTTTAAAAAGCGTTTTGGCTACCCAAATGGTAATGCCAATACTGAGTACTAAATACACTACATAAGCTGCGATGGTTAATTGTACACTATTCATAACAAATGTTTGGTGGTATTACTACCGATGATGAATATGGGTTTATTATAAGTTTCGTCTTTTCAATAAAATTTGAAAGTTTTTGTATTTTAAAAAGCCCTTTTCAGGACTTCCTTTAACTTACGTAAATACGCTGCGTTTATCGAAACAACTTCAGAAAACTACTCCAAAACCAATTTTCTTCGGCTTTAATGATCGTATCCATGGTTTTATCGGCTTGTTCAGTAAACTTCTTAATGTCTTTAACGGCCTTGGTAAATGCAGCAACTTCATCGGCATCGGCAGCACCATTTGGCTCAACATTCGATAGTTGTGTTAGTACCTTCATCATCGGATCTAACTCACGCTTTTTGCGTTGATACATGATGGCAGTAGCCACTTTCCAGATGTCTTTTTCAGCGGTAAAGTATTCTTTGCGGTCGCCACTTACCAATACTTTATCTACCAAGTTCCAATCCATTAACTCACGCAAGTTCATATTAGCATTCCCTCGGCTAATGTTCAGCTCGGCCATTACATCATCGGTGCTCATGGGCTTGGCAGCTACCAACAACAAAGCATGCACCTGCGCCATTGTACGATTGATACCCCATTGGCTTCCTAAGGCACCCCAGCTATTAATGAATTGTGCTTTTGCTTCTGTAATGTTCATAGCACAAAGCTAGGAGAACATTTTTATATTTTCAAAACTTTTTGAAAGTTTATTACTCCTCTGTGATTACCAAGCTTATGGGCTGTCTATAACGATATACAACCGTACGGCCATTCACTGTGGCAGGCTTCCACTTCCCTGCAGTAACAATCATACGAATAGCTTCCTGATCGGCAGAAAATTCAACGGATTGCGAAACATCAATGTCTCCCACTTGTCCATCCTTAAAAATTGAGAAATCAACCCTTACCGTGTATTTTCCTACATCCATTACATTAAGCATACGATCAGGTACTTTTAAATTTCGTTGCAAGTGTTTTGTAAATGCTGGTATGCCTCCTTCAAACATTGCTTCTACCAATACTTCTGTAGTATCAGGTTGATATTGTGGAATAGGCGATGTACTGCCATCGCGGTATACAATTTGTTTGGCACTGTAGTTAAACTCCTTTTTACGCTTACCTAATTCATAATCTACGCGGCGGTCAACGCCCATCGTATCATTGTAAAAGTACCAATCTCCTTCACGCTTACCTGCTAGTACTTTTCCAATACTATCTAGGCGACCCTTCGCATCGTAGTAACACCATTTACCGCAAGGTTTCGTACCATCTTCATCTAAATAACGTTCTACTTTAATTAATGGTCCGTAGGTCTTGTAATACAAGTAAGCGAAGCTTGTATCTGTTTCTTTGCGAATAATCAATAAGTATTTACCAGCCTTAACATCGGTAGTGCCATTGCTAAAGTTGGCATCTTTAAATAAGTAGTATTGATTGGGGTCTTTCTCTTGTGCCCTTACGGTAAATGAACATAAGAGCAACAATACAGGGAGTAAGATTTTCATATAATCAAATATTACCACAAGAATACAATTTTAGCAAAATAAATTGCTCGCTAAAATTAGTTGCATAAACAACTTTCAATCAAAATCACCTTATATTTGAAACAGAAAAATTAAGATTGCTATGCAAGAGGCTTATATCGTTGCCGGCTACAGAACGGCCGTAGGCAAAAGCAAAAAAGGTGCCTTACGCTTTTTCAGACCCGATGATTTAGCGGTTGAAGTCATCAAAGGTGTGGCAGCCGCTGTACCAGGACTAGACCCCAATACTGTAGATGATGTAATTGTAGGTAATGCGGTACCCGAAGCCGAGCAGGGCTTACAGTTTGGTCGTACCATTGCCGCCAAAGCATTGGGTATAGATGTAGCGGGTATCACCATCAACCGGTATTGTGCCAGTGGCTTAGAGAGTATAGCAATGGCTACTGCCAAAATTCGTACTGGCATGGCCGATATTATTGTTGCAGGCGGTACCGAAAGCATGAGTATGGTACCTACAGCAGGTTGGAAAACAGTGCCTAGCTATGCTATTGCCAAAGATGAGCCCGACTATTACTTAAGCATGGGACTTACTGCAGAAGCTGTGGCAAAAGAATTTAATGTTAACCGTGAAGATCAAGATGCATTTGCACTTGCAAGCCATCAGAAAGCAGCTGCAGCAATTGCAAATGGTTATTTCAAAGAGGGCATTTTACCCATACATGTAGAGCAAGTATACCTGAACGAAAAAGGAAAGCGTGCCGTTAAAAACTACACCTTCGATACCGATGAGGGTGTACGTGCCGATACCAGCATTGAAGCCTTAGCCAAATTGAAACCTGCTTTTGCACAAGGTGGCAGTGTTACCGCAGGTAATAGCAGCCAAACCAGCGATGGTGCGGCTTTTGTAATGGTAATGAGTGAGCGCCGTGTTAAAGAGTTGGGTATACAACCTATTGGTCGCTTGGTGAATTGTGCCAGTGCTGGCGTACATCCGCGTATTATGGGTATTGGGCCTGTTGCAGCCATTCCGAAAGTACTGAAACAAGCCAACCTTAACCTTAGCGATATTGATTTGATTGAACTGAACGAAGCTTTTGCATCACAATCGCTAGCTGTGATTCGTGAGTTAGGTTTAGATGCATCGCGGGTGAATATCAATGGTGGGGCAATAGCCTTGGGACATCCATTAGGTTGTACTGGCGCTAAGCTTACCATTCAATTACTCAGCGATTTAAAACGCCTTGGTAAGCGTTACGGTATGGTAAGTGCATGCGTTGGCGGTGGTCAAGGCATTGCTGGCATTATCGAACGTTTGTAATGCATTGTGCTCCCTCTTACCTATACATGAGAGCACGATATCGCTCCGCCTACGGCGGAGCTTTTTTATGTAGTATTACTTACGTAAATGTGTGAGTTTGCTGCTACAAGCTTCGCAAAAACCAATCAAACTATCTTGTACCATTTTACCATGGGCATCTTGCATGTAACATGCTTTAGCTTTGCAATGCGGTAATCCCAAGTTATGCCCCAACTCATGTATTACTACTTTAAATAGTCTGCTTCTATAATTTGTTTTCAACCGAAACGTACTAACGGCCGCTCCATTTCCGGGCTGATAACCCAATCCGAAAATACCATAGTCGTTGTTCTTATTATTGCTATGGCTAATATCATTTACCGTAAGGTACACCACAGTGCTATAACCTGATTGGTGTGCTTGCGCTGCAGCCAAGCGTATCAGCGTATCGGCTCTGTAACGGTTTCGCGGTTGGTAATATGCTTGTTTGGGTAGCGGCCTCTTTGGAAGTAAGACAATTTGTTGATGTAATGTATTGCGCAAGCTATCGGCCAAAGCTGTTGTTAAACTTTCTGGAAATGCCCCAAGAGGCTGTAAAGCAATGCCAGCGGATGGTACATGATTTTTGTTGCCAGCATTTTGGCTGCAAGCAATGAGCACAAGCATAGCTATTATGGCGTACCAAAAACGCATTATTGCTCGATTGCATGTATAACAACATCGTCCAGCGGGCTAACCGTTTGATCGAAAAAATGAGTGAGTCGGCCCTTTTCATCAATCAGATACTTGCAAAAGTTCCACACTGGTTTTTGATTACACCAACCATTTTTATGTTCATGCGATAACCAATAATATACCGGATGCTGCCCCAACCCACCACGCACTTGTACTTTTAACATCACAGGAAAGGCCACCCGATATTCTGTTTTACAGAACTGAGCAATAGTGTCATCGGTATCGGGCTCTTGTTGCTTAAAATCGTTGCTCGGAAAAGCCAAAATCACCAAAATATCGCGGTACCGATGGTACAGCTCTTGCAACTCCGCATACTGCGCTGTGTAACCACAGTAGCTAGCGGTATTCACTACGAGTATTTTTTTACCCGCAAGGGTGCTTAATCGCAAATTGGTTCCGTTGTTGGTAGTGGCTTCTAAAATATGAAACGATTCTGGCGGCAATATTTTTTGCGGCGCCACTTTAACTGCATTGTTCGAGCGAAAAAGCTTGTGTACACGCATGAGCCATGGATACAGCTTTCTAGCTACAGCTTGTGGAATGTGCATAAACATTGGGGTTGCTGGCACAAAGTAATAACACCTTGCTACTTCATGAACATTTTAAACAACTTCATTTTACCCTTAAAAGGCGGAAATTTAAAAGCAGGATTAAACCAAGTTGGCGTTTTTAATACTGGCTTCGAATGGGTAAATGTGTAGAAACTATGCTTACCATGATACGCCCCAATACCACTATTGCCAATGCCTCCAAAGGGTAAATGTTCGTTGGCCAAATGCCACAACGTATTGTTCACACAACCGCCACCAAAGGGTACTTGCTCCATCCAAAAACGTTCTTCGTTGCTGTTGTTCGTGAATACATACAATGCTAACGGATTGGGCTGCCGCTGTACTATTTGCAATGCCTCGGCATCGTTACTATAACTGAAAATAGGCAAGATGGGGCCAAAAATTTCATCTTGCATTATACTGCTGTCGAGGGCTATTTGCGTAAGCAATGTTGGCTCTATCTTGCGAGTAGCAGCATCGTAACCACCGCCATGTATAACAGTACCTTGCGGTAAATATTGGAGCAACTGCTGAAAGCGCTTTTCAGATATAATTTTCGGATAATCTGTATTTGTTAAAGGTTGCTTGCCGTACATCCGCTCAATACTATCTTTTAATGCTGCAATGGTTGGTGCAAGCACAGCGTTGTGTACGAGTAAATAATCAGGCGCTACACAGGTTTGCCCGGCATTTAAACATTTGCCCAATACAATTCTATCGGCGGCAACTTTCACATTGGCATTGGCAGTAACAATAGCCGGACTCTTACCTCCTAGCTCTAAGGTAACAGGCACTAACTGTGCTGCTGCCATTTGATAAATGGCTTTTCCAACGGGAATGCTTCCTGTAAAGAAGATATGTGCAAATCGAAAGCCTTGCAATAAGGCAGGCAACACAGTGTGCCCTTCGCCTTCAATGACAGCAACATATTGTGGTTCAAATACTTCAGCTATCATGGTAGCCACCAAGGCCGATGTTGCTGGTGCTAGTTCACTTGGTTTGAGCACTGTGCAATTACCGCCTGCAATGGCTCCAATCAACGGCGCCATTAACAATTGAAATGGGTAATTCCAAGGAGCGATGATACATACAACGCCTAACGGATCGTAATATAGTTTGCTACTGCCAGGCAGGTTGAGCATATTAGTACGTACCGACTGTGGCTGCATCCATTTACGTAAGTGTGTTAAAGCATATTTTATTTCGTTGAGGGTGAAACCAACCTCGCTGGCATAGGCTTCTTCGGCACTCTTGCCCAAATCGGTATACAAGGCTTCTAATATGGCCGATTCGTATTTTCGAATCACTGCTTGTAGGGCTAGTAATTGCTGCTTTCTAAAGTTGTAGCTTAGGGTTGTACCTGTATTAAAATACTGTTGTTGTGCTTGCGGAATTTGTACCAACATATACTTGTAATTGGTTTCTAAGATAGCATTGTTTTAAACGAAGCAAAGCAGTAGCTATATTCGTATATGGCATTGAACTTACAAACGCTTAAAACCCGAAGCATTAGTGCTATTTTTTTTGTAGCCATCATGCTGTTGGGGTTATGCTATAACCAATGGACCTTTTTATTGTTGTTTAGCATTATTCATGTTGGTTGTTGGTGGGAGTATCAAAAACTGGTTGGTATGATTTATCCCGAATACAAGGCCATTACAACTTTTCATAAGTATGGTGCTATCGTACTCGGACAAGCACTTTTACTACTTGCATCAAAGCATCACTACTATATAGGTAGCTTAGCATTAGATGCGCTGGGAGCATGGCTATTACTTACCTGCGTAGTTGCGCTACCCGTTGGCATTATTGTGCTGGGCAAAAACACAGCTACCAATACCATCAAACATACATTGGTAGGTTGGCTATACATTTCGTTGAGTTGGATGTGTATGCAACTACTGCGTAACAGCGATGCATCGCAACACCAAACCGGGCAGTGGATACCCATTATCATCATCGCAACTATTTGGATCAACGATACCATGGCTTACATTGTTGGCTCGCTTATTGGCAAAACCCCACTATCGGCCATATCGCCTAAAAAAACATGGGAGGGCACCGTTGGTGGCGCTGTATTAGCCATTGTAGTGGTAAGCTTCGCTGTACCACCATTGGTAACTACTTACGTAAATGATAGTGCACTCCATTTTAGTCTGTTGGGTAAGCTTATACAATGGCAAGTATTAATACCACTAACAGCCATTATTGCAACTGTTGGCACCCTTGGCGACCTATTAGAAAGTAAACTTAAAAGAATGGCCGGCGTGAAAGATAGCGGTAACATGATGCCCGGCCATGGTGGATTTTTAGACCGCTTCGATAGCTTGATTTTGGCAACCCCTATCGTATGGCTTTTTACAGAAATGCTGTTACGTTGGTAGCAGGCTATTATCTTTACTCCCAAATTATTGCATCGAATCATGACCATTCATCGCGAAGGCTATCAAAGTATTGGCATTGCAGCATTGTTATTTGGCATTATCAACGTAATTAGTTTTATGTTTTTAAGTGCCGAAATGCCTTGGTTAGCCACATCCATTTTTATTGTAACACTAGGCTTGGTGTTGTTTATCATTTCATTTTTTCGGATACCCAACCGTAAGCTAACGGTGAATCCACAGCAAATTATTTGTCCGGCCGATGGTAAAGTTGTTGTGATTGAAGAAGTACACGACGAAGAGTACTTTAAAGACAAACGCTTGCAGGTTAGCATTTTTATGAGTCCTGCCAATGTGCATGTGAATAGAAACGGCATCAGTGGTCAGGTGGTATACAACCAATACCATAAAGGCAAGTATTTAGTTGCATGGCATCCGAAGAGTAGTACTGAAAATGAGCGTTGGAGTGTTGTAGTTAAGAACAATTATGGCGAAGTACTTTTTAAGCAAATTGCTGGCGCTTTGGCCAAACGTATTTGTAACTACACTAAAGTAGGGCAACAAGTACAGCAGGGCGATGAGTATGGCTTCATCAAATTTGGCAGCCGTGTAGATATCCTACTACCACTTGGCACCAAAGTGAATGTTACCATGAACCAAACCGTACAAGGTGGCGTAACTGTATTAGGTACTTTCGCTTAACATTTTAACGTTTTGGCAGTGTAATGCTGTAACAATATTGATTATTTTAGAGGCATCATTTATCCAAAATTCAACTTAATGAAAAAGGTATTAACACTAGTAATGGCTGCAGCTTTAGTAAGCGGTGTAGCATTTGCCGGCGGTGGCGAAGGAAAGAAATGTGCTAAAGGCAAGAGCTGCTGCAAAAAAGAAAAGAGCTGCAACAAAGAAGAAAAGGGTACTGAAAAGAAAGAAGAGAAGAAAGAAGCTAAAAAAGCTTAATCTCACTTACTGCTTTTCAGAGAAACCTCAAAGTACTTACTGCTTTGAGGTTTTTTAGTTCATTGACGTAAGTAAATACCTATTAATCAATCGCATTGCTATTACTTTCGCAATTACATGAGTACGCTACAACAAAAGGCCCGCTATACTGGTAAAAAAATATTGCAATACTTTTTGCAAGGCCTCATTGTAATTGCACCTATTGCCGTAACCATTGCTGTTGTATTTTGGTTGTTTGAAACGGTAGATAGCTTTCTGCCCAACATCATCCATCGTATTTTTCCAAATATGGTAGAAATTGATGCCTCGGGCTATGTAAAGCGAGCTCCAGGTATTGGGTTTATAGTTGTAATAGCGTTGGTGGTAGGCATCGGTTGGGTTAGTAGCAGCTTTGTAGTAGGTCGTTTGGTAGAGGTACTCGACCGAGTGCTAGAACATACGCCAGGTGTTAAGTTCATTTATAGTTCTGTCAAAGATTTTCTGGAGGCTTTTGCCGGCAACAAAAAAAAGTTTGATACCCCTGTATTGGTTAATGTTGATGCTACAGATGTGTGGCGTATCGGGTTTATTACGCAAAAAACAGCCACAGATTTCAACCTGCCCGATCATGTTACGGTGTATGTACCACACAGCTATGCCATTTCAGGTATCACCTACTTTGTACCCAAACATCGTATTAAACCACTTGAAGATATATCTGCCGCCGATGCGATGAAATTCACCGTAACTGGCGGTGTTACAGAAATAGACTAAACCCGTTACAATACACGGTTTATTATAACGTTATTATTACCTGCTATCGGCGAAAGCCAATTGATAACTGTAATATTTTATGTTTTTAAGCCAACCGTTACGCTAACTGTATTATTTTGCAACTATGTTCAAACGTTTTTTATTGTTGGCAGTAACCGCTGCTACAACCATTACCGCCGCTCAAGCTCAATATTTAGAGCCTTACGTTCATAGCGGAGAGTTTGGTATATCTGCTGGTATTGGTCATTATTTTGGCGATCTTAACACGAGAGCCGCCATTAACAGACCGAAGGTTGCAGCTGGTGCTTTTTTTAGAAAGCAGCTCAATAACTATGTGGGTTTACGCCTTGCGGCAAATTATGTACAAGTTGGCTACAGCGATATGTACAGCCGCAACGAAACACAATACCGTCGCAACCTCAGCTTCAACAGCGATATTTGGGAGTTAAGCGTAGTAGCCGATTTCAACTTTTTTAAATTTCAACCAGGTTTTGAAGGATACAATTACACACCTTATGTTGGCATAGGTGTTGGTATGTTCGCTTACGATCCTTACGCTTATTTAAATGGCATCAAATACAACTTGCGTGATATAGGTACCGAGGGCCAAGCTAGTAGTGCTTACCCCGATCGTAAGCCTTATGGAACAACGGCTTTAAGTATTCCATTATCGTTTGGCTTTAAGTACGCTTTTAACGAAAAGCTGAACTTTTTCACAGAACTCACCTACCGTTTCACTAACACCGATTACCTAGATGATGTGAGTTTAACTTATGCCCCTGATGCTTTCAGTTTAAACCCGAACGGCACCCCAAGTGTAGGCATGTTATTACAAGATAGAAGCTACGAAACAGGTTCACCAATTGGTGTTAAAGGTCGCCAACGTGGTAATAGCACACAAAAAGATGGCTTTGTTACCATGCAGTTTGGTTTAAGCTTTAATCTTAGCAGTTATCGCTGCCCAACGAATTAATACCATATTCATCAGTACATAAGAGAGGCTGCTCATCATAGTGTGAGCAGCCTCTTTTTTTTCGCCAATACAAGCGCAACTATTTTGGTATCTCCATGCGATCACTTCCAAGATATGCTGGTGTTGCTTTCATTGATATACCCGATTGTATTTAGGTGCCTTACGGCAAATGCTGATACAATGAGTACTATTCTTTTTTAGGAGCCTGTTATGCACGAAAAAACCCAATGGGTAACATTGCTTTAGTAGTAAGCAATCGGGTGATCATTTACCGTAAGGTGTAGGTGTTACCAATATAAAAAGGCCACGTACAAACGTGGCCTTTAAACACATGTATAGGTTCTAATTAATACCCAGGATTTTGAGCTACTACACCACTGGTAGCATCTACTTCACGTGCAGGAATTGGCATTACTAATTGGTTGCTGTTCCAAGGACGTGTACCTACGTTTAAGTTCAAACGACGAACATCGTGAATACGAACACCTTCAAAAGCTAACTCAATGTAACGCTCATTCAATACATCGGCAAGGGTTGGCACTGCTGGCGCTGTAGTACCTGTACGTGTTGTATTACGCACTTGTGCTAAATCGGCTGCCGGCGTTGCACCCACGTTGCTACCAAGGCGTACGTTACACTCTGCTCTTGTTAAATACATCTCAGCAATACGAATTACTGGCAAGTTTTGAGAGAAAGAACGCCACTTGGCACAATAGGTACCAGGACGTGCACTACGACCAGCGTAGTACCATTCTGTAGATCTTAAGTCGCCAGCCGGATACACAGTTGGGAAGTTAGCTGGTACACGAGCATCGCCACGACCAATACCAGTAATACTAGCAAAGAAGGTAGCCATACCATCGTTGGTTTGACCAGCATTATTTTGATCGTTTTGCTGAATTTCGAAAATGCTTTCAGCAGTGTTTTTGTTGCTGAATACAGCAGCTACAGACGCATTCAAACGATACTTATTGCTGTTAATTACCTGATTCGCAGCATTAAGTGCATTGGTATAATCGGCCTTTTGAAGATACACGCGGCTTAAGAATGCAAGCGCTGTGAACTTATCGGCTCTTGTACCATTATCATCTGGAAGTTTTGCTGATGCACTGGTTAAATCGTTGATTACCTGCGTGTATACATCGGCTACTGTTGCTCTAGCAACACGCTCGGCAGCATCGGCTTCGTTGGTAATAGGCTTCGTACGAATTACAACACCGGGTTGTGTGTTACTAGGTGTAGCACCCCATTGCAATCCGTAAAGACGCACTAGTTCAAAATGCATTACACCACGAACAAACAAGGCCTCGCCTTCTAACTGGGCACGTAAGCCAGCATCGCTTACCTTACCTAAGTTGGCTATAACAATATTAGCATTGTTAATAGCACGATAAGCTTGAATCCATACACGGCTTGCTTCGCTGTTATCGCGTGTCATGGTTTTGCTGTATACCTGGCGTTGACCTTGGAAGGTACCTTGCCAAGTTAAGTAGCGATCAACAGAGGTACTACCAGCTGCGCTGTTACTAGCAAGTAAATCGGCTAATAAAAACAAGTTAGTACCATATAATTGTCCGGTGCCTAATAGCGAGTAACAACCCACCATAGCACTATTTACATCTTGATCGTTTTGAAAAGCGGTGGTGGCATCAATGTTTTGTTGAGGCTCAACATCTAGCTTTTTGTCGCAGCTTGTAAGCGATAAAACGCCCGCAGCTACACATAATGATAATAATTTATACTTCATAGTTACTTTCAGTTTTTAGATTACAAACCAACGTTAACACCGATTGTGATTGTACGGGCTTGTGGTGGTGTGTAGAAATCGTGACCTAAGTTGATGTTACCAACATATGTAGTGTTCACTTCAGGATCGTAACCCTTGTACTTAGTAAAGGTTAACAAGTTTTGTGCTGCTACGTATACACGTACGCTTTCGAACTTAATGTTCTGAAGTAACTTACGAGGTAAGTTGTAACCAAGATTAACGCTCTTTACACGGAAATAACTACCATCTTGAATCCAGCGGCTGCTCTTACCAGCACCGTTACCTTCGTATAAACGAGGCTGTGGAATATCAGTAACATCACCTGGCTTTTTCCAGTAGTTCATTTGGTCTACTGTTTGGTTATCGAAGTAGTCACCATTTACACTTTGGAAGAAGCCTGCAACATTATACACATCGCCACCACTTACAAACTGGCACTGGATATCTAAATCAAAATTCTTATAGCTAAAACGGTTGTTCCAACCGCCATAGAAATCAGGATTTGGGTTACCTAATACAGTATCAATTGCTGCATTGTAGTTGTTGGTGATTACACCACCAGCACCAAGATAGAGTGCATCGCCATTGGCAGGATCAACACCCATGTACTTACGACCAAAGAATTGACCATAAGGAGCACCTACTGCTAAGCGACCAAGTGTACGCTGACCTGGAGGAACTGGAGCAACTAAACGTGTGATTTCATTTTTGTAGGTAGAAATATTGAATGAGCTAGTCCAACGGAAGTTCTTGTTTTGAATAATTGTAGCATTTAAAACAAACTCCCAACCTGTATTCTTCATATCACCAATATTTTTGGTGATGCTTGTGAAACCGTTGGTAGCAGGCAATGGACTATTCAACAATAAGTCTTTAGTTTTCTTTGTGAAGAAGTCAATTTCACCTGAAATTCTGTTGTTCAAGAAACCGAAGTCAATACCTAAATCAAACTGATCAGTACTTTCCCAGCTAAGCTTGGTATCACCGATTGAACTTGTAACGATACCTGCTAAATCGGCGTAGGCATTTGCTCCGTACAAAGTTCTTGAGCTGAAGTTACCAATCTCTGCGTTACCAGTACGGCCATAGCTTGTACGAACTTTTAAGAAGCTCAACCACTTACTATTCTTAAGGAAGCTTTCTTCACTTAAAATCCAACCAGCACTTAAGGCAGGGAAAGCACCATAGCGATTTTCTTTACCGAAACGAGAGCTACCATCTACACGGAAGCTAGCACCTAACAAATAGCGGTTCAAGAATTTATAGTTGGCACGAGCAAAGTACGATACGAATGTGTACTCTGTTTCTGTAGAAGATCCATTAGAAATAATGGCTGCACTTGCAATACGCGTAAAACGATCACTTGGAAATGCACGACCTTCAACACTTGCACCTGTTACAATACCCTTTTGATATTCAACACCTGCTAAAACATCTATATTGTGCTTGTCAGCAAATGCCTTATTCCAATTGGCAGTGAATGTATTTGTAAAGATGCTGCTAGTTGTTTGATCTTCATTTGAAATACCTTCTGGTGCACCATCTAATGTACGGCGACCTAAGAAGCGAGATTCACGTAAGTAATAAAAATCAATACCAGCTTGGTTACGTAAGGTTAACCCTGGAGCAACATTCCACTCAACAAATGCATTACTGATAGTACGGTAAATTTTGTTAAGGTTACGATTGCTACCTTCTAATTCAATCAGGTTGTTATAATAAAGTGTGTTTTGATTGTTTAAACCTGTTGTAGGATCAATCAAAGGCTGAATAGGAGGTAATGCATTTAACTGCAAAGGATTACTAAATGCGTTATCGCTAGGAACACGGAAGTTATTGGTTTGGTTCAATGATAAGTTAGCACCAATTTTTACTTTCTTACTAATCGTGTGCTCTACATTCAAACGTCCAGTACCACGTGTTAAGCGGTTACCGATAATAATACCTACTTGATCGTTCCAGCTACCACTTACTAAGAAGCGTGTTTTAGCATCGCCACCAGTTACAGAAACGTTGTACTGCTGGATAGAACCCTTTTGAAATGCTTGATCGGCCCAGTTAACATCGTTATTGCTAGCCCAATCATTGGTACCTGTATTATCTATAAATTCACTTTCTGCATCTAAGCCTACGTTATCGGCAGCAGCGCCAAATAATTCGCGGTACTGTGCAGCATTTAAGAATTCGGCCTTACGCGTAGGATCGCTCCAGCCACCAAAAACACCTGCACTCACTTTTGTTTTACCTTGCTTACCGCTTTTAGTAGTAACTAATAATACACCGTTACTTGCACGGCTACCATAAATAGCAGCAGCAGCGGCATCTTTCAACACTTCAATACTTTCAATATCATCTGGGTTAATAGATGCAAGCGGGTTATCGGGTTCAGTTGCAGTACCTAGTGCTTGGCTAACAACAGGCACACCATCAATTACTACAAAAGGTTGTTGGTTAGCACTGATAGAGCTGATACCACGAACACGAATGTTCAAACCCTGACCTAACTTACCACTACCAGAGTTGATAAATACGCCAGCAGCACGGCCTTGCAATGCTTGCTCAAATGACGGTAAAGGAAGGTTCGCAAATTCTTTACTCGTAACACGAGCTACAGAACTAGTTACTTCTTTCTTAATTTTTGTACCATAACCCACTACTACTACTTCGCTTAAACTCTTATCGTCGGCAGTAAGCTTTACCGCCATCGGTGCATTACCTACCGGCAAATCAATGCTTGCATAACCAACATAAGTAAAAGTGAGGGTTTTAGTAGCAGCAGGTACGCTTAGCTTAAAGCTACCATCACTCAATGTGAGGGCGCCGCCTGTTTTGCTACCTTTAGGGGTTACAGCAACACCTTCTAATGGTGCGCCGCTACTGGCATCGGTAACCTTACCAGATACCTCTTTGCTCTGAGCCCATACATTACATATGGTTACAATGCTCAACAGCAGTAAGAACAGTTTTCTCATGCTTGGGTTTTTTGTGATCAAATACAAAAAAAGTTGATTCGTACTTTTCAGGCTCCAAATTTGAAGCTTTTGTTAAAATTCGACAAATTTTGTTAAAATTTTCCAAATGGAGACAAAAAAAGCCGTGCAATTAGCTGCACGGCTCCACATTAAAATAACATTTAAAAATTCTACCTACTCTCTATCGCGGTTACCCAAAAAAATCAAAACATACTGTACCAAGGTAGCAATCGATGCTAACGCAGCTACAACATACGTCATTGCCGCCCATTTTAAAGCATCTTTTGCACCATCATACTCCTCACCACGGCGGGTAATATTGGTTTCATTTAACCAAACCAAGGCTCGGCGACTCGCATCAAACTCAACAGGCAAAGTAATTACCGAAAAAATAGTGGTAACTGCGAATAAGCCAATACCAACTAATAATAATGATGGGAAGGTATTAATCATCAGTATTCCACCCATTAACACCCAACCTACGATATTGCTGCTAAACTGTACGGCAGGCACCAATTTACTCCGCATTTGCAACCAAGTATAAGCTGTTGCGTGCTGCACTGCGTGGCCGCATTCATGGGCTGCTACCGCTGCCGCTGCAATACTATTGCCGTGATACACATCTGGACTCAGATTTACTGTTTTATCCGTTGGATTGTAATGGTCGCTTAAAAAACCATCTACAGAAATCACCTTTACATCGTAAATACCATTTTCCCTTAGCATTTTCTCCGCTACTTCTTTTCCCGTAAGGCCACTCGTTAAGGGCACTTGGCTATAGTTGTTAAACTTGCTCTTCAGCACGCTTGAAACAATAAAACTGATTGCTACAAACAGCAACGATACCAACATTACAGACATTGTCATAATTATAGAATTAACCTCTAAATACTTAAGTTACAAATCTACTGCCAATTGATTAGCGTTGCTTATGGCCTTACGGCAAATGAAAAACGCAGCCACAACGGCAGAAAAATTACGATTTCGAACTAAAATAGGTCAAAATGGCTGCATTTATCCTACTTTAACATAGTGTTTCAACCCCAAGCTACTTACGCCATTGTGGGAAAATTTATTTGGATATACAGCGGTTGTTTGTAATTTAGTGCCTGAATTTAATGGGTTAGTAAGTAAGAGAGCTGGCATTCTTGCCGGCTCTCTCGTTTTATAACAGGTACTAATTTATCCTTCTATTTTCAGTACAATTTTTCCGAACTGACTGTTATCATCCATTTTTCTAATAGCAAGTTCTGCATCTTTCAATGGCAATACAGCATCTATCACAGGTTTAATTTGATGTGTTTCAAAAAGCTGAATCATTGCTTGAAACTCTGCTGGTGTACCCATTGTAGTTCCTAAAATTTGTAACTGCTTCCAATATGCTTTTTGCGGATTAATGTTGGTAATAGCACCTTGCGTACCACCAAAGAAAACAATACGTGCTCCTGGCTTTGCTAAGTCGATAAAATGTTTGAAACCATCGCCTGCTGCACTATCTACAATTACATCGAAACCTTCAACAGCAGCCTGAAATAACTTATGCCAACCACTGGTTTTATAATTCACACCGAGCTTAGCACCTAACTGCATGGCACGTGTAATTTTTTCGTCGCTACCGCTGGTTACATACACATTGGCACCTATAGCAACCGCCATTTGTAACATTAACAATGCCACGCCACCACCAATGCCAGTAATTAGAACATTATCGCCAGGTTGTAATTGTCCTTTCGTAAATAATGCTCTGTAACCCGTTAAACACGCTAGTGGAATGGCTGCCGCTTCTTCCCAAGATAAATATGTTGGCTTGGGATGTATGTATGCAGCAGGCACTTTAACATGTGTTGCAAAGCAACCATCGTTTGGTAGCCCTAGTATGCTAAAATCTCTACTATGAAAATTAGGATTAGTACCCCAATGCATTCCCGGATTGATGATAACAGATTGGCCTATCCAATCGTTACTTACACCTTCGCCTACGGCACTTACAATACCACTACCATCGCTACCTAAAATAATTGGATAACGCAAGTTAGCATACATGCCTTGTTGTATCCACCAATCTCTATGATTGAGTGCTGCTGCATGCAAGGCAATTACTACTTCGCCTTCGCCTGCAACAGGTGTGGCTACTTCTTGTAATGCGAGTGGTTGTAATTTATCTACACAAACCATTGCTTTCATACCTAAGAATATTTACCGTAAGGAAAAAACATTTGCCGTAAGGCTATTTTATACTGACGATCTGCCTACGTGTAAGCGATAAGCTACCAATGCCATGCACAACATACTACTCAACACCAAATGCGACGGCTGTGCAAATGCAGGCATTTGTACGTAAGCCATTAATAACCCCATGAGCATAGTACCTACAATTGCCAATAGCAACCAATAGGCCACCTTGTGTAATTGCTGAAACGATAACGCCTTCCAAAACAAGTACACACTACTACCAGCTACCAACCAACTCATGAGTTGATGTATTTTAAACCAATAATCGAGCCCTTGAATCCAAAGTGAACGTTGCTCGTAGTTAAGGTTTTTGCTAATGATATCTATTTGTTCACGCACTTCTGTACCTACAACAATTTGTAGTGTTATAAGTATTAAAGCAACATTAGCAAGCGCCACTAATTGTTTTTGTAGCACAGGTTTGTGGTTATTTAATAATCGGAGAATGATGATGGGAATAGCAGCAATTAGTAAGGCTACCAACATGTGTGTGGTAATTTTCACTACTGCTAGGTTCGCATCAACCACACGCTTACCTAACCAACCTTGAAAGCCTGTGAGCAACAGTAACCCTAAACTCCACCAAAAAATGGCACTGTTTGTTTTAAAAAATTTGCGATAGCTCCAAGCAACATGTATTATAATGAACAAGCCTAACAACGCACCCAATAAACGATTGATATACTCTACCCAAGTGTGATATACATTAAACGTATGATCAATATCTTGCTTGCTCAAGTACTTTTCAAAATCAACTGGTAATTGGCTTGCATCGGTTGGGGGTATCCACATGCCAAAACAGCGAGGCCAGTCGGGGCAGCCCATACCGCTTTGCGTTGTGCGTACAATACCGCCTGCTGCAATAACAATAAACACAAAAACCAGCACAAACTTGGTGTAACGTATATAAGCTTGCATATTTTTATATAGAATTAACTGCTACTTGGATGTAGACGATTAACATTGCAATGCAAAAGTAGTTGCCTACATCTTTACACTTTCATAAACTTATACTTGTGCACAACATCATTTGCAAAAACTGTGGCAACTTGTACCATGGGCATTACTGTAATAACTGTGGACAAAAAAACATTCACGAACGCCTGACCACACACGAGGTTTGGCACGATATCGTTCACGTATTTACACATGCCGATAAAAGCATTTTTGGTTTTGCCAAACTTGCTTTGTTGCAGCCCGGCATTGTTGCAAAAGAATACTTGGCTGGTAAGCGAAAGCGATACTTTAACCCTATTCAGTTTTTCATACTCTTAACTACAGTAACCGTTTTTGTATTAACGATAACGCATTTAGACGATAAAATATTCGCTATTGCCAGTTATGCACCCGCGAACGCCAATCCAAAAGCAGCGGAAATAAACGGCAAGTTTATGGGGTATATGAAGCTCCTTACGGTAAAATATCAAGCCATATTTAACCTACTTACGTTACCACTCTACACGATGGCCATGGGTTGGTTGCTTAAACGATACCAACTAAACTTTGCAGAACGATACCTTATTGGTATGATGGCATACAACCAGTATTATATATTATTAACATTCATTGTATATCCACTCATGTTTTTTATCCCGAACGAGTGGCTTGGCGTTTATAGCTTACTCACTATTGTTGTGCAATGCTGCTGCTTCGGCATAACTTTTAAACAGTACAACAATATACCAATGCTCGAAGGTTTAGCACTTGGTATTGCGAATTGTATTTTAGGATTGCTGTTAGCCATTACAACCATGCTTATCATTATTATCATTGGCTTTATTGTATTACTAGTAAGCATTAAAATGGGCTGGCTCGATAATCCGTTTGTATAACATGCTACTCGCATACCACAACATAGCAAATACTTTTGAAGCGGGTGTAGATGAAGCCGGACGTGGTTGCTATGCCGGACCTGTATTTGCAGCTGCCGTAATATTGCCTAAAGATTTTCAGCATCCACTACTGAACGATAGTAAGCAACTTTCTGAAAAGCACCGCTACGCCTTGCGGCCCATTATTGAAGCTGCTGCCATTGCATATAGTGTTGCACAGGTAGATGCTGCTACGATAGATCAAATCAATATTTTAAAGGCAAGCTTTAAAGCTATGCATCTTGCAATTAGCGCCTTACGGCAAATGCCTACGCACTTACTTATCGATGGTAACAAGTTTGTTTCCTACAAACAACTAACACATACTTGTGTAGTTAAAGGCGATGGCATTTACGCAAGTATAGCGGCAGCAAGTATTTTGGCTAAAACGTATAGAGATGATCATATGGTTACATTGGCACAACAATATCCGCAATATGGCTTTGAAAAACATAAAGGCTATGGCACCTTACAACATAGAAAAGCTATTGCAGAACATGGTTTATGCCCCGAACACCGAAAGAGTTTCAACATCGTTCCGCAGCAACTAAGTTTAATGTAATACTTACTCTGCTAATCTTCTTCCCACTCGCCTTTGCCTTTACGAATGAGTTGCCAAGGTTCTTGTGTACAATCTACAATAGTACTTGGTATCATGCCACCAAAACCACCATCAACTACAATATCTACCAAGTGATTGAAATTGCTTAGCATCAATTCTGGGTCGGTATACTCTTCTACCATATCGCCAGGTAACGATGCTGAGAGAATAGGGCTTGCCAAATCTCGAACAATCGTGCGGGCAATGAGATTATCGGGTACACGCAAGCCAATAGTACTTTTCTTACTCTGCAATAATTTAGGCACCTCTTTACTTGCAGGTAATATAAAAGTATAAGGACCTGGCAAATGACTTTTTAACATCCGATACAGCGGTGTTGCAATACCTTTTGTATAGTTGCTTAACTCACTTAAATCGTAACAAACAAAACTTAGATTGGCTTTTGTTACATCAATATTTTTAATACGTGCAATTCGTTCAATGGCTTTAGGTTGCTTGATATCGCAACCAAGACCGTATATTGTATCGGTAGGATAAATAATAACACCACCATCGCGAAGGCAGTCTACAACAGTTTTTATGTTGCGTGGATTGGGGTTATCGGGGTGTATGTGTAACAATAAAGCCATGCTGCAAAAGTACGTGAATTGCTATGGCTACCGGCTGACGAAAATCAGGGGTGGAATAACACATTTACCGTAAGGTACTTACAACTTCCAAGTATAGTACGGGTGCTTAACATCGTGATAAAATAAGAAAGTCCAGCCTTCACGTTGCCCTTGCTCCCACCATTCGTGCCGAAGTTCCATGGCTAGCTTACCATCAAAATCGTATTTGGCACTGTATCGCTTACGCATTTGCCCAAGTTGCGGGGCATCATCACCACCGAAGAAAAACACATCATCATTTTCTGTTATCCAAAATACTTGATGAAACTTACTGTGAGCACCGGTAACCTCGTAGCGTATATATTCATCGATAGTGCCGTTACCGTGCAGTAGCTGCACCTGCGGATGGTTTTGTAATACCAGCAACTCCTCTGTTAAATAGCTCGGAAAGCCAATATCAAAAGCATATGCCATTTCTTCGGCTTGTATGTAATACGTAGCATTCGGAAAGCTCAAATGATAGTTACCCAAATGATCTTTTCGTGTAATACCACCTGCATGATCTTTGTGTAGGTGCGTCATCAACACTTTTGTAACATGCTCAGGTGCTATGTTATGCATGCGTAGGTTGTTGTACAACTGCAAGCTGCCATTTACTGTAAAGCCCAATCCACCGTCGAGCAGCAACACATCTTTCTCGGTAATAACCACAAAAGGTTGCACCTCTACCAAAAGGCTGCCAATACTACGCTCTTGCAAATCGTCGGTTCCTTTTTGAAACGGAACAAACACTTTCGTTTTATCTATCGTAAAGCTGCCTTCTGATAATGGAATTACTCGCATTAATATTAAATAATTTACTTACGTAAATGAAATACTATTTCGCCATATCGCCTTCGTGTTTTTCTTCTAGCTTGGGCGAACGTAGTTCTACCGGATGTGCCGATTTTTTGCGTAATCGCATGTTGAGCATTTCTACAGCAAAAGAAAATGCCATAGCAAAGTATACATAGTTTTTCAAGTGCAAGTCATGGGCCTTTTCGCTATCCCAACCTTCTACCAAAAGCGTTAAACCAATCATTACTAAAAAGCTTAATGCCAACATTTTAATGGTAGGGTGCTTATGCACAAACGCAGCAATAGCCGGACTAAATAAAAACATCACAATCATAGCTACTACTACTGCAGCAATCATAATTTCAAGATGTTTTGCAGTACCGCCAGCGGTAATAATACTATCGAAACTAAACACCATATCAATTAGCATAATCTGCCCTATAGCAGCACCAAAGCCTAGTGCTTTAGCAGCACCACCGTAACTGGCTTCTTCCTCGCCTTCTAGTTTATGGTGTATTTCTTTTACTGTTTTATAAATAAGAAACAAGCCACCAAGTAACATTACTAAACTGGCAAGGTCAAAACCTTTACCCGCAAGGGTGAACAATGGCTTTCCCTTTTGTGCTAGTAACCATCCTAAACCCATCAAGAGTAAGCTACGGGTAGTGATACCAAGAATCATCCAAAAACGGCGAGCCTTAGGACGTTCTGCCTCTGGCAAGCGGTTCATAATGATGCTTACGAAAATTACATTATCGATACCAAGTACAACTTCGAGAATAATTAGCACTACTAAGCTAATAATACTATCTACTGTTAATAAGTGTTCCATAAAGGAGGGTAATTACAATTTGGGCTCAAATATAGGTGAAGGTTTTACTATATACGCTTAGCTAAGTAATTACAAATTTGTTGCACAATGCCCGGACCTTCGTATACAAAGCCAGTCCACACCTGTACCAATGTTGCCCCCGCTTGTAGCTTGGCTTCTGCATCGGCACCGGTGAAAATACCGCCGCTTGCGATGATGGGAATTTTTCCTTGCAGTTGCTGATGTAAGTATTGTACCACGGCAGTACTCATAGCATTGACGGGTAATCCGCTTAATCCACCCATACCAATGGCATCTACTTTGGCAGCAGGTGTTTTCAAATTGTTACGACTAATGGTAGTATTTGTCGCAACAATACCAGCTAGCTGAACCTCGTGTGCTAACGCTACAATATCGTTCAGTTGATGTTCAGTTAAATCGGGCGCTATTTTGAGTAAAATGGGTTTGGGTGCAGCCTTACCCTGATTAATGTGCTGCAGGTGGCCTAATATCTTAAGTAACGCATCTTTTTCTTGTAAGGCTCTTAAGCCTGGCGTGTTGGGGCTACTCACATTTACTGTAAAGTAATCTACATAATCAAACAACGCATTGAAACATATCTCATAATCGCTCCAAGCATCATTATTATCGGTTGCTTTGTTCTTGCCCAAATTGCCGCCAATAATCATATTGCTCGTAGGTGTTTTAGCTTCTGCCTCACGCCATTTAATAAGGCGGCCTGCCACTGCTTTCACACCATTGTTGTTAAAACCCATTCGATTGATGAGTGCTTTGTCTTGCGGCAGGCGAAACAAACGAGGTTGTTCATTGCCCGGTTGTGGCTTGGGCGTAACAGTACCAACCTCTACATGGCCAAAACCTAATGCAGCTAAGGCACGTAAATAATGTGCATTTTTATCGAACCCAGCACCTAAGCCCACAGGATTGGCAAAAGTGAGTCCGAAAGCTTCTATCGGCTTGGGATATTGCACTTGGTACATGCTGCGAATAAGCTGCCCCACAACGGGCCAATCGAGGCTTTTGCGTAAAGCATGCATTGAAAAATGATGTACCTGCTCGGGTGGAAACTGAAATAAAACAGACCTTGCAACCTGATATAACATACCACAAAGATAACGGCCTTTCTTGGCTTACCTTTGCCAAGCCTACCATGCCATTGACATTTTATAAGAAATATCGTTTAAAGGTGGTAACACTGGTGTTCTGGGTGTTACTCGTGTACATTATTGCTGCCCTTATCTGGTGGTTTATTAGCTTATGGCAACAAAATGAGTTGATGTTTCAGTTACGATTACTGGAGCTAAACAAAGACATGCCCGATTATGAAAAAATGTACAACGATATTGAAGGCTACCGCCAACGCAAAATACATCAGTACATTGGCGAAGGGGTAACTTTTTTATGCATCATACTACTTGGTGCCATTTTTGTGTATCGTGCTACGCGAAAGCAAATAAAACTTAATAGACAACAGCAAAATTTTATGATGGCTGTTACACACGAACTTAAAACACCCATCGCCATCACACGATTAAATCTGGAAACACTTCAAAAACGAAAACTCAACGAGCAGCAAGTACAATTATTGGTGAATAACACATTGGTAGAAAGCGACCGCTTAAACCAGTTGGTAAGTAATATTCTCATTTCTTCGCAGCTAGAGGCCGGTGCTTACAACCTACACAAACAACCTTTACATTTTAGCGAGTTAATTACACAAGTAATTGCAGCTTTTGAACAGCGCTATCCACAACGCACATTTACGCAAGTAATACAACCGCAGTTGTACGTACTTGGCGAGGCAGTACTGCTGCAACTTGTAATCAGCAACTTAATTGAAAACGCTGTTAAATACACACAAAGCGATATTACAATTAGGTTATCGCAAAACCATCATAACGCCATATTGCAAGTGGCCGATTCTGGCAATGGTATAGCCGACGATGAAAAAAGAAAAATCTTTGAAAAATTCTATCGAACCGGTAACGAACATACACGTAATAGTAAAGGCACTGGCTTGGGATTATTCATTTGCAAAAAAGTAATTACCGATCATAAAGGTACCCTTACGGTAAATGATACACCAGGTGGTGGCGCAACCTTTACCATTACATTAAGCACTGTAACACATGAGTAAAAAAGGAAATATTCTTTTGGTGGAAGATGAAGAAAACTTACACCATACCCTCAAACTTAATTTAGAGTTAGAAGGCTATGAAATTACATCGGCTTATAACGGAACGCAAGCCATACAAGCCTTTGAAAAAGAGTACTTCGATCTTATCATCATGGATGTAATGATGCCTGAAATAGACGGACTGCAAGCGACTGAAACCATTCGGGTACACAACAGCGAAACGCCTATATTAATTTTAAGTGCAAAATCGAGTGGTAACGATAGAGTAGCAGGATTAAAAAAAGGAGCCGACGATTATTTAACCAAGCCCTTCCATCTCGAAGAACTTTTACTACGTGTTGAAAAACTGGTAGATAAAAACAAGAAAATACAAACCAAAGAAAACACCCTCGAAGAAGATAACATTACCATTGGAAGTGCTAAAGTAGATTTTAAAGCGCAAACAGCTACTACGTGGCAAGGCGAAGTGGTAAGTTTGAGCAGTAAAGAAGCCATGCTACTTAAACTGCTTATTGCCAATAAAAACGAAGTAGTAACACGCGAAAAAATATTGCAAGTAGTATGGGGTTATAACGTATATCCTAACACCCGAACCATTGATAATTTCATCTTGAATTTCAGAAAGTATTTCGAGCCCGATAGTCGGCATCCGCAATACTTTCACAGTGTAAGAGGTATGGGTTATAAATTCACGCCTTAGTGTACTTTTAAAAAACCTTGTAGTACTTTACGAATACTATCTTCATCGATAGGGTTGGTAAGTTGTGGTGCATACAAAGCAGTTTGCAATTGTACCAACCAATCGTTCACTTGTTGTGTGTATTGCGTAGGGTAGTGTTCTTGATATTGCTTTAACCAAGCGATAGCAGCTAATAAAAATGGTTCTCCATCTGCTACATCGTACAGTTGATACAAGGCAGCAGCAGCATTCCATGAAGCTACTTGTTGTGTTGCGGCAGCACTAGTAACTGCTTGTTGCGTAGTTGTATTGCTACGTTTAAAATAAACCCACAGTATCAACGCAACAATTACAATAATACCTGCTAATACAAACAACAAGTCTGTATTACCCACGGGTTGATACATAGCAGCAGCAATATCACTCATGGCAGCATTAGCTGGTATTACACGAGTACTGGCATTACTGATTTGAAGCGTATCGCCACGCTTGGCAGTGGTGTTAAAATACATCCATTGCAAAGTGGGCAGTTGTAATACACCTGTATCGTTCGCGGCCAACGTAATACGATATGTTCGTTCAATGTATTGCGGAAATTGCAACTGTTGAATAGAATCATCGTAAGTGGTTTCGTAGTAAGTAACACCCTTAGGCCACGCAGTAGGTACAATATCATACGCCGGCAAATAGCCATTACCTTTTACCGTAAGGACCCACTCAAATGCTTTACCTTTTTCAACAGTATCGGGTAAGGAACTGGTTACCTGAAATGTACCAACAATGGGCGGAGAGCTCATAGCTATACCTTGCGGTAAATGTTGCACTTCTATGGTAGGCTTGTTCGTACGTATGCTAAGTTGTACTTGCTGTAAGGTACCATTGCGATTTAGCTCAACGATGTTTTCTACAATTGCATCATCAAGCGTGTAAGTTTTAGCTTCTAAAGGAATGAGTTGTACTTTTCTAATAACATCTACACGATACAAGCGATTGTTTTTGGTTTCGGTGGTAGCAGGCTCATCGGTAGTATTTTCAATTACAGTGAACCCATCAAACTGAGGAAATGCAACCACTTTTGATTGAGCTTTAATAGCTCTGTACAATTTATACGTAACCAATACTGGCTGATACTGAAATACATGGTTACTACTTACTTCAACAGTAGCAAAACAATTTTCATTTAAATACGCATTTAACGATTGTCCTTTTTGCTGCTGTGGCAGGTTTTGCCATGCGGTAGCATCGCCACTACCCAATAAACTTGGCAGCATATTATTGGTGCTGGCAGTATCTTTTACCACTACGACTGCAGCCAAAGCTTCGAGGTATTTTCCCTGAATTTCAATCCCTAAGCCCGGTACGGTAATACTGCCAATGGTTTGCGGTTGTAAAGTGTAGGTGTATGCATTTACGTAAGTAGTACCGCCTTCATTAATACGTTTGGTAGTAGTAAGTGTGGGGCCATCAATAACACGCCATCCTTTAAATTCAGGGAAGTTAACAGGAGGTAAGTTGCGTTGGTACGCAATGGTGTACGTAGCTTTTACGGTGCCTTGCGTAGTAGTTACCAAAGGTGCTACACGTAGCTGTACCGATGGCTGGGCTAACACCAACAGCCAACAACAACAACAAATGAATAACAGTATAACTCGCATTGTTTCAAAGATAAAAACGCTATTGTGCGTAACAAGTTTTTGTGTTATGCGGTAAGCTTATGCACAGACTGTTAATAATATCATCATACACAAAAGCATTAGATTGATGTATTGATTGGTAATTTCCACAAAACATATCATGCTATGCGTTGGAGAAAGTTTAACGGCGAACCCATCCAACTCCCTATCAAAGACGCAGTAGAAGAAGCCATTCGAAAAGAAACAGCCAAAGGAACAAAACTGAAAGTATGCATTGGAACCGATAGCCAAGTAAAGGGAGCGGAAACAGAATTTGCCACTGTCATTGTTTTTTTAAGAGAGCACCACGGAGGCTTTATGTACATCCACAACGAAAAGAGTACGCAGCCCTTTCACCTGAAAGAACGAATGCTAACCGAAGTTGCCAAGAGTATTGAAATTGCCTACGAACTGTGCGACTTATTCATCACGTATCAGGTAGCCATGGAAGTGCATGCCGATATTAATACCAACCCACAATTTAAAAGTAACGATGCTTTGAAAGAGGCAATGGGGTATATTCTAGGTATGGGATTTGCATTTAAAGCCAAGCCCGAAGCATTTGCTAGTAGCTGCTGTGCCGATAAAATGGTATAACATTTTGTTCAACTATATATTTTTTATATTTTGAACCCGTGTTGGCATTGGAATAGTATTAAACTATTACCATGCCTGCAACATACCAAACCATACCGCTTTTAAAACGTATTCCCTTTTTAAGGTTACTCATACCACTGTGTATTGGCATACTATTACAGTGGTATTGTAACATAGCACATCCATTATGGTGGGTGATAGCTGTTGTAAGCTTATGTGCTGTTGTACTGTTACCAAAGTACACACTTCAATGGCAGTATCGTTATCCTTGGGTTACAGGCGTTAGCTTGCAATTATTCATTACAATATTGGGCATGCAGCTTTGCTCGCTGCATCAATGGAACAGGCAACCAAATTGTATTCAACATTTTATAAGCGATACTACTTACACACATATAACCTTACTAGAACCGCCCGTTAAAAAGGCAAGAAGTTATAAGATACTCGCCAAGGCCAATGCCGTTTGGCAAGCACAACAATGGCAGGCAACCACAGGCTATATTTTATTATACATCACCCAAGCCGATACTACGCCCAACTTGCAATACGGACAAAACCTAATCATCAAAGGCTTGCAACCGATTCGCAATGCGGGTAACCCCGGCAGCTTCAACTATGCTACTTACACGGCACAACAGCATATTTACGCACAAGCATTTATACCTTACGGTAAATGGCAACTGCTACCAACAAGCAGTAAAAGCATCGTACAAACATTCATTTTAAATATTCGACAAAAAGCAACCCATACTTTACAGCGATACATTCCTGAAAAAGATGAAGCCGCCATTGCCAACGCTCTGCTTATTGGCGTTAGAGATTATCTTGATAGAGAGCTTGTACAAGCTTACAGCAACACAGGTGTAGTACATATCATTGCCATCAGTGGTTTGCACCTTGGTATGATTTATGGCCTCTTGCAACTTGTATTAAGAAAAGTGCCATATCGTTATCGCTGGCTAAAAGCAACTGTTAGTGTAGCGGTATTATGGCTATTCACATTGGTAGCAGGTGCTGCACCGTCTATTCTACGTTCGGCTATTATGTTCTCATGCATCATTGTTGCCGATAACATGCAACGCAAGCATTACTTACTCAATACGTTAGCAGGTGCAGCTTGTATCATGCTGCTGTTCAATCCTTTCTGCCTTTGGGATGTTGGCTTTCAGCTCAGCTTCGGTGCGGTAACCAGCATTGCATTGTTTCAAAAGCCCATTAGTGGGCTCATTCATGTAACACAACCGTTACTGCACAGTATCTGGCAAATGCTTGCTTTAACACTAGCAGCACAAGTACTTACACTGCCCTTTGTAGTGTATCACTTTCATCAATTTCCATTGGTATTTTTAATCAGCAATCTACTTGCTGTACCTGTATCAGGCGTTGTTTTATACGGGTTAATGTTATTGTTATTCATAGCATTTATTAGTAGCACAGTTGCCACTTATATTGGTATGGCAGTACAAGCCTGCACTTGGTGGTTGAATCAGTTTATTGTAGGCATCAACCAGTTACCTTTCACTACGTTACAACAGTTATACATCACCATTCCCGAAGCAGCCCTATTACTCTTATCATTGATACTTGTTGCGGCTTTCATTTACCGTAAGGAAAAACAATACCTCTATATCAGTAGTACCAGTTTGTTGCTAATGTTAGCTAGCCGAAGCATCCATTATTACCAACGAAGCCAGCAACAGCAAATCATTGTATACAATGTACCTAAGCATACAGCTGTTGATGTGTTACAAGGATTTAAACATCAGTTCATAGGCGATACTGCTTTGCTTAAAGATGAATTTTTACGCAACTTTCATCTGCAGCCTTCACGCATTATGCACCGAACAGCGCAAGTAGTTTCGTTACCGCATGTAACTACACAAGCACATTTAATTTGGCTCGGCAGTGAGGGTATTGTTGTAATCAACAGTTCGTATGTACCGGTATACGATAGCCGTAATATTAAGTTTGTGTTAATTACAAAAAGTCCGCCCATTGCCTTACGGCAAATAACAAAGCATTACGCACAAACCCCCATTGTAATTGATGGCAACAACAGTTACAAACACCTGCAACGATGGAAAAGCGAAGGCGACAGCCTACCTTTGCGGCCACATATCACACCCTTTGATGGAGCGTATATTGTTAACTATTAACATTGCCGCCCTTACACGTTGCAAATTTTTATTATGGAACATACAATTAAAAGTGCCCTCATTTCAGTATTTTATAAAGATGGTTTAGAGCCCATTGTTAAAGCCTTACACGAACTAAATGTAACTATTTACACAACGGGTGGTACACAAAAATTTATTGAAGATTTAGGCATTCCCTGCGTTGCGGTAGAAAGTATTACCGGATACCCCAGCATTTTAGGTGGCCGCGTTAAAACATTACATCCCACTGTTTTTGGTGGTATTTTAGGTAAGCGTACCGACGACCAACATACCGCAGAAATGCAGCAGTACCATATACCAACGATAGATTTGGTGATTGTTGATTTATACCCTTTTGAAGAAACTGTTGCAAGTACTTCCGACGAAGCTGCCATTATTGAAAAAATTGATATTGGTGGCCCAAGTATGATACGTGCTGCTGCTAAAAACCATGCACATGTAGCTGTAGTGGCACACAAACAACATTATGCAGCACTCTTGTATTTGTTACAAACGCAAAAAGGAGTAACAACACTAGCGCAGCGCAAAGCTTTAGCAGCCAAAGCATTCGATGTAGTTGCACATTACGATGTTGCTATCAGCAAATACTTCAGCGAATATCCTGCTGCACAATTCGTTGAAAGTGTTGGCTTTCCAACGCCTTTACGTTATGGTGAAAATCCGCATCAGCCGGCAACCTTTTATGGTAACTTACAACAACTATTCAACCAGCTTAATGGCAAAGAATTAAGCTATAACAATTTGGTGGATGTAGATGCAGCCGTACAATTGATTAGTGAGTTTAATCAGGGTATGCCGCTACCTGTATTTGCTATTATTAAACATACCAACGTATGCGGTATTGCAGCCCGTGCAACCATTAGCGAAGCATGGGAAGCAGCACTTGCAGGCGACCCAGAAAGTGCTTTTGGCGGCGTATTGGTAGCCAATGCAACCATTGATGTTGCTACCGCTAACGCCATCAATGAAATATTTTTTGAAGTACTCATTGCCCCCGGCTACGATGCCGATGCACTTAGTATTTTAAAGAGTAAAAAGAATCGTATTCTCTTACAAATGGATGTGAACAACGTACAGTTACCTAACGAACAGTACAAAAGCTTACTCAACGGCGTACTTGTACAAGCGGGCGATGAAGGCAACTATAACGAATGGAAAGAGGTAGGCGGCCGCCCTTGTTCAGAAGCTGAAAAAATGGATTTAACATTTGCCAATATCGTATGTAAACATTTGAAGAGCAATGCCATTGCGTTGGTAAAAGATATGCAACTCATTGGCAAAGGTTGCGGACAAACCAGCCGTATCGATGCTTTACGCCATGCACTTGAAAAAGCTGCTCAATTCAAATTTAATTTGAACGATGCTGTACTTGCTAGCGATGCATTTTTTCCATTTAACGATTGTGTTCAAATGGCACACGAAGCAGGCATTCAGGCATTCATTCAGCCCGGTGGTAGCATTCGCGATAAAGACAGTATTGATTATGCTGTAACCCACGGTTTAGCGATGGTGCTTACCGGCGTGCGTCATTTCAGGCATTAATCTAATCGTTGCAAAATAAAAAGTAACGGCTCGCCTGCGGCGAGCCGTTACTTTTTCTACACGCTATTATTAAATACCTTACGGTAAATACTAGTGATTCTGCTGTTGCTTCCTGCTATCGCGGTACTTCTTAACGCCATAGCCAGCGCCGGCTGCTACCAATAAACTCAAGCCTCCATCTAGTGGCACATCGGCACTATCATTATCATCCCATGGATCGGGGTTTTGTGCTTGTGCTCCGATGGCTATCATCGTTACCATTAACGCCAATACAAAACTGCGGATGGCTTGCTTATATGTTTGTTGCATTGTTAGTTGTTTAAGTGTGGTTGTATTGCTTTGTTACTTACTCTTTTTGTTTCCCTATTGTTGCGTGGTTCGCTTACTTCACAAAGTTACCCGTGGCAGTGAAGTCGCTGCCGTTTGTCAGCGTTAGCTGGTAGGTACCTTGCGGTAAATGGGCTACGCTCAACTGTAACAAGTTGCTACCTGCCATGTTGATGCTGCTTTGTTGGTACACCACCTGACCTTTGCTGTCTACCATCCTTGCTGTCAACTGACCTTTCACTGGCTGACTCAACTGTACCTGTAGCTGGCTCTGTACTGGGTTCGGGTACAAGCTTAACTCAATGCTGCTCGTCTTGCCATTCAACTTCGCTACTGCACTGTACTTGTAGCTGCCATCGGCGGCGGTTGCTTTTACGCGGTAGTATACCACCGTGCTAATCGCTTGGTTGTCGGTATAGCTATAGCTTACCGTTTGGTTGCTTTGCTGGCTGGCGACAATACCTACTGCTTTGTAGCTGCGGCCATCGGTGCTGCGTTCTACCTGATACTGTACTACTTGCTTATCGCTGGCTACCGTCCAGAGTACGTCCGCTGCTTTGTTACCTTCCTTAGCCTTGGCATAGATGGCGGTGAAGTTTGTTGGTAACGTGGCGCTGCTGCGGAATACGATTGTAAAGCGCTGGCCTTTAGTGGCAGGATCACTTGTTGTTGTAAAGTTGTAGCTATCGCCTTCTGTGATGGCTTGTTGTTGGTTTAAGAACTTATCAATTAAAATGGCATTGTTGCTGCCGATTTGTAGTTCGCCAAAGTATAGCTTGTAGCTGCCGTTGTTGTTGCTTACAACATGTAAGCTTACCGTATCGGCAGTGGTTACAGCTGTTCTGGTTTGAATGCTGTAAAGATTACCAGCTTTAACACTGCTAATCATTTGTGTGCCTTCATTAATGCTCAATGCATCTAACGGACCTTCGTTAGTATTACTTACACTTGGCTCGTTAGAAAAGCGAATGACCGCTTCATCTAAGTGTGCATCATTATTTGCCCGTAAGGCGATTCTTGTCATGCCTAACCAGTTCTGTGTTCTGAATAAACCAGGTTGGGCAGTGGTAGCTTTATGAGCCTCTTGAAAAGTAATAGTGCCAACACCAACAGATTGCTTTCTTACAAAAAAGGCTTGACCTGATGCAATGATGTTATCGTTGGTATAGCCTGATGGCTTGTTGGTTAACGTACCATTATTAAATACACTGTATATGCCGTTGTTATTCTCTGGATTGTAAGCCCAATAGCTGGCATCGATATTATTGTTAGCAGTTGCTAATAAATTGAAATTGATAGGTGACGGATAAGGGTTACCCACCAGTGTGAAGCCTTGTACTACCGTTCTATCAACACTGCCTTGCGCTAGTGCGCCTCTTGCAGATACAGTAACTGCTATCGTGGAATCATTAGTGCCATCTAGCAATGTACAACCACGTGTACGATCGCCACGCACCATAACGCGGTAACCTACCCCTGGGGTAAGTGTTGTGGCATTGGTATTGGCAATAGGTACCCAACGCTGACCAGCCTGCATTGATGCTGAATAGGTGAACATACTCGGGTTACCAGTTTGCGTTAAATCGAAACCTGTTGTACCAACAGACGGACAAACACCTACCGCACCTGTAATATGAATCTGACGCTGCCAGCTGGTATCAATACGGGCAGTTACAGCACTTGCCATGAGTACGCTTTTGCGTACAACTTTGGCCGGCACAAAACGTTCTACTACAAATGGCCCTGTAATAGTACCAGTAGTATTACCAATAGCACCAGTTGCTGTAGCGGTAGATTTAATAGTAGTAACATCATCTACTGTAGTGTAAGTACCACCTGTACCAACAGTAAGTGTACCAAAAATATTAACACGCTTGGTGGTAGTTGGCGAACCTGTAACATCGAAAGCCCTATTAAGTGTGTAGTTACTACCTGCGGCAATGTTAATGGTTGAGCTTGATGTAGCCGTAGACTCTATTATTAGTGTACCAGCACCAATAATGCTTGCATTCGTACCTTGAAAGTTGATGGTAGTAGTGTTAACATTAGTGCCACTAGCCACGCCACCCAAGTTCGCAGTGGCGCCCGCCATCACATTAAGCATTGCTTTAATGTTATAAACACTATTAGAGCTGCCCGCTGTACCTAATCGCACCACACCTTGTTTGACTGCAACGGTATCCGCGGTAAAACCAGCTCCGGCAGATAGAGAAGTAGTAGCATTTGCATCAAACTCTATATTGGCATAGATTCTACCACTAACCGCAGGTGCTGCAGTACTCTGATGGCGATACCAACTGCCTGTTTCAAACTTTACAACAGATCCCGGAGCTGTTGCACCAAAAGGATTCGAGCCCGCCTTAAAAATAAAATTAGCGCCCGCTTGAAATACGATGTTATCGTAAGTAGGAGCAGCAACGGTACCAAAAGGATTACCGTTGGTATTTAAGTCGGCGGTAAACGTACTACCACTAGCGAAAATTACGCCTCTGGCGTCGGGACTTATAATTCTATGGGCTTGCGATGTGAAAGTACTACCTCCAAAAACAACACTACCTTGTATCAAGCCAGTGTTCTGCGTAGCTACTGTTATTTGCAACTCTAAACTGTTAGCTGTTGCACCAAATGTTAAGGTATTACCAGCAGCTACGAATAAATCGTCGCCAGCATAGCCATTACCAATGGTTAGCGACTTTGAATCGAAATTAGAGATTAAGGTTGCAACGGTACCAGTACCACTAATTTCTAGCTGGCCAATGGTGAGTCCCGATGCAAAATCGCAAGTAATATTTGCGGTACTATTAATAAGTACTTTGTGTGCTATAGATGGAACAGCATTTAAGCTCCAGTTAGCAGCGGTATTCCAGTTACCGGTTGCACCACCCACCCATCTGTTGGTGGTTTGTGCTATAGCGGTGTACGAAAAAAACAACAGGACAAAGCTTAGCCATTTTATATTTGCATTCATGCGTACGAGGTTTGTTAGTTTTATGATGGTTGCTTGTTAAAGGATAGTGAAAGTATTAAAAAACATTTAAAAAGCAACGTGAAGAAAATGTGATTTCAAGAAATAAAAGCACGTTGCAACATTAATATTGCTAGTGTATACACCACGTACAGCAATACCTTACTGTAAATGATGTTGCATTGTATTAATATTTACCGTAAGGTAATACCAACTACTAACGACCAAACAAACGGTCTAAATAAGCTTCGTTAAAAATGGTAAATGTAGGTGCGCCTGTAGGGGTAACATTGGGTGTTTTGCAAGCAAGCAATTGTTGAATTAATTGCTCCATTTCTTGCTGCGTAAGTGTTTGATCGGCTTTAATGGCTTGTTGACGCGCCATACACCGAATCAGTTTTTCACGTTTGCTAAACTTTACATCGCTGCTAAAATGCTTGAACTGCTCTAGCAGCAATTCAATGGCATGGCGCTCGTTACCGCTCTGCACATCGGCGGGTATACCCTGAATTACAAATGCCTGATTTCCGAAAGGCTCGATCATATACCCAATTTTATGCAACTCGGGTAGTAATTCTGTAAGCAGGTTGGCATCTTGTGCATTCACATGCAATGTTTCCGGAAACAAGCTACGCTGCGTAGCCAATGCCTTTTCGTGAATGGCGGCACTGTACTTTTCGTACAACACACGCTCGTGTGCCAATTGTTGATGCACAATAGCTACCCCTTCTTTAATCGGCACAATTACATACGTATTACGTACCTGCAAGTAAATAGCTTGGGGCAATACATCGAAAGGCGCTATCACGGGTGCTTCAAACTCAAAGCCTGTACTTGCGGTGGTTGTGGTAGCCAATACATCGGTTGCAGGCGGTGTGAAAAAACTAGGCCAACTTTTAAGCTCTGCCTTGGCAGCACCATCTATTTTATGTGCCTGGTGTGCCTGTGTGAACGATTGATACAAGCTACCACCACTGGTTATTTGTTTCTCCCTTGCGGTAAATGGCTTCGCAACAGCATCGAGCTGTTGAATTTCAGGACTTAGTGAAAAATCGAGTGAAGGTGCAATGCTAAACTGTGCCAATGCATGTTTTACAGCTGCTTGCACAAAAGCATACACCAACTTTTCATCTTCAAACTTTATTTCTTGCTTGGTAGGATGCACGTTTACATCTACCACTGCCGGATCTAACTCCATAAAAAGCACGTAAGTAGGAAAGCTATCTTTCGGTAACAACGCATCGAAAGCAGTAACCACGGCGTGATTGAGATAAGCACTTTTGATAAAGCGATTATTCACAAAAAAATACTGATCGCCACGTGTTTTTTTAGCAGTTTCTGGCTTGCCAACAAAGCCTGAAATATTCATGTAATCGGTATGCTCATTCACGGCAACCAACTTTGCATGATATTGATTGCCCAATAATTGTGCAATGCGTTGCTTTAAGCTACCAGCCTCTAAATGAAATACCTGCTGACCGTTATGGGTGAGTGAAAAAAACAACTGCGGAAATGCCATTGCCACCCGAATAAACTCATCGATGATATGCCGCATTTCGCTGGCATTACTCTTTAAGAAATTGCGGCGGGCAGGTACACTAAAGAACAGGTTTTTCATGGCAATGCTGGTACCTTGCTCCATAGCCGTAGGCTCTTGTAGCTTTACAACACTGTTTTCAATTTCAATGTAGGTACCCAATTCATCTGTAGCTCGCTTTGTTTTAAGTACTACTTGTGCAACTGCTGCTATACTTGCCAGGGCCTCGCCACGAAAACCCATGGTTTTAATATGAAAAAGATCGTCGATTTTATTGATTTTGCTGGTAGCATGGCGTTCAAAGCAAAGGCGGGCATCGGTAGCACTCATGCCTTTACCATTATCAATTACTTGTATTAGGCTTTTGCCAGCATCGGCAACAATAAGTTGTATGTGAGTGGCACCTGCATCTACAGCATTTTCTAAGAGTTCCTTTACAGCACTTGCTGGCCGACTTATTACTTCGCCGGCAGCTATTTGATTAGCAATATTATCTGGTAAAACTTGAATGATATCTGTCACTTCGTTGCTCCTTCTTAAAACTAAGCTGCAAAAGTACAACTTGTTACACGCTTGGTGCTGTGGTTTATGATCGTATTATTTTTTACGTAAGTAGTACCATCTGTTCTATACAATAGGGTTAGCTGCTATCTTTAATCTACGAAATGGCAAGTTATGGTGCAAGCTACCACGAGTGGTATTCAAATAACGGTTAAAACATTTTATCAAAAAGATATTAGCAACCCGTTGCAAGGTGAGTTTATTTTCGCCTATCAGGTAACCATTGACAATCAAAACCCATTTTCTGTACAACTACTAAGTCGGCACTGGCATATTTTCGATAGTCTTGGCGAATACCGCGAAGTAGAAGGCGAGGGTGTGGTGGGTGTACAACCTGTTTTAGCGCCGGGCGAACAGTTTCAATACATGAGTGCTTGTAACCTTACCACCGAAATTGGCAGAATGCATGGCACTTATACCATGAAAAACCTCCATAATCACCACGATTTTACGGTTGCCATTCCTGCTTTTGATTTGGTGATGCCTGCCCGCTGGAATTAACGTGGCTTGTATTTTGCTTCTTGAAATAAGGCCAATGCATCTTTTTGTAACAACTGTGCCAAGGTTGTTTTTTCATTAGCCTGCATCCATTTTTTTACAATTTGCCAACCACAGAATTGTGCAATATTGCCCGGACTCGCTTCGCCGAGTATGGTAGTTTTAGGTCCATCAGTTACAAACTCGCGTAGCAATTCCGGATCTTTTTCATACAACAAGTTGGTTTGTAGTAAGGTATTCCAAATCATAGCTTCGTTGGCATAGCAGCCTTCCATTTGTGTATTGGTATAGCCTGTAAGCAAGGTATCGCTAATATTGGGCAGTAGTTGCTGCGCTATGTACAGTCGCTTCCCTTGTTCGATCATTTGTACCACCAACGATTTTCCGGCAGGGTTGTAAGGTGCTATGTCGTCTATCAATGCTTTAACACCATTAATAGCGATGTAGCTAGGCTCAAACCTACGTCGGATGTACGCTGGATAAATTTCATTTAGAAAATCGGTTTGATAACCCGCATACTGCTGCCCCAAATAAGCTTGTAAGCCAATAGCCAATCCATCGCTGGTAATAACTGTGCTAAAACCTTCTAGCGGCCCTACAAAAGTGATGATGTTCGCAGGTGGTTGATAGTTAGGGAAGTAATGCTTTGCATACTTAAAGGCTAACTGCAAACTTGCTATTTCCGGCGCCACCTGCGGCCACACTTTTTGCGTTGCCATATACACAGGGCGGTACAGTTGCTGAAACCGAAGTGCCATAGCATTGGCAGTATCGGCAACAGGTGGTAATGCTAAAATATTGCTGTAGTAATCGCCTATAAACGTGGGATAGGTGGTTTGCAAGCTTGCCATTTGCGCTGCGAAAGCATTGGTATCTATGCTGAAAAAAGCACTATCAAAACGCTTCACATTTACCGTAAGGTTAATATGCGATACATCGGGCGGTGGCGGCGTAGTGTTACAAGCAAAACACAGGCTTGCCAAGCATGCGACTAACAATTGTTTCATGCAACGAAAGTAGCAGTTCACTTGAAAAGAGATTGTAAAAGCTGTAAACAGCTATGGGGCGGCCTGCGGCCGCCCCATAGCTGTTTTATATACATTATGATTACGCCTTACGGCAAATACTAACGCAATATGAGTACATAACCACTCACCTTATCGTAACCACCACCATTCGGTTCAATAATATAGTAGTAGGTTCCTGCAGGTAATGGCTGTCCGCCAGGTCCGTTACCATCCCAAGGCTTCGCATAGCCATTGCTGGTAAATACAGGCTGACCATAACGGTTGAATACTTGCATACGAAGGTTCGGATAATCTTCTATGTATGGGATCACCCATTTGTCATTAATACCATCGCCATTCGGACTAAAGGCATTGGGTATGCGTAGCTGCTTAAGCACTGTTACACGTACGGTGTCGGTAGCCATACAGTTACCATCGCCATAACCATACATGATGTACACCGTATTAAACACAGGCGTAACAGTAGGTCGAACCACAGTATCGCTACTCAGGTAGGTAGCTGGTGTCCAAACAATACGAACACCCGGATCATTAATAACACCACGTAACACACCAGAACGGCCTTCATCGATCACTAAATCAGGACCAGCATTAACACGTGGCTGTAGGTTAACCCGTATATTTTTGGTTGCTGTATCACTCAAGCAGCCTTGCGTGTTTTTAGTTACCAGCGTAACCACATAAGGGCCATACTGCGTATAGGTTTTACGAGGACTGCGTTCTGTACTTACACTACCATCGCCGAAATTCCAGAACCAATCTGTAATGGTACTATTGGGGGCTGAGCTTGTATCGGTAAAGATGGTTTCTTTACCCTGACAGAAGATACTATCATTAACGGTAAAGCCTGCTCTCGGTTGTTCGTAGAATGTGTTTAGTACACGTACGGTGTCTTTCACACAACCTAATACGCTACGAGCCGTTAACCGCACATTGTATGGGCCAATATTGCTATACACATATGTAGGATCTGTTTCGGTGCTTGTACCACCATCGCCAAAACTCCAAGTATAGGTTAACTGGCTGGTAGTACCATTCGCAATTGTACTTAAGTTGGTAAATGCAGCCTTGCCAGCAGGCATACAAATAAACGGTGGGATACCAAAATTAGGCTCAGGCAATGGATCGATTTTGGCGGTATCGCGATATACATCGCTAACGCAACCACTATCACTCACAACTGTTAGCTGCGTTACAAAACTTCCAAAATTGCGATACGTATGATAGAATGGATTTCCATTATTAAACGATTGTGGTGTTGAGTTATCACCAAAATTCCAGTTCCATCCTACAATGTTGCCACTGCTAATGGTGCTTGTATTGGTTAACAAAGTACTATCGCCCAAGCAGCGGTTGGCTGGTCTGGTAAACTGTGCATTGGGTTTAGGAAACACACGTACACTTGCGTTGATGCTATCTATACAGCCACCATTAGTATTAAAGTAATACTTGAATGCCGTAACACCTACGCCTGCCGTAGCAGGATTAAAGCGACCTGCACTATCAATACCTGTACCAATATACCATCCATTACCGGTAACGCCATTCGTTACACGAACACTATCTACACCACTTACGGCAGCATTAACACAACGACCCGGAATAAACCCAACCGTTAGCACCGGCATAGCATATAAAGTAATGGTATCAAACTTTTCGCTGATACAACCGCCACGGCTGTACACTACCCACTTGATAATTTTATTTAGCGTTGCAGGCGTTGTAAATGTGGCATAGGTATGCGTATACACTTCGCCCTGTGTTGGCGTATTATCGGTTACAAATACCGTTGGCTGTGTGGCCACATCCCAATATTGATCAATACGATAGATGCTATCTTGTGCAATGTTACTGGTATTGGTAATATTTACCGCAAGGTTACTACACAACCTGTTTTCATTAGCTACTGTGAAAGTAATGGGCGACGAAAAACCTTGTACCTGATACTGGCGAACCACAGTATCTCTACAACCATTGTTGGTCGTAACAATCAGCTGAACATCGTTCACCTGAAAACCAACATAAATATGGCTTGGGTTTTGTGCAGTGCTTGTATTGGGGCGTGTAGGACTTGGGTTAGGATCGCCAAAGTTCCAGGCATAGGAGAAGGTTTGTCCGTCTGTAACACGCGTACTATCAAAAAAGCGAACAGTACTATCTTGTAAGCAACCGGTGGTAAAGCCAAACCAAGCATCTGGCTTTTGCCAAACACGAATGGTTCGGGTGGCCGTATCGCTGTTACAACGACTGGCACTATTAACATACCTTACGGTAAATAACCCCGCAGTGTCGTAACGTACCTGACGTGGTCCGCGAGTTGTAAAGCTATCTACGCGGCCATCGCCATAGCTCCACCAAAAGCGTGATACTGGAGCAGTACCCGCAAAAGAAGCACTATCGGTAAATGTAAAGTTGCTACCAATACAAATGCTATCTGGCGCTACTGCGAATGCAGCATAAGGATTTGGCGCTGTTACCACATTAATCGTAGTATCTCCATAACAACCGTTATCGGCAATAGCACGCAGGCGAACCGGGTACGTTCCCGGAGCATCGAACCTGAAAAAGCTGGTGTTACCTAAACTATCAACACTACCATTCGGATAGAACCACTTATAACGCTCGATGTTAAAGCCATTCGCATTCACATTACTGTTAAAGAATGCCGTATCGAGCCTACAACCGGTATAGCTAGTTACAAAATTGGCAAATGGCCCGCGTTCAATAACCACCTGCAATGAGGCGTCGGCAGTGTTCTGACAGTTATCAATACCGGGTGCAACAATTTTTAAGGGGATGGTAATTATGCCAATGGTATCGAAGGTATAATCTCTTCTTACGCTAAAGCGATAGTATCTACGGTTGTTCTGAATAAACGAATCTATTGGAACCGGATTGTTTTGAATAGAATCTACGTTATCGCTTAAGCGTGGCACCTGACTGAACAACCAGCGAATTTGCGTAGGTACATATGGCAATGCCAATGTAAAACGGAAGGGCACATCTCTACAAGTACGTGTGGTAAGCTGTTGATTACTACCACTCGTATTTTGAATATTACCCAATGCATCGAGGTTGTTCACCAAAGTACCCACATTGTAACCATAGCTTTCTACACTACCCAAACCATAGGTAATACCTGTAAAAGCAGAATCGGAAGTAATGAATGCCTGTCTGTTTTCAGCTCCAGATAGATTAGGGGAAAAGCGTTTTATAAATACCTTATAACCCGTCAAGTTATGATCGTATACAACATCCCAGTTTTGAAACTCAATTGGGTTGGCTCCTCTACGTTGACTAAATCTTAGATTAATGCTATTGGCAGCCGCTTGGCCAGTTAAAGCAACATTCGGCACACGTGCAATTACCTGTACGAAATTGCCCGTCATAGATTCGTTTTCAGTCGCCATGAAACCAACAGATTTGATTGCCTGTTCTATTGGACTCAAAATAATGGTTTCTGGATCGCCATTACCAGCCCAACCAGTACTACCCTGCGATGGAAAATACTGAGCCACCGAAATTGGCTTATCTGCTTCAATGGTTATAGGTTGTGTGATTGTTGAAACACCAGCAACTTCATAATACGTATTTCTGATTAATCCAGAAATATTTAGAGGCGCACCATTTACTCTAACAACAGTGGATGGATCTCTCACAAATATTCTATAAGGTGTAGGATTACGTGTTGCTGTACTATTCAAAGACGATGCTGGTGCACTGAGATATCTTGTACCCCATGCTTGTGCTGGAAATATTTGTTGCATCGCAAAATCGCCGCTGCTACCTAAACGTGTCCTACTAGTACCAGAAAAAACAGCTATAGGCTTACACGCTTGTCCTTGCGGACCATTCACAGAGCGTACTTGGGTACCACTCATATCATCTGTAAGGCTATTCGCCAACATATTATAAATCTGCCCTCGCATTAACATGATTGTTAGTGGCGTATTTGCAGATGTATTTGTGGATTGTACTGTAGGTGTTAATTCTACATAAGTACTGTCTTGATTTGCAATCACATACACCCAAGAACGAGCTCCAGCACCCCAATCTTGTGCACTATTCATCGAAAAATAGCGCTGCCCCCATGTTTCAACAGGCAGTAACATAGTTGCTCCAGAACTAGCGCTTCCAATCATGTGTGTGTAAGCAACAATAGGCTCGTCGGCAGTGATTCTTATGGCTTTATTATCGTTAATACCATCGGTAAAGCTGAGCATGCTACCACCTCCATTATACGGTACGTTTACTTCAACAACGGAGTTCGGTGGGATATAATTATTATAAATGTTCGTGCCTCCTACAAAACTGATATCTACGTTAGCCTGATTGGTAGTACTAATATATATCTTGAAAGTAGCTCCTGAGCCAAGTTGATTGTGCCCCCATGCCACCCAAAATTCCCTACCTCTGTTCGATAAGTTTTGTGCAATGCTGCTAATACCAATGCATATGAATGCTAATAATACAAGTAGTTTTCTCTGTACCATGATGAATGGGGCTGCGCAGTTATGGGGTTGCCGGTTAAGTAAAGGTTAACACTTTTTAGGAGAGCCAAAATAAAGCATCCACGTTGCCCCACCAATTAAAAATATTAGTGCTTATCTAACATCTACCAACAAGTAACGCCGCCCCAAGGGGCGGCGTTACAATAATCTATGCCAAAGTAATTAACCTAAAGCTACACGACGGAACTCGGTTACCTTAAGTTCTTTGCTTACGCTTTGTAAGTAAGCTTCAACACTTAAGCCACCATCTTTTACAAATGGCTGTGCTAATAATGTTTGCTCTTTGAAGAATGCATTTAACTTGCCCTCTGCGATTTTAGCAATCATTTCATCAGGCTTACCTGCCATTTTAGGATCGGCTTTCATGGTTTCAATGATAACCGCTCTCTCACGCTCAACAGCTTCGGCTGGTACACTAGCAGCATCTACTGCTACAGGGTTCATTGCAGCAATTTGCATAGCTACATCTTTACCTGCTTCGGCAGCTTCGCTGGTTAAACCAACCAATACACCCAAGCGGTAAGCACCATGGATATAAGCACTTACGTAAGGGGCTTCAATACGCTCGTACTTAGCAATACCAATTTTCTCACCAATAGCAGCAAGCTTATCGTTGATTAGATCGGCCACTTTAGCACCATTAATTTCGGCAGCATTTAAAGCATCAACATCTTTTGCATCGTTGGCAACAGCAGCATCGGCAATAGATTGTGCAAATGCAACGAAATCGGCATTTTTAGATACGAAGTCTGTTTCGCAGCTAATACAAACCACATAACCTACTTTATTATCGGCACTGGTTTTAGCTACTACTACACCCTCTTTCGCTTCACGGTCGCTACGCTTTGCAGCAACTTTTTGACCTTGCTTACGCAACCAGTCAATAGCGGCTTCAAAATCGCCATTGGTTTCAGTCAAAGCCTTACGGCAATCCATCATACCGGCGCCAGTAGCTTGGCGTAGCTTATTAATGTCAGCAGCGGTAATTGCAACTGTACTCATATGATTAGGTATTATTTGTTATTCAATGCGGTGCAAAATTAGTTACCGCTTGCACCTGCGGTGTTAATATTTGGTAACCAACTACAGTGCATATGGCAGCTTCGTTGTGTCACTCACTTCAACTGTAAGTACTTGTATCGGCAGAGGTTGGTACATGCTTGCACCCATGTACAAGTGTGCGACGCAACCCAAGCGCAATGGTAGTACAAAAGTTGGGTCAACAATCCATCCTGTAATACACCGGAGCGATTATTGACCCAATATTGTTGATGGATAACGTTTCAATTAACGGGCACCAGTACCACCACCTGCTGGGCGACGGCTATTGGGTACGCGACGCTTAGGAGCTCCGCCAGTAGCAGCAGCTGTACCGCGGCCACGGCCACCACGGCCACCACGACCAGCTTCAGCTTCGGCTTCGGCTTGTAAGCGAGCTGCACGACGTTCAGCTTCGTTATCGCTTTCTTCAACCTCGTCATCTTTGCTTGCCTGACGCTCTTCTAAACCTTCGGCAATAGCAGCAACAATGTAGTTGGTGATGATAGCGATACTCTTCGTAGCATCGTCGTTCGCAGGTATAGCGTAATCAACCTTGTTAGGATCGCAGTTGGTATCTACCATACCAAATGTAGTGATGCCTAAACGCTTAGCTTCGGCTAAAGCAATATGCTCATGGCCAATATCTACTAAGAATAAAGCAGCTGGAAGGCGTGTTAATTGAGCGATACCACCCAATACTTTTTCCATCTTGTCTTTATCGCGGCTTAATGTTAAACGCTCTTTTTTAGTAAGGCTTTCAGCGCTACCGTCGTTCAACATTTTTTCGATGCTTTGCATTTTCTTCACGCTCTTACGAACTGTGTTGAAGTTGGTAAGCATACCACCTAACCAACGCTCAGTAGCGAAAGGCATGTTAACACGCTTAGCACACTCGCTAACGATTTCTTTAGCTTGCTTTTTAGTGGCAACAAACATGATTTTTTTGCCGCTTTTTGCAATTTGTTTCATCGCAGCAGCAGCTTCTTGTAAGCCATCTACTGTTTTGTTAAGATCGATGATGTGAATACCCTTCTTCTCAGCGAAGATGTATGGCAACATTTTAGGATTCCACTTCTTCTTGAGGTGACCAAAGTGTACACCGGCTTCGAGCAATTGCTGTTGAAGTGAAGTATTATTTTCCATTGTTTATGTTGTAATAATGTGATAATAATGATGTGTCGATCGTTCATGTAACCATGGACCATCGACAGTACTGGACCATGGAATCGAAAAAGGATATTAACGCTTGCTGAACTGGTAGCTACGGCGGGCCTTTTTCTTACCAAATTTCTTACGCTCTACGCCACGTGGGTCACGCTTCAAGTAACCAGCAGCTTTTAAAGCAGGACGAAACTCTGGATTCACTTCAATTAAAGCACGTGCAATACCCAACTTAGCAGCTTCGGCCTGACCTTTTAAACCACCGCCAGTAGCGTTGATTTTAACATCAAACTTATCGGCAACTTCAGCAGTTTTCAATGGAGCTTCTACTTGATTTTGTAGATACACCAAGGGAAAATATTGCTTGTAATCTTTGTCGTTAACGGTAATGGTGCCGGTACCTTTAGCGAGGTATACTCGTGTTACGGCTTCCTTACGGCGACCTAAACCTTGTTTTTGCTTTTCCATGTAATTTTTTGGTGATTGAGTTTATGTAATTCTCCAATCACCTCCCCTTCGGGGAGGCCGGGAGGGGCTTTAGAATTTTAATTCTTTAGGCTGTTGTGCAGTGTGTGGGTGTGCGGCACCGGCATACACAAACAACTTCTTAAACATTTTACGACCTAAGCGATTTTTAGGCAACATACCTTTAATAGTACGCTCCATTACAGACTCAGGACGACGTTTTAGTAAGTCTTTCGCAGTTTCTTCTTTCAAACCGCCTGGGTAACCACTAAAGTTTTGGAATACCTTCTGCTCGCTTTTGTTACCAGTGTACACCACCTTATCGGCGTTGATGATGATAACATAATCGCCACAATCTACGTGTGGTGTGTAGTAAGTTTTGTTTTTACCGCGAAGGATGGCGGCAATACGAGAAGCTATACGACCTACGGTTTGATTAGTACCGTCTACTACGTACCAATTACGCTGCACGGTAGCCGCATTCGCATGCTTGGTGGTGAAATGTAATTTGCTCATTGTTTTGTTTTTTGGCTTTCGCCGAGTGATCAATCTGCCTCGCTATCCCAAGGCACCCAAATTTTGGGAGTGCAAAGGTGGGCTACTGCTACCAAATAACCAACAATTATTGGGTTAAATTTTGATCGAGTGTTTATAACTCATTGATTATCAATGAAAAAAGTGAAAAATATTTTAGCTAGTGTGGGCTTTTAGCCGCATAAAAGGTGTTTTTAGGGCTGCCTTACGGCAAATACAAACGCAATGAGCATGTATTGATGGCTTGTTTTAGGAGTGTAAAAGGTGTTATCACAAGTATGGGGCGCCGAAGGCGCCCCATACTTATGAATGGAATAAATGCTATTCGTACCACTGTAACGTAGTACATACCGCATCCTTCATTTACCGTAAGGTAATTATGGTTTTACATTACCATCGGCATCAAGCTCTACAATTTTTTTGCCGAGCTTTTCTAAGCCTGGTAAAATTTTAGCTTTATCGCCCACCAACAAAATGTACATCTTATTAATATCGATATACTTTTTAGCAAGTGCGTTGATATCGGCAGCAGTGATGTTGGCTAAAATTTTGTTTTGCTCATCTACAAAATTGGCTGGCAGGTTGTACTCTAAAATACGGCTAATGAAACCAGCTTTTTGAATACCTGTTTCGTAACGCAATGCATCGCGTTGGCCAATTGCGTTTTTCATAAAGCTCACCTCATCGGCACGAATGCCACCTGTAGCGTAGTTGCTAAACTCTTTTAACAACTCTACCAAGGCGCTGTCGGTAGCATTGGCTTTAATACCACTGCTGAACTGAAACTGTCCGCCATATTGATCGGCATCGAAACCGCAACGAGCACCGTACGTCCAGCCCTTATCTTCTCTTAGGTTGAGGTTAACACGACTGTTGAAAGCACCGCCCAAAGCGTAGTTCATGAGACCAACTTTGTAAAACTCGCTGGTAGCATCGTATGGTAAGTTGGTAGCGTAACCCACACGAAACTCTGTTTGAGCAGCTTTAGGAACATCTACAATATAAATAACGCCGTTATCCATAGGATTTTCAGGCTTACTACTCATAGCTGGAAGCACTAATTTTTTGGCAGGCATTTTATTTAAGAACGCCAACTTAGGTAGTACTTCAGCCTCTTTTACATCGCCTACAATTACCACTTTAGCATCAGTGATGCTCATGTTTTGCTCGTAATAGGCTTGAATATCGGCCAGGCTGATGTTTTTGATAGTAGTTTCTGTACCGTCTTCACTCAATGCCATAATGTTGCTAGCACCGTAGTACAGTTTAGGGGCAATACTGCTGGCAATAGCTGCAGGTTGTGTTTTTTGTTGGCGCAGGCCTTCGAGCTGCTGGCGTTGATTGCGTTTGAAAGCATCTTCTGTAAAGTTGGGACGAAGCATACGCTCTTCTAGCAATGCGAGTGTTTTATCTAAGTTCTTTTTGAGTGTTTGTACTCTAAAAGTGATACCATCTAAACTGCTACCAACACTTACACTGCTACCTAACTGTTGTAGTTCGGCAGTCATCTGCTCGGCAGTATAGTTCTTCGTGTCTTCATTCATCATGTCTGCGAACATACCTGCCAAGCCAAGTTTATCTTTTTGATTGGCTTGCATACGATGCCCACCGGGAATCGTAATGGTAATAGTAACAGTAGGCACTTCGTTTGATTCTGCACCAATTACTTGCACATTATTGGCAAGTGTTTTACGCCAGTAGGCTGGTACTTTTACCACCGGGTTAGGTCCGTTGCCAGGTACCTTGCTACGATCGAAATTATCTTTGGCTTTAACGTATTTTAATTTGTTATAGCCGTAATCTGGCGCTTTATACTGTGTGCTATCAATAACATAATTGTCGGCAGCGGCAGCTAATTTTTCCTGACCTTTCGGTAAAACACTAACAAACACACTATGCTTACCTTTAATATAGGTGCTGTACACACGCAGCACATCGGCCTTGGTTACACCTGTATAGTTGGCTAACAACCGCTCAATTTGGTTAGGATTACCTGTAAATGTTTGAAAGGCAGCCAACTGACTAACCTTGCCCTGCACACTCTGTAAGCCATTGATGTACTGACTTTCGATACCACCTTTAAACTTCGCAATATCTTCATCGGTAACACCACGAGCTTCAAATGAATCGAGGGCTGCACGCCAAAGCTTTTCCATATCGGCTAACGACTTACCCATGTAAGGTACAAAGGTGAATTGAAACTCACCCGCCAATTCACTCAAGCTACTGCTTGCACTTGCTTGTAGTGCCAGCTGCTTTTTGGTAAGCTGTTGATACAATACCGAATTACGACCCTGACCTAAGATTTGAGCCAAACAAGCCAATGCTGCTTGGTCGGGATGGTAGTTAGGAACCGTTGGAAAGCCAATAGCAAGTAATGGTAAGCGAGCATAGTTATCGGTATAGCTTACATAGCGATCTTTATCAAGCTTCACAGCTGGCACTTTAACGGGTGTTACCTCTGGGCCTTTAGGAATGCTGCCAAAATATTTCTCTACTAGTTTTACAACATCGGCAGTTTTCACATCTCCACCAACAGTAACCGTAGCATTGTTAGGACCGTACCAACGTAGGAAGAAGTTCTTTAGATCGTTTACGTTCACTCGGTTCAGATCTTCTACATAACCGATGGTTAGCCAACTATACGGATGACCGTAAGGGTACATGGTACGAGCACCTACTTCTTGTACTAGACCATACGGACGATTATCGTAATTTTGACCACGTTCATTTTTAACTGTAGCTCTTTGTACTTCAAACTTTTGTTGGGTTACAGCATCGAGCAAGAAGCCCATTCGATCGGCTTCTAACCACAACATTTTTTCTAGCTGGTTGCTAGGTACTGTTTCAAAATAATTGGTTCTATCGCGGTTGGTAGTACCGTTAAGAGTGCCACCTGCTTCTGTTACAATTTTAAAATGCTGCTCGTCGGCAACGTTATCGCTACCCTGAAACATCATGTGCTCGAAGAAGTGTGCAAAGCCACTTTTTCCGATTTCTTCACGGGCACTGCCAACATGATAGGTAACATCTACGTGTACAACCGGATCGCTATGATCTTCGTGTACTACAATTGTTAAACCATTGGGCAATACATACTTTTCATAAGGTATGGTAATACTATTAGGCTTTTTGGTAACTTTTTCTACCAGTTTTGCCTGTGCCATTAGTGTGCTAGATGCCAATAGCAATCCTGCTCCTAACAACCACGTTTTCTTTATCATACAGTGGAATTTTTAATGTATCAAGTGCGTAAACATTTACCGTAAGGTAGTTACTTACGTAAATGGGTTTAAAAATAAGGCAGTACTACGAAACATGCGGTACACTGTTTTGTATTTCGGTAAAGCTGACAATGCAGGCAATAAAAAAGGCCGCCAAAGCGACCTTGCCATAATGTAATATTGATTTGAGCTAAGCGTATGCAGCGAGTAGCTTAGCGTGTTGTAGTGGTTGTTGCTGTATTAAATCGAAGGTTTTACGATCTAATTGCATGTGTTGTAAAGCATCGATATGACGCTGGGCATGGGTATCGGTACCGATAAAACTCACCAGCTTTTCTTGTAAAAGATGCTGTGCTACTACTTGTGCAGTTTTGCCATAATAGCCACCTAATGAAAGTGCGTTAAGTTGCAGCATACAACCCATGGCTTTGAGTCCTTCGTAATTTTGTAAGTCGTTCGCAAAATAGCTATACCGCTCAGGATGTGCCAATATAGGGCGGTAGCCTTTTAATTGAATTTGAAAGAAAATATCTTGATACATGAGTGGTGCCGCTACATAACTGAACTCTACCAATATCCAATTATCGTAGAGTGTTAAAAGTGGCTCAGGTTGTTGCAGCTGTTGCAAAAACGCTTCATCGAGCATATACTCGGCTGCAGCATGCACTAACGATAATGGATACGATCCTGTGTTCACTAGCTGGGCTTTAGCCGTACCAATGGTATTGGGCGTGTTGTTATACATACCACTCATGATATGTGGTGTGCAGATGGTATGGGTGTACCCTAACTGTTGAAGGCTGTTCGCAAGTGCTTGGCTGGTAGCTATGTTTTCTGCTCCATCATCGATGCTTGGCAGCAGATGATTATGCATGTCGATTTTAAGCAAGGATGCTATAGCTGCGTAACCTACCTTACTACGCTTCAGAAACTGAAACAAGGTTATTGTTTTTGGTGTTTTGCGATTGGTTAGCTGCATCTCCAATAAAAACTACTTTTGAAGGAAATGCCTTTAACTGGTGTTCAGGTATTAACAGCTTACCTCGCTTTTGGTTGTATCGAGAGCGCCAAGTAAGTAACCGATAGAAAAAATAACGCAATACGAACTGACGAAGCTTAGAAAATGGTTTCAGCCAACTGGTAAAGAAATAAGGTTCTAAACCGTTCATTGTCCAAGCTTTACGATCTTCTAAATTGGCTTTGATACGGTTTTGAAAGCTACGATTGCTCATGCCGCCTGTTCGCATTTTAACGATAACAGAGGGCAGATACGACACGGAGATATCGTATTTGAAAAGCACTCTTAGCATAAGCTCATAGTCGGCTGCCGACTTTAATTCTAACGTGTAGCCACCTAGTTGTTCGTATACTGCTTTCTTTAAGAAAAAGGTTGGGTGCGGCGGCATCCAGCCGAAGTAAAATTTATGCCTATCGAAATTGCCACTACGCCATGCACGTACAATTACATTCACATCGTAATGGTATACATAATCTAAATCGGCATAGAGGGCATCGGTTTGTGTACGTTGTAAATGACGCACTACACGACTGATAACGGCATCGTCGGCATAAAAATCGTCGCTGTGTAAGATGCCAATATAATCGCCAGTAGCAACGTTAATACCCTTGTTCAATGCATCGTAGATACCTTTATCTCTACCTACTAAGCACTTTTCAATATGTGGGTACTGTTGAACAATGGCTAGCGTATCGTCGGAGGAGCCACCATCGACTATGATATGTTCAATATCACCATAATCTTGATAGGCAACACTCTCTAAAGTATCGCGGAGTGTTTTAGCACTATTATAGGTGATGGTGATAATTGAAATACGCATAAGCAGATAAACAGGAAATGAAAATAAACCTTAAGATAGCATTAATACAAAGTTGTTTAATTAAATCGGATTTTAAACTTACAAAAAGTTAGGATTGATGTTTTTATCGTTCAATGATGATGTTTTCAAGTACTAACATATCCATTTGTGTACGCAAAAAGCAATTGAGTGCCTCTTCTGGTGTGTTCACAATGGGTTCGTTTTCGTTAAATGATGTGTTGAGTAGGATTGGAACGCCTGTTTTGGCTCTGAAAGTGTCTATTAGTTTATAATATCTGGGTGAAACAGTGGCATCTACCGACTGTAAGCGACCTGTACCATCAACGTGTGTAACTGCCGGAATACTTGCTTGCTTTTCTGCACGAATAGGGAATACTTTTTCCATGAAAGGAACAACATCGTTCACTTCAAAATATTCATCTACATATTCTTTCAAAATGCTTGGAGCAAAGGGTCGGAAACTCTCGCGGCGTTTAATTTTAGCATTGAGCAAATCTTTCGCATCGGCACGGCGAGGGTCTGCTAAGATAGAACGTGCACCAAGTGCTCTCGGACCAAATTCTGCTGGTCCATTAAACCAGCCAATAACGCCAGCATTAATAATTCTATCGGCTACTTTATCGTATAATTCATCTTCGCTGTACTGCTTAAATGCGATTCCTTTTACCGTAAGGTAGGCTGCAATTGCCTCATTGGTAAAGCGACTGCCTGTATAGGCGCTGTAGATTACTGGTTGACGCTCTAGTTGTTGCTTTTGATGCTGCACATACAAGGCTGCTCCCATGGAAATTCCGGCATCGTGCCCGGCACTTGGGATATATACTTGCGTAAATGGTGTATTGCGGGTGATTTTTCCATTAGCAACGCTGTTTTGTGCTACGCCACCAGCTATGCACACTTGCTTGAAGCCGGTTTTTTGATGTAAGTGTTGTAGTATGTGAAAAATGCAATCTTCCGTAACACGTTGTACGCTAGCGGCGATATCTTTATGATGTTGTGTTAATGGCTCGTCTTTACTACACTGCTTGCCAAACAAAGCTTCCATTTTTTCGCCGAATAAGCTAGGAACTGTTGGAATATTATCGTCGGCATAGGTAACAAAACCTTTATGAGCATCTCTGAAATAACTTAGATCGAGTTTAAACAATCCATCGTTAGTAAACTCAATTAAAGTTTTCACTTCATTATAATACTTGGGTTGGCCATAAGGTGCTAAACCCATAACCTTATACTCATCGCCATAGTGCGGGAAACCAAGCAGCTGGGTAAAGGCAGTATAAAAAATACCCAATGAATGAGGGAAGTCAACTGAATCAATTACTTCTATTTGATTACCACGACCAATACCAATCATTGCCGTTGAAAAGTCGCCCGACCCATCGATACTGAGGAGTGCCGCTTCTTTAAATGGCGATGCGAAAAATGCGGAAGCCAAGTGGCTTCTATGGTGCTCGACCTGATGGATTTTTTTCTTTATCTCAGCTGCATCGGCATTGAAATATTGTGCAAACTCATCTTCTAAACTGGTAACCTTTTTTTGGTTGAAAAAACGATCTTTTACAAATCCAATACTTGCGATTGGTTTTTGTGCTAAGAACATGAGTTTTTCTTTTGTTTTAGCATTCGGATCACGACCAATAGCAATATGTTGCACTTGTGCTAAGGTTACACCTGCTGTATCTAAACAAAATTGGATGGCTTTCACAGGAAAACCAGCCCAATGCTTGACCCTTGTAAAGCGTTCTTCTTCTGCAGCTGCAATCATTTTTCCGTCGACAAAAATGGCTGCGGATGAATCGGCGTGGTGTGCGTTAATTCCGAGGATAATCATGTGATAGGTAGTAGATTATGATTCTTAAAAAGAGAAAAGGCTTTTATAGTTTTCTCTTGCATTTAACTGTTGGTAATGATTGGATGCAAGTTGGTGCGCACCATTACAATATTGCTCAAAGCTATTTGTATCCATCATGGCAATGGTATCTAACAACGCAACAATATTTTGTTTTGCATTGATATCGACATTCCATCCAGCAAATTGATGTTCGAGATTATTCCATGGTGTAAAGTGGCTCGTAATAATGGGGCGGCCTACGCTTAAACATTCATATAGGGCATGTCCAAAATTTTCACCTTTAGTAAGAAAAATTCCAGCATCGTATGAAGCAAAAGTACTTTGAACATTGGCAGGAAGTACATCGCCTTTGTAAGTGATTTGATTATTGGTATGGGTTGAGGCTAGTAGTTTTTCGCATTCCGCCCAATAATCTTGATCTTTAATAGGCCCATAAATATCTAAAGTAATATGTTCTGCTGAGGATTGCACTGCTTTTATTGCGTCGTATAGATTTTTTTTGGCTGCAATCAATGATATATAGGCTAATCGTAACGTTCCTTTTGCTTTATTGACTTGCCCGATTGATTGTAGTGGCTTTTTAGGAATATTAGGCACCACTTGTATACTAGCATTATAGCCAAATTGCTTGCGAATATCTTGCGCCTCTACTTGGTCGGTAGCATGCCATGTGACTTTTCTGAGCAGACTGGATAACTTAAGCCCTGTTAAATAGGTCTTTTTTTTAAGTGGCTTACTAGCCAATGCACCCTCTTGCAGCATACCTCTTGGAGCAATGATCAATTTAGTATCGATCTTCTTAGTACTATACAATAAGGGCTTTACAACATAGTTGAATGTAAAAATACCATTGAGGTAAATACATGAAAATTTTCTTTTTTTTATTGCTTTACTGTAACCTTTGGTTTGGTTATACCAAACCATGATTGCTTTATTGCTGTTGGGCAAAATTACTTCTACCCATTGATCAGTCAGTAAACCTTTTAGAGGAGTATTACTATTTAGATCATAACAACTAGTGTAAATGAAGATATCATAATCATCTGATAGTAATGCAGTGGCATTAACAAGCGATTGTATTGGACCACCTGCTTTATAAGCGGGGTAGAAGTAATCGTAAATAAAGAGGAGCCTGTTATTTTTCAAATCAGTTTAATTCTATTTTCTTCAATTGATGAATGATCGTTTCGTATGAAAACACCTGCATAATTTCCCGACTTTCTCGTTTAATTACCTCTTTCTGGTGCTCAGAAATACTTAAAAGTTGTAGTATAGCATCTGCCAATCCTTGTATATCTCCAGTTTTGTATACAATACCGTTTTTCTTAACTAAGTCGTATGCACAACCACAGGTATCTGAAACAATAACAGGTATACCAAAATTAACTGCTTCGTTTACAGAAAGCCCCCAAGTTTCTCCTAATCCTGAAGGCATCACAAATACATCAGCAGCTGCATAGTAGTAAGGTATAAGCGATTGATTTACAAATCCTGTTAATACCACTTTACTATCCAACTGATGCTTTATGCTATAATCTTCCATCTTATCACGCAATTCGCCTTCACCCACAAAAACAACACACACATTCAACTCCCTGATAAGATTTAACGCCTCAAGTAAGTGTAATGGATTTTTCTTAAGTATGTACTTGCCAGAGAAAAGGATAATTTTTTTGTTTGAAGGTAAGTTCAGTAACGATCTTGCACTATCCTGAGATGTATGCTTTGCGATAGTAGAAAACCTATCGTTATCTACGCAATAGGGAGTGAAAAGTAATTTTGATTTATTGATATTAAGCTTTCTATAGAATAGCTCATTTTGTTGCCCTATATAAAGTGCATAATCGATGAAAAAAAATAAAAATCGTAACATCAAATTTTTAAAGCCTGTTACTGTTTTATTTTTTTTCAATTCTTGGTTTAGTGGTGTTTCAGCTCTTAAACAAACCTTATGACCATATAATTTAGCAGTAATTATACAAAGGATATTTGTGAAGTAAGCCCAACCATGTACTACGACAATACTTTTCGGAGCCTTTCGTAAAAAATCAACAATTCCCCAATTGATTAAGCCCCAGAAGCCATTATATAAGGATGGTTTGAGGCTAAAATTTTTCAAAAAAATAGACTTATACCCTTCTAATAATGGAATATCCCAAGTGACACTTTGACTAAACTGCTTATCAACATACCCATTAATGGTTTCATCGGAACTATACAAAACAGTTAAATCAAATGCTTTCTCTGCCTCTATTTTTTGGTATAAAGGAACGAAATACTGTATTGGATGAGAATTTAAAAAAACCAAATTTGTGTAGCTATCCACGTAAAAAAGGGTCTAATCTTTTATATAATGTGCTCTGCGTAAGCTTCATCACTAGAAAGTAAATCAGTATCCATCCTAGTGCCTTTTTTGTATCGGCTCCGTTGATATTAATTAATAAGAAGAAAGGAGCGGTGAACACCCACGACCATAATACGTTTTTGGAAGTGGTGTATAAATTTTTATAAAATAGACCGAAAAGGCAACCGAAGAAGAAAAGTATCGCATGCATAAAATATGGTCCAAAATCAATGTACGCATCAGCGATATAACCTAGGCTAAATGAAGTAGCAGATTCTCTACCACTAAGCGTGATACCTGTATACCTTGAAGTATGCTTTGTATCATCTAGAATCTCTTTATTAGGGTTTAGAAACCTAGGTACAAGATAATGTTCAATAGCACTCCAATAAATTTGCCCATACTGATGAGGTACTACTTTAGGTACATAATCAATAGTTGCTGCAAAATACTGAACGTATCCAAGCCTGTCTACAAATGCAGTAACACCATCTTGGTATTTCACTTCATCAACGTTGGTAATCAACTCCTTTAGTTTGGCATTTGCCTCTTCTCTAGAAATTACAATCGATTGAGTTACCTGACCTTTTGTAACATAAGCTCGATATTCATTCTTAACCGCCGACCAAAGCACAAAAATGTGGAATAACAGCACACCAGCTAAAAACAGTGTTAGGTAAGACTTTACAGTTAATCTCGGCTTTAAAATAATAGAACCTAGAATTATGTAGCTAATGATATTAATAAAATTACCTGCAAAAAAGGATGTTAAGCTTAATAGAACTTCGAATGTTATAAAACTATAAAAAGTACTTTTAAGAAGGGATCCTTTTTTATGAACGATGTAAAATGTCACTAAGAAGAAACCCCATTTAATATATAAAAAGAAATAAAAATATTGAACAAGCGTGGGAAACCGCCATATAATACCAGACACAAGAATAGTTACAATACTAAATACAATATAAAATGAAAGCGTTTTTTTAGCATCGTACATCCATAGAATATCTTGAATAGGATGATGTTTCACTTTTTTTACCAAAAGGTGGACCCCAAAAGAAAAAAAATACAACCCAACTATTGAATAAAGTACCGCATCATTCATAGTGTATGCGGGAAAACTACTTTTTAGTGTACGCTCTTCTAGCGTAATACGTAAAAAATTGCAGTGCAATAGCTGGGTGGCAGAGTTTAGCCACTGTAATATCATACCCCAAAAAAGCACATTTGACTGGCCATCAATCCAAAGTAACCTAAAAGCAAATGCAGGATAAAGTATTACTGGTACAGTTATTAAGAAATTAGGGGTAAATAACAAACAATAACTGAGATAGGCGAAAATTAAGATATAAATCCCTTCTGGTACTTGCTTCTGCCCTGCTATCATTAATTATTAATTGAAACTGATTTAAGGACATTGGTAAATTTGACTGCAGCCACATCAATACTAAAATGCTGCTCAACTCGAATACGACCGTTATTAACTATAGATTGATAAAAACTTTTGTTTTCCGCATATTTTAGTATTGCGTCGCTCATAGCGGCCACATCTCTTTTTTCTACAACAATTCCAGATGTATTATGCTCAACTATTTCTACAGCGCCTCCACTGCGGGTTATGACTACCGGCCTACAAGCCGCCATAGCTTCTGCAACCACTAAACCATAACCTTCGTCATGCCTAGAAGCAAGTATAACAACATCTACATTCCTATAAAACAAATCTACATCTGATAACCAGCCAGAAAAATATACTACAGAAGAGAGTTTTTTAGCTTCTATTTCACTTTTGAGCTTATCATACAATGGTTGTAGTTGCTTTCCTCCAAAAACCAATCTTAGTTGTCTATTTGTCTTATATGCATTTTCGAATGCTTGCAATACGTCTTCATGCCCTTTTGTTTCTGTCATTTGTCCTGTAATACCAATTATGAAAACATTATCACTCCAATTAGCAGCACTTGAAAATTCATTTTTACGAATCATGAATTCGGGTTCTAATGGCTTCACATTAATGCCATTATGTACTACAGCAATTTTATTTACCGTACAACCTAATTCTATCAGTCTCACTTTTACATTATCGGAAATTGCAATAAATTTTTTTATAACTTTTTCATAACACCCAAAAGTGTACTTCTGGAATCTAATTGAAGGTGCAGGATCATGCATGTGACAAACTATAGGTATTTTTATAAACCATAACAGTGGGAGTAAAAGAATTAGCTCATGATGATTTGCAAAAAAGAGCACATTTGGCTTTTCCCTACGAATTAGGTTGATATAATCGAAGTACAAAACCGGGATTTTAAGCAAAGCCTCCGCACTCATTTTAAGATTTTTAATATCGAGTTTTCGGCTAAACATACCTAACCAACTATAGGTGTAAGCAAAATGCTTTTTTTCTAATAAGCTTTCAAAATCACCGTTACTCCATCTTGATAACAAGAAATGAGGTTCAATCTCTGATTTACAAGCATCAAATAAATCTATACTAACATGCTGTAAGCCAAAACAAAATCCACTTGGTATGCTTACTAAGATTTTTAATTTTTTACTCATCAAAAAAGTGTGATGGCCAGTTGCCTGATTGAATGTTTATAGGCAGTTCTTTTGTAGGCACATGTATACTCGTAATTAAGTCGACGGAATCTGGTGCCCACTCCTGAGACTCACGATGACTTGATTTATCAAATTTATGTGCAAGGCGCTCATTATCACCAATCCAACAGGCATGATGAAAAACTCCTATATTTTCGGGACACGTTATAAATCCATAGAATTTGCTGCTCCAATCAGGTAAGTGAAGTAATTTAAATAGTTTCTGAAGCCTTGATTCATTCCAACTTACTACTCTTCTCTGCTCAAATAAAACACCGGGTCGAATAAAACCAAAATGTGTAAAATCAATCACACTTCTAGGGACTCTATGATTCCATGTACGTAAATAGTTATAGCCAGTTACACGCATGCCCCTAGGGCGTTTTTTTTGCAGAAAGTTAAGTATCGCTGGCAATGTAGAACTATCATAAATTTCGTCTGCATCTATAATCCAAAAATAATCAGGTGGTTGATGAAAACTTTTGATGTCGTCTATACTTCTACCGTGTGATTGGGTATGTTGATAGCTAGCATGATTAAACGCCAACATTTCCATATTTCTGGCTGCAGCTTCATCAGGCATTCTCCGTATAACAATGTTAATTTTACCTTCAGTATCAGGAAAATTGAGTAGAATTTGTATAGTTGTATCAGGTGTCACCAACTTTCCGTACCAATCACGGTCATATTGAGTAATAACCGATATCTTAGAACAATGAGGATAAATTGCATCAATACAGTTTCTAATAAACTTTTCCTCATTTAAAGCAAGAATAATTGCATGAAGTTTTAACATTGAAACAATTCTAAGAATTCAGATTTGAAGTAAACCAAAACAAATATTTTATTCCAAATATTATTTGCAATAAAATAATATTATTTGTGCTTAATCAATTGTAAGAAAATTAATTTGTTATCTTTTTAATAACGTTCAATATCAACGGAGTTTTGCACGTTTTTAAATTTTGTAGAAAGTTCATTTTTAATCTCCGACTTATAGATTTCGTATACTGCATCGACATTTGGTATGAAGTCATCATAGAACACTATAGAATTGAGACTTATTATGAATTGAGGTTGATATATCGCTCTTAATCTTGTTATCAAACAATAAAATGGCATTCGAATTCCATTATCAAAAAAAGCAATAAAAGTATCCGCATATTCCGCTTTTTCAATTTTTGTATTGTTGTACCCTGACTGAAGCCAGCTCTTTAAGAACCCAATCTACCAGATTTTAAAAATTCAGGACACAATATTACTTGGATCCCACCCGGCTTTAGCATTCTCGCAGATTCTTGTAGTAATAATGAAGGGTTGGTACTTTGCTCAAGAACAAAAGTTGAAAACACTAGGTCGAATTGGCAATTTCCGTTAGGCAGTTGATTAGGCGCTTCAATAACTTTAAATTGAGCTGTAGAATAGGTATTTTTATTTTTTTAAAAAAGACTATGTGAGAAATCGCAACCTCAATATTTTGGGGCAAGATGCAGGTGATATTTCAAAATATTAGCAGCACCACAACCAGTCTCACATATTGACATTGCGCTATTAGCTAATCTTACTATTTCACAATAACCAATTTGATCTTCTCTTATCCATTTGTTCTCTGTGAAATTTATATCTCCGTAATATGCTGGATTAGCAGTATAAAAATATTTTTAATCGGTTCTCCAAATCAGAGATTTTGGAATTATTCTTCGCACTTTTACTACTGACCCAATTCAATTTTCTATGCATTAACTCATTTTTTTATCAAGTGTGAGTTTAAAGAATAAACTAGTGGTTACTATTTCATTTGGAAGATTAAACAACTAGAATCACATGCTTTACAATAACTGCAAGTGATGTTCTAAAACATTGATATCTACCTCTAAATCATAATCTCTCGATTCCGCAATCAGGTAATAATAGACTAATTCACGATAATAGGATGTACAAAAATGAGATAACTCTTTATAGTTCTCTGGAAATATTTCTATAACAGTAGTTCCACTTTTTGCAAACATCAGATTTGCTAATGCTGCACCATGGACACCTATAATGCAATCTGCATTATAAAACAAGAAAGCCTGATCCAAAAAAGAGAGATTATCCATACTTGTACAAAAGAACCCATACTGTCTCAGTAAACTTTCTACCTCTTGTTCGTTTATAAGCTTACGACTTTTAACTGCTCCTCTTTTAATATATATTTTTCGTCTTTGTTGAATTGTTTCAACTAATTTGCCTGTATTACTCCATACAGCTTTTCGAATAAATTCAATATCATCGTACGATCTGAAAATGAAATCACCACACTTAGAGTTTATGTAAGGAAATGCAAAGAGAATGTGCTTTGAAGTGCAGGGGTAATTAACAATTTTTTTGGGTGGTATACCAAATAGCTCCAGCGTTTCGATGTGAAAACGTCTCAACTTTGTATCTCCAATATAGAAATAATCAATCTCTGTTAACGCAATCACATTTTGATAATATTGTAATAGAGGCAGCGCAAACTGCAACCAATGGTAGTAATTCTCAACCCAGTGGTTTGATAGATAGCAAATGATACCGTTTAAAAACTTTACCCTCTTAGGAAGGTATTGCTGAGAAATTAAAGATCTATCAAATACTATCCGATCATCAGCAATTGGTTGATGATTTATATTGAATAGATAATGATTTGATAAGTAATAATTAGAATCTTTAATTTCTAATATGTAGGTATAATCTTGCTCTACGATGGGGTTAACAATTGACCACTTATCTGTCGCCAGATTTATAGCTACTGTGTTGGATAAATGAATTGAATTATAGGTAGTAGTCAGTTGTATTTTATTACTTTTACAGTATTCATCAATATTTTTATCATTCAGCATTACAGGATACTGAACTTTATATCCAAAAAATTTATTGAATAGACTATTTAGTTTTTTATAAATCTTGTATTTTTTTTCTGAATAAGACATATGCTCAAAAATTAAGTCATATCAATTTGCTAATACTATATAAATTTTGCTAACCCTGCCTACCACTTACATTAGCTAATATTTGAGCATGGACAGGTAACAGTTTAATTTTTAAATTCTCTTTTCAGTATATTAACCCATCTTTCACCATAAGCATCCCAGCTAAACTGATCTCCCTTCATCTTAATAAGTTTGCTCATCTTGCTAATATGAGTAGGATTTTCGATAAAATATTTCATAGCACTCACCAATGCGGGCAAATCATTCGGCGTTATGATGAAACCGCTAATCCCATCTTCTACAAGTTCTGTTACACCAGAATTAAAAGTTCCGATAATAGGCAATCCGAATGTAGCCGCTTCAATTTGAACTTGTGCGAATCCTTCGAAATTACTTGGAAACACAAAAACATGATGACTTTCATACAAGCTTCTTATTTCCTCTTTTAAAACAACCCCCTTGTTGACTATGTTACGAGGTAAAGAAATGCTATCTGGCATTTTACCATATCCCGCAATAGTTAACACTGCATTGTCAGTATTGATGGATTCCCATGCTTCTAACAATAGAGGTAATCCTTTCCTAGCTGTTAAAGCACCAAAAAACAGAAATTTAATTTTTTCATCTACTACCTTTTGTGAACTATTCCTAATTCCACTAACGATACTAGTACCAAAGGGATTTATGTTGATCTTATTTTCAGGTATACCATGATCAGTATATGTTTTTTTTACGAAACTACTTGGTACAACTAGTGTATCTGCTAATAACATTTCACTTTCTTCTAAATCAATTAGATGTTTAGACTTTGACTGTATATGTTCACGCCAATTTGGATATTTTTTTTTTAGAACATCGTAAACCAATTCTTTAGACCTAGGATGACCGATACTGACATCAAGAATAAACCGCTTACGCAATTGCTTACACCTTTCTGCTAATATCCAACTGGAAGTATCGAAGCCTATCACAACATCACATGCTAGAATTGCAGCATCAGGAATCTGCTCTTGAAAACGCTTATTACGCTTATAAAAAACTGCTTCAGCGTCATTTCCCAGTCGTAATTGCAGCAGTGCACTCCATTCTATCCAAACAGTATTTTTTATTTTCTTAGGGCTTACAGACTCTATAAAACGATTACCCAACATTTTTAATACCAATCCTGGTAAAAGACTCAGTATCTTATAGAAAAGGCCATTTTTTGAAATAGCAAAACCTGTGTAAAATCTATACAACAAATCATGCTTTTCTAGTTGCTTAACGAGGTAGTGCGAGTATTGTGTGCCTGGATGAGCTATCAGTACTTTCAAAAGATAACTGTTAAGATTTTTTGCTTAATTTAGAAGTTGCATTGAAACGCCTAATAAAAAGTTATTCTACATTTCATACACTTCAGAGAAAATTTTTGAGAAAACATAATTATTTTAGGTAGTATATCTCTTTGATGGAGTTGGGGATTTTGGTGTCTGCTTTTCAGTAATAAAATGTAATAAATAAGCTAAAAGACAACAAACTAGAATGGCAATCACGATGAAGTATTGATTTTTAGGCATTTGGTTGTTGTTTCTACTTAACAAAAAACCATTCATAAAAACCAATATTGGAAAGTGAATGATATATAGTGTGTATGAAAACTTTCCTAATGACTGTAACTTTTCAAGTGTATTAACAATTGAAGCATTCAAAGATTTTAGATGAAAAAAGATGGATAGAATCCCCAAAAAACCCAAAGCACAAAATAAATCTTTATACATGGGGATATATTTTGAAAAAAAAGGCAACACCAAGAGTGCAATACTTAAGGGTGCTAGCAACAAAAACGACTGTTTAATGCGCCCAACATAAATATCTGCCAATAGTGTGCCTAACCACCAACAAATTAATGCTCCAAAAATGTCATTTACAAGTCTATTGGGGAAAATAAAAAATTGGGAAGTAACCATTATTGAAAATAGTAAAACGACAAAGAGAGTTGATGATATACTCTTTTTATTGAGATAATATAAAAATGGATATAACATATAAAACCACCACTCGAATTTTAGTGACCACAAAGGAGTGTTTGAACCCCAAACAGGTACGTAGGTGTTTTGAAGAAATATTAGATTACCAAGTAAATTAATAAAACTAAATTCTATGTGAATATTTTCATTAATTAGTGTGTTTGGTGTTGCATGCTGATAAATACTGTACCCAAGTTGCTTACCGCAAAAATCTAATAAGAATCCTAAAATAATAGCAGCAATTAGTGGAGGATAAATCCTTTTTGCTCTTCTTTTGATGTAAGAAAAAAAGTCGAATGAAACTGATGCAGTACCACTTACTAATTGATTTGCATACCTCAAATGAATCACAAAGCCGGACAATACAAAAAAGAAAAGTACCATTTCATGCCCGTACCTAAACAAACTAAAGAAATAAACAAAAAATCGTTCAACCAAAGAATAATCATTGATATGCTCTAAAAAACTACTATAACCTTCCCACATCAGCCACCTTGCGTGGCCAACCAAAACATAAAAAGCTGCCAAGCCTCTCAATCCGTCTAGAAAAACTAACTTATTGCTATTGATATCTGACAAAATAGATTCTAATTCCTAACTTTCTTAATTAATTTTGCTGGCACTCCCGCAACAATGCTTCCGCTAGGGATGTTCTTAGTTACCACAGCACCTGCTGCTACGATACAACTATCACCAATTATTACGTCTTTAAGTATAATGGCCTTAGCACCAATCCAACAGTTATTCCCTATTATAACTTTTCCTTTATCCATAGAAAAGTCTCTGGGAGATTTTCCAATTTCTAATTGATGGTTGGAATCTGTTATGAAAACATCTGGACCAAACATATTACCATTACCAATTTCAATATAATTGCATGCATCGATAATTATATTTTTATTGAAATAGTTGTTATCACCAATCAGAATTCTAAAGCCCTCATTTGCAGTGTCTTCTGGCCATAATTGGTATCCAATACTAAAAGCATTATGACTACCGATTTTAATTTGGCTCAACCGCCTGCACCTACCATGCAACTCAAAACGATTGTGCATGCCAATATTTGCTCCCAACAATCTGTAAACAAGAAGCTTAATCCGTGATACTATCCCATGTGGGACTTTGATTAATATCCTTTCAATAAGTAGCCGCACAGAATTACTTTTGTAACCGTAGAAATTTTGAATAAGCAGCATAGCTGACAGCCATTCGCTGCTTGTTTGGAATTTTTAAAAAATTGAAAAAATCTTTGAATCCAAGCAAACAAGGTTTTACTAGATTCTCTTTTCTGTTGAAGAATGCAAATCTTAAATGACTTATACATTTATAGCATAACACTTGTATTAATAAGTACCAAGGTGCTCTTCGATAAGTGAAAACAAGGTCGTTACAAACACCTGACTGATGCTGCTTTCTTAAGTCTCTTGAAATATTTGTTTTGTCATGCCAAACAAATGCACCTCTTGCCAGTATGATCAGAAGAGATTTATCCATGAGCCTAATACACAAATCTTTCTCTTCACTTCCGTAAAAGCCCGGACTTTGTAAATAGCCGCCTGCACTCAAGGCATGCTCGATATTAAGAAGATGACCGCAGCCTATATATGTTGAAGTTTCAGTATATTCAATAGGAGGATTAATATTAACTTCTACTGAAGCGTCATCAGGACTCAATATATCAAGTGCCACAGCGCCAACCTTAGGATTAGCATCTAGAAACTTTATGACCCGTGTTAATGTATCTTTTGATAAAAACCATGCATCATCATCCAAACTACAAAAATATTTAGCCTCTTTATCAAGATGTAAAAACAAGTTTCGGGCATACATATATCCTTTAGGAACATCTGATATAATCCACTCAACTTGCGGATATTTTTCTTGCAGCAAATGTGTACCATCTGTTGATGCATCATCAAAAACAACAACTTTTAAGTTTGGATAGGTTTGTTCTAAAGCAGATTCGATTGCCTTTGGTAAAACTGTAACTCTGTTTTTTGACGTTATTCCAACAATAACCTTATCCATTTGCTATGAACTAATGATGTATCTTAAAGCTTGCAGTTTGCCAAACATAATTTTATGTATTAACAAACTATTTTTTTTAACTCTTAAAGCTGACAATATGCCAAAAAACTCAAAAAGAAATAATTTCAAATAATCAGTTATCCCTTTCTTGTTAAGTACTTTCACCATTACATAATGGCGATTTATAAGTTCCATTTTTGAAAGTTCGACTATATTACTTTTATGCTCTCCTGCTTGACTATCATGAAAAATTCTTGCCTTTCGGGTATTGTAAAGTTTTGATTTTTGGGCTACTAGTAGTGAAAGTGCTAGATCTTCCATTAAAGAATAACCAGTGAAATTTGGAGTAAATACCGGATCCGGTAATACACTTTTTCTATAAAGTGTACATGTAGTATTTAACCAATCAACCGATTGAAGATCAGGATAATCTTCCTTATCTTCTGGCAAAAGATTCCATGCAGGGCCAATGCACATTCCCGCGTAGGATGGAAGCTTTTTTCCATGCATTAACAAATACATACATCTTGTAAAAAAGCCTGGTGCATGATATTGTTGGTTGGTAATCATTGCATTTACACCCCCAACCTCAATGCTACTATTTATGGCCAGCCAGAGTTTAGCAATGCACTCTGGCTCAAAAATGATATCATCATCCATGAAAAGAATGAAATCTTCTAACGCTAACGCAACACCTTGATTTCGCTGTGCAGCTGCCCCTTTTGCATTTGCTTTTACCCACAGAATATGAGCAAATTTATTTTTACAAAGAAGGCAGGAAGCATCATCATCAGAAGCGTCTACAACAATAATTTGTTTTGGAACTAATGATTGCTCTGATAAACTATTCAATGTTTTATCTAGGGCAATAGCTCTATTAGCTGTTGCGATGATTGCACTGACTGGAATTTTTTGCTTTACAGTCTGATCCAAGTTGGTGGAATTAAATCATCCGTATTAACAGAAGTATTATTAAACCAAACCTTAGGAGTAATTATAATTTTATTTGTAGTATTACTTAACCAAGCTGCCCACCATGCAAATGTTGAATTAGGAATAATAAAATGATTGCAAGCCATCATAAGTTGTAAATAATTACTGAATTTTCTTCCAGCATACTCGTGACTTACAAAAGTTTTTTTGTACTCTAAATGATTTAAATGTTGCATACACCAATTCAAATCATCTGAAAAAATAAAAAGTTCGAAATCATTGCCAATATTGCTTTCTAGAACAGATAATGCATGCTCGTAATAATCAACCCCAATATTTTTCATTATAGAAGCCGTAGCGTTAACATTAAGATAATCTGTTTTTCTAACATTAAGACATATCGATTTATTACTTGATTTTATGACTTGTAATAACTCCTTAGAATTCTGATTAAAAGGCTCCTTTATTATAAAATCACTACGTATTATCTTTTCAATACCTAAAAAATACTTGTAAGACTGCCAAGTACCACTTAAATAAATATCCCCCTTTTTTTCAAAAACATTTTCATCAAAAGCAAAAGAAGTTTCCCTAATATACTGCTCTTTAAAAAAAGGCTTGACAATTCTGCCTAATAATTTCACAGGTAATAAGGCTCCATCAGTATGATAACGAAATGTAATTAACCTATCTGCAAAAAAGGAATCTAAACTAAATATATCTAAATCAAAATCTCTATTTACTGCATGCTTTCCAGGCTTCCAATTCGTTAAAATACTCTTGTCCAACAATAGTTGTGTATTATTTATTATAGCTAAATGCCTGCCTATAGCATACTGAAACATTTGATTTCCAAGTCCGCCTAGCAATTGTGTGACAACCATTCGTTTATTTCTTGCTATCTATGAAAATTGTATTGATATAAGTATCTGCAAATATCGTATATCCGTTGTCTTTCATTAAATTAATAATCTCAACTCGCTTTCCTGAGGTTGCATCTTTTGTGTAATGCACCGTTTCAATACAAAAAATATATGGTCGATATTTTTGAAATGGAAAACTTCTTAAAATCTCTTCATCTAAACCTTCTACATCTAAGTTGATTAGAGTAGGAGGCTCTCCATTTAAATGGCTTTCTATGATTTGTGTGATTGTTTTCAATTCAACTTTTATCTTAGTTTTAATTTTACTCAAACCCGCGAGGACTAAATCTTCTGCCTCTTGTTTAGAGAAAGTATTCAACAAGGGGGTCTCCATGATATAGAAATCAGCTTCGTAGTTACTATTAGCAGCTATTCCTATATTAAGATTTAGATCTTCCTTTCTTAATTTTTTTAATAATTTAAATAAATTAGGATCGGGTTCTATGTTTATTCCACGATAACCTTGAAGATAAAATTTATAAGTATTATTAAACTTTGTTGGATGATTCGCACCAACATCAAGATATGTAAATGCTTCAATTTTTTTTGCCTTAACCAGAAAATCAACTATAATGTCTTCTCCAGTTTGTGCAAATGTAATTTCAAACTGCTCATTGGTAATTTTTTTGTATATCCTATGAATAAGGGATAATAGAGACATAAAAAGAAAGTTCAAATTAGGTTTAATATTTTAAATTAACCGCAGGAATAGATATGAATAGATTTAATACATTACAGAGCTTAGATTCAATTAATTCTTATTAGAATCCCTTAAAAACCAACTATCAACAATTTCTTTAACTGTATCTTCCAAGGTCTTTGTGATATCCCACATTGGGTAATGACTTTTTATCTTCCGAAGATCACTATAATAGCAGATATGATCACCTTCTCGATTTACTGCATTATATACATATTTCATTTTCTTTTGAGTGAAATTTTCAGCAATTGAGAATGCCTCTAGAATTGAACATGTATTTTTCTTTCCTCCCCCCAAATTATATACCTCAGCAATTCTGGGCTCATTTATAAATTGTTCGATAAAACTTGCAACATCATAACTATGAATATTATCTCTAACTTGTTTACCCTTATAACCGAAAACAGTATATTCTTTTTCTTCTATATTACATTTTATCAAATAGCTTAAAAAGCCATGTAGCTCTACTCCGCTATGATTTGGCCCTGTCAAACATCCACCTCTTAGACAACATGTTGGCATATTAAAATATCTACCATACTCTTGCACCATAACATCTGCTGCAAGTTTAGAAGCCCCAAATAATGAATGCTTACTTTGATCAATAGTGAAACTTTCTGGTATACCGTTATAAAAATTTTCATCTTCGTACTCCCAGCGTGTATCCAATTCCTTCATCTTAATTGAGTTGGGTGCATCTCCATACACTTTATTTGTACTCATATGAACAAACGGAATCAATGTAGAATAACGTCGAACAGCCTCCAATAGGTTTATGGTTCCAACTGCATTCGTATCAAAATCATCAAACGGTATAGCCGCTGCTTTATCATGACTAGGTTGAGCAGCAGTATGAACTACAGCGTCAGGTTTAATATCTTTTATTAAACTAATAATGGCATCTCTGTTTCTAATATCTAATTCATGGTGAGTAAAATTTGTAAGTATGCTCTGAAGCCTTCTTTGGTTCCAACGTGTATCACCGAGAGGTCCAAAAAAAATTGCTCTCTGGTTGTTATCGATACCGTGTATTCGCCAACCTAAGGCAGAAAAATATATACATACCTCACTACCAATTAAACCCGACGAACCCGTTACTAATAGTGTTTTCATTTATTTCTTTCAATTATTATATGGAGTCATTCAACTGCAGTCTCAATTGACTTAAACACATTTTTTATTATATATATTTAATTATTTTTGCTGGGACACCTGCAGCAACACAGTTGGATGGTATATCATTTTTGACAACTGAACCTGCCCCTATAACTGTATTTGCACCAATGGTTACACCTTTCAAAATAGTTACTCCAGCACCTATCCAAACATTATCACCAATCTTAACTGGCGCAGTAGTTTTTTCCCCACGATGATACGGAAGGCTTAGGTCAACTTTTAAACCATAATCAAAGTCAGAGATATAGCAATTTGGTCCAATTTGAACCCTATCACCAATGGTAATCTGATGATGACAATCTATTATTGAGAATGAATTTAGATAAAAGCGAGCCCCAATATGAAGATTACCTGGCTTATTATTTATGGTTCCAATATTAACCTTTGAATAAGCCTCAAAACAAGCATAAGGAGAAAGATGAAACCCAGTGAAGTTTCCATACAAAAATGGAGGTGCACATAGAATTGCACCTTCAATTGATGCACCACGCATTTTAAGATTTAGTATATAAATTCTAGCCATTATTTTTTTATAAGCCTTACTAATGGCATCAAATAGCATCATACATGCTGCATTTTTCGTATTCCATTAATACAAGAAAAAAGATTTACACATAACGTTGGAATTGCACACATCATCGCGAAATACCAAACCTGTTCAAAATTCTTAGGCGCCATATATTTAAGCAGCACCACTTGTAAGAAAATGGTAAATGGAATTGCTATCCAATTTTTGGTAATCCACATTTTAGAGTAATTAACAGCATAAATGAAACCACTAAAATTACCTATACAAATTACTAGTACTGTTAAATATAAAAATGGAGCTATATTACTATACTTGGCTCCAATTAGCCAAATAAACGGATGTGGCCACTTCTTAATTGCTAGTATTGCTATGATATACAATAGCAAAAATAATATACTGGTGAAAAGCAACAGCTTAATGAATTTTATCTTGTTCTGAATTTTAGCAAACTGAACAATAACAAAATTATTTACAAATGCATTCACTGCTACCACAAATAAACTAAGCCTACCAGCAGCATTAACATCTGCTAGCAAACTAGTACTCCCTAGAAAAGTAAGAATAAAAATGACTATTTGAGCATCAAAATAGTTGTATAAATTAACAGGGAGTTGGCTGTAATATAATTTGTTGAGTGGTGTAATCCTTTCCTGGAGATTTGGAGGTCTGCTGAGAATATAAGGTTTACAATATTTCTTAAATAAAGTAAGCTGAACAGCATAAGAAAGTAGTAGTCCTAAATATGCAAACTCACCTACAACATTTGGGTAAAAAGTAACAAGTACAACAAGAGTAATTCTACTTATGCTACCACATAGGGTAATTAGTTGAACTGTATTGTACTTTTCCCACAGATTAAATACGGCTTGATAAAGCTGTATTCTTATCCGCATTAAAACATCTAATACAATGAGCGGCAAAAAGAAAGTTAGCCGAAAACTTGCTAAATCATTTTTGATAAACAGCCAACAAAAAAGAGGTATAGAAATACCTATTACAATCCACTTTTTCTTAGCAATGAAATACTCGATATCAGCAAATAATTGACTAAATTTATTAATATAATTTTTGAGTCGAACCCCCTCTGAAATTAGATAACTACCTATGCCGCCAATTGAAATATTGACAATAGAAACAGCCATCACACTAGCAATACCAAAATACGCATATTCTACTTTAGATAACGCCCGAACAATCAAAATACCACTAAAAGCATCTACAGCCTGAATTAGGATTTGGAAACTGAAGAAATTGGTTATAATCTTCAATAATTTTTTTAAACGCTCTATATTTTTTTTATGTAATAAAGTGGTAGTAGACAACCGTTGAACTTGACTTTTAGTTTTTATTTTGATGAAGCATACGTAATAAATTTTGCTGATATACTTTATAAGCAAAGTGTGTAGCCACTAGCCTTTGTTTTTCATTGGTATTAGCTGCATAAGATAATACCTCTTTTATCGCCTCTTTAATAGCTTCTATAGATTGCGTATCTACTAATTGGCCTAGTTCGCCTCCTCGTAATGCTTCTACACTACCATCACTATTGCCTGCAATAACAGGTGTTCCTAAGGCTGCGGCTTCTATAAAAACAATACCAAAACCTTCTTTCTGAGAAGGCATAATAAACACATCGGCCATGCGATAATGATCTTGTACTTCATCATCGGCAATAAAACCAGGAATATCGATATATGCTTCTACTTTTAATGATGCTGCCAATGCAAATATTCTTGCATACTCTTTTTCATCATACTTACCACAAAGCAAGTACTTGAACTTGAGTGTAGGCTGTTCTGCTTTTAATAATGCTAACGCTCTTACCACCTGATCGTATCCTTTGTACTTTTCGCCATAACTTAAACGAGCTAAAGTGAGTATGATTTTTTCTTCAGGTTGTATATGGTATCGCTTATGCAAATACTTAGGCTTGGTGCTTGAGTTGCTATAATATGTATGGAAGAATGGATCTAAACAATTATGCAACACTTCAATTTTTTCAGGTGCTACCTCATTTACCGCAATCAATTGCGATTTAGTGTAATTACTTACTGCAATAATGCGATCGGCTCTTTGTAGTAACCATTTTTTAAAGCCCCTTTGTGGCGACCATACTTCAATACCATGTGCCATTAAAGTGATTCGCGTATCTTTTTTACGTAAGTGAATCAACCAAATAGCTGCGGCTAAGTTGATGTGCCCCACCAAGATATGCCTCCAATGATTAGTACTTACAAAATGCCATAAAAACTTGATACGACTAGCTGAAAAACCTCTAATTGCATACCGAGGGAAATAACGTGCATCTACAAAACTGTCGTATACACTCCATGCTTCCCAACCACTACCGCTTTCAGGATAAAGTGATTTTAAAATGGCTTTATTCACCTTTTCAATACCGCCCATTTTAGAAAAACCGGCTAAGTATAAAAACAGATTACCATTGGGTTGATAGTACGCCGACTGATTCAAAGCCTGATCGGTTAAGGCGCCGTAGGTTCTTGCCAAGTATGTTCCCCATAACCGGGCATAAGCAAGCTTCCCAGTTTCGAATTTTTGATAAAAAAATGAAGGAACATAGTAACTGTTTTTAAACACATCAATTTTAGAAAACCAACGCTCAAAAGGAAAGGTGAAACCTTGTTTTTTTCGATTCCAAACTATTTCCGGTAATTCGGCTTTAAAGGCATCAATCAATAGTGGCTTATGCCTATTAACCGGATATTTTACCCGTAAGGGCAGGCTCATCACCCATTCTAAAAGCGACTTATCTAACAATGGCACACGCAACTCTAAACTGTGCCACATGCTCTGCACATCGCTATCTTTCAATAGCTGGCTTTGCATATAAATACCTGTTTCGTATAAGAAAGCCCTGTTGGCAGGTGCTACATTAGCTACGGTAACGGCAGGAATTTGATTTAGCACTGCTACTACATCGGATTCTTTAGCATGTAATATTTTTGCTATATCGCTAGGGGTAAATAGCCCGCGGTAATACAAGTATTCTGCGTTGTTGAGCTTTTGATGTAAAAACCCAATTTTTTTATAAGGATAATCTAACGCTAGTGCTGGTAAAGTACCTGAGAGCTGTACTATTTTTTTTACCAGATTAAATTTTCTACTGCGCTGAAAACTTGGATACCCGCCAAATAGTTCATCGCCACCTAACCCACTCAATACCACTTTTAAGCCTAACTGCTTTGCGTACTTACAAATGAAGTGGGTGTTAATAGCATCGGTACTTGGCTGATCCATGCTGGCGGCTATTTCTGGCCACTGTTGCATAAATTCTGCTTCAGAAACCAAAAAGGTATGATGCTTTACGCCAGTAGCTTCGGCAACTGCATTTTGATAGGCATGCTCCGAATACTTTTCGTCATCGAAATAAATACTCAGTGTAGTGATCGTAGTATTACTAAAACGCTGTGCTAAAGTTGCAATAATGCTACTATCTACACCGCCGCTTAAAAAAACACCTACTGGCACATCGGAAAGTAAATGGCTTTTTACGGCCGCTTCTACCTTGGCTTTGGTAATTGTTACCGCTTCGCTATAGGTAATTTTCTTGTATTGTTCATTTACCTTAAGGTTCGCTTTAAAATAAGGCGTTACGTGATAGCTATGCGTGGCAACATCGTACATCATATAACTACCTTTCGGTAAATTTTGTACGTTCTGTAAGGTTGTAATTGGCTCGGGCAAAAAACCATAGGCTAAAAAATATACCCTCCAATGCAAATTAGGTGGCCAATCGGGTTGTACAGCAGTGAATCCTTTAACCTCGGAGCTAAAATAAAAATCGCCACCGTACTTACCGAAATACAATGGCTTAATACCTGCATGATCTCTAGCAGCAAGCACTTGCTGTTGTGCTATATCGTAGAGCACAAATGCGAACATGCCTTCTAATTTTTCAACCAAATGAACGCCCCAGGCTTTATAGCCGTGTAAGAGCACTTCTGTATCGGAGCCCGATTTAAATTGATATCCAATTTTTTGTAGTGCTTCTTTTAAAACGGGGTAATTATAGATTTCGCCATTAAATACCACCGCCAAATTGCCATTATCGCTAAACATAGGTTGATGGCCGGCACTAGAAGTATCGAGAATAGAAAGCCGACGATGACCTAAAGCCACTGTTCCGAATGCATCTATGAAATGACCTTCATCATCGGGGCCACCTCGATGCATGGCATCGGTCATACGCTTTATTTTTTGTTCTAATAAAACGTTCTCCGATGAAATAATGGCTGCTAGTCTACACATACAATTTGCCGCAGTTACACCCAACTGGTGTTACGCCCAAAACTTCCACCAAGGCTTTTGTGCTGCATTATCAAAATAACCTTTACCACCTTTTTTACTACCATAACCATAGCCATATTGTGCACCGTATGTAGCAGAACCATAGCCGTAGTAACCATGAATACCACCCACGATAACATCGTTCATAATCAAGCCCATAGGTGGTAGTTTCTTTTGTTTATAAAGTTCGTCGATGAATTCAATCTGTTGTTTCAATGTATAGCGTTGCCTGATTACATACAATGCAGCATCGCTTAATGTTCCAATGGTGAAGCTATCACCTACAAGACCAACTGGTGCACTATCTACAATTACAAAATCGTAGTCGGCTTTTAATGTATCAATAAATAACGTTAGTCTATCGCTAAGCAATAATTCTGCTGGGTTGGGCGGTATAGGGCCGCTGCTGTACAAGTGTAAATTATCGTAACCCTCCAACGAAGTATAGAGCTTACTGGTATCGTTCGTTTGATTGGCTAAGAAATTTACAATACCGGTTTGTGGCCTATCCATATCTAAGCTCTTGGTGATACGAGGCTTTCTTAAATCAAACTCAAGTAAGGCAACTTTTTTACCGGAAATAGCAAGCACTGCTGCCAAATTCAAGGAAACGAAAGACTTACCTTCTCCACTCATGGTAGAAGTTACCAAGAGTACTTTTTTATCTTGTAACAAGAAGGATAGGTTTGTTCTAACAATTCTAAATTGTTCAGCAATAATATCCCTGCTTTTATTCGCTACTATGAGTGAACTGCTCTTGCTTGTCATATGACCAATTTCACCCAAGTAGGGAACTTCAGTCTTTTGTATCACATCATTACGGGTAGTCACCTTATCGTTCATGATGTCTCTCAAATACAGGTAAGCAACAGGAATTAATAGTCCGATGATGATAGAAAATAAATAGATTCTTGACAAGTTTGGTTCGAATGCACCACCTGTACTTGCTGCATTGATTTGGCGATAGTTACTCGCTGTTGAAGCAGTTGTAATGGCTGTTTCTTCTCTTTTCTGCAACAAATACAAGTATAAACCTTCTTTAATAGACTGCTGACGTGTTATTTCTTTCAAGCGCTTTTCTTGTTGGGGCAATGCATTAATGCTCGTCAGGTAATCATTAAACTTTTCGGTAGCTTCTTTATACTGCGTATCTAAGGCCTTTTTAACGTAGTTAATATTGGTAGCTAATTCGGCTTTTAACACTTTACGCTGATCTAATAGATCATTTAAATACGGACTCTCTTTAGTGAGTAGTTTAGATTCACGAGCTATACGCAACTGCAAGGTATTGTAGGCGTTAATCAAATTGGCTACTGTTTCAGGAATGTCTAGGTTAACCGGTGCTGTTTTTTCATCGTTTTGCTTATCCAATAAAAAAGCATCAACCATTACTAAGAGTTGTCGTCTGATATCCAGCTCGTTGATTGATTTTTTTAATTCATTACCATTCTGACCGAAAAACTGTGTTGCACCAGGCATTTTGAGTAATTCGGTATTGTCTTTAAAGTCTGCCAGATTCGTTTCAACACCGCCGAGTTCTTGGGTTACTAGCGATAATCGTTCATTAATGAACTTAATGGTATTATTAGCAATTTGATTTTGATCTTCAATATTTTGAACCTTGTATGTTTTGATGAGTTCATTTAAGATAAATTCACCCTTTACAGGATTGGTAGTGGTATACGTCAATTGCAAAATAGTAGCCGTTCTACCAAAAGCTGCCACACCCAAGCTACCAGCAATTTCTCCAACAGCACTTTGTACGGTTCCGAATGCTAACCGATAGCGTTTGTCTGGTAAAAAATCTGTTGTACTTGTTTGAATTTTAAACAGCGTACCATTGATAGCAATGGTTTGCCCCCATGTGAATGGCTTTGATGCTCCTTTGTTTTTTAAACTGTACTTACCGCCCTGAGGTGTTAGTTCACTTACGTAAATGTCGTAACCTCTGGTAGTATCCTTAAGATCAATCGGTGTTAGTTGTATGAAGGTGTTAGGAAAAACTTCCGTAGTTTTTACATATCCAAGATCAAATATTTTGTAATTCAAACTGTTCTCAATAACCGTTCTTTTAATCACATGATTGGCCTTAATCAACTCAATTTCATTTTCCATGTTCACGGTTTTTGAAGCACCGAGTAAGGTCATGTCAATTAAGTCATTCGAGCCACTTCTACCACTACCGCCTCTGTCATTATTCGACTTGATCAATACTAAGGTCGAAGATTTATAAACAGGTACTTTGTATCTGCCATAAATAATACCCGCAGCCAAGCAAATAGCAACTGATACAATAAAAAATGGCAATAAGGACACATACCGCAGCAATAACTGCTTAGGTGAAAATTTTTGTTCTCCAGACTGCGAAATCAGAATAGGTGTACTTCCAGTAATTTGTTGCATATTTCTTATCTGAAGATATTAACTAGACTAACAATAATAGTGAGTACCGACAATACTGATAAGCCAATCTGAATGTCACGTTGTGCATTAGGGTTAACACCTAATTGTTTTAATTTAAAATCTTTTGCAGGTACATAAATAACATCGTTCTGTTTCAACTGAAATGCTTCTGATGATAAAAACTTACTATTTCGTAGATCTACTACAAAATGCTTACGCTCAGTACCTTCCTCTCGTAACAAAATCACATTGTCGCGGCGACCCATGTCTGTTAAATCGCCAGCCATTGCCAAAGCATCAAATAGCGTAACTCGTTCTGTAGGAAACACTTTCATCCCTGGCGTTTTCACCTCTCCCAACACTTGTACCCTAAATTGCAAATACCGAATACTTACCTGTGGTGCTTTTACGTAAGTGGCTAACTTACTTTCCAAATCCTTAGCTAATTGCTCTTTGGTTTTGCCTGCCGCTTTTACTTTACCGAGTACAGGGAATATTATGTTACCCTCGCTATCTACCTGATAACCCAACATCACACCCATACCACCAGCAACCTGCATGGCTGCACCTTGTGCCATTCCCATAGCGCCGGCATTCGCCTGATTAAAGATGAGTGTTTGCTCTGGGTTAACGGTATTGCTATACACCTGAATAGAGAGTACATCGTTTTCAACGATTAAAGGGTCTTTGTACGTAAGCTGACCAACACTATCTAAACCTGTTTGGAAATAGTTGAAATTTCGATCAATTCGTTTTTTAGCAACGCCACAACTTGCTAGCAATAACACTACCAAAATGGTGAGCATTGCAGTACTTAAAGAGTTGAATTTCATTGATGATAACTTATGGCTTCGCCACCCTCACTCACATGAAGCCTTGTTAATTGGCAAATAAAAAGATGCGTAGTGATAATACTGCAGACGGTTTTACAAAACACTTACACGAATACATCAGCAGCAGTACCCATTAAATAATGGTAGACTCGTTTGATATTTCGAAGATTAAATAGCTGTTCTAAGTGGTTGTATTTTCGGTACTGCAGGATACTATCCTACTTTGGCAAATATATAAGTCATTGTAAACCAATGAGATAGGAAATAAAAAAATAATCGCCCCTCTCATTTACCGAAAGGTTAGCTGATTTTTTAAAACATTTTTTAAATTCACCAAAACTGCCCTACATGAAAATGAAATACCTGCTTTCACTTGTAACTATATTGCTCATTGTAGCATCGTGTAAGCGAAATATGGAGGAGCTCACAACTCAGCCGGGCACTAAGATTTCTAACTTGATTGCTGCAAGATTCGAAAACAATCCACAGATACTGAATAATAGAGTAAAAACGCAGCAAAGAGGTGTTTTAGAAATACAAAAAGCAAGTAAAACTGCTAGCAGACCTGCCGCTACCGTACTTGCTACACCCTTCCCAATGGTTGAATTAGGAACCATTGTAACACCAACGGTGAATGGGCACGAAACCGTGGTGAGTGATATTGAGCAAATTGGTTTAGGCAATCGATTAACAGCAATTTCGTATCGCAGAAAAAATGGTGCATTCGCTGGTGGTATCGATATTATTGCTTTTGATAACAATGGTAACATGAACATTGTGAGCTCGGTTACTTTTAATAATACCGACATCTACAATATTCATAAAACCAGCTCACCACTTGGTGGGCTTCGTCTACATTTCACTGGTAGTGTTAACATTACCAATCAACCGGCTCCAACTGCAGCCGTTTTCGGGTATGTTGATATTGCTAGTAATGGTACTTTCAATGGCACGATGCAGGCAGTACAAGCACCAAGTGATATTGCTTATGATATCATCACAGATGTTAATGGAGGTGCTCCTAATCAGGTATATCTTGTAACCGGACAAAGCCAGTCAAATCAAAATAGCAACAATGGTAGCTTTTTTGTACGCTACAACTACGATACCAATACGATGGTGCAAATACCAGTTGTAGACGGACGCTCAATTTCAATTTTCAACGCTTCATACGCATACCCGTATATCATGGTGTATTGTGGTGATGGAAAAATTCGCCGATTCGATGCCAACAACCTCAATGCAGCCGGTACATTCAGCAGCCTTGAGGATAATGTACCCTTCGCAAAGAGAAAAATCATTCAACTTTCTGACACTAAAATGATGGTTGCCGATGGCAGAGGCGGTATCAAATATCTCAATAGCAACGATGGGAGCCTTATCGATCAAATCTTCATGCCTAATAGCTGGCCTTACGGCAACCCCGATTCGCTTGCATGTTTTGATATAAGCGTTACGTCTGGTATGGGTATATTCGCAGCTAATGGTACTGCTGGTTTATACTTGTTTCAATTTAACAACGGTAATACGCTTCAATTAACAGGCTCTGTACAACTCGATAATGGCAACTCTGCAGCTACTGCCGTTACGGCTTACAACAATTTTGTTGTTGTTGGCACCAATAATGGAACCAAACTAATTCGGGTTGATAATTTTAGTAGTGCGCCCAATACCAATTGTATAGGACTGAGCATGTACCCTGGCGATAAAGATTTTGAACTCTGGCGTTACGGTACAACGGCAGCTTTTGCTGGTCCGCTTGGCTTACAAACCATGCACGTGAATGGCAGTTATACGCATTGCGGCAATATTGCAGTAAGCAAAAGCCTTACTGATAGTACTAATTCTACTATTACCATCAACGGCAACCTATATCAAGGTTACACCAACAGTACGTTTTACACTAGCGTAGAGCCAGGCGCTACCCTTACGGTAAATGGCAACGTAACCATCTACGGCGATTTAATGTTAGAGGGTACCCTACAAATGCAGCCTAACAATACCTTAGCAGTATACGGTCGTATCATTCGCAGTGCTAATAGTCGAATTATTGGTAATCCAGAACTACTAGCTGGCAGTGCTGATACTACACTTGGTGCAAGCAGCAATACCAGAATACCACTCGTAAGCTCTTCAAACTTATTCCCTGCTGCTGCTCAAGGTTTTGTGGTATATGGTGCACAAACCAACAATATTGGCGAGTACATCGAGTTTAATGCCATCTTCCCTCGCAACATGAACTATATGCGTAGGTATGTGGTGCGTGTGAACGGGGAGCCGCATTTCAATTTCGACTGCTCGCATTATTATATGGGTACAACACTACGTTACAAGCTACCCAATGGTACTGTAATTAGCAGAATCATCCCTACTACCAACTTCGATTCAACTTTTACGCCTGTACCTATCGACTTTTAACTACATTCACTTACAATGGCATACAAGCGGGACTATCAAAAGGTAGTCCCGCTTGCTTTTTAGCCCTTACTTTTGCCCACATGGCTTACAACAAACTAGAACGCTTTGCAGCCATCAAAACATTTAAGAATGTATTTGAGTATCCTGCAGATAGTAAGGGCAAATGGCAGCAACATTTTCCGCAAGAACAACCTATTACCCTTGAGCTTGCCTGCGGTAAAGGTGAGTATGCCGTTGGCTTAGCTGCACTTTACCCGCAACGCAATTTTATTGGCGTTGATGTTAAGGGCAACCGTATGTATGTGGGTGCCAAGTATGCCATTGCACACGAACTACAGAACGTGTGTTTTTTACGTACACAAATTGAACAAATAGAGCAGTTTTTTGGAGCCAACGAAGTATCTGAGATCTGGATTACGTTTCCTGACCCACAGCTACGTTGGAGTAAAATGAAAAAAAGACTTACACATCCACGGTTTTTGCGTCGCTACCAACAGTTTTTAGCTCCGAACGGATTGATTCATTTGAAAACAGACAGTCCCGATTTATACAACTTTACAAAAGCTGTTATCAACTTATACGAACTACCATTGTTACACGATACGGATGATCTGTATCAAAGTCCTTTGTATGTAAACGAACTTCGCATCAAAACGCATTACGAGGGCTTAGATATTGCTGGCAGTAAAAAAATTCATTACCTGCAATTTCAATTGCCGCATCAAGAGCTTCCAATAACATTAGATGATACATTAAAAAACATGTTTCGTGACGACGCAGCCATTTCTTGAAAAAGTGCATTTCTACTATAATCAGCAAGGTATGATGGTGCTTACCGAACAATACCATTTAGAACGTGGCTACTGTTGTGGTAATGGCTGCCTGCATTGCCCATTTGAGTACGATTGCGTACCAGAACCACGTCGCAGTTTTTTATTAGCCGAAAAAGCTACAGCTACCACTACACCAGCCTCTTAAATAACGCCTGATGAAAAAGGCAAAACATACACTTAAAGTCAATACTGCATTGTTACCCAAGGGTATGCACAAGCATGCAAACTTTTTTGAAAACGTTTGGGAAGTGGTATGCTTAATTCCCAAGGGTAGGGTTACTACTTATGGTGCTATTGGAAAGTACTTAGGCAGCGGTAGTAGTGCTCGTATGGTTGGCTGGGCTATGAATGCAAGCTTTCAGTGCAGTGTAGCAGTACCAGCACATAGGGTAGTGAATAGAAATGGTGCCCTTACGGGTAAAATGCATTTCGCTACGCCAACAGCTATGCAAGCTGCGTTGGAAGCCGAAGGCATTAACGTTATCAACGATATCGTACAGCAGTTCGATGAAGTATTCTGGGATCCGAGTATTGCTCTAGGTTTCGATTAGGGCTTCATTTACCGTAAGGTTACCGCTGATATATGCCCTTAAGCTCACCAATTACCAAATAAAGTTTCTCGCCTTACGTCTAACTGTCCGGCTGCCAGTATCGGATGCGGTCTTTGCATGAACAGCATCAACCACACAAAGCCTAGCAGTAATTCAATACTCCAATGCATAGTGAGCCAAAAAGCAGCTAACACTAAGACCAAGGCAAAGCTTTGTAGCAATAGCTCTGTAAATAGTAATTGCTTGTAAGGTTTGAGTTTATCGGTTAAGGTTGCGGCGTTGCGTACCACAGGCAACTGCTTTTTGTATATTCTAAAACATAGGAAGCTACTTAACATAGTGTAGAGCACCACAAAGGTTTGAACATAGTTGAAGTTGGTAGTGCCAGCTTTAAATACAGGTGGTGCTGGCATTAACTTCATAACAATATAGGCTACGAAAGCAGCTATTAATACCGCATTAAACTGTTGTAATAGCTGCTTTAGTGTTGGATGTAGTAAGTTCATATTATTGGTAGTACGGACTTATAAACCAGTATACAATAGGGCCAGTTATTGCTACATACAACCAGAGCGGCCATGTGTATTTTGCCAATGCCTTGTGCTTTTCAAATTCTGAGGTTAACGCCCTGTAAGCGGTATATAGAATGAAGGGTAAGATAACCGCTGCTAAAAAAATATGGGTAAGTAACAATGCCAAGTACAACATACGCATACTACCCACAGCAATTTTTTCTTCTTCAGAAACAAGACCATCGTGGTTGGCGTCTCCAAACTTTGCTTCACCTGCAAGCAAGTGGTGTGCAATGTAGCTTACCAAAAAAAGAACAGAGAGCACTAAGGCAGTCATCATCATTTTTTTGTGTAGCGTATACTTGCCTTGCTTTACAGCAACTAAAGCAGCTACCAGCAATACAGCAATAATGGTATTGATGAGGGCATTAATTTGTGCAAAAATGTGTACATCGAAGCCTACATCTACCTTTAGTTGTATACGACCAAGTGTTACAACAACGGCAAATACAACCACAGAAAAGATACCTATGAGCCATGCTGCTTTGGTATCGTTCTTTTGTAATGTTGGGGGTAATAATTGTTGCGACATATAAGAATACTTGTAGTTTGGTTATGCGATTTCTGATTTGCGTTTTTTGCTCAGGTAGGTTACCATTAAAATGGTGATCACTGTTGCCATACCAAAGAAAATGGCCATCGTACTAGGATCGAACGGTAGCTTACGGCGACCTTTCTTTTCTTTTTCGAGCATTAGCAAGCCAATATCTTCACTCAGCTTTTTAATATCTTCTTTTTGTAAGCCATGATAATAGCCTCTTACTTTCATGTGCTTATCTATCAGAACGAATCTATCGGAATGGGCAAAGGTGCTATCTACCGGATGATCTTCGAATTTATTGATACGTAGTTCTTCGAAAATAAATTGATAAATGCTATCTCTATTTCCCGTAAGGAACCACCAATTGTCGTGGTTGGCATTGAACTTATCGGCATAGGCTTTTAGTTTAGCCGATGAATCTCTATCAGGATCAATACTTATACTCAAGAAGTGTACGATACTACTATCTACTTTACGCCTGGTGTTGCCACCTTTTAAGAAACTAGCTTGCATGGTAGCCATATTACGTGTAAGCCCCGGGCAAATGGTACCACAATGTGTAAATATGAGATTGGCTACAATAATTTTCCCTTGTAACTGATACAGGCTAACAGTATCACCAAGCTGATTTACCAACTTAATGTCTTTGGTTTTATGCCATACCGTATCTGTTGTTACCTTGCCATCTATGGTTTGTCTAACAACAGTATCCATTAAATAGTGCCGTGGCATATGTACCGCATGTTCACTAAAATATTTCACCAATAGGTAACATGTGCTTGGTATTAATATGGCAATGCACAGTGCCAGTGCTGCATTTTTTTTCATAGTACATCCTATAAAAAAACCACCGCCAGGCAGTGGTTTTGTATAAACATATTTGTTAGCTACTAAGTTGCATCAATAGCTAGTATTTTGCGATTAATGTGCCTTTTGTTCTGGGTGTTTTACCTCTGAACCATGGCTACCGCCATGTGCAGGTGCTGAAACCTTTGTTTTGCTACGCTCTAATTTATAGCTATCGTAAGAATTGTTGAGGTTCTTGTAAGAATTACCATCGGCTAAAAAGGCAATGATGAACCAAATAAAGAGTGTTAAAGGCACTACTATAGTCATAATCATATTTTTAAGTTCATGCTTTAAGTGCATGAAGTAAGCCACAATATAAAAGGCCTTAACAATCATGAATATGAGAATCACACCCTTCACAAACAATACTAAACCGCTACCCCAAGTGGTGTGATTTAAGAATAACATGTATCCTAAAATCAATTCAATAATGGTGAACACAGTAAGGTAAATGGTTACCTTCTTCACTTCTTTTTTTGCTGCTGCATATGTTTCAGGCGTTGCAGCATGTAAATGATACTCTGGTGTATGTGTATGTTCCATAAAATTATCTCTTAACGAATTGCAATAATGTAGAAAATAGGTGTAGCAGGATGTTATACTAAGTAGAAAAGCGTGAATACGAATACCCAAACTAAATCTACAAAGTGCCAGTACAAACCAGCCTTCTCAATCATTAGATAGTGACCACGACGCTCGAATGTTCCATTCAGTGTCATAATCAACATAATAATGTTGATGATTACACCACTAAATACGTGGAATCCGTGAAAACCAGTAATAGTGAAGAAGAAGTTGGTGAAGTTGGTACCAGCAGCAGTACCATCGGCATTAATGAATGGGTTACGACCCCACCATGCACCTTCATGGAACAAGTGTGTCCACTCCCAAGCTTGGCAACCTAAAAATGCAAAACCACCAATAATGGTTAAAATCAAGTTGTTAACTACGCCTTTCTTATCGTTGTGATGGCCCGCCTGTACAGCTAATACCATGGTAACAGACGATACAATAAGGATGAACGTCATTAAACTAACGAACATCAACGGCAAGCCGCTACCCAAGCCTGGAAAGCTCTGGAATACTACGTTAGGGTCAGGCCAGCTGTTACTGGCAAAACGTGTAGTACCATAAGCAATAAGAAATGCACCGAATGTAAAGGCATCACTCATTAAGAAGTACCACATCATTAATTTTCCATACTCAACATTGAACGGACTCTTACCACCGTTCCACCATTTTGTTTGTACTGTAGCTGTATTTGCTGCCATGACGAAGTTGGTTCAAATAGTTTGTGGGCAAATTTATTGGCTGATGTTCAAAAACTGTTAATAACCGCAATATTTTTCTTTAGTGTGTGAAACCAAAGAACAAAAACAGATATATCCACAGCACATCAACGAAATGCCAGTAGGTAGCAAGTACTTCTACAGGCACCGGACTGTAATTTTTTGTTTTGCTGCTATAAGCTTTAATAAAGAATATCAACAACGCAACAACACCTCCCAATACGTGTAATGCGTGCAAGCCCGTAATAATAACCAAGAAAGCCGCAGCAGGATTACTTCCTTTCACGAGTTTAATACCCTGACCATGTAAATCGGCAAAGCCAAAACCCTGCAACACCGCAAATAGCACACCTAACACTGCCGTAACGGTAATTAGCGTTCTGTAGCGAGCCATTTCACGCGATTTAAAAGCCTTTTCGCTCAAATACATGGTAACACTACTAGCTAATATTACTGCAGTACTGTACCAAAACTCAAGCGGCAGATTAAACTCTTGCCAATTCCCCTGATTCCTACGCACCACATAAGCACTTGTTAACCCAGCGAACATCATTACAATGCTACCCATCGCCACCCACATGGTGAACTTGTGCGGGTGAATTCTTTTATTTTCAGTTGCTACTGCTGCACTCATAGAACAAATTTTATCATCAGTTATAACAGTTAACCATAGGTTTTGTTACACCTTACGGTAAATGATTTATGCGAATAGATATTACAATTTATCTGCCAGTAATGCAAGCAAAACAATCGGCAAATAGATGTAGCTGCTAAACATCACACGCCTTGCAGCGGGAACATCCATTTGTCTGTAAAGGCGAATACTTTGTATTACCATGAATAAATTGGCTGCTAGTACAATCCAAAAGCTCACCATACCTGTTAAATGCAGTACATACGGTAACATACCCATTGGTATCATAAGTACACTGTACATTACTGCTTGTAGTGCGGTGAATTTGGTAGGCCCTTTATCGGCAGGCAACAGTTTAAAACCAGCCGTAGAATAATCTTGATGTGCTACCCAAGCGATGGCCCAAAAATGCGGGAACTGCCACAAAAATTGTATTCCAAAAAGTACCCAACCGTTGCTATTCATAACATTGGTACCTTCTACCACACTTGTAAAACTAAGACTATCAGTTGCAGCTACCCAACCAATCAAACAAGGCAAAGCACCCGGAAAGGCTCCTACCAAAACTGCTATTGAACTTACCTTTTTAAGTGGCGTATACACGAATGCATATAGAAACAAACTAAAAGCCGACACCAATGCTGCGGTTCCATTGAAGAAGTACCACATCATTACCACACCTAAAACACCTGCGATGGTTGCAAATGTATATGCTTCTTGTTGGCTCATTCTACCATTGGCCACGGGACGCTTGCCAGTTCGCTTCATTATGGCATCGGTATCTTTTTCTACCGCTTGATTGATAGCGTTAGCGCTGCCTGTAACCAACATGCCACCAATAAATAGCAGCACAACTTTCCAGATACCATCGAGCGATAAGCGAATATTAGGTGCAAGCAAATAACAAATAACACAACTGAAAACTACGGTGAAGCTTAGCGTGAACTTAATGAGCTGCATGTAATCTTTCAACTTGCTGTGACGCACATTATCTGCAACCGTTGTGGGGGAATTAGAACTCATTTACGTAAGTGCAACATTAAAAAAGATGCCATGCTAGTTGCATGGCATCGCAAAATTAGTATTATGTACGTTGATTAACGCAAACAATCTTGTTAATTAGTGCTTGCTTTCATCTGCACCTACAGGAGTAGTTTGTGTGATGAAGTCTTTACCATCCTTACCATAGTCATAAGCCCAACGGTGTACTTCAGGAATTTCACCAGGCCAGTTACCATGACCAGGATTAATTGGTGTAGTCCACTCTAATGTAGAAGCTTCCCATGGGTTTTGCGTAGTTAACTTACGACCTTTGAAAATACTGTAGAAGTAGTTGATCAAGAACAGAATCTGTACCGCAAAAACAATCATTGCAACGGTAGAGATAAAGCGGTTTAATTCGCCAAACTGCTTAAAGCTTTCCCAAATGCTGTAATCGTAATAACGACGTGGCATACCAGCTAAACCTTCGTAGTGCATTGGCCAGAAAATGAGGTAAGCGCCGATGAGTGTAGCCCAGAAGTGGATATAACCCATCGTGTTGTTCATGTAACGACCAAACATTTTAGGGAACCAATGATAGATACCTGCGAACATACCGAACATACTTGCTACACCCATTACAATGTGGAAGTGAGCAATTACGAAGTAAGTATCATGCAAGTGAATATCTAAAGCCGAGTTACCTAAGAAGATACCAGTTAGACCACCAGATATAAATAAGCTAACGAAACCAATAGAGAACAACATAGCAGGGGTGAAGCGAATGTTACCTCTCCACAAGGTTGTTAACCAGTTGAAAACTTTAATCGCAGACGGAACGGCAATCAATAAAGTTAATAACACGAATACTGAACCTAAGAATGGGTTAAGACCAGTTACAAACATGTGGTGCGCCCAAACTAAGAAGGCTAGAGTTGCAATCGCAAACATAGAACCCACCATGGCCATGTAACCAAAGATTGGCTTACGTGCATTGGTGCTTAAAATTTCACTCACCATACCCATTGCTGGTAAAAGGATGATATATACCTCAGGGTGACCCAAGAACCAGAACAAGTGTTGGTATAGGATGGCACTACCACCTTCGTTAGGTAGCGCTTGTTGTGTGCTAGCTAAGAAAATATCGCTTAAGTAGAAGCTTGTACCGAAGTTTCTATCGAAAATCAATAGAATGAAACCAGAGAACAATACAGGGAAGCTTAATACACCTAGTACAGCGGTGAAGAAGAATGCCCAAATTGTAAGAGGCAAGCGTGTCATGCTCATGCCCTTGGTACGCATATTCAATACAGTAGCAATATAGTTCAAGCCACCTAGTAAAGAACTAACTACGAACAAAGCCATAGAAACTAACCATAAGTCCATACCAATTTTAGAACCTGGTGATGCATCACCTAGTGCACTCAAAGGAGGGTAGGCTGTCCAACCACCACTGAATGGACCAGTTTCTACGAAAATAGAAGACAACATTACAATGCTAGCTGTGAAGAAAAACCAGTAGCTCAACATGTTCATGAATGGAGAAGCCATATCACGAGCACCAACTTGTAGAGGAATAAGTAGGTTTGAGAACGTTCCACTCAAACCAGCTGTAAGTACAAAGAATACAAGCACAGTACCGTGGGTGGTAACAAGTGCATAATAAGCTTCAGCAGAAATTCTGCCACCTTTAGCCCACTTACCTAAGATATCTTCTAACCAAGGAAAGGTGCTATCTGGATAGCCTAACTGCAAACGGAAAAGTACGCTCATTAAACCTCCAATAACAGCCCAAACCATACCTGTTACCAAGAATTGCTTGGCAATCATTTTATGATCCATGCTGAACACATACTTAGAGATAAAACTCTCATGGTGATGATGTTCTTCATGATGATGTACATCGTGTGCATGACCTACGGCTGCTGATGTGTGCAAAACTGCTTCTGTACTCATATCAATCTCTTTTGTAAATCTGGTTCTTTATAACACCGAAAGCATTGCCTTGTTTGCTGCTATCGACTACATTTTTGTTTTTTGTGCCACTAATGCTACACCTTTATTATTCTGTGTAAGCTTAGTGCTGTCTGTGGTTGCAGCTGGTTTAACATTCGCTGGATCCTTGTCTGGGAAAGCTGCAAGATAGTTTGGCTTTTGACCTGCAATCCATGCATCATATTCTGCCTGTGTGACAACTTCAATCACACCTTTCATAGAATAGTGGCCGTTACCACACATTTGATCACAGCTGATTTCATATTGGAAATTCGGGTTGTTGGTACGTTCCTTCATTTCCTTGGTAGTGTACTTCGGCGTAAACCATATTGTAGTAGGAATACCTGGTACAGCATCCATTTTCATACGGAAGTGTGGTAAGCCTACATCATGTATTACGTCACGTGAACCAATGATAAGCTTTACGGGACGATCTTTAACGATGTACATCGTTTGCGTAAGCACCACATCGTCTTCATTGGCTTTATCATCCCAAAGCTGACCTAATGGGTTGCTTTGCGCTTCATTGATATTCTTGTAATACTTTTTACCGAACACGCCATCTTTACCAGGGTAACGGAACAACCAACCGAATTGCTTACCAATTACTTCTACCTTAAGAGCTTCTTTAGGTGCTTCGCTGGTAAATTCAAACCAGTTGCGTAGACCAATAACTACCAATACCGTTAAGGCAATGGCAGGAATTACAGTCCACACCAACTCCATAGTATTATTGTGTGCAAAGTAGAATACCTTACGCTTTGGATTTTCCTGGTACTTATAAGAGAACCAGAAAAGAATGATTTGTGTAATGAAGAATACCACACCAGTGATAGCTACAGTCCACATGAACATGCTATCTACTTTCTCACCTTGTACACTAGCACTTCCTTGCGGGAAAAGTGTTTTGCCGTAGTATAACTCATGGCATACATATACACCAATCAAACCCAACACGAGGAAAGCAATCATCAAAAAAGCATTGATTTTATTGCTTTGTCTGCGAGTTTTTTCCTCACCTTTTAAAACACTCACATATTCGCTGGCCTTGGCTATTTGGAAAATAACCAAGAACACCAACACAATCACTGCAATTATTAAATACATCGACATGGTTATACAAAGTTTAAATGCCTTTCGTAACTAGTAACATTTTGTTCAAGCTTATAGTTGAACTTATGTGTGGTGAATTATACTTTCTTTTAAGAATGGGTGATACTTTGGTATCAAAGGCTTTTTAGCCAATGCATTACCAGTGAAGTAAATAATCAAACCAATAAATAAAGCAGCCGTTCCGAAATCTAACCAACCTAATGTTACGTGCTCTTTACTTACACTACCCATTACCATTTGGTAGAAATCTATCCAGTGACCGAAGATGATCAGTACCGCCATGAACGTAACCAACGTATAATTACGCTTAGCACTACGCTTAATCAAAATCAACAACGGTGCAATAAAGTTGATAATCAAGTTCAAGAAGAAGATACCCTTATAAGGTCCTTGTACTCTGTGCTTGAAGTATACAGTTTCTTCAGGAATATTCGCATACCAAATCAACATGTACTGGCTGAACCATAGATAAGTCCAGAACACAGAGAAGGCAAACATAAACTTACCAATATCGTGTAAGTGTTCTTCGTTGGTATATTCTAAATAACCTTTATTCTTTAGATAAATAACAAACAAGGCAATCAAGCTCATACCACTCACAAAAGAACTTGCGAAAGTGTACCAGCTATACATAGTGCTGTACCAATGGGCATCAATGCTCATCATCCATAACCAAGGTACAGTAGAACCAACTGTTAAGGCAAACCATACAATGAATAGCGCAGCATTTACAGTATTTCTCCAGATATAGCTCTTACCTTGTTCTAAGCTCATTTCACTGTCTGCTTCACTGCTCAATTTACGCATACGAGCACCTAAAAGCATCCACAAGCCAATGGTTAATACGCTCCACACAAGGTAGAAGTTCAAGTTCAAGAAACCTACCTTACCCTTTAGAATAGGATCTGTTTCCATCACATTCTTATCTAACCAATGGTAGATATGGTGGTTATGTCCAATAGCCGCTACATACACTAAAATCAACAAGGTAATAGGCCCTAAAATCATTACAAGTGTACTTATCGCTTCAGGCACACGGCGAAAACTCGTTTGCCAACCACCCCAAGCAAGTGTAGTAACACAAATGAAAAACATACTTGCATTACAAATAAGGGTGAAGAAGATGCTATTATACATCAACGTTCCCCAGAACACAGCTTGCTCATGTTCATCTTTACTCATTCCTTTCGTAACCAAACCTGCGATTACAGCAATAGCTCCTAAAATAATCAAACCCAAACTCCAGGTTTTCATTTTAGCAGGAACCTCAAATTGCGTTTTAATGGATGCCATCGTATTGTTTGTTTTTATCCGCCGAGCCTTGTGCTCTAAGTAATTAATTCTCTAAAAAACCAGCTAGCTGGTCAATATTATGTTCACCTTACGGTAAATGAAGTAGTGCTTATTTAGCAGCTACAGTAGCAGTGTCTACGGCTGCAGCAGCAGGAGCCGCTGTTCCGGGAGCGATCTTCTTCTGCTTCATTTTGATGTAAGTGATAATTTCCCAACGTTGCTTGCGGCTTAATTGTGCAGCATAACTACCCATCAAGTTTTTACCGTAAGCAATAGAGTAAAACATTTGTCCATCAGGCATTGCCTCGTATTTCGCATCACCAACCAAAGCAGCAGGCTTTGCTGGGTAAGGCCCTGCTCCATCTTTATACAATGGTCCGTTACCATCTAATTTGGTACCATGACAAATACCGCAGTTGATTAAGTACAAACGCTCCGCTTCATCATACTGGGTTTGTGTTAATGTAGCTACCGGGTTTTTGATACCCTTGCTCGCATTGTAATTCACCGTATCACCAGGTGCATCTTTAGCAATAGGAAAAGGAAATTCTTCACCACGTGCAATGGTACCAGCAACAGGCATATTGTTATAGTTTATGCCAGCTTCTTTCAAGGCACTATGATCGGCATAAGTTTCATAAGCACGGCTATAGGCCATATCTGGCATATATATCGTACCAGGCTCACGCTTAACATCGCTACAAGAAACAACAGCTAGACTGGTTGCAAGTGCTATTATGATTGATAATTTTTTCATCGCTTTGCTTTCTTCGTTCTTTGTAATTTTCGTAATTAGTGGGCTACAGCTGTTTCTCTGATAAGTTCTTGCTCTCTATCGTAACGGCCTAACCACCAACCTGGCTCAGCTACTTGAACATCGGTTTCAACAGCACCGCTGTTGGCTAAGAATGCTTTAAGGTCGTCAACATTCGTTTTATCTGTTGTTTCAATTACCATTACAAACAAGTCGTCTGTAGCACGTGCGTGGAAGTGGTGCTTCTTTACAAAAGGTGCTAACTGACAGAGGTAGCAGAAAGTAAGTACCATACCTACTGCAGCGAAAAGTACCGTTAACTCAAAGCAAATAGGTATCCAAGCTGGTAATGCAAAATGAGGCTTACCACCAATGTTCAACGGCCAATCTTTCGTGAAAATCCAACTAATACAGCTTACTGCAGTAGTTGTACCCGTAATACCATAAATAAAACCTGCAGTGTGTAAGCTTGTTTCGCGTAAGCCCATAGCATGATCTAAACCGTGCACAGGAAATGGCGTATACACATCGTGGATTTTATATCCGGCCATTCTTACTTTTTTAACCGCAGGAAACAAAGTATCCTCCGTGTCAAAACAACCTACTACAAATTTCTTCTTTGCCATATTTTTTATTTAAACCTGTAGGTTACAGGATTACTAGTCTAACAATTAATTCATTTACCGTAAGGTAGCCAACTACGCGTTGTTATTAGTGGGCATACTCATGTGCAAACTCGTCTACCTTCATGTCTTCTTGCTTAGCCATATCACCCTTATAGCTTTCACCAGTAGTTTTCAATACATACTTGATTTCGGCGATGGCAATTACCGGGAAGTATTTCGCAAATAAGAAGAAGCATGTGAAGAATAAACCGAATGTACCAGCGTAGAAACCAATTTCCCAGATGGTAGGACTGTAGTATACGCTCCAGCTACTTGGTAAGTAGTCGCGGTACAAACTGGTTACGATGATTACGAAACGCTCGAACCACATACCAATGTTCACGATAATACTCATGAAGAAGGTTACAAATAGGTTACGACGCATTTTGCGGAACCAGAAAATTTGCGGGCTAATTACGTTACAAGCCATCATACCCCAATAACTCCAACCGTAAGGACTGAATAAGTATGCACGGCTGTACATGAATGTATACGCTTCGTACTTATTTTGGCTGTACCAACCCATGAACAATTCAGTGATGTAAGCAACACCTACGATTGAACCAGTTAATACAATTACCTTGTTCATGGCTTCGATGTGACCAATGGTGATGTAATCTTGTAAGTTAAACACCTTACGCACCATCAACATAAGCGTTTGTACCATGGCGAAACCTGAGAAGATCGCACCAGCAACGAAGTATGGCGGGAAGATGGTAGTGTGCCATCCTGGAATTACTGAAGTGGCGAAGTCGAACGATACGATAGTGTGTACAGACAGTACAAGTGGCGTACTCAAACCAGCTAACACCAATGAAAGCGATTCATGACGCTGCCAGTGTTTGGTGCTACCTGTCCATCCGAAAGCGGCCATACCGTACAACAACTTACGTAACTTAGTTTTCGCACGGTCACGAACTGTTGCAAAGTCTGGTATTAAACCACTATACCAGAATAATAACGATACAGTGAAGTAAGTAGAAATCGCAAATACGTCCCAAAGAAGTGGTGAGTTGAAGTTCACCCAAAGTGGACCGCGACTATTAGGATAAGGCAATACAAAGAAAGCCATCCAAACACGACCCATGTGGAAGATTGGGAACTGACCAGCACACATTACGGCGAAGATGGTCATCGCTTCTGCAGCACGGTTCACACCCGTTCTCCAACCTTGGCGGAACAGAAGTAAGATGGCCGAAATAAGTGTACCTGCGTGACCAATACCTACCCACCATACGAAGTTGGTGATATCCCAACCCCAACCGATGGTTTTGTTCAGGTTCCACTGGCCAATACCGTAAGTAACTTCACGATACACACTATAAACCCCAAACAACAACAAGGCTACGGCTGTATAAAAACCCACATACCAAAGTTTGGTAGGCTTGGCTTCAATAGGCCTAACAATGTCTTCCGTTACCTGATGGTAGGTTTTGTTACCGTCTACCAATGGTTCTCTTAGCTGCGATTCGTACTTTAAATGCATTTGCTCCGTATTTACAACCGGTTACCCGGCCATAGTTTATTTGTTTATTGCTTCACTCTATTCTACCAAATGTAAAAAAATAGAAAGGTTTTAGATAAACCAATTCTGGATTTGTACTTGGTATGGTAAAATGAGCACTTTCAATTAACTCATTGTTCCAAGACAGTGGTATTACGTTCTCTCTATCGAAATAATCACCATCTATCCTAAAGAGTGAAACAATATAATTTCCGCTCCTTAGTTTCTTTTCTTTGCAGCTTTTAACTAAGCTGCTAACATAGCTTTTCCAATTGTTAAAATCTGGGGCATCCTGACTTTGATCTATAAAACGAAAGAAAGGAGTACACGTAGTTTCTTCATTTGTTATTACCACAGAAAATGTGATTTTACAATTTTGTTCTTTTAGGAAAATATTCGGAAAGCCCAATTTTAAAACTTCTTTTGCAAACAATGAGTCATTTACCTTACTATTAGAAATATTAGGCGACTTAGTGCCAGTTTGGCTGTTAACATTATTGTTTCCAATTACTGCTATTAGTAAACAAAAAAATATAAACTTCATATTTCCCTACTAATTAAAAAGCTGTAAATCCCAAGAACTACTGCAATGTACACTGTATTCCCGTAATATAATCTGAAATCGATAATACATGACTTATATTTTGCATATATATTAAAAATTTTACTACAAAAAGATTTTTAATTTTAGTAGCCCTGATGTATCTCTCATAAAACCTACTTTAGTTGTGATTTTCAATTATTTATGAACAAAAAATATTTTCAATTTTATATTACATCTCACAAAAGGCAAAAAACAAAAGTTCTTTGAATAATTAGAATTCGTTTCTACATGACTCAACACACATCAACTCAACTACAATAGGCTCAAAAAAAAGTGCATTTTGACTTTTTGGCATTTTGGCAGTCGATAAGCTTCTAAAATCTACAATAGGAGTATTATCCAATTTACAATATGGGACAGCTATTATTGGAATTATTATGTTTGTAGAATCATTCATGTTATTTCTTTGCCACTTTGTATTTTTATTTGAAAAAAAAGAATGTAGTTGTTCGACAAAGTTAGTTGTATTGACAGAACCATAACATGCAAATAATATACTGTCAATATTTTTTTTGAAACGAACTTCTACAAAAAAAAACGATACGGTGTCATTGAATTTTATTTGACTACTTAAAAAATAGCCAACATCCTCTTTTAATGACTTTTCACCTCCTTTATAATACGAAAAGTCAACATTTTGAGACTTTGTTACTAATGTAAAAGTGAAGGAATAAAAAATTAAGAAGATATATTTCATTCTATAAATTAATTACACTTAGTTAAGCCTAAATTTGCCATTTCCTGTGCTCTTCCATACTTAGCAACATACCATATTTGTCTTATTGCAAGCGTATCATCTCCTTCTGCTATCCAAGAAGGTGTACCTGTTAATCCTCTTAAAGCTAAAGCATTACTTATATTAGAATTTAAATTTGGATTGAAATAAGCAATTACCCTTTTTATTTCATCCATATAAGATGATGCTATGGTTAGGTGCTGCGAATTATTACCGTTTTTAAATTGCCATATTAGAGGGAAGTTAGTTTTCAAGAAATTTGAATCAACCTCACCATTTCTGTATCTACTTATCTGGTAATTTATATAAGCATGGATTGCTTCATGAAATAAAACTGTGGCAATCAATTCTTTTGAAGCGTTTGATAAAAAAGCTGGGTTAAACCTTATGCGAATGTTCATAACATTTCCACCCAAGATTACAGGAGGACTTGTTATAGCATCATCAGTTCTTGTAAGCAAATTAGGATCTAAAGCTAAAACCAAGTTTACTTTAGAACTTGAGTTAAACACTCTATTAAGTATCGAATCAGCTGTTTCACTCACATCGGGTAATTTTTTTAAAATTTCCTGCGCACAAGGATAACCTTGTAAGGAATCTATTATTTCCTGATTTGCATATACATCTTCAAAAATTTCAATTGAACCACCTCCTTCTACACCAAGTTGAGAAATCAACATCCATTGCACTGGTTCTGGCAGGCTGGATAAATCAGGAGTTGGGCACGTATATGTAGTATATATTCTGTTAATAAAGTGACAAACTGTGTTATTATAATTTTGTCCTGTTGGCATATCACAATATAAATATCTAACTTCTCTGGTAGATACGGTGCATTCAGTACGTAATTGTGACCCTAACAATTTATTCTGTTGACTAGAATAGTCAACCTTTAAGAAAGATTTTCTTAAAGTAGATGCTACAGACCCAATTAAAGAACCATTTGTTATATCATAGATGTCTAAAAACTTCAAGGCTTTTGTTTCATTCGTACTTTGACGCGTATTAAAAAGGAATAAAGTATCAATGCTTTTTACTTGATTCTTAATCCTAATAAGCTTCCATTCCCTTGAGATTTCTCCATTAGAATTTTTGAAATTCACAATATTTACTAACAAAGTATCATTTTTAAAGACTGTTAGTGATGAATAGTCAGGGTTTAAGCTTTGTAATGAATCATTACTATATCTGTAGGAAATCTGATTTGATTTATTATCTACACTTAGCTTATACTTGTTTGAGTAGCTGCTTGATTTGAAACCATTTTGAATAAAAGAGTTAGAACTTTTCAAAATTGTTCTAATTTGATTCTCATAGTTAAGTCTGGCAGCCTCAGATACGTCATCTATCTTATAAATGTCTTTATTACAAGATAAAATAAGTATTATTATCGATAAAAAAATCCAAATAATGTTATTTTTCATTGGCTTTAATTTAAAAATTACTATCCATGATGTGCAGGTTCTGCAGCGCCATGCTTTTCTTCATGCTTAGCAGGGCCGTGGAACTGACCATACACGGGCTCATCGGTATTACGAACCTTGGCGAGGTAAGTAACATTAGGTAATACGTGTAATGGCTCTAAGCTCAAGAACAATCTGTTCGGGTTATCCATGCGGTGCATCGTGATAGCACTGTGCTTATCGTTAGCATTACCAAATACAATAGCATCTGTTGGGCAACTTTGCTGACAAGCTACTTTCAAATCCCACTTGCCTTCTTTACCTGTTTCAAGAGGTCTGTTTTCTTTCTTAGCTTTCAACTTGCCTTCTTGTAAGCGCTGAACGCAGAAGCTACACTTTTCAATAACACCACGGCTACGAACGGTTACGTCTGGGTTTAATACCATACGTGTTAACTCATCGTTCATCATCAAAATAGTATCGCTAGCTTCATCTTGGTTACCACTGAAGCTATCAGCACCAGTATAATCGGCCCAGTTGAAGCGACGTACTTTATACGGACAGTTGTTGGCACAATAACGTGTACCGATACAACGGTTATAAGTCATTTGGTTCAAACCCTCGCTGCTGTGGTTGGTAGCAGCTACCGGACATACGTTTTCGCAAGGTGCGTTATCGCAATGCTGGCACATCAATGGCTGGAATACCACTTTCGGGTTTTCTAAGCTACCGCTGTAGTAACGGTCGATACGCAACCAATGCATTTCATGGCCACGAACCACTTCTTCTTTACCCACAACTGCAACGTTGTTTTCGGCATTACAAGCTACAACGCAAGCGCCACAACCTGTACAAGCATTCAAATCGATGCTCATACCCCACTTAGCACCAGGACGATCAAATACAGGGTAGATGGTACCTTGCTTTTCGAAATTCTCTAAACCACCCCAAGGCTTTAATTCAGCATCGCGGTGATCACGAATTTCTGTAGGATGTTTTTTGAAATCGTTCAAGGTAAGTTCTTTCATTACCTCGGTACGATTACCTTGTTCTGTATCGTAAGTATTGTGTGTTTGTGTAAGGGCTACATCGTATTTATCTCCTGTTAGTTCTGCCTTAACATCGGCAGCCATTAACTGCACCGTACCATTTACGTAAGTAGCTAATGGGAATGCATTCTTACCAATACCCTTAGCAGCCTTACCAATTTTTTCATGACGGCCATAACCTACTGCAATACCGATAGCATCTTCATGTGTACCAGGTATAATTAGCGCAGGTAATTCAATGGTTTTGCCGTTCACAGTCAACTTAACTACTTTTTTGGCAGGTTGCGTTTCGTAAGCATCGGCCTGACCACCATTCGTTAAATCGATATTGAGTAACTTCTTCGCTAAAGTTGGAGAAACAATAATGTAGTTATCCCATGTAGCACGTGTAACTGGGTCTGGTAATTCTTGCAACCATGGGTTATTCGCTCCCTGGCCAGCAGCAAGTGCCACTTTTTCGTATAAGGCTAACTCTAAACTACCTTTTTGACCCACTTTGTAACCAGCTATTGCGGTTGTAGCACCAGCCACAGCAGCAGCATTGAATGCAGCACCAACAGGAGCAGCTTCAACACTCACTACACCTTGCTGTAAAGCATTGTTCCAGGCATCTTCGCTACCTAACTTACCCATCCAGAAGCTTTTGAAGAAGCTGAGGTAATCGGTAGTAGCACCGCTCCACTTTAACAAGCTATCTTGCCATTGACGAGTTTTGAATAAAGGATAAATAGTTGGCTGAAGCATTGAGAAATGGCCAGTTCTAGGCTCAGCATCGCCCCAGCTTTCTAAATAGTTATGATCGGGAACTACAAACTTACAAAGCTGTGTAGTTTCGTCTTCTTTTGTATTAAGGCTAATGGTAACTTTTACCTTCTTAAGTGCTTCAGTGAATTTAGCACTATCGTACCAAGTGTAAGCAGGGTTAGCACCGTAGAAAATCACAGCACCAACACTACCGCTATTCATATCGCTTACCAACTGTGCAAATTCAGCATCAACACCTTGACGGCTGTTGTAAGTGCTGCTCCAATCAATGGTATTACCACCTGATTGTAACGCTTCGTTAATAGCATTTACAACAATCTGAACATTCACATCGTTGCTTCCGCTCACTACCAAACTAGCACCTTTCGTTGCTAATAAAGCTTTGGCAGCAGCTTCAACTCCTTTTTTAAGGTTAGCATCGGCCAATGTTACCGCGCCACCATTGATGGCATTGTATAAAGCAACTGCTACAGCACCTGCCTCTGTTGGACGGTGTAAATAACGATCATCGGCATTTGAACCTGTTAAGCTTGCAACACTTTCAAAATGAATGTGCTTGCTCATGCTTGGGTTCTTCTCATCAATCTTTTTACCTGCTGCATATTGCTTGCTGAACTCAACCGGACTTAACCAGGTTCCTAAGAAATCTGCACCTAAGCTTACGATTGTTTTTGCTTTATCGAAACGGTAACTAGGAATGGTTCTTTTACCGTAAGTAGCTTCATTGGCTAATAAAATACCGCTGTAAGAAACAGCATCGTAAGTAACATGCTTGCTTCCGGGATATTTTGCTAAGAACTGTGCAATCACAGCCTTAGTTGATGGCGATACAACAGAGCTTGTAACTAAAACAACATTACCAGCACCTGTTAAAGCACTTTCAACAGCTTTATCAACAGCATCGAAAGTACTCTCTTTACCATCCATTAATGGAAAGCGAAGGCGAGCAGTATCGTACAAATCAAGCACAGAAGCCTGCACTCTTGCACTCGTACCACCTTTGTATAATGGCGATGCATCGTTACCTTCTACTTTAATCGGGCGGCCATCACGCACTTTTGCCAACACACTTACCACATCACCATCTTGTACCCAAGTAGTGGCGTAATAATTAGCTACACCCGGAATAATATCTTCAGGCTTGTTAGCGAAAGGAATTGCCTTTTTTACAGGCATTTCGCAACTAGCAGCAACTGCAGCAGCAGCCGTGCTAAACCCTAAATACTTTAAAAAATCTCTACGGGGAGTGGCAGCCTGCAAGAAACCATTGTCGGCAGCCTCAAAGGGAAGCTCTTCTCTAAACTCATCTTTTGCTGATTGCTTAAACGCCTCAGAGTTGTTTAGCTCACCAAAACTTTGCCAATGCTTTTTGTTATCCATGTTACCCCTTACTCCGTATGGAGGTATTTTGTTGAATAATAGATGTTATAGTCGAACCCAGCAATACCTTACGGTAAATACTGATAATGTTATTAGTAGTGACATTTTTGACACTCAGTACCACCAATTTTCTCAACGGTGATGCCTTTGGTGCTATCTAACTTACCACTCTTTAAATCTTGATGATACTTCTCGTAGATGCTGTAGAAACCATTCTCTTTGAACTGCACCTTTGTTTCGCGGTGGCAGTTAATACACCAGCCCATGCTTAAATCGCTGTACTGATATACTTCACCCATTTTATTGATTTCGCCATGACAGGTTTGACATTGTACCTGACCAGCTTTTACGTGTTGAGCGTGGTTGAAGTACACGTGATCTGGTAAGTTGTGAATTTTAACCCACTCGATTGGCTTAGCCTTGCTAGGATCCCATGGCTTACCGGGTTCAAAGCCAGCGTACTTATATAATTTCTGAATTTCAGCAGTACCGTTCACCTCTTCACCATCAGCAGTATATAGCTTTTCGCCATTGTACTCGTTGATAGCCATGTGGCAGTTCATACACACATTCACAGAAGGGATGTTAGCATGCTTACCTTCTTGTGCGCCACCATGGCAATACAAACAGTTGATTTGGTTGGTACCTGCGTGTACTTTGTGAGAGTAGAAGATAGGTTGTTCAGGCTGATAATCTTTACTACGACCCATGTTAATAGCACCCTTGGTAGTCATGTAACCACCCACCACAAAAAGCACTAAAGTAACTAGCGCAATGTAAGTTTTGTTACGCCAGAAAGGCAAAGGCTCCAATGCAGGGATACCTTCTTTATCGTCAGATAATTTACGTAAGTTACTGTTCACCTGCAACAATACAAGTGCTACAATCGCCAACACCAAAGTTAAAATACCAAACAACAATGTGTTGTCTGATTCACTAGCTGCAGCAGCGTTAGGATCTTCTGTATTGTTAGCAGGGCCCGCTACAACTTTAGTAGCTTCTGTATTAATGTAGGTTAAAATAGCAGCGATTTCCTCATCTTTCAAGTTAGGGAACTGGTTCATCGGAACCTTATTCCACTTAACGTATAATTCGTTCGCATACTTGTTACCGCTAGCAATAACGGCTTGGTTGTTACGAATCCATTTGTAAAGCAACTCCTTGCTTTCCCAACGATCTTCAACACCGGCCAAGGCTGGTCCGGTTAAATCTTTCTTCACAGCGTGGCAACTGGCACAGTTAGCAGAGAACAAAGCCTTGCCATCTTGTGCTGCAGCTTGCTTGCCAAACGACAAGGCAAAAACAGCGATAAGTGATACTGCAATCCTGCCTGCGATTCTTAAACGAGAAGTCATATTCACAATTCTGGTGTTGGAATGTGGAAAAAATATTCCTGGACGGCGGCAAAAATATGACACGAACTTGACAAAAGAACAGTAGCCAAAAAATTTTTTTCGCCTTATTTGGCAAGGGTTTCAGCCATTTGTGTCACTTTTCACAGCGGCATAAAATAGGATAGTTCAACAACATTGTAAAGGCTTGAGCCCAAATAATTTATAAAACTACAAACACAATTTCAAGCATTTTTGCATCATGCTATCGAGGTTACAACAAAAATGGGGAGTTAATGGCTGGCAGTTATTGGCAATTTTAACCACTTTCGCCTTGGGCGGTAGCTGTTGTGGTTATTTAGGTCGCCAGGTACTCATGCTCACTGGTGTAGAAAATGCATTCATTAAATGGCCCTTGTACATTATTTTGGTAACATTACTCTGGCCGTTATGTGTACTTGTTGTAAGCATACCCTTTGGTCAGCTCTCTTTCTTTGTCAAGTATCTCAAAAAAATGTTTGCCCGTTTAAGTGGCAAAAAAGCAGCTTAACATGCGATTAGCCATTTTCGCCAGCGGTAACGGCAGCAATGCACAAGCCATCATCAACCATTTTAAAGGTAACCTTACGGTAAATGTTGCCCTTGTTGTAACCAACAACCCGCAAGCTGGTGTTATACAACGAGCCGAACAAGCCAATATTCCGGTTATACAAATTACAAGGCAAAACTTTACGCAAGGCGATGCTTACGTACCTACCCTACAAGCATACGGTATCGATTTTGTTGTACTTGCCGGATTTTTATGGAAAGTGCCACCGGCACTAATCGCAGCCTATCCTAACCGCATCATCAATATACATCCAGCCTTACTACCCAAATATGGCGGAAAAGGCATGTACGGCCACCACGTACATGCTGCTGTAATTGCTAACGGCGAAAGCACTTCCGGTATTACCATTCATTATGTAGATGAGCAGTACGATCATGGTGCTACCATTTTTCAGGCAACCTGCGAAGTGTTAGCAACCGATACGCCCGATACATTAGCTGCACGTATCCATCAACTTGAACATCAATTTTTTCCCAGCATTATTGAGCAGGTAGTTACCAGTTTAGGGTAACGGCAACACTGCGTTTGGTATGCTTCAATGTTACCACGTATCTTGCTTACCATGCGGTATTGGCTTTTAACATGGTACCTACTAGTAGGTTGTACCCTTGCAACATGGGCACAACCGAAGTTTTATTTGTATCAAGATACTTCGCTACAAGCCAATGCAACAACGGTTTGGAATCAACATGAACAAGGTTACAGCACTAAGCTTGCTAAGAATTACATCAATCTCGGATTTACAAAAGCAATTGTGTGGCTTATTGTAATTCCCGATACCACACAAGCTATACACGAACCTGTACTACAACTTGGCGATCCGCATTTAAATAGAATCTTCATTTACCGTAAGGTAGCAAACCCAATGCCGCTAGTGCATGTTAGCGGCGATTACTATCCGTTTTCGCAACGCCCCATTCTTACCACACACACTACTTTCCCGATTAAAGGAGCGGCACCAATGCTGGTGTGTATTAACAAACGTAACGAGCAAATTACCCTCTACTTCAGAATCACCAGTTATCATGAAGCAGTACAATCTGATAGCAAGCAAACGGCTGTGTATGCGTTTTTTGGCGGTATTATGGCGTTGATGCTTGTATTTGGCATGTATCTATTTGCCATGCAACGGCAGTGGGTGTACTTATACTTTGTGTTGTATGCCTTAAATGGTTATTTGTGGGTGCTAACCGATGTAGGAGTTGGCTTTCAGTATTTGTGGCCCGACTGGCCGTGGTTTGCCAGTAGAGCACGCCCCATAATGGTTGTACTCGCTGCCATGTTATTTACACTATACCTCACCAAATTTATCAGGGCTCAGTTAGCTCCTTGGCTGCAACGCACAGTGCAGATTGTTTGCTATCTGTTGGCTTGCATGGCTGCTATCGCTTTGTTTTTTCCATATGCATGGAATGATAATTGGATGTGGCAAGGTTTTTTAATTGCGTTACCGCTACTTACAATTTGTTCTTTGCTAGCAGGTATAGCTTTATTGATCGTTGAAATTAGAAAGAACAACAGACTGGCTACGTTTTTTTTGTTGGCACATGCACCCACCGTTGCCAGCAGCCTGCTTACTGCTATTTTTTCAGAAGGCAGCTTTACCGACACCAATGTTTTCATCATTAGGTATAGCTTGCTAATTGGTTGTACGTTACAAATGTTTTTGCTTACACTGCTACAGGCATACATTTTTATCAAAGATCAGCAAGCTAAGCAAGATTTAGAGCTACAAATAAGCCTACAGCAGCGAGAAAATACAAAGAAGTTGCTTAGCGTGTTACAACAAGAACGCCTGCGTATTGCCGATCAACTTCATGATATAGCGGGTTCGCTGTTATCGGCTGCCAAGCTCAATTTCGCTAGCTATAAAAAGCAAGTAGATGTAGCTAACAGCACTGTAGATAGTATGCATTTTAATCAAGGGCTCGATGCATTAGAAGCTGCAAGCACAACGGTACGAACGGTAAGCCATGCATTGAGTCCTGTAATGTTAGAACAAGTTGGTTTTAAAACTGCTATTGAAAAGGCTGTTGCGCTGTTTAATGCTAATCATAATACCAGATTTACAGCTGTAATTGTTGGTTGTACTGTGTACCAAGAAGCCTTAAGAGAATACTATGGTTTTTTATACACCATTGTTTTTGAACTATTGAACAATGAAGTAAAGCATGCAAAAGCACAACATGTATTACTACAAGTTATTGAACTAGAAGATGGCTTTTCAATTGTGCTTGAAGATGATGGTATTGGCTTTGAATATCACCCAACAGCAACACAGCTAACCAACACACTTGGGCTTGCTGGCATTCAATTTAAAGTACAACACTTTGGCGGTGTTATACAAATTGAGCGTAATTCGCCAAAAGGCGTTATTATTACTTTGGAAATACCCCTACCACCAGTATGATATATACCATTGTTTTAGCCGACGATCACTCGGTGCTACTGCAAGGTTTGCTAACAGTAATTCATCAAATACCCCATACCAATGTTGTAGCTACAGCTACTAACGGATTAGAAGCAATTGATAAAGTAGCATCTTTCAAACCACACCTGCTCATGCTCGATCTGAATATGCCTAGCATGGATGGTTTAAAATGCTTGCTACGCGTTAAAACCGAGTATCCGAAAACCAAAGTACTCATATTCACCAATTACTATGAAGCCGCTTTAATCGACGAAGTGCGCCGCTTGGGTGCCGATGGTTTTTTATTGAAAGATGCTAGTGCCGAAACCATTCAAGCTGCAATTACTGATGTGTTAAATGGCATACCATACTACCCGAACAAAACGCTAAAAAACGGGGTAGCCGATACCGTTGAAACCGACTCATATTTCTTCGATGATTTTCTTAAAAAGTTTCAACTTACCAAACGAGAAGTTGATATCATTAGGCTCATTTGCAAAGAAATGAACACTAAAGAAATTGCTTATGAGCTTAACTTAAGTGAACTTACAATTAGTACACATCGTAAAAACATTTTCCGCAAGCTAGAAATCAAAAACATGGCGGGTTTGGTAACATTTGCGAAAGAGCATCAACTATTCTAAAGCGTTTTACGCATGTATACCACCTCTGGCAATGGATTGTGGTAATAAGGCTTTGTAACTTCAAACCCAAATTGCTGGTACAATTGTATTGCTGGCTGTAGCCGCTCAAGCGTATCAAGCACCATGGTGTTATATGTTGCAGCTTTGGCCATGGTTAATAATTGTGCTACCAGCGCTTCGCCAATACCTAACTTTCGGTGTGTGGGTAATACAAACAGGCGTTTCATTTCACAAGTGTGTAGTCCGGCTTCTGGTAATGGCTGAAAGGCAATACAACCTACTGGCTCGTTGTTCCAACAAGCTAACAATAACGCCCCTGTTGGCGGTGCATATTTCTTTAAAGGATTTTCTAATTCGCTATCAAATTGCTGAAAGCACAAATCGGCATTGAGTTCTAATAAATAGGCTTTAAACAAGGCTCTTACTTGTGCTAAGGCTTCTCCCTCCGTAGTTACTACTTCAATACTTAATGGTGCTTGCATGATACAAAGCTAATTGCGATAGCAAATACACATTTACGTAAGTGCAAAAAAAACCGCAACCATAGTTGCGGAATATATTAAAATTTAGTTTCAATAATATAAGGTAACATTTTTCGCCATGTTGGCCAGTCGTGCGTTACATCGGCACCCCAAATATCTAAATCGTGCCAAATGCCTTTATCCCAAAGTACTTGACTAAATCGCTTATTTGCCTCAGGATCTTCGTAAGCACCACTACCCGTATAAAGATGTATGTGATGACTTGCTTTAATTTTATTGAGATACCACTCGTTGTTAAGATTAGGAACGTAGTGATAAGGACTATTAAAATACACTTGCTCATCCCAAAAGCCTTTGGTGTATTCCGATAAGTCGTACACGCCACTCATGCTAATAGCGCCATTGATAATATCTGGACGTTTCAAGAAAAGATTCATAGCATGTAAGGCTCCAAAACTTGCACCACAAGTGTATACAAACGTATCGCCACTGGTGTGGTTGCGTATATAGGGTAGCACTTCATCGAATACATACTTATTGAACTGATTATGACGAATTGCTTTATGTTCTGGTAGCATTTCGTTATTCAGCCAACTTTCTTTGTTAATGCTATCAATACTAAACACTTTCATTTTGCCAGCATTAATGTAGGGCGCTAATGCATTGATCAAATGAAAACGTTCGTATTCTTCAAAATCGGCTGCTGCTGTAGGTATCATTAATAAAGCAAATCCGAAATGACCATAAGTTGCAATGGGCATTTCTTTTTGTAAACTCGGGCTGTACCAACTGGTTACGTGTTTGTGCATAAGCATGGGTATAGGTAATAATTAAAAACTAGGCGGATTAAACGCAGGCGTTACCTGAATTTGTGGCTTTTCGCCCAGCGGTGTGATAAATATAAGGTTATTTGTAACTACTTCGTTTGGTTTCAGTGCAAAGCCAATCTGTACTCTGATATCTTGTGTTTTTTCTTTACCATCGGCACAATCTTTAATACGTGCTCTGCCCGTTGTATAAAAAGGCATGGCATTTACGGTACCACTTTTACTTGTTAATCGGGCACCTGTAGCATTCACACAATCAAACCGGGCAATATCATCGTTAGCAGTGGCATTAGTACCAAATAAACTACGTTGTTGATACAAAAACATACGCATACAATTGGTGTTGTTTTTAGCGTACAATGTAACTTCATAACGACTGTAATTATTACCACTCACCTCACGTGTACTTACGTTACGTATGGTATAGCCATATGTGATACCATCGATGCTAATGGGTAATGAATCTGATACAATGGTGGTAGCTTGTGCATGCACTGAACCATACAAAAGCAATAGTGTAACGAGGCTAAGTATTGATTTCATGTAGTGGTAACGGTTATAGTTGTTTAAAAGGGTACCTTACGGTAAATGATGATGCCATTAGCATTTAAGCCTTAATACAATGCTTCTCAATTTCGTTCCATAAATCGCGGTAGCATTGTGCCGCATAGCTAGTATTAGCATACTCGAACAATGCTTGTTGATGCACACCCATTTTTTCAATATCACTCAAGTATGGGATATAGCTTTTAAAGAAAATTTTTTGTTTGTAAAACTGTTGCATTACCTCGTGATGCAAATTTTTACGATGATCTACCATGCTAAAAAAACACTTGATGTGGCTTTTATCATAAGCTTGCTCTTCAAAATAATCCATCACCATTTCATAGCTACGAATACTCAATGTTGTTGGAATGTTAGGCATCAATACCCAATCGGCAGCCGTGAAAACATTATCGTGCAACAATGAAATACCCGGAGGTGCATCGAGTATTACAATATCATAACCCGAAGCTTGTTGCAATAATTGTTTGATACGTTTTTTACTTTGTTTGGTGGTATCAAGTACAATATCGGCTTGTCGGGCACTCATATCGGCAGGCACTACATCTATATTCACAAAAGCTGTAGGCTGCATAACGTCTGTTAGTGCAACATCATGTTGTAGTAATTTCTTCGCGGCATTTTTTACCGTAAGGCCATTGGTTTGAAAATAAAAACTGCTGCTACCTTGCGGGTCTAAATCCCACAGCAATACTTTATAGCCTGCGGCAGCAGCCAAGTATGAAAGGTTAACAGCACTGGCAGTTTTGCCAACACCACCTTTCAAATTGTAAAATGCAATTACCTTCATTACCCATAGATTGAGCTTTGAAGTTACGAGGTTGTTGCTAGGGTTGCAACCAATAGAAACACACAATATGCAACAGTGTTGCAAAAAAGACTAACTTTGTACCTTACTTTGAACTTACCTAGCAAACATTTATGCAAAAACTACCAGTAACCGTTCTCTCTGGCTTTTTAGGTGCCGGAAAAACAACCTTATTAAATCATGTGCTTCACAACAAGGAAGGCTTAAAAGTAGCAGTGATTGTGAATGATATGAGTGAAGTAAATATTGATGCCCAATTGGTAAAAAACGAACAAACACTAAGCCGTACAGAAGAAAAGCTGGTTGAAATGAGCAACGGCTGTATTTGCTGTACACTTCGTGAAGATTTACTCAAAGAAGTTGAACGCCTTGCAGCAGAACAACGCTTTGACTACTTACTAATTGAAAGCACCGGTATTAGTGAACCTCTGCCAGTAGCACAAACTTTCACTTACAGTGACGATACCAATGGTATTGATTTAAGTAAGGTAAGTAAGCTGGATACACTTGTTACGGTTGTAGATAGCTTCAATTTTATTAAAGATTATAGCAGTATTGAAACACTGAAAGACCGCTCTATAACTGATATACAAAGCGATTATAGAACCATTGTTAACCTACTTACCGACCAAATAGAATTTGCCAACGTAATTGTACTCAATAAAACAGATCTTGTTACTCCCGATGCATTAGGACTACTAAAATCGCTAATACGTAAGTTGAACAGTGAAGCCACAATCATTGAAAGTACCTTTGGTAAGGTACCGCTTCAATATATTCTTAATACAGGCTTATTCGACTTTGAAACAACAAGCCAAGCAGCAGGATGGATAGAAGAACTTAATAAAACACATCACATCCCCGAAACTGAAGAATATGGTATAAGCAGTTTTGTATTCCGAAACAAACGCCCTTTTCATCCTGAACGCTTCTGGAACTACATTAACAACGATTGGCCAAGCAATGTTATTAGAAGCAAAGGAATGTTTTGGTTAGCAAGTAGGCCTAACGACGCCCTCAACTGGAGTCAAGCAGGTGGCAGCTTGCGTGCCGATAAGGCTGGTGTTTGGTGGTGTAGTATGCCTTATAAAGAACGCTTACAATATACCTCTTTTGTAGACCATCAGGTTGTAATTGAACAGAACTGGCATAAACAGTTTGGCGACCGACATAACGAATTGGTAATTATTGGGCAAGATCTTAATCAATCAACTATTACGGAAGAACTCGTAGCTTGTCTCTGTACCGATGAAGAAGTTGCTGCCATGCAACGAGGTGCAATCTTCAAAGATGCTTTTCCGATACAATAGTATAATTTACGTAAGTACTTCTTAAACTCAATCTTAAAAGCTACATAAGCATGTAGCTTTTTTGCTATAAATAGCGATTACTTGTATATTCACCCTGTAACGAAAACGTATGGAATCAACCCAGTTTGCAATTGAAACCAAAGGCTTGCACTATGCCTTTCGTCAAAAAACACCGGTGGTACATCAGTTAAGTCTGCAAGTTCCTACAGGTAGTATCTACGGTTTTTTAGGCCCCAATGGTGCGGGTAAAACCACCACCATGCGGCTGCTAACAGGCATGCTCCCCAACCCAGCCGATAATATTTTTTTGTTTGGCCAAAGCTTACACCAGCACATACCACAAGTTTTTGAAAATGTGGGTACACTCATTGAAATGCCATCGTTATACCTGCATTTAAGTGCTATAGATAACTTACGTATCATTTGCAAACTCAGGGGTATTGCAGAAAATAATATCAGCAAAACGCTAAGTATTGTTGGCTTAAGCCAAGTAGCAAAACGCAAGGTGAAAGAGTTTTCATTGGGTATGAAACAACGTTTAGGCATAGCAATGGCATTGTTACCCCAACCGAAGCTGCTCATGCTCGATGAGCCGGTGAATGGCTTAGACCCAGCAGGTATCATTGAAATGCGTAAGCTTTTACTACAGTTAAACCAAGAACAAGGACTCACCATTTTTATATCGAGCCACTTATTAAACGAGGTAGAGAAAACTTGTAACCATGTAGGCATTATTCATAAAGGTGTTTTACAATTTCAAGGCAGCCTAAGCGATTTGTATGAAAATTCGCAGCAACAAGGGGTAGAAGTTGTATTTAAAATTGCAGCATTATCTAACTACTGGCCATTGATAGTAGCACAGTATCCGCAAGCACAACAACTCAGTGCAACATCGCTACAACTACAACTCCCCAACGAGTTAGCGGTTGCCGATACCAACCAATGGATGGCTCAACAACACATACCCGTTACTGGTATACAAGCCAAACAAGGACTCGAAGAATGGTTTATGAACATTACCAAAAATTAACCTCGCATGCAAGTGTTACAATATTCGTTACGTGCTTTTGCTGCCGAACGCATTAAGCTTAAAAACAGTGGTATTATTTGGATCATCGGTTTAATGAGTGCTTTTATTCCATTACTATTCACGGTGGTAGTTGCATTCAGTGGTGCCGAAATGTTGCTCAATCGTTCCAATGCCTGGGAAGGTTTTGTGTTCAATACCTTCAGCGGTTTTGCAAGTTTTTTCTATCCTGTTTTTTTGGTTTTGGTAACCACCAAACTATGCCAAACAGAACACAGAAACCAAGGTTGGAAACTCATTGAAACACAACCCATTCACAGATTTTACTTGTTTATTGCCAAGTTTAAAACCATTACCCTCATTGCATTGATTTGCTTGCTCGCAGTATTCGTATTAAGTCTTGCTGGTGCAGGTATCATCAGCGTTACCACCAACGAAAAAGCCTTTGCTAACCAAACCATACCTTGGGGCACCTTGCTTAGTTTTATACTACGTTTATGGATAGCAGGCTGGGGCATTATTGCCATTCAATACTTGCTTAGTATTTGGATACCCAACTTCGCTGTGCCATTCATTATTGGTTTGGTACTTACCATTGCAGCAAGCATTATGTCGGGCTTAGATGTTGCCCCATGGATGCCGTACGCTGCACCAGCACTCACGAACAACACACAAAAAGGCAGTGTAGTCAATAGCTTTTTACTACATCAAGAGTGGGTAAGCATTGCCTGGATGTGTTTGTTACTTTGGTTGGGCTATCAGTACTACAACAACAAATCGTGGCGCTATACACTAATAGCACCTTACGGTAAATTATTCGCCAATTTGGGCATACTAGCTGCATTCATTGGTGCTGTTTATTGGATTGAACGCCCCGTTCAACTTCAGCGTTATGCCAATGGTACTGTTATTGCGGGCGAATTCACCGATGGCAACTATAATGGCAACGTTCTCATCACCCATCTTATTACTGGCGATACGTTGCTAAATATGCCGGTTGTAAATAATACTTTTTCAGGTAAGTATGATGGGAAGCCTCTTCCGGCTGGCGATTATGGTTTTATTGCAGGCAAGCTTCGCAGTGCTGTTTTTATGAGCAGTAACGATAGTATTTACGTAAGTGCCTCTTTAAAAAAGAATTTCGAAGAGGTAAAATTTCAGGGTACAAGAATTGCAGAAAACTATAATCGTGGCAACAGAGAAGAAACCACCAACTATCGTTTGTACTTTTTAAAGCAGCAACTTTATGAGTATACCCCTGAAAAATTTGCCAAAGAAGTACTCGAAATTTGGAAGGAAACTTTAAAAGGTGTCAATAAAAAAAATACTCCCGACAACATACAGCCAGCTAACGATTATTTAACCATTAGTAAAAAGCTGAAAAGCCTTGAATTCATTGATTTAGCGCTGGTAGATTACCCCAAAATGTATGCCACTTATTACCCCAAACAAATATTAAAACTTCCTGCTTCGTTAGATACACTCATCAACTACGTATCGCTGAACGATGGTACCCTTGCCAGCTACGAAGTGTACCGTAATTTTGTAGTGAATCACTTACGTAAAAAAGCAGGCATTAACAGCACCCGTTTCGATAGTACGCTTACGAACTATGTGATACAACATTTACCGCAAGGTGCTCTAAAAAACACATTATTGTTCGATGTTATCAAACAAAGTATTAGCCGCATTAGTGATAGCACCTATCGTAGCCAATTTGTACAACAGTATACAGCCCATATCAGTGAACCAAGCTTGGTAAAGCTGTTACAACAAAGGCTTGCACTTGAAAATAGCTTTGCACGTGGCAAGCAGGCACCAGCATTCAAAGCCGAAACATTGGCAGGAACAACCATACAGTTAAGCGATTATGCCAATAAGTTTGTGGTGATAGATGTGTGGGCTACTTGGTGCGGACCATGCAAGCAAGAAAGTCCGTTCTTCGATAGATTGGCCGAAAATTATGCCAGCGATAAGCTTGCTTTTGTAAGCATTTCGGTAGATGAGAATAAAGACATTTGGAAGATGGATGTAGGCGATAAATCGAAGCAAATCACACAGCTTTGGATGCCCAACGCAGGTGAATTTATGCAACGCTACGGCATAGAAGGTATCCCACGTTTTATGCTCATTGCACCTAACGGAAAAATTGTTAGCCTAAATATGCCAAGGCCATCACAAATGCAATTTGAGCAAGTATTACAGCAAGAAGTATTTACACCTTACGGTAAATAATAAATTCATAACCATCATTAACAGATTTTCATTTCTGTAAGCCATTCCTTTTCCTTTAAATTTGTCGATTGCCTTTTTGTAAGCAGCCCTTATGAAAAGGCAATTGCAGCAGCAATCCTTTCATCAAACAGTTCAAGGTTTTGGCTTTACCACATTTACTCAAGTATATCTATAACAATGGCACCGACGAAGTAATTCGCCGTGGCAAAAAAATTCACGCCAATCGCCAAATTGAGTTGGTTGATTACGATGAACTATTGGGCAATATTAGCTTTCGCGTGAAAGACGATGCCTATAGCACTTACTACAAGGTACACATACAGCAGTTTAAAGATCCGAAAACGTTAGAAGTACGTTGCAGCTGCCCGTATAACCTTGGCGAAATATGCAGGCACGAGTCGGCAGCACTGTTTCAGTTGCAAGAAATGGCCGATAAAAACCAACTGAACGAAGAACAGCTTTCGTACGATCAACGGCATACGGTAGTTAAAATGAAACAGCTTGATCTGAAAATGATCAAAATGCTTTGCGCTACTGAAAGCTACGCCGAAGCCGAGGAGTTTTTACGTACACAAAAGGCACAAATCTTACAAGCAGAAGATGAAAAAGTAGCCGCCGAACTAGAACTACAAGGCATAACCTATCGGGTGTACATTCAAAAAAACGAAGAACGCAACCTCGATACCAGCTGCCAATGCGATAGCGAACACGAACATCCGTTGTGTGTGCATAAAACCATCGTTTTAACACAGCTACTAAACAGCTTTGGTCCTAATTACTTCGATACCATTCGCAATTGGGATAGAGATAAAAACAAGTTGCTTGCTATTTATGGCTATAGCCTCAGCGACGATCTTACCGGTAAGTTTGAATTCACCTATCAGAACGGCCGTCCGTTTTTACGTGTACTCGATCCTACCATCAAGCGGGTAGTTACGCCTGCCAGCAACGAAAAAAGAAACAGCGAAGCAGCCGAAATACCGCCAACGCCACTACAACACACCATTGAAAAGCCAGCTTTTGTACCGGTACCGCAACGTTCACAAAACAGTACCCGTTACAAATTAGCCATTGTGTTTAGCTACAACGCACACCAATATCCATTCGTACAAACCGATATGGTAATGGGTGAAGCCAACGAAACACTCGACGATTTTGTGGGCAAAGTAGAACGCTTAGATTTGGCCAAGTTTGTAAATACAGAACAACTCGACGAAGAAGATCGTAATTTGTTGCAACAGGTTCGCAAGCTACTACCAGGCGAAGTAAGCAGGTACCTCAACCGAAACAGTCCGTTTAGTGGTATTTGGGAAAATATTGTTCAGCAACACGATGATACCTTGCCCGAAGAAACACGTCATTTAATTGTTGAATACCTACATCCGAAGTTTAAAAAGCTATTTAACGAGCTCAGTTTAAGCAATTACGTATACTATTTACCGCAAGGAAAAACCTTTACGACCGCTGCGTTAGAACATCAGTTTTGCAGTCATAAATACATTACACCCGTATTTTATTTATCGTATCAAGAAAAAGTTGGTTATAACCTTACGGTAAATGTAACCCTGCCCGATGGCGAAGAAGTACCCCTGGCCGATAACGCTGTTGCCAGCCCGGTGGTGTACAAGTATAAAGATCAGTGGTATGTTTGGGAGAAAACAGAAGATGTTTATTTGATTGAACGCTTCTTACCCAGCGGCAATATGTTGATCGATGAAACACATTGGCCGGCGCAACTACAATCGTTTGTATTACCGCTTAGCCGAAGCCATCAATTGCACTTCAACAATGTTCCAAGAGAAGAGGTTACCGATGCTACGCCAACCATACAGTTGAAACTCAAAGAGCGTGGCGATTATTTGTTGTTTCAGCCCAGCTTCACTTATTTAGGGTACGAAATACAACCGAACGATAAGGAGCGGGTAATACTGCCCGTGCAAGGCAAGTTACTCACCATCCATCGCAACATGGCGGTAGAAAAGGCTTTCGTTCAAAAAATGGAAGCACTACATACACAGTTTGTTCGGATTGATGATAAAGGAAGCTTAGCCCTTAAGGGTGCCGATGTACTTAAAAACAACTGGTTTTTCTTGTTCATAGACGCTATGAATGAGCAGCAAATTCCGGTATTTGGTTTCGATATTCTTAAAAATTTCCGCTTTAATACAGCCAAGCCAAGCACAAAAATCTACATCAGCAGTAATACCGATTGGTTTGATGCTAAGGTAGATATTCACTTTGGCGACCAAAAGGTAACCGTTGCCGACATTAAAAAGGCACTTGCCAACAAGCAACAGTTTGTACCGCTGCAAGATGGCACATTGGGTATTTTACCAGAAGAATGGCTAAAGAAATATAGCCTTTTATTCCGTGTAGGCGATGGCAAGCAAGAAGAACTGAAGCTAAGCAAATACCACTTTACGGTTATTGATGAGCTGTACGAGCAACGCAACGAAGAAGAACTCATCTTCAAACTAGAAGAAAAGTACGAACGCATTCGTGAAATGCATGCTATTAAAGAAATAGCAGCACCTGATCACTTGTTACCCATTTTAAGACCTTACCAGCAAAGTGGATTTCAGTGGTTGAACTACCTCAACGAAATTCAGTGGGGTGGCATTTTGGCCGATGATATGGGTTTGGGTAAAACCATACAGGCACTTACGTTTTTACAACATTTGCGTATTGAAAAAGGTAGTTTGAAAGCGCTGGTCGTGTGCCCTACCACACTGATGTACAATTGGGAAAATGAAATCAAAAAGTTCACACCTAAACTTACCTATCGCATTCACCACGGCGGTACACGAGAAGCTTCGTTGATTAGTAGCAAAGAGGTAGAAGTAGTCATTACTACCTACGGTACCCTACGCAGCGATATCAAGCATTTCGTGGAAGTAAAGTTCGATTATGTTGTACTTGATGAGAGCCAAGCAATTAAAAACCCATCGAGCAAGGTAACCAAAGCTGCTAGCTTACTGCAAGCTAAAAACCGCCTTTGCTTGAGTGGTACACCGCTACAGAATAATACGTTCGATATTTATGCTCAGATGAATTTTTTGAACCCGGGCATGCTCGGTAGTTTAGAATATTTCAGACAAGAGTTTGCCGTACCGATCGACAAATTCGGAGAAAAGGAACAAAAAGAACATCTTCGTAGATTACTCTATCCGTTTATTTTACGCAGAACCAAAGAACAAGTTGCTAAAGATTTGCCAGCAAAGTCTGAAATGGTGTTGTTCTGCGAAATGGCACAAGAACAGCGGGATATCTATGATGCTTTCCGCAACGATTTTAGAGATAAAATACTTGGCGTTGTAGATAGCCAAGGGCTGGGCAAAAGCCAGCTTACCATTTTGCAAGGCCTTATGAAACTGCGACAAATATGCGATAGTCCGGCTATAATGAAAGATACAGAGCAGTACCCGAATGTATCGGTGAAGCTCGAAGAGTTGGGCAGAGAAATCACAGAGAATATTAGCAATCACAAGGCATTGGTGTTTAGTCAGTTTTTGGGCATGCTTGCACTGATCAAAGAGCGGTTGAACGAGCTTGGTGTAGCATACGAGTACTTCGATGGTAGCACTACGCCTGCCGAAAGGGAACGTGCTATTCAGCGCTTTCAGAACGATGACACCTGCCGTGTATTTTTAATTTCGCTGAAAGCGGGTGGGGTAGGTTTAAACCTAACCGCTGCCGATTATGTGTACATTGTTGACCCTTGGTGGAACCCGGCAGTAGAACAGCAAGCGATTGATAGAACCCACCGCATCGGACAAACAAAGAACATTTTTGCCTATCGCATGATTTGTAAAGACACCGTTGAAGACAAGATTATTCAACTACAAGAACGCAAAAAAATGCTGGCCGCCGACCTCATTACCGACGATAGCGGTTTTGTTAAAAGCCTCAGCAGAGAAGATATCGAATACTTATTCAGTTAATCATTTACGTAAGTATGCGGCTCATTTGAACCACTGGTTGTTGCTACGCAACAACCAGTGGTTATTTTATGGCAATAGAACCTTACGGTAAATGTAGTAGCACTCGCAAAAGCATATTTAAAATCTTGGGCAGGGTACTTCCTGACCCTCTTCTTTGTCTTTACTGCGAATTTGTAACGTGAAATATCCGCCACCATTAGGCAACTTGTTGTTACCAAACAACCAACCCAAATTGTGCAAGCCAAAAATTACAGGACCAAGTTTGGCTCCCATGCCTACCCAACAATTGCCTTCGCTGGTATAGCGAATGGGCAAGTAAAAACCTAATTGTTGTGTTTCTATCCGCGGTGTAACCGTTAATAAATTGATGTTGCGAGTGTTGTTAACGCCCATTTCACGGGTGCTGTAAAGGTTCATCTGCAAGTCGGCATTCACATAAAAGTTACCGCCTAAAGCAACATCGGTATTGAGTACAACTCGGGTAGGATTATTAATGGCAAATACACCCTGCAGCGTATCAGGATTTTGTAAAATAAACCTTCGTAACGTATCGGTGAAAGCACCTAATCCGGTTGCATTATCGAACAAACGCTGCAAGCTCGTATCCAATACAACAGGCTGCAATTGTGTAAAAGCGGTACTGTATTTACCGTAAGGGTATTTGGTACGACCTATATCGAGTATGGCTAGTGATATTTTGGCACTGTAATCTTCCCACTTTCGATCGAAATAAGCACTATTGGCATTGTAGAAAACATATTCTAGCCCAATATCGGCACCGAAAGTGCCTTGCAAACCTTGAAACACACTATTCACATTAGCCGTAGTGCCTTTAGGTGTGTTCAGCACCTCATCGAGATTGCCACTGTAACCATATTCGCCACGAGCGTTCAAGAGTTGGTAGCGTGCTCCCAAATTAGGTACTGCTACCTGTGTAGCACGAACATCTTGCACCCGACCATACATGCCGGCAATGCCTTGCTGATAATGCAGCCTCACACCACCTTGTAGACGACCTTGCTCTGTTTGATACAACATTTTACTAAAGCCAAAGCTGTACACCAAGGCATTGGCCGATTGAAAACGACTTTCGAACTCGGGGGTAGTTTGGTTGCCATTGAAAAAGCCATTGATACGATTCATTCGATCGTTATACTCAATGCTATTGGTAGTAAAATGCGTATATCCTTGCATGCGAACACCAAAACTGATGGCGGCATCGCTACCAATGCGGTAACGAATGCCCAACACATCGAAGCTGCCGTTCAGATGAAAGTAGCGCCTGAAGTGACCGTTATACGTGATCCACTCCATGCTATCGCGGGCACTTTGTCGCAATAAGCCCGGAATGTTGGCACCCTGCACAAAACCACCATTGGTTACAGAGGCATATTGGATGCCCAATAGGCTAACATCCCACTTTTTACTGCTGTTTAAAATAGCTGCAGGGTTATAGCTGTTGGCTAAATAACCAGCATATGAACTACCGTGTAACGCCTGTAATTGTTGGGGGTAGGCTACGGAGTATGCAATCGTTGACAATAATAGGAAGCCCAAACTTCGCAAGACATTTCTCATGCTAACACACAAAGCACTAAGGTGGTGCACAAATGCATTACCTGCAATTAAAAGTCTTTAATGTAGCTGCTTGGGCTATTGAAATGCCATACCTACACCTTTCGCTTGAATTTTTTCGGTTACATGTTGCAGTACCAATGGATCTTCAATGGTAGAAGGCAGGTTGTAGGGTTCGCCATCGGCGATAGCTCGTAATGTTTTTCGAAGTATTTTACCACTACGAGTTTTCGGAAGTTTTTGCACCCAAACAACGGTTTTAAAGCAGGCAATCGGCCCGATTTTATGACGTATCAAATCACTAAGCTCTTTTTCGAGCATGGCTTCATTCACCTTCACGCCATCTTTTAGTACAATCAATCCGATTGGAATTTGTCCTTTCAGTGCATCGGCAATACCAATGACAGCACATTCGGCTACGGCATAATGCATTGCTAATAACTCCTCCATTTCACCGGTACTTAAGCGATGGCCTGCTACATTAATTACATCATCTACCCTGCCCATGATATAATAATAGCCGTCGCTATCTTTATAACCACCATCGCCAGTATTATAGTAGCCAGGAAATTTTTCGAGATAGCTACTGATATAGCCTTCTTTATTATTCCATAGTGTAGTTGCCACACCTGGCGGTAAAGGTAGTTTTACAGTTACGTAGCCATGAGCATCATCGAGTACGGGTGTGCCCTCTTCATCTAAAATTTCAACCTGAAAGCCACACACCGGCTTACCGGCACTACCTGCTTTTACAGGAATAGGTTCTAAGCCCATCATTACTGAAAGCATGGGCCAGCCACTTTCTGTTTGCCACCAATGATCTATCACAGGCACTTTTACCAAATCTGTAAGCCAGTGTAATGTTGCAGGATCGCAGCGTTCGCCTGCTACAAATATTTGCCGTAAGGCGCTGATATCTTTCCCCTGCAAGCCCTTGCCTGCAGCATCTTCTTTTTTGATGGCTCTGATAGCTGTTGGCGCTACAAAAAAAGTAGTTACCCCATATTGACTAATTACACGCCAGAATGCCGAAGCATCGGGTGTACGTATGGGCTTGCCTTCGTACAATACCGTGGCACAACCTTGCAATAGTGGACCATACACAATGTAACTATGACCAACCACCCAGCCCACATCGGAGGCTGCCCAGAATACTTGGTTGGCTTGTATGTTGTAAATATGCTGCATCGAGTATTTCAATGCTACTGCATATCCGCCATGTTCTCTAACAATACCCTTGGGCTTACCTGTTGTGCCTGAAGTGTATAGAATATACAATGGATCGGTAGATGCTACAGGCATACAATCGATAGGTTGAGCACCTGCCATAGCATCGGTCCAGCTCATTTCGTGATTGTTATTGAGTTGAGCACTTAAACCAGGCCTTTGATATACCCATACTTGTCCAACAGCATGCTGTGTTTCTTGCAGGGCGGCATCTACCAACGGTTTGTACGGTATCCATTGATCAAACTCCACACCATAAGATGCAGTTAGCAGTAATACGGGAGTTGCATCGTTGATACGTAACGCCAGTTCGTGTGGTGCAAAACCACCAAATACAACACTGTGAACAGCACCAATACGAGCACATGCCAACATAGCAATTACGGCTTGCGGTATCATGGGCATATATATCACCACACGATCGCCTTTGGTAACTCCATGCTTGTGCATGGCGCCGGCCATTAAAGCAACCTCTTGCAATAATGCTTGATAGGTATATTGTTCTGCCGTTTGTGTAACCGGTGAATCGTATATCAATGCCACTTGATCGCCATTACCGTTTTGCACATGTACATCTAAACAATTGTAGCACATGTTCGTAATACCATCGGCAAACCACTCGTATGCGATAGGACTATGTGCTGTGAATATTTGCTGCGGTGTTTTGAACCATTCAATTTGTGCTGCTTGCTTGCCCCAAAAAGCAGTTGGATTTTGAACACTTTCTTCATACGTGCTAGCATAACGCATTACTTTGCTTGGAGCAGCTGCATCTTTCAATAAAGTTTCTACCTGTTGCATTAACATACGTGTGCTAAAAGGTTTGGTGATATACATAGCTGCACCATGTTCCATCCCTTTTTTAATATCGGCTTCTTTACTTTTCGCCGAAATAAATACCACCTTACAATGCTCTAAATGTGGTTGTGCTTTTATGTAACTACAAATAGCAAAACCATCTACATCGGGCATCATAATATCGAGTAACACCAAGTGTGGATAATAGCTTTGAATGGTGTCTAAAGCTTCTTTTCCGTTACGAGCAATCATTACTTCGTAACCACCCTTTTTCATCAAAAACTCTAAGGATAGTAAGATGTATGGATCATCATCTACTACTAATATTTTAAACTTATTTTCCATACGGCAGCATATTAAAGGTTATAAATAGGAATGTCGATAATGCATACACAACCTTGCGGCGGTGTATTATGTATGGCAATAGCACCACCATGCAATTGCATAATATTTTTACAAATAGCTAAGCCTAGTCCGCTACCTTGTGGCTTACGTAACATTTGCTGCTTAGCTTGTACAAACTTGTCGAAAATGCGTTGCTCCATACCGGGTTCAATACCTTGCCCATCGTCTTGAATTAATACATGTAACATTTGTTGTGCAACACCAAATTGTATATGTACATGAATATGTGCTTGCGCAAATTTGATAGCATTGGTGAGTACGTTATAAATCACTTGTGCCATCAAATCTTTATCCATGTATCCTTGCGGTAAATGATTGGCAAAATGTGTATGTAGTTGTATGTGCTTTTCATTTGCCAATGGCTCCACCGCTTGCAAAGTTTGTATTACAATAGGAGTGATATCAGTAGCAGCAGCCCGCAGTTGATACTTACCTGCCTCAAACCTTTCGAGCTTTAACACTTGCTCTATCAAGTGCGATAAGCGTTCGGTTTCAGTTACAATAGCACCCGTATATTGTTGCCGCTGAGCATCGGGCAAGTCGGGGTTATCAAACAATATTTCACTTAATGCTCTGATAGAAGTTAGTGGTGTTCGCAGCTCGTGTGTTACGGTATATAGAAATTCATCTTTGATTTCATCTAACTGCTTGAGTTGTTCATTAGCATTTTTTAATTGCTTGGTAGCTCTTAATAATTCAGCACTTTTTTTCTGCAATGCTTTATTGCTAGATCGAAGCAGCTGAGCATCTTCTACCATGTTAATTACTTGTTCAAGTGTAAGTAACTCTTCCTGATGTTGAATACTTCGCATCATAATATGAGCCGACGAAGAACCAATTAAACCTGTAAGAATATTCTCAGCATATTGTAACATATGCTCGTCGGCGACATCGGTTATTAGCTTTTCTGGATAACGCCTTCGATAGCGTTCAATAAATTGTGCAGCCATATGTTCGCCAGTGAATTTAGAGAGTACTTGTTGCACATCATTCACCGATGCAGAACGCTTACTACCCAACAAGGCCTCGTTCGAAGCACCTTTCTTTTGTTGATAAAAATTAACAAACACATCGGCCTGAATTACCTCTAATGCAGTTGGTTGCGTATACAGCGAAATGCCAACATATAGCAGCAGATTTACCAATAAAGACCATACAAAACCATGTACAATATGGTTGTTAAACGATGTACCTAATAACTGCATGGGCTTTAGCCAACTAATACCCAAGAGTCCATCGGCTGTAATAGTTGCAGCCCAACTGTAACGCTGTGCTAATACAGGAATAATCAAACAAAAAAACCACATGATAAACCCACCAACAATACCACCGATAGCACCTTTTTTGTTACCTGTAATCCAGTATAAACCAATAAGTAATGCTGGCGCCAACTGTGCCACTGCAACAAAAGAGGTTAACCCAACTGATAATAACGATGATGATAAAGTACCAACCTCTTCATACACAAAAGCAAGTAGTAAGAGTATAACAATACTCATGCGCCTTGCATTTAATAAGTAGGCTTCAAAATTATTAGTCGTATTTTTTTGTGTGGATGCACGCCAAAGCTTAATAGGTATTACAATATGATTACTTATCATCGTACTTAACGCCATCACTTCAACAATCATCATACCTGTAGCAGCAGAAAAACCTCCGATATACACTAGCAATGCCAACGCTTTTGCATTTGCCTGTAAAGGCAGCCCTACTACAAAATAATCGGCACTCATACCTTGCGGTAAAAGCAAGAGGCCAGCGATAGCGATTGGCAATACAAAAATGTTGATGACCAACAAATACATGGGAAACTTCCAACTTGCATCGGCAATGTGTTGTTCGCTGTTATTTTCTAACACACTCATTTGAAATTGCCTTGGCAATAACAATACTGCTAATGCCGATAAAACGGTGAGCAGAAAAAACTGCATGCCATAACCATGCTGCTGTTGTGACCAAAAATGTATTTCTGGCAGCTTTGCTGATGCTATTGCAAAGAGTTTTTTGGGCGAAGGAAACAGCACAAAACACACCCAAATACCTACTGCTAAAAATGCAATTAACTTCACCACCGATTCAAAACTAACAACAGCAACAAGTCCTGTATGTTGCTTTGTACTATCGGCATTTTTAGTGGTGAACAGTATTAAAAATACAGACAATAAAATAGTAATATAAAAAGCAGGTACTTGCCAAAAATGCCAGTTGTTACTATTGGTTGTAGTAAAGCCTGTTAATAAGCTCAAGCTTTCTGTAATAGCCTTAATTTGTAGTGAAATGTAAGGTAGTAAGCCCACCACACAAAACACGGTAACTAATACGCCAAGCGAAACATTTTTTCCATAACGTGCCGATATAAAATCGGCTAAAGATGTAATGCGTTCTGCACTACTGATAGCACGCATTTTACGTAAGATAAAAACACTTACCGGAGCTATAATTGTTGGCCCAAGATATACTGGCAAAAACTGAAAACCTGTTGCAGCAGCACTGCCTACACTACCATAAAAAGTCCATGCAGTACAAAAAACAGATAATGATAATGCATAGCCCCAAGAACTAGTGGCAATTTTTTTGGCAAAAGCAAGCTTACCCTCTGTTGCTCGTGCAATCACAAATAGCAACATCAGGTAGCTTATAGAAGCTGCAATTACCAACCATGTACTCATGCGTTATTGGATTTTTGCGCTGCCAATGCTTTGTGTACCAACCTTGCGGTAAAAAATATTGCGACTGCCCACACTACAAACCAAATGGTATAAATGGTAGCAACATCCATGCCCATTACTGTGTTACTGAGCATTCCTGTAAAAGGAAATACAAGTACACACAAGAGTACAACCGATAAAAAAAGAAGTCTGTCTTTCCGTATGTTGTTGGGCATGGTTGTTACGTTAATATGAGTGATGCCATACTAATGTACACATTAGTAATCGGTAATTTCAGCAGAGCTGTGTGGCAATTTGTTGTAATCGCCTTGCATGGCATACTTACCAAAAATTACCAAACCAAAAGCAATAGGTACGAATATTAAAATAATAATACCCCATTGCAACAAGCTATTTAAAGCAATATCATTAGCAGCAGCCTTGGCAGCAGCATCGGTTAATGCATCGGCTTTTGCGTAAGCTTCGCCAACTTTTGTATAAGCTTGTTGTGCTAAGAAAAAGATGGCTGCAGGACCTAATAATATCCAAATAATACCGAGTGATTTTTTTAAGCTATTCATATAAATATTTTTATAAATTATGTAGTTAATCGTTTACGTTATCGTCTTTCGCATTATCTAAGTAAATGGCACCAATAACAAAACACACACCAGCAACACCAATGGTATACCACAAGCCAGATAATGCATCGGTACCTTTAAAGCTGGTAATTAAAGTGGCAATGAACGGTACCAAACCACCAAATACACCGTTACCAATATGGTATGGTAAGCTCATAGAAGTGTAGCGAATTTTGGTTGGGAACAATTCTACCAGAAAGGCAGCAATAGGTCCGTACACCATTGTTACATAAATAATTTGTACAAATACTAGTACAATGAACATCCAATAAGTACTACTAGGTAAGCTTTTTTCGTTGTATACTACTTTAGCTAAAGCTAGCTCACCCGTAGCTACTTTCAATGTATCGGCATGTACTTCTTTATATTTTATACCAGCTGCGTTTTGTTTTACGTAAGTAGTAGTAATTAAAGAATCGGCTTTGCCTTTAATGATGTCTCTTTTTACTACAACATCGCCAATTACAGCATCTGTAGCAGCAGTAGTGGCAACATCGCCTTTAGCTAAGAAGGTGGCATAAATAGGTCGGTATGTTATGATACCTAAAAGCATACCCAATAACATAATCCATTTACGACCAATCTTATCACTCAATGCTCCAAACACCACAAAAAAAGGTGTTGCAAATGCAATAGCCCATAACACAATTGTCCTACTCTGCTCAAAATCTAAATTCACTTTTGTTTCTAAAAAGTTTTGAGCATAAAACTGGCCTGTATACCAAATAACACCTTGCCCCATAACAGCACCAAACAAAGCAAGTAATACCATTTTCAAATTAGCTTTATGTGTAAAGCTTTCTTTCAATGGATTGGTAGATGTTTTTCCTTCTTTTTTCAACTTTGAAAACAAAGGAGACTCCTTCATTTTTAAGCGGATGTAGATAGACACTACAACCAACAAAATAGATACCCAAAACGGATAACGCCAGCCACCCCACTCACTTACAAAATCTTCATTACTCATGCTCATTTTCGTAAGCAAAATCACCCCTAGCGATACGAATAAACCTAATGTTGCTGTTGTTTGAATCCAGCTTGTATAGAGGCCACGTTTGTTAGCAGGTGCATGTTCTGCTACATAAGTAGCAGCACCGCCATACTCACCACCTAATGCCAAGCCCTGCAACAAGCGAAGTACTAATACCAAAATAGGTGCTAATATCCCAATGCTTTTATAGCCAGGTATAATACCAATTAAAAAGGTGCTTCCACCCATTAAAACCAATGTTAATAAAAAGGTGCTTTTTCTACCAATAATATCTCCAAGTCTACCAAAAAATAACGCACCAAAAGGTCGTACTATAAAGCCTGCAGCAAAAATGGCCAATGTACTTAAAAGTGCTGCGGTACCTTGCTCTTCAGGAAAGAACTGTTTGGCAATGATGGTAGCCAAGCTACCAAAAATGTAAAAATCGTACCATTCAATTAAGGTTCCCAGCGACGATGAAAAAATCACGCTGGCTATGCCTTTGTTTTCATTTGATTGCATAAGAATAGATTTAAATGTGTTTGAAGATGTAAGTGGGTTATAGATTATAGAAATACTTGAAACTGCAATAAAAATTCACCTCTCGTACCGTCGGCAACGCGTTGGCCATTTCGATTATAGTATAACGGACGAGTACTGTACTGCGGTGTTATTTTAGCATGATGCTCATTTAAAAAGCAGTTGAATCCTACATCAAAATAACTACCAGCCTGGTCTAAAGCATCCAATTTTTTGTATGTGTAAGCAGCAAAAGGTTGCCAGCGTAACTTGTCAGATTTACCTTTCGGTAAAAGCAACCCTGCCTGAGTGTACCAAATATTACCAGTACCAACAAACATGCGGCCATTACCAGCACCATTCATTGTTTTTTCCCCTGTAAATGCTGGATCAAATCCTGTAGACGGATTCATAATGCCTACAGTTCGCAAGTAATTCGGGCCAAAATTGTAATTGTAAAAAACGCTGTAAGCAGTTACAGCCATATTCTTTTTCTTATCGCCAATAGGTAAGTCTGCAAACATATCTACGCCAAACAAAGCAATATCATGTTTCTTACTTGTACCATCGAGCTGCTTACTCATCGTACCATTTTTATTGTGGTAAAAACCAGCACCGATGTTAAACACCTTTTTTGTACCCACCCAAGTGCCAGCTCTAAAGGGCAATAAATTCGGCTCTTGATCTAAAAACTGATAATCAAAATAACCACCCGTAGCCCACTTAGCATCGCCATTATTATCTACAGCAACACTTCCTTTGATAGCATCAGGATTACCAGGGGTACTGTTCGTTGCAAATGGCTTATTCAAATGCAACTGATAGTGAAATTTGCCAAGCGTTCCTTTGGCATACAAGCCAAACTGTCGTACAAACTGATCACTTACATCTACCAATGGCCAGTTAACAATCGGTGCATCAATTGTCATAAAGGTTAATGTGCTAGCACTTCCCATACGACTAATACCATTCCAATAATGCAAGCCCGCACCCAGCGAAAGTGTACGTTTGTTCACTTTACCTGTGGTTGGATTTTTCGCTGGCACTATCGCATACTCATTCCATACATCATGGAAAAAAATGCCCGGCTTTTTACCAGCACCATACGCACCCGTGCCACTAGTGGCCGATGCTCCACCCGTTGCAAACGACTGGTTGTTAATACCAAAATGTGTTAGAATTAAGTAACGTGGCGTTACTTGTGCATACGCAAGCACCCGTAAGCGGCGTGCACCAACATCCCAGGTCGATTTACTGGGCTCTCCATTAATAGCAGTTCCTGGATTGTTTTCAATATGTCGCACCCATATCTGATTCCAGAATATGAAGCGTACAAACTTAGAACCATCGTTATTCAGGTTCAATTTTAAACCCGAACCATAAATATCTTGCTGATTTTGTGCGTGTACTACGCAGGGTAAGAGCATGCTCAGCAATAGCATGTTAAAAGTTGTTTTAAGCATGGCAGGCAATCGTTTCGTTTTAAAGCAATCGAGTGGTGAATTTGAAAAACCTACCGTGCACGCAACGAATAGTAACTATAGTTTTGGTAATAGTATATATACTTACGTAAATGAAGCCCCGATATTATACATGTTGCATACGCTCCCATTTAATCAACATGTACTTATCACCAAGTTCCGATATCATCATACCACTATTCTTCAAATTAGCCGGATTGCTCATAAACACAGCTAACTCAGAAATATTCATCACCTTGTACGTAGGTCTGTAAGCATATTGGTCTGGCGCCTTTATACGGTGCTTTTTCACCCAATTCATAACACTAACATGACTTACCCCTAAAATACGCTCAATCTCTCGATAACTCACACCCTCTATGTACAACTGCAATGCTTTCACCACATAATATGGGTCTATTTGCTTACCTTCTTTTTCAGTCGTAAAATGATAGCTACAGTGTTTGCATTTATACCGTTGCCTGCCGTCCAACACACCTGCCTTCACATTTTCGTTGTGCTTACATTTAGGACAAAACAATATTTTCATAGTACCGATTTTATTGTATATAGCAATTTAGCATTTATATATTAATTTAGCAACTTTACAACACCCACCTCTTGTATATGCCATATTTATGAGGTTACTTAGCACTCTCTAACAACATTGCACGCCATGAGTTACCCTTATCAGATACGTTCGCTAGAACAGTATCATACCGACTACCAACGTAGCGTAGCAGATCCTGCACGCTTTTGGTCTGAAATTGCCAGCTACTTCACTTGGAAGAAATATTGGCATCACGTTACCGACTGGAATTTTTCTGAACCACACATCCGCTGGTTCGAAGGTGCTACCTTAAATATCACAGAAAACTGTATCGATCGTCATTTAGCTACCAAAGGCAACCAACCCGCCATCATTTGGGAACCTAACGATCCCAACGAACGCCATCGTGTTATTACCTACAATTCGCTGTACCAGAAAGTATGTCAGTTTGCACATGTACTAAAAAACAACGGCGTTCAAAAAGGCGATCGTGTTTGTATTTACATGGGCATGATTCCTGAACTTGCCATTGCAGTATTAGCCTGTGCTCGTATTGGTGCCATCCATTCCGTAATTTTTGGTGGCTTTAGTGCCCAAAGTATTGCCGACCGATTATACGATGCCAATGCAGAGTTTATCATCACTTGCGATGGTGCCTACAGAGGCCAAAAAGATATTCCGCTGAAATCTGTTATCGACGATGCATTAATTGGCAACAGAACCGTGAAGCGGGTAATTGTATACACACGTACACGCACACCTGTGAGTATGATCAAAGGACGTGATGTATGGTGGGAAGATGAAATTCAACACGTTGTAGAACAAGGCCATACCGATTTTCCTGCCGAAGAAATGAAAGCAGAAGATCCTCTTTTCATTCTATATACGAGTGGCAGCACTGGTAAGCCTAAAGGCGTTGTACACAGCTGTGCAGGTTACATGGTATATACCAACTATACTTTCATCAATGTATTTCAGTACCAACCGGGCGATATACATTTTTGTACCGCCGATATTGGATGGATTACAGGTCATAGCTACATCGTATACGGTCCACTAAGTGCTGGTGGCACTACACTATTGTTTGAAGGTGTTCCCACTTGGCCCGATGCCGGTCGCTTTTGGGATATTGTAGATAAATACAAGGTTAATATCTTATACACCGCACCAACCGCCATTAGAAGTTTAATGGGTTTTGGTGATGCCCCTTTACAGGGAAAAGATTTAAGCTCTCTTAAAGTACTTGGCACCGTTGGCGAACCTATCAACGAAGAAGCTTGGCATTGGTACAACGAAAACATTGGTAAGGGCAAATGCCCGATTGTTGATACTTGGTGGCAAACAGAAACAGGCGGCATCCTCATCAGTAATCTTGCAGGCATTACACCCGCCAAACCAGCACATGCTACCTATCCACTCCCAGGCGTTCAACCAATTTTAGTAGATGAAAATGGCAACGAAATAGAAGGCAATAACGTAAGTGGCAACCTTTGCATTAAAGCGCCGTGGCCTTCTATTATTCGAACAACTTATGGCGATCACGAACGCTGCCGCACTAATTATTTTGCTACATACGATCAGTTATATTTTACTGGCGATGGTGCACAACGCGATGCCGATGGAATGTATCGTATTACCGGCAGGGTAGATGATGTATTGAATGTAAGTGGGCACCGTATTGGCACTGCAGAAGTTGAAAATGCCATTAATATGCACGCCGGCGTTGTAGAAAGTGCTGTGGTAGGTTACCCGCACGATATTAAAGGACAAGGCATTTACGCTTATGTAATCTATAATGGTCATCACGTTGGCGATGAAGAATTAACTCGCCGCGACATTTTACAAACGGTAACACGTATCATCGGCCCTATTGCCAAGCCCGATAAAATTCAGTTTGTGAGTGGCTTGCCTAAAACAAGAAGCGGTAAAATTATGCGACGCATCTTGCGGAAAATTGCCGAAAACGAGTTAGGTAGTCTTGGCGATACCAGCACACTACTAGACCCTGCAGTGGTAGATGATATTGTAAAGGGTAAGCTATAACCTCGCAGTACATCATTTGCCTGTAAAGGCGTTATACATTATGGCGTTGGAGTAATGCTACTCCGACGCTTTTTCTTTAGCGGGCTTACCCACCAAGCTTTGTATCATACCCGTAACCAAACTCAATAAAATACTATACCAAAAAGCAGCCCACCAATTTTCAACCTCAAAACCCGGAATAATATTGGCTGCCAACTGAATCATTAGCATGTTAATCACAATCAAGAAAAAACCAAGTGTAATAAGCGTTACAGGCAGCGTGAGTAAAATAATAATGGGCTTTACAAATGCATTTAGCAAAGCCAATACCAACGCTACTACCATAGCAGTGCTTACGGAGTCTATGCTTACGCCGGGCAATAAATAACTGCTTACCAAAGCAGCTAACGTAGTAATCATTAAGGTGGCTAAAAAAGCTTTCATCGTAGGTGTTTTCCTTACGGTAAATGTAGTTAAAGCATAATACTTGCTTCACCAAAATTAAGATGCTGTGTTACCATACCTTGTTGCAGCATTAAGGCGCCATTGGTATCAACCCCCAACAGCTGACCACTCAAACGCACCGCATCTTTCTTTACTTGAATCTGCTGATCTAACAAATACAGCGATTGATTATACAGTTGCAGGGCTCGTTTCCAACCGGCATCGGTATGTACCATATCAAAAAAATAGCCAAGCTCACCTGCCAGCTGTTTGGCCAACATCTCTACGTGATAGGTTTTTGTTGTGGCAAGCAGCAACGAAGTAGCATGTGTAAGTGCAGGATCAAAATTTTGTTCATTCACGTTAATACCAATACCCACAACTGCCCACTCCCAAGTGTAGCCCTTTCGAATGTTTTCAATGAGTATACCTCCTGCCTTCTTGTCATTCAAAAACAAATCGTTAGGCCATTTAATCATGCACGATAACTGTGTATTGGCAATAATCATTTGCCGTGAGGCCAATGCCGCCGCTACCGATAAGCGAAAGGGTTGTGTAGCAGGCAGCCCCGTAGTATTGAGAATGGCACTAAAAGCAATGTTTTTGCCCGGTGTTTGATACCAAGTGCGTTGATATTGGCCCTTGCCTGCCGTTTGATGGGTGCTAAATATTACTTGCCCATGTTGTGCCAATCCTTTCCGAATTAACTCCATGGCATAGTTGTTGGTACTATCTACCTTGGTTAGGGTGGTAAAGGTGGCACCAATTGCAGGCAAAGCTGTTAGCATTGAACGAGATACTGTATTTTTGGCAAAACTATACCTAAGCACCTCAACAACACCAAATTTTTCAACTAAACGTTCAAAGCAATATTGGAACCATTGATTGTACTTGGCAACCGTAAAAAAAGTACCGTTACTAAGCTTAACAGAAATAGCAAGCTGTTCAAAGCCATTATTAAAGCTGTGACCGATAAAAAAGCGGAAAATGTTATTTCGCTCGACTTACGTCAGATACCCGAAGCTGTTGCCGATTTTTTTGTGATATGTAATGCCGCTAGTACTACCCAAGTGAAGGCAATTGCCGATAATGTGGAGCATGAGGTGAAAATAGCTACAGGCGAAAGTCCTTTTCACAACGAAGGATTCAATGCATTACAGTGGGTTATTATCGATTATGTATCGGTAGTAGTACATATTATGCATAAAGATGCCAGAGCACACTACCGTTTAGAGGATATGTGGAGCGATGCGCCAGCCCAAGGGCACGACATCTAACCACTTTTTAACGTATTTTGATGAACTATTAGAACCCTTTTACGATTATATTTAACACAAGCAGCAGATTGCTTATTTAGTATGGCAGACGATAATAAAATCAAACCTGAATTATTCAATAGAAATAACTCTGGCGGCTCAAACGATGCTCCTCGCAAACCACGCTTTAGCATTTATTGGATTTACGCTATTGTAGTAGTGGTGCTACTGAGCAACTTTATGTGGGGTAGAATGAATGGTGGCTTTGGTGGCCCTAAACCACTTACCGTTACCGAACGCACGTTCTACGATTCGTTGGTAGCTCCCGGCTTTGTAGAGCGTATCACTAAGGTGAAAGATAAGTACCTTGTTCGGGTGTACATCCGTAAAGACAAGCAAAGCGATCCTTTCTTTACTGAAAAGTTCAAAACGAACCTTAAAGATGTAAAGTCGCCTTTGTTCCAATTCAATGTTACCAATTGGGAAAGCTTTGAAAGCAGGCTCGATACCATCACACGTCAAATGAGTATTCCTCCGATTGACGCAGCCACCGATGTAGATACAACGGAATGGTATAACAGTCAGCTTTTCAGTTACATCATCACCATTTTCTTATTCATTGGTATTTGGGTGCTCTTTATGCGAAAAATGGGTGGCCCTAGCGGTGGCGGTGGCCCTGGTGGCATCTTTAATATTGGTAAGAGCAAGGCACAATTGTTCGAAAAGGGAACCCGTGTTAACATTACTTTCAACGATGTTGCTGGTCTCGATGAAGCAAAGCAAGAAGTAATGGAAATTGTAGATTTCCTTAAGAATCCAAAAAAATATACCGCACTCGGTGGTAAAATTCCGAAAGGAGCTTTGCTAGTTGGCCCTCCGGGCACTGGTAAAACTTTACTTGCCAAGGCTATGGCTGGCGAAGCACAAGTACCTTTCTTTAGCATGAGTGGTTCTGATTTCGTAGAACTATTTGTTGGGGTGGGTGCAAGCCGTGTTCGTGATCTATTTAAGCAAGCTCGCGAAAAAGCACCTTGCGTTATCTTCATTGATGAAATCGATGCTATTGGTAGAGCTCGTGGTCGTAACGCTATCATGAGTAACGATGAACGTGAAAACACATTGAACCAATTATTGGTTGAGATGGATGGTTTCGGTGGCGATAGCGGTATTATCATACTAGCTGCAACCAACCGACCCGATGTACTTGATAGTGCGTTATTACGTCCCGGCCGTTTCGATCGTCAGATTAGTATCGACCGCCCCGATGTTAAAGGCCGTGAGCATATTTTTAAAGTGCACTTAAAAACCATCAAAACTTCACAAACGCTCGATATTCATAAACTAGCCGAACAAACACCTGGTTTTGCTGGTGCCGACATCGCTAATGTTTGTAACGAAGCGGCGTTGATTGCTGCTCGTAAAAACAAAGATGGTGTTGATATGAGCGACTTCCAAGATGCGATCGACCGTGTTATTGGTGGTTTAGAAAAGAAAAACAAAATCATATCTCCTGAAGAAAAGCAAATTATTGCCTATCACGAAGCGGGTCATGCCATTTGTGGTTGGTATTTAGAACATGCCTATCCTTTGCTTAAAGTAACCATTGTACCACGCGGTACCGCAGCATTAGGCTATGCACAATACACGCCCAAAGAGCAATACTTGTACGATACCGATCAGTTAATTGATCAAATTTGTATGACACTCGGTGGTCGTGCTGCCGAAGAAATATTCTTTGGAAAAATATCTACTGGTGCCAGCAACGATTTGCAACAAATCACCCGCATGGCATACAGCATGGTAACAGTGTATGGTATGAACAACAAAGTGGGTAACATTAGCTTCTACGACCCCAACACCGAAAACACATTCACCAAACCATACAGCGAAGAAACAGGCCGTATGATTGATGAAGAGGTGCGTAAGCTCATTGCCGATGCTTATGTTAGAACCAAGCAACTGCTTACAGAAAAGAAAAACGATGTTGAAGCACTTGCCAAAGAGCTATTAACACGTGAAGTACTCTTCCAAAGCGATGTAGAACAACTCATTGGTAAGCGACCTTTCGAAGAAAGAAAGATACTCGACGATGTTGTGCCTGCAACAACACCTGTAGCTAATAACGAAAGCAATACTGAAAGCAGTAACGAAACTTCAGCATCGTAAAAACATGCTGTTACGTAAGTAATACAACAGGCAACCACAGCAATGTAGTTGCCTGTTCTTTCAAATACGAATAGAGGTACCTTACGGTAAATGCAATTATGCCAGCACCCATACATAATACAGCAAAAGAAAATATTTTAAAACGCATCAGGCAGGCACTGAGCCACCCTACCGCCATACCTTTCCCAGGTAGTGAAAGTAGCGACGATATTTTTCATGCTGCACCCGATGCAGAAGAGCTAGCATTATTATTCGCAGAGCAATTCACCCAACTGCAAGGAAGGTTTGCTTACTGCGCTAGCACAAGTGAACTTGGCGAGCAGCTTACACATTTGCGTAAGCATAAAAATTTCACTAAAATATTTTGTAACGAGCCCGCACTCAAACAAATGCTTACAGCACTTGGCATTGTTACACATCATAACAACCTTGCCGATTGCGATGCGAGTATTACAGGCTGCGAAACTTTAATTGCCCGTACAGGTAGCTTGCTCATGAGTACTGCACAAAGCAGTGGCCGTACCGCAAGCGTATATGCACCTATTCATATTTGTATTGCATTTGTAAGTCAGCTGGTATATGATATTAAAGACGGACTACAATATGTAAAAACCCATCACGAACAACTACCGAGTTTAATTACACTAGCAAGTGGCCCTAGCCGTACCGCCGATATTGAAAAAACATTGGTAGTGGGCGTACATGGCCCCAAAGAAGTGTATTGCTTTTTGGTTGATGATGGTGTGTAACCTTAATTTCACGAATACGCTTGAACCTGCATGCAGCCACCCAACGACAAAAAAATATACTTCTTATCTGATTTTCATTTGGGTGCACCGAATGAAACAGCCAGCCGTGAACGCGAACGAAAAATTGTTCGATTTTTAGATAGCATCACAGCTACAGCTGCTGAAATTTTTATTGTAGGCGACATGTTTGATTTCTGGTTCGAATACAAAACAGCAGTACCCAAAGGCTATACACGCATTCTCGGAAAGTTGGCACAACTCACCGATAGCGGTATACCTGTACACTTTTTTATTGGCAACCACGATATGTGGATGCGTGGCTACTTTGAACAAGAACTAAACATACCTGTATACTTTGCACCCAAAGTATTTGAACGTTTTGGTAAGCAAATTTTTGTTGGTCATGGCGATGGACTTGGCCCTGGCGATTATGGTTATAAACGCTTGAAGAAAATCTTCAGAAACCCGCTTTGTCAATGGCTTTTCGGATGGCTACACCCTGATGTTGGTATTGGTTTGGCGAATTATTTTAGCCGCCGTAGCCGTGCTAAAACAGGCTTTACAGACCAATATTTTCTTGGAGAAGATAAAGAGTGGCTAATACAATACAGCAAGTACAAACTCACCCAAAAGCATTACGATTATTTTATATTTGGTCATAGGCACTACCCAATGGTAATTAACCTAACAGCACAAAGTAAGTACATGAATATCGGCGATTGGATTGTTCATTTTACCTATGGTGTACTGCACAGTAACGGCTCATTAGAACTTTGCCATTATCAAGAAACGCAATAGTTATGCAGCAACTTTATTTACCGCAAGGTTATCACATACACCAAAAATTAATTATGTATTTTTTGGCTATTGTATGCTACCTTACGGTAAATGTTAGCTATGCACAAGCAAGCCTGATTGCCGCAGGCCAGTACCGTTATTTTCAGCAAGATAATTTTGGCAATTTTTATTTGGTGAATGCACAAAACCAAATCAAAAAAGTGAATGCAAAAGGCGATAGCCTCGCTATATATAATGATGTTCGGCGGTTTGGTGATATTACTTTAATAGATGCTACCAACCCATTACAAGTATTGGTTTGGTATAAAGATTTTCAAACCATTGTGGTGTTAGATCGGTTTTTAAACATGCAAACAGCAATAGACTTACGAAAGCAAGGTTTGTTTCAAGTAAGTTGTATTGCTTTAAGCTACGATGGTAATATTTGGCTTTACAATGAGTTGGGAGGTAATATTCTAAAAATCAACGATGCTGGTACGCCACTACTTACAAGTGCCGATGTACGCCAAGCACTACAAGCAGCACCGAGCATGCAATTTATAGCTGATAATGCAGGTAAGTTGTGTATGTACGATAGTGCAACCGGTTGGTGGATTTTTGATTATTATGGTGCATTTGCCAAACACTTGCCTTATAAAAATTTAAAATTTGTTCAGGTAACAAATCAAGGTTTGTGGGGCGTTGAGCAAGGGCAATGGTTGCAATTAAAAACAGATAATCCGATACCAGCAGCAGTTCCTTTACCGCAAGGTATCATCAATCAAGCCATTCAATTACAGCGCTACTTGCAAGGTTGGGTGTACTTAGATGCCAAAGGTTTATGGCTGCTACCTCAACGCTAACGCTGCAACCGTTGATACTGTTGAAATACCTGTTGATTAGCAGGTTGTTGCAAGCTAGCAGTAATATCTTTTTTCTCTGCAGTAGTGAGGTGAAAACTAAGGGCTGCTTTGGCATGCTGTTGAACTGGTGCATACTGAAATACCAAGCGTTGTAAGCGAAAACTACTATCGCTATGTAGCAACTGCCATTGTCCTGCCTGATAAAAATCTTGCAGGTTAAACCAATTATGTTGCATACTTTCTAATGGCTTCACAAAAAAATCGGCTAGGCTACTATTGTTGATAGTATGGGTTGTAGCCCAATCTTCTTCTACACGATCACGAATTTGTATGAGTACCACGCCGCTGGTATTGGCTACTATCCAATCTTTAAAGTTGTATAAAAAACGCATCGCCGTTTCGGCGCCGGTGTTATCACGTAATCCTGCATCCATTACATCTATCACGGGTTGTGTTGGTAACCATACATTTGGTAATACGTAGGGAAATGTAGCATTCATTCGCAAAGCGGTTAATACCCCCAGACGTGGCGCTTGTTGCCTTGCAAAAAGGGTTTGAAAATCTATCACATCGGGGTGTGTAACTGGTGTTGTATCGGTGGGTAGCGCTTGCATCATAAATCTGGCAGGCCGTGTGGCTGTAAGCATTTTTCTACCATCGGCTGTAATAACGCTATTGAAAAATAAGGTGGGAATGATAGCACTATCTTCATAGGGTCGGTAATCTTGCAGGTGCTTTTGCAACAAGCCTCTGGTATTTTGATTGAGCTTGGCTTCAAAAGCATAGCCTCGATCTTTTACGTAAGTGAAATTACCAACGGTAAACTTTCGAGCTGGGCCCACTAAATCTCTGCTGATGAAACTACTGAATAGCGGGTTCAGTAAATCGTTGGCAATATCTTGTGCATACTGTGGATCATTTGCCCGTAAGGGCTTACCTAATTGTTGCTGCAGAAACAGCTCTCTGTAATATGCAGCGCCAAGCATACCGCCTGAAGCACCTGTTATTAAAACCGTTTGCTTTAAAAAATTACCATCACTAATACTATCGAGTGCTTGCATTACTTGCATGGTAAAGCTAGCACTGCGAACACCTCCGCCACTTACAGCAACTACATACAATATTGGCTTTTCGCTGGTTTGTTGTTGCTTCCATTGTACCAAACGATTTTTAAAAGCTTGCTTATCGGCTTGTACATCTTGTACCGAAGTGTGTTGCAAAATACTATCGAGCATGTACGCCGATCGAATACCGCTTTTATAATCAATCCCGTAAGCCTTATTGCGAGCATCAATAATATTGTGCTGATACAAATAATTCAATACAAAATATAATATCAATAGCACCGGAATACTCCAGCTGCGTAAGAACAATGTTATGGCGCCACTTACGGCAATTAAAATGGCAAATAATACAGTAATGCTTGCTGCAGCCGGAAACTGAAACGTAGGATTATCTAAGAAAAAACCCAATACAATCAGCAACGCAAAAGCAAGAAAGATGGCAAGTACGGCTGCCAAATGGTGGCGTTTAAAAATAGCATCTAAGAATGTTTCACTATAATGGCGTACATCTCTCGGCTTACGCAAGTGCAACCTGGCACTTAAAAACCAATGTACATGAAATGCAGGTTTATGACTAGGCAGTTTTGCTTGCTGCATGGCCAAATGATAATGCACATTGGCAGTATCTATAACAGTAGCCATACTGTTGTAAATAGTTTTGTCGGCACCAAAAAAGTAGCCTATGGCAATTACAATCGAAAGTATTAAGCCCGCTATAAAACCCAGTACCAACAATATAATATCAAAATAATTTGTAAGCTCTTGGTAGCGTACATATTGTACTGCCTTTACAAGATACAAGCACAAGAAAAGCAACGGTATAATACTGTTGTTAATACAATATTTTAAAAAAGGCTGAGCTGTTGTTGCAAGAAAACGAATGTCTTTACTGTGCAATATAAACGTTGTAATATTCCAACTCATTATAAACACTCCCACACAAAAACCAACAATAGCCGTACTAATACCATTAACATCACCTAAATACTCTGGCGCTAAAAACAGCGAGCTTGCACCATAGCTACTCATAAAACCACCGCTAACCGTTGCAGCTAATATGTACCAAAAAATAAGCAGCACCTGATACCTGCGTACATGTAACAATAGCAACTGTATGGGCATGCTGTAGAAAAAGCCCAATATAAAAGGCCTCCAACGATATGGCAATTGCGTTAACACTGTTCTAAGTTAAGCTAGCAATACGTAACAATGCAGGTTTTAACGTTGTACTTACGTAAATAAAAAAGCAGCGAATAGACATCCGCTGCTTAGTAGCATATAACCCCCAAAAGAAGTTTCTAATACTATTACATTTCGAAACTACTATGGGTACAAAAATGTGGTATTGTACCTTACGGTAAAAAAGAGAACCCACCGAATTAAAAGCGATTTTTTGGAAATATGTAGTGAAAAATCACAAAGTATGTAGTATATTAAATCCCACTGACAGGGGTTGGTTGCTGCAATGATGCACATCATCCGTACATCGCAAAAAACGCAACATCTTGGCGGTTCTAACTGCATTGATTGCCATGTACTGATTTACGTAAGTAAATCTGTTGTTGGCATACATTAAAAGCAAGCGATATGTCGCAACAAAACAACAACTATCAAGTTAAGGTCAACAATTTCAGCTTTGAGTTAACAGCCGAAGCATTACAACAAGCCGATATTATTCAGGTACAGCCACATATGTATCATGTATTAGAGCAACATCGGTCGGTAACTGTTACCATTATTAGTAGTACCGATAAGCATGTAACCGTTGCCATTGGCGAAGAACGTTTTGAAGTAGCCATTAAAGATGGCTTCGATCAAATGCTCGATCAACTTGGGTTTAGCAAAGTATCGGTGAAGCAAGTAAAAGATGTAAAAGCACCCATGCCAGGCTTAGTATTAAGTATCGCTGTAACAGAAGGACAAGCTGTAAAAGAGAATGAACGTATTCTGATACTAGAAGCCATGAAAATGGAAAATAGCATTCTTATGCCTAACGATGCTGTCATTAAACGCATTGCTGTAAAACCGGGCCAAGCTGTTGAAAAAGGTCAGGTACTTATTGAGCTTGCTTAACAACAATAACGATTTATAATTCGCATGTATTATGCAAAAAATATTAGTAGCCAACCGCGGCGAAATAGCCCTCAGAATTATGCGAACCTTACGGAAAATGGGGATACGCTCTGTAGCAGTATATTCAGAAGCCGATCGCCATTCACCACATGTTCGCTATGCCGATGAAGCCGTTTGTTTAGGGCCAGCGCCTTCTAACCAATCGTACTTACGTGGCGATGCCATTATTGACATTTGCAAACAACTCGGTGTTGATGGCATACACCCGGGTTATGGTTTTTTAAGTGAAAATGCAACATTTGCCCGTAAGGTTACCGAAGCTGGCATTACGTTTATTGGTCCGAGCCCCGAAGCCATGGAAGTGATGGGCTCAAAACTTGCCGCTAAAGAGTGTGTAAAGAAATACAATATTCCTATGGTGCCTGGTATAGATGAAGCGATTACCGATGTTACCCTAGCGAAAAAAATTGCAGCAGAAGTGGGTTATCCTGTATTGATCAAAGCCTCTGCAGGTGGTGGTGGTAAGGGTATGCGTATTGTAGAGCAAGAAAGCGATCTCGAAGAACAAATGGAGCGTGCCATTAGTGAAGCAACCTCTTCTTTTGGTGATGGCTCAGTGTTTATTGAAAAGTATGTAAGCTCTCCGCGCCACATTGAAGTACAGGTATTGGCCGATAATTATGGTAATTGTATTCACTTGTTTGAACGAGAGTGTAGCATTCAGCGGAGGCACCAGAAAGTAGTAGAAGAGTCGCCATCATCTGTTCTAACACCAGCCATACGCAAGCAAATGGGTGAAGCAGCAGTAATGGTAGCCAAATCGTGCAATTACACCAGTACGGGAACTGTTGAGTTTCTAATGGACGATAAGCTCAACTTTTATTTCTTGGAAATGAACACCCGCTTGCAAGTTGAGCATCCGGTTACTGAAATGATCACAGGTATAGATTTGGTTGAAGAACAAGTGAAAATTGCTCGTGGAGAACAACTCAGTTTCACGCAAGACGATTTAATAATTAACGGTCATGCTATTGAGTTACGTGTATATGCCGAAGATCCGCTTAACAACTTCATGCCCTCTATTGGCACACTTACCCGCTACGAACCACCTAGTGGTGAAGGCATTCGGGTAGATGATGGCTACGAACAAGGGATGCAGATACCCATTTACTACGATCCTATGATTGCCAAGTTGGCAACGCATGGAAAAAACCGTATTGAAGCAATTCAAAAAATGCTAGCTGCCATAGAAGCTTATGGTATAGAAGGTGTTAGCACTACCATGCCTTTTGGTCGCTTTGTATTTCAGCATGAGGCTTTTATAAGTGGGCACTTCGATACGCATTTTGTAAAAAATTATTATACCCCTGCACATATTGAAAATGAGCAAGCAGCCAAAGCTAAAATAGCTGCCATTGTTGCTGTAAAGCACTGGTTAAACCAACAAGCAACGCTCAATATTGTTGCTCACCGTTCTACCAGTTGGAAGCGTCGTATTGCCCATTAATTGCATGGCTCACAAATATTAGCAATCATGAAATCTAAAGTTGAGATATTACAAGAAAAGTTAGCCTTAAGCCACGAAGGTGGTGGTGCCAAACGTATTGCAACACAACACCAAAAAGGAAAGCTCACTGCACGAGAACGGGTTCATCTACTGCTAGACCCTGGCTCGTTCGAAGAGATTGGTGTCCTAGTGTTGCATCGTACCAAAGAGTTTGGTATGGAAGAACAGCAGTTTTATGGCGATGGTGTAGTAACCGGCTACGGCACTATTGATGGAAGATTGGTGTATGTATTTGCACAAGATTTTACTGTTTTCGGCGGGGCACTCAGCGAAACCCATGCTGAGAAAATATGTAAGATTATGGATGCAGCCATGAAAACAGGTGCTCCCGTAATTGGCTTGAACGATTCTGGTGGCGCCCGTATTCAAGAGGGCGTTCGTTCATTAGGCGGATATGCCGATATCTTCTATCGTAATGTGCAAGCTTCGGGAGTGATACCACAAATTTCTGCCATCATGGGGCCTTGTGCTGGTGGGGCGGTGTACTCACCGGCCATGACAGACTTTACAATTATGGTAGAGAATACCAGTTATATGTTTGTAACTGGTCCTAATGTTGTTAAAACGGTTACCAACGAAACCGTGAGTTCTGAGGAACTTGGCGGTGCCAGTACCCATGCTACCAAATCGGGAGTAACACAACTTACTGCCGTGAACGATGTAGATTGTATTCAGCAGGTGAAAAAGTTGCTGAGCTACATGCCACAAAACTGTGAAGATACTGCCCCCATGTATCCATATACCCTTACAGATGAAGTACGCCCTGCACTCAACGATATTATTCCGGCATCGGCTAACCAACCTTACGATATGCGTTTGGTGATCGAAGGCATTTGCGATACCGACTCGTTCTATGAAATTCATAAAGATTATGCCGATAACATTGTAGTTGGCTTTGCTCGTCTGGCGGGCAGAAGTATTGGTATTGTTGCCAATCAACCCATGAGCCTGGCTGGGGTGCTCGATATTGAAAGCTCAAAAAAAGGTGCTCGTTTCACTCGCTTTTGCGATTGCTTTAATATTCCCTTACTTGTATTGGTAGATGTGCCAGGGTTTTTGCCCGGTACCGATCAAGAGTGGAATGGTATTATTACCAATGGTGCTAAACTGCTCTATGCTTTTAGTGAAGCTACCGTTCCTCGCTGTACTGTTATTACCCGCAAAGCGTATGGTGGTGCTTACGATGTAATGAACAGCAAACACATTGGTGCCGATATGAATTTCGCTTGGCCAAGTGCAGAAATTGCTGTGATGGGCGCTAAAGGTGCCAGTGAAATTATCTTCAAAAAAGAGATTAGCGAAGCCGCCGACCCTGCTGCAAAATTGTTGGAAAAAGAGGCAGAATACGCAGCACTTTTCGCCAACCCTTACACGGCTGCCGAAAGGGGCTTTATTGACGAAGTAATCATGCCCGACCAAACCCGACGCAAGCTCATCAAAGCTTTTGCAATGCTAGAAAATAAAGTTGCCAAAAGGCTACGTAAGAAACATGGCAATATTCCATTATAATGATTTTGTTTGTATCACTTACGTAAAAGCGCAGTGCCATGGCACTGCGCTTTTTTTGCTACCAATATGCTGATAACGGAGCTATTTATTGAATCGAATTAAACACCGCCTGTTGCACTACTACCGGATATTTTTGTTTTAACTTGAGTAACCAATTTTTTTCAACCTCAATCTGGTAATCGGCTACAACAGCGCCACGTGCATCGGCAAAGCTCTTACGCTCTACATTAGGATGTTCTTGCGTAATGTATAAGAAGCTGTAGTTAACACCATCGGCCATTTTTTCGGGTTGTGTAGCTACACCTTTTTTGAAAGCAATTTTTTGTGTTGTAGGCAACATGGTTTGCTCGAAGCGGCTGCTGTCGGCAAATACAAAGCTGCCATAACTATCGGCAATGGTACGCCATTGTGTAGGCTTGGCTTTAATGAGGTTTAATACCGTATCGGCACGTTCTTTTCCACTTACGGTAAATAGCAATACACTTACACTTGGCTGCCATTGATACTTAGCTGCATGTTGTTGATAGAAATGCGCAAGACCAGCACTATCTGCATTTGCAAAACCCCACACCTCACGTTCCATAATAGCGAAGAGTAGATTGGCATCGTTAAACTCTTTCCATTGAGCCGCCATGCTGGCGTTGAAATCTTGAATGTGCCTACGGTAATAATCGCCGATGGCAAGCTTTAAATACTCTTTTAATAATTTACCGTAAGGTTGCTTACTTAACTCGCCACCACTTGCTATAACAGCATCTACAAATTTGGCAAAGGCTTCTACGGTGTAAGTTTGCTTTTCAAATTTGAAAATGGGTGTTTCGGCAGTGATACCTGTTACGTTATTCGGGTTTTTACGAGCCGCAACGCTATCGATAAAAGTATATAAAGCCTTTTCGTTATACTTTAATTGCTCGTACTTACACAAGGCCAACCACTTGTCTACCAACGCATTACGAGCCTGATTTAAGCGATCGCTTTCTTCTACCGCAAGGCGAATTTCGGCTATGCCTTTAGCATCGTCGTTACTTGTAGGTGGTGCTTCTTCTAACACTACTTTAATGATGTGCCAGCCGTATTCGGTTCTAAAAGGTGTGGTATATCCACCATTTACCGCAAGGTTAAATACTTTGGCTTCGTAAGCTGCATCGTACTGGCCAACACCTACGGTTAGTTGTGTTGCATTCACCAAATACTTATCGCCTACGGCTTTAATATCGGCACCTTTTATAAGCTCTTGGTATGCAGCATTGGCTTTATCAACCAATTGCACCTTATCCATTTCATTGGCATCGGGCGGAAAAGGAAATAACAACTGTTCTATTACTCGCTTACCCAACGCTTTTCGAGTTGCATTCACATAAAAAATGTGATAACCCATATTGCTATGATAAGGCGCTGCAAATTGATTTTTCTTGAGCTGATAAATGATGTTTTCAACCTCGTAAGGCAACGTGAAAGCGGTGATCCAACCAAGCAAGCCATTGCTTTTTTTATCGGCACTACTGCTGGCAAATTGTTGTACTACTTGCGTAAATGATTGGCCTTTTTGCAGCGCTTTATATGCTTGTTGAATTTTTTGATACGCTGCCATAGTATCGGCACCAGGTGCTACTTCAATAAATACTTGCGACACCTGTACATCTGACTGGCTGCGTTGCATTGCCTCTTTCACCAATGCATCAATATTAGCCTCGTTGTTAACGGCTGTTTCGGCTAATTGTCTACGAAAGTTTTCACTTTCATAAATGTAGTTTTCGGCTTTATCGAGGCTATCATCGTAAGCGGCTTGTACTTTTAGTTTGTAGTTGATGTACAGCTCTAAATATTCTTGTAATGCCTGCTTACGGTTGGCATTGGTGTTCGGGTTTTTATTGAAAGCCTGTTCAAACTCGGCCTTACTTACACTATGCTTACCGTAGGTGAACAAAGTTTGTGCATTTAATGTAGCCGTGAGCAGTAGTACGACAGCTGCAAGCGTGCAACGATACATTTTGTGATACATGCTTTTCAATCTGTTTTTGAACGGAAGATATTACTTGCCTTGTTGTTTGAGTTTTGCAGAAATTAAATCGTCGAATTGTTGCAATGTTAGCTTTTTGCCAATAATGCGTTTTTGCTCATCGAGCAGGTAGAATGTTGGTGTTTGATATACATCGTACAATTGACGATAGTTGGCTTGTTGGTTTTTACTCTCGGTATCGCGTTGTTGCTTTGTTTGATACACGTGATACCAACCATTCAATTGTTTTGCTTTAATAAAATCGACCCACTCTTTCATAGCAGGCTTTAACTCGTCGGCAGCGGCATGCATTTTATCGTTAGTATTAACAGCATAAATTTTTACGCCCAACTTGCGCCAACGTGCCTGGTAAAAACTATCGAGTTGTGGTACTTGTTCTTTACAGTGGCCACAAGTATGATCCCAAAAAGCTACAACTGTAAAAGATGCATTAACACCGTATAACGATTGGGGCTTACCGGCGGTATCTACCAACTGCATTTCGGCGGCAGCCTCACCAATTTGATTGGCCATTAAACTGTACGCTCTATTAAAGATAAACTCACGTTGCTTTACACTTAACCAAGCGGTATCGCCTTTGCTGAAGAAGTTGTTGAATAAGAAAATAAATACTTTATCCTGCCCCATTACTTCAGGATTCACATACTTATCGGTAAAGCGACCTAAGAGGTATTTGAACATTTCGTAATTGCTACGAGCACTCAATAAAATGTAGTTGACCTCTGGAATAATACTATCGGCTTCAGGACTTACATAATACTTGAAATACTCTTCTAGCTTGGGATCGAAGAATGGAGTACGTAATAAGCGTTCGTCGAAGAAATTAACACCATCCCAAAAATGATCTTTCACATAGCGGTATGCAGCTACAGAATCGCCTCTTGTTTTTAATGTTGTGATAGGTGATTCGGGGCGACGCACACAGTTAAAAAACTGTGCCAGCATACTTTCAGGATATTGCTTACCAATATTATCACGATACTTATTCATATCGTTATTGGCTTGAATCATTTGTTCACGAATGGCATTGCTATCGGCAGCACTTTTAGCACTACGCATGGCCATTTGTAGCTGATTCATTACAGGCACCTTGGCTGCTAAAAACTTGGTATATTGGGTAAAGAGTTCGTTTTCTTTACTGCCTGTAATTACCACATCATCGGGTCTAGTGGTATCGGCAACAATTTTCATGCGTTGCACATCGTCCACCAAAAACTCAAATAAGATTGACTTTTGCGGAGTTACAAAAAAGTAGATACCACCGGGCAATTTTTCTTTTCCACGAAATACACCTCTGCTATTAGCATCTACAAACGCACTATCAACCAAATTTTTGTATTTACCGTAATAGCAGCCTAAATACACCCACGTGTTTTTATAGGGGGTAACATTGATTTCAAACTCATAGCCGCCTGCACTCTTTTTTACCGTAAGGTTACTTTGGCTATTTGTTGGCTTAGCGGCGGGCTTGGTAGCTGGCTTTTTAGTTTGTGCTACTACCAAGGTACTTACAAAAAGGGCTATGATAAATGTAATACAACGCATGTTGATACACATGTTTTAAGTGATGCGTAAATGTAGGTGAAACGCAGCAAGGCAGATGCTCAAAAAATGCTAATTCGCTGCATCTATGGGTGCGCTACTAATAATTTTTGTTGGTATACTGTACCGTTGGAGAGCTGTACTTGCATTTGGTACGTTCCGTTTTGCAAGTGGCCTACTTGTATGGTTGTAGTGGCATTTTGTATGGCTGTATTTTGTTGCAATACTTTACGGCCTGCCACATCGAATACATGAATGGTTGCTTGTGCCTGCGTAATACCAGCGATTTGTATGGTTATTTGCTGATGTGCCGGATTGGGTGTTACAAGAAGGGTTCCCTTACGGGGTAAATGAAGGGTAAATACTTTACTGTAACTGAAACTACCATCTTTATCCACCAATTTGAGGCGATAGAAGATGCGTGTGCCTGCGTAGTTGGCCACATCGTCGGTTAATTGATATTGCTTGGCTTGTTGTGCGGTTACCTTGCCAATACTGCTGAAGTTTGTGCCATTAACGCTACGCTCTACCTCGTAGTGACTAAAGTTAACTTCGTTTTGTACAAACCACTGTAAGGCAATGGTATTGCCTTTGAGTTCGCCCGTGAATAACTGCAACTGCACAGGCAAAACCAAACTTGATAAACCCGGACAGGTGTTATTCCAAACACGAGTTACAAGGCTTGGATCATCGATATAAGGATTGCGATTACCTTGAAACTGGTACGCTGCATTGTTACGATCAATCTCTTTACGGCTTACCGGATCTAAAAAATGCCATTGAATCATTAACTGCAGGTAAGCAACATCTACACTTGGAAAGGTGTTGGGCTCAAATGCAGGAACTGCCTCTGTGTTATTGCCCCACGAAGTCATGTTATCTTGATACATGGTTACGAAATACAAGAATGCCCTTGCAACATCGCCTTTAAAGCTGTCAAGTGGCTCAAATACAGTACCAGTGATACCTGCAACGGCACTGCTTCCTAGCTTGCTACCATTTAAGCTGGTGTATGTGGCGCTAGCAACTTTACCGTAAGGAAAATTGCTTCTACGACCGTTCACATAACCATCGGTCGGAAAAATATGTAAGTAATCGGTGGTAGGCCCTGGCGTGCTGGTATTGCCATTGAACCAACTTTGCGGAATGCTATGCTCTCTGTTATAACAATCGTTTTCACTGCTGTAACTACCGCACTGATCTGTACCCGGACGGTAATTGTAGGGATCTGTACCGGTAGGATTATCGCTGTAGATATCCCAAATTACATTGGTACTGCCGGTGCCCACTTCTCTTGGCTTGATATCGCTAAGGGTGTACTGCGTCCATAAAGCACTGTAAGATTGTGGGTTGAAACCGTTATTGATGATGTTTTTTAAACTGGTTTTGAGCTGGCTACACGATAAGCCGCTTGTGCCACTGTAATAGTTGGCCGGAGGTTGGGCTACAGCAACCGTAACACACCATAAAACTGCACACGTTGCCGTAAAACGTTGGAACATATTGTGATGAATTTTCAGCAAAGGTAATGGCTGTGCATGGTGCTTTTGTTGCTATTTGATGAACGCCGTTAGCGAATACTTTTGATGTGCAGCGTAATTTGTAAGAGTGTTCCATTACGCATCACAATCATTTTAACCCTGCTTTTGGGTACTTGTAAGATGGTTTTTAACGATTCAATATCGCCTGATAAGTTATTGTTAATGCCTACGAGTATGTCGCCATCTTTTAAGCCAGCGGCTTCGGCTGGTGAACCTTTCATGATATCGCCAATGATAATTTGATGATCAATCAAATAAAGATTTAATCCTGTGTAAGCATAATCGAACGGATCGTTAAAATGCTTGTTGGGCTTAATATGAATTTGTTGTTGTGGGTAGTTGATAACTAAGTTGAAGCGCCGTAATATATCGTTACCGATAATGCCACTGTTGTTGGGGTAGTTGAGCATATTGTAGGCATCGTCGAAAATATAGGCGGGTACTTTTTTGAATTTGTATGGCCCCAGCTTCATGCCTTTGATAACGGTAAGCTGCATTACTTGCTTGCCACCAACGCCTTCTACTTGTGTGGTGTACATTTTTTGTTTGGGCGTTAATAAAGTGCTATCGTTAGCCAAAGCACTGCTAATCATAGCACACAAACCTGCACCTGTATCGAAGAAAAATAAACCCTCTGCATTGCTGGCTTCTTGTGCCGTTACATGTACAGAAGGAATGGTAGAGAAAATAGGTTGTAGTTGGTACCCACCTCGTGGATATTTAAATTGTCCGGGAGTATAAATAGCTATTTCGTTGCTATCGTAATTCACCGTTACCAGATAACGCCGCAACAGGCTGTATCCAACAATACCATGAATGGGTATGCCATACAAACTGCTTAATAAATCGTAATCGTTGATATGGCAATCTAAATTTTTTACCGTAAGGTTAGGCAAGTGCATGGTTTGAGCAAAGGCAAATGAAACCGTACGTTCGCCGCCAATGCCTTTAATAACACGGTCGGTTTTTTTTAGCGACAGTTGTAAGTAATTGGCCGTTGCAGAATCAATAGAAATGCCACCGCTGCCGGTATCTAAAATAAAGTTGAGTGAATCTTTATGATTGTTGAGTGCCGCCTTGATAATGATGATGCCACCTGTTAAGAGTTTGAAAGGAAACTTCGTGATTAATCTTGCCTGCTGTTGCGATGCGGGTGTTTGTGCCTTTACCGCATGAAGGCAAGGCAACAATAGGCTGCATAACAGGTATGGGAACAGTACAAATCGCACAAGGTGAATATACTGTGTATTACAACCAAAGAAGCGGTATGTTTAACTACTTACGTAAAGTAAAATCGGCAATGAGTGCCCGATGATCGCTGCCTGCATGATCAACCACTTGTACTGCCTGCCATTGAATAGCATTACTACCGAATAAATAATCGATACGCATATAAGCTATACGGTTTTTATACGTGGCACCCCAACCAAAGCCACAGTTGGTCCATGCATCGTTGAGGTTACTTGCTAGTTGTTGATAGGTATGCATGGCAGGTATGGCATTGGCATCGCAAGCTAGAATATAGGGCTGTGTTTCTCGGTCAAGTATGGTTTTAATTTTCTTAACCTGTTGGTGATGCACACTATCAAAATATACAATTTTATCCATGCGGCTTCCATGGTTGGCAATGTAAGCCGTTGAAGCATCTACCCACGCTTTGCTATTGGTATCTTTATTAGCACCCAAGTAATACGACTGCAGGTGCATATTATAAATTTTTAATTTTTGCTGTTTTACAACAACACTTACAGCACTCATATGCTCGGCATACGAACCATTGAGAATAGGATATTGAGCTGAATCTACAATCGGATATTTTGAGAATATTGCCGTTCCATAAAACCTAGTACCAGTATAAATATCGTAAGCAAAATCATTAGAAAAAAAATGATACTTAAAGCCGGCACGTTGCAACATATCGTTAATGTTACTGCGTTCGCCTTCCATCTTAAACTCTACAAAATCTTGTAAGCATACCACATCAATATTCCATTGCTTGATTGTTCTGAAAATGATGTTACGTTGGCTATTGGCAGAGTCGTGTTTATACCTACTATCGCCAAAATGTTGCACATTAAAGGTAGCAATACGAATATGATTATTGTTGGGTACAGCTGCTACCTGTGCCTTGCCATTTAAAGGAAAGCTGCTATCAATCATACGATAGCTGAACAATACCAATAACGAGCTTATAACAATCGTATACCTTGCGGTAAATGTGGCCGCAATTGTTACAACAATCAATGCTATCAATGCTACCGGATAAGTAAGTGATACGATGCTAAGCCATGCTTTTCCATTTACCGTAAGGTACCATGCAATAATGCACAAGCTATACCACGCTGCTATCATCCAATAACTCCAACGAAGCAGTGTTCGATATAAAGAGAATTGCTGTTGCATAGATGGTTAGAGCTGGTTTTGCTCGCTGGCTTTCTTTAGAAAGTCTTTTTCTTCGTCGGTTAAAAAGTGATATCCTTTTTGATTGATTTTATCGAGCAAAGCATCTACCCGCTGTTGTGTTATGTTGGGTGTTTTTTTGTAAGGAGTACCTGTTGCTTTGTAGTAATGCTGTTCTTTAGAAGGCTTGCTATGTTTTTTTTCAGGGTTAAATAAATCGTCGAGCCAATACCAAAAACGCACCATCCATTCGCCCCAATCGTTACCACGTTGTACCTGTTTAATAAAAATAAAGCCAATAAGTGCACCGCTTAAATGTGCTAGTGCATAGCCGCCATTCGCACTGGCCACAAAAGCAAAATCGATGGCTACATATATTAACGTAATAATCCACAACGGAATGCCACCATTAATCATTTGAAACAAGCGGTAATCGGGTGCTAACGTAGTAGTAGCTACAGCTACAGCCATTACAGCAGCACCAGCACCCATAATGTATGGTGTACCCATAGCAAAACCGGCAAACATGTTGGTAGTAGCTACAAATACAATACCGCCAATAACGCCACCATACAAGTAGATGGGAATGAGCTTTCGGTTGCCAGTTAAATCTTGCAGGATATAACCAAACATCCACAACCAAAGCATGTTGGCAATAACGCCGAACACACTCACTTGGGTAAACATATACGTAAGTAAGGTATATGGCCTTGTAATAAAGGTGTCGGGATTATTACTTAATACCCACCAATTCAAAATTTGTGTATCGAAAAATGCAATAGGTGTATCGGTGAGGTAATAGATAATTTTAATGAAGTTGAGCAATACAAATACCACGGCATTAATAATGATTAACCAGGTAAGTGCATTACTATCGGCACCAAAAAGCGGACGTTTATTCATAACAACATACGTTGATTAAAAGAAGTTTTTTCGGTTGTTTTTATTCCAGAAATACACGAGCAAAAACCCAAACAAGGCACCGCCCAAATGTGCAAAGTGTGCCACGGAGTCGCCAGCACTATTTCTAATGCCTGCAAAAAATTCGAAGCCTGCGTACAATAGTACCATCCATTTTGCCTTCACGGGAATAAAAAAGTAGAGGTAGATGTACGTGTTCGGGAATAGGTAGGCAAATGCTGCCAAACACCCAAACACCGCACCAGATGCACCTAAAGTAGCTTCGGCCAGTATGGTATTTCTTACCATTGCTGCATAGTTGTAGCTACCATCGCCTTGTTGAAACGTATCGTATTTAGCTAAGTAACTTGTAAGATTAATATTGCTGTTATCGGCATGTACAGGTATGCTGTTGAATGCTGCCAGCATAGCCTCGTTACCGAAGTACAAAACAACCATATGGCATAAGGCTGCTCCTAAACCACAAATCACATAGAATGTTAGAAAACGTTTAGGGCCCCATAAATTCTCTAGAATAGAACCGAACATCCACAACGCTAGCATATTACTAAACAAGTGTTCAAAATTGCCATGCATGAACATGTGTGTAACAAACTGCCATGGCTTAAAAAACGAACTTTGCCAGGTATGCAACGCAAACCATTCGTTAATGGTGCTTTCGCCAATGGTTACATTTTGTGCTAAAAAAACAATGCTATTGATGATGAGTAAGTTTTTCACCACCAATGGTAATATTTCGAAGCGGGTTGGTCTGAATTGCTGCATGTAGTTCTTCTTAGTGTGTCGTCATCGTTAATGCTGTACTTCATTTACCGTAAGGTAAGCAAAGCAACGTTTTCGATATGTAATGTATGCGGAAACATATCTACCGGTTGCATGGCCACCACTTGGTATTTCTCTGATAGCAGTTGTATATCTCTTGCTTGGGTAGCTGGGTTACAGCTAACATATACTATTTTGGGTGCTTGCATCTGTAATAGTTTGTGCACTAGTTTTTCGTGCATGCCCGCTCGGGGCGGGTCTGTTATTACAACATCAGGCTTGCCATGTAGTTCAAAAAAAGCATCGGTGCAAACATCAATCACATCGCCAGCATAAAAATGTGTATGCGTAAGTTGGTTGCGTTGGGCGTTCACTTTAGCATCTTCAATAGCTTGCGCCACCACTTCAACACCAATTACCTTAGCAGCCTTACTGCTACAGAAAATGCCGATACTGCCGGTACCGCAATACAAATCGTACAAGATTTCCGTTCCGGTTAATCCTGCCATATCTCTTGTGATACGATACAATACTTCTGCCTGCTTGCTGTTGGTTTGAAAGAAACTTTTAGGCGAAATGGTAAAGCGATAATTTTCTAGCGTTTCTTCAATGTAACCGTTCCCCGAAAAAACAACCGGATTTAGGTCGAAAATACTGTCGTTACGTTTTGTATTAACAGTGTAGAGCAAGGTAGTAATTTGTGGAAATGCTGCCTGTACCGCCTGCATCATAGGCATGATGAGCTTCGGCTGATCGTAACCTACAATTACATTCACCATTAGCTGACCGGTAGTAGCTGTTCGAACCATTACGTTGCGTATAAAGCCCTGATGTTCTTTGATATCGTAAAACGCAATGCCCGCTTCTATACAATAATTGGCAATAAACTTGCGAATATCGTTGGTTGGGGCTGCTTGCAAATAGCACGTATCTATTTCAACCACTTTATCGAACATGCCTTTGGCATGAAAGCCAGCAGCGGGTTGCTGTTGTTGTGCAGCAGCCGCAGCGGCATCTTGCTTATGATGTATGTACGATTCTTTAGGAATAAACTTGCGGGTAGCATAGGTATATTCCATTTTGTTACGATACTCAGTAGTGGCTTCACAACCTACAATTGCATGCATCGTAAAGCTACCTAAGGGTAGTTTTGCAATTCGCGTCATAGCATCTACCACTTGCCTGTGCTTATATTGTAATTGCTGTTCGTAAGGTAACATTTGCCACTGGCAACCACCACAAACACCAAAATGACTGCAAAAAGGTGTTGCTCGTTGCTCGCTGTATTTTTTATACGTTACAGGGTAGCCTTCGGCCCAATCTTTTTTATTTTTAGTAAGCTTAACATCAACAATATCGCCGGGTACGGCCTGCTCAATAAAGATCACTTTACCATCTACACGGCCAATACTTTTGCCTTCTGCGGCATAATCTTCTACCAAAACATCGGTAACAACAAGCTGAGGAGTTCTTCTTTTCACTGCACAAAAATACATGTTGGGGTTGGTGTACTTGGCATCAATTATACCTTACGGTAAATGAACTTAAAATTTACATTTTCGTTACCATTTAAAGCGACGCAATCTTGCACTTTTGCACTTTTAATATTTGAGGCACATGAACCAGCGCATCGAAGCATTACAAGCGGCCATTGCTCCACAGCGAGCCGCCATTGTAGCACACCCAATGTATCAACAAATACAAACCTTACAACACCTTCAGGCATTCAGCGAAATGCATGTTTTTGCCGTGTGGGATTTTATGAGCTTGCTTAAAAGCTTACAACAAAAGCTAACTTGTATAACACAACCTTGGATGCCAGTGGGCAGTGCCGAAACACGTTTTTTAATCAACGAAATTGTTACAGGCGAAGAAAGCGATGTTGATATGCAGGGCAACCGCACCAGCCATTTTGAGCTGTACGTTAAAGCCATGCACGAAGCTGGCGCCGATTTGCACCCTATCGGTCAATTTATTGAATACCTGAAAAATGGCGTGAGTGTTACCACCGCCATGCAAAAACTGCAACTTCCCGAAGCGGTACAACAATTTGTAAGCTACACGTTTCATACCATTCACAACTTGCCGGTACATGCACAGGCGGCGGTATTCACCTTTGGCCGTGAAGATTTAATTCCCGACATGTTTCGCCACTTGGTAGCCGATTTGCAGCAACGCTTTCCGGGTCGTTTAGATACTTTCCGCTATTATTTAGAACGTCATATCGAGGTAGATGGCGACCATCACAGTCACCTTGGCTATCAAATGGTAGCCGAACTTTGCGGCGATGATGCCATTAAGTGGACGGAAGCTACCGCGGCCGCCAAGCAATCACTCGTACGTCGCCACCAACTTTGGGATGGTGTGCTAGCACGTATACAACAAACAAATTTGGTATAGTAATACCTACCTTACGGTAAATGAAAACGCTGTAGTTACAACTACAGCGTTTTTAGTATCAGGGGTTGGTTATCATTTACCCGCAAGGGCAAATACTTCTTTTAAACTGAACCTTGCTACGCCAGTATGTTGTGCCAGTGCAGCATTTATCATAGCCTTGGCTACTGTTACATCGGCAATGGGCCTGTAAGCTGTAGCAATACCAAAGGCATTTAAAAAATGCAGGATAACAATGCTCCAACGTTCGCCCAAACGCTTCTCGGCTCTTGGGCCCGTTAAGCTACCCGGCTGAATAATGTCTATTTGTGCAAATGGTAATTGGCTACACTTTGCTTCTAACTCGCCTTTAATGCGCAGGTAAAACATGCGACTTTGTGCATTGGCGCCTGCACTTGTAAGCAATATCATTTTTTGAACCCCTTGCGCTGCTGCTACTTGAGCAACTTCAAACGGATAAGTAACATCTATCAGGTACTGTGCTTTTTGGCTACCCGCTTGCTTGATAGTAGTGCCCATGGTAATGAAAAGTACATCGCCAGTGAGCAAATGCTGCCACTCATGTAAGGCATCAAAATGTATCAGGTGTTCTTGTAGCTTAGGGTGTTGTAGCTGCAAGCTTCGGCGACTAAAGGTTTTAACCACATCAAAAGTATTGTGGGCTAATAATTGTTGCACCAATGCTTTTCCAACCAAACCAGTACTACCAATGACAATAGCGGTGTACATGCAATTTTATTTTACGTATGATTGCGGCAATTCATTTACCGTAAGGCAATACTAAAACAGATTATGTATTTTGGCACTAGTAATATGAAAAAAGCTGCTCAAATGTTACCTACGCGGTATTTGCAAATGATTTTTCCGATTTTCAACACCAATAGAACAAGAGAGATTTTTGGTGTGAACCCTACCGTAATTCCTACGCGGGAAGAGGCGAACGAGGTGCACATTTATGTACACGAATACAATGAGCAGGAAATACAACACTATCAACTTGCTACTGTTGCCGATTGTAAAGATTTACTCACGCAAACGAATAAAATTTTTTGGATCAATATCGATGGATTGCGTAAAGCCGATGTTGATGCGGTATCGAAGCTGTTTAACATCCACTTTTTAATTACGGAAGATATTTTAAGTATTGCCCAACGCCCTAAAATGGATGAGGTAGATGATCATTTGTTTTGCCTGCTGAATATGCTGTACTTCAACGATACAATTAGTGCCGTAGAGGTAGAGCAGGTGAGTATGGTTATTGGTAGCAACTACGTTATTAGTTTTCAAGAAGATGCTAGCAGAGATGTATTTAACCAACTGCGGGATAAACTTAAAATGCCACGTACCAAACTCCGACAAAGTGGTACCGATTACCTGTGTTATACAATGCTCGACTTAATTGTAGATAACTATTTTCTGGTGATGGAGAAGTTGAGCGACCGCCTTGAAGCTTTAGAGGAAGAAATTATTAAATACGGCAATACTCGCAGTTTGGCTCGCATTAATAGCTTACGCAAAGAGTTGATTGTATTAAAGCGGAATATACTGCCCGTAAGAGACCTAGTAAATGGCTTTTTGCGTAGCGAAAGTGTGTTAATACATGAACGTACCCACAAATACTACAAAGACGTATACGACCATATTGTTCAGGCGGCAGACTTGGTAGAAAACTATCGTGATATGATGCTGAACATGCAAGATTTATACATGAGCAAAGTGAACATGCGGATGAACGAGGTGATGAAGGTTATGGCAATTGTTACCTGCCTATTAGCTCCGGCTACTGTTATTGGTGGTATTTTCGGTATGAACTTCGATAGAATTCCTTACATACACGATAAAAATGGTTTTTTTATTGCCGTAGGATTAATGCTGCTCATTCCCGTATGGATGGTTTGGATTTTTAAAAAAAGAGGATGGTTTTAGTACACCCTATTTCAGGGGCATTGTTATAAATTCATTTTTTTAGCTTATTTTGCTACAAAGCAACCAAAACCTACCCTGCCATGAAATCGCTTATCAGCTTTTTGTACAATCTATTCATTTTAATAGCTATTGCTTACCATGTCTGGACATGCTATATCGCCTATCAAATTAAAGGTATGGTAGTGGCATTATTAACAGGCATATTGCCCGTAGTAGGCGAAATTTATTGGATTTCAAACCTTTGGGGCCGCGAAAACTACCAAACCTTTATTTATGCGGGTTTTGGTGTGGGTGCTTTAGCAATTATTTTCACAGCTATCAGCAGAGATTAGTGGTTGGTGCTAACATCAAACACATCGCGTAAGGCATTTCCTAACAAATTGAATGCTAATACCAATAACATAATAGCAATACCTGGTGCCAACGCCAGCACAGGTTTATTGGTGATAATGAAGTTGTAGTTTTCTTTCATCATTAACCCCCAGCTTGGTTGTGGCGGTTGCACGCCAATACCTAAAAAACTAAGTCCGGCTTCAATAACAATGGCACTTGCAAAATTACTAGCAGCAAGAACCAATATAGGGCCCGCAATATTGGGTAATATGTGTTTGAGGATAATGATGTAGTGGGGCAAGCCTAATATTTTTGCCGCTTCTATATAGGTAAGATTTTTAACTGCCAATACTTGTCCTCGTACCAACCGTGCTACGCTCACCCACATAGTTAAACCCACAGCTACAAACACCTGCCAAAAACCCTTACCTAGTAACAAGGTAAGTGCAAATACCAATAGTAGCGTAGGTATGCTCCACATTACATTCACCAACCATTGCACCATAGTATCGATGTTGCCGCCAAAGTAGCCAGCAATACTTCCCAAACAAACCCCTAACAAAAGCGATATTACTACTGCAATACATCCAACGCTAATGCTTACCCGTGTGCCGATAATAAGGCGACTTAGCACATCTCTACCAAACTTATCGCTGCCTAAACGAAATATCAACTGATGCGGCAATGGCCGGTATAACTGAACAAGTGGTATGCTAAGCGTATCGGTAACACCATCATCCACATAGCGTTGTACTACTATATGCGTTGGTGTGGTACGAATAATTTTTTGAATAGGTTGTAGTGTATATGGGTATTGATAGCCTTGCCACCAATTACCATTTACCGTAAGGTTATTCCCTTTTTTTATGAAAAGTACTTGTATTGAAAAGCCAGCTGGTTTGTTTGCCAACTCTGGCACAATCGTATTTGCATGAATACTGTTATCTGGTGCTATCAAGTATGCTCCTACGGCAGTTATTAAAGCAACTACAATAATCAGTAATGCTACTAGCGAACGGGGTTGCCTTAATAAAGCCTTTAAAGTTGCCATGAATTTGAGATGCCTGAAGATAAAAATTAAGATTCGGTAAAAAAGCAATAAGTAGCGGAAAAACCAATAAACGTTTTGTAATTTCAAGAGTCTTTCACATACCCAAGAATCAACAACCAACTAAAGCAACCTAACATGAAACAGTTCTTTTTCATCGCATGCTCGCTTGTAGGCTTTATGCTGCTTTGCTTAATTTCATTTTGGCCCGAAAGAAAGCGAATGCGTAGTACACATTAGTGTACTTTTCTTTGCTTCCATTGGTACGAGCCAAACTTACCCAACCAACCTGCAACCACAATATACACGATATGTAGTGGTTGCATCTTTGGAAAAACAGATAATAGCTTTTCCTTACGGTAAAACTGGGCTACAGGCCGCATAAACTGTAACTCTATCAACGTTTTTAGTACCAAGGCCAACAAAGCTGTTACGCCAATAGCAACATTTACCAACAACCAAACAGGCAACAACAGTAATACTAGGTTAAAGCAATACACCAGCACCAGTACCCAAAAAATACGCTTATCAGAAAAGTGGCTTGCCTTACTGGCCCAACGTATCCGTTGATTATAAAAATCGGCCCAGGTAGGCATAGGCTGTGTATGCACAACGGCCGCACTACTATATAAGTAATGCACTTGTTGCGGATATTGTTGTTGCATTTTATACATCAGCAACATATCATCGCCGCTAGCAATGTTATCAATCCCCGCAAAGCCGCCAACGTTATAAAACGCCGCCTTGCTGTACATTAAATTGGCACCATTACACATACTATGCACTCCTGCACTTACCGCAGCAGCTGTAATGCCTTGTAAACTCAAAAAATCTAAACACTGAAATGCACTTACAACACTACCCGTATGTTCATACGCAACCGGAGCCGCTACAAAAACCGCTTCGTGCTGTTGCAGCCAAGCATCGAAATGCTGTAGCCATGCTGGTGGCACCGTACAATCGGCATCGGTAGTAACAATGTAATCGTTGCTCGATTGCTCAATAGCTACTGCAATAGCTTTTTTCTTGTAAGCATTCAATACCTCACCTTGCAAAGCATCGGCTAGTTGAATGAGCCGTAACTGCGAATATTGCTCTTGCCATGCACGCACCACATCGGCAGTAGTATCGGTGCTGTGATCATCTACTACTATTACCTCAAACAAATGGCTAGGATATTGCTGTGTCAATACCGAGCTTAAACACTTGCCAATATTTTCAGCCTCGTTTCTTGCTGGAATAATTATCGAAAAAGTATGTTTGGGAGTAGTATTTTCCCTTACGGTAAATGTAGGTAAGCGAAGCAACCAATACCGATATAGCATTATCAGCACACTGTATGCCAGTGTTAACAGTACGATGCTGCCGATAATGAGGTTGATGAGCATTAGAACAAAGAAAAGCCGATTAGCGATTGGTTGCTACACTTTCGTGTAAGGTTACTGCAATCGTAAGCCAATGTTGCATCCATTTGGCTTGTAGTAATTGGTGGCCGCCGGGTAATACAGTTATATTGGCGCCACCACCAACCATTTTTTTGAACGCCTCACCTCGCTTGTACTTAATAATTTTATCGAACTTACCAAATACCATATGTACAGGGATAGCATGTTGTTGTAATAGTGCAGCTAATACAGGCCTGTTAGGATAAAATTTACGCATCACCGTCCATCGTCGATATAGTAAAGCTCTTGCCTGTGGCTCATGCAAGTAATGCATGGCAAATTTTACAACGCTGCTATTAATCAGTTTGAGACTATGTGCTGTTTTGAGTAGCTTAAATATCCAAGCTGGCTGCTCCATGGTATGTTTAAAAAACCGATTCCCCCATGTTGTTTGTGTGCTGATGTAGTACCAAAAATTCGTTTGCAAGCCATCGGAAGCAAGCAAAAAAAGCGACTGCACCAATGTTGGGTAATGTTCGGTAAAACTTAAAGCAACACGGCCGCCCATGCTGTAACCGATTACATGAAATTGCTTTCCAGCAAAAGTTGGTATTGCTTGAATACAATTATATAGATCGGCTGGTGTAAATGCTTCATTTTCAGACCAGCTACTGCCATGGTGTGCAGGAAAATTGATGGCTAACAGCGTGTAATTTACCGTAAGGTGTGCTGCCAACGCATCAAAATAATCGGCTCCTTCGCCATAACCGTGCAAGCACAACAATAATTGCGGTCCACCCTGCCACAACCTGTATGTGATGGTGGCACCCCGTTGCAGGTGAATTGATAGTTGTGCTGTATGACTCATTTAACGAAAAAAAAGTAAAATTTAATTTTTTAGTGTTGGAGAATTGCTCAAATGTACCCAATTTTGAAATAGTTGCATAACTAACTATATGCCAAACAACCAATTTAAAAGAGGAGAACTTTACAGCGTAATCAACAGCGTTGCAGCCACGGCTGTAGCACGCCGCTTACAAAAGAATTTTAGAAACGCTGGATTAGATATTACGGTAGAACAATGGAGTGTACTATACCACCTCTGGAAAGAAGATTGCCTGAGCCAGCAAGAGTTATGTAACAGAACCTTTAGAGATAAGCCAAGCATCACAAGGTTAATTGATAATCTTGAAAGGCTTTCGCTGGTGCAACGCGTAGCTAAAAAAGAAGATCGCCGCATCAACTTAGTGTGCCTTACCGATGCCGGCAAACAACTACAAGAAATAACCATACAGCTCGCCAACGAAACCATGAACGAAGCTTTAATTGGCGTAAGCAAAGAAGAAATTGAAGTTGTAAAAAGTGTTTTTCAACGCGTGTACGATAATCTTATATAAACATCACAATTAACCACCATTAAAATGGCTTCCATATGAGTACTGTAACGAACGAAACAAAAGCCCTCAAGGGCGGCGAATGGCTCATTAAAGAGAGCAATGCCTTTGAAACCTTCATCCCAGAAGATTTTGATGAAGAGCAACGCATGATTAAGGATATGTGCTTGCAGTTCTTACAAGCCGAAGTATGGCCTATCATAGACCGTATTGATAAGCTAGAACCCGGACTCATGCCCTCGCTGCTAGAAAAAGCTGGCGAACAAGGCTTATTAAGTACCAGCTTCCCTGAAGCATATGGTGGCCTTGGCAAAGATTTTATTACAAGCACCCTTGTGAACGAAGGTTTGGGCGCTGGCCACAGCTTTAGTGTTGCAGTAGCAGCACATACAGGTATTGGTACCTTACCTATTTTATACTTTGGTACCGAAGCACAAAAACAAAAATACATTCCCAAACTTGCCAGCGGCGAGTGGAAGGGTGCCTACGGTTTAACAGAACCTAACAGCGGTAGCGATGCGTTAAGCGCTAAAACAACGGCCAAACTGAGCGACGATGGCAAATACTACATTTTAAACGGACAAAAATGCTGGATTACCAACGGCGGTTTTGCCGATGTATACACCGTATTTGCGAAAATAGATGGCGATAAATTCACCGGTTTCATTGTTGAACGTGGTATGGAAGGTTTCACCCAAGGTGCAGAAGAGCACAAAATGGGTATTAAAGGATCTTCTACAGTGCAACTATATTTTCAAGATTGCAAAGTACCCGTAGAAAACGTACTCGGCGATATTGGAAAAGGTCACGTAATTGCTTTCAATATCTTAAACATTGGTCGCTTAAAACTTGATGCTGCTGCTTTAGGCGGTGCCAAGCATGCCACCAATGTATCTATTGAATATGCCAACACCCGTGAGCAGTTCAAGCAACCTATCAGCAATTTCGGAGCTATCAAGCATAAAATGGCAGAAATGGCTATCCGCCTTTGGGTATGCGAAAGTGGCTTGTATCGTTCTGCAAAGTGGATTAGCGATAAAGAACATGAACTTTTAGAAAGTGGTAAGCCATTCAATGAAAGCTTGCTCGGTGCAGCCGAAGAGTATGCTATTGAGTGCGCTATGCTAAAGGTATACGGTAGCGAAGTATTAGATTATGTGGTAGATGAAGGTGTACAAATACACGGCGGTAATGGCTTTAGCGATGAGTACATGATTAGCAAGGCATACCGCGATAGCCGCATCAATCGTATCTACGAAGGCACCAACGAAATCAACCGACTACTTACTGTTGATATGGTGTTGAAGCGTGCTATGAAAGGCAAGCTCGATTTAATGACACCTGCCATGGCAGTTCAAAAAGAGTTGATGAGTATTCCTGATTTTGGCAGTGGCGACGAAGAAGCTTTTGCTAAAGAGAAAAAATACATCGCCAACTTTAAGAAGGCCATTCTTATGGTAGCCGGTGCAGCAGTGCAAAAGTTAATGATGCAGCTCGAAAAAGAGCAAGAAGTGTTATTGAGTATTGCTAACATGGCCATTGAAACCTATCATGCAGAAAGCGCCTTGTTAAGAGCTATTAAACTTACAGAGCAAAAGGGTGAAGCTGCAACAGCTACAGAGTGGGATATTGTTCGCACCTATATTACCGATGCTGCCGATCGCATCAACAAAGCTGGTAAAGACGCCCTCAACGCTTTTGCCGATGGCGATGAACTTCGCATGATGCATATTGGCTTAAAGCGTTTTACGAAAGTAGAGCCTTTTAACACAGTAGCAGCACGCCGCCGCATTGCCGCTAAGCTTATTGCCGATAATGGTTATCGCTTATAAGCAGCTTATTACAGTACAATCGTTTTTGATTACAACTACATCCTCTCTATCAAAGCACTTTGTTAGGGAGGATTTTTGTAGTAGGGCGTTGCGGCGCTGACGCCGCCGTGCTTTCCGTTGCAATACACCGCTTGCAAGCAAGCCGTGTATTTCCACTTCAATCACTAACGCAATCATATTGCAATATGTACCTACTACACTATATTTGATTGTAAAGCACCTTTATCTTATTATTTGCATGTTGCAACAAAGCCAACCATATCAACGCCTCATCGTATCGATACTCCTTTGGATTGGCCTCCTTGCTTACATCACCAGTTGCACCAACACACCCAATAGCAAGCAGCTATCTGCAGCAGAACTTACGTTCGATAAAAATCATCGTATTATAGATAGCTTTATCAGTACTTATCAAAACGATAAGGTGATTGCATTTTTGGATACCTTACCTAACAACCTTCCAGAAAATAAGTATCTACGCTATTACCATTGGCTCAACTATTATCGTGGCACAGAAAATTTTGACTCACTACGCTTGTATGCCGATAGTGCCGTTGCTATTGTAGCACAACTACAGCACTTCAACAACTATAAATCACTCTTGAGCGATGCCTATGCCAAACTTGGTGAGGCAGAACTTGGCTTACTACAATACGAGGCTGCCGGCAATAGCTTTTTCAAAGCCAAAAAAATTGCTTTTGAACGTAATGATACTTGTGCTGCAAGTCGGTATACTTATCGCTTAGGTATGGCTTGTTACAGACAAGGTAACTACACACTTGCTGCTCAAAACTTTCAACAAGCATTTGCAGAAGCTGCTCATTGCGATGGCAATAGCTATACGCACTATTACAAGCGACAAGAGCTACTCAACAACATTGCCTTAAGCTATAGCAAACGCAACCAACACGATAGTGCTTTGCATTATTATAAAAAAGCTATAGAATTTATTGAAGCTGGCGAAAGCAAATTCCCCAAGCTAATTCAAAAGTTGGGTGTGGCAAAAGCAGTCATCTACGGTAACATGGCATCGAGCCTGCTTATTGTTGGCGATACTGCTACCGCAGAACAACATTTACTGCAAAGTTATCAAACCAATAACGCACCATTAGGCGAACAGGCCGATGCTCAGTATTCTGCGCTAAAACTCATCAATGTATACTTGGCGCAACAACGTTGGAATGAGTGTAAAGCATTGCTCACAAGTGTGGGAGCGTACATGGATACTACTAAAAATGTACCCGATCGCATCAAAATTTTTTGGAATAGAAGCATGGCGAGGTTGTACCAGCAAGGTTTAAAAAATTTCACCTTAGCGAGTACCTATTATTCGCAATACGATAGCATTAAGTTGCGGTTCGATAGTACACAAGCCAACATCACGCAAAACGATATTACGCTTCAGTTGAAGCACCTCGAAAAACAATACGAGCTTCGTAATTTATTGAAAGAACAACAGCAACAACAACGCATTAATACCATTGCATGGAGTTTGGTGGTAATTACTATTATTACCTTAAGCATTATTCTGTGGTTGCTTCAAAAAAGCAGGCGACATGTACAGGCGCTGAAAGACTTAAACACTACTATTGAGCAACAAAAACAAGCACTGAACAGTGCCCTTAAAAAGGCAGAAAATGAAGCTGCTGATAAAGACAAAATTGTACGTGTAGTAGCACACGACCTGCGAAACCCTTTAGCAGCCATGTCGTCGCTGTCTAATTTAATTATTGATAATCCTGCTGCGTTTAACGATGGCTTAGAACCCATTCGCATGATTAAAGCAAGTTGCGATAGCAGCTTAGATTTAATTAACGACTTGCTTGAATCGGCCGATTTTCAACAACAAAAGGTTATTAATAAAGCACCTGTAAGCCTGCAAGATTTGCTCAAACATGCTGTTGAAATGATGCGTTTCAAAGCCAATGAAAAGCAACAACAACTAGCGTTACAACTACCCGCAACACCCACCATAGTTTTGGTGAACAAGGAAAAGATATGGCGTGTGCTGGCCAATTTAATTGCCAATGCCATAAAGTTTAGTCAGCATAGAAGCGTTATTGAAATTGGTGCTACTGTGAACGATAACGGCACTTTAATTTATGTGAAAGACGATGGTGTAGGTATTCCCGCACATTTGCAACCTTATGTGTTCGATGCATTTACCACCGCCAAACGTAAAGGCACACAAGGCGAACCTACTTTTGGCTTGGGCCTATCTATTTGCAAACAAATTATGGATGCCCATGGCGGTAGCATTTATTTTGAAAGCGAAGAGTTGGTGGGTACATGTTTTTACATTCATTTACCGCAAGGTTCGTAGCCAATAAAAAAGGGCTGCAAAGCAACCCCTCTTCAATATTGTATCGATTGATATATGCCTTACGGGCAAATGTTATGCTGCTTCGGCAACTACTGCCAATAATTAAATACGCATCCTGATATTTTTATTCCATTCGCTACCCCACCATTGTTGTTTGTCTAAGTTGATGAAAACAACTTTTATAACTACATTTTTATTGGTGTTAGCCGCCTTGTAATATTTTTTTAAATCTGTTACCTGCATTTTATTACCTAGTGCCAAGGCAAATGGCAACACTAAAATAAAATCGCAATTATCCTGTACCCCAGCGATGTTAATGGATGCTCCTCTAATGTTAACGAGCGGATTGAAAATTTCACTGAATGTAGGATTATCATCAAGCACTTGTTTATCAACTGCCTTGAACTTATCTACATACGTAAGCTGCAATAAGAAGTCGTCAAATGTTTTATAACAAGCACCTGAATTTATAAACTTACCATAGCTATTATACAAGATTGGTGTTTTAAAGTGTTCGAAAAAATAGGCGGTGTACAATTTTGGCTGTACGGTAAATAGTGTACTAGTATCAAAATGGTTATGCTGCATCCAATTTTTAATGGATGCAGCATTTTGTACTTTCATCGTTTTTCCGCCATATATGTTTTTCGCAACAAACGAACAAGAGCCCATTACAGTGATAGAAAGCAAAAGAATAAATCTTTTAACAATTGTATTTGCCATACACTTTATACATATATGCGAATTAAATATTTATCTTTAGTATGGCAGTTGTGATTTCTTTGATATTTGACGTTATTTTTCACAGGTATAAAAAAGCCCATTTAAAAGAAATCCCCCTCAAATTTGAGGGGGATTTCTTTTAAATATATCGCAGCTTATTATTCTGCTTCGGCAACTACTTCTTTTACTTCTGGTATCATACGCTTCATCATACCTTCAATACCAGCCTTGAGCGTAATCATACTGCTCGGACAGCCACTGCAACTGCCTTGCAACATTAAATTCACTACGCCATCTCTATAGCTCTTAAACTGAATAGCGCCACCATCCATTTCAACAGCTGGCTTCACATAGTTTTCAAGTAATTCTTTCACACGCTTTACCACATCATCATCGTCGGCAGCTACTGTATTGGTAGCTTCTTGCTTCATTTTAGCTACCTCTTCTTCGTTCACTACGATACCGCCGTTTTCAAGATATTCCTTCAAAAAATCTTTGATGGTAGGTATTACATCTTGCCAATCTTCTGTATCGGCTGTTTTGGTGAGTGTAATAAAATTACTGGCGATAAATACACTCTTTATGAATGGAAAGCTAAAAAGTTCTTTCGCCAATGGCGATGGTCCTGCCAGGCTTTCATCTTGAAAATCAATGCTTTTGCCCGGATACAACAACTTGTTCGCCACGAACTTCATTGTTTCGGGGTTGGGCGTCATTTCTGTATAAATACTTACGAGGGTGTTACCTGTTTTAATCATAACCTTCATTTTCGAGAGTACAAATGTACAATTTCTGCTTGGTAGGGTTTGTTAAGGTGTGCTTTCGAATGCTATATTTTCTATTATCGAAATGGTTGTTACCAAATTCAACCATTTACCGTAAGGTTAATAATCGGTTCGAATATCTTTTCTGAAAGGCACTTGTAGTTGGGTACCCACAGCCTTATCATCTACGCCTTGCAACACATCAAGACCATATTGAATTTCGTAAGGCGGCGTAAAATGGTAGGTGCCCAATAGGCGATCCCAAATAGCGAAAATATTACCGTAGTTTGTATCGGTTTCGGGCCTTACATAGTGGTGATGCACTTTGTGCATGTTCGGACTAACAATCACGTAGCTAATGGCTACATCGAGCCACATAGGTAGTTTGATATTCGCATGGTTAAACTGCGATAACACTACGCTTAAGCTTTGGTATAAAAATACCAACCAAATAGGTGCGCCCATTATGAGCACCGCCAATGTAGTGAACACAGCTCTAAACACACTTTCACCCGGATGATGGCGGTTGGCAGTAGTAGTGTCTACCTGTGTATCGGCATGGTGTACCATATGAAATCGCCACATCCATTTTACCTTATGTTGAATCAAATGCACCAAATAAGCCCCTATGAAATCGAGCCCTAGCAACCCTACCAGTGCAGCAAGCCATAGCGGCATCGCTACCCATTGTAATACACCAAATTGATACTTAATGGCGGCATCGCTAGCCAGTACAATAGTGAATGCCAAACTAAAATTCACCACAATGGTGGTAGCTGTGAAAAAGAAATTAGGTAAGCTGTGCCTGATTTTATTGTAGTTAAACTGCATTAACGGCACGGCGTATTCTAGCAGCCAAAAAAAAGCAATACCACCTGCTAAAATCATAGCTCTGTGAGCACTTGGTATTTGACCAAAATATTGAACGATTGCTTCCATAAGCACACTATTGAATTTGTAATGTATTACCTTCTTTTTTGGATTGATAAAAGGCAAAGCTACCTTTCGGTAAATGCAATAAAAAAAGCGAGTACACACTGTACTCGCCATATCCATAACAAAGGTTTGAATTAGTTGTTCAACATAAGTGGCATTACCAACATCAGCAAATCTTCATCGGCTTCTTGTTCTGTTGGTTTAATTAAACCAGCTTTAGTTGGTGTACTCAATTCTACATTTACTTCTTCTGTATCGGCTGCATTCAACATTTCAATTAAGAATTTAGCATTGAACGCAATTTGAATGTCTTCACCATTATAGGTACAAGTCATACGCTCATTCCCTTCAAAGCTAAAATCAACATCTTGAGCCTGTAATTGCAACTCACTACCACTAATACTTAGCGCCACTTGATTAGTGCTTTTATTGCTGAATACACTTACACGGCGCAAGGCACTTTGAAAATCGGCCTTGTTTACCAACATCTTGTAAGGGTTTTCGGCCGGTATTACCACTTTGTAATCTGGAAAACGAGCATCAATTAAGCGACAACTCATTTGTGTACTTCCATGACTAACAAACAAGTGGTTACTGTTATAGCTTAGTGTGATGGTATCATCGTTATCGGGTATTGCATTACGCAATAAGTTCAATGGCTTTTTAGGTACAATAAAGCTATCGGCTGCAGCGGGTGTAGCATCGGTTCTGCGATAACGCACCAAACGATGTGCATCGGTAGCAACAAATTGTACAGCATCTTTAGTAAGTTCAAAATATACACCCGTCATAGCAGGGCGTAAATCATCGTTACTTACGGCGAATAATGTTTTATTGATTGCTGTTACCAAAGCACCGCTCTTCATTGTGAAGCTATTGGTATCGTCGGCAACTGGTTCTTTCGGGAAGTTATCGGGGTTTTCGCCCATTACCTTATACTTACCACTGTTGCTGGTAATTTCAACACCATACTTGCTGTCAATAGAAATGGTAAGTGGTTGATCGGGTAGGTTTTTTAAGCTATCCATCAAAATTTTAGCCGGAATACATACGCGGCCTGGCTCTTTGCTTTGTACCTCCATTTGCACACGCATTACCGTTTCTAAATCGGTACTTACGATGCTGAGTTTATTACCCTCAATTTCAAAAAGAAAATCCTCTAAAATGGGTAGTACAGTGTTGCTGTTAATAACACCACTGATTTGCTGCAACTGTTTTAATAACGACGACGACGATACAACAAACTTCATATGCTTTAGTCTAAAATTTTCAATAACTAATTACTCGGCAGCATGCCAAGCGGCAACAAACCTAACAAAAAAACCAATGAGTAGTTACCACAACTGCAACTATCGTTACCCACAGAATTGAATGTGCTGTTCAAAGTACCCAAACGCCATCTTATGCCGCCGTATGGTGTGCCAATAACTGACGGAACCTTTCTTTGTGAACGGGTTTTATGATGTAATCGCTTACAATAGTATACTGCTTACTTTTATTAATGTCTACCTCATCAATACTTGAGCTTACCATATAAATAGGCACTTTGCGAGGCAGGCGATTGTACATTTCCCGAAAGGCATCTAAAAACTGCCATCCGTTCATGATGGGCATGTTAATATCTAAGAAAATAATATCGGGCAACGCTACCAAACCATCAATTGCTTTTTGTAGAAAATGAAGTGCTTCCTTACCGTTGGGGAACGATTGTAAACTGCTCACCAAACCGGTAGCTTCCAAAGTTTTTTTGGCAGCAAACTGGTATATGCGGTCATCATCAACCAAAACAACATTCATAGCGGCAGGCATCATACGTAGTAAAGTTAGCCATATTACCAGTATTTTTCACCTTTTTTTAGAACACTTGTTAGTTTTAACAGATAACAGCGTATGTCGGTGCTACCCAAAAAGCGACTCACACCACAACAGGCACTCCCCAAATTAGCACACTACTGTGCTTATCAAGAACGCAGCCACGCCGAGGTGAAACAAAAACTTGCGAGCTTAGGCGTGTTCGGTAACGATGCCGAGCATATTATTAGCCAACTCATTGCCGATAATTACCTGAACGAAGAACGCTACGCTCGGCAATTCGCACAAGGCAAGCACCGCATGAAGGGTTGGGGGAAAATAAAAATTAAACACGCACTTCAACAACAGCAGGTAAGCAGTTTCAATATTACGCTAGCACTACAAAGCATCGATATGGTTGCTTACGAAGCCAAAGCACTACAACTCGCTGTACAGAAAAGTCAACATTTACCGCAAGGTAACTACTACACACAGCAAGCAAAACTCATTAGCTACCTGCAACAAAAAGGATACGAAAGTAAGGTCATACAAAACGCCTTACGGCAAATGAAAAACGCCGAAGAATAAAACCATATCAGCAATCGAATAGCTTGTATTTTCGTTGCGATTTTAACCTCAACCGTATGCAGTTTCGCAATTTTAAGATGGTAGGATACGTGGTGTTTGGCCGCGGCAGTTTTAACCAGCTCGATGGTATTTTAGCCCCGCAACGTAAGCAGGGTGCACCTATGGTTTTCTTGCTCGATCATTATTTTAAAGGCAGCGCCCTCGAACAACGTATTCCATTGCGTGGTAACGATGTGCTTTTATATGCCGATGTTACATACGAACCAAAAACAAGTCAGGTAGATGCTATTGCGAACGATTTAAAACAGCAATATGGTACTGTAAGCGGCATTGTTGGCATTGGCGGCGGCAGTACAATGGATCTTGCTAAAGCCGTAAGTCTTATGATGAACAACCCCGGCAGCAGCGCCGACTACCAAGGATGGGATTTGGTGCAGCAGCCCGGTGTGTACAAAGTAGGTATACCTACTTTAAGCGGTACAGGTGCCGAAGTTAGCCGTACTTGTGTACTTACAGGTCCTACCAGAAAGTTGGGTATGAACAGCGATTTTACCCCCTTCGATCAAATTGTGTTAGACCCCGAGTTAGCAGCCAACGCACCAGCCAACCAGCGTTTTTATACCGGTATGGATTGTTACATCCATTGTATTGAAAGCTTAGAAGGCACTTTTTTAAACGAATTCAGTAAAAGCTATGGCGAAAAAGCCTTGCAGCTATGCCAAGAAGTATTTTTAAGCAACGAGCCCTGGGGCGAAAAACACGACGATAAGTTGATGATGGCAAGCTATGCTGGCGGTATGAGTATTGCTTACAGTCAGGTGGGGGTTGCACATGCCGTAAGTTATGGCCTTAGCTATTTGTTAGGCACCAAACACGGTATTGGCAACTGTATTGTTATGAATCATTTAGAAGAATATTACCCTACTGGCGTTGCCGAGTTCAAACAAATGGTTGCACACAACAATATTGATATTCCTACCGGTATTTGTGCCGGCTTAACCGATGAGCAATTTGATACTATGATTAACGTGAGCCTTGGTATGAAACCACTTTGGGAAAATGCCTTGGGTAAAGATTGGGAACAAATCATGACCCGTGAGAAATTAAGAGCCTTGTTCGAAAAGTTATAATGCACAACCATACATCATGTACAAAGCCCCGCCAATTGGCGGGGCTTTGTCATAGGTTAGCACTATACTTACGTAAATAAGAAAACATTCATTAACCCAACTAGTGCTCATAAAAAAGCAGAATGTAGAGGGACATTCCGCTTTATTGTGTCTTGTGTCAGCATTGAAATAACTCTTATAAAACTGCATCAAGGCAGTAATTACTTGAGAACACTGCAAAAATGTACCATGCAGCTACCACTACAAAAGGCTTAAACACAAATAGCGATGTGATTTTTCACATCACCCTTTGAATGCTTGTTTAGCAGCAGTGTTGTAGCGTTATTCATTTACCGTAAGGTGCTATAAAATTCCCTCTCGTACCAAATCGTGTAAGTGCAAAATGCCCAAGTATTGCGAGCCATTGGTTACAACCAGCTGACTAATATCGTAGGTTTTAATAAGCTCTAAGGCTTCTACAGCAAGGCTTTCGGCGCTAATGGTTTTGGGCGTATTGTTCATAATATCGCTGGCAGCAATGGCTGTGAGGTTATCTGTTTTTTCGAGTAAGCGACGAATATCGCCATCGGTGATAATACCCAAAAGTTCGTTCGTATTGTTCACTACAGCGGTAACGCCCAACAAACTTTCGCTGATGGCCACAATTACCTGCTTTAAATTGGCCGTTGGCAGCACCTTTGGCGCTGCATTTTGATGACTTAAATCGCTTACGCGTAAATACAAACGCTTGCCCAACGCACCACCAGGGTGGTATTTTGCAAAATCTCTTCCTGAAAATTCATTGAGTTCCATCAAGCATACAGCCAACGCATCGCCCATCACCATTTGTGCCGTTGTACTTGTTGTGGGAGCTAGATTATTCGGGCAAGCCTCTTGATCTACCGTTGTATTCAATACAATATGAGCCTGCTTTGCCAAAGCACTATCTACATTACCTACCATGCCAATAATGGTGTTACCAAAGCCCTTTAACAAGGGAAGCAGCACTTTCACCTCCGGACTATTACCACTTTTGCTAATCAGCATTACTACATCATCGGGCTGTATCATGCCCAAATCGCCATGTATGGCATCGGCAGCGTGCATGAATAAGGCCGGAGTACCAGTGCTGTTAAGCGTAGCAACAATTTTTTGTGCTATAATGGCACTTTTGCCTACACCAGAAACAACCAACCTGCCTTTGCAGGCATGTATCGCTGTTACCGTCTTTTCAAAAGAAGCATCTATATAATTGGCTAAAGCCGTAATACTTGCCGCTTCTAATGCAATTGTTTTTTGTGCCGACGCAATAATGTGTTTCATACGGCTACGAAGGTAAAAACTTTAACACCTTAGCACCATGCAAAACCTTTTGTTCAAGTAACTTCGCCATCCTTTCAAAAAAAGTTGTACCTTTTATGGGTTACAACAAAAATGCTCCGTCAGGTGTAACAATAAAATCAACGGCTCTAAAGGCCAACACCTAAATGTAGTTTCAATATCCAAAGGCTATTTATATAGCATAAAAGGAGGAAGTAAAAGCAATGGCAACAACAAGAAGACCCGCAGTAAAGAAAGCAGCCACCGTTCGCCGCACCCCGAAAACTGTTAAAGGCAGTACCACCATCACCGAAAATCATGGTTACGATATATATGCAGGCTTAGAAAAATTCTTTGGCTTTAAAAAGTTCAAAGGTCGCCAAGAAGAGGCCATCAATAGCCTACTTAATGGTCATGATACTTTTGTAATTATGCCTACTGGCGGTGGCAAAAGCTTGTGCTACCAACTGCCCGCCATGCTAATGGAGGGCTGTGCTATTATTGTTAGTCCGCTGATTGCCCTCATGAAAAATCAGGTAGACCTGGTGCGTGGCTACAGCGAAAGTGATGATGTAGCACACTTCTTAAACTCATCTTTAAACAAAGGACAAATCACGCAGGTTAAAAGCGATTTGCTTAAGGGTAGTACCAAACTATTATACGTTGCGCCAGAAACGCTTACCCGCCAGGATAATCTTGAGTTTTTCAGCGATTTAAAAATATCATTTTTTGCTGTAGACGAAGCACACTGTATCAGTGAATGGGGCCACGATTTCAGACCAGAATATCGCCGCTTACGGGAAATGATGGATGAAATTAACCCTAACATTCCTGTAGTAGCGCTTACCGCTACCGCCACTCCAAAAGTGCGTAGCGATATTGAAAAGAACCTCGGTTTGCGTAAGCCACAAATATTTATTAGCAGCTTTAACCGCGACAACCTGTATTACGAAATACAGCCTAAAATCAAAAAAGATCAAACGGTTAAGCATATCGTTAAATACATTGCTCAAAACAAGGGTAAGAGTGGTATTATTTACACGCTTAACAGAAAAACTACAGAAGAACTGGCAGAAATATTGGTTGCTAATAATATTAAAGCAGTAGCGTACCATGCCGGCCTCGATGCAAAAGTTCGTGCCGATCGGCAAGATCAGTTTTTAAGTGAAGATGTTCAGGTAATTGTGGCTACCATTGCATTTGGTATGGGCATCGATAAGCCCGATATTAGGTTTGTAATGCACTATAATATTCCTAAAAGCATTGAAAACTATTATCAGGAAACCGGACGTGCAGGTAGAGACGGTCTAGAAGGAAAGTGTATTTTATACTATAGCCATAAAGATGTAAGCAAGCTAGAACATCTCATGCGAGATAAGCCACTTACCGAACGTGAAATTAACGCTCAGCTTATCAATGAAATGGTAGCATTTGCCGAAAGCAGTGTTTGTCGCCGTAAAATTTTATTGCACTATTTTGGCGAAAATTGGGATACCAAAAACTGCGGTAATTGCGATAACTGTAAAAACCCGAAAGATAAAATTGAAACGCAGGAAGAAGTAGTTAAACTCCTTAAAGTAGTACGTGCATTAGACGAACGCTTCCCGGCCGAATATGTGATTAACATTGTTACAGGCAAGCTCACACCTCAAATTGGCATGTTCCGCCACGACGGACTTGCCGAATTCGGAATAGGCAAAAACAAAGATGAACATTTCTGGAACAGCCTTATCCGCCAAATGTTGTTAGAAAACCTTATTCAAAAAGATATCGAAGAATATGGCTTGCTTAAATTCACCGAACATGGCGAAGCCTTTTTAAAGCAGCCTAGCTCCTTTAAAATTGTACTCAACAATTTGTTTGAAGATGCCAATGCCGACGATGATGAAGGAGAAGGCAACAGCAACAGCGGCGCCGCTACCGATGCCGTACTTTTTGAAATGCTTAAAGAGTTGCGCCAGAAAGAGGCTAAGAAAAAAAGCCTGCCGCCGTTTGTTATTTTCTTAGAAACCAGCTTGCAAGATATGGCCACCATGTACCCTACTACCATGGCCGAACTTGAAAAATGTAGCGGTGTAAGCAAAGGCAAAGCCTTACGTTATGGCAAGCCTTTCTTAGAGCTGATTGCACGTTATGCAGAAGAAAATAACATTGAAAAGCCCGACGATTTTGTAATGAAATCGGTGGCTAACAAAAGCAGTAACAAAATTTTTATCATTCAAAACGTTGATAAAAAAATACCGTTAGATACCATTGCTAAAACCAAAGGGTTACAGCTTCACGAGCTACTCGAAGAAATGGAAACCATCGTAGCAAGCGGCACCAAATTAAACGTGAATTATGCCCTCGATGATATGCTTACCGAAGATGAGCAAGATGAAGTGATAGCATACTTTAAAAGCTGCGAAACCAGTAGCCTACAAGTAGCACAAGAAGAGCTTAGCGACCTTGGCGTAGAATGGGAGCAACTTAAACTGATGCGTATCAAATTTCTTTGCGAATACGGCATTTAAGCATTTGCCGCAAGGCACCATACCAAAAACCAAGAGCAATGTACTCGTTACATTGCTTTTTTGTTTTTATATACCTTACGGTAAATTTGTGGATAACATGCAAGCACAAATAATTTGCATTATTCGTTGAATGCACTTATTTTGCAAAGTCTTGAAATAAAAAAGGTCCTTCCGTAGAAACGGACTGACCTCTAACGATTGCTTGCCATATGAAAAAGAGATAAAAATCTTTTCGAATTGCTCAGCACTTTTACTGAGCGTTGGCCTCTACACGATTTGCTTTTCTAACGATTGCCTGCCTTTGAAATGAACGTTCTTCTTTTGTTCGCTATGTGTGTATCACCAACGAGAACAAAAGTATTACCCTACAGTAATGTAGACAATTCAATTATTTTTGTTTTTCAGTACGGCAAAACCGTTACTAAAAACTTAAAACCCTTGCCAACATTGGCTTTGAAGCTAAAAAATCTATGATGTCCAACCGTTCTGCCGATATCGTTTTTCACCTCATAAAATCTTTAGAAAAGGCAGAAAAGCGGCATTTTAAACTGTACATCACCCGCAACTCGGCAAAGCAAGATCTTAAAATCATCCAGCTTTTCGATGCTATGGATAAACTCGAAGAGTACGATGAAAAATGGTTACTCAAAAAAATGGGTGCCATTACCAAACCGCAGCTAGCCAACATGAAAACACACTTGTATAAACAAGTGTTGGCAAGCCTTCGATTATTAAAAACAGCCGAAAGCACCGATTTGCAGTTAAGCGAACAGCTCGATTACGCCAGAATTTTATACCACAAAGGCTTGAAGCTACAAGCCCTCAAAATTTTGGAGAAAGCCAAAGAATTAGCTAAGGCCAACAGTAAGTTCAACTATTTGGCACAGGTAATTAGCTTGGAAAAGAAGATTGAGAACTTACACATTACGCGTACCTCTCAAGATAAAATTGAACAAATAACCCAAGAGTCGCTCAATATTAGTGAGCACATTCAAAGCGTTAGTAAGCTAAGTAACCTTGCGCTGCTATTGTACCGTTGGTACACCCAGCACGGCCATGCCCGCAACCCTGAAGATGAAATTGATGTTAAAGCCTTCTTCAAACAGCACCTGCCGAAGCATGTAGAAAAAATAACCGACTTCTACGAGCTTTTGTATTTGTATCAGGCATATTGCTGGTATGCATTTATCAGGCAAGATTTTTTAATGTATTACCGTTACAGCCAAAAATGGATTGACCTTTACATTAAGCAGCCCGAAATGGTAATGGTCGAAACAGGCCACTACATTAAAGGTATGCACAACCTACTGAATGCTCATTTTGATTTACGCAACTTCAAAGCTTTTGAACAAACCTTAGCACAATTTGAAGCCTTTGAAAAAACAGAAGTTGCACAATTGCACGATAATTTTCGTACACATACGTCCATATACATCAACAGTGCCAAAATAAACCGTCATTTAATGATGGGTACGTTTGAAGCAGCACTGCCGTTGGTACCAGCTATTGAAACCAAACTTGCAGCCTACGAACTGTATGTAGATAGGCATCGTATTCTAATTTTCAACTACAAATTTGCACTGCTCTATTTTGGTGCCGGCAAGTTTGATACGTGTATCGATTACCTACACCGCATTATTCACGGACCGGTTGATTTGCGGAACGATTTGCAGAGTTATAGCCGATTACTACATCTTATGGCGCATTACGAGCTTGGTAATTACGATTTAATGGATTCGCTTACCAAATCTGTATACCGTTTCATGGCGAAAATGGAAAGCTTCACCGTTGTAGAAGAACAAATATTTAAGTTCCTCCGTCAATCTTTCAATTTGAGTCCACGCCAAATGAAGCCCGAGCTTGAAAAGCTCTTACAAAACGTGAAACATCTCGAAAACAATCGCTATCAAACCCGCACTTTGGCCTATTTAGATGTTATCAGCTGGCTCGAAAGCAAAGTACAAGGCACCACCATGAGCCAGGTGATACAACAGAAATACCAAACCAGTAAGCACCGATAATACATTTACCGTAAGGTTACTCACCGTATAAATCGTTGCATTCGTATATAATCTGAACCAAAAAAGGATAAACGGTAACTTATGCATTAAACCTTTTTGCAACTTGCAGGTTCTACGAAGACTTTCTTAATTTATTTTCTGTTATGAGAAAACTTTACCTTTTATTGGTGAGTACATTGCTAACCTCGGTGCTATTAGCCCAATCGGGCACGGTTGAAGGTGCTTTAAAAGATTCTGTTAACAAACAAAATTTAAAAGCTGCTACCGTAAGCGTGTTAGAAGCCAGCGATAGTAGTTTGGTAACTTTTGGACTCAGTACCGATGGCGGTAACTTTTTAATTAAAAATATACCTTACGGTAAATATCTACTGCAGGTGAACTTTCAAAGCTTTGAAGCCAAGTTTGTTCCCTTTGTGCTTGATGCCCAAAACCCACAAGCTAAACTGGGCAATGTATACTTACTGCCACAGGCCAATATGTTAGATTCTGTAGTGGTTTCGCAAAGTCCGGTTCGTATTAAAGGCGATACGGTAGAGTATAATGCTGGCAGCTTTAAAACCAAACCCAATGCTGTTGTAGAAGATGTTTTGAAAAAACTACCCGGTGTTCAGGTGAATAAAGACGGTACCATTACGGCACAGGGCGAAACGGTACAACGTGTTTTGGTAGATGGTAAGCGGTTTTTTGGCGACGATCCCAAGCTGGCTACTCGCAACTTACCAAGTGAAGTAATAGATAAAATTCAGGTATTCGATGCTCAAAGCGATCAAAGTGCTTTTACCGGTTTCGATGATGGTACCCGTCAAAAAACCATCAACATCACTACCAAAAAAGACAAACGAAAAGGATTTTTTGGCAAAGGAATGGTAGGCGGCGGTATACAAGACCGCTTTGAAAGTAGCTTGAGTTTCAATCGTTTCAATGGTAATCAGCAACTTACATTCATTGGCCAGGCCAATAACGTGAACCGTCAAGGCTTTAGCTTACAAGATATTCTTGGCGTTATGAACGGCGGCGGCGGTTTTGGAGGCGGTGGTGGTGGCCGTGGCGGCGGTGCCGTTCGCACCAATGGTGGCGGTGGCGGACTCATTCAAAACCTGTTGAGTGGCAATAACAACAATGGCATTACCACCATATACGCCGGCGGACTTAACTACCGCGATGTTTGGAGCAAAAATACCGAAGCCTATGGCAGTTATTTTTACAACAATAGCCGTGTAGACAGAAATCAAAATGCTTTCACAGAAAACCTTATTAAAGGCGATAGCAGTATTTTTCAAAGAAGCTTAACCAATAACGTTAACAAGAATCAGGTGCACCGTTTCAATTTTAATATTGAAACCAACTTCGATTCTATGAATAGCCTCATTATTCGTCCGAACGTTACTTATCAAAACAGTAGAACCGATAATGAAACTACCACCACAAGTATTCGTGGTCAAAGCAAGTTGTTGAATAGTAGTACAGCACGCAATACCAGTAACAGCGAAGGCTACAACGCCAATGCCGATGTTACCTTCAGACACCGTTTTAAAAAGCGTGGACGTACTTTTTCTGTGAATACGCAGTTTGGCGGCAATCAAAACGATCGTACTGGCTATAACTACAGTATTGTTACCACCAACCCACCTTTTGGCGGTAGCCGGATAGATACCATTAACCAACAGAATATCAACAATACATTTGGTCGCAATTTCAGTAGTAACTTAAGTTATACCGAACCTATTGCTAAGGGTATTTTAGCTGAAATTAGCTACAACTACGGCTATACCTTCAACAACAACGATCGTAAAACATTTGATTTTGGCAAAACCAGCGGCCAGTTCGATGTGGTGAATACCAACCTCACCAACAATTTCGAAAACACCAACATTAGCCACAGAGGTAGCTTAGGGCTAAGGTTGCAACGACAAAAGTACAATGGCGGTATCAGCCTTGGTGTACAATCGGCCACATTAGAAAGCTATAACGTAACAAAAGATAGCACCCTAAGCCAAAAATTCGTGAACCTGTTTCCTTCGGCTAACTTCACCTACAATTTTTCTCGTAGCAAAAACCTTCGCTTCAATTATCGCGGCCGTACCAACCAGCCAAGCGTAACACAGCTACAGCCCGTGGTAGATAACAGCAATCCGTTATACATTCAAGAAGGTAATCCTAGCTTGCGTCAAGAGTTCTCAAACACCTTCAACCTCAACTACAGCCAGTTCGATGTTGTTACTTTCCGCAACTTTTTTGCAGCCATTAATGGTAGTATAACCGCCGATAAAATTGTAAACAGCACTATTTACACACCTGCTGGCGGACAAATTGTACGTCCTATTAACATGAGCGGCGTATTTAACCTGGCCGGCTTTGTGAATTTTGGTTTCCCTGTGAAAAAACTCAAAGGCAACCTCAACTTCACTACCAACCTTACCTATGCACAAGATGTAAGCATGGTGAACAACATTAAAAACTACACCCGCAATACCAATACTGGTCTTACGGTAAATTTTAATACCACCAAATTTGAAAATTTAGATATCAACTTATCTAGCACTACCAATTACAACTTTGTACGGTACACCTTACAGCCAGAACAAAACGCCAACTTCTTTACCCAAATTTTTGGTTTAGATCTTACGCATACCACCAAAAAAGGCATCATTCTCGGTAGCGAGTTCGATTATACGTACAATGGTGGCCGTACCGATGGCTTCAACCAAAGTATTCCGCTTTGGAACCTAAGCATTGGCACACAACTCTTCAAAAACAAGAGTGGCGAACTCAAACTAACGGTGTACGATGTATTGAACCAAAATCAAAGCATTGTACGTACGGTAACAGATAACACCGTTCGTGATGTGCGAACCAATATTCTTACACGCTATGCCAGCTTAACATTCACTTACAACCTTCGCAAGTTTGCCGGCGCCAATATGCCAATGCCATCGTTCATGAACAACATGTTCCGCAGATCGCAGCGTACCGGTGGTGGAATTATGATGGGTGCTCCGGGCATGTAATCCATTTACCGCAAGGTTAACCACATTAAAAAGCCAGCAATAATTGCTGGCTTTCTTTATAAGTATACCTTACGGTAAATGAAACAATTTAGTGATTACAATCGTCGCTATGAGCATGGTTGTGTACACGGCAAAGTTTGTAATTAAGCCAGTGACCAGCTACAATAGCTGTTACCGCAGGCAAGAGAAACCACAAATGCCAATCGTGCCAAATTACCTTAGCCACCAAACAAGCGATACCCAACGTAAATAAACCAATAGGCCACCAACTATGATGGTGCTTTTTGTAGCCATGTTGCAAGCTATACACGCCCAAAGCAAAGGCCACAGCAATCATTACATATTCAAAAGTGGCATTATCGAGCAGCTCAACACCAAATAACGGAATGCTGCTTACTACCAATGGCAATAAGGCACAATGTATGGCACACGCTACCGAAGCAGCAATACCCAACGCATCCCAATTGAACTTAACTCCCATAATCGAACGGCAAATATACTAAGCATTTGGCTGGCTTTGCAACCAAGTTGCAAAGGTTTTGTTGATTTTAGCAAATCAGTACGAAGCAGCTACTGGCATCACGTAACTTTGCAGCATCAAACTACGCAGTATGTTTAAGAACAAGTGGGTTTTGTATCTAGGCTTTTTTGGCTTATTGGTATTGGGTTTTTGGTTATTTGTGTTTAAAGGCACCGATAAATGGAAAAAGAAAAGTCCCATTTTAACCTATGTACAGCCCTTTGTATTTAAAAATCAAGATGGTATTCGTTTCACCAATCAAGATATGTTGGGCAAGGTGAATGTGGTTGAGTTTTTCTTTACGACCTGCAAAGGCATTTGTCCGAACATGAACAGTAATATGCGTAAGGTGTACGATCGTTTTAAAACCTATCCCGATTTTCAGATTGTAGCACATACTTGCGACCCCGAACGCGATAGTGTGCCTGTACTTAAAGCCTATGCCGATAGCTTGGGTATTGATACGCACAAATGGGTGTTCTTAACCGGCCGAAAAGATAGTTTGTACAAACAAGCACGTGTTAGCTACTTGCTCGATGACCCCAAAAATGAATTAAAAGATGTTGCCAGCGATTTTATACATACCCAATTTTTCGCCGTGGTAGATAAAAACGGACGTGTACGTGGTCAAATTTTCGACGGACTTAAAACTGCCGATTTGCAAAAACTTGAAAACTTAGTGCAACGTTTGTTAGATGAACCGGCCGAACAAACCAACTTTGTTAATGGTATCTTTAACAACAACCCACAATAAGGTATGCAAGAAAAAGTTGCCCAGCTGCTCAAGAAAAACCAAATGAGTGTAACCGCAAGCCGCACCAAAATATTGGAGCTGTTCTTGGCATCGCAGGGAGCATTGGCACATGCCGATATTGAACGATTAACCAACGGTTTCGATCGTGTAACCATTTATAGAACGCTACAAACCTTTGTAGATAAGGGTTTGGTACATACAATACCCACTGCCGACAACAGCGTTCGCTATGCTTTATGTAAAGATGAATGCTCACAAGGCCACCATCACGATGATCATGTACATTTCATGTGCGACGATTGCGGTAACACCTATTGTTTAGATCATGTGCATGTGCCAGCGGTGCATTTACCGCAAGGTTTTGTGGTCAAACAAACCGATGTTGTAGTTAGTGGTGTTTGTAGTAATTGTACCTTACGGTAAATGAAAGATTGACGTTAACCAACATAGCAATACTACAAAAGGGGCGCCGTTGGCGCCCCTTTTGTAGTATTTACCGTAAGGTTATACAACTATTGTTGTGCTGCTTTTTGCATTTTGCTTTTAAAGCGTTCAATGGCTTTTTTACTATGCTCACTTAAAATAAGCTTGCCGCTAATGGCAGCTCTTTCGAACAGTAACGTCTCCCAATGATCGGTACCTTGCCACAATACTTTTTTTAGTTCGGCCATTGCTTTGGGGCTACTCATAGCCAAAGTGGTAGATAAGCGGGCAATGCTATCTTCCATGCTTTCGAGGCTGGGGTGCAACTCGGCATACAAACCTTTGCGACGAGCCCAATCGGCATTACGCCACATAGCAGCATCAATCGCCAATTGGCTAAATGCACTCGTACCCAGTTTTCGTTCTACTGCCGGGCCAACTACAAACGGCCCAATACCTACTGCCAACTCGCTTAGTTTAACATCGGCACCTTCTACAGCAATTGCATAATCGGCGGCTGCGGCCAAGCCAACACCACCGCCTACACACTTGCCATGAATACGAGCAATAATAAACTTAGGACACTTACGCATGGCATTAATAACCGTTGCAAAGCCACTGAAAAAATCCAATCCTTCGGCTTCATTGCTAATAGCAGCCAACTCATCGAACGATGCACCACTGCAAAACACCGAACCTTCGCTACGTAGAATAATTACATGCACACTATCATTACCACCTAACACCACTACCTCGTTGGTAAGCTCTTGTAACAACTTACGTGGCATTGAATTGCTTTGCGGGTGATGAAAAGTGATGGTTCCAATATGATTAACAATTTCACTTTTTACATATCCTTCCATAAAATTTTGATTTTAATTGTGGCAATATCGTTGCTAACAAATATGCTGTTTTTCAGTTGCGTTTGTAACAAAAAGCTATTGCCTTACGGTAAAAATTAACACTGTAATAGCACTATACAACAGGTTGTTCTAACAGGGTAATACTTACACTGGTACCAATATCAACAGCACTGCTTATTTCCATAACACCATCTATTTTATCTAAAAATTCTTTCACTAAACTTAGTCCTAAGCCACTGCCTAATTCGTCTTTAGTACCTGGGGTGCTATATGTTTTTTGTCCGGTGTTGAGTGCTTCAATGGTGCTTTGTTCCATTCCAACCCCTGTATCAGACACCATGAGTTGTACCCAACCTTCGCCTTGTGTAGCAAGTACTTTAATAACACCATTTTCGGTGTATTTATTAGCATTTACCAATAAGTTGCGAACAATAAATTGCAATGCTTGCGGATCGGTTTCTACCACCAAATTGCCATCTACAAGGTTGGAGAATTCGTTGTTTTTAAGTTCGAATGCAACTTCATTTACGGCAACGCACTCATCTACCAATTTTCTCAAGAATACCGGCTGTCGAATCGGTGTTTTTACTTTCAACAACAACTTGCCCCAATCTACTAGGTTATTCACCATGTTAATGGTGCTGGTAAGTTGCTTACTACTCATGGCAAGCATTTCATTCGCCTCTTCTTCGCTAATAATATTTTGCTCACGCAACTCTAAAATGCTTTTTAACGATGCCATCGGATTACGAACATCGTGTGCTACAATAGAAATGATTTTGCTTTGAATGGCTGCCGATTGTTGTAGTTCTTTGTTTTTCAAACGCAAGTCTAACAACTTCATACACTGGTTGGTAAGAACTTTTAAAGCAAAATGCTGTTCGGCTGTGAGTTGCCTCGGCACACGGTCTATCACACAAAGAGTACCTAAATTATAACCACGGTCGGTAATAAGGGGCATGCCGGCATAAAAACGAATATTGGGATCGCCAAGTACCAAGGGGTTATCAAAGAAGCGTTCGTCTTTAGTGGCATCGTTCACCTCCATCATATCTTGTTGCATAATGGCATGGCCACAAAAAGAGGTGCTTCGTTCGCCCTCGCTATTAGCAACGCCAACACTGGCCTTAAACCACTGACGGTCGGCATCAATGAGGGTAATGGTGCTAATAGGTACCTGACAAATTTGAGAAGCTAATTGTGCCAACTGATCAAAGTCGGCCTCATTGGCACTGTCAAGCAATTCGTATTTATACAATTCTTTCAGCCGTTCATTTTCATTGGCTGGTATGGGTGCAGCTATCATATACAGCACAATTTAGTACCAAGCTATTTTATAGTTGCAAAAATTTTACCAAAACAAGCAAGTTGGTTGAGGCTTTGGCTTTTCAAATAGTGCAATAAATTACTTTAGCAACCAATATTATAGAACGCATGAAGTATTTATTACTGGCTACGCTTGTTGCTATATTAGGTTTTCAACCAAGTTGGGCACAGCAAAAAATAGAAGAGAACCTACTCAATTATTACGATAACTATCAACCTGAGAAGGTGCATTTGCACCTCGATAAAACGACTTATAATCCTGGCGACAATATTTGGTTCAAGGCGTATTTGGTTACCGGTAACGCCCCAAGTACCCAAAGCAAAACCCTATATGTTGTAATGAGCGACGACGATGGTAATGTTTTACAATTTCATACCAGTCCTATTTTCGATGGTACCACTAGTGGCAACCTTACGGTACCAGCTACTTTTAAACAAACGACAGTTCACTTAAAAGCTTATACCAAATGGTCGCTCAATTTTGATAGCAGCTTTCTTTGGGAACGCAACCTTAGCATTGTACAAGCTGCTAAAAAAGCAGCGACGCCTGCTGCCAAATTTCAGGTAGCGGTCGATTTTTTACCGGAAGGTGGTTATCTTATTGAAAATGTGCCTGCTAAACTTGCTTTTAGAGCCATTAACCAGCAAGGGCACCCGGCCACTATTATTGGCGTTTTAAAAGACGATAAAGGAAAGGTGATTGATAGCATTCGTACCGTACACGATGGTATGGGCTACTTACTATTCACACCACAAACTGGCGTGAAATACACGGCCACCTATAAAGACGAAAAAAATCAAAGCTATACGTACAGTGTGCCATCGGCTTTACCGCAAGGTATCGGCATTCGTGTGAATAACACGTATGATAAAAAGAACTTCATTGTAACCCGAACTGAAAACCTGCCCGATGCTCAAAGAATTGTACACCTCGTGGCTACTTTCAACTATCAAATGATTTATCGGGCAAGGATTGATTTAACTAAAAACACTACTACCAGCGGTAGCATTCCAACCACCGACTTGCCTACGGGTATAATTGTACTCACACTCTTCGATAACAATTGGAAACCCATTGCCGAACGTATCACGTACGTTAATAACGACAACTACACCGTAGATGCACAACTGAACGTAGCTGTACAAAGCCTGAAACGCCGTGGTAAAAACATTTTAGAAATTAAAAACTACGATACCACCATCACCAGTTTTAGTATGGCGGTAACCGATGCCGATATTCCATACGATGGTAGTCGCAATATTGTAAGTGAATTATTACTCAGTCAAGAGCTAAAAGGCAAGGTTAACAACCCTGTATACTACCTTTCTAATACCGAACTCTCCAAAGAACACCTCGATTTGGTGATGCTTACCCACGGCTGGCGACGCTATAATTGGGAGGCCATTCTCAACAACCAAGCTCCAGCCTTTTCCGATAAAAAAGATGATAGCTTTCTTGGTTTTTCAGGTGTAGTGCGGGGTGGCACACCAACCGATTATCGCCTTGCGGCAAATATTACCCTGATTATGATGAGTAAAGACAGTTCTAAACAACTCTTCTTACTGCCACTCGATGGTCAGGGCCGATTTGAAGATAAAAAATTCTTATTCTTCGATACCGTACAACTGTTTTATCAGTTCAATAAAAACGAAGCACTCACCCGCAAAGCTTCTGTTGCTTTCAACAATGGCTTATTACAAGCACCAGAAAAAGCAATAGCATTATATCCGTTGTATGGCATTATAGATACTATCGGACAAGCCAGAGCCCGTTTCTTAGCACAAGAAAAAGAACGTTTAGAAAAGTTATTGCAAGGCACAACGTTAGAAGGTGTTATTGTAAGCACCAAAAAGAAAGATCCGAAAATAGAACTCGATAAACAGTATGCATCGGGCATGTTCAGCGGTGGCGATGCATACACCTTCGATTTAAGCAACGATACACGTGTAAGTGGCATGCAAAATGTATTGCAGTACTTACAAGGCATGGTGCCCGGCTTACAAATCAACAATGCCTTTTCACCGAACGATGCTTCGGCAACATGGCGTGGCAGTGCTACTCAATTTTTCTTAGACCAAATGCCGGTAGATGCACAAACACTTAACACCATGAGCATTAACGATATTGCGTATGTGAAGGTATTTCGTCCGCCTTTTTACGGAAGTGTTGGCGGTGGTGCTGGCGGTGCCATTGCGGTATATACTAAAAAAGGTGGCGCCACCCGTAGCGATGCTCCCAGCAAGCTCATGAAACAAGCACTGTTGGGCTATACAGCTCGTAAGCAGTTTTATAGTCCCGATTATGGTAATGAGAAAGAAACCTATCAAGGAGCCGATGTTCGTACTACTTTGTATTGGAACCCATACATACTTACCGATAGTAAAAACAAAAAAGCAACAGTTACCTTCTTCAACAACGATGTGAGTCGCCGCTTGCGTGTTGTAATTGAGGGTATGAACGAGAACGGACAAATCATTAACATCGAAAAAATTATAGAATAAGCGTGCCTTACGGCAAATGCCTACGCACGTTGTTACTTGTACCACATTTACCGTAAGGTATATAAAGCCTTTGTTAAGGGTGAGCCGCCGCTGGCGGCTCACCCTTAATTTTTTTACATCTACCGCAACACCAGCACACAAAAGCAGGCGGGGCTTTAATTGTGCTTACTTTTACCTTACATAATAAGCAATTGATTCATGTTCGTAAAATCTATAGCACCAATAGCAGCAATGCTATTACTTGCAGCCTGTGGTAATAAAGCAGAAAAAAAGTCTGACAAACCTAGTGGTCCACCACCGCCCGTGAATGTTGATGTTATTATTGCCCAAAAGGCCAACATCAATAATGTAATTACAGCGAATGGTACTGTGGTTGCTGGCGAAAACATTGAACTTAAACCAGAAGTGAGCGGCCGCTTGGTGTACCTCAACTTGCCCGAAGGTGCAGTAGTGAATGCTGGTACCGTACTAGCTCGCATTAACGATGCAGAGTTGCAAGCACAAGCTCAAAAAATAAAAGTGCAACTACAACTGGCAGCACAAAACGAAGCACGACTCAAAAAACTGTTGGCAGTAGAAGGCGTGAACCAAGCCGATTACGATGCGGTATTAAACCAAGTGAATAACCTACAAGCCGATTTAACCTACTTACAAACACAACTAGATAAAACAGTTATCAGAGCACCCTTCACCGGAAAGCTCGGGCTACGCATGGTAAGCAAGGGGGCGTATGTTACACCTGCTACCGTGTTAGCTACGTTTCAACAAGTAAGTACACTCAAGGTAGATTTTACCATTCCTGAATCGTATCAAAGTAGTTTGGCCAATAATAAAACGGTTACCATTATTAACAATGCCAATACCACCGACACGGTAACTGCTACCATTATTGCTACAGAATCGCAGGTGAATACCACCACACGCAATGTGTTGGTACGTGCACAGCTACAACAAACGCAGGGTTTCTTACCAGGTAACTCTGTTAAGGTATTGGTTGATGCTGGTGGTAGCGATAAAGGTATTCTGGTACCTAGCAACGCTATTATTCCTGAAGCGAAAGCCAAAAAAATGATTGTAGTGAAAGATGGTGAAGCCAACTTCGTTACCATTGAAACAGGCTTACGCCAGTCGGGTGCTGTTGAAGTGATCAAAGGATTGAACCCGGGCGATAGTGTAGTGGTTACGGGTGTACTATTTGCCAGACCAAAGAGCAAACTTAAAGTACGCAGCGTAAAGCAACTGAATAGCATCATTCAATAGTTGTTGCCAAGTAGTAAGCACATTTACGTAAGTGAAACACCTTTTATTCTTAAGCTTTTCGTTACATGAATATATCTGAACTATCGTTACGCAGGCCGGTACTGGCAACAGTAATGAACATTATGTTACTGTTGTTTGGTGCTGTTGGCTTTACCTTTTTGGCCGTGCGTGATTACCCCGCTATCGACCCTCCGATTATTAACGTACGTACCCAATACACAGGTGCCAATGCCGATGTTATTGAAAGCCAAATTACCGAGCCACTCGAAAAACAAATCAACGGTATTCCGGGGGTACGTAGTATTAGCAGTAGCAGTCAGGTAGGTGCTAGCAACATTACGGTTGAGTTTAACCTTGAGGTAGACTTAGAAGATGCTGCCAACGATGTACGCGATAAAGTAAGTCAGGCACAGCGCAACCTTCCACAAGATATTGATGCACCGCCTGTAGTAAGTAAGGCCGATGCTAGTGGCGATTTTATTTTGTTATTGGCAGTTCAAAGTCCGAGCAAGGGCTTGCTTGAGCTTACCGATTTTGCTGAAAACGTTTTACTAGAACGTTTCCAAACAATCAATGAAGTTAGTTCTGTTAGCTTGTTTGGCGATAAGCGGCAAGCAATGCGTGTATGGGTAGACCCCGCCAAACTGAGTGCCTATAATCTTGCTTTTAGCGATGTAGAAACAGCACTTAACAGAGAAAATGTAGAGCTACCTGCCGGTAAAATTTATGGCAACAGTACCGAACTTACCCTGCGTACAATGGGTCGCCTCACTACCGAGGCCGATTTTAACGAGCTTATCATTAAAGAAGATAACAACGGTATTATTCGCTTGAAAGATGTTGCCAAAGTAGAGCTTGGACCAGAAAACGAAGAACGTAGCTGGAAGTACAATGGCGTGAATGCGGTTGGTATTGCCATTGTTCCGCAGCCGGGTGCCAACTATATTAAAATCGCCGATGAATTCTACAAACGTTTAGATGAAATCAAACAATCCAACAAGAGTGATATCATCATGAATGTATTGATTGATAACACAGAGAACGTTCGCAAATCGTTGGAAGAGGTGAAAGAAACATTGTTCATTTCTTTCGGCTTGGTTGTATTGGTCATTCTTTTCTTTTTCCGCAACTTTTTAACGGCCATTCGTCCTTTAATTGACATTCCTATTTCGTTGATTGCTACCTTTTTTATCATGTACGTGGCGGGTTTTTCTATCAACGTACTCACCTTGTTAGGCATTGTACTAGCCACGGGCCTCGTGGTAGATGATGGTATTGTAGTAACCGAAAATATTTTCAGAAAATTAGAAGAAGGCCTACCCATTCGGCAAGCAGCACTCGAAGGATCTAAAGAAATTTTCTTCGCTGTAATTAGCACCTCCATTACGCTTGCCGTAGTGTTCTTGCCCGTAATATTCTTACAAGGCTTTGTGGGTAGTTTATTCAGAGAGTTTGGTATTGTAGTGGCGGGGGCTGTACTTATTTCTGCCTTTGTATCACTTACAATTACGCCTGTTTTAAATGTGGTGCTTACGCGTAAAAAGGCAGGACATGGCAAATTCTATGATGCTACAGAACCTTTCTTTACTGGTTTAGAAAATGGCTATCGCCGCTTATTAGAAGGTTTTTTGAAAATACGTTGGATGGCCTGGGTATTGGTTGTAGCATGTTTGGGGATCATGTATTTCACCTTTACCAACTTACAAAGCGAATTAGCACCCATTGAAGACCGTAGTAATATTCGCTTTAGTATTACCGCACCCGAAGGCTCTAGTTACGATTTCACAGCAGGATTTGCAGAAAAACTAACCAACTACTTATACGATTCTGTAGCAGAACGAAGTTTTGTATTCAATGCCACTCCTGGTTTTGGCGGTACTGGTGCCAATACATCTATTGCACGTATCGGATTAACGCCGCCTGATGAACGCAGCAAATCGCAAATGGACTTAGCTGGTGAGTTGGCAGGCAAGCTTAGTCGTTTTAACGATGCTCGGGTATTTCCCATACAAGAGCAAACCATTTCTGTAGGCTTGGGCAGCCGCGGTGCGTTGCCCGTGCAGTTTATCATTCAAAACCTCGATTTTGAAAAACTCAAAAAAGTATTACCTAAGTTTTTAGAAGAGGCTCGTAAAGACAAAACTTTCCAAAACGTAGATGCCAATTTAAAATTCAACAAGCCCGAAGTACAACTTACCATTGACCGTATGAAGGCAAGAGATCTCGGACTTACCACTGCCGATATTGCTGCTGTTTTGCAAAGTGCATTTAGTGGCAGGCGTTTGGCATACTTTATCATGAATGGTAAGCAGTATCAAGTAATTGCACAAGTAGAGCGTAACGATAGAAACAAACCGGCCGATATCAACCAGCTGTATGTACGTAACAACAGGGGCGAAAGTATTCCGCTGAGTGCCGTTGTTCAGTTACAAGAAACCAGCAGCCCACCAACCTTGTTTCACTTTAACCGTTTCAAAAGTGCAACCATACAAGCATCGCTAGCCGAAGGCAAAACCATTGGCGATGGTATTGAAGCCATGCAAAATATTGCCAACAAATTACTCGACGAGAGCTTTCAAACAGCCCTTAACGGTCCTAGCCGCGATTATGCCGAAAGTAGCAGCAACACCAGCTTTGCATTTGGGTTAGCACTACTACTCATTTACCTTGTACTGGCGGCACAGTTCGAAAGTTTTACCGATCCATTCACCATTATGCTTACCGTTCCATTGGCTTTGGCCGGCGCCTTGTTAAGCTTGTGGTTGTTCGATCAAACCATTAACATTTTCAGCCAAATTGGTATGATTATGCTTATAGGTTTGGTAACTAAAAATGGCATTTTAATTGTAGAGTTTGCCAATCAAAAACGCGAAAGTGGTATCCCTAAAAAAGCAGCCGTTTTAGAAGCTGCTCAACAACGATTACGACCTATTTTAATGACGAGCCTCGCCACAGCACTTGGTGCATTACCCATTGCACTTAGCTTGGGTGCTGCCAGTACCAGCCGCATTCCTTTAGGTATTGTAATTGTAGGAGGCATTATGTTCAGTTTGTTACTAACCCTTTTTGTAATACCTGCTGTATACACCTACATATCTGGCGTACATACTAAAAACGCTTACGATGTAGATGCAGAACAGCAAGCAAAGCAAGGGTAGTAGTACCTTACGGTAAATGTTGCTGCACACAACACCATTGCCCACAGGCTGCGGGATGTGAAGGGCGGCCGCCGCAAGGCGAGCCGGCCACGAGGTACGAGTGGCGAAACCCCGCAACAGCCCGAACCAAAGGCCATAGCAGTACTACTGCTGAAAGCCCCAAAACAAAAAATGACAATGAAACAATATATCCTCATAATACTGGCTTGTTGGTGGTTACAACCAACCGTAGCACAGCAACTTACGCTGCAAGAAGCTTTGAATGTTGCATTAAAAAATAACTTCAACATTGCACTTGCCAATAATACGATTGAACAAGCTCGCATCAATAATCATATTGGTGTTGCAGGCGGCCTGCCTACTGTTACACTACAAGCGAATGATGCTGAAAGTATTACCAGTGTGAATCAAAAATTGAATAACGGAACCGTTATTCAACGTAGTGGTGCTGCTGCTAACAACCTGAATGCGAACCTGAGTATTGGTCAGGTTTTATATAACGGACAACGTATTGTTGCTACCAAACAACGACTCACAGAACTTGAACTACTAAGCAAGCAACAGCTAAACATTCAAATACAAAATACGCTTGCAGCGGTAATGGTGCAGTATTACGATATTGTGCGACAGCAAGATTATGAACGTACCATCCGCGAAGCCATTCGTGTGGCCGAAAAGCAAGTAGAGCTAATTAAAGTGCGTAAAAGTGTAGGGCTGGCGAATAATGCCGATTTGTTTCAGGCAACGATTGATTTAAATGCCTTGCAGCAAAACTTACAATCGCAGGCACTGGTGATACAAAATGCTAAAGCCGATTTTTTAAACCTACTCAACCTCAACCCCGATAGTACCATTCACATCAGCGATACCATTGTGGCCGAACGCAACTTGCAAATAGGCAATATTGTTGATTTTATACAGCAGAACCCTGAAATAGCAAGTGCCGAACAACAAATTAAAATCAACGAATTATTGGTCAAAGAAATAGCGGCACAGCGTTACCCAACGGTACGTGCTACCATGGGTTATAACTATGTTCGCAACCAAAGCGAAGCAGGTTTCACGTTGCTCAACCAAAACTATGGTCCTAATTTAGGCTTATCGGTAGCGGTACCTATATACAATGGCTCGGCCTTTAAACGCCAGCAACGTGTTGCAGAGCTAGAGGTTAAAAATGCAAAAATTACCCGTGAACAGTTGTTGCAAAACCTGAAAACACAAGCCATTAAAAATTATCAGGCTTACGAAAATGTGTTACAGCGATTGGCAACCGAAAAAAGCAACTACGAACTTACGCAACAACTGCTGCAACTAACCTTACAACGTTACGAATTACGTGTAGCTACCATTATAGAAGTTCGTGAAGCTCAACGTAGTTTTATAGATGCGGGCTATCGGTTGGTTAACTTAAGCTATGCAGCGAAAGCAGCCGAAATTGAGTTGAAGCGGTTAGGAGCTCAATTACAATTATAAATTATAAAAAATAACCTATGCTACGCCTTTACATTATTGCAATTTTTTGTTTTGTAGGTTTATCGGCCTGCAGCAAAAGCACTACATCTACCGCCAGGGATACCACCAAATACAGTTGGCAACAATTTGCTTTTGGCGTAGACCTTTCTTACGTAAATGCTTTAGAGCAATATGGGGTTAAGTATCAGGCCAACGGCGTTACTACCGATGCTTATACAGCACTTGCTAATGCCGGTGCCAATGTAGTGCGAGTACGTTTGTGGCATAACCCACAATGGCATATGGCACTTCATAACGGAAAAATCTACAACGATTTGGCCGATGTAACCAACACCATCAGAAGAGCGAAGCAACTAGGTATGGCCGTGAATTTAGATATTCATTACAGCGATACCTGGGCCGATCCTGCACATCAAACCACACCAGCAGCATGGCAACAAGCCAACTTAACTACACTACAAGATTCTGTGTACAACTATACACTTCGTGTGTTACAACACTTGGCTGCACAAAACCTCACGCCCGAAATGGTGCAAGTAGGTAACGAAACCAATAGTGGTATGTTATGGCCTTACGGTAAAGTTGAAAACGGACAGTTTGCCAACTTTGCATCACTATTAAATGCAGGCATTAGAGCTGTTCGCAACTTTAGTCAGAACAGTAGCATTAAACCAAAAATTATACTACACGTAGCACAATTTCAAGATGGACAGTTTTGGCTCAACGGTATTATGCGTGCCGGTGTTACCGATTTTGATATTGTGGGTGTATCGCACTATCAACAATGGAGCACCCTTAGCAGCATGGAAGATGTGGCACTATTTGTAAGTAACTTAAAACAACAAAGTGGCAACAAGCAAGTAATGATTGTAGAAACTGCTTATGCGTGGACGAACAGTTTTGCCGACAACTACCCAAACATTATTACAACACAACCTTGGAATGGCTACGGTGTTAGTAAAACAGAACAGCAACGTTATCTTACAACGCTTACACAACAAGTAATTAGAGGTGGGGGCAGCGGTGTAATGTATTGGGAACCTGCATGGATTACCAGCGGTATGCGTGACTTATGGAATACAGGCAGTCCGTGGGAAAATGCCACGCTTTTTGATTTTGAAGGAAAACTGTTACCATCGGCTGCTTTTATGACCGAGCGGTATCGGTTTTAATACCTCGAATTAACTTTATTTGCCGTAAGGCATCCCCTAATTTTGCCGGCAATTACATCATTAACCAAGCATTGATTATGAAGCTAAGTAACCTAGCTGAGAATATGGTAGGAAGCGAAATCGTTAAACTGGGTAACGCCATTAGCGAACGTATAAAACAAGGCGAAAAAATTTATAACTATACCATTGGCGATTTTAATCCGAGTGTTTTTCCTATTCCAGCAGCGTTAGAAGCATTGATTGTTGCAGCCTATCAAGATAAAAACACCAATTATCCGCCGGCTGATGGTATTGCAGAATTGCGTAGTAGTGTTGCAGCCTTTGTTCAGCAACAACAAGGTATTACCTACGGGCAACAAGAAATATTAATTGCCGCAGGTGGTCGTCCGCTCATTTATACCTTGTTTAAGGTAATTGTGAATACTGAAGATAAAGTGATTTATGCCACACCTAGTTGGAACAACAACCACTATGTGCACATGAACCACGGCTTGCATTGTGTGATTGAAACTTCGCCTGAAAATAATTTTATGCCTACCGCAGCCGATATTGCTCCGCATATTCAAGGTGCTGCATTGTTGTGTTTATGTACGCCACAAAACCCAACTGGAACAACGCTTGGTAAAGAAGAGTTAGCTAAAATTTGCGACTTGGTAATTGCCGAAAACGAACGTAGAGGCGAGCACGAAAAGAAGCTATACGTAATGTTCGATCAAATGTATGGCACACTTACTTATGGCGATACGCAACATAGTTGCCCGGTTAGCATTAACCCTGCAATGAAAGCCTACACCATTTATATTGATGGCATCAGCAAATCATTCGCAGCTACGGGTGTTCGTGTGGGTTGGAGTATGGGGCCCGCACATGTAATTGCAAAAATGAAAGCCCTCTTAAGCCATGTTGGTGCATGGGCACCAATGGCCGAGCAAGTAGCTACAGCCGCATATTTACAAGACGGTGCTGCTATTGCAGAGCATTTTGCTCACTTTAAAGCAGAGTTAGAAGAACGCTTACAACGTATTTATAATGGTATTGTAGCCTTACGGCAAATGGGCTACGCGGTAGATGCTATTGCACCACAAGCAGCCATTTATCTTACCATAAAGTTTGATTTAGTGGGTACAAGCGACGGTACAAACTTACTTACCAAACAAGCCGATGTTACCACTTACTTACTGAACGAAGCCAAGTTGGCGGTAGTACCGTTTTATGCTTTCGGTGCAAGTCATCAAAGCCCATGGTACCGCTTAAGTGTTGGTACTTGCGTAAAAGAAGAAATTGATGAAATGCTAGCAAAATTAGAAGCTGCATTGGCCAAGTTAACCAAGGTATAAAAGCATCATTTACGTAAGTGAAACAACTTGTTATTATAAGGCATGCTAAAAGTAGTTGGGATAGCCCCAGCGAAACAGATTTTGATAGGCCGTTAAATACTCGTGGCCATAGAGATGCACCTGTAATGGCAGAACGCTTACTACTAAAAGGCTTTCAACCAGATGCTATTGTTAGCAGCACTGCGAACAGGGCTTTAACTACAGCACAATACTTTGCTAAGGCCAATGGTATTGCTAAAGATGCTATTGTCACAGTTCCGGCGTTGTACCATGCAATGCTGGCTACTTTTTTTGAAGTAGTTGCATCGTTGAACGATGCTTGGCAAACGGTGTATTTATTCAGTCATAACCCGGGCATCACGGCATTTGCGAATATGATTTGTAATGTTCGTTTAGATGATATGCCTACATGCGGTATGCTTGGTGTTCGTTGCGATATTACCCAATGGAAAACATTTAACGCACAACAACATCATTTTCTATTCTTCGATGCTCCTAAACTTGCAGGCTAAGTGTGTAAAGCCTGATACAATATATGTGAGTATTGTGCATCTTTGCTGCCATTACACTAGCAAACGATATGAGTACAACCGTAAAGAATCCACACCACTATGTAGCCATTATGGCGGGTGGCATTGGAAGCAGATTTTGGCCACAGAGTAGAACAAGTTATCCCAAACAATTTTTAGATATTTTACACACTGGTAAAACATTGATTCAGTGGACTTACGAACGCTTTAAAGCATTCATCCCTGAAGAAAATATTTATGTAGTTACCAGCGATGAATATGCAGGCATTGTTCAATCGCAATTACCAGAATTGGCACCTGCAAATATTTTAGCGGAACCTAGCAGAAAAAATACAGCACCTTGTGTTGCATACATTGCATTTAAGCTATTAGAAAAAGATCCTGAAGCTAACATGATTGTAGCGCCAAGCGATCATTTGATTATGGATGCTGGTAATTTTCAGGAACTATGCTTGAAAGCTTTAGACTTTGCCGCACACATGAAAGCTTTTGTAACCTTAGGTATTAAACCTACTTATCCGAATACGGGTTATGGTTACATACAGCACGAAACATTAGCCGTTGCTAATAACATTTATCAGGTCAAAACATTCACAGAAAAGCCCGATGCAGCACTAGCTAAAACATTTATTGCTAGTGGTGACTTCCTTTGGAATGCGGGTATTTTTATTTGGAGAGCTGCCGACATTGTTTATGCTTTTGAACAGTATCAACCAGAAATGTTCGATGTATTTGCGGCAGAACGTAACTTGTTTAATACCGCCGAAGAACAAAATGCGATTGAACGTATTTACCCGCAGTGCAGCAACATTAGCATTGATTATGCTATTATGGAACATGCTAAAAATGTATATGTAATACCTAGCGAATTTGGTTGGAGTGATTTAGGTACTTGGAACAGTGCTTATGAAAACCTCGAAAAAGATTATTTAGGTAATGCTGTTGCTGGTAAGTATGTTCTAGTAGTAGATGCTACAAAATGTATGATTAGTGCACCCGATGAAAAAGTAGTTGTACTACAAGGCCTCGATGATATGATTGTTGTTGATACAAAAGATGCATTACTCATCTGCCGTAAGGACAAAGAACAAGAAATCAAACAATACGTTGCCGAGGTTAAGCGTAATTGGGGCGATACTTATTTATAGTACTTACGTAAATATTTTTTTAACAACCGCACTTACTCAAAGTGTGGTTTTTTTGTATTTAGTTACACAACTACATGAGGTATTTTTTTAGTTTACTACTCAGTTGCACATTTTTATTTTGTAAGGCACAACCGATTACAAATAACTATACTTACAGTTACGACTTACTACAAATTGAGCAAACCAACTTTGTTCAAATGATTGATACGGTTCGTATAGACGATGCTATTAAATGGCAACTACTTGCATTTGCAACACAAAAAACAGATAGCATAAAAATTGCTATTGATCAGCATACACAACTTAGTGATGATGATAAGTGTCGTGCATTCAATAGCATTAATTACTTTCTCAAAAGTATTAGAGGCAAGGTTGTAAGCAAGCGATTTGAAGTATATGATATTCCTGATGCATTAGAAAAGTTTCCTAACATTTTACAATGTGTTTTGCGTAACGATAGTATTGATACTTACGTAAAAGATTTAGGTGCACGCAGAACACAACTCATGGCCGATGCGTTTAAAGAGTATACTACTTATGCCAGTTATTTAAAACAAATAGCTACCTATAAAACACTTCTTAGAACACCAGAAGCAATTGAAAAATTCATACTGCAAGAACCAGGTTTTCGATATGCCGATAGCTTGTTGCAATACTTAGCAAGCCATCAACCAACTGCTATTTGGCGTTTAGCACAGCAAGCACCTACAAAAGCACTTTGTACTAATAGCAGTCATAAGTTGGTTAAACAACTTGTAAGTATGGCAAGCCATTATGCCCGAGAAGCATTACTACCTTTCGCAGAGCAATTAGCAGATAGTGCTTATACTATTGCCGATATTTTAAAAGCACGTAGCGATGTTAATACTTACTACAGCTTACTTGTTAATACAGCACAGTACAATGTGGTGCGAATGAATAGAGGTGAAAGAGTAATGGGGCAACAGCTTATTAAAAATGCACTGCATTATTACAGCAACCAATTCTACATTAACACCATTAACGAATTACATAACGAGAAAGACAGGCAACGCTTTGAATGCGTATCACTTTTACGTAAGCAAGATTTATATTATATCATTATCAACGGCGAAGAAGAGTTGTACACCAGTAGCTATATTGGTTTGTTCAATAGACTCATGAAAGGTTTAGGCAATAATGCTCACGACTTATTCACTATGATTCAATTTGATGATTATCGGTTGTTCTTAAAACTTGCCGGGCAGTATGGTACATTGGTACGCTTCTTAGAAAAAATGCCTGTAGAGCAACGCTTTATAACCTTACATAAATTGGTTGATAGTCTTGAGTTAGACAATACCGTTGGACTTGAGCAAAGCATGCAAGTAGCCGATGCATTTGTAGGATTAATAGATAGTGCTTTGTATCAAACAACCATTGGTAAATACTTACAAGAAAATCTACAACGTTGTACACAGCAAGAAAACATTTTTGGTATTCGCATCTACAATGCATTGCAGTTGGTTTGGCAAAATGCACTCCGTAATCCTGATGATTCAAGTGGCAATAACTTACTACATCAAACACTTGGTATTAACAACTATCAATTGCAAGTACAGCAACTTACCGATAGCAGTAATAACATACATCATGCAGTATATTTTTATGGCGATGCCGATGGCAAGTTAGCCTACCAAAGTTTTACAGCTTTATTTGATACCACACATTGGAAAAAAGATACTTCGCATACTAGTTTTATTACATTTATAAGTAAGCAACAAATACCCACACTTTACATATATGCTAACAAGCCTTTAGAATATACTACAGGTGCCGATATTGAAGCACAAGAAAAAATGAATGCCACCCTTACGGGTAAAAATATTTATCCCACCATCATCACACACCGCGGACATAGTTATTTTCTAAGCAATACTTTACGCTATCTTAATCCACACATACAGCTTGCAATTTTAGGAAGTTGTGGTGGTTACAAACACATTAGTACCGTTGCCAATGGTAGTCCGAAAGCACAAGTAATTGCTACCAAACAAACGGGTAGTGTTGTAGTGAACAATCCTTTGATGCAAAGTATTAATCAAGATTTATTACAAGCTAAAACCATTGTTTGGAGTAATACATTCAACACACTGCGACAACAATTACAGCAAAATGCTTATGCATTACGCTTACTCAACGAGTATATACCACCTTACAAAAACTTAGGATTATTTGTGTACCGCTTGTTTAATGAAGATACCAATGTGCAATAATCACACCAGTGTATTAAAGACCAATGTTACCAATAATGTTATAGCTATTATCTAACACAATTGCTTGTGCAGGATAGTTCTTTTTAAGTAAGCCTACTTCATCTATCTTATGCATCAGTCGTAGGGGAATAATACTACACATATCAATCGCTTGTACAAAAGGCACACCTGCAAAGTGTATTAGATTATACAATGCTTTTTGCATGGTAAGTGCACTACCACTTAACGTACCATTCGCTACATACTTATCGCCATCTAACATATGTTGATAATTCCCTTCGCTGGTAGTAGTAACTGCATCGGTAACAGCAAACAAGCGATCATTCATTTGCCGTAAGGCTAATTGTATAGCAGCCCAACTTACATGATAACCATCGGGTATAATACTTGCCTTCACACTATTATGATTTAGTATGGCACCTACCATTCCTGGGTTTCGGTGTTCAAAAGCACTCATTGCATTGTACAAGTGTGTAGCAGCTTGTACACCATTATCAAAACTTTGTGTAGCAGCTTCGTAAGTAGCATTGCTATGGCCTGCGGATACAATAATACCTTGTTGTTTAATGTATTGTATAATGGTATCGTTACAACATTCTGGTGCTAGCGTTATCATTTTAATAATACCCTTACCATATGCTAACAATGCTGCAACCTGTTCTATTGTTGGTGTATGAATGAATGATGCTACATGTGCTCCACGTTTTTCAATACTAATCCAAGGACCTTCTATATGTAAGCCCAATACATGCTTACCACCTTGTTGCCAATATGCTTTTACAGCATCTATACATGCATATATTACTTCATACGTATTTGTAGCAACAGTTGGCATACACCAGTAAGCACCGCCTTGTACACTGTACGCCGCAATAGCTGCAACAGTTGCTGCGGTAGGTGTTACAGCTAACAACTTACCATCGGCACCATACAACTGCAAATCGGCAAATGGTGGTATAATAGTTGCATCTCCAAAATCAACAATAGTTAACGAACCATCGTTGGGTAGTGTTACTTTGGGTAATACATCGGTAATAATACCATTGTTACACACCATTGCATGATGCTGTAACAAATGCATACCGGTATATATGCTGTTAGCGGTGTATGCAATAGCGGTACTACTCATTGTGATGTATTAATGTAAATGCATCGGCATCTTTTAAAAAGGGCAGTTGCGTTCTAAGTTGTTCTAGGTGTGTTTTATCGAGTGTAATGGTATGTATATCTTCTACATGTTGTTGATGATAGCATACAGTTCCTAAAGCATCGGCAACCATAGAATCGCCAATATGTGGTACACCATTACCATCGCTACCAACCCTGTTAACACCAATTACATAACATTGATTTTCGATAGCTCTTGCTTGTAGTAAGGTACGCCATGCATGCGATCGGCGTTCGGGCCAGTTCGCTACGTATATAATAGCATCGTATAAAAGCGTATCTGTTTGTTGCCTAGCCCAAACAGGAAAGCGTAGATCATAACAAATTTGTAAGAGTATTTTCCAACCATTCACTTGTACTATTACTCGTTGATTGCCCGCGGTGTAATGCTCGTGTTCGCCACCATAAGCAAATAGATGTCGCTTATCGTAGTAATGTATTTGTCCGTTAGGTTGTACCCATAAGAAACGATTAAAGTAGGTATCGTTTTCTCGTATCATTACACTTCCTGCCAAAATAATTCGATGCTGCTGCGCCATTCGCAGCATCCAATTTACCGTAAGGCCATCCATAGGTTCGGCCAGTTTTTCGGGCTGCATGCTAAAGCCTGTTGTAAACATTTCTGGTAACAACACTACTTGCTTGGCTGTTGTAATGCTAGCAATTTTAGCTTCAAACATATGCAGGTTGGCAGCTACATCTTCCCAATGTAGGTTTGATTGAATGAGTGTGCAGGTAAGCGTGTTCGACATGGTTAATTATTGCAGGAATGCTTCGGCTTTTAATAAATCTTCAGGCGTATCTATTTCAACACCCATATAATCGGTTAGCACCATTTTAATAGCAACATCGTTTTCTAAATAACGCAGGCATTCAATTTTTTCGGCTGCTTCGAGTGGTGTCATAGGCCAAGCCGTAAAATCCATCAAGGCCTTTTTGCGAAATGCATATACACCAATGTGTTCGTAATAAGTAATAGGCAATTCGGTACTACGTGGGTAGGGTACTACCGAACGAGAAAAGAATAATGCATTACCCGACTTACTCACAGCAACTTTCACATAATTCGGATCTTGAATATTATTAGCATCGGTAAGTACTTGCATTAGGCTTGCAACTTGTACTTGTTCACCAGCTTCGCCATCAAAAACTTGTAGTAGTTTTTCGAGTGGTTCACGTTTTACAAAAGGCTCATCGCCTTGTACATTCACAACAATATCTACATCCATATCGGCCACTGCCTCGGCTATACGATCACTACCACTTTCGTGCGGTCGTTGGCTCATAACAGCTTTACCGCCTGCTGCCACAATAGCATCGTAAATGATAGTACTATCGGTTGCTACCCACACTTCATCGAACAGTTGTGTAGCTACTGTATTCAAGTAAGTATGTACAATTACTGGCTTACCAGCTAACAGTTGCATCAATTTTGCCGGAAAACGCGTTGCGGCATAACGAGCAGGTATTAAAGCTATTTTTTTCATCGTATACAATTACGTTCTACTTGCAAAGATTGTAGTGTTATTGGTTAACTCTATTACAAATACTGCTAAATATTTAAGTGTACAGCCGAGTTGTTACAAAGATGCTTTTTATAAAATAGAATTTCCCCTTACGGTAAATGATGTTAGCGCTAAAATATTTCATATTTGCATTGTCAACTTATACGTACCGGGGGGTGTTGTTTCGAAAGAAACATGTATAGGTTGACTTTTTTTATAGCCCTATAACAAAATCGTGCCTGCTGAATCATCAGCAGGCACGATTGTTATTATCCATTTACGTAAGTAAGTGAAGCTACTAGTAAAAATCGCTTCTCAAATCTTTAATGGTAGCAGCCAAGCGTAATGCTTCCATAGAACGGTAGCTTACTTGGTTACGGGTGTTATCGGCCAAACGCTTACGCAAATCTTCGATGTTGCTTGCTAATGCTGCACGAGCACCTACAGCCTCAGGCTTCACTACAAATACACCAGAAGCACCAGCAATTGGCGAGCTTACTTTGTTTAAAATAGTTTTGTTGAAAGCAGCACCTAAAACACGTGGTTCTGCACCAACACCAGGAATAAAGCCTGATTCAAAAGCAACACTATCGGCACGTTGTACTGCAGTACCAGCAGCCTGAGCCATAGCTTCTAAGGTGTTACCTTTTAATTTGTTGGCAATTATTTGCTGAGCCTTCTTCTCGTTGCGAATGAACATTTCTGCTTGCGGACGAGCAGCAGCAGCCGTTGCTAAACCTGCAGGACTAACACTTGTAATGATAGCCACTACATACTTACCATCGAATTGTGTAGGCTCACTTACAGTACCTACTTTATTCTCATAAATCCAACGTACGAAAGCTCTGTTGTTACCTAAGCCAGGTACTTGAAAATCGTTCTGTTGAATATCACCGGTTGGCATCGGGAACTTGTTCAACTTAGCAGCATTATCATCAAATGCTTTTTTGTCTTTACTGCTACCTGCAAATTTTGTTGCAGCATCGTTAGCAGCATTTACAGTTTCTGTACTTGCAAGAATTGGTTTGCTGATGTAAGCAATCTTATAAGCAGCTTGTGTATTTTTTTGACTTAATACTTCTATATAGTGGTAACCACTGTAGCTGCTATTTTCAACTTTCACTACTTTTTTATCGCCAGTAGTACCGTAGAAAGCAACTTCAGCAAATTCTTTACTTAGGTTGGCAAAACCAACAGAAGCAAATTCGTATTCGCCACCTTTGTCTTTACTACCCGGATCATCAGAATACTTTTTCACTAAATCGTTGAAGTTGGCACCCGCAGCAACAGCATTCTTAATACTATCGATACGATTTTTAGCAATGGTATCTGAAATACCACCTTGGCCCGTTTTAACTAAAATATGACGCACCTTAACGCTATCTGGCATGCTACGCTTAGCAACCATTTTCGCTAGGGTATAATTATTAGCATCTAAGTAAGGACCATATACTTGACCTACTGCCAAACCTTTAATGCTATCGGCATTAGGTACTTTCAAGTTATTGCTTGTTACAAATGCATCTAAGAAATTAGTTTCAGAACCTTTAGCAGCAACAAATGATTTATCGTCGGTTGCAGCAGCAAATTCAGATTTTAAAGATGCAAGTCCACTATATACTACAGCACTGTCGGCAGCAGTTGGGTTAGCATCGAAGCTTACATAACTAACAGTACGTGTTTCAAATTCACGCATGAATTCTGCTTTATGCTTTTTCACATAAGCATCAACATCGGCATCTGTTACTTTAATAGTGCTATCGGCAATGGTAGTATATGGTACATATACATATTGCATGTTAGCAACACTATTATTATCGGCATTAATTTTTTCAGCCATCCATTTTGGAACGCTAACAGCTTGCATGATCATAGCCTGATACTTCATAGCAAGTGCCTGTTGCATTGTAGGCTCAATGTAAGTTTCAACAATAGCAGCTACCTGAGGGTTAGCACTATTCTTTTTCATTTGAGCAAACTGTTGCTTAGCCATATCGGCATTGAATACACCCGTGTTCGGATCGGTAAATGCTTGCTGCAACCATTGAGGTGGATTAGCACCGAAAAGAATATCGCTTAATTCTTTACCGGTTACTTCCATACCCAACTTAGCATACTCTTGTTCTAAGATGGTTTGTTGTACCATCATATTATATACACTAGCACTTAGTTGCTCACGTTGTGCTTGTGCACCTTGCATTTGAACAATGGTTTCAACTTTACTGTCGAAATCAGTTTTATTAATAGCAACATCGTTCACTACAGCAATATCAGTAGTGTTTCTAAAGATGCTGCCGCCACGTACAGAGGCATCTTGCACAATAAAGGCAATCAAGGCAACGCCAATAAGAATCGAAATGATCCAAGCAGCACGATCACGAATTCCTTGAATAACTTGCATAGCTATGGTTGTATACGGTTTTATTTGAAGTTGGCAAAAATAGGGGAAAGCTAGCTATGAACAATTTGTGGAAAACTGCATGCTATCCGCCGCTATCATGGCCTGTTACTTCGGCTGTTCACAAATAAGTACCTTACGGTAAATGTAAGGTTCGGCAATATACTAGGTTCACAATTCACATACACATGTGTACAAACCTGTTTTACTGTGTATAAACCCATTTTTAAGCATTTGCACTTGTGGATGTAACTCGAATAACTATGACTGTTTGCGTAGGCATTTGCCGTAAGGCAATTTTTACCTCCAAAATCCACACGTTAAATACAAGTGTACAAGCTGTGAATTGGCGAATGTGTATTACCAAATTGTTACGTACCCACATAAGTGTATAAAACAGGGGTTTTCTTGTTTCACGCTTGTTTCATGGCGGGGATAATTTGTGAATTGATGGGGATAGTGTTGAGGTAATTAACTTTGCCCTGTGGGGAAAACTAAGTTATCCATAAATCCACAACCGTAATAGTAGTAGCTGTTTAAATAAATAAAGATTAATAAAGAATATTACCATGGAAATACACACATTGGAACAAGCGAAAATGAAAATCAACGAACGTGGCTTTTTGGATGTGGAAGTTGATGCACGCCTCGATTTGTTTGCCGAGATTGAGCGTTTGAAAAAAGAAAAAAATGCGGTGGTGCTGGCGCATTACTATCAAGAGCCCGATATACAAGATGTGGCAGATTACATTGGTGATAGTTTAGGGCTGGCACAAGCGGCAGCTAAAACCAATGCCGATATCATTGTTTTTGCTGGGGTGCATTTCATGGCCGAGACTGCGAAAATTTTAAATCCGAATAAAAAGGTATTGTTGCCCGATTTGAAAGCTGGTTGTAGCCTTGCCGATAGTGCTCCTGCTCCTTTGTTTAAAGCTTTTAAAGAAAAGCATCCAGATCATATTGTGATCAGTTACATCAATTGTACGGCCGAGATAAAAGCTTTGAGTGACATTATTTGTACGAGCAGTAATGCAAAAGCAATTATCGATAGCTTACCTGCCGATCAAAAAATCATTTTTGCACCCGATAAAAATTTAGGTGCTTACTTGAACAAGGTTACGGGACGCAATATGTTGTTATGGAATGGCGCTTGTATGGTGCACGAAATTTTTAGCCTAGAAAAGATTACTAAGTTAAAAGTACGGCACCCAGAAGCAAAACTACTGGCACACCCCGAATGTGAAGATGCTGTTTTAAGAATTGCTGACTTTATTGGTAGTACTACACAAATTTTAAAGTATGCTACCGACGATAGTGCTCAAACTTATATTGTAGCTACAGAAACGGGAATTTTGCATCAAATGCAGAAGAATAGTCCGCATAAAACATTTATACCTGCACCACCACAAAATAATTGTGCTTGCAATGATTGTCCTTTCATGAAACTGAATACGCTTGAGAAGCTGTATTTGTGCATGGAATACGAAACACCAGTGATCACCATGGATGAAGCACTTAGAACGGCTGCATTGACTCCTATGGAGCGTATGATGGCTATTAGCAAGCAAGCTGGCTTACTCGGCTAATGCTAATACAGCAAAGCAGTAATCTTGATGGATGATTGTTTCGGTTACCCTTACGGAAATACGTTGTTGAAAGAGTGGTGCATTTACCGTAAGGGTATGATACTCACCATTTTCGCCACAGGCATCAATGCCTAAGGCTTCTATTGTTTCGATGAGTGCTGGCGTTAGTGTTTTTCCAAGAAAGCTGGTGCTCATGGTGGTATTGCAACTAACAACAATGGTTTCAATACCAGCATCGAGCATTTCAAGTACCAGTGCTTTTCTATCGCGTTGCCACAAGGGGAGTACTGCAGTTAGTTGAGCTTGGGAACAAACTTTTTCTTCCCAATCGCGGTGAGGCTGCAAATCAATATCTCCGAATACAGCGTGTGTAATGGCATATTGCGTGTGCATTTGCCGCAAGGCATCAATAAAATTTGTTTCATAATCGTTCCAACTACTGGCAATGGTGTGTAGTGGAAGTTGCATGGCAGCTGCCTGTGCTGCTAATATGTTTTTGGGAATACCATGGCTACGCGATATTTCGCCTGCTTCGTTTAATACGTTGAGCAGTACTTTAGGTGTATAACCTTGTTGTACAGCCAATTGAAGTGCATAGTAGCTATCTTTTCCGCCACTCCAGCTGCTAAGGCAATACTTATGATGCAAGGCGGTAGTATAGGGCACATTACCGCTTGCGTCGGCGGAGTTGGAGGTAAGATTTATAACACTGCTGTACATAGTAGCCTAGTTCAATATCGTTCATTTGGGTGAGTAACTCGTAGCTTGGTGTGTATTTAACCATAAAAGTATCTAAAGCTTCACCATCTTTTAAGCCGGTTACTTCTTTCACCATTCGTTTCGTGTATCGCTTCTTCACATACTTTTCTTGTTCTTCTTCTATGAGTCTGCGTTGAAACATTTCAAGCTGGCGGTTGCGCTTGAAACGAAACATATTGATGAATTCTTCTAAATCGATACCTGCTGTTACAGCACCGGGCACATAGGTACTTGGTGGTGCGGTAGAAGTACTAATGCCTGGCTTTTTATAGTTAAACACCTTGGCATATTCTTTTCTGTTGGCAATACTATCTTGTCGGTAACTCCTGTTGCGAACTGTTACGTTGGGTAGCCAAGCGGCATCAACATAGAGGGCAACATCAAAATTATCGAAGAGTGTTACAGTATCGGCGAGGTAACGCATGGTGTTCTTACCAAGGTAGCTAAACCAAAATTGATCTTTGGGTTCTAGCACAATTGTGTATCGGCCAAAACTATCGGTAATAGCGTATCGCTTACTACTGGTTTGAATGGTTACTGCTTCTAGCGGTTGTTTTGAAAAAAAGTCGTACACCTTGCCCTGCACCGTAATATTTTGTGCAAGCATTGTTAACGGAAGCAACGTTAGTATGGTGAGTACAATTGTTTTCAATAGCCAATTTTATGGAACGATATTACTGCACAAAACGCTAACAAAAATGTAAAGTGAAAGGTGTAAATAATATTATAAAAATTTATAAAATATTTACACCTTGCGGTAAATGAATTATCGGCCCATATACACCATAAGTATTTGTATATCGCTCGGGTTAACACCAGAAATTCTGCTGGCCTGACCGAGTGTACGTGGACGAATTTTATTGAACTTTTGTAAAGCTTCGTTACTGATGGCTGCTAGTTTTTCGTACTGAAAATTTTCAGGTATTACGAGGTTTTCTAGCTGTTGCATTTTATCTACGAGTTCTTGTTCTTTTTGTAGATAGCGTTCGTACTTCACTTGTATTTCGGCTTGGTGTAAAGTATCTTCTGGATAGTGTTGCAATGCTTCTTGTAAGGTAGGTACCGCATCCATCATTTGCCGTAAGGTTACATTGGGGCGTAGTACAATTTTAGCACCTTTGGTTTTTTCGGTGATGGTAGCACTGCTAATACTTTCAAAAAACGGATTGATAGCATTGGGTTCGATACCTGTTGTTTGTAGGTGTTGAATAATATGTTGTACGCCTTCTTGCTTGGCACGTACTAGGTTCATACGTTCTTGAGAGGCAAGACCTAAACGATAACTCAATTCTGTTAGTCGTAAGTCGGCATTATCTTGGCGGAGCAGTGTTCTGAATTCGGCCCTGCTGGTGAACATACGGTATGGCTCATCGGTGCCTTTATTAACTAAGTCGTCTATCAATACACCAATATAGGCATCGCTTCTTTGTAAGATTACAGGTTCGAGCTGATTTACTTTTTGGTGTGCATTGATACCTGCCATTAATCCTTGGCAGGCTGCTTCTTCGTAGCCTGTAGTACCATTGATTTGACCAGCAAAAAATAAGTTAGCAATGGCTTTGGTTTCTAGACTATGCGTAAGCTGTGTTGGTGGAAAATAATCGTATTCAATGGCATAGCCTGGTCTGAAGAATTTGGCATTTTCAAAACCTGGTACCATGCGTAATGCTTGGTGTTGTACTTCTTCAGGTAAGCTAGTGCTAAAGCCATTCACGTATATTTCTACGGTATTAAAACCTTCGGGTTCTACAAATAGTTGATGGCGTTCTCTATCGGCAAAGCGATTAATTTTATCTTCAATACTAGGACAGTAACGTGGTCCAACACCTTCTATTCGTCCGGCATACATCGGACTTTTATCGAATCCGGTTTTAAGTATTTCGTGTACTTCAGGACTGGTATAAGTGATGAAACAACTACGCTGTTGCGCAGGTGTAATTTTAGGAACATTCAAATAACTGAAACCAACAACTTCATCATCACCTTTTTGTTCCTCCATTTTAGAATAGTCTAAACTACGACCATCGATGCGTGGTGGCGTACCTGTTTTTAAACGATCACTTTCAAAGCCATAGGCAATCAATTGTTCTGTAATTCCTGTAGCTGCTTTTTCGCCCATGCGACCACCACCCAGTTGTTTTTCGCCAATATGAATGATACCATTCAAGAAGGTACCACTGGTAACAACCACTGCTTTTGCTTTGATAGCATTACCTAAACCTGTAATTACACCACATGCCTTACCATTTTCAATGATGATGCTTTTCACCATATCTTGATAGAAATCAACATTAGGTGTTTGTTCTAGCATTTCACGCCAAGTAGCTGCAAAGAGCATACGGTCGCTTTGGGCTCTTGGGCTCCACATAGCAGGGCCTTTACTCTTATTGAGCATTCGGAATTGAATCAAACTTTTATCCGTTACAATACCGCTATAACCACCCATGGCATCAATCTCACGAACAATTTGTCCTTTCGCAATACCACCCATTGCAGGGTTGCAACTCATTTGTGCAATGGTTTGCATGTTCATGGTAATGAGTAACACTTTGCTACCCATATTAGCAGCAGCAGCGGCAGCTTCACAACCGGCATGGCCGGCACCAACAACTATAACATCGTATATAGGATACATGAAAATTAAATTAGACAGCGAATTTTTGAAATAAGGTTCTTTCCAATAGAAAATCTTCTGGTGTTAATCCATCGTTTAAGCGTAGATAATCTTCTGTAGAAGCATCGGTAAGGGCAGCTAAAAAGTCTTTTTGTGTATGTAAGAAGTTTGCTAAGTCGTTTTCGGCATGCATGGTAGTTTGCTCGATAGTATCAATTTTAGCAAGCATTAACTTACATATCGGGTAACCACTACTTTGGTACAACTTTTCGAAGTATTTTTTCGCAGCTAAAATGCTGATACCTTGATGCGGTGTTTGAGCAGTAATACCACTTACGTGAATATTGGTGAAGTTCCAACAGAGTTTATTATCTGCCTCATTGGTTAAATCAAAATAGGCTACAGGAATTACATGCTCAAATTGCCAATCGTTTCCAAAATTATCCCAAGACTGACCGTTTACAAACTGCATAGCAATCCATTCCCGAAAACTAGCAATAGTAATTCCATAATATTGAACATATTGGGTACTGGGTTTTTTCTCAAGAATGTAACGGCGTAATGCAATTTGCCACCTACGTTTCTCTTTAAATACATCTATTGGTTCCATTACTGGCAAAACTAGTTGATGTTTCTCAATGAAACTGTGTTATGTGAAACGTTTTACAACTTTAGTAAACCAATGTTCCACTATGAAACTGTGTTATGTGAAACATATTTACGTAAGTATTCTTCTTCTTTTAATCGCATTTGCTGTATTTGACTTTTTGTTTTGTCTTTATAACCACACAAATGCAGTGCACCATGAAAAATAACTCTTAAGATTTCTTGCGTAAATGATGTATTGAGTTGTATAGCATTGTCTTTTACCCGATCAATACTAATATATATTTCACCAATAGTAGGTTGTTTCGCATTAGCTGATAAATCGAAAGTGATGATATCGGTATAATAATCGTGTTGTAAATGATTTTGGTTGATGGTTAGTAGATACTCATCGCTGCAGAAAATATAATCTAGTCGCTCTAAAACTTTGTTTTCTTGCGTAAATAGGGTAGTGATAAATTGCTTAAGTTGGTTTTTGTGTGATAAGGTTAGCTTTCTATCGGCTTGATGGAAGAATATTTGCTGCGGCATGGTACTTGTTTTCTATTACAAATCTCGTAACAATATGCGGTCGATTGCTTGTAGCTTTGCAGTACAATATTATTTATGAAGAAGTTAAGTGAATTAGGCTTGGGGAAAAAAGCGGTGATACAATCGTTCGAAAAGGGGGAGTTGTTTATAAAATTAATGGAAATGGGTTGTGTGCCAGGGGAAACAGTACGTGTAGATCAAATTGCACCATTAGGAGATCCTATTTCTATTTCGGTAGCAGGGTATAACCTAAGCTTACGTTTGAATGAAGCAGATCAGATATTTGTAGAAGAAATCTAACCTACACCATGCATATTGGCTTATACTTCGGGTCGTTTAATCCTATTCATACCGGGCACTTAATTATTGCTAATCATGTAGCACAGCATACCGATGTGCAACAGGTATGGTTGGTGGTTAGTCCGAAAAATCCGTTAAAGCCAGCCGCTACACTTTTAAAAGATTACGATCGGTTGCATTTAGTGAATTTGGCAATCGACCAAAATGCCGCATTACGTAGCTCAGATATTGAATTTCATTTGCCAAAACCATCTTATACCATTGATACGCTTACTTATTTGTCTGAAAAATATCCGCAGCATACTTTTTCGGTTATAATGGGTAGTGATAGTTATATGAACTTACGTAAATGGAAGAATTTCGAAAAGCTACTTGAACTCTATCCTATAATTGTGTACGAACGCCTGCAATATCCTGTTACTGTTTTTGAAGGTAGTAAAACCACTATTGTTCAAGCACCACTGTTAGAGATATCTGCAAGTTTTATCCGCCAGCAAATTCAAGCGGGAAAAAGTATCCAGTATTTAACACCTGATCAGGTACGTACTGAAATTGAGCGTAATGGTTGGTATAAGTAATACACATTTACCGTAAGGGAAGTATTCTTTGGTATTTTTACACCATGCCTTTCACGTTACATGCACCTTACCCACCAGCAGGCGATCAGCCAACGGCTATTGCCCAACTTACCGAAGCACTTCAAAATGGCGAACCTTTTCAAACATTATTGGGTGTAACAGGTTCTGGTAAAACGTATACCATGGCCAATGTAATTGCAAATCTGCAAAGGCCTACATTGGTGCTTACGCATAATAAAACGCTGGTTGCGCAATTGTACGGTGAGTTTAAGCAGTTTTTCCCCGATAATGCGGTGGGCTATTTTGTGAGCTATTACGATTATTATCAACCAGAGGCTTACATGCCGGTAAGTGATACATACATCGAGAAAGATTTGAGCATCAACGAAGAGTTAGATAAGCTAAGGTTAGAAGCAACCAGCCAATTGCTTACCGGCCGTAGAGATATTATTGTTGTGGCGAGTGTGAGTTGTATTTACGGTATGGGTAACCCTACTGAGTTTGAAAATGGTATTGTTCGCATACATCAGGGACAAGTAATATCTCGACAAGGTTTTTTGCATAGCCTGGTGAACTGCTTGTATAGTAGAAGCCAAACAGAATTTAACAGAGGTCAGTTTCGTGTAAAAGGCGATACCATTGATATCAACTTACCGTATGCCGATTATGCTTATAGAGTTACCTTTTTCGGCGATGAAATTGAAAGCATTGAGAGCATTGATAAAACAACCTTAAAACGGATAGGGAAGCTAGAAAATGCAGCCATATTTCCGGCCAACCTTTACTTGGCGCCAAAAGATATGATTGTACAAATCATGCATGAGATACAAGATGAAATGCAGGCGCAAGTAAGCTATTTCCAAAGTCAAGGTAAGTTGATAGAGGCACAACGCTTAAAAGAAAGAGTATCGTTTGATGTAGAAATGATACGTGAGCTAGGTTATTGCAATGGTATTGAAAATTACAGCCGCTTTTTTGATCGAAGAACACCGGGTACAAGACCATTCTGCCTACTCGATTATTTTCCAAAAGATTTCTTGACAATTATCGATGAAAGCCATCAAACCATTCCGCAAGTAGCGGGTATGTATGGTGGCGACCGTAGCCGTAAGCTGGTATTGGTTGATTATGGCTTTCGATTACCAAGTGCATTAGATAACCGTCCGCTTAACTTCCATGAATTCGAAAACTTAGTGGGTCAAACGGTATTTGTAAGTGCAACGCCCGGCGATTACGAGTTAGAAAAAACAGGTGGCGTAGTGGTGCAACAAGTTGTGCGTCCTACGGGTTTACTAGATCCGCCTATTGAGGTACGTCCAAGCGTAAATCAAATCGATGATTTGTTAGATGAAATAGACCAACGTGTGAAGCGTGGCGACCGTGTATTGGTAACCACCCTTACCAAGCGTATGGCCGAAGAAATGGATAAGTACTTAGCTCGTATTCATATTAAAAGTAAATATATACATAGTGATGTAGATACGCTGGAACGTATAGAAATACTACGTTCTTTGCGATTGGGTGAAATTGATGTTTTAGTGGGCGTGAACTTGCTGAGAGAAGGGTTAGACCTACCCGAAGTGAGCCTTGTAGCTATTTTAGATGCCGATAAAGAAGGCTTTCTACGAAATGAAAAGTCGCTTACGCAAACAGCAGGTCGTGCAGCTCGTAATGCCGATGGCTTGGTAATTTTTTATGCCGATACCATGACTGAAAGTATGCAGCGTACAATAGACGAAACCAATCGTAGACGTGAAATTCAAATCGCCTATAACACGCAGCATGGTATTGTGCCAAAAACAGTACGCAAGAGTATTGAGCAAATTATGAAGCAAACCAGCGTACTTGATATCAAAGGCTTTGATGAAAACAAGGCTAATGCCATTAGAGCCGAAATGGTACCCGCTACCATAGCAGCCGAAGATGCTGAAGCCTATAACACCATCCCCAAAATGGAGAAGGCAATTGCCAAGGTTAAAAAAGAGATGGAGAAAGCAGCCAGAGATCTTGATTTTATTGAAGCAGCACGCTTACGCGATGAAATGTTTCGCATGCAGCAAGTACTCGAAGAAATGAAAGCATAATCATTTATTTACCGTAAGGTACACTTACGTAAATGTTGTTACACCTGCTTAACTCCAAGTTGTGTAAGCAAATCGCTTACTTGTGAACGAATAAAATCTCTAACCTCATGAAAGGCTTCGGGTGGCATGTTTCTAGGGTCGGGTATTTGCCAATCAATGAACTGTTTGGCAGGCATCCACGGACAAGCATCGCCGCAACCCATGGTTACAACCACATCAAAAGGAGCAAATTGTTGTACCTCATCAAGACTTTTACTATCGTGTGTAGATAAATCGTAGCCCAATGCTTGCATAGCGGCAATGGCTTTCGGATTCACAATACCGCTCGGTTTACTTCCTGCACTGTAAGCCTCAACAGCATTGCCACCAAGCATTGTAGCAAACGCCTGACTCATTTGACTGCGATTGCTGTTTTCTACACAAACAAATAATAATTTTTTTGGCTGCATTATCATAGATTTTAAGATGGATACCAACGTTGTTTAAATTTCTGTGCCACACGAACCAATAGTATTAAAGCAGGTACTTCTACCAGCGGACCAATAACACCTGCAAAAGCTTGTTCACTCCCCAAACCAAAAACACCAATAGCAACAGCAATGGCCAACTCAAAATTGTTACCCGCCGCAGTGAATGCGATGGCAGCATTTTGTTCGTAATTGGCACCTAAACGCTTACCAAGCCAAAAGCTTAATAAAAACATGATGGCGAAATACAATACCAACGGAACAGCAATTCGAAGTACTGCCAAGGGTATGCTTACAACTGCATTTCCTTTCACACTAAACATGATAACTATTGTGAATAGTAGGGCTATAAGTGTTAGCGGAGCAATTGCAGGAACAAATTTTTGCTCATACCAAGCACTACCTTTTACCGTAAGGAGCACATACCTACTTACAATACCCGCTGCAAATGGAATACCCAGATAAATGCCAACACTCGTTGCAATAGCACCCATACTAACTTGAATGCTTGTACCGGCAATACCAAAATAGGGTGGCAGTACGGTTACAAACAAGTAGGCATAAAAGGTGTAAAGTAAAATTTGAAAAATGCTATTTAGCGCAACCAAACCGGCCGCATATTCGCCACTACCATTGGCCAAATCGTTCCAAACCAATACCATCGCAATACAGCGAGCCAAACCAATCATAATTACTCCCGTCATATAGCCTGGTTGATCTTTTAGAAAAAGAATAGCCAAGCCAAACATGAGTATAGGACCAATAATCCAATTGAGGAGTAATGATGTGCCTAATACTTTCGTGTTTTTAAATACTTCGGCCATACGTTCGTACTTCACTTTTGCCAAGGGCGGATACATCATTACAATGAGCCCAATTGCTAAAGGAATATTAGTGGTACCAATGCTCAATGCCTGAATACGTTGCGCTGCTGCAGGCGAAAAGTAACCGATGGCAATACCGGTAAGCATGGCAAGAAAAATCCATAAGGTAAGATTACGGTCTAAAAAGCTCAGTTGCTTTTGTGGTACAGGTGTACAGTTATTACTAAGCATATATTTTTATTAGCAGCAGCCACCACCTGGCGTGCAAGCAGTTGCTTGATTCACAATTGGTACAAGGGTATCATCTGCAAGTAGATTAGGCTTTGCTGCGTACACCGTAATACTTACAATAGGCGTAGGCTGTTGTTGATACGTAGCTATTTCATCGGTGCTGAGGTAATCGGCTAAAATATTTTCAGGAATAACAATTGGTTTTGATCGTTGAATGGTAACCTGCTGAAAGCCCGCTTGCTCCATCAGATGCAAGTACTGTTGTTGCTCAATGGCACCAGCAACACAGCCAGCATACATTTCGGCAGCTTGTTGTAGCCCTTGCGGTAAATGTCCTTGCAATACAATATCGCTGATGCTGCAATGGCCACCAGGCTTGAGTACGCGATACATTTCTTTAAACACATTCGCCTTGTTAGGGATAAGATTCAACACACAGTTACTAATAATCACATGTGCTGTATTAGCAGCTACCGGCATTGCTTCAATATCGCCGAGTCTAAACTCAACATTATTGTAACCAAGTGCATCGGCATTTTGACGAGCCTTCGCAATCATTGCTTCTGTAAAATCTATACCAATAACTTTTCCTGTATCGCCTACAAGCTTTCTGGCTACAAAAGCATCGTTACCGGCACCGCTACCTAAGTCAATTACAGTATTACCTGTTTTAATTTGTGCAAACGCAGTAGGTACGCCGCAGCCTAAACCCAAATCGGCATCGGGAATATAGCCATCAACACTTTCATAGGTATCGGCCATAATATTGTATACATCGCCACAACCGGTAGCACCACAGCAACTTGCTGCATTGTGGGCTTTGCTTTGTTGTGCAATGGCACTGTACTTTTCTTGTACCAGTGTTTTAAGTTGTTGATCGTTGTTCATGTGGTTGTTTTTGTTAGCAGCATTGGTTAGCTGTGTTGGGCGTAACTGCCAAACCTGCAAACAATGTTGCCATTTGTGAGGCTAATAATGTAATGGTATCAGCATTGATGCAGTAGCAACTTTTTGGTCCATCGATGGTGCCTTTAATTAAGCCTGCTGCAAGCAATTCTTTCAGGTGTTGCGATACGGTGCTTTGTGCTAGTGGTAGCACTTCTACTATTTCGCCGCAAATGCAAGCGTTACGTTCGGCGAGTATTTTTAAGATTTCAATACGTGCAGGGTGGCTTAACGCTTTCGCATAAGCCGCTAATTGTTGCACATCGTTACTAAATGCATGTGATTTTGTGATAGCCATAATGCAAAGTTAAATCGTTTATCGTAAATAAACGATGAAATAAAAAACAATTTTATCGTTTCGTGCTACAACGCTGTTGCATTAGCCTTTTTTGCGAGTTTGCTTGCGTGGCTTTTCATTTGCCGTAAGGCCGGCGTTACAAAGGGTACTAATATCGGGGTCGTCGGCTATGTTACGCATCTGGCGTAGAATATGCCGATGCTTCCAGCCTACAAACTTGCTTTGCGGCACTACGGTGTACCGTTTTGGATTGGGTAAACAGGCAATGATCAGTGCCGCTTCTGTATCGGTAAGGGCTGCGGCTGGCTTTCGAAAATAGGCTTGTGCGGCAGCTTCGGCACCATAAATGCCAGGCCCCATTTCAATTACATTGAGGTATACTTCTAAAATGCGTTCTTTACCCCAAATCAGTTCAATCATGAACGTGTAATAAAACTCAGGAACTTTTCTTACGTATCTAAAAATGCCACCACCTTGCCATAAAAAAACATTTTTAGCTACTTGCTGGCTGATAGTGCTAGCGCCAGCACCACGTTTTTTATTTTTTTTCTTCGGGTTGCTACTGAGGCTTTTTTCTATACTCTTCCAATCAAAACCATCGTGATCGGGAAACAACTGGTCTTCACTTGCCATGGCTGCCAAGCGAATGTTGGCGGGTATCTCGTTCCAGTTTACATAATCTCTTTTAAGTCCATCGCCACTCAGCAAACTACCTATTTGTGTCGTTGTAATCGGTGGCATCATCCATTTGCACAATACCAAATACACCATAGAAGCAAGCCAGGCAAAGAAGAACCAACGCAAAATGCGTTTGAACCAAGAACGTTTTTTTACAGCTTGCTTTTTAGCCATCATGTGGCGAAAATAGCTATTGCACTTTTTCGTTGGTGCTTTGCGGCTGCATGGTTATGTAAGAAAGTTCATATTTTTTTCCTAGTACAGCTTTATCGGGCTGTAAGTGGTCGAGCAAAATACCTAATCCGAAGGCCAGTGCTGCAATGCCCAAACTCGTTAAGTTTTCAGGTGCAAATACATCGCCACGTTGCCCAACCGTATTAATTACATTAAGCACTGCATACCCTAGCGCACCTACTTTAAGAATACCGCCTATAGTAAGCGACATACGCTTGCCCGGTAACGGTAATGCAGCGATTTCTCGATAATGAAATTTGATGGGGGCATAAAAAGCGGTATCTAACGTAGGTAAACCAAAATAGTTAGGAACTTGCCTTACGGTAAATGTTTGTAAGGTGATGCTATCTTTTTTCACCTTACGGATGTAACCACTTACCCAAGTACCACCTACGAGTTGACAGGTAAGTAGGTTATCGGTACTAAAGTATTGAATAAGCTTATCCTTCTTTTTAAAAGCGAGCACATCGTTTTGAGCATGACTTGCAGCTGCAGCTAAAACAAAACTTACAATTAGCAGTAGTTGGCGCATGATGCAATATAGTTGGCTACTTGGCAGCTATTTGTTAAAGTTGATGAGGCATTTACCGTAAGGTATTAATGGCTAACACCAAACTCTTCCATCAGGCTGAGGCCGTAGTTTCTAATGACTTCTACAATGGTAATGGCACGTTGCCCACGTTCGGTAATACTATATTCAACCTTAGGTGGCACCACTGCATATACCGTTCTGTGTATAAAGCCTTCTTCTTCAAGTTCTCGTAATTGCGATGTGAGCATTTTATGGGTAATATGCGGAATAGCTTTTTTGAGCTCACTGTACCGCATCACCTTATCTTTTAAACGCCATAAAATGGGCATTTTCCAGGTACCACCAATACGATCCATCGCAAATTCTACAGGATTGTAGTACAGCTTGTTCTTGTATAAAAACTCTGGCATTGGCTAAAAGGCTTGATTTTACTGATACTTTCCAAAAAGTGTGTATCACTATTTAGGGTAAGTATATATGCTAAGATACATAAGCATAGCAGCTTTGTACCATAAAAACGAGCACTATGTTTCAAAAAATTACATTGTTACTGCTGGTAGTATTGCTAGGCTATAACCAAGTACAAGCACAGCACAATGCTGGTAATAACGGCCGCATTTTAATGATTGCATCTAACAAATCGGTAAGTACACAAACGGGTTGGCCTATTGGAGTGTGGTATGCCGAGCTAACGCACCCTTATTGGGTATTTACAGAAGCTGGTTACAGCGTAGATATTGTAACACCCGATGGTGGCGACATTTATTTTGATGGTTTTAGCGATCCTGAAGATGAGAGTAAGTATGCCGCTTTTGATTACATCTCTTTAGGCTTCAAAAAAGATCCGGCTAAAATGGCACTCACCAAAAACACCAAAAAACTGGCGGATGTTAACCCGTCACAATACAAAGCTATTTTCTTATGTGGCGGTCAGGGGCCTATGTACACATTTGTAAACAATGCCGCACTACACAATTTTGTTGCTAAGTTCTACGAAACAGGTAGGCCCGTTGCGGCTATTTGTCATGGTACATCGGTACTCTTGAAAACCAAGCTATCAAATGGCAAATTTTTGGTAGAAGGCAAGCGTTGGACCGGCTTTGCCAACAACGAAGAAAACTATGCCGATGCTTATGTAGGCATGAAAATTCAACCCTTTAGAATTGAAGATGAAGCACGTAAAATGCCCAATACCAGATTTGAAGTAGCACCCATGTTCGAAGCTTTTGCCATTAAAGATGGTAACCTCATTACCGGTCAGCAGCAGAACAGTGGTGGTAAAGCAGCAGCATTGGTAGTAGAGGCGTTAGAAGCAACCAAACGTAATTACCCAACTTATGTATTGGTGCATGGTGCCTGGGCCGATGAAAGTGCTTGGGGTTTTGTACGCAATGCTTTGGCCGAACGTGCCAATGTGGTAGTGGTAAATCTTCCAGCGCATGGTGCCGATAATACTTACGGCGTAGGTTTAAAACTGCAAGATTATGTACAACATGTGTCTACAATTGTACAGCAGCAACAAGGTAAAGTAATCTTGGTGGGCCACAGCATGGCCGGCGCTATTATTTCGCAGGTGGCCGAGCAAGTTCCCGCCAAAATAGCCAAACTAGTATATGTGGCTGCTTACCTGCCAGCTAACGGCGAAAGCATCAACGGTATTACCAATAAGTTTTTGAATAATAAGCCTATTGAAATATTTGAGTTCAATAAAGACTACTCGTTGGTTAGCATCAAAAAAGAAGCATTGGTGAGTGCGGTATGTGCCGATTGTCCGCCAGTAATCAAAGAAGCACTTATAAAATATCATAGAGCAGAACCTGTACAACCTTTAAATGATAAACTTAACCTTACGGTAAAATTCAACAGCATACCCAAGTACTTTATTGCAACTACGAACGATTATGCAGTGCCTTACGCCTTGCAGCAACAAATGATACAAAAGAATGGTACGGTGAAAAAAGTATATACTATGAACACCTCACACTTACCATTCGTAGCCGATCCGGCCACTTTCATTCAGCTATTAACCACCATTACCCAACAGCCATAGTATGCGATTGGTAATTATCATAGCTATGGCGCTGCTGGTAAGCAGCGCCATAGCTCAAATTCCAGTAGAAGTATTTACCGGAAGGTATAAAACCACCTTCGATGTTATGTTTTTCAAATATTTCAAAACATCAACAGGTGCTAATAGCAAGTGGTTACTATTTAATCGCAACAGGTACAGCGTCGATTATTTGCAAACCACCACCAACAACTTACCACAATTTGGCAGCGTTACGGCTATCAGCTACAACATTCCTGCTTGGTATGGAGTTGCTCCTGTAATGGTAGCACAAGTAACCAATAGGGGCGTATCGCCTAAGTTGGGCTTACAGTATGCACACATGCCTAAAAATTGGTTGATATTTAGTTGGTTGGTCAGCGAAACTTTACAACAACCCAGTATCGATTACTTTTTACTGCTGCGATATACACCTACCATACAGCAACAACAACTATTTACGCAAGTAGAATTGGTGAATACCATACCTACCACAACAACAAAAACCTACAGTTTTATACAGCGGTTTCGATTGGGCTTAAAGCATAAAGCATTGCAATACGGTGCTGGTATTGATGTTACAACACAAGGCTTGCAACAACCGTTGCAAAACAGTACCAATGCTGGTATATTTATACGTTACGAATTTCAGTAGCAATAGCGGTATACTTACGTAAATGAATACAATTGATTCTAACAACAACATAAATCTAAATCATACATATGCACATAGCAATTATTGGAAGTGGTAATGTAGGCGGTGCTCTTGCACAAAAATGGGCCATGCATCCACAACATCAAATTGTATTTGGTGTAAGAGATGTGAGTAATTTCAAAGGCAAGCACTTGTTGACACACAGTAATATACAGGTAGCCACCATTGCCGAAGCATGTGCACAAAGCGAAGTAATTGTTTTGGCAACACCTGCTACCGCAACTATTTCGGTAGTAGCATCATTGGGTGATACCACCGGAAAAATCATCATCGATACCATGAACATTGTTATGGGTAGAGGGCCCGAAGGCTTCACTAATACAACCGATGCTATCTTGGCAAATACCGCTACCACCGATGTGGTGAAATGTTTCAACACCACTGGTTTCAATAACATGCTCGATACACAATATCAAGGTATTGCTATCGATATGTTTGTAGCTGGCGATAGTAAGCTTGGCACTAGCACAGCCATACAACTGGCTACCGATGCTGGCTTTGGTGCTTGCTACAGTATTGGTGGTAACGATAAGTTTCAGCTCTTAGAACAATTCGCCTGGTTTTGGATTAACCTTGCCATGTTTCAAGGACAAGGTCGCAATATGGCATTCAAACTTTTACACCGCTAGCTATGAAAACAACAAAAGTAGCACTGGTTACTGGTGCTTATAAAGGTTTAGGTTTTGAATGGTGTAAGCAACTAGCTTTAGCAGGTTACACTGTAATACTTACAGCCCGTTCTTTAGAACAAGCAACCAATGCAGCAAATACATTACAAGACGCAGGTGTATCGGTGCATCCTTATGCTGTAGATGTTACGAACGAGTCGCATTTACAAGATTTGGCAACGTTTATACAAGCACGTTTTGGACAGCTTGATCTCATCATCAATAATGCAGGTGTTAATCCGAAAGATTATGCCGATAAGCAACGCATGGCGGCAACGTTTAAACTTGAACATTTGCAGGCCGATGCAATGTTAGAGGTATTGCACATCAACAGCATTGCACCGTTATTGGTAGTAAAGCATTGCAGGCAATTATTGCAACAGTCGAACCAGCCTATTGTACTCAATATTTCGAGTTGGTTGAGCAGCGTTAGCAACAATCAGATAGCTGGTCATTACGGATACACGGGTAGTAAAAATTTGTTGAATATGTTGAACGTGAGTATGGCCAATGAGTTGCGTAACGAAGGTATTGTTTGTATTAACGTTAACCCGGGTTGGGTGCAAACCGATATGGGTGGTAACAAAGCACAACTCACCACCGAAGCATCGGTAACAGCTATGATCACCAATATTGTATCAAAAGTAACCCTAGCCGATACTGGTAAGTTTTTTCATTACGATGGTACGCTGCATCCATGGTAATGGTAGCATGTTCACCTTACGGTAAATGTGTTGATGCGTTGCTATCATTTACCGTGAGGTAATAGCAATATGCATTGCTGAAAATAGAAGCGATTATAATAAAATACCCAGCATTAAAGCCACACCAAAACCCAACAAAATCAAACCAGATATTTTGTTGATGATACCCATAACATGGGCGGTTAACTTCTCCCGAATTTTTCCGGCAAAAAACACCTTGGCAACATCGGCGAGCAATACTACCAACAAGCAAGTGGTAAATACAATTATCTTATACGGTAGTGGGTGAGGTGTTTTATTGGCATCTTCAATAATGGCGGCGCCTGCGGCAAACCAAAATAGAAATGCACCAGGGTTGAGCGTATTCATAAAATAGCCGCTGAAGAATATTGCTGCGGCATCACGCTTTCTAAAGCTGGGCGATACATGCTTATTCTGCTCATCGGGTATTGGAATTTTCTTGAAAAAAATGGTATAAATACCCATCACCACCAAAAAAATACTTCCTGCAACACCAATGGTTGTTTCGTGTGCCATTAGCATACCAAATAAAGTGGTGAACACGTTACACACCAACACCAAGCTAATATCGCTAGCACTAACACCAGCAATAAAGTAGAAACCACCTTTACGTCCGTTAATAATGCTTTGTTTGATGATAGAAAATATCACCGGTCCTACTGAAATACTCAGCATAATACCTAGCACAAAACCTTTAACTACAGCAGCAAGCATAGAATAGGAATAACAAACTGCGGCAAAATACGTTTTATACACATTCGTTATCAGATTAAAAAACAGGTAGCCATCATTTTCCACGCTGATAATATGCTACCTTACTGCATAACTACTTTTGTACCACAAAACCGAATGTACATGAAGCTGCGTTTCTTATTGTTATTGGTATTACCACTGGCGTTAACTGCACAAACCAAAAAAGAACGTAAGGCAATGGCCAAGCAAAGAGCTGCCACCATTGCTCACTTGCAGCAACACATTCGAATTTTGGCTAGCGATAGTTTGGGCGGCAGGCGTACGGGCACTCCCGGCGAAGCAGCAGCAGCCGATTATGTGATAGCACAGTGGCAGCAGCTTCAGCTTTTACCGCAAGGCACACAAGGGTTTAAACAGCCTTTTACCATTAACGAGGGTAAGCGATATAATACCGCTGCTACCTACCTTACGGTAAATGGTAAAGCATTACAGCAAGGCGAACACTTTTATCCGTTAGCATTTAGTGCCAATAAAAAAGTTACCACCGAAGGGTCGGTTAGTATTCACGAAAGTGGTGCAGCATGGTTTATTGATGCGAAAGAAATATCAGAAGAGCAAGCTGGTAATCCACATTTCGCTATCATGCCTGCTATATATCAAGCCGCAGAAAAAGCAATTAAAAAAGGTGCTACGGTAGTACTAATACATAACAGTGGCAAAACAGTAGATAATATTTTATTCAATAAAAACGATACCACGCCTGCTTTAGCAGCGCCTGTATTGTACATCACAGAAAAAGGCGTTGTGGCGGGTCACCTTACCGATGCTACAGCCACCGTTAAAATTGAAGCTGGCGTGCAGCTTACGCAACAACAACGCAATGCCACCAACTTGGTTGGGTTTATAAATAACAATGCGGCAACAACGGTTATTATTGGTGCACACTACGACCATCTTGGATTGGGAGAAGATAAAAACGCATTAGATGGCGAAGGCGATATTCATAACGGCGCCGATGATAATGCCAGTGGTACGGCAGCACTTATTGAACTAGCTCGCCGCTTGCAGCAGTCGCCAGCTAAAAACAATAATTATTTGTTCATTGCCTTTTCTGGCGAAGAGCTTGGCTTGTTAGGCAGTAAGTATTGGTTAGAGCATCCTACCATTAACATTACGCCAAACTATATGATTAATATGGATATGATTGGCCGTTACGATACTGCTAAAAAACTTACGATTGGCGGCTATGGTACAAGTCCAACATGGGGAACTATGTTGCCGAATCTCATTGATACATTTCAAGTAAAGTGGGATAGTGCCGGAACTGGCCCTAGCGACCATGCTAGTTTTTATAGAAAGAACATTCCTGTGTTGTTTTTCTTTACGAACAGTCATTCCGATTACCACAAAGCTTCCGACGATTACGATAAAATCAATTACCAAGCCGAAGCCGACATTATTACATTGATAGAAAAAGTAATTACAGCTACCAACGACAAAGGCAAACTTGCCTTTACAGCTACAAGAGAGCAAAACATGGGTCGTGGGGTTGGCTTTACAGTAAGTTTAGGGGTAATTCCCGATTATGCTTATAGCGGCACAGGTGTAAGAATTGAAGGTGCCAGCAAAGGAAAATTAGGGGAGAAACTTGGCTTGCAACCAGGCGATATCTTGTTACAATTAGGTCAGTATCAGTTTGTAGATGTGCCCAGTTACATGCAAGCCTTAAGCAAGTTTAAAAAAGGCGATAGCACACAACTCAAAATAAAGCGTGGTAACGAAGAAAAAACCTTCGATATCGTATTTTAATAGCAATAATTATTAACCCAATATGAGTACACACTTTAGGCTTGAAATGGGAGAAACAACAGAACGTTTCTTCGATGATACCTGCCTATTGGGCATACTCACTACCCAAAAAAACTATCAGTTTTGTTGGCAGCTTAACTACACCTTAGGATACGATTTTTTTTTAAATACCGATATTCATATTGAGGTTGCCCGTAAGGGTCGTAAGTATAAATTTTTGGTATACGAGCATCAGGTGGCGGCCAGTCAGTGTGTGTATTATTTATACGAAAATCAATGCGAAGGCGAGTATTTGTTACCAGAGTTTAAGCACTTCGATTTTTTGTGGCTCATGAAAGGCGATTATTTTGAAGCATCGTACACACAACCCATCATCGACGAAATTAAAACATTACCATCGGTACAACTAGTTACAGAGCTTACCAACGAAAAGTTCAAGAATAAAAGTTATCTTATTTTTTAATGCATTCATATTTGCCGTAAGGCATTGCCAAGCCATATGCAACCAATACCACAACACTGGGAGTTACAAAACAATAGTCTTTATCGCCGGTTTGAATTTGCCAACTTCAGCGAAGCCTTTGCGTTTATGGCACGCGTGGCATTGCTGGCCGAACAGCAGCAACATCACCCGTTATGGACCAATGTGTACAATCGGGTAGAAATTTGGTTAACCACCCACGATGCTGGTAATAACCTTACGGTAAAAGATATAACACTCGCCGAGGCTATTAATTCTTTGCAAGCCTAAGTAGGCCGCTTATTTTCGTAGCAAATATTTGTGCATGGCGTACCTATCGGTAGCAATTATTACTTACAACGAAGCCAACAATATTGAGCGTTGCATACGTTCAGTTGCAGCCATTGCCGATGAAGTATTGGTGGTAGATAGTAATAGTACCGATAACACTACAGCTATTGCAACGGCACTTGGTGCCAAAGTAATTGTTCAGCCATTTTTAGGATACATTGAGCAAAAGAACTTTGCCCTTCAGCAAGCAAGCCACCCATTTGTACTAAGCCTCGATGCCGATGAAGCATTAGATGAAACATTGCTACAAAGCATAGCTGCTGCCAAGCAGGCGGGCTTCACCGCCGATGCTTATACCATGAACAGAAGTAATTATTTCTGCGGTAGCTTTATTAAACATGGTACTTGGTATCCCGATCGAAAATTACGATTGGTGCGTAAGCAAAAAGCAGCTTGGGGCGGAATTAATCCACACGATAAACTGGCACTTACCAGTGCTGGCAAGCAACAGCATTTGCAAGGTAATATCTTACATTATACCTATCATACCATAGAAGAGCTGGTAGCGCAAACCAATAAATTCACCACCATTCAGGCGAAAGCCATGTATGCACAAGGCAAGCGTAGTTCTGTTTTTAAAATGGTACTGAACCCATTGGTAGCATTTATAAGTGGTTATATTATCAAGCGTGGCTTTTTAGATGGTGTTAATGGTTTTATTATTGCCCGTTCGGTGGCTTATAGTACCTTGCTGAAGTACGCCAAATTATATCATTTACAACAGGCGGGTAAGTAGTTATTGTTATGCATCAAAGTTTGTTTGCTCAAAGTATTGCTCATTTACCGCAAGGTAGTATTCATGCCTTGGCTCGTACCTTGAGTTTGGTAGAAAACGAAGTACCCGGCTACAACGAATATTTACAACAGCTGCCTTATAGTAGTACGCCTGTTATTGGCATAACAGGGCCACCCGGTGCCGGAAAAAGTACTTTAGTAGATGCTTTGATTGGCCATTGGGTACAGGCAGGCAAGCGAATTGCAGTGTTATGTGTTGATCCGAGTAGTCCTTTTAATTTGGGAGCAGTGCTTGGCGATCGTATTCGTATGAACGATTGGTACACGCACCCTCATGTGTTTATTAGAAGTTTAGCTACCAGGGGTAGTTTGGGTGGCTTGCACCCCAAAATTTTAGAGTTAACCGACGTTGTAAAACAAGCTGGTTTTGATTATGTGATTGTTGAAACTGTTGGTGTAGGACAAAGCGAAATTGAAATTGCTGGCCTCGCCGATTGTACCGTGGTTGCTATTGTACCCGAAGCCGGCGATGAGGTGCAAACAATGAAAGCAGGTTTAATGGAAATTGCCGATTTGTTTGTGGTGAACAAGGCCGACCGCCCCGGAGCGGATACGTTTGTGAAAAATCTTCGACAAATGTTGGCGCCGGCATTTCAGCAGCAAAAAACAATTTCGATTGTGAAAACGATTGCCAGCGAAAAAGAAGGCATTGCCGATTTGGCGGATGCTATTGAAGCACAGCTTTCGGGCAATACACACAACGAACGTAAGTACTGGCTGCAAGCCGAAAAAGCTTGGCATATTATTCAGCAGCATCGTATGAAAGGGCTCAATAAGCAAGCTTTGCAGCAAATGTTTAAAGCACAACCGCAAGGTAACTTGTACCAGCTTATTCAACCTTACTTGCAATAGCAAATGAAGCAAGGGTCGCCGAAGGCGACCCTTGCTTAGTTATCACATTAATACCTTACGGTAAATGCTCACGCTAGTAGTACATAGGTACACCAGCTCGGCAATTATCCCACAAAATCATCATTTTGCTGCCGCCTTTCATAGGCTCGAAATAAATGGTAAAAGCTTCAACTACTTCCGTTGTTTGCTCAACAGGCACTTCAATTTTTAAAATATCCTTACGTTCTGTATGTGCTAAGCCCCAAATATCACGGTCGGCATTGAAAATAATCGTCCATTTGTTTTCTGAGGTAATGGCGTACATCGTGTATCTACCCTTGGGTAAGGTTTTGTTACCAATTTTAACTGGCTTGAAGATATCAATTTCCGTAGCCTCGTTGGCACCCATACGCCATACATCGCCATAGCGAACAATACCGCCAAATATCGGTCGACCATTCTTTTGAGGTCGGCTATACAATACACGGGCAATAGGTTCTTCTTTATCCTTCACCTTACCATTCATTTTTAAGATAGGAAAGTTGGCTGGGCAATAGCTTACATCCATCGGACTCTTATCCATTTCGGTAGGCCTTTGTTGCGCCAAGCTTTGCAGGCTAATTGTCACAGCAAGTACTGTAATAAAATATTTCATATATAGGGTGTAAAAATGAGTTACAAAGTTAATGCGACTGCATAGCTAAACAATCTACCAAAAACGATGCCGCACTTTTATTGACCATCGGAAAAAAAGCTTGATAACAGGTTTTTAGTGCATCGTAGTGTTTTACAAATGCAGTGTATACTGGGCTGGCATCGGTAAGATAACTGCTTCGGCGTACCACACCACCAAAGCTTTTTTCCATGGCCCAAAGATGTTGGTAGTTGCCTAACCAGTTATGCTGTATCATATGTGGTAGCATAGTTGCAAAGCGTTCTGGTAACAAGTGTTGTTGCAATAGCAAGCTTTGATAGCAATACTGTACAGTAGTATGCAACTGCTGATTGGATGCGAGCTGTTGAGCTAAAAAATGATCGTACACTACATCTACAAAAGCACCTGCATAGCGGCCTGCACTTGGTTGCAGGTAAGTTTTAGCTTGTTTGGTAGCTTCGTGAGCATCGGTATAAGTATCTATAAATCGGTGTAAGCGTATGCCGCACCAAATACGGTGGTTATAGGTATATTGTTGCTTGCCTTTTACAAAATCGCTAATAAGGTTACCCACCAATACATCGGCCATGCCGAACGATAAATAGGCGTGTGCCAAATAGTTCATGCTACAAGGTAAGTGTTTTGCAGTGTGCATCCACATTTACCGTAAGGTGTTACTATTCGCTGTAAATAGTGTTGCTTTGCAGTATGTTATTGAAAAAAGCTACGTACTTAATATCGAACCCAACGTATAAAACCTGCCCTAAGGCCGACAAGCCAGAATATGCTTTTATTGGTAGGAGTAATGTGGGAAAGAGTAGTCTTATCAACATGTTGTGTAACAATAGCAAGTTGGCGAAAACGAGTGCTAACCCGGGCAAAACACAAATGATCAACCATTTTTTGATTGAGAGTAAGGCCACTGAGAAATCGGCCAGTAGTTTTTGGTACTTGGTAGACTTACCCGGTTATGGTTATGCGAAAATTGCACAAAAGCAACGCGATGTTTGGGAGAAAATGATTGCTGATTATTTGACTAATAGACCCAATTTGGTGCAGGTGTTTGTGCTAATAGATAGTAGGCACGAACCTCAAAAAATTGATATTGAGTTTGTGAATCAATTAGGTGCGGCTAATGTGCCCTTTGCGCTGGTATTTACAAAAGCCGATAAAGAAAAGCCTGGTGCGGTGCAACGCCATGTGAAAGCATTTTTAGAAGCTTTACGTGAAACATGGCAGTTTTTGCCACAAACATTTATTACGAGTGCCGAGAAAAAAGAGGGTAGAGCAGCGTTGTTGGCACATATTCAAATGCTGAACGACAGGGTGCATAACGATGCACAAGAGGTATAATATTACAAAGGAGAATGGGGCTGCGAAGCAGCCCCATTCTCCTTTGTAATCAAGACCAATTACCTTACGGTAAATGTTATTTCAAATATTTAGCAATGGCTTCGCTATCGGGCGTTACCTTACTGCTAAAGAATTCTAAGATGCGGCCTTCTTCGTCGATCATAAACTTGCAGAAGTTCCAACTGATAGTAGCATCTAAAACGCCATTTTCTGCTTTACTTGTTAGAAACTTATACACGGGTGTAGCATCGGCACCTTTTACATTAACACGTGTGGTAAGTGGGAAGCTAACGCCAAAATTCTTTTTACAGAAAGCAGCTGTTTCTTCATCGCTACCGTATTCTTGTCCGCCGAAGTTATCACTAGGGAAGCCAACCACTACTAGCTTGTCTTTATGCGTTTTATAAAGCTGCTCTAAGCCTTCGTACTGTTTGGTGTAGCCGCACATGCTGGCAGTATTTACTACTAGTATTTTCTTGCCTTTGAACTTACTAAAGTCGATAGTGCTACCATCAATAGCCTTGATACTGAAGCTGTGGATGCTTTTGGCACCGGCCGGAGCGGTAATAGGCGTAGTGGTGTTGCTCATCGTTTCGTTTTGTGCATTGGTGCTGCCGCAAGCATAGAGTGCTAATGCAACCAAGGGATACAACAAAAATTTCATGGTGTTCGATTTTCTGAATGATATAAACGAAGGAAAGGTGTTTTTGGTTGAAAAAAACTTTCTTAAAGCCGAAGTCTAAAAAAATTAGCAATATATTTGTAACCAATGACTAATGTTAAGTAATGTGGTTATGAATAATTTATTATCACTTGATGAGGTTTCAAAGCTTGTGGGCAAGAGTAAAGAAACTTTAAGGCGTTGGGATAGAGAAGGTAAACTAATGGCTGTTAGAGAGCCAATTAGTAATTATAGGGTTTATAGGAAAGAAGATATTCAAACGCTGTTTTCAGATTTTTTATCTTCAAGCAGTGCAAGTGGTGATGACACTAATTTTAATTTTGTTCATCCTAATAAAACTTATACCGTATTAGAATTATTTGCAGGTGCAGGCGGGCTAGCTGTGGGTTTGGAAAAAGCTGGGTTAAAATGCGTAGCTCTAAATGAAATAGATAAGTGGGCATGCCAAACACTGAAAAAAAATAGACCACATTGGAACGTACTTGAAGGTGATATAAAAGAATATGATTTTAAAAAATTTAAAGACAAAGTTGATGTTGTGACAGGCGGGTTCCCTTGCCAAGCTTTCAGTTATGCGGGGAAAAAGTTAGGGCTTGCTGATGCCAGAGGAACCTTATTTTATGAATTCGCAAGAGTTGTTCAAGAGGTTAACCCGCTGGTCTGTATTGGAGAGAATGTTAAAGGTCTTTTAACGCACGATAATGGTAGAACAATTCAGGGGATGATATCAATTTTAAATGAAATTGGTTATAATGTTGCTCCTGTTCAAGTACTAAAAGCTATCAACTACAGGGTTCCACAAAAAAGAGAAAGATTAATACTTGTAGGTGTTAGGAAGGATATTGACATAGCGTACCAATACCCCAAACCACATAAAACAATTTATAATCTCAAAGATGCATTAAAAAAGGGCGTCTTGTATGATTGTGATGTACCATTTTCTAAGGGTGTTATTTATCCATCCTCAAAGAGGAAAGTTTTAGATTTAGTTCCGCCTAAGGGTTATTGGAGGGATCTCCCCATTGAAATTCAAAAAGAATTTATGGGCGGAAGTTTTTATTTGGGTGGAGGTAAAACGGGTATTGCTAGAAGAATAGGATGGGATGAGCCGTGTTTAACTTTGACTTGCAGCCCAGCTCAAAAGCAAACAGAAAGATGCCATCCGGATGAAACTAGACCCTTTACAGTTAGGGAGTACGCTAGAATTCAAACATTCCCTGACGATTGGGAGTTTTCTGGTTCTTTGGCACAGCAGTATAAGCAAATTGGTAATGCTGTACCTGTAAATCTTTCAACAGAGGTTGGATATTCTATTGTAAGATTTTTAAATGAGTACTACAGTTTATCGAAACCAAAGTAGTAGTTAAAGTTGTCGTGTGTTATTTGATCGATTATACTCCGCTTACTTCTAGAAGCATCATCTTTAATTTCGGAAAGTGTTGAGTTGTCTTTGATTTTACCATTCTTAGATTCCTTACTCAAAAAATCGTCAATGGCCATAGGAAGAGCTTTGTATAATTGGTATAGAGCGTCCTCTTGGTTGGTTAGCATAGCATAAAATCGGTCGCCAGATATTTTGTATACCCTACTATGTTTATATTCTTTCCCATTAATTTCACCTTCCCATAATTCATTGAAACTACCTTTTGCTAATATCTGAACCCAATAACACTTTGCTTTCTTATGTGTATCAGCAAATGTTTTTAGCTTTTGGAATAAAGCCTCTGCTGAGCTGCTATTCATCGTGTTATGCTTGTTTTTAATATCCGCAAATAGCGAATTATCCGTTGCTTTTATGTCATAACCAACAAGTTTGCCAGATTCATACCCATCGATACCACCTAGGATTTGTTCATGAAATGTTCCAATAGAGTTATTGATTGATTTATCAACCTGTCTTAATATCTCGTCTGATATAAGAATATCAGCAGTCTTGTTATTGAATTTTGCGTCAAAAATCAGCTTAATGATATCGACCTTGTTATTATAAAAACTTTTTTTAGAGATGTTGCGTTTCGCTTTTTCATAAGATGAAAATAGCGTTTGTATGCACCTAATTAGATGTTCATCAGAAATGAATGAGACATATTTATTTTTCATATCGTATTTTATTTACTGCCGCTCGTAGCAACCAATATCAGATATGCCAACGGGTCGGTTATTGCCATCTAAATCAATTGTAACACCTGCATTGCTGCCTCTGTTTACAGCAGGGCTTGCTGCTCGTAGTCGATAATTATAAATGCGTAAACCCGTATTAACCGTATCAAAGCCTGGCTCTACATTTCTAACACTGTTATTGAATGTGGCATTGGCGGGGTCGGTGTTCTTTACTTTATAAAGACAATTATTAAAACTAATGTTAAAAGGGTTGTTGCCTTGGCGATTGATAACAATTTCGTTTTCTGGTAAGCCGCCTTGTCCGTAAAAAATACAATTCGTGAAGCTACCATTGGCACTTACAGGAATACTTCCGTTAACAATATTGCCAATTTGTAATACCGGATTTTTATGTGGTACATAGGCATTACTATAACTCACAATCGTATTGTGTACCATCGTAAGTACACCGCCTTGCATTACTACATTGCTGCCACAATTACTAATAAGGTTATTGCGTGCTTGCACATTTGCCGCAAGGCACTGTAATCCGATATCAAAGGCATTATCAATATGCGTTTCGTTGATGGTAAGTTGGGGCGTACTGAGGTTGCCGTTACCTACTACAATGACAGCTTGATAAGCATTGTTGATAGAAGCATATTGAATGCTATTGTTGGTGCTGCTGCTCGAGAAAATAATACCCGGCCACGATGCAGGAAAAAAGCGATAAGGCTCGTCGAGTCGGTCGCCCTGAAACTGTACCCTGTTTTGTGGTGCCGCACCACCATTAATGCGTAAGCTACCATTCACCACAATAGGTGCATTGGCACGTGCATACACTTTGGTGCCGGCTCCTATGGTTAAGGTGGTGTTATTACTTACGGTAAATCCGTCGAGAATTACAATCGGTAATGTGTTATTCCATGTAGTATCGGTGGTAGTGCGGCGGCCACGTAAGAAAATAGCATTTTGTCCGTATGCTTGAAGCATTACCTTTTGTTGATTGCCATTCCAGCTAATCATAATACTATCTTGAACTACAAAAGGAAGTGTGTTGCTATTGGGGTTAATACTTACAGTTGCAAACACATAAATACTATCGTTGGCAGCAATTTCAATATCGGTGAAACTTACGCCAGGCGAGCCATCTACATTAATTTTAAAAAAACTATTGGCGCCACCGCCAAGCGTTACACTGCTTAAACGTAGTTTTTGATCGTTGAGATTGAAAATTTTGAAGCTTTTAGTAATAGCGCCGGTACTTGTAAATACGGTGTCGAACGAAAGCGTATCTACATTGGCACGTAGCAAAGCATCGGCACTGGTAATAAAATTATTTTTGGTACAAGCATGTAGTACCCAAAGCGTTGTTATCAACAAGCTTGTTTTGAAATACGCATATCGCTTCATGTGCTAAAAATAAGCAATCGATGTTGTTTAATGGCTGCTTGTATATCCAACGGCGGCAACACTTAGTTTGGTATTGGGAACGGCTAAAATGCTACGACCGCAACTTTCAATGGTAGCACCGGTAGTAATAACATCGTCTATCAGCAAAATATGTTTGCCCGTAAGGGCCGCTTCATCGGCAACTTCAAAAACAGCCTGCATATTTTCCCAGCGGTTCACCCGACTTTCTTTGGTTTGCGTTTTAGTGAACTGCTTCCGAACTACTGCTTGTGTGAGGATAGGTTTGGGCCATACCGCTGCAATGCCTTCAACAATTTTTGCTGCCTGGTTGTAGCCTCTTAAAGCCTGTTTTTTGGCATTCAACGGAAGTGGAACCAGCGCATCTACCTGCTGAAATCGTTCTGATTGTTGTAATTGTTCGCCCAATAACTTACCCAAGTACACACCCACCTCCGGATAATTATGATATTTCAATTGCATGATAGCATTATGAAGAATGCCCTTACGGGTAAAATAATATGCTGCCGCTGCTGCTGTTATCGGCATGCGTGCAGCTAAAGGTATTTCAACCGGATTTTGAGCCGTATGCAAAAAGTTGGTGGTAGGTAGCGATTGTACACAGCGGCTACACAGCCATTGTGTTTTGGCAATTACATCGGTACTGCAACCCACGCAATAATGCGGGAAAAATAAGTGGAGGAGTGGCTCGGTGTATTTTTGTAATGCTGGGAACATGCCCCAATATACGCATTGTATAAATATGACATTAGAAAAGTGCTCTATACAATTCTTCCACCGTACTTAATGCAACAACCTCAATGCCGGCGTTGGTGAGCATTCCTTTCTTGTTGTATTTGCTTACAAACACTTTTTCAAAACCCAACTTTTCTGCTTCGGCAATACGCTGCTCAATGCGATTAACCGCCCTGATTTCACCATTCAATCCAACCTCACCTGCAAAACTCATGGTGTGTGGTAGTGGCACATCTTCATAGCTACTGAGTAAAGCAGCAATAACGGCCAAATCAATACTGGGGTCTTCTACTTTAATGCCGCCAGCAATATTTACAAACACATCTTTTACGCCAAATTGAAAGCCGCCACGTTTTTCTAGTACAGCAAGTAATAACTGTAAGCGCCGCAGATCAAACCCTGTTACCGTGCGTTGCGGTGTGCCATATACACTTTGTGTAACAAGCGCTTGAACCTCAATCAGCATAGGGCGCATCCCTTCAATGGTTGCAGCAATAGCACTACCACTCAGGGCATCTTCTCGTTGTGAAATGAGTATTTCAGAAGGGTTGGTAACGGCACGCATGCCATTACCCATCATTTCGTAAATACCTAATTCGCTCGTGCTACCAAAACGGTTTTTGAGGGTTCTAAGAATACGGTAAGCATAGTGCCTGTCGCCCTCAAACTGCAAGACTACATCTACCATGTGCTCTAGCATTTTGGGCCCTGCAATGGTACCATCTTTGGTGATGTGACCAATCAAAAAAACAGGTGTATTGGTTTCTTTGGCGAAGCGTTGCAATTGTGCTGTACACTCTCTTATTTGCGATACGCTACCGGCACCACTGTCTATAATATTGCTCTGAATGGTTTGTATACTATCTACAATTACAAGTTGTGGTTGTAGCTGTTTTATTTCTTTGAAAATGCTGCCCGTTTCAGTTTCTGTAAGCAGGTAAAAGTTATTGTTACTAATATTCAACCGATCGGCACGCATTTTTATTTGCTGCTCGCTTTCTTCACCACTAATGTACAGCGTAGTAATGTTGCTAAGCTGCAGTGCATCTTGCAAGAATAAGGTGCTCTTACCTATGCCTGGCTCTCCGGCTACCAATACCAAGCTACCGGGAACAATACCGCCGCCCAATACTCGGTTTAACTCAGGATCGGCAGTGGTAATGCGTGGCTGTGCTTGCGTGGTAACAGCACCAAGTGCAATGGTTTTTTGTTGCTTACCGCTGGTTGTATTGTTGTATTGTTTCCAATCGGTGGTTGCCTTGTTGCCTTTATCAATCACTTCTTCTATAAAACTGTTCCAAGTGCCGCAAGCGGGGCATTTGCCCGTCCATTTGGTACTTTCATAACCACAACTGCTACAAAAAAAGGCTGTCTTTACCTTGCTCATGCGGTAAAGATAATAGTAGTGGTAGTGTGTGCGACATACATTTACCGTAAGGTTACCTGCTTACTGACACCTGTAAGAAAGGTTGCTGACCAAGGTTAGTGATGCAGCAGCAATTTTTTGTATATTCAAACTCTCTTAAACTACAAAAATGAAAACACTTTTAGTACCAACAGATTTCAGTGTTACCGGTGAAAATGCCTTAAAATATGCCGTAGCATTTGCCCGCCAAGTTGCTGCACGCAAGTTGATTATTTATCATGCATATCAGGCACCAGCCAGCCCTGGCGACCCAATGATGCCTTCTATTGAACTGCTTGGTTTAGATGAAATTAAAAAAGCTGGCGATACCGCTTTAGAACAATTGGTAGTAACACATCGTGATAGTTTCGTTGGTTTTGAGGTGGCTACGATTAATGAGTATAACCTGCTTACCGAAGGTATTAACGATGTATGCCAACGAGAACAAGTTGATTTGGTAATTATGGGTATTACTGCCGTTTCGGAAGTAGAGGAAACCCTGTTCGGTAGCAATGCTGTTAATGTTGCTAAGAACATTACTACACCTGTGCTTATTATTCCGCAGAATGTAAGTTATGTTACGATAGACGATGCGGTATTTGCTTGCGATTACAAGCAGGTAGCTAAAACAACGCCGGTACAACCTATTACTCGTTTTTTAAAAGCTACCAGTGCACAACTATCGGTATTGCATGTAGATGCAGAAAATGAACATCTTACTGTTGAGCAAGAACATCAGCGATTGGTGTTAGATTATATTTTGGAAATTCCGAATATCAATTATGTGCATCGTAAGCATGAGCATTTTGTAGAAGGTATCAATGCTTTTGTAGAAAGTAATAAAACAGAAGTAGTGATCACCATTCCTAAAAAGCTTGGATGGTTTGAAGGTTTGTTTGCCAAAAAACACTCTAAAGAACTTGCTTTTCATAGCAAGGTTCCAGTGTTAATGGTGCACGATTAAAACAACATTTACCGTAAGGTTAATGCCTTTGTTACAACTAAAAAGGTGCGTTATCAACGCACCTTTTTGTTAATCGGAAATGCCTTCAAAAATCATCCAACCATACGGTTCAAAAACAAGATGTTCATGATCGGCGCCAATGTTGAGCAAATTGCCGTTGGCAATGTTTTTCACTTGCGTAAATGATAACTGTGGCAGCTCTTTAAACACATACCATGTAAGTTGCGTGGTATAACTGCTAAAGTTGAAGAAGCAAAACAAGGTTTGCGATTGGTGTTGGCGTACAAACCCTGCAATATGTTTGTTGTGTGGTGTGAGCCAAATGAGGTTACTGTAATCGGCAAATGCTTTGTATTGCTTCCGCAGTGTAATAAGCTGTTGCAAGGCTGTAAAAAGCTGCTGTTCAATGGTACCTTGCTTGTTGCGGCGATCATTTTTTTTCCAGTCGATAACGGGGCGGTGCATCCATCGGTTATCATAGCTTTTGCCAGCATCGTGTAAGTAGCTGTAATCGTTGGTGTAGCCCACTTCATCGCCATAAAACAACATGGGAATGCCACCTAAAAACAAACTGTGTGCTTGCATTACAACAATGCGTTGTATGGCAAGTTGTATCGCTGCTTCTTGTTGATTTAGTAGCGCATTTTCAAGACCGCAAAGGCTTGCGAGTGTACCACTAATGCGGGCATCTTGCGTTTTAGGATTTACGGAAAATAAGGCGCCTTTAGCATAGGTATTAGGGTGCATGCCACTGTACCAGTTTTTTAAGAATTTGCGATGTTCGTAGGGGTTGAATCCTACGGCAGCAATCATTGTATCGTCGTAACCCAATCCAATATCATCGTGGCAACGCGTATAGGTTAGCCATGTAGTGCCTTTGGGCTTTTGCAATAAAATAGGTTGTGCTTGTAACATTACACGGGTATCGCCGGTGGCGAGTGCATCCCACTGCAAAGCCATGTGGGTAGCATTGTAAGCAACATCGCATTCCCTTGCGGTAAATGTACCCTCGCCAAAATATTTCATAATAGCATCGGGAGCAACAATAGCCTCGCCAAGTAGTGCCATGCCCGGCGCCGCCATTTGAACACAATGTTTGATAAGTCGTAACAGTGTGTGTGCTTGTGGTAGGTTTTGACAAGTGGTACCAAGTTGTTTCCAGATGAATGCAGGTGCATCAATTCTTAAAACATCTACGCCAATATTGGCATAAAAGAAAATTGTATCGAGCATGGCTACCAATACATTTGGATTACTGTAATTCAAATCCCACTGATATTGGTGAAATACCGTCATTACCCAAGCTTTCAAATCGGTATTATAGGTGAAATTACCAGGTGCACTTTCCGGGAAAATTTCTGGCATGGTAGCATCGAACTGGTCGGGTAAGGTTCTGTCTGTAAACGTGTAAAAAAAGTCTTTGTAAAAAGCATTACCAGCTTTTGCCTTCATAGCCCATTCATGTAAGTGGCTGGTATGGTTCAATACAATATCGAGCATGAGATACATGCCTTTTTTTTGCATTTGCTGCTGTACGGCTATGAGTTCTTCAAGCGTTCCAAAACGTTCATCTACTTTTCTGAAATTGCTCACAGCATAGCCACCATCGCTTTCTTTTTCCGGACTTTCAAACAATGGCATCAGGTGTAAGAAGTTAACGCCCAGTTGTTCAAAGTAGCTCAGCTTCGATGGTAATGTTTTCAGGTTGCCGCAAAACCTGTCGACATACAAACTCATGCCAACAATTTGCTCACTCAAAAACCAATCGGCTGTTTTTTGCGTATCACGTTCCAGCAAACTCGCAGGTCTATTTTGATAAGCAGCTATAACGGTTTTCAACAAAGCTTCAAACGCTTGCTGTGCAGCGGTGTGGTGATGATAAATGCTGTAAAAAAGCTCGTATACTACACCTACATTCGCCATACATCGAACAAAAAATGCATGGTCGTTCCCATAAATATCGATGCCCGACTTACGAAGTAGGGTAACAAATTGTTGGTGTGTTGCTGCTGTGTACATGTATTACTGAAGGATAGAATTATGAAGGTGTTTAAAAGCTTCCATAGCGCCCAAGTATTCGCAAGTACGAGCCCCTGCTTTATTAGCGTTTAAAACAATATGCTGCCATTGCGTAATACTTAACGCCTGCATTTGGTGGGTATGTAATCTACTGAGCTGATACAGCACCGCACCACCAAAGGCATCGCCAGCGCCGGTAGTATCTACAGGTTGTATGCTAATACTCGGAATGTTGTAGGTGCCTCCACGAATACCCAGCAACGTACCATTTTTACCCAAGGTAATGGCAAAAACCGCTTGTGTTTGTTCGAGCAGTTGCGTAGCTGCAGCATCTACATCTTGTGTATTGGTAAGTAGCATAGCCTCTTCGTCGCTCACTTTAAAGAAGTTGCACTTACGTAAATAATGCCACGATTTTTCTATGAATACTGTTTGTTGATTACCAAACAATAAAGAACGATAGTTAGGATCGAAACTAATAAAGCAACCGGCCGCAATTGCTGTATCGAGTGCGTAGGTATAAGCTGCTTGTAATGGTCCGGGTAAGAAGCCCGTAGCAGAACCAAAGTGCACAATACTATAATCGGAAAAACGTAGTTGCTGTATATCGCTTACACTTAATTGTGCATCGGCACCGCGGTTAAAATAAAAGTCACGTTCGCCGTTTTCCATTAGCGATACAAATGCAAAAGTGGTAAAGGCATCATTACTGGTAAGTACATTACTGCAATTAACACCGAATGTTTGTAGTACCTCTTTCAGATGCAATCCGAATGGGTCGTTACCTACTTTTGCCGCAAGGGTAACATCGCCACCAAGTGCTGCAATGGCTGCTGCTACGTTTGTGGGTGCACCACCTGCTTTTTTGAGGAAGTGGTTCCCGTGTTGTAACGTAGTACCCTTATCGGTACAAATTAAGTCGATGAGTGCTTCGCCAATACACAATATTTTAGACATATGCTTGTATTAGGGTGGTGTAAGCTAGTGGTATAATGCTGTGTTCATTTACGTAAGTGAACATTTTTGATATTGATAGTTGTTACAATGCATATACAACAGCTTCGTATGGCCGTAACACAGCTGTTGGCAGCGTTGCGTAATTATACAAAAGTGGTGTAGCTGCCGAAAGTTGATAACCCGTTTCAACAGTAGCTTGCTTTCCTGAAAAATTGAGTATTACCAATAGCTTTCTGCCTTTCCAGCTTCGGGTATAGGCACATACTTGTTGGTTGTTAGCATCTAACAAGGTGTAGCTGCCGTGCACCAATGTGGGTTCTCTTTTACGTAAGGCTACCATTTTTTTGAAATAATTGAGGCAGCTGGCACTATCTTTTTGTTGCGCTGCTACATTAAGTGTGGGGTAGTTTTTATGTACGGCAATCCACGGAGTGCCAGTGGTAAAGCCAGCGTTGGGCGATGCGTTCCATTGCATGGGTGTACGGCCATTATCACGACAACTAAAACGCATTTCGGCAAGTATATCAGATGCTTTTTTCCCTTGTTGTAATTGATATTGATAATCGTTTAACGCAGGCTTGTCTTTATAATCGGTAATGCTATTGAAACCCGGGTTTGTCATGCCCAACTCATCGCCATAATAGCAGTAGGGCGTTCCACGCATGCTTAGCAAAAAAGTGTGTAGCATGGTAGCTGCATAAGGATTATGTTCGGGAGCATCGCTAGCAAAACGTGTTACCATGCGGGCATTATCGTGGTTGGCAAGAAAAATTGAAAGCCAGCCATCTTTCGCAAAAGCACTATCCCAAGTAGAAAAAACACGTTTAAAATGTAGCAAATCATAGCCGCTGCGTTTTGCAATATCTACCGCTTCAAAAGCATACGCCATGTTAAGTTCTCTACGGCCTGCATCTACCAGTTGGTGTGCATCTTCAAAGCTATTACCAGCACCTTCTGCAACACTCATAACACCGTATTTGCTAAGTACTTGCTCGTTCATTTCACGTAAGTAGTTGTGAATGGCTGGTTGCATGGCTACATGCTTGGCAAATGCTTTTTCATAACCTTGTGGTAAATGGGGCCAGCTCGTATCCTTTGCGGCAAACTGAAATGCATCGAGCCTAAAACCATCTACCCCTTTTTTGGCCCAGAAAGCCATCATATCATACACCTCTTGGCGAAGCTTTGGATTTTCCCAATTTAAATCGGGTTGTTTAACACCGAAATAATGCAGATAGTAAGCATTCGTTAGCGAGTCGTACTTCCAAGCATCGTGGTTAATATCAAATAAACTGTAGCGATAGGGTGGCTTACCCTTTTCGGCGGGCCACCAATGGTAGTAGTTACGATAAGGGTTGTTACGGCTGCTTCGGCTTTGGCGAAACCATTCGTGTTCATCGCTGCTATGGTTCACCACAACATCCAGAATTAATTTTAACCCTCGTTGATGCATGGCTGCAAGCAATGCATCAAAATCTTCCATCGTACCAAAATCTTTCATAATAGCACGATAATCGCTAACATCGTAGCCATTATCATCGTTGGGCGAACTATAAATTGGGTTGAGCCAAATTGCATCAATGCCCAAGCTTTGCAAATAATCAAGTTCTGATAAGATGCCTTTTAAATCGCCAATACCATCGCCATCGGTATCTTTAAAGCTCCGTGGATATAGCTGATATATCACCGCCGATTTCCACCAATTGCTATCTTGCTGCGTTGTGGTGATGGCTTTCTTGCCTGTATTGTTCTCACAACCACTCCATTGCAAAGCAGCAATGATAATGGCCGTCCAAAAAAGTTTTTTCCGCATGATGCGCTTGCTATTGTTGGGTTAATGTCCGCCACTAATAAGTATGATGGTATCCGTTGTTTTCTTGGTTTTAATAAAACTGGTAGCCAATGCTGCTAATAGTAACAGTACACCAGCAACGGTAACAGCCTTACTAGCATCGTTATGTAGCCAATGTTTTAAGATGTATCCAAAACTGATGTTCTGCAAAATCATTGGTACTACAATCATCATGTTAATAATACCCATGTACACTCCATAGCGTTCCTTAGGAATTTCACTCACTACCATCAGGTACGGAATACCCATCATACTTGCCCAGCCAATACCAAAACCAGTAATGGCTGGGAATAACAAGTACTTGTTCTCAATCTGGGGGAAGGCAATAAAACCAATACCGGCCAGCAACAAGCAGGTAAAGTGTACCCACTTGGCTGCATATTTTTTGGCAAAACCAACCAATAAAAAGGCGGTTAAAAAAGTAACAATATTGTACCAGCCGTTCACAAGTCCTGTCCAGCTTACGGCTTCTGCATACAAAGCTTTGTTGTTGGGGGTGGTTTTAAAAACCGATAGTGCTACACTCTTAGAGGCATTTTGCCAATAACAAAACAAAGCATACCACTGAAAAAGATACACCACCGCCAACTGCCACATTACCTTGGGCATGTCTTTAAAAGCATGAACAATTTCTTTGAATGGCGTAAAAACATCTAGTGGCTGCTTTCGCATTGCTGTAAGTTCGGCTTCGGTAGGAGGTATTTCGGCGGTAGTACGCATACTCCACCAAATACTGCCAATGCTACAAACCGCACCAAAAAAAAACGAAGCATACACCCACGTGTATAGCTTACCAATAACACCTGTAAAAATCAATGGAAATACAAAGAGGGAAACATTAGCCAAGGTTTGCCCAAACCCGGTAAAAAAACTCTGTGCCTGAAAACCAGTTGGTTGCTGCGATGGGTCGAGCTTGTCGGCAATAAATGCACGATACGGCTCCATGGCGGTATTGTTACCAGCATCTAAAATCCAAAGTAAGCCGGCAGCCATCCATAGCTCGCTGCTAAAAGGGTATAGCAATAGAGCAAGGCTGCACAGCAACGCACCTACAAAAAAGTAAGGCTTACGGCGGCCAAATTTCGGATGCCAGGTTTTATCGCTAAGGGCACCAATAATAGGCTGTACAAGCAACCCCGTAACCGGACCAGCAAGGTTAAGCAGTGGAATTTCGTCGGGACTAGCCCCTAAAAAATCGTAGATAGGGTTTACTGCACTCTGTTGCAAACCAAAACTGTATTGAATGCCAAAAAAGCCAACATTCATGTTAATAATTTGCCAGAAACTGAGGCGAGGTTTGGTACCTGATAGCATAAGCAAGCGTGTTCAATTGGAAAGATACTATCTCGCTACCCAAGCTGCTAGCCTTCAACTACAATTTAAAGGCGACATCGCCTTTAATGATTTTTTAAGTCGCCTTACGGTAAATGCAATACTGCAGAAAAGTGGTGTTTGTAGTGCCTTGCGAAGCACATTTACCGTAAGGTAGCTACTCCCATAAAAAGATATGCCCAAAGCTGCTTACTTTGCCATACTAAAATATTGCGGATGCTTTTTTCAATGACCGGCTTCGGAAGGGCCGAGCAAACTATAGGCGATAAAAATTTTATTGTAGATATACGAAGCCTGAACGGTAAGCAGCTCGATGTAAGGCTAACCTTACCTAGCTTGCTAAAGCCTTACGAAATTGATATTCGCAATCGCATCGCCGCAGGACTTGAACGTGGCAGTGTTGAGTGTAGTATTTATTTGAAACAAAATGGGGCTGCAAAATCGCTGGCCATTAATACTGAACTGGTTGCCGCTTATTACGAACCGCTACAACAAATTGCATTGCAAAAGGGGTGGAATATGGAAGGTGTACTAGCAGCTATTTTGCGTATGCCAGAAGTAGTTGCACCACCAACAGAAGTATTGAGCGAAACCGAGTACCACAACTTTGTACCCGTATTATCGTTAGCCATAGAAGCACTGAACCAACATCGTAAAGAAGAGGGTGCAGCGCTGGAGGTAGATTTGTTGCAACGTATTTCAGCGATTGCCGAGCATCAGGCAGCGATACAAGCATTGGCACCCAATCGTCGTACCAAAATCAAAGAAGGCTTGGTGAAATTGCTCGAAGAGCAAGTTGGCCCCGAGCATTACGATGCTAATCGCCTTGAGCAAGAGCTCATTTATTACATCGAGAAAATAGATATCAGCGAAGAGCAGGTGCGTTTGGCAAATCATTTGCAATATTTCAAAGCAATGTTGCAAGAGCCCGATAAAGGAAAGGGTAAAAAGTTGTCGTTTATCATTCAAGAAATTGGCCGAGAAATCAACACTACCGGTAGCAAAGCTTACGATGCCGACATCCAAAAAATTGTAGTGCTGATGAAAGACGAGCTAGAGAAAGCCAAAGAACAAATTTTAAACGTACTGTAATAATGATGAAGCAGTTTTATGTTGCTGTGTGTATAATTACAATGGTTGCGGTAGGCTTTGCTTGTACCAAAATCAATGTATTTGAACGAACGCAATATTTTCCTACGCATACCTGGGTCGATTCTGTGAAGCCAAGCTTTGCTTTCAACATCACCGATACCTCACAACCTTATAACTTATATATCGTGTTGCGGCATACCGATGCCTACCATTTCAATAACCTATGGGTAAATGTTACTACCGTAGCACCGCAGGGCAAGCCCGAAACTCAAATGCTTGAACTGCCGCTAGCTACCAATGCGAATGGTTGGCTCGCCAAGGGTATGGATGATGTATTTGAACACCGCATTCGTATTAATCAGTATCCGGTGAACCTAAAATTGGGCACGTATCAATTTACATTACAACATACCATGCGTGAAAATCCCTTAGCCAATGTATTGAATGCAGGTATTCGTGTAGAGCGGGTGCAATAGTTACGAATCATTTCAACCATCATTGTAATATTTACCGTAAGGCATGCTTTTTTCTGATGTTATTGGTCAACAAGCGGTGAAACAACACCTTACCGATTTGGTAGCAAACAATCGGTTAAGCCATGCACTACTCTTTTTAGGGAAAGAGGGTAGCGGAGCCTTGCCGCTTGCAGTTGCCTTTGCACAGTATTTGGTAAGTCTGCCGCAGCAAGTAGCAGCCGAACCTGTAGCCGATTTGTTTGGTGGATTTACACCGTTGCCCACCGATAACGATGTGCCTGCATTCATTCACCCGAACGATATTGCTGCACAACCCGCTTACACAAGGGCCGCCGCCTTACAACATCCCGATTTGCATTTTAGCTTTCCGGTGGTGTCTAAAAAAACTGGCGAACAGCCTGTGAGTAACGACTATATCGCCGATTTCCGCAACTTTTTTCAACAGTTCCCTTACGGAAATGCTTACGACTGGCTGCAAAGTATTAATGCCGAAAACAAACAAGGTAACATTACAGGCCGCGAATGCGATGAAATTAGCCGGAAGCTAAGCTTAAAAGCTTACGAAAGTCGTTACAAAGTATTGGTATTGTGGATGCCCGAATACCTTGGTAATATGGGCAACAAACTACTCAAGCTCATAGAAGAACCGCCACCTAATACCATTTTTTTACTCGTTGCTGAAAATGAAGAGCAAATACTGCTTACCATTCGTAGCCGCTGCCAGCTCATTAAAGTACCGGCCTTGCACCCACAAGAAGTAGCCGATGCTTTGGTGCAACGTAACCAAACCGCACCCGAACTGGCAAGGCAGATAGCCAATATTTGCGAGGGCAACTATCGTGAAGCATTGCAACAAATTGCCCATGCTGGCGACGATTGGCTGGCGCTGGTAAGAGATTGTCTGAATGCATCCTTACGACAAGGCCCTGCCGCAGAGGTGAAATGGGTGGATGAAATGAACAAGCTGGGCCGCGAAAAACAAAAACAGTTTTTGCAATTTTTCAACCATTTGCTGGCACAGTCGCTACGCTTACGAGTACTTGGCGAAGCTGCCGTACCCATGGCCGATGCCGAACGAGAACTAGCACATCGGATGCATAAAATGATTGGTTTTTACCAACTACAAGCCATCGTTGAAGAGCTAGACAAGGCCGCCTATTACGTGGAGCGTAACGCCAACAGTAAAATGCTTTTTCATGCCCTAAGCATTAAAATGCGGCATATTGTGCATCAAAAACAGTTTATAACAGCCATTTAACTACGTTAATAACTGCTGCCACACATACAAATACCAACAAGCATTAGTAAAACCGAGGCTTTTGCCTATTTTTGACGTAACTGCCCTTTGGGCAGCTCGACAATATTTATAAGATGGTATCGGCAGTAGGTACAATTGGCAGCTGCCGTTGCGTCGCACACTTGAACTTTTGTATTCCATGGCAGCAATAACGGTTTGTTGCCTCAATATATATACCCAACACAGCCTGTAACATAAGCTGTGCCGTATAATAATCGTACGTCTGCTTGCTCCTAGTAGCACAGGTGTTGAAGTGAGTGACACAACCCAAGCTACATGCTTGCACACAGCCCGTTACCATAACATCTTATTACATAGCGTCGCTTATACATTTACCATCAACGAAAAATTGAGATAGCATGGGTTGTGGAAGTTGTGGCACCAAAGGTGCCGATGGCAAACCATCGGGTTGCAAAAGTAACGGCGGATGCAGCAGCGGTGGTTGTAACAGAATGAATGTGCACGATTGGCTTCGTAATTTGCCTTTTAGCGATCCTGAAAGTAGCTGTAGAGTTGTAGAAGTATCGTTCAAGCAAGGTAGCCGCAAAGAGTTTTTCAGAAATACTACGCTACACTTTTTTGAAAAAGGCGAGTTGGTTACCGTAGAAGGCGTAAGCGGTTACGATGTAGGCGAAGTAAGTTTAACCGGCGAGTTGGTGCGCTTACAAATGAAAAAAATGGGTGTTGCAGAAGACAGCCCCGAAATGAAAAAAATTCTTCGTAGAAGCCACGAAAAAGATATTGAAAGCTATCAGTATCAAAAAAGCAGAGAACAAGAAGTATTGGCACGCAGCAGAGCTATTGCTCGCCAACTGAATCTGCAAATGAAACTCAGCGAAGTAGAAATTCAGGCCGATGGCAAAAAAGCTACCTTTTTCTATACTGCCGATGATCGGGTTGATTTCAGAGAAATGATTAAAATTTTTGCCGGCGATTTCAAGCTTAAAGTTGAAATGCGGCAAATTGGTATCCGACAAGAAGCTGCCAAAGTTGGTGGTATCGGAAGTTGTGGTAGAGAATTGTGCTGCAGCACTTGGCTACACGATTTCAAAAGTGTGAATACAACAGCAGCACGTTATCAAAACCTAAGTATCAACCAAACCAAATTGAGTGGGCAGTGTGGCAGGTTAAAATGCTGTTTAAATTACGAGCTCGATACTTATCTCGATGCATTACAACACTTCCCGAACGATGCCGAAGTGTTAGAGGTACAACGCGGCCGAGCCATACTCATTAAAAAAGATATTTTCAAAAACCTCATGTGGTATATACTGCCCGATAGTAACAAGCAGTATCCGCTTACCATTGAAAGGGTTCGTGAAATTCGTATGCTTAACCGCCAAGGCCAACAACCCGATGAGTTGGGTGCGGTTGAATTAGTTGGTGGTAAGCCTAAGGCGGTAGAGCCACAGTTTGTAGATGTTGTGGGCCAAATTAGTCTTCGCAGCTTAGAGCGTACGCAGCAGCGTAAGCGTAACGAAGAGCGCCGCGGCCAGCATGTACAGCAACGCCAACAACAGCCCCGTCCTAACAACAAACCCGGCCAGCCTATAGGTAATAGGCCGCCACAAGGCAACCAAGATGGTGGTAAGCCACAAGCGCCACGTAACGAGCAGCGACCACCACAGCAACGTCCACCGCAAGGCGGTCAGGGTGGTGGCAGGCCGCAGCAAAATGGTCCGCATAAAAGACCACCTCAAGGTGGTCGTCCGCAAGGCAATAAACCTGGTGGTAATGGTGGTAACAAACCGCCACAACCACCTGCAGATCATAAAGATTAGCCCCAATAAGCAGCGAAATCAAACAACAGGTAGTCTTAAAAGCTGTGTTTGAGATGGCTAATCTATGAAAGGGTACGGGTCGCCGAAGGCGACCCGTATTTTTTGCCACCTACCTTACGGTAAATGCGAATCGTTACAGCATCTGTATTTTGCATTTATCTTTACCCACATGAGCAAGAAAACAATTTTAATTATTATGGATGGCTGGGGTCTCGGTAAGGTAACCAACGCCGATGCCATACAGCAAGCCAATACCCCTTTTGTAGATAGCTTATACCATCAACATCCAAATGCTACGCTGGTAACCTGCGGCGAAGCGGTGGGCTTGCCCGACGGACAAATGGGTAACAGCGAGGTGGGGCACCTCAATTTGGGTGCAGGCCGTATTGTGTACCAAGAGTTACAACGTATTAATGTAGCCATTCGTAGTGGTGCGTTTGCAGCCAACGAAAGCCTGCAACAAGCTATTACTTATGCTAAAACCAACAACAAGCCTTTACATCTGATTGGTTTGGTAAGCGATGGTGGCGTACACAGTCACATACACCACGTAATGGCTATTACCGATGCTTGTAAAGCAGCTGGCTTAACAGAAGTATACATTCATGCATTTACCGATGGCCGCGATTGTGATCCTAAAAGTGGTTATGGTTTTATAGACCAACTACAACAACACTTGCAACAAAGTGTAGGCACGATTGCTTCTATTACAGGCCGTTATTACGCCATGGATAGAGACAAGCGTTGGGAACGTGTAAAGCTTGCTTACGATGCACTCGTACATGGTGTTGGCGATGCCAGTAGCGATCTTTTAGCAAGCATCAAAACCAGTTACGAAGCTGGCGTAACCGACGAGTTCATTAAACCTATTGTGAACAAACATTTACCGCAAGGTAAGGGTACCATTGCCCAGGGCGATGCGGTTATTTGCTTCAATTTCAGAACAGACAGATGCCGCGAAATTACCGAAGTGCTTACGCAAAAAGCATTTCCCGAGCACCAGATGCAGCCACTTGAACTGCATTATACGACCATGACGGAGTACGACAAAACCTTCAACAACGTACACGTTATTTTTGAAACAGATAATCTGAATAATACACTAGGCGAGGTGTTGGCAGCGCATGGCAAAAAACAAATTCGCATTGCCGAAACAGAAAAATACCCGCACGTTACTTTCTTTTTCAGTGGCGGTAGAGAACAACCCTTTGAAGGCGAAGAACGCTTGATTGTGGCTAGTCCGAAAGTGGCTACTTACGATTTGCAGCCCGAAATGAGTGCCCAAGGTATTACCGATACATTGGTTCCAAAAATTGAGGCCGAAGCAGCCGATTTCATTTGTTTGAATTTCGCTAATGCCGATATGGTTGGTCATACAGGTGTGTTTAGTGCAGTAGTAAAAGCTGTTGAAACGGTAGATGCTTGTGTGCAACGTGTTGTAACAGCTGGTTTGGCGCATGGGTACACCATTTTGCTAACAGCCGATCATGGCAATGCCGATTTTATGGTGAACGACGATGGTAGTCCGAACACGCAACACTCCCTTAACCTAGTACCACTTTTTGTGATTGGTAACGATGCGGTAACGCAAGTGAAAGCGGGCAAGCTGGGCGATATTGCACCTACCATATTGCACCTCATGAACCTACCGATACCAACAGAAATGTCGGGCGAAGTACTGGTAAGTTAACATGAAACAATGCATCATATCAAGGCAGCTACTAGCTGCCTTTTTTAATGTAATTACCTTACGGTAAATGGTGTAACGGCGGCAACATTTACCGTAAGGTTTAAGCATTACTATTGAAACGATATGTGAATATTGTATACTATTTTGGCTAACAACTGTTATTTCAATAAATTGAAACGCTTTTTTCTACTACTTTTTAAACAATATTGAATGCGGAAGTTATTTCTACTTTTCGTTGCAGCTGCTTTTATGGGCGGCGATTCTTATGGACAAGTAAAAGTGCGGTTGAAAACGGGGGAGTTCGTTAATACACAACCGCAGTTGCATCCGGGCAATAGTTCGGCAAGTTTTCAGGCCTGCTTGTATGAAGGTAATTATCATGTATGGTTACAGTTTAACCAAATACCTACCGATGCCATCAAACAAGCGTTGGCGTCCGATGGCATACGTTTATGGCAATATTTGCCGAACAATACGTATATCGCCACCATTCCCGCAGCATTCAACGATTATCAGCGTTTCGCACAATGGCAAGTGTATAGCGTAATGGCTCCTGTGAGTTATGCCAAAATAGATCCTACACTTAGAGATGCAAGCAGCATTCAGTGGGCTGTACTTAACGATACCATGCGTAAGGTTACAGTAGTTATTGATAAAAGTGTTGCTACTACGCAAGCTGTTCAAGCCTTGCAGCAATGGGCACCAGCTTTTAAATACACTGCTGCAACTGCTGCCGATGCCATTGAAGCAGAAGTATCAATGCGTAATATTGAACTATTAGCCAAGCATCCGTTGGTACACTATATTGAGCCTATTTCTGCTCCTGCAACGATAGAAGATATTCAAGCAACTACTGCACACAGAAATACCAGCGTTAACACAAGCGATAATTTTGTACGCGGACGAAAATTAAATGGTAGCGGTGTTGTAATTGCCATGGGCGACGATGGATTTGTAGGTCCGCATATTGACTTTGCTGGTCGTATTGAGGCGAATGCCATCGGTAATAGTGGTAGCCATGGCGATCACGTTGCTGGTATTATTACCGGTGCTGGTAACTGGAACCCAACTGTGGTGGGTAATGCTCCTGGTGCTACGCTAAGGGTGTATGACAACTATAATGATTTAAACCAGATACCCAACATTTATGCGTTTAACAATGTACGCTTAACATCGCATTCGCTAGGACAGTCGTGTAATGCAGGTTATAACACCGATGCACGCAACCACGATATTCAGTTAAGAACTTATCCTGCATTAATGCACGTACACTCTGCCGGTAACTCAGGCACAGAAACATGCGGTGGCATTAGCGGTGGTTGGAGAACTATTACCGGAGGTTTAAAAGCATCGAAAAATAGTATGGCAGTAGCAAATGTTACCAAAACCGATGCTATTGCTAGTACCAGTAGTAAAGGACCCACACCAGATGGTCGTATCAAACCCGATATTGCTGCTGTTGGTACCAATGTTAACTCTACACAACCTAGTAACTTATATACGCTTTTAAGTGGAACTTCTATGGCTTGTCCGGCTGTTACAGGTAATCTTGCGGTATTGTATCAGGCGTTCCGCTTACGTAATAATGGCAACGATCCTAATGCAGGTTTAATTAAAGCCATTGCCTTAAATACTGCCGATGATCTTGGCAACCCTGGTCCAGATTTCACCTTCGGTTGGGGAAGAATCAACACTTTAAGAGCCGTAGAGTGTATCGAACAAAATCGTTATTTAAGTGGTACGGTAACGCAAGGACAAACCGTTACGCACAACATCAACATTCCTGCTAATGTAGCTACAGCTAAAATTATGACTTACTGGCTTGATCCAGAAGCATTTAGCGGTGCTGCGGTAGCATTGGTGAACAACATTAATACACGTGTAACAAATACTGGCGGTAGTACGGTGTATCATCCATGGATTATGGATGCAGGTATCATACCTACGGCCTTTAGTTGTGCAGCACCAGCAGTAGTAGGTAGTGAGTTTGTAACAGATAATATTAATAACGTAGAACAAGTACAGCTTGATAATCCTGCTGCTGGCACTTATACACTTAGTGTAAGAGGAGAATCTATTACCGATGGTCCGCAAACCTATTTTGTTGTGATAGAGTATTACTATAACAACAGTGTTCGTTTGGTGTATCCTTTTGGTGGCGAAAGCTTTGTACCTGGCGAGTCGCAGCGTATTCGTTGGGATGCAAGTGCTGTATCGGCCACTTTTGCGTTAGATTATACAACCGATGGTGCCAATTGGCTTCCGATTACTTCAAACTTAAGTAGTAGCACACGTCATTTCGATTGGACGGTACCCAACATTACCACCGGTAGTGCAAAGGTGCGTGTGCGTATTGCCCGCGATGGTATTACCTCTGAAAGCGATACTGTATTTGCCATTGTAGGTGTACCTACCATCAATAATATTACAGCAACATGTTCTGGTACCTCTACCGTTGAGGTGGCTCCAGTACCAGGTGCTACAGCGTACGATGTTATAAAACTTGGCGATCGCTTTATGGAGCAAGTAGCAACCAGTACATCACCAACCATTTTGGTGAGCGGTATTGTAACAGGTGCCGAAGAATTGCTTGCAGTACGTGCTCGAGTAGGTGGTATGCGTGGCCGCCGATCTTTGCCACAGTCGCACATTAACTTATCTAATGCTACATGTGCATTGCCTTTACAGTTATTGCATTTTAGCGGACAAAAACAAAACAAGCAGCAAGCATTGTTAACATGGGAAACAGCTTCTGAAAGTGAGCTTACCCAGTTTGTGGTAGAGCGTAGTACCGATGCTAACTTTAGCGATGTAACGATCGTAGGTACTGCACAGCCACGTAATACTCCGCAGCAAAGCAAATACCAAGTAGTTGATACTAAGATATTTGCTGCTGGTACTTACTACTATCGCTTGCGTACCGATGAACGTACGCGTACCAGCTATAGCCGTATTGTGGCCATTAACTTTACAGAGGTTAATACCGCAATGCAGGTATATCCGCAGCCAGCGAAAGATGTGTTCTATGTGATGAGTAATGGCAATTATGCTGCTGCACAAATTACCTTGCATAATGCATCGGGTAAGGCGGTGTATCAGCAGCGTATGGGCTTACGTAATGGCGTAAGCGTAACGGTACCGGTAGGTAATGTTGCCAGCGGTGTATACTACCTAACCATTACGAATGAAACCGATAAGCAAATTGTATATAAAGGCACGGTAACGATTTTGTAAGTTCTTTATAGCTGGCGTTACATTATAATTAAGGGGTTCGGCTTCGCCGAACCCCTTAATTATTTTTACTAACCTTACGGTAAATGAAACCCCACTATAAAGGCACTTTTAAATTAGGAGCTGTATGCAATAAGTCATCTAAATGCTGCGAAATAATGCCGTAGTTAAAGTTATCGCTAACACGTAGGCCACAGTAATTAATTGCAACCAACCTGCCAAGGGTATCAAATACAGGCCCTCCACTACTACCCGGAAGCGTAGGTATACTATACAATACCCTATAATCATCGCTTTCTTGTGTTGCCTCGCCTTTGGTGAGTTGTACTTTGATGCCTCTTGTAGTTTTTGCGACCGATGGCCCATGATTGTAACCCAATAAAAAAAGCGGACTTGTAGTGGCAATAATTTCTGCCTCTTTAAGCGGCCTGCCATACGTAGTGTCTGAAACATTAAATTGATCAATGCATATCGCTCCATCCGGAATGCTGGTTTGATCTAGTTGAATGATAGCTAAATCAACCTGCTTATCTCGGGTTAAGCTGTATAAATGGGCTGTATAGGTTTGTTCATTAAAGGTGCTAGCATCTAGCGTAACACGTAACGCTTTTGTTACTAAGCCAATAGTTCCGTGCTCCCTTGCCTGTACTTCAATAGTTTGTATTAGTGCAACCATTGAGTCAATGGTGTGCTGCAATGCTGTTTGTGAAAGCACAATTTGCTCATCATCGTAAGTAGCTGTAGCATCACTACTGTCGTTACTAGCTGGTGCTTGTTGCCGCATGGTACTCCAAATAGCCTCTGGAACGTTCGTTACAATGAAATTGCTATCGGCGGCAAAGCGTTGTTTGTAATCGTTGATATGCTGCTCAAGTATCTGTACTTCGTTGTCTCGTTGTTCTAAGAGCAAGCTTGGCAGTCGCTTACTTATATCATCAATATCTGATAGCAGTTGTGGCAGTGGAGCAACAACATGAAAGTTGGTAGCAATTAAGCCTTTGCTACCAACAAAAAAGCCCGTACCATAATGTGTTTCGGCTTTTGCAGCAACATTCGCCTCATTAAAATCTAGCTGTAAATAACCTTCGTTAGGCTCATTAAAGTAGGCTGTTTTGCCATTACTGAAAACTATCTTGTAATAGCTTTCACTTTCAATCATCACCACGCCTTTACTGAACTTTTTAAAAACGCCATCTGCATTTAAAGGCGCTGGCGTGTGTGTTGTGGTGTTACTATCGCAACTCGTGAATAACAGTAATATACTTCCTATAAGTAAGGTTAACTTGAACATACTGCAAAATAGGATACTCTTATTACTTTACAGTAAATGTTGATACTGATACAATAGCCGATGGGCTGCCCGATGTGTAGGGGTAGTGCGTAGCACCGAAGCGAAGCGTAGCCCGAAACAGCGGGAACAAATGCCCACCTTACGGTAAAAGTAGATAGCCCCAATAAAAAAGCCGATGCGTAAAAGCATCGGCTGTGTAGGTATGTTATTAAGCTTTAAAACTCACAGTTCTTGGGTGTTCTGGCAAATGGAATAACATCTCTGATGTTCGACATGCCTGTGATAAACTGCACCATGCGTTCAAAACCTAAGCCAAAGCCAGCATGTGGCACCGTGCCAAAGCGGCGGGTATCTAAATACCAAAATAACTCTTCGGTTGGTATGCCCATTTCTTGCATGCGTGTTTCTAACCTATCTAAGCGTTCTTCACGTTGGCTACCGCCTACAATTTCGCCAATGCCCGGTGCTAAAATATCCATGGCAGCAACTGTTTCGCGGCCTTCGGCACAGCCATCGTCTTGTCGCATATAAAATGCTTTGATGGCTTTCGGATAGTTGGTTACAATAACTGGTTTTTTGAAGTGCTTTTCTACCAAGTAGCGTTCGTGTTCGCTCTGCATGTCTATACCCCAGGCTACATCGTACTGAAACTTCTTTTTCTTGTATGCCGGACTTTGCAGTAAAATATCGATGGCTTCGGTGTACGTAATACGTTCGAAGTTGTTGTTGAGTACGAAGTTGAGTTTATCGAGTAGGCCAAGTTCGCTACGCTTATCTTGCGGCAAGCTTTTTTCTTCTTCTGCCAAGCGTTGATGTAAAAAAGCCAGATCGGCTTCGCAATGCTCCATAGCATAACGAATAATGTATTTGATGAACGCTTCTGCGAGGTTCATGTTGTCTTCTAAATCGCAAAAAGCCATTTCAGGTTCTACCATCCAAAACTCGGCCAGGTGGCGGGTAGTATTGCTGTTTTCGGCTCTGAACGTAGGACCAAACGTATAAATTTCGCCAAGGGCTGTAGCACCAAGTTCACCCTCAAGCTGTCCGCTTACAGTAAGGTTGGTGCTGCGACCAAAGAAATCTTCTTTAAAATCAATATCACCTTGTTCGTTGCGAGGTGCACTGCCATCGAGCGGGAGTGTGGTTACGCGGAACATTTCTCCGGCACCTTCCGCATCGCTGGCGGTAATAATGGGCGTGTGTAAGTACACAAAGCCACGTTCTTGAAAAAACTGATGTATGGCAAATGCTACTGCGTTGCGTACACGAAAAACAGCACTGAAAGTGTTGGTACGAAATCGCAAATGTGCCTTTTCTCGCAAAAATTCTAAACTGTGCTTTTTAGGTTGTAGCGGATATTTTTCGCCATCGCTATCGCCTAAAATTTCTAGAGTTTCGGCTACCAACTCTACCGACTGGCCTTTGCCCAAGCTGGCAATCAGCTTTCCGGTAGCTTTTACCGCAGCGCTGGTAGTAAGTCGCTTTAAGGTTTCTTCAGGCTGCGAGCCAAGCGGCAATACCACTTGCAAGTTGTGTATGGTGCTACCATCATTGACCGCAAGGAACTGATTGTTTCTAAAACTACGTACCCAGCCCATTACGGTGATTTGCTGCTCACTAGCCTCGGTACTTAGTACTGCTTTTATTTTGGTTCTTTTGTTAAACATGCTTGCTTATTAAGTACAACATCAATAAATTAAACGCAAAGATAACAGCATATTACCGAGTACATGTTGTTAGTGGCTACTAAAACCCGCTATATTCACGCCGTTAGAAAACAAAATAAGCGTAGCAAATGCCGCCTGAGTTAGCAATACATCAAAAATTATATCAAACTCTAGTTGAACAAACGAGAGATGCTGTATTTATTTTATCGGTAGAAGCTGATGGTAATGCCGATAACCTGGTGTTGCGTTATGTGAATGAAGCCTATCAGAACCGTTTTAACCTTGCGGCAAATGATATTATAGGCAAGGAAATTGGTGCATTTATTCCTGCGTATACCATTCAAGATATTCGTAAGCGTTTTGAAGCCTGCTTGCAACAACCCAACGGTATTACCTACGAAGAGCATTTACGCATTGGCAACAATGAACTTTATGTAATGAGTGAGGCCTTTGTTGTGCGTAATGCTGCAGGCACACCTCAATACATCGTGGGTATTTCTAAAGATGTATCGGAGCTGCAAACACAAAAGCAACTTCTTGCCGAAAGTAAAAACATGCTACAAAGCATTATTAATAGTACCGATAATACCATTGTTTTATTACGCCCCGATTATACCATTGAGTATGTGAATAATGCTGCTCAAGCACATATTTACCGGTTAACAGGCAGGTTCTACCATATTGGCGATGATATCAGAAACTATTTTAATGAGCCAGCACGTAGTATTGGTATTGCACATGTAGAACAAATGGCAGCATCGGGCGAAGTGGTGAATTACGAACACAAGCTAACCTATCCCGATGGTGGTAGTGTATGGTTTAGCCGTCGCTACTATCCGGCTTACGATACCAAAGGCAGTTATGTTGGTTTTGTAATTGCTGCAAGCAATATTACCAGCCAAAAAGAGCATGAGTTAAAAATTCAACAACAGAACGCTGCGTTAAGAGAAATTGCTAAAATTCAAAGTCATGAAATACGCCGCCCCTTGGCCAATATCTTAGGGTTGGTACAAGTATTAGAATTAGAAGGCAAGCATAAAGATGTACCAGAAGATTTATGGGCATTACTTAAAGAAAGTACCCACGAACTCGATGGCATGATTCGCCAAGTAGTGAATAAGGCACATAACTTGTAGTAGGGTAATAAAACAACGATACCAATGCTTCAATGGTTACAACAAGTGTATTACGGTAATACCGTACTCGATTATTTATTGGTGTTAGCCGGACTGTTAGTGATTGGCCTGCTGCTGCACCTACTAAAATCGTTTGTAATAACCTATCTCAAAAAATTTACAGCGAAAACCACCAACGAGCTCGATGATGTACTGGTGAGTGCTATCGATAAGTTTATTGTACCACTAGGTTATTTAACCATCAATTACTTGCTTATTAACCGGCTTCGTATGCCGGCAGCACTCGATAAAACCATCGATACATTAATTTTTATTGTGTGGGTGTATTATGCTGTACGTATTGTGAACCATTCGTTGCATCATTCGCTGGTGTTGTATATGCGACATAAAGGCGAAAGCGAACAACGCATCACACAAGTAACCAGCATGTTACTCATCATCAAAGGAATTGTGTGGGTTATTGGCTTTTTACTATTCATTTCAAATTTGGGCGTTAATGTTGGTGCAGCGCTTACAGGGCTTGGTATTGGCGGTATAGCTATTGCATTAGCAACACAAAACATATTTGCCGACTTATTCAGCTACCTCGTTATTTTCTTTGATAAACCCTTCGAAGTAGGCGATGCTGTAACCGTTAATGGCAATATGGGAACGGTTGAAAAAATAGGTATCAAAACATCGCATGTTCGCAGTGTCGATGGGCAACAACTGGTGATCCCGAATGCAGAAATGGTGAAATCTACCATTCAAAACTTCAAGCGTTTAGAACGCCGACGTGTTGTATTTACCGTAAGTGTAACCTATCAAACCTCGCATGAAACCTTACAAACCATACCAACCCTTATCGAACATATTGTAGTGCAACAGCCACACGCCACCTTCGATCGCTGCCATCTGAGAACCTTATCTGATTCCAGCATCAATTTCGAAACCGTATACTTTATGGAAGATCCCGATTTTAAACTCATGGTCGAAACCCAACATAAAGTTTACCTTGCCATTATTGAAATTTTTAATAAAAATAATATTCAGTTTGCTTATCCAACACGCACCATCGAGTTAAAGCAAGTCGCAAAAGCATAACAGCACCTTACGGTAAATAATTTTTCTTGGAAAAAATATCTTATTATTGCACATAGAAAACGAGCAGTACCGTTATCTAACGCGTATTTCCTACCCGAGTTTTCTTCAATCGTATCAAGCTAAAATTTTCAACACTTTGTTTCATGTATGCCTTACGGCAAATGCTGTAGCGCCGTAACAAAGCAACTTATCTAACGATAATTACACATACTTATTTGATGACCACAACGTACGACATTCTGCAATTGAACGACATGCCACAGGAGCAACTTATGGATATTGCCCTGCAAATGGCCATTCCCAATGCTTTGAAACTGCAAAAGCAAGATCTTATTTATAAAATCCTCGATAAGCAAGCCATTGCATCGGGCGGTAGTAATGCTGCCGATGCCAACAATGGCCGCACTCGCAAGCGCAAGCTTATTAAAACAAGCACTGCCAACGCAACTGAAGAAGCCATTGTAATGAGCGACCCCGCACACGATAACAATGGCAACGCCAATAGCGAACAAGCCACCGAAAAGCCCGCCAAAGCAGCCAAACAAAGAGACGAAGCTGCTCCGCAAAACAATAAACGTGGCAGAAAGCCCGCCAAACAAGAATCAAATTCTGCTAAGGAAGCAGCTGCTACAACACCATCGCCTAATGCGAATGTTCAAACAGCTAAGCCAGCACACCGCGAACGTACCGATGAAGAAATGCTTGCCTTCGCCAGCACACTTTTCAACAGTACACCAGAACCAGAAGGCGTACCCGATGGCTTAACCTTAACCAGTGAAGATGAAGATGGCAACGATGACGATATCGATGCTATTGAAATGGGCGAAGGCATTACTACAAAACCTGCAACCAATACTGCTGAAGTAACAACGGCAACTCTGCCGCCACCGCCACAGCAACAACGCGAAAGAGAGCAGTTTCAACCCCGCCATCAACCACCGCCACGCCGCGAACCAGCCTTTAATATTGAGTTCGACGGTGTAATTCCTGCCGAAGGTGTATTAGAAATGATGCCCGACGGTTACGGCTTCTTACGCAGTAGCGATTATAACTATCTTTCTTCACCCGACGATGTGTATGTAAGTCCAAGCCAAATCAAACTATTTGGTTTAAAAACAGGCGATACCGTTGTGGGCACAGTTCGTCCGCCGAAAGAGGGTGAAAAATATTTTGCATTACTAAAGGTTGATCATATCAATGGCAAAACGCCAGAAGAAGTACGCGACCGTGTACCATTCGATTACCTAACGCCATTGTTCCCTTACGAAAAATTGAACCTCTTTACCACGCCCAACAATTACAGTACACGTATCATGGATCTTTTTACCCCTATTGGTAAAGGCCAGCGTGGTTTAATTGTTGCGCAACCTAAAGTGGGTAAAACCATGTTACTTAAAGAGGTGGCCAATGCTATTGCTGCCAACCACCCCGAAGTATATTTAATGGTAGTACTTATCGATGAACGCCCCGAAGAAGTAACCGATATGGAGCGTAGCGTTCGTGCCGAGGTATTAGCCAGTACTTTCGATGAGCCAGCAGAGAAGCACGTTAAAGTGAGCAGCATTGCCTTGCAAAAAGCAAAACGTTTGGTAGAGTGTGGCCACGATGTGGTGATATTACTCGATAGTATCACACGTTTGGCACGTGCTCACAACACGGTAGCGCCTAGCAGCGGTAAGGTACTTAGCGGTGGTGTTGAAGCCAATGCCATGCAAAAGCCAAAACAATTTTTTGGTGCAGCCCGCAAAATTGAACATGGCGGTTCACTTACCATTCTAGCGACAGCATTAATTGATACTGGTAGCAAAATGGATGAAGTGATTTTCGAAGAATTCAAGGGTACCGGTAACATGGAATTACAACTTGATCGTCGCTTGGCCAACAAACGCATTTTCCCTGCGATTGATTTAGTAGGAAGTAGCACCCGCCGCGATGATTTGCTTCTCGAAAAAGAAGTGTTACAACGCATGAACATTTTGCGTTTGTACATTAATGATATGAACACCGAAGAGGCTATGAGTGAGTTACTTAAGCGTATGCGTGGCACCAAAAGCAATGAAGAGTTTTTGGCCAGCATGAACGGCTAGTACCATTTTGTAAGCGTATACATATGTCGCAATGCAGCAGCGTTGCGACATATTTTTTCCAATATCTTTTATGATTACCTTACGGTAAATGCAATACCGCATCCACATTTACCGTAAGGTATAACAACTATTATTTGATTGACTTATAACGATGTTTTGACCATGACAACAACCCGCATTGAACACGATTTTTTAGGTGATAGAACGCTTTCTAACGAAGTGTACTATGGTGTGCAAACCTTACGAGCACTCGAAAATTTTAGTATCACCGGTATACCCATTAGCAAAGAACCTTTGTTCATAAAGGCATTTGCTATGGTGAAAAAAGCTGCAGCATTAGCGAACTACGAATGTGGTGTACTCACCGAAGCTAAAAAAGATGCTATTTGTTTTGCCGCCGATGAATTGATTGCTGGTAAGTACATCGATCAGTTTGTAAGTGATATGATACAGGGCGGTGCTGGCACTAGTTGTAACATGAATGTGAATGAAGTGATTGCTAATATTGGCTTAGAATTCATGGGCTATCAAAAAGGGCAGTACGAATACTTACACCCGAATAACGATGTTAACTGTAGCCAAAGCACCAACGATGCGTACCCTACGGCGTTCAGGTTGGCCGTGTACTTTAAAATCAATGGGTTTGTAACAGCTTTGGCAGCATTGCAGCAAGCTTTTTATGAGAAAGGACAAGCATTTGCCAGCGTACTAAAAATGGGGCGTACACAATTGCAAGATGCCGTTCCGATGACGCTCGGACAAGAGTTTAACGCATTTGCCACAACCCTTGGTGAAGATGTGCAACGCATGCGTGAAGCACAACAATTGGTTACCGAAGTTAACATGGGTGCTACTGCTATTGGCACTGGCGTGAATGCACCCGAAGGATATGCTCAAAAATGTATTTCGCATTTGGCGGCTATTAGTGGTGTTAACGTAACACTATCGGTTGATTTAATTGAAGCTACTTACGATACTGGTGCTTATGTTCAGTTAAGTGGTACTTTGAAACGTTGTGCTGTAAAGTTGAGTAAAATTTGTAATGACTTACGATTGTTGAGCAGCGGTCCGCGTACAGGTTTTAATGAAATTAATTTGCCACCAATGCAACCGGGTAGCAGCATTATGCCCGGTAAGGTAAATCCGGTGATACCAGAGGCCGTGAACCAAACTTGTTTCTATGTAATTGGTGCCGATCTTACCATTACAATGGCTGCAGAGGCAGGTCAGCTACAATTGAATGTAATGGAACCTGTAATTGGATTTTCGTTGTTTACATCGCTAGCATATATGACGAGTGCTTGCGATATGTTGCGTACCAAATGCGTTGTTGGCATTACTGCGAATGCCGATAGAACGAAAGATATGGTGATGAACAGCATTGGTATTGTTACCCAACTCAACCCGTTACTTGGTTATGAAGTATCGGCAAGTATTGCAGGCGAAGCGCTACAAACGGGCAAGTCGGTGCATGAAATTGTTGTTATAGAACGCAAGTTGATATCACAAGAAAAATGGGATGAGATTTATGCGTTAGAAAATTTAATTCATCCGAGGTTTATCAATAAATAGGGTAGTATGCTATAGTATCAACAATATGGCGGCCGCAGGCCGCCATATTGTTGATGTAGTAGTTACGATATACTTACGTAAATGATGACGCAGTTGCTACGCTTCTTCATCGAAGTATAATTTGTAATAATGTTTTCCACTCATTTCATCGTAGCCCTTTTCAATTAAATCGCGGCGACCGTGAATGTATACATGAAAGTTTTTATCGAGTTTTAGAATACTCTTAAACACCTTGCTCTGCTTTTTAACAGCGGCAACATGTATGGCGAACTCATCGCCTAGTACCACTTCATTGGCTTGTTGATAATGATGTTTAAACCGCTGAAAGCTATCTACCACCGCCTCGTGATGTAGCACTTCTTGTTCGAACTCTTGTAATGAAAATTGTTCTTTGGTTTTAAAATAATCGAGGCTACGCTGCATCAATTCAATTTGGTCGGTTTTTTGAACCTCAAATTGCTCTGGATATTCATTGGTTACAAATGAACGAATGAGTTGCAAATGCTCTTTGGTATGATGATACTGATTGGCAATGGGTTGTAGCTGCAAAAATTCGTCCATCCAATAACGCGTATCGTTGCTTTTATTGGTATTGTCTATCGCTAATACCCGAAAGCCATCGGCTGGGTCGGTATTTACAATAAGGCAGCCTTTATCGAGTTTATTGATATTAATGCCTTCATCGGCAGCTACCTCAAAACCTTTACCATGCGGAAATACTTTTAAGAAGGTTTCTTTGTTTTCGCTTTTAAATAAACCTAGTGCTTTGTAGGTTTTTCCATCGAGCATCACATCGTTGAAAAGTGTAACATACAATTCTCCTTCTTTCACTTTGCTGTGGGTGCTTTTGCTGTAGAGAAATTGTGCTAGCAAAGCACTGTTAGCTTCAAAGCTGCTGCTATCTTCAAATATGGCATGAGCAAAGTGGTATACTTCGTTCATGGCCACATCGCTAATGTGTGTAAAGTGATATTGCTCATGCTCATTGAAGGCATGTAAAAAGTACTTCACCAACATACTTTGTACCAATGCATCGTTCAAGGTAAGTGCATTGGCCGATAGCTTCAAATGCTCGCCACGTGTAGGGTTGCCTACTTTATGAACAATGGCTTTTTCTATAACAACACTGTCTATTCCTGTCATGATGCTGCGAAGATAGCAGTGGCAATGATGTAGACGTTCATCAACATTTACGTAAGTGCATCTATCACTTGTATGGCTTTGGTGATGCGTTGTTCGTAGCTTCCATCAATAATTACGAAGGGTAGCGCTTGCGCTTCTAATATGCTTTTATAGTAATGAAATAACTCAATACGTTGCAACTCGTTGGGGTATTCTCGCAGGCCATCTTGCACCCAGGGAATATCGGGCTTGCAAAGCAAGTACAAGCTAAACTGTTGTTGTTGCGCTTGTTCAATAATGTAAGGATGACAATTACCAAACACATACTCACACCATACTTGCATTACAATCATTTCTGTATCTACAAAAAAATGTTGGTGATGGGCTGCGGTAGCCATTTGCCGTAAGGCATGTATTTGCTGTTGCTGTGCTGTTGCAATATGCAATAGCGTTGGGTAGTTGTAAGCTTGTCCGTGTGTAGTGAGGTAATTTCGGGCATATTCGGTACACCAATAACATTGGTAATGCTGTGCTAGTTGCTCGCAAAGAGTGCTTTTGCCTGTGCTTTCTGGGCCAATAACTGCAATGTTATGCATGCTTTGATTTTTTATACCAGCTATACCAACCCATTACTGCCATAACCAACAATATGGCATATTGTACGCTTGTAAATACGAGGCCTTTGGTGAAATAGAGTGGTATGCTTGTGATATTGGTAAGTATCCACCAGTACCAGCTTTCTACTTTTTTTTGGGTCATGAGCCACATGCCTGTAAATGCTGTTGCAGCTGCAAAGGCATCGGGCAAGGGCAGTGCACCTGCAGCAAAGTAAGTTTTAAAACTGCTAATGCAACCAAAGAGTATCACAAAACATATGGCGAAAAATGCTACTTGTTGCAACCACTCTTTATAATTGCTTCGGGTAACATGTAGTGTTATTTGTTGTTGCTCGTTGCGGCGGCTCCATTGGTACCAGCCATAAATACTCATAACAGTGTAATAGGCATTCACCGTAGCCTCGCCTGGTAGGTGAAACTTGAACGATAGATATACGTATGCAATCGTATTCACTAAACCAACCGGATACACCAGAATATGTTCTTTACGCGAAAAGTAAACGCTCATTAAACCAGCGATTGCTGCTACCGCTTCTAGTGGTGTAGTGGCAACTAATCCGGCAATAAAACGTTCTGTAATGGTGTGCATTGCTGCAAACCTAAGTAACCCGTTTAATTTATCGGTCTTTTGGTTGTAATTTGCCAAGTTGCAAACTATTGATATATGGCTTCGTATAAAAAACTCGCTGTTATAAATGCTATCGCTTTTTTGGTAGCACTAACACTATCGCAAATGAGTGCTATACCGGGTGTACTGGCCGATGCTTCGGTATCGAGTATCAGCGGTAAGTATCCAACCTTGTTTACGCCAGCAGGTTTTACGTTTGCCATTTGGGGTGTTATTTACATTGGACTTATTACCATGGTTGTACATCAATTATGGTGTGCCTTTAAATGCGATGCAACACATGAAAGCAACATCGCCTTACGGCAAATGGGCTACGCGTTTGTGATTAACAACGTAGCAACGGCTTTGTGGAGTTGGTTTTGGGTGAACGATGCTATTGGTATTGCTGCACTATTAATAACCTTGCAGCTGATTACGCTATTATACATTGCCTTGCGAGTGCCGCTACGATTGAAAGGGGCAAGCAGCAAACAATTGTGGTTGGTATTGATACCGCTGAGTATTTACTGGGGCTGGATTTGTATTGCTACCATTGCAAATTGGTCGTGTTACTTGGTTACGTTACCACAGCCTTTGTTCGGATTTTTACCGCAAGGTTATGCAACTGTATTGTTAATGGTAGGTGTTGTAATTGCTTGGTGGGTGTTAGGGCGCATGCATAATTATGTGTTGCCACTGGTATTTGTGTGGGCATTTTTTGGTATCGCCGCGAAGCGGGTACAGTTGTTGAACGGGCCTGGAAGTATTGCTGTGAATAATGCAGCACATGTGGCTATAGGCTTATTGGTAGTAGCATTATCGTTATATGTAATACAGCAACGTAAGCCTGCTAAGGCATAATTATTTTGTAGGTACGTACAAAATTTCTACGCTTACTACACCATCTTTAATCATATCAATTTTTCGGGCGGCGGCTTTGCTTAAATCAATGATACGACCGGCTACAAACGGGCCACGATCGTTGATTTTAACCACTACCGTTTTGTTATTCTTAAGGTTGCGAACGGTTACAATAGTGCCAAACGGCAGTGTGCGATGGGCTGCAGTGAATTTGCTACCACGATACACTTCGCCACTAGCGGTTTTTCGGCCTTCGTATTTTTCGGCGTAATAACTGGCTTTGCCGGTTGCCTTCTGTACTTTTTTGCCTCGATAGTATTCGCTTTCTGAAGGAATACCACGCTTTCCACAGCTGATAGCAAGTAACAGCACCATGCAACACAGCATTAGCGAAATGGATATTTTTCTAAGCATATTCAAATTTATCACTATAAAAATGGCTATTTTCTTGCGTGTATAAGTACCTTACGGTAAATGTGTTTGTACACACCATCACATAGTTATGTGATTGCTATTGCCTTATTGAAATGGTTGTTTTGCTAAAAATATGTGTATGTCCTCTGTAACTCAACGCGTTATTGCCATTGCATGTGTACTTCTAGTACCATTGATAACAGTACTATATGGTAACTATTGGGTGGACGATAACAGCATGCTGCGGGTATGGTCGTTCACAACATGGTGTTGGTTGCTACCGGCAATACCTTTTTTATGGTGGCAGCATACCATGGGCTTGCCTGCTTTCTCATGGTCAACATTTACCGTAAGGTTATGGAAGCCATGGCTTATAGGTGTTGCGTTTGGCGTGGCCGATGTGTTGATCATCAAATGCATTATGCACCCACAACCTTACGATAGCTTGCCGCCTTTTTTGCAACCATTTCCGTACAGCATTTTCTTATATACGGCTGGCGCCATAGAGGTTGAAGTGTATTATCGATTAATTCCGTTAGGCTTGGCTTTGTGGGCAATTCAAAAATGGGTGCCCGCCCGCTGGCAAACATTTGTTTTTAGCCTTGTTGCAGTACTTACCGCTTTAAGAGAGCCGCTAGAGCAATGGCCAGATGGTGCGTGGTGGTTTGTAGTCTATGCTTTGGCGAGTGGCCTTGCAATGAATGTGTTGCAAGCATTGTATTTCAAGAGGCAAGGGTTTTTGGGCACGTTGGTATTGCGTTTGGGGCACTATAGCATATGGCACATTGCTTTAGGCATGTATGTGTCGTGGGTGGAATTGGCACGGTAAACTTCACATGTTTATGTGATTGCTCAGCCACCAACTTTAAAGTTGCTTTGCACTACCAAATTGATGATCTTAAACTATGTATTATGTCTACCACATCCTTTAAAACGCTTTACTGTAAAACAGTATTTGTAGCTGCAGCCGTAGTGGTAGTTACCATGCTATACCTTGCTGTGCAGTCGCGGGTGGCCGATTGTTGCCATCCTGTGGGTTCGGTTGCCGATAGCCACACCACTATGGTACAAACTGTGTTTGGAATGTGGTTTAGATTATAAAATGTCATCACTTAGCATGCTAACCGTAACAACCATTCCGCTCACATTTACGCAAGGAAACCACACCGAAATCATCCATCCTACCATTGTACAGCACAATGATGCAGTATTGTTAATTGATGTGGGTTATTTGGCAACATTGCCCCAGCTATGCTTAGCCTTACGGCAAATGAACTTGCAGCCAGCACAACTTACCGGAATTTGCATTACACACGACGATATAGATCATATTGAGGCGCTTGCTGCCGTTGCTAACCTTGCACCACAGGCGGCTATTTATGCTCACGCCTTAGAAATACCTGCTTTACAAGGCGATGTACCTTCAGAACGATTGATGCAAGCCCGATCTAGTTTACCAAGCTTACAACACGCCGATGCCGCAACACAACAATGGGCTGCAAGTTTTATAGCAGCGCAGGAGGCCATTGAACGAGTGCCTGTAACACATGCTGTAGACGATAAAACCATGATTGAAAATACACTGATGGCTATTGCAACGCCGGGGCACACTAAGGGCCATACAGCTTATTACATCCCCGAAAGCCAAACACTTATAGCTGGCGATGCTGTGGTAATACTAGATGAATATACTTTGGGTATTGCAAATCCACAATTTACGCTCGATCTTACAGCAGCCATACGTAGTGTTGCTACACTTACACACTTACCCATACAACAACTCATTTGCTATCATGGCGGTGTTTTCAAGGGTAATGTGCAACAAGCGTTAACAACACTATTGCAGCAATATAGGGAGCAAACACCTTTATAATGGCTACCCTGCGTAGCTACTTTAAACCATCAGACCATTACTTGAAGCCTTCCATGAAACAATTACTTTGTATAATACTACTGCTCTTTTTGCTGAGTGGAGTATATGCTCAGAAAACTCCATTAAACGACAGCAATCTTATACCCAATAAGGTTCGCATGCGTACTGAAAAGTGGCAAGGAGCAACTGTTGTTAAAGTAGTGAAAGATGCCAGTGTACAAGAAGCCGATGAACCAACCTTTGTGAGCATAAAAAATGTAACACTCCAAAACGGTATTATTGAAGTAGATGTTTTAAGTAGGTTATTGCCAACGGCAACTGCCAACGATCGTGGATTTATTGGGGTTGCATTCAGAATTAATGACAACAATACCAAGTTCGAGTGTATTTATTTGCGACCTACGAATGGTAGGGCAGAAGATCAGTTACGTCGCAACCATTCGATACAATACTTTTCATATCCAGATTTTAAATTCACACGACTAAGAAAAGAGAGTCCAGAAAAGTATGAGTCTTATGCCGATATGACGTTAAACAGATGGATAAAGCTTCGTATCGTTATTAAAGGGAGTCAAGCCAAACTTTTTCTCGACAACAATACCCAACCAGCACTCATTGTTAACGATTTAAAACACGGAGCCGATGCTTTTGGCGCCATTGGATTCTTTGTAGATGTTGGTACAGAAGGATATTTTAAAAACCTAAAGGTTACACCTTTTAACTAATGGTCAATCAATCAAATTAGAATTTCGAAGGCTGCATTACTATAACACATACTAGCACTACGATAAAACCAATGAAACAATTAATATGCTATCTACTGTTATGCTGTACTGTAATGCCTGCCTTGCAAGCACAAATGCTTACGGTTGCAACATATCAGTATGCTACAAACAACCGTATCGATAACATTACGCCTTTAGCAAAGCACCTAACAGCAACTTTAGGTATTCGAACACAAGTTAAAAGCTATCCTAATGTGCAAGCACTGATTGCTGGCATACAAAACAACGAAGTTGATATAGCACTTATTAACACTTTTGGATACATGTTGTTAGTACAAAATGCTAATCCTACCCAACCTTGCGCTGTATTACAAGTGCCCCCGCAAGTAGCGAATAACTACACTACGGCATTTGTTACACAGCATAATACGAATATTACGAGCATAGAGGCGCTGTATGCACAAGCAGGTTCATTGCGTTTATCCTTGGTGGCTGCGGGCTCTACTTCGGGCAATTTAATACCGCGATTGAAGCTAGCTGGCATGGGCATCGGCAATCCTGAAAAGCAGTTCCTGCAATTTCAATATGGTGGTAATCATACCTCAACATTACAGCTATTGCTCCGCAACAGTGCCGATGTGGTTGCCATAGGAAGTACCACTTATTTTGATATGATAAAAGATAGTGCCGTTAACGCAAAACTGAAATTGTTATGGCTTTCACCAGAAATTCCATTGGGGCCTGTATTGTTACATCAAAGATTACCAACGGCAATGCAGCAGCAAATACAGCAATGCTTGCTGGCTTTGCACCAAACCAATCCTACTGCTTTGGCAAGCGTTAAAGCCGGGTGGACGGAAGCTTATCAGGCAACACAATACATCGCAATCGATACTGGTTATTACCAAAAGTTATATCAACAGTTAGGCAATCCTGCTTTGTTGCAGCCCATACTGCAGCAGTTTGCACCATAAACCCTTGCAAGTAACCAACTTGCTTTTTTCCAACAATAACGGGGCTGCGTAGCAGCCCCGTTTGTATGATTTTAACCTTACGGTAAATGCTGTAGCGTTGTTACCTCATTTACCGTAAGGTACGAATACATGATCGATCTATTAGTCATCTCCTTCTTCACCCGCTGGAAGGGCTGTTCCCTGAGCAGCAATAATAGCAGCTCTTATTTTGGCCTCAATAGCAGCTTGTAGTTCTGGATTATCGTTCAGCAGTGTTTTAACTGCATCTCTACCTTGACCAAGCTTATTACCATCGTAGCTAAACCAGCTACCACTTTTTTGAACAATACCCAATTCCACACCCATATCAATAATTTCCCCCACTTTGCTAATGCCTTCTCCGAAAATGATATCGAATTCGGCACTGCGGAAAGGTGGTGCTACTTTGTTCTTTACCACTTTCACCTTCACACGGTTACCAATGGCGGCATCGCCATCTTTTATTTGCTGACTTCTTCTAATATCAATACGCACCGAAGCGTAGAATTTTAAGGCATTACCACCAGTGGTAGTTTCGGGGTTGCCGAACATTACACCAATTTTTTCACGCAACTGGTTAATGAAAATACACACCGTGTTGGTTTTACTGATGGTAGCAGTAAGCTTACGCAAAGCTTGGCTCATTAAACGAGCTTGTAAGCCCATTTTACTGTCGCCCATTTCGCCTTCTAGTTCGCCCTTGGGTACTAACGCTGCAACAGAATCGATTACTACCACATCTAACGCACCACTTAAAATTAAACGATCGGCAATTTCTAAGGCCTGCTCACCATAATCGGGTTGTGAAATCAAGAGATTATCTACATCAACCCCTAATTTTTGAGCGTACACACTATCAAAAGCGTGTTCGGCATCAATAATGGCGCAGATACCACCTTTTTTCTGAGCTTCTGCAATTACATGTGTGGCCACAGTTGTTTTACCAGAACTCTCAGGGCCGTATATTTCAACAATTCTGCCTTTGGGTAAGCCACCAATACCTAATGCAGCATCTAAACCAATAGAACCTGTGCTAATTACTTCGTGGGCTACTGCACCCTTTTCGTTCATTAGCATTACGCTGCCTTTGCCAAAGTCTTTATCAATTTTATCGATTGTTAATTTCAGTGCCTTTAACTTATCTGCATTGGTACTCATGCGAATTTTATTTTTTTGATGGTGAACAAAATTATTTGATTCTCTGATATTTTGCTAAAATATTTAGACAAATTTATTTTTCACCTTACGGTAAAAAAACTTGGCAGTGTTACCATGGACTCCTATATTTGCCACCCGAACAAAAAATGGTGCGGTAGCTCAGTCGGTAGAGCAAAGGACTGAAAATCCTTGTGTCGGCGGTTCGATCCCGCCCCACACCACAAAAAAGTCATGCTAATTAAGCGTGACTTTTTTTATTTACCGTAAGGTATACTACCAAAAAAAGCTACCCGAAGGTAGCTTTCAAACAATCTAATAGTATGTAACGCAGCTTACAAGTAAGTACGTAAGTGTGCTTCTAATTCGGTAGTGGTAATGGGCACACCCATGATTTTATGATAGCCTTTGGCATCGATCAAAAACTCGCTTCTAATGACTTTAATAAGTTGCCCGTTGTTAATTTCTGGAATAACTACATGCTCAAAGTTGCGTAAAATGCTGCCAAGGTTTTGCGGGAACGGCCTAATGTAGCGGAGGTGTGCATGGCTCACAGCGTGGCCTTCGGCTTGTAGTGTTAATACTGCACTTTTAATGGCACCGTAAGTACTACCCCAACCGAGCACCAATACCTTTCCTTTTTCGGGGCCGCTATCTAATGTTTGTTCGGGAATGTATTGGGCAATGGTATCTACCTTTTCTTGGCGAATTTTCACCATCAGCTGGTGGTTATCGGGGTCGTAGCTAACATTACCAGTAATATTTTGCTTTTCTAAACCGCCAATCCGATGCTCTAAACCGGGTGTACCTGGCAATACCCACGGACGTACCAATTTTTCATCGCGGAGGTAGGGGTGAAATTGTGTTTCGTTATCGGCAAGTGCCTTTTTAAAGGCAATGTTAATGGGTGCCAAATCGCTTTCTTGCGGAAAGCGCCAAGGTTCTGCACCATTGGCAATGTAACCATCGCTTAAAAATATCACGGGCGTCATGTGTTGCACAGCAATACGGGCAGCTTCATACACCGCACTAAAGCAATCGCTTGGCGTGCTTGCCGCGACTACAGGCATTGGGCATTCGCCATTGCGGCCGTATAACGCCTGTAGCAAATCGCTCTGTTCTGTTTTGGTAGGCAAGCCAGTGCTTGGTCCGCCACGTTGTACGTTTACAATCACCAATGGTATTTCCAGCATTACTGCCAAGCCCATAGCTTCGGTTTTCAAAGCCATGCCCGGCCCGCTGGTTGTAGTAACGCCAAGGCTGCCACCGTAGGCGGCACCAATAGCTGCGGTAATGCCAGCAATTTCATCTTCTGCCTGAAACGTACGAACACCAAATGTTTTATGCTTGCTTAATTCGTGTAAAATATCGCTGGCTGGCGTAATAGGGTAGGTGCCTAAAAATAGCGGAAGGCCACTTTTTTCGGCCGCAGCAATTAGGCCATATGCAAGTGCCTGATTACCCATAATACTGCGGTACGTACCTGCTGGTAGTTTGGCTTTTTCAACACGGTACCTTGCGGTAAATGTTTCGGTAGTATCACCATAATTATAACCCGCTTGTAGTACTTTGATATTGCTTTGTAAAATGGCCTCTTTCTTACCAAATTTTTCTTCTAAAAAGGCGATAGTACTTTCTAGATTTCGATTGTACATCCAGTATAAATATCCGAGTACAAACATGTTTTTGGCACGGTCTTTTTCTTTGGTGCCCAGCTCGTTAGCATCTTTCAATGCTTCACGAACCATTTTGGTAACATCTATTTTAATCACCTCATAACTATCGAGGCTGCCATCTTCAAGCGGATTAACCCCATCGGCGTAGTTGGCTAATCGTAAGTTTTTAGCATCGAACCCATCGGTATTGGCAATAATTTTACCGCCAGGTTTTAAACCCTTTATATTCACTTTTAGCGCAGCGGCATTCATGGCAACGAGCACATCGCAGGCATCGCCTGGTGTGTAAATGCGTTCGCTGCTAAAATGTAACTGGAAACCACTTACACCGGGCAGGGTACCTTGTGGTGCACGAATTTCGGCCGGAAAATCGGGGAAGGTGGCTAAATCGATACCTAATAAAGCGGTATTGTTGGTGAATTGCTGACCGGTAAGCTGCATACCATCGCCACTGTCGCCAGCGAACTTAATCACTACATCTTTCAGTAATTCTTCTTTTATCGTTGTGCTCATGTGCTTGCGTTATCGCCTCATAATTTGTGGGCAAAGTTAACCGATAGCAGCATAGCAGCGCCTTGCGTTTATGGGAAATATAGGATAAGCGTATGCTAGTATTCGATGAAAAATTGTGAATCAGCGTATCTCGAATTCTATTACCCATTTCAAAGCCTATAAAAATTGCATGGCAATAGGGGAATATGAAATAAAGGTCATAGTAATGCTTTTATCTCAGCTATCTGAGCGTCTGTCGACTTGTTTTTAGCAACGTAATATTTACTTTTTTTAATCAGTATCAAATGCCCCCAACTTATATCGTTTAAAGTAAGCTGTAGTCCACCCAACGTATTTAGCTCTGCCATTATGTTTTTAAGTACTTTGTTTTGAGGATTAATTTCAATGAGTTTGTATTTTTTTGGGTAGTGTTTAATAGGAAAAATGTAGTAATACAACGTGCTACTGTATTTTTCTCTTACTTTTTTGATAATATCGTTTTCTGTATCTAAATATTTTCTTTCAAACCAAACAACGAATTTGTAATTCGGGATTTTGCTGAAACTATCAATAATAGTAGGAAGTTTGTCCATACATGGCTTACACCATAAAGCTGTGAGATAAATGATATAATTGCTTGTATCATTTTTTGTTGTGGCTATATCAAATTCAGGTAGTTGAGCTTTGCTGTCTAAGGAAAAATATAAAAAAGAAAATAAAAATAAATATAGATATTTCATAACTATTTGTCTTTCAATACCTTCAGCTTTTGTGTCTGTAGCAGTATTTCCTAAACTACAGATTATCGCAGATAAAAGTGCAGCCACGGTTAACAAATAAAGCAAGTGCAAATATCTAATAAATCTGACTTAATTAATTGTTAGTACTTTAAAATATGTTTTGTTTTTTTACTGCTTTTATCTACAGCTCCCAACCCGCTCTGTAGGTGTTACGAACAAACTGATTGGCTGCATCAAAATTGGTGATGCGTAGCTGTTGTGCATCCCACAATAAAGGTTGCCTGCCCGGAAAGCGTGGACTGCTTTGCTGCTGCTCAAACTGCCAGCTCCGTAAAGCCAAATTGCCAATTAAAATACTTTCTACAAAAGGCCCCGCATAACTAAAAGGACTGCTGGTAACGCCTTTTCCATAACCAGCCATACAGGCATTTACCCATTGTAGATAATGCCCTTCAGGTACTTTAGGTATGGTACCTTGCGGTAAATGTTCTTTCGAGCGGGAGGTAGGTAATAAGGTAGGCTTGCTGGCATAACAGCCCGCCATCATTTTGCCTTTTGTACCAATGAAAAGTACACCACCGTCGCCGTTGCCCATTGGCTCGTTAGGCAGTAATTCTTCGGGGCGTTCGGGTAACAAGCCACCATCCATCCACGTAAGGCTAATCGGTGCCTGCGTTTGTTGGTTACGGTATTTTAAATGAATGATAGATGCCGGTGGACAGCTATCGCCATACATGGTTTCGCTCCACATACGAGTATAAGTGGCTGGAACGCTACATTCTACTGCGTAGGGATGGTTAATTGGTAGTATGCGAAATACAGGATCAAGTATATGACAAGCCATATCGCCGAGTGCACCGGTACCAAACTTCCACCAACCACGCCAATTGAAGGGGTGGTATGCCGGATTGTATTCGGTGTAAGCAGCGGGACCTAACCATAAATCCCACTGTAGGTGTGAGGGCACATCATATTTACCGTAAGGTGTAGGAATGCCTTGCGGCCATACGGGTCGGTTGGTCCAGGCATAAATTTTTGTTACCTCGCCAATGAGGCCTTGTTGGTACCACTCCATCATTGTACGAACACCATCGCCACTGGCACCTTGATTACCCATTTGGGTAACCACCTTGTAGTAGGCAGCAGCTTCGGTGAGCTTGCGAGCCTCTTCAATGCTATGGGCTAAGGGCTTTTGTACATACACGTGCTTGCCTAGCTGCATGGCGGCAAGTGCGGCAACCGCATGGGTGTGATCGGGGGTGGATACGCAAACTGCATCGATATTGTTTTTTTCTTTGGCAAGCATTACCCTGAAATCGTTGTAATAGCTTGCGTTAGGAAAGCGTTTAACGCTGTTGGCAGCCATTTTATCATCTACATCGCAAAGACTTACAATACGTACGTTACTACTTTTTGAAAACTCTATCAAATCGCTTTCGCCTTTGCCACCAACGCCAATGCCAGCAATGCGAAGTTGGTCGCTGGGTGCTGTATAGCCGCGTCCTAAAACATGCCTCGGAACAATAAAAAATCCGGAAGCTGCAAGGGCTGTTTGCTGTAAAAATTTACGACGTGATGCTTGGCTCATGGCTGCTCATTTACGTAAGTGAAACGTTATTATTGTAATGGGCTTAAATGCATATTTTAAGCTCTTGCTCGCTGTAGGCAAGCTGGTATTGTGCTAGCACATCGGCTGGTACGCCCTTCCATTCGTTCGGTTGGTTGCCTACATAGCCTAAGTCTTTCACACCCATTTCGCTGGTGTAAAATGCCGTTACGGTTAGGTTGCGTATAAGGTTAAAAAATGAAACACCTTGTTGCATGTTGCTGGCCGCTTTTTCGGGGTAAGCAATAGCATCGATAATAGTAATTTGTTGCTGTTGGGTGAGAGCAATAAAAGCTTTTTGATATTGCTTTAATGCGTAATTATCGAGCCATTTTAAGCCGCCGCGAAGTGGTGTTTGGTAGTAGGTCATTTCTTTCACGATAAAGCCAATGAACTCGGGTACTTTGGCATCGGTAGCACTACCACTCACATCATCTTTCGGGATGATGATATCGGCCAGAACGGTAATGGTTGCCATTTCGTGCGGTGTAAAAAAATCGGGCATGGCTTTGAGTTGCGCTTCATGCGCTGCTTCTTCTTGCATACGGTCGGGGCCGCTACCTGTAGCTGGCACACTGTTTTTGCTATCATCGGCATTGGTATTGCAGGCAGCAGTAAGTAATGCTGTACCGCTTAAAGTGCCGAGTGCAATGGCTTTTAAGGTATCTCTGCGTTTCATGGCTTTGTATTTAGAGATTACGCTGTTTCATTTGATCGATAATATACTCGCTGGCTCGCATACTCAATGCCAAGATGGTCCATGTAATATTTTTATCGGCCTGCGATACAAAGGGGCCACCATCTACTACGAATAGGTTTTTGCAATCGTGTGCTTGGTTAAACTTGTTTAAAGCCGAGGTTTTAGGATCGTTACCCATACGAACGGTACCTGCTTCATGAATAATCTTGCCCGGACTTTCGAGACCATAGTTGTTTTCTGGTCCATCGCTATTGCCCCAGGTGATAACGGCGCCCATATTATGCATGATTTCAGCAAAGGTTTCTTTCATGTGCTTGGCCTGCTGTATCTCATAGTCGCTCCACTTTACGTGAAAACGTAGTACAGGTATGCCGTACTGATCAACCACATTCGGATCGATTTCGCAGTAATTATCTTTTCTTGGGATGGCTTCACCTCTACCAGCCATGCCAACACTAGCACCGTAGAAAAAGCGAACATCTTCTTTTAGCGAAGCACCATAACCGCCAGCGGGTTTTTGTTGGCCATTAACTACATACTTGCCGTTGAGGTTTTGCATATCGAAGCCAAAACCATAACTCGGTTGGCTCATGCCGCCCCAGTATTCAATATGGTATCCTCTTGGGAAGTTAAGCTTCTTGTTATCGAGCCACCAAGGGGTATAAATATGCATGCCGCCTACACCATCTTCGTTATATCGCTTGCGACCAAACAATTGTGGCAGTACACCACCCATGGCTGCACCTGTGCTATCGTGTAGGTATCGGCCCACAACATCGCTACTGTTGGCTAGCCCGTTCGGGTGACGCTTACTTTTTGAATTGAGCAGCAGACGTGCACTTTCGCAAGCGCTAGCAGCTAAAATAACCACCCTGCCATTCACTTGATATTCTTGTAAGTCGTCTTTACTTACGTAAGATATACCTGTTGCTAAGCCTTCACTATTGGTAATGACTTCTCGAGCCATCGCATTGGTGAACACATCGACCTTACCGGTTGCAAGGGCAGGTTTTACCAATACAGAGCTAGCCGAAAAATCGCCATAAACCATGCAGCCTCTGTTGCACTGACTGCAATAGAAGCATTTGCCACGTTGGGTTGTAGCTTCTTGCAATGGCTGTGTTAAAATAGAAAGTCGCGACGGAATTACAGGGATACCAACACCTGTAGCTGCTTTTTTGATCATTAATTCGTGCAGGCGTGGCTTGGGTGGTGGCAAGAAGATACCATCGGGGTCGTTTTCTAAGCCTTCGTTGCTACCAAATACACCAATGATGCGATCAATACGATCGTAATAAGGTTTGATGTCTTCATAACCAATTGGCCAATCGTCGCCAAGACCATCAATACTACGACGTTTAAAATCTTTAGGACCAAAACGTAAAGAGATACGTCCCCAGTGATTGGTTCTTCCACCTACCATACGTGCCCGCCACCAGTCCCACTCGGTACCTTCGGCTTTGGTGTAGGGTTCGCCATCTATTTGCCAACCCCAGTAGCTAGCATCGAAATCGCCAAATGGTCTGAAACGGGTGCTAGCACCACGCCGAACACTATCCCACGGATTTTTAAGTTGGGTAATATTTTTAGCCGGGTCGTACATGGGGCCTGCTTCTATCAGCGCCACTTTGAGACCGGCCTTACTAAGCATGTATGCGGCCATACCGCCGCCGGCACCCGAACCCACAATAACAGCATCGTATTGGGTGGGTTGTACTTTTATTTGAACATCTCCCATAAGCAAAGCATCGTTGTGCGTAAGATACTTTGCTTACGTAATTCAACGATGCTGTTTCGGTAGAAATAATTTGTGGCGTGGCCGTTGCGTTTTCATTTGCCGTAAGGCGTTGTTTATCATCTGTTTGTACCTTACGGTAAATGCTTAGCCTACGAGCACATTCCTGTTAAAGCTTTCTTCAAGAGATATGAGTGTTTCGGTGCGTTCGATGCCTTTTATTTTTTGTAACTCGTCGTGTAGTACGTAGCGCAGCTGTTGGATATCTTTGCATACCACTTCTACAAACATACTGTAGTTGCCGGTGGTGTAGTTAACGCGTACAATTTCGGGTATGCGGCGAAGTTCTTTAGCTACGGTATCGTAGAGGCTACTTTTTTCGAGGTATATGCCAATGAATGCAATTACATCGTAACCGAGTTGCTTTACATCTACGTGCAGGCGAGTACCTTTTACTACGCCCATTTCTTGTAGCTTTTTAATGCGTACGTGAATTGTACCACCAGATACGAAGAGTTTTTTGCCCAAATCGGCGTAGCTGATGGTGGCATCTTCCATCATGCTTTGTAAGATTTGGTAGTCTAATTTGTCGAGTACAGGTTTTGCAGCCATTTTAGCAATCTTTTTTTGTTGTTTTCAAAGCAAAGAAAGCAATTTTTAAACAATTTCAAAAGTTTAAAAATTTTCTTTGAAAAATTACTATTGAATTGGCTGTTTGGTTTAATATTGCTCTATCGAAAACGAACAATAGTTCTTTACACTGTGGGGTGATGAAATTTTTGGCAGACATGCCCTCTTGTCTCGGGGGTGAGGAGTTCAGGATAAACGTTGAGTAATGCCGGTGTAACTGCAGATACATCGACTGGGGTCGACCACCAGTTTGAACAGATTAGCTCTCTGTTCTCTTTTTTGCTCAATAGCTAACTGCCTCGTGTAGGTTCGAGCCCTACCCCTACAGCAACAAAATGCCACGCATTTAGCGTGGCTTTTTTATTTACCGTAAGGTATAAGTATTGTTTTAGTGGTATAAATCGCGGCCTAAGTTGATGCCAATTTTGAATTGTATACCCCAATAGGCATCTTTTGAGTTAGCGCTACCGCGTGGATTGGTGGCAGTTGGTGTGCTGGGCGCCGTAGGATCTACCTCGGGTGAACGATAATACAATGCTCTGGCCCAAGCTGCTTGCTGTGGTGAGAGGTACTGATCGAATAGTGCCGGATCGATGTAGGTGCTGCTCACATCGTCTAAATAATCGGTGCTGGTAAAGCGGTACATAAACTCTGCACGCAAGTTGATGCGTTGGCTCACTTCATATTTGAAACCAATACCTACGGGTATGGCGGTTTGTCCTAAGTTGTACTTTTCACGTGTGCTTTTATAAGGCTCAAAGCCTTGGCCCTCTGTGCTAAGCGGCTGTAGGTTAATCCATTTGCCGTTAAGATATGCCTGAGGGTTGTATTGAAAGTAAGTGTAACCAGCTAGTAAATAAGGTGAGAAACTGGGCATATTGTCTTTATAAGCCAACATAAAAGGGTGAAATTCACCAATAATGCTTATTTCATTGATATTGCTGCGAAAGCTAAGGTTGCGATTGTACTGCGGTGCTCCTTTGCCAGCAAGGCTGTCGGCGGCTTCAATGCGGCCCCAGTTGAATTCTAAACGAGCGCCAATAAAGTTCTGGTATAAAAAACCAGCATAAAAACCGCCCGATAAATTTGAATTGGTAGTAGTGAAACCTTTCTTGCCGAGGTCGGTCATGCAATTCATGATACCTACCTGGGCACCTACTTCCCAAATAACATCTTTATCGAGATGACGATCATTATAATAGTAATACTGGCTATAGGCTTTTGGCGAAACTAAAACCAGCGTTGCTAAGGCCAATAAGCCAAACCAATGCTTTTTCATAAGCAGTGTAACAAAATTTCTGGGCAAAATACGATGAACGAATGGATAACGAATGTATAAGCAGTAATATTTCGTGATTCTGGTTATTTAATACTACTGTAACGCGTTACCCTGCGTCCGATATTGAATACAAATTTCAGGTTGAAAGAGTAAAAACCATCGTTACGAAGGTTACTACCACGGCGTTCGCCAGTGCTTAACGTATTGCCTGGCCTCCACTGACGCTTGAACAAACGTTCTGCGAGTGCTGCCATTTGAGCATTGGGTAAGTAACGATAAAACTCTTGTGGATTAATATAAGTAGAGTTGATATCATCTAAATAGTCGGTTTCTGTAAAGCGATACAAAAACTCAACTTTAATGTTAAAGGTTTTATCGAAATCATACTTAGCACCTAAACCTACTTGATAACTTTTTGAGCGATTACCATACACTTGCCTATCGGGGTATGTAGGAAAACCTTGCCCTTCTGTACGTAAGCTTCTCAAGTCGTACCACTGCCCGTCTAAATAAGCCTCGGGGTTATAAGTGAAAAAACCGGCACCCACTACTACATAAGGTTTTAACAGCGGATCGTAATAGTGGAATCTTTTATTAAGTACAATGAAGGGATAGAATTCAATAGCCGCCGCAAACTCGTTGATATTAGTACGATAACTCAGGTTGCGCTTTACTAGCTTATCTGTGAAATTGAGCGTATCGGCTTCGCGGCACATGCCGGCTGTGTATTCTAGCCTTACGGCAAAATAGCGTGTGAAGTTGGCGGCAATGGTAACACCACTGTTAAACTGCATGGTGCGGGTGTTAAAGCTTTCGCTTAAGTCGGTACTACCATTCATGGTGCCAATAAATGCCGATGCCTCAATGTAAAAAGGTTTTGAAAGTGTTCTTCTGCTGTGAGCTTGTGCAACAGAATCGCCAAAGGTTTTGGGTATACGTGTTTCAGAAGGACTTTTTGTGAAGTCGCGTTGTGGCTGTGCATAGCTTACAAGTGCGGTTAGCATAGCCATACTACCCAATAAAAAATTCTTGCTCATGCGATAAAATTACAATAGTTGGTTGAGTTATGCCAATTACCTTTTCTTTACTTGCTTCTCAAAATACTTACAGTCATGTTGCAAGCCACATTCGCTGCATTTGGGCTGGCGAGCTAAGCAGGTGTAGCGACCATGCAAAATGAGCCAATGGTGTGCTTTGTGTACCAAATCGGCAGGTATATTTTTAATGAGCTGTTTTTCGGCTGCAAGCGGTGTGGTAGCTTTTACCGTAAGACCTATACGGGCACTTACTCTAAACACATGTGTATCTACCGCCATATTGGGTTGCTGGTCAATTACCGAGGTAATAACATTGGCGGTTTTGCGGCCAACGCCAGGTAATAACACAAGTTCTTCTACCGTCATCGGAACTTCGCCGTTGAAGCGTTCCATGAGCATTTTTCCTAAGCCTATCAGGTGCTTGGTTTTGTTGTTGGGGTATGAGATGCTGCGAATTAATGGGAACAAATCTTCAAAAGTAGCCTGCGATAAGGCCTCGGGGTTAGGATAGGCTTCAAAAATAGCAGGCGTGGTAAGGTTCACCCGCTTATCGGTACATTGGGCACTTAATACAACTGCAACAAGTAATTGATATGGATTATCGTACAATAACTCGGTTTCGGCATTGGGAGCATTGGCCGAAAAATAGTCGATAACTGCTTGATAGCGTTCTTTTAATCGCATAGCTTAAATTTATGGTCGCCGGCGGTAAAGGTATCGTTACCGTTAGCAATATTTTACCACTTGTTTTACGTTGCCTTAACAATATTTGGCCTGTGGCTTGTATTATCTTTATCAAAATTACACACCATGAAACCCTTACTCTTCACCCTTATGTTGATTGGCTTGTATACGCAATGTGCTACAGCACAAGATGGCTTGGTGGCCGATCAAAATCCTAATTACATGGTAAGTCAGACGAAGTACACCAAAATGGCCGATAGCCTTACGGCAAATATGGGTACAACCGTACACAATACCTACAAAGCATTCGATTGGTACGAAGCCCGCGAAGAACGCCGCACTGAACGCCGCAGTCAGCGTAATCAACGGCGCTTGTTGCGAGCTCAAAATATGGGTTGGAATGGCTGGGATAACGGCTGGAACAATCCATGGAACAACAGATGGAATAACAATTGGGGCTGGAACAATCGTTGGAGCAATCAATTTTGGCCTAACATTGGTTTTAGAACTGGTAATTGGTGGTTTGGTTGGTAAGCTACATTTACCGTAAGGTTACGTTTATAAAAATTTTAAAATATCATATAATTCTACGCATATGTTGAAAACCCTTAAACTCGCCCTAGCAATTGCTAGTATTGGATTTGTTACCACTGCTTGTAACAGACAAGTAACCAGAATTGATCCTAAAGAAACCATTGATATTAGCGGTAGCTGGAACAACAGCGATAGCCGTATGACAGCCGAAGCCATGATACAACAATGCCTTGGCGGTGCTTGGTTACAAAACCACATTGAAAAGAAAGGTAAAAAGCCTGTTGTAATTGTGGGTTTTGTGAACAATAAAAGCCATGAGCACATTGATGCAGAAACATTTACCAAAGATTTGGAGCGCTCGTTTGTTACTACGGCCCGCGTAGGTTTGGTACAAGGTGGCAAAAAGCGGGAAGAGCTGCGTGCCGAACGTGCCGATCAGCAAACAAATGCTAGCCAAAGCACCATGAAAAAATTTGGGTTAGAAACCGGTGCCGATTACATATTACAAGGCACTATTACCAGCATTGTAGATGCCTTTAAAAAGAAAAAAGTAGTAGAATATCAGGTAAGTTTAGAACTCACCGATTTGCAAACCAATGAGGTAGTTTGGATTGGCGATAAAAAAATTGCCAAGTACGTTAAAAACTAAACCTCTATTAATTGTTACGTGGGTAAATGAGCGGTGTTGCTAACGGCCCATTTACCCATTTTCTTTACCCTTAGAACCCTTACTAATGTTGCGTTTTTACCAATGGTGTATTGCTTGTTGCACAATGTTCATGCTAACATCGTGTGCTAGTTATCGCCAGCAAACGGAACAATATTACCAGCAACTTCAAAAAGGTAACTATCCGCAGGCGAAACAGCTACTGAAGTCGAACAAACTGCTCAATACACGTCGTAATCAATTGTTGTTGCTGTTCGAAAAAGGGTATCTCTATCATGTAGCTAACCAACCCGATAGCAGTAATTTTTATTTTAATCAAGCCGATGCTTTAATTGAAGAGGGCTATAAAAAAGGTATCAACCTGGCCATTAGCACATTGGGTAACCCCATGCTTGCCGATTACAAAGCAGAAGATTACGAACGCTTTATGATGCATTATTATAAAGCACTCAATTATTGGCAATTGGGCAACATAGAAGCTGCATTGGTAGAGGCACGCCGCATTACACTAGCCAACAATAGTCAAAAAGAACGGTACAATAACAGCAATCGTTATCAGCAAGATGCTTTTGCGCTAAACTTACAAGGCATCTTGTACGAAGCTTCGGGCGACATCAACAACGCTTTCATTGCCTATCGCAACGCCGCCGAAGTATACTTGGCCGATAAAGGCATTTATTTTGGTACTCCACTACCCAGGCAGCTACAACAGAGTGCCTTGTACACAGCAGCACAAATGGGTTTTACCAGCGAACGCCAATGGCTCGAAAAGCAGCTGCAAGTAAGGTATCTTGAGCTTCCGAAAAGCAAAGGCGGCGAAGCGGTAATATTTATAGAACGTGGTAGGGCGCCTATTAAAGACCAAGAAAACTACTTTTTCACCTTAATTAAAGATGGTGGTGCGTATTTTTTTATGGATAACATGCACAACCTACGCATACCTATCGATGTTGGGTTTGGGGTAGATCTTACCAATAAATCGCTTAGCGATATCAGCTTGTTTCGCTTGGCGTTGCCCAAATATTTTCCGCAACAGTCGCTTATGCCAGTAAGTAACCTTACGGTAAATGTAGGTGCAGCCACATACACTCCAGAAAAAGCACAAGATATTAATCAGCTTGCACCAGCCTTGCTACGGCAACGGTTGTTGGCAGAACTTTCTACTTCGCTAACAAGGCTGTTGGTGAAAAAGCTTGCAGAACAAGAGCTGAAGAAAAAAGATAAAACCTCTGGCGAAATATTAGAAGCGTTTAACTTTTTAATGGAAAAAGCCGATACACGTAACTGGCAATCGCTACCCGCGGAAGTAGATTATGTTAGGATTCCGCTTGAAGCTGGAACACAAACGATTACCATTCAATATGGTGGCAGACAAAAACAACTTGCGGTTACTGGTGTTTCAGGCAAGGTTCAATTACTACATGTAAGATTTTAGTGGATACAGATGGCTCACTTAGGAGCAAAAAAATAGGCCTGCCCTAAAAAGAGCTGGCCGTTGCTAACCTATGAAAAACACCTAGTTTATGCCTTTACGGGCAAATGATATTTAGAAACCTCCTGCGGGTGGTGGCTGCATTCTTCCGTTGCCACCGTTCATGCGTTGGTTACGCATTTGCATTCGGCGTTCCATTTCTTTTCGAAGTGCATCTCTGAACTTATGCTCTAAGCTAAACAGTTTATTCACCCGAGCTTCATCGTTCAAGATTTTTTTAAATTCTGGTCGGTATTTCTTTTTAATGGCGAGAGCAGCTTCTTCAAAGGCTAACTCATCGTTCATTTTTTCTTTCCGCGTATCTTTTAGTTCTTTCAGATAAGCGTTGTATACAGGCCAGAACCGTTGTGCTTCGTCTACCGTTAAATTAAGCTCATTGGTAATAAAAGCTGTTTTAAGTGCTTCTACTTTAGCAAAATCTCTCGGCGGCATACCACCCTGTGGCGGTTGTGCATTACAAAGGTAGGATAGGCTTAATAAAAAAATTACGTTAAGGAGTTGCTTATACATAGTTTAAGTGAAATTTAAATGGTTTAAGATTTTTTTGAACCGCCTGTGCTAGTTCCATTTACCGTAAGGTATTGCTCTAGCTCTTCATCGGTTAAAAGTTCAAAAAAGTTATCATCGCTGCTGCTGTATTCATCGACTGCCGAGGCCGCAATATTGGCTACAGAGCCTTGTGCATCTAAAAACTGTACAATTTCATTGTCAGATAAGGTATTGGCTGTTTGTTGATGGCCGTACATGGGCTGTAATTGGAGCCCTATAGTTACCAACGAGGCAACAACGGCTGCTGCTGCTGCCATATACAAGGTTCTGATACGCTGCATGGTGATGAGCTTGCCTTGACCAGCTCTGTTTAATTCGGGTGCCTTGGCTTGTAATTGCTCAAAGTAGTTCGTTGGAACTTGCAGTGGCGTTGTATTGGGCAATTGTGCCAAATAGGGCGAAATGCTGGCTAACTCTTCTTTTACCGCTGCTTTTCGCAGTTGTTGTAGTACGTTGTTGGGTAACTGTTCGAAATACGCTTGTGGTATTTCGTAGGCTGGTGGAGTTGCCTGCAAGCGTACTTGTAGCATGGTACGTTGTGCTAACGTATTAAAATAATCGTGGGGTATTTGGTACGGCATATCGTGCGGTAAGCCTGCTACGGTTGAACTCAGTGCTTGTATTTCGTTAGACGATATGTTTTGATTCGGTTCCATAACTCAATAAAAAGACTCAATAATGATGCGGTTGTTTAATGTTGAAGCATAAAGCTTTCAATTTTCTTCACTGCGTGGTGGTAGCTCGCTTTAAGTGCTCCTTCCGATGTTTCTAAAACACGGCTCATTTCTTCATACGGCATTTCATCGTAGTAGCGCAGGTTAAACACCAAGCGTTGTTTTTCGGGCAACTGTTGTATAGCCAACTGCAACTTCCATTCGAGGCGTTGTACATCGAAGCCTTCTTGTGCTTTCACACGGTTGGTAAGGCTTTCATCGTCGCCATCAAACTGGCCGTGTGTGTGCTTTTTTTCGCGTTCTAAAAAAGTAAGCGTTTCGTTAGTAGCAATTCGGTACAGCCAAGTGTATAGTTGGCTATCTTCTCTGAAATTATCTAACCCACGCCATGCTTTTATAAAAGCGTTTTGTAGCACATCATTAGCATCGTCGTGATTCACTACCATGCGGCGTATATGCCAGTACATTTTTTCTTGGTACTTCTGCATAATTGCCGTGAAAGCTTTTTCGCGACTGTGCGGTTGAGCAAAGGCCTGCAACAGTTCTTTATCGGTCATTAATGTTCTTGTGTGTAGTGTTAAGACTCGCTACATGGCTGTACGTTTAACCATTTACCGTAAGGTAACATGTTTAAGCATGTTTTAACTGCCTGCGAATGCGGCTTAGGCTTTCGGGTGTAATACCCAAATAGCTGGCAATATGTACCAATGGTACACGTTGAATGATGTTAGGCTGATGGTTCAAAAGTTGCAAATAGCGTTCTTCGGCACTAATACTAAGTGTAGCATTGTGCCTGCGCTGCAGGGCTACGTAAGCGTTTTGTAGTAAGATACGCATTACGGTGTTCATGGCTGGTATGGTTTGATACAGCTGCTCCATATCGGCACGGTTAAAAAGTACGCCTTCAGAAGGCTCAATTGCCTCTATGCAGAGCATACTAGGCGTATTGGTAGCCGAACTGTATAAATCGCCTACCCAATGGTCTTCAAAAGCGAGTTGATTGGTATGTTCTGATCCTTTGGCATCGGTAGTATAGCTGCGAATGGCACCTTTGGTAATAAAGGCTTCGAACCTGCAAATATTGCCCGGCTCGAGTAGGCGTTCTTTTCGTTTCAATGCAAAAGGCTTGGCTACTGCATCGATAGCTGCAAGTTCGGCTTCTGTAAAATGGGCTTTTTTGCGTAGGTGTGCTGCAAGTAATGGGTGCATGATGGTGTAGATGAGTGCCTTACGGCAAATGTATACGCAACTGCAATAACATAGGTATTGGCCGAAAATAGTTAGCGCTCCGCCATCGGCGGAGCGCTAACTCAAATAAACTAGGAAAAGCGGTTAACCTTCTTGCTTTTCTGGTCGCATTTGCGGGAATAATAACACATCTTGAATGCTTGGTTGGTTGGTCATTAGCATTACTAAACGATCGATGCCAATGCCAATACCACTGGTTGGTGGCATACCATATTCTAATGCACGAAGAAAATCGTAGTCTATGTACATGGCTTCATCATCACCTCTTTCCATGAGCTGTACTTGTTCTTCAAAGCGTTGGCGTTGATCAATAGGATCGTTCAACTCGCTGTAGGCGTTGGCAATTTCTTTACCATTTACCATCAGCTCAAAACGCTCTACCAAACCGGCTTTGCTACGATGCTTTTTAGTAAGCGGACTCATTTCTACCGGATAGTCGATAATGAATGTGGGTTGTATGTAACTGCCTTCGCTGGTAGCGCCAAAAATTTCATCTACCAGTTTGCCCTTACCCATAGAGTTATCTACTTCAATATGTAGTTGCTTACATACTTCGCGTAGGCCTACCTCATCTTTATCGCTAATATCAATGCCAGTATTTTCTTGAATAGCCTCGTAAATGCTTACCCTGCGGAAAGGTGCTTTAAAACTGATGGTGGTATCGCCAACAGTAACATAGGTAGTGCCATGTAAAGCAATGGCGATACGTTCCATGAGTTGCTCGGTTACTTCCATCATCCAGAAGTAATCTTTGTAAGCGGTGTACCACTCTAATACGGTAAATTCTGGGTTGTGTGTACGGTCCATACCCTCGTTACGGAAGTTTCTGCTGAATTCGTACACCCAGTCGAAGCCACCCACTACCAATCGCTTTAGGTATAACTCATTCGCAATGCGTAGATAAAATGGAACATCTAATGCATTGTGATGCGTTACAAATGGTCGAGCCGCAGCGCCGCCAGGTATTGCTTGTAATACTGGTGTATCTACCTCTAACGCACCTTGTTCGTTTAAAAACTGGCGGATGGTGTTGATGAGTTTAGTACGTTGAGCGAATGTGTTGCGAACGTTCGGGTTAATAATCAAATCGGCATAACGTTGGCGGTAGCGAAACTCAGGATCTGTTACTGCATCGTACACATTACCATCGGCATCGGTTTTAACTACCGGTAATGGTTTTAAGCTTTTGGTAAGCATGGTAAAGCTTTGTGCATGAATGCTTACCTCACCTGTACGTGTGGTAAATACAAAGCCTGTTACACCAATGATATCGCCAAGGTCGGTGAGGCGTTTTACCACTTCATCGAATAGGGTTTTATCGTCGCCGGGGCAGATATCATCTCTACGAACATACAGTTGTATCAGCCCTTGCTGGTCTTGAATTTTGATGAAAAACACCTTGCCTTTATCGTTGATGCTCATAATACGACCAGCAACGCATACGTTGGCAAAGGCTTCTTTATTTTCTTCTGAAAATTGTGCTTTTATATCGGCCGAATAATGGCTTACAGGATATAGTGCCGCAGGATACGGATCGATACCTAATTTTTCGAGTTCGTTACGCTTATCGCGACGAATTTGTTCTTGTTCACTCAAATGTGCTGTGCTCATACAAAAATCTTAATGGTGGGCAAAGGTAAGCCGTGAGCATTAATGACATTTGAAATAGTCGAACGGTTCTTTACAATCGCTGCATTGATAGAGTGCTTTGCAGGCGGTACTACCAAAAGCAGACAATAGTTGTGTATGGTTGCTACCACAGCGAGGGCATGGTACGGTAATATCTTCTAGGTAGGCTTCATCGAGGCTTTTGCCCACAGGAGGTGCAATGCCGTAAGCTTTAAGCTTTGCTGCGCCGCTTGGGGTAATCCAATCTGTTGTCCATGCCGGTGATAAAACTGTTTGGATAGTTACTTTCGGAATACCAGCTTGCAGTAATGCTAACCGAATGTTCATGGCAATTAAATCGGTAGCAGGGCAGCCGGTATAGGTAGGCGTAATGGTTACAGTAACCTCCTCGGTTGCGTTATCATTTGCCGTAAGGCGAACGGTTACATTTCTTACAATGCCAAGGTCGAGCACCGACAATACAGGCACTTCGGGGTCGTTCACCTGTGCCAGCAATGCCCACACCTGTGCTTCTGTGATTGTATTTGTTACCATTCGGCGTTCGGATAGGCTCTTTGTAAAAACTGCATTTCTGCTAAAATGTAACCCAAATGTTCGGTATGGATACCTTCGGTGCCGCCTGTTTGATGCCAAGTTGGGAGGATACCTTGCGGTAAATGTGCAGCCTCAAACACCTGATTGATTTTGTTTAGCCATTGTGCTTGCATGGCAACAGTATCAATGGGTAGTGCTAATTTATTTTCCCAGAACTCACCTATAAATGGCCATAATTCGTTGTAGGAAGCTTGTAATCGTTGGTGGCTCTCTTCGGTACCGTCGCCGAGACGTTTTACCCAATCTTCGCTCCAACGTACATGATAGGTAACTTCTTTAAGGCTTTTGGCAGCAATAGCGGCAACATCGGGGTGAGAACTTGTGCTGAGCTGCTGCAGTAACAGTTGTTGGTAGCTCGCCGATAACAGCAGACGTAATGTTGTAACAGCCCAATCGCCATTAGGAAGCTCTACTAATAAAAAGTTTTTGAAATCCATGGCATCACGCAGGTATGCCAACGTGTCTTCCGTAGCTTGACCATTGACATCCAGCGGAAAAGCCGATTTATCTGACAGTTGATTGATTTGTGTTGCCGCAAGTTGATACCAATTGCGTGCAGCACCCACATAATCGAGTGCAATATTACTCAGTGCAATATCTTGTTCTAGGGCAGGGCCATGACCGCACCATTCGCTCAACCGATGCCCCAGAATAAGTGCATTATCGGCCAGATGTATCAGTTGCGCAATGGTAGGTTGATAACTCATAATAGAAATGGTTCAAAAAATAAAAGCGTTACAGCTATAGCATTACATATGCTTGATAGCTTCAGGCAAATCGTAGAATGTAGGGTGGCGGTATACTTTATCGCTGGCAGGTTCATAAAAGCTGTCGGCTTCATCGGGGTTGCTGGCATGTATGTATTTGCTCTCTACTACCCAAATGCTAACACCTTCTTGCCTGCGAGTATAAACGTCGCGGGCATTTTCTATGGCCATAGCCGCATCTGCAGCATGAAGGCTGCCTACATGCTTATGATCTAAACCTTGCTTACTGCGTACGAATACTTCCCATAAGGGCCATTCAGGTGCTGTAGCAGCCGTTTTGATACCATCGTTTGGTAGGGGCGTGGTGCCACCTGCTTTTTGCATGGCATCGTAATCGCCATAGCGAAAAATGCGAATAACTGTGTTCATGTGGTGTAGGTTTTATGCTGCGGCTACAGCTTGTTTGGCTTGTTGTTTAGCTGCGTAGGCACTAGCGGCCTCACGAACCCAAGCACCGTTATCCCAAGCCTTACGACGTGCCTCAAGGCGTTCTTTGTTGCATGGACCATTACCGCTTACCACGTTCCAGAATTCTTGCCAGTTAATGGCGCCAAAATCGTAATGGCCGCGTTCGGCGTTCCATTTCAAATCGGGGTCGGGGAGTGTGCAACCTAACAACTTCACCTGCTCTGCACAAACATCTACAAATTTCTGGCGAAGTTCATCGTTGGTGAAGCGCTTAATTTTCCACTGCATGCTTTGAACCGTGTTTGGACTAGCATCGTCTGTTGGGCCAAACATCATTAAACTAGGCCACCACCAACGGTTGATCGCATCTTGTAACATGCGGCGCTGCCCAGGCGTACCCTTACTTAATACCAATAAGCTATCAAAGCCTTGGCGTTGGTGAAAACTCTCTTCTTTACAAATACGCACCATAGCACGGGCATAAGGGCCATAGCTGGTTCTGCAAAGTGGTACCTGATTCATAATAGCGGCACCATCTACCAACCAGCCAACCACACCCATATCGGCCCAGGTTAACGTAGGGTAGTTAAAAATAGAGCTGTATTTAGCTTTTCCGGTATGTAATTGATGGTACATTTCATCGCGGCTAATACCGAGTGTTTCGGCAGCAGCATAGAGGTAAAGTCCATGGCCAGCTTCATCTTGTACTTTGGCCAGCAAAATAGCTTTACGCTTTAGCGATGGGGCACGGGTAATCCAGTTGCCCTCAGGTAGCATACCAATGATTTCGCTATGAGCATGCTGACTGATTTGACGAATGAGTGTTTGGCGGTATTTCTCCGGCATCCAATCTTTCGGTTCAATTTTAATTTCTCTATCTATTTTCTCTTGAAAATGTTGGGCTTCGTGGCTTAACATTTGTTCCATAGCAACACTTTGAGCGGTAAAAATAATTCAATAATACCACCCTAACAAATGTTAGCTTTCAAGGGTTCGCACTCGCCGTTGCTTTCTGTATTTTGTTTAACGAAAACTCGGACAGGCATATCTATTCTTACCCAAACTAACGATGATGCCAGTGTGAATGCCATAAAAATTATCGTTTCGTTTCGGATTGCCAGCGTAGCTAAAGCCATCGGTATAGTCTGTAAAACCAATATGATAATTAAGTTCTGCATGTAAGGCAATGCGTTCCGATAATTGGTAGCGTACACCAGCACTTACGGGCAATGTCCACTGCCATGCCGAAGGCGTATGCATGGTATCAATAGCCAAACCTACAACACCAGGATCTCGTGGTGATATGAAATTGTAGTTGATGGCATTCCATTGGCGGGTTATGCGTTGATGCGATACGGCAATACCGCCTGAGAAATACGGCTTCCAGCGTGATGCATTGAAATAGCGGTTCGCACCACTGGGGGTGTAAACTACACTAAGTGCTATGCTGGTAAGCTGGTTGTTAAAGGATAATCCTCGATACTGCCGCCATTGTGGCGACTGCTCCAGCGCCTCATTTGCCGCAAGGCTACCCTTGGTTAACATTGCTCTCACGGCGTAATTCGGATGTATTTGTCGGCTTACTCCAACACTCCATGCGGGTTGTAACTGCCTGAAATTGCCGAGTGGGTTGCTGGTAAGATCTCCCTGATAAATTAAAGTGCCTGCTTGTGCCCATACTTCGTACAAGTTCGTATTGGTTTGTGCTTGTACGAGCCTTACGGCAAATATGAACGCTACTAGAAATGTACCTTTCTTGCTGTTACACATACACATTTTATTTAAAGCATGAATAAGTGTACAGCTTTGGTATAGGCAAAAAATTAAGGTATGGGTGATGGATGCACCGATACCTTAATAACTAAAAAGTTGTTTGTTGTGGTATATACAAGCTGCTAAAAAACTGTTAACTACCAGTGTTGAGCCAACCCCAGTTTTCGCCGGTTTTAATACGGTGTAGCTGCATTTCAGACACACCAAAACGTGTGGCTAAGCTCTTGTATCGTGTAGTACGCTTTGGGTCGTTTAAAATACGCTTGAGTAGCATGGCTTTGGTTACTGTAAGCTTTGAAGCTTGTGTTTGTATGCCGCCTGTGCGTATTTTTTCTCTGTTTTTTTGAACTGCTGTACTGGTAGCTGCGTGTGCGGTGAGTGCTTCTTGTGTAACCCAACGGAGGTTAGTGGCTCTGTTGTTTTCTTTGTTATGATCGAGATGTATTACAAAATTGGCATCTTCTGATGGCTTGGTTAAAAATGCATCGGCTACTAAACGGTGTAATAAATAGCCGCGACTAACACCATCAACATCTTTAAAGCGCCATATGCGATACCCTAACTGATGCTTACTGCCTGTAAGCAGCGTGGCCGCCTTAATATCGTCTAAATAACTAACCAATCTGCCGTAATTACTGATGGCGTATTGCAGGCGGGTTGGAATTTGATACTCAATTTGCACGGGTTTGAACACCTCACCTGGAAGGATCACTAATTTGCCGTAAGGCTTGCTGCTGCTGGTTCTGCTAATATGAGCCCGCATTTCTTCGTAAGTAGCCCATGCCAAATTATCCATGTGGTTGTTGGCGCCGGAACCATCTTTATGCAGTACAAATTTGTGCTTGTTACTGGGTGGTGGCGGTAAGAAATGTTTGGCGACTAATTGTGGTACGCTAAAACGTTTTACAGTACCCTGTGCATCGGTGTAACTCCATCGGTTTTCTTTGCCAATCTGTTGGCCATCGGTAAGTTCGTTCGTGAAACTGATAAGCCTGCCGTGCGATGATAAAGCATAACGCTTTCGTAATTGCACGCCTCTAGGCTTCAGTTCTACCCACTTCTCTTGTGGTTGGAGCTGAATCATAGCTGACACATTTATCCCACAAAATAACCAAAAAACTCGGAAATACTAGAGTGCTGCGAAAACGGCCTTCGCAAAGGCATCTAAACTTGGGTCGCGGGCACCCATTAATAGTAGCACGGCACCTTGCGGTAAATGAGGTTGCAGCGCAGTAACCAAATGATTTCTATCGGCTACAAAGTATGCTTGGCAACCCTTTGCTCGCAAATCGTTGATGAGGTCTTCTGCGCTAATATCTTTCACAGCAGTACCACCCGCGTAGAAAATTTCACTCATCCAAATTTCATCTTGCGGACGAAGTACGGCGGCAATTTCATGCACAAAATCGTTGCGTAAGAAACGGGTAGGGCCATAACCGTGCGGCTGAAACCAAGCTACAACCTTGGTTGCCAAAGGCTGTACACCGCTAATGGCTGCTGCCACTTTCGCAGGGTTATGAGCATAATCGTCGATTACCCAAACATTATTTTTTTGTCCTAGCACCTGATTACGTCGGTAGATGCCTTCATAACTTTTCAATGCTTCGGCGCTGGTAGCAATAGATACCCCGCAGCGAGCTGCAATAGTAGTAGCAGCCAAAGCATTTTCCATGTTATGCTTGCCAATACTATGCATGCTGAATGGCACACCGTTAATGGTAAAGTTACACGATAACCCTTGTTGTATAAAGTTGTCGGCCTTGAAGCCAGCAGGCGTATCGGTACTGCTAAAATCAAAAGCATAATCGCTACTATAGGGAGCTGCTAGCGGGTGCGACGCATTTACTGTAAAGTATCTACTGTTGTTTTTGAAGGTGGCAAACAGTTGTTGTAATTCGCTAATTTCTTTATGATCTTTATCGAGGTTAAGTAACAAGCCAATTTCAGGTTGATAGTTCACAATACTGCCATCGCTTTCATCGGCCTCAATTACCAGCCACTCGCCTTTGCCTACCCATGCGTTGCCAATAAGTCCTTGCTGCTGCAGGCGTACCAAACCAGCACCGCTGATGATACTTGGTGCTAAGCCTGCATGTTCAAGTATCTGAAAAATCATAGCAGTGGTAGTGCTTTTGCCGCTAGTGCCACCAACAGCAATCGTTTTCTTGGTATTACTAATAAGGGTAAGTAATTCGCTGCGTTTTAACACCGGAATACCAAGTGCTTGTGCTTTTTGTAACTCAGGATTGCTTGCTTCTACAGCAGTGCTGATAACAATGCAGTCGATACTGCTATTAATACCTGTACCATCTTGCTGAAAACATTGAATACCAGCTTGTACTAGTTTTTGTTGCGTATCGCTGGCTGCATCGGTATTAAAGTAGCGGTCGCTGCCACTCACTTGCTTGCCAATGCCTGCACAAAATTGTGCTAGGGCACTCATACCTGTGCCTGCGACACCTATGAAAAAAAAATGTTGTATTGCTTGAAATGGTTGCATGATTGTTGTTAATGCGTTAAACATCGTAATCTACTACTACCGTTGCCGTGGTTGGGTGTGCCTGGCAGGTGAGGATATAGCCTGCTGCTACCTCATCGGGCTCAAGTCCGTAATTCACTTCCATACTTACGCTTCCGGCTACTAATTTGGCCTTGCAGGTACAGCAAACGCCGCCTTTACAGGCAAATGGAAGGTCGGCACCCTGCGCCAAGGCTGCATCGAGAATGGTATTGGTGTTTTGCGCAAGACTAAAGGTAAATGTTCTACCATCTTGCATTACAGTTACTTCACTCAACGGGCCATCGCTAGTAGTTGCAACTTGTTGTTGTTGTTGCTTTTGGCTTGCTGCCGATGTAAAAAGTTCAAAATGAATCTGACTTTTATTAATGCCTTTTTTTTCTAGGTAGGCAGTGATATCTAAAATCATGTTTTCAGGTCCGCACAAATAGTATGCAGCGGCTGGTGCAGTAAGCACTGTGTTAAATAGCTGTTCGCATTTGGCAGCATCGATACGGCCATGGTTGATGGTTGCATCGGTAATTTCTCTGCTCAATACATGTATGAGGGTAAAACGCTGCATGTATTTGTTCTTCAAAGCTTCTAAAGCCTCTTTGAACATAATGCTATGGCGGTTTTTATTACCATATACCAATGTGAAGCTGGCATTGGGCGCTGTAGCTAATATGGTACCAACAATGCTAAGAATGGGCGTTATACCACTACCCGCTGCGAAACCAACATAATGTTGCTGATCGTTGGCGGTAGGTGTGTAGGTGAATTTACCCATCGGTGGCATTACGTCTAAGGTGTCACCCACTTGTAATACATCATTTACGTAAGTACTAAAAACACCCTCTGGCACTTTTTTAACGCCTACTTGTAGTAATCCACTCTGTGGCGTGCTACAAATACTATAGCTACGACGCACCTCGCTACCATTAATGATAGCTTTGAACGTAAGGTACTGTCCGGCTTTAAAAGTAAAATGAGCTTGATATTGTTCGGCAACGCCAAGCGTAATTACCACGGCATCGGCTGTGGTATGTTGCTTACTAACTACTTTGGCCGGATAAAATTGAACAGACATATGGAAAAAAGCAACTCAAACCCGAGTTGGCTAATGGGACTAAATGCGTAAAAAACTATTTGCGTAAGCCATTAATCATAATGGTTACCATATTTTCTTCTAGCGCTTCGGCACTAATTTTTTGTTTGCTCCGGTGCCAACTATCAATACCACTCACAGCATGAAGCATAATTAAAACCGCCGTTGGCGCATCAATAGGCCGAATTTCGCCACTCTTAATACCTGCTTCAATAAGTGCTGCAATTTTTTTGCGATACTCGCGGCGTTGGGTATGAAAATTACTGAGATAAGGCTCGGTAAGGTGCTTCCATTCGCGGTCGCTTACATACACCTCCTGATAGTTGTTCACCATTTCACGAATGTGAAAGCGTAACAACATTTCAATTTTCTCAATAGCGTTGCCTTGGTGGTTTTCAACCGCATGAATATGGTTCCAGAAATTATTGGCCACATTCACACAAATATTATGAAGTAGCTCGGCCTTACTTTTAATATGGTTGTACAAGCTTGCTGCTTCAACACCCACTTTATCGGCAAGGTCTCGCATGCTTGCAGCTTTAAAGCCTTTCTCTTGAAAAAGTGCTGCTGCCGCTTGCGTAATAATCTCTTTTCTGCTTAAATCGTTATCTGCTTTTATTCTAGCCATGTTGCGAATGTAATTAACTAACGGTAATTAGTATAACCTTACGGTAAATGTACTAACACACAGCAGTATACGAACGATTAAAAAAGGGTAAATCGGTGCTGCTTGTAATAATACTGCTGCCGATGCCCTAATTTCGCAGCCCGTAAACAAACTCATCTACATGTCTTTAGTTGTTTGCGGATCAATGGCCTTCGATGCTATTGAAACGCCCTTTGGAAAAAGTGATAAAATTATTGGCGGTGCAGGCACTTATATTGCTTGGTGCGCTAGCAACTTCACGCCAGTTAAACAAATTTCAGTGGTTGGTGGCGATTTTCCGCAAGCCGAATTAGATGCGCTAACTGAACGCGGTGTAACCTTAGAAGGTGTGCAAATAAAGCACGATGAAAAAACTTTCTTTTGGTCGGGCCGCTATCACATGGATATGAACACCCGTGATACGCTTGATACGCAGTTGAATGTACTAGCCAACTTTCAACCCGTAGTGCCAGAAAGCTATCAAGATTGCGAGTTTTTAATGTTAGGTAATTTGGTACCTGCCGTTCAGTTAAGTGTAATTGAGCAGTTAAAAAACCGTCCGAAGCTCATTGTAATGGATACCATGAACTTTTGGATGGAAGTGGCCATGGAAGACTTGCTTAAAGTTATTGCCCGTGTAGATGTGCTGTTGGTGAACGATAGCGAAGCTCGCCAGTTAAGCGGTGAGTATTCGTTGGTAAAAGCCGCCCAAGCCATCATGAAAATGGGGCCAAAGTACCTCATCATCAAAAAAGGAGAACACGGTGCTTTGTTGTTCCATGAGAATAAAGTGTTCCATGCGGCAGCATTACCATTAGAAGAGGTGTTTGATCCAACAGGTGCCGGCGATACTTTCGCAGGTGGCTTTATTGGTCATATTGCCCGCACAAAAGATATTAGCTTCGATAACATGAAAACTGCCATTATTGTAGGTAGTGCTATGGCAAGCTATTGTGTAGAAAAATTTGGTACTACACGCTTACGTGAAATCAATGCTGCTGATATTCATGCTCGCATCAATGAGTTTGTACAGTTGGTTAATTTCGATATTCATTTAGCAGATTAATATTTACCGTAAGGTACTTATCGCTTAGTAATGGTGCGGCTTTCGAAGAAAGCCGCACCATTCTTTTTGGGTGGTATACCTTGCGGTAAATGTAAAAGCTTTGTTAAAGCAACACCTTTTTTTAAAAGCTACCCAACGGTTTTGAGTGCAAAGGGGGTATTACTATCAAACAACAATATTTCAACCCTAACCTCAAAACTTAAAATGATGAAACTTACAAAACTTATCCTCGCTGCAGCCATCAGCATTGTTAGCCTTACAAGCTGCCAGAAAGAAGCACCAGCCGTTACCACTCCAACACCATCTAAAAAGCAGTTGCTTACAGCAAAAGTTTGGATTGTTGATGAAGTAAAAGAAACCCAAAATGGCACAAGTGTTACACTGTACAAAAAAGGTGCAGCCAATAACACCGACGATTTTAGTCTTGTACGCAACCAGTACAAAAACGATGGCAGCATTGTATGGCGTGACGAGTTTGGCGATGAAGGCAACGATGGTCAGTGGGAGCTGTTAAACAACGATACCCAACTAAAGCTTAGCTGGCCTGTAGCCAACTTGTCTGTAACCGTACACGATGTTGAAGTTACTGCTAACAGTTTTTCGTACAAGCTCATTGCAGCCCCCGGCATTTATACCACATGGAAATTTATTCCTCAGCCCTAACCACCTTGTATACCATTTGCCGTAAGGCACCTTGCGGTAAATGGTACTTTTGAAGGTACAAACTCAGCATTATGCGTTGCATCATTATTACAAGCATCTTATTAATGGTACTGCATGCACAGGCACAGCAAAACCACTTAACCCCTTATCAGATGAAGGGAAGGATGCATCCCTTATCGTTCAATTTGCAGTTTGGTGCATATAAAACAGAGGGTATTCGTAGAACCCTTGGCTCTCTCTTTGCTTTTGGTACACCCAACCTGCTTAATGGTATTTCGCAAGTAGATGGTATCCCTTTTTACAGAAAAGAAAGGTTAAGGGCTAAAGATGTATTTCGCTTTTCGTTGCTGCACGATAAAAATGATATCGCCAGTGTAGAAACAAGAGCTTTTATGCTCAAAAACGAAACCTATACCATTTGGAACCCTTTCGATAGCAGTTTTATGGGTGCCAACAATACCGATATTTTAGAAGCTCGTATTATGCTGCATAGCGATACTACTCAAGTATGGCAGGCCGTGTTCAATAACCTACATGGAACCAAAGAAGAAGATACCCGCGGCCTGCTTCGAAAAGATAGCATTACCATAGAAGTTATTATGCAACCTTTACTGCTGAGAATGAAACAAGGTAACAACATACAAGATCTGTTGGCTACGGTTGAATTGGTATATGCCTTCCGCTATAACAATCGTTACATCGCTGCGGTAAGCGTGAAAGAAGCAGAACGCAAATTTTGGATGGACGAGCAACTACCAAGTAACTGGCAACACTTATTGGCTAGCGCCGCTGTAATTTTAACTGTACGACGCAATCTTTATCCTTAAACCCATCAACACATATGCAACCAGGAAATAATCGTTTATATCAAAGTTTGTTACTACTATGTTTAGTAGCACAAGCATGTACAACCATCAAGCTTAACGTGCCCGATAAGTTTAGCGCCAATGCTACACAAATGCACGTGAAGGGGCTCAACGGATGGATGATAAAACAACAAATTAGCTTTGGAAAGTATCAAAGCTCAACCGTAAAACGTGGTTGGAATACCACCACTACTCGTACCGACAGAAATACGCAAGTAACAGTAGAAGACAGGCTGCTGCGTTTATACGGTGTGAACCGACAAAACCTTACCAGCAATCAAAAAGATAAGTTTCAATACACGCTTGAAAATGGTAACAAAGCCATTGAAATTTTTGCCATTGAAAAGAAAACAGCCGAGCAAACGGTTGCCAACTACAACCTGCCTATTTTAGGTTCTAGTAGCACCGTTAAAAACTATCAGTATACTTTTTCGGCGGTGTTATTGCCTTTAAAAGGCGGTAAAGAAGCACCTTGGCAAATGATACTTACCAACGTATTTGATGCTAAAAAAGATACTGCCCGCCGCATTTTCGATTTGCCTTATGTAGAAGAAAATGGCTTTGCTACCAACGGCAGTGATAGCGTTACCATTCACCCGGTTCGTGTGAAAGAAATGGCCATGAAAAACGGAAAGCAAGGCAAGCTACCCGTTCAATTATTGTCTGGATACGAACTTCGGATGGATGGCGGCGTAGTAGCCATCATCGATCACTTCGATAGAAATATTTGGATTTATAACGATTTAGATGAAGATACACAACTACTGCTAGCAGCTATGGCCTCGGCACTAATGCTACGCCGCGTACACGATGAAGTTGAATAGTAGTACCTTACGGTAAATGCTACCCCAGCATACACCACGTTGAATTGTAACATGCAACACCAGGAAGCCCAAATACAGCAATGGATACAAGGCTGTTGTGCCAACCAACGCAAGGCACAAGAGCAACTGTATAGGCATTTCTATGGGTTTGCTATGGCCATTGCAATGCGGTATTCGAGAGATGAAGCCGATGCTGCCGATATTATGAGTGCTGCTTTTATCAAAGTATTTAAGAGCATTCGTAATTACGATAGTAACAAAGGCAGCTTACACGCTTGGATACAACGTATTGTAATCAATGAAGCACTCGATCATATTAAAGGTCGTTCGGCATTTGAAGCATTTGAACTGGCAATTGTACCTGAGCCATCGATTGATAACAAGGCCATCGAACGCATGAACGCCACTGAAATAATGACGATGATTCAGCAACTGCCACCCGCCACCCACGCTGTATTTGTACTGTATGCCGTAGATGGCTTTAACCACCGCGAAATTGCTGAAAAGCTGGGTATAAGCGAAGGCACCAGCAAGTGGCACTTAAGCGAAGCACGAAAGCAATTGCAACAACAACTTCAACAACATTCATGAACGCATTAACACCATACGAACAACAGATAGGGGAGCAACTGGCCAACCACTTGCCGTTGCCCAACCTTGAAGATGCAATATGGGGCCGTATTAAAGCCGGTTTAGATGCCGATATGCCCGAAACGCCCGACACCGGCGGATCGAGCAGTGGTAGCGGCTTGCTACGTCACTGGCAAGTTACCGGGCCTTTAGGTGCGTTTGTGGTGATTATCGTAACCGTATTTTTTTACAACAGCAACCAAAATCAACCCGCTAATAACCGTCCTAATAGAACAGCACCAAGCTCAGTAACACCTGCTACTGCGCCCAATCAACGTAACAATAGCGTTCCGTTATACGATAACAACCGAAAAGAAGTACAACCGCCCAACCTGCGGCCAGCCGTACCCGATAGTAGCAATGTACTCCCCGATATACCTGTAAGTAATCAACCATTGTTGCCAGCACCCGATAGTTCGAGTAAGCCTACTAACGTAGTACCTCCTGCTACTACTACAGATGTACCACTTACCGTACCTAAAAAAAATATAGTTGATACGCCACCACCCAAGAAAAAAAGAGGTGTGCCGATTGATGCAAGCGATTATAAACTTGTTCCAAAAACGCCATAATAATGGCGTTTAACTACCTGGTTTGTATTGTGAAATACAACGCAACGGCCTGTTTCTACAGGCTGTTCTCGTAGTAAGTACTAGTACCTTACGGTAAATATAGATACATAGTAATACTCAAGCCTGTCCTAGCCCCGACAGTAGCGGTTACCCCGCTGAAGCCTTGTGCGTTGGCAATGTGGCGGCGTAAAAGCGAATGGCGGGATACAAAAGCCGCCTAGCGGAACCACAGTTCACGCTTCAAAAACATTCGCTTATACACATTGGTGCTAAAGGTTAAAATTGAAAAAAAATGTTATCCACGCAGTAGGTACAACCTTTACTACCTTACAACTTTGCAATTAATTCTGTACTTGCATTAATGCAGTTACGGCAATATTTATGAGTACGTATAACAGCCAGCGAAGCAGGGTTATTTTAATTGTTTTTGCTTCGGTATTTGTGGTGATTATTCTTCAGTTATTAAACCTGCAATTATTTAGTGCTAAGTATCGCTTGCAGGCCGAGAGCAATGCGATTTATCGTAAAACGGTATATCCTGATAGGGGTATCATTTTCGATCGCAAAAAGCAGGCGATTTTAGAGAATACCATCATGTTCGATTTGGTGGTTACGCCCAACGATATTAAAGGAGTTGATACCACCGCTTTGTGCCGTATTTTAAACATTGATACCGCTGAGTTTCATAAGCGTGTGGTTACGGCTATTATCAAAAATGGCCGTTATCGTCCGAGTGTTTTTGTGCCGCTACTTCGTCCGGAGTTATATGCCAAGCTCAACGAAAACATGTATAAGTTCCCTGGTTTCGTGTTGGCGGAACGTCCTGTAAGAACTTATCCGTTTGGCGTGGCTGCCAATGTGTTAGGTTATATTGGCGAGGTAGATACTAACTTTCTGAAAAAGCATGCAGAAGAAGGGTACGAAATGGGTGATTACGCAGGTATGACTGGTTTAGAACGTAGTTATGAAAAGGTGCTGATGGGGCAGCGTGGTGTGCAACGTTTCATCCGCGATAATAAGGCTCGTATTCAAGGCAGTTACGAAAATGGTATGTACGATACGGCAGCGATTGCTGGTAAAAACATTTACCTCAGTTTAGATGTGAAGCTGCAAGCCTTGGGTGAAAAGCTAATGACCAACAAGGTGGGTAGCATTGTTGCTATTAACCCAAAAACGGGGGGCATTTTATGTATGGTAAGTGCACCTACCTACGACCCGAACTATTTAACCGGCCCTGATAGACGGAAGCATTTTAGTGAATTATTTACTGATCCACGAAAGCCTTTGTTAAATCGTACGGTGAATGGTTATTACAGTCCGGGTAGTACATTCAAAACCTTTGTAGGTATTGTGAGTTTGGCCGAAGGTGTAATGAGCGACAGAACCAATGTGAGTTGTGGTGGTGCCTACTACGGTTGTGGGCGTAGAATGGGTTGCCATGCCGCGGGTACTTTCACTTTAAGGCCAGCCATTTCACATAGTTGTAACAGCTATTTTGCGGTAGCTTTTAGAAAGAGCATAGAAAACGCTGCGTATCCATCAAGAGATAGTGCTTTGGGAAGGTTTAATCAATATGCGGCAAGTTTTGGTTTGGGACATAAGTTGGGCGTAGATATTCCCTCGGAGAAACGTGGTATTATACCAACAGCGAAGTATTACCAGAAAATATTTGGGCCTCGCTGGCAGAGTTGTAACATTATCAGTAACTCTATTGGTCAGGGAGAGGTAAGTACCACACTTACACAGTTAGCAAATATGATGGCTGTGATTGCCAATAAAGGTTGGTACTATACTCCGCATTTGGTAGACAGCATTGAAGGTGGCGATACGTATGGTTTGCTCAAACCATTTAAGGTGCGTAATCATACACTGCCTGTGCCTGATAGTATTTTTGAAGCAGTGCATGATGGCATGCAAGGAACGATGGAATTTGGTACAGGTTATTATGCTAAAGTGCCCGGCATTGTTGTTTGTGGTAAAACGGGTACAGTAGAAAATACACATAAAGGTGAAAAGCAAAAAGACCACGCTTTTTTTGGTGCCTTTGCGCCGAGAGACAATCCACAAATTGCTATTGCTGTGATGTGTGAAAATGCTGGTTATGGTGCTACAAGTGCAGCTCCTATCGCTAGCTTGTTAATTGAACAATATTTGAACGATAGCATTGCTGCCGATAGAAAACCGTTAGAAGAACGCTTAACGAAAATGAATTTAATACCAGCTCGTATGCGTAAAGAAATGGCACAGATGGATAGTATTAAACGTGTTCGTGACAGTATTCAACTCATTAAGCAAAAGCAAAAAGAAGCACAAGACACGCTCGATATAGAAGAACAACCTGAAGTAGAAGTACGTAGTACGTTTAAAGGACGACCAGAAATGCCAGCAGACAGTGCTCGTATGCCAGCACGTACGCCTGCCGATAGCAATAAAACGCGTCGTCAGAACAATCCGGCACTTTTACCGCAAGGTGGTAATAACAAACGTAGTACACAGCGTATCTCAAATCCTACCTAAACCTTACATGAAAGCAAGCAACTATTATCATACAACAGTACGTGGCACGCAAAAGCCCGATACACTCACCATACTATTGTACGCAGCATTGGTGTGCATTGGTATTCTCTGCATTTTTATGGTAGAGTATCGTTCGGGAACCGATTGGGTGAGTGGGTTTTTGGGTGGTAAAACGAACTATGGTAAGCAGCTCATTTTTGCAGGAGTGTGTACCGTAATGGCATTGTTTATTCTACTGAGCGATAGCAAGCTGTTCACAGCTTTTGCTAACCTAAGTTATGCAGCTGGTATTTTACTAATGCTCGCCACTTTTGTAATTGGTAAGGATATTAATGGTAGTAAAAGCTGGATACCCTTGGGTGGTGGCTTTAACCTGCAACCAGCAGAGCTATGCAAAATTTTCACCTCGCTAGCCATTGCGAAATTCTTAAGCATGCAGGAAACTGATTTTTCGATACTTAAAAATCAGTTGATTGCTGCAGGTATTGCTATGCTGCCGGCTGTGTTGTCGATTGCACAAAGTGAAACGGGTTTGGCATTGGTGTACTTTAGCTTTTTTATTGTAATGTATCGTGAGGGGTTACCACCTTTTATTCTAATCATTGGTATTTCATTTGCAGTATTGGTAGTTGCTACTTTGCTCATTGAGCCTAACTTATTGGCAGGCATTTTGACTGGTATTGCTTTGCTTGCTATATACCTACTACGCCGACAAATAAAGCGCAACAAAATGGGTTTGTTGGTGATTGTTGGTGTTTGGGCTTTTTGTGTTGGTATACAACGTTTTGCAGTGCCGTACATTTTTGATAACGTTTTCAAATGTTACCAAAGTCAGCGGATATACAGCGCTGTAGGTAGAGATTACGATTGTTCTAAAAACATTCACAGCAAGCTTGCAGCTGGAAGTGATAAACCAGTTAAGAAGCCAGATGATTACAATGTACGCCAAAGTAAAATTGCGATTGGTTCTGGTGGCATGGTTGGTAGGGGGTTTTTAAAAGGCACACAAACGCGTGGTAAGTATGTACCAGAACAACATACTGATTTTATTTTCACGAGTTTGGGTGAGGCTTTTGGCTTTGCAGGTTGCGTAGTTTTTTTATTGTTGTACCTGCTACTGCTGTTTCGTATTATCACAATGGCCGAAAGGCAGCGTAGTACTTTCAGTAGGGTGTACGCTTATTCCGTAGCGAGTATTTTGTTTTTTCACATTGCTGTAAATGTTTGTATGACCATTGGTTTGTTCCCTATTATTGGCATACCGCTACCACTTATTAGCTATGGCGGTAGTAGCTTACTTACATTTACCGTATTAATTTTTATTTTAATTAGATTGGATGCCGATAGGCAAATGGTATTGCGTTAATGCTATCCTTCAAACGATTGCTGTACGTGGCTACCATCGCAGTAGGGTTTGTTGTTACTGCTTCCACAGCGGCAAAGTGCTGCCTTGCCGTTGATGGTAATAGCGGTACCATCGGGAAGTTGTAGGCTGCAGTTTCCTTGTACAAGCAGTGGTCCGTTGGGTAGTACTTGAATTTTTGTATCGTTATTGATAGGCGTATCGTTGGTATGATGGTGTTGGTAAGATAATGCACCACTCGGGCATTGTTGAATTTGTGCAATAATAGCATCGGTAGTTGCGCCTGCCATGTTAATCCACGGCTTGTTTTTGGGATTGAATACTTCGATGAGTCCTTGCCAACAGTGCTTGCTATGAATGCATTTTTCGGGCTCCCATTGTACAGTGATATCTTGGTTGGTGTAGTGTTTTTTCATCTTACTATTTTGAGGTAAGGTACAACATTTGCGTTCATCATTTACCGTAAGGTATGGTATAAAAAAAGGGCAGCTATTAGCTGCCCGTGATAGATTATTTTTTCTAACATGTGGTAGTTATAACCTAAATAGAATTGCTAATATTAATCTGCTTTCAGACTTCACGAGGTCTGGCCTCCAGTTTGGATCTAATGTAGTGGTGGTGTATCCTGTTTGAGAAGTTACGCCGCCTCGACCTGCGAAATATGGGACGCTTGCATTTCTATGAACAAATTCAATTCTGTATGTGATGCTTTGATTTGGCATGTAGTCAAAATTTGTTGAGCAATCCCAGCCTGAAAATTTATCTCCTGGATTAGCACTAAAGGGGAATGCTCCTTCGGTTTGTGTTGGGTTGTTAGGGTTTGGCAGTGGACTTGCTTGCCCTGTGGGGTATAATACTAGGTAGCGCCCTGGATTTGTCATAATACCTCCACCAATCGTCCAAGCACATTTGTTTTTTGCGAACCAAATTCTGTTGTAAAACATAGCGCTTGCGAAATATTGTGCAGGCCCCTGAATACTATCTCCATTTTTGAAGCCATTTACACCACCTCCTTTTTCAAAGCCGAAATCTGCGGTGAATGAAAAAGCCATTTTAGTAATTCCATTTGATTTTGGATTATTGTAATAGCGTAATAAAATGCTATTATCTGAGTGAAATCGCTTTCTTTCTGATATACCTGCGGCATCGGTTCCATAATAGTTGTTGGTTAAGATTTTTAAATTGCTATTAGGTATCCATGTGATATTGCCACCGATACCTGGCATACTGTTGAATTTGCCATAGCTCTGCCAACCATTGATAATCCACGGTTCAATTTTTAGATTTTTTGTTGGATGAATTTGAATACGGATGCCATTAAAAAACCAAGGAGTATTATCAGAGGTAAATGATGCTTGATATTCCCAATTTTCGGCTTGATAAAATGAGTTTAAGCCTATGTATGACATAAAAAGTCCTGCATCGATGTTAATACCATACCACTTATTGATGTGATAACCAGCATATGCTTCGCTTAAAAATCGGTACACGTTGGCTAATTGATACTGCCCTCGATAAGGGCTAAAATCATTTCGAGGTACCACTTGCGAACGTGTACCAAACTGTGTCATGATTCTAGCCCTAGCCCCTTTGTAATAAAAATCGCCGCCGAAATGTAGTGCAGAAAGTTGTACTTCATTGTTTCTAGCTAAAGCAGTGGAACCTACTACTGTGTTATCTATTGGATTATTGAATGAATAGGTATAGTTAACATCAATTAGGATACTTGGAGTAAAGTATTTTAAATCTTTCCAAATGTTTTTAGTACGTCTATCGCTACCGTTGGCCCACGTGATATCTATGCCTTCGAATGATTCGCCTTTCTGTTTATGATTTTTTAAAGTATCGTCATTTAACATCGTAGTATTGATGTTACTCTGCTTAAGACTATCTAATAACTCTTTTTTTAATTGATCTATTATTTCTTGTTTTTCTTTTTGACTAAATGTTTGTGCAGCAATTATTGTGTAAGACAAAAGGCTTATAGCTAATAATATAATTTTCATGGTTTATTTATTTCTTATTAATTCTATGTGGTTAGCGGGTTGATAAACTAGAGGGATTTGTTCGACTACAACATCGCTTTTGTCTAGTCCAAAAGCTCTCTCATCACTAAGTCCCAAGCGTTTTAAGAGAAAATATGAATTGAGTAATATGCCTTCTTTTAAGGTAAATTCATTTTCAACGGATAGAAACTTTTCGATGATAATAAATTTGAAATCTGGAGATGTATTGTATTTCGTAGAACCATCTGGCCTAACATGTAAATTCAATTCATTTTCTTTAATTAATTCTTGTATAATTTTTTTGAAATACAATTCTGTTCTTGGTTGAATTCTAAAACCAATATTGATATTAATTTTTATCACCTTGTCATCTACTAACTCTGAGACCTCGTAAGTAAGTGTATAGGGGTGTTCAGTTCTATTGATATGCAAGAACCAATATACATCTGCTCGTTTGGGTCTTTTTGAGAAAATGGAATTCATAATTTTCTCTTCAATTTCATGTCTTTTATTCGCTTTGGTGAGGTATATGAGGTGTGTAGCAAATTTTGGTATTTCATCATCTGTACTTAACTCAGATAGTTTAGAGGCGTATTTTCCTAGGTCGATAAACTTTATGAAATTATTATTTATTTTTCTCGCATAGAACCATACATACATGGTTAAGAATATGAATAGTTCAAAGAATAAAAACATCCATCGTTCTTTGATCTTAGCCACATTAGCGATGAAGAAAGATGTTTCAACACTTGCGAAAAGAAATAATAGTATGAAAACAAAGAACTTATTCCATTTTAATTTATAAATAAGAAAATAGCTTAACAGAATAGTAGTCATCATCATGGCAACAGTAATTGAAAATCCATAGGCTGCTTCCATATGAGTTGATGATTGGAAATATAAAATCATACCTATGCAACCTATCCAAAGAATATTATTTACACTAGGTATGTATATCTGACCTTTACTTTCACTAGGCTGCTTTACAGCAACTCTTGGCCAAAAATTTAGGTTCATGGCTTCGCTTACAAGTGTATAGCTGCCGCTGATTAATGCTTGGGAAGCTATAATTGTAGCGGCAGTTGCGATACCTATACCAGTTAACAAGAACCAAGAGGGCATCATTTCAAAAAATGGATTACGGCCATCTAGTGTAGTTTGACCTTGGTTTAAGAGCCATGCCCCTTGACCTAGATAATTGGTTAATAATGCAACTTTTACAAATACCCAAGTGATTCTAATATTTTTTCTGCCACAATGACCTAAGTCAGAGTATAAAGCTTCAGCACCGGTAGTTGCTAGAAATACTGCCCCAAGTAACCAAAATCCATGAGGGTATGTTACTAGTAAGTTGTAAGCATAGTGGGGACTTAGTGCTTTCATTACAGATGGGATTTCTATGATTTGCATAATTCCCATTACAAATAGCATGATAAACCAAACAACCATAATGGGGCCAAAAATGGTTCCTACGCGTTGGGTACCAAAACGTTGAAAGAAAAACAATAGGGATAGTATTGTAACAACTATTGGTACAGTTGGTATTTGTTCCCACCCTTTTACCATTGTTAAGCCCTCAACTGCTGATGCTACTGAAATAGGCGGAGTTATGATACCATCAGCTAAAAGCGTAGTTGCGCCAATGATAGTTGGTATTACTAAATACTTGCTATGTCTCCGAACTAAGGCATACAATGAAAAAATACCTCCTTCTCCTTCATTATCCGCCTTAAGTGTTAGCCATATATATTTGACAGTAGTTTGTAAAACTAGCGTCCAAAAGATACATGAGATGCCTCCTAAGACGAGTGTTTCGTTGATTATCTTGTTACCAACAATGGCTTTTAAAACGTAAAGAGGGCTTGTTCCAATATCTCCATAGATTATACCCAGTGCAACAAGTAGTGAGGCAGCTGATACCTTTGTTTTAAATGCTTTTTTATTACTTTCCATATCATCATGTTTGATGATATAAAAGTGGGTTGAAAGCTATTTGAAGAGTATAAAAACAAAGTACTTGGATATAAAGACGATATAAAGAATTTTAAACAAAACGGTAGCCAATACCACTTTGAGTAATTATATGTTGTGGTACATTAGGATTAGTCTCTATTTTTTTTCTAAGTGTACCAACAAATACTCGTAAATATTGTGTTTCTGTTTGTGACCCAATACCCCATATTTCTTTTAATATGAATTGGTGGGTTAAAACACGCCCTTCATTTTTTACAAATAATACCAGCAACTTGAACTCTGTTGCTGTAAGTTTTACAATCTCTTTATTTTTTAAAACAGTTCTTGCAGGAATATCAATTTCTAAATCTCCACAAATGATTTTATCATCAAAGTTGGTAACATTAGTCCTGCGGATTGCGGAGCGAATACGTGCTAAAAGTTCAGCATTTCTAAAGGGTTTGGTAAGGTAGTCGGTTGCACCATTGTCTAATGCTAAAACAATGTCTGATTCAGTGTTTTGTACAGAAAGTATGATGATTGATTTGTTGTACCAATTTCTAAGTTCTTTTAAGATGTCATGTCCACTTTTATCTGGTAATCCCAAGTCGAGTAGAATTAAATCTGGTGGATGGTTAGCAGCAATAATAATCCCCTGCTTTCCTGTTTCGGCTTGCCAAACCCTGTAGTTATTGCTCTCTAAAGTTATTTCAAGTAACTTTCTTATTTGAGGTTCATCGTCAATAATCAGTATTTCTGCTTTATTCATGCTTCAAATTGTTTAGGTATGACATCTCGCATGGAAGCTCAATGCAAAACGTTACACCACTTAATTCATTGTTCTCTACTTTTACGGTTCCTCCATGAGCTTCAACAAATCCTTTCACTATAGATAAACCTAGCCCCGTACCTCCTGCTTTTGTTTGTGGTAAGCGGTAGAATTTTTCAAATAGAAGTAGTGTTTCGTTTTGTGGTATTCCTTTGCCATTATCAGCAATCATTATTATAAAGCTACTTACTTTTTGTAAGGCAGTAATTTTAATTATTGTATTTTCAGGTGTATAGTTTAAAGCATTATGGATAAGATTGTGAAGTACTTGTTCAATTAAACCGCTATCAACTTTAATGAAAGGTAAATGCTCATTTGGTATAAAATGTATTGTATGACTTTTTTGGGGGGAGAATGTTTGAATAACCGTACTTATTAATTCGTTTATATCACACCAATCTAAATTGAGCTTTAACATTCCGCTTTCTAACCTACTCATGTTTAGTAAATTTTCAACTTGCCTATTTAGTCTGGTACTTGCAATATCAATTTGATTTAATAACTCTGTTTTATTATCTTCTGAAACTGAAGTTTCGCTTGCCTTCAAAGTATCCACAGCTCCAATAATTGTTGCAATTGGAGTTCTTAATTCATGAGAAAGTGAGTTGAGCAGTGTAGTGTATAGTTTAATTGTTTTTTCTTTTTCCTCCTTATCCCTTGCTTTATTTTGCTCTTTACGAATTTTAAAGGTTAATACTGCATTCACTAAAGCAATGACAAAGTATAGCAGGAACATCAGGAAATCTTCTGTATTGTCAATATGGAATGTTAATACAGGAGGAATAAAGAAAAAATTCCAAATCAGAGCACTTAGAGCGGCAGCTATTAAAACTGGTAGAATATCAAATAGCATTGCTAAAATTGAAACTGTTAATAGTAATAACAGCGCAATTGTTTTATATGCGATAAATTCTGTAGAAGCATAGCAACCAATTGAAATGAGTATTACTAGACTAATACTTGTAGTATACTGACGGATGTGTGTAACATATGTTCTACTCAATTTATTCAAACTACATTTTTTAAGGTATTAAAATTAGAGAAGGTTATATAAAGATTTCATAAAACTATCGTAATCTCCAACTTAAATGCACGTTATTTAATCACTAAGTAATGTCTTCATGAAATACAATATTGGAGCGGTATCAATGAACTGATTAAACATTTGCGTTCATCATTTACCGTAAGGTATGGTATAAAAAAGGGCAGCTATTAGCTGCCCGTAGATAAAGTGATATCAATGTTTTAACTTGTTGCATCGTTACTACAACTGCCTTTCACACCAAAATAGGTTAAAATATTTTCTAATGGACAAAATTTGGTGAATGAAGATTGTAGCAAGTTTACCCCTACAAATACACCCAACCATAACCAGTTGATATGTACCCAATAGGCAAGTGATACACTGGTAAGTACAAAGCTGCCTGCAACAGCTCTAATGATTCTTTCTCTCATATAATAATTTTTAAATTGCATAATTGGTTTGCTCAACGTTTAGAATAAAAGCTCTCAACGGAAAATTACCCTCGTTGTTGCTGTTGTAAGTTTCTACCAATGTGAAGGCTTTATTGGCTTGTTCAAAAGGAGTGAATGCAAAGAGTACCACAGCATCGAACGATGCATTGCCCGAAGCATACCAGCTATCTAATAAATCGGATGACGTATCTGATTTAAAGCCTGATATTGGTGTTGCACTAAATACCCCAATACCTGCTTGCTGTAATATTTGTGCAGCTGCTTTTTGATGCTCTTTAATGCAAGTGATGATAAATAGTTTCATGATATTGTGTTTAAGCTTTTTTGTTACGCATCATGCGCCAGTAGATCAGTGGAACTACCAATAGGGTTAAAAAAGTAGAGGTAATGGTGCCGCCCATTAATGAAATGGCTAGGCCCTGAAAAATGGGATCAAAAAGTATAACCACAGCACCAAGTACCACAGCACCCGCTGTTAATAATATTGGCGTGGTACGCACAGCGCCAGCCTCTATAATGGCTTGCTGTAGTGGCACGCCTTCGTTCAAACGAATATTAATGAAATCAATGAGCAGTACCGAGTTGCGTACCATTACACCTGCAAGTGCAATGAAACCAATCATTGAAGTGGCACTGAAATAGGCACCCATCATCCAGTGGCCAAGTACAATACCAATCAGTGATAACGGAATAGCTGCTAACATTACAATTGGTACGGTAAAGTTTTGAAACCAACCAACTATAAGCATATAAATTAAAATAATTACTACTACAAATGCAGTGCCTAAATCTCTAAACACTTCATACGTAATTTGCCATTCGCCATCCCACTTTAACGTGAAGTTATCTTCTAATTCAGGCTGTTGGCTGTAAGCTTCTTCGAGGGTATAACCTTTCGGTAAATGTATTTGCGTAAGCTTATCGCTAATGGCGTTCATCGCATAAAACGGACTCTCTAAACTACCTGCCATATCGGCCAATACAAATACTACACGCTTTTGATTTTTTCGATAAATGCTCTTTTGTTTTTCTGTTGTAACAAGTTTGGTAACATCGCCAATGCTAACACTATTGCCTTGTGCACCTACTATTTGTAACTGTTGAATAGCTGCAATATTATTTTTAGCAGCGTCGCTCAATTGTAACTGCATGGTAACTGCACTGTACGACGTTGGAATATGTAACGTGCCAACGGGCATACCACTCATAGCAGCTTGAACAGTAGCTGTTACTTGTGCTGGAGCGATGCCATATTGCATGGCTTTTTCTTTATCTACAATGAGCTGATATTCTTGTTGTGGCGCTTCAACCATCCAATCTACATCTACAACATCTGCTGTATTGGCAAATAGTTGTTTAATCTGTTCACCTATGGCTACTTGTTGTTCATAATCGGGGCCATATACTTCTGCTACAATGGTAGAAAGTACAGGAGGGCCGGGTGGTACTTCTACGAGTTTAACATTGGCATTGTATTTTTTCGCAATAGCCTGAATGCCAGGTCGCATTTGTTTTACAATGTCGTGGCTTTGTATCGAACGGTCTTTTTTATCTACCAAATTCACCTGAATATCGGCAACATTTTCGCCTCTACGTAAGTCGTAGTGACGTACCAATCCATTAAAACTCATCGGTGCTGCAGTTCCTATATAGTTTTGGTAATGCCGTACCATTGGTTGTTGCGATAGGTAGGTGGCAATTTCTTTGGTTACAGCAGCAGTGCGTTCAAGGGTGGTACCTTCGGGCATATCAATAACCACTTGAAATTCGTTTTTATTATCAAACGGTAGCATTTTAACGGCTACACTCTTGGTATAAAACAATGCCATCGATGCAAGTAATACCACCACTGTTCCGCCAATAAATGTCCAACGCTTCCAGCGGCTGTGCAGCATAGGTTCAATAGCCTTACGGTAAATTTTATAGATAGGAGCATCTTCTAACACATGAGCTTTATGCGGCTTTCCGGCTTTCTCTTTTTCACGTAAGAAAATGTATCCTAAATACGGTGTAAGTGTTAGCGCTACAATAAGTGATAGTAGCATGGCAATAGAAGCTCCAATAGGCATCGGACTCATATATGGCCCCATCATACCCGAAACAAATGCCATAGGAAGTACAGCAGCTATTACGGTGAATGTGGCTAGAATGGTGGGGTTACCTACTTCATTAATGGCATAAATAGCTGCTTGCAAAAATGGTAACCGCTTCATTTTAAAATGCCGGTGCATATTCTCAGCGATAATGATAGAATCATCTACCACAATACCTGTAATAAACACCAATGCGAAAAGGGTAATTCTGTTCAGTGTATAATCTAAAAAGTAATAGCTGAAAAGTGTTAACGCAAAAGTTACGGGTACCGATAAAAATACTACCAAGCCACCACGCCAGCCCATCGCTAACATTACAAACAAAGTAACCACTACAATAGCTACAAATAAGTGCAATAACAATTCAGATACTTTTTCAGAAGCCGTTTCACCAAAGTTGCGAGTAGTAGTTACGGTAACTTCATTCGGTATAACCTCTTGTTGCAAGTGAGCTACTTTCTTTAAAATCTGCTCACTTAGGTGCATCGCATCAGCACCTTTTTTCTTAGCAATGCTAATAGTTACGGCTGCGTACTCATCGTTAAAATGCTTACGGGCAGTATCGGCAGCACCATATCCAAAGTACACATATTGCTGTGCAGTTTCTGGTCCGTCGGTAACAGTTGCAATCTGGCGTAAATAAACGGGTCGGTTTTGCTGAAAACCAACAATTAAGTTGCCTACTTCTTCGGCACTACTTAAAAAATTACCCGAACTAATGGCAATAGCAGTATCGTTTTGTAATAGGTTGCCCGCTTGCAATTGCAGGTTACTGCCTTGCATTAGTTTAGCAATTGATAGCAAGTCAATTTTATTTGCTGCCATCTTCGCCTTATCAACTTCAATGTTTATTTTTCTGCTTCTGCCACCAATAATTTGTGTAGCAGCAACATCCGGAATTTTTTTAATTTCATTGGTTACAGTTTCGCTGATTTGTTTGATCTCATAATCACTGTAGCGATTACTCCAAAGCGTTAGCGATAGTACCGGAACATCATCAATAGCTCTTGTTTTAATCAATGGCATGGTAACGCCTTGCGGCATTTGATCCATGTGTTTCATAATTTCACTGTACAGCTTTACCAATGAACGTTCAACATCTTCACCCACATAAAATTGTACAATGAACATCGCTTGTCCGTTCATAGAAGTAGAGTACACATATTCTACGCCCTTTACATTCGATACAATTTTTTCTAGAGGAGCCGTTAACTTGGTTTCTACCTCTTTAGGTGTTGCACCAGGGAAGCCAACAAAAATATCGGCGAGTGGCACTTGTATTTGTGGTTCTTCTTCTCTTGGCATTAGCATTGTGCTGTAGCCACCTATAAGCAAGAACGCAATCATCAACAAAATCGTAAGCTTCGATTGTATAAATGCGTTGGCTATTTTACCAGATATACCTTCTTTCATATAATATTTTTTCTTTTATCAATCAGTTCATGATTTAGCGTACCGTTACACGAACGCCATTGTATAACTTTCCATCAGCCTTAAGTACAAATGCTTCATTTGCCGTAAGGCCACTAAGTACTTCTACCATATCGCCTTCTGTTTTTCCTAAGCGAAGCCAACGAAGTACTGCTTTGTTATTGGCGCCAATCGTGAATACACCTTGTAATTGATCCTTACGGTAAACGGCTGCCGCAGGTATCATGATAGTGCTATTATTGTTACTGTTTTCTTTTTTACCGTAAGGAATGGTTACTTGTACATACATGCCAGCATACAAGTTTTCGTTGGGCGATGTAATGCTAATTTTTGCCATGTATTGTCCGCCTGTGAATTGTGATGATGCGGTGAGCTCTAACACCTTACCTTGATAAGTACTGTTTGTTGCACTTACATGAATGGTGGCTGTGTTACCAACTTGTACATGTTGTACATCGCTTTCTGGAATGCCCACATACGCTACCAATGCACCGCCTTGTTCAATAGTGAACAGGGGCATACCTGGTGTAGCCATACTGCCAATGGTTGCATTTTTCTGTGAAACAATACCTGCAAATGGTGCTTTTATAACAGCATACTGTGCATTCACATTCACCTCGTTACGCATTTGTTTGGCGGCAGCAACACGTGCCTTCGCTGCTTGATATTGCAGGGTAATGTTATCTAACTCTTTAGCAGAAGCACTTTGTTGTTGATACAGTTGCGTGTATCTATCATAGTCTTTTTGGGCATTGGCAAGGTGTGCTTCTGCCTCTGTGATCATTGCATCTACTTGTGCACCTTTTGCAGCCACATCGCTACTGTTTACAACGGCAAGGGTTTGGCCGGCTTGTACTTTATCGCCAACATTCACATTCACTTTGGTAATGGTACCCATCAAACGAGTACTTACCATAGTTGTATTGGTAGCACCTAATTTTCCACTTAATTGTACAGCACTTTGGTTGCTCGCAGTAGGTAAGGCTGTAGTTACAGCAATGGGTGTGCTATTCTCTTGTACGGCAGTAGTTTCTTGTTTACTGCTGCAACTAGCCAATAGTAGTATGCTAACAGCACTTGTAATCATGTATGAATTATAACGCATAACGTATATTTTACTTTTTTGTACTTGTTTGGAATGAAAGTGTTGCTAATAAAGTTTGTTGTTCAAATAGTGTTTGTGTGAGTTGCAGTTGTTGCTGCGAGAGTTGGGTTTGTGCCATTAATACGTCAATCGTATTTACCAACCCTTGTTCGTATCGGTTTCGCGTAATGCGTAATGCTTCTTTTGCTTGTGCAACGGCTTGTTGTTGTGCTATTATTTTTTGTGCTGCCGCGTTTAAATCTTCTTTCGTTTTTTGTTGCTCTAGCGTGGCTTGTTGTTGTGTATTGGCAAGTTGTTTTTCTAATAAGCTGTGTTCTACTTTTTGTGTAGCAAGCTTTCGTTGTGTGCTCAAACCTTTGAATACATCCCATGAAAGTTGCACACCAACCATGTATGCATTGCTGTTAAAGCCAAAGAGTTGCTTATCGTTGAGCTGAAAGTTGCCGAATGCATTTAACCGAGGGAGATAGCTTTTTTGTGTAGCAAGCATCATATTACGGTGTGCTTCGAGTGCCTTTTGCATCGCTGCAACATCGGTGCGAACTGTTGCAGTAGTATCATTATTATCCCAAAGGGTAGTGTTGGTAATGGGTTCGGCAGTATATATTTTACCGTAAGGTTCGCCCATTAAATAATTGAGGTAATTGCTTACGTTGGTAATATTGGCTAGTACTTGCGTTTGTTGTGTACGAATACCAGCTAGATGCACTTCAATATTAAGTGCATCAGATGCTTGAAGTAAGCCTTGCTGCACACGATGTTGGGTGAATGTTTGTACAGCAGTGGCCGTTTGCAACGCTTCGTTAAGTACCAATTGTGTGGCATACAACAGTTGTAATTGCAGGTAAGCTTTGGTTACTTCAAAACGAATGAATTCTTGCGTACGTTGCGTTTGTAATTGGTACACGGCAATATTACTTTGCGCTGCTTTGCGTTGTTGCCATGCATCCATGTTTACCAACGGTTGTTGTATTGTAAGCTGCGTAAGGGTATTGCTGTAACCGTTAGGATTATTCAGCAAAGCCGGATTAAAGTCGGCTGCTGTTACCGCTTGTTGTTGTAGCTTGAATCCGAATACGTTGAGTGGATTATTCGTGTGCATCCAACTGTAAGTAAGTTGTACTTGTGGCAGATATACCGCATCGGTTTGCCGATACTGTGCCGTCGCTAATTGTTCATTGGTGGTGGCCATTTTAGCGAACATGCTGTTGTTGCTGGCTTTATCTACGGCTGTTTGTAACGCTAAAGGTGTTGTTTGTGCGTTTGCCAGAAAGCCCCATAACAACCATCCTGTTAGCCAGCCCATTTGTACTACATTCCTTCGCATGTGTTCTTATTTTGAATGCGAAGCTATTTTCATGCAATAGGCTTTTTCGTGATGTATATCACGCCTTACGGCAAATGCTAACGCCTTCCTGATGCCTCTGAATCTTGATGTATGTTAAGTAATTACCAAAACCAGCACCCGAGTCGATTAAAATGCGTGTATGTACATATATTTGCATTGTCATTCGCATGAAGCTAGAACAAGCCATACAAACACAAGGGTTTGCCAGTCAAAAACAAAAAGCTGGTGTAAACATTATGTTCACGGCATATATGGTGAAAACAAGGGTTACACAATGCTTAAAACCTTTCGATTTAACACCAGAGCAGTTCAATGTTATGCGAATTTTAAAGGGTAAGCACCCCGAGCAAATGTGTGTGAAAGATATTGCCAGTCGTGTAATAGAACGTAGTAGCAACATACCACGTATTATCGACCGATTGGTTACTAAAAACTGGGTGCAGCGTGCTACTAGTGCGGTTGATAAGCGAGAAACAGTAATGAGTATTACGCAAGAAGGGATGGAAGTGTTGCAGCAGGCAAGTACTGCCCTCGATCAGGCGCATTTACTCAGTACAGGGCTTAGCGATGAAGAACTTACCCAACTCAATGAGTTGTTAGACCGTTACAGAGGATAATATTTTTTTAAACAAATACATGTATATACATGTATTCATAAAGGAGATGCAATCATGAAAACAGTATTACATAAAGCCAGTGAACGCGGCCATGCCAACCATGGATGGCTCGATAGCTACCATAGCTTCAGCTTTGCTAGCTATTATAACCCCGAAAAAGTGCATTTTGGTGCCTTACGTGTTCTTAACGATGATACCGTGAAGGGTGGTTTTGGTTTTAGCAAGCATCCGCATGATAATATGGAGATTGTATCCATCCCTTTGAGCGGTGATTTAGAACATAAAGACACAACTGGTCGCCACGAAATTATTCGTCAGGGCGATGTTCAACTTATGAGTGCTGGTAGCGGTATTGCCCACAGTGAAATGAATGCCAACCGCGACAAAGAGGTGAAATTTTTGCAGATATGGGTGTTCCCTAAGTTGCAGAATATTACGCCTCGTTACGAGCAGAAAACCTTTTTACCGCAAGGTAGGCACAATAAATTTCAAACAGTGGTGGCTCCAACGGGTGGCGATGCGGTTACCATCAATCAAGATGCATGGTTTAGCTTAGGCAATTTCGAGCCCGAAGCAACTGCTAGTTATACACTACAAGGTACCAATGCTGGCGTGTATGCTTTTGTATTAGAAGGCGAAGTGGCCATCAATGGTCAAAAATTAGGTCGCCGCGATGCACTTGGCATTTGGGATACCGATACCTTATTGTTGAGCAGTTATACCAACAGTGAAGTATTACTCATAGAAGTTCCCATGAACCTTTAATCGTTAGCATATGAGAACTATCAATAGCATATTAAAAGGCCGACCCATTAATGTTGGTAGCATTAAAGTACGTGAGTTGCTGCCCAACGGCGAGGCTATGTTCGATCCTTTTTTGGTGTTTCACCATGGCGTAGCAGTGGTTTCGCCCAGTGAAGATCCTGCTAAAGCTGGTGTTGGGGCACACCCACACCGCGGGTTTAGTCCGGTAAGTTTTATATACGAAGGTGGCGTGCATCACCGCGATAGTAGAGGTAACAATAGCATTGTGTATGCAGGCGGTACGCAGTGGACCAACGCTGGCATGGGCTTAGAGCATAGCGAACGTCCGCCACACGATATTCAGGCATTAGGTGGTGTACAAGTGTTGCTACAAGTGTGGATTAACACACCGGCCAAGTACAAAATGGATCAGCCACAATACTTCCCTTTAAGTAAAGAAGATACTCCCACCATTACCACGCCCGATGGTTTGGTAACATTACGCATACCTGCTGGTACGTTAGATGGCGTACAAGGAAAAATACCCACCTTTTTTCCTGTAACAACCATTATGGGAACTTTTGCAACAGGCGGTAGCTATACGTTTAATTTTCCTGCCAATCAAAACACATTGCTGTACGTGTTAAATGGTGCCCTTACGGTAAATGATGATACTGTAGTTGAAGCACAACAAATGGTATTGTTTAACAACGAAGCCGGCAGCTTTACTGTTAAAGCCAACACCACTACCAACCTATTTATAGGAAGTGGCGAACCATTGAACGAGCCTATAGCAGCCCACGGCCCCTTTGTAATGAACACCCAAACCGAAATTATGGAAGCCTTCCGCGATTATCGGATGGGCAAAATGGGAGTACTTATAGAAGACTAAAAAGCAGTTTCTCAATTTTATTCAACATACAACACAAAACAAAACATCATGGCAAAGTTTATCATCGATGCAGCCCACTCAGAAGTGAGCTTCAAAATCAAGCACTTAATGATTTCAACCGTAACAGGTCAGTTTAACGAGTTCGAAGGCGAAGCAACTACTGTTGGCGATAGCTTCGAAGGTGCTACCGTTCGTTTTTCAGCCGATGTGAATAGCATCAACACCAAAAATGAGCAACGCGATGGTCACCTTAAAAGCGGCGACTTCTTCGATGCTGCACAATATCCAAAAATCAGCTTCGAAAGCACCAACTTCACTAAAAATGGTGACGACTACTTATTAGAAGGTAACTTAACCATTAAAGATGTTACCAAACCTGTAAGCTTAACAGTAGAATACAACGGTACAATGACCGACTTCTACGGACAAAAGAAGCACGGTTTTGAAGTGAATGGCAAAATCAATCGTAAAGATTTTGGTCTTACATGGCATGCTGTTACCGAAGCGGGTGGTGTAGTAGTAAGCGATGAGGTGAAACTACATTTCAATGTTCAGTTAACAGAACAAGCTTAAATTATGTTACTGGCAGCGCCGCAGGCGCTGCCAGTATTACTTCGCACTACTTCATTTACCGTAAGGTACACAACCTAACGGCGGCTTTATTGTTACTTCATGTATGCAACATCAATTATATCCGGCTAACGAACGTGGTTTAAAAGATATTGGCTGGCTCGTTAGTAAGTTTACTTTCAGTTTCAGCAGCTACCAACACCCAACACGTATGGGTTTTGGCTTACTCAAAACTTTCAACGACGATGTTGTGCAGCCCGGCGGCGGTTTTGGTTTACACCCACATGCCAACATGGAAATTATCAGTGTGTTGTTGCAGGGTAACATGAACCATAAAGATACCCTTGGCTACAGCGAGGAGGTTACAACCGATTGGGTGCAAATTATGAGTGCCGGTACCGGCTTACGCCACGAAGAGCATAATATTGGTACCGATGAAGTTCATTTTTTACAGATTTGGATAGAGCCTAAGTTACAAAACATCAATCCGCGTTATCAGCGCAGGTATTTCCCAAAAAGCAAGCGGGTGAACCAACTCACCACCATTGTGAGTAACGAAGAAGGGCAGGCTCACTGTTGGATCAACCAGAATGCTAAGCTTTCACTCGGCTATTATACGGCAGCGAATAGTGCTATAGCTTATCCGTTCAACCCAACCAATAAAGGTGTGTTTCTGTTTGTAATTTCGGGTAGTCTTACAGTCAATGACATTGGCTTACAAAAAGGCGATGCTATAGGCATATGGGATACCAATACGGTAGCTATTACCACCACTAGCGCCGAAACACAGTTTATACTTATTGAAACACCTATCAATCATTAAAACATTTGCCTGCAAAGGCGTTTATTATATCAAGCAATCGTAACCATGAATATTGTAATTATTTCAGGCAGCCCACGCCAGCAAAGTGTAACACATCGTATTGCACTTCATTTAGAACAACAAATTAAAACCACAACCGAGCATCAGGTAAGTGTGGTAGATGTGAGAGATTGGAACCTCGGATTTTTGCAACAGGTATTTCAAAATGTGGCAAGTACACCAGAACCATTCAAACCACTTGCCGAGCAAATGTTTGCCGCCGATGGTTTTATACTTGTTACACCCGAATACAATGGTAGCTACGCACCAGCGTTACAAAACCTACTCGATCATTTCCCGAAGCAACTACACAAGCCATTTGGTATTGTAACGGGTAGCACCGGTGGTTTTGGAGGCATTAGAGCCAGTCAAGATTTGTTTTTGCTCATTGCCGGTTTATTTGGCATTGCCTCGCCACAAAAATTATTGGTGCCGTTTATGGATAAAAAATTCGATGCCGAAGGTAACCTTATCGATGAAGCATTTGCCGCTAGCGTACATACTTTCTTGAAGTCGTACCTGTGGTTGGCCGAACGTTTGGTACACGAACATGCCAACGCGTAAATGATACCCGCCCATTGCAGCGCAATGGGCTTTTTTATGCAACGCCTTACGGCAAATGATGCTACGCTGTTGCATGCACTACAGCATTTACCGTAAGGTACCACCCATCGGTTGGATTTAATATAGCGCTACCGCTAAAAAAACTACCTTGCGGCCTGCTACCCGCCAACACGTTATTTCTATTGTATGAGTGATGCTATTAAACACGAATGCGGCCTTGCCTTCATTCGCTTGCGCAAACCCTTCTCTTACTATTTACAACAGTATGGAACAGCTACGTATGGATTAAACAAGCTGTACCTACTCATGGAAAAACAGCACAATCGTGGGCAAGATGGTGCCGGTATTGCTGCTGTTAAATTGCATGTTGAGCCAGGTTATCCGTTCTTGGCACGCTTACGGAGCAGCGCTCCGCAGCCCATTGCCGATATCTTTAGTCAAATTGGTAAAGAGGTTGCAGAACTACAAAAATATCAGCCCGATATAACGCAACATCCGGGCTTATTAAAAGGCCATTTGCCTTTTTTAGGCGAGTTATTGTTGGGGCATTTGCGTTATGGCACACAGGGTAAGAACAATATCGAGTTTTGTCACCCGTTTATTAAACGTTCTACTAAAACAGGTCAGAACTTGGCCCTTGCGGGAAATTTTAATCTGGTTAATACCGAAGAATTATACGATAAGCTTGGCATCCATCCGGGCGATTTTCAGAAGCAAAGCGATTTGGCCGCCATGATGGAAACCGTGCACCACTATTTGGTGGAAGAAGATGAACGTAACCCACATGGTGCCGACGTAGCGGCATTGCTGCGTAAGGCAACGCCATTGTTCGATGGTGGTTATACCATTGGTGGTTTGGTAGGTAATGGTCACAGCTTTGTAATGCGAGATGCACATGGTATTCGTCCGGCATATTATTTTATAAACGATGAAGTAATTGTTGCCGCCAGCGAAAGAGCTGCCATACGTACCAGCTTTAATGTGGGTGAAAACGAAGTACTAGAACTGATGCCCGGCCAGGCACTTATTATAGATGATGCAGGCAATTATAAAATAGAACAAATTCTGCCACCACAAGAACGCAGAGCCTGTAGCTTCGAACGTATTTATTTCAGCAGAGGTAGCGATGAAAAAATTTATCGGGAGCGTATCGCACTTGGCTACCATTTGAGTAAGCCGGTACTAGAAGCGGTTAACTACGATTTAAAAAACACCATCTTCAGCTATATACCGAACACTGCCGAAGTAGCTTATTTTGGTTTGGTAAAGGGTATGGAAAGCTATCTCAACCAAATTAAGGTACAACGTATTTTGAGTTGGGGCAACGATATCACACCTGAAAAGCTGGAAGAAATGATTAATCGCAAAATTCGACAAGAAAAAATTGCGATTAAAGATGTGAAACTGCGCACTTTTATTACCAACGACGATAGCCGAAACGAAATGGTGCAACACGTGTACGATGTTACCTATGGCACCGTTCGCAAGCATGAAGATACTTTGGTGGTGATTGACGATAGTATTGTACGCGGCACCACCCTCAAAGAAAGTATTGTACGTATGTTGGCTCGCTTGCATCCGAAGAAAATCATCATTGTATCGTCGGCGCCACAAATTCGTTATCCCGATTGTTATGGTATTGATATGAGCAAGCTAGGCGATTTCATTGCTTTTAAAGCGGCAATTGCCTTACTCAAAGAGCAAGGTTTAGAGCATATTATTACCGATGTGCAGCAACGCATTGAACAGCTAGAGGCACTTGGTCAACTACATACTGAAAACGTGGTACGCCAAATTTATAAGCCATTTACAACCGAGGCCATTAGTAATAAAATTGCTGCGTTAATCACACCGCCCGATATTACGATTCCGGTACAAGTAATTTACCAAACCATTGAAGATTTGCACGAAAGCTGCCCCACCAATACTGGCGACTGGTATTTCACTGGTAATTATCCTACGCCGGGTGGTAATCGTGTAGTGAATAAAGCTTTCTTGAATTATATCTCCGGAAAAAATGTAAGAGGATATTAGTTATTTACTTACGTAAATGTTTACAATAGCAAAGGGCTGGCTCAATATTGAGCCAGCCCTTTGCTATTGTAAGTCATATTTTATCCTTCATTTACCGTAAGGTAAATGGTACCTATTGTTTCACCGTAGTACGCATATTGCTTTCGGCAGCAGCTTTGCGCCAATCTTCAATGTTACCGCATTGTGCAAAATCGTTATCAATAGTGATGAAGAAAGTAGGTATATGCTCTTTAAACCATTTGGCTAATGCAGCTTCTTTTTTCTCTTCTAAAGCACGTTGTGCAACACGATTAAAATCGTCTCTCAGGTTTTCGCGGTGTGGTTCAGTACGACTTTTTAAATACACGATACGCACACAACGCTGATCACGTTCGTTGGTATATACCTGTGGCATTGAAACATCGCCAGGTTGCATACCTTTTAACAAGGGAATTAAATCTTTATCGAGTTGGTCGTAGGTGATAGAAGTGCTACCATCGCGGCTGGTACGCTGGCCACCACTGAATTTGGCACCTTCATCTTCACTGTACTTATTCACCGCATTGCTAAATGTAAGATCGCCTTTTAACACACGAGTGCGAATACTATCGAGGCGAGCTTTAGCTACCGTAATTTCTTCGTCGGTAACCGCTGGTATACGTAGAATATGACGAACAATAGCATCGTCGCCACTACGAGCAACCATTTGAATGATATGAAAACCGAACTTACTCTTAATTACGGGTGAAATTTGTCCTTCTTTCAAGCGAAAAGCAGCATTAAAAAACGCAGGATCCCACTGTTTATCGTTACGGTTCATTTGGTATTGGCCGCCAGTTTCACGGCTGCCTGGGTCTTGCGAGTATAACTTCGCCAAGTTCTCAAATTTCTGACGCCCATTTTCAACCTGACGCTTGTACTCGTACATTTCACGAATCACATACTCATCAACGTCTTTATTCGATTTTGGAATGAGTACGATTTCACTGATTTCTAATTCACTTTCGTAAAATGGTAGACTGTCTTTTGGTATTTTATCAAAATAGGCACGCACCTCGGTAGGTGTAATTTTTACCGCTTCTAATACTTTGTTACGCACCATTTCAGCGAGTTTGTTTTCGCGGATTGGGTCTTTAAAATCTTCTTTGATTTGGTAGATGCTTTTGCCGGCAATTTCTTCGAGCTGCTCACGACCGCCATAGTTTTGAATAAAAAAACGGATACGGTTATCAAGCAAAGCTTCAAGTTCATCTTCGCCAACGGTAAGCGAGTCGCGTTGCGCCTGCAGTACCAAAGCTTTTTGAATCAACTGACCTTCTAAGAACATACACTCAGGGTTCGGAGGTAGCTGCCCCTCTTGCCCCTGACGGCGAAAATCGGCAATGGCATTCACGATATCACTCTTTAGAATGATTTTGTCGCCCACTTGAGCCACAATTTTATCGGCCACCACCTTCAATGATTTTTGAGTAGAATCTTGCGCTTGCACTTGGCTTAGTGCACCCATTACACCCAATATTGCGAGAAAACGCTTCATAAAAATTATAGTAAATGCCCGTAAAAATACGGTCTTTGCTGCGCTTGATACGGCTTTCAGCAGGTTTTAACAAAAATTGATTAGGGTATGTACCTTACGGTAAATGCAAATGCTACCACAACCAACCAATTATAAGGCAGGCTAGTGGGATAAAAGGCGTACGTACTTTGGTAAATAGCAATACGAGTGGCGTTGCAATAATGACCAAAAGATACTTCCAAAGCTCTGCAGGTGCATGATAGCTAACAGCTGTATACACATCGTTACCTAAATACAACACAGCTCCGAGCATAATGCCTACTACAGCAGCATTAATGCCCTCTAAGCTGCGAAACACCACCGCATATTTCTGAATATTATGCCACACCGGAAAAAAGAAAAGTACCAGCAAAGCACTCGGCAGAAAAATGGCTACTGCACCAATGATACAGCCTGCAATATGCATACCATCGCCACGATCTTTCAATAGCATGCCTCCTGTATAAGCGCCAATGCTAAAAACAGGGCCAGGTATGGCACGCACCATGCCCGAACCCGTTAAAAACTCGAATTGCGACATTTTGAGCACATTCGGGTTGTTACGTTCTACCCGTTCGGTGGTGGGGCGTACGACATACTGTTCATACATCATGGGCATTAATACATCGCCGCCGCCGAAAACGAGGCTGCCAAAACGGTAAAAGTTTTCAAATAGGTTAAAAGCTGGTCGCTGCTGCCAGTGCTGCTTACGTGCTGTTTCTGAAGCAATACCCGCCAGTAAAAACAATCCAAAGAAAATAACCAAGTTACCCCATTTAACTTTTTTAGGTGGCATCCCTTTTTGAGGAATTCGTTTGCTGCTGAAATTGGTAGCAATACCAGCACTTACAATGAGCGCCGGAAAAATCCACGGACTTTTAAAAATGAGAAAAGTAGCAATTGCGGCTACCATGGCAATAATTCTTGTGATAGGGTTGTGTACCGATACCCGCATCATTCTAATGGTGCTAAAAATCATAAAGCCAATGGCCATGGGTTGTATAAACCTGAACACATGCAGGCTTGCTTGTTGGTTGCCTAAATAATCGAGCAGAAAACTTAACAAGCTCATGATGGTACATGCGGGCAGTATCCAAATAAGTAATGTTAGCAGTGCTAATGGTAAGCCGCCGCGTTTGTAACCAATCAGCGTAAGTGTTTGTGTACTACTGGCACCCGGTAGCATTTGACAGAATGCGATGTATTGCATGAGTTCGCTTTTACTAACATCGCGGCGTTGTTCAACAAAGGTTTTTATCATCATACCCATATGTCCTTGTGGTCCGCCAAAGGCAGTAACGCTGTGTAGTAACACAGCCTTCAAAAAGGGTATATGTCTGAGCAATATCAATGTTGGGTGTGCGTATACATTTACCGTAAGGTACAATAAACAATAAAAAGCCAACGCTTTAACAAGCATTGGCTTTTTAAAAGTACTTATTTCTTTAAGCCGATTTCGCGGAGGCGTTCATCTAAATATTCGCCGGCAGTAGCATCGGGGTAAGCTTTTGGATGGGTGTCGGTGATGCAACTTTCGAGGCAAGCTAAGCTCATTTCGCTACGTGGATGTAAGAAAAATGGCATGCTAAAACGGCTGGTGTGCCACAATTCTCTGGCGGGGTTCACCACGCGGTGGGTGGTGCTGCGTAGTTTGTTGTTGGTAAGGCGTTGTAGCATATCGCCTACGTTCACTACAATTTGCTCGGGTAGGCTGGTTACAGGTACCCACTCGTTTTGTTTGGTTAAAATTTCGAGGCCATCGGCACTGGCACCAACCAATAAAGTAATGAGGTTGATATCTTCATGCTGCTCGGCTCTGATGGCGCTTTTAGGCTCTTGGGTAATAGGCGGATAGTGAATGCAACGTAAGATGCTATTGCCGTTGTGAATATGTGCATCGAAAAAATGCTCATCGAGACCAAGGTATAAAGCAATGGCTTGCAACAAGCTGCGGCCACTATTTTCAAAATGCTGATAGGCGCCCTCTAAAGTTGGGTTAAATGCGGCAATTTCTTTCACTTGCACGTTATCAGGATACTCGGCTTTAATTTGATCGCCATCGGTTACCATTTGTCCGAACTGAAAAAACTCTTTTAAATCGGGTGCATCACTGCCTTTGGCGTGTTCGCGGCCAAAACTGGTATAGCCACGCTGGCCGGCTAATCCTGGTATTTCGTAGTTGAGCTTTTTTTCGAGTGGCAGGGCAAAAAATTGCTGTACATATTCGTACAACTCGCCAATAAGTTGGTCGGGTACGCCATGGTTTTTAACGGCAACAAAGCCCACTTCTTCATAGGCTTTACCAAGGGCTTGCACGAACTCGTTTTTTTGTTCAGGTGTTCCTTTTGTAAAAAGTGCTAAATCAACAACAGGAATAGACATATGGCAACTGTTTAACAATGAATCGCAAGGGTATAACCTTACGGTAAATGGATATTACAATTCAAATTTGAACGCTTTTACGCTGTTATCCACCATGTGTGCAAAAAAAATCCTCTTGAGAGGCAAGAGGATGTATAGGAAAACCACTATGAGAAAACTACTACTATGCTTGTTTATTGTACCAACAACTTTACTGCTTTTAAAAATGTACCATTACCAAAGGCATTTACTACATACTTGCCAGCACCAAGGTCTGATAGGTTAACCGATAGCTGATGAAAGCCTTCGCTTACTTGTTGTACTACGGTTTTAGCAACCTTGCCTTGCGTATCTAACACTTTTAATACCAACTGAGCATCGGCATTGCTAAGTACTTGCCAATAACTTTGCCCTTCGTGTATCAGTGAAGGAATACTTTTGATAAGCATGGTTCACAGGGTTTAGGTACTTGTTGAATTACATGGTAAAAGTACAGGTGGTAGTTACCATAAACCGCAATGATTCAGGTATTACGCTATCCCAAACCGACACTTATTGTAGGGATGCTATGGCATCGGTAACAGCGTATCGATCGATTCGATGTATCGCCATTTCATCTAACACATCTACCAGATTTTGATAGGTAGCATCGTAGGTTGGGGTAATAACTACTTGTGGATGTTGCTTAGCAGGTACCTGCTGTTTAAATTGTAACAAAACCCGCCTAAGCTGATTGGGCCCATAGCCTGTGATAGTAGCTGCATTCGCCTGATCGCCAAAGTAGTAGCGAATTTCATTGTTGCCAAGTAGTTGTAAGGTAATAGCACTGCTTGCTGTAATAGCCGTACTATCGCCATGCGATGGTAGGTTAAGCTTGGTAACTTTTTGTTCTTGCAGGTTGGTAGTAATTACAAAAAAGGTGATCAGTAAAAAACCTAAATCTACCATTGGGGTAAGATCTACAGCAATTGTTTTCTTACCGCTTTTTCCGTTAGGTGTGTTAATGGCTGCCATAGTGTTTGGTTTTATACTTATAAGATGATGCGGCAGCATAATTCCATAAAAAACGCACCCTGAAAAGAGTGCGTTTGGTCCGTTACTTTTTGTTTTTTTCAACAGTAACTTTTTTTGGATGAGCGATAAGCTACTTGAAACGCTCTTGGTTTTTCAACAATAGGATATTTGGTTTTTCAAAACGGAGTGTAAGACCTTTGGGATAATTGGGACTACATCTTGGTTTCTCAATTGGACAGCATAAAGGTACATTGCCTTTTTGCTTGTGTAGCATTCATACAGTCAACCTCATATCCCAAAAAGACAGAACTTGTTTTTTGGGGTAATATGGCGTTCGGGCATTTGCCGCAAGGCTATTGTATGCGATTACGATACATGGGTTTCCAAAGCGATAATAGTACCAACAACCATAACAACGCAAATAATGCACGGTAGCGAAGAATTGCTCCAATGAAGGGAACGGTATAACCAATGATGAGGTAGTTGGCTAAACAAATACTTATTAATAATAATGTGAATGGTTGTAATAACTGTTGCTTCCAATGCGGCTGTGCAAGCACAATTGTAATACCAAGCATGATGGGTAACATGAGCCAATCGGCAATGCCAGCCCAATAAATAACACCAGTTTTCACTTGTACAAAACCTGGTTGAAAAAAGGCATGATTAATGGCGGCAGGTAATGCTTTTACAAACGAAAGTGGTGTGCCATTGAGCGGTAATTTGGGTAAGGGATAAGTGCCTTCTAAGGCATGAAAAGCATCTTGCCGTTCTGCAATACGTTGCATGAGGTTGAACTGTGGTGGCAGCCATGCCGTAGCAAAAAATAAAAGTAACGCAACGCCAATACAACAGCCAAAAGTGGTAAGGGCATGCCAGCGATACCTTACGGTAAATGCAAATGCAAGTAATAACGGCAGTAAAGTAATAGCCATGAAATGGCGGATGAGCAATAAGCCACTTAACCACAGCAAGGCCAGCAAAATATGTTTGTAACCACCTTGTTGTACCCACAAATGCGTACGATAAATAGCGCCCATCATCAACCAAAAGCAAAGGCCATCTTTCATCATGGCACTGGTGAAAAATAAAGCAGTTGGAAAGCAAAAAATCATAAGCCACCACCAACGTTTATTGCCACCCCAATAATGTTGTACCAGCAGGTATAACTTGCGTGGTGCAGCAAAAATGAGTAGGTTGTACAACAACACATTTACATAATAACGGCCACCGCTCAGTACATCCATCAACGCATATAACTTGATAACGAGGTTGTGTTGCAAATCTTTAAAGAACGAATTTTCGCTGCTGAAAAAGCTGCTCCAAATACCATTGGTGTAGCCATGTTCGGTAATATCTTTTGCAAGAAATGCAACCGGATTTTTTTGTAGTAAGGCATAATATTTCAAACCCTCACGGTGGTACTCCCATGTATCTTGTCCGTCGTACAAATACAGCATTACAAAACTAAAACTCCATCCTGCAAGTACACGAGCTAGTAATGCGAGCAATGCTTCATTTGCCGTAAGGCCATAGCCCTGTTGCTTTGCACGGTAACGAAACCATACATAGCTCACCCCTAGGTACAATAATGTTAAGGCAATGGCTTGCGGTGTAAGCATAAATAACTAGTACAAAACAATTTAACGATGCTACATTATAAAGTCGAATGTAGTAATTCGTTTAATGTATTATTATTGCACCGTATGCAACAACAACAACATACTGCGAAGAAACTGCTTTTTGTAAGCAATAGTTGTTGGAGTATGTACAATTTCAGAAAGGAAGTGCTGGAATCGTTCATCGCCGATGGCTTCGAAGTGCATGTACTTGCTCAGAAAGACGATTTTGCCGCTGGTTTAATGAACATTGGCTGCAAAGTGCATCATATTGAATTTAACAATAGAGAGTTAAACCCCATTGCCGATATTGCTTTGTTTTGGCAATTACGGAAGTTTTATAAAAAGCTACAACCTATTGCTATTTTCCATTACGTAATTAAGCCAAACATTTACGGTTCGTTGGCAGCAGGTTGGTTGCGTATCCCATCGGTAGCATTAATTACAGGGTTGGGTTATGCGTTTAAAAAGCGTAACTGGTTATTTGTATTGGTACAAAACCTATATCGCTTTGCACTACGCCGTGTGAAAGAAGTGTGGTTGTTGAATGCCGAAGATGTGCATTTGTTTCAGAAACATCGCATTGCCAAGCCTAGCAAGTTAAAATTGTTGCATGGCGAGGGTATTAATACCGAACGTTTTGAACGTAAGCGATACAATGATGCTAAGGCCGATAAGCCTTTTGTATTTTTAATGCTTACACGTAATTTATGGAGTAAAGGTATTGGCACTTTTGCCGATGCTGCTCGCATTTTGAGAAGTAAAGGATACGATTTTCAGTGTCGCATTTTTGGTTTTTTTGAACCGCATCACCCCGATTCTATTCCGGTAGAACAAATGCAGGCATGGCGTGATGAAGGCCTGATTGATTATCGGGGTTTTGCCAACGATGTTGTTCCTTGCTTGCTACAATCGCACTGCTTTGTATTACCCAGTTATTATCAAGAAGGTGTTCCACGTAGTTTAATGGAAGCCTGCAGCTTAGAAATTCCCATTATTACCACCAACCATACTGGCTGCCGCGAAGTGGTAGACGATGGCGTTAATGGCTATATGTGTAAGGTAGATAATGCCGAAGACCTTGCGGTAAAAATGGCACAACTCATGTCGATGCCCGAAGCTGGTCGCAAAGCCATGGGTATAGCAGGCCGTACCTTGGTGCAACAAAAATTTGATGTTAAAAAAATCATTAGCGAGTACAAGCAGTTTGTAGCTAAAGTGCAGCACCGTTCTTAGTTGCCTCGTATTGTTGATGTGCCTGCCACCAGCGTAACGCACCGAAGCTAACCTCTATATTCAATTGTGTTTTTAAAGCAGTAAAACCCTGCGAAATATCCCAATCAAGTGTTGCAATAGCATCGTTTAATTGCACTAATAATTCGGGCGATATTACTTGTGTAATAGCCAAGGTGCCATCGGCAATATAACCGGTTAAATGACTTTCAATGGTGCCAACGCTAAGGTTGCGGGTAGCAGCAATGGTGGCAATATCATTACCATCTAAAAACATTTGTAGCGTAATGGCATTACTTGCTACTTTCTCAACACCGGGTTTTTCTTTGGTTTTTTTACTTGGTAAAGGCAAGCGTTCGGTAATGTTCCTTTCCGCAACGTATGCTGTAATGATGGGCAAAAACAAATCGCCGTACTGTGCTACTTTTTTGGAGCCAAAACCAGGTATCTGTTCAAGTTCTGTAGTATTAACAGGCATACAATTAGCCATGTACACAAGCGTAGCTAAATTGGCAACCAAGTACACTGCAACATCGTTTTCATTACAATAGGTATCTCTTGCCTGCTTGAGTTGTTGCAATAAAACCGGCTGCATACAATCTGTAACACCTGTGGTAGTTTGCTGCGCAGCATATACTTTTTTGTTCCATGCTGCAATTGGTTGTTGTAAAGCCTCGCTTATAATAATTGGACTATATCCCTTACGGTAAATGTGTTCGTACACCGCAACATACTTGTGTAAACTAGCATTCCAGCGTTGTAGCTTGTCTAATAATTGCTTGGCTTGCGGCTTGCTATCGCAAGCAAAATCTAATGCAGCAAGGGCTTGTACAATGGGCTGTAACTGTTGCACAAAATAGCCTGCTGCAGCTTGTAATCGTTGTTGCAGGGCGTTGCTTTCTTCGGGCAAAGCATCGTTGGGCAGTAGCTGTTGTAGCTGACTTTTAAACCTTTTACCAACTTGTGTAACATTGGTTACCACTTCGCCCCACGCAACAATAGTAGCCGTAGGATCGGGGTTACATTGGTGGCCTGCTGCGTTGATAACGTTGATTAACGGTAGCAATGCTTTTTGTAATTGTATATCACAAAACCATTGATACAACTGCATTTGCTGATAGCTAATTTTAGCTTCTTCCAGCAGAAAGGGTAATTGTGCAACGGGTGTTTTTTGTGTTTGCGAAAAGGCAACAATACGCGGATCGGTGCGTATAGCATTTGCCGTAAGGCTACTTAATAACTGAATACCATCGAGCCGCGTACAACGGCTTAAAGCAACATATACTTGTCCGGGTGCAAATGCTTTACCTGCATCAATTTTCACCTTATCAAACGTAAGTCCCTGACTTTTATGAATTGTGACCGCCCATGCCAGCCGCAGCGGAAATTGTGTAAAGCTGCCAACAATTTCTTCTTCAATACTTTGTGAACTCGTATTAAATTGGTAGCGTGTGTTGTTCCAAATTGTTTTTTCAACAGCAATAGGGGCATCATCGCCTTCGCAATTCACTGTAACAACATTACTATCAAGGGCGGTTACAATACCAATTTTACCATTGTAGTAGCGGCGTACACGTTCAGTATCGTTTTTAATAAACATCACCTGTGCACCTACTTTCAGTACCAAAGCAGCATCGGCAGGGTAGCTTTTTTCAGAAAACTCACCTTCGATAATTGCCTCAAAGCCCAGTGCCATACCTGGTAAGGCTGCCAATGCCTTTTGATTGATATCATCGGCAATAGCATTGTGACTGGTAAGTGTAATTACACCTACATCGCTATCAAGTACATGCTGCTGCAAGGCTTGCAACATATCGTAGCCATCTTCATCAAACTCATTATTGCGTACCTGATTGAGTAGGCGAATAAAGCTACCTTCTTGTTGTCGATACACCTTATCTAGCTCAATGCACAGAGGAGCTGCCGCTGCAAAAACCAAACTGCTAAAGAAATAAGGCGTTGCATATACCTGTTGTAACAAAGGCCACTCGGTATCGCTAACAACGGGCGGTAATTGATATACATCGCCAATACAAAGTAGCTGAACACCTCCGAAAGGGGTTTGATACTGCTTTCGATAATGACGAAGAATGGCATCAATTGCATCTAGCACATCGGCACGCACCATGCTCACTTCATCTATAATCAGCAATTCTAAAGCTTGCAGCAGCTCAATTTTTTCGCTGTTAAATTTTACTTTTTGCAGTAATTGCGTATTGCTGTAAGCAGCCGTATTGCCACTGCCCCAGCCATTACCTTGCGGTAAATAGGGTGAAAAAGGTAAGTTGAAAAAGCTGTGTATGGTTACACCGCCAGCGTTAATAGCGGCTACACCGGTAGGTGCCACTACTACTAGGTTTTTGGTACAAGCTTGCACCACCTGTTTCAAAAAAGTGGTTTTGCCTGTACCTGCTTTTCCCGTAAGGAAAATACTTTTATTGGTATGCAATACAAATGCACTGGCAATATCAAAAACCGAATTACGCATGTGGTTCGAAAGTATTGTTTTTTAAAGCCTTGTATAGCAGTTGGTGATAATTCGTAGCCAATAAATAACTTAGCCCTGAAATTATTAAGGCATGCAAGCACGTTTCTCGTTTTGTTGGTGGATGTTAGGGCTGTTATTAATGCCCGCCTTTGCGAATGCCCAATTCAGGAAAAAACCAACCACCACAGCACCGGTAAGTCAACCGAAGCCAGCCCCCAAAAAGGTGGTGCCCAAACCCGTTGCTAAACCTCAACCAGTTGTTGCCGATACTGCCAAACCCACGACTGCCAAGGTGGTACCAGCCGATACTGTTGCTGCCACACAGCTAGAACCGGTACCTAAACCAAGCACCAAAATAAGACCAGGCGGCGGAGCGCCTATAGCCGACACTACTCGCCTTACGGCAAATGATAGTACGAATATCACGGCCGATACAACGCCTAAAAAGCGGATGGTGATTCGTCCGGGTGGTGCGGTTTCTGAAGATCAAATGCGTATTGCTACCGATAGCAGTGGAAAAGAAAAGCTGATTAAAAAGTTGAAAGACACTAAGCTGCCTGAAAATATTATCGTACGTGTGAAAAATATGGGGCCGCTTGAAATGCTTAAAATGACAGAGGAGCATCAACAAAACATACTCGATGAAGCTTCTGGCGAAGAAATGTTGGTTACCACCAAAATCAAATATTACGAAGATTATATCATCGGTTTTGTACGCAAGGCTCCGCTGCGTTACAGTAACCTGTCTGAAATTGAAAATATCATCATTGATATTCCGGTGGTGTATTGTAGTACTACTTGCAGCGATGGACAAAAGCATTGTGGCCATATGGGTGAATTAGCCGGCCTTATTGAAACATACAAATGCACTAATTGGAAACTCATGGTAGAAGAAGAAGCTGCCGACCCTGCTTTTGGCGACCCGCTTGGTATTGGCGGTAAAAATGCTAAGGGTGTGAAACAGAAAAAGGGTAAAAAGAGTAAGCAACGCACTGGCGAAACAGGTGTAGAGTAGTGTAAAACCCGCTGTACGCTTATGATGTGTGATGTACCTAACATTTACCGTAAGGGACCAACCTATAAATTCCTTTTTTCAGGGTAGTAAATTACAAACATTGCCATAGTGCAAGGCGCCCTTACCTTACCTTGCACCCATGCAGGATATTTTAGCAGGATTGAATCCGCAACAGCGGCAGGCCGTAATGCATAAAGATGGCCCTTTGATGATTGTAGCCGGTGCAGGCAGTGGCAAAACCAAAGTGCTCACCAGCAGAATTGCTTACCTCATGGGTTTTCATAAGGTTGATGCATTTAATATTTTGGCGCTCACATTTACCAATAAGGCGGCCAATGAAATGAAGGAGCGTATTACAAAAACGCTCGGTAATTCAGAAGCTCGTAACTTATACATTGGTACGTTTCATAGCGTATTTGCAAGAGTGTTGCGTGGCGAAGCACACCGTATTGGTTACCCTAGCAGCTTTACCATTTATGATACCGACGATAGCCGAAGTGTTATTAAAACAGTAGTGCAAGAGCTCAACCTCGACGAAAAACACTACAAGCCTAACATTGTTGGTTCGAGAATTAGTCAGGCTAAGAATGCATTGGTTGGTCCTGCTGAGTATGCGAACGATTATTACATTCAGCAAGAAGATATGCGAACCAATCGTCCGGCTATTGCTGCGATTTATAAAGCGTATGCCGAACGTTGCTTTAAGAATGGCGCTATGGATTTCGATGATTTGCTCTTAAAGATGTACGAGATATTACGCGATTTTCCAGATGTATTGCACAAGTATCAGCACAAGTTTAAGTATGTGATGATTGATGAGTACCAAGATACCAACCCGGTACAGTATCAAATTACAAAGCTACTAGCAGCAGCCAACGAAAACATTTGTGTAGTAGGCGATGATGCTCAGAGCATTTATAGTTTCAGAGGTGCTACCATTGAAAACATCTTACAATTTCAGAAAGATTACGATGAGGTTACGGTGATTAAGCTAGAGCAAAACTATCGTAGTACGCAAACCATTTTGCAGGTAGCCAACGAGGTTATCAAAAACAACAAAGGGCAAATACCTAAGGATTTATGGACGCAGAATGAAACAGGCGAAAAAATTCGCCTCGTACGTACCATGACAGACAACGATGAGGGTAGATATGTTGCTGATACCATTCAAGAACAAAAGTTGCGCTATCATTTTAATAATAGCGATTTCGCCATTTTGTATCGTACCAATGCACAAAGCCGCAGTTTCGAAGAAAGCTTACGTCGTATGGGTATTGCCTACCGCATTTATGGTGGATTGAGCTTTTACCAACGCAAAGAGGTGAAAGATTTTATTGCTTACCTCAGAGCTATTGTAAATACACGTGATGAAGAGGCTATCAAACGTATTATCAATTATCCGGTACGTGGTATTGGCAAAACATCGATTGAAAAAATTGGTATTGCCGCTAACGAGTTTAACATCACTTTTTGGGAAGTACTTACCCGTGCTGCAGAATTTGGTTTTAAAGCTGGTACACTTGAGGCAATCAACAACTTCGTAACCATGATGCGCTACTTCCAAAGCATGTTGAGTAGCACTAATGCATACGATTTGGCAGTACAAGTAGGCAAGCATACCAATTTGGTGAAAGAACTATTTAACGATAAAACCACCGAGGGCTTAGCTCGCTACGAGAACATACAAGAGTTGCTTAACTCTATTAAAGAATGGACGGAGAGTCCAAGTAATGATGATGGTGAATTGCTCGAAAAAAGTTTAGGTACCTACCTGCAACAAATTACACTGCTTACCGATGCTGATAATGAAAAGCAAGATGATAATGTGGTAAAACTAATGACCATACATGCGGCTAAAGGGTTGGAGTTTCCTGTGGTATTTGTAGGTGGTGTAGAAGAAACCATCTTCCCAAGTGGTCTTAGCATTAATACACGTGAAGAGTTAGAAGAAGAAAGAAGATTGTTTTATGTTGCAGTAACACGTGCTAAGCAAAAGCTGTGGCTTACTTATGCCAATGCCCGCTATCGCTTTGGCAATCTTGTACAGAACGAACCTAGTCGCTTTTTAGAAGAAATGCCCGACCAATACATCGATAAAAGTTATGCTGGTGGCGGTATGCGTAACATGGGTACAAGCTTTAACGATATGGGTTCGGCTTTTCAACGCATGCAACGCGGTTTTGGCAATACCGATGCTGGTGCAGCCGAGCGTCGCTACGGTGCACCGCCAACAAAAAAACAACCTACTACGCCTACCTACTTGTCTCCTAAGCCAACTACACCACCCGTAGTTACACATGTACCTAGCAGTAACTTTGTACCAAGTAATCCAGCAGATATCAAAGAGGGTATGCGGGTAGAGCATCAGAAATTTGGAATGGGTACGGTTAAAAAAGTAGAAGGTGGTCAGCACAACCCGAAAGCTTTAATTGCTTTTGATACCAATGGCGAAAAAAATTTAGTGCTCAACTTTGCAAAACTCATGATTGTAAGCTAGTGCTACCTTGCGGTAAATACAAAAGCAGCTTGTAATTCATGTAATACTATACATCATGCAATATCCTGGAAGTACATTCACCGAAGCAGCATATCGGCAACACTTGCAACACTTAGTAGAGCAAGCCTTGCAAGAAGATATTGGCAGTGGCGATCACAGCACATTAAGTTGTATACCTGCCGATGCGGTTGGTACTGCTGTTCTAAAAATTAAAGAGGCTGGTGTGCTTGCAGGCGTTGTAGTAGCACAATTTATTTTTCAATTGGTAGCTCCCGATGCTGAAATAATTATTCATAAAGCAGATGGTGCCTATATGCAGCCTGGTGAGCTGGCATTTACCGTAAGGACTAAAGTACACACTTTACTCAGTTGCGAACGGTTGGTGTTAAATATCATGCAACGTATGAGTGGTATTGCAACCCTAACCAAGCAATATACCGAACGCTTACAAGGCTATACCACCCAACTACTCGATACAAGAAAAACAACTCCAAACTTTCGCTTATTAGAAAAAGAGGCTGTGCGTATTGGTGGTGGCATTAATCACCGATTTGCATTGTACGATATGATTATGTTGAAAGACAATCATATTGATTTTGCTGGCGGTATTATTCCGGCGATTAACAAAGCATACGCCTATGTTCAAACACTGCAACAACCACTAAAAATTGAGGTTGAAACACGCAGCCTACAAGATGTTGCTTTGGTATGCAAGCATGCCGAAGGCAAAGTGTTTCGTATTATGCTCGATAACTTTACACCCGAACAAGTAGCCGAAGCAGTACAGCTTATCGATGGTCGTTTTGAAACAGAAGCTAGCGGCGGAATTAATTTAAATACAATAGAAGCCTATGCTGCTACAGGCGTTACCTACGTTAGTGTTGGCGGACTCATACATCAGGCACGCAGTGTAGATTTAAGTTTAAAAGCAATAGAGGTTAGCCATGAGTAAAAAATTTAAAACCAATAGTAGCGGTTTGGTATACAGTACCGATCCGAACTTTCAAATATCGAACGATAACGATGCTATTGAAACGCTAGCACCAGCGCAACAAAAGCTTCGCATACAACTCGAAAAAAATCATAGAGGTGGTAAAATTGTATCGGTAGTTACAGGCTTCATTGGTAACGATGCCGATATAGAACAACTGGCTAAGCAACTAAAGAGTAGTTGCGGCACCGGTGGCAGTGCTAAAGACGGAGAAATAATTATTCAAGGCGATCACCGCGATAAAATACTGGCACTGCTACAAAAATGGGGTTACACCAATACAAAAAAGGCGGGTGGTTAACCTTACGGTAAATGTGCTTTCGCTATTAATTACGTATGCCTTTGCGCCATAACCAAGGTGCAATCGGATGTGCATCGGCCCATAGGCCGATGCGTTTTTTTCTTGCTGCTTCATCTAGCTGATGATAAAGCGTATCGCTTGAATATTTTTTGAAATGCCACGCATAGCCTTTAGCCACCAATAGTTGATTTAACGATTGCTGTTGCACTATAATTTCTCCAATATAACGTTGATACCTGTCTTGCTTGTTGTTACTAATCAGTGTAACAGTTTTGCCAAAGCATATACTTGCTGCAAAGTACTTGGCACTTTTACCGTAAGGTTGGTTTTTTTCAGGGCAATCAATATGTGCTAGTCGCACTTTTATTAACGTGCGTTGAGGTGTTAGTAGCTCGTACGTATCGCCATCTTTCACGGCTACAATACGGCCAGTAATAGTGGTTGTTTTAGGTTGAAAGCTGTACAGCAGTAACACTGCGAAAAACAAAATGTAATAGCGCAACTTTTTTGTGTAAAAATACAACGCTGTATTTCCTATCCTATATCAAGTAATAAGTATGGGTAGCAGGTTAGTTTTGTTACAACGTTATGATGCAGCGAAAGCAATTTTTAAAATCGTTATTTATGGCCGCAGCAGGTACAGGCACCTTACACACATTGGCGCAACTAGCCGATGCACTACCACAGCAAAGCACTACCATGCCTGTATTATTTATTGGTCATGGTTCGCCTATGAATGGTATTGAGCATAATATGTTTTCGCAACAATGGAAGCAGTTAGGCACCACTATACCACAACCATCGGCAGTACTGGTAGTATCGGCACATTGGTACACAGCAGGTACCCGTATTACTGCTATGGAGCAACCTGCTACCATACACGATTTTGGAGGCTTTCCGCAAGCGTTGTTCGATGTGCAGTATCCTGCACCAGGCAACCCAAAACTAGCTGCCGAAACAGCAGCATTGTTACAACCTATACAGACAACTTTAGATCATGAATGGGGACTTGATCATGGTACGTGGACGATAGTGCGCCACATGTATCCTCAAGCCAATATTCCGGTGTTACAATTAAGTATCGATTACAAACAATCGCCACAATGGCATTACAATATTGCAAAGGCATTACAACCACTTCGGCAAAAAGGTGTGCTCATTATTGGTAGTGGTAATATGGTACATAACTTGCGTATGGTAGCATGGGATCAACTACAAAACACGGGCTATGGTTACGATTGGGCATTACAAATGAACGATACATTCAAGCAACTGATTGCAACACAACAACATCAGCAACTTATTCATTATAGTACACTTGGTACTGCCGCTCAATTAGCCATACCAACACCAGAGCATTATTTGCCTTTGTTATACACATTAGGGTTGCAAACGAAAAAAGATAGTGTTCAATTTTTTAACGATCAAGCTGTTGGCGGTTCGTTAACAATGACGTCGGTACACATTGGTGCCTAATTACCTTACGGTAAATGTGGCATTCAATCAGCAACTATTGTCATTCAATCAAGTTGTCACTTGTAGTAGCACATGCTTGTAATTGCTTTGATGTTGAAACGTATTAAAAACATCAAAACAAGCAATCATGAAAAAAATCTTATTCGCAGTAGCCGTGCTACTAGCGGCTCACACATTCGCACAAACACCTGCCACAAAGAAGGTAGCTGTTGATGGTTACGGCGGCGGACTCGTTGAACTTACATACATCAATGGAAAACCAGCGTTAAATATTGGTGGTTATGGTGGTGTACTTTTAAATCATCGTTTTTTAATCGGAGCGTCGGGAGCAAATGTGCTGTTCAAGCATAAGGTAAATGGTGCAAACCAAAACATGTCGTTCAATTATTACGGTTTGTATACCGAGTATCGTATACCATCTACAAAGTGGTATCAGTTTTCAGTAGGGTTAACCAGTGCAATGGGTTGGCAAGAGAATAAATTGGTAAGTAACAATAAAGCCAACACCAGAAGAGATGGCAACATTACATATGTATTTCAACCACGTATTGGTGTAAATGCTAAGCTTACAACATTTATGCAGTTACAAGGTTATGCCAGCTATCGCTTTACTGGCAATACCAAAAGCACATACTACGATCGTAGCAATTACAATGGAGCAAGCGTAGGTATGGCCTTAGTTTTTGGTAGTTTTTAGCTACAACAACAACTGTATAGCGCAGAAAATAGTAACTTGTTGTACACCAAAATTTATGAACTACCACGCTTTCAAAGCGTGGTAGTTGCTGCTTATGAATAATCTTTTGAAATACGCTATTGTGTTATTGCCACTAGCACTAGTACTTGCAGCGTTGCAAGAGTTGGTAATACATGGGGCACCCTTACGGGTAAATGAAAACTATATTGGTGAAGCATTTACTACATGGGTGTACTTACTCATCATTGTATATGTACTAAAATGGTTGATACAACTAGCCAGTAAGCAATTAAGGCAATCGGTATTTGATACCAAATGGGTGATTATTGGCTTTGCTATTTTTCAAGTGATTTGCTTTCTATTGTTGGTATTGGTAAGTGTTGCGGTATTAGCAACAGTGAAAGGCAGTTTTGATATTCGCTTTAAGCCAAGTGATCAAACTCGATTTATTTTCTTGTACTTCTTCTTAGTGAATGCATTGGTATTTATGTTGATTATGGGAGTGCGTTTGTACAAGTTGTATCATAAAGAAAAAGATGCAAAGCATTTGGCCGAAAAATCGTTTATGGAGGCACAGCTACAAATGTTAAGGCAACAGTTGAATCCACATTTTTTATTCAATAATCTCAACATCATTGTATCTACGATTAAAACCAACCCAGCATTAGCACAAGCTTTTACCAAGAGCATGGCATCCTTTTACCGTAAGGTACTAGAAACTGAAAATGCAGGTTGGGTAACACTGCGTACAGAGTTAAAAACAATTCAATCGTATCTGTACATGTTAAGTATTCGCTTTGAAGATAAACTGTTGTATAACATTACTATTGATGAAGCATGCTTAGATCAATGCTTGTTACCAGATTTTATTCTGCAACCTATTGTTGAAAATGTAATTAAGCACAACACCTGTTCTAAAGCAAAACCACTACACATTGATATATATGTGCAAGATGATTTTTTGGTTGTACGTAATAACCTACAACCCACAACTGAACAGCAAGATAGTGTTGGCGTAGGTTGGTTTAATGTAGAGCGGAGGTACAAATATTTAGAAGCTACCATGCCTGAAAAGATGATTGTTGATGGATACTTTTTTGTAAAAATTGCTTTGCGTAAAAATGATATCGCATGATTACTGCTGTAATAATTGAAGATGAAAAATATGCAGCCGAATTTTTAGTAACGCTATTGGCTGATGTTGCTAAAGATGTAACGGTGATAGGTATTATTGAAAATATTGCCGATGCCGTGCAACAACTACCAGCACTAAACCCCGATTTAATTCTTGCCGATATTCATCTTGAAGATGGATTATCGTTCTCGATTTTCGAAAAAATTCAATGGCAAAAGCCTGTTATTTTCATCACAGCATACGATGCGTATGCCATTAGAGCGTTTAAAGCTAATGGCATTGATTACTTACTAAAGCCATGCGATGAAGATGAGTTGCAGCAAGCGTTACAAAAGTTTAGGAACACAGCACATACACACTATAGCTATCAACTTCAATCTGTAATTCAACAACTTACCAGTAAAACCAACACGTATAAAGAGCGTTTTGCCATTACCATTGGTAGTCGAATTATATCAATACCTGTTCATCAAATTGCGTACTTCTATTTCAGTAATAGAACTACTTATCTGGTTACTTTAGATGCTAAGAAATATCCGTATCAAGAAAGCTTAGATAGCCTTTATCTGATGTTATCGCCTTCTAGTTTTTTTCGTGTGAATCGCAACTACATTGTTAATCATGCTGGTATTGCTAAAATTGAAACACATGCCGGACGCAACATTACCGTGTTGTTACAACCTCCGCCAGCAGAGGGAATCATCACTGTTAGTAAAGACAGAATTACTGAATTTAAACTATGGCTCGATTCATAAATAAACATGCATTTACCGTAAGGTATGTGCTACTATTCACCCATAATCAGTTACCATGAAACCCAATCGAATTCATTATATTGATAATGTAAAAGTGCTCTTAACTTGTATGGTCGTAGCGCATCATGCAGGGCAGACTTATGGCGCAACAGGTGGTGTTTGGCTGGTGAACGATATCAACAAAGTAGACTTTTTGAAATCGTTCTTTTTTATCAATGCTGCTTACATGATGGGTTTGTATTTTTTTATTTCTGGCTATTTTATGATGTTCACCCTTGAACGAAAAACAGTACAAGCATTTATAGCCGATCGGCTCAAACGACTAGGCATTCCACTGTTATTTTTTTGTTTTGCAATTTTCTTGCCACTGCACTATGCTCTATCGAACCAACAAGTGTCACTAATAGATTTTTTTATTGATTTGTATTGTAATAAGCCACCTTTGGCCTTAGGGCATCTTTGGTTTGTAGCCTCTTTATTGGTATACACTTTTTTATACCTTACGGTAAATGCAGTAACAAGTAAGTTGCCGCAATACGAGTTTCGTGTGTGGTATCCGTTTGTGTACATTATTGTACTAGCTATTGTTACAGCTTTTGCACGTAAGTATTATGCTATTGACGTGTGGCGTACATGGTTGGTACCGGTTGAAGTAAGCCATATACCACAATACGTAACAATGTTTTGGTTGGGCACTATTTTTTACAAGCAACAGTGGTTGTCTTACTTGCAAGGGGCTATGGCATTGGTGTACAGTGCCGTAGCTATCATATCAGCGATAATACTTTGGATGCAGCCAGCTTGGCTACCAGATAATGTAATGAGTGAAGCATTGCTCGAAGCATGTATGTGTGTTGGTATAAGCATTGGGTTGATGGCTGCTTTTAAAAAATGGTGTAATAGCACCCACCAATGGATACGCTTGCTTTCAGAAAATGCGTATGGTATTTATTTGTTCCACCTGCTGATTGTAATTGCTTGGCAACTAGCATTCGTTGGAGTTGCTATGAATGGAACGCTAAAATTTGCACTTGTAACAATATTGAGTATTGCAAGCGCTTTAGGGTTATCGCACCTGCTTAGACGAATAACGTTCATTCGAACAATTATTTAGTTCGCTGTATGTACACACCCGTATACATAAAGATGGCAGTACCTATGTACTGCCATCTTTATGTAGGGAATATTGCTTAATTTACCGTAAGGTAAAAATAGATTACGAACCTGCGTAAATACGTTCAATCGCATCAGCATATTTTTCAAGTACAACCTTGCGTTTAACACTCATTTTCGGTGTCATTTCACCCGTTTGAATGCTCCACTCAGTAGGTAGTAGTTCAAATTTTTTTACTTGCTCCACCTGGTTAAAAAACTGATTATTCTCTTGTATGATATGCTCAAATTTTTCTAACACTTTAGGGTGCTTAATAGCAGCCTCAAGGGTGGTGAATTCTAAGTGATGCAACTTCATCCAATTAGCAACACCTGTTGCACTAGGTACAATGAGTGCGCCAACAAATTTGCGGCTTGCACCAACAATCATTGCTTGTTCTATCAGCAAGCTTTCTTTCAACTTATTCTCAATAGGTTGCGGTGCAACATACTTACCGCCACTGGTTTTAAAGAGTTCTTTTTTGCGGTCGGTAATGCGTAGATATTTACCATCTTCCCAAATACCAATATCGCCAGTATGCAACCAGCCATTGATAACTGTTTCGGCGGTTAAATCCGGACGTTTATAATAGCCCTTCATAACGCTTGGGCCTGTGGTGAGAATTTCGCCATCTTCTGCAATTTTCACTTCAATACCATTGATGGGCAAGCCCACGGTACCAAACTTTGTGCCACCAGGTGTTTGACGATTCACACAAATAACCGGACTATTTTCTGTAGGGCCATAACCTTCGTACACAGGTATTTTGGCACCGTTAAAAATGCGTAAGAGTTTTTCTTGGCAAGCAGCACCACCTGTAATAATAAATCTGATGTTACCACCTAGTGCTTCACGCCACTTGCTAAAAATGAGTTTGTTGGCAATAGCAAGTTTGATGTTGTAGAAGAAACCTCCATCTTGTAAGTTGTCGTAACGTTCGGCGGTGTGTACTGCCCAAGAAAATAGTGCTTTTTTGAAGCCAGAAAGTTCTTGGCCTTTCGCCATAATTTTTTCGAAAACTTTTTCTAACAAGCGAGGTACTGTTGTGAAGCCATCGGGTTTTACTTCTTTCAGGTTGTCACCAATGGTATCTAAGCTTTGGGCGTAGTAGATACTAATACCACTAAAGAGGTAGATGTACGTTACAGTTTTCTCGAAAATATGATTGAGTGGCAAAAAGCTTAGCACTTTATATTCTGGTGCATCTGGAAATGGAAAACTCTCTTTACTCAACTTCACGTTGCTCACAATATTTTTATGTGTAAGCATTACTCCTTTAGGTGTACCAGTAGTACCTGAAGTGTAAATGATCGTAGCCAAATGATCGGCTGTAATAGATTGCTTTACTACTTCTAGTTTGGCGATGCTGGCATCGGTGGCTAATGCACTTACTTCCGTCCAATGTGCTTCGCCAGCAATACGATCAAAAGTGTATATCTTTTTTAGTGATGGTACATACTCGGCTACCGATTTCACTTTTTGTAGTAGGTCTTCACTTGCTACAAAAATGTACTGCACTAAGGCATCGTTAAGAATGAACTGTAATTCATGCGGACCTGTAGTGGGATAAATAGGAACCAATACTGCTCCTGTTTGCTGAACGGCTAAATCGGTGAAAACCCATTCAGGACGATTATTACTGATAATGGCAATTTTATCGCATCCCTCATCAGAAAAATCGTTGGGGCCAACTCCCAGTTCAAGTAAGCCGGCCGCAAATTTGGTAGCGATGTCTTTTACTTGCTGCGTGCTGTACTTAACCCATGTATTACCCTCTTTCGCAGCTAAAATATCTGCTTTCGGGAACTGCTGTAGCTGATAGTCTACCGCATCGAATAAACGTTGTTCGAAGTTCATAAGACAAGCGTTATGTGTGTGAGAAGTCGTAGGTCGGTAAAAGTAAGGCGTAAGCGAGTATACGCTACAATCGGCTTACAATTTCTCCGAGTTCTTTATCTATTACCCCATATTTTCCGTATTCCACAACACGGCCAACCTCTTTGCCATTGTTGTCGAGTACAATAAACGTAGGAACGTTTATAATGTTCCAGCGTTCGTGGCTGCCATCGGGTGCCTTTTTGTTGCGGTCTACACCAACTAACTTCACCTTATCTAAGGGGTAGCTACTTTTGTCGACTAAGCGGAAAAACACCGGCAGCAGGTTTTGCGAATCGTGGCACCAAGTACCTGCGTATACTATTACTGAAAATTGGTTAGCCCTTGCGGTAAATGCTTGTACGGCAGCAGCATCGGCACTACCAAATCGCATATTGTTCTTAAACCATGCAAATGCGGTATCGTTTTCTAAAACACTTCGTGGAATTTGGCCAACCAGTACTTTGGCTTCACTATCAGGAATGGTTTGATAACCTGGTGTAGCGGCTTTTTTTGCAATGCTACAATTGCTTGCACCTGTAGCTATTAATGCTGCCAATAATAATGCGGTGATATGTTGCTTTCTCATTCGCCTAAATTAGCTTTCAATTGCAAAAGAAAACCCCGAAATTTTGTTAAGGTATCGTTGAGTTGCTGCTGTATATCGAGCTTTTGTTTGTTTTCTTTCAAATATTGTCGGGCACCTTCCATACTATACTTCCGAATGCGAAGTAGTTGGTGAATCAGTACCAGATTTTTTACATCTTCCGGGCGAAATAGTCGATCGCCTTTGCGGTTTTTTCTAGGCTTAATAATATCAAACTCGTTGCTCCATAAACGCAACAAAGAGGTGTTAATATGCAACCATTGTGCTACCGTACCCATCGGGTAGTATTGTTTGCTGAAAAGCGTTTCATCGTCGGGTATTTCAACCAAGTGTGCTGTAGCATCCATTTCTTTGAACGACTTACGACCTCTTTTCTGTGGTCCTTCAGGCGTTGCAGGCTTCGTTTTAGGAACGGGCACAAGGTTAGGATCAATGATCTTACGTGGCCTGCCTCGCTTACGTTTAGGTACAAGTTCTGGCTCGTTAGTCATGACCAACATTTCTACAGCAACAGTTGGTGCATCAGTTGTTGCAACTGCTTGAACGGTGGTATCGGCTGTTGCAGCTTGCTCAACTGTGTTTTCCGCTGTTGCCGCTTCGGTACTAGCATCGTTATGATTGATGGCAGTAACCACATCATCAGTTGGTATGATAGGAGTAGCTGGCGTACTACTATCGGCTGGTGTACTTACATCATTTACCGTAAGGTTATCGTTAGCACTAGTTGTAGGAGCAGCGGCAGGTGGTGTTTTCAATTTTATTTTAACCCGAATGTTGCCATCGTTGAAAACTAAATTGTCTGTTGGTAGAGGTGTGGTAACATCGTTGTTATTAGTAGCCGATGAATTTGTATCATCATTTACCGTAAGGTTATCGTTGGTAGGTGGTACAGTTGGGACATCGTTGAATGTAGTTGCTTGCGGTGGTACTACAACTGCTTTTTTCTTCGGTGGCGTAGGTTCGCTACCAGAAACAATGTTGCCGAAAATATCTAACTGTGCCATAACGTAAAAATAAGGTATTCACAGGCTGTAAGCGTTGTTAAATAGCGGCATGAGTACACCAATTTTTTTGAACGTATGTTTGCCAGAAATCAAAAAATCATGGCCATTACTACCATTGCGGTTTGTGGTGCAGGAACCATGGGAAGAGGTATTGCTCAAGCTGCTGCTCAAAATAACTTCAAGACTATTTTGTTTGATGTTAACAGCGCTGTGTTAGCAAAAGCAAAAGATACCATTGTAAAAAGTATTGATAACCTTACGGTGAAAGGCAAGCTCACACAAGCACAAGCAACACAAACGTTGGCGCAACTACACTTCACCAATAATATTGCCGATTGCAAAGCAGATGTAGTGATTGAAGCTATTGTAGAAAAACTAGATGCGAAGGTGAGCTTACTACAACAACTTGCAGTGGTAAATACCGAAGCTACTATTTTGGCAACCAATACCTCATCTATTCCCGTGAGTGCTATTGCTGCAGCTGTTCCAAAGCCAGAACGTGTAGCAGGAATGCATTTTTTTAATCCAGCCACCATCATGCGTTTGGTAGAAGTGGTTCGCGGAACACATACCAACGATGCTACTATAGAGGCGTTGGTTACACTAGCGAAACAATTACAAAAGCAGCCAGTTGTTTGTAAAGATGCACCAGGTTTTATTGTTAACAGAGTAGCACGGCCTTACTACTTAGAAGCCATGCAACTTGTAACCAATGGCGATGTTACCGATATAGTTCTAATCGATGAAGCACTACAAAACAGTGGCTTTAAAATGGGGCCTTTTGCTTTGATGGATCTGATCGGATTAGATATCAACTACAGTGTAAGCAATATTGTATGGGAAGCACTTGGGCAACCTAAGCGATTAACACCTAGCAAGTTGCAGGAAGCCAAAGTAGCAGCAGGTGCACTTGGCAAAAAAACAGGAAAAGGATTTTATAACTATACTTCGTAACCATTGTATGCAACCTACAATTCTAGTAACCGGCGGAACAGGTTTGGTAGGAAAGCACTTATTGCAGCTACTCGTACAGGAAGGGCATCAAGTGCGTGCTATCTATCGTAATACTACACCCGATTTTTTATTGGATGAAGTTGCATGGGTACGCGGTGATATTTTAGACGTACTAAGCTTAGAAGAAGCCATGCAAGATATACAACAGGTATATCATTGTGCTGCGGTAGTAAGTTTTAATCCTAAAGCGAAGCAACAACTACAACGCATTAACATAGAAGGCACAGCGAATGTGGTGAATGCTTGTATTGAAACAGGAGTAAGGCAATTATTGTTTGTAAGCTCTGTTGCAGCTTTGGGTAGAATTAGAGAAGATGGTCCGGTGAATGAAACCATGCAGTGGACTGAAGCCACAAGTAACAGCGAATATGGCAGAACCAAATACCTCGCTGAAATGGAAGTGTGGCGTGGTATGGGTGAAGGGTTAGATGTAGTAGTGGTTAACCCAAGTATTATTTTAGGTTGCAGCGATTGGAACCAAGGCAGTGCTGGAATTTTTAAAAGTGCCTACCATGAATTTCCTTGGTATACAGAAGGTGTAAGTGGTTTTGTAGATGTGCAAGATTTAGTACAAGCGATGTATCAGTTAATGCACACTAAAACTGCTGTTAACCAGCGCTTTATTGTGAGTGGTCATAATGTTAGTTATAAAACCATATTCACCACCATTGCCAATGCTTTTGGTAAAAAACCACCACATAAAAAAGTAACCCCTTTTATTGCGGCTATTGTGTGGCGTATCGAAGCCATTAAAGGTTGGCTCACAGGTAAGCAACCATTACTTACGAAAGAAACTGCCGCCACAGCACAAGCCAAAGTATACTTCGATCATCAGAAGATGTTACAACAATTACCAGATTTCAAATACACACCTTTAGAAGCTAGTATCGCAAGAATTTGCAAAGAGTTTAAAAAACGATATCACTTATCGTAGTCATAAAAAAGCGGTGCATTCGCACCGCTTTTTTATGAACCTTGCATTACTTTTTTCCATAGTTCTGGTATACGCTTTACCCAAACCAGTTCTCTACGTTTATAACTCGCTTCCTCTGCAGGATAACCAAAATATACCTTACCACCTTCTAATGAAGAAGGCACACCCGATTGTGCAAGTACTACTGCATTCGCACCAATAGTAAGCGTTTTGCTAACACCTACTTGTCCCCAAAGTACAACACCATCTTCAATAGTAGTAGCACCAGCAATACCTACTTGTGCTGCAAACAAACAATTGCGTCCAACATGTGTATCGTGGCCAATGTGTACCATGTTATCCATTTTAGTACCACTGCCAATAAATGTACTTGCAGTAACACCTCTATCAATAGTGCAACCAGCACCAATTTCAACATCGCTTTCTATTACAACGTTACCACAACTTTGCATACGCTTATACCAAACAGCTCTATCTTTTTTTGTGTTGTAATAAAAAGCGTCGCTACCAATAACACTACCTGCTTGTATCACTACATTATCGCCAATAACTGTATAATCGTTGATTGTAACATTCGGATGAATAATACAGTTGTTACCAATAACTACTTGCTTACCAATAAATACATTCGGACTCACAATAGTACCTTCACCAATAACAGCATCACTTGCAATTGCAGTTGTTGCTGCAGTGAACGGACGAAAGTGTTGCACAATACGTAAGTATGCTTCAAAAGGTGCTTCACAAAATAGTAAGTTTTTACCCTGAGGTATCTGTACATCTTTACTGTTAATGATAATGTGTGTAGCATTACTATGCAAACATTTATCGTAGTATTTAGGATGATCAACAAAACAAACATCGCCAACCTCAACCTTGTGAATCTCGTTGATACCAAGGGCTTCAGCCGATGCATCACCAATTACAGTTGCATCAATCAGTGTGCTTAACCATTGTAGTGTTACAGGTGCAGGAAACTTCATGTATTATTGTTTGTACTACAAATGTACATGTAGTAGTTGAGGTACTTTACAGTAAATGTGAAAGTGCTTGCAACAATTAGCAAGCATGTGTTTCGCATGTTGCATACAGTTACTTCACTTACGTAAATGAAGTTGATGTGCATATTGTAATATGAAATTCACACAACGAAAAAAAATGTGAATAAAATACTGCTATCTTTTTTTTGCATGTGCAAAAACTCTTACTAATATTGTTGTGGGAAAACGTTCCCTTACTTACTAACCCATCCATTATACAAAGCGCTGCATGCAGCGCTTTTGTTATGTAATGATGTTACACTACTACTTGTTTCATAAACCTTATCAAGTGCTATCGCAATTTTCACCTGAAGGCGATAAACTTACCCTACAAGCATTTTGTAAGGTTGCGAAAGATGTTTATCCTGTTGGTAGGCTCGATTATGATAGCGAAGGTTTGTTATTACTCACGAATGATACTACACTGAATCATAAATTATTGCATCCAACCCAGCAACACGAACGAACGTATTGGGTGCAAGTAGATGGTGCTATTACCGATGCAGCAATAGCAGCATTATGCGATGGTGTTGTAATTCAAGTGAATGGAAAAGTATATCGAACCAAAAAAGCGATGGTACAACGCTTAGAAGATGCAGTGCATATACCACCACGCAATCCACCCATACGTTTTAGAAAAGATATTCCTACTTCTTGGATTGCGTTGACACTTACGGAAGGTAAAAACAGACAAGTGCGAAAAATGACTGCTGCAGTTGGCTTTCCAACACTACGTTTAATTCGATATAGCATAGAGTCGTTAACGCTTGATGGATTGGAGCCTGGCGTTATTAAAATGATTTCTCAAAAAACACTTTTCAAAAAATTAAGGTTGTAACTGTAGCCGCTCATCATTTACCGTAAGGTAAATACCGAATATCAATACATATACACTGAAAATGCACCAACTTTGAAACAACGAAATTTATTCTTAGTATGGCATATGTATTTGATGTACAGTTACCTATTGCAATAGGTGCCGATCATGCAGGATATACTTATAAAGCAGCAGCAATAGCGTGGTTGCAAGAGCAAGGCTATCAAGTGATGGATAAGGGTGCTTTTAGCGAAGCAAGTATTGATTATCCTGATGTTGCACATCCGGTAGCTACAGCAGTAGCAACAGGCGAAGCTGCTTTTGGTATTTTGTTTTGTGGTAGTGCCAATGGTGTAGCTATTACAGCCAATAAACACCAACAAATTAGAGCAGGCTTAGCATGGCAGAACGATGTTGCAAAACTCATTCGCATGCATAACAATGCGAACATTATTTGCATCCCAGCTCGTTTTGTTGCACTGCCGCTAGCATTAGAAATGATAGCAGCATTTATGCATACGCCTTTCGAGGGCGGACGACATGCTAACCGCGTTGATAAAATTGCTTGTGCTTAGTATGCATTTACCGCAAGGCTATACCGTTACTACCGACATTACGCAGATGGATGTAGAACTCATTCATTTGTATCTCAGTGTAGCTTCTTATTGGGCGCAGGGTATACCGTTGAGCACCGTTCAAAAAAGTATGCAGCATTCATTATGCTTCGCTATGCTGCACGAAACCAGTACAGTAGCATTTGCACGTATCGTGAGTGATTATGCCACTTTTGCGTATCTCTGCGATGTATTTGTACTACCTGCACATAGAGGTAGGGGCTTGAGCAAATACCTCATGCAAAGTATTCACGACCATACAGCGCTACAAGGCTTACGACGTTGGACACTCTTCACCAAAGATGCTCATGGTTTGTACCAGCAATTTGGTTGGGAGGTAATGACATCCGAAGGGGCACAACGTTGCATGAATATCGTACACACAAACATTTACTTACAATAACATACCTAAAAACCACAGCATGATAAAACAAAGTTGTTGGATGCTTGCATTGCTTACCATAGGCACCGTACAAGCACAAAACAAACAGGCCGAAAAATTTGCCAAAACCATACAGGCAAGCGAGCTTAAAGAAAAACTCACCATTGTAGCTGGCGATGAAATGGAAGGCCGCGAAACCGGAACAGAAGGCCAACGCAAAGCAGCATTATACATTGAGGAGCATTTTAAAACCATTGGTTTATTGCCTGGCAACAAAGGCAGTTACCAAATGCATTATCCCGTGTATCAAGATGTGTTGCATAGTGCCACTGCAAGCTTATACAACCTGCCTTTTAACTTGAATGAGCACTTTGCATTAAGCGTTGGTGGTGCTGCTAATGGTAGCTTTAGCATCAACGAAATTTATTATGCAGGGCATGCAGGTGCTAAGCTAGAAGTAAGTGCCGATGTTGCTGGTAAGTGGGTATTGGTAGCCGAGCAAGCCTTTGGTGGCAATGCATCAGCAAAGCCTGCACCAGGTGCGAATAACATGCGTCAGATAATGGCAAATATTCAGCCTATTATGGCGAAAAAACCAAAGGGTGTACTCATTATTAGCAACGATTTTCCGCGTAAGGCTGGTAGTAGCGTGGGTAATATGTATGTATCTCGTGCCGATGCCAATAGCACTGCACCATTGGTGGCATCAGTATCGTATCAGTTTGCTTCATCGTTGTTAAGCCGTGTATTCACAAGTTATGAAGCAGTAGCAAAGTTGCCCGTTGGCTTGTACAAAACACAAGCGAACCTTACGGTAAATAAAGAAACAAAAACACTGAGTAGTAGCAATGTTATTGGTATGATTGAAGGTACCGATAAGAAAGATGAATACATTTTTCTTACAGCACATTACGATCACTTAGGAAAGCGTGATGGTGTTATTTATTATGGTGCTGATGATGATGGTAGCGGTACTGTATCTATCATGGAAATTGCCGAAGCATTTGCGGCAGCAGCAAAGCGTGGTGAGCGTCCTCGCAGAACCATTGTATTCATGGCGGTAAGTGGCGAAGAAAAAGGTTTGTGGGGTAGCGATTATTATGCTCGCAATCCGATATTTCCATTGGCGAAAACAAGTGTTGATTTAAATATTGATATGGTGGGTCGTATCGATCCTTCATATAAAGGCGATAGCTTGAATTATGTTTTTACCATTGGAGAAGATAAGCTAAGTAGCGACTTACAACCCATTAGCGATAGTATTAATAAAACTTATGGTTTGAATATGGAGTTAGATCGCCGATACAACGATCCTAACGATCGTAACCGTTTTTATTATCGCAGCGATCACTACAATTTTGCGAAAAATGGAGTACCTGTAATTTTCTATTTCAATGGTGTACATGCCGATTATCATCGTCCGAGTGATACGGTAGATAAAATCAATTTTGAGTTAATGCGTAAGCGTGTAGTATTGGTGTATTACACCGCTTGGGCGATGGCGAATAGAGATAACATGCTTGTTCGCGACAAGCCACTTAATATGCCTCCGCGATAGCATTTACCGTAAGGTATTAATTGGTGTATTACGCAACAATGGCGGCCACAAAGTGGCCGCCATTGTTATTACAAGTGATACGTTACCTTACGGTAAATGTTGTTATGGCGCTGCATCGGTATCGGCATCTTCCTCTTGCACAGTACCCAATTGATCTTGGCTACGCTTGAGCTTGAAAATAGGTTTTTCTCTGGTGCCTGAAATATGCATGGGTATACCAAAAATGCCCAATGGTGGTAAGCCCAAGCGAGCTTTTAAATTGAGTTTTCCATCTAGGCTAATCTGTCCTTCGAAACGAGGTCTAAAGCCAAACATTTTTAGTTTCACACGCTCAATGGTGAATATGTTATTGGCAATAGTGCTTTTAATAACAACGCCACTTACGCTACCACGCAGGCTATCTTTTTGAGCGGCTTTTCCCATACCATCGAGCAGCTTAAAGCCATAGAACGATACACGCTCTAATCGTAACGTACCGCCGCCTTTAATGCTAGGTAGTATAGGCGTCATATTGCTATTAAGTCGGCCAGCAATTTGATAGTTTAATGATGCAACACCTTTAGCACGCTTAGCGGCTGGTGCCATGCTACGAAAAAGCGGTACTTGTTGATATAGCTTTTGCACATTAAAACTATCGGCCTGTAGTTGATAGCTAAAGTAAGCCTTGGTAGGGGTGCTAGCATAGTATTGACCTTGCATACTTACAATGGCATCGGCTAGTCGAAAACCTGTATTGTTCAGTTGTAGTATGCCTTGCTGTAATTGTAAGCCAATAGCGGCTTGTTGTATCAATGTGTTTTGAAATACAATTTTATCAGCACTTCCAGTAATATCCACCGATAGGTGTTTGGGTAGCATAATTACTCCGGTACTCTGCTGGCTGGTGGTGCTGCTGCTGGTATTGTTGCTATTAGGCTGATGATACGCCATAAGCTCATCTAGTAAGATATAGCTGCTTTTTACCGTAAGGTTACCTTGTAATGGCTTTTGTTGAAGCAGATAGCCAAGGCTGTTCTGAATATATCCGCCGAGTTGAAAACGTGAACTACCATACTTCGCACGAAAATCGGTAAACACCATTTTATCTTGTTCGGCGTGTAGCGCACCCTGATAAATTACAAGCGGCTGTGGAAATACATCGCTATACAATACAATATCCTGAACACGTAGCGTGCCTTTATGTTGGATGTTTTGATACTTGCCTGCTGCAGCATCGGCTTGTGTGCCCTGCAAACTAAGGTTGGTGGCAATACTGCCATTGATATGATAACCAGGCACTTTAAACACCTGGTATATTTTTCCAATATCTATAATGCCGTTGCTACTAATATTGTAGCGTAGGTTGTTCCAATTACCTACTTGCGCTTTGAGCGTGAAAGGGTGGTTTTCGAACACAAATGCAATTGGTCGAACTTGTACGGTAATATCTTTATAACTGCCTGTGGTACTACGTAACCAAGCATCAATAGTAATACGTTCAATGGGGCGTGGATAGTAAGGTGTACGAATACTTACATTGTTTGTTTTTACCGTAAGGTTAGCTTTGGGAAACTGTTTTCGCTTAGGTTCGTAGCTGCCGTTGGCTTGTAATTGTAGTGCTACATTACCTTTAACATCGTACCCTTGTAGTGGTATAATGTTGGCAATATCGGCAAGGTTAAGTTGCAGTTGTAGTTGCGTTTGAATGGGATAGTTACGGATGTTCTTAAGATTGAAAAATCCACTTAAACGGTTGTTGCCTGCTTTGGCTTCAATAGCATGCAATTGTATACTAGCATCTTGCCATTGTGTGGTGTTACATTGTGCAGTAAGCTTGCCATTCAATGTTTCTATGGCTAATGGTAAGTGGTTGTATCGAAAGTAGCCGTTGCTAATACTTGCATTGATATTAAACTTTGGAATGCTGGTAATAACCGTATCTGGCCGAATGCTGTTAGGATTAACTGCTGTGGTATAAAAGCCGTTAGCATTGGCTTGAATTTGACACAAACCCTTGGCTGTAATATGTTGTATGCCCATGGCTTTGGTCCATTTTTCAATATCAATATTAGCCTTGAGCTTGGTATTGATGTAAGGGTTGGTAATACCCTTGGTTTCAATAATAGCAGAAAGGTACTCTTGCCCCATCGTAAGATAAATGGAATCTATTTTCACATGCAAGCTATCGGGGTTGCATTGAGGAATATCAACATTCATGTTTAAAAACAAATGCGATATAGGGCTTGGTGCCATACTGCTGTTAATATTACCGTTGCGTACTTGCACATTGGCTGCAAGTGTTGGCATTTGCTGCTCGCTGGCAATGTATTGTCCGGTAAGTGATGCTTTTAGTTGCGTATATCCATTTACCGTAAGGCCATCTAGCTGTTGAACTATGGCTGGTGGTAGTGCTGTGAATACATCTTGCAGGTCGGTTTCTTTGCTTACCAATTCAAAATGCATATCGTAGCCGTTGCTTAAAAAGGCAAACTTACCTTTGAAGGCAACAGGTAGTTTATTGATACTGATATCATTTTTTTCAAATACAAATGCCAGCGAGTTGGTGTTAATTTTAGTAATTAAATTAGCTTGTAGTTGCTTGTTACCAAAGTATTCTTGTCCGCCATACTTAAAGTAAAATCGTGCGGCCGAAAAATTGCTTTGTAAGTCGAACATTGCCTTGCTCAAATCGCCTTTACCGCTGTATTGAATACTATCGGCGGTGATAAACATAGGTAACGAAGCGTCGTTATAAATAAGCTTTGTGTCGTCAAATACAATACGTTCTATTTGCAGCGCCATGCTGCTATCGTTACTAGTGGCGGCTGTATTGCTCGATGCATAAATATTATAGTTGGCGGCACCATTGCTATCTACCAAAACTTGTACACGGGCATGGTTAACGTAAAAAGCATCCACTTTTACCTTTCGCTGTAGCAATGCTTTCATGTTAATACCTAACGATACTTCTTGTGCATGTAACAGGGTATCGTTAGCGAATGGAGCAGCTCCTTTCACATCAACATCGTAGAGCGTTAAAGTAAGCGATGGAAAATGATGAAAAAACGATAAGCCCACTTTACTAAAGTTCACTTCGCCAGTAATGCTACTATTGGCCCAATACTTTACCTTGTTCGCTACAAAGCCAGGGAATAAGGTTGGTAACAGCAACATTAGCAGCAGCAGAAAACCAATGGTAATAACAATGTTTCGCAGGCTTTTTTTGAAAAATTGCTTCATGAGCGGAGTTGATATAAGCAGGTAGGTTTCAAAGGTGATGCAACAAAATGCAATTACAATATACAATCAAAATGTTAACCTTTCGGTAAATGACTACCCACTCCACAAGGTTGTTAACACCAACGAATAACAGTAAATTCGCACGGGCTTTACCCACCAAACGAATAAAAATTGATATTATGAGCTTCATTACCGACATCCATGCACGTCAAATTCTCGATAGCCGCGGTAACCCAACGGTTGAGGTTGATGTTTTAACTGAAAACGGCCATTTAGGTCGTGCTGCTGTACCAAGCGGTGCAAGCACAGGCATTCACGAAGCAGTAGAGCTTCGCGATGGCGATAAAAGTGTATACCTCGGCAAAGGCGTGTTAAAAGCCGTTGCTAATGTGAACGATATTATTGCAGACCAACTCATTGGCTGGCCTGTGAACGATCAAACAGGCATTGATGCTAAGTTGATTGAAATTGATGGTACAGAAAATAAAAGCAAGCTCGGTGCCAATGCAATGCTTGCCGTTAGTATGGCAGTAGCTAAAGCAGCCGCTTTAGAAAGCAACCTGCCTTTGTACCGCTATCTTGGTGGTGTGAATGGCACAATTCTACCCATGCCATTAATGAACATTTTAAATGGTGGCGTACATGCCGATAATAAAATCGACTACCAAGAGTACATGATTGTACCTATTGGTGCAAGTAGCTTTAGCGAAGGTCTTCGTTGGGGCGTAGAAGTGTTTCACCATTTGAAAAATGTATTGAAGAAAAAAGGATATAGCACGAACGTTGGCGACGAAGGTGGCTTCGCACCAGATATTCAGAGTAACGAAGAAGCTATTGAAACGGTATTACAAGCCATTGAAGCAGCAGGTTACAAAGCTGGCGAACAAATTGCTATAGCCTTAGATGCTGCCAGCAGCGAAATGTATAAAGATGGTAAATACAAGTTTTATAAGAGCAGCCAAAAAGAACTTACCAGCGATGAAATGGTAGCTTACTGGACGGAGTGGGTGAATAAATATCCGATTGTTTCTATTGAAGATGGTATGGCCGAAGAAGATTGGGATGGCTGGAAGAAGCTAACCGATGCTATTGGTCATAAAGTACAGTTGGTAGGCGACGATTTGTTTGTTACCAACACTAAAATTTTAAAGCGTGGTATCGACACTGGTACAGCTAACAGCATTTTGATTAAAGTGAATCAAATTGGTACCGTAACAGAAACCATTAACGCGGTACAAATGGCACAGCACGCAGGCTATACTACTATTATGAGTCACCGTAGCGGCGAAACAGAAGATACTACCATTGCCGACTTAGCTGTAGCATTAAATTGCGGACAAATTAAAACAGGTAGTGCCAGCCGTACCGATCGTTTGGCGAAGTACAACCAACTAATTCGCATTGAAGAAGCGTTGGGTGCACAAGCAATTTATCCGAAAGGTCGTATTAAGTTTGGCAAATAATTGTTGGCTTTCAAATGCAGTCATACAAACGGGCTCGCCGCAGGCGAGCCCGTTTTATAAGTATGCTTTTACCTTACGGTAAATGAAAGCCTATACGTGTACTGCACTTATTGCGGTAGCATTTGCCGTAAGGCGAGTAGCATTACATTTACTGTAAAGTAAGTTCAATAACAGTATCAATATTGCTCCAGTTAATATCGTTCAAATACACAAAAGTACCTTCAGGCACTTGCTTAAAACTTACTGGCTGCCGATTGATGAACAACGAAGCTTGTTTTATTTTTTGTGTAAGTCCATCGATGAATATATAACGGTTGTTGTCGGGTGCTTGCAACACATGCATGTACATGGTATTGCCTTTCTGCGTGATGCCGCCCCATGTTTTAGGTGTTATTACACCGCCGCGTGTGCCATAAATGGTGTTGCCATACTGCTGCATCCAAGCACCTATTTTTTGAAGTGTATCGGTGAATTCGGGCTGTATCATACCATTGGGCATGGGGCCAACATTCAGCAGTAAGTTCGCATTGTGTGCCGCTGCTAACACCAAGGTATGAATGAGTTTTTTAGCCGATTTATAACTGCGGTCGGTAATGTTAAAGCCCCAACTATTGTTCATGGTTTCGCAGGTTTCGAGCGGTAGTACCGATATGGGTGCTTTACCAAAACCTTTGGTATTATCGCCGGGTAAGTCTTGCTCGAACGATTGAAAATCTTCGCCAGGTATTACTGCCTGATGGTGATTGTTGGTGATAAGGCATTGTGGCTGTAGCTGATGGATAAGCTCGTAAATTTCGTTGTAATGCCAATCTACCCTCGATATGCCAGCCTTGGCGCCAGTTTTATCAACCTGATCCCAGTGGCCATCGAACCAAATGCCAGCAATAGGGCCGTAGTTGGTGAGTAGTTCTGTAAGCTGTGCTTTCATAAAGCGGATATAGCTCTCCCAGTTGCTTTTTTGTGTACGACCAGTGCCCTTGCCGTTGTTGCCCGTTTCGTATTGATAATCGCTTCGATACCAATCGAGCAGCGAATAGTAGCAATAGAGTTTGATGCCTTGCTTGTGGCATTCGGCTGCTAGCTGTTGCAATACATCTTTACCGTAAGGTGTATTGGTTATTTTAAAGTCGCTTTGGCGTGTATCCCAATTACTAAACCCATCGTGATGCCTTGTAACGAATGTAATGTAACGCATGCCTGCTGCTTTAGCAGTTGCTACCCATGCGGCCGCATTGAATTGTTGCGGATTAAAAAATTGTTGTAACCGTTCATATTCATGCACCTGAATGTTGCGTGCATTCATTACCCACTCGCCAGCTCCCAAAAGGCTCGATGGTCCCCAGTGAATAAACATGCCAAACTTATCGTTCTGAAATGCTGTTCTGGCTTGCAAGTTGGCGGTTGTAGGGGTGTAGCTTTGTGCTGCCGATGTACAGAAGGTGGCTGCTAGCAAGGCACTTAAGAGCAATACTTTCATATGTGTGCAATGTTTTATTACATCAATTGTTACTGGTGCTGTTATTCGTTGTAAGATAATTTTTTTAGATTGAATCATAGCTATACGAACATCAGTGATGGTGGTAGTGTGTGTCAAAAAAAATGTGTCGGTGTACCTTACGGTAAATGAAGATGCTCTTAGTATATGTTCAAGTATAGAACGGTTACAACGAATAGTAATGTAGATCGTGGATGTTGCTTGGCAAAGTGTGGCTACGCTTGCTGATATGATGTATAACTGCAACTGAGTTTTGTTAATGCTCACATAGTTTCATATCTTCAAAAACGCTAGCAATAAGCACCATTTTTAGTGCAACAATCAAATCATATATTTATTAAACAGAATACAAATTTTCATGGTAGCATTGATCAAGAAAATTCTAGAAAAATCAGGGATAGAAATTAAAAAATTCAGCAATGAAGTTGGCTCTAGCGGCAGGCCCGTTGGTAGGATGGATACCCTGCTGGAAGATTTAAAGCAGCGAGGATTAACTTGTAATACCGTGATGGATGTTGGAGCTAATAGAACTACGTGGAGTAGGCTTGCAAAGCAAACATTTCCAAATGCCGACTTCTGCTTGATTGAGCCGCAAATTGAAATGAAGCAGTATTTAGATGCATTTTGTAGCGAGTACAAAAATTCAGTTTACTTCTTGGCAGGCGCTGGCCCACAAAAAGATGTTTTAACGTTAACGATTTGGGATGATTTCGATGGATCTTCTTTTTTACCTCAGCCCGATGAAAACTTAAAGCGAAACGGCAGGCAAAGAGAAATAGAAATTATTGCGATTGACGATTTGATAACATCATCTACCATTAAAATACCTGAGCTAATAAAGCTCGATATACAAGGGTATGAACTAGAAGCATTGAAAGGTGCCGAAAAAACATTTGGATACACAGAAGCATATATCTTAGAAGTAGCCCTCTTTCCGTTTAGCGATGTGCCGGGCATGCCGATATTATCTGATGTTATGAACTTTATGCTGGAAAGAGATTATGTGATCTATGATTTCGCTGGATTTTTCAGAAGGCCATTAGATGGTGCGTTGGGTCAGTGTGATATTTGCTTCGTGAAGAAAAATGGGTTCTTAAGAAAGTCGAACAAATGGAAATAACTATAAAATTTTAGATAGATAAGTGTGTACGTAAAGCATATATGAAATGCATTACGTAAAATAGCACAACGCAAAAAAGCTTGATATCTGGTGTAAGGTATCAATAATGAATGGTGGTATTCGGAGTTACCAACTCGGAATACCACCATGATTGTTTTGAAAATGAATTGCTTACTAGAGCGTTTGCAAGCTCAATTTTGATATTATTTACATACGTAAAGCCTACTATTAATGTGCTACTCCTGTTGACCACTCAAATGTTATATTCTGATTTTCGTTTAAGGTAGTAGCTGATTTAAGTTCTTTAACAAGAGCTTTACCGAGTGTAAATTTCTTCAATGTAATACTCCCGTATTTCACGGATAGATTTGCCTGATAACCTTTGGTTGTTTTTATGATATGACACATGCCCCAAGCACTGCCGTTCGACCAAAAGTAGCTACCTGCTTTATTGGTGAATGTGATAGACTTATCAACAGCCGAAAAAACAAAGCCACTTTGTTGAATAATGCCCGCCCACGAAGCCATTGCTCTTGCATAGTGATAGCCACATTCTGCCTCGTTAAAGGGATTTCTTTTTTGGCCATCGTAGCGGCTACGAATATTGTTGATAACATCAACGCCTTCTTCTTGCATTCCCTCGTAGAGCATACCAATCGCTGCAGTGTATTCAAACCCTGTCATTACTTCAGACCAATAGGGGAATGGAACAGCAGGTCGTTCCCCCTTTGGCCAGCTAGCCATTAACAATGCCTTTTCGTTGCCCATGGCGAAAGACCGCATGTTGTTGAAATGCTCAAACATGGTTTCTCGCTTGTTGTATTTTAAGATGCTTTGTAGGGTGGTTTTTACATTTTCTTCTTTTACAAGGTAACCCAGTCCTAAAAGGTGTGCCATGTATTGCCCTACTAGTTGATCAACTAAACAGCCTGTCGCCAACTGATAATCGGGGTTGTCAATTCGCTTGCTGCCCATACCCGCCATGAGTCCTTTGGGTATCAACGCTTTGCTTGCCGGGGTTTGAATTTTTTGAACGTAGTATTCTCCGTTAAACAAGTTTTCGTCAGTCCACTTCGAACCACTGAGAAATAGTGTTCTACATTTTTTTGCGAAATCAACATCTTTCAGATATGTGGCCATAGCTTCAGCTGCTTTCAATGCTCCGAGATACCATAGTTGCATTTGTGGATTAGGACCAAAATATTCAACATCCATGGTATTGTGCTGAACGCCTTCCATTACGCCATCCTGATTTCCATCCCATCCGTTTTCAGTCCATGCAAATGATAATGCTGCTTTCACTTTTGGCCAATGTGTATCCAAAAATGCTTTGTCGCCAGAAAGCTGCCACTCTCTGTAAAATTTCATGATGGTTCCCATTTGTCCATCTGCGGCTGCTACGTTAATGCCAGAGCCAGATGCTACTAACGGTAGGTTAGCCCTAAAACCCATATGTCCGCTTTCTCTTGTAGCATAATTGAATTCAACTTCACGCATCGTTTTAGCTAAGCTATTGAAGAGGTAAGGGGTGGCTTGTTCGTAATTCCAAACATGCGTACACGAACCCTTACAAGAGCCAAACCTGTCCATAATTCCTTCCCATCCAAACATCTTTCCGTCTTCAGTGCGAAATACAGTTTGCGACCTTAAAGTACTTAAGTTGAACAAAGCAGCTTCTTTGATTACATCAGGATAAGTGCTACTCAAAAGTGTGTTCACAAAATCAATTGTTTGCTGCGTTAGGGTTGGCAATCGGTCAACTTCTTTTTCAATAACGTTCCAGGCATCGGCATACTGCGTAGTATAGTAGTTACCAACCCTTGATTTTGACCAAGCAAATCGGTTCGGAAAATGCCATGTTAAATAAAAGGTGAATGTTGTTTTCTTTCCTGCTTCAAGTGTTTTTAAAACGGCAAGCGACGCCATAGGGTCGTGATCAATCAGTTTCGTTTTTTCAGTGAGCACTCCATCAACAGTAAAATCATCCCAAAAGTCGAGTAGGGCATTTCCCCATTCGTTTTGTGCAGAGCTTGTTCGGTAGGTAACTTTTGTATCTGCTTCTGTGGGTGTAGTCAGTGCCATTGTTCCCCAAGCTGGTGAGGCTTTATCAACGTCATCTGAATACATGTATATGCCTGAATAATGTGTATTAGAACGATATTCATTTTTGTTTGCTTTAGCACCAGTGGGTATGTAATCACCCTTCCAGTCAGATGTATATTCACTACCGTCTTTACCAATAAAATTTCTGATGTTTCCTGAGATAGATATATCAATGGTTTCGTTACTGAGATTCTCGACCTCATATTTGATGATAGCAACCGGAATGCCTGAAGCATAGGCATTACCTGGTATGAAAGGGTTATAAGCTAGTAACTTAACTTTAACAGGCATGGTACTGTCAGATAAGTTGACCATACCAAAAGGATAGGTGGTTTCAAATGAAGCGTTTCTAAAACGAGGTAGTCCATGATGATTCACAGAACGACCTTCGTAATGTTGATAATCTGCAAAGTGAACAGGACCTAAAAGTGCTTTTGACCTTGGAGCTTCATTTTTCTTCTTCGTATAGATCGAAAAAAATGGAGCATCGTTGCCAGTAGTTACAGTACTATAGTTTTTGGCAGGAACATTCATAATTTCCCAGTCTCTAAATTCCCCGCTTCCACCCAGTGATACTGTTCCTGTACCAATACCACCGATAGGCATTGCAATACGGTAAAGATGATCTTTATCGTATTTTTTCAGTATTGTTACTTGTTCGCTAAGTAGCTTAGTTTGAGCTATTACAAAACAAGGTAACAATAGTACGTTTAGTAAAATAATTAGTGCAGCCTGCTGAATTGTGTAGCAGTGAATTTTTCTTGTCATGTTGTTTTTATTTGATGCTTAGCGATACTTTTTTAGCGTTTGCCATTGATGTAGCATATAATATCGAGCATTTGCAGTTTTATTGTCCAGCTAACGTAGCCCTTAAATTTTTTTCTGCTGCTGCATTCCAATAGCCACATTCTAACTGAAAGAAAACCGATGTATACGGTATTGCCAGATCAGTTTTGATGACTAGTATATTAAAAAATTTTGCAGATGCATCCAGCTCATGGATGATATCTTCATGAAGCATTTGTTGTACAGGCTTGCCTTGAAGTATTGTATTAAGTTCAGTTCTGTAGGCATTCATACCGGGAGCATCATTTTCAGAAACAAATGCCATTTCTTTATCTACAATAATGTTTGCGTTTACATGTTTAGCTTGTTCAATTAGCTGAAGTACGAACGCAACCGCTTCAGTTTGATGAGCATCAATGTTGATTGTTTTGATCGCTGGGTTACTTTGTTGTGGGTAAGCAGCATCTGCAATTACAATCCAATTTCTATGACCGTATACCTTTAATGTACTTTCTATATCAGATTTCCAATCTTTTACTGTTGATGTTACGGCACTACTTTGTTGTTTGCGATCTGGTGTTGAACAAGCTAATAAAGCACATAGTAGTATTAAAATGGTGGCGTTATTACACATCATTGCATGTTGTTTTGCCAAGGCAGGCATTCTTATTGTTTAATGTATGTGTAATCTATGATGGAGGTACCTTGTTTCAGATTTTTGACATGTTAGCACCCGCTATTTGACTTTTTTATACCCCACTTACGTAAATGTAGATGCAGGCACGACTTACAACAATAACACGACAGTGTTCTTCACTAAATACAGTGGATATTGATATTCATTTGTGACGCAACTGTGCTACGTCAACTACAATAAAAAAGGGCTACATCGCTGTAACCCTTGTTTTTCTTGGCTCCCGAAGCTGGACTTGAACCAGCGACCCTCTGATTAACAGTCAGATGCTCTAACCAGCTGAGCTATTCGGGATTGTTTTCCGTTTTGCGGAGTGCAAAAATGCAGTTCGCTGTTATATCTGCCAAATTTTTTTTTCAACTATTTTTATGGCTACCAACCAAATATTCCCTTCTGCTCAAAAGCAATATACCAACCATCGGTTCGCAGCTCAACAGTATAGGTTTTTAAATAATACCCCTCGCCACTTACATTACGGCCATTGCTAAGTGCAAACTTATATCGGTGTAGCGGGCATACAATGTTACCCAAGGCATCTATAAACCCGTTCGCCATTATACCACTCGCATGCGGACATTTATGAGCACAAGCGTATATACGATCGTCGGCGGTACGAGCCAGCGTAATATACTTGCCTGCTACATGCACCACACATAGGTTGTTTGGCTGCCAGGGCAGCAAATTGATATGGTCGGTAAGTTTATGCCACTGTTGGTTATTGCTGCTCATAGCTCTGATAAAACACCGTTTTATACGGATAACGAATCTGGTACATGTTGCGAACGTGTTGCAAAATAGTAGCACGTAGCCCATCAATATTTTGACGTTCAATAGCCGAAACAAACACACAATTATTTTGTGTTTCATGCTCCCAGCGTTCACGCAATTCACGCAATATTTCCACCTTCACATCATCTTCTAGCCATGCATCGAAATTGCGTTGAGCATACAAATCCATTTTATTGAAAACGGTAAGTATAGGCTTATCAAATGCCTTCAGCTCTTGTAAGGTTTTATTCACCGTAGCAATATGATCTTCGTATTGTGGATGCGCCACATCTACCACGTGCAGTAATACATCGGCTTCACGAACCTCATCGAGGGTGCTCTTAAAACTCTCTACCAAATGGTGCGGCAGCTTGCGAATAAAACCTACTGTATCGCTTAATAAAAAAGGCGTGTTTTCGTACACCACCTTACGCGTTGTGGTGTCTAGTGTTGCAAATAGTTTATTCTCAGCAAATACATCACTTTTGCTCAACAAGTTCATCAGGGTGCTTTTGCCTACATTGGTATAACCAACAAGTGCCACCCGAATAAGCTCGCCACGTTCTTTACGTTGTGTAACCGATTGCTTGTCAATTTCCTGTAATCGCTTGCGTAGTAAGGCAATTTTATCTTTTACAATACGGCGGTCGGTTTCAATTTCTGTTTCACCGGGTCCGCGGGTACCAATACCACCACCTTGTCGTTCTAAGTGTTTCCACATACCTTTTAGGCGAGGCAACAAGTATTGGTATTGTGCCAACTCTACTTGCACTTTGGCTTGTGCGGTGCGGGCACGGCGGGCAAATATGTCGAGAATTAGATCGCTTCGGTCAATGGTTTTAACATTGGTAGCTTTTTCAATCGCAGTGATTTGGCTACCGGTTAACTCATCATCAAAAATGAGTAAATCAATATCGCGGCCACGTACATAATCGGCAATTTCTTCAAGCTTACCCTTACCAACAAACGTTTTGCTATCGGGGCGTTGTAGCCGCTGCGTAAATCTTTTTACCGCAAGGGCACCTGCAGTATCGGCCAAAAATTCTAGTTCGTCTAAGTATTCATGCACCTGCACATCGGTACTTGTAGGCGAAATAATACCCACCAACACGGCTCTTTCGTTCTGCTTGATGCTCTGTTTTTCTATCAAAATCTATACAAATTAAAGGTCAAAGTTAGGGTATCGTACAAACATGATGGGGCGGTGCCTCAGGCACCGCCCCATCTGCTATCTTATTAGTACCTTACGGTAAATGTAGTAGCGCTTACAAACCACCAATACTCAAGCCGATAGAGTAAGGACGAAACTCGGCACCAGCATTGTTCTTTAAGAAATTATTGATTTGGTAGGCACCATGCAACGTGAAGTTGCCAATGCCAAAACGTGCTGTAAATGCAATACGCGTACCGTTAATAAACTTACGTTCTTGCTCTTTTTCAATGTACTTGTTACCATACACCGAATTGCCGTTCTTGTTTTCAAGATTTTTACCCTTGGTATAAGCCTTTAAAATTTGGCCCACTTTAACACCTACTGCCGCTTTAAAACCCTTATCGGGTTGTGCCGGATTACTTACCCAACGCAATTCAATAGGTACTTCTACGAAAATGGTAGTAAGCTTAAATTTATCGAAATTGGCACTATCGGTACCTGTTACAAACGGCCTGAAGGGTAGGCGAGCCGAGGTGCTTTTTAAATCAACATACGTGTTGTTGAAATAAATATTGCTGCTACCGATACCTACACCGTAGGCAACGCTGTAGTTCGGACTATTTTTAAAAGGCTTATCAAGCATAAAGTAAAAGTTGAAATGCTTGCCGAAGCCGGTAGTTCTTACGCTATCAGGACGATTGGCCCAACCATCGAAACCAAATTGTAGCAAAAAATGGTCGTTAGCTCTGTTGGTTAAATTTAATTTAGGAGGCGGAGCAGGTAAGGGTTTGGTAGTAGAGTCGGCCTGTGCATATGTGTTTTGTGTGGCAAACAACACCGCCAACGCTATAGCTAATTTCTTCATTCAAGTATCTGATTATCTAAACAAAAGTTGGGCAATAATACACCGTTCTACGAAAATTGTTAGCAATAAGTAGGTTGTATCAGGTTAAAATAAAGCGAAAAACCAGCTTTGAATGCAGTGAATAGCCCTAAAAGGCATTTTTATATCCCTTTAGTTACATAATTACAATTTATGCAGTGAAACTGCTAATTTGTGCCATTATCGTTCTCGTTTATCTATTAGAAACATCAAGTTTGTATGAAGGTTCTGATCTCTGAAGATGATAGAAGTATTCAAAAAACCATTGCTTCGCACCTCGATAGCATGGGCCTGGAAGTAATAGTTACTTCCGATGGCCGTGAAGCGTTAAAGGTGTTGCAAGATAATGTGCCTGATATTGTAATTACCGATATTGTAATGCCTTATACCAGTGGCTTAGAGCTTATTGGTTTAATTAAATCAAATATTAGTCGTACCATACCTATCATGGTGCTTTCTGCGATTGATGAAGAAGATACGGTTATGATAGCCTTTAAGCTTGGTGCCGACGATTTTATCACCAAACCTTTTGAATTGCCTGAGCTTACAGTTCGTGTGAATAGACTGTTGCAAATGGCTAAAGCAAAAGCATAATTGTAGTTACCCCAGCATAACTTTTCCCATACCCTGAATCAGATAGTTACCCCATGAAAATTTTAGTAGCTGAAGACGAAGCCCTATTGCTTAAAACAATGGCTATAAAACTTGGCCGAGAAGGGTATGAGGTGGTAACCTGTAATAATGGTATCGATGCTTTACAGCAAATTACAGATGCCAATCCAGATTTAGTAATCACAGATATGAACCTGCCCGGGGCAGATGGACTTACGATTGTTAAAACGGCGATTGAGGCTCAAAAACAGGTAATGGTATTATCAGGTATGACGCAAGCTGGCCACGTACAAACAGCACTTGATCTGGGTGCTTGCGACTTCTTAGAAAAGCCTTTTTCGTTACAAGAACTCACGAAACGTGTGGCGGCTTTGGTAACGAAGTAGCACAACGCTGCAAAAACTGCAACATTACAATACCACAATTCCGTTTTTAATAGCATAGAGTACGGCACCTACACGACTAGGAGTGTCTATTTTCTCGAATACATTTGCCCGTAAGGCTTCTACTGCCCTAGGTGTTATATTCATAGCAACTGCAATTTCTTTATACGATTTTTCGCTGCAGCATTGTTTTAAAAACTCTATTTCTCTTTCGGTGAGTTGTATCAGTGTGGTGTTGCTATCCATGTTCACTAGGTGTACCAGCCTGCCAGTTACCAACTCGTTCATGTAAAAGCCCTTATGAAAAATATTGTTGATAGCATCTTTAAAAATTTCGGGCTTGCTATCCTTTAGTATGTAGCCTTTGGCGCCATGGCGTAGCATACGAATAATCGCTGTATCGTTATCGAGCATGCTGAGCACCAATACTTTTACTTGAGGTTGATGATCTTTTAACCATAGTGCACTTTGAAAACCATCCATTTCAGGCATATTGATATCTAGCAATACGATATCGGGTTGTTGGCCTTGAGCAAATTTTTCAATCATTTGCTTGCCATTATCGGCTTCAAATATCACTTTAAAGCCATCGAAAGAACCTATAAGCGAAGCTAATCCGTTTCGTAAGAGGGCATGATCATCTACTAAAGCTATCTTAATCATGTAATTGTTTTTGTGTAATTGATATAAAAACATCTGTACCTAATCCTACCCTGCTACGAATATCTACCGTGCCGTTAATCAGTCTAGCTCTGTTTTTAATACTGCTAAGTCCGATACCTGTTTTGGTAGGATCAAGGTCACTACTAACAAAACCAATGCCATTATCTGCGATGTGGATATTGCATTTATCGCCTTTACACCAAATATGTACCTTAACGTTATTGGCATTTGCATGTTTTACAACATTGTTCAGTACCTCTTGTGTCATTCGAAACGCAACAATCGTTTGTTCATTCGTTAGCCAAATTTCATCTTCATAATCATACACGAATTCTACGGCAATATTGGTACTTCGCTGTATGAGCTTACATTCATGTTCAACCGCATCTACAAGGCCGAGTGTTGCAATTTTATCGCCATGTAGGCTTCTGCTAAGATCCCTGAGATCGGTAATGGCTTTGGTTAATAATTCTTCTGCAAGTACAATTTTTTCGTTGTTGTCGTTCTGCAATACTGTATTCAGGTTAAGTTTAGCCAAACTTAATACCTGACCCACGTTGTCGTGTATTTCTTGACTCAGGTTGCGGAAAATAGACTCCTGAATTTCTAGTTGCGACTGCAATAAAGTGCGTTCGTATTCTTGTTGTACCGATAGCATTTCGTTCATGTGTACCGTTCTGCGCCTGTGCAACTGGTGAATTAATAGGTAAAAGAATACGATGAAGAAGAGTATAATAACTGTTCCAACAATTACAAATATTATCTGATATAAAGGCGCTTGTAACATGCTAACGCTACAATAATAAGAACGAACCTAAGAATATTTGCAAAACTTTCAATGGCAAGCAGGCTATTAGCCTCTTCTATCATATTCAAATGAAAAAAATAGCGATAAGAAATAACCGATAAAATGGTTAGTGCTGCATACTGTAAAAAGGCAGTAGCTACCCAAAACTCAGGAAGGCGTTGAAAGTACATGACCTTTTCAGTACTGGCAATATTGAGTAAAAATGCCATGCAAATAAGGAGGGTTAGCATATGCGATAATCCTAATCCTAAACTATTCAGGTTGTGCCACCCTTCAATAAAAACGATGTCGCAGAACCATAGTAGGGTGAATAGCCCAACAATGGCGATCAGTATTTTTTGTGTTATTGTATTAAAGCCTTCTTTTAAAAGCATTACAGTGATGAATAAATGCCAAATTCCGTACAGATGCTGTAATAACCATAGCTGCGTACCGCTAATAAGTGTGTAGAGCTGTGCAATTTGATGTACTACCGATAGCCCCATAAACCAAACTAGTGGTTGGGGTACGGCTTTTAAATGTTGACGCTGTGTGTAGTAATACATGCATATTGCAGTTGGCAACAACACATTACTCACAGCGGTGAAAAGTTCAAAACTACGCATGCTTGCCTCACACTTTAAACTATCTTATCGATAGGTATGGCCGGCAATAGATATGCTTGTAGCTGTAGCAGATATCACTTAGTGCCTTGCTCTTGCCTGTTTTAAAGATAGTTCTTGTTACAACAGTAGTACTGTTTAACAAAATGCAAAATAATTGCATATAGTGCATATTACGTATGTGAAATTTCACAAATTGTTTTGCGTTAAATCCATTTACCGTAAGGCATAAAAAAATCCCTACAGTTTTTTAAACCGTAGGGATGCCAATGATATACTTACGTAAATGATTATATTTTGTTACGCTTACCAAAGTTGCGGTTGCCGCCACTGCTCGGACTATTACCATATTTGGGGCGATTACCACCACCGCCATTACGATTGTTGCCGCCGTTTCTGTTGCCGCCACCATTGTTATTGCGATTGTTGCGGTTACCACCAAAATTCTGGCGACCGTTGCGGCCGCTAGATCGGTAGTCGTCGCGTTCAATTTGGTTTCTGTGGCGTATGTAAGGTGTATTGCTAAATTCTAGAGCGCCGCCTGTAATAGCATCAAGTTCGCTGCGTATAGCATCGTCGTGTACTAATTCTTTATGCCAATTGCTATAGCTTAACTTCATGTAGTACGCAATTGCATGTGCAAAGCCCGCCTTTTTCTCTTCATCAGGTTCATCCATGGCTTTGTTGATAACCGTTTCTAAGTTTTTGCCTAAATGCGAATACTTCGGATAACGTTTTGGATAAGGCAAAGGAGCTGGCTTAGCTTTATAGGTTTCTTTCTCAGGCATCGGGAACGGGCTATCTACATCGAGCGAAAAGTTGCTCATAAAATGTAAATGATCCCACAGCATGTGCCTGAAATCTTCCACATTTTTTAAATGCGGATTTAGTATAGCCATTAATTCAACCAGCACTTTGGCTTGTTGACTTCTTTTGTCGCGGTCTTCAATTGTGAACAGGTAATCTACCATTTGCTGCACATTACGGCCGTATTCACGCATGTTCAGCAGCTTGCGTTGTGTGTTGTACATCATATCAGCTACAAAAGCACATACTGGGTTGGGGTTACTACCCTTAGGCTTGAATCAGTTGAAAGTAGTTGGGAAGTACAGTGTAATGCACTGTTTCAGCACTGTTCAAAACCGGTTCACCATCAATATGTAGTGGTGCTAATTTTAAATTATGAATAGTAATTTTTGGCGTTTGAAAGTACAATACATTTTTAGTTGTAATGTCATCTACCAACGCCTGAAGCTTGTTGTTGCCTCTAATTTGACGCAAAATAGCGAAAGGTAGCTTCATTTTGCTCATTTTTTGTACAACAACAATATCTAAGAGTCCATCGCTAAGGCTTGCCTTGGGTGCAATTGTGAAATTATTTCCGAACTGATTGCTATTGGCCACACTGATAAAGTAGGCATCGGTGAAAAACTCAAATTCAGGCAAGCTCACTTTAAATTGGTAAGGCTGTGCTTTAAACAACGCTACAATGCTTTGCTGTGCATAGGTAAGCAAGCCTCTGGTACTTTTCTGTGCAAATTCGTGTGCTACGGTAGCATCAAAGCCAACACCACTGAGCATGCAGCTAAATTGTCCGTTCACTTCAAACGCATCTACCCACTGGGCTTTACCTTTAAATATGAGATCAATGGCGGCACTTGGCTTTTTAGGAATACCAGCCGCATAAGCCAAGCCATTGCCGCTCCCTAGTGGAATGATGGCAAAAACAACATTTGTAACAGCCAACGCTTTAATAACAGCGTTAACAGTACCATCACCACCAATGATAACAACCACATCGGTATGTTCGGTCTTTATTTTTTCTTCAACCAAAGTGTAGTTGCCCTGAGCACTCGTTGGCATTACATCAAGCGTAATATTACGCTTACGGCAAGCCAATTGTAATGCAGCAACTACCGCATCTTTCTTCCCAGTGCCACTTATGGGGTTCACCAGGGCGATTATTTTCTGAAGCATAAGCACTTTAAATTATAGCAGTGCTTGGTTGCATCTCTATAGGGTTAATTACCAGTGTAGTAACGCACTCGCCCATGTAAAGCCACTACCAAAAGCAGCTAAACAAACCAAGTCGCCTTCTTTTATTTTTCCTTGTTCCCAAGCCTCACACAAAGCAATAGGCACACTTGCAGCCGTGGTGTTACCATATTTTTGAATGTTATTGTATACCTGCTGGTCGCTCAAACCAAGTTGGTGTTGTACAAATTGCGATATACGCAAATTGGCCTGATGCGGTATCAACATATCAACATCCGCAGGTTTCAAGCCATTGGCTTGTAATGCTTCCATGATAACTTCCGGAAATTTCACTACAGCTTTCTTGAATACGGCAGGCCCATCCATATACGGAAAGTTTTGAGCACTGTCAATCATCTCGTGGCTCATAAACATTTCACCCATGGTAGCATCGGCAAAGTTGGCGTAGTGCCCCCATTTATTGGCATGCGTACCAGGGTTATACATGGCTAAAATTTCGGCCGATGCACCATCGCTATGTAAGTGCGTACTTAATATGCCGCGGTTAGGTTCATCGGTTGCTTGTAATACTACAGCTCCGGCACCGTCCCCAAAAATTACACTTACATTTCTGCCTCTGGTGCTAAAATCTAAACCAAAGCTGTGTTTTTCGCTACCTATCACAAGTATGTTTTTGTACATACCCGATTTAATAAACTGATCGGCAACACTAATAGCGTACACAAAACCACTACATTGATTTCGAATATCTAAAGCACCAATTTCTCGCATGCCCATTTCACGCTGTAGCAGTACGCCACAACCCGGAAAATAATAGTCGGGACTCAACGTGGCAAAAACAATAAAATCAATATCGGAAGGGGTAATACCAGCGTTTGCTATGGCAACTTTACTGGCTTCAACCGCCATGGTAGTGGTGGTTTCATTCGTTCTGTGAGCGTAGCGGCGCTGCTGAATACCTGTACGTTCCTGAATCCATTCGTCGCTGGTATCCATATATTGCTTCAACTCTTCATTGGTAACTACACGTTCAGGTACGTACTTACCAATACCGGCTATTTTACTTTTTGGCATCGCAATCGAACTTTAAACGAACAAAAGTAAGGGGATTGTAGTGCCATCGTTCGTATTAATCGTTCAAATGAACTCCTTTTAACTTGTTTTAAAGGCAATGCTACCCTTGCGGTAAATGTTTTTTTTGACGAGCGGCATCATTTACAATTCAATTACGATTACATTCGTACTTTAATAATGCTCTCATAGTATGAAAAAAACATGGATAACGCTTAGCCTAATGCTTTCTGCCTATTGGTTACAAGCACAACAGGCTGGCATCGTGCAATACGAACGCACTACCAAAATTCAAATCAACGTCAACAATTTACCGGAAGGTGCTCCCAGTATTCCTAACGAGCGTAAAACGAAGCAAGAGTTAATTTTCAACGATTCTACCAGTTTATACCGCGATGTGGTAGAAGATGAGCCGGAAGCTTTTGAAGGTGGTGGCAATGTACGTATGTTCCGTTTTGGCGGTGGTAACACGCAGTTTTATAAAAACTTCAATTCGCTGTTGTTGCTAGAAGCTAGAGAAATGTTCGATAGAAAGTACCTGATTACCGATACCCTCAAGCCTCAAAAATGGAAGCCACAACCTGGCGAAACACGTACCATAGCGGGGCATACCTGTTATAAGGCAACACTTACCATTACCGCTACCGAAATGTTTGGTAATACGCGTCGCATGAATTTCAGAAGTGGTTCACAAGAGCCAATGGCCGATACAACTGTTCCCAAAACGCCTGCGCCACCACGGACTATAGAAATAGAAGCTTGGTATGCGGTAGATATACCGGTACCTACAGGTCCAGATAATTATGGCGGACTACCCGGTTTAATCCTAGCTTTATACACCGCCGATGGTAGGTTAAGTATTGTAGCCAATAATGTAAGCCTTACGGCAAATGCAAATAAAGATTTAAAGCAGCCTACAAAAGGTAAAGCAATGTCTAGAGCCGCCTTCGCAGAAGAGTTGCGGAAAATTATGGAAGAACAAAGAGCGAATATGGGTGGCCGTGGCCGCGTTATTATGCAATAACAATGCTGTATATTTAAATATGCAAAAGCCGACCTGCCAGCAGGTCGGCTTTTTTTGCTTTTTTTGCTTACACCCTACTAATGTTACATGAGCAATAACCTTCAAAGAACACTTCGGTTGCAAACCATTGTAGATGGTATCAATGCCGGCGTGTGGGATTGGCAAATACAAACCGGCGAAGAATGGTGGAGCAACCGTTTTTTCCAACTACTCGGATACGAGCCTAACGAAATTCCAAGCACGTTTGAGCAGTTTATGGCAATGCTGCATCCCGCCGATGTAGATACTGTTAATGCAGCCATTGAAGCACATTTCGCTGTTGGCGATATGTATTTCTTAAACATAAGAATGCGCTGTAAAAATGGAGCATATCGCTGGTTTGAAACAAGTGGCAGGGTTACGTTCGATGCACACGGTAAGCCAGAACGTATGGTGGGTAGCCTTATTGATATTCACGAAAAAGTACTCATTCAAGAAAAGCTAGAAGGCAACCAATTCACCTTAGAAGAAACCAATAAAATGGTACAGGCAGGTGGTTGGGTAGTATCGCTTTTGCCCGTACCCACCATTCATTGGAGCGATGAGGTTTATGCGATACACGAAGTACCCGTTGGTAGGCAACCATCTATCGAAGAAGCTTTTAATTATTATCCAGCACATACCCGACCTGTCATAGAGCAGTTATTCAACAACTGTATTCAACATCAAACACCTTTCGATACCGATATTGAATTTAAAACAGCTGCCAATAAAATTATTTGGGTACGTGTAATGGGTAAAGCAGTGGTAGATAAAGCCGGACAAACCATTGCTGTTCGTGGGGTTTTTCAAAATATCGATAACATCAAGAAGAAAGAAATAGCGTTGCAACGTTCTATCGATGTAATGGCCGAGCAAAACAAACGCTTGCTCAACTTTGCACATATTGTATCGCATAACTTACGCAGTCATGCGGCTAACTTAGAAAGCATGCTAGAAATGCAGCGAGCCACCAGCGATCCTGAAGAGCGGTATTTTTTTCAACAGAACATTTTTAAAATTTCAGCATCGCTCAACAATACCATACAACATTTGAACGAGGTGGTGCAAATTCAAACCGATCTTAAAAAAACCAAAACAACCATTTCTTTTCAAACAGTTTTCAATACGGTGGTACATATTTTATCGGCCAATATTCAAAAGTCGAGAGCTGCCGTACATGCCGATTTTAGTGCTTGCGAAACCGTGTTTTACAATCAGGCGTATTTAGAAAGCATTCTCTTGAACTTGTTGAGTAATGCGATCAAATATCGTCAGCCGAATAAGCCTTCAGAAGTAGTTATCATTACCACACAATCGGCCGATGGCCAAGTATACCTTACGGTAAAAGACAATGGCGTGGGAATTGACTTAGAAAAGTATGGCGATCGTTTATTTGGCATGTATGAAACTTTTCATGAGCATCCCGATGCAAAAGGCATTGGTTTGTTCATCACTAAAAATCAGGTAGAAGCTATGGGTGGCCAACTATTGGTTGAAAGTAAGTTGCATGAGGGTACTACATTTACCGTAAGGTTCTAAACTTGTATAAAATAGCACGAAAAAAGGCTACCCTTATGGAGTAGCCCCTTTCTCTCAAACTATATCGGTATTGCTACCGACCACCAACCTCTTGAAATAGGTTTAACATCAGGAATTGTAATTTTCAATATCTAACAAACCAACTCTCTGAAGTAAGGTCTATTGCTGTTGCTTGTGTGACCATTGTGTAAAAATGGTTTGTTTAAAAAGCCTTCAACTTCGGGTATGGAGGCAGCTTTTTGAATATCATCTTCATTGGTGGAAGATGATAAAATGTACACCCTGATAGCACTTTTAATATCACTATCGAGCTTTGAAAAAGCCTGCATAAACTCCCATCCATCCATGCCTGGCATGTTAATGTCTAAAAGCAGTGTTGTTGTGGTTGCGGCATCGGGTTGAAACTCTTTACGCAAGTACTCTAAAGCAGCGGTAGGTTCTACATAGGCTTTGGTTTCGGCGGCACCATAAGTGCTCGCAATGGTGTATTCGCACACCAAGTTACTTGTAGGATCATCATCTACAATGATGAATTGAAAGGGAGTTCTCATGGCGGATTGTTTTAGCGAATGAAGAAATGCAATAACGGTTGCCTATGGTGTACTACACTGCCGCAATAACACATGTATTTTATTACGATGTTTATGGTGCGTTCGTGTTGCAAGTACCTGCTCAAATCATGATGTAAAAGTAACCGTCGGCAGTTGCTATACACATGATGTTCGTCATTCAAAATAATTTTTTTCTGCTGATGGTTATCATCCTGAAATGCTTGTGTGATAAGGATTTCAGACAGTTTGAAAACGCCGATTAATGTGTATGTAATACGCTATCGAATGATGCACATCAGTAGTGTTAATGAACACCATCATAAGTACCGTTGGTAGCAGCTACTACCTTGTGCTTTGTCTAACAAAAATTTTCATTTCTCTCAAAAACACTACATATGCGAACCAAAGCAACAGCAAAAAAGTATGTGTATTTTTTTGGCAATGGCGAAGCCGATGGCAATGAATCGATGAAAAATTTATTAGGTGGCAAAGGCGCTAACTTGGCCGAAATGGCAGGGCATCCTAAGCTACGCTTACCGGTGCCGCCGGGCTTCACCATTACAACAGAAGTATGTACGTATTATTATGCCAATCGCAAGCAGTATCCACAACAGCTGACAGCGCAAGTAAAACAATCGTTACAACGAGTAGAAAAAATGATGGGCAAGCGTTTTGGCGACGCTAACAATCCTTTGCTGTTATCCGTACGTTCCGGCGCCAGAAAAAGCATGCCGGGTATGATGGATACCGTATTGAATATTGGCTTGAACGATGTTACGGTGCAAGGCCTGATTGCCCAAAGCGGCGATGAACGTTTTGCTTACGATGCGTACCGCCGTTTAATTATGATGTATGCCGATGTAGTAATGGAAAAAGCTGCTGGCTTGCCACCTACAAGTGGTGTTGGCATTCGCAAAATTTTAGATGAACAGCTCGATGCTGTAAAACATAGTAAAGGTTATACCAGCGATACAGAAGTTACTGCCAAAGAACTCAAAACGCTTGTAGCGAGTTACAAAAAAACCATCAAACAGTTGTTGAAGCGGCCTTTCCCCGACGATCCTATTGAGCAGTTATGGGGTGGCATTGGTGCGGTGTTTCAAAGCTGGAATGGTAAGCGGGCAATTGATTACAGACGTATTGAACGTATACCCGACGATTGGGGTACGGCTGTGAATGTGCAAAGCATGGTATTTGGTAACATGGGCGATGATAGTGCTACAGGGGTGGCTTTTACCAGAAATCCGGGTACTGGCGATAACCATTTTTATGGTGAATACCTCATCAATGCTCAGGGTGAAGATGTGGTGGCAGGTATTAGAACACCAGCACCTATTAACAGCTATTCTAAGAATGCTCAGAGCGAAGGCTTGGCTACATTAGAATCGTTAATGCCAACATTGTACAAAGAACTCGATGGCTATCAGAAAAAGCTAGAAAAGCATTACAAGGATATGCAAGACATTGAGTTCACCATTGAACAAGGTACATTATACATGCTGCAGTGTAGGGTAGGTAAGCGTAATGGTATTGCAGCCGTTAAAATGGCTACCGATATGTACAAAGAAAAATTGATTGATGCTACTACGGCTGTAAAACGTGTAGCACCCAATCAGTTGGTAGAGCTACTATTACCCATGCTTAGCTTAGATGCCGAAAAAGCTACCAAACCTATTGCCAAAGGCTTGCCAGCAGGGCCCGGCGGCGCTATTGGTCGGGTGGTATTTAGTTCCGACGATGCAGTTGCTTGGGCTGCCAATGGCGAAAAAGTAATTCTGGTACGTGAAGAAACATCGCCGGAAGATGTTGATGGTATGCACAAAGCACAGGCCATTTTAACAACCAAAGGTGGCATGACTTCACACGCGGCGTTGGTAGCTCGTGGATGGGGTAAGTGTTGTATTGTAGGCTGTAGCGAAATAGATATTGATGCAGCACATAAAACATTTACCGCAAGGAATGGCACCGTTATTAAAGAGGGCGATTGGTTGAGCTTAAACGGTACCAAAGGGGTAATATACACTGGTCAGCTGCCGTTGGTAGATATTGATATTAACCACAACGATAGCTATAAAGTGCTCATGCAATTGGTGAACAAAACCAAACAAATACAAGTACGTACCAATGCCGATACCCCTAAAGATGCGGCGCAAGCGTTAAAATTTGGTGCAGAAGGTATTGGCCTCTTCAGAACTGAACACATGTTTTACGGCGAGGGTAGCGATAAGCCTTTGTTCTTGTTGCGTAAGATGATTTTAAGTAGCAGCGAACCAGAACGTAGACGAGCCTTGAAAGAACTTTTTACTTACGTAAAAAAAGATATCAAAGCTACCCTGAAGGTCATGCATGGCTTGCCCGTAACCATTCGCTTACTCGATCCGCCATTACACGAATTTGTGCCACACGATAAAGAAAAATTGCAACAAATTGGTAAAGAGTTGGGTGTACGACTTTCGGTATTGCAACGCCGCATTTTGGCCTTGCACGAGAACAATCCGATGCTTGGTCACCGTGGGGTTCGCTTGGGTATTAGCTATCCTGAAATTACAGAAATGCAGGTGCGTGCCATTTTAGAAGCAGCAGCCGAATTACAAGCCAAAGGCAACAAAGTGCATCCTGAAATAATGATACCTGTTACCTGTACAGCCAATGAACTGATCCATCAAAAAGCAATTGTAGATCGGGTAAGCAGTGAAGTGTGCGAAAAATACGACCTCAAAAAAATTGCCTACAGTTTCGGTACCATGATAGAAATACCAAGGGCTGCCTTACGGGCAAATGAACTAGCCGAGGTAGCCGATTTCTTCAGCTTTGGTACGAACGATTTAACCCAAATGAGCTTTGGTTTTAGTAGAGATGATATTGGCGGATTTTTGCCCAACTATCTCGATCAGAAAATTCTGCCTGAAGATCCATTTGCAACGATCGATGTTGCGGGTGTAGGCGAGTTGGTTCGTTTAGGAACCGAACGTGGTCGTAGTACAAAACCTGCATTGAAAGTGGGTATTTGTGGCGAGCATGGTGGCGACCCCGATAGTGTGCAGTTTTTCCATCAAATGGGTATGAACTACGTGAGTTGCTCACCTTTTAGAGTGCCTATTGCAAGGTTAGCAGCAGCACATGCCGCTATTAACACACCACGCAAAAACAAAAAATAACAACGGCGAAGCAAGCACTTTGGGATGTTGCCCTTAGCTGATGGGGCAATACTTCGCAGCCAGCTATCGATATCGATAGCTGGCGTTGTTTTAAGCCAGTACCAAACCGTCTACATTAAACTTTTCAGGATACTTACCCTGAATCTTGCGATAAAAATCTTTGATAGCATTCGCATCGGCAACGGCATCGCCAGTCATGTACAAGAGCGGACCAAAGCCTGCTTCTTTCTTTGCATAATCGAGGTAGCCGAGTAGCACGGGTACGTTGGCTTGTAATGCTACATGGTAAAAACCCGTTTTCCACTTATCAACCCTATTGCGGGTGCCTTCGGTGGCAATCATAAGCATGAGCTTTTCGTGCTGTTCAAACAGGTGCACGATATCTTGCACCAAATTGCCTTTTTTGCTACGCTCTACCGCCATGCCGCCTACACTGCGTAAAATACTGCCGATAGGCCAGCGAAACAGCTCTTTTTTGGCTAAAAAACGTACGGGAATGTTCAGTTTAAAAAACACGGCCATGCTGTATAAAAAATCCCAATTGCTGGTATGTGGTGCAGCAATCACCACACAGCGTTCGTACCCTACGGGCAGTTGTACCTGCATCGTCCACCCACGCCACTTAAAAAGCCAAATAAATAACTGCCGCATACCTTTCTGTAATTTTTACAAAAGAACGAATAAACCCGCAGCTTTTTCGATATGGGTAAATGTGTTCATTTACCGTAAGGTGCTTCGTATTTTTGCATCCGAACAAGCATTATGGAAAACGATTTATTGGTGAACAAGGTGGCCGAAAGCGGCATTGTAACCCTCGATTTAGAGCAGTATTTACCGCAAGGTGAATGGGTGGTGTTCGATATCAAACCCTTTTTGTTCATGGAGTTGATATTGAAGGAAAAAGATTTTAGGGCGGCGCTATTGGCTACCGATTGGCAGGCGTATGCTGGCAAGCAGGTTACCATTACGTGTACTGCCGATGCTATTATACCTATGTGGGCGTATATGCTTATTGCCAATTACTTGCAGCCTGTAGCAGCGGGTGTGTATTTTGGCAACGAGGCCGATGCTAAACTGCAAGTGTTATTACAGCAAATACAACAAATAAAGGCAGCCGATTATACCGATAAGCGTGTGGTAATTAAGGGCTGTGGCGATGCACCCATACCCGAGGCGGCTTATGTGGCGGCTACGGCAATGCTGCGTCCGGTGGCGAAAAGCATTATGTATGGCGAGCCTTGTAGCACAGTGCCCATTTACAAGAAAAAAGGATAGGGGCTGTGGGCAAGGGTGCAGGTATCAACAGTAGTTCCGGCTGTTCGCTGCTACGCCTTGTTACGCTTCGCTACACGGCGGGGTATTCGCTGCCATCCGGCAGCCCGTGGGCGGTAGATTAAATAGCAAGTCATTTTTTAAGTTTTCCTTGGCGTTCTCATTTACCGTAAGGTAGTAACCTTGTTGAAAACCTGAGCCATGCGAAAACTATACTTAGTACTTACATTATGCGTTGCAACATTGCTACAAGCACAAGCACAGCAACATACCATTGATACCGTTGTTGTTAGGGTAGATTCAATGTTTGAAAGCAAGTTCCACCGCAAGTTGTACGATAACAGAACCAATGTTAAATATCACCTGCAAGAACGTGGCCGCGTTCGCGACATTATTGTGTTTTTAGCCACATTAGAAGAATTGAAAACGGGTAACTGCCTCTACGCTGTTCGTATTGATCAGCGTTTTAACAGAGGACTTTTCACCGACGCACCACTCGCCAACGCAGAATATATTGATGAAGATGAGTTGGCAACGTTTATTGGTTATCTGAAGCAAGTGAAGCAAGATATCATGACCACCGATCATGTATCGCAAAACTATACCGAGTATCGTTTTTATACCCGTGCAGGTATTATGCTAGAGTGTTACACTGGTGTGAATCGTTGGCGTTGTGTGTTGCACTACGAACTCGCCAAAATGCCTACCGATACCTACATTAACAACCCAGAACGATTAGAAGAGTTAATACAAACTCTTACGGAAATAGACCAAGAAATAAAAACCTTGCGTAAGTATCCGAAATAAGTACAAGTGCATGTTGTTAATTTGTAGGCACAGATGCTTACACCACAAGCCATACTTCAACAATACTTTGGCTATACCAGCTTTAGAGGCGAGCAAGCAGCGATAATAGAGGCCATACTCGCTGGTAACGATGTGTTGGCATTATTGCCAACAGGCGGCGGTAAGTCGTTATTGTTTCAAATACCAGCGTTGGCAATGCCGGGCACATGTATTGTGGTGAGTCCGCTAATTGCCCTCATGAAAGATCAGGTGCAGCAATTGGTGCAGCGAGGCATTGCCGCCGCTGCTATTGTAAGCGGCATGAGCCATTACGAGGTAGAACGGGTGCTGCATCAAGCCGCCGATGGTAGTTTGAAATTGTTGTATGTGAGTCCGGAGCGCCTGCATACACGATTGTTTCAAGCCTATATAGAAAGTATCGAGTGTAATGTAATAGCGGTAGACGAAGCCCACTGTGTAAGTCAATGGGGGTACGATTTTAGACCAGCTTATCTACGCATTACCGAGTTACGTTCGTTGCTGCCGCAGGTACCCATGTTAGCAGTAACAGCTTCGGCAACGCCAGCAGTGGCAGCCGATATACAAACACAGTTGCAACTGCGTACGCCGAAGGTGTTTCAGCAATCTTTTTTGCGGCCTAACTTATCTTTTAGTGTTCGGGTGGTAGAAGATAAAATGCATCAGCTTGTACAAATTTTAACGAAGGTGCAAGGCAGTGCTGTGGTGTATTGCCGCAATCGGCGACGTACGCAAGAAATAGCCTATCAGCTCAATAGCTATCATATCAGTGCCGATTATTACCACGCTGGCTTATCGGGCGATATACGCCACGAAAAGCAACAAGCCTGGATGGAAGATACTACCCGTGTAATGGTGTGTACCAATGCTTTTGGCATGGGTATTAATAAGCCCAACGTGCGGCTGGTAGTACATATGGATGTGCCCGACTGTTTAGAAAACTACTACCAAGAGGCTGGCCGTGCTGGCCGCGATGGTAATAAAGCGTATGCGGTGCTGTTGTATCAGGCAAGCGATGAGCAATACTTGCAGTCGCTACCCGATATTCGCTTTCCATCGGTGGCGTTTATCAGGCAATTGTACCAGCATATCAGCGACTATCTGCAGGTGCCCGTAGGCTGTGGCGAAGGCGAGTATTACAGGTTCAACTGGTCGGAGTTTGTACACCTTTTTCAAGTAGATATTGCCAAGGCATCGCATGGGTTACAAGTACTACAGCAAGAAGGTCACTTATCGTTAACAGAACAGCTTTTTATACCATCGAAAGTAGAGGTAATTGCATCGCGGGATGATATCAGAAGTCTGGAAGTGCATCACGCCGATTACGATGCTTTTCTAAAATGCTTGCTACGTACCTATGAAGGTATTTTAACGGCACCAGTGAGCATTTTCGAACGACAAATGGCTAAGCTGTTACGATGTAGCGAAACCGATGTAATGGCAGGCTTGCAATGGCTGCATCAACACGATTATATTAGGTACAGAATGCGTACCGATGAGCCGCAACTATTCTTCAACACACCACGGGCACCCGCTGCCGAGCTACACATTAGCTTACAGGAGTATGGTGAGCGGAGGCGTGTTTTTGAAGCTCGCCTGGCGCAACTACAACAATACATTGCTACAACAACCCAGTGCCGAAGTGTGCAACTTGCCACCTATTTTGGCGATACCACCGCCACCCCATGCGGCGTTTGCGATAGCTGCTTGGCACAAAAAGCTGCAGCCCTCACCAACGATACCAAAGCTACCTTGTTAGCAAGCATGTTGGCAGCACTTAAAACGCCTACTACACCGCAAGCCTTACAGCAGCAGTTACAAGTACACAGATATGTATTGTGGGAGTTGTTACGTTATTTAGAAAGCGAACAACGTATCACTATTGCTCATGATGGTACCATTACCTTACGGTAAATGCTTACGCTACCTCTACCAAACCCTGATTCAAAAATGCGATAAGCGGTTGTAATGCTTCAAAATGAGCTATGGTAGTGGCTACCATGGTTTTACCCGTAAGGGTGGCATCGGTAATGGGAGCAGAGGCAATAAAGCTTTTCAATTTTAAAAATGCAATGGCGGGGTTATCGGCTACATAGCCTTTGGGTGGTCGGCTTAGGCTTACATCGGCAGTAGCCAAACCATCGAAGTATTGGCGAAAGGTTCGGTGTTCAAGAATGGCTTTGAAAGCATTAAAATTATAATCAATTTCTTGACGCACTTTTTGCAATTCGGATGCCATAGGCATGTACAAGCCGCCGGCAATAAATGCAGCGTTAGGCTCAATGTGTAAGTAATAGCCTGCCATAGCTAGTTTTTTGCCACCCATGCTAAGGCTAATGCCCATATTGGTTTTGTACGGACTTTTATCTTTACTGAAACGTACATCTCTGTTGATTCTGAACACACAATCTTTCACTTGCAAGTGCGCCAGTGTTGGATCGATGGGTATCATTTTTTCCAACAGTACTGCTACTACTTCTTGTATATTTTGCTTGGCTGCATCGTACTGTTTGCGATGGGTATCAAACCAATCTCTATGGTTATTGGCTGCGAGGTTGCGTAAAAAATCGAGTGTGCTTTTTGCAATCATAACTGTAGGGTTAGCCTTACGGCAAATGTAGTTGCGTGTTCATTTACCGTAAGGTAGTACTAAAAAACGCATGCCAACCAGAATGGTTGGCATGTAGTGTATGGTTACTTACTTAAATTCATACTACGCTCTTTGTACAGGCGTCGGAAGTATGGGTCTCGCAAGTCTTTGATAAAACGAATGGCCTCGCCGGTACTCTTCATTTCAGGACCAAGCTCTTTGTTAACACCAGGGAACTTATCGAAGCTAAACACAGGTTCTTTAATGGCAAAGCCTTCTAACTTTTTCTCAAAAGTGAAATCGCTGAGTTTGCTATGGCCGAGCATTACTTTGGTGGCAATGTTTAAATAAGGTATTTGGTATGCTTTGGCAATGAAAGGTGTGGTACGGCTAGCACGTGGGTTGGCTTCTATCACAAACACATTACCATCTTTAATGGCGAATTGTATGTTGATGAGACCCCGAATATCGAGGGCACGAGCAATTTTTTCTGCGTAGTACTCCATAGTAGCTACTACCAATGGCGTTAGGTTAAATGCAGGTAGTACAGCGTTGCTATCACCACTGTGAATACCGGCTGGCTCAATATGTTCCATCACGCCCATTACATGAAACTGCTCACCATCGAAAATGCCATCGATCTCGGCTTCTTGGCAGCGGTCTAAGAAATGGTCGATTAAAATTTTATTGCCCGGTATATGCTTGAGTAGACTTACTACAGCTTTTTCTAGCTCTTCGTCGTTAATTACAATACGCATTCGTTGGCCGCCCAATACATAGCTGGGGCGTACCAATACAGGATAACCCACTTGTTGTGCTACCTCAATGGCTTCGTCGGTGGTATAAGCTGTACCATATTGAGGGTACGGAATACCTAAATCGCGTAGCATATCGCTAAAGCGACCACGGTCTTCGGCAATATCCATATTATCGAAGCTGGTACCAACAATGTTGATGCCGCGTTGGTGTAGTTTTTTTGCCAGCTTCAAAGCGGTTTGTCCGCCGAGCTGTACAATCACACCATCGGGTTGTTCTAATTCGATAATTTCCCAAAGGTGCTCCCAGTATACTGGTTCAAAGTAAAGTTTATCGGCAATATCAAAATCGGTACTCACTGTTTCGGGGTTACAGTTCACCATAATGGCTTCGTAACCACATTCTTTAATGGCGAGTAGGCCATGTACACAGCAGTAATCAAATTCAATACCCTGACCAATGCGGTTAGGGCCACTGCCTAAAACAATAATCTTCTTCTTTTTGCTGGGGATACTTTCGTTGGAATTCAGTGTAGCGTTGCTCATTACTAGAAAAGTTGTGCAAAACTAAGGAAACTACAGCGGATGCTGTATTAAGAATTACAGGCCATGCTGCACCACCTAAAAAGTTAAAAAAACTTCCATTCATAGAAGTGTAACTTTAGTTACGAGATATTATTGTAATGGGTTCTATCTTTACCCCGACACCAACTGTAAGCGATGTTGCCGTATGCGTATAACCTTACGGTAAATGTTATTAAACCCTGAACCACATGAGCTTACGGATTTTCATAACCTTTTGGATCATATTGATTGCAAGTGTTGTTACCAACGCCCAAGTACGTATTAGCGGTGTTGTGAAAGACAAACAAAGCGATGAACCTATTCCATTCGCATCGGCCAGGTTTAAGCTGGCGGGCTTTGGTACATTAACCGATAGTGCCGGGCGCTTTTCATTTGCCGTAAGGCAGCTACCACTCAACGATACCTTGCTCATTGAAAGTGTTGGTTATACTGTAGTAGCCATACCAACAGCACGTTTGAAAGATTCGTTGCAGCTAACCATTGCTTTAGTGGTATTACCGGCAGAGCGTAGCCGCGAAGCAGTAGTTAAAACAAAGTATAACAGAGCGTTGTGGTTTTGGCGGAAAATGCAGAGCAAAAAGCCACTGAACGATCGTAGCAGGTACGATAATTTTAGTTACGAGGTATACAATAAACTAGAACTCGACCTGAATAATGTAAATAAAGATAAACTAGGCCAAAACAAGTTATTAAAGCCACTCAACTTTGTGTTAGACTATGTAGATAGTACGAGTGATACCAAGCCCTATTTGCCCGTATACTTAACAGAAACCATCAGCGATTATTACTATCAGCGTAACCCACGCCGTACAAGAGAAGTTATTAAAGCTACAAAAACCAACGGACTTGATAACGAAAGTATTGTAAAGCAGTTGGGCGGCACCTATCAGAACATTAATGTGTACAGCAACATTATTCCTGTTTTTGATAGGGCATTTATTAGTCCGATGCATAGCAATGCCGATAATTACTATAACTTCAAACTACTCGATACACAATACCTTGCCGGCAAGCGATTGGTGCATTTGCGATTTACACCGAAATACAAAGGGCAAGATGTATTTGAAGGCGATTGCTGGGTACACGATACCACTTTTGCGATTCAAAAAATTACCCTGCGACCAGCGAGTGAAGCCAATATCAATTTCATTACAGGATTAAGCATTATTCAAGAATATAAACTGCTGAACGATACCGTTTGGTTTTTGTATAAAGATCGGTTTGTGGCCGATTTGTATCCGGTAGGTGCTAACAGGCTTGGGTTTAAAGGGCGTAAAACAAGTACCTATAAAAATGTTGTAGTGAACAGCGATGCTGTTGAGCAAGAACTACATAAAAGCAAGCTGGCAGAAGATATTGTACTGCTTGCACAACCCGATGCTACACCCGATAGTTTTTGGCTGAGTAACCGCCACGAACAATTGAATAAAGATGAACAAACGGTGTACAAAGTGCTCGATACTCTCATGAAAAACCCAACATATGTACGCTATCGTAACACGTTGAATTTTTTAACTACTGGCACGAAAGACATAGGTAATATTCGTATTGGCCCTTGGTGGTATTGGGTAAGCGGCAACTTATGGGAAGGCCTGCGTACCCGCTTTGATATCAGCAGCAATTTTGGTTTTAGCAACAAGTGGCAATACAGTGGTTATCTGGCGTATGGTTTTAAAGATCAGGAGTTGAAAGGAAAGGTTGAATTACGTTACCAAATTAGCCGACAGCCATGGAGTTATGTTTCGGCCAGCTATCGTAAAGACATAGATAATGGCCAGATGTACTACGACCAAATAGGCACCGATAACATTTTTGCAACAGCTTTCCGCAGGCCCAATATTCCCATCAAGTTTCAGATGGTTACCGAAGAGCAAATTGAGTATTATACAGAAAGTAATATTGGCATTGGCGTAGGTGTTAAAGCAATGCACCGCCAATATAGGCCATTGCAAAACCTCCCGGGTCCAGAATTTTTTCCTACTAAAAATGGAGGAACACCGCTAAGCGATTTCACCACTACTTTCCGCTTGCGTTTTGCTTGGTTAGAACGTACGTTTGAAGATAATTTTTACAGAACCAGTTTGGGCAGCGATTTGCCGATTGTAGATATAAAATTGACCAAAGGCTACGCAGGTGTTAACAGCAGCAGCTACAACTACGAAAAAATTGAGGCTACGGTAAGCGACTATTTTAAAATAGCACCTTACGGCAGTATTTATTTTAACGTGTTTGCTGGTAAGGTGAATGGCACCTTGCCGTTTCAATTACTAGAAGTGTTGCCCGGTAATGAAATGTTCTATTACAACCGTTACGCTTTCAATCTTATGAACAGGTTCGAATACCTTACCGATAACTACGCTGGTTTTAACGTAGAGCATAATATTGGCAATGGTTTATTTAGATTTATACCGCTTACGCGTAAATTAAAGTTCCGTCAGTTTTATAGCCTAAAAGGTATTATTGGCAACCTCAGCCCCGATAATCAGGCACTAAACTTTGTGGGCAATCACCCCTTCAAAACATTGAATAACGAGTGGTATGCCGAGGTAGGTACAGGCGTAGATAACATCTTCAAATTCTTCAGAATCGATGCTGTGTGGCGTGTAGCACAACCTAGTACTAATATGAACCCGAATGTGCCCAATCGTAACGGTTTTGGTTTGTTTGGCAGCTTTAGAGTATCGTTTTAGTGTAGTGTGCTAGTGGTAATGCAGCTTTATCAGTGGCTTGGTTACATGCGTTCAAAATTGTTGCTTTACAGCAAATAAACACATATGAACAACCACGAAATAGATTATCGCATTCTTGGCGAAGAAATGCAGTATGTTGAGATAGAACTTGACCCGAGTGAAACTGCTATTGCCGAACCTGGCGCTTTTATGATGATGGACGATGGTATTGCCATGCAAACTATGTTTGGCGATGGCAGCCAACAGCAAGGTGGCTTTTTAGGAAAGCTGTTTAGTGCTGGTAAGCGTTTGTTGGTAGGTGAAAGTTTATTTATGACTGCCTTCACCAACACGGGTATGGGTAAAAAGAAAGTGAGTTTTGCGAGTCCTTACCCGGGAAAAATCATTCCGCTCGATTTGTATCGCTTGGGTGGCAAAATCATTTGTCAGAAAGATGCTTTTTTATGTGCTGCCAAAGGTGTTCAAATTAGCATTGAGTTTCAGCGTAAGCTTGGCACGGGCTTGTTTGGCGGCGAAGGGTTTATCATGGAAAAACTCGAAGGCGATGGTATGGCATTTTTGCACGCCGGTGGCCACGTTTTTGAACGTGAGTTACAAGCTGGCGAACTCATAAAAATTGATACGGGCTGTATTGTTGGTTTCACCGCCGAAGTAGATTATGATATTCAATTTGTAGGCGGTATTAAAAACACGTTGTTTGGTGGCGAAGGTTTGTTTTTTGCAACATTACGTGGCCCTGGCCGTGTGTGGATTCAGAGCTTGCCTATCAGTCGTTTGGCAAGTAGAATTTTAGCCTACAGTGTGGGTAGTCGTCGCGAAGAGGGCAGCTTGTTAGGCGGCTTGGGCAACATGCTCGATGGCGATGGTCGTTAGTAGCTTGTTTTAAAATACCTTACGGTAAATACAGTTGCGCTAGGCATTTACCGCAAGGTAATACAGAAAAAAAAGCCAACCTTTAATGAGGTTGGCTTTTGTTGTATACAAGTGTCTGTTATTTCAAGAACAACATTTCGCGGTATTTCGGTAAGGTCCAGATATCATCGCTTACCAAATGTTCTAGCTTATCTACATGGTAGCGAATGGTGTCAAAGTATTTGCCTTTTACATCATCGCAATATGCAGCGGCTTTTGCACGGTTATCGCTCAGGTTATTGGCAACTTTACGAGCCTCAACCATAGCGTTCACATTTTCGTAAACAGCCTGAATGTGCTTGCTTACAGCACTTAAAATAGCAAGCTGGCTGCTATAAGCTACTTCGGGTAAGCCTACGCTGGTTAAACCTTGAATATTAGCAATAAGTGTGTTCTGGTATTTGATTGCTACAGGAATGATGTGATTCAACGCTAAATCGCCCATTACACGAGCTTCAATTTGTACTTTCTTAATGTACTTTTCTAGCTCAATATCGTAGCGAGCATGCAATTCGGCGTGGTTATATACACCATTGCTTTCAAATAAATGTGCTGCCTTATCGGTAACCATGGCATCTAATGCCACAGGTGTTGTTTTTAAGTTAGGTAAGCCACGGCGTTCTGCTTCTTGGTGCCACTCATCGCTGTAACCATCGCCTTCGAACAATACCGATTTGCTTTCAACAATGTATTGTTGAATGGTATGCATGATGGCAATTTCTTTTTTCTCACCTTTTTCAATCAACGCATCCACCGTTTTCTTGAACTGCTTCAAGGTTTCGGCCATAATGGTGTTCAATACCGTCATAGGGTTGGCACAGTTGGCAGTGCTACCAACAGCACGGAACTCGAACTTGTTACCTGTAAATGCAAATGGTGAAGTACGGTTACGGTCGGTATTATCGAGCATTAACTCAGGAATGCTGCGGTGAATATCGAGTTTCAAAATAGCCTCATCTTGTTCATCGAACTTATCACCTACACGACTTTCAATATCGGCAAGCACTTTTGCTAAGTACTGACCAACGAAAACAGAGATAATCGCTGGCGGAGCTTCATTAGCACCCAAGCGATGATCGTTACCGGCGCTGGCAATAGAAGCACGTAATAAATCGGCATAATCGTGTACCGCCTTAATAGTATTCACAAAAAACGTGAGGAACATTAAGTTGGTTTTTGGCGTTTTGCCCGGTGCCAATAGATTCACACCAGTATCGGTAGCCATACTCCAGTTGTTGTGCTTACCGCTACCGTTGATGCCAGCAAATGGCTTCTCGTGTAATAGAATACGTAACTTATGGCGGCGTGCAACACGCTCCATTACATCCATCAAAAGGGTATTGTGATCTACGGCTACACTTACTTCTTCAAAAATAGGAGCACACTCAAACTGTCCGGGTGCAACCTCATTGTGGCGGGTACGTAACGGAATACCAAGTTTGTAGCTTTCTTGCTCAAAATCTCTCATGAAGGCGTATACTCGCTCGGGGATAGAACCAAAATAATGATCTTCTAACTGCTGACCCTTAGCAGGACTAGCACCAAACACAGCACGGCCAGTTTGTACTAAGTCGGGGCGAGCATTGAACATGGCTTCATCTACCACAAAGTATTCTTGCTCCCAACCTAAAGTGGCAGTAACCTTTGTTACATTTTTATCAAAGTAGTTACATACTTCAACGGCACTTTTATTCAAAGCTTCCAAAGCTTTTAATAACGGTGCTTTATAATCTAAGCTTTCGCCTGTATAAGAAATGAAAACTGTAGGAATACATAGCGTTTTGCCTTCGCCAATTTCCATGATGAATGCTGGCGATGATGGATCCCATGCGGTATAACCACGAGCTTCGAAAGTTGCACGTAAGCCACCACTCGGGAATGATGAGGCATCTGGTTCTTGTTGAATTAAAGCGCTACCATCGAACTCTTCAATGGCAGTACCATCGCTTTTAACGGTGAAAAAACTATCGTGTTTTTCGGCAGTTGTACCTGTTAATGGTTGAAACCAGTGTGTAAAGTGTGTTACGCCTTTACTTTCGGCCCATGCACGCAAGCCATTGGCAATTTGATTCGCCACGGCACGGTCAATTTTTTTGCCACCTTTTACACTGGTAAGCAAGCTTTTGTAGGCTTCGTCGCTGAGGTATTGGCGAGCCACTTTAAGCGTAAAAACGTTTTCACCAAAAATGGCGGTGATTTTTGCTACACCTGCTGTGGGTGCTGCAGCAGTGCTGCCAGCCTTTTTAACGGCTTCGAATCGTAACGACATATAAACTGTGTTTTGCGAGTGCAAAGCAAGTTTTTTTTACGTCAATCTCCAAGTTTTGAGAAAAAAACCTGAAAACGAGGCTAAAAATTAATGATTATTTTACCTAAGCCTTTGAAAAATGGCGATTTTAAGTCCTTACGGTAAATATGTAATTATTTTTAAACTGTTTTAAACGCTGCCTCTTACATGTTGCAGAATGGTACTCAAGAGGGTATCGGGCTGGAAGGGTTTCACCACCATATCGTCGATACCAATATCGTTTTTTAGTTGCTCTACATTGCCGAATACACTGGCTGTAAGTGCAATAATAGGCTTGCGGAAACCCTGCTTACGGAGTGTTTTGGTAGCCTCGTAGCCATCCATTACCGGCATGTGCATGTCCATTAAAATTACATCGGGTTCGAAGTGGTTGACTTTGGCAATGGCTTCTTCGCCATTTTCGGCTACTTCAAACGTAGCTCCCCAAAGTTTTAAAAAGTTGGTAGCTACCATTACATTAATGGCATTGTCTTCTACCAATAAAATTTTGTAAGGGGTTAGTGGCGTGGCTTCATTTACCGTAAGGTGAGTAGTAGTGGTTGGGTTGCTATTGTTGGGTAATGCTGTATTAACAATGGGTAAGGCTAATGTAAAATAGAAGCGGCTGCCATTACTTTTTGTACTTGCTACGAGTAATTCACTGTTCATAGCTTGTATGATACGCTTGCAAATGGCAAGACCAAGTCCTGTACCGCCAAAGCTGCGGCGTGTAGATGAATCGGCTTGTGTAAACCGATCGAATATGATTTGCTGTTGCTCCTCCGAAATGCCAATACCTGTATCGGCAACACTACACTCAACAATAGCGGTTGTAGCATTGATGGTGATGGTAGTTACTGATACCTCAATGTGCCCTTGCGGTGTGAATTTTATGGCATTATGAATGAGGTTGTTAAGTACTTGGGCTAAGCGAGTTGGGTCGGTTTGTACTTGCAAGGCTTGTAGCTCGCTACTAATGTGCAAGGTTAGGTTCAGCTGTTTTTCTTTAGCCGCCGCCTGCCAGCCATCGGTAACGTTGTGCAGTAATTGTGCTAGCTGTGTTGGAATGATTTCGAGATTCAACTTGCCTGCCTCTATCTTATTGAAATCGAGAATGTCGTTAACAATGTTAAGCAGGTTTTTAGCACTGAAAAGTAGGGTATCGAGGTTCTTTTTTTGATCGGGGCGTGGCTGCTCGTGTAAGAGAATATGGCTGATGCCAATCACGGAATTGAGCGGGGTACGAATTTCGTGGCTCATAGTGCTGAGAAAATCTGTTTTTGCCCGTAAGGCTTGTATGGCAGCTTCTTTCGCTTCTTTTAAAAGAAACTGGAAGCGAAAAGCCAAGATCAACGCCTGTAAGAAGAAGAAAATGATATATCCCAGTGTAAGTATTAACTCTTGTCGTTTAATAACACCAAAGTATTGCAGGTTCACTACCAAGAAAACAATCAACAAAATACCTATCGATGCTAATGCATAAGGCCAACCAGAACGTTTGTTTTTAGTAAATCGGTATACCGCCCAAAAGGTGTATACGATAACACCCATCATGAGTATTAAAAATGGGTTGAGCAGTTGCGTATAAAAACTTGCTGGCGTGAACACCACACAAACACTGAGCAAGCCACAGATAGCACTTAAAAGATTATAGCTAAGCGGATTAACATCGTTGTTAAAAAGCTTTCGCATGTATTGTGCTAAGAATAGCAACGATAAGTACAGCGATAAATACTCAAGCTTTAAAGAGGTGTGCCACGAAATATTTTGCCAAAAACTGTGTAAAGCGTAGTTGCCGCTACCTACAAAGCGATAGCTGTAACACAAGCAAAACAACGCAAAGTATAAGGTTGCTTTGTCTCTCGGACCAAAAGCAAATAGCGCTACAAAGAACAAGCCGCCCATAAACAAGCAGCCACTCAGCCAAACATCGTTGGCAACGCTGCGCTGCCATTTATTATATACATAGTCGTATTGCCCAATGAGTAAGGGTTTAAAGGGGCCGCCTTTACTATGCTCGAAGTTGGAAATTTGAATGACAAGCGAAAAGCTATCGGTACGAGGCAATCGGAGCACTTTGGTTTGCCAGAAAGGCTTGCTGCCGCCTGGAACAGTATCGAACTTGCCAGAGGTTATGTACAGCGAATCATTGATGAAAATACGACTGTTCGTATAGGCGTCGGTTACAAGAATGCCAAGTTGTTTTTGATTATTGGGCGTTTTAATGGTGGTAACATAAGTGGCATATCCCCTTGCGGGTAAATGTTGGCCCTTGTACACGGTGTTATCAAAACGCTGCGGAAATTGAATCCATTCGTAATCGTTGCTTTGGGTGTGGGCATCTACGAGCTGCCGCCAGTACATTTTCCATGGGTGGTTTTCAATCAGATAACCTTCTTGTAATTGTTGGGGTTCAATAGTAATAGTGCTTTGTTGAGCATAGTTGTATTTCGGGATAATACTGCACAACAAGCCAATAACGAGTACAAGGTGAAACCACAGGAGCCGATTCATGCGAAATTGGATTCTAGAGAAACTACTACAATATAGTAGATTTATTCCATCCAAGAAAGTTGCTGATTACTTGTTCGGTTTCCCAGCAAGCTTTTTGCAGGTTATCGTTGAGAATAATTTCATCGAAACTATCCTTAAAACTAATCTCGTAGCTGGCTTTATTAACACGAATAGCAATGCTTTCAGGGCTTTCATTGCCACGGCTCTCAAGCCGGCGTTTAAGCTCGGCAACGCTGGGTGGCATAATAAAAATACTTTTGGTTTGGTTGGGTGCGAACTGACTTTGAATATGAATGGCACCTTTCACATCAATATCGAGAATTGGTGTTTTGCCCAAAGCCCAAATGCGTTCTAACTCGCTTTTTAATGTGCCATAATACTTGCCTTCGTACACCATTTCCCATTCTACAAAAGCATTTTCTTGTATTTTTTGCTGAAACTCAGCAACATCTATAAAATAGTAGTCTTTGCCATGTACTTCGTTGCCACGAGCTTGTCGGGTGGTAGCCGAAATAGAAAAGGCAAGCTTATCGGCGTATTTGTCTAATAAAAAATGGGTGATACTTGTTTTGCCGGCGCCCGACGGAGCGGCAATAATTAAGATCTGTTTTGCTGAAACCTGTGGCACGCTATTCATAGCTGCAAAGATAGCGGCAAAGCCATTTACCGTAAGGTTAACCAACATTTACCAAAAACAATAGTAAGGCCGTAATTCTGGGTATATTTTCGCAAAAAATTCGTTATGAGCAATTTGGTTACTGAGTTTAACGATTACCGCACCCGCATGAACGAGGTTATTTTAAGCAAGAATAATCTGGTGATGAAACGCCTTTGGAACCTCGATACCAACACCTACGATGCAGGTGCTTTAAGTACCCAAACCAAAGAAATGCTGGGCTTGGTGGCTAGTATGGTGTTACGTTGCGACGATTGTATTAAGTATCACTTAGGTAAGTGCCACGAGCAAGGTGTAACTACAGAACAGCTGTACGAAATATTTGCAGTAGCCAACATTGTGGGCGGTACTATTGTAATACCACATACCCGCCGTGCTGCCGAATATTGGGAAGCACTGCAAGCGGGTACACATGCTTAGTAACTGGTTATAACGAACAATATTGGTTAAAACCAACTACTAGCAGCATCTTTGCAAAAAATTAGCCTAGCTATTTAGTTTTAATTTTCATGAGCAATACATTAGCAACCGCTCCGCAGCAACCTGTTGTAAGCCTTACGGCAAAAGACTTCGCAACCGATCAAGAGGTACGTTGGTGCCCTGGCTGTGGCGATTACAGCATATTAGCGCAAGTACAAAAGGTAATGCCCACTTTAGGCATACCGAAAGAAGATATTGTAATTATTAGTGGCATTGGCTGTAGTAGCCGATTTCCGTATTACATGAATACCTATGGCATGCACAGCATACATGGCCGTGCTACAGCCATTGCTAGCGGATTAAAGGCAAGTCGCCCAGATTTAAGTGTTTGGATTGTAACCGGCGATGGCGATGGCTTGAGCATTGGTGGTAATCATACCATTCACTTACTACGCCGCAATTTCGATGTGAACATTATGTTGTTCAATAATCAAATTTATGGTTTAACCAAGGGGCAGTACAGTCCTACCTCCGAAGAACATAAAGTTACCAAGAGCACGCCATTGGGTAGTATTGATCATCCGTTCAACCCGCTGGCACTAGCGTTGGGTGCCGATGCAAGCTTTATTGCCCGCAGTATGGACCGCGACCCTAAGCACTTACAGCAAATGCTCATTAGAAGCAATGCCCACAAAGGCGCCTCTTTCCTTGAGATTTATCAGAATTGCAATATTTTCAACGACGGTGCTTTTGAAATATTTACCGAAAAAGGCAGTAAGCCAATGGAAACCTTATTCTTAGAACAAGGTAAGCCACTTGTTTTTGCGAACGGTACTAAAGGCATTAAAATAGATGGGTTAAAGCCGGTAGTGGTTAGCCTAGAGGGTGGGGCGTATAGCGAGAATGACCTTTGGATACACGATGAGCAAGATTTCTACAAAGCACAAATTCTGGTACGTATGTTCGACGATCCACGTATCGAAGGGCATATGCCAAGGCCATTTGGGGTTTTTTATCAGCAAGAAAGAGCTTGCTACGAAAATGTGATGCAACTACAAATTGAAGAGGCGATTGCTCAAAAGGGCAAAGGCAACCTCAATGCCTTGCTCAAAGGCAAAGAGGTGTGGCAAATTGCATAATAAACCCCTCTGTATAAAAAAATTTTGTTAACGCAGCCACAGATTTCAACAAGAGCACTGTGGCTGTGTTATTTTGCGGCAATAAGTATTAAACAATCTTTGATTACTCGAACCATTTACTATGGCTACATCAGCACATGGGTCTCTGCGTAGTACCCTTTCACAAATTTTTTCAATCCTACGCCTCGACCGTAAAGACATATCGGCCATTTACATATTTGCCATTCTTAGTGGTTTGGTACAGCTTACGCTACCTATAGGTGTTCAAACCATCATCAACTTTGTACAGGCGGGTACCATTAGCACCTCTATTGTTTTACTCATATTCTTTGTAGTATTTGGTACGTTCATTTCAGGATTGCTTCAGGTGCGGCAAATGCAGTTGATTGAAAAAATTCAGCAGAAAATCTTTGTTCGATACTCTTTCGAGTTTGCCGATCGTCTTCCTAAGCTAAACATTCAAAAGCTCGATAACTACTACTTGCCAGAGTTGGTGAATCGCTTTTTTGATACCATGACGCTGCAAAAAAGTATTGCAAAGTTGTTGTTAGACTTACCTACAGCTACCATACAAATTCTCTTCGGTTTAATCTTACTATCATTGTATCATCCTGTATTCATTGCCTTTGGTATTGTATTGGCAATTACATTGGTATTTATTCTACGAGCAACCGCAGCCCGTGGTTTCGATAGTAGTATTAGAGCAAGCAACTACAAATACAAAGTAGCAGCTTGGTTCGAAGAAATGGCACGAAGTCTTAAAACATTCAAATACGCCAAGAACACCACCCTTCACTTACGCCAAAACGATAAGCTCACTACTGAATACATCAATGCACGTACAGAACTGTTTGGCGTATTGCAAACGCAATATTGGAGTTTAATTGCATTTAAAGTGGCTATTACAGCGGCCATGTTAATTGTAGGTGTGATTCTCTTGGTAGGCTCTGAACCGCAGTTAAACATCGGACAGTTTGTGGCTGCCGAAATTGTAATCTTAACCGTTATTGCTTCAGTAGAAAAATTCATAGTTAATCTCGATAAAGTGTATGATGTATTAACTGCTACACAAAAGTTAGACTACGTAACAGAAGCAGAGGTAGAGAAAAACGGAACCATTGTATTACAAGACAACACAAAGCCTGTTAGCGTTAAGTTTGATCATGTAACCTTTGGGTATCAACCCAATCAGCAAGTATTAAAGCAGTTGAACCTTACGGTAAATGCAGGTGAGAAAGTAGCTATTATGGGTTTAAGCGGTAGTGGTCGTAGCTCTTTATTACGATTGTTAACAGGAGCTTATCTATCGTTTGAGGGTAAAATTTTTATTGCCGACGTACCTATTCACAATTATCAGTTAGCAAGCTTGCGAAATGCTACAGGTATCCTTTTAAATCAGCAAGATATCTTCAATGGTAGCTTACTGAACAACATTACCATGGGTTGTACAACTACCCAACTTTCCGATGTAACAGAGCTTGCAAGAACGCTCGGTTTCGATAATTATTTAGCACATGCTCCCAATGGTTTTGAAACCATACTCGATCCTACAGGTGCACGTATGAGCAAAAACGATAAGCAGCGTATTCTGTTACTCAGGGCACTTGTTGGAAAACACAGTTTGCTACTGCTCGAAGAACCTGTAAAAGATCTGCAACCCGATGAGCAGCAACGTGTTACTAACTTCTTGTTGCAAAAAACAGAAAGCACTGTTATTGTTACCACCGATAATGCCGAATTAGCTAAGCAGTTCAACAAAGTAATTGTACTGAAAGATGGTACCGTTGCGGGTGCCGGCCATTGGAACGAAGTGAGTTGGTTGTTTAACAAATAAGTAGAGATGCCTTACGGCAAATACATTTACCGTAAGGCAACATAAAACATTTAATAAAAAATTATATACATAACAATGAGTGAACAATTTCTTCATACACCCATTGACGAAACCACGGAGCACAACTACAAAGCGTTTGGTGTTATTTATAAAGTAAAACACAGGAGCGCTGTTAAGTACTGGTTGTGGGGTATTGTGATTACCATATTTGTTATTTTGTTTTTGCCGTGGACGCAGAACATTAGGGCTAAAGGCAATGTAACTACGTTACGTCAAGAGCAACGCCCACAAGAGTTAAATACAATCATTGCCGGACGCATTGAGAAATGGTATGTACGCGAAGGCGATGCGGTTAAAAAGGGCGATACACTCGTAAAATTAGGCGAGGTTAAAGTTGATTACTTCGATCCTAAGCTACTTGAACGTACACAACAACAGATTACAGCGAAAGAGCTTTCTATAGATGGTTATAACAGCAAAGCATCTACCGCAGCAGCGCAAATAGTGGCTTTAAAAGAAGCGATGCAATTAAAGCTAAACCAGCTCGACGTAAAAATTCGTCAGCAACAATTGAAAGTATTCTCAGATAGTACCGATGTAATTGCTGTTAAAAACGAATTTGCTGTTACACAACGACAAATAGATGCAGCCAAAGTAATGTTCGATGCAGGTGCTATTAGTTTGGTCGATTTTGAACGTCGTAAAGTAAGTTTTCAAAATGCCCAGGCGAAGCTTATTAGCGCCGAAAATAAATTCTTACAAAGTCGTCAAGAGCTTATCACACTTCGTATCGAAAAAAATCAAACCGTACAAGATTATACCGATAAAATAAATAAAGCCGATGGCGAACGCTATAGTGCATTAAGCAACGCAGCAAGTACCGAGGCCGATGTAAGTAAGCTTGAAAACGTATACGCCAATTACGATGCACGTAATCAATTGTACTATATCACTGCACCGCAAGATGGCCAGGTAATTAAAGCCCGCAAAGCAGGTATTGGCGAAATGGTAAAAGAAGGCGATATGATTGTTGAAATTGTACCAGCAAGCATACAATACGCAGTTGAAATGTTTGTAGAGCCGCTCGATTTACCATTGGTGGGCATTGGTCAGAAAGTACGATTTGTATTCGATGGTTTTCCGGCCATTGTATTTAGCGGTTGGCCACAAGCGAGCTATGGTACTTTCGGTGGCAAAGTGGTAGCCGTAGAAACCAACGTAAGCGATAACGGCAAGTTTCGTGTGCTAGTATCAGAAGATGCCGACGATAGGCCTTGGCCACAACAGCTTCGTATGGGTGGCGGCGCAAGCGGTATTGCCCTGTTGAAAGATGTATTTATTTGGTACGAATTATGGCGGAACATCAACGGATTCCCTCCAGACTATTATAAACACGATGTAGCCAGCAAGAGCAAAGACGATAAAAAGAAAAAATAATAGTACGAAGCATTGCACCTTACGGTAAATGCATACGCACTGTTCAAACACTATTCAAAGCATATTCAACGCATGAAGCAACGCATACTGTATAGCCTATTTTTCATCTTTCTCATTACCAGTGTACAAGCGCAACAACAAAATCCGGTACCCCGCTTGTACACAGCCGAAGAATTTGTAGAACAAGTAAGAGCGTATCACCCATTAGCAAAGCAAGCGGCCCTGCGTGTAGATATTGCCAAGGCCGATTTACTGGCAGCTCGTGGCAACTTCGATCCAACGGCATCGCTAAATTCAGAACGCAAAACCTTTGATGGTAAAAATTACTTCTTCTACAATAACCCTGAAGTAAAAGTGCCTACTTGGTTTGGTGCTAATATCAAAGCAGGTATTGAAAACAACGGTGGCGATCGTATTACACGCGAAATAACTACGGGTCAAAGCAGCTATTTAGGTATTGAAATGCCCTTAGCTCGCAATCTTTTGATGGATAAACGCAGAGCCAGTGTACTCAAGGCCGAAGCTTACCGAAGTTTAAGTGAACAAGAACGGATAGCAGCACTTAACGATGTGTTGTTCGATGCCTATCAAGCGTATTGGAATTGGGCAGGTTATTACCAATTATACAATGTATACAGCCGTTTTGTACAAGTTAGTAGCGAACGCTTTCGCTTGGTAAAAATTGCTTTTGCCAATGGCGACCGTGCCGAAATGGATACTATTGAAGCACAAGCACAATTACAAAGTTTTCAGGTAGCACAAGCCGAGGCATTAATTAAGCTGCGTAACAGCATGCTTGAAATAAGCAACTTTTTATGGATGCCCACAGGCGATACTGCCTATTTATTACCAGATAATTTTCGTCCAGACACAACCAACTTCACTAAAGTTGATATTCAGGTTGCTACCCTAAACGATTTTTTGAACAGAGCCATTACAGAAAACCCTAGCCTACGCAGCTACGATTATAAATTGAATGCACTGAATGTAGAGCGTAGATTGGCATTTCAAAGTTTACTACCGTATGTAGATGTTAAATACAACCTACTCAACAAAGGGTACTATGTACTAAAAGATGCCAATGCTCAACTGTTTGAAAATAATTACAAATGGGGTTTGAGTGTTAAAATGCCACTCTTTTTACGTGAAGGCCGTGGTGCTTACAAAGCAGCACAGTTTAAAATTCGGGAAACCGAATTACAACTCAGCAACAAGCGTTGGGAGATTGAAAATAAGATTCGCTTTTATTTTACAGAGTTCAATACCATACAACAGCAACTTTTACTGTTGCAAAATGCTTACACCAATTACACCAAATTATTGCGTGCCGAAGAGTTACGATTCTTTAATGGTGAGAGCAGTTTATTCATGATCAACACACGAGAAAATAAGGCACTCGAAACGTTAGAAAAATTAACCGCCACACGTATTAAATATTACAAAGCTCGCTATGCGTTAGAGTGGAGTGCAGGCTTACTGCGATAACATTTACCGTAAGGTATTTTGTATTAATAGCAACGATTACGGCTCGCCTTCGGCGAGCCGTAATCGTTATTTTTCGGTGCTACTGTTACCTTGCATCGTGCTGTAAGTAATCGAGTGGCAGCAAGCGTTCACGCTTTAAATTGCTATTGTAGGTATGCAGTGGCGTAATAAATACAGAGATAAATCTGTAATCGCTTTCATCAACAATTTTATTTTTTAAAGCTTCGGCATCGCCATCAAATTGAATGGCAAAAGCGTTATGCATCAACGGTGCAACATGCCCTTTCGATTGTTGTACCAAATCGTTCAAATAAGTGCAATACTCTTGTAAGTAATGGGCTATTACAACATCGTTATGCATTTTTAAAGGAATGGTTCTGTCATCATTGTGTGGCGATATATAGTTGAATACTGCATTTACCTTTTCGAAGCTATACATAGAATGATGATCGTTGCGTTTTACCACAAAACCCTCTTCAGATTCGTATTCCATTTTATAAATACCCAAATCAAAAACAACCAAATACGTGTGCATAAGCAATTGTTTATAAAATACTATCTATCAAAAATAGGCGCTAGTATAGGTGTATGCCAAATTGAAATATTAATTTAGGAGCAACGATTTTTTCTTTAAAACCCCAATGCCATATATGATACACTTACGTAAATGTATCGCCAGTTGCACGCTACTATTATTAGCTATCTGTACAAAAGCACAAGACCCATGGGTGATTCAAGCCAACAGCATCGATCCTGCAAATTATTACGGTATTACCGTTGCGAATGGTATGCTTGGTGTTGTAAGTGCACCTGAACCATTTAAAGTTCGTGAAGTGGTGTTAGCAGGTGCTTACGACCAATATGGCCGAGGTAGAGTAAGTAATTTTCTGAAAAGTTTTAACCTACTCAACGGCTATCTTGAAGTAGATGGTCGCAGGCTCGATGCTAGCAATACCAGCAATATGGTACAAGCCTTGAATATGAAAGGGGCAGCATTTACCGCAAGGTTCAAACATGCCGATAAAGCAGAAATTACGTACACGTATTATGCCTTACGGCACTTACCCTTTTCAGTATTAATGGATGTTGAAGTAAAAGCACTTAAGCCAATTACAATTGCTGCTGCAAGTGTTATGGAAGCGCCAGATGCCTTGCGAGATGTACAGAATTATTACAATGAAATAGATCGGCCTCATGTAACCATATCGTTACTTACATCAGCAGCAAAGAGCCCAACAGGTAAGTTGTTGATGTGTGCCAGCAATACTTTTTTATTTCAAGAAGGGCATGGTAAAGAACCCAAAGTAATTCACGAAATGTGGGATAACGCCATGCACCTTGCTAAGTTTGCCAAAGCCTTACAAGCAGGCGAAACGTACCGCTATAGTATTGTTGGTAGTAGCATCACTAGTGCTCATCACGATGATCCTTTGAATGAAGCCGAACGCTTAACCATCTACGCCAAACTAGAGGGGCGTGATCGGCTGCTTCAGTTTCATGAAAAAGCGTGGAACGAGCTTTGGAAGAGCGATATCATTATAGAAGGCGATGCACAAGCACAGCAAGATGTACATAGCATGTTGTATCATTTGTATGCTTTTACACGTGAGGGTACTGCATATAGTCCTAGCCCAATGGGTTTGAGTGGTTTAGGTTACAACGGACATGTGTTTTGGGATACCGAGTTATGGATGTTTCCAGCCATGCTCATTATGCAACCTGCTATGGCTAAAAGTATGTTAGAGTATCGTTTTGAGCGTTTGGAGGCAGCTAAGAAAAATGCATTTGCACATGGCTACAAAGGGGCAATGTATCCTTGGGAAAGTGCTGCTACGGGTGTAGAAGAAACACCCGTTTGGGCTTTGAGCGGACCATTTGAACATCATATTACTGCCGATATTGCCATTGCTTTTTGGAACTACTATTGTGTAACGCAAGACAAGCAGTTTCTCCGCGAAAAAGCATGGCCGGTACTGCAAGCCACAGCCGATTTTTGGGCAAGCCGCGTTGAGCGTAATGGCCCTGGTAAGTTTGATATTAAAAATGTAGTTGCTGCCGATGAATGGGCCGAAAATGTAGATAACAATGCTTTTACCAATGCCGCTGCTAAAGCCAACCTGCAAATGGCGAATGCAGCCGCAGCTATACTAGGCCTACCAGAAAATGCCGATTGGAAGCTGGTGGCAGCGAACATACCCATCTTACAATTTGAAAACGGTGTTACCCGCGAACATGCCACTTACAAAGGCGAAGGCATTAAGCAAGCCGATGTTAACTTACTGGCATACCCTTTAAAAGAGGTTACTGATCCGGCTCGTATCAAAGCCGATTTGGCCTATTACACGGTTCGGGTACCGAACGAAGGCACACCGGCAATGACGCAGGGCGTATTTGCCTTACTCTACAGTCGTATTGGCGATGCCGATAAGGCTGCCTATTGGTTTAAAGATGCTTATCTGCCTAACCTCAATCCGCCTTTTCGTGTAATCGCAGAAACCAAGGGTGGCACTAACCCATACTTTGCAACTGGTGCTGGCGGTATTTTGCAAGCAGTATTAATGGGTTTTGGCGGTATAGAAATTACCCCCAATGGCATTACTCAAATAAAAACCGCATTACCAAAAGGCTTGAAAAAAGTAACTATTACTGGTGCCGGTATCGAAGAAAAAACATTTACCAACAGTGCACCATAAGTAAAGTGAGTACCTTGCGGTAAATGATGTACTGCGTATTCATTTACCGTAAGGTGTAACCTTCCTATTGTATAGGAGTAGCATAAGCATAATAAAGGCGGCCAATGGCCGCCTTTATGGTAAAATGGCTATAAGTGCCATGTAAGGTTACTTCACACCGTGCATCATTTTCTTCAATTTCGGACTTAATACAAACAGCAACAAGGCTGCTACACCACTCAACACTACAAACACCATAAAAAACTCAAACAAGTTGTGAATGGTTACACCAGCAAAAGTGGGATATGTTGTTTCAATTTTCTTCTCGGCCAAATATGCTGCTTGTTCTGCTGTTAAGGTTGCTTTACCATCGAGCACTTGTTGTAAATCGATGCCTTTTAATTTAGCCTCTTCAAACTTATCGCCAGTAGGTGGTAATATGGCACCAAGGGTACCCGCTAAAGCATAACCTGCAGCATTACCAATAAACCAAACCCCCATTAATAACGATGAGAAACGCTTGGGCGCCAACTTGCTAACCAACGATAAGCCAATAGGGCTCAAGCATAATTCGCCCAACGTATGAAAGAGGTACATTACAAATAACCAAATCACACCTAATTTGCCACTAGTGCCTAAATCTTTCACCTGATAAGCAATAATCAAATAACCAATACTCAATAATGCCAAACCGTACGATTGCTTCACGGTGCTGCCAGGCTCCATACCTCTTTTTTGCAACCACAGCCATAGCACGCTAAATGGTATTGCAAAGGCAATAACGAAAATAGAGTTGGCATTTTGCACAAACGATGGAGGCATGTTCCAGCCTAAAAAGTTCAAATCGGTTTGTTTATCGGCCACGAACGTAAGTGAGCTACCTGCCTGCTCAAAAGCACTCCAGAAAAAGATAACAAAAAATGCAACGGTGTACATTACCAAAATACGGTCACGCTCTACCGATGTAATGCTCTTGTCTGTTAAAATCAACACTGCCAAGCTAATACCAGCACTATAAATGAAAGGATATACCCAAACTTTAATAGGGTTTTGTACAGCAACCGTACTATCAATACTCAGGTAGTGAAAACCAAAAAACAAAGCCACTAGTAATACTACAACACCACCAATAGCTGCTGGTGTGAATTGTGCTTTTTCTGCCTCATCGCTTTCGGTAGCAGCACTATTAAAAGAGGGCTTGCCGCCGATAGCTGTACCATCGGGAGTAACAATGTATTTGTTCTTTAAAAAATAAAATACCAACGTACCTAAAAGCATAGCTACACCTGCAGCTAAAAAGCCCCATTTAAAAGCGGTTACATCACGTACTGTTTTTTCAACACCGCCTACTATTTCAACGGTTTTCACATCACCTAAAATGGGGCAAATGGTCATGCCTAACAAAGCACCAACATTAATACCCATATAGAAAATGGTAAAAGCACTATCTAAGCGAGTATCACCCTTGGGGTATAGGCTACCCACCATGCTCGAAATATTCGGCTTAAAAAAGCCATTGCCTAAAATAATAACGCCCAAAGCACCCCACATCATTAGTTTGGCACTCTCTAGGTTCGAAGCATAGGTATAACCACTGGCAAAAAGCAGTATTTGTCCGATGGCCATTACCAAACCACCCAACATAATACAGTTGCGATTACCCAAGTAACGGTCGCTAATGTAACCACCCAACATAGGCGTTAAATAACACAAACCCAAGAAGCCACCATAAATAATAGAAGCATCTTTATCACTAAAAGCAAGGGCGTTCACCAAAAACAGCGTTAACAAGGCACGCATGCCATAAAAGTTAAAACGCTCCCACATTTCAGTGGTGAACAACACATACAAGCCCTTCGGATGCCCAGTTTGGGCAGGCGCAGCATTCGTCATGTTTAAAAGTTAAGTCAATAAAAAAGAAATCACAGTTAATGCCCGCCAAAATAGTAAATAAAGCCGTTGTATACACCAATTGATCGTATTTGGGCGTTGCGGCCATGGGGCCGCCGGGCTTTTCGTTGCAATGCACAACCGCTTTTGCGGTTGGCATTTCCACTACAATCCCTAACGCAAGGGGCAGCATTGCAAGCAATATGCAAGCATGCCGTTATTGGCATGTATCTTTGCCATCACATGGAGCGAACAAATTTTATCGATTACATACGTGTATTTTGCAAAAGTGGTCATGGTGGTGCTGGTAGCCGCCACATGATGCGTACCAAATACAACCCAATGGCCGGCCCCGATGGTGGCGATGGTGGCCGTGGTGGTCACATCATTTTACGAGGTAACCAACAGTTATGGACATTATTGCACTTGCGTTATTACAAAAACGTAATCGCCGATAATGGTATGCCCGGCGATAAAAACAACCGAACGGGTGCCCAAGGAAAAGATATCATCATTGAAGTACCACTTGGTACCGTAGCCCGCGATGAAGAAACGGGCGAAGTAGCTGTTGAAATTTTAGAAGACGGACAAGAGTTTATTCTCATGAAAGGTGGCCGTGGTGGCTTGGGTAACAGCAATTTTGCCACCGCAACCAATCAGGCACCTGAATACGCACAACCCGGCGAACCCGGTGTTGAAGGCTGGAAGTTGTTAGAATTAAAAGTACTGGCCGATGTAGGTTTGGTAGGTTTTCCGAATGCTGGTAAAAGCACGCTATTGAGCAGTATTAGTGCTGCCAAACCTAAAATTGCCAACTACGCCTTTACAACACTAACGCCACAGTTAGGCATGGTAGAATACCGTGAGGGCAAAAGCTTTTGCATGGCCGATTTGCCAGGTATTATCGAAGGTGCTGCCGAAGGCAAAGGTTTAGGGCATCGTTTTTTAAGACATATTGAACGCAACTCTGTACTGCTGTTTTTAATTCCTGCCGATAGTGCCGATCATGCGAAGGAGTATGCAGTGCTATTGCATGAGTTAGAAGCCTACAATCCAGATATGCTTCATAAAGACCGTGTAATTGCTATTAGCAAAAGTGATATGCTCGATGATGAGTTGAAAGCTGCAATTACCCAAGAACTCCCTAAAGATGTGCCACATTTCTTTATATCCAGCGTGGCAAATATGGGGTTACAACCTTTGAAAGATGCTTTATGGCAGTTGCTTAGCAAGCCTGCTGTGTAGTTATAATTTACCGTAAGGTACAATGTTGTTAAATAGAATGGCTCGCCTTAGGCGAGCCATTCTATTTAGTTCTTATTACAAATGAAGATGAACGGTTTTAGTTCTTTCTCCCGTGCTATTTGTTGTATCAGGTGCGGCTTTTTAATGACTTTGTGTTTATTCAAATCCAGCACCTCTGAGGCTTTGCAGAATACCTCAAAGTTCTCTACACTGTACAAAATGTCGTTCAACTGATCGAGCATGGCATTCACTTGTTGTTCATTCAACAAGTTGCGTTTAGCAAGTACCAATAAGTCTCTGTTCCAAGCATTACCGTTCATACAACAACGTTTAGTTGCATTAAATAGGGGGGGGATTAATGAGGTGGTTCGCTTACTTGTAACTAGGGAAATTAACCTACAGATTTTCTATTCGGACATCCACATTGCTTGCTATAACTACTCCTGCCAAAAACGCCACAAGAACTTGCCACTACACTCAGCAACAACACAATAATCAAATAATGGTTTAGTTTCTTCCGCATAAGGCTTCTAAATTAGCAGTTTTGCTGCTGCAAAAATCAAATCGTTGGCTTTTGAACCATAAAAAAAGCATAAAAGATAGCACCGTACTGGTGGCACCGCTCGATTGGGGCTTAGGCCATGCTACACGTTGCATGTACATCATCAATGCTTTATTGGCAGCCAACGCCAGTGTAATTATTGCCGCTTCTGGTATGCAGGCCAGTTGGCTACAGCAGCAGTATCCAGCGTTAAAAGTGTTGCGAATACCGGGTTACAAAGTGCGTTATGCTAAGCGTGGCGTATTATTACCTTGGGTGCTATTACAGCAGTTGCCTCGCATTATTCGTACCATTCGTGCCGAACATCGCTGGTTACAGCAGGCGGTGAAAAAGTACAATATCGATATCGTACTATCAGATAATCGCTATGGCTTACACACCAAACAAGTGCCCAGCATTTTTATCACGCATCAGCTTACAATTGCCACCCCCGCGGCTATTACCACCAAAATATTGCAGCGCATCAATTACCGCTACATACAACAATTTAGTGCTTGTTGGGTGCCCGATGTTCGCCTTACGGCAAATGCCCTCGCGGGTACATTATCGCATCCGCAACAATTGCCAAACATACCAGTGCATTACATTGGATGGCTGAGTCGCTTGCAAGCGATACCACACGTAACTAACAGCATCATTGATTTTTTGGTGATGCTAAGCGGCCCTGAACCGCAGCGTACACTTTTAGAAACATCGGTTATACAAGCTGCCGCAGCCATGCCTGACAAAAAGTTTTTGCTACTTCGGGCCTTGCCACAAGCGGCCACTACATTAGCTGTACCCGATAATGTAACCGCGGTGAACCATGCCGATGCTGGTACAATAAGTGCTTGGGTAGCACAAACTGCATACATTATTACCAGAAGTGGTTATACCACACTTATGGAGGTGTTGCCATTGGGCAAGCGTTGTATTTGCATTCCTACACCCGGACAAACCGAGCAGCAATACCTTGCAGCATATCTTATGGAACGCAGGTGGGCATTTACCGTAAGGCAATCACAGTTTTCGGCAGCTGTTTTAAAAACGGCATTATCGTTTGAGTTTGTTGCAATACCGCCGAGTACAACCACAGATATTGCTGCATTGGTGGCTGCACACTTAGCAGGCGAAACCTTGTAGCTTTGCAACATGAATATTGTACTGGCGCAACAGAATTATCATATTGGCAACTTCGATTACAATACGGCTAAAATGTTGACTGCAATTGAAGCAGCAAAAGCACAACAGGCCGATTTGATTGTGTTTAGTGAATTATCTGTTTGCGGATATCCGCCGAGAGATTTTTTAGAGTTTACTGATTTTATCGATCAATGCTACGCTCAGCTTGAAAAATTGGCTGCTGCAGCTACCGATATTGGTGTATTAGTTGGCGGGCCTGCCCGCAACCCCGATGCTTTGGGCAAAGATTTATTCAACGCTGCCTTTTTACTGTATAACGGTAAGGTGCAAGCCGAAGTACATAAAACCCTGCTTCCTACCTACGATGTGTTTGATGAGTATCGCTACTTTGAACCAGCGTATCATTGGAATGTGGTTGATTTTAAAGGGCATAAACTAGCTATTACCATTTGTGAAGATATATGGAACCTAGGCGATAATCCATTATACCGCATTTGTCCTATGGATCGATTAATGGAGCACAAGCCTGATATCATGATCAACTTGAGTGCTAGTCCGTTTGATTATACTCACGATACCGATCGTAAGGCCATCATCAAAGCCAATGTAATGAAATACCAACTGCCCATGGTATATGTGAATGCAGTGGGTAGCCAAACTGAAATTGTGTTCGATGGCGGTAGTTTGGCCTTTGATAAATATGGCAATGTATGTGCAGCGTTACCACAATTTGCTGAGGCTAATGCCATGGTAACCATTCAACCCAATGGTACCATACAACAACCTGTTGTAGAGCCGGCCGATAGCGTTCCGCACCAGCAGTTAGTACCAGCAACATTACAGCCCGAGCTTAACATTGCTCAAATACATCAGGCACTCATTAGTGGTATTAGAGATTACTTCGGAAAAATGGGATTTACCAAAGCTATTGTTGGGAGTAGTGGTGGTATAGATTCGGCTGTGGTATTGGCATTGGCCTGCGAAGCTTTAGGAAGCGAACATGTGAGAGCTGTTTTAATGCCATCGCCATATAGCACAGAACATTCTGTAGCCGATGCAGTGCAACTTAGCAACAACCTGAACAATCCTTACGATATAATTCGCATTGATACTATTTACGAAAGCTTTTTGCAGCAATTAAAGCCCATTTTTGGTGATTTGCCTTTTGGTTTGGCCGAAGAAAATACACAAAGCAGAACAAGAGGCAATCTTTTAATGGCTATCAGTAACAAGCTTGGCTACATTTTACTTAATACAAGCAATAAAAGCGAATTATCTACTGGTTATGGAACCTTGTATGGCGATATGGCCGGCGGTTTAGGTGTACTTGGCGATTTGTATAAAATGCAAGTGTATGCTTTGGCGAGGTACATCAATCGTAATGGCAATATTATTCCAGAACATATTTTGACCAAAGCACCAAGTGCCGAGTTGCGCCCTAACCAAAAAGATAGTGATAGCCTGCCCGACTATGCAGTACTCGATGCTATTTTGTACCAGTACATAGAGCTACGGAAAGGGCCAGCGGCTATTAAAGCACAAGGCTTCGATGCGGCATTGGTAGATAAAACCTTACGCTTGGTGAATATGAACGAGTACAAGCGTAATCAGTTTTGCCCCATCATAAGGGTGAGTCCGAAAGCGTTTGGTGTTGGTCGTCGGATGCCGATTGTAGGCAAGTATTTAAGTTAGGTACTTACGTAAATGAACATTTGCCGTAAGGCCACTTATCCTGAAAAAGGGTACGCCAAATTTTTACCTCGTATATTGCACCCCCAAAAAAGAAAGTAGTATGGAATACGGAAAAATTATTTCTGTGACCGGCTTAGGCGGATTGTACGAGTTAGTAGGTAGTAAAACCGATGGCGCTATTGTGCGTGGTTTAGACGATGGCACAACGCGTTTTGTAAGTAGCAGAATGCATAATTTTAGTCATCTTGAAAGCATAGAAGTATATACAGAAGGCGATAATGTGAACCTCGTAGAGATTTTTAGAGCAATGGATGCCAGCAACGAAGCATTGCCTGCTGATAACGATCCGAATGCTGTAAAAGCTTATTTCCAAAAAGTATATCCTACGATGGATTTCGAGCGTGTGTACAACAGCGATCGTAAGAAAATGGTACGTTGGTATCAAATTCTGAAGAAAAATAATGTTACACTAGCCCTTACCAGCGAAGTAGCACAAGCTGCCGAAGCTGTAGCCGAAGAAGTAGCTGCTGCTGAAGCAACTACCGATGCAGCACCAAAGAAAAAAGCTACCCGTAAGAAAAAAGAAACCGCTGCTGAATAAGTAGCTTCATAATAGTATTGATCTTTGAAAAAGGCTGCCGATGATAGCATATCAGGCTGCCTTTTTCTATTTAAAAATGATTTGTAGATATGTTAAGTGCCGATATTAAAAAGTTGCCGCGTCATTTTTTACCGCAAGGTTTTCAGCTTAATACCTGGGCCGATGTAGCACCTTATTTTGAAGCTTTAGAACAGCGTGAGCTTGCTACAGTTGCCGATTTAGAGCAGTGGTTGAAAGATTTAAGTGAGCTTGAAGCTGCTATTAGTGAAGATGCTTGCTGGCGGCAAATTAAAATGACTTGCGATACCACAAACCCAGAACTAGAGGCGTCGTTCAATTATTTCTGTACCGATATTCAGCCTCATATACAGCCCTATGCCGATCGGTTGAATAAAAAGCTGATGGCGTCGCCGTTGTTAGCAGCATTACCGCAAGAACAATATTACACTTACTTGCGAAGCGTTAAAAAAAGTATTGATTTGTTTCGCGAAGCTAACATTCCGTTACAAAGCGAACTAAGTGTTTTGCAACAACAGTTTGGCGCTATTGCAGGCAAAATGACTATTGAAGTGAATGGACAAGAATACACGCTACAGCAAGCGGCGAAATTCTTAGAAAGTCATGATAGAACTTTGCGTGAACAGGTGTATCATAAAATTTGGGAACGCAGATTGGCCGATAAAGATGCATTGAACGAATTGTACACCATACTCGTTCAAAAGCGACAGCAAGTTGCCGTGAATGCAGGGTTTGAAAATTATCGAGATTACAAGTTTGTAGAGTTGGGCCGTTTCGATTATACAAAAGAAGATTGCTACAACTTTCACGAAGCAGTACGCCAGCATGTGCTTCCATTGGTGAACGATATCTATGAACGCAAAGCCAAAGCATTAGGCTTAAGCAAGCTAAAACCATGGGATACAGAAGCATATCCTGAAGGTGTGCAGCCGTTAAAACCTTTTAATGGCGGTAATGAATTGCTGGAAAAAACAATTGCTTGTTTTGAGCAATTGCATCCATTTTTTGCCGATTGCTTGCGTAAAATGAATAGTCTTGGTCATTTAGATTTAGAGAGTCGCAAGGGCAAGGCACCTGGTGGATATAACTGTCCTCTTGCCGAAAGTGGTGCTCCCTTTATTTTTATGAATGCCGCCGGCACTATGGACGATGTTACGACCATGGTACACGAGGGTGGCCATGCAGTGCATAGTTTTTTAGCACACAACCTATCGTTAAGTGCTTTTAAAGAGTACCCGATGGAAATAGCCGAAGTAGCAAGTATGGCTATGGAATTGTTTAGTATGGATCATTGGCAGGCTTTTTTCGGCAACGATACCGCAAAGTTGAAGCAGGCTAAAGAACACCAACTAGAGCGTGTAATTACCATTTTCCCATGGATTGCAACCATCGACGCATTTCAGCATTGGGTGTACGAACATCCGAATCATACCATTGAAGAAAGAGCTGAAGCTTGGACGAATATTTTAGCAACGTTTAAAATTGATGCTATTGATACTTCAGATGTAGCAACGTACCGCCAATACAGTTGGCAGCGACAGTTACACCTGTTCGAAGTACCATTCTATTACATTGAATACGGGATTGCACAATTGGGCGCTATTGGCTTGTGGATGCAATACAAACAAAACCCGCAGCAAGCGTTGCAGCACTACATCAATGCATTACAATTGGGTGGTACCAAAACCCTTCCTGCATTGTATGAAGCTGCTGGGCTAAAGTTCGATTTTAGTCCTGAACACATTAAAACCCTCATGCAGTTTGTAAAGGCAGAAATGGATGCATTGTAACAACATTTACCGTAAGGTGCATTTTATAACCCACAGCATGCTGTGGGTTTTTTATTAACGCATGTACTTAAAATAGTATATATACCTTACGGTAAATGAAGTAGCCTTTTTCTAAAAACTAACAGCCATAAGTATTTGAAAGAAAATGTTATGAAAGTTTAACGCCTCGAAATGCGTAGATAATTATAATTTTACGCCAGAAAATTTTAGTAACCTCTTTTATACTGAACTGGAGTTGAAACATTTTAGCACCCATAACTACTACTTGGGCGGCCTTACAAATATGGCTGCGACCAACAATTTATTGGGTAACCTTAATTTCTTGTATTTACTCCGACGACCTAGAATCTGATGTATCCTTCCAGGCAAAGGGAACGTCAGAACCACTTTACCAATGCATTTACAGCATGAGCAAGTTTGCTATCGAGCCAGATAGCGTTCTTTTCATTAATAAATATTTGCAGCCGTGCAGCAGCAAAACACTGTGATAGACGTACGTGTAGCAACACATATTGATACGCACTACGCTAAGCGTATTACCGACGAAATGGAGGCGAGTGCCAAAGCTCGTGGAACAGGCATTGCCAAGCGAAGCCCCGAATATGTAGCCCAAAAAATGTTAGAAGGCAAGGCCGTAATTGCTACTACTAATACGGGCCAATGGGTTGGCTTTTGTTATATAGAAGAATGGAGCCACGGCAAGTTTGTGGCTAACAGTGGTTTAATTGTGAGTCCTGAATTTCGTAAGAGTGGTGTAGCCAAACAAATCAAACGAAAGATTTTTGATTTGAGTAGGCAGAAGTATCCTGAGTCGAAAATATTTGGTCTTACTACGGGCTTGGCTGTTATGAAAATTAACTCTGAGCTGGGCTACGAACCTGTTACCTACAGCGAACTTACCGACGATGAAAACTTTTGGGCAGGCTGCCGTAGTTGTGTTAACTACGATATTCTGATGAGTAAGGATCGCAAAAATTGTATGTGTACAGCTATGTTGTACGATCCGAAAGATCATTACGAGCCAGAAGAAACAAAAGCTTATTTCGAGAAAAAAAGTAAGGTGTACGAACGCTGGATGCGTTTAAAGCAAAGCAAGCTGTTGCGTGGCTTTTTTAAGAAAAAGGCTTTAGGTGCTGGTGCGCCTTCGCAAGCTCGCTTTTTTAGAAGGTGGTAGCAATATTCCTAACCACGGTTTTCATTTACGTAAGTGTATCATACAAACAAATACTATGTTGGACCAAACAACACGCCCTGGTGAGGGAAAGAAACTTGTTTTAGGATTTAGTGGCGGCTTAGACACTACTTTTTGTGCCAAATACTTGAGTGAGGTAATGGGTTTTGAAGTGCATAGTATTTTGGTAAATACGGGAGGCTTCTCAGAAGAAGAGCTTGCTGCTATTGAAGCACATGCGTATCGTTTAGGCGTAGCATCGCATACAACGGTAAATGCTATTCATAGCTATTACGATAGCATTATCAAGTATCTTGTATTTGGTAATGTACTTAAAAACAATACCTATCCTTTAAGTGTAAGTGCCGAGCGTTTGGTACAGGCATTGCACATTGCCGATCATGTAAAGCAGTTGGGAGCAGGTTATGTAGCACATGGCAGTACAGGTGCTGGTAACGATCAGGTGCGTTTTGATATGGTATTTCATATTCAGTTGCCCGGTATTCAAATTATTACACCTATTCGAGATTTGCAGTTAAGTAGAGAAGATGAGATTACCTTTTTGAAGGAAAAGGGTGTGCAAATGAATTTTGAAAAATCGGCTTACAGCATTAATAAAGGCTTATGGGGCACTAGCGTTGGAGGTCGAGAAACCTTGAATAGCAAAGGTTGGTTGCCCGAACACGCATGGCCAACACAGGTTACAAAACATATACCTGAAACAGTTACACTTGGTTTTGAAAAAGGAGAGTTTGTAACCCTTAACGGCGAATCGTTCAAGCATACGTCGGAGGCAATACAGGCTTTGCATGCCATTGCCGCACCATTTGGTATTGGTAGAGATATTCATATTGGCGATACCATTATTGGTATTAAAGGCCGTGTTGGTTTTGAAGCAGCCGCACCAATGGTTATCATCAAAGCACATCATGCATTAGAAAAACATGTGTTGGGTAAGTGGCAGTTACAGTGGAAAGATACTTTAGCACAATTCTACGGTAATTGGCTGCACGAAGGTCAGATACTAGATCCGGTAATGCGTGATATCGAACAGTTTTTAGTGAGTACACAACGCCATGTTACAGGTACAGTTGAGGTAATGTTACATCCGCACCATTTCAATGTTATTGGTATTGAAAGCAGCTACGATTTAATGAGTAAGCAGTTTGGTACTTACGGCGAAATGAACAGTGGTTATACTGGCGATGATGTTCGTGGTTTTAGTAAAATTTTTGGTAATGCAACTGCCATTTACCATAAGGTTACCGCATTTAATTCACAAGAAAACGCATAAGTAATGACTGGTTATACGGCAAGGGTTGGTATTGTTGGTGGCGCAGGGTATACAGGTGGCGAGTTGCTGCGATTGCTATTACAACATCCGCAAGTACACATCACATTTATTCATAGCAAAAGTAACGGTGGCAAAAAAGTATATGAGGTTCACGAAGATTTGCTAGGCGAAACCACACTAACGTTTACAGACGATAACACTATTCTGCAAAGTCATTACGATGTGTTGTTTTTATGCGTAGGGCATGGCGAGGCAAAACGTTTTTTAGAAGAACATAACATACATCCACAAGTACGTATTATTGATTTATCGCAAGATTTCCGCTTGCCAGTACATCGGCAATTTCATGATAGAACCTTTGTGTACGGCTTACCAGAGCAATATCGTAACGATATACAACATGCCAAAAACATTGCCAATCCTGGTTGTTTTGCTACAGCCATACAGTTAGCGTTACTACCGTTGGCATTTGAACAGTTGTTAGATAAAGAAGTATATGTAACAGGTATTACAGGCAGTACCGGAGCTGGCCAATCGTTAAGTGCTACAAGTCATTTTAGTTGGAGAGTCAATAATATTCAAGCCTACAAAACCTTACAGCATCAGCATTTAAAAGAAATTGGTGCAACATTACAAAGTGTACAGCAGCAAGTAGTGCCTTTGCATTTTGTACCTTGGCGAGGCGATTTTGCCAGAGGAATTTTTGTAAGTGCTACCCTTACGGTAAATGAAGATATCGCAGCCATACAAGCATTGTATGAAGATTTTTATCGTGATCATCCATTTACACACGTCACTACACAACCACTTTCACTGAAGCAAGTAGTTAACACCAATAAGTGCTTATTACAACTAGAACAACACGAAGGGAAGTTAGTGGTGCATAGCGCCATCGATAACTTATTGAAAGGTGCTAGCGGACAAGCCGTTCAAAACATGAACCTCATGTTAGGCTTCCCCGAAAATATGGGCTTGCATTTAAAACCAGTAGCATTTTAAAAACTATCAGCATGCATTTACTCGATGTATATCCACTTAATAAAGTAACCATCACTAAAGCCAGCGGCAGCTATGTTTGGAGTGATCAAGGTCAAGCTTACCTCGATATGTATGGAGGCCATGCAGTCATTAGCATTGGTCATACACATCCGCATTGGGTACAACGTATCGAGGCACAGTTACACCAAATTGCTTTTTATTCTAACTCTGTAGTGTTACCCATACAAGAGCAATTGGCAGAAAAGTTGGTAGCTGTATCCGGCAAAAAAGAATACAAATTATTTTTAATTAATAGTGGTGCCGAAGCCAACGAGAATGCGATGAAATTAGCATCGTTTTACAATGGCCAAAAAAAAATTATAGCATTTAGCAAAAGTTTTCATGGTCGTACATCACTAGCTGTAGCAGCGACCGATAACCCGGCCATTGTTGCGCCAGTAAATGCTACAGATAATATTACCTTTTTACCTTTTAACGATGTTGCTGCTTTAGAAGCATACTTTGCGGCAGAGGGTAATAACATCGCCGCCGTAATTGTAGAAGGCATACAAGGCGTAGGTGGAATCATAGAGGCAACAGTACCTTTTTTAACAGCCATCCGTAGTTTGTGTACGCAGTACAATGCAGTGTACATCGCTGATAGCGTGCAATGTGGTTATGGTAGAACAGGCCAATTTTTCGCACACGATATCGCAGGTGTAGATGCCGATATATACACCATGGCAAAAGGCATGGGCAATGGCTTTCCTATTGGTGGTATACTGGCAGCGCCTCACTTGCCACAGAAGCATGGAATGCTAGGTACCACTTTTGGCGGTAATCCATTGGCATGTGCAGCAGCACTTGCAGTATTAGAAGTGATTGAAAAAGATAACCTACTCGCTAATGCTGCTACACAAGGCACTGTATTATTAGAAGCCTTACGGCAAATGCCCGAGCTGCATAGTATTCGTGGAAGAGGCTTGATGATTGGCTTTGAAATGCATCCACCACATGAGCAGCTTAAGAAAAAGCTACTGACAGAACAGTACGTATTTACAGGAGAAGCCAAACCCAATGTTATACGCTTATTACCATCATTAGCAATTCGTAGCGAAGAAGTACATCAATTCTTAGATCGATTACAACTAGCCTTACGGTAAATCATTTACGTAAGTATAAACCACCACACATGCATAATTTTATTTCAGTATACGATGTTGCTTCGATAGATGTATTGGTACAGCAGGCGTTACAATACAAGCAACAGCCATATATGCATCAGCATTTGGGGCAACACAAGCGTATCGGATTGTTGTTTCTAAATCCAAGTTTGCGTACCCGCTTAAGTACACAAGTAGCCGCACAGCAACTTGGTATGGAAGCAATTGTGTTTAATGTAGATAAAGAAGGTTGGGCGTTAGAGTTTGAAGAAGGTGCTATTATGAGTGGTAACACGGTAGAACACATTAAAGATGCAGCACCAATACTTGGTAACTACTTCGATATATTAGCCATAAGAACATTTCCATCGTTAAAAAACAAAGAAGATGATTACAGTGAAATGTTCATTAAACAATTTGTGAAGTATGCCGGCGTGCCGGTAATTAGTTTAGAAAGTGCTACTCTGCATCCGCTACAATCATTAACTGATATTATTACCATAGAGGAGCAATTACATCATTTGTCGTTGCAGCGCAAGCCGAAAGTTGTGCTCACTTGGGCGCCGCATGTGAAACCTTTACCGCAATGTGTAGCAAATAGTTTTGCACAGTGGGTAAATGCTTGGGGCAAAGCCGACTTTGTGATTACACATCCAGAAGCGTATGAGTTAGATACAGCTTTCACACAAGGTGCTACCATTACACACGACCAATCTGAAGCATTGAAAGATGCAGATTTTGTATATGTGAAAAATTGGAGTACATATACCGATTATGGTAAAGTGTATAACAACGATCCTGCATGGATGCTTACAGAAGAATCCATGCAGTTAACCAATAATGCTAAGGTAATGCACTGCTTACCCGTTCGCAGAAATGTTGAACTCAGCGATGAAATTTTAGACAGCAGCTACAGCTTGGTAACACAACAAGCTAGTAACAGGATATGGGCAGCACAAGCAGTAATTAGTAGTTTGTTACAAGCTAAATAATTGAACGATGCAACCATTCTTAATGATTATTAAAGTGGGTGGTAATATTGTAGATGATGCTGTACAATTAAACTCATTTCTACAAGCACTGGCTACCATCCCGCATCCTTGCATATTAGTGCATGGCGGTGGTAAGGTAGCTACACAAATAGGCGACAAGCTTGGTATTGTTTCGCATTATAAAGATGGGCGCCGTATCACCGACGATGCCACGATAGATTTGGTAACAATGGTATATGGTGGATTGGTGAATAAAAAAATAGTAGCAGCCTTACAACCATTGGGCGTGAATGCAATAGGTGTAACTGGTGCCGATGCGAATGCTATACCAGCTACAAAACGACCGGTGAAGACGATAGATTACGGCTGGGTTGGCGATGTAGATAGTGCTAACATTCCCGTAGCTGTTTGGCAACAATGGTTGATGCAAAAATACTTGCCTGTGGTGGCTCCATTAACGCACGATGGTGTTGGACATATATTAAACACCAATGCCGATACCATTGCAGCAGCTTTGGCTACAGCACTTTCAACTACTTATACTGTTCGCTTGGTATACTGCTTTGAAAAGAAAGGCGTACTGCTCGATGTTGCTAATGAAGCATCGGTGATCACACGTATGAACCGTACTTACTACCAGCAATTGTTGAATGATGCAGTACTGTTCGATGGTATATTACCTAAGCTTAGCAATGCTTTTGCAGCCATTGATAGTGGTGTACACGAAGTGTTGATTGGCCATGCCAATGATATTGTACAAAATAGTACCGCAGCAACTATAGGAACACTCATAACCAATGACTAACACGTTATACGATAGTGCTATTAATTTGTTGCAGCAACTCATTGCAACACCATCGTTCTCTAAAGAAGAAACGAACACAGCTACTTGTATTGAACATTGGTTACAACAACATGGTGTTACAACGCATCGTTATTTAAACAATGTGTGGGCGGTGAATAGCAACTATAATCCTGCCTTGCCTACATTGTTGCTCAACTCGCATCACGATACTGTAAAACCCAATGCTGGTTACACCATCGATCCGTTCAAACCTATTATCAATGATGGCAAATTATATGGCTTAGGTAGCAATGATGCTGGTGGTTGTTTGGTAAGTTTATTGGCATGCTTTGTGCACTTTTACCCGCAAGGAAATCTGCCTTTCAATCTTATTATAGCAGCTACTGCCGAAGAAGAAATTAGCGGTGCTAATGGTATTGAAGCGTTGTTAAAAGAAACAACATTTACGCAAGTAACTCAATGGCAAAATAATACAGCGATTTATGGCATTGTAGGTGAACCTACGCAAATGCAAATGGCTGTAGCAGAACGTGGCTTAATGGTAATTGATGCAGTGGCTACAGGTAAGGCTGGCCATGCAGCAAGGCAAGAAGGTGTGAATGCTTTGTACATTGCTGTAAATGATATTGCTTGGTGTAAAGCTTATGCCTTCGAACGTGTAAGCGATTTTTTAGGAGCCGTGCAAACTACGGTTACAAGTATACACACATCAAACACACAGCATAATGTAGTGCCCGATACATGCTCGTTTATCATTGATGTTCGAGTGAATGAGCTATATACTTTTGAAGAAGTACTTACAACCTTGCAAGCACACATGCAAAGCGTATTGAAGCCACGCAGTACAAGGTTGCGGAGCAGCATGATTGCATTAGATACACCATTAATACAAGCAGGTATTAAGTTAGGTAAGCAATACTATGGTAGTCCAACTACTAGCGATAAAGCGCTGATACCATTTCCAACGTTAAAAATGGGGCCTGGCGATAGTGCTCGCAGCCATACTGCCGATGAGTATATATACTTACACGAAATTGAACAAGGCATTAACGAATACATTGCATTGATACAGCAATGTGCAAACTATCTTCCGCTATGAAACTCTGGCAAAAAAATACAAACGCACTCGCATCGGTAGATGCATTCACCGTAGGCAACGATCGCAAGATGGATTTGTATTTAGCGCCATACGATGTTTTAGGTTCGTTGGCACATATTACCATGTTGCAAAGTATTGGCTTGCTTACATCTGATGAGTTAGCGCAACTAAGTAGTGCCTTACGGCAAATACATACGCAAATAGTAGCGGGCAACTTTACCATTGCCGATGATGTAGAAGATGTACATTCTCAAATAGAGTTATTACTCACGGCACAGCTAGGCGAGGTAGGAAAAAAAATTCATGCTGCACGTAGCAGAAACGATCAGGTGTTGGTTGCTATCAAACTTTTTTTACGTGCCGAGTTGCAATCGTTAGTGAAAGCAGTAGAAGCATTTTTTGCTTTGTTGCAAGCGCAAAGCGAAGCATATAAAACACATTTGTTACCAGGCTATACGCACATGCAACTGGCTATGCCGTCTAGCTTTGGTTTATGGTTTGGAGCTTATGCCGAAGCTTTGATAGACGATGTAGTTACTTTACATGCGGCCTACGATGTAGTTAATAAAAATCCACTAGGTAGTGCAGCAGGCTATGGTTCTTCCTTCCCTATTGATAGAACGTATACCACTCATTTGTTAGGGTTTGAAACGCTTAACTATAATGTTGTATATGCACAAATGGGGCGTGGTAAGGCAGAACGTATTGTAGCACAAGCCATAGGTAACCTGGCCGATACATTAGCAAGGTTAAGCACCGATATGTGTTTGTACCTCAATCAGAATTTTGGTTTCGTTAGTTTTCCGCCAGAGCTTACGACAGGCAGTAGCATTATGCCACACAAAAAAAATCCGGATGTATTTGAACTGATACGTGCCAAGTGTAATACAATTAAAGCAATGGCATCCGAAATTCAACTGCTTACTACCAACCTGCCAAGCGGTTATCATCGCGATATGCAATTGCTCAAAGAAAAATTATTTCCAGCTTTTCAAACCTTACACGATTGTATTGCAATGGCCACATTAATGTTGAGTAATATTACTGTGAAAGATAACATTATGGAGGCACCTATGTATGCCTATGCTTTTAGTGTAGAAGCAGTGAACAATCTTGTATTGCAAGGCGTGCCCTTTAGAGATGCTTACAAACAAATAGGCTTAGCTATAGAAGCCGGAACATTTGTTCCGCCCACAAGCTTGCAACATACACATGAAGGCAGTATTGGCAACTTGTGTACAGCAGCTATAGCAGCACAAATGCAAGCAGTATTGGCAAAGTTTCCTTTCGGTAAAGTTAATGCTGCCGAAGCGGCACTCTTAGCTTAGTCGTAAGCGGCTAATATGCGGGCCATAGCGGTACTAATTTCGTTCAGCTTGTCGCATTGTATAGCGAGTTGTTGAACGTAAAAGTGTTGCTCATCTTCTTTTATGAGTCCTTCTTTTACCAAGTGGCTAATACCCAAAATATTGGTGATGGGCAAGCGTAAGTTATGACTCACCATAAAAGCATATTCTTTTAGTTTTTCATGGGCGTGTAACAATGCCTGTTGCGTATGTAAGAGTGCTTGTTGTTGTTGCTCTAGGTTGGTGAAGTCTCTAACAATTCTTAATGCCAGGTGTTGATGCAGGCGTACTGCCCTGCTTTCATAAAATCTGATTTCACCGTTTGGAAATGTAAGTTCGTACTTGTAAGTATGGATTTCACCCGTATCAATCGCTGTATTGATATGATTCATGATCGCATCTATAAAGTCAGCGTCAAAGCCATGATCTTTGATGTTACTACCCTTTACATGACCTTTAATTGAAGTAATAAATACTTCACCATCGCCAGCTTTGAAATCAATATAATTTCCATCAGTATCCATGATGAAAATGATATCGGGAATAGATCGTACAATTTGGTTGATGTTGGCCTCAACATGTTGTAGTAGCGATAATTCGGCAACACGTTTTTTTAGTGCCTCATTTTCGGCTTCTAGTTGTGCTATATATGCCTGATCACTCATAAGGTACGGTACGTAGGGTTAGCAGTTGGTAACTGAAATTACAATTTTTTGTGCACTTTTTGTTTTGCTTTTTTACTTTTTTGCGGCGGAGTGGTAGATAGCTGTGGCAGCGGCTTTTCTAAAGGTGGCAGTGCAGGCATTTGTAAGAGCCAATCTTCCAATCCAGCTATAATTTGCTTGCACACCATTTTCTGAAAATACGGATTTAAAATTTTTTGTTCTTCTTGCACATTACTAATGAAGCCTACTTCAACCAAGCAGTTCGGGTATTCAGTAGGTCCACTTAACGCAAAATTGAAATGACCAATATTGCCATAGTTTTTAAAACCTAATTGTAACATACGTTGTAAGATGGCAGTAGTTAACGGTTTAAAACCTAAGTACCTGTAATAAGTACTTGTGCCGCTAACAGTATCGCTGGCAGCACTATTCATATGCATACTTAACAAAATAGTAGGGTTGGTGTCGCGTAACATTAATGCTCTGTCGGGCATGGTAATATCTGTATCATGATGCCTCGTTTCAATCACTTTTACTTTACGCTTTCGTAACTCCGCAGCTAATAATTTACTGTAAAGTAAAGTCATCTCCTTTTCTAATATTTTCGATTGAACACCACGTGCACCTGTATTTGCACCGCCATGACCAGCATCAATAGCAACAACAATGTTTTGTAATGCTAGCTTACTCGGCGGACGCTTCACGAGCAATATCAACTTATTGCCCTCATAATAAAGCTGGTAGCCCCAATGTGCATTATGTTTTAGTTGAATATGCCAACGCATCACATCATCTTCTCGTTGTTCGTACCAAGTATGCTTGATGTTTTTTGCTGTAAGTAATTGTATCAGCCAGTTGGTGTTGATAGTGGCACCATATACATCTACAATAATTTCTGCCGGATTAATTTGTTGTATAGAAGTATATGGCAGCTTTGCTTCCATCCCAATTGCTACATAATCGAACAAACTATCGCCATACACCCGAGCATTACTGGTGAGGTAGTAATTTCTTTTGCGTAAGCTACTATCAAGTATAATATTTTTTTTAGGTATAAAGCCTTTGTGTAACTTACTTAGTTGTACTATATAATCTTCTTTAGTACTGTCAATGATTACAACTTGAATGTTAGAATCAAGATACGTACTCTTGGCACCACCCAGCCTATCATCGCCGGGGCCAAATTCCATATAGGGTAACTTGCCAGTAGTTCTACCCATAACATGCTGCCCAATTACAGCATTAGAAAGCACAATTGCAGCACAAAAAATTAGTAGACGTATCATGTTGTAAATGTAGTTGCTTACCACCTTACGGTAAATAAAAAGCAGCCCATACAAGCTGCTTTTTACGATGTAGTGCATGGCTAAATTCTTCGAATGTCTGCACCTAATGCTTTCAATCGTTCATCGATGTATTGATAACCCCTGTCGATTTGTTCGATATTTTGTATTACGCTTCGGCCTTCGGCACTAAGGGCAGCAATGAGTAGTGCTTGCCCAGCTCTAATATCAGGACTACTCATTGTTATACCACGCAACGGATAGCGACGACCTAAACCAATAACTGTAGCTCTGTGTGGGTCGCACAAAATAATTTGAGCACCCATATCAATAAGTTTATCTACAAAAAAGAGTCTGCTTTCAAACATTTTTTGATGCACCAAAACACTGCCCGTTGCTTGTGTTGCCACTACCAAAACAATACTTAACAAATCAGGTGTAAAGCCCGGCCACGGATGGTCTGAAATAGTAAGAATACCACCATCTAAATAAGTACCAATCGTATATTCTTTTTGTGCCGGAATGTGAATGTTGTTGCCGATAATATCCATTTGAATACCAAGCTGTGCAAACTTTTCAGGAATAATTCCTAAGTGTTCTACACCAGCATTGGCAATGGTAATTTCACTTTGTGTCATGGCTGCAAGCCCAATGAAACTGCCAATCTCAATCATGTCGGGTAATAAAGTATGTGAAGTACCTGTAAGTCCGTCAACACCTTCTACTACCAATAAATTGCTGCCAATACCACTAATTTTTGCACCCATGCGGTTAAGCATTGCACAGAGTTGTTGTACATATGGTTCGCATGCTGCGTTGTAAATGGTAGTTGTGCCTTTGGCCATTACAGCAGCCATTACAATGTTGGCAGTGCCTGTAACACTTGGCTCATCGAGCAGCATGTAAGTGCCATGAAGCCCTTGTTTGGCCACCAATTCAAAGCAATCATGGTCTTCATTGTACTCAAAACGTGCACCTAGTTTTTCAAAGCCAACAATGTGGGTGTCTAACCGGCGTCGGCCAATTTTATCGCCACCAGGCTTTGGTATATAGGCTTTTTGAAAGCGAGCCAGCATGGGGCCTGCGAGCATTACACTACCACGTAAGCGACCACTTTTTTTTCTGAAAGCATCGCTATTCACATAATCAAAATTGATCTGTGCTGCAGTAAAGCTGTAAGTATCGGCCGCTAATTGCTGTACTTGTACGCCAATATCTTGTAATAGTTCGATGAGTAGATTCACATCGAGAATATTGGGGATATTGCTGATAGTTACTGTTGCATCGGTAAGTACAACTGCACTAATTACTTGTAGTGCCTCGTTTTTGGCACCTTGGGGTGTAATGGTACCCTTCAGCGTTTTGCCGCCGAATACCTCAAAACTTTTTTGCTCCATAGTATAGTTCGCTTGCTAGTGAAGCGAAAATAAGTGTGGCTGCGTTAGCTTTTACCGTAAGGTGTACTACTTTTTATTTACTAAGAAAACGCCCAAGAATATGAAGATGGAGGCAACAATTTTAATCCAGTTAAATTCTTCGCCCATGAGCAGTACCGCAATAATACCTGCAAATACAGGTTGTGTATAAATGTAGGCTCCTGTGGCACTGCTGCCAATGGTGTTAACGCCATACATATTGAAAAGATAAGCACAAAAAGTAGCACCTATAACAATGAATGTAAGTGTGGCGAAATGACTATTATCCCACAAATGCCACTGCGTATGCATGAGTTCGCTCCAGCCAAAGGGCAAAATCATAATGCTGCCAATGGCGAACACATAGGTAACTACTTGTAGCGGGCTGTACACTGCCATTAGTGGACGAACCATCACCAAATAAAAAGAGTAAAAAATGGCATTGATGATAATGAGTATGTCGCCGGTAAGCATATCGCTTCCTTCGTGGCCACCACTACGTTGCAGTATTAAGAAAGTAGCTCCGCCAACACCTGAAATAAGTCCTAATATTTTAAGCAGCGATAGTTTTTCTTTTAGTACCCAAGCAGCAATAAAAGTGATGAAAATGGGTGTTACCAGCATGAGCAAAGCACCGTGGATGCTGCTGGTTAGCGATAAACCTTTAATAAACATCAATTGGTTAATGGCTACACCTGTAATGGCACAAATTACAATACGGCCGATGTGCTGTTTTTGTAAAGGGGCTTTATTTTTCTGAAACACCAATACCAAAGCAAATAATAGTAAGCTAGCAATTACACGCACTACATTCAATGCAAATGGCTTCAAAAGCGATGGTGTGATATATTTTACAGCAGCAAAGTTGGCACCGAAAAATAAGTTGGCAAGTAGTACAGCAATATGTCCTTTTGTTTTGTTCGTTGCAGGCATAGCGGCAAAGATAGGCACACATAGTGCTACAATCGCAACAGCATACATGGCTAGCAATTACATTTGAGGCATGATGAATTTTTTGCCACTCTTCCCGTTGCAGCTAACTGTATTTCCGGGAGAGCCTTTGCACCTGCACATTTTCGAAGAGCGTTACAAACAACTCATTAACGATTGTTACGGCGAAAACAAACCTTTTGGCATTCCTTTGGTGTTACATAATCAGCCCACCGATTGGGGTACATCGGTTGAAATAACATCGATTGCCGAAGTGTATGCCGATGGTCGTATGGATATTAAAACCCAAGGCATACAGGTATTCAACATTATGGAATGGCTGCGAGAAGTGCCCGGTAAGTTGTATTACGCAGGTATTGTACATTACCCGAACAACAGCATACAAACGATGCCTTCGTTGATGTTAACATTGCTCGAAATGGTTCGAAAATTTCATGCAATACTGCAAGTGCAAAAAGATTTTGGTAAGCCCGATACAGCATTAACAAGCTACGATATTGCACATCATGTAGGGCTAAACTTAGAACAAGAACATCAGTTTATACAACTCTTGCGAGAAGAGCAACGACTCACATTTTTAAAACGTCATGTACAACAAATGCTCGATGCTGCCATGGGTATCGAAAGCTTAAAGCATCGCATTCAAATGAACGGACACTTTAAAGAGCTCAAAGGTTTTCAGTTCGAATAAGCAACCAAATACCTTACGGTAAATGATTGTAAGCGAATAACATGATATTTGCACGTATACGCAGCAATAACTTACAGTTGAAATTACATGAGCCAGCCCGTTACACTTTGTTTTGATTTTGGCAATACACGCTTAAAATGTGCTGTATTTGAAGGCGATGAGCTGCGCCATGTAGATGTATTACCCGATGCCTCGGCCGATACCATTAGTAAGTTGTTAAAGCAAACTAAGGCAACCCATAGCTTGCTTTCATCGGTAATCAACCACGATTATCAGGTTGAAATCAACTTGAAACTTGCTACCAATTTTCATCTCTTAAACCATCAAAGCAAGCTGCCCATTACAACGCCGGTGGGTAAGCCCGAAACAATTGGTGCCGATAGGTTGGCTTTGGTAAGTGCTGCAACTTTACTATTTCCGCAGCAGCATAATTTAGTAATTGGTTTAGGTAGCTGCATTACATACAATTTTGTGAACTGCTTTCACGAGTTTATCGGTGGCAGTATCAGTCCGGGTATGGAAATGCGTTTTAAAGCCATGCATCAGTTCACCGCCAAACTGCCTTTGGTAGAAGCCGATGGCAATTTTCCGCTCATTGGTTACGATACTAGTACCAATATGTTAAGCGGCGTAATTGTTGGTGTTGCAGCAGAAATAGATGGAATTGTTCAACGATATGCCGAAAAATACAGCAACTTTAACGTGCTTTTAACCGGGGGTGATATGCCCTTTTTTGTGCCCCATATCAAAAGCAAGATATTTGCCGACCCTTACTTAATGTACAAAGGCCTTTATGCAATTAGTAAAAACAACCGTTAAGGTTTTAATGATAGGTTTAATTGCCGCTTGTAGCCAACCGCTACTAGCGCAAGAAAACTCTCCCTACTCACGTTATGGCTTGGGCGATTTATTCCCCAACCAACACGTAGCTACCCGTGCAATGGGTGGTATCAGCGCTACTTGGAGAGATCTGGTAGCGGTGAATACCAGTAACCCCGCCAGCTATGCCAACTTACAACGTATCAGCTACGATTTGGCACTAACGATTGATAGTCGTACGTTACAAGATAATGTGAACCCACGTAACTATCGCAGTACCAACTTTATGCCGGCATATGTCACTATTGGTTTCCCGATAAGTACCAAGCGTAATTTAGGGATGGTGTTTGGCGTGCGTCCGGTAACACGCATCAATTATAATGTAGAATCTAATAGCCGCCTTTCTGGTATTGATAGTATCAAATCTATTTATGAAGGTAATGGTGGTTTAAATCAAGTGTTTATTGGATTAGGTAAGCGTTGGAAAGGGTTAAGCGTAGGTGCTAATGTGGGCTACTTGTTTGGCAAAAAAGAAACTAGCACTAAAATTCTATTGATCAACGATACTGTTACATACTACCCGGGTATGCGTACCAGCAACGTTACGTTTAATAATCCTTTTGCCAATATTGGTATTCAATACGAGTTGGTATTGAAAAATCAGTACGATACTTCTGCAAAAAGAAATATTACCCACCAAACATACATACGCTTTGGTGCCACAGGTAGTATGAAGCAAGATGTAAGAGCATCGGAAGATGTAACAGAAAATACATTCACCTATAATGCAAGTGGCGGTATTTCTGCCATTGATAGTGTTCGTAAGCGTACAAATATTAGAGGTGCCATTACCTTACCTACCACGTATACGGTTGGTATTGCCGTTGGTCGCCGTTTAGGTGGTTTTGCTAATGCTCCCGATCAGTTTTTGGTATCGGCTGAATACACCAACACCCGCTGGAGTCAATATCGTTACTATGGCCAGCGTGATAAAGTACAAGATAACTGGACTGCCCGCTTTGGTATTCAATTCACGCCGAACCCTTACGATAATCGTTTTGTACGTACTACAACCTACCGCATCGGCTTTTACACAGGCCAAGATTATTTGATTCCGGAAAACAGGTCTATTAACATCAGTGCTCTAACAGTAGGTGGTACATTTAACATTCGCAAGTTTAGAATGTACGATAACCAATTTACGCAAGTAAGTACGGCATTAGAGTTGGGCCGCCGTGGTGGTACTAACAATAGTATTAGCGAAAACTTCATTCGTTTGTCGGTTGGTTTCTCGTTAACCGATATTTGGGGTAAGCCACTTAAGCGTAAATACGATTAATGAGATTCACTTACGTAAATATGAACCCATCATTTACCGTAAGGTACATACTTAAGGCAGCCGCTATTGTGGGCTGCTTTTTTATGGTATCGTGTGAAAATAGCTTACAAGAGGTTAGAGATTTAAGCCAGCGAAAAACCGGTGTTGAAGAGGCTACCAATATTGATAGCTACTTAAGTACCGATGGTAAAATGCGGGCTCGACTTACCGCACCGTTGATGTATCGTTATTTAATTGATACACCAAGGGTAGAGTTCCCTAAATCATTGCATGTAGATTTTTACACCATCGCCAAACAAATTGAAACTCGGCTCGATGCTCGTTTCGGTCGCTATCTTGAAAACGATAATAAGGTATTGCTAAAAGATAGTGTGGTGGTAATTACAGTTAAAGGCGATACTTTATTAACCGATGAATTGTATTGGGATCAGTTGCAACAAATTTTTTATACCGATAAGCCTGTAAAAATTTTAAAACCTGCCGATAAAATATTTAGTATCAATGGCTTACGTGCAACACAAGATTTAAAAAGTATCACACTGTTCAACATCAATCCAGATACGTATTTGAGTGTAGCCGATAGTGCTATGCCAGCAGTGCAATAACAAATTTATATAGCTGCAGCAACGGGTAGGCTAATGGTAAATGTTGTGCCAACGCCTACAGTACTGTTAACGGTAATGGTGCCATGCATTTGCTCGATCAACTGCTTGCTTATATGTAAGCCTAACCCAATAGATTTTTCGCCACGCACACCATTGCGACTAGCTTTTGTAAATCGGTCAAAAACAAAAGGCAGTGTTTCAGGTGCAATACCTACACCCTGATCTTTGATGGCAACTTGCGTGGTATAACCATCGCTTTGTAGTTGTAAGGTAATAGTGGTGCCATCTTCAGAAAACTTAGCAGCATTAGAAATAAGGTTATCAATTGTTCTCGTAAGCTTGGCTTTGTTGGTGTAAGCAATTACTTTTTTCGTTGGGTTTTCAAGTACAATATGGTGCCCGGTTTTCATCTGCAATTGCCAAGCGGCAACTACATCCACCATTAAAGCATTCATATTAACAGGTTCTAGCAAAATAGTTTCAAAGCTGGCATCTGTACGAGCTGCATCTACAATATCATCAATAATTGTTCTCGCTTTCTGACAGCTAATACCAATCATTTTAAGGTACTCATCTTGCTCAGCAGTTGGGGCTAAGTTTTCAAGTACATTGGTAATACTATCAATAGCATTAATAGGGTTTCTAAGGTCGTGTGCAACCACATTTAACATATTCACCCTTGCTTGCATAGCACGTTCAATTTCTTGATTCTTGCGTTGTATGTGCTGCAGCTGAATGGTTTGATTCACACGATAGCTATAAATCCAACGATTAATGAAAAAGAAAGCAAGCAAATGAATGTAGCCAATTACCAGCAACAGATTACGTTGCGGTACTTTGGTAATCATTACTTGTAAGCCTACGTGCATTACTACAGCAGTAATAAGCAGTAATAGTAACGTTTCAAGAAGCTCAAAACTCCATAGCGAAGCCACACTAATTAAGCCTATCAAAAAAATAACAATCGAAAGTTGTACATGTGCTGCTAAGCCTACCAATGTAGCAACCAATGTGGTAAGAATAAGGCTGCACGAAAAGTAAAAACTAAATATGCGTTTCCAAACAATACGAACCGATGCAGGCTTCTTTAAAATAAAGCTGGCAACAACTGCGGTAACAGCTGCATTGATAGCACAAAAAATAAGGATGCTACGTTGCTCTGAATAGTTGGGGATGAAAGTTGAATAATCAATAAACGGACTTGTAACCATAAATAAACCACAGGTAGCAACAACAATGTATGCTACCAACCGTACAAGTTGTACGTTAATGTTCGTGGTGTTATCAATGTACTCCCTCCAATATCCGGAAGGAATAGAATTAAACAAAAAAACTTGCATTCAGTATTTGGGTACGTAAGTCATACAAAGGTACCTTTAATCTAGCAGCTCTGCAACAGCATACTATTATTTAATACAGCGAACTACTATTCTTATAGTCATGTACCAATCACTATTATTCCATCAGAGTTTCATTAACAATCAATGGCAATCAGCTTCATCCACATTTAATGTTGTTAATCCGGCAACGCAAGCAGTAATTACAGCCGTTACCAATGCCGATACCCACCTTACGGTAAATGCTATTGAAGCAGCACAAGCCGCTTTTGAAACATGGCAACACACTACTGCACATGAACGCAGTGCTATATTGCTCCGCTGGCATCAAAGCATACTCGAACATGCACCAATACTAGCAGCCCTACTTACTGCCGAACAAGGCAAGCCCTTACAAGAAGCATTAGGCGAAGTACAATATGGTGCTAGTTTTATTGCATGGTATGCTCACGAAGCTTTACGAACTAACGGAATCACAATACCACCAGTAGTTGCTAACAAGCAGCTATTCACTCTTAAAGCACCCGTAGGTGTGGTAGCCGCCATTACGCCATGGAATTTTCCGATAGCTATGGTTACACGTAAGCTAGCGCCTGCATTGGCAGCAGGATGTACCGTAGTGTTAAAACCTGCAGAAGATACACCGCTTTGTGCTTTGGCTTTAGCACACTTGGCAGCCGAAGCTGGCTTGCCCGCAGGCGTGCTCAATGTAATTACTACAGCACAACCGCAAGTAGTAGGAATGGTGCTGGCAACGCATCCAATGGTACAAAAAATTACTTTCACCGGCAGCACTGCAACAGGCCGCTGGTTGATGGAAAAAGCCGCAACAACAGTGAAGCGTTTGTCGTTAGAATTAGGCGGTAATGCACCTTTAATTGTTACAAATCATGCACATGTGCCCACGGCAGTTCGTGGTACATTACAAAGTAAGTATCGTAATGCAGGACAAACCTGCGTTTGTGCGAATCGCATTTATGTGCAACGTGGCATTTATAACGAATTTATAGCTGCCTACACAGCCGAAGTGCAAGCGTTGCAAGTGGGCGATGGTGCACAAGTAGGTACACAAATCGGGCCGCTCATCAACGAAAAAGCGGTACAAAAAGTGTTACATCTCATCCACGATGCTACTCAAAAAGGAGCACAAATAGTTTGTGGTGGTAATCGCCTTACGGCAAATGCACTAATGCTGCAACCTACTGTACTTACCAATTGTACACACGATATGCAGCTTCATAACGATGAGATTTTTGGTCCTGTTACGGCCATTTATGTGTACGATACCGAGGCCGAAGTAGTTGCTATGGCTAACAATACCATGTATGGTTTAGCAGCATATCTGTTTACCGATCATATTCACGAAGTCTGGCGTATCACCAAGGCATTACAGTATGGTATTGTAGGTGTGAATGAGGGATTAATTTCACATGCCGAAGCGCCGTTTGGTGGTATTAAACAAAGTGGTTTTGGCAAAGAAGGCGGGGCAGATGGTATTAGCGACTACATGTACACCAAATACGTATGTATGGGTATCGGCGATAGATAAAGTTATCGCCTCGCTTTGAAGAAATTTTTCATAAGTGCAGCACAAGCATCGGCTAAAACACCACTAATAATTTCTGTTTTAGGGTGCATGGCAGTGTTGTTGCCATAAAAATGCCGGTAGCCATGCTTTGCATCGCTGGCGCCATACACTACCCTGCCTATTTTACTCCAATACAAAGCACCTGCACACATATGGCAAGGTTCTAAAGTAACATACAGTGTAGCATCAGGTAAGTATTTAGCACCCATGTGGTTAAAAGCAGCGGTTAAAGCCAGTATTTCGGCATGTGCAGTAACATCGTTTAATTGTTCAGTCATGTTATGTGCCCTGCCAATAATTTTATCTTGCATTACAACAATCGCACCCACCGGAATTTCTTCTTTTTCAAATGCCAGTTGTGCTTGTTGCAAGGCCTTTTGCATGTACCATTCGTGCGTATAAGGTGCATAATGCATGCTTGCAAAGTACAACGAAAGCAACTACAGAAGCTTATTATTTACCGTAAGGTATGTACTTTGCTGCCATGTGTGGCATCGCAGGTATTATATCACCGCATCAAGATTTGGTCAATTATCAATGGGGGCAGCGTATGGCTGCATGCCTGCGGCACCGTGGCCCCGACGATAGCGGTATGTGGCAAAGTAGCGATGAGCATACCTTTCTGGTGCACAATAGGTTGAGTATCATCGATACTTCTTCGGCAGGCCACCAACCCATGCAGCGAAATGGATACACCATAGTGTATAATGGCGAACTCTATAATTATGTAGAGTTACGAACAACCTTACAAGCACTCGGACAAGTATTCACAACACAGTCAGATACAGAGGTAATTATGGCTGCAGTGGAGGTGTGGGGCATCACCGATGCCTTGCAGCAGTTCGATGGTATGTTTGCCTTTGCTATGCATCACGAACCATCGGCAACGGTTTGGCTGGCTCGCGATAGATACGGCGAAAAGCCATTGTACTATCATGTACGGTACGGACTACAAAGCAGGGTGTTCGAAAGCATGTTTTTTGCCAGCGAAATCAAAGCATTGTGGGAGGTAGGTGCACCTAAAAATATCAATGGTACAAGAGTGCTCAACTATATTACCTTGGGCATGGTACAAAATCCGATACAGCCAACACAAACCTTCTACAACGATATATTACAGTTGCCACCAGGTAATTTTATTATAGTGCAACCTGCGTTAGGTAAGTTGCGAATGCGGAGTTGGTACAAGCCTAGAGCACACTATGAGTTTGCAAAGCAACAATATGCGAACCTTACGGTAAATGAAGCTGTTGAAACTTACTACCAATTGTTGCAAACCTCGGTGCAGCGCCGCTTACGCAGCGATGTTTCGGTAGGCATGAGCGTTAGTGGAGGTATTGATAGTGCCGCAATTGCGGCGATGGCCTTACAGCAGTCGAACACACAGCACTTTCATTTTTTTACAGCAGGCTTTCCTGGTTTTGAGAAAGATGAAACGGCTTTTGCACAGCAAGTAGCTGCACACTATCCGCAGCGGGTTACCCACCATATTATTACACCCACCGAGGTTGATTTAGCAACAGAGTGGGAACGTTTCACCAGGCATCAAGAAATGCCGGTGCAAAGCGCTAGTGTATTTACACAGTATTGCATTTATCGGGCAGCGAAAGCAGCTGGCGTAACTGTGCTGTTAGATGGTCAGGGAGCCGATGAAGTATTAGGTGGCTACGAACCTTTTGTACAATGGTATTTGGTACAACTATGGCGAACCGATAAAAAGGCGTACTGGCATGAACGAAAGCAAATGATTGCCAACGGTTTTGCCAACAATGTTGGATTAGCCAATATTGTAGCGGGCTACTTTCCAACAAAAGCGGCGGAATATTTGAAAAAGAAGGCGATTAACCAACAATATGGCACCGAGTATATTGATGTAGATTTTAGCTGGAAATATCGCAATCCCGATACTTTAGAAAAGCCTGTGGTAAATACGGTAGAAGATATTCTATGGTTCAGCACGCATATTATGGGCTTACATGCCTTATTACAATACGCCGATAGAAATAGCATGGCTTTCAGCAGAGAGATTAGGCTGCCTTTTCTCATGCACGATTTGGTGAATTTTTCGATGGCAATGCCATCCCATTATAAGTTTAAAGATGGATACACCAAGTGGTTACTACGTAAGGCAGTAGCCCCACATTTACCGCAAGGTATTACTTGGCGCAAAGGCAAAGTGGGGTACGAGCCACCACAGCAACAATGGTTGTTACACCCTAGTATGAAGGCTTTGATACACGAAGCACGCCATAAGTTAGTACAGGCCAAAATATTGCATAAATCGGTACTGCAAGCGCCTATTAATGCTACTGATGCACATGCTGCTAATAACTACGATTGGCGTTATTTGGGAGTAGCTGCCATGCTGTAGCAAACAATTGTTAGCTTTTATTAACGAACTAAATAGCATCTTTGCGCATTCAATATTAAGTATGGCACAACATCATATCAACACCAAGTGTATACATGCAGGCGTAACGCCCGACCCAACTACCGGCGCTATTATGACGCCCATTTACCAAACCAGTACGTATGTGCAAGAAGCGCCGGCAACACATAAAGGCTATGAGTATGCTCGCAGTCAAAACCCCACACGTTTTGCGTTAGAAAAAGCCATTGCCGAGTTAGAAAATGCAAAGTACGGACTAGTTTTTAGCAGCGGTGTAGCAGCTACCGATGCGGTAATAAAACTGTTACAACCGGGCGATGAAGTAGTGGCTGCTAACGACATGTATGGTGGTACGTATCGCCTGTTTTCAAAGGTGTTTGCGAAGTTTGGTATTGTATTCAAGTATGTAGATACAACCGATGTTGCCAATATTGAAGCTGCTATTACACCTGCTACCAAGCTGTTGTGGATAGAAACACCTACCAACCCTTTAATGAACATTACTGATATTGCGGCAGTAAGTGCTATTGCTAAAAAACACCATGTGTTGTTGTGTGTCGACAATACTTTTGCGAGTCCGTATTTGCAAAATCCGCTCACTTTAGGTGCCGATATTGTAATGCATAGCGCTACTAAATATTTAGGTGGCCATAGCGATGTAATACAAGGTTGCCTTGCGGTAAATGATGATACGCTGAGAGAGCAACTCTATTTTATACAAAAAAGTTGTGGTGCAGTACCCGGCCCACAAGATTGTTTTTTAGTACTACGTGGCTTAAAAACCTTACATGTACGTATGCAGCGCCATTGTGAAAATGGTGAGAAAATAGCACGTTGGTTGCGTTCACATTCAAAAGTTGGTAAAGTGTACTGGCCTGGTTTTGAAGATAACAAAGGCTATGCTATTGCTAAGCAGCAAATGCGTGGTTTTGGTGGTATGATAAGTTTTGTATTAGCGAACGATAGCGTAGATGAGGCGAAGCGTGTATTAAGCAGCACACATTTATTTGCTTTAGCAGAAAGCCTTGGTGGAGTAGAAAGCTTAATCAATCATCCAGCTAGTATGACGCATGCTAGCATACCACGTGAAGAGCGTTTGAAAAATGGTTTAAGCGATAGCTTGATTCGCTTAAGTGTTGGTATCGAACAAGTAGATGATTTGATTGCCGATTTGGCACAAGCCATTGGTTAGCGCTTCAACTGAATGATACAAGCTCTTACCAATAAAGGGCTCGCCGAAGGCGAGCCCTTTATTGGTACTATACACATTCATACAAAATGAAGTTGTAACACATTGCTTCATTCATTTACCGTAAGGTATTATGTATGCTGCTCTCTGCTCATTAAAAAAATGAGTTTGGTGAAACTGCTGATATCATTCTTTTGTAGCATTTTCCGTCGGTGTGTTTTTACCGTTTCGTCGCTGATGTTGAGCTGTCGAGCAATTTCTTTGGTAGATAAACCTTGCGCTACCATGCCGGCAATTTGCTTTTCGCGACTTGTAAGGTTTAACTGCAGATTGAGATTGAGCCTGCGGTAAATTTTATGAAAAGCCATTTGTACAGCAACCCGTAATTGCTTATCGTTAAAGGGCTTCACCACATACATTACAGGCTCTTGCTGAAACGCATGTTCTACTGTTTTAGCGTCGGAAAAGGCTGTAAGGAAAACTATTTCGCAACCATACAACGACTTTAACTGTGCTGCTACGTGAATGCCGTTTGTAGCGCCTTTAATGCGTACATCGCAAATGGCTACTGCTGGTGGTTCTGTGCTTTGTGCACAAATTAAAAGTGCTTTATTGGCATCGGTAGCAATGCCCATAACATCGTAATCTTCTTCGATGAGTAGTTCTTGAATGCTGTTGGCTGTAATCAGTTCGTCTTCTATAATGATAATACGATTGTTCTTTTTCATACCTAAAGCGTAATGAGGATATTGGTTCCGTTATTGTAGCTAATATGTATGGTGGCTTCTAATTGTTCTACAAGAATATGTACCAGCTTCATACCAAATGCTTGTTTTGTGTTGTTGGGTGTTATGCCACTACCATTGTCGCTAACTAGTAAATTAATTTTTCCTTGCTGCTCGTATAAACGAATGCGTAGTTGCGGTTTAGGTGTTGTTGCAAAAGCATGCTTAAATGCATTACTAACAAGCTCATTCACAATAAGTCCGATTGGAACGGCTCTATCTATATCCATTGATTTATCGGGTAGACTTACACTTGTGTTAATAATATTTGTATCAAAACCAAAACTTTGTGCCAGTGATACCGATAAGTTTTCGAGGTATTCTTGCATGTTTACCGATGCCAACTCGTTATTGAGATATAGTTTTTGATGAATCAGTGCCATTGCATCTACTCGGGTTCTGCTTTCTTCTAATGCCATTTGTGCATTTTCATCGCTTAACCGTTTAGATTGTAATGCAAGCAGGCTCGATACTACTTGTAAGTTGTTTTTAATACGATGGTGTAGTTCTCCTACCAGCGATTCAATGAATTGATTTTTTTCTGCTGTTTTCTGATACAGTAGCGTTATCTCTTCTTTTTGTTGTTCTATGGTTGCTTTTTCATTATCGTAATCTTTTCTGAATAGTCGAATAATTAGTCCGATAAATAACAAAGCATACACCAATAGTGTTGCATGATCAGAAATGCGTTGTGCGTTGTTTTCGTAATGTATAATTGATGCAGGATACTGCACTTCGGCAACGAGCAATACAATAATGGTTGTAATAAACATAACCGAAATACGTAGCTGTTGCGATTGCTTGCCAATAAGCATAAACGTGCAATAGTTCACCAATAAGGTGTAAAACACAGTACCCTCAGAGCCACTGTTGTAGAAAAAAGTAGCACCAAGCAATAGGTTGGTTAACAGCACATAAGCATCAATGTATACAGCTTTAAACTTGCCTTGTATTCTAGAGAGGTAATATTGTGTGCTACCATAAGCAATGCCAGTAAGCGATGTGAGTATCACCATCCAGCCGAGGCCTAGCGAAAAATTGAGTACAAACCCAAGTGTAGTAAAAAAAGTACCTATAAAACAGGTGATATTGAAAATACGATGCTCAAACGAAAAAGCTAATGTATTGCCAGAAATGGTATAGTATAGTTTTTTGAGCATATTGGATATACGATTGTACGTTGAAAATAGGTTTAAAGTTATACTACGATCATTTTTGTTGTATCAAGTTAAGGAAATGTTTAGCGCAACCTTACGGTAAATGTGTGTGCAAGCAATAATTACTGCGTCATCATTTGCCGTAAGGGACACCATAATAGTAAAGCCATGCGGTGTGCATGGCTTTATACGTTAGAGTTTAATTTGCTCTTCGTTCGCATCGAAGAATTGAAACTCAGTAATGTAATAATCGGTATTGGCTACTATTTTAATATTGGTTTTGTAGCGCCACCACCACTGACGTCGTAAGCTCCAAAGACCTTTTGTAAGATGGCTGTGTACAATAGGGTGTACAGCAATGGTAAGCTGCTTGTGGCCGTGTGTGAGTAGGTAGTGTAAACGTTTCTCAATATCGTCTACCAATAAGTGTGTGCTGGTAACCTTGCCTGTTCCATTGCAAGAAGGGCATACTTCCATTGTGTTGATGCTCACCTCTGGTTTCATGCGTTGGCGGGTAACCTGCATGAGTCCAAACTTGCTAATGGGTAATACAGCATGCTTGGCACGGTCGGCACGCATAAAACCTTCCATAGCTTCTTGCAGCTTCTTTTTGTTATCGGGTAGCTTCATATCAATGAAGTCTATCACAATAATGCCACCAATATCGCGTAAGCGAAGTTGGCGTGCAATTTCTGCTGCTGCCTCTAAGTTGGTTTCTAAAGCATTATCTTCTTGATTATTGCTTACGCTTTTATAACCGCTGTTCACATCTATTACGTGCAGCGCCTCTGTATGTTCAATAATTAAGTAAGCACCGCTGGGCAGGTTAACAGTTTTTCCAAAGCTTGCTTTCACTTGCTTTGAAACACCATACTGCTCGAAAATGGGGTAGCCATTGTTATGAAACGATACGATATTTTGTTTTTCAGGAGCTATTTTTTGGAGGTAGCTATGGGTATCGTTGTAAATATTTTTATCGTTCACTACAATGCGATTGAAATCGGCATTGAGCAAATCGCGGAGCATACTAGTAGTTTTGTTTTGCTCGCTTAAAATTTTGGCGGGTGCTTCGGCACCTTTCAAGTTTTGTTGAATTTGCTTCCAGGTAGCAACAAGTTGTTGCAAATCTTCGTGCAGCTCGGCGGTATTCTTGCCTTCGGCGGCTGTGCGTACAATTACGCCAAAGTTTTTAGGCTTAATGCTTTCAACAATTTTTTGAAGTCGCTTGCGTTCGTCGGAAGAGTGAATTTTTTTACTAACAGCAACAATATCGTTGAAGGGTGTAATTACAATAAAGCGCCCGGGTAAGCTTAATTCGCAGCTTAAGCGTGGGCCTTTAGATGCAATCGGTTCTTTTAAAATTTGAACGAGTACATGTGGCTTTCCATTGAGTACTTCGTTCACCTTGCCGGTTTTTACAATTTCAGGTTCAACGGTGAACTTGCTAAAATCGAGGCCTTCATCGCTTTTATCAACCATACCCATTTGCGTGAATTTGAGTATGCTTCTGATATAAGGACTTAAATCGGTATAATGCAAAAAGCCATCTTTATCGGCGCCAACATCAACAAATGCGGCATTCATACCGGGCACCAGTTTTTTAACCTTGCCTAAGTAAAGATCACCAACGGTGAAGTTGGCATTGGCTTGCTCGTGATGCAGCTCAACGAGCTTTTTATCTTCGAGGAGGGCAATTTCTACACCCGTAGGCGTAGCATTTATAATGAGTTCTTTATTCACAAGTGGCAACTATAAAGTAATAGATAATCAGGGCGAAAAACAAAACAATGCCATAACACTCGTTTTGGATTTCGCTGTAAGTACTTTAGGAAAGGAAAGGTAAAGTTGCCAGCGTATTCAACTAAGTGAGGTAGTGCGTTATCAGAAAATAATGCCGATGGAAGGCTCCGCCGGCATTATTTTGATATAGTTTTTGAACTTTCTAAGAAGCGAAAGAACTATTTGTTCTTCTTCTTATGACGGTTCTTACGAAGTCTCTTTTTTCTTTTGTGCGTCGCAATCTTATGACGTTTTCTTTTTTTACCGCAAGGCATTGTAATTCAATTTTTTAGTTAACAAATACAGTTTTTATTGTTGAAGCGTTTTAATACGCTCTTCAATGTCTTTTTTAGCTTCGGGTATTTGAATGAGGTTGCTGGCTTTGCGGTACCAACTCACAGCATTCTTTTTATCCCCTTTTCTGTCGTATGCATCGGCGAGCAATAAAGTTGCTTCGATATTGCTTGGTTGGTTTGCTGTAACCTTTAAAAAGCGTTCAATAGCTTTATCTAGCTGCCCACTTCTTAAACCACCTAAGCCAAGCATTAACTGAGCATACATGTTGTTCGGGTCTTTTTCTGCGATGGAGCGTACTTTTAAAATACCTTCCATAGGGTTTGCAGCAATATTACCGAACATATAACATGCACCGATTGCAATAACAGCCGAATCGTTGTTAGGATTTTGTGCTACCAGCTTTTCAAAGAATCCTTTTGCTTCATTTGCCATCCAACTTTGGAGGGCAGGTTCAGCACCTTGCATCACTTCGTCTAACAACAAACGGGCTGCAAAGGTGAGGTTTTTCTCAGAATTTTCCAACTGAGCTGCTTTTCCTAAATAATAGGCGCCTAAAATATGGTTGTGAAGGGTGTCGCCCCAATAGGTGGCAGCTTGTTTGTATAGGCTGATGGCATTGGCGCCAGTGGCATTTTGTGTTTGCTCCCAAAGGTATCTGGCGGTGGCTTGTTCGGTGCTTTTGAGTTCTTTGATAGCACCTAAAATAACTGTATCGGTAGGTACAATGTTAACAGCAGGAGGGGTTGTGGGTGCTGCAGCTACGTTGGCAGGTGTTGTTTTTTTAGCTTGTGTAGGAGCTAAAAAATAAATGACAAGTGTTACAGCAAGCGTGCCTGCTACCCAGTACCATTGTTTCTTTTGCATGCTTTGTATTAAGGCTGCAAAAGTATTGTAAGCAGGCTAAAGCAGGTTCAGTGAAGTTGGTTTTTAACGATTTTAATCGTCGATAACTACTTCTTGGCTGGCTGGAGCATCTTTTATTTCTGCTAAAAACTCCTTTGATGGCTTGAATGCTGGAATGGTATGTGCCGGAATGTCAATAGCAATATTTTTTTTGATGTTACGACCAATTTTGGCAGCTCTGCGTTTGGTTAAAAAGCTGCCAAACCCACGTAGATACACAGTTGTGCCTCGTTTTAAACTTAGCTTCACTTCTTTAATGAACGCTTCAACTACTACTAAAATATCTACTTTAGGTATGCCTGTTTGTTCTGCAATTCTATCTATAAGGTCAGACTTTCTCATCGATAGTGTTTAATAAATTGTCTTTAATTCTTCTGTTAAGTTATACAAAAATGCGGGTTTTAACTACACTAAACAATAATGTGTTAAGCATAAAGCATTGATTCTTTGGGTATTGTATATAGTAAAAATATTATTGTTAAACTGCTTATACAAGTTATCTGGCAGAATTTTCAAAAAAATCATACGGCCGGAGGAATGCTTTAACCTTGCAGCGATTCTATTGTTAAACGCTTATGGCAGCAAGCAATACCTTTTTTACAACTACTTTACTGGAGTGGCATCGAACAGCAAACACACGAACCATGCCATGGAAGGGCATTAAAGATCCTTATCGTATTTGGTTGAGCGAAATCATCTTGCAGCAAACAAGGGTAGAGCAGGGTTTGCCCTATTACGAAAAATTTATTGACGCCTATCCAACGGTACAAGCTTTAGCCGCTGCTAAAGATGAGGCCGTATTTAAACTATGGGAAGGTTTGGGGTATTATAATCGTTGCCGCAATTTGTTATTTACCGCAAGGTATATTGTAAGTCAGGGGGGTAACTTTCCGAATAATTACAACGATTTACTAGCCTTGAAAGGAGTGGGGCCGTACACGGCGGCAGCCATTGCATCGTTCGCTTTTAACTTGCCTTATGCGGTAATTGATGGTAACGTATACCGGGTGCTTGCACGCTTTAGCGGTAATGATACCCCCACCGATAGTACCGAGGGTCAACTTTTCTTCAAAGCATTGGCACAGCAAATGCTGGCAGCAGATGCACCTGCCGAGTACAATCAGGCAATTATGGACTTTGGTGCTACGGTATGTACCCCGCTGCAGCCTAAATGTGGCCACTGCCCGCTACAAAGTGCCTGCGTTGCTTACGCCACAGGAACGGTACATCACCTTCCGGTAAAAGCGAAAACACTGGTTAAGAAAAACCGTTGGCTCACCTACTTTGTCATAGAGCATGAGGGTAAGTGGCTGATACATCAGCGCCAAGGCGGCGATATTTGGCAGCAGTTACACGAGTTTTATCTGGTAGAAACGGGCGAAAAGCAATTATTTAATAACGATGCCGCCGCCCAATGGTGGAACGAACAATGGCCCAACACATTGTTAAGCATAAAGCATGTTAGTAGGCCTTTAAAACAGCAATTAACGCATCAAACCATACACGCACAGTTTGTGGCCTTGCGGTTGGCAACCATACCGGCTAGTTTGCAGCATTACGAATACCTTACGGTAAATGAAATTAAGCAGTTGGCTTTTCCGAAAATTATAAATCAGTACCTCGATGCAGCCCCTTTAACCTAAAATATGTCCATGATAACGCTGGTGTAAAAACCTGATACTTGTTTTGAAATTTCTGTATCTTTCATTTCAAAGATTTTAGAAGAACGTAAAATAATTCATATGCGTGGCGTAAACCGTGTAATGCTGATTGGTAATTTGGGAAAAGAGCCTGATGTTCAGTATTTGGAAGGCAATATCGCTGTGGCAAAATTTCCGTTAGCAACTACTGAAACTTACAAAGACAGAACGGGCCGTTTGATTTCGCAAACAGAGTGGCACACCGTTGTTTTGTGGCGTGGCTTAGCCGAGTTGGCTCAAAAGTATTTACACAAAGGAAGCCTGGTATACATTGAAGGACGTTTGAAAACACGCCATTGGGAAGATAAAGAGGGCGTTAAAAAGCATGCCACAGAAATTGTAGGCGATAATCTTATTATGTTAGAAAAGCGTGGCGATGGTCATCAACATTTACCGCAAGGTAACGATGATATCGAAGGTTTGGGCGGTGATGAAATTCCGCCTTACGGCCCCGAGAATGATGGAAATTTACCTTTCTAACACTTGTTAAAACCGTTTCGGTATTTTTGCTGCTTTGTAAAAGTGCTTAAAGTCGATTTGGCTATTATTCCTTTTACGTAAGTAAACCTAGTACCTCATTGAATTTGTTCGCTACATTATTACAATATACTACGCCTATACTCGATGCAAGTCCGTTGCCAACGGAAGGCACCACCATACTCATTATTTTATTGATCGTATTACTTAGTATCAGCTTTGCAGTATCAGGTGCCGAGGTGGCCTTTTTTTCGTTGAGCTATAAGGATATTAATATGCTCAAAACCAAGCAACAGTTAGCTTACAAGCGTATTGTTGCATTACTTGAAAATCCGAAAACACTACTAGCCACTTTACTCATAACCAACAGCTTTGTTAACATTGCTATCATCATCATCAGCGATTTAATTATCGGTAATATGATGTATGCCGGAAGTATTGATAACATTTGGCTAGAGTTTGGTATTAAAGTGTTTTTGGTTACATGTTTGTTGGTGCTGTTCGGGGAAATTATGCCTAAGGTAATGGCACAACAAAACAATATTCGTTTTGCAAAAGATGTTGGTTTTATCATAGAAGCGTTTAGTTATTTGTTCAGTGGTTTAGCTGCTTGGCTGGTGCGTAACTCCGACATGATTGAAAAGAAAATTGATAGTCGCAACAAAGCCATCACTTTAGAAGAGCTCGACCATGCCATTGATATTACCACAGAAAATGCAGCCTCTGAGAAAGAGAAAAATATTCTGAAAGGTATTGTGAAGTTTGGTAATATTTCAGTAAAACAAATCATGCGTACCCGCATGGATGTTAATGGTATTGAGCATAAAACACCTTTCAACGAGGTGGTTAAAAAAGCAGAAGAGTTGCATTACAGTCGCTTGCCTGTATACAAAAACAAGCTCGATGAAGTGGTGGGTATCTTGCATACCAAAGATTTGCTGCCTTACTTAGATCAACCAGCTAGTTTTGATTGGCATCAGCTACTACGGCAGCCTTATTTTGTGCATGAACAGAAACTGATTGAAGACTTACTGAAAGAGTTTCAGCAGAAGCGTATTCACTTTGCAGTGGTAGTAGACGAGTTTGGTGGCACCAGCGGTATTGTTACATTAGAAGACGTTATCGAAGAAATTATCGGCGATATTAAAGATGAGTTTGATGATGATGATAGCGATTATAAAAAGCTTGACGATAACAACTACATTTTCGAAGGCAAAAGCATGATTCATGATGTATGCAAAGCCATGAAAATTGCTACCGATACTTTTGATAGTGTTAAAGGACAAAGCGACTCTTTGGCTGGCCTTGTACTTGAAATTGCCGGTGAAATACCGCAACCCAATCAGGTAATTAGTGTTGGCGATTTTGATTTTACGGTACTAGAAGTAGTAAAAAATCGTTTGAAAAAAATTAAAGTAACCATCAAACCGTTACAAACAGATTAGTGCGCATGAAGTATTTTTTGTTCGTTGTAGTGGTGATATGCAGTATGGCGGCCTGTAACAGCAATTATACGCCGAAACCAAAGGGTTACTTTCAATTGCAGTTTCCTGAAAAGCAATACCAATCTTTTAACGAAGCTGGTTACCCCTACAGCTTCGAGTACCCTAAGTATGCAAGCATTGAAAAAGATAGCTTGTTCTTTGGAGAGAAAGCCGAAAACGAGTGGTGGATCAATGTGGTATTCCCGTCGTTTAGCGGACGCTTGCATATTAGCTACAAACAAATAGGCCCTAAAAATCAATTCGATTCGTTGTTGCGAGATAGTTATGAGCTTACGCAAAAGCATACACAGAAAGCATATGCTATTGAAGATAGCATGATTACAACCGCTAATGGAATAGAAGGTATGTTCTTTAAGGTACAAGGCGATGTGGCAACTGAAACGCAGTTTTTCTTAACCGATAGTACCCGGCATTTTTTGCGTGGTGCTTTATACTTTGAAGCTACACCCAACCAAGATTCACTCCAGCCTGTACAACAGTTCATTGTACAAGATGTCAAACACCTGATACAAACATTCCGCTGGAAAAACTAAATCAAACACAGTATGATTGCGATAGATAATGTGCTTATTAGCGATGAAGTGGTGCAAGAACAATTTGTGTGCGACCTTACGCGTTGCAAAGGTGGCTGCTGTGAAGATGGCGATGCTGGTGCACCCATTACAACACAAGAAAAGCTAGAAATAGAAAAAGCATTACCACATGTGCTGCCATACCTCACTAAAAAAGGCATAAAAAATATCGAGCAGCAAGGCATGTATGTATTCGATGATAGCTTTGGTTGGGTAACACCAACAATTGATGGCGAAATGTGCGTGTATGGATTTAAAGATGAGCAAGGTATTTTGAAGTGTGGTTTTGAGCAGGCTTACTACGATGGAAAAATTCAATGGAAAAAACCTATTAGTTGCCATCTATTTCCTATTAAAATTCAGCAGAGCGAAATAGACCCCGATATGGAGTATATGAACTATGAGCCACGAACCGATTTGTGCAGTGCCGCTTGTAGTTTGGGTCAAAAGCTAAAGGTGCCCGTGCATCATTTTCTGAAAGAAGCCATCATCAGAAAGTATGGTGTTGAATTTTACGAAACCCTTGATGCTACCGCAACGCATTTAAAAAATAGCCAGTAACTTACGTAAATGAACCCCGCGTGTTATGAGTAATGCAGCAGTAAGTTTCTTACATAAAAGTGCCGTAAAAGCGATCGATAAAGAACATCGTCGCAAAATCAATTTTAATATCGGCAAATACAATGCTACTGTACCCAAGGGCAAGCAGCAATTTGCCCAACTCATGCCTGCACGAGAACGTGCTAAGAATGTTAAATGGCGTGCCATCGAAAATCTAGACAGCTATTTAGAAGCGTTCGAACAAAAAATTACCGCAAGAGGTGCCAAGGTAATATGGGCCGAAACAACCCAACAAGCGCTACAAGCCATTGGCAAAATTTGTAGCGAAAAACATTGTACCACCTTGGTGAAAAGTAAAAGCATGGTTACAGAAGAAATTCATTTAAATGATTTTCTCGAAAACCGTGGTATTGAAAGTGTAGAAACAGATTTGGGTGAATACATTCAACAGCTCGATGGCGAACCACCCTATCATATCGTAACACCAGCCATGCATAAAAGCAAGGAAGATGTTGCTGCATTATTTGCAAAAAAACTCGGTGTGCCCGAAGGGTTAAGTCCTGAAAAGCTAACACAAATTGCCAGAGAAAAACTACGTGAAAAATATACAGCAGCACAAGTAGGCGTAACAGGTGCCAACTTCATTATTGCCGATACTGGCAGCATTGCCATTACTGAAAACGAGGGCAATGCACGTCTTAGTTGTGCCTTTCCTAAAACACATATTGTTATCTGTGGTATCGAAAAAGTAATACCCAGCCTCAACGATCTAGCATTGTTTTGGCCTTTATTGGCCACGTATGGTACGGGTCAGCAGGTAACGGTATACAACACCATTGTTTCAGGGCCTCGCCAGGCGCATGAAACCGATGGTCCAGATGAAATGTATGTGATACTGCTCGATAACGGTCGTACCAATTTACTAGCCGATGAAAAGGCTCGTGAAGCACTATACTGCATTCGCTGTGGTGCTTGTTTAAATGCTTGTCCGGTATATAAAAACATTGGCGGCCATAGTTATGAAACTACATATAGCGGCCCAATAGGTAAGGTAATAACCCCTCACTTGCGTGGTAAAGAGTACAAGCACTTGAGTTATGCAAGCAGCTTGTGTGGTAATTGTACCGAAGTATGTCCTGTGCGTATTAACCTGCACGAATTGCTCTTACATAATCGTCATAAAGCCGTGCAAACAGGCGATAGCACGCTTACAGAACGCCTTGCATGGAAGGCATGGAAGCAAGCCAGCCTCAACAGAAAGTGGATGAATATGGGCAGTGCCAATATGAAAAATTGGGTGGTGAATAAAGTGTTTAAAGGATGGACAGCACACCGAAGTGAGCTTAACTTCAGCCAGAAAACCTTTAACCAATTATGGCAAGAAAAGCATAACACTACAACATAACACCGTATGCTGCCTACGTTATTGGTTTATAGCGAAAATGCATCGCCACGCTTGCAATACATCGTAAGTCAGCTACAATATATCCTTACGGTAAATGTATCGCTTACTCACCATTGGGATACTTACTGCCAACATCAATCATTACGGTTGGCCTATGCAATACATTTACCGCAAGGTGCCCCCGATGGATGGCATATTATACCAGCCAATATATTGTGGGAAAATAACATACAAAAACAACGCTTACAACTAGGTAATTGGCAATCGTTAACCACATTGTTCAATCATTATAATGCCGAAGTACCTTTCGATATACTTGCTGCAAGCTTTTATTTATTAAGTCGTTACGAAGAGTATCTCCCACACCGAAAAGATAGCTACGGTAGGTATGCACATACCGAAAGTATAGCTTATAAACAGCAATTTTTGCATCAACCACTGGTGCAGTTGTGGTGGTTGGCAATGCTGCAATTCGCTGTAGCCAAAGGTTGGGGCAAGCCTTATGAGCAAGTACTAGCAGCCCTACCTAATACGTATCAATGGCTACCAACATACGATATTGATATTGCCTTTGCATACAAGCACAAACCACTATGGTTACAAGTAGCAAACGCCATACAGCATTGGCGTACAGATAAGTTAGCTTATTGGTGGCAACAGCGTCAGGCATTGGTAGATGTGTATGCAGAACCATGTTATTGGCTGCAACAATTACACACGCAGTATCAATTGCCTGCAATACATTTTTGGTTGGTGGCAGCGCACCGTAGCCGCTACGATAAAAATATTGCACCTAGCAACCAAGCCATGCAGCGGCTCATACAAAACACTACAACACAACATGGGCTACACCCCAGTTGGCAAGCTGCGCAACAAGCAACGCTGGTAGCTACAGAATTGCACGCCTTACGGCAAATAGTAAAGCAACGTGTTAGCATTAGTCGCCAACATTACATAGCGCAAACCTTACCAACCAATTATCGTTGGTGGGTACAAGCGGGCATACAAACCGATTATAGTATGGGCTATGGCAGTATTAACGGCTTTAGAGCTTCTATTGCCAAACCTTACGATTTTTTTGATGTGCTAGCCAATGAAACACTACCGATACAAGTAGTACCATTTAGTTATATGGATGCCAATGCCATATTTGAAGAGCAACTTAGCACTACAGCTGCCATGCAGCAAGCGGCGGCACAACAACAATTGGTACAACAAGTAGGAGGTACTTGGGTTACAATAGCCCACAATCATTTTTTAACAGCAACACCGGCATACATGCCATGGCGTTGTTTGTACGAGCAAATGCTTCAAACCTATCAGCGCTAATTGTGAGTACCTACTACTCAGCACGTAGCATTATACACATTGTTGTAGCAAAGAGCGTGTAACTGTATTTTGCAGTAACAAGTTATAAGTATGTCGCAATCATTCGCAACCATTACCGATTTTTTAGAACCTATTAGCATAGCCGCTTTATCGAACGATGAAGGGTACAAAGAAACCCAGCTAGGCAAGCATATTGCCGTATTTGATGAAGATGGATTTCCTGATATTTCACATGCCGATATGGTACTGGTTGGTACAAATGAAACGCGTGGTGCAGGTGTGCCGGCTGCAAAGCAATCGGCAGCCGATGCTATTCGCAGCGCTTTTTATAGCTTGTATCATTGGCACGATACTGTACAAATTGCAGATATTGGCAATGTGAAAATAGGCGCTACCATACAAGATAGTTATGCAGCTTTACAATCAGTAGTGAACGATTTGGTAGCTGCTGGAAAAAAGGTAATTATACTTGGCGGCAGTCACGATGTTAGTTTGGCACAATACCAAGTGTATGCAGCGAAAGAGCAAATCATAGAAGCAAGTTGTATCGATGCCAGAATAGATATTGATTTTGATGCGCCATTACCAGCCGATCATTTTTTATTACCCATGCTAACTGGCGATCCTAATTACATCAAGCATTACAATCATATCGGCTTTCAGAGTTATATGGTGCATCCACGCATGTTAGAAACAATTGATAAGCTTCGATTCGATTGTTATCGTGTTGGTCGCGTGAAAGAACATTTAGAAGATATGGAGCCTGTGTTACGCAATAGCCACATGTTAACGGTAGATATTGCTGCCATTGCACATGCTTTTGCACCAGCTAATGTGCTTACGCCTAATGGTTTTAATGGCGAAGAAATTTGCACCTTAATGCAGTATGCAGGTATGAGCCATCTTACGAGTACCATTGGCATTTATGGTTACCTTACGGTAAATGATGAACGCAATCTTACAGCAGTACAAATTAGCCATATGCTATGGTATGTGATGGATGGAATGCATAGAGGCAAGTTTGAAGCATCGTTAGAGGATAGAGAAAACTTCAATGAATTTTACATGGCATTTGCAGAAACTGATACTGTTTTTTTACAGAGTAAGCGTACAGGCCGTTGGTGGATGCAATTACCTAATGAAACTTGGATGGCTTGTAGTTATAAAGATTATCAAATAGCTTGTAATAACGATATACCCGAACGTTGGTTAAGGGCTATTGAACGTATGTAAGTTGGGTTAACAAAGGCTTTATTGCTATGGGGCTCGCCTGCGGCGAGCCCCATAGCAATTGTATCAATCCGAACCTTTTTATTGTTGATTACCTGCTGTTAAGCTTCTAAATATTTCTTCTAAATTATTGCCGCCTGTTTGTAAACTAACAATGTTCAAATCTTGCGCTAGTGCCAATTCCATAACTTGTTTTTTGGCGGCATTGGTATCAGCAGTTTGCAGTAGCCAAGTAGCACTATCTTTTTTACTAACGCTCTGTACAGCAGGTAAGCGTTGCAGCCACTCAGCTTCCAAAGATTCTTTAAATACAACCGACACCTGATTTTTCTGGTGATTGCCTTGCAAATTTTGTAAGCTATCGTCGGCAACAATTTGTCCTTTGTTGATGATGATAACCCTATTACAAACCGCTTGTACTTCTTGCATGATATGACTGCTAAAGAGTACTGTTTTATGTTGTCCCTGCGACTTTATCAGGTTTCTTATTTCAATGATTTGGTTGGGATCTAAGCCTGTGGTTGGTTCATCTAATATCAATACTTCCGGTTGATGGATGAGTGCTGCTGCTAAGCCAACACGTTGTTTATAGCCTTTAGAAAGTTGTCCTGTTTTTTTATGTTGCTCTACGCTCAAGCCTGTTACTTCAATCACATCTGCAACTGCTTTACTAGCTTGCGATACCTTAAAAACCTGTGCAATAAATTGTAAATATTCCTTTACATACATATCGTAGTATAAAGGGTTGGCCTCGGCCAAATATCCAATCTTAGCTTTCGCCTCAACATGATTGGTGTGCATTTGTAAACCACATACATGAATGCTGCCAGCTGTGGGTGCCAAAAAGCCTGTAATCATTTTCATGGTAGTGCTTTTGCCAGCACCGTTAGGGCCTAAAAAGCCAACAATTTCTCCGGGTTGAATGCTAAAACTAATATCATTAACGGCTATCTGACTTCCATAAGTTTTTCGCAACTGCTGCACTACAATGCTCATATTACTAACGCCTTTGTGGTCAAAGATAGGGTGCTACTTGAGCGGCTACACATTTACCGTAAGGTTATCAACAGTTTTAGGAAAAAAAATCGTAACCAAACGTATGCCAGATTGTAATACTGTAATAACTTACAAGGCGTAATTACAAATACCCATCTCATGGCCAAAGCATTAAAAAAATCATCACCCAAAAAAGCCGCGAAGCCAGCCGCTAAAGCTGCTCCCGCCAAGAAAGCTGCTGCTAAAAAAGTAGCGAAAGCCGCACCTAAAAAAGCAGTAAAACCAGCTGCGAAGCCAACTAAAAAAGCTGCTCCTGCCAAGAAAGCTGCCGCTAAAAAAGTAGCGAAGGCAGCACCTAAAAAAGTCGCTAAACCAGCTGCTAAAAAGGTTGCTAAAAAAGTGGCTGCACCAGCCAAAAAAGTTGCGGCAAAAAAAGCAGTGAAACCAGCTGCTAAGCCAGCCGCCAAAGCTGCTCCTGCTAAAAAGGCAGCAGCAAAAAAAGTAGTAGCTAAAGCTGCTCCTAAAAAAATTGTGAAGCCAGTTGCTAAGCCGGCACCTGTTGCAAAAAAACCAGTGCCTAAAAAGCCACGTGCTAAAAAGGTAGTTGCCACTGCTGCACCAGAAGCTGTGCCACCAGTAGTAGAGGTTGTGGTTACCCCTCCTGCAGCCGAAGCTGCACCTGCTGAAAATAGCAACGAAGCATCTGCATAGCGCTATCTGAAGTATGATAAAGCGTGGCTGTCTCAATATTGAGGCAGCCACGCTTTTTTTATAGCTGATAATGGTTGTACTGCGTTACTCGCAATAATGCTCAAACTAACCTTACGGTAAATGCTTACAACGGCTTTAGAAATGCTCATGAAGTTGTGTTGAAGATTTGTTAAAGATGTTTCGGATTTGTAGTGTACATGCGATTGCAAATGCCATGAATTCAACATACATAAGACTTTTGTAGGTAGGCTCGATTTGTGTTTTGTGGAACTATTAAGGGGTGAGCGGCATTGTTTGTGTTCACAATAATTTAATTTTGCCGCGCTATAAAACACACCCTTATGCAGTTACAGCCAGTACCTGTAGTGAACGATATCACGCCTGCCGATTTTAAGCGATTGTATTATCATCCGCAACAGCCGGTAGTTATCAAAAACATGGCAAAGGTTTGGCCTGCCTATCATAAATGGAACTGGAGTTATTTCAAAACACTTGTGGGCGACAAAGAAGTAGGTATTTATAACAACACCAAAAGCGATGCTTACACGCCCATTAACAAAGCCGATGATTATACTACGTTTGGCAAGTACATTGATATGGTGAGTGCAGGGCCTGCCTCGTGGCGTATTTTTCTGTTTAATATTTTTAGTCATGCACCGCAGTTGGTCAACGATTTTACTTGGCCCGATGCTTATATGAAAGGCTTTGTAAAGCGTGTACCCATGCTGTTTGTAGGTGGGCAGGGCAGCATTACACACATGCATTTCGATATCGATTTAAGTCATATCCTTCATACACAGTTTATTGGTCGTAAGCGTGTATTGTTGTTTCCGTATGCAGAGCAGTATAAACTGTATCGCAAGCCTTTTGAAGTACTGAGCTTGGCAGATTTTAGTCATTATTACGATGCAGCCAATAGCAAATTATCGTACGAACAATTTCCAGCGATAAAGGCTGCTAAAGGCTATGAAATTATTTTAGAACATGGCGATACGCTTTTTATGCCCGGTGGTTATTGGCATCATATGGAATATCTAGAGAGTGGTTTTGCAATGAGCCTACGAGCCCTCAACCCCAGCTTAAGTTTGAAGCTAAAGGGGTTATGGAATATAGCAGGTATGCGTAACATCGATACCCTATTCAAGAAAACCATGCCTATGCAATGGTATGCATGGAAAGAAAAGCAAATTTTCAGCAACGCAACTAAAGCACTTGTATGATAAGGGATTAACCTTTCGGTAAATAATTTCTGCTTTCATAAAGCGTCTTTCTACGAATGGAGAGGCGCTTTTTCATTTACCGTAAGGTACTCACTTATCTTTGCCATCTTATGCAACAACCTGCGTTATATACAGTATTAAGTCCGAAGTTATTATCGTTATATCCCGTTAAAGATGCGGTAGTCGTTATTATCGATGTTTTTAGAGCTACAAGTACCATTGCTACTGCGTTGTACAATGGTGCTCACAAAATTTATCCTGTTGATTCTGTTGAGCAATGCAAATTATTAGGTGCACAACTGAATGCTATTACCGCTGGCGAACGTGATGGTAAGGTAATTGAAGGGTTACAGTATGGGAATAGTCCGGCAGAATATCCGCGAAGCTTTATAGCGGGCAAAACAATGGTGCTTACTACTACCAATGGTACCAAATTATTGCACATGGCGTTGCGTGAAGGTGCCAGCGAAGTAATTACGGGTAGCTTTCCGAACTTAGAGGCGGTGTGTAATTTTTTAGTAGCACAAAACAAGCCTGTGATACTTGGATGCAGTGCTTGGAAAGATCGATTTAATTTAGAAGATACCCTTTTTGCAGGTGCTGTAATAGATGCTGTTGGGCAGCACTTTACCATTCATTGCGATAGTAGTTTGATGGCGGTTGAAATGTATCGCCAACACCGAAATGATATGTATCAGTTTATTCGAAAAACTACCCATTGGCACCGCTTGGCTAATTACGGATTAGAAAAAGATTTAGAATATTGTGTTACGCCGAATGTGGCAAATACGTTGTGTATTTACCGCGATAATGCTTTGGTGGCACAATTGTAATACGATGCATACCTTACGGTAAATGACATTATCATATTTACCGCAAGGTGCAATAATAATTGTACGAAGTAAATTTTATTATGATACAATACGAACAGTTTACACTAGATAATGGTTTGCGTGTTTTAGTGCATGAAGATGCTAGTACTCCCATGGCTGTTGTGAATGTGATGTACGATGTTGGTGCTAAAGATGAAAACCCGAATAAAACAGGCTTTGCACATTTGTTCGAACATTTAATGTTCGGTGGTAGCATTCATATACCCGATTACGATGAGCCTCTGCAACGTGCAGGCGGAGAGAACAATGCGTATACTACCAACGACTTAACCAATTACTATTGCCAGCTACCCGCTCAAAATATTGAAACTGCTTTTTGGCTGGAAAGCGATCGCATGTTAAGTCTTGCGTTTAGTACTAAAAGTTTAGATGTACAGCGAAAGGTTGTATGCGAAGAGTTTAAAGAGCACTACATTAATAAACCTTACGGTAATGTTTGGCACTTAATGCGTGGCTTGGCGTACACCACACACCCTTATAAGTGGATGACGATCGGGCAAGCGTTGAGTCATGTTGAAAATGCTACATTAGACGATGTAAAAGCTTTTTTCTTCAAACATTACCGACCCGTTAATGCCGTTTTGGTAGTTGCCGGCAATGTGAAAACAGAACAGATTAAACAGCTTGCAGCAAAATGGTTCGGGCCAATACCTATGGGTGAAAAGTACGAACGTAACCTGCCTGCCGAACCGGTACAAACTGCAGCTCGTATACTCGATTACGAGGCTAATGTTCCACTCGATGCTTTAGTTAAAACATGGCATATCGATAGTCGATTATCGCAAGGTTATTATATCGCCGATTTAATTACGGAGGTCATGGGCGGCGGCGGCAGCAGTAGATTGTTTCAGCGATTGGTAAAAGAGCGACGCTTATTTAGCAACCTCGACTGCTATCATTTTGGTTCGGTAGATAACGGCTTACTTGCTATTGATGGTAAGCTTGTTGCAGGTGTTACCATGGATGCAGCCGAAGCAGCCGTGAACGAAGAAATTGAACAGTTGGTACAAGAAGGTATTAGTGAACAAGAGTTGCAAAAAATCATCAACCGAACCGAAAGCGTAATGGCTTTTGAAGATATGGCAGTCATGAGTCGAGCCAATAGTCTGGCTTTTTATGAGTTGTTGGGTAATGCTGCACTTATGAACGATGAGTTTAAAAAGTACCAAGCAGTAACTACAGCCGATATCAAGCAATACAGCCAACACATTTTTAGAAAAGAAAACAGTAACACGCTACGCTATCATAGCAAAGCCAACTAAATCCTATGCTTAACAGAACACAATCGCCTGTAATATATAATGCTGTAGATTTTAATTTGCAGTTACCTCAATTACAAAGTCATACCCTCGATAATGGGGTGCCAGTACATTACCTGCATTTAGGCGAGCAAGATGTAATGCAGATAGAACTTGTATTTTATGCTGGTAACTGGTACGAGCAAAAAAATATGGTAGCAGCAGCCACCAATTTTTTGCTTAAAAACGGAACAAGTACCAAAACAGCTTTTGAAATTAACGAGCATTTTGATTTTTACGGAGCATACTTAAACCGTAATTGTTACAGCGAAACAGCTACATTAACCCTGCATTGTTTGAGTAAGCACTTGCAGGTATTATTGCCTGTAATGGCCGAACTTGTGCAAGATGCTACCATGCCAGCAGAAGAGTTGGCTATCTATCAGCAAAATCAACAACAGCGCCTTACGGTAAATTTAAAAAAGTGCGATTTTGTTGCGAATAGATACATTGACGCTTACTTGTACGGAAAGCAACACCCATACGGAACCTACGCCGAAGCAGCCGATTATGCAGCCATTACCCAAGCCGATGTACAAGCCTTTTACCAGCAATATTATCAACAAGGTCACTGCATGATTATGGTTGCGGGTAAGCTACCTGCCGATGTACTAACACAGCTGAATGAAGTGTTTGGTAAGCTACCGCTCAAAGCTGGTTCGCCAAGTATTGTAACGCATACTATTCAACCAGCCAAGGAGAAAAAATATCGTGTGGTAAATGATGAGGCTGGTGTACAAGGTGCTATACGTATGGCTCGCCATTTCCCAACACGTACACACCCCGATTTTAAAGGTGTACAAATACTCAACAATATTTTTGGCGGTTACTTTGGTAGTCGTTTAATGAGTAATATCAGAGAAGATAAAGGTTATACCTACGGTATTCATAGTTATCTGCAAAACAACCTACATGATAGTGCTTGGATGATTAGTACAGAAGCGGGTAGAGATGTTTGTGAAGCAACCATTGCCGAAGTATATAAAGAAATGGAATTACTACGCAATGAACCTCTTGATGCTGAAGAGCTAGACTTAGTTCGTAACTACATGATGGGTACTTTGCTTGGCGATTTAGATGGTCCCTTTCAAATGATAGCTCGTTGGAAAAACTATATCTTACATGGACTAGATGAAGCATACTTCAACGATAGCATTCATACCATTCGAACCATTACGCCAGCGACATTACAAACACTAGCTAACAAATACTTACAGCCTAACGATTTTTATGAATTGATTGTAGTGTAATTGAATACAGTCATGTACTTACTTAGGTAAGTCGGTATCGGTTAAAGCTTTTAAAAAAGCCACTAAATCTGCTTGCTCTTGAGCGGTAAGGTGAAGTGGCTTTTGCAGTAATGGATCTGTATTAATACTCCCAGTTACAAAGCTTGCAGGATTGTTATAGTAGGCCACCACTGCTTCTAAAGTTTTAAACATGCCATTGTGCATGTAAGGTGCTGTAAGTGCAACATTGCGTAATCCCGGTGTTTTAAATTTCCCCAGATCACTTTTTTGCTTTGTGATAGCATATCTGCCAACATCATTGAGGTCTTTACCATTGTATAAGCCAATATTTCTAAACTCGTCGCCTGTATAATCAACACCGAAATGACAATCAAAGCATTTTGCTTTATCGCCAATAAACAACTGTCTGCCACGTTCTTCACTTGCAGTAAGTGCAGTGCTATCGTCTATTGCTTTGTCGGCTTTGCTGCCACTGGTTTCAAGGGTTTCTTCAAATGCCTGCAGTGCCAATGCCAAGTTGTTACTATTGGGAGCTTGCTTAAATAACCGATAAAATGCTTCGCGATAGGTTGCATGTTTGCGTAAGCGATTAACAGCCTCGGTAATGGGTAAGCCCATTTCATTTGGATGCTGAATAGGTTGTAATGCTTGCGCTGCTAAAGTAGCAGAACGTCCATCCCAAAAGAGTGCATCTCTATTAGCCATATTTAAAACCGATGGCGTATTTCGCAGTGTTTTCTTGCCGAAAATGCCGGTACTAAAAGCAGCCGTATCTGCAAATGCATATGCTGGTTTGTGACAACTGGCACAGCTTACGCTGTAATCTTTACTTAAAATAGGATCGAAGAAAAGTTGCTTACCCAGTGCTGCTTTGGTAAGTGGTTGGCTTTTGTTACCGGTATTGGGTTGGTGCCAGCTCATTACAATCAGGGCAAGCGATACACCAACAATAATCGTAATAATACTAGCTGTTTTTTTCATGTATTGCAAAGGTAGGCATCACATCGTACCAATGGCTTTCATCTTTAATTTTGCGCCAATAAAAATGTGTGTTGTATGATGCTTACTGCAGATAATAGATTTAAGAAGTTGATTGTTATTGGCGACCGCGTTCTCATTAAGCCTAGTAAGCCAAACGAACGTACGAGCAGTGGTTTGTATCTGCCAGCTGGCGTACAAGAAAAAGAAAAAGTACAACAAGGTTATGTGGTAAGAACCGGGCCTGGCTATGCTATTCCTATGCCCGTAGAAAATGAATCTTGGAAGTCAGACGAAGAGCAGGTGAAGTATGTTCCCTTACAAGCGAAAGAGGGCGACTTGGCTATTTACCTGATGAGTAGCGCCACCGAAGTATTGTACGAAGGAGAGAAATACTACATTGTTCCGCAGAGTGCTATTTTAATGCTTGAACGTGAAGAAGATTTTTAATGTATGTATTTATTTTTTTAGTAATTATGATTACAATCATTAAGCGAATGTATTTGAAGCTTACTTTTGCTTCATGAAAATAAAGTTATTAATAGTAACCTTACTAGCATTTGCATTTACGATGCAGATGTTCAATAGGTACTTTATTTTCTTAGGCTATCAAGTGAATCAAGAAGCTTACATTAAAAATTGTATTAACAAAACTAGGCCGGCACTGCGTTGTAAAGGAAAGTGTCAAATGCTTTCCAAGTTAAAGCAAGAGGAAAAAAAAGATCAGGATAACCCCGATAGAAAAGGTGAGAAAAAAGATGTTACACCACAGTACATCAATACCGCAACGAATGAAGTAGTGCTTTTTAACCCACTGTCTTACAGTGTTTATCCACCACAAATCAACGACCTAACCATTGTACACAAGTCGTTCTCAACGTTTAGACCGCCCTGCTGCTAATTTATAGGTTACAACTATTTATTTCCGTTTTCAAACTTATTTATTGTATGGAGCATACAAATGATTGGTATGCACCACAACTGATTCGTCGTGTACGTATCGCTATTAATTCTATTTTAATATTAATAGTACTATTAATACTGTACATCAATCACGAGTGGTTGCTACGCCTATTAGCTAAATAATGTAATTACTAAAGTAAATTATTATTAATATGAAGTATCTCAAACTTCTGGTGGCATTGCTATGCCTTCACTTTTCCAACGCACAACCAAATAAATCAACATCAATTATAGTTTTCAATGCAGTCACAAACGAAACGATACCATTTGCAAGTATCACTTGTTTAAAAACAAATGTAACAGTTGTAGCTAATGCCAACGGTATCAGTAATACACTATGTAGCATTGAAGATTCTATTCGTGTTACAGCCATTGGATTTAAAACTGTAAGTGTTGCGAACATGCAACGTGTTGCATTAGAACCAGCCGACGATTTTTTGAATACTATCGTTGTGTCGGCAAGCCGTAGTGCACAAAGGCGTATTGATGCACCAATTGCCATTAGCAAAATTTCTACCGCAACCATTGCAAATACAAAGCCTAAAGATGTTTTCGAGTTGCTCAATCAAGTAAGTGGCGTTGTAATGAGTAATTTCAATAATGAGCAGCATGGAATGAGCATTAGGCAACCCATGGCTAATTTAAGTCCTTATTTTCTGTATCTAGAAGATGGCTTACCTGTTCGCACAATGGGCATATTTAATCACAATGCTTTAATTGAAATGAACGTACCCGCTATACAAAGTATTGAAATTATTAAAGGCCCAGCCTCAAGTATCTATGGACCAGAGGCTATTGGTGGATCTGTTAATTTTATACAAATTAAGCCAACAGTAGTAACACAAATAAAAGCTGGTATACAAGCCGATAACTATGGCTATTATCGCGTACACGCAACAGCAACGGGTGCAATTAATAAAAAGCTAGGGTATGCCTTAGCAGTGAATAGAACGCAGCAGACTGATGGTTGGATTATCAATAGCGATTATACTAAAAACGCTTACTTATTTCGTTTAGACTATGCCCTTAGTAACAAAACCAAACTGTGGGCTAGTTATAATCAGATAGATTACGATAGCCAAACAAGCGGCAGTGTAGATAGTATTGCCTTTTATAGTAGAAAGTATACAAGCACTACTGATTTCACATATCGTAAAGTGTTCGCTAAACGAGCTAGAGTTACACTTGAACACCAATGGAACGAAAGTCATCAAACGATGATAACAGCTTTTTGGCGTGATAACGAAATAGCTCAAAATCCAACATTTACCGTAAGGTGGGTAACTGGCCGCGATAGTGCTCAAAATGAAGTGAATAACAATCAATTCACTAGCCGCGGTATTGTTGCACAGCATACGGCGAGTTTCAAATGGTTACAATCGAAATTAATTGCTGGTGCAAGTATTGATAATTCGCCCAACCGTTACTATGCCAATTTACAAATTCTAAATGCGGTACTAAGACCCGATCGAAGAAGCGTTGAGCGTTATACTGTTCGTCAATTGTATGACGATAGATTTATTGCAAACTACAGTGCTAATTTATTCAACGCTGGTCTGTGGTTGCAGGGCGAGCTATCGCCTTTTAAGAACATGAAGCTAGTAGCTGGTGTACGCTACGATAAGCTTACGTTCGATTACACAAGCTTGCCAACTGTAACCCAAACAACTACAGCTAGTGGCACAAAAACATATAATCAAATTAATCCACGTATAGCATTAAGTTATAAGGTGGCAAAACAAATATCGGTTTATGCAAATTATGCAAAAGGTTTCGCCCCTGCCAGCCTTTCCACGCTATTCAACCCACAAAATCCGCAAGGCCTCAATTTAGCACCAGCCACTTTTGATAGTTACGAAGTAGGAGCATGGGCTGCTTTGTATAACAGTAAGTTATTAGTTGATATTGCTTTATACCAAAATAAAGGTAATAATGAAGTAGTGAGCATACGTCAACCAGATAATAGTACAGTGCCCACATCGAGTGGTGCAACGTTACATAGAGGGATTGAATTAGGGGTCACTTATAAAATAAGTAAGTCATTAGAAGTACGTTACAGTGGTACTGTTGCATTGCATCGTTTCGAGAATTTTGTTTTGAGCACACGTGCAAGTGATGCCATAAAAAATGTGAATGGAAAAATAATGCCGCAATCACCTGCATATATGGCTAATACTGAACTTACATTCAAGCCAAGCTGGTTCAAAGGTTTTAGAGTTGCGGCAGAGTGGCAGTATATGAGTAGTTGGTATCAAAATCAAATTAACACCATACGTTATAACGATAAAGGTTTTTTAGGTGCAAGGGGTATTAGTTTGCTTAACATACGAGCAGGATATACTTATCAACGCTTCGAAGTATTTGCCAACATCATGAATGTTACAAACGAGTTGTACGCCAATACTGCAACAGTGGGTAATGCTATAACAGATCGTACTACCTATAACCCGGGTGCTCCAATCATTGTGAACATAGGTATTCAGTATGCCTTTACAGGTAAATGATAAAATCATCGTTAAATTTAAAAACATGTTGAAAAGTATATACAAATGGCATCGGTATATTAGTTTGATTATTGCTTTACCTGTTGTTATGTGGGCTATAAGTGGGTTCATGCATCCTATAATGACTAGCTTCAGACCGGCCATGGCTACACAATTTCTAATGCCACGTCCTATTGATACGTCAAAGCTTGCTGTAACATTACAGCAAGCCTTACGTCAAAATAAAATAGATACGCTACAGCAGTTTAGAATTGTTCGTATTGATACACATTATTTCTATCAGGTTGTTGTTAATACTGGTAAGCCAGCATTATATCTGAGTGCTACTACAGGCGAACATTTGCATAACGGCGATGCTTTGTATGCTCAATATTTAGCCAAGCAGTTTTTACAAGGTGAACGAATAACAAACAGTGAGGTGGTGCCAACAACTACAACCGATGCTAATTGTTGCGATGCGGCAACAGCTTGTGTATTATATGACACTGTTGGTGCTAGCGTTGCTAGTGTTGATTATACTACAACATACACCGATGAGTACAAAGCAATTAATAGGTTATTGCCCGTATACAAAGTTGCGTTTAAAAGAAAAGATGGTATTCGCTTATATGTACAAACACACACCGATAAGTTTGCCTACGCAGTTGACGATAGAAGAGCAATGTTCGATAGTTTTTTTACCAACTTTCACACTTGGGCATGGTTAGATTTCTTAGGCGAAGCAAGGTATTGGATTGAAGTAGTTCTAATGTTACTTGCACTCGCAACCACTATCATGGGGCTCTATATATTTTTCAAAACAAAGAGCAAGCATGTTCTAGGTAGTACCCTATCAAGGGCTCGCCGCAACCATCGATACACCTCAGTAGCGATAAGTATATTCACTGTAATGTTCACCTTTAGTGGTGCGATACATGCTTTTGAGAAAGTACGTGTACCTGAGGGTAACTCTAAATTGATTACAGGAAGATTTTTTACAGACAGTATAGTACTCGATTGGCAACAATTAAAACAAGTAGTTGTAAAACCTATCAGTAATGTACAATTGGTACAAATTGAAGGTGTTAACTATTGGCAGGTATTTACAGCATCGGCAAAGCCAACCAAGCCGCAGCGAAAAGATGCTATGAAAGATAAAGTAGTGCCTACGCCAAATGCAGTTTATGTACATACGAATACATATCAAATTTTACCGCAAGGAGAGTTGGTTTATGCGAAATACTTAGCAAAGTATTATAGTATGCAACCCGTGGATAAAATCACAGGGGTAGATACAATAACCAAGTTTGCTGGTGAGTATGGTTTTATTAATAAGCGACTGCCTGTTTTTAAGGTGAAGTATGCACATAATAATGCAGAGCGTTATTATGTAGAAACTAGTACTGGTGCGTTAGCCGCTATTATTAACGATATTGATTTAGTTGATGGATATAGTTTTTCTATCTTACACAAACATCATTTTTTAGATGCTGGAGGTAAGGCACTACGCGATTTTAGTACCATGTTTTGGGCAGCAGCTCAAGTAGCAATGGTAGCTATTGGATTGTGGTATTGGCAAAAAAAGTATTTTAAAAAGTAAAGCAATTGATAAGGGCTTCGCGTAGTGGAGCCCTTATCAATTTTGTAAATACTATTATATGGTAAGGTTACTATCTTGTTGTAACAAAAATGCCTTACGGTAAATGTCGGCAAACCAAATACATACAATACCCAACCATAGCTGAAAACCATTACGGCTAGCTGTAGCTAGTACAAAATTGCCATTGGTTAGCTTTTTTACTTCTTGTAAGGCTAAGTATTGTTGCAGCGGGGCAGCGAAATAAAATAAGATACACACGATACCAGCGTAGCGTAACAGCTTCGAAACATCGGCTTGCAGGTAGCGTATTTCTTTCGATTGTCTGCGTATTAAAAAGTAAATGATGCCTAAGGTTATAATCATCAGATTATCGAGTATGTTGAAACTACTTACGAGTTCTGGCAACACCAATCGTTGATAAAAGCTAGCTTCATTTACCGTAAGGGTACCATGATTGTTCAAACTTACCAAACCCACCTTGCTAGCTGGTTGCTGGTACAATGCACTAGTTGCAGCTGGTTGCACCGCTACCTCACGTTCTGGGATGGTCAACGCAATAATCAATCCAAAGCTGGCAGCACCAATGGCTAAGCCTATAATTAAAGCCCAAGCCGAAAATCTACCCGTGCTGTGTACTTTGCGCTGTTCAAATGCCGATTTCATGGTCTGATAATTTCTTTGCAAATAAATAAAATTTTATTGATTATCACTAAATAATTTATTTATTTAAATAATTTTACCGTAAGGTATCAAGTGAACAACTGTTAGTAAAAACCGCTTTTTTAGGTTACATTCGCCACAAACAATTTTAAGACGATATGAAGAAGATTTTGCTATCGGTTGCGGTGCTACTATCGGTGCTTCGCAGCTTTGCCGATGAAGGCATGTGGATTCCGCTGTTGCTAGGTCAACAAGTGTATAAGGATATGGTGAAGCGTGGTTTGAAATTGAAGCCTGAGCAACTTTACAGCATCAACAAAGCAAGCATTAAAGATGCTATCATCATTTTCGGTGGTGGTTGTACTGGCGAAATTGTAAGTAATCAGGGCTTAATTTTTACCAATCACCACTGCGGTTACGATGCTATTGCCACTGCAAGTTCTGTTGAAAATAACTACCTGCGTGATGGTTTTTGGGCTGCTGAAAAAAGCAAAGAAATTCCTACTAGCCTTACGGTAAAATTTCTAAATCGTATTGAAGACGTTACTGCCCGTGTGAATGCCGAGCTTGGCAATAGTGTTGGTGCAGAACGCCTGAAAAAACAAGATGCAATTACCAAAAAAATTATTGACGAAGTAGTTGGTACCGATGAATTTAAAAGTGCTGTTGTAGCAAGCATGTTTAAAGGCAATCAATTCTTTTTATATGTGTACGATGTTTTTAAAGATGTTCGCTTTGTAGGTACACCTCCTGAAAGTATTGGTAAGTTTGGTGGCGATACCGATAACTGGGAGTGGCCACGCCACACAGGCGATTTCAGTGTGTTTAGGGTGTATGCTGGGAAAGACAATAAGCCTGCTGCTTACAATAAAGATAACGTACCCTTCACGCCAAAGTACTTTTTACCAGTAAGTATCAAAGGTTTGAACGATGGCGATTATGCTATGATTTTTGGTTTTCCGGGTGGTACCAACCGTTACGAAACCAGTTATGGTGTTAAGCTTAAAACCGATATCGAAAATCCAACGCTTGTGAAGTTGCGTGACATGCGTTTAAAGTACATGTACGCCGAAATGATCAAAGACCCTGCTGTGAAATTGCAGTTAGCTAGCAGTTATGCTGGTATTGCAAACTACTGGAAGTTTTTTGATGGCGAAAAAAAGCAGTTATTAAAGTTTGATACTTACGGACAAAAACAAAAAGAAGAAGCCATATTCATCAACTGGGCGAAGGGTAAGCCAGAGTTTGAAAATGTATTCAGCGATTATGCCAAAATATACGATGCCTGGAGGCCATACGCCGAATACCGTACATATATAACAGAAGGTATTCAAGGTAGTCCGCTCATTCGCTTTGTAGCTTCTTGGAGGGGTGTTTTGAATCGTTTGATGATGAAGGATAACAACCCAGAAGCCATCAAGAAAATGTTAGCACAAGCCGATGCTGCCCGCAAAGCTTTCTTAGAAAGCGAAAACAAAAAAAGCGACCAGAATATTTTAGCCCAAGCGCTAAGCATGTTTAATAGCGATGTAGACCCAAGTTTGCATCCGAAAGATTTTTATGCGAACCTGTTTGCCAAATACAGCAGCATTGAAACCAACCCATACAAGCAATTTGCTGCCGATGTATTTGAAAATACAATGGTATTCGATGATGCTAAATGGAAGGCTTTTCTAGATAAGCCAACCGCCGATGCCATTGCGAATGATCCTGCTTATAAAGTAGCTAATGCTTTTGTAGTAGAATACGCTACCAAAGTAGCACCCAAGTACCAAGAGTTCATGGAGAAAAATGCCGAATTAGGTCGTTTATACCTTAAAGGCATCATGCAAATGAACCCTGAAAAGGTTGCTAAAATGTATCCTGATGCCAACTTTACCATGCGTACCAGCTATGGCAATGTTAAAAGCTATCAGCCAAAAGATGCTGTAACTTACGATTATGTGTGTACGCTCAATGGTACCTTGGCCAAGTACGTACCCGGCGATTACGAGTTTGATTTGCCACAAAAATTCATCGACTTAGTGAAGGCTAAAGATTACGGTCAGTACGCCGATCCCAAGCGTAAAGATGTTGTGGTAACCTTCATCACCACCAACGATATTACAGGTGGTAACAGTGGTAGTCCGGTGTTAAATGCGAATGGCGAGTTAATTGGTTTGGCTTTCGATGGCAACTACGAAGCCCTCAGTCATAAAATTGCTTTCGATAGCAATCTTAACCGCACCATTTGTGTAGATGCTCGTTATGTATTGTGGTGCATCGAAAAATTAGGTGGCGCCAAACACATTATTGATGAGTTGAAAATTGTTAAATAGCAACACCATTGCAACATAACAGAAAGGTTGGCCTACAAAGCCAACCTTTTTTATGATAATAACCTTACGGTAAATGTTATGATAACCTTGCGGTAAATGCTTACCAGCGTTCTATTGTTCCGATATGTTCGCTTTGTTACCGATACGAGCAGCATAAGCCAAAATATTTTTAACCGCTTTTTTACGAGGCTTTTTTAATGGCTGCTCCGATAGCATTTGCTTGCTTTCTTGAATGATGCTTAATTTTTCTCTCAGTACCCAATTGGTCGATAACTCTTTTTCCAGCAGGCGGGCCATAGCCGGAGGTAAGTTATTATACACGTACATAATAAGCTGCTCTGTGTTGAAATGCTTCATAATTCAGCAGTTTGGCAAGGCATAAAATCGTTAGGAGCTGTTATACCACAGCGTAACAACTTAACGTGGCAAGTTGTTATTATATTGTACAACGTGTATAAAGTACGTGATTTATTTACCGGAAGGTGTTTCGAGAATGAAAATATCTTCATTCGGGCGTTTCATATACAATTGCTCTCTGGCGTATTTTTCAATAGCAGCCGGACTGTTTTGCAACTCGTTGAGCTCTTTCTGTGTTTTTGCAATTTCTTTTTCGTAGAAGGCCTTTTTTTCTAGCAGTGCATCTAACTCTTGTTGGCGTTCTCGCTGCGTGAAAAAGTCGTTTCTATCAAAAAATAAGATACTCACCAGAAATATTCCGGTGGCAATCAAGTATTTATTTCGGATGATATGGAGGAGCTGTTTAAGCTTCATATAACACCGCTAAGTAAGTAATAACCACGGTTGCAGCCCATGTAAGTGTATAATTTTAACGCAAGTAAGTAAGGTTATACACAAGGTGCGTTGTAGGCTTCACAATGCCATAACATAACATTTATGAGCTTTTGCACGGCAAATCTGTACCTTTGCCGCCAATTTTACCCAAAACCAAGCTTTTTTGGTGTGGGTTTGAGCAAAGTAATTGATATGAATATTCGCAACATTGCCATTATCGCCCACGTAGACCATGGCAAAACAACCCTGGTAGATAAAATCTTACACACGGCCAAGGTATTCCGTGAAAACCAGGAAACAGGTGACCTTATCATGGATAGTAATGATCTAGAACGTGAAAGAGGTATCACCATTTTCAGTAAAAACGCAGCTGTTGAATACAAAGGCGTTAAAATCAACGTAATTGATACCCCAGGCCACGCCGATTTTGGTGGTGAGGTTGAACGTGTGTTGAAAATGGCAGATGGTGTAATTCTGTTGGTAGATGCTTTTGAAGGGCCAATGCCACAAACACGCTTTGTACTTCAAAAAGCATTACAGCTTAACCTTAAGCCAATTGTAGTTATCAATAAAGTAGATAAGCCTAACTGTCGCCCCGATGAGGTGCACGATGCAGTATTCGAGTTGTTCTTTAACCTCGATGCTACAGAAGAGCAATTAGATTTCCCAACGTACTACGGTTCTGGTAAAAATGGCTGGTTTAACGATAGCCTCACTCCATGCGAAGATATCACGCCATTAATGGATGGTATTGTGAAGCACGTACCACCACCAACAGTAGCAGAAGGTACTTTGCAATTACAAATTACATCGTTAGACTATTCTTCTTTCTTAGGTCGTATTGCAGTGGGTAAGGTTACTCGTGGCAGCATCACCGAAAATCAGCCGATTAGCTTGATGCGTGGCGATGGTAGCATTAAGAAAACCCGTGTACGTGAGTTATATGTGTTCGAAGGTATGGGTAAGAAAAAAGTAACTACGGTGAACTGTGGCGACTTATGTGCGGTAGTAGGTATCGAAGATTTTTCAATTGGCGATACCATTGCCGATTTTGAAAATCCAGAGGCTTTACCAATTGTAAGTGTAGATGAGCCAACGATGAACATGACCTTCAGCATTAACAACTCGCCTTTCTTTGGTAAAGATGGCAAGTTTGTTACCAGCCGTCACCTACGTGATCGTTTGATGAAGGAAACTGAAAAGAACTTAGCCCTACGAGTGGTAGATACCGATGCTGGTGATACCTTCTTGGTATATGGCCGTGGTATCTTACACTTGGGTGTACTTATTGAAACCATGCGTAGAGAAGGTTATGAACTAACGGTAGGTCAGCCACAAGTAATTGTGAAAGAAATAGATGGTAAAAAGTGTGAGCCTTACGAAAACTTGGTGGTAGATGTGCCACAAGAATTCGCAAGTAAGGTGATAGATTTAGTAACTCGCCGTAAGGGTGAAATGCATGTGATGGAAACCAAAGGCGAAATGCAACACCTTGAGTTTGAAATACCGAGCCGTGGTTTAATTGGTTTGCGTACACAAATGCTTACTGCTACAACAGGTGAGGCTGTAATGGCACACCGCTTTACAGAATACAAGCCATGGAAAGGTCCTATTCCGGGTCGTAACAATGGTGTGTTAATTGCCAAAGAAGCAGGTACGACTACAGGTTATTCACTCGATAAATTACAAGACCGTGGCGTGTTTTTCGTAGATCCAGGAGAAGAGGTGTACAAGGGTATGATTATCGGCGAAAACAATAAGCCTGGAGATTTGGTGGTGAATAGTAATGAAGGTAAAAAGCTTACCAACATGCGAGCCAGCGGTAGCGATGCTGCCACCAATATTGCTCCTAAAACATTAATGACACTCGAAGAGTGTATGGAGTACATTCAGTTCGATGAGTGCATTGAGGTTACGCCTAACTTCATTCGTATGCGTAAATTCATTCTCGATGAAGAAGAGCGTAAGAAGCAAGCAAAGCGTATGGCTGCCGAAGCAGTATAACATTTACCGTAAGGTACAAATGCATATAAGCCACCGAAAGGTGGCTTTTTTATATCTACTTACAGTTACATTGCAACTGAAATGAATTGTATATGCGTTATTTATTGATGCTGGTAGTTGTAACCCTTGCGGGCAAATGCTGGAGCCAACCGAAGCTTACCCAACTTTGGGTGAGCGACACAATTTTAAAAACACCTGAAAGCGTTGTTTTTGATGGCAGTGGTAAGCGTTTGTTGGTAAGTTGTATGCACAACAATCTTACCGAGAAAAAGGGTACAGGTACCATTGCATCTATCGATTTAGAGGGCAAGCCTATTAGTATGGTGTGGAGTACCACGCTGAATAGTCCGAAAGGGATGTTGTTGGTGAACGATTTTGTGTTTGTAACCGACATTAACGAGGTAGTGGCAATAGATGGTCGTAATGGTACTATTTTAAAGCGTGTAGCCGTAGAAGGCGCTGTTTTCTTGAACGATATTGCGGTGGCCGAAGATGGAACCATTTACGTAAGTGATACACGTACTGGCCGTATTTACAAAATTGAGCAGCTGAAAGCCTCGCTTTATACCGAGGGTTTAAAAAACCCGAACGGCTTACTTTGCTTGGGGAAAGATGTGTACGTACTTGCCAATGGCAATCTGATTAAATACGATGATAAGCGGCAGGCTACCGTGCTTGCAACAGGTATGGAAGCGAGTACCGATGGACTTATTATGGTGAATAAAAAAGATTTTCTGGTGAGCTGCTGGAGTGGTGTGATTTATTACGTAACCGCCGATGGCAAGGTTACACAACTGCTCGATGTAAGTAACGAAAAAATCAATACGGCCGATATTGGTTTCGACTTTAAGAAGAAGATTGTGTATGTGCCTAACTTTTATAAAAACACCGTAACAGCGTATCAACTGAGTTTTTAGCACCTTGCGGTAAATGTTGTGTGTTATTTTGAGGTGATAGTTTAATGCATATGGGGCGGCCTTCGGCCGCCCCATATGCATTAAATGATATAACTGCAATTAATTGCGATGGTAAAATTGTGTTCCCTCATCGGCCATTACCTCTTTCTCTTTCTTCCACCAACGGTAGCCAATGAACCCCATAATGGCTAAAGGCATAATCATAAGATACACAATGCCCGAATTCAAGCTTTTAGCAGGCTCTTCGCCCAACTGTTCAGCTGTTTTCGTACAAATAGAGCACTGTGCTACAGCCCATTGTGTTAGTAATAACAACATCAAAATCAAGCGTACACGTTTCATACATTGTTGTTGAGGAGTGGCAAAGTTAAGTAGATGCAGCTTATCGCTTTTCAAAAAACCAAGGTATTCGCTTGCGAGGCTTTACCTCGTAGTTGGTACGGATATACTTTTGAATATGTTGCATAGCCTCATCGAAATCGTCGGTAAGCAGTACCAAATTCATATCCTCCGGACTTACCGTTCCCTCTTTTACCATATACTCCATGTATTGGTACAAATCTTGGTAGTAGCGCTTACCAAATAAAACAATCGGAAAGCTGTGTATGGTGCGTGTTTGTACTAGGGTTAATGCTTCAAAAAATTCATCCATAGTGCCAAAGCCACCGGGTAAGATAATGAATGCATAAGAGTACTTCACCAACAACACTTTGCGGATAAAAAAGTATCGCATGGTAATGCTCTTGTGCACGTATGGATTAGCATGCTGCTCGTGTGGAAGCACAATGTTAATACCAATGCTGGCACCACCATTTTCAAAAGCACCTTTATTGGCAGCTTCCATAATACCCGGCCCTCCGCCAGTTAATGTGGTAAATCCTAAGTCGGCAATACGCTTACCAAAGGCTTCACCAATTTTGTAGTAGTGATGGTCGGGCTTGAAACGGGCGCTGCCAAACACAGTAATACATGGCCCCACAAAATGTAAGGCTCTAAATCCTTTAATGAATTCTTTGAAAACAGTAAATGCGAAACTTAACTCCCAAATACGAGGTTTAGGGCCATCCAGATATACCTCTTTACCAGCTGGTATCACACGTTTCGATGGAGTCTTCTTAGCCATAATCGAATTAACAGGTTTATTTGCTATACGGTTGTATTACCTTGCAGTAATAACATTTTATTATGCGTATTGTAAGTTACAATGTTAATGGTATCAGAGCAGCTATAAAAAAGGGTTGGATCGATTGGGTAAGTTCCGATGTAGCAGATATTATTTGCTTGCAAGAAACAAAAGCTACTGCTGCCGATGCTGATGTAAGTGCTTTAGAAAAGCTTGGTTATCATCATTATTGGTTTTCAGCCGAAAAAAAAGGGTATAGTGGCGTAGCTATATTTACGAAAGTAAAACCCGATTTCGTAGGTTATGGCAATGGTAACACACAAAGCGATGCTGAGGGTCGTGTTATCAGAGCCGATTTTGGCGATGTTACATTAATCAATGCCTACTTCCCCAGTGGTACCAGCGGCGACGAACGCCAAGCATACAAATATGTTTGGTTAAACGAGTTTCTCACTTACGTAAATGAGTTACGCAAAACACGACCTCGATTGATTGTGTGTGGCGATTATAACATAGCACATACTCCCATTGATATTCACGACCCCAAAGGCAACAAAAACTCATCAGGCTTTTTACCAGAAGAAAGAGCATGGATGGATACATGGCTCGCAGCAGGCTTTGTAGATACTTTTAGAACCATGCATCCGAATGTTACAGGTGCTTATAGTTGGTGGAGTCAGCGATTTCCAACTGTAAGATTAAACAACAAAGGTTGGAGAATTGATTATATTAGTGTTACAAACAATTTAAAAGCAGCCATTGCCGAAGCAGCTATTTGGCCTGATGTGAAACACAGCGATCATTGCCCGATATATGTACGCTTGAGTTTGTAATCCAAAATAATTTGTATGGAAGCATTTCTACTGGTGGTAGTTATTGTACTGTTGTTACTCATACTTATCCGACTCTCTAAAGCCAGTCAGGCATCTATCTCCAATGATGTGCAGACACTTACGGAACAAGTCAAATACTTACAACGTAAGATTGATAATTTATCACATGAACTTAAACGACCCGCAAGTACGGCAGCACCAAGTAACTATCAACCTACACCGCCAGCGCCAACGGCAGTTGTTGAAAGTAAGCAAGTAATAACACCTCCAGTAGTTGTTACCACACCTAAAGAAGAGCATAACCTTACGGTAAATGTAAATACGCCATCTGTACCTAAAGCAGCGAAAGAACCACTTCCTAAGGTTACGGTAGAAGCACCTGCTTCGCAGCAGCATGTATCGTGGTTAGAGCAGTGGATGCAGCAAAACCCCGATGTAGAAAAATTCATTGGCGAAAACTTAGCCAACAAAATCGGTATTGCCGTATTGGTATTGGGAATTGGCTTTTTCGTGAAATATGCAATTGATAACAACTGGATCAATGAGGTTGGTCGTGTTGCTATTGGTATACTCTGCGGCGGATTACTGATGGGAGTAGCACATTACCTACATGATCGTTATCGTTCTTTTAGTTCGGTATTGGTAGGAGGTGGTATTGCTGTACTGTACTATACAATTGGTTTGGCATTTCACGATTACCAATTGTTTTCACAATCAGTAGCATTCGTACTAATGATAGCCATTACGGCAATTGCAGTTGTTTTTGCTACACTGTATAACCGGGTTGAGTTAGCTGTTATTGCAACATTAGGTGCTTACTCTACACCATTTATGGTAAGTACTGGTAGTGGCAACTACATTATTTTTTGTACGTATTTGTGCATTATAAGTATCGGATTAACATGGTTGGCTTATTTACGTAACTGGCGTATCGTACATTTTGTGGCATTTACAGCGAATACGATTAATTTCTTGCTATGGTTATTTGTAAGGTATGATCATACAGAACATCACTTGCTTGTTACAATGTTGTTCATCATAGCTTTTTATGCCATATTCTTAACCATGAACACCATTCACCATGTTGCCAAAGCAAGTCCTTTAAAAGCCGCAGATTTCGTGAATTTAGTTGCCGTGAATGCGGTATGCTTAGGTAGTGGTTTGTATGTTTTAGATGAGAGTAATCTTGATGTTTGGAAAGGGCTGTATACAGCAGCATTAGCAGTTATCAACCTGATACTAGCTTACCGATTTATTCAACGGGAACAGGTAGATAAGCGATTTGTTTTTTTGTTAATCGGTATTACGGTAAGCTTAGTTTCACTCGCTGCGCCAATACAACTTAATGGACATTTTATCAGTATTTTCTGGGCTACTGAAATGGTATTGCTTTTATGGCTTTATCAAAAGGCAGGCTTTAAGCTGTTGCAACAATTTTCGTTGCTGGTAGGCGTACTTGCCATCATTAGTGTACTGATGGATATTAGCTATTTATATTACGATACAAACAATACGATACTGCCTATTGTAATCAATGAAGCTTTCATTACAGTGGCCTATGTGGGTATTTGTTTTGGAGTAGCTGCACGCATCTATCCTAATAATGAAACAACAACTTTAATCACTAGTAATCGTTATTGGCGATGGCATCATTCAGTACTTGCAGCAATAATAATAAGTGCTGCCGGAGCTTTTGAAATACAATATCAGGCAGTACAACGATTGCCTAATACCAATATCAATTATCTGTTATTGCAAGGATATTGGGCTGCAGTTTTGTGTATCATCACGCTTCGGTTAAAGCAATATAAAATTCACTATCCGCAATTTATTATTGCTATAAGTGTAGTATGCTTATTGTACCTAGTTAACATCTATCGTATCAATATGGCCATGCGATACATACTTACAAACAAGCAGAGCCTTATTTATTTAGGTGTGTACTGGTTGGGTATGTTAGCATTGCTGATAAGCTTGGTGCAATGGGCACAATATTTTACCGTAAGGAATATTGTTACACCTAAAGTTGAAATGGCAATTATAGCAACCATTGTAGCTGTACTAATGTTGTCGCAAGAACTCAAATGGGTATATACGGCCATAGCCTACAATCCTAAAGAGAATATTTTTGACTATACAGCTATGTATGGTAAAGCAGGGTTAAGTATTGTTTGGGGAGCACTTGCTTTTGTAATTATTTGGCTTGGTATCAAACATGCTATAAAGCCACTTAGAGTACTTGCATTAATATTATTTTCTATCACGTTGGTGAAGCTTTTTGCTTATGATATTTCTAATGTAGCACCAGCCGGAAAAATTATTGCCTTTATTCTTCTAGGCATATTATTATTAGCAATTTCGTTTATGTATCAGCGCTTAAAACGTGTTCTACTTTCCGATGAAAAAGACATCACTGCTACTCCTTAGTATATTGTTGTACATAACACATCATGCACAGTTTGTTGCAACTATTCCGAAGGTGCAGCAAAGTGGCTACTATCGCATTAAGCTATCGCCAGCAATGATTGCCGCTACTACTGCGCAAGCAACAAATATTCGTATTTACAATGAGCAACAAGTTGCACAGCCCTTTGTAATGAATGTTGCAGCGTTAAACAGTACAAGCATTACAGCAGCAGTGCTACCACACCAAGTAGTACAAAATGATACCAGTATTTGTTGGATTGTTGGCGGAGTAACTAATGGCTTACGCGATATGGTATTGTACAGCAACAATACTAATACACAACCCATAGTAGAAGTATTGGGCAGTAACGATCAAAAAAATTGGTACAACATTCAAGAAAGGCTCGATGTACCATTAGTGTATACCAATCGTAGTTACCAAGCTACTATAACCTTGCCACCACATAATTATAAGTTTATACAGTTCAAGCAAATCGGCGGAAAGGCAAGGCTCGATGTATATAAGTTTACAACTATTGCAACAAACAGCAGTACCTCAACTACGCTGCAACCAATTTCGCAGATGGCCTTACGGCAAATAGATAGCGCTAATGGTAATACGTATTTGTACGCAACATTTACCGCAAGGAATACCATTGATGCACTGCAATTGAAAGTACAAGAAAAATTACTGTTTGAACGTACCATTAACTTGTATCAGCGAGGAAATATGGTACAGTCGTGGCGCTTCAATCAAGCACAATCAAACTTGTTACAACCCATATCAAGTATCACTACCGATAGCATATTACTAGCGATTGAAAATGGCGATAATCCGCCCTTACATTGGGAGGCACAAGCATGGCAACAACAACGTTTTTTGTTATGTTACCTTACAGCAGGTGAGCAGTATAGCATAGCGTTTGGTGATGCTGCTACGCCTGCTCCGAATTACGATTTAGCGACGTTGCAACAACAAGTAACCGCAGTAATAGATACGCTTGATGCGAGCAATTTTAAAGCCGTAGCCATTACTACAACAGCACCCAAAAATGTGAATCGCAACTATTTGATTTGGATTGCATTAATTGCAGTGCTCACCATTGTTATTATAATGGTTGCGCAGTTGGTAAAAAAGCAAAATAATAAATAATGTATATTTATAATGTAACAATACAGGTAACTCATGCCATACACGAGCGTTGGTTACAATGGATGCAACAAATACATATCCCAGAAGTAATGGCTACTCAATGCTTCACCGATCATACAATGGTTCGTTTATTAGAAGTAGATGAAACAGATGGTGTTACCTATGCGGTGCAGTACAAAGCAGCATCGAAACACGATTATGAACGTTACATCAGTGATTTTGCTCCAGTCTTAAGGCAAGCTGGTATTGATGCGTGGGGTAATCAGTTCATAGCTTTTCGTAGTTTAATGCAAGTTGTGCATTAACTGTGGAAATATTTTTAGGCTGCAAGCTGGTTATGCAAAACTAACCTATAACCTTACGGTAAATACATATAAAATCGCTGAAAGTCAATACTGTAAAGGGTTATAGCGATATTGAAAGGTTAAAATTGTACCTTAGGTGCCACCGCTGAAATTGTACAAGCCCTTATGTAACAAGGGTTTCAGCTATATTTAGTGGTGGAAAATAGTTTTGAAAACTTGCAAAAGCCTATACATTTGTTACATTACATCATTCACCCAAAAAAATATTCTCATGAACAAAGCTGAATTAGTAGCAAGCATTGCCGAAACAGCCGGAATTACCAAAACAGAAGCTAACGGCGTTATCGATGCATTTGCCGAAGCAGTAGCCAAAACCTTGAAAAAAGGCGATAGCGTAACTTTAGTAGGTTTCGGTACATTCTCTGTAAGTAAGCGTGCAGCCCGTACAGGCCGTAACCCGCAAACTGGCGAAACCATTAAAATTAAAGCTAAAAAAGTAGCTAAGTTTAAAGCTGGTACTGAACTAAGCAACGCTGTTAACGGCGGTAAGTAATTGTCACCTTTCTTTCACTTAAATAACAACACACCATTATGAACAAAGCAGATTTGATTGCACACTTGGCAGAAGCTGCCGGTATCAACAAAACACAAGCTAATGCTGCTTTAGATGCCTTTACAGATGCTATCACAAAAACTTTGAAAAAAGGCGATAGCGTAACTCTAGTAGGTTTCGGTACATTTTCTGTGAGCAAGCGTGCTGCTCGTACAGGCCGTAACCCACAAACTGGCGAAACCATTAAAATTAAAGCTAAAAAGGTTGCTCGCTTTAAGCCAGGTAAGGGCTTAAGCGAAAAAATCTAATCGCTGCCATTGCAATCTTACAAGAGCCGAATACCGAGGTGTTCGGCTTTTTTTTGCATATAAGCCAAGATTCCTGCATTTTTGCAGCCCAATTGGTTCATCACATTTAAAAAAACAAACGATGGGTAGAGGTGATAAAAAAACAGCTAAGGGTAAGCGTTTTAAAGGTTCTTTCGGTAAGAGCCGCTTAGCCCGTAAGAAAAAAGCTGTTGCTAAAAAAGCTTAATCAACATTCAACTGTTGTAAAAAACAAGGCTCGTTGCATCGCAACGAGCCTTGTTTTTTACAATATCATGGTCACCTTACGGTAAATGATGGTCTCACTTACACGAATAATTTGTTGTTGTATCAGCGCTTGCGTAAGCATTTGCCGTAAGGCGTATATTATCTATCAACTAGTTACGTTTATCATAACCCCAAGTGAGTTTGCTGCGTAAGGTGCTTAAAAAGCTGCCTTCGTTCAGGCGTACAAGGCTAACCTCAAACTGTTCACGTTTAATAGCCAGTTGTATTTCTTTCGATACAATAGCACGCCTAGCATCGAGATTGCAAATCATTTCTTCGCCGCGGCCTTCAACCTCAAAACTAACCACTGTACTATCTGGAATTACGATGGGTCTCACATTTAAGTTGTGTGGCGCAATAGGCGTAATAACAAAGCTGCCGCTTTCAGGAAATACAATAGGGCCACCACAACTCATATTATAACCGGTACTGCCCGTGGGGGTGCTCACAATTAATCCATCGGCCCAATAAGTATTTAAAAACTCGCCATTGAGGTAGGTGTGAATTTTGATCATTGGGTTAAGGTCGCGTTTGTGTATCACAAATTCGTTCAAACCAAAGGGTGCTTCCTCAAAAATGGGCATGTTGGCATCTACGTGTATTAAAGAACGTTTATCTACTACGTAAGTGCCGTGTACCAAGGCATCTACGGCAGTGCTTAACTCTTCTTTACCAATGCTGGCTAAAAAGCCTAATCGACCGAAGTTAATGCCGAGGATGGGGATGGCTTTATCTTTCACCAAGGTGGCAGAGTCAAGTATGGTGCCATCGCCGCCTAAGCTAATAATGCAGTCGATTTGCTCATTTAAATCGTTATGGCCTGAAAAAATTTGTGTAGCTGCATCGTAAGGACTAAACACTTCTGGATGCTTTTCTGCGAGCTCTTTATATACAACTGTTTGTATCTGGTGTTGCTGTAGTTCTTGCAGTAACGTGTACAGCTGGCTTTGTTGATCGGGTTCTATGCCGCGGCTATAAATAGCTACTGTCATTGCTTTAAATTGCTTGTTGTTCGTAAAATTGCAGCTTTTTAACTAAACGCCATGCAATAACCAAGAATCTTGCTTCTGATGGTATTACATGTTGAGATAATTCATTAAGGCGTTGTAGTTCGCTTTTAGCTCGTTTTGGTAAGCTTCTTCACCGAAATAATAGCGAATGGTATAATCGTACCGCTGGAAGGTGGCTATAATATCGCTGAGTTCTCTACGGTTAATTTTGAGTGTTACTAAGAGTAATCCGGTGCCACTTTCTACAGAGGTATTGCACTGTGTGATATAGGCATCGTTGGTTTCTACAAGGCGAGATATTTCACCAAAGCTGTAATTACGTTTATCCATTTCAAAAACAATCACTCCTCCGGGTTCATCGTTGCCTGTGAAATGGTGTAATGCTTGCAGCATTGCCTGAAAATGAATAGTACCCACCAACTCTTGCTGCTCGTTGGTTACAGCTATTAGAGTAATTTGTTCTTCCGACATTAATCGCAATGCCAGCATGGCATGATCGGTTCTAAGTACCGATTTATTAAACAGCTGATGTTGTAGTGTAGCAAGGGCAGTACTATCAATTTCATCGAGTAGTTGTGCTTTACTTACGATACCCACAAAAACATCGCTGCTCATTACAGGCAAGTGCTGTACATCGTAATCGTCCATCAATTGCAATGCATAGCTTACCTTATCTGTTATTACAAGGTTGGGATAGGTATTAGTGGCAATTTGTTCTGCTAGCATACGATTATTAAGTTATACAGCAGCAAGCGTATTGGTTCGCTCTAAATAACGCTATAAGGTTGACTGTGGTTGTGCAACTTCGGCTTTATTATATAAGCGGTTGAGAAAGCCCTCTAAAACACTATTGAAAGCGTGTGGCACTTCCATCATTGGGGCGTGTCCACATTTGTCTATAAAATGAAGTTCACTATTGGGTATAAGCTTGTTAAACTCTTGTCCAACAAAAGGCGGTGTAATAGTATCGTTATTACCCCAAATTAAGCAGGTGGGTTGTTGAATTTGGCTAAGCTCGGAACCTAGGTTGTTACGAATAGCACTTTTAGCCAACGCAATAATTTTAATAACCTTTAAGCGGTTGTTGGTTATCTCGTACACTTCGTCTACCAATTCTTTGGTAGCTACTTCAGGATCGTAAAAGGTGAGTTGCGTTTTCTTTTTAATGTACTCATAATCGCCACGCTTCGGATATGAGTCGCCCATGCCATTCTCAAACAAGCCGCTGCTACCCGTTAAAATCAACGATTTAATACGCTCAGGGTGTTTGAGTACGTGTACCAATGCAACATGGCCACCTAGACTATTACCTAAGAGGTTGATATTCTGATAATCACGCAGTTCAATGAATTTGTGAACATGCTTTTGCAGACCACCAACACTGGTATGAAAAATATCTAAATCAAACAAGGGTAGCATGGGCACAATTACTTTGTATTGGTGCCTGAAATGCTCTACCAAATCACTAAAGTTACTTAGTCCGCCAAATAAACCATGTAATAACACCAGTGGTTCGCCTTGGCCTTCTTCTATAAACTTAAATTTTTCTATTTGGTGTACCTCGTAATTCATTGCGTTGTTCTAAAGTAGCTAAAGCGGCTGCGATAGCTGGCTCTGGTAGTTAAATGTTAAATGAACCTTACTTGCGTAAATGCTCAATGCTGCTTTGCAAGGTAATGGTTTTGCAGCAATAATAAGGCTTTTGCCTGTTATGCTTGCGTTTTAGCAACCCCTGCAAAAAAAACTTCTAGTTGCTGAAAAGTATCTTTAATAAAAGGTATGGCAGCACCTATAAAGCTTATTGCTCGTGGTCCTAGTGGCTCAATATAAGGCCAACTTGCCGACGATGCAAATGTACTTTCGGGTAATACCTGCATTTGTTTGGTAAAAAATAATAAGCTGCTAAAAGCGAGCAAACCAATAAAGCTATACAACAGAAAACCCCCCAGCTTATTAGCCCAACCGAGTAAAGCCATATCGAGCATGGTTTCGAGGGCGTTAGCCATTTGCCGTAAGGCGAATGCCACCCCTAGCATAATGAGTAAAAATGCCACAAACGGAAGCCAACTGCCGCTCCAACCGGTTTGCTGTTGCAGCCATTGTGCCAGCCATGCCGATAGTTTGAGCGCTGCTGCCAAACCCACAATAAAGCCAAGGAACGATGCTACCGCAATAATCAAGCCACGGGTAACACCCTTCCATAATGCCCACGATAATATGATGAGTAAGAGAATATCTATAATCATGCCAGCAACTTATGAGGCGAGCAATGCTTTAACCTTAGCGCTAATAGCCTTCCCATCGGCCTTGCCAGCTAGCTGCTTGGTAGCTACACCCATTACCTTACCCATATCGGCACCGCTGGTGGCGCCAACTGCTGTAATAATGGCTTGTAGTGCTGCTGTAAGTTCTTCTTCAGTGAGTGCCTGAGGCAAGAACTGCTCGATAATGCTAATTTCTTCTTGCTCTTTTTGAGCTAGATCGGCACGGTTTTGCTGCGTGAATATATCAAGACTATCACGGCGCTGTTTCACCAATTTTTGAAGCAACTTTAATTCTGCATCTTCTGTAAGGGTGCCGCTAAAACCGGGCTCGGTTTTAGCTTTAATGATTTCACTTTTAATAGCACGCAAACCACGCAAAGCAGCATCGTTCTTGCTTTTCATGGCTTCTTTAAGTTGCTCCATTACTTTGGCTTCTAAGCTCATAGTAGTATTTAGTTTTCAGTTATTGTTGTTTGTTGGCTTGTTGTTCTTGCATTTGGCGGAACTTTTGGTAGAATGCTTTGGCAAATACTTGCAAATCCTTCACCAAATCGGCGTTGCCTGTACTGCGTTGAAAGCTATCGGCCATACCCATCATATGCTGATAGTAAAAATCGGCCATTTCATCTACCATCATTTCCTTGGTCCATAAATCAATTCGTAGAGCCGATTTGTCGGCACCATCCCAAAAACTAACCATCATGGCTTTAGCACGCTGAGGCTCATCGGCAGTGCTGTTTTGTGCACGCCAGAGTATTTTTTCAGGTATTTTCTGCTCGTCAAGTTCAACATCAATTACAATACTGCTCTTCATACAAAGTATACATTAAGCTGCAAAAATAAGGCGGGTAGGCTAAGCCTGTTTATTAACTTAGAAAACTATCTAAAGCTTGCACCTGCTGTGCTATTGTGGGCAAACTGTTATAGTAATTGTACCCAGCACTTGTGAATGCAGTTAGTTGCAATTCGCTTTTGTACAGGTATATCATTTGCTTTGCTAACGTGGTTTGTTCGTGCGTATTGTAGTAGGTAACACCCGGAAAAGTGTATTCGTGTTCTTGTTGCAGTACTGGTACTTTGGCTGCTAAAGCTGCATGTAACCTTGCGGTAAATGTATTGCTATCGCTAATTACTGCATATGCATAAGGAATCAGCGCTTCGCCATCGGTTACTATTGCAACGCTATCGCGGTATTTATAAGTAGCTAGTTTTTCTGTAATAGTGGTAGCAATAGTGGTATCTGATATCCAAAGTATCAGGTACATACTGCTATGCTGCCATTTTTTAAATCCTGAAAAGCCTTTTAGAAGTGCTACGTAAGCGGCTGCATCGCTGTGGCTGTAGGCAAGAAAAAATAGATGTCCGTTCGTGTGGTTCAAGCGAATTTGCTCTGCTGTTTCCCACGCATAAGGCTTGCATATCAGGTGGTTGGCTGGGCTCCATAACTGTGTATTGCTTGCAGCCATACCTGCCGGTAAGGGTGTTTCAAACAAGCATAGTGCATCGGTGGTAACCTCCTTACGGTAAATGATTACGCGTTGTACCAAACTTGCTTTTTTGATTGCAAAAGGCGTTACGATGTGTGTAATGTGGTGCTTTTTGATGATAGCGGGCAGCTTTACCTGCTGCAAAAGCCACCCATCGTTTGTAGCCATGCTTAGTACACGATACGGCTGTGCTGATGCCTGCTTATCGTTGATGCTACCATACAAGCCATTTTTCGATAGAGCCCATTGTTGCAGTAGTACTTGTATATGAGCTTCAAACGTATGCGGTTGTAGCGATGGATGATGTAAGAATAGCACGTTCATGCGTTGCAAAATTAAGCGTATCGCATTTGCCGTAAGGCGTTAATTGTATTCACTAAAATTTAGCAAAGAGCAAGTTGTTAGCATTACTTGCACGCATCTATATTTGTTGTATATTTTATGTTTATGAGTTCCGCTGATAGTGGCGATGGTCGAAAATGGTTTACTTCCATTGCTTTTGTAGGGTTATTAATGGCAAGTTGTAATGCTGCCGAAACCAAAGTTGATACTGCTCATCTACCTGTTACAGATACTCCTGCTGTTGTAAAGCCTAAAATGGCACCCCCGCCATCTGCAAATGCTACGTATGTGTATTTGAGTTTTGATGATGGTCCGCAGCCGGGTACGATGGCGTGTTATAAGGTTTGTAAATCGCTTGGTGTGCCAGCAACCTTTTATATGATTGGCATTCATTTAGCTGATAAGCGTTCTATCGGTTGGTACGATTCTGTGAGAATGGAACCCAGTTTTTTAATTGCTAACCATAGTAATACGCATGCATACAGAAACCGATATACCACTTATTATACCAATCCTGATTCGGCCTTGGCAGATTTTATGAAAGCCGATAAACGCCTGCAAGTGCCTTATAAAATAGCCCGCTTCCCGGGTAATAATGCTTGGGCATTGCAAGGTAAGTTTAGAACCACCAAGCTTACACGTGCCTTAGCACATGCTATGGATAGCGTTGGTTATCAGGTGCTCGGCTGGGATGTAGAGTGGCGGTTTAAAGGCGGCGATATGCCGGTACAATCAGTAGATGGGTTGTTAGCAGAAATAGATGCTGTGGTAAAACGTAAAGAATTATTTACCGCAAGGCATATTGTAATACTGGCGCATGATCGCATGTTTAGAAGACCAGAAGATGCTGCCAAACTGAAAGCTTTTATTGAAAAGCTACAAGCTCGTAATTATGTTTTTGCAACCATGGATCAGTATCCGGGTGTGAAAAAATAGTGCTATACCACTTTGTTGTATAGCTTTACAACTATACTTAATTAACTACTATGCAACGTAAGTGGCGTGTAACGCTGGCCATTGTATTTGCGCTAGCTGCTGTTTATTTTTTTGGTCCTGCTGCCGAACCGCTCAAATATGAGTTGCCATCAACGCAAGTACCCAATGAGCCGAAAGCTTTAGCGGCATTCGTACAACAACAAGAGGCTGCCCAGCCCGTAAAGCCTGATAATGAAGCCGAAATTATTTGGGCAAACGATAGTATTCCTGAAAAAACAAAATATGCTATTGTGTATTTGCCAGGGTTTTCGGCAACGAAAAACGAGGCAGCACCCGTACATAAAAATGTGGCAAAAGCTTTAGGTGTGAATATGTATTTAGCTCGCCTGCATTATCATGGATTGAACACGGCTGAGCCTTTTTTGAACTTTAGTGCAGAGCAATACTGGCAATCGGCTGTACAAGCCTTGGCTATTGGGGAGCAATTGGGCGATAGTGTTATTTTGATGAGTACTAGTACCGGCGGAACATTAGCTTTAATGCTGTGTGCCGATGAACGCATTAATAAAAAAATTGCTGGCAATATAATGCTGAGTCCGAACATTGCTATTAATGATGGTGCTGCTTTTTTATTGAACAATCATTGGGGCTTACAAATTGCCAGAATGGTGCTTGGCGATAAATACATTTACAGCAGCGATCAAAGAGAAGATTTTAAGAAATATTGGTACAGTAAATATCGGATTGAAGGAGCCGTGGGCTTGCAAGAGTTAATTGAAAGTAGCATGAACGTGAGTACGTTTAAAAAAGTGAAGCAGCCTATGTTAATGCTCTACTATTACAAAAACGATACTGCACAAGATAAAGTAGTTAAGGTGAGTGCTATGCTTGAAATGTTTGATAGAACAGCAAGTGAAGTGAAGGTAAAACAAGCATTGCCTAATGCCGGCGACCATGTATTGGCTAACCCTATCAAATCTAACGATATTGAAGGGGTGCAAGCAGCTATTTTATTGTTTTGTAAGCGTTATCAGTAATGCGTTATTTGATTGCAATTATATGTTGTTGCTATCAACAAGTATATGCACAGCAAGCTGTATTGGCCGATACACCCGTATTACAGTGGAGTGGCTATGCAGAAGTATACTGGCAATACAATGCCAACAAACCTGTTGAAAATACACAAGCCCCTTTCGTATACAGTCATCATCGGTTGAATGAGGTTGCTGTTAACTTGGCTTTTGTGGCGGCCAAGTATGCATCGAAACGTTACAGAGCTAATTTGGCGTTGGCTACGGGTACTTATATGAATGCTAATTATGCAAGCGAGCCTGGGGTGTTACAACATGTGTTTGAAGCTAATATTGGTGTGCGTATTGATAAGCGAGGTCAATGGTGGATTGATGCTGGCGTTATGCCTTCACATATTGGTTTTGAGTTAGCTACGAGTAAAAATTGCTGGGCGTTAACACGCAGTATGAGTGCCGATAACAGTCCGTACTACGAAGCTGGTGCAAAGCTTAGTTATACCAGCAACAATCAAAAATGGCAAATGGCATTTTTGCTGTTGAACGGCTGGCAACGAATACAAAGAGTAGCAGGTAATAGTACCCCTGCCTTTGGTACACAATTAACCTATACGCCTAATACAAATATTACGCTTAACAGTAGTACTTATGTAGGAAACGATTTCCCTGATAGCATGGCAAGGTGGCGTTATTTTCATAACTTCTATAGCATTGTACAATTACATAAAAAATGGGCAGTAACCGTGGGTGTTGATGTTGGTGCACAGCAAGCTAACGAACAAAAATCGCAACTGCATACATGGTGGAACACTGTAGTGTTATTGCAATACAAGGCTAATCATCAATTAAGTTACTGCTTGCGAGGCGAGCATTTTAGTGATCCTCAAAAGATACAGCTTGCAACAGGCTTGCCTTATGGTGCAACGATAGATGGCCTTTCGGCAAATGTGGATTACGCTATCACACCAAGTGTGCATTGGCGTACCGAAGTTAAATGGATGCAAAGTAGTACAGCCGTTTTTCAAAAATTAACACAAGCACTCACAAAGCAACAAGTTACCATGGCTACGAGTATTGCTGTTGATTTATAAATTGCTAGTATCCTAACAGCCAACTATCATCATACGCATTACCAATACGATTGTTTTGTTGTTGAGGTTGTGGCGCTGGTTGTTGTGCTAAGTGCATAGCACGATTTACAATGGTGTGGGTGGGTAGAAAATAGGTATTTTGAATTGTGTTTTGTTCCTGCAACCAATCATTTACCGTAAGGTGAAATTGTGCATTTATGGTAGTAACGATGGTAACACCTAATTCTGCTAAAGCAGCTGCATTGCACAATTGTTCGTATTGACCTTTAATGGGCAAACAAAGCAATTTTTTATTGAGGTACATCGCTTCGGCAGGGGTTTCAAAGCCTGCACCGGTAATGACACCTAAACTATGTATTAAACTTTCTGTAAATGCTTTATTGCTTACGGGTTGTAGTAATACATTGTTGATTTTTTGGGTAGCGGTTACCTCTTTTGAAAAAACATGAAACTCGTAGTTGGTTAGTTGAAACAGATGTGGCAACAGTGCTGCGTTGCTATAGTGGCCTAGATACACCGTGATGTGACCGTGATTGTTGGGCTTGCTTTCAACAATAGCATTTTTGATAACAGGCGGAAGAATGAAATGATCGTAAGGTTGAAAATGTAAGCCTACATATTGTGTTGCAGCAGCGTAGTTGCGTAGTATAAATTCTCCCATGATGTTTTGCTTAGCAGGTCGTGGCGTTTTGCTGCTTTGAAAGCTTGCTTGATGACCCATTTGTACACTTGGTATACGTTGTAATTTGCAAGCTAGTGCTGTAACACAATCGAAATCATTAATGATAAGATCATATGCCTTTACAGGCAAATGTCTTGCCTGATTCCATAAGGTATAAAGGTTACAATGCTGCAGCATTTTTGCATAGTGTAAGCCGCCGTAATTCCCGTAAAACAAGCTTAAACCTTTACTACGATACGTAACATTGAACGGTACTGAAAGCGAGCTGTTGCTGCCACTTAGCAATACATCTACCTGGCCGTATGCTTGTAAGTATGGCATTAGTTCAATAGCACGTGCAATATGGCCATTGCCCGTTGCTTGTATGCTATATAAAATTTTCATGTTGTTAGAAGCTGGGTTGTATCGTATTGGGTTGAATGCTGGTACTAGCTACAAGTGTGTTTAGCAACACATTGATATCGTCGGGAATTACGTTTAAGCGAGGCGGTTTATTATCGAACTTGGTGGTGTAATGATCATGGTAATCTTTCGCATTAAAATGATAAATGCTCCACGCATTTTGTTGAAACTCTAATGCTGTTAAATTTTCAATCCAATCGCCACTGTTTAAGTAGGTAACGCTGCCTTTATCGGTTGTGATTGTGCGTTGTTGTGGCTGGTGAATATGTCCGCAAATCACATAATCGTATCCTTTTTCAATGGCAAGTTCTGCAGCAGTTTGTTCAAAATCGGCAATCCAGCGAACAGCTTTTTTCACGCCATTTTTCACTCGCTTGCTAAGGCTCATTTTTTCTTTACCAAGTAGCTTTAAAAGCCAGTTAATACAGCTATTAAGTATAATTAGTAAGTCGTAGCCTTTACCACCAAGTTTGGCAAGTAGTTTAGCACTGCCTTTGGTAGTAGCATCGAAAACATCGCCGTGAAAAATCCAAGTCATTTTGCCGTCTATTTCCATTACTACCTTGTCTGTTAGTTGAAAGTTGCCCAACTGAACATCGGCGTATCTGCGAAGCATTTCATCGTGGTTGCCTGTTATGTATATTACCCGCGTTCCATTTGCCATAAGGCTAAATACTTCTTTTATCACTTGCATGTGGCTTGGTGGGAAGTAGCGCTTGCTAAACTGCCAACCATCTATAATATCGCCATTGAGTACTAAAATTTGTGGCTGAATACTTTTTAGATAATGTACCAATTCTGTTGCTTGACAACCATAGGTGCCTAAGTGAACATCGCTGATAACAGAAATTGCGAGATGCCTACGTTCCATTACAGTGGTTTTTCAAAATTCCCTTGTTCACATTAACATAATATTATGTGTACATGATGCTATGGTGAAGGAATTATGAACTAAAAGTTACTTACGTAAATAGAAAATACCGTTCATCACAAATTCAGAAAATTACTTTTGGAAACTTTGGACGATAAAAAAGTTTCTCTAGTTTTGCTCCCGTTTTTAAATAGGTACGCATGGATGTGAAGGAAAGAATACGTGAAAAAGCAAAAGAGCTGTTCTTCCGGTATGGCTTTAAGTCGGTTACTATGGATGAAATCGCCTCGCAACTTGGTATGAGCAAAAAAACGCTGTATCAGTATTATGGCGATAAAGACATGCTGGTAGATGAAATCATGGATGGCGAGATGGAATGTATGCGAGCAGATTACCATGAAATGAAAGCAGCAGCAGAAAATGCTATTGATGAATGCTTGCGTGATTTAGAATCGATGGAAGCTGTGATGAATACCATGAACCCTATTGTGGTGTTTGATTTAGAAAAGTTTTATCCAAAAACATTTGCAAAATTTAAGAAGCATAAAAATACTTTTTGGCTAGAAGAAATTAGATCGAATATTGAACGTGGCCGATCTGAAGAATTATATCGTACCGATTTTGATGTAGAGATTATTGCCAGATTCAGGATTGATGCGGCTTTCATTATGTTCAATCAAGAAATGTTTCCCTATCCTAAGTATAATTTAATGCAAGTAGGCAAAGAAATATACCTGCATTTTTTAAATGGAATTGTTACCACTAAAGGCAAGAAAATATTAGATAAGTATATCGCTAAACGTATACAACACCATTAACCATAAACCCGAGTATGAAATATGTAGTTCAATGCTTTTTACTATTGCTGCCAGCAATGGTATGGGCACAAGAAAAAGAAGAGAATTTAGTAACCGCACATGCGTTCACTATTGCCGATTGTATTGAATATGCCAAGCGGCATAATGTGCAAGTGAAAAATGCACTCTTGAATGTACAAATTCAACAACAAACCAATCGTAACATTACCAGTGCTGCTTTACCAACTATTTCTGGAAATGCTGCCTTTACAGATTATCTACAAATACCTGTATCGGTAATTCCGGGTGAAATATTTGGCGGTGCTCCCGGCTCTTTTATACCGGTTCAGTTTGGTGTGAAGTACAATACCAATGTTGGTTTGAATTTGCAACAGTTGTTATTTGATGGTCAGGTATTTGTTGGCTTACAAGCACGTAAGGCTAGTATTGAATTTCAGCAGAAAGCTTACGAAGTAACAGCACAAGCAATTAGAGCTAACATCTACAAAATTTATTATCAGCTTGTAGCTGCAAAAACGCAGTTAGAAATTTTAGATGCCAATATTGTTAGAGCAAAGAAGTTTGAATCAGATGCAAAGGCGCTCTATAAAAATGGTTTTGCTGAAAAGTTAGATGCTGATAGAGCTGCTGTTCAAGTTGCAAATCTTGAAATGCAACGCATGGCTGTGCAAACACAAATAGACAATGGGTATGTTGGTTTAAAGTTTTTAATGGGTATGCCTATTAAAGATTCTTTGTTGCTAACAGAATCCATCTCAGAAGAGCAATTAAAGGAGCAGTTGCTTGATTATAATTACGATTATAACAATCGTCTGGAGTATCAATACGCTATGCTCGGTAAGCGATTGGGTGAATACAATATCAAGCGTTACAGACTGGCCTACTTACCAACGGTAGCATTAAGTGGTACGTATGTACATCAAACACAGCGTAATCAGTTTGATATGTTCAAGAAGGGAACACCTTGGTTCAATACATCGTTCATTGGTTTGAATATATCAGTGCCGATTTTCGATGGTTTTGCAAAAGATGCTAACATTAGAAAAGCAAAACTAGAGTTGCAGCAAACAGAGAATAACATCGCCGATTTCAAAAATCAAGTTGATAATGAAGTGAAGCAAGCATATAATAGCTACAAGAATGCAATTCTGATGTTAGATAATCTGAAAAAGAATAGCAACCTCGCTGAACAGGTATATCTGCAAACCAAAAAGAAATTTGAAAGCGGACTCGCAAGCAATACCGATGTAACTAATACACAAGCAGATTTAATTACTGCCCAAACTAATTATATCAATGCTATGTATACTGCCATTATTGCTAAGGTAGATTACATGAAAGCAACCGGAAAATTACCATAACTAAACCCTTAACCTTAAAAGAAAATAGCATCTATATGCAAACGATAAAATACATATTTGTTGCTGCAACATTGGCTACTGCGGTAGCTTGTACAGTTACTCCTGAGCAAAAGCTAGCAAAGAAAAAAGAAGAACTTACAAGCTTGAAAGATGATCGAATGAAGCTGAATCTAGAAATTGAAAAGCTCGAGAAAGAAATTGTAAAACTCGATCCAACACAAAAGGTGGAAAAGCCCAAATTGGTATCTATTGCCACCGTTGCTACACAGCCTTTCTCACATTACATTGATTTACAAGGGCAGATTGTAGCCGACGATATATCTTATGTAGCACCACGGAATGGACAAGGTGGTTACGTAAAAGCTATTTATGTGAAGCGTGGACAAGCGATTAAAAAAGGCCAGTTGGTGTTAAAGCTAGATGATGCGATTTATCAAAAACAAATTGCTCAAATACAAACACAGTTAAACCTTGCTAAAGATGTACTCCGTAGAAGAGAGAATCTTTGGAAAGACAATATTGGTACCGAGTTTGATTTAGTACAAGCTCGTAATAATGTAGAAGCAGTGGAGCGCCAAATGGAGTTGGCAAAAGAGCAACTATCATTCACCAATGTGTATGCCGATATGGGTGGTGTAGTAGAAGAAATTACCATTAAGGTAGGCGAATTATTTAGTGGTACTCCATTAGCTGGTTACGTGAAGTTAGTGAACAGCAGTAACCTTAAAGTGAAAGTGAATGTGCCTCAGAACTATTTAGAACGTGTGAAAGAAGGGATGAACATTACTGTAAATGTTCCAGATGCGGGCAAAACTATTGCTGCTAAAATCACGTTGAAAGGCCAGTTAATTGATGTTGCAAGTCAGAGCTTTTATATTGAAGCAACCATTCCTGCAAATAGTGGTATTAAAGCCAATCAGTTTGCCAGCGTACAAATTTTAGACTACAGTGTAGCCAATGCCATTGTGGTACCAGTAAATACTGTACAAAACGATGAAAAAGGAAAATTTGTAATGGTTGTTGCACAAGATGGTAAAGCACAACGAGCTAAAAAGTGTGTTGTAACTACCGGCGAATTGTATGGTAATAATCTTGAAATAAAAGCAGGCTTAAACGCAGGCGATATCATTATCACAGAAGGATATCAATCGGTGTACGAAGGGCAGGCTATCACCACCAAGCAATAGTAACCTATTACTTGAAGTGCAGTTTTTCATTTGCCTGTAAAGGCGTCGTACACTCCTAAACCAAAAAGTATGCAATTATCTTCATTTAACTTCAAGCAGTTTAAACCTACTACTTGGAGTATTAAGAATAGAACATCTATTTATTTGCTCATGCTCATGGTAAGTTTGGCTGGTATTTTCCAGTTCATTACACTACCTAAAGAGCAGTTTCCTGATATCGTTATTCCAACGGTGTTTGTGCAAACCATTTATGTTGGTAACTCTCCCAAGGATATTGAAAATCTGGTAACACAACCTATTGAAAAACAAATCAAAGGTATCACCGGTGTTAAGGTGAAAAAAGTAACCAGTACTTCGCAACAAGATTTCAGTGCCATCATTGTAGAGTTTGATACCGATGTTAAAACCGATCTGGCTGTACAAAAGGTAAAAGATGCGGTAGATAAAGCCAAGCAAGATTTGCCTACCGATCTTACACAAGAGCCCGTAGTACAAGAAGTAAGTTTTAGTGAACAGCCTATCATGTATGTGAACGTAAGTGGCGATTACGATCTCATGCGTTTGAAAAAATATGCTGATGATTTAAAAGATAAACTCGAAGAGTTACCACAAGTGAATCGTATTGATTTGGTAGGTGCTCCTGAAAGAGAGTTTCAAATCAATGTAGATAACTACCGCATGCAAAGTGCAGGTATTACGTTCGATGATATTGAAGGCGCCATTAAGCGTGAAAACCTCGATATCAGTGGTGGCTTACTCGATGTAGGTAACATGAAGCGTAACCTGCAGTTAAAAGGTCAGCTCAAAACATCGTACGATATCGAGAAAATTATTCTTAAAAATATTTCTGGTGCACCTGTATATCTTAAAGACATTGCAACCATTAGAGATACTATCAAAGAAAAGGAAAGCTATGCTCGCCTTGATGGTAAAAAAGTAATTACCCTTAACATTATTAAACGTAGTGGTGAAAACTTAATTGAAACCAGCGATGATGTTAAGCGTGTAACAGAAGAATTAAAAGAAACAACTTTCCCGAAAGATTTAAATGTTGTTATTACAGGCGATCAAAGTAAGCCAACAAGGGTTTCGTTCAATGAGTTGGTTAATAGCATTGTAATTGGTTTCGTATTAGTACTCTTGATATTAATGTTCTTTATGGGTGTAACCAATGCCTTCTTTGTGGCATTGAGTGTACCACTCAGTATGTTCGTAGCCTTTGTATTCTTACCTGCTGCCGATTTAATTGTAGGCACACATGTAACCCTGAACTTCATTGTACTCTTTGCCTTGCTTTTTGGCCTAGGTATTATAGTAGATGACGCTATTGTGGTGATTGAAAACACGCACCGTATTTTTGTGGAGGGCAAAGGAAAAATTTCTTCTGAACGTAGTGCTATTGAAGCCGCAGGCGAAGTGTTTGTACCCGTACTAGCAGGTACACTAACCACCTTAGCACCATTCTTCCCATTGTTATTCTGGCCGGGTATTATTGGTAAGTTCATGATTTACCTGCCAACCATGCTCATTTTCACACTAGCGGCATCGTTGATTGTTGCCTTTATCATGAACCCTGTATTCGCTGTAGATTTCATGAACCATAGCGATGATGAAGAAGTTAAAGAAAAAACCAAATTGTTCAAGAAGCCAGGTTTCTGGGCAGCCATCATACTCGGTATATTGCTAGATGTGTGGGGCTCCACCTTAGGCCGTCCTGAAGGTGATATGGCTTTCTTCTGGGGTAACTTGTTGTTGTTCTTAACCTTCTTGGTAGTACTCAATCAATACTTCTTACAGCATGTCATTTTATCGTTCCAGAACAAAGTACTGCCTTGGATTATGAACCACTACGAAAGCTTACTACGTTGGGCTTTGGTAGGCTGGCGTCCTGTAGGCTTGTTACTTGGTACTATCGGTTTGCTCATTTTCAGTTTTGTATTCTTTGGTGCCATGAACGTGCCTGTAGTGTTTTTCCCGAAAGGCGATCCCAACCAAATTTATGTATACTTAAAACTACCCGTTGGTACCAATGTGGCTTATACCGATAGCGTAACTAGCGAGTTAGAAACAAAAGTGTACAAGGTGCTAGGCATGGAGAACGGTAAGAAAAATCCTGTGGTAGAAAGTGTTATCACCAACGTTGCTGTTGGTGCCAGCGACCCTGCCAGTGGCGATAGAAGTACGCGTAGCGAACTCGGACGTATTCAGGTTTCTTTCGTAGAATTTGAGCAACGTCATGGGGTAAGCACAGCGCCTTATTTAGATGAAATTCGTAAAGCGGTTAAAGGCATCCCTGGTGCCGAAATTAGTGTCGATCAAGAACAAGGCGGTCCGCCAACAGATCCTCCAGTGAATATTGAAGTAGCTAGCGAAGATTTTGATAATATGATTAAAACCGCGGTTAGCTTAAAAAACTATCTCGATAGTATTCAAGTACCCGGTGTAGAAGAATTGAAAATGGATGTTGATTTGAGCAACCCAGAAATTACCCTTACGGTAGATAGACAACGTGCTTTGCAAGAAGGCGTAAGTACGGCTCAAATTGGTTTAGCCATTCGTACCGCTTTGTTTGGTAGAGAACTCAGCAAAATTAAAGATGGTGAAGATGAGTATAAGATTCAGTTACGCAACAATCAACTACAGCGCCATAGCCTTAGCGATTTGTTGAACATGCGTATCACCTTTAGAGATTTCACTACCGGACAGGTTAAAAACATACCTATTAGTACCGTGGTTAAAGCCGATTTAACCAGCACTTTAGGTAGCGTAAAACGCAAAAATCAAAAGCGTCAAATTAGTATTCGTAGTAATGTACTTACAGGCTTTACACCAACTGCGGTGAACCAAGTGTTAGAAGATCATATTGCTGGTTTCCAAGGCAAGCTCGATGGTGTAACCATTCGCCAAACAGGTGAAGGTGAGCAACAAGCCGAAACAGGTGCTTTCTTATCAAAAGCATTGGTTATTGCGTTGCTACTCATTTTATTCATCTTGGTGTTGCAGTTTAACAGCATCAGCAAATCGGTGATCATCTTAACCGAAATTATCTTCTCTGTAATAGGCGTATTATTAGGCTTCGCCATTACTGGCATGGAGGTAAGTGTGGTAATGACCGGTGTAGGTATTCTTGGTTTGGCAGGTATTGTAATCAAAAACGGTATCCTTGTAATTGAGTTTACTGAAGAGTTACGCAGCCGTGGTATGAAGACAAGAGAAGCCACTATCCTTGCGGGTAAAACACGTATCATTCCGGTATTGCTTACAGCTGTAGCGGTAGTGTTAGGGCTGATACCATTAGCCGTAGGTTTCAACATCAACTTCATCACCATGTTCTCAGAACTCGATCCGAAAATTTTCTTCGGTGGCGATAACGCTGTGTTCTGGAAGCCACTTAGCTGGACCATCATCTTCGGTGTAATTTTCGCGTTCTTTATGACGCTGGTAATTGTACCAAGCATGTACATCATTGCCGAACGCTTACGCCGCCCAATGCGTAGAATGTTCGGTGGTAAGTGGATCAGTTTCTTAGGCATACCACCACTCACCCTTATATTCATTGTATTAGTAATTGTTGTAATGATAAAACATCTGATGGTAGTAGCACGTCGTCGCCGAAAGTTAGCAGCAAGCCGCACTACTGCGAACGAATCGTTCATCGGCAGTTGGTTCTAAACATTACACTTTAAATATTTACAGTTGGTTTTGGTAATACAAACACGCCCTGCCTTTTTAGGCGGGGCTCTTTGTTGGCAGCCATAGTATTTACGTAAGTATACCTTACGGTAAATGAACGATGCGGTAACGCTTTATCAGTGCATGTTGCGTTAACGCCCACTCAATATACGTTCCTTGGTTTTTGAAAGCATACCCTCTTTAATACCAATGTAATGGTCTACCAATTCACGGTCTTTAAACACCAATAATTGCGGAAAAATATCTTTCTTCTTCCGTAGCTGATATTGCAGCAAGGTATTTGTGTAAGTAGGGTATAAAGCCGCCGCATTAGGCATATGCTTTAGTACGCTATCTTTTGGCTGATCCATAATTAAAACAACATCACACAAAGCGGCACATTCGTTCAATACAGTTAGCTTTTGTATTAAAAATTGCGAGTAGCCGCAGCCAACACCGCCATACACCACAACAGTATAGGGCTTAGTACCAATGTTGCGTGCAGCTTGTGGCCATACCAAAGCACTGCTATCAAAACTGGGATAACTTGTTTGGGCTTGCAACTGAAAGCCAAGCAAAAACACAGCAATTATAATGCTAATACGATGTATCATAGTGGTTACAATCTTCATTTACCGTAAGGTATACTTACGTAAATATAAGATGGCCATACATTATGGCGATAAGCGTTCACGTAACCAATCGGTTTCATTGATGAGGGTATAACGGAGGCGATCGTGTAGGCGGCTGCTGCGGCCCTGCCAGAACTCAATTACCTGCGGTTGTACTATGTAACCACCCCAATGCTCGGGGCGTGGCGGATGGTCGCCAAATTGTTGCATCAGCTCATTTACACGATATTCTAAAATGGTACGGTCGCTGATAATGCTGCTTTGGTTACTGGCCCATGCACCAATACGGCTACCCAAAGGGCGACTATGATAATACGCATCGCTGGCAGCAGCATTAATTTTTTGAACAGTACCTTGTATACGTACCTGACGTTCTAACTCTTTCCAGAAAAAAACCATACAAGCCTTTGGGTTGGCTGCTAATTGCATCCCTTTTTGGCTGTTATAGTTGGTGAAAAAAACAAAGCCATCTTCATCGTAGCTTTTCAACAACACAATACGAGCATCGGGCATGCCTTGTGCATCTATGGTAGCAAGGGTGAAGGCGTTCACTTCATCGATATCGCTGCTTACTGCTTCGTTCCACCAAATCGTAAATTGATCGATAGGGTGTAGCAGTGCATCGGTTTCGTCAAGACTTTTCAACATGTAATCGCGGCGTATATCGGCTATCTCTCTTTTCATAACATCTGGTTCATTTACGTAAGTGTTCAAAATAACTAGCTCTACTAACAACGTAGGCTGCTATCGGTTGTAAGCATTACTGATGTTTGTCAGTTATTCGTTGTGCCCTTGTACCATTTGCAAAAACTCGGCTTCGGTAAGAATGCTAATAGTGTTGATTTTTTTGGCTTTTTCTAGTTTACTGCCAGCATCGTCGCCAACAATCAAATAGTTCAGCTTACTGCTCACGCCACTCAACAGTTTACCACCACGGGCTTCTACCAATGCCTCTGCTTCGCTGCGTTTCATTTGCGTAAGCGTACCGGTAAATAAAAAGGTGCTTCCTTGTAATACACCATCGCCTTGGGCTGCTGGTTTTTTGGTATTGGTCAATTGCAAGCCTAAGGCTTCGAGCTGCTCTAGCAACGTAATACTTTCGGGTGCCTGAAAAAACTCATAAATACTGGTAGCCACTTTCGGGCCAATATCTTCAAGTTGCACCAACTGCTCCATGGTGTATTGTTTAAGTTCGAGCAGGTGCGTTACATGGTTGGCAATGGTTTTGGCGGTGGTTTCGCCTACAAAGCGAATGCCTAAGCCATACAATAAGCGGTATAAAGGTTGTTGCTTGCTCGCCTCAATAGCCGCTTTGAGATTGTCGATCGATTTTTTGCCAAAGCCTTCGAGGGTGCTAATAGCATCGAAGTTTAGGGTGTAGATGCCGGGTATTTGCGTAAGCAGCTCTAGCTCAAAAAACTTACGCACATTGGCTTCGCCAAGGCTACGAATATCCATGGCATCTTTACTTACAAAGTGAATGATGCGTTCTACCACTTGTGCCTTACAATCGGGGTTAATGCAGCGCCACACAGCCTCGCCTTCGGGCTTATGGAGTGTGCTATTACACACAGGGCAATGCGTAGGAAAAACAATTGGTTGCTCGCTACCGTTACGAGCATCGGGCAGGCTTTGTACAATTTGCGGAATTACATCGCCAGCACGTTCAATTAAAACACGGTCGCCAATGCGGAGGTCTTTTTCTTTGATATAATCTTCGTTATGTATGCTAATGCTACTCACCGTAACACCACCAATGTACACCGGTGCTAGTTTGGCAACAGGGGTAACGGCGCCGGTACGCCCTACTTGAAATTCAACGCCGAGTAGCTGGGTAGTAGCTTGGCGAGCCTTGAATTTAAAAGCAATGGCCCAACGCGGGTGGTGGGAGGTCATGCCTAGTTGTTCTTGCAGTTGGTGATCGTTCACTTTAATAACCATGCCATCAATTTCGTAAGGCAGTGTATCGCGTTGAGCCTCAAAAGCAAGCACATGTGCTATAACCGCATCGATGCCTGTTACCACCTGCTTTTCTTGTTGTGGACTGCGAAAGCCGCAATCCCACAGCATTTGTAAGCTTTCGGCATGCGATTGCGGAGTACGATTAGGCTGCTTGGCATTGATATAGCTTACATTGTATAAAAAAGCTTCGAGGTTGCGTTTGGCCACTTCGGCGGGGTTTTTCATCCGAAGGCTGCCACTCGCTGCATTACGCGGGTTGGCAAGTAAAGGCAAGTTTTGCTCGGCCTGTTTTTGGTTAAACGCCTCAAAAGCATCTTTACGCATAATTACTTCGCCACGAATTTCAATTTGCTCAATGCCATATTCGCTAAAGGGTGCCGTGAGCGGAATACTCTTAATGCGCTTGGCATTATTGGTAATATCATCGCCTTGCACGCCATCGCCGCGTGTAGCGGCTCTAACGAGGCGGTCACTTTCGTAAATGAGACTAATACTGGCACCATCGAACTTTGGCTCAATGCAGTACGTAATGGCATCTGTGCCTGCCGCTTCGCGGTTTTTACGATCCCAATCGCGGAGGTCTTCGGCATTGTAGCTATTTTCAAGGCTTAGCATTGGCACCAAATGTTGTACGGTGGTGAAGCCTTCATTCAAATCGCTGCCAACGCGTTGGGTAGGGCTGTCGGGCGTTACGGCAGCAGGGTATTGTTGTTCTAAGCGTACCAATTGTTGATACAAATGGTCGTACTCGGTATCGCTAATCAGGGGTTGGTGTAACACATAATAACGGTGTTCGTGAAAACGCAACACCTGTTGAAGCGAAGCTATATCGGCGATGTCAATGATTAAACGTTGTAGAAATTCTTGTGTTTTTTGCAGCACATCGGCGTTATTGGGTGTCGTATTCATAGTTCAAAGTTGCGGCTTCAAAGAATTATGCCCTACATGCGTGGAATATTTTAGTCTAGAAATTGACGTAAGCATTAAAAAAAGATTAAAGACTTTTGATGTAGCCTTTCATTTGAAAAAAATGTAAAGGTTTTTTTAAATTTTTTTTGGGATTGCGTATTTTTTACACACATTTGTATGTGTAATTAATACACATCTTAGAGAAAACAAACGATTGCCAACAAATGAAGCGAATTGTACTTCTTTGTCTCTTGCTATGTGGTGTACGTGCTTATAGCCAGTTACTCAACTGGTCGCCAGCCTTCATTCAAGAAACAAGCGCTACCGTAGAAATCAATGCCGATGCAAGCAGAGGCAATCGTGGACTACTTAACTATACGCCACCCACCGATGTGTATGTGCACATTGGTGTAATCACCAACTTAAGTACATCTTCAGCCGATTGGCGTTATTCACGCTTTACTTGGGGTACTACGCTTGGTGCAGCAAACGCTACTTTTCAAGGCAATAATATTTGGCGATATACCATTACAGGAGGTTTAAGAACCTTCTTTAACATTACCAACCCTAGCGAACGCATTTTACGAATCGCTATTTTGTTTAGAAGCGGTAATGGTAGTAGGGTATTGCGTAATGCCGATGGCAGCGACATGTACATTCCGGTGTATGATAACGGTTTTTATGCCCGTATCAACACACCTGCTCGCCAGCCAATGTTTGCACCGCAATTAGAAACGGTGAGCAGAAACCTTGGTGACCCATTAAGCATACAGGCATCTGCCAGTGCAAGTAGTAACCTGCGTTTATTGTACAACGGCACCCAAATTGCTACTACCAACAACACCAATACTATCAGTGCGAATACAAACATTAGCAGCTTTGGTGATCAAACCATTGTTGTAGAGGCCAATAACGGCAGCACAATTGCTACCGATACCATTAAATTTTTAGTGCCACCTACGGTAAATGTAGCACCGGTACCAGCTGGTTTAAAAGATGGTGTTAACTACGAACCCGGCGATACATCGGTTACACTTGTAGTGTATGCACCTAGAAAAACCAGAATAGCAGTACTAGGCGATTTTAATAACTGGCGTGAAACTGTACAGCATCAAATGAATAGAACGGCCGATAGTTCTAGGTTTTGGTTGCGTATTACAGGCTTAACTCCGGGTGTTGAATATGCTTACCAATACTTGATTGACGGAACACTTCGCCTGGCAGATTATAACACCGAAAAAATACTTGACCCCAACAGCGATCAGTTTATACCTACTGCTACGTATCCTAACTTGAAGCCTTACCCAGCAGGCCAAACTACTGGTATTGTAAGTGTATTTCAAACCGCTAAGCCTGCTTATAACTGGCAGATTACTAATTTCAACCGACCTGATAAGCGGAACTTGGTGATATATGAGTTGTTGGTAAGAGACTTTATTGCAGCTCGTAACTACAGAACTTTAAGAGATAGTATTCCTTACTTCAAGCGCTTAGGTGTGAATGCTATTCAGTTGATGCCTATCAACGAGTTTGAGAATAACGAAAGCTGGGGTTACAACGGTAGTTTCTTTTTTGCACCTGATAAGTATTACGGTACCGATAACGATTTAAAAGCATTTATTGATGCTTGCCACCAAAACGGTATCGCTGTTATTTTAGATATCGCATTGAATCACCATTTCGGTCAGAGTCCAATGGTGCAGATGTACTGGGATGGCGTAAATAACCGTCCGGCGGCTGATAATCCATGGTTCAATCCAGTTGCGAAACATGCTTTCAACGTGGGTTTTGATATGAACCATGAAAGTGCAGCAACAAAAGAATTTACCGAAAGGGTCATCGACTTCTGGTTGAAAGAGTACAAGATTGATGGCTTCCGTTGGGATTTGAGCAAGGGCTTCACACAACGCCAAACCTGCGATAACAGCGGTGGTAATTGCGATGTAGGTACTTGGGGTAATTACGATGCAAGTCGTGTAGCGATTTGGCAGAATTATTACAACCGTATGCAGCAAGCATCGAATGGTAGCTATTGTATTTTAGAACATTTTGCTGCGAACAACGAAGAGATTGATTTGAGTAATCGTGGTATGTTGTTATGGGGCAATGCAAATTACAACTTTAGAGAAGCTACTATGGGTTGGGTAGCCAACAGCAACCTTAGCAGCATGCTACACAATGCACGTGGTTGGAGCAACCCTCATTTGATTGGTTACATGGAAAGCCATGATGAAGAACGTATGATGTACAGCAACATCAACTTCGCTAATCTAAGTAACGTTAATTACAATACGCGTAGCTTACCAATTGCCTTACAACGCAGTGCTATGGCTACCGCATTTTGGGCAGTAGCACCAGGGCCAAAAATGTTGTGGCAATTTGGTGAAATGGGGTACGATTATTCTATCAACTGGTGTACCAATAATACGGTGAACACAAGTTGCCGTACTGGTAATAAACCGCCGCGTTGGGATTATCTAACCAACCCCGATCGTTTGGCACTATTCAATACTTACAGCAGTTTGTTACGCTTACGCCAAATACCTGCATACAGAAATACATTCACCAGTGGAACCATTGCATCATCATTGTTAGATCCTGCCAAGTGGATGTCGGTATCGGGAGATAGTTTAAAAGTGGTGGTAATAGGCAACTTCGATGTGAACCCTCAAAGTGTGTTTGTGAATTTTCCTGAGCCAGGTATTTATTATAGTCCGCTTAATAACAGCGATAGCATTATTGTAACCAACACAGGCGTTAATTTCAATTTGGCTCCGGGCAAGTTTTTCGTGTATACAAAAGCCAGAGAAAACACCAATACAGTGCTAACCTTACCTACGGCTGGTGCTAACGTGAACAATCCGTTCTTTCAACCGGTGAAAGCCGCGGTGGCTGTATATCCCAATCCGGGCAAGGCAAGTAATACTACTGTAGTGTACGATGTGCCGAAAGCCAATAATATCATCATTGATGTTTATAATACGAATGGCGTATTAATGGGCAATTTGTATAAAGGCTACAGTGCTAAAGGCCGTTATACCAAAACTTTGGGTGAGAAGTTTGCTCATTTACCGCAAGGTATTTATATCGTGAGAATGATTTGTGATGGTGTGGCAGTAACTAAAACCATACATATTACACCCTAGTTAATGATTAAAATCAGTGCAAGCCTATGTTACACATCAGATAATTAGTTCACAGAAAAAAATTCTTTTACAAGCCATATTACGCCCCTTGCGGTAAATGGTGAATACTCAAAAATTTCTCTTACTACAACTTAGAAAACAAACAGTTATGCGATTGAAACATCTGCTACAGCTATTGATGGTGCCTTTGATGCTCTTTGGCACGTTGATAGTGAATGCACAAGGAAAAAGCGTATCGGGTAAAGTTACCGATGCGAAGGATGGTAGTCCGTTGGCAGGAGTTAGTGTAATGGTAAAAGGTGCACGTGGCGGTACAGCTACAGGTGCCGATGGTACTTTTACCCTTACGGTAAATGCTAACGCAACTACCTTGGTATTTTCATCTATTGGTTACACTGCGAAAGAAGTTGCTATCACTGATGGTGCTATGAATGTTTCGTTAGAAGCAAATGCAACACAGTTAAGCGATGTAGTAGTAGTGGGTTATGGTACTTCAAGAAGAAAAGATGTAACAGGTGCTGTTGCAAGAATTTCTGAGAAAGACTTTAACCAAGGTGCGGTAACCAACCCATTACAACAAATTGCTGGTCGTGCTGCGGGTGTTAACATTACCGTAGTAGGTAACGAGCCAGGTGTTGCTCCGAATATTCGTATTCGTGGTATCACTTCATTAATTGGTGGTAGCGATCCGCTAGTAGTTGTTGATGGTATTCAGGGTGGTTTAGATTTATTACAACAAATTCCACCATCTGAAATTGAAAGCTTCGACATCTTAAAAGATGCCTCTGCTACTGCTATTTATGGTAGCCGTGGTGCTGCGGGTGTTGTGCTAGTAACAACTAAAAAGGGTAAGGCAGGTAAGTCGTTTGTAGAATACAACGGTACTGTTGCTTTTGAAGCTGTTGCCAAGCAATACGAAGTATTGAATGCTGCCGAGTGGAGAGCTGAAGCTGCTAAGCGTGGTATTGCTGCCTCTGCCGATTATGGTGGTAATACAGATTGGTTTAAAGAGTTAACCCGCAACGGTTTAACACATACCCACAACCTTGCTTTTGGTGGTGGTACTTCTAGCTTAACATATCGTGCAAGTGTTACTGCTATAAACCAAACAGGTATTGTGTTGAATAGCGGTTACAAAAATTATATTGCTCGTTTTCAGGCTACACAAAAAGCTTTGGATAACAAGTTGACTTTAACCATGAATGCCAGCACGAATGTTGAGCAGAATGAGTGGAATGGTCCTGGTGTTATTCAAGCTTCTTACACTCGTCGTCCAACAGATCCAATTTACAATGCTGATGGTTCTTATTTCATCGATCCATTGAGCTTTGGTTATACCAACCCTTATGCACGTGCCAAAGAAATTATTGATGGTCGTGAACGTAATGGTTTGTTTGCAAGCTTGAGAGCCGATTTAGAAATCATCAAAGGTTTAAACTTAGCATGGTTTGGTAGCTGGAGAAAGAATAGCGATTTCAGCGGTTTCTACGCTGGTAGAGCAACCACTATTGAAGATGCTCGTAACCAAAAAGGCTTGGCTTCAAAAAATACCAACCAAAGCAATGAGAAATTAACCAACCTTAGCTTGGTATACCGTAAGAGTGTTGGCCGTCATAGCTTTGATGTTACTGGTGTATACGAGTGGCAGCAAGGTGTGTACGATGGTTTTTCAGCACAAGGTCGTGGCTTTGTGAACGATTTCAACAGCTTTAACGCATTACAAAGTTCTGATTTCTCAAGTGCACGTCCTGGCGATGTAAGCAGCTATAAGAGTGATCAAACATTGGTATCGTTCTTGGGTCGTATCAACTATGCATTTGCAAATCGTTACAATGCAACTTTAAGTTTCCGTCGCGATGGTAGCTCTAAGTTTGGTGCGAACAATAAGTGGGCTAACTTCCCAAGTGCTTCAGTAGCTTGGAAGATTAGTGAAGAAGATTTCTTGAAAGGTAACAAGTATATCAACGACTTGAAGCTACGTGCTGGTTTTGGTATCACTGGTAACCAACAAGGTTTAGGCCCATTAAACTCAGTACGTTTAGTTGGTCCTGCTGGTACCACATTCTTCGGTGGTGCAGTTATACCTAACTATGCCATTACACAAAATGCTAACCCAGACTTACGTTGGGAAACACGTCAGATGTTTAACGTTGGTTTAGACTTCGCTATTTTAAACAATCGCTTAAGTGGTACTATTGAATACTTCAATGGTGATACGAAAGATTTATTGTTTGGTTATGGTGTGCCAACGCCTCCATTCCCATACAACAGCATTTTAGCGAACGTAGGTACTATTAACAACCAAGGTATTGAGCTTAGCTTAAACTATAAGGCTTACACTAGTCGCGATTGGGATGTAGTATTAGCCGGTAACTTCACTGCTAACAGAACAAAAGTTACAAGTTTAAGTGGTCAGTTGAATGGTGTTGATTTAAAGAGTGATACAGTACGTTGGGGTAATGGTGGTACCACAGGTGTTGCCAGCACTAACGATGGTATTAGCTACTTAATTACAGGCCAGCCTTTAGGTTCATTCTTCTTGTTCAAAAATGCTGGTGTTGATGCTTATGGTAACCAAATTATCACTGACATCAATAAGAATGGCAATATTGATCAAGGCGACTTAAGTGGTGACCGTTATATTGCTGGTCAAGTATTACCTAAATTTACTTATGCTTTCACACCAACAGTTCGTTACAAAGATTTAGACGTAGCGTTTGTATTCCGCGGCGCTGGTGGTCATCATATCTACAATGCCCGTCGTGCACAATTAAGTGCCTTAGGTAATTTAGGTCAAACCAACGTATTGAAAACTGCACCTGGCATTGGTATCAACAATGTTGAGTATGCTTCAGATCTTTGGTTAGAGAAAGGTGACTTCTTCCGTTTAGATAACTTAACTGCTGGTTACCGCTTTAAAACAGGTAGTATCAAGTATGTAGAAAGCATGCGTTTGTCTGTAACTGCTACGAACTTATTTGTAATCAGCGGTTATGAAGGTATGGATCCTGAATTGCGTCAAGATGGTGGTGCTGGTACAGGTATCGATTTTGGTATCTTCCCACGTACACGCACGATTGCTGTAGGATTACAAGTTAACTTTAAATAATTAAACTACTTAAAGGCTTAGATATATGAAAAAGATATTGTTGAGCTTAGCCGTTTTAAGTGCAGCTACTATTGGTTGTACAAAACTAGATGAGGGTCTTTACGACCGTCAGGTGGCTGATCAGTTCTATGCAACGCCAGAAGGTGTGAATGCTGCATTAGCCGATATTTATAATGAAATCAGAGGCGACTGGGGCGGTAAAGGTTATGCCGGTGCCGACCGTGGTTGGTTTGATTTGAACGAAACATGTACCGATGAACTTATGCTACCAACACGTAGTGATGGAGCATGGGCCGATAACGGTATTTGGCGTCAAATGTATTTGCATCAGTGGACTAGCAGCCAGGAGTTCATGAACAATACATGGAACTGGTTGTACAGAACCATTTACAAGTGTAACCTTGCGGTAGACTTATTAACGAAGGCGAACGCACCTGAAGCTGCTATTGCAGAAGCAAAAGTGTTGAGAGCTTTTTATTATTGGATGTTGATGGATGGATGGGGTAACATACCTTTCTATACCGATATCAACGTAACTGTAGATAAAGTGCCTCAAGCTTCGAGAGCTACCGTGTACAACTTTATTGAAACAGAACTTAAGGCCAATATAGATAAGCTATCAACCACTAAAGGCGGTAGTTATTATGGTCGCTTTAACAAGTGGGCAGGATATGCTTTCTTAGCTAAGTTGTATTTGAATGCTGGCGTATACACAGGAACACCAAAGTGGGCTGAAGCGCAAGCAGCTACCGATGTTATCATTAACCAAGGTGGTTTTTCATTGGTGAACAGCTATTTGAGTTTGTTCGGCGATCGTTGTCCTGATCAAGAAGTGTTATTAGCAATCTTCATCGATGCTAACCAAGCTCCTCGTAACATCATTGGTATTAGAAGTTTGGCTGGCCCTCACGGAAATGCATTGTTTGGTATCAGTACATGGAATGGTGCTACTGCACACCAGGATTTCATCAACAAGTATGAGAATGGCGATGTACGTAAAGCACAGTGGTTAACAGGTGCACAGCCAGGTGGTGTAACTTATGATGTGAATATTTCTTCTTTAACAAGTGCTGGTATTTACGAAGGTGCAAGAAGTGCGAAGTACTTACCTGCGTTACCACTTGCTGGTAATGGTAGTGCCTCTAACGATTTCCCTGTATTCCGTTATGCCGACGTATTTTTAATGAAGGCTGAGTGCCTTGTTCGTACAGGTAATGCTGGCGCCGCAAAAGCATTGGTTGATCAAATCAGAAGCAGAGCAGGCTTACCAGCCAGTGGAACCAACCCAACATTAAATGATATTTATGATGAGCGTGGACGTGAACTTTGCTGGGAAGGTCATCGCCGTCAGGATATGATTCGTTTTGATCGTTTCACTGCTGCTCACGACTTTAAGCCAGTAAGCGATAACAAATACAAGTTATTCCCGATTCCGGCTCCTGCATTTATTACAAACAAAAGCTTGGTGCAAAATCCGGGCTACTAATTTTATCCAACTTAATTAACAACAAAGCATTACGACTATGAAAAAGTTGATAAGCTCCCTGAGTTTGATTTGGATGCTAGCACTTGTAATGGTAGCTTGTTCAAAGAAAGACAGCACCATCCCAGAGTTAAGCACTAGTCAAATCGAAGATTATGATTTGATTCAGGTATCAAACGATATGCGTTTCGTGCCTGTAAAAATCAGCAACAGCGATAACAAAATTATGGATAGCATCAGCATCCGTATTGTTAGCGCTAACGGAACGGTAGTTGCCAGAAACGTAGTACGTCAAATCAACAATTCTAACATTGAACAAATGTTAGTACAAGTTCCTTTCCCTCTGCCAGCTGTAGCACCTACTGGTTTGTACGATGTTATTATTGTGTCTACCGATGCTAAGGGTAACACTACTGAAAGAAAATATAAGGTGAACATTTCTAATGTTCAAACTGCTGCTCCATCAGTATGTTCTTTCCCTAATGCAGCATTACCTGCTGGTAGAACCGTTTGGATTCAGGTAACTGCACCTGCCAACACCAATGGTGAAGACATCTTCATCACTGGTAACTTTGAAGGTGCTCAAGGTGGTGCCGATTGGAGTGGTGGTGGAAACAACACCTTCAAACTCAATCGTATTGCAGGCACAAACTGCTACTTCATTGCAGCCACTTTCAGTTCTGCCACCGAGTTTAAGATTACCCGTGGCGATTGGGGCAAGCGTATCCAAAACGAAAATGGTCAAGATGTAGATAACCTTCGTTGGAACGGTCAAGCTACACAACAAATTACTGTACGCAACTGGAGTGATAGAGTGGTACTTGCACCACCAGCATTACCAACAAGCATGATTCAGTCTGGCTTCGTAACGGTAACTGTAGACTTACCAACCGATTATTCAAATACTGATAACTATTACCTTGTTAGAAGAGGCGGTAACTTGAACGATCGTTCAAATCCGTTGGTATTGGTAACTGGTACAACCCGTAAAATGGTAGGTAAAGTTCCTAAAGACCAAGCTGCAGAATACCTTGTGGTAAAAAATGTAAGCACTAGCATTGGTGTAAATGTGTTCGGTATTCAACAAGCTGCTAAGTGGGATGGCATTAGCAATCCTATCAATATTGCACTTGATAAGTTTAGCGATCAAGGTCCTTTCATCACTATTCCTACTAGTTTGTTCTTAGTAGGAGGTGCAACACCAGGTGGCTGGAATAATCCTGTTCCTGTGCCTTCACAACAATTTACAAGCCGTGGTAACAATGTATTTGATATTACCATTGCATTGTCAACTGGTTCTGCTTACCTAATCTTACCTGTAAATGGTAGTTGGGGCGAAAAATTTGGTGGTAGCAGTAAAACAGGTGGTCCGTTGGTGTACCAAGGTCCTGATATTCCATCGCCAGATGTAAATGGTAATTACAAGATTACAGTGAACCTGAATACAAGCTCTTATAGTGTAGTTCGCCAGTAATTGTAGTCTGTTGAATAAAATACAAACCTCGGCTGAACAGCCGAGGTTTTTTTATGAATTGCTGCATGAACGCTATGTAGAACCTAAGTACTTAACTAACTTTGTGTTGTATTAACACAAAGTACTGTCGATCAATTATTTGACACATGAAATCGGAACAATTGGATCATATATTTTCAGAGGTGCTAGAACGCACAGTAATAAAAAGTGCAGACGACCTTGTTAGTACTTATCCTAAAACGGCAGTTACGGTAGATTGTGTGATTTTTGGTTTTGAGAATGATGAGTTGAAGGTATTGCTCATTAGAAGTGATTTGGAGCGCTATGCAGAACAGTGGAGCTTGCTCGGCAACATTGTACAAGAAGATGAAGATTTAGATACGGCTGCTTACCGTGTATTGCAACAGCGTACAGGAATGACGGATGTTTTCTTAGAGCAGGTACGAGCCTTTAGTGATCCGCAACGGCACCCAGGCGGTAGGGTAATTACAGTAGCTTACTGTAGCCTACTAAATGTAGAACATCATCAACTGAAAATTTTAGATAACGAATTACATTGGCATCCTTTCAATAGCATTCATGAATTGGCATTCGATCATAAACAAATTCTGGAAGAATGTTATGCATGGTTGCAAAAGCGTGTGGTGGAACATCCGCTAGGATTTAACTTATTACCTGAGAAATTTTCCTTACGTAAATTACAAAGTTTATACGAGGCCATTCTAGGCACACAAATGGATAGAAGAAATTTCAGAAAGAAGTTTTTTTCTATGGATTTTTTGATTGATACCGGCGAATATGAAACCGATGTGCCGCACAGGCCCGGTAGGCTATACAGCTTTAACCACGATAAATACAGCCAATCGAAGCGCAAGTGGAATGGAATTGATTTTTAAGCCCTTTTTAATGCTTTTGCTGCAGCTTTAGATTGCCATTAATTTTACTGTAAAGATTTGCAACAACGAAAATATTTACCATCTTAGAGTTAATATTTTGTTAACTAACGATTGTATAATAGCTCTAACGAGCTGAACGCTATGTTGCCATCTTTCCTCCAACAATTTGCTTACGCTATAGGTATGCAGATACAGGCCTTGTATCTGCGTGTAATAGCGTTATTCATTTACCGTAAGGAAAGTATATTTTTCGCTAATACATACATTACAGCTAACACTCAAATGGAGCTTCCATTAGGTGTATTTGCAATACCTTCTTATTCATTTCCCAAACAAGAAAACCAACCAAGTATGAACCTAAAACGACGATTGCTTTCGTTTTTAGTGCCATTGCTATTGCTGGCGTTGCCAGGCTTGGCACAAACAAAAACAGTTACCGGTAAGGTAACAGACGACAAGGGCGCTGCTTTGCAAGGTGCTTCTGTAATGGTTAAAGGTACCAAGGTGGGTACGCAAACCGGTGCAGATGGCGCTTTTAGCATGACAGTACCTTCAAGTGCTACTACACTTGTGATTAGTAGTATTGGCTTTGCACAACAAGAAGTTGCTATTGGTAGTGGTAATGTAAGTGTAAGCTTACAACCTGCCGCTAATAGTTTGAACGATGTTGTAGTAATTGGTTATGGTACTGCTAAGCGTAAAGACTTAACAGGTGCCGTAGCTAGTGTAGGTGCTCGCGACTTTAACAAGGGTGTTCAAACAGCTCCTGACCAGTTGATTCAAGGTAAGGTTGCTGGTGTGCAAGTTGTTAATAGCAGTGGCCAACCTGGTGTTGCTACTACTGTTCGTATTCGTGGTGTTGCTAGTATCCGCGGCGGTAACAATCCTTTATTCGTAGTTGATGGTGTTATCTTAGACGGCCGTGTGGCTCGTCCGGGTAGCAACTTTAGCAACGATATTGGTGGTAACAGTCCGAATGCCAACCCATTGAACTTTATTAACCCAGCCGATATTGCCAGCATGGACATTTTGAAAGATGCCTCTGCAACCGCTATTTACGGTAGCCGCGGTGCCAACGGTGTTGTGATTATCACTACCAAGCGTGGCCAAAGCGGTGCTCCTAAGGTTGATTTTAATGCTTCAGTAGGTACTTCTTCATTACTACGTTCTATTGACGTTTTGAATGGCGACGAATACAGAAGAGCATTAACTACTTACAACTTGCCTGGTGGTAACTTCGGTGGTAATGTTGATGCCATGGATGCTATTATGCAAAATGGTATTTCTAAAAACTTTGGTATGGCTGTAAGCGGCGGTAACGATGGTAATCGCTATCGTTTAAGCCTTGGTGTACAAGATATTGAAGGTATTGTACGCAAAACTGGCTTTACCAAGTACACAGTTAACTTCAGTGGTGGTATGAAGTTTTTGGAGAACAAGCGTTTGGGTTTTGACTACAGTGTAATGACTGCTCAAACCAAGGAAGACATTGCTCCAATTACGGCCGATGCTGGTTTTAAAGGTAGCTTGATTGGTCAGGCATTACAGTGGAACCCTACACGTCCATTACGTACGGCGAATGGTGCTCTTAACATTGATAAGGGTGGCGACCAAATTAACCCACTTGCAATGAGTGAGGCTTATAATGATAAGGCTACGATTACTACCGTATTAGCAAGTATTCAACCTTACTATAAGTTCAACGATAACTTAGAGTACCGTTTCTTATACAGTGTTAATTACGGTAGTGGTATTCGTAAGAACGAAATCAAAAACTTCATCAACATTCAAGGTATTCAGATTGATACTACCGGATCTACTGTGAATCGTTATGGTGGTTTTGCCAGTGTTCAAAGTAGCGAGTTAATCACACAGCAGTTTACACACACATTAAGCTTTAACAAGCAATTGAATAGCAATGTGGCTTTAAATGCTGTAGCTGGTTACGAATACATGAAGTTTGAAAACAGAGGTAGTGGTTTTTCTGGACAAGATTTTGCCAATACAACATTAGCTTATTGGGATTATCTTCAGTTTGGTAGCCGCGACCGTCGTAATGCTTATAGCTACAATGATCCATCAAGTGAATTACAATCGATGTTCTTACGTGCAAGTGTTAACTTGAAGGATAAGTATATTTTGAATGCTGTATTCCGTGCCGATGGTAGCTCTAAGTTTGGTGAAAATAATAAGTACGGTTACTTCCCTTCTTTGGGTGCTACATGGGTAGCCAGTAACGAAGATTTCTTAAAGGGTAATAGTGTTATCAACTCTTTGAAAGTACGTGCTAGCTATGGTTTAACAGGTAACCAAGAGTTCCCTGCAGGTGCTTCACAAGAGCGTTGGAGTGCAGGTACACAAAGCTTCTCTCGTTTTCAATTAGAGAACAGAGATTTGAAGTGGGAAACAACTACACAGTTAAACTTAGGTGTTGATTTCAGTATTCTTAACGATCGCTTAAGCGGTAGTGTAGATTACTTCGTACGTAACACTAAAGACTTATTGTTTGCTCGTGATGCTGCAGATCCTGTACCAGTATCAAACGCTAAGCGTTGGGAAAACTTAGATGGTACTATCTACAACAGCGGTTTAGAATTAGCGTTGAATTGGAATGTGTATCGTCAGAAAGATTGGAATGTTGATATCCGTGGTAACGTTGCTTTCTTAAAGAACGAATTACGCGACTTCGCAGCTCCAATTCCTACCGGTGCTATTTCTGGTCAGGGTTTAACAGGTGCATTTGTACAACGTATGGTAAGCAACCAACCTTTGAATGCTTACTATGTACGTGAGTTCTTAGGTATTGATAGAGATGGTAATCCTCAGTTTGTAAACAACGGTGAAACTTTCGTATACAAGGGAAGTCCGAACCCAACTATGTTGGTAGGTTTATCTGCTAGTGTAAGCTATAAGCGTTTCTCTTTAGATGTTAACATGAACGGTGCTTACGGTCATTACATCTACAACAACACAGCAAACGCTATCTTACCTATCAACAACTTAGGCTCTCGTAACATCGCATCTTCACTCATGCAAATGACAAATCGTGAAGCTTTAAGTAGTTCTATTAAAACAAGTGATCGTTACTTAGAAAAAGGTGATTATATCCGCCTTGCCAACACTACTTTAAATTATCGTGTAGGCAACATCGGAAAAACTTTCCGTAACGTAAATGTGTTTATTACTGGTCAAAACTTGTTTGTAATTACTCCTTACAGCGGTTTCGATCCTGAAGTGAATACAGATAAAAACATTGATGGTGTTCCTAGTTTTGGTATTGAGCACACGCCTTACCCTACAGCAAGAACCTTCATGTTTGGTGTAAACTTTGGTCTATAATCAGTAAAACTCAAAACGTATGAAATTAGCGAAAATAGCAGCAGTTGGACTGATTGGAGCATCAGTATTAGCAAGCTGTACGAAACTAGACGAAAAATTAAATGGCGAACTAACGGGTACAGAAGCCAACCAATTATTTGGTGGCTCTAACCCCGATGTAAGCTCGCTTTTAAAAGGCTGTTACGATGCCATGCGTGCCCCTTATCAAGATCAGGCACAGTGGTGGGCAGCACAAGAACATACTTCTGATGAAGTAATCGGGCCCACACGCGGTGGCGACTGGGATGATAACGGCGTTTGGCGTGTATTACATAACCACCGTTGGGATGCCGACCACGCTTTCTTAGCCGATACTTACCGTAACTTAGGTAGAGTAGTTTTTGCAACTACCGACTTACTAAAGTTCAACCCACCAGCACAAGCAGCAGCCGAAGCTCGCTATTTAAGAGCTTACGCCATGTTCTCTATGTTAGATGGTTGGAACCAAGTACCTTATCGTGAGCCTGGTGCAGATATTTCTGTTACTCCTAAGGTACGTAGTGGCGTAGAAGCAGCAGATTATATTATTGCCGAATTAAATGCAATTCTACCAACTTTACCAAATGGTCCAGCATATACTGCCAATAAAGATGCAGCAAGAGCCTTGTTAATGAAAGTATACCTAAACAAAGGTGTATTTACTAACAGAGCTACGCCAACTTTTGCCGCAGCCGATATGCAGCAAGTAATTACACTTGCCGACCAAATCATCAACAGCGGTACGTATCAGTTAACCAATTACTTCGACAACTTCGCACCAAACAACGAAACGTTAAGCCGTGAAAACATTTTCACTGCTCGTAACCTTGGTGGTGTAGAAAGTGGTAACGTACGTAGCCGTTGGTTCTGCGGCTTACACTACAACCAAAACCCAAGTGGTTGGAACGGTTTTACAACTATTGCCGATTTTTATAATAAGTTCGATGCTACAGACCCTCGTCGTGGTGGCCCTTACGCTGGTCAAACCAACGTAGCTGGTATCAATGTTGGTTTCTTAGTAGGCCAACAACGCGACCAAAATGGTGTAGCACTTCGCGATAGAAAAGGCAATCCGCTTGTATTCACAACCGATATCAAGTTAATTGAAACTGGTAACGATTTAGAAGTTAAAGGTATTCGTGTAGTTAAATATCCTATCGATTACACCGGTGGTGATAATGCGAACAACGATTACGTGTACTTACGTTACTCAGATGTATTACTCATGAAAGCAGAAGCTTTGTTACGTACTAACCAAGCTGCTGCTGCATTAACCATTGTTAACCAAATTCGTACGTTCCGTGGTGCTACACCATTAGCAACACTAACTGCCGACAATTTGATTGATGAGCGTGGACGTGAGTTATACTGGGAAGGTTGGAGACGTCAAGACCTTATCCGCTTTGGTAAGTTTTTAGGTACTTGGAACGAAAAACCAGCCTCTGGTACAGAGCGTTTATTGTTCCCAATTCCGAACCGTTCTTTAGCAGCCAATCCTAACTTAAAGCAAAACCCTGGTTATTAATTTACCGTAAGGTTATAAGCGATATAGGCCACCCAACGGTGGCCTTTCTTGTGTTATAACACTAAGCCTTACGGCAAATAAAATAGCACACAGCAACATGAAATAATACGTAAATTGAACCGCTAAAAACCTTGATTTTATTAGCCCGAACCGATTGCACAACGAACTTCGAATGAAACAATTGCATTATTTTATTTTCATATTTTTTATTGCAGCAACGATAGCTTGTAATAGCAAGCAACAACCCGATCCGCTCTTCACATTGATGCAAAACACAGGGATCAATTTTGCAAACAATATTCATAACACAAAAGATTTCAACATTTTCACCTATCGTAATTTTTACAACGGAGGTGGCTGTGCAATAGGCGATATCAATAACGATGGACTCGCTGATGTATTTTTTACAGCCAACATGGGTGCTAATAAACTGTATCTTAACAAAGGCAATTTTCAGTTTGAAGATATTAGTGCTAAAGCAGGTATTGAAGAAGCTAATAAATGGAGCACTGGCGTGGTAATGGTTGATATTAATGCCGATGGTTGGCTCGATATTTATGTATGTAATGCAGGATATCAGGTTGGAATGAACAGCGACAATGCGTTGTTTATTAACAATCACGATGGTACTTTCACGAACAAGGCTAAAGAATATCATTTAGATAATAATGGTTATACTACACATGCTGCTTTTTTTGATTATGATGTCGATGGTGATTTAGACTGTTTTATTCTCAATAACAGCTTTATTCCTGTGAATACGCTGAACAATAGTAATAATAGAACCTTGCGTGCTAAAGATTGGCCGGTAGCAGATTTTTTAAAAGGTGGTGGTAGTTTTCTTATGCGAAACGATGATGGTGTTTTCACCGATGTGAGTGAGCAAGCGAATATTTATGGTAGCTTAATCAGTTTTGGTTTGGGTGTTACCGTAGGTGATGTGAATGGCGACCATTGGCCAGACATTTACGTAAGTAACGATTTCTATGAAAAAGATTATTTATATATCAATCAACGAAACGGAACTTTTAAAGAACAGTTAGAAAGCTATGTACAACATACCAGTTTAAGTAGCATGGGTGCCGATATGGCCGATATTAACAACGATGGCTATCCTGATATCTTTACTACCGATATGTTGCCGCCGAGCGACTATCGGCTAAAAACAACCAGCAGTTTTGATAATATTGATGTTCAAAATTTAAAGGAACGACGTGGCTTTTATTATCAGTATCAACACAACACCTTACAAATTAATAATCAAGAAGGTAAGTTTTTAGAAACCAGCTTTTACAGCAATATGGCAGCCAGCGATTGGAGTTGGGGCGGACTTATTTTCGATGCCGATAATAATGGACTAAGCGATTTGTTTGTGTGTAACGGAATTTATCATGATGTAACAGATCAAGACTTCATTGATTTTTTTGCAAACGATATCATTCAACGCATGGTGCTTACAGGCAAAAAAGAAGAGGTAGATCAAGTGATTAATAAAATGCCAAGTAAGCCAGTACCCAACATGTTTTTCCGAAATAATGGTAGTCTTCAATTCGATGATGCCAGCGATGTTTGGGGAACCAATCAACCATCTTTCAGTAATGGTGCTGCTTATGGCGATTTAGATAATGATGGTGATGCCGATTTAATTGTGAACAATGTGAATGCACCAGCATTTATTTATCAAAATACGGCCAAGCAAAGAGGTTCGCACCATGTAGCAATACAAGTGAAGGGTAAAGATAAAAACACATTTGCTATCGGTACTACCATTAAGTTGTATCAAGGTAACAGTATTCAGAGTAGAGAAATTATTCCGAGCAGAGGCTTTCAGAGTTCTGTTGATTACAAGCAATTATTTGGTGTTACAAATACAAAAATTGATTCAATACAAATAATATTTCCTAATAATACTTTTACTACGCTACTACAGCCTAAAGTAGATACATTGTTGGTGGTACAGCAACAAGGCAACGAGCCTAAGTGGTATCCCAAGCCAACATCAACGGTGCATGCATACTTTGCTTTAGCAGATAGTAGCAGTTTTTTGCCGCATCAAGAAGATGCGTATATCGACTTTTATACGGAGCGAAATATTCCAATGATGCAAAGTAGGCAAGGTCCCAAAAGTGCAGTTGCCGATTTTAATAAAGATGGATTACAAGATGTGTTTATTGCAGGTGCCGCAGGTAGTGCAGCACAGTTATACTTGCAATTACCTTACGGTAAATGGAAACGCAGTACGCAAGCACTCTTCAATCAATACTTAGAGTTTGAAGATACAGAGGTTGCAGCCTTTGATGCAGATAATGATAGCGATATTGATATTATGGTAGGTAGTGGCGGCAATCATTTACCGCAAGGTAGCATTGAAATGCGTACACGATTGTACCTGAACGATGGTAAAGGCAATTTTGCAAGCGCCAACGAATTACCTGCTGTGTTAGGTAACACAAGTGTGATTGCACCTTTTGATGTTGATAACGATGGCGATACCGATGTGTTTGTTGGAAGTTTGTGTATGCCACAGAATTACGGCGTAGCATCTACCAATCAGTTGTGGCTTAATAATGGTAAAGGTGTTTTTTCAGTACAAGCGGTAGATGCATTTAAAAACTTAGGCATGGTTACCGATGCTTCTTGGATGTTACTCGATAAAAATGCAGCACCAACGTTAGTGGTAGTAGGTGAGTTTAGTGCACCACAATTTTTTGTTTGGAATGGGGTAACACTCATACGTAAGCATACCAACTTAGATGCGTACAATGGAATGTGGCAAGCGGTTGCAGTGGCCGATCTTAACAATGATGGTTTGCAAGATTTGATCATAGGTAATTACGGCGAAAATTTTTATTTGAAGCCAGATAGTGCCCATCCTGTGAAACTATTCATCAACGATTTTGATGGTAATGGCATGTTAGATAAAGTGTGGAGTAGAACCATTGATGATAAAGATGTACCTGTGTTTCTAAAACGTGAATTAACGGATAACATACCCTCGCTGAAAAAACAAAATCTTCGTCACGAGGCTTATGCAACTAAATCGGTACAAGCATTATTCAGTAATGCTTCTTTGCAACAAGCATTGGTACGAACGTATAATTATACCAGTTCGGTAATAGCGTACAATAATGGTAATGGAAGTTTCACCATTCAAAAACTACCCATGCAAGTGCAGTGGAGTAGTGTAAATGCTATAGCAATTACTGACATTAATAACGATAACAAACCCGATGTTTTGTTGGGTGGTAATCTATTTCATTTTCTTCCACAGTTTGCTCGGCTCGATGCAAGCTATACGCATACCTTGTTAAACAGTGGTAATCGTGCATGGCAATACATCAGCAACAGCACAAGTGGTACATTGCTACGAGGTTGTGTAAAAGATATTCAAACCTTACAAGTGGCAGGAAAGCAAAGTGTGCTGTGGTTGCAGAACAATGAGCGTCCGGTATTATATCAACTTCAGAAGTAAAACATGCGTTGTAACTCTATCTTTTCATGGATACTAGTGCTTGTTGTTGTAGCTTGTGGTAAGCCTACGCAACAGCCTTTGCTACAAGTGCTAACAGCCGAACAAACAGGTATTCATTTCGCTAATAACCTTACAGCAACCAATGCTTTTAACATGTTCAAATACATGTATTTCTACAATGGTGCTGGGGTTGGTGTTGGCGACTTTAACAACGATGGCTTACAAGATGTTTTTTTCGCAAGTAATCAATCACAAAATAGTTTATACCTCAATAAAGGCAACTTCACTTTTGAAGATGCAACGGCTGCTGCCAATATTCCCAGTAAGAGTGGTTGGAGTACAGGCGTTAGTGTGGTAGATATAAATAACGATGGCTTACTCGATATTTATGTTTGTAAGGTGAGTGGTTACGAAGGGTTAACAGGTGCCAACGAATTATTAATTTGTAAGGGTATTAAAAATGGTATTCCTACTTACGTAAATGAAGCCGAAGCGTATGGACTCAATTTCAAAGGGTTCAGTACACAAGCTGCTTTTTTTGATATGGATGTAGATGGCGATATCGATATGTATTTGCTCAATCATGCAGTGCATCACAATGGTACGTTTGCTCAACGCAGTAGTTTTGAAAACACAATACATCCAACAAGTGGCGATAAGCTTTATCGGAACGATGCCGGTAAGTATACTGATGTTACACAAGCGGCTGGTATCAACAGCACTGCTATTGGTTATGGCTTAGGTATTGCTATTAATGATGTGAACAACGATGGATATCCTGATATATACATAGGTAACGATTTTCATGAGAATGATTATCTATACCTCAATCAAAAAAATGGAACGTTTAAAGAAGTATTGAACGAACAAATACAACACACAAGTCAATTCAGTATGGGTGTTGATATGGCCGATCTTAATAACGATGCACAGCCTGAAATCATTAGCATGGATATGCTTCCCGATGATCCTTACATTTTAAAACGATCTCTTGGCGAAGATGCTTACGATATATTTCAAGTGAAATTAAAACATGGCTATAACCACCAGTATGCACGTAATAACTTGCAGTTAAACAGAGGTAATGGTAAGTTCAGTGAAGTGGGCTTATATGCTGGTATTTATGCAACCGATTGGAGTTGGGCTCCGCTGTTAGTAGATTTAAATAACGATGGCTTAAAAGATGTATTTATTACCAATGGTATTCCTAAACGCTTGAACGATATCGATTATGTGAACTATGTGAGCAACGAAGAAGTACAAGCTAAAATTCGTACCAATACCATTGGTGAGAAAGATATGGCAGTGATCAATCACTATCCCGAAATTAAACTGCCGAACAAAGTATATCTTAATCAAGGCAATGTGCAATTTGCCGATGCAGCAGCAAGCGTAGCAGACAACATACCAACATTCAGTAATGGTGCTGCGTATGCCGATTTTGATAACGATGGCGATATCGACATCATCGTTAATAACATTAATGATAAAGCAAGTTGTTATCGCAACACTTGTAACGATGCTAAACAAGCACCAAGCATTACGATCACGTTAAAAGGAAATGCTGCCAACAATAACGCTATAGGTGCCAGAGTATTATTGTACACTAATAAGCAAGTGTTAAGCTATGAAAAGCAGCCAGTGCGTGGCTTTCAAAGCAGCATGGAGGTGCCCTTGCAGTTAGCTGTTCCAACTGCTACTATTGACTCAGCAGTGTTGATATGGCCCGATAATACATATCAGTACCTCACCATCGATACTAGTAAGCTGCATAGTACACTAACGTATCAACCGAATCTGCCAAAGTTTAATTTCAAGCAGTTACAACCACAGCCAATACAACAACATTATGTTTGGAGCGATATAACAAAAGTTGCCCAACTGCAATACATCCATCAAGAAAATAGCTTTGTAGAATTCGATCGAGAGCAGCTTATTCCTTGGATGGTGAGCAAAGAAGGACCAGCGTTGGCAGTAGCCGATGTGAATGCCGATGGGCTACACGATGTATTTATTGGTGGTGCACGCGATCAGCCTGCAGCATTGTTCATGCAGCAATTGAATGGTACTTTTTTAAATCGCACCTCAGCAGCTTTGTTGGCCGATAGCAGCTATGAAGATGTAGCAGCCACCTTCGCCGATATCAATAAAGATGGAGCTCCCGATTTGTTGGTAGCCAGCGGTGGTAACGAATTTTATGGTAACGATGAGCACAACCAACCTCGCTTATACCTGAACGATGGTAAAGGTAATTTTAGCAAGCAACTACATGCCTTCGATGGTATCTATGCAACAGCAAGTTGTATTGTAACCGCCGATTTTAACCACGATGGTTGGCTCGATGTATTTATTGGCGCCAGAGCCCAGCCTAATGCTTATGGCTCTATTCCCGAAAGCTACCTTGCGGTAAATGATGGTAAAGGCAACTTTAAGAAAGCCAACAACGCATTGCAAAAAATGATAGAGCGTATCGGGTTGGTAACCGATGCCGTAACCACCGATATAAATGCCGATACTAAGCCCGACCTTATCATTGCTACAGAGTGGGGATATATTTACAGTATTACAAGCAAGGGCAATGCGTATAGCATGGCAACCATTGGTAATAAAGGTTTATGGCACAAGCTACTTGTAGCCGATGTAAATGCCGATGGCATTACCGATATTGTTGCAGGTAACTTAGGTCTTAACAGTCGACTAAAAGCTACTGAGCAAGAACCCATTCGTTTATATATCAACGATTTTGATGGTAACGGTGTTACAGAACAAATACTTACGTACTATCTCAATGGTAAAGAAATTCCATTTGCGAATAAAGATGAGTTGCAAAAGCAATTACCCATACTCAAGAAAAAATTCTTATATGCCGAACCATTTGCCAAAGCCGATTTATCAACCTTACTTGGAGCCAATGCATTAAAAGCAGCACAACAACATACCGTTACCGATCTTGCCAATAGCATTTTCTTAGGTAATGGTAAAGGTGCATTTACGCAAGTGCCAACTACACAACTACCTTATACCATGCAGTTATCGCCGCTAAGAGCAATGTTAGCACTCGATCCAACGCATGTGTTATTGGCAGGTAATTTTTACGATAACAACATACAAATGGGCCGATACGATGCAGATTATGGCTTGCTGTTACAAACACAACCCACATTCACCGCATCGTTATTATGGCAGCCGAACGCAACCACGCTGCCCATTACTTATCAAGTGCGTAACATGCAGCCACTACAAGTAGGCGGTAAGCAGGCGGTGTTATTAGCCAAAAACAACGCCCCCCTACAACTACTGATGTATGAAAAGTTACGCTAATCACATTTTAACAATATTTACCGTAAGGCAATAATCACCTTGCGGTAAATCTGTTACATCATGCGAGCCTTCAACATTACTTTGTTGGTACTTACGATGAGCCTATATGCTTGTAAGCCACCTGCGGTGCAATACGAAACGGTGCCGCCTCGCTTTTATATCGATAGTGGTGCTACCGTGGTGATTATTGATAATGCTACCATTCAAGCGAATGGCTTAATGGGCAATAAAAAACGCGATGCTGTTTTGCAAGATATTAAGCAGGTGTACCTAGATAGTTTGTTGCAACAATGCTTGCAAGTGCTACAAATAAGGCCTGTTTTAGATTCGGGTATGGCCGAGCCTAACACTGCAGTTGTAAGTATCAATCATCGTGGTAATGTACTCAGTACAGAACAAGTACAAGCTTATTTGCAAAAGCACAAAGCCAACTATGCATTGGTAATACAATCTTATCATGGCGGCTTCGATCAAGAACAAGTGCAACGCGAACGCAATAACGATGGCTCTGTATCAAAAACGGCGAGCTATGCCATTTATTTTGGAACTACCGTGTCGTTTTACCATCGGCAACAAACTGTTGTAGCTAGCGAATACCTCGAAGCCAGAAAGTTTCATAGCAACCGAGCGGTATTGAGTGGTTTGCTCGCAGCAGGCCCATCGTATGAAAAAAACAAGCAACAAATTATGGCCATGGCGCTGGAGCAGCAAGCACAAATACTGAATCTTTTTAGAACGCATCAGCGCATCAAGCAAAAACCACTTTTTCGATAGTGCTACCTTACGGTAAATAAGAAAGCAGTCGCTGCTTCCATTGCTGATAAAAATCTTCGTACTGTGTTAGCTTACCGGGTTTAATCGTTTGCACAGGCTGCTTACCTACAAAAGCATTTTGGGCATTGAATGTACCTAAGCCAATGCCTGCTGCAATAGCGGCACCAACGCTACCTTCGGTATCGTAGAGTTCAAGTTCAAGATTGGTAACATGGGTGAGTGCCTGACAAAAAGTATCGCTTAAAAACATATTGGTGCGGCCGGCTTTCATTTTGGTAGGAGCTAGTCCGTTTTCCCGCATGATATCGAGGCCATACCTGAAACTGTAGGCTATACCTTCTTGCACTGCTCTAAAATAATGCGCTGGCGTATGTACATTTAAATCAATACCGAACAGTTGTGCACCTGGCATCGTATTGTTAAGCATACGTTCGGCTCCATTACCAAAAGGCAAAAACATGAGTCCGTGTGCTCCCGCAGGTATCGACTGCGATAAAAAATTCATGTCGTTGTAACTGTACTGCGGTCCCAAAATGCGACGAGCCCAATTGTAGGCATTACCAGTGCCATTGATACATAATAAAATTCCTATACGCGGATCTTCAGCGGTATGATTCACGTGTGCAAAGCTATTCACCCTACTTTCTGCATCGTACGATAAGTGTTGTGTTACACCATACAATACGCCGCTAGTACCCGCTGTGGCGGCTATTTCGCCGGGTTGTTGCACATTCAAGCTAAAGGCGTTATTGGGTTGGTCGCCACATTTATAGGTTACAGGTGTGCCAGCTTTTAAACCAAGCTCATCGGCTACCGCCGGACTCACGCCGCCATGTGTGCCAAATACGGGGTGTATCGCAGGTATGTAATGCGTATCTAGTTTGTAATATTCAAACAGTTGGTTGCACAGTGTATTGTTTTTAAAATCCCAGAAAATGCCTTCACTTAAGGCACTAACACTGGTGGTGGCTTGTCCGGTAAGACAAAAAGAAACATAATCGCCAGGCAACATCATGGCATGAATTTGCCGATAGATATGCGGCTCGTTTTGTTGCACCCAAGCTAACTTGCTAGCGGTGAAATTACCCGGACTATTCAGTAAATGCGTTCTACAGTAATCTTTACCAAGTGCTTCAAAGGCATTTTCGCCAATAGCTACAGCACGGCTATCGCACCAAATAATGCTAGGCCGTAGTACATGATAGTGCCTGTTCAATAGTACCAATCCATGCATTTGATAGCTTATGCCAATGCCTTTGATATCTTTCGGGTTGTACTTACCAGTTGCATTCGCCTTGATAATAGCTTTTTGCGTATAACTCCACCAATCTTCAGGATGTTGCTCGTACCAGCCTGGTTTAGGCGATTGAATGGGCGCCTCACCTTCCGGAAATTGTGCTGCTGCTACTTTAACTTTAGTTTCAGCATCAATCACAGATACTTTTACAGAGGAGGTGCCAATATCAATCCCTAATAAATACATGCATCAATCGTTTATAGTTCGTGAATGTAAGTATACATAGTAATAAAAACCTGAAATCATCGGTTGAAAAAAGTTCTGTGGCGGTTATGTAATGCTAAGCTTGAAAACATCTTTCAATACTAAAAACTACCTATGCAACATTTACGTAAGTACATCTTTCTTCTGCTTGGTTTATTGGTTATTGCAGGCAATAACTATGCACAAACCGCTGCACAGCTCGATAAAGTAGTTGTTTTTTCGAGCGGTGCCGAACTGCATCATAGTGTTACCCTTGCGGTAAAACAGGGTGCAAGCGAGGTTCAGGTATATCAGCTGGCTCGTGTAGCCGATGTAAAAAGTATTCAAATAGTAGCTCCCCAGCAGGTAAGTGTTGTTGGGGTGAAGTACCAGCACAACTACTTACAACCTGCTACCAACAGTAACAAACTACTGCAAGATTCTATCAGGCAAATACAAGCACAAATAGCACAGTTGCAGCTACAGAAAAGCGAGGCCGACCAAATGCAGCAGCTTTTAAAAGCGAATATGGAAACCAAGGGGCAAGCTGGCTTACAAGTGGCTGAGTTTGCTAAGTTTTTCGACTATTACAGAGCTAAGCTAAACACACTACAAAAAGAAGTACAGGTGCTTCATACTAACATTGAGGCTTTGCAAGCCATTCAACAACGCTTACAGCAGCAGGCTAATGAGCAAAGCCAGCGTAAAGAGCAACCTACAGGCAGTATTACCCTGCAACTACAAAGTGCCATTGCCGGTAAGTATACTTTTCAGATCAGCTATATTGCCAGTGCCGCATCGTGGAAGCCATCGTATGAAATTAAAGTGAAGAATGTACAAAGTGGCATTCAAATCATTCAGAAAGCAGCTATTGTACAAAATACAGGCATTGATTGGAAGCAAGTAAAACTGTCGCTTAACAGCGGTATGCCATTGAATCAGCAAGAAGCACCAGTATTAACACCCCGATTTGTACGGTATGTGAGTCCATACACTAGTAGAACAAAGTATAAAGAATCGCTTAACTATAGCACCAATGAGTATTCGGCTGATGCCTTAGAGCAAAACGATGCCCAAAATTTGGAAAGCATGTTACAGGGTAGGGTTGCGGGTGTTAATATCAACCATGGTGCAGGAAGCGTGGGTGCTGCAAGTAAGGTAACTATTCGTGGTTCAAGTACTATCAGTAGTAGTAATTCACCGCTGTATATAGTAGATGGCATACCTGTTGATGCTGCTACTCTTCAACGTATCCCGTCCGTGCAAATTGCCAATATCGAAGTATTGAAAGATGGAGCTGCAACAGCCATTTACGGAAGTAGGGCAGCACAAGGTGTAGTAATGGTTACTACTAAAAATGCAACCGACTATATCTCTCAAGATCAACAATTGCTCAATCAACAGTTCGAGGTAGAACTACCTTATGATGTACAGCAGGGTCAACATGAACAAACGGTAACACTACAATCCAAAGAAATTCCTGTCATGTACAAGCATATAACAGTGCCGAGTATCAACCCGCAAGTATACTTGATAGCCGAAATAGCCGATTGGAGTAAGTACAATTTGTTACCGGGTAGCGCTACTATTCAGGTGCAAGGCACGTATGTTGGTACTACCATGTTGAACACTGCTGCCACTAGCGATACTCTTGCTTTAACATTAGGGATAGACAAGCAAGTAAACGTACAGCGTAACGTATTGAAAGATGTGAGCAGTGTAAAGTTTTTAGGCAGTAATAAGTTGCAAACTTTTACCTACGAAATAGTAGTGAAAAATAATAAGCAAGAAGGTATTGCCTTGCAGTTGCAAGATCAAATTCCACTGACTACAAACACCGATATTCAAATTGAGTTAAAAGATGCTGGCGGTGCTACCATTACCGACGATAAAGGCTTTTTAACTTGGCAGCTCAATCTTGCTCCTGGTGAAGTGAAAAAATTGCAGTACACATTTACCGTAAGGTATCCGAAAGAGAAAGTGGTGCGTTGGTAATATACATAGAATGTATGTTGGCGGCTGCCTCGTAATTACGGGGCAGCCGTTTTGTTGAACATCAACTAGCTGGAGCGGTATGCTACAAACCAACCCTCAAAATTTTTGTTTTACGTAAGTGTTGCGTAATGCTAAAACCTCACAAAACAGCATTCGCATCTATTTATTGCGTTACTTTACGCACAAATACGCACAATTGCGCAGCTATATGAAATTAACACGTCTTGTAATCATTACAATCTGTTGTGGCTTAGTAGCACTGGCGGTGCAGGCGCAGCCCAATCCGAAAAGAGAATTTAGAGCGGCATGGCTGGCTACCTATGCTAATATTGATTGGCCTAGTAGTCGTAACCTAACACCCGCACAAGAGCAAGCCGAATTTATTCAACGCGTTACGGAGTACAAAACCAATGGCATGAATGCCATTTTTGTGCAGGTACGTAGCCAATGCGATGCTATGTATCCTAGTCCGTTCGATCCCTGGAGTGCCGACTTAACTGGTACACAAGGCGTAGCACCTAGTCCTTTCTACGATCCATTACAATTTATGATCGATGAGAGCCATAAGCGAGGCTTAGAATTTCATGCATGGTTTAACCCTTACAGAGCGTTAGCAACAGCTACAACAAGTTCATTGGCTGCTTTATCGCCCAATCATATCGTTAATACACAGCCCGGTTGGATATTAGATTGTACAACCAACTCAAACGGTGCTGTACAAAAAATATTAAACCCGGGCTTGCCAGAAGTTTGGAATTATGTTATTGGTGTAGTAATGCATGTGGTAAGAAACTACGATGTAGATGGTATTCACTTCGATGATTACTTCTACACCAACCCTGCCTTAACAACTTATAACGATGATGCTACTTATAACCAATATTCAAGAGGTATTGGTAATAAAAACGATTGGCGTAGATCTAACGTTGATACTTTAATTAAGCGTTTGGGTGATAGCATTAGAGCTGTAAAGCCTTGGGTGAAATTTGGTATCTCTCCCACAGGTATTTGGATGAGTCAAGCGAATAACCCTTTGGGAAGCAACACCAGTTCTGGCGCTACCCAACACTTTAGAGATTTATTTGCCAATTCTAGGTTATGGCAACAAAATGGCTGGATCGATTATTTAGCACCGCAAGTGTATTGGTTTATGGGGCAAACTGGCAGCGATTACAACAATCTCATTCCTTGGTGGAACAACAATGCATTTAGCAGACACATGTATATCGGGCAAGCAGGCTATAAAGTGGGTGATCCGGCACAAGGTTCTTTCAATACCGATAACGGACAAATTCCGAAGCAGGTACGCTTGAATAGAACGTTCAATAACATACATGGACAAATAGTGTACAATACTACCAGTCTCCGTAATAACCGCTTGGGTTTTAGAGACAGCCTTCGTCAAAACTTGTACAACACACCAGCACTATGGCCAGTAATGAGTTGGATTGATAACACACCACCGCCAGCACCTACACAAGTAACAGCAACCCTAACTACCCCTACACAAGTAACGCTTACATGGCAGGCAGCTACAACAGGCAGCGAGTTAGCAAGGGCTCGACAATTTGCCATTTACAGAGCTACTGATAATGGTGTTAACATCAATAATGTGGCACATTTTATTGGTATTACACCAATGGATACACTCCGTTTTGTAGATAACATTATTGCCGACGAGCCTTACTATTATATTGTTACAGCTCTCGATCGTATGCACAACGAAAGTGCACCAAGTGCCATCATTGCAGTAAATACAGGCTTGTTGCCGTTAACCTTGCAGCATTTTTCTGTTGCCAAAAAAGGTAATACGGCTCAACTATTATGGTTGTCGCAGCAAGAAATCAACTTCAGTCACTTTGTAATTGAACGTAGCGCTAATGGCAGTTATTTTGAGCCGATTGCACAAGTGAAAGCTCAAGGTAGCCAGCAAAGCACTAATACGTATCGTTATGAAGATAACCTTACTGTAAATGCAGCCCGCACTTGGTACTATCGCTTAAAAATGGTGGATGCCGATGGCAAGTATCAGTACAGTCCGGTACGTACCATTAAAGATGTAACCGCCACAGTAGCTGTATATCCGAATCCGGTACCTGTTCATGGAACATTAATAGTGCAACTACCCGCAAGTGATAGTAAGGTACAGTACCGCTTGGTGAATGCACAAGGTATTGCTATACAACAAGGTACATTAGCGCCTTACGCACAAGCCGCCATTCGCTTGCAAGCGCAGGTAAAGGCAGGCAGCTATTGGTTACAATTGCAATCGGGCGATGGCAACGTACATACAGCAATCTTACAAGTACAATAAATGTTTTGTCAGCTTGAAACTCCACACAATAAAGGGCTCGCCGTAGGCGAGCCCTTCTTTATAGCTTCATTTACGTAAGTAGTTAGTCACGCTTCATCATTTTTTCGGCATTTTCAGCTACTTGTAACGCCTCGATGAACTCATCTATTTCACCATTAATTACAGCATCTAGGTTATAGCTCGTTAAGCCAATTCTATGATCGGTTACACGCCCTTGTGGCCAGTTATAGGTACGAATTTTAGCACTGCGGTCGCCGGTGCTAACAAGGGTTTTTCTTTGGCGACTAATTTCATCTTCTTGCTTGCGTACTTGCTCTTCGTAGAGTTTGGTACGTAGCATTTGCATGGCTTTTTCGCGGTTGCCTAACTGTGTACGTTCTGTTTGACAAATAACCACCGTACCAGTAGGAATGTGGGTAAGCATTACCTTGGTTTCAACCTTGTTAACGTTCTGTCCACCAGCACCACCGCTTCGGGCAGTTTCCATTTTTACGTCGCTGTCTTTTAATTCAAAATCAATCTCCTCGGCTTCAGGCATTACAGCAACAGTGGCAGCACTAGTATGTACACGACCTTGTGTTTCAGTAGCAGGTACACGCTGTACACGATGCACACCACTTTCAAATTTCAGCGTGCCATATACATCGTCGCCAGTTACTTCAAGCATCACTTCTTTGTAGCCACCTGCGGTACCCTCGCTTTCGCTAACAATAGCTGTTTTCCATCCCTTTTTATTGCAATAACGTACGTACATGCCTAGTAAGTCGCCAACGAACAAGCTGGCTTCATCGCCGCCGGTGCCGGCACGTAGCTCAACCACAGCATTTTTATCGTCTTGCGGGTCTTTAGGAATTAACAGTTTGGTGAGTTCTTTTTCGAGCTGCTCTTTGCGTTCTTCCAACGCTGGAAGTTCCATTTTAGCGAGCTCTTTCATTTCATCGTCGTTGCCATTAAGACTCTCTTTGGCAAAATCAAAATCGGCCTTTACACGCTTGTACTCACGGTAAGGCACAACAATTTTTTCGAGGTTGCGGTATTCTTTACTATATGCCTGAAACTCTTTTTGATTGTTGATAATTTCAGGGTTGGTTAATGCTACCCCTACTTGTTCAAAACGAGCTTCTATTGCATCTAACTGATCAATCATACATCGGTTTTTTGGTGTACCATAGAGGTACTAACCTTGCGGTAAATGTGCCGCTCAGGCGGCGGCAAAGGTACAAGATTTGCCATGCTTGCCAATGCTAATTTGATTGCGGGCTTCATTTACCGTAAGGTTATAACGAATGCTGTAAGTTTGAAGCATGCAATACCAGCAATACAGGGCTACGGATGGCATATTTACAGGTACAAGCTTGTTGCCACCACAATGGGTGCTTTCGGTAGATGATAACGGTACTATTGTTGCTTTGTCGCCAGAGGCAACTGGGGCTGTAATCGAAGTTACTGGCATGTTATGTCCGGGTTTTGTGAATGTACATTGCCATACAGAACTCAGCTACCTGCATCAACGCATACCAAAGCACACGGGTTTGGTAGATTTTATCTTGCAGATTTTAGGGCATCGGGGTGCGCCGGTTGCACAAGTACACGATGCGGCCGCCCAAGCAATGGATGCCATGTGGCAGCAAGGTATTCAGGCAGTTGGTGATATTGCCAATACCGATGCCACCATTGCGGCTAAACTAGCCTCGCCGCTACAGTTTCATAATTTTATCGAAGTAAGCGGATTTAGTCCGGCTATTGCAGCCACTCGGCTGGCACAGGGCATGGCAGTGTACGAAGCTTTTGAAGCGGCAATGCCAGCAAAGAACACTTTAGTGCCGCATGCACCTTACAGCACTAGCACTACCTTGGTGCGCAACTTGTTGGCACATAGCAGTGGCAAAGTGGTGAGTATACACAACCAAGAAGCACCTACAGAAAATGTATTTTTTTCTAACCCTGCCGATAGCGATTTTAACCGCCTGTATCAAGCACTGCAAGTACCTATAGCAGATTTTTTTGAGCCTTCAGGCCAATCGAGTCTTGATACGCTATGGCCACACTTACAACCTGCTGGTACCTTAATATTGGTACACAATACTTTTTTAAGCAGCGAGTTGTTGCACAACCATTTGTTGCATAATAGATGGCCAGAAGTGTATATATGCATTTGTATTCGTGCTAACTTATACATTGAACATACAGTTCCGCCTATTGCAGACTGGTTAGCGTGGAACGATTACCTAGTACTGGGTACCGATAGTCTGGCTAGTAATGATAGTTTGAGTATTTGGGAAGAAATACAAACCATTCAACAGCATTTTCCGGAGATACCGCTGACGCAAATACTACAATGGGCAACTTACAATGGTGCTAAAGCACTAAATATGGAGGCTAAGCTTGGGAGTTTTGCTATTGGTAAGCAACCAGGGGTATTGTGTTTGCAGCATGGCGGTCCACAACGCCTACGTTAGTTGAGTACGGCTTGTAATACCGGCAGCGATTTAATGGTGCCAAAATCGGTTATATGCAAGGCTAGGTATTGCTGTAGCGCTTCTAAAAGTTGTCTTCGTGTTGTTTGGTTAAGTTTAATATTAGCTAGTGCTTCATAAAAATGAATGCTCTGTATGTCGCTGATAATGGCGCTATCATTTACCGTAAGGTAATGTTGGTGTGTTGGGGTTTGCGCAATAAAGCAGCCTTCCGTTAAATCGAGTATAGGCGTTTGATTGCTGTATTGCCCCTGAATTTCAAAACCTAATTCGGCAGCGAGGTGCAGGGTAAAATAAAGCGGCAGATTGGCAAGCGTTGTTGCATCTGTTTTATCGGCATGTACCAAACTATCGTGAATGAGATAAAACAGTTCTGGGTTGGCTTCGGGTTGTTTTAAGCTGTGTTGCAATAGCTCTACCATGTACAACGCTACTGCATTACGAACCACATCGAAGAAAATGTGCTGGTATGTGTACGCCCAATCGAAGGTTTTGATGAATTGTAAACTTTTGAACTCGTTATGATACACTTCCATCTCTAAAATGGCAGCAGGCTGAAAATAAATGGCTTTGCTCCCGCCTTTTTTGCCTGCTTTGCGAACACCCTTTACCATGTAGCTCTGTACGCCAAACAGCTCGGTATATACTTGTGCAATGAGGCTGGTATCGCCATAAGCAACGGTGCGTAGTACAATGCCTTTAGTGCTGTGGGTGGTCATGCAGTGCAAAGATGCTACTCCTTTGCTTTACTAAATGAGAAAATAACATGCCATAATGGCGAGTATAGCTGCCTTGGCAATAGTTTTGCACTGCAATATGCAATACTATTATTTCATTTTTAAAACATAACCATTATGTCTTTCACATTAGCGCCACTCCCTTACGATTACAGTGCTTTAGAGCCACATATTGATACTACAACCATGCAAATACACCATGGTAAGCACCATCAGGCTTATGTAGATAACTTAAACAAGGCCATTGCTGGTACAGAACATGAGGGCAAGTCTATTGAAGCGCTTGTAGCTGCTGCTGGCAGTATTAGTGCTGCTGTACGCAATAATGGTGGTGGCCATTGGAACCATACTTTTTTCTGGGAAAGCTTAGCTGCCAATGCAGGTGGTAGCCCAAACGGTGATTTAGCTGCTGCGATTGATGCTGCTTTCGGTAGCTTCGATGCGTTCAAAGAAAAATTCAACAATGCTGGTATGACTCGCTTTGGCAGTGGTTGGGCTTGGTTGATTGTTAAAGATGGTAAGTTAGAAGTTACCAGCACACCGAATCAAGATAATCCGCTAATGGATGTTGCTGAGGTGAAGGGTACGCCTATTTTAGGTGCCGATGTTTGGGAACATGCTTACTACTTGAAGTATCAAAACAAGCGTGCCGATTATTTGGCTGCTTTTTGGAATGTTGTGAATTGGAGTAAAGTTGCTGAGCGTTTTGCTGCTGCAAAATAATATTGGGCAACATATATACAAGCGTAGGGCTCGCCGCAGGCGAGCCCTACGCTTGTATATATAGCTTATGTACCTTACACGGTAAATGATACTATAATTACTTTACAGCTGGCAAGCATTGATAGTGCAACTGCACCAATCCTTTCGGGTAACTTGTAGCAGAAAGTAGCTGTAATGGTTGCATAGGTCTGCCGCTTTTGAATAAACTAATGCCACTACCAAGTAGTACCGGTATTACAGAGATATACAATTCATCTACCAACCGGTGGCTTAGTAATTGATGGATGATAGAAGCACCACCATCGCAGAAAATATGTTGCCCCGCTTGTTGTTTTAGTTGTTGTACCAATGCAATTAAATCGCCATTGTAAAAATGCACACTGCCTTCACTAGCTTGTGGCGTATGTGTAATAATATAAGCTTGTTTGTTACCGTGCGGAAAGGGGTAGCCCATACTTAATACTTTATCGTATGTACGCTTGCCCACAATAACGGTATCCACCGTTTCTATAAAACGTTGATAGCCATAATCTTCACCAGCTTGTTCTACGATTGATAAAAAGTCTAGTTCATCTTGTTCGCCGGCAATAAAACCATCGGTACTTGCAGCGATGTATACGATTAGTTTTCGTTGTTGCATAAATACTCTAGTTGCTGTTGTAAAAACGTGGGTGATAGTTGCTGATAACACAAACTAAGATCGGTTACCGTTAAGGCACCACAAATGGCGCCCATTTGCATACAGGTGGTAAGTGGTAGTTGCTGTAGCCATCCATACAAAAAGCCAGCGAAAAAACTATCGCCAGCACCGTTACTATCTACAATAGGCGTATTGCTGATGGCTGGTTGTTCAATCCATTTACCGTAAGGGGTAAGTAGTGTTGCACCCGCTTTGCCATGTGTGCATACCACCAACTGCTTACCTTGTACTATGAACTGTTCCATTAGCTCTCGATAATGCGGACAATTATCGGAGCTCATATGAATGTATTGGGCAGCATCAATGAATGGTTGGTGATATGGGTTACTACCATCGTAATCGTGCAGGTCTGTCCACACGGGTTTATTGCTTGCCGCCACTATTGGAATAAGTTGCTTGCAATAGGCAATAATGTTAAGCACCACCACATCGGTAGCAAGCAGTTGTGCTTGAATAGCGTTGTACGGATGTGCTAATATTTCAGATGATTGCGTAATAAACATTGAAATACGATTGCCCCCAGCATCCATAAGATTGATGTGCCTTTCTGTACCGGCAGGGTCAATGGTAGTAATTGTATGGAGTTGTTGTGCAGTAATAAATGCTTGTATTTGTTGGCCATAATAATCGTTGCCAAAAGCTGTGTACAATGTATTGGGTACTTGCAATTTGGTAAGTGCTAATGCCTTGCCCACACCTGTTGAACCACATGCTTCATGAAAAGGAGCTTGATGGATGGTTTGTGGTACACCTTGCGGTAAATGTTGTAAATGCACAATATGGTCGTACGTACTACCGCCTATAACAAATACATGTTGCATGGTATATATGTATTATGTGATTGGTTGATACACTGTTGTTACTTCAATACGATTTTGATCAGGATCGAGGGTTTCGAACTCGTAGTAGCCATCGCCTGTAACACGTGGTCCTTTAAGTATCGTAAAGCCTGCGGCTTGTAGTGCAGCAGCTTTAGCATCTACCTCTTGCATGGTAGCCACACCAAAAGCCAAATGAATAATACCCGTGTATTGTTGTACACTGTTGTTAAGGTTGTTTGGTATGTTGGGCATTTGCATAAGTTCTAGTCGTGCACCACCACCATTGAAAGTAATAAAATAGCTTTCGAAGTAATTGTTAGGGTTCGTGTACTTATCATTTGCAACGCCATTGAAATAAGTTGTGTAGTATGCTTTCAATGCTTCTAACTGGTACGTCCAAATAGCTACATGTTCTAATGAAATTGTCATTTGTTATTCTGTTGATGCATTGCTTGCTGCCATACAAGCTTGCCTTTGTTATTAAAATATTGAATACCTGCAAAAGGTTGTTTTGTTTGTAATAGTGCACTCGCTTGTTGGCTTAGCCCTATCATTAAATAACCATTAGTGCCAGCAATACGTAATGCTTTGGTACCATCTTCTAGCGTAAATAAATGTACTGCTTCGCCGCTTTCATCATCTAAGCCTACAACACTTCTGTATTTGCCATCTGTTGTTTTGTTAACACCAATACCGCCGCGTTCATAGCCAAGATCATCGTTCCATAGCATGCCCGTACTACTAAACATTCGCTTGCCTGTGTTCGGATCTGGCAAGCTATCGCCCAGTAACACTTTGTCGAATCCTTGTTCACTTAATATGGCAATACCATTACCGTGGTGGCGATAGGCTTTATACCATTGCATGTACTCATTACTATCAGCGCCTGTTGCTGCCCAATATTTTCGAACTAAGTTGCTATCGGTACGAACTCTATGTTGCGATGCAGGTAATGGTGCACCAATTAAAATGCGATCACGTCCTTGTTCATCTTCTATTACAATACCTTTTGCTCTAATGATATTATTGGCAGGTACTTTGCCTGAAAATGCTGCCACCAATACTAAAAGCAATAAGCTAACAGTAGTTACTACTATTAGCTTTAATTGTTTCAGTTGTTGTTCTAAGTGTTGTATACGTTGTTCCATAATATATTATAAACCAGCATAAATTGTTTTGTTGGGTTGCTTGTGAATACCAGCTCTATGTACAATTACACATTGGCGGTTGTAATCGGTGGTGAGTTCTAACCAGCCAGTATACACACCGTCGGCTTTTACGGCTTGAAACGGTAGATATTTTCTGGTACGTTGTAACCACAAACCATCCCAACGTATATCACCATTTACAAAGTTGCTACGTTGCATGAGTTGAATTTCTGATGCATTGTACCACTCGTAAGGAGGTATGTTGTGTGGTGTAATGGCATCAGCATGGTTAAGCACTGGGCTCTGCTCAAATCTATTTACCGCAAGGTTGGTATGAAAGCTACTGGTTACTAAAAATTGTAATTTATCTACTTGATACAGTGGGTCGCCAACAAGTTGTGTACCTACCACTAAATCGTAACGACCATCTTGCGTTACATCAATGGCCAGAGCGCCGCTGTTGTGATACACCTCACGGTTGTTGAGTTCAATAATTGTGGTTTCACTGCTAATAGGTGTAGGGCTTACGGGCTTGATAGCATCTTTTTTTGAACAAGCAGTAAGGACTATCAGCAATGAAAGGGTTAGGGTGAAAAGGGTGTGTTTCATGCTTTTAAATTTTAAGCAAAGCAACAGCATCGCATTGCCATTGACAATCACATAAGTATGTGAAATAAAAAAGGTGTAGCACTATTGCTACACCTTTTACCGTAAGGTTACTTTACAGTAAATGTTTATTTGCGTTTGATGATAACTGCACTGATTACACCACGTTCATTGCCACCATCGCCGGGGCGAACTGTGCGTGTGCCACCAACCACCATAGAGGTTGAGCCACCACCATCGAGATTGATGGCGTAAGTACAACCTAAATCTTTCAGCATGTTTGCCAGGTTATTCAGGTTAATGCCGGGGTAGGTAGGCGAGTTATCGCCTTCTACGGCTAGTAGCACAATGATGCCATTGCTCGTATGTCCAATAGCAGAACGAGGACGTTCTGTAGTATTGTTGATTGAAATGAGTTCTTCGTTATCGGTTACTCTAATAGCGTTATCGTATACCAACATAGGAGAACCTCCAATTGCACTTACCGTATTCCAAATGGTGCCGCCAGCAGGAAAGGTAGCCGTAGGAACGGGTTGTGGAGCAACGTTCAGTGCATTAGGACTAGGTTGTGGATAGCTATAAATTAAATCGTTGCCAGTACCTACATGGTATATCCATGCGGCACTCGGGGCACCAGTACTGCTAACGCCAAAAGCAGCTCTTGTTGGGAAATAGCTTGTGTTGTTACCATTAAAAGTTCTGGTAAGTGCTTTCACATTTGGGGCACTCACAGTATTGTTATACTTAACAGTACTGAACGATTGATTGCCACTAAAAAATCCGCCATTGATACAGGCATACACAACACCTGGCTCTGCATTGTAAAAGGCTGTTGGTGTGGTTGCAGTTGCAGCCATCACTGGTTTGAATTCTAAACTTGTATTGCGACTATCAAAAGCTACACAAAATGCTTTTGTGGTGCGTCCCATATAGGTTGTATCGAATTGATACACCTGTATACCTGTTGGGAAGGTGAGCCCTAGTGTGCTACTAAGTTTCCATCCGGCAGGTAATTGTAACAAGGTAGTTACTGGTGGAATGGGTGGTATGGGTGTGGTACCACCGCCAGTGCTATCAGATTTTTTAGAACATGCTGTAATTGTTGCAACAGCTACTAATAGGTATAATATTTTTTTCATTTGACAATCGTGTATATGAATTAGTAAATCGTTCCCATTTTTTTCAAGCACTCAAAATAGAAGAGACATTCGCCGTTGAAGCCATACTTTCTATTCAGTGCAATCATTTGTTGAAACATAGTATCGCTTACTTGATAGCCATTAGCGAGTGCTGTAAGCATACCCGGATAAAACCGATGCTGTTGCTTTGCAGGTATTTGAGATACCAAAGCTTTAAGTTGCTCTTCGTAAGCTTCTATTTTATAACGATATAATTGTGGTAGTACATAATCAACATAGCCGCCTTTCACCCATGCAGGCCAATCTTGTAAGTATTGTTCTTTACTCCATGGATAAATGCTAGGCGACCAAGTAACCAAGCACTTAGGATTTTGTTTTTTTACCGCAAGGTATAATCGCTTACCATAAGCACTCAATTGATCGCTTTTCCATTGTAGCCAATGTGGCTCACGACAATCGTTTGGTACATTACGTTTGGTTTGTTTGAAGTATAACTTTTTAGTGTAGTCGTCGTAGCCGCCTTCTGCAGGCATTGCAGGTAAGCGATCATCGCCCTGAATGCCATCTACTTTGTATTTCTTCACAACTTCTAATACCATACTCGTCATGAAGTTTTGTACCTCAGGATGCATGGCGTTGAACCAATAGAATTGACTTTTTTGTAGGGGCTTACCTTGTACATCTTTCGAAAGCCAATGCGGATACTTTTTGGCCCAAATGCTATTGCTATCTTGATACGCATAAGAAAAGCCAAACTCAAACCAAGCATGTACTTGTAAGCCAGCTTTGTGACCTTCTTCTACCATAGCGGCAATAGGATCGAAGCCTTTATAAACAGGGTCTTGTGCTACACCAATATGTTTTTTTACAACATCGCTCGGGTACATGGTGTAACCACCATTCCATACCACTACAAAAATGGTGTTAAGGCCTTTGGCTTTACATAGGGCAACAGTAGCTTGTACATTTTCTTTCGATATCAATGCATCGCTACCCACATTGGTTACCCAAGTGCCTCTAATAGGTTCAATGTTGTTTTGCAGGTGTTGTGCGGTAGCTAGCAAACCAATGCAAAAAAAGAGTAAGCTCGTTAGTACGTGTTTCATGGTGTTAGCGTAATAGTTGTTGACGGTATTCTTGATAGCGTTGATACAAATGATGTGCTTGTACATAAGCCGATTGCGGACTCATGAAATGCGAAAATTCGAATGTGATAGCTTTATCGTAACCCGCAGCTCTGGCGGCTTCTAGCTTGAGACGCAATTTTTCGAATTTAATCGGGAGAAATTTGATTGGCATATCTCTATCGAACGATTCGGCATTGGTCCAGCATTGCATGCCATATTTATCGGCTAGCTGTTTGTTAATAGCGAAAAAGCTATGTAACTCATCGAAATCAATATGTCCGTCTTGAAAAGCAACTGCATCTACAGCGCCATGAATGCCACTGAATATTTCGTTCCATTCTTTTTCATGTGCTTCAACGCTTACAGCATCGGCTTTGGTAAGCTGGCCACTGGCAGCAAGTACAGCTTTTTTACCATCTATCCAAGGCGATATAAATGTGTGTAAGCCATTACTTACCGCCTTGCATTGTAAACCTAACGTTTTAAATGCCTCTGTAGCGCCAATGGTTTGCCTGCTAATCTCCATGCTTAAGTACCAACCCTGAAATGAACGATGATGCCCATAGCGTTGCCATACTTCATCTATTACAAAGCGGTTGTAATCTATTTCGTGTTGCATATTGCCTGTATCCCAATATTCGCCGCTATCGTACAAGCCAAAGTAAAACTTCATGTTGTACTTATCGCTAAGGGTTAGGAACAGTTCAACCAAATCAATAGGCGGTTCGTAGCAACCTTTAGCTTTCATTAAATAAGCAGATGGATACGTAATAAATTTTCTATAACCAGAACGTATCAGTATCACCGTATCTATACCTGCTGCTTGCATGTATTTGAAGTCTTGCTCCCACGCTTGCGGCCCCCAGTTTTGGTGTGGGATATCATGACTAATTTCATCTAAAAAAGTACCAGTAATAAGCATAATAAGCGATTGAGTTACATTAAGCCTGCTGCTTGTAATAGTTGCTTCCAAAGCATATATCCGTAGCCGTTGAGGTGTAGGCCATCGTTGCTGTAACGTTCATCAAGCTGGCCATTGGCATTTAAAAATTGCGGATATAAGTTCACAAAGGTTAGGTTCGCCTTACGGCAAATGTTTTGCAGCGCAGCATTTACCGCAAGGACATGTTCTGTTTTATTTTGATGATTTTTGAATTGCGTGAATTTGTTATTGGTAGGCAAAATGCTTTGTATGATAATGCGTGTACGCGGACTTGCCTGTTGCACCGCAGCAATAATGCGTTCGTAATTGCGGATGATGATGCTATCGGGAATGTTACGGGCAATATCATTAATGCCAATCATAATAAATAGCTTGCTTGGCTTACTGCTTACCACTTCATCGAGGCGAGCCAAAATACCAAAGGTATTATCGCCGCTGATGCCTCTGTTTTTCACTTTTGCATTTTGCCATATTTCGGCCCATTCGCCAATATCGGTAATGCTGTTACCTAAAAAAATAATCTCGTTTTTGGTATCGGGGAGTTGCCTGAATAAAGTAACTTTTTGTTCGTAGTAGGTGCTGTTGTAACTGCTGTCGAACGCTTGTGCATTTGCCGTAAGGCACACTATGATACTGAACAAAAAGCAATCGAATTTTTTCATGATACAGCGTTTAGTGGTACTTTATGTTGATTCATACTTTTTTAATGGTACCAGCCAAGTGATGATAAATGCCGGAATGGTAGCAATAAGTACCCAAATGAAAAATTCTTTATAACCAAGATAATCGCTTACCCATCCGCTTACCATCGATGCAACGGTATAGCCCAGATAGGTTAGTGAACTACCGAAGGCATAATGAGCCATTTGGTATTTGCCCGGTGCAATTTGTTGCATGATAAAAATGATGATACCAATAAAGCCAAAGCCATAACCAAAGTGTTCTATTGATACAGCGCTACCAATAATCCAGAGATTATCTGTTTGCGTGATGGCTAAGTAAGCATACGAGGCAAATGGCAGGTTAAAGCAAGCACAAAGCAACAATAAAGTGCCACGCGTTAAACCTTTGTTGGAAACAAAGTAGCCAGCTGCAAGCGAGCCAAGTACAAAAGCAATAGTGCCGAAAATACCTGTTAACATGCCAAGGGTAGCTTCTTGTAAGCCTAGCCCACCTAGCGAACGTTCGGCTTTGAAAAATAGCGGCATGATTTTAATGGCCTGTCCCTCTGCAAAGCGGTATAGTGTAATGAAAAGTATACCATACCAGATATGCTTTTTTTGAAAGAAGCTTACAATTACATCTTTTAACGTAAGCCATACATCGGCTGCCGAGGTTACGGTGGTTGGGTTAGGGGTTGCGGGTAAAAATTTTTTGTTATAAAAACCCAATAGCAGCATAAGTGCAGCATAAATAGCCATGATAGCCGCCCATGCTTGTGTGTTACCCCAAAGTGGAATGAGTATACCTACTAAAAAAATCATTCCTCCGTTTGAAAAGAGCTTTGCAAAATTATAAAATGTGCCTTGCCAGCCTACGTAGGCAGCTTGTTGCTTCGCAGAGAGCTCTTGTAAGTATAAACCATCGGCCGCAATGTCTTGTGTTGCGCCGAGAAATGCGGTTAATAAAAACAAAACAACAGAAATGCTGAAAAAGTGAGTGGTGAACATTGCCGCTACCGAAAGGGCAAATAGCAAACCACAAAGCATTTGGGAGCCATAGATATAGAACTTCTTGGTTTTGTACAATTCCATGAAAGGACCCCAAATGGGTTTGAAGCTCCATGGTAGAATGATGATGCCTGTCCAAAAAGTAATTTGTGTATCGGAGAAGCCCATGTTTTTGTACATGAGCGACACAATAGTACCGCCTAGCACTAAGTTCGGTAAGCCCATGGCAAACCATGTGGTAGGAATCCAGTAAATTGGATGGCGATTGGTTGAGGTTGATACTGGCACAGCAAAAACGTTAGACGAATTTAAGCATTGAAGTTAATAAAAAATTTTAGAAACCTCGTTCTATTTATAAAATAATTATTTAAGTTCGTATCGTAAACGAAATTGTATGAAACGATTGCTGCGTGTTTTGGGCGTTGCTACCCTATTACCTGTTATAGCCATAGTGGCTATGAGTTGCTCCAAAAAATCTGGCGGCGGAACCACTGGCGGTGGAACTACTCCCACACCACCGATACCACCATCAACTTTAGATTCAACGGCACTCCGTGGCGTTTGGATTACAACAGCGGCAAGTAATGTGCTCGATAGTAGAGCCAATATTCGTCAGGCTGTATTAAACTGTAAGGCTGCGAATATCAATAACATCTTCATGGTGGTGTATAATAATGGTCGTACCATTTATCCGAGCCCTATCATGCAGAATTTAATAGGTGTTCCTATTATGGAGCGTTTTGCAGGCAGAGACCCTTTGCAGGAAATTATTGAAGAAGCCCGTGCACAAAATATCAAAGTACATGCATGGTTTGAGTATGGTTTCTCTAGTTCTTACTCGCAAAACGGCGGCTTGATTTTACAAGCCAAGCCACACTGGGCGGCAAGAGATGTAAGTGGTAACCTTGTGGTAAAAAATGGATTCGATTGGTTGAACGCCTTTCACCCAGAAGTGCAGGATTTTATGATTAGCTTGTTCAAAGAAGTATTACAACGCTACCCAACCATCGATGGCTTGCAAGGCGATGATCGCTTACCGGCAGTGCCTTCAACAGCAGGTTACGATAGCTATACTGTTAATTTATATCGTTCAGAAAACAATGGTGCCAATCCTCCATCAAGTTTCTCAGAAACTAGCTGGGTGAATTGGAGAGCTAAAAAATTAACAGGCTTCTTAAAACGCTTACGTGATGAGGTAAAAGCCATTAAACCAAGCGTTCAGTTAACCATGAGTCCGAGTGTGCATCCTTGGGCGTTAGGCGAGTATTTGCAAGATTGGCCAACATGGGTAGATAGCAGTTATGTAGATGCTATTTTACCACAATGCTACCGTTACGATATCAGTTCTTATACCACTACATTGAATCAGCAAAAATCGTTTTATCGTAACCCGAATGTGAAGTTCTGGCCGGGCGTTATTGTAAAGTCTGGTAATACGCTTGTAAGCGATGCTTACCTTACACAAATGATACAGGCGAATCGTACTGCAGGTTTCAAAGGCGAGTGTTTCTTTTTCTATGAAGGTGTAAAAGATAAACTCACTTACTTTACGGTACAGTATCCGAACATCAGATAAGTTACTATGTATATTAAAAAAATTCTATCAATAGCTGTGCTCTTAGGGTGCAGCTATTGTAGCTTTAGTCAAAAGCTAACATCGTTGGTCGATCCGTTTTTAGGCACAGGTGGCCACGGTCACGTATATCCTGGCGCTACCGTACCGTTTGGTATGGTGCAATTAAGTCCTGATAACGGCAAAGAAGGTTGGGATTGGTGTAGCGGCTATCATTACAGTAGCAACACCATTGCAGGGTTTAGTCACACCCATTTAAGTGGTACAGGTATTGGCGATTGGTGCGATATATCGGTACTTCCGCTGAACGATACCAGTGCTATACGCAAAGAAAAGATATTGCATACGTTCGATCATAAGAACGAACAAGCTAAACCTGGTTATTACAGCGTACTGCTAGATAATGGTATTCGTTGCGAGCTCACTGCCACCGAGCGTAACGGTTACCATAAATATACCTTTACAGGTAAAAACGGATGGCTGCGTTTTGATATGGGCTTTGCTATTAATTGGGATAAAGCTACCGATGGTATGCTGGCAATTGTTGATGATTCAACCATCATTGGGTATCGTTATAGTACAGGTTGGGCTAAGGGACAAAAAGTATATTTTACCGCAAGGTTTTCACAACCTATTCAATCGTTTCTTTATATCAACGATAGTACTCGAAATGGCAATATTGCGAAGGGCAACAAAGTAAAGTTGGCGTTGCAATTCAATACCGAAAAGCCTTTATACGTTCGTGTGGGTATTAGTAGTGTAAGTACCTATAAAGCAAAGCAGGCATTGCAAGAATCGCAAGGATTATCATTTACACAAGTGATGCAACATGCCGATGTTTTGTGGGAAAAAGAATTACAAAAAATTAAAATAGATGTAAGTAATACAACACAAGCTACACAGTTTTACACAGCACTTTACAGAACTTGTTTGGCACCGGTAACCCATAGCGATGCCGATGGTGCCTACCAAACACACGATAACAAGTTATTACAGTTTAGTGCTGGCAAGCGTAAGTATACAGCGTTTTCGCAGTGGGATGTTTTTAGGGCTTTAAATCCATTGTTTACGCTTACGCAAATTGAACGCCTGCCCGATATGATTAACAGCATGTTACAATTGTATCGTGATAATGGCTTGTTACCTGTGTGGGATTTGAGTACATGGGAAGCCAATACAATGACGGGTTATCATAGCATTCCTATCATTGCCGATGCTATTTTAAAAGGTGTGCAAGGGTTTAATTATCAAGAAGCATATACCGCCATGAAAAAAAGTGCAATGCAACAACAGCGTGGCACACCCGAATACATTCAATACGGTTATTTGCCGCAAGACAAGCATGGCTGGAGTGTAACGATTACGCTAGAATATGCATACGACGATTGGTGCATTGCTCAGGTAGCGAAAAAATTAGGTTACGAAAGCGATTATCAGCAGTTTATGCAACGAGCCATGAGCTATAAAAATTTATTCGATAAAAGCACTGGTTTTATGCGTGCCAAAAACAGCGATGGAACCTTCGTAACGCCATTTGATCCAATACTTTCTGAACATGGTTTTGAAGGGCAATATGTAGAAGGAACCGCATGGCAGCATAGTTTTTTTGTACCACACGATGTTGCAGGTTTTGCAGCTTTGTATGGTGGCAAAGAACAGCTAGAAGCCAAGCTAGATGCACTATTCACAGCACCATCTGAATTGCATGGCGAAAATGCATCGGCCGATATTTCTGGCTTGATTGGGCAGTATGCTCATGGCAATGAACCTAGTCATCATATTATTTATATGTACACTGTATTGGGTAAGCCAGCTAAGGCAGCAAAATGGTTGCAAGTGGTAATGGATAGTATTTACAAGCCAGGGCCCGACGGACTTTCTGGTAACGATGATTGTGGTCAAATGAGTGCCTGGTATATATGGACTAGCTTGGGCATGTATCCGATGAATCCGGCGAGTGGTAATTATGTTTTTGGTATGCCTTTTATTAATAATGCAACCTTACAACTACCTTACGGTAAAAAGCTACGCATACAGGTACAAGGCCCTGCAGATTATACGAAAAGAAAGCAGTTGGTGGCGGTAACATTGAATGGTAAAAAGTTACCACTTACCAGTATTTCACACCAACAACTGCTGCAAGGGGGAACACTTATTTACACGGTACGTTAAGTACGCCAAAACCATTTTCGTTGGGTACAAAACACTGTAATAAGTGATACCAACGTAGTGAAAATGATACCCTTCAAAAAGCCTGCCCAAGCATTGATTTGTAATGCATCGAGGTAGGCTTTTGTATGTGTAATTACCAATAGTGGTGTTACTAGCAAGGCGCCTGCAACGTAGGCAATCATTGGGTTTTGTCCGTTCAGCGATAAGTAGTTGGTAACTCGGCGTAACCACATTTGCCGTAAGGCTAATTCAAAAAATACAAGTGCAAAAAATGCCAAACCACTCGTTACAAAATAATAGCTGTAGGTAGAGCTATCTTTTTTAATACCACCTTCATAGGCTTCGAAGCAGAGTCCGAGTAATAGCAGGTAGGTTCCAGCTTGTACCAACCGATGCAATAGCTCAACCGATTTGGTTAAATAATGTAATAGCACAGCTAGTGCTATAGAGAGGGTGAGATTAAGTACTAAATCTCTGATGAACAATAACCATACATTACCAATAATAATAGCCAGCGCACTTAATAATACTATCGTTGGATGTTTGATGGTTGTATTATTAGTTGTGGCTGATTGCAGCATCCATTCGCCTGCAAATGTGCCTGGAATAATGATGAAAAGGTATTTTAAAAAGTAAAATTGATACAGCCATTTGAAACTATAATCACCCACAGACGACCATTCGAATATTGTTTTGGTGAAACTATCTTGCGGTGCTTTAGCTGCTAAAAAAAATGCCATGATAAATGGTAGTATTCCTAATCGTATTAAAGGTTGGCGGTGAGTTACAGCATACACGATTGTTCCTGCCAGCGCCATATTGGCAAGCACCAATAAAATAATATCACTCTTAAAAAAATCAAAACCTTTACCCTGGTGAAAGGGTAGTTTAACAAGTAGTACAATAGCTATTGCGTAAGATGTGTATTTGAGTGTTGGCCATAGCCACGCAGGCTTACTTTCAGTAGGTCGATATAACTGAAAAAATAACAATACAAATGCAAGCATTGATAACAAATAATGCATGGTTGTAGGGCTACTACTAATAACCCATGCTTTCATATGTTGTGTAAATAGCGCAAAAAAAGCTAACAGTATAAAACGTTTCACAGCTATACGTAGCCACACTGTAAAGTGAGCACCGGCATCTAACTTTTTTTTCAGTGCAAGTGGCATTGCAGCACCCATACTAAATAAAAAGAATGGAAATACTAAGTCTACCCAAGTAATGCCCGGTATAGAGGGATCGAACTTATGTAATGGTGGAGGTACTTGTGCATGGTACATAAACGCTGGTAGCAATCCACCAAAGGCAATGCTGCCCGAAAGCACCATTGTTAAAATGGCGAAACCTCTTAAGGCATCGATACTTACAGCACGTGTAGACATACATGATTGTTTTAAAAAAGGGTAGCGAATACTCGCTACCCTCTAGATGCTTGAAAACTGAGACGATTACCAATTTGGATTCTGGGTGAGTGTAGGCACACGGTCTAACTCTACCTGCGGAATCGGACATAAGTTGTGTTGATTCGGATTATATACACGTAGCTCACGCTTTAAACGTGTAGCATCGCCATTCGGATAAGTTACCGGTACACGATAGGTAGGATCAAATACTGGCGTAGGTGCTGGGCTATTGTATACCAAGCCCTGACCAGCTACTAAGCTCATAGCACTTAAAGCACTACCGTATACTTGTGTATTCATCACACGATTTGCGTAAGCACCATTATCCCAACGACGTAGGTCGGCCATGTGAATACCTTCATTTGCAAACTCAACGGTTTTTTCACGGCGTACTAACTGGCGTAACGCCGTAGTATTGGCAAGGGTGGCGGCACTAACATCGGGCATACCTGCACGGCGACGTACAAGGTTGATAGGAGCAGCAACGGTTGCAGCTGGTTGGCCACTTTCTAATTTAGCTTCGGCATTCAATAAGAGTATCTCTGCATAACGCATATATACCCAGCCTACTTTGTAAAGATTACCAGCAGTACCGTTAACATCTCTGTCTTGTACATACTTACGCCATAGGTTACCACCACCATTTAAGCGAGGGCCAAATATGTTGGCACTATCTTGGTTGGCAGTACTTGTAGCAGTAATAACACGTGTAGTAGGATTGAAAGAGAATAAAAAGCGATTGATAGGATCAAACACCATGCTGGTGAAACCTTGTACTACTACCGTATCGCCAGGTATAATTACCGTTTGCTTCATACGAGGGTCGCGGTTACGGGTAGGTTGTGCAGGGTTGTATAATGGTGATTGATCAATGGCCAAGCCATCTACACACTCAAAAAGATCTACTAAAAACTGTGTTGGGAAGTGGCTACTTTGACCACCTTGGTTACGAGAACCTTGTACAAGGTTTAAGTAATTGAACGAACCCCCATCGTTATCGCCGAATGGATAGTAGAACATGATTTCTCTGTTCACATTAGAGGTCTGACCATTTTTTCTGAACAAGTTCTCAAAAACAGGGTTCAAACCATAACCACCGTTGGCAATAATATTATCAGTTAAGCTAATTACTTTGGCATAGTTGCGAGCTTCCATAGCCAAACGAGCAGCAGCACCCAAGGCAACACCACGGCTAACACGGCCAGGCTCACTAGGTTGCCAATCAAGACTATTAGCAGCATCTTCTAAATCGGCAATAACAGTGTTGATGATATCTCCTTTAGGTGTACGGCGAGCAGCAGAGTACTCATCTTGCGTAAGCGGTCCCATAAAAAATGGAACATCACCAAAGTATACTACCAAATGCCAGTAGGCTAAGCCACGTAATACACGAGCTTCTGCTCTTACACGATTGTAGGCTTGTGGTGTCATTGTTGCTTGTGCTCTTGCCATGTTAAACAGCAAAGTATTAGCACGCTGTACCACCTGATAAAAAGAACCCCAAAGCTCTTGTACGCTACCATTTAAGGGGTTGTATGCACCAGAACCAATAGTACCATTCAAACCACGTTCTAAGCCAATTTCAGTGTACAAATCCATTTTGGCATAGTAAGGCGTAGGGTTGTTATAACCCGGGCTAATTGTTCTGGCACCAAAGGCATTGTACACGCCTGTTAAAGCTTGTTGCACTTGTAACTCGTTCTGAAAAAAGTTTTCAGTTGTATTGGTATCAAGTGGGGTTCTGTCGAGATATTTTTTACATGAAACACCGCCAAGCGTTAACGCTGTTAAGGCTGGTATTACAATATATTGTTTAAGTTTCATAATAATCGCTTTGATAGTTTAGAATTAGAAACGCACATTGAAACCTACAGTAGCGGTTCTCATAATAGGATAGAAAGCACCGTTGGTATTGCTGATTTCTGGATCGAAACCTGGCTCGTAGTTAGATAAGGTTAATGGATTCACTACACTTACGTAAATACGGCACTGCTGTAACTTAGTACGTTGCATAATTTTATTCGCCAAGTTGTAGCCAAGTGTAATGTGTTTCACACGCATAAAGGCACCATTGCGTAACCAGAAATCTGAAGGCACATAGTTACCATTACCACCAGAATACAAACGAGGATAAGCAGCACCTGTGTTTCTTGGCGTCCAGCGATCTAATGCTGTTTCAAAACCAGAAGCAATCCAGTTACCACCGTTGAAAGGTTCAACACCAATACCACTAATGTAGTTGTCGCGTTTGGCAACACCGAATATGAAGATGTTCAAATCAAAATTGCGGTAGTTGAAGTTCAAATCAAAGCTATACTCGTAGCGAGGGAAGTTGTTACCCATTAAGCTGCGGTCTTTCGCATCAATTACATCATCGCCATTGGTATCAACATACTTGATATCGCCAGCACCGGTAACACGTGAAGTGTTGCGTGGACTGTTAAAATTATCACCTTGTTGATACAAACCATTAGTGGTGTAAAGATTGTAAGAGTTGATAGGGAAGCCGCCACGAGCAATTAAACCCGCAGAAGTAACAATATCTTGTCCTCTGGTGTCTAATACTTTGTTGGTTACATCAGATAAGTTGGCTGTAACGCTATAGTTTAACTTGCCAATATTATCACGGTAAGTAGTTGAAAACTCCCAACCCTTATTAATCATAGAGCCTGCGTTGGTAGGTACAGTGCTAGATGTTGCTGCAAAACCAACATATAAAGCTAATGGTACGTTGATGATCATGTCGGTAACCTTTTTCTCGTAATAATCGAAGGTTACATTCAACTTGTTCTTCAATAAAATTAAATCTAAACCAGCGTTAAACTGTGTAGATTTTTCCCAGCCAATACTTACATTCTGTACGTTGTTCAAAGACGAACCTCTTACCAACTGATTGTTGAAATAATAGGCAGTACCAGCATTTAACGTTGCCGTAAATGGATAGTTAGAGCCAATTTCTTGGTTACCTAAAGAACCGTAAGAAGCTCTTAGCTTGGCGTAGTTAATAAAGTTGATGTTTCTAAAGAAGTTTTCTTTACTCATTACCCAACCAACGCTTGCACCAGGGAAGAAGCCCCATTGGTTATCGAATAATTGACTAAAACGAGAACTACCATCGTAACGACCTGTGAATTCTAATAGGTACTTATTGCGAAAATCATAATTCACTCTTGCGAAATAACCAGCCAATGCATTATCCGTAGCACCGCCACTTACCTGTGGTTGTAATGATGAGGTTGCAAGGTTTAAATAAGGACGTGTAGGATCTGGCAAACCAAAACGGCGAGCCGATGTGTTTTCGCTATAGTTGTCTACAGCCTGAAAACCTGCCTGTACTTTTATATTATGGTCGTTCGCTACCGTGAAATTATACGTACCCGATGCATAGTACTGATTGCCATTGAAGCGAGAGTTAGAATAGGTAATGCTAGAATCTACGCTACCCGCAACACCTGTATAAATGAAAGTACCTGTAGTTGGGTTGGGTGTGTAAACATCGTACGTACCGTTAGGGTCAACACTTTGCGTGTATGAAGTACGATTGTTATATGCAACATCGATAAATAAGTTTTTAATTACTTCGGCACGTAATGCAAAACGCATTGAGAGGGTTGGTGTTTCAGTTACAGAACGTCCACTAGCCTCTGCCATCGCAACGGGGTTGATATAGTTCGATTGTCCGGCATCGCCATACAAACCATTATCAAACTTGCCAGGGAAGTTGCGAGCCATACTGATGGCACGTTGAATAATTTGTGTTGGTGCCATGCCCGATGGTACTGTGTTACGAGCTTTTGTATAGAATAAGTCGGCAGTGAATTTGATTTTGTTGGTAATGTTGATATCGCCATTCAAACGCAAATCGTACTTACGGAACTCATTGTTCACAATCAAGCCTTGTTGGTTTAAATAAGTACCACTCGCTAAGAAAGTTGCTTTTTCAGAACCGCCACTTACAATAATGTTGTGGTTTTGCATTAAGCCGGTGTTCTGAAAAATAAGATCTTGCCAATCGGTATTAAACACAGTGAAATTGTTAGGAGCATTGTTACGATAAAAATCAATCAACGCTTGTGGGTAAGGAAGGGTGGTAGAACCAGTATTAGCAACGGCTTCATTATTTAAAATCATATTGTCAATAGCCGACAATGTTTTGGGCATGTTGGTTGGGTTTTGTTGGCTGATGAAGCTGTTAAAGGCAACAGAGGTTTTACCCAACTGACCACGTTTCGTTTTAACCAAAATAACACCGTTGGTAGCACGCACACCATATACTGCTGTTGAAGCAGCATCTTTTAGTACCGTAATATTTTCAATTACGTTAGGGTCAACATCGTTCAAACTAACGGCCTCAACACCATCTACAATGATGAGCGGAGCCGAGCTGCTCGAAATAGAACCAATACCACGAATGTTAATTGTACCACCATCGGCACCTGGCTGGCCCGAACCTTGGCGTACTGTTACACCTGGTGCAAAACCTTGTAGTGCCATACTGGTAGATGCTACCGGGCGGCGAATCAATTGTTCACCTTTCACCGTAGATACAGAGCCTGTAAGGGCAGCTCTTTTTTGTGAGCCATAACCTACCACTACAACATCTTGTAGGTTGCCGCCAACAGAAGTTAATTTAATGTCTTGTTGTAACGCATTTGCCTTCACACGTACATCTTGATAGCCTAGCGACGAAACAATTAGTTCATCGCCAGCACGTACTACAATTGTGAAAACACCATCGTTACCGGTAGTGGTACCTCTTCTTGTACCACTTACCAAAACCGAAGCACCAGCAACGGGTTGGTTGGTAGCAGCATCAATCACTCTACCAGTTGCTTTCTCCTGTGCTGTGCTCAACAAGGGTAAGCTGCAGCAAATACTGACTAGCAGGAGAAAAATCTGTGTACATTTTCTCATACGACAAGTTTTTGTTAGTTATAAATTTTTCCTTCATGGGTTACTGCATACCTTTCGAACGGGTTTAGGAAGTTGTTCAAAAGCCAGGCTAGCGATTTTCTTTGTATATGATTACTATACAAACCCTGTTGTTGTAATGCTGCCAGCATGTGGGCAGCAGTTACAGCAGGTATTTTTTTATGTTGCGATTGCAAGCGTTCTTGGGCAATAATAGCGGCAAGCCATTCACAGGCTTTTTCACTGGTAAGAATGTTATCGGTACCTGCAAATTGCCAGCTTTGTTTAAAGGAATTTAAGCCTTCGGCAAAAGTGCGTTCACTTAGCGTACTATCTGGATAAAACCATGTTTGATTGGCCCATTGGTAAGGTATTCCTTTACCTTTTAAGATGCCTGTGGCGCCAATTTTTTGTATGGCTTCAAATTGCGGATGATGTATGCCTGCATCAATGTAGGGCATAATCATAGCTTTACTTTGCAGTAAATGTTGTTGCACTTTTCTAACAGGTACGTTAGCTGCATGAGCGTTCCCTTTTACCGCAAGGGCAGCTACTACACCTGCTGCTTGCCCGTTCAACATAACGCAAGGTTGTAAGCGTGTAGTACCATTCACCACATTGCTAACACTAATATTTTTTTCTGTAAGAATGATGCCTTGCACCTGCTGTGGTATCAACGCACCCAAGGGTAGGTTGTACGAGGGCACCGGATAAAAATTTAAATGCTGTGGCGCTGCACTATTTTTTTTGTGATGGTGATCAATCGGATAATCGCCAACGGCAATGCCTGTTCTGTACAAAGTGCTATTAAAAGGCTGCGCTACATGGTTGAGGTTAAAACGTACCAAACCCTTAGCTCTTCTGCTTTCGCGATAATAGGGCACCAGGGGAAAGCCGTCGACCGTTGGAAATTCATCGTTGGCAATGCCTAAGTGCTTGAAGCCGAGTTCATGTTGTATAAAGTATACAAAACGTAGGGTTTGTTCTTTGGCAGCTTGTAAGCTTGCGGCACGTTCGGCAGCATTCATGTGAATGTTGTTCACATAGTAATCGTTACCATAGCCGGGCCAGTTAATCATGTATTTGCCATTCGGCAACTTACCATAGTCGAGCATTTTTTGTGCATCAACATTTGGGGCTTTGCGGGTAGTGTCTTTGTAATAATTGGTGCAGGCGCCATCGAATTCTGTAGGGGTATAATTCGCTGGCTTTGGAATGGTTTTGTCGGCACCTGCACCATAATCTTTCAATATCACTACGTAGGTAAGATCTTGTACAATATCGTTACTAGTGGGTACACCTACTTGTTCACCTGTAATACTGCTGGCCTCCATGCCAATATCGTGTGCAACACCTGCATCGGCCATGGCATCGCCTAAATCGGTGCCATCTACTACCTGTTGTGCATAAATGTGTATGGTTTGTTGCTTGGCGTTGGTAAATACAGCACCGATTACCTTATTGCCTTTTTTAAGAATACGTTTGTAGGTAAGGTGATACTGTACTTGTAACTGCTTTTCGGCCTTCGCCATGGCTTTAAAAATGCTATCGGCAATACGCGGTTCGAACTGTGTATTGCTTACCCAGCCAGTGAAAACCTTACCTGCACCGCCGTATACTTTATAAATGGCTTCTCTAAACTCGTTCCAAATGCCAGAAGGTAGTTTATGGTTACCATCAATTGCCGAAACACCTGCACTCGATACCATACCGCCCAACCAACCGTGTTCCGATGCTATTATCGTAGGCACACCCATGCGGGCACTTTGAATACCTGCAGCAGTAGCGCCAGTACCGCCTCCAATAACAAGTACTTTGGTGGTAAGCTTTTGTTGCGCTAATGCAGGTAGCTGTAGCAAAGCAAAACATCCTAAAACAATAATCTTGCGTAGCATGTGGGTGTTTTAACTCAAGGTTTTCCAAACTTGATAAAGCGAACGTGGTATGTGGAAGCAGCCTTTCCATTTACCACCTTTGAGTGGAAGTAATACTTCGCCTCGGCGGTTCAAATAGCCGAACCATTCGCCATGTTCATTATCTCTGAAATGCTTCCAGGTGTAATCGTGTATTCTTTCGAACCACTGAGCACATTGTTCATTTGCCGTAAGGCGATAGGCTTTTGCTAAGGCTACCAACGCCTCTACATGTACCCACCATAACTTTTGATCCCACTCGAGTTGTTGTGTTGGGTGACCATGATAATCTAAGAAGTAAAAGATACCGCCATACTCTTTATCCCAACCAAACTCCAACGTACGTAGCATGATTGTAATGGCTTTATCGATCAATGCTTTATCGTTGGTACGAACGGCCAAATCCATAATGAACCACATGGCTTCAATGGTATGGCCCGGGTTGAGTACCCGACCTTCAAAGCTGTCGCAAAAGCTACCATCTTCGTACACGTTTTCTAAAATTAGTCCGGTATCGGGTTGGTAAAACACTTCCATTACCTCATGAATAACCTGAGGTATAAAAGCATCTACCTGCTCTTTGCCCAAAATGTGCTCTAACTCTAAAGAAAGGTTGCACAAAATCATGGGTAAAGAAAAGTTCTTCAGGTTGCGTGTGCCGGGGTAGGCCTTATTGTATTTTCCCTTCCAGTTGTGCTGGCGTCGTAGAATATTATTGAAGGTATCTACCGCAATTTTCTTGTACCTATCGTTAGGTGCAATGCGGTCGAGTGCCGCAAATGCCATAGTAGCAAAACAGTCGCTGAAAATGTTGTACGGTTGCACTAAAGGCTTACCATCGGCAGTGAGTGAAAAATACCAATTGCCCTCAGCATCTCTACCATGTTGTTCTAAAAAGCGGGCACCATGCAAGGCCATTTCAAGCCATTCAGGTTTGGGAGCCACGTGGTGGTACATATAGCTAAAGCACCACACTTGCCTGCCCTGCAACCAAATGAATTTATCGGTGTCGTACACCTTGCCTTCACGGTCTAAACAGGTGAAAAAGCCACCATTTTCCTGATCAATACTATGTTGCTCCCAAAAGGGGAGTATATTGTCGAGTAGTTCCTTACGGTAAATGGATGCATAGTGTTGTAGCTGATGGGTACTTGCATCTACCCCATTGGCCGATACAGCAATCGTAGTTGTAGCCTCCATATAATTAATATTAATTACTAAGAAGTTTAACAATATTATAAAATTTTAGTCAACTCGGCCAACTTTTTAAAATAATTTATTTTCTGTCATTCATTTACCGTAAGGTAGAAATAGTAGATATATTAGCATTTATGACCACAGCGCAGCAAATATTTGAAGTGTTTTCAGAGGATGGCATGAGTAGCGGCGTAGCTTACAAGAACAAAACCTTGAAGAGAGCCATTTTGCAACAGATTGATGCTTTTGGGAGCAGTACCATTGCCGATTTGGCCAAAGAATTGGCGATTAGCACACCAAAAATTACCAGTTTGGTGAATGAATTGATTGAAGATGGACTGCTGCAAGACGAGGGTAAGATTAACTCTACCGGTGGCCGCAGAGCCAGTATTTATGGCTTAGTAAGCGATGCCGGCTACTTTATTGGTGTGGATGTTAAGCGTTATGCTCTAAATATTGGACTGCTCGATTTTAAAAAGCATTTGATTCAAACGAAGGATAATATTCCTTACCAGTTAGAGAATACCCAACAATCGCTCAATCAGCTGATTGATAGCATTAAACTGTTTTTAAAAGAACAAAAATTAGCGAAAGAAAAAGTGTTGGGTATTGGCATCAACCTATCGGGGCGTATTAACCATAACACCGGTTATAGCTATAGTTTTTTTCATTTTAACGAAGAGCCATTGAGTCAGGTAATAGAACATGCTTTAGGCATTCGTACTTTTCTGGAGAACGATTCTAGAGCGATGGCATTTGGCGAGTTTTGTAGCGGTGTAGTGCAAAGCGAGAAAAATGTGGTATTCGTTAACCTCGATTATGGTACGGGTTTGGGTGTATTGGTAGATGGAAAGTTGTACTACGGCAAATCGGGCTTTAGTGGCGAGTTTGGGCACATCCCCATTTTTAACAACGAAATTATTTGTCAGTGTGGCAAAAAAGGCTGTCTTGAAACCGAGGTGTCGGGACAAGCATTGTTGCGGATGTTTCAAGATAAAATTAAAGCTGGCTCATCATCAATTTTGTTGAAAGATGGGCGTACTGCCGATGCTATCAAACTTGAAGACCTAGTTGCGGCAGCTCGGCAAGAAGATGTACTGGTAATTGAGTTGCTGGCAACTTTCAGTGAAAAGTTGGGCAGAGCTTTGGCGGTACTTATTAACCTGCTGAATCCTGAGTTGGTTATTTTGGGTGGTACGATTGCCCAAACAGGCGATTATCTGCGTTTGCCAACGCGTAGTTCGCTCAATAAATACTCGTTAAGTTTAGTGAATAGCGATACCCAATTTAAACTCTCTAAACTGGGCGATAAAGCGGGTGTAATGGGCGGTTGTTTGATTGCCCGTACCATGATTTTTAATTAGTGGTAACTATTGGCGTAAGCATTTGCCGTAAGGCGTATTACATAAAAAAGGTGTAACCATGAGGCTACACCTTTTGTTTTTTGGGTGGTTACTTACCTTACGGTAAATGTGTTATTGCTTTAATAAACGCAATGTTTGAATACTGTTACCATCGTTCACAACAACCATATACACACCCGATGTGAGGTTGCTGGCAGGTAGACTGATGTTGTTAGCACCGGCCTTCATGGTTAATTCTTTGGTGTGTAATACAGCACCATTTTGATGTACTAGGTTAATGCTTACGCGGCGTTCTGTTGCAGTGCTCAATACCAATTCAATGTTATTGATGATAGGGTTATTTACCACTTGCAAGCTAAACTCGGCCTTGCGGATATTCACTACAGCAATGCTAGAGTAGGTGAACTTACCATCGTTATCTACTTGTTTGATGCGGTAGTAAAGCGTGTTGAACTTGCCGATAGCTGCATCAAAATATTCGTAGTTAATGTTTTGTGTGCTGTTGCCGTTGTTAGCTTTAGACTTTTCAAAAGCAATGGCTTTAAAGTCGCGGCCGTTGGTTGAACGCTCAATACTGAAACCTTGGTTGTTGCTTTCTGTAGCGGTGTTCCACTGTAACCAAACACGGTTGTTGTTAAGTGTAGCACCAAAATGGCTAAGTGTTACTGGTAGGGCACCGTTACCACGTGAAGCCATAAAACCGTTGTTGGTGAAAAGGCTAAATACGGTAAAGGTTCTGTCACCATTGTTTTTGTAATCAACATCGCCTGTTGCATTACCATTGGTAATATAAGTGTTCGGATCTGAGATGCTATCTAAGCCGTAAGTAACAGGTGTGCCGGCAGTAGTAATATCTAAACTCTTCATGCGAGCATTGGCATTTCCATTGTTGCCGCCTCCGAATGTTAAATACTTGCGACCGTCCATTTCCATGTATTTCATACCACCATAGCCAACCGAAGCTTGTCCGTTACCTACACCGTCTTCAATGGTTTCAACCACAGTACCTGTACGTGTGCCAGCATTGTTAGGACCAACGCTAATGCGGCGAGCGTTGAAGCCGCCGCCCTTGATCCAGATATCGCTTGTCACACCAGTGCCAGCAGGTTCTACCACACGGTTCGGCCATTGTTGGTTAGCTGTCGGGGCAGATGTTACGGTTACTTTACTTTCTACAAAAAAGTTAATGCCGTTAACTGTATTTAGAACATAAATGTTTGACGCTGGTCCGGCATTGTTCGCAAGTTGTGCGCCACTGGCATATAATACTGTATTGTTACCTGTACCGCTTAAGCCGAACGCATCGCCGCAACGCTCAGTTACTGCAAATTCTGCACATAAAGTTGGCGTAGCGGTTTGGTTAGCCCAACGATAGATTTTACAGTTGTTACCGCCTGTTGTTTGTAAGCTAATGGCATAGATAACACCATCGCTGGTAACTCTAATTTTATTGTATTTAAAGGCTTCTGTACCAACGCCTGTTGTATTAAGTGTACCTTCTTCGGCACCAGTAGCAGGGTTGATGATGAAAACCCTATCGTTACGTACCGATACTAATAGTTTGTCTGTTGCAGGATTGTAAGCGAGTGACGTGGCATTGTTATTGCCAGCAAGCCATGTGAAATCGTTGTTGGCAACTGTTTTTTTCCAGAGTTGCGTAAAGTTTTGTGCTTGCGTTGTAAATACTACAACGAGTAAAGAAAGTAGAGCGTAAATTTTTTTCATACGAGCAGCTTTTAGAAAGTTAATGTACTGTGAAAATAAAAAAATTTATTAAGTAGTCAAATCTTTTTAAAAAAACGCTTCTTTCATTTACCGTAAGGTAGTACTAGTTTGTTAATTCTTCATCGTTGTCTTCGGAACGTATGGTGCTTACAATGTTTTTAATGCTATCATCGAATTGTTCAACGGCTGTGGTGAGTAGTTGCAGGTACTCGGCTTGATGCGCTGGATCGGTATCTGTTTTTATGAGATAGATTACAGCCATGATGCTGGTAAGTGGGCCTCTAACATCGTGGCACTGTGTCCAGGCAATTTGTTTTAGTTTTTCGTGTTGGGCTTGAATGCGAAGCTCCATTCGCTTGCGGTGATCAATATCTACGGAGGTAAAGGCAACGCCAAAAATAGTTCCCTCTTGGTTGTATACGGGGTAGTAGCTAATACAAAACCAAGCCGATTGATTGTTGCGTTTGAACTCCCAATCTGATACAGTTTTTTCGCCTTGTAAAGCTTTTTGGAAGCTGCTATAGAAAGCCTCTGTTGTTTCAGGCATCAGAAAGGTTCTGAAATCTTGTCCGATACTTAAAGATTGGTTGTAGAAGGTTGCTACGTTACGGTCGGCCACTTTATTGAAACTCAAAATGCAGTAATCGGTACCAATGAGTATGTTGCTATCAGAAGCACTATCGAGCATGGCTTTGAGTAAATCTTGCGAGTGATGCAATGCTTTTGCTGCATTTTTTTCAGGCGAAATATCGTAGCCTACGCATAAAATACCTTGTAATGCACCATCTTGGAAATGAGCAGAAAACTCCCAATTGGTCCAAAAAAAATTTCCTTGGTCGTCTATTGGTTTTCTAATTTGAACTGTAACAGGCTGATGCGGGTTCACGATACATGTCTGAGCTGCCTGTGCACATTTTGGAATATCATCGGGGTGTACGGCCGTATAGTAAGGCATTCCTACAAAATCTGTAGTAATAAACGAAAAGCGTTGTTTGAAATGAGCATTCACATGGGCGTAGTTACCCTGCAAATCTGTTACTATTGCATAGTAATTATTAGCATTTTCTAACCACTCGGGTATCATATGTTGTAACGGCATGAGCCTGCGTAATAAAGTTGTAAAAATAACTTAACGCATTGGGGGATGATTAATAAAAGTAAGTATATATAGCATGCTCATATAGCTATTTTTAAATCATATACATTATTTATTTACTTCAATTAGTGCATTTTTATTGTTGTGAAATAATGCTTAGCTATTGTAATACTTGTTGTTGGTAAGCTTTAATACGCTCAAGTATGTTGTTCCGTACGTTTACATAGTAAAAGTTATAATCGGCTATATGGTAATTTTTGCCATATAGTGCAATGCCAAAAACTTTGGGGCGGCCAGTCCATAATACATTGTTATGTACATAAGCATCGGCGACGGCTGGTGTAATTGTATTAAAGTTTCTGAGTACACCGCCAGCGTTTTGCGTACGTTCTGCATTGGGTATGGTTACTTGAAAGCTGAGCGGGTTGGTTACAATCATTTTTTGTGTTTCCTTACGGGCAAATGTTGTTTCATAACCTTGTTTCATGGTGCGCCAGCTGCAAATACAACCTGTTTGTGTGGGTTGTTCACAAGCTTTCAATTGGCGATAGGCTGCTACTGGTACCGGAATACCAACGATATAAGCTGCAATCATTTTTGCCTGTAAAGGCTTACCATCAATGTACTGCTGTAAAAGTCGAATGGCATGCGTTGTACCCTGACTATGACTTGCAATAATAAATGGCTTACCATGATTCAAATGTTGTAGGTAATACTCGAAAGCCCTTGCAACATCGGCATATGCAGCTGCAAATGCTTTGATGGCTGTAGCCGTATCGGTAGTGTAATAATTGCCAATTTCTGCTTGTGCATAGCGTGGAGCATACACATTTGCTACATTAAAAATGCTGGCCTGATATAAAATAGTACTGTAATCTGTTTTAGCATTGAGGTACGCATCATTCACGGCACCATTGCTGCCCATAGCTTGCTTTTTATCTATGTAAGTGGTTGGGTGAATAAAAAAAACATCAACGCTGGTGTCTCTTGTATAACCAGCACGCAGCGGTTGTGGTACACTATCAGATGGATCCCACTTGGCAGGATGTGCCGCCCAATAATACAAATCGCTATAATCGGCAACTGCTGGTTTAGCTATGGTATACTGCTGTTGCTGTGCTATACTGTAATACTTGCTTTTACAACTGCTATAGCATGTGGCTAATAAGCATAATGCGTACATCAATGGAATATGGTATTGCTTCATTTACCGTAAGGTATTAAGGCATATTAACAGGATACATCGATAATAGTTTTAGCAACACGCCGTTGGTCCAACCGAAACCATCCTGACCAGGATATTCTCCGCCACCTGCTTCTTTGGTAATATCAACAACATTGTACTTTTCCATGAGCTTGCCCGTTTGCTCATACACTTTTATGTTCAGTGCAATCCAACGTGTGGCAATGGTTTGTGCTAATGCTGCCTGCCCGTTGTTACGCAAGCCTACAATCGCCATGTATTGGAGCGGTGCCCAGCCGTTAGGAGCATCCCATTGTTGCTTGCTATCAATAGTGGTAATAACAAGTCCTCCGGGCTGTAATAATTGTTGCTCAATGGTTTTAGCACATTGTGCTGTTTGTTGTGGTGTTGCAATGCCAAAGAAAGCGGGTGTAATGCCTGCTGCGGTAACAGCATTGGTAGTACGCTTACGTACAATATGATAATCGAAAAAGTAGCCTTGCTTGGCATTCCAGCAGTACTTCTGTATTGCTTTTTTGCGCCGTAGTGCTAGTTGCTCAAAGTAACGTTTTCGGTTAAGGTTGCCCGTAGCTTCATTCGCTTTGGCAAGTGCTAGTTCTAATTGATATAACAATCCGTTTAAATCAACAGGTACAATGTTGGTTGTTTCAATTGTTTTCAGATGCTTGCCATCGGCAAACCAGCGTGTGCTAAAATCCCAGCCACTTTCAGCACCACTACGCAAGTGCCTGAAAGTGTTCGCTGCATTAGCCATGGCAGGTTTTTTCATACCATCGTATTCGCCATATACGAGGGTGTAATCTTCGTAATAACTTTCTTGTCGTGGCGTATTACTAGCATCCCAATAACGTTGTAAAATACTGCCATCGGGCATGGTTACGCGATGTTTTGTAGTACCATTTTTATCATTCCAATAATCGTATTCTTTTTGTAATGCGTTCTTATATAATGCCCAAGTAGCTTTTCCTTTATGGGTAGCCAATAAATCGACCATCATGGCGAAAAATGGTGGTTGGCTGCGACTTAGGTAATAGCTTCTATTCCCGTTGGGAATATGGCCAAAACGATCTATCAAATAGGCGAAATTATCAATCATGTGTTCAATGGTAGCCCACTCGCCACTTTCCGCTAAACCAAGCATGGTAAAGTAGCTATCCCAATAATACACTTCCCTGAACCTCCCACCTGGTACAATGTAAGGGTTGGGTAATGGTAATAACGAGCTGCCTGTTGTAGCTACATCGGCCTGGCGTTTCAGTACTTGCCAAAGCTGTTTAATGTGTGTTGCTACAGGTGCTTGCTGGGTTGTATAAGTAGTGGTATTACCTTGCGGTAAATAGAAGTTCTCTTCTACAAACGCTTTGATAGAAAATTTGATATTAGGCGTATTGCGTATGCGTTCATAGTCGGCTACAATTGCCTGTGGCGAACGCTTGGGAACCATATCAACAAAGGTTTTGTTGTCTGGAAAAATGCGGTTCAACTGTACATCGGTGAATAATCGCTGGTAAATACTATCTGGTGTACGCACTATTGATTGTGCATTTACCGTAAGGTATATGTTACTAACAAGTGTAGCTACACCAATAATGGTGCGGTAGTTACAACAACGCATATGGCAGAACATTTGGTGTGTAAGGTACGAGTTGCAAGTAAAAAATTACATTGAAAGTTGTCAAATACACCGCTTCTTATGTAGCAACAACCGCATAAACTGTACATTCGTTGCATGGCTAAAAAACTCTTTTTGCTCGATGCAATGGCGCTCATTTACAGAGCTTATTATGCGTTAATTCGTAGTCCGCGTATTACGAGTAAAGGTTTGAACACCAATGCACAGTTTGGTTTCACCAATACTTTGTACGATCTCATTCAAAAAGAAAAACCCACACACCTGGCAGTGTGTTTTGATACAGAGGCTGCTACAGAAAGGCATACTGATTTTGCTGCGTATAAAGCAAATCGTCAGGAGGCACCTGAAGATTTGCTGCTAAGCATTCCGATGATTAAAGATATCATCAGAGGGTTTAATATTCCGGTGGTAGAACTCGATGGTTATGAAGCCGATGATGTTATTGGTACGCTTGCTTGGCAGGCTGCCGATAAAGGGTATGAGGTGTACATGGTTACGCCCGATAAAGATTATGGACAGTTGCTCATTCACCCGGGTGTATACATTTATAAGCCGCCGTACATGGGCAACAAAGAAGAAATTTTAGATGCATCAAAAATTTGTGCCAAATGGGATATTGCTCGGGTAGAACAAGTGATTGATATGCTCGGTTTAATGGGTGATGCAGTAGATAATATTCCGGGTATTGCAGGCGTAGGTGAAAAAACGGCTGCTAAGCTGTTAAAAGAATACGATACTTTGGAGAACGTACTTGCTAATGCCGATAACATAAAAGGTGCTTTAGGTGAGAAGGTGCGTAAGGGTAAAGACGATGCCCTCATGAGTAAAAAACTGGCTACCATTATCACCAATGTACCGGTGGCATTTCACGAAGAAGATTATCAGTTAAAAGCATGGAACACAGAAGCGCTTAAAAGCATTTTTGCCGAGCTAGAATTTAAAACATTAGGCAAGCGAATTTTAGGCAACGATTTCGATGTATTTCAGCAAGCACCCACAGGTAGTCAGATAGATTTATTTGGTAGCCCAACAGCTCCGGCTCCAAGTAACAAAAATGAAAAAGCCGGCGGTCATGCAATTGCTTTTGATTCACCATTGTTACAAATGGCGGCAAGCGTAGCAACCGATGCAACTACAACTACCGAAACAAGTGCTTTAAAAACTATTAACGATGTGCCTCATATGTATCATTTGCTCGATACTACTGCGGCTATCACTGCCTTTGTAGCACAAGCAATGGCACAGCAAGAAATTTGTTTCGATACAGAAACCACGCATATCGATGCGAATGAAGCAGAATTGGTGGGTATGAGTTTCGCATTTACCGCAAGGGAAGCTTATTACATACCTTGTCCGCCTGAAAGAGAGGCTACTTTAGCCATACTTGCATTGCTAGCGCCTTTATTTGCACATCCCGATATCCTTTGGATTGGTCAAAATATTAAGTACGATTTACTGGTATTGAAATGGTATGGATACACCCTTACGGGTAAATTATACGATACCATGTTAGCACACTACGTGATAGAACCTGAAGGTAAGCGTAGTATGGATTGGCTTAGTGCACAGTATTTAGGATACGAACCTATTGCTATTGAAACACTTATTGGTAAAAAAGGGAAAGAGCAGGGCAATATGCGTGATGCACCTATTGAAGCTGTTACCACCTATGCTGCCGAAGATGCCGACATTACCTTACAATTAAAGCAAGTGTTGCATCCGCAATTGAAAGAACGTGAGGTAGAGCGTGTGTTTTATGAAGTTGAAAATCCTTTGGCTCGTGTACTTACCGATATGGAGTACGAGGGCATTCGGGTAGATACCGCCTTTTTAGAAGCCTATAGTGAACAACTAGAACAAGAGGCGGCCGCCGCAGAACAGCAGGTGTATGCCGCTGCCGGACTCAAATTTAACTTGGCAAGTCCTAAGCAACTGGGCGAAGTATTGTTCGATCATTTGAAGTTAGATCCATCGGCGAAAAAAACTAAAACAGGGCAGTATCAAACGGGTGAAGATGTGCTGTTGAAACTAGCTGCTAAAGGGCACGATGTGGTTACCAATATTTTAGCTTATCGCCAACTTACCAAGCTGAAAAGTACCTATGTAGATGCGCTACCTAAATTGTTGAACAGTAAAACCGGTAGGGTGCATACCAATTATGCACAAGCTGTAGCCGTAACAGGCAGGTTAAGCAGTAATAATCCGAATCTGCAGAACATACCTATCAGAACAGAAAGAGGCCGTGAAATTCGTAAAGCGTTTGTTCCTCGCAATAGCGATTATGTGCTCATGAGTGCCGATTATTCGCAGATTGAGTTACGCATTGTTGCTGCTATCAGTGGCGATGAAAACATGGTGAAAGCTTTTATTGCCGGCAAAGACATTCACACAGCTACTGCTGCCAAAGTGTATGGTATTGATGAAGCTGCCGTTACCAAAGAGCAACGCTACAAAGCCAAAAGCGTGAATTTTGGTATCATATACGGACAAGGTGCATTTGGTTTGGCCGATAACTTAGGCATCAGCAGATCTGAAGCGAAAGAAATTATTGATAACTACAAACGGGAGTTTTCAGGCATCACACGTTATATGGATGAAACCATCAACTTCTGCCGAGAGCATGGTTATGTACAAACGTTGATGGGCCGCAAGCGTTGGCTTCGCGATATTAACAGCAGTAATTTTACCGTAAGGGGCTACGCCGAACGCAACGCTATTAACAGTCCGATTCAAGGTACCGCAGCCGATATGATTAAGTTGGCGATGATTAAAATTCATGCTGCCATGCAAGCAGCATCGTTACGCAGTAAAATGTTGCTGCAAGTACACGATGAATTGGTTTTTGATGCTCACCGCGATGAAGTAGAGCTACTCAAAAACCTTATTCTCGAAAATATGCGTACCGCATTGGTGCTACCACATGGTGTGCCAGTAGAAGCCGAGGTAGGTGTTGGCGATAATTGGTTAGAAGCACATTAGTACCTTACGGTAAATGATTTTGCCGGATGCCTACCGGGCACATGTAGCTGCATAAAAAAAGCTGTATTTGCAGTATTTAGCGGTTTTTAGCTATCTTCAAGGCACAAAAACCGAAAAATAACGACTGCTTATGCGCCTCAAACAATGCCTGCTAACCGCATTGGCTGCTGCTGGTGTATCTATGGTACAAGCACAGCAACACACGCTTTTACAGCCTATTCGCAACACTGTTAACAAAGCCGCCGAACATTATCCGCAACTAGTATTGCAGCCCGATAGTGTTGCACAAAACGGCAATCTTTTGCAAGTGTACTTCAATGTGCGTCAATCATTTACCGTAAGGCAATTACCCGATGCTTTGGTAGAAGACCTCAACGAGGCTCTTGCACACATGGCATACGAAGCTGGTGCCGATAATATTGTGTTGCTAGCGAAAGATGCTGTCACTAATACGTGGAAAACGCTTGATTACTTTACGCCGGTAGCTACTAAAGTGCGGTATCAGCCACAGCCGAATAACGATCCTTTTCCGGATGTAAAAGGTACGGTTAACAGTAATGTGGCTGCACGTTTGTTTCCAACACCAAGCCAGTCTGCATTTACAGGAGGTTTGTTAGGTAAAACAGTTTGGCTGAGTCCGGGCCATGGTTGGAACGTTGCAAATAGTTCGGCATCGGCATTTTCAACACAACGTGGTACCACCAACGAAGTGGTAGAAGATTTTGGAACCATTGAAACCATCAATTACTACTTACTGAACTATTTGTACAATGCTGGTGCGAATGTTTGGAGTGTTCGTGAACGCGATGTCAATACCAATGAAATTATTGTTAACAACGATGCTGGTGCACCACAATACACTGAAACTGGCAACTGGACCGATGGTGGTGTTCCCGGATATAATGGTACATACCGTGTAGCCAACAGTAGTGCTACCGCTACTGCAACGGCCACATTTACACCCAATATTACCGTAAGCGGATATTATTGGGTAAGTGTACAGTTTGTAAGCGGTCTCAACAGACCTACCGATGTTAAATACACGGTGCATCATGCAGGCGGTACAACCACTTACACGGTGAATCAAGAGGTACATGGCAGTACGTGGGTGTATATAGGTCGCTTTTATTTTGCAGCCGGCGGCGACAATAAAGTTGTACTAAGCAATCAAAGCACGCAAGATGCACAAGCAATCATTGCCGATGCGGTTCGCTTTGGTGGTGGTATTGGTCAGCAGGCCGATTGTAATTTTCCGAGTGTATCACCGAATGGTAGCAATAAAGCCCGTTTTGAGGAGGCAGCGAATATGTATGCTCGTTATCAAGGGTATCCTACTTGCGTTGGCGATGTTAACATGCGGCCACTTTACGCCGAGTGGGAAGCCAATAAAGGTGGGATAGAAGAGGTTCGCAACAGCGTATTTGTATCGTTTCATACGAATGCTGCGAATGCAACGGCTCGTGGCACAGAAACTTACCGCTATAATGGTTTGGGAAGTGGTCGTCCTAACATTTCGCCAGGTAGTACCCAGCTTCGCGATAGTATTCATCGTCAAATTGTTAGCGATATTCGGGCGGGTTATAACCCTAGCTGGACTGACCGCGGGGTGAAAGAAGCTAATTTTGGAGAACTACGTAATCTCGATTCTATTCCGGGTACACTCATCGAGTTAGCTTTTCACGATACACCAGCCGATGCTACCGATTTGAAGAATGCAGAATTTCGCAGGCTAGCAGCACGAGCCATTTATAAGGGCATCGTTAAATATTTCAATTATAAAGATGGTACTCCAATAGTATTTTTACCAGAAGAGCCAACCCATTTTTTAGCCAAAAACATAGGAAACAACCAAGTACAACTCACATGGCGTAGACCCGCCACAGGCGGTATTTTCGGGCATCCGGCTACCAGCTACCGTGTATACATTAGCAACAATGGAAAGGGTTTTGGCGATGGCCTTACGGTAAATGATACAACGTACACCTTCACCGGCGCAGCAAATACTACATATTATTTTAAAGTATCGGCGGTGAATGCCGGCGGTGAATCGTTCACTACAAGTGTAGTGGCAGCACGTACACCAGCAACAAGTACAGGTGTTGCAAGTTATTTAATCGTAGATGGCTTCGATCGGTTGTCGCCCATGGTACTACGCAATGAAGGTGGCGTTTTAGGAAATGTACGACGCATGTTTTTAGAACGCATGAATCGATACGACTACATGGTAGATCATGCAGCAGCATTAAGCAACTGCGGTGCTGCTTTCGACGGTGCACAAAATGAAGCCGTTATTGCAGATATGATTACCCTCAACAGCTATGCAGCAGTAGATTGGATACTCGGCGAAGAAAGTACAGCCGACCGTACCCTCGATGCAACAGAAGCCGCAAAGCTTACTGCTTACCTCGATGCAGGTGGCAACCTATTGATTTCAGGATCAGAAATTGGTTGGGATATTGGTCGTGCTGCTTCTGCCAATGCGAATCTTAACTTTTACAACAATTACCTCAAAGCCAATTATGTAGACGACGATGCCGGTACGTATAACTTCACTGGAACATCGCAGTTTTTTGCCAACCAATCAGGCAGTTTCGATAACGGCAGTGCTGGCATTTTTGATGTAGATTTTCCAGATCGTATTAGTGCTGTAACGGGCGCTGAGTTATTACTAAACTACAGTGGCGGCACTGGCGATGGCGCAGCAGTTGGGTTTAGAGGTACGCATCGGGTGGTGTACATGGCTTTTCCTTTTGAAGCCATTACCGATCCTGCTATTCGTAGCACTGTAATGTGTAACGCCGTATCGTACTTAACACCATTGTTGCCAGCAACCGGATTAACCTTGAAAGCGCAACACAGCAAGGGTACCAATCAGTTAACATGGCATACTGCAACCGAAGTGAATACCCAATATTTTACCATTGAAAAAAGTGATGATGGGTTTAACTTCAAATCTATGCATACACGTGTGCCAGCTAAGGGCAATAGTACCACTGTAACGCAGTATGCTGCCAGCGATATGCAAGTATGGCCTATTACGTACTATCGTATTAAAGCGGTAGATAAAGATGGCAGCTTTAGCTATTCGAATACAGTAGTTGTAAAAGCCGATACCAAGCAGCATTTGTTTGTAGTGCAGAACCCCGTGCAATCTATTGTACCAGTGCAAGTACAAAGTATCAAAAGCTTCAGCTTGCAGTTATTCACCATGGCTGGTACGCAAGTATATCAACAAGCGTTTAGTGGTGGTACACAGCGGTTACAAATTGCAGTACAACATTTGCCGAAAGGTGTATATATGTTGCGTTTTAACGATGGTACCGCACAAGAACAAGTGAAGTTAGTAATACAATAGTACCTTACGGTAAATGTGATTTTTTACAAAGAGCTGGGGCTACTGCGAAGCAGTAGCCCCAGCTCTTTGTAGTAGTTATAATGATTATATCAACATTTACCGTAAGGTATTAATTTGCTCCATCGGCACGGCCTCTTGCTACCGCAAAACTTCCCACGCGGTTGCCACATTGTAATCCTACTTCGCAATCGCTGCGGTAGTGTATAGCGCCGTATAAGCGACTTAAAGATGCCTCTTTCGCCATGGCATCCCACTCGGCACTGCGTTCAGGAATAATGTATGTGAGTACAGTAGCAGCTGCAGCACTGAAAGTGCTATGTCCGCTCGTGTAAGCAGGAAAGTTAGGAACACCGGTTACCGTTTTAATCGAAGGATCTAACTGCGATGGTCGCGGGTTAAAATAGGTGTATTTCGTATCCCAACAATTGATAGCACCCTCAAACATAGCAATGTTCAATAGTGCCATATTACGTGCCCAGCGTACTTCGCTGTATTGCTTTGTTACAAAGGCTTCTGCGGCAATAGCATTCCAGTGGCCGGGTGGCGTGTAGGTGCCAACGCCATCGGCCCAAAAAAGAGCAATGCTTATTTGTTCTCTGGTAGCATTTTTACTGTAGTGCAATACTTCTGCAAGTTCTTTTTTGAACTGCTCACTATGCACACTGGGTGGCGGTGTAGGTCGTAAGCTTACCATGGTAGCACTATCAATAAAAAAGCCTCGTACCTTACCGAATAACGGCAGCATGGGTGGGCGGCGTGGTGTTTCAAGACTTATCCATGGTGTTTCGTTACGATTGATAGCATCGCCTTCAAACTGCTGCCAAATAGTAGCATTGCCAGCGGCAGCACCAGCCCTATCGGTACGTGCACGGGCAATATAAAGTTGTGCTACAGCTCTTCCTAATGCTTCTCCTGCCTCCATATCGCTGCGTGTATTAGCACCTGCCATAATACGATAGTTACGGTGTTCATTGGCTTTCGCTTGTAAAAAAGCACCATCGGCAGGAAATAATAATTGCAACACTGTTAGGGTGGCACCAAGTACAACAGCATCTTCACTTGGGTAGGCAAAAACATCGGCTTGTTCGGGAATGAGTAGCTGTATGTTTTTATCTACTTTGTATGGGGCGTTACGACGATATACATTTTTGTAATGATAGGCCGCAACTAATGCATCGTACTGGGCTGCAGCAACATAGGCATAAGCTCTTGCTGCATACGGAGGATTGGCAAAGGGAAAAATAGGATACGCCAATGGGTTGCTAGCATCGGGGAAAGGATAAGTGCCATCGGGGTTTTGATACGGTGGCAGGTTGCGTTTGGCAACGAGTGTTCTGATAATTTCATTCCAGCGTAGTACGGCACCTGCACTCCAGAATTGTATTGTACTTCTTTGTGTTGCGTTTAGTTGCGACTGAAAGCTTTTGATTTCATTTAATTCTAGCACATAGTTAGGGTGGTTGGTAGGTAGTGGCGCCGCTACTGCAATCGCATCGGCTGCTGCAAGCAGTATTGGTTTCCAACGACCCGCATTTGTATCTGTTTGTAATGGCGCTAAGGCTGGAAATGCTTCACTGCGATCGGTAACTTCTTTAGAACAGCTACTTACAGCGAGTATGATGGCTATGATGAATAGATATTGTTGTAATAACTTTTTCATGTAAGGTGTGGTTAGGGTTGTGTAGTGGTTGATACTGATGATGTTGTTGTTGTCGACGAAAAGTCGAATAAGTAAAAGATACCAAAGCCCCACATGGTGCTTTTGCCAACATTGCGTCCGGCAATAACCGTGCTTCCATTAAAGTCGAGGCTGATGCTGCTCCATTTGCCAGGTAAGTAATATTTCAAATGTGTTTCAATTGCAGTACTGTTCATGCGGTTACTCGGAAAGGGCATGTTGTTGCGGGTAATATCGAAGCCACCTGCTGTTACAAAACGTGTAGCTAATAACTCGGCGATAAAACTGCTGCTTCTGTAACCGCTACGAATTTGATGCAACCAAGCATTGGGCATTGCAACCTCGTTGGTGTAATGCATGGTTGTGGTGAAATACGCATTGCGATCGAGTGTAATATTACTGCGTTGAATGAAGGTGCTACTCATGGTGGCAAACCAACGCTTATACTGATAATCGATCATGCCACGCATACTTACATTGGTACTGCCTAAACCAATAGCTAGTGGTAAGTAATCTTTCACATAGTTTGTAAGTGGTGTGCTAATACTGCCTACGGTATAAAGTGCAAATGTGCGATCACCTTTGCTTATTTCTAACGGCATGTATTTTACCGTAAGGCTACCATCTTGTATGCCTTGCATACCTGCTAATTGTCCGGCGCTAGCTTGTGTACGAACATAAGGCAGCCCTATTAGTAGGTTTAACTTATCTGAAACGCCGTAGTTGGCGCCATACATTGCAAGTTGTGTACTTACCCGACCAAGATTTAAATTGTTGCGTTGCAAGGTGCCTTCCCAGTAGTTGGTCCAGCTACTATTGCTGTACATCAATCCGGTGCAAAATTGTTGCTTACTCATCATGATACCATCGAACTCGTTTTGAGCATGGGTAACATTACTACAAGCACATAATAGTGCGAATAGCAAAAAATATTTTGATAGCATGTTGTTGGTTTTTGGTGTAGTATAACACTTACGTAAATGCTTACGCACACTGCAATAGTTGATTCGTGCAGTTGCTACATCATTTGCCGTAAGGCGATACCGTTCTTATTTTTTAAAACGTATGCGCTGCACTACTAAAGTGCCAACACGCTTGCCTTGTTCTGTACCTACAAGGCAACTATTACGATAGTGAATACCACCGTATACACGGCTTAAACCTGCTTCTAGTGCAGCTTCACGAAAACTCTTAAAGCTACGAGCTGGTATACCAAACTCGGTAGAAGAGCTATCGGTATAAGCAATGTTGTCGCCGAAAATATGTGTGAGTACCTCTGCGGTAGCTGCACTAATAACTGCGTGGCCACTGGTGTACTCAGGGAAAGGCGGAGTTTGAATATATGGTTGCCAGTTATCGTTCCAATGTTCTTTGATCACAGTTTCCGGACGTACATAATTGCTGCGATACTTTTCGTCCCAACAGCTAATGAAGCCATCGTATAAGGCAATAGCACTTTGTGTATATGCCATTACAGTTGTAGCAAAATCGGCATTACGATACTTGGCTGCAATGCCTACAATATTCATCCAATGACCGGGAGGACTAAACTTTTTTGTTGCAAATGAGGCATGACCAATCACATTCATTTTGAATGGATTATCATCCCAAAAATCTGCAATGTGTTTTTGCTCATCGGTAAGGCTATCAATCATTTGCTGCACTTCTTTGGCTTGTGCATAAAACATACTGCCGGGTTGTAAGCTAAAAGGCGGTGGCGGTGCAGGCTTGCAAGCAGCAGCACTATCGAGCACCATCGTACGCATGTTACGCCAATGTGGTTCAATGGCCGATGCATACATTGGTGGTGTTGGTACCCAGCGCCCGGGTTCATTGGTAACGGTGTATTTGGGTGCACTCCGCAGCTTGGCATAGTTATCGCCTTTACTCCATGCAATTACTGCATCGGCTACTTTGTTGGCATAGGTTTGACTGGCTTCAATCATTTTGTTAGGTATGCCTACGCTATCGGCTTCGTGGAGCAATTGCGCAACATACGTATCCATACTACCTTCAGGAAAGGTAACTGCGCCACCTACTTTACAAAAAGCAAGCATGGCAGCTAATGGGAAATCAATAATAGCGGTATCACCATCGGGCAATGGCATTGCAGGCATGTGCACAATTTGCTGTGCCAACGTTTGATATTGCCGATTACCGGCAATCATAACTTCATAAGCAGCAATATTGGCATATACATAGTTGCGGCTTGCAATCATCGGTGGAAAGTTGTTTTCCAACACTACATTGTTGAGCTGTTTTACTGTGCGGGCATACAGCCAACTGCTATTGGTGTACGATTGATAGTTGGTATGTTGTGTACAGGCATACAGTAGTACAAAAGGTACTACCAGTAGTAACATTCGTTTCATGAAAATGTGTTAATACGTAGAACAAATAATACAGTGGTTACAAGGTTGGTAACCAATAAGTGATTTGCTTATGCAGCCGGTGGCTGTTCCTGTACTTCTATGGCAATAGAACGATAAAAATTAACCCAATACGTATTGTGTGCTATAGCATTTGCCGTAAGGCCATGCTTGTATTGAAATGTAGGAGTAGGTTCGTTAAATTCAACAGTTAGTTGCTTGTATAATGCTAGTTTTTTTCCTTGACTGCTCTTGTGTTGTTGCAGGTCGTTCATTTGTGCAAATACATCGGCAGCTTGTGCTTGTACCCTGTTTTTTTCGGTATGTGGTATGCAGGTGAAAATCATGGTATCATTCACCAATTGCCTGCTGATGTATTGATAGATAACGCCTTTTAATTCAAACTCGCCGCTAATAGTTTCAGCTTGTGCCCAATTGGTTTGATACGGTAATTGAATAGGTACCCTTACGGTAAATGTTTCGCTCGCAATATTGCCTTTTGCAATACGAGCTTCTATTTGTACATCGGCTTGTGTGGTGGCATAGTTCACAGCCATGCGGTAGCCTATGGTTTGTAGGCATACAATTGCTAATAAGCATATGGCTGCAAGTTGTTTCAAAAGCAATACGTTACCTTGTAAACATAATTGAATAATCATTTGCACGCAAGTGCTATCAGAAGTTCTTGCTTTTTTTAAGCCAGTGCGGCAGGCTTAAAAAAACTTTAATGCCAATTGCTGATGTGAGGCTTTCTTGTATGTTGCGTATAAAATCTGGTGGTTGCTATGAAGTTGAAATACAGTATACAACTGTTGCTTATATTGGTGATGGTAACATTTATGGCACATTGCGACAGTAAGCAATCGCAGCCTGCAACAGTGGCTGTTGCTACAGTAGAGGCCGAGGCTTTCAAGCATATTTCAGAAACAGCATTGGTACAGCAATGGTGGCCTGGCAAGGTTAGCGAAACGCAATTAACGGCCGAGCATTTTGAGGCCACGGTAACCACTACATTTCATGGTACAAGGGCGTTTAACATTCGTTGGAAAGATGCTACCTATAACACTTTGCTCATGGTATTGCCTGGTGCAAAAGACAGTACCATTGTGAAGTGGATTGCCGCCCCAAATACAACACCTTTGCCTGCAACGTTAAATGCCGAACTACAAGTGTACTTAAATCGGTTACAGCAATTTTTGAGTAACAGTGCTAATATTTATGGATATGCGATTACAGAAGGTCGCATGCAAGACACGGTATTTATTGCTACTAAAAAAACATATCCATACTATCCTACTACGAATGATTATTATGCACAAATAGCAAGCCTTAGAGCTTATGTGCAACAGCAGCAGGTGCCCGTTACAGATAGTCCGATGGTACATGTGTTTAAAGATGCCGATGGTAGTTATACCGCCATGACTGCCTTGCCAATTCAATACCTCATACCAGAGAATGAAATGTTTTTTATCAAACGCATGATTCTTGGTAAAAATATTTATGGCGTGGTAACAGGTGGCGAAGTAAGTGTGCAGAACGGCTTGTTACAATTAGAGCGTTATAAATCGAATTATAATTACACCTCGCCAGCCATACCATATCAAAGTTTAATCGTGAATCGTCTTACGGTAAAAGATACCACACAGTGGAAAACAAAATTGATTTATCCGGTGATGTAGTTTTGTATCAGGGTAATTACAAAAGATGGGGCGGCCTGCGGCCGCCCCATCTTTTGTACAGATCAAACAGCATATATAGAAAAGGGCTAAATAAAGTTAAGACGATTGTACTTACGTTTTAATATGATATCGGCATCGGCGCCAAGCCATTTATCAAGTAAGGTTGCATACACTTCTTTAAAATCTACGGCATATTGCAAGTCGCCTTCAATTAAGTTACTTAAATCTGCCATTGGGTTAAGCATCCCTTTCTGTTGCAATGCACCGCTAATGAAAAACATGTTGTTGGCAGTGCCATGATCGGTACCGCCACTTGCATTTTGTGCTACACGGCGACCAAATTCGCTGAATGTTGTTAACAGCACATCGTTAAATCGGCCGTTGGCTTTCAGATCTTTCACAAACGCATCAATAGCCTGGTTCATTTCTGTAAATAGGCGTTGCTGCGTAGCTTGTTGGTTCACGTGTGTATCAAAACTGCCCAAATTCACATAATATACTTTGGTATTGATATCGCTGAGAATAAGCGATGCTATGGTTTTAAAGCTATTGCCCAAATCGGTACTGGGGTAGCTTGCTGTAGTTGTTCTTAGCTTGCTTTGTTGAAAAATATAATCGGCACTACTAATGGTTGAACGCATGGTTTTGTACAGGTAGCTCACAGGTTTTTCATGTGCTTCGTTATGTTGTGCTGCCAGTTGTTTGAAGTATGCTTGCTGGCTTGTGCCATACAACCTGCGAGGGTCTTTTAACGCCAATGCTTTTTCTACATCGCCTTTGAGGGCAAGGCTTAATGTGTCGTCTATTTCTAATGCTTGTGTTGGCTTATCGCAAGCTTTGCATTGGCTATCGAGGTAACGACCAAGCCAGCCGGTTTGCCAAATGGTATTGCTTTCACTGGCGGTGTGCCAAATATCCATACTTCTAAAATGGCTGCGATTGGGTTCAGGGTAACCTACATTGTTGAGAATAGCCATATTGCCTTCTTGATACAATGCTGCCAAAGCTGTTAATGCCGGATGCAGTGCCGCTTCATCATTTACCGTAAGGGCTTTCTCTTTTTCAATTGCCAGCCTTGGGCGTTCTCTGTAATAAATATCGTTGCGAATCGGTATCACGGTATTTAAACCATCGTTACCACCGCTCAATTGTAATACCACCAATACTTTATTGCCTGCAGGTACCAAAGGCGATAGCGGATTTTCAAATGCCTTCAGCAGTTTAGGAACCATCATACTGGCTGTTGCCAAACCACCTAGTTGTATAAAATTTCTTCTGCGTATAAGCATAAAGTATTTTTTTAATGGTTAAACCTTACGGTAAATGAATTAGCACATTTGATATTCAGGTGTTGCCATTAGTGCTACAGTGGCAGATTGAATGTAGTTATTGCGAGTACTTTGATCGATGGCGTTGGTAACAGCGGGAAGCGTTGCCAATGTTGTTTGATTCGGCACTACTACTTGTGCAATATGTGCAAGCAGTTGTTCTCTGGCAACACCATCGAAGTGTTGTATGTATGCCTCCCAATCAATGTTAGCATTGAGTTGAAAACCGTTACGATTGTTGTTTTTGATTTTTGCTTGTAGTTGCTCACGCATGCCCATTTGTACATCATCGTCTTGCTTGGTTTGAATGGCAAAGGCATCGTCGTCTTTCATGAGTTGTGGTATGCGTAAGCGTAGCATAAGGCTGCTACTATCAATCCATGCCATACCTCCGGGCCATCCTGCAACGTTAGGCGGAAAAAATAAGGTTTGTCCGAGCCCACGTTGCAACAGCAGTAATACTTGCGGATTGGCCACCTGCATTGGTAATAGGCGCTGCATACCTACCATCAATTCAATCGGACTTTTTACTTGTGCAGCCATGTTGTTGGTATCGTAAAACCAACTGCTGGTGAAAATATCGGTTAGCAACGGCGTAATCGCATAGTTGTTTTTATAAAAACGTTCGGCCAGCCATTGAACATGTTTTTTATCGGCTGTTGGATGCACCAACTGTTTGTATATTTTTTCAGTGATGTAGTAAGCTGTTTGTTTATGTTCGAGTAACATGTTCAGCACATCATCGCCGGTGAAGTTGCCTGTTTTGCCTAGTATGGTTTTGCTGCCGCTATCGTGAAAGAATTTCCGAAATATAAATGTGCCATCAAGGGTGAAGCCCCAACCTGTAAAAGCTCTTGCTGCTTCTTTAATATCTTTTTCTGTGTAATTACCACGGCCCATGGTGAATAGCTCCATTACTTCACGTGCAAAATTTTCGTTGGGCTTGGCCTTACGGTTTTGTTGGTTATTTAAGAAACTTAGCATACTGGCCGATTTGCTCACGGCCTTTAATAAATCGCCAAAATTTTCTAAGGCATGGGTTCTAATGGTGTGTAGTAGTTGTTGTTGATAGTAGCTGTTAATTTCTCTGCAAGCAAAATGATTGTGCCAGAAAAAGGCCATTTTTTCTCGTAGTTGTGCTTTGCTTTCTACCATTTGTTGCAACCATGTTAGATTTAACTGTTTTAAATCTTCTCTGCTTTGGTCGCGTATTTGCTTGCGTTGTTCTGGGGTTAGTATGCGTTCGCCATTGCCACGTGCCATATCATTTACCGTAAGGTTGGCTTTGGCTGCTGTAATTACATCTTTAATAACGTTGCTAGCAACATCAATATACACGGGTGATGTGGCTGCATTGCTTACAAGCTGCTGCCACCAATCGTTGGTACTTTTTTGGTTCAGTTGCGGAATATCGTTCGCTGCAATGCCAAATGTGGCTCTTTGCAGTAAATGTGAATTCTTTTGAAGAAGGCTAGCGGCCATATGCTGCGATTTATGTGCTTATGGACTTAACGTACTAAGCTAGGTTTAAGTATTTTTTAAAATAATTGGGCAACGGCTTTTGTGTAGCTAGTATCTCTTTGCTATATAGTAAACCCTAAACATAAACACATGAATTCCTTACGTCACTGGTTATCGCTAGTTGTATTACTTGCAGTTGTTGCTATCGGATGCCAAAAAGAATTGATAGAAAATGGCACGGTAAGTACACCAACCATTCCTATTACCAGCCCAACCACTACTACCAGTATTAATGGTCGTATTATTGATGAAGATAATAAACCTATTGCTGGTGCTACTGTAATGGCAGGATTTACCGCTGCACAAACAAACATTAATGGTGAGTTTGTACTGAATAATGTTACTGTTGAAGCCGCAAGAGCTTTTGTACAAGTTACTAAAGATGGCTATTTCAGGACTGGTAGGTTGTTTATTGCTGCCGAAAATCAACGTCATTTTGTAGAAGTGCAAATGCTCAAACGTAATGCGTTAGGTACGGTAAGTGCTGCTAATGGAGGCTTGCTTACACACAGTAGTGGTGCGAGTATTGTTTTACCGCAAGGTGGCTTTGTACATGCCACAACTGGTGCTGCGTATAATGGTCAGGTTACGGTTGATTTTGCTTGGATTAATCCTGTAGGAGCCGATTTGCATCGACAAATGCCTGGCGATTTGCGAGGGATAGACAGCACAGGTCGTGAAGTTGGCTTAACTACGTTCGGTATGATTGGTGTTGAGCTTACAGGAAGTGGCGGCGAAAAATTACAAATTGCACCTGGCCGTACGGCAACGCTTACTTTCCCAATTCCGCCTGCTATACAAAGTGTTGCGCCAAACGCAATTGATATGTGGAGCTTTGGTGATAGTGCCATTATTTGGAAAAAAGAAGGCCGTGCCAATAGAGTCGGTAATAATTACGTAGCACAGGTTAGTCATTTTAGTTTTTGGAATTGTGACGCACCTTTTCAACAGGCGATTTTAAAGGCAAAATTTGTGAATCAAAATGGCACACCATTACGCCATTATGGTGTTAAACTTACACGTAACAGCATGGGCGGATACGCTTATGGCTACACAGATACTTCAGGCGTGGTACGTGGTATTATTCCAGTTAATGAGGCGCTTACCCTACAATTGTTCGGAACTGTTTATTGTAGTGCACAAGTATTGCACACGCAAAATGTGAATCCTTCAAATGGCAATATAGATCTTGGTACGATTACAGTTAATACGCCTAGCCTCAGTAATTTCACCGTAAGTGGCAGTGTTGTTAATTGCAGTAACAATCCGGTTACGAGTGGATATGTAGATATTCGTTATAATAATTTTCAATACGTGAGAGCTCAGGTTACCAATGGTACCTTCACTGCAAGCTTCAGTACTTGTAGCAATACTGCTGCTGTTAATTACTATGCGGTAGATGGCAGTAACTTACAACAAAGCAATGTGCAGAATGCTACATTAAACGCCGGAGCAACAACGCTTACCAGCATTAGTGCTTGCGGTGTTTCGGTGAGTCAGTTCATTAACTTAACCTATACTGGCGCTAGCTTAGGTTTAAGTACGCCACAAGATAGCATTGCTTTGTATCCTTTAAATGCCGGACAAGGTGCATCGTTCATGTTACAAGGCACACGCATTGGGCAAACACCTAACAGTGGTACCAACTTTCAGCTAAGTTTTAATGCAACAGCTATTGGTGCAGGTACAGTTTTAAGCAGCAGTTTGTTTAGTTCACAGCCGCCTTTTCAAGGTAATTATACTTCGCAAGGAAGCATCAATATCACTGAGTTTGGTACACAGCCCGGTTCATTTATCGCAGGTACTTTCTTAGTGCCGCTACGCGATAGCAGCTCTAATGTTACGGTAGCTGTAAATGGTACTTTTAGAGCAAGAAGAAATTAAAACAACAACCTTAAACCAGTTCTCTATACATGGGCTATCGCAACATTGCGATAGCCTTTTTGTTAGCCATACCTTACGGTAAATGAGGTTGCTGCGAACACACATTTACCGTAAGGCATAAAAACTATTAACTTAGACGATACAACTGTATGCCATGTTTCAAGTTCGATTTCTGAAATATACTTTGCCATTATTCATTTTTGCTGCAGCGTATCTGGCGTTTAGCGAGGCTGGTATATTAACTTGGTTACCTGTATTGATAGGCTTTTTTTTGATACCGATACTTGAGTTGTTCATTCAACCAAACGCAGAAAACTTAGATGCAGCCGAAGAAGCTATGGCCAAAGCCGATGCTAAGTACGATGTACTGTTGTACCTGATAGTGCCGTTGCAATACGCTGCTGTTTGGTATTGCTTGCAATCGCTTAGTAGCAATACGCTACAGCATGGTTGGGAAGTTGCAGGCCGTATTGTAAGCTTAGGTATGTTATGCGGTACGTTTGGTATTAATGTTGGCCATGAGTTGGGGCATAGAAATACTTGGTACGAACAGGCCATGGCGAAGGCGTTGTTACTTACAAGTTTGTACACACACTTTTTTATTGAGCATAATAAGGGGCATCATAAGCATGTAAGTACACCTAACGATCCTAGTAGTGCACCATATGGTTATACTTTGTATCGTTTTTGGATACGCACTATTAAAGGCACTTACGTAAAAGCTTGGCAGATAGCTGCCGACGATGCAACTAAGGCTGGTAAAGCTCGGTATGGTTGGTACAACGAAATGCTGCAACTACAATTATTACAGTTGCTTTGGGTAGCTGGTATTTACCTTTTGTTTGGTGGCGTAGTAACCCTGTATTATATCGCTGCTGCAGTTATTGGTTTCTTATTGCTGGAAACAGTGAATTATGTTGAGCACTATGGTTTAAGTAGAAAGCAAACAGCAGCTGGCAGCTTTGAAAGAGCGATGCCGCATCATAGCTGGAATAGTAATCATGTAGTAGGTAGATTGATACTTTTTGAACTTAGCCGCCACAGCGATCATCATTATTTGGCAAGTCGTAAATATCAAGTTTTACGACACCACGATAGTGCGCCGCAATTACCTACGGGTTATCCGGGTAGTATGTTGTTGGCTACCATACCGCCGTTATGGTTTAAAGTAATGCATCAAAAAATAAAACAGCTGTCGCAAACAAATGCAACAGCTGCTGAGGTATAAATACATTTACCGTAAGGTAGCTATCGGCTACTATTCGAAAGGTACTTTTGATACTTTGGCTTTCACCGGTTGGTTACGGATGCTAATAAATATTTCGCTATCAATAGCGCTGTAAGCACTTGCTACATAGCCTAAACCAATGGCTTTGCCCAAACTAGGCGATTGTGTGCCACTGGTAACAATGCCAATATTTTCGCCAGCAGCATTTTGAATGATATAATCGTGACGCGGAATACCACGTTCAACCATTTCAAAACCAACGAGCTTGCGTTGTACGCCTTGCGCTTTCACTTGTGCAATAATGTCTTTAGCGGTGAATTCAGTTTTGTTGAGTTTTGTAATCCAGCCTAATCCGGCCTCGAGTGGGTTGGTGGTATCGTTAATATCGTTACCGTACAGGCAGTATCCCATTTCTAAGCGTAGTGTATCGCGAGCACCTAAACCGATAGGCTTTAAACCTTGCGGGGTGCCTACTTCAAAAATGGCGTTCCAAATTTTTTCTGCGGCACCATCGGTAGCTTCAAAATAAATTTCAACGCCGCCAGCACCTGTATAACCTGTGGCACTGATAAGTACATTATCAACTCCAGCGAAGGTACCTTTCACAAAAGTGTAGTACTTCAGGTTCATGATATCGAGGTCGGTGAGTTGCTGCAATATTTTAGTAGCATTAGGGCCTTGTACAGCCAACAATGCAGTGCGGTCGCTAATGTTATGCATTTCTACCTGTTGGGTATTGTGTTGCATAATCCAGTTCCAATCTTTTTCAATATTGCTGGCATTTACAACCAACATGTACACCTTATTTTCTTCGATGCAATACACCAAAAGATCGTCTACAATACCACCTTCGTTATTAGGTAAGCAGCTGTATTGAGCTTTGCCCGCCGTAAGCTTACTAGCATCGTTACTGGTAACACGCTGTATTAAATCGAGGGCATGCTCGCCTTTCAAAATAAATTCGCCCATGTGGCTAACATCAAACACGCCGGCATTGTTACGCACGGTAGCATGTTCATCGTTAATGCCGCTGTAGCTAATGGGCATGTTGTAGCCCGCAAAAGGTGCCATTTTAGCTCCTAATGCAATATGGAAATGTGTGAATGGAGTTGACTTCATATGACAAGTTGAAAAGTGAAAATTGTGCAATAACAGGTGCTTAACCTGGGATACGACTGATATATTTTTCGAGCTGCTTAATTTGATCTACTACCTGCTTTTGTTTGGGGTTGCATGCTTTTGCCTTACGGTAAAAGTCTTTCGCAGCCCTAAACTCGCGTTTGTTCATAAAAATTTGCACCATGCCTAAGTAAGCTACTGCTTCACTCTCTTTATCGGGAATGCCAGAACGCAAGGCAGCACGAATATTGCTTTCAGCAGCTTTAAAATCGCCACGTTGCATTGCCATCATACCAATTTGCAGCTTGTTAGCACCTTCGGCTTCTGGTACGGGAGCACCTAGCTCGTTACTTTTCTTGAGGTGTGCTTCGGCACTGGTATAGTCTTGCTTCATCATAGCAAGGTTGCCTTTGAGCGTGTAATAGGTACTACGAATAGGTTTGATAAGCAAGTTGGGAAACCAAATGCTGTTTAATATTTTTTCTACAGCTTCAACATCGCCACGCTCCATAGGGCCTTGTACCAAGCGTAACGGACCAATTAAAAAATGTGATACAACAGCAACAATAGCACCAAAATACAAGATAAAAGCCGGCCAGAAACCGCTGGTAACATTCACGAGAATGGCCAATGCCAAAGTAAAAACGCCTACCGCCAAACGGTACTTGATAAGCCAATTATACAACTTCATGTAACATCAATTAGGTGGCAAATATAGGCGGCAAGTGGCATTATCAGGGGGCATCGTTGATTTCCCACCAGTAGCCATCAGGATCTTGCAGATAAATTTGATGCACACCATCGGGTCGGGTAGTGATTTGTTGCGGCTTGCCTGCCCAATCTTCAAACGGAATACGCTGTTGGTGTAGCTTGCTGATAAAAGCATTCATATCGCGGATGCGAAGGCAAATATGTTGGTGCTTTACAGGTGGTGTAAAAGGTGCTGATAGTGCTATAATGTGCAGTTGCACATTTGCCGTAAGGCGATACCATGTATGCTTACCATCGTTAAAAGGATTGGCAATCGTATCGAGTTGAAGCACCTTACGGTAAAAATGATTGGCCGCGGCCAACTGCTTGACAGGCATGGCAATATGTTCAACTTGCTGTGCTGTTGCGTTGTTCAAATGGTATAAGAGTACTGTTAATAATAGATAGCGGCGCATAGGAAAAATTTGTAGGAAGCTAGCGTAATTGTTGTGAGTATCAAAATGGCGAACCCTTATTTTTGCGCCACTGCAAGCGTGGTATGGTCCCGTAGTTCAATGGATAGAATAAGAGTTTCCTAAACTCCAGATACAGGTTCGATTCCTGTCGGGACTACTATTTTACTCGATGTCTTGTTATTCCCCAACGTACGGGTCGCTTATTTTCTTTGCTTGATAGCTAATATTCGAAAATTCAACACGGCATCGCTTGCCAGTAGGTGATTGGGCTAAAAATCCAACTTTTAGCGGCTTGGTATGGTTAAACTGCAAATGCCTGATGAGCAGCCATTTTTTGCCGTCAACAGAAGCGTACAAGGTGATAACATTATCAGATTTAGCCAGTTTATAGAATACTTTGTTGCCAGCAACCGCAATTGAATTACAATCGTCGGAAATATTGTTGGTTACAACACTTACCACTCGCTTGGTGCCTGTATAATCTTTCTCAAAACAAAACTTAATCCAATGCAAGCTGTCTTCTATTAATACAATAGCACCACCATCCCACTTATGGGTAAAAGTGTGTTGTATTGCTGTGGTGAGCACAAAATTAAGTGCAGGTTCAAATAGTAGTTTGGGTGCATTGTCTGTATTGTAGGTAACGTTAGGATCTCTGAACATATCGGTTTTTTCACCTGCAACAATCACTAGTTTATTGCCAATAATCGCAAAGCTATCGGGTTGATTATACCATGATAGTGGTGTAGGGATAGCATTGATTTTAAAAGTAGGTGTGTTTTGTGCTTTAGCTGTAAAGGCTGCAATTAAGCTTATTAATGCTAGGATGTATAAACGAAACATAGTAATTGGTTGGGAGTAATGATTAATTGTAGTACTAGCAAAATATTGAATTAACGCTACAATAGGTAATAATAGGGGTAACTGTTTCAATTCTCGTGGCTGCATTGCTCATACTACGATATGGTTTATTTGTGTGTGCAGGGCGGTTATATCTTAGAGTGATTAATATTTTTCTCATTAAAATACACAAAGATGCACGCTTGCCTTCGCCATATGATTGTGGCTTGTTCTGTAGCATTTTTTTTCAGTTGCAAAAAAGATAACAATACACCAGGTACTGGCCAGAATAATAATGGCGGTACAGGAACTGTTGGTACGCAGCAAGGAAACTATTCTTTGCAAAAGCTAACACTTTCTAATGGCGAAAGAGTGGTATCGCCTTGGGTAGAGTTGGCGCCAGACAGTGTGTATACATCGCTTAATATTGGTTCTAATTTATTCAGACCAATACCTACTGGTTTTGAAGATAGAGTGGTATCGTTTTATTTACCGCAAGGTTATATGGTAACATTCGCTTCTAACTTTGATGGTACGGGCGAAACAGCAACTTTTGTTGCAGTAACCAGTGCTATTAAAGCGAACTTGCCTAGCCGATTGAGAAACAATATCTCTTATGTTAGGTATATCAGATTTAATAATCCTGAAAAGAAGGGTACTTGTTCTGTAAGTGATCCGGCTGTATTAGCCTTTGGTGCACAATGGCATTATACGTGGGGTATTAATAAGCAATCGTTCCCGAACCAGCAGTTTGTACCGATGACATGGGGTAAGGGTACTTGCACCGATACTGATGCCAAAAATTTAATTGAACGTAGTGATGTAGATCATTTATTATCATTCAACGAGCCAGATCATGCATCGCAGTCGAATGTTCCCGTTGATACTGCTGTACAACGTTTCAAAATCATGCAAAAAACAGGCTTGCGTTATGTTTCGCCGGTGGTAACTCAAGATGAGGCTTTCGGTACTGGTAAGTGGCTCACAGAATTTATGACCAAAGCACAAGCGCAAAAACTAAGAGTGAATGCCATTGCCGTGCATTGGTACGATTGGGGTAATCAAACCAATAACGCTGCTACCGATTCTTTAACAGCCGAACGCGTATTTTCAAGATTTGTAACTTACATAGAGCGTGTTCGTGCAGCATATCCTGGCTATCCCATTTGGGTAACAGAGTACAATGCTAATATTAACCGTAGCTCAGAAACAATACATCGTTATTTCATGAAGTTATCTACAGATTGGATGAATACGATATCATATATAGAACGTTATTCATACTTTTTCCCGCCAACAGTACCAGGTGTGAATAGTAATAACACACTCACTAATGTTGGTGCTTATTGGAAATCGCTTACATCGCCTCAAGCATTTACATCAAATATCGTTTTAGATGCCACGATAGTGCCTTAATAATTTGTAGTAGTTTAGTTTTCAATCGTCACAAAAGGCTGTAGGCAAGTATTTACTTACGTAAATGGTTCTACGGCCTTTTTATATACCCAACAACAACATCATCATTTGCCTGTAAAGGCGCCATGTATACAACATGAAAAAGATAGCTACTTTGTACACGTTGCTACTGTTGCATTTGGTTGCAACAGCACAACTACAACTGCCCTCATTTTTTAGTGATCACATGATATTACAACAGCAACAAAAAGTTGCTGTATGGGGAAGTGATCGGCCCAATACTACGATAGCAGTTACCTGCTCGTGGGGTGCTACAGCAACTACAGTAACAGATGCCAACGGCAGGTGGAAAGTGCGGGTGGTAACACCCCAAGCAGGCGGACCGTATTATTTAGAGATAAAGGGTTCAAACACCATACAGTTACAAGATGTGCTGATTGGAGAAGTGTGGTTCTGCTCTGGTCAATCGAACATGGAAATGCCGATGAAAGGTTGGGCTAATCAACCTATTGAAGGCGGAAAAGAAGCCATCCTCAATTCAGGTAATAATGCAATTCGTTTTTTCAATGCAACGAAAACCAGTGCCATTGCACCGCAATTCGATGTAAAGGGGAAGTGGCAGGTTGCAGATTCAACTACTACGGGTAACGCAAGTGCTACAGCTTATTTTTTTGCTAGAAAACTGCAAGCCATGTTAAAAGTACCTGTAGGTATCTTACATACATCGTGGGGGGCATCTACCATTGAAAGTTGGATGGACGCAGCTGCATTGCAAACTGTAAAGCCTAGCTTACCTATACCGCAGGAGTTACCTGGTGAAGAACCGAACAGAACACCTACTATTATGTACAATGCAATGTTGCATCCTTTTGTGGGTTACGGTATCAAAGGATTTACATGGTATCAAGGAGAAGCTAATAGGGCGAATGCCAATGAGTATCAGGCTTTGTTTTCAACAATGATTAGCACATGGCGTACGCAGTGGGGTATAGGCAAGTTGCCATTTTATTTTGTACAAATTGCACCTTTTGGGTACAAAGATTTGAACGCTGGCTACTTGCGTGAAGCACAGCAACAAACTATGTTAACAGTGCCTAACACGGGAATGGTTGTAACATTAGATGTGGGAGAGCAAGCAAGTATTCACCCACGAAAGAAGCAGCAGGTAGGCGAACGTTTGGCGGCATTGGCTTTAGCCGAAACCTATCATCAACAAGGTGTGAATGCTAAAAGTCCGCTCTATAAAAAAGCAATTTTTCAAAAAAACGGTACTATAGTTGTACAGTTTAAACACGCTCGTGCTGGGTTAAAATTGCTTGAACAAAACATAACAGGTTTTGAAATAGCTGGTGAAGATCAACAGTTTTATCCTGCATTTGCTACGGTAGATGCCAAGCATAATAAAGTGAAGGTTTGGAGTGAGCAGGTAAAAACACCTGTTGCCGTGCGTTATTGTTTTCAGAATTGGTGTGAGGGAACGCTCTTTTCAATGGATGGTATACCCGCTGCACCTTTTAGAACAGATGCATGGTAAGTAATCTGTCAATGGCTATTGATATTGAAATATTTAGCCCCCATATTTGGTATGTAAGCAACTATGAAGCACCTGCTTACACACTACTTTTAATGATTATTTATATCTACTAACGGTTGTATCAACAAGTTACTACTAATCAACATGCTATATGAACAAATAAATATCAGAAAATTATTATTTATAGCGTTGGCTGTATTGTGCAATACGATATATACTTACGCAAATAATTATTACATCAATAGCAATACTGGTAACGATAACAATAGCGGTACATCGAAAGCCAAGCCGTGGAAAAGTTTAGTTGCATTAAAGCATGTTAGTTTAGTACCGGGCGACTCTGTTTTGCTTGCTAAAGGTCAGCAGTTTGAAGGAACTATTCAATTAGAAAATGTACATGGCCTTACGGTAAAAAAAATATACATCGGTAGTTACGCCGCCGATCGTAGTACTGCTAAGCCAAAACTCGATGCTGGTAATTTTTTATATGGTATTTATCTGAATAATTGTAGCAATATAATTGTTGAGTCTATTGAGATTACGGCGGTACAACCAATACTTGATACTGCAATTTTGAAAACGATACCCATGCGTTGTGGAGTATTGGTAGAACTAACAGAAGAAAAGCAGTTGGCAGCGATTGAACTCAAGCATCTTTCTGTACACGATGTGTATTTAATGCCTAAAGGATATGAACGTACTGCTGCAGAAACGAAAACTGCTAATGGTACACAAGGCTACGGCTGGGGTATTAGAGTTATTAATAGTACCAAAGCTGGAAAGCTATCTTACGTTAATGTAGAAAACAATGAGATATACAATGTAAGTCATACTGGATTAAAATTCACTGCTCCAATACATGGTATACAGTATGTGATTGTTAAAGACAATGTTGTGCATCATACAGGCGGTCCAGGTATTCAAATGTCTGGTGTAGATGATGCTCATGTACATCATAACAAAGTAAGTTATTCAGGTGCTACGAACGACTCACGTAATTGGGCAAGAGGTAGTGGTATGTGGACTTGGAGTTGTAATAACATTCTAATTGAGTATAATAGTTTTGAGCATGCGAATGGTCCTGGCGATTCTGCAGGTGTACACATTGATTACAATTGTAAAGATGTAGTTATTCAATACAACTTCAGTGCTAACAATGCTGGAGGTTTTTGCGAAATTTTAGGAAATAACTATAACTGTGCATACCGATACAACGTAAGTATTAACGATGGGTATCGTGTAAAAGGTGTTAATGGTGCATTTCAAGAAGGGAAAGTTTTCTGGCTAAGTGGTTATGTTGGTAATGGTAAAAAGAATACAGGACCATTTAATAGTTATTTCTATAATAACACCATTTACGTAAGTGCCAACATTGTACCCAAAATTTCTATTAGTAGTTCAGCTTCAGGGGTGTTCATTGCGAATAATCTGTTTTATTTTGAACAAGGTGCACAGTTGGTGGCTGGAGATCAAAAAAAATTGGAAATAGATTCTACACAAATACCGAATGTATTTTTTGAAAACAATATGTATTTGAATGCTAGCAACTGGCCGGCTAACGCACCTTTTCAAGATCAATCTCCCGTTTTTGGTAATCCTCAGTTTCATTCGAATACTCCTCAGACCATTAAAGATGTGTTACCTGGCAATATTGCTATGATTCAAGACAAAGGAATTGACATTAAAAAAATTTCTAATGATACTATCGGTATGAAAATTGGATTACAAGTGGATAAAGATATTTTAGGTAATAAGATAATAGGCCGCCCAGATATTGGTGCTATTGAGCTTTCAAGTCAACCATCAAGAAAATGATTTTAAATGAAGCAAGCAACCATAAAATCATTTTTGTTCGGTATATCGGCACTACTACTGTTGCTCACGTTGAATGCATTTAGTGATGACAGGAGTATGCCTGCAGTAGATGTACTAGATGCACGCCCTAACATCATTATTATTCTTACTGACGATCAAGGCTATGGTGATGTTGGGTTTAATGGCTGTAGCGATATTCAAACACCTAATATTGATAAAATTGCAGCCAATGGTGTTGTATTTACGCAAGCTTATGTTACCTATGCTGTATGTGCACCAAGCAGGGCAGGCTTACTTACAGGTCGCTATCAAGATAGATTCGGCTATAGCAGAAACCCATTGTACAAACCTAATGATCCCAACCAAGGTTTGTCGTTAGAGGAAACACTTTTGCCGCAGTTATTACAACAGAACAACTACACCACTATGGCGATAGGTAAATGGCACTTAGGTGCACATGAAAAATATCGCCCGTGGAATCGTGGCTTCGATACATTTTTTGGATTCTTAGGAGGTGGGCATCGCTATCATCCGAATGAGTATACAATAGCCAATGAAGATAGTGCTAAGAATGAGGCAGAAAGTTACAAAACCAAGCTTACACGAAATGGTGTTCCTGTAGATGAAACAATGTATATAACAGATGCCTTTAGTAGAGAAGCAGTTAATTTTATTAAACGCTCAAGTAAGCAACCTTTTTTTCTATACTTAGCGTATAATGCACCACATGCGCCACTGCAAGCAACTGAGTCGTACTTAAAGCGATACGAGCACATCAAAGACACTAAGCGAAGAACATATGCCGCAATGGTTAGTGCAGTAGATGATGGTGTTGGTGCTATCCTTGCTACACTACAAGAGAAAGGCATTGCAGATAATACTATTGTAATGTTTTTATCTGATAATGGCGGACCCAAGCAAGATAACGCTAGCGATAATGGTCGCTTACGTGGTGGTAAAGGTGCCTTGTTGGAAGGTGGTATTCGAGTGCCATTCGCAATGAAGTGGCCAATGCGAATTAAGCCTCATACTGCATATACAAAGCCGGTTAGTTCGTTAGATATTTTCGCCACTATTGCAGATGAGTTGCATATCACAAGTCAGGTTAAAAAACCGCTTGATGGGGTTAATTTATTACCCTTTATCAACGGTCGTAAAAATGAAGCGCCACATAGTTTTTTGTATTGGAGACAGTACGATCAAAAGCGTTATGCTGTACTGCATGCGAGTGGTTTGAAGTTGCATTTGTCTGATACGGCTAAATTGCTTTTTAATGTTTCCGCTGATATTGGTGAGCAGCAAAACATCATTCAAACAGAGGCTGGCAACTCAAGTATGTTACTTACAAAGAAAAATGAGTGGGAGGCACAAATGATACCGCCACAGATTTGGGGACTTAATCAAGAAAAACAATATCAGTTCGGAAAACATCCTTAGCGCAAGCATTAAGAAACAGTATAAATGTAGAATGTGAGCATGTTCAAGCATCGATTAAATACAATCTCTAAAACATCCAAACGTAGTTGTTATGTATTACTAACAATGCTAATGGTTTTTGGCATTCTTAGCTTTATTCAGAAAAAAAGTATAGACCAACCCAATGTCATTATTGTGTTGGTAGACGATGCAGGCTATGCAGATTTTGGGTTTATGGGAGCAAAAGATTTGAGTACGCCTAATCTCGATGCATTAGCAATGCAGTCTGTGCGTTTTACAGATGCTCATGTAACATCTTCCGTGTGCAGTCCTTCAAGAGCAGGTATCCTTACGGGTAAATATCAACAACGATTTGGTTATGAGTGTAATGAGGGTGATGGTTATACTGGTATAGATACCTTACAACAATTGATACCAACTTATTTGAAAAAAGTAGGCTATACAACTGCTGCCTTTGGTAAATGGCACTTAGGGTATCAGCAAGCACAACACCCTTTGAGCATGGGCTTCGACTATTACTACGGATTTTTGAGTGGTGCTAGAAGTTATTTCTACAAACCCAATAAAGATGATGCACCCCAAGCAAAAACAGCCTTGCTTGAAAATTTTACGCAAGTAAGTTTCAATGGTTATTTAACCGATGTATTGGGTACCAAAGCTGCTAGTTTTATACATGCTAATAAAAGCAACCCCTTCTTCATGTATTGGGCACCTAATGCCGTACATACGCCAATGGAAGCCGACTCTGAGGATCTTAAAAAATTTGAAGGACATAAAAGAAAGACATTAGCTGCCATGACCCTGGCATTGGATAGAGCTGTTGGTACAATCGTAAACCAGTTGAAAAAGGATAACATTTTTGATAATACCATTATCATCTTCTTAAGCGATAATGGAGGTGCTCATAACAATCAGTCGAATAACGGAAAATTAAAGGGCTTTAAAGGCAATGAATATGAAGCCGGCCATCGGGTGCCTTTATTCATGAGTTGGCCTAAAAAAATTCGTGAGGGTAAAACTTACAATGGCTTGAGTTCTTCACTTGATATTCTACCTACTGTGTTAGAGGCCGCTGCTGTTCAAAACTACAATACCATTGCTGCCGATGGCGTTAGTTGGTTACCGTATGTCTTAGGTAATGCACAAGGTCAACCTCACCAAGCATTGATTTGGAGGAAAGATGCAGCCGCTGCTATACGTATGAATAATTACAAACTCATTCGTGTGAACGGTATTGGTTATCGCTTGTACGATTTACAAAATGATATAAGCGAATCAAACGACTTGCAAGCATCCAATGCTGCAATGCTCCAAACAATGCAAGCAGCCTTGTTGGATTGGGAAAAAAGTAAAATGAAACCACTATGGCAAGAGGGTAATGTTTGGGATACGATTACGCTAATGATTCACGACGATCTGATGCATAATAGAAAGGTAAGAGTGCGTAACCCTGAAGAGTTGGCAAATTATTTGCAGCATACCAATAATAACCTATCAAAAACACAGCATGCTCACAAAGGAGAATAGGAAAAGTTACAACCAAATAAATCGGCGAATCAATGTTAAGTTGCTGCTGATCTACTTGATTTTGGTGCTGCTTTTCATTGGCGTTCTGATATTAGTATAGTCTATTTGTAATTATTTGTTACGAAGGTGAAGTTTCATTACTTTGAATGATTGTGTAAGCCAAACGATACAGCATTGTCTGCTTTATTTCGAAAATATTTTTTGTTATTGCTGTCATTTTTTAAAGTGATGGTAGCTGTTGCACAGGCATTAACAAACTTCACAAGTGTTGCACACGATTTAGTCAATAATGAAGTAACGGCAATTATAAGTGATCCAAAAGGGTTTGTTTGGTTTGGCACAAGAGGTGGCTTACAACGGTTCGATGGCTATGAGATGAAACTTTTAAAGAATGATGTATCTATAGCAGAGAATCTGAAAAGTCAGTCTATAGAAGTGGTACTTGCTTCTGAAAAATACAACTGCTTGTGGATCGGTACTAAGTCGGGCGGTATTAGTAAGTACGATTTAAAAACAGGTGCTACCACTAATTTTAGTTTGAGTGTACCAGTTAATGGTAGCTTTAATGAAGATTATATTCTCTCGTTATTAGAAACCAACAATGGCAAACTACTAGTTGGTACATGGCAAGGATTGGGTTGTTTAGACATTGCAACCGCTACATTCACTATCATCAATACCCATTGGAAAACATTTGATATACAAGCCGATGGTAACAATGGTTATTGGATAGCAACGAATAGTGGTTTAAAACATTTAGATCAAAGGTTGAATAACGATGCAGTGTACGACTTCGGTACACCTGCCATTAACATTACAGCGATTGTAAAAGATGAAATGAATAAATGCCTCTGGCTTGGTACTTGGGATAGAGGTTTAATACAGTTTAATACTGCTACTAAAACACATAAAGCTTATCTGCATAACGCTAAAGATGCTAGTACGATTAGCTCTAACAATACGTATAAATTATTACTTGACTCTAAAGGTGATTTATGGATTGGTACTTGGGGCGGTGGTTTAAATAGATTCAACATCACAACAAAAACCTTCGATCGGTTTCATTTGAATATCCCTGGTATTTATACCACTGACGATCAGATTATTCTCTCGATGATGGAAGATTCATCAGGCTTACTTTGGGTGGGTACCGATGGGTCGGGTGTATTTAAATTCGATATTAATCAGAAACGTTTCAACAACATTCGACATGGCGATAAAAACTTGCTACAAGGCAGCACACATGTGCTTTCTGTTTTTGTAGATAGCTTCAATCATTTATGGCTGAGTACAAAGGGTGGCGCTATACAATACAGTACTGATTGGAATCATTTTACAAAAGTCAACTTAAATCATTTGGTTGATAAAAATAGTTTGCGAAGTGTATTTGAGGGTCGAATGTTTCTGCAAGTTGATAATACTCTTTTTATTGCTACCAACAAAGGATTAGTTACACTTCGTAATCAAAAAAACAGTGTAGATAATTTTAAAATATATGTACCTGATAAAAGTAATCCAAATGCAATAAGCGATCGAAAAATTACATCGTTGATTCAATCGACTAATCGTAATATCTGGATTGGTACGCAAGAAAAAGGTCTTAGTGTTATTCAATCATTTACCGCAAGGGGCACACCTGTTTTTAAAAATTATTTACCAGCTTATGGTGTGAAAGGGGCATTGCAAAATGAACGTGTGAGTTGTTTGTTAGAAGATAGTAAAGGTAGGCTTTGGATTGGCACCTATAAAGGCTTGCATCTGTATCATCCCAAGACAGATAATTTTAGCGTTTATTTTCAAACGAATCAGGCTGGGAAGTCTATCACGAATAACACTATTCTCTGCTTAACAGAAGATGTTCATGGTAATATTTGGGTGGGTACGCAAAGTGGACTTAATAAAATCACCAACATTGTTGATGGCGCATTGCAAGTACGTACTTACACCAGAAAAGATGGCTTGCCTAACGATTATATTCATGCGGTAATTGCAGATAAAAAAGGAATTGTTTGGGCAACTACCAATAAAGGCATTGTGCGGCTCAATCCAACAAATAATAGTATAGCGCTGTTCGATAAGCGTGATGGTATTGCCTCGGTTGTTTTTTCTGAAAATGCATCATTTAAAAATTCGAACGCACAATTTTTCTTTGGTGGTATTGAAGGGGTTACATTTTTTCATCCCGATAGCATCAATGTTAGCAATTATCAACCACCCATTTACTTTACTAACCTTACGGTAAATAATCAGCCGTATGAAACAAGTAATCAAGCTACGGATGCAGAAGCACATGCTACACCATTTACTGAAACACAGCATGTTGTTTTTAATTACCAACAGAATATCTTCTCCATACAATTTGCAGCCTTAGATTATCATGCACCCGATAAAAATTTGTACATGTACAAATTGCAAGGCTTTCATAGCGATTGGGTGTTCGCTGGTAATACAAGAACAGTATCGTTCACCAACCTAAAGCCAGGCACTTATACACTGCATGTGAAAGCAACCAACAGCGATAAGGTTTGGAATGCGAAAGAAAAAACATTATCCATTACAGTATTACCACCACCTTGGAAAACATGGTGGGCTTATACTTTTTACATAGCATTGTTTATATTCTTATTGTGGCTTACAAGGCATTTAGGTTTAAGACAAGAAGCATTAAAATCGCAACTGCAGTTAACGAAGTTGGCAAGGCAGCAAGAAAATCAATTAGCAGATTTTAAGGAAAGATTATTCACCAATATATCGCATGAGTTTAGAACACCGCTTACGTTAATACTAGGGCCTTTAGAAGATATGATGCAACAGCATCAACTAGAAAAGCCAATAGCCAAAAGTTTACGGTTAATTCAGAAGCAATCGAAGCGAATGTTGCGAATGGTGAACCAGTTGCTCGATTTTCAGAAGGCAGAAGCAGGTAGTTTAAAGTTATCTCCACAGTCGGGCGAAATAGTAACTTTTTGCTACGATGTATATATGCTATTTAGCGATGAAGCTGCTCGTCGCAAAATCAACTATGTATTTGAAACCAACGAAAAATACATTTCGTTTGTGTTCGATCATAATAAGCTTGAAATTATTCTCTACAACATCTTATCTAATGCTTTCAAGTATGCACAAGATGGTGCTACTATTCGTCTGAATATTTGTAAGCAGCAAGATAAATCTTGTGAGATACGTGTAAGCGATACAGGCGTTGGTATACAACCCGATGAATTAGAATACATTTTTGATCGGTTTTACAGAGGTCGTAAAACAGATGCCACTACTATTTCTGGCACAGGCATTGGATTATCTTTTGTAAAAGAACTTGTTACACTGCATCGCGGAACTATTAGGGCAGAAAGTGATGGTGTAAGCGGTAGTACCTTTGTCGTTAATCTACCATCAGAAACACTTGATACACCTATTTTATCCATTTCGGGTGAACCATTATTGCAATCTTCAATTTCTAGCGAATCACAACTAAAGCATCAAGCTATGCAAGATGAAATCAATCAAAACGCACAAGAGCAAGAGCGTGAACTACCTATTATTTTAGTGGTAGAAGATGAGTCTGATATGCTTGCGTATATCAGTGATATACTCTCAACATCGTATAATGTTATAACTGCTGTGAACGGCAGATTAGGTATAGAAAAAGCGTTAGAAGCAATACCCGATTTAATAGTAAGCGATGTTATGATGCCTGAAGTAAATGGTATTGAACTTTGCAGAACATTAAAGTCAGATAAAACAACTTCACACGTTCCTATTATTTTACTCACGGCACTGAACGATATGCAACATCATGTACAAGGTATACAAGAGGGGGCCGATGTGTATCTGCCGAAGCCATTCAACTCACAACTGCTGCTTGTACACATTCATAATCTTATCAACCTTCGAAATACATTGAAAGATTTGTATGCCAAGAAAGTGTTTTTAGGTTCTGGTAATTTTGAAATTCAATCGTATGAAGAGGAGTTTTTAAATAAACTCATGAAGCATGTAGAAGATAATATTTCTAATGGCGACTTTAATAACGATGAGTTAGCCAATCTCATGTACATGAGTCGTTCTACTTTCTACAGAAAACTGAAAGCAGTTACAGGTATGTCTGGTAATGAGTTTATAAGAACTGCTCGCCTGAACTATGCTGGAAAACTTTTAGAAAGTGGTAAGTACACTGTTTCTGAAGCTGCATACGAATCGGGTTTTAACGATATTAAATATTTTAGAAAGCGCTTTCAAGATCAGTTTGGAGTGAGTCCATCAGAGTATAAAAAGTAAAAATGTTGCGTATACACACAGTTGCTTGCTGCTACTGATACCCCCTTTATTTGAAAAGATTATAACAAGGCATTCGGCTAATTTGCTTTCTATTGTGGTGTATAAATTATTACTGCCCACAGCAATAAGTATATTAATCGATTGCTATGTCTAACATCTGTTTTTCAAGACCAATTATTGTAGCTTTTTTACTGTTGATGTATGCTTGCATACCATTTGTGAACGCATTTACGCAAGTACAACAACCTGTTTGGGAAAATCAGTTGATTGTAGATGAGCATAAAGAAAAAGCCAGAGCCTCTTTTTTTATATACGATAATAAAGCTGATGTTTTAAAGCAAACATTTGAGCAAAACAGTTTGTATCAATCACTGAACGGGAAATGGCAATTTCACTATGCAGCTACACCGAACGAAGCACCCAAGATTCCATTGAGCGATAAGATGCGTAGCAACTGGAATACTATAGAAGTGCCATCGAATTGGGAACTAAAAGGGTATGGTACACCTATTTATACGAACATCATTTATCCGTTTCCCAAAAATCCTCCTTTTGTTGGTAGCGATAATCCGGTAGGTACTTACCACAGAACTTTTACCGTGCCTGCTAATTGGAGTAACCAAGAAGTGTTTATACATTTTGGTTCCATTACAGGCTGTGCATTTGTATACGTTAATGGAAAGCGTGTTGGTATTACAAAGTCGTCTAAAACTGCTGCCGAATTTAATATTACATCGTATTTAATCGCTGGTGAAAATACACTCACTGTTCAGGTATATCGCTGGCACGATGGTAGCTATTTAGAAGATCAAGATTTTTGGCGACTAACAGGTATTGAGCGTGATGTTTTTCTTTTTGCACAACCTCCAGTAACTATTTGGGATTTCAACTTGCAGTCCGATTTAGATGCTACTTACACCAATGGTATTTTCAACGGAGCTGTTATGTTGCGCCAACTGAAATCTAATATTTACGCAAGTGTTAACGTTGCGCTAGAACTCTTCGATCAACAAGGTAAGCTTGTTTACACAGCAACACAAAAGGTAGCTTTAAATGCAACTAATAATGCTGTTACAAATTTTTCAAAACGCATCAAACAAGTAGCTACTTGGAGTGCCGAAACTCCACGTTTGTATCAATGTGTTATTACATTAACTGACCCTTACGGTAAATTAATTGCCACTACTGCTACACATATTGGTTTCAGAAAAGTTGAAATTAAAAATGCACAGTTGTTGGTGAATGGTAAAAAAATAATGGTGCATGGTGTGAACCGCCACGAACATGATGAAGTGTTAGGCCACGTTCCAACAAAAGCGTTGATGATAAAAGATATTCAACTGATGAAACAATTCAATATCAATGCAGTGAGAACAGCACATTATCCGAACGATCCATTATGGTTAAAGTTGTGCGATCAATATGGGTTGTATGTGGTCGATGAAGCAAATGTTGAAATTCATGGCATGGGTGCTACGCTGCAAAACAATTTCGATACCACCAATCATCCAGCCTACTTACCATCGTGGGAGCCATCTATTTTAGATAGAATAGAACGTATGGTGATACGTGATAAAAATCACCCATCTGTAATTGTTTGGAGTTTAGGGAACGAGTGTGGCAATGGCAATGTTTTTAGAAAAGCCTACACATGGGTAAAAGCTTACGATGCTTCACGGCCAGTACAATTTGAGCAAGCGGGCCAAGCATGGAATACCGATATTGTTTGTCCCATGTATCCACCTATTGAATACATGAAGTCATACGCTGTCGATACTACAAAGCATCGTCCATTTATCATGTGTGAGTATGCACATTCTATGGGTAACAGCACCGGAAATTTTCAAACCTATTTCGATATCATCCGTTCAAGTAAGCACATGCAAGGTGGTTTTATTTGGGATTGGGTAGATCAAGGTATTTTAACCACAAATAGTTATGGAAAAAAATATTGGGCATATGGTGGCGATTTCAATGCCCGTCATTTACAAAACGATGAAAACTTTTGTGCTAATGGCTTAGTAGCTGCCGATCGTTCTTTTCACCCTGCGATATATGAAGTGAAGAAGGTATATCAACAAATTCGTTTTGAAAATATACAATGGCAAGCCGGAAAAATCCGAATAGCAAACCACTTTAATTTTATAGATCTTTCTAATTACTACTTTAAGTGGGTGTTGTTACGTAATGGTGTTGAAATTGCCTCAGATACCCTTACGGTAAATGTAAAACCAGCATCTACCAAAGACATACAAATTAATTTTGGTAAGGTGCAGTTTGATGGTGAAATGATGTTGAATGTATATGCTTATACGAAAGAGGAAGCATTACTCGTTCCAGCTAATCATGAAGTTGCAAGAGAACAATTTAAAGATAATGCCTACAACTACTTTACTAATCATTATACCGATGCTGGCACTTTAAAAGTAGAACAACAGCAGCAATCAATTGTATTTTCAAGTGGCGCTATTAAAGGGGTGTTCAATATCAAGCAAGGTAAGTTTACAAGCTACGAAGTACATCAACAACAAGTTGCATTACAGTTGCCTGAGCCTTATTTCTGGAGAGCACCAACTGATAACGACTTTGGTAATCAAATGCCAAACAAGCTAGGTTTTTGGCGCAATGCACATTACCTCTTAAAACTAGATACGGTAATAGTAGGCACACAACAAACGAATGGATTAGCTATTGAATGTAAATATCATTTTGAAGGTGTGGGCAGTACTTATACCATCAAATATCATCTACTTAATTCAGGTGCCATTCAAGTAACTGCTACATTAGATAGGGGCAATAAAAAATTGACTGAAATGCCTCGTTTTGGTATGCGTATTCAGTTGCCAAAAACATACAGTAACATTCAATTTTATGGTAGAGGTCCTTGGGAAAATTACAGCGATAGAAATACAGCATCTTTTGTAGGATTATACCAGCAAACAACACAAGAGCAGTTTGTGTATAATTATATACGTCCGCAAGAAAATGGTTATCGTACCGATGTTCGTTGGGTTACATTTACCAACGATGCACATCAAGGAATTCGCATTATTGGAGCACAGCCACTTTGTTTTAGTGCGTTACCATACACAGCAGAAGATCTTGATCCTGGTATAACGAAAAAGCAACAACATCCGGTAGATTTAACCGAAAGAAAATTCACATCGCTTCATATCGATTTGAATCAACGTGGTGTAGGTGGCGATAATAGTTGGGGTGCCTATCCTCATGCAAAGTATTTACTAACACAGCCGAACTATACTTACACATACATTATTGAACCTATACAATAGTCATCAACATGAAATACAAATTCAGTGCATTGCTGGTATGCTTGCTTGCTACGTTAACGCATGCAGTCGCACAACAGTCTGCAAAAAAGCCGAACATCATACTTATTTATACAGACGATCTTGGCTATGGCGATTTAACATGCTATGGTACATCTGTTGTGCCCACACCTAACATAGATCAATTAGCGAAAAATGGCGTGCGTTATACCAATGCTCATGCAACATCTGCTACTTGTACACCTTCAAGATTTTCGCTCCTTACGGGTAAATATGCCTGGCGTAAAGAAGGTACAGGTATTGCACCTGGCGATGCTTCTCTCATTATTCCTACCAACACGGTAACACTTCCTAAAATGTTACAGACTGCAGGATACAATACGGCTGTTGTTGGCAAATGGCATTTAGGTTTGGGCGATGCTTCTGGTGTAAATTGGAATGGAAAAATCACACCAGGTCCGCTGGAAATTGGTTTTAATTATTCTTTCTTGATTCCAGCTACTGGCGATAGAGTTCCTTGCGTATTCGTTGAAAATCATGAAGTGCTCAATTTAGATAAGAACGATCCTATTACCGTTAGCTATACCGGCCCCGTAGATGCAACTGCACCAACAGGTAAAAGCAATCCTGAACTGTTGAAAATGCAACCCTCACACGGGCATGATATGACTATCGTAAATGGCGTGAGTAGAATTGGTTACATGTCTGGCGGTAAGGCAGCACTTTGGAAAGATGAAGATTTTGCAGATATTCTGGTGAATAAGGCTACAGCGTATATTCAATCGCAAAAGAACAATCCTTTCTTCTTATATTTTTCTACACACGATATTCATGTGCCTCGCTTGCCACATGCACGCTTCGCAGGAAAAAGTGGTCTCGGTCCTCGTGGTGATGTTTTGCTACAGTTAGATTGGACAGTAGGTGCATTGATGGAAGTATTAAAAAAGCAAAATTTGTTAGAGAATACATTGATCATTTTTACGAGCGATAATGGTCAGGTAATTGATGATGGCTATAAAGATGATGCAGTTGAGAAGCTCGGTAATCATAAGCCTAACGGAATTTTCAGAGGTGGTAAGTACAGCGCTTTTGAAGCTGGTACAAGAGTGCCTTTTATTGTAAGTTGGTTAGGAAATATTAAGAAAAATCAGGTGAACGATGCATTGTTCAGCCAGATAGATTTATATGCTTCTCTAGCAAAATTAGTAGGTGGTACCATTCCTACAGGCCAGGCTCCCGACAGCGAAAACTATCTTCCAGTATTACTAAATAAAAGTCAACAATCTAGAACGCATTTGATAGAGCAATCTTTGAATTCAACACTGTCTATCATTGTTGGTGATTGGAAGTATATAGAGCCATCAAAAGGACCTAAAGTGAACAAGGATACAAATACTGAATTGGGTAACAGTACCACACCGCAGTTGTATAACTTAAAGAGCGACCCTGGAGAAACCAATAATCTTGCAGCACAGTTTCCAGATAAAGTGGAGGCTTTAAAACATTTGCTTGAGAGTGTTAAAAATAAACCTAAAACCTAATATCAATTATCACCAACATTACTATCATTTACGTAAGTTATACCCATACAAATGCTACTTAGTTTTCAAAGATTATTGCTGTGCTTATGCATACTATGGTGTGGTGTAATGCATACATCAGCACAAACAACAAGTAGGCGTCCTAATGTTTTGGTGATACTGGTAGATGATTTAGGTTGGATGGATTTGGGTTGTTATGGCAGTGGTTTTTATGAAACGCCAAATCTAGATAGGTTGGCAGCCAAGGGGGTGAAATTTACGCAAGCGTATGCTTCAAGTCCGGTATGCAGCCCTACAAGAGCTAGTTTGTTAACTGGAAAAAATCCAATACACACAGGAGTTACAGATTGGATTAAAGGGCGACAAGAGAATGGTAATGCAAAGCCTTTCGAAAAATACATCACACCACTTACGGCCTATCAGTTGGCACTTTCAGAAACAACGATTGCACAAATTGCAAGGCAGCAAGGGTATACTACTTTTTTTGCTGGTAAGTGGCATTTGGGAGAAGAAGAAAAATATTGGCCATTGCAATATGGGTTTCAATACAATGTTGGTGGTTGGAAGAGTGGTGGTCCTTACGGTAAAATAAATGACACAACGGGTGGTTATTTTTCACCTTATAAAAATCCTACCTTATCGGATGGGCCTGCCGGCGAATATATTACCGACAGGCTTGCAACTGAATGTATTCAATTCTTAGAACAGCACACTGCCGATACGCCTTTCTTCATGATGTATGCAATGTATGCAGTACACAATCCAATGCAAGCACCCACTTCGTTAGTACAAAAATATAAGGCTAAGCAAGCACAGTTTCCATTCACGCCAGCACAGCGTTTTAGTAAAAATGCTGCATGGATGCAACACCAACCCGATTGGAAATTAAGGTTAGTACAAGACAATGCAGTGTATGCTGCTATGATTGAAAATATGGATTGGAATATTGGTCGCATGTTGCAGGCGCTTGAAGCAAAAGGAGTACTTGATAATACAATCGTTGTGTTCACTTCTGATAATGGTGGGCTAAGTACTGCAGAAGGTAGTCCTACATCGAACGCACCTTTACGAGCTGGCAAAGGTTGGGTGTACGAAGGTGGTATTCGGGTGCCCTTAGTAATGTATTGGAAGCAACATACTCATTCAACCATCATCGATATACCTGTTGCTACTACTGATATTTTTGCCACCTTGGCGAATGCTATTACCAATGCAACATATCAACATCCGCAGTTAGAAGGTAAGGCTATTTTTCAATTGATGGCACAACCAAAGGAGGCATACGAAAGAGCAATGTATTGGTATTATCCGCATTATAGTAATCAAGGTGGTAAGCCTGCTGTTGTTATTCGTAAAGGCAATTACAAACTCATTTGGTGGTATGAAACTGAAACAGTAGAACTATACGATATTACAAAAGATATAAGTGAGCAAAACGATCTAGCATTAAAAGAACCAAAGGTTGCTAGACAGCTAAAGAAACAGCTACTACGCTGGATGCAAAATAATGGAGCTGCGAAAATGCAACTCAATCCAAAGTACACTTTACAGTAAGCTATATTTCCCTTACGGTAAATGATGAATATGGCATTATGATATTAGCTTATGTTTCGTACTTTCGATTACATTTACCGTAAGGTATTGCACCACTATATTAATAGCTATTTGATGCACCAATAGCTATCTGTCTTTGTCGTATATATACAGATATAATCTTATACTTTACTGAACTAATTATACCGCTTTTTTGAAGCGTACGTGTACCCATTAAATAACATTTTCTCTCTTATTTAGTATTCGAAATTTTCTATCATTTAAAACTGAAACGATGCTGCCACTCCGCAAAAGAGTTTTTCATTCATTGTATCTATTAGCATTATTCGTTTTGCTAGCCTCGCAAGTATTTTCACAAGCTGTAGTGATTAAAGGCGTTGTATTAAATGCAGCTGACAATACACCTATTCAAGGTGTTACAGTAGCACAACAAGGTGCTAAAGGTGGTGTTACAACAGATGCAAAGGGGATGTTTAGTATCAATGTGTCTGGCGAAAATGTAACGCTCGAATTCAGCAACATTGGTTACAAAACTTTTACTACAAAATGGGATGGTTCTAAAAGTTTACAAATTCGATTAGAGCCATCAGTGAATTCATTACAAGATGTTGTTGTAGTTGGTTATGGTGTACAAAAGAAAATTAACCAAACCGGTGCCACACAAACAGTAAAGTTTGATGATGCTGTAAACCAGCCTGTAGCCAATTCCGGGCAGTTAATGTACGGTAAGTTTGCCGGTGTACAATTAACACAAGCTAGTGGCTTACCTGGTGCAGATGCTTCAAGCGTGTTGATTCGTGGTTTGGGTACTTTTGGTAATACCAATCCATTGGTGGTAATTGATAATATTCTTTATCAAGGCCTTGAAGTATTTAACAACTTAGCTCCTTCTGATATTGAAAGTATTTCTGTATTGAAAGATGCGTCTGCTGGTGCTATCTATGGTGCTAGAGGTGCAAACGGTGTTATCATTGTTACCACTAAAAAAGGTAAAAGTGGCACCATGAGTGTGGTGTACAACAACTATTTTGGTTTTCAAGAAGTAACAGTAGTACCTCAATACTTAAATGCTATTGATTACGCTACACTGAAGAACGAAGCTGATATTAATAGAAATGGTCCTACGGCAGCATTGCGTTATACACCTTCAAATATTCAAGCAATTGCCGATGGTTCAAATCCTGATCAGTATGCGAATACCAACTGGGCAAAAGCTATTTTGAAGACAGCGCCAATTCAAAATCATTACATCGCATTTTCTGCTGGTAACGATAGAACAACGTATCGTGTATCGTTAGGTTATTTAACACAAGATGCTATTGTTAGAGGTAAGTTTAAATCTGAGCGTTATAACTTAGGTTTCAATCTTAGCTCGAAGTTGAAAGATTGGCTTACCATCACCAATGTAGGTAATGCGTACTGGTCGAAGTTCAAAGGACCCACTGGTGGTGCCGATGCCATAACAGGCGAAACAGGTATCATCAACCAGTTCCAACGTTCTGCACCAACCGTACCTGTGTATTATTCTAATGGTGATTATGGTATTGTAGATGGTTCTTACTTGTATGCTACCAATGCTAGTTATCCTATCACTAACCCTATTCGTAAGGGTTACTTGGGTGATTATTCTCTTGATGAAATCAACTTTGCAAATCGTTTTGGCATTACTGCAAATATTACAAAGGGTTTGTCTTTTGAAACAAGCGGAAGCTTCAACGTATTCTACAATCAAGAATCTGATTTCACACCAAGAAATAGCACTGCCGATTGGGCTGGTAATGTAATTGCATCTAACCCACTCAATGTACTCAGAAACAGTACGGCGTTTAACTATCGATTAATTAACGAGAATATCTTACGCTATAACCACAAGTTCAATGGTAAGCACGACTTATCTGTATTGCTTGGTCATTCTATTCAATACAATCGTAACGATGGTTTCAGTGGTTCTTTGAAAAATTTCCCAACCGATGGTTTGCAAGAGTTTAATGCAGGTGGCGTAACTGAACCAAACGTTGGTGGTGGTGCATCTGAATCTGCCTTACAATCATTCTTCTCAAGAGTTAACTATGCATACGATGGTAAGTATTTGGTAGAGCTTAACATGCGAAGAGATGGTTCTTCAAGATTTAGTCAAAAGAACCGTTATGGTAACTTCCCTTCACTTTCTGCTGGTTGGAGAATTAGCCAAGAAAAATTCATGCGTCGTATCAGTTGGTTAACTGATTTGAAGTTAAGAGCTAGCTGGGGTATTACTGGTAATGATAATATTGCCGACTACCTATATGCTCAAACATACAATGGAGGTTTAGACTACTTCTTAGGTAACAATATTGTTAGTGCAGTTGCCATTACCACATTAGCAAACCCTAATGTAAAATGGGAAACCATTGAACAATACGATATTGGTGTAGATGCTACTTTCTTTAACAATAAGCTGAGTGTTACTGCCGATTATTTTGAGCGTAGCAGTTACGACTTGTTATACAGCCGATTCCCAATTCCATCATCTATTGGTGTTACCAACCTTTCTGCGATTAACGCTGCCAGCATGATTAATAAAGGTGTAGAAGTGGTGGTTAACTACAGAGGTAATTTCAAAGGTGTTAACTATAGTGTTGGTGGTAGTGTAAGTAAGTTTGCAGATAATAAAGTTACTGGTCTTGGCGATAGAGGTTTAGAGTCTATTGATGGTTTCTCGATTGTACGTTTGGGTGTGCCATTCAGAGCTTATTATGGTTATCAGGCCATTGGTATCTTCCAAACAGCTGACGAAGTTGCTAACTCGCCACAGCAATTCAACAACCCTGCATTAACAAAACCAGGCGATATTAAGTATGCAGATTTATCAGGTCCAAACGGTAAGCCAGATGGCGTGATCAATGCTTTCGATAGAACAGTTATTGGTAATCCTTACCCATCTTGGATTTATAATTTCAATACCAACCTTAATTACAAAGGTTTTGATTTAAGTATTTTATTTGAAGGCATTGGTAATGTTGATCGCATATTATACGATAATGGTCAGCTACCTTTTGAAGGTGATAGAAACAACGTATTATCATATTGGATCAATCGATGGACACCAACCAATCCGTCTGCTACACTTCCACGTTTAGGTGGTTACAGCAATGCTGAGATTTCATCTTTCTATATTCAAGATGCTTCTTATTTGCGACTCAGAAACCTTGAGTTAGGTTATTCATTACCAACATCTTTGATCAAGCGTTTTGGTCTTACAAAGCTTCGCATTTACGCAAGTGGACAAAACTTATTAACCTTTACGAAGTTGGAGAATTTCGATCCTGAAAGAGCAAGAGGTAGAAGTACCGATCAGAATGTTCCGCTATACAAAGTGTACACTTTTGGTTTAAATGTTAAATTCTAATTAGCATGAAAAAAATATTTATATTATTCATAGGTATTTCCTTCATCGGTTGTTCGAAGGAGTTCTTAGAAAAAGATTCGCTTACGCAAATAGCCGATGCCAACTTCTGGCAAACTGAGCAAGATGTTCAATTGGGTATTAATGGTGTATACGATGCACTACAAGACAGAGCTTTGTACAGTGGTAATCTAAATGCAACTGCTGGCCTGCCTATGTACGATTGCTTAGGCGATAACTTACATAACAATTACAAGTGGGAAGGCCCGGGTAATTTTATGATTGGCATTATTGATCCTACACATGCCATGTTTAGAACGTTATGGTCTGCCTCTTACAGAGGTATTGGTAGAGCTAATACAGCAATTGCCAATATTGAAAAAATGCCAGTAAGTGCTATTGGTCAAGATAAAAAGAATGGTTATTTAGGTCAGGCTTTATTCTTAAGAGCACTCTTTTATTTTAACCTTGCGGTATATTTTGAAGATGTTCCGTTAATTACGAAAGTACAAGCGTTAGAAGATGCTTACGTACCTAAGAATACGTATCAAGAAGTAAGTGCACAAATCATTAAAGATTTGAATGATGCTGTTGCATTGTTACCTGTTAGTTATCCATCTACTCAGTATGGTTATGCTACAAGAGGTGCAGCACTTGGTTTGCTAGCACGCTTCCACATGTACAACAAAAATTATCAGGCTGCGTTAGATGCAACTTCAAGTTTGCTTTCACTAGGTTATTCTTTGAATCCATCTTATGCTCAGTTATTTACAGAACAGGGCGAATTGTCACGTGAAATTGTATTTTCCGTAAGGTTCAATCAAGATGTATCTAATAATGGTGAAACATTTTCTGCAACATTTTTAGGTGCTCCTAAAATTGATCAGAACCCAATGCCAAATATGGTGAGAGAGTACAATTGTACCGATGGTCGTCCAATTACAACTTCACCTTTGTACAACGCCAATAATCCTAAAGCCAACCGCGACCCACGCTTAGCAGCTTCAGTATTTTTTAGAAATGATATTTTCCTTACAGATTTAAATCGTGCTTTCACAGGAAATACACCTACTACTTTTGGTTTAAGAAAGTATGCCAGAACATCTTCTGTTTCTGGAACTGGTATTCAAGCATTCAATCCTGGTGGACAAGATTTTATTGTAATTCGTTATGCTGATATTTTATTGATGCGTGCAGAAGCATTGATAGAATTAGGGCAATTAACGCCTGAGGTATACAGCTTAATTAACCAAGTGCGTGCAAGAGTTAGCATGCCTACAGTACAATCTGTAGAAGGTGCAAGTTTAAGTCAGGCAGCATTGCGTGATGTTGTTCGTAAAGAAAGACGTGTAGAACTTGCTTTCGAAGGTTTGCGTTATTTTGATTTAAAGCGTTGGGGACAAGTTCAAAATGCATTCAATACAGCTCGTTTAGATAACGTTGCTAACTATGCGGTAATATACTTACCTGGTAAGGCCGAAGTATTCCCAATACCGTTAGACGAGTTAAACGTTAACTCAAAGTTAGTACAACACCCAGCATGGCAATAACAGATGTGCATTGTTACTAATCATAGCAACCAACCAATACATTCTTGTAAAAGTTGGTTGCTTTTTTATCACTATAAATACGCAATGGGTGTAGGAATAAAAGACATATTTACCCCCTATTTTTAAATAGTAGCATTGTAGTACTATCACACTCAAATATGTACTTTCATCCACAGTAGCATACGATTGCTTTTGTTGCTATTGCAAGTATTTACAAGACAACACCATACTAATGTCAACATATCCGAAAGAGATATTACAAACTTATACAGCAGTTTTTGGTACTACAACAAAGCCAGTCATTGTACGTTCGCCGGGGCGTATTAATATTATTGGCGAGCATACAGATTATAATGAAGGCTTTGTATTACCAGGTGCTATAGATAAAGCTGCCTACTTGGTTGTAGCACTTAGAGATGATGATGAGATTCATTTGGTAGCTCAAGATTTGAATGAAGATTACCGCACTTACGTAAATGATATCGCACCTACAACAACTACAAGTTGGCCCAACTATATACTTGGGGCAGTTGCACAGTTTAAAAAACTTGGTATTGCATTAAGAGGGTTCAATGCAGTATTGCAAAGTGATGTGCCTATTGGAGCCGGATTATCATCGTCTGCTGCGGTAGAGTGTGCTACGATATTTGCATTGAATCATTTATACGATACACAGCTAGATCGTATTACCATGGTGAAAATGGCACAGAAGGCCGAGCATGAATATGCCGGTGTAATGTGCGGCATCATGGATCAGTTTGCTTCTATGATGGGTCAACAAGATCATCTAATAAAGCTCGATTGTAAAACATTTGAATACACCTATGTGCCTTTCAAGCTTGAGGGCATGAAGATACTTCTGTTGAATACCAATGTTAAACATTCTTTGGCTTCTTCTGCTTACAATGATCGACGTAATGAATGTAGTACTGCCGTAGCGATGGTAGCAAAACATCAAACCAATGTTGGCTCTTTGCGTGATGTAAGCGAAGCGATGTTAGATGCTTACGTAAAGCCTTACGATACTTTAATAGATATGCGAAGCCGATTTGTTGTACAAGAAATACAACGGTTGGTAGATGCTTGCAACGATTTGAATCATAACGATATCGCAGCACTTGGTAGTAAAATGTTTGCAACACACTATGGCTTATCAAATATGTATGCTGTGAGTTGCAAAGAGTTAGATTGGCTGGTAGATCATGTAAAAGATAATACCAATGTGATTGGTGCACGCATGATGGGCGGAGGCTTTGGTGGTTGTACCATCAATATTATTAAAGAAGAGGCGATTGCCCCATTATTAGAGGTGCTGCAGCCTGCTTATGAAAGTGCAATGCAACTGCCACTCACAAGTTATATCGTATCCATTGACCAAGGAACTTCTTTAATAGAAACTTATGTTTGATTATAAAGAACATACACATACTCGATTCAATATTTTAACAGGCGAGTGGATTTTGGTATCGCCACACCGCATGAAGCGACCTTGGCAGGGTAAGGTTGAAGCACCTGCAACAGCGCCTTCAGTAGCTTACGATGCCGGTTGTTATTTATGTCCTGGTAACAAGCGTGCCGATGGTAGTGTGAACCCAAATTATCAAGGCCCTTACGCTTTTATTAATGATTTTTCGGCATTGTTAACCAGCACACCTAGTGGTTCGTTTGTAGAGGACGACTTGCTAATTGCAAAAAGCGAGCAAGGTATTTGTAAGGTGATATGTTTTTCACCGCAACACGATTTAACACTGCCTAAAATGTCGGTTGAAGCCATTGAAGCGGTGATTGATTTATGGCAATCAGAGTTTCAGGTATTAGCTGCAAATTCTACTATCAAGTACATCCAAATTTTTGAGAACAAAGGTGATATTATGGGATGCAGTAATCCGCATCCACATGGACAAATTTGGGCATCGTCGAGTATTCCGCTTGAATTAGTTAAGGAAACAACACAACAAGAAAAGTATTTTGCTACACATGGTGTTAGCTTGCTATCGGCGTATCTTTCATTAGAATTAGCGAAGCAAGAACGTGTTACTATTGAGAATGAGTACTTCGTAGCATTAGTTCCCTTTTGGGCAGTGTGGCCTTACGAAACTATGATTGTAAGTAAGCGACACATACAACATATCGGTCAGTTTTCTAGTTCAGAAAAATTAGCGTTAGCTGCAATACTCAAGTCACTTACCATGGTGTATGACGATTTGTTTCAAGTGTCATTTCCTTATTCTGCTGGCATGCATCAAGCTCCCGTAAACGATGGTGAGCATGCAGCATGGCATTGGCACATGCATTTTTACCCACCTTTATTGAGAAGTGCTACTGTGAAAAAATTTATGGTAGGTTATGAAATGCTAGCTAATCCACAACGCGATATTACTCCGGAAACTGCTGCACAACAACTGCGTTCATTATTACCAGAAGCAGCGGCTGTATGGTAGCAACTAACAATCATCATTTACGTAAGTAAAATTTAAAAACAAATAATCTACCACCATCTATTCATTTGTATCATGTAAGTAACCTTACGGTAAATGATGTTTCGCAATCGTCATCACTGCATTTGCTTCACATGTACACCACGAATGTTCAAAACCTAAAAGCTGCAATATGAAATTACAACTGATTGATTATTTGGTGATTATCATTTACTTCTTGTTCGTGGTAACCATCGGTTATGTATTAAAAAAGAAAATCAAAACTGGGAATGATTTTTTGATGAGTAACAGAAGTATTCCTTTATGGATTACTTCCCTTGCTTTTATCTCGGCCAATCTTGGTGCACAAGAGGTATTGGGCATGGCTGCAAGTGGTGCGAAATATGGCTTTTATACAGCACACTTTTATTGGCTTGGTGCAGCATTAGCCATGATTTTTCTAGGTATTTATATGATGCCTTTCTATTATGGAAGTAAAGCAAGATCGGTACCAGAATACTTGGCATTACGCTACGATGAGAAAACAAGAGGTTTCAATGCAATCACATTTGCAGTAATGACGGTATTCTCATCGGGTATTTCGTTGTATGCACTAGCCATGCTATTAAACATCATTTTAGGTTGGGATTTCAATGTGTCTGTATTTGCAGCTGCTGGTATTGTGTTGATTTATACTTACTTGGGTGGTTTAACAAGTGCAGTTTACAACGAGGTGTTGCAGTTCTTCTTAATTGTATTAGGGATAGCACCACTTGTAATACTTGGCTTAATCAAAGCAGGCGGTTGGGAAGGTATTGTGAACAACGTAGACCCTGCTAAACTTCATGTATGGAAGGGTATGGCAAAAGCATCTACCAATCCAATGGGTGTAGATGCATTTAGTATGGTATTTGGTTTAGGTTTTGTACTTGCTTTTGGTTATTGGTGTACCGACTTTTTGGTGGTACAACGTGCTATGATTTCAAGAAATCTAAATGAGGCACAACGTACACCTATTATAGCCAGCATACCAAAATTATTCATGCCTGCTATCGTAATATTACCAGGTATCATTCTATTGGCACTACAAAGCCAAATGGAAGGTTTTGAATTACCAAAGAATGCGAATGGCGAAACAGATTATAATATGACGCTGCCAGTATTGCTTTCGCAGTTATATCCTAACGGAATTTTAGGTGTTGGTATTACAGCGTTGATTGCTTCATTCATGAGTGGTATGGCTGGTAATGTTACAGCATTCAATACTGTGTTCACATTTGATATTTATCAATCTTACATTAAAAAGGATGCTTCTGAGAAACATTATTTGTATGTTGGCAAGTTCACCACAATTGCAGGCATCTTAATATCGATAGCAACGGCTTATGTAGCTAAAAGCTTCAATAGTATAATGGATTTGTTACAGCTTGTTTTCAGTTTTGTAAATGCACCTTTATTTGCAACCTTCTTCTTAGGCATGTTCTGGAAAAGAACAACAGCCAATGGAGCCTTCTATGGCTTGCTCAGTGGTACGGCTGCTGCTGCACTTACGCATGGACTTACCACCGCAGAAAGTAAAGGTGCTTGGTTAGCTAATGTGCATACATTCTATTCAGGTACAAGTCAGGCATTCAATATTGCGTGGATTTCTTTCACTGTATGTTTTATTGTTACGGCATTACTCAGTTTTGTTACAAAGCCTAAAGATGAAAGTAGTCTTGTTGGCTTGGTATACAGTTTAACACCAAAGCAAAAAGATACCGCTAAGGTGTGGTATAAAAATCCACTTATTTTAGGTATTATCATTTTGGTAGCTACGCTACTCCTTAACATTATTTTCTACTAGTAAAATGTATCAATATGAACAAGTTGTTTGATTTAAGATTTGTAATCGGACTTTTCTTTACTGTAGTTGGCTTATTACTAGTAGGATACCATTTTTTTGCTAGTGCAAATACTACTCAAGCGGTGAACTTATGGTGTGGGATTGTATTTTCCTGCTTTGGTATTTTTATGGTAATATTATCCTACAAACAAGTTTTAGTAGAGGATGAGTAATCCTTTGTGCTATTTGTTTGTTGAAGTACTACCTCATCATAATGCTATAAAAAAGTATGTTCAAACAACAAGCCCGCTATTTATTAATTACTACCAGCATTATTTGTACGCAAGCATGTAATACAACAACAAAAGAAGAGGCTATTGCTAACGACACTTCGGTGTCGTGTATGTCTGTTCCAGCAAGGTTTGGTAATAACACAAGTATAGACAGTATCACCAGCAATGGTGATACTTCTTTTCATAATATGGTGTACATACCAGGAGGCACTTTCGATATGGGAGCAGATAATGATCAGGCATCGTCAGATGAGTATCCAAAACATAAAGTAAAAGTGTCGCCCTTTTATATGGATATCACTGAGGTTACGAATGCAGCGTTTAAAAAATTTGTAGACGCTACTGGTTACATTACCATCGCAGAACGTATACCCGATTGGGAAGAACTGCGAAAAGAGTTGCCAGCCGGTACACCTAAGCCGCCAGATAGTTTGCTCGTAGCTGCTTCACTGGTTTTTTTCCCTACTAAAACTGCGGTTAATTTGAATGATTATTCGCAATGGTGGCGTTGGCTCAAAGGTGCGAATTGGCGACACCCTCAAGGACCAGGAAGTAACATCGAAGGAAAAGACAATTACCCTGTAGTGCATATTAGTTGGTTTGATGCCATGGCTTATTGCAAATGGGCTGGTAAGCGATTACCTACTGAAGCCGAATGGGAATTTGCAGCTCGTGGTGGTCTTACCAATAACATTTATCCTTGGGGTAATGAGCATGTTTCAAAAGGCGCAACAAAAGCAAATTATTGGGAAGGTAAGTTTCCCTATGCTAATGATGCAAAAGATGGCTATACAAGAGCTGCACCGGTAGCTATGTTTAAACCTAATGGTTACGGTTTGCATGATATGGCGGGGAATGTGTGGGAATGGTGTAGCGATTGGTATCATCATGACTATTACGCTACAATTGCTGAGGGTATCACTGAAAACCCTCAAGGGGCTTCTAAGGCATTGGATCCTACAGAACCGTATACACCTAAGCGAAGCTTGCGTGGTGGTAGCTTTTTATGTAACGATAGTTATTGTAGCGGTTATCGCGTATCAAGACGCATGAAAAGTAGTCCTGATACAGGCTTAGAGCATACTGGTTTTAGATGTGTGAAAGATGTTCGATAAAGCCTAAAAATCTTATTACTACACGCGTATCATTTACGTAAGTACAACTGTACATCTATCATGTTACCGACATAAAAAAGCCTCCATTGCTGGAGGCTTTTTTCATAGTTGGATTTGATTGTTAAAACGGACGATTGCTATTTTATGATAAACATTTTATGGTAATATTTTCACTTGCGTAAATAAACCATCGTTGCTACGAACAGTGATGATGCCCATTTGCTTAATACTGTTCATGGGAATACTAATTTGATTACAGCCAGTATTCAAAATGGTTTGTTTACTGTAAAGTATGCTACCAGCAGTATTGGTATACATAAGTTGAGCATTGATTGTACTGCTTACTTCTATTCCTATCACAACCTCATTAGCAGTTTGCTTTACAATTTTAATGTTGCCGTTATTGCTTCCATTCATTACAGATACAATCTTTGATAATGATACACTACCATCTACATCTACTTGTTGTAATTGGTACAAATTTTTACCTTGAAAAGGTTGCTTATCTTCAAAGCTATAATTGTTAACAGCTGATGCATTCGTAGTAGCGCTTACAGTACCTATAACTACAAATTTTCCATCGGCACCTGCTCTAAGTACATTGAATTGCTTGTTGTTTCTTTCTTGTGTAGTAGACCAATGAATACTTACTGTATGCTTTTGAAGGGCAGCATTAAAGCTGAGCAACTGAACTGGTAGAGAGGTTCCTGCAATACTATTGATGGTAATAGGTGTAGTTGCACCGCCACTAGGGTTAGTAGTAGCAACACCATTCCACACGCCAGTAGCACTGGTGTTATTGTTAGGAGCATTTGATAGTGCAACAAGAGTAGCATCGCTGTTATAAAAATTAATTGCTTTTACGCCACCTGTAAGTGTATTAGGAATGATTGCAGCCCAGCTACCGCTTACACCATCTACACTTGCGTAAAGCAGTGGATTTTCCCACCAGCCTGCACCACCTTCGCTGAAGCCATTACTTTCAGTAAAAGTGCAATAGATAGGGCGCCCCGTAGCAGCTTCGTTATCGTAGATAGCGACCATTTTTTCATCGCCAACATTAGAAGTGCCGAGCAATCCGGTACAACCATTATTGTCGTTAGCAGTAGTAGAATAATCAAGTAGTTTAATGGTAGATGTTGTTCTGTACGATTGTGCAAGTGTTGTACCACCAGCACCATTATTCAGATGTACATAGAAATATACATCGCTACCTACTGCTTGTTGTGTAGCGTTTGCTGTAGGTACACAACCAAACCATCCAGTGAAAGTACCATTGGCATCTGCTGTGAATCTGGCATGATAAGAAGATGATGTGTTAATTAAAACATCATTGTTTAATTCAGAAGAGTTGATGGCTTTTGTTACAGCAAGCCCTGTAATACTGCCATGTAATGGCGTAGGAGCATTTCTGATATTGTACATGTTGCCAGGTGCTTGCGTAGTGTTAAGATTGTTAGTGCTCGTCATGCCCACCATGTAGCGATATTGTGCATTGGGAATAAGACCAGTAAGTTTTAGTCTACACACAAATGGTAATCGGTTGGCAAGTGTACCGCCAGCGTAAGCATAGCTAGGTAGCAATACTTCATCGGTAGTAGGGATAATGGTTTGAGCTTGCATACTACTTACGTAAAAGACAGCAGCAACAAAGAGTGAGTAAATCTTTTTCATGTACTGAAAGTTTTGGCAATGAATATTTAGCAAACGTTATTCTGATGTATTTGCAGAATCTCAAAATGAAAGTAATACCCACACACTTACACAAATAGTGCAGTTATTCAATTGAAATATTACATCCCTAGAAATGAACTATTGAACCCCAATACGTAATTACAATGAAAGTGGTAGGTAATGCTATAATTCAAACTGATTCGATACGCATGTAGCAACATGATGCATTTGACAACAGTAAATAAAGATGTGAATTGCAATGTTGTTACTAGCCAATTGAATACAGCAGTTTCAATGTGGGGGGGTAGCTGTGTCTACATGTTTTTGGGCTTGGTATTTGAATAGAATGCTGAATAGTTTTAGCTCCGTCTTGAGTGAACGTCTGCTTGCCAAAGTAAAGTGATGATTAATGCATTGAAGTCATTCGACTATCACTCAGGAGTACACTAACTGTAAACTGCTGTATATGAAAAAATTGACTTTTTTAGTCTTTGCCTTTTTAGGCTTTTTCGAATTCGGTTATTCACAAACAATATTGCTCAACAGTGCTGGCGATGGTGGCTTTGAAACAGGTGCTACTATTGCTGATAATGGATGGACTGTTGTTAATGGCAATTTCTCTTGGTATGTAGGTACTGCAACACTTACCAATGGTTCCTACAGTTTCGCAAGAACAGGTAATCGTAGTGTCTATATTTCAAGTGATGCCACTGCTAATACTTGGTCTGAAGGTAGTGGTACAACCACTGTGAGTACCTCACATTTTTACCGCGATATTACTTTCCCGCAAGGCAATAAATTAAACACACTAAGCTTTCGTTGGTGCGCCAGTGGCGAAGCGAATACCGATGAAATGTTAGTGTATTTATGTCCAACTACTTTAACGCCAACCGCTGGTAATCCATCAGGCACAGTTGGTATTCCAACTTGGTCTGGTACGGGTACACCTACATTGTTAGGTCGTTATTTTTCAAGTACTACAAGTGGGCAAACTAATACCATTAGCATACCACAATCTGCAATAGGTAATACAAGTAGCAGCAGTACTATGCGGTTGGTATTCACATGGAAGAATAATGCAACGTTGGGAACTGCTCCAGGTGTGGCTATCGATGATATACATCTCATTTCTAATAGTTGTACCACTAATCCTGTTACCGGCACCTTGGGTGTTGGGCCAAGTGGTACCTATGCTACCTTAACAGCTGCTATTAGCGATATCAACAATAGAGGTGTATCAGGTAATGTAATGCTAGAGTTAAATAGCAGTTATGTAAGCACTAGTGAAACCTTTCCTTTAACCCTTACGGGAAATGGTTGTATGGATGCTACTAACACGGTTACTATTCGTCCTGCAACAGGTGCCAACGGATTGTCTATTACAAGCAATAATACAACTGCTACCATTGACATGAATGGAGGCGATTATTTCACTTTTGATGGTCGCCCGGGTGGTACAGGAAATAGAGGAGATGCTAACAACCTTATTATCGGTAACAGTGCCGGAGGTGCTACGCCAACAATTAGATTTTTAAATGATGCTACCAATAATACATTTCGCTATCTCTCAATAACGGGAGCTTGTACAACTGCCACAAGTGGCATCGTATGGTTTGGCACTACAGCCGATGTTAACGGTAACGATGCTAATACCATTGATAACTGTGATTTAAATGGTGGTGGTATAGTTGCTAACGTTATTTATGCGCTAGGAACTACGAGAGCAACTGCTGCCAACAATAGCGGTGTCATTATCCAGAATAATCGCATTAGAGATCAGTTCATTGCTGGTACTTCTACCAATGGTATGTTGGTATCTCTTGGTAATACAGATTGGACAATCACAGGTAATCACTTCTATCAAACAGCAACACGTACGTATAGTGGTTCTGTAATATATTATGCTATAAATATCAGCACTGCAGGTACAAACTTTACCATTAGTAACAACTTCATTGGTGGTGGTGCTGAAAACTGTGGTGGTACTGCATGGACTTTTAATCCTGGTCTTCCTAACTCAATACAAAGTCGTTTCATACCTATTGCTTGTTCGTTGGGCGTAGCGACTCCATCCAATATTCAGGGTAATAAAATAGCCAATATTCGATTAAATACAGGGTACACAGCAACAGCTATACCATCAGCTTTCACAGGTATTTACCTTACCGGCGGAGCGTTTAATGTAGGCACAACAAGCCTCAATCTTATTGGTGATACTACTACTACTGGAAGTATTCTGGTATATGTAAGTAATTCAGCTAACCCGAATTTTACTACTGCCAACGGTATTGGTGTTAATGGTGCTACAGTGTCAGCGAATATTGAGAATAACCGTATCAGCGGCATATCAGTAACTAACTCTGCTAGCATTTTACGAGGTATTTGGATTAACAATACCGCTGCCAGTAATACTGTTATCAATAATAATCTTATCGGCAGTAACACAACGACAAGTAGTTTGCAAGTAACTGCTGGAACAAGCAATGCTAATACAACAGAGGTTACAGGTATCTTACAAAACTCAGCTAATGGAACCATTACTATTAGTAACAACACGTTATCCAACTTGGCCATGCCGAGTAGCGTTTCTACAGGTACTGTTTCATTTATTCGAGGTATTGTAGCTACCGATGGAACCAATAATATTACTGGTAATACACTTAAGAGCTTTGCAAGTGCTGTTGCCAATACTAGTACAGCTGCTACGAATGCTGCTATACAAGGTATCCAGCTGAGTGCTGCTAGTGGTACGCATTCCATTAATAATAATACTATCACATCATTAAGTGCCACATCAGCAGCGCAGGCAGTAAGTGTAAGTGGTATTATCAATACAAGTGGTGGTACTGTTACTTGTAATGGCAATAAAATTTATAGCATTGGTACTACATCATCCTCGGGCAGCGCTATTGTGAGAGGTATACATGTTACTGGCGGTACTGGCACCTATGCTAATAACATGATTCGCCTGGGTATTAAAGATGATGGTACCAGCTACACCAATGGTCATGCTATTTATGGTATCGATGAAAGTAATGCTACCAATACCATTGCTTTCAATACCATTTATATTGGTGGCACAGGCGTAAGTACGAATGCTACGAATACAGCTGCTTTATGGGCACAGTCAACGAGCAATACACGTCTTATTCGCAATAATATGCTGGTTAACGATCGTCAAAATACTACTGGCGGAACAGGCTTACACATTGCTGCACAATACGCAGGAACATTACCCAGCCCTGCTGGCTTAACATTAAGTAACAATATCTATTTCGCCAATACTACAGCTAATATCATTCGCAATACCAGCAATAGCACCAACTACACCGTACCCGATTGGATCACTGCATCAGGTGTAGATGCAAATAGTCTTGCAGCAAGTAATCTTACTGCATTAGCTCTAGTGAATGCTCAAGGTGGTGTGAACGATGTGAACTTACGTGTTACGCCTTCTCTAACACATATTGCTCGTGCAGCTGGTATCACAGTAACTGGTATTACAACTGATGCCGATGGACAAACACGTGGTTTAACACCCGATATTGGTGCCGATGAATTCTTGCCAACAAACACTGCTTCTTGGGTAGGTAATACATCGTCTGTTTGGAGTAACACAGCTAACTGGAAGCTAGGCACATTACCTACCGCAACAGCGCAAGTAGATATTGCTAGTAATGCCGCTAATATGCCAGCACTAGATGCTAACACAACAGTTGCCGATATTAGTTTTATTGGCACTGGTGCGAGTCTAAATATCAACAATCAACAATTAACAATAAATGGTGCGGTGAGTGGTAATGGAACTTTATCAGGTTCTGCTACTTCTGATTTGGTGATAGGTGGTACTGCGGGTTCAGTTGCTTTCACAAGTGGCTCAAGGGTACTAAGAAATCTTACACTCAATACCAATGCAACTTTAACCTTAGCAACAGCATTAACAATTACAGGAGGAAGTAATGCAGGTACCCTTACGGTAAATGGTGGTGCAACGCTCAGCAGCAATGGTAATTTAACACTTGCGTCCGATGGTAATGGTACTGCAACAGTTGCAAATAGTATGGGAACTATCACAGGTAATGTAACAGCACAGCGCTTCTTACCTGCTCGTTCTACCCGCAAGAATATTTTCTTAGCTAGTCCAGTTACAGCACAGATTAACAATGCTTGGCAGCAACAGATTCATATTACTGGTACAGGTACTGGCGGTACTATCTGTCCAACCTTAACGCCACACAGCAACGGCTTCGATGCTACGTTGAACAACGGTGCTAGCATGTTCACGTACAACACCACTGCTGCACAAGGCAACCGTTGGACGAGCCTTAGCAATACCAATGCTACGAACTTAACACCAGGTAATGGTTACAGAGTGATTGTACGTGGTAACCGTGCTACCCAAGGTTGTTTATTACTCGATGGATCAACCCAAGCGCCAGAGGCTGTTACCCTTAGCGCAACAGGTACACTAGCACAAGGCGATGTGTCTGTAACTTTGCAAGAAGGCTACAACTTAGTAGGTAACCCTTACCAAGCCCCAATTAACTTCAATACCATTGCAACAGACAACAGCAGCAATATTACCGCCAGCTATTGGACGTACAACCCCGCTAACGTTGCAGGTACCTACAGCGTATTCAATGCTGGTACACTCACCAACAAGCCAGCAGGTTATACCAATGATAACATCATCGCCATTGGCCAGTCATTCTTTGTACAGAAGACAACCGCTGGCAGTGCTACCATAACCAACTTCTTCCGTGAA